>ERZ1026780.1-NODE-1-length-935024-cov-105.934341_pt1 | contig 935024 bp, 916 predicted proteins | sample MGYA00380126_ERZ1026780 | MGnify/ENA primary metagenome ERZ1026780 (study PRJEB33269, sample SAMEA4719762) | human gut metagenome | biome: human-associated habitat; feature: organic feature; material: feces | place: Cameroon | collected 2013-10 ... | reverse complement strand
ATTATACCAAAGACGATTTGAGAAGCAACCTATAACCACGGCGGAAGAAAATAACGCATTTACCGGATTATACCAAAGACGATTTGAGAAGCAACCTATAACCCGCGTGATTTTGGGACAACATGGTCAAGTATTATACCAAAGACGATTTGAGAAGCAACCTATAACCACATGGCAACCGGAGCCGCGCTAGGTTTTATTATACCAAAGACGATTTGAGAAGCAACCTATAACGCCGAGTATACCTCCTAATGCGCCCCCGACATTATACCAAAGACGATTTGAGAAGCAACCTATAACGTCTATTAAAAGGCGCATAATGTATATTATATTATACCAAAGACGATTTGAGAAGCAACCTATAACGGGCATATTTGCGCCGTAATTGAATTAAGCAGCAGAAAACGAAAGATAAATTCTATAATAAGTTGAGTTTACAAAAGAACACAACTTAAAATAGAATACTGTGCAGTGTTCAGCCCTAAGTTGAATTTTGTGGCGGGTAAAGTATGCGTATGGCGATTATTTGACCGTGCGCTGTCTAAAAGCCGTTAAATAATGCTAATGTTTTGTGGTTGGCAGAAAACTAGGTGTAAATTCTATTGCTGGTTGATTTTTTGCCAAGGGCAAGCCAGTATATTGCCGTCTGCTTTTTTGCGGTGGTTCGAACCCGCAACCGTAGGTTCTAGTTCCATCCACGCTTGCGCAAGAATAACAAAAAATGTCCCCAGCGGGACATTTTTATTACTGGCGGATGGGGAGGGATTCGAACCCCCGGAAGAGTTGCCCCTTCAGCGGTTTTCAAGACCGTCGCATTCGACCGCTCTGCCACCCATCCGAAACTGTTTCCGTGCACGCCGGTTGCGTGTCGGCACTTTTGTTCAGTGCGGTCGCATTGTATATATTTTTTTTATACTTTGCAACCGTAAAATCTGAATCTTATTTTGTTTTTTGCGCCTGTGCGATTTTTTCCGCGCACATTTTTGTATAATTTGGAAACGTGCGTGCGTATTCGTGCCACAGTTCGGGCATATAAAATGGATTGCAATCATGTGTCAGTGTCCAATGCACAACCTTGCCATTGGGGGCCTCGCATTGCAATTTGAAACACGCTGGAAAGAACCCGTTAAAGCAACATTTATCACACGCGCCAGTGTCGGTCAGGTTCGCAACCAAGACATCAGGCAATTTATAATCCAGAATCATTTGATGTGTCCTTTGGTTTTGTATTCCCCCCGCATTGCACAGGCAAACAGTGCTGCACCGACAATAAACATTATCGCCGACAGCAACTGGCCCATGGTCAGCCCCCAACTTGTTAAAAATCCAATTTGTGCGTCCGGCATACGGAACTGTTCACAGAATATACGCGCGGTGGCATATGCCATGCCCAGCACCCCGCCAATCGCACCCGCGTGCCGGCGCAGCCCCGTGAAACGGTACATGCAATACATAAATATGAACAAGACAATGCCTTCGGCGGTGGCCTCGTACAATGGGCTGGGGTGCAATGGAATTTGGGTGTAGCCGCTGAACACAACGCCCCATGGCATGTCGGTTGGACGCCCCATAACCTCCATATTTATAAAGTTTGCAATGCGCCCGAAAAAGAATCCAATCGGTGTCACCACGGCCAGCAAGTCCAGTATGCGCAGCGCGATATTTACCGTGCCACCCGTGATGCCACTGTGTGCCGTGCGGTGCAATTTGCGGGCGTATAAAAATGTCGCGACAATCACACCAATCAGTCCGCCATGGAAACTCATACCGCCATTCCATACCATAAATATCTGTAACGGGTGCGCCAGAAAATAGGGCAGGTTATAAAACAATACGTACCCAATGCGGCCACCTAAAATCACACCAAAAATCACCGCGGTCAACAGGTCGTCCATTTGGGTCTTGTTTAATTTAATCTGGCTGTCACTGCGCCGCATCAGGTGGCGGAACAAATAATACCCCGCAATGAATCCTGCAATATACGCCAACGCGTACCAACGAATGTCCACGCCCAGGACAGAAAACGCAACTGGTGAAATTGGGTTGACTGTTATTGCCATCTTAAATCCCTTGAAATTACGGGGGCATTGTATTATATATTCGGTGAATAACAAGGAGAAAGTTATGATTGCAAAGAAATCATTGAACCAGGTGTCGCCCGCCGCCGCACACAATAACGGCATGGGATTGTACCTGAAACGCGTATTCGCACTGATGTTTGCTGCGATTGGCGTAACGGCATTGGCGTCGTTTATTACGATGGTAACGCCACTGATTGGCATGATGTTCACAGAAACAGGTATGTCGCCACTGTACTACATTTTGATGTTCGGCGGTCTGGCATTGTCCGTCTGGGCACAGGCACGTGCATTTTCAATGTCACCGGCGCGCGCCGCGGCAATTCTGTTTATCTATGCCGCGACATTGGGTATCGTGATGACACCACTGTTGCTGTTCGCGTTGTATAACAACCCGATTACAATTATCGCGGCGTTTGTACTGGCGGCGGTTATGTTCGCGTGCATGGCGTTGTTCGGTTACAAAACAATCAAGAACCTGTCGTTCTTGGGCGTATTCTTGACCATGGGTATGATTGGTTTAATCTTGGTCGGATTGGCGTCATTTATTTGGCCAGCGATTGTTGGTGGCACATTTGGCACGGTTGTATGCCTGATTGGCGTATTGGTATTCGCACTGTTCACCGCGTATGATATGCAGAACTTGAAATATGCATATAACGCAATGGGTGGTGATGAACACCAGAAAAACCAGTTGGCGGTATTGGGCGCGTTGCACCTGTACATCTCGTTCATTGCGATGTTCCAGTATTTGCTGAATTTGTTTAACCGCGACTAAGTCAAACCAAAAAAGGAAAGAAAAAATGGCATATAAAATAGACCCATCTAAATGCATTGGCTGTCACACATGTATGGGCGCATGTCCAGTATGTGCGATTGCAACCGCGGCCGATGGCAAATGCGTAATTGACCCAGCCAAGTGCATTTCATGCGGTACGTGCGCGGCGGTGTGTCCGGTTGCGGCGATTGCCCCCGATGTACAGTAAGTATGCATTGGTAATAAAACGGGGCAAATGCCCCGTTTCTTTTTGTTGCAAATATGCAAAAACAGTATAATAATTGGTGCGTTAAAAATAGAGGATTAAAATGCCAGCAAAATCAGTAAATGATATCGTCGCATTGTGCAAGCGGCGCGGTTTTATTTTCACAGGTTCTGAAATCTATGGTGGTTTGGGTGGTGCATACGATTACGGCCCATACGGTGTTGAATTGATGAAGAATATTAAAAATGCATGGTGGAATGCCATGATTTATTCCCGCAATGATATCGAGGGACTGGATGCGGCATTGATTTCAAATCGTTTGATGTGGAAATATTCAGGGCACGAGGGCAGTTTTTCTGACCCGTTGGTTGAGTGCAAAAAATGTGGCGCACGTATGCGTCAGGATAAAATGAAAGATCCAACCAAGTGTGATAATTGTGGCAGCACGGATTTAACCGACCCACGCGCGTACCAGTTGATGATGGGGCTGTCCATTGGGGCAACCGCCGATGGTGCAATCAATGCATACCTGCGCCCAGAAACAGCGACCACAACATATGTGAATTTCAAAAATGTGTTGGATGCGTGTCCACATAAATTGCCATTTGGTATTGCCCAAATTGGCAAGGCATTCCGTAACGAAATTTCCCCACGTGGTTTCGTATTTCGTATGCGCGAATTTGAACAGGCAGAAATGCAGTACTTTATCAATCCTGCCGATGACGCGAAATATTTCGAAGAATGGAAGAAAACGCGTATGGCATGGTGGATAAATGTGCTGGGTATTCCTGCGGACAAATTGCGTTTTACCCCACACGAAAAATTGGCCCATTATGCCAAGGCCGCAGGTGACATTGAATATGCGTTCCCAGATGGTTTTGACGAGGTCGAAGGTGTCCATAATCGTCAGGACTTTGATTTAGGTTCTCATACCAAGGCGCAAAATGAATTTCATATTTCTGCGCATGTTATGGAAAATCACGACAGTACGGTTAAATTGGCGTATTCTGACCCACAAACAGGCGAAAGTTTTATTCCATTCGTCATTGAAACCGCAATGGGCGTGAACCGCGCTATGTTGGCTGTTATGATAGAGGCATATACCGAAGAAACATTGCCAGATGGCAAAACCCGCACGGTGCTGAAACTGAAACCAAAACTTGCACCAGTCAAGGCGGCAGTTATTCCATTGGCGCGTAATGTTCCTGAATTGGTGCAGACCGCGAACGACATTGAAAATGCATTGCGTGCGCTGCATATCGGACGTATTGAGCTGGAAAATTCCGGTAACATTGGTAAAAACTATCGCCGTCACGATGAAATCGGAACACCTGTTTGCATAACGGTTGACCACCAGACGTTGGAAGATGGTACTGTAACATTGCGTCATCGTGATGATATGAGTCAGGAACGCGTCGCCATTGCAGACGTACCGCGTCGAGTGACCGAAATCATAAATGCTTAAAAATACCAAACGGGGCATCGCCCCGTTTTTTGTTTCTCAAACGAATCGGTTGATAATAAATAATCACAAGACATTTGTCTTAGAAGCGCAGGACATATGTCACAATAAAAAAATTTGTGCTAAGAAAAAAATCGTTGCATTTTCCCTTTGTTGTAAGTTTTTTCCCAGATTTCTGCGGTTTTTGCTGCCTACTCCGATTTATACACGGTCACATATAAAAAGAGTATAGCCGGAAAAATCCCCACTGGGGTTATATTGTGAATATAGACAAAACAACAAACAGACAAAGGTGAAAAAATAAATGACACACAGTGATGTATGGTACGCAATCGATTGCTTTGCCAGTGCGCACAAAATGTCCTGTTCTGGCTTGGCGCGTCGCAGCGGTTTGGATCCAACAATTTTTAACAAAAGTAAACGTTGGTCAAAATATGGCCAGCCACGTTGGCCATCAACTGGCAGTATTGCAAAAATCTTGGCGGCGACCGGCGAAAGCGTCAGTAATTTCACCAAATACTTTGCAAACAAACAAAACGAATTGTAGAATATAAAAATAATACCGCGTGTTCGTGCATGCGGTGTTATATATTTATAAAAAAATTTCAAAAATCTGTTTTTATGCTGTTTTTAGGTTGAATAATCGTGTATAATGAGAATAAACAATTATATTCACGTGTTTTTGTTATTTTTTTTATTCTTTAATCAAAAGGTATAGCGATGGCTACTATCAAGACCAGAGTGACCCTGTTGAAAGAACTGTTAGCGTTAAAAGAAGTCATCGATACAGGCCAAATTCAAATTGCCGCGAATAAAAACGGTATCAAACATTCGAACATGTCCAAACTGATTTCTGATTTGGAAACACGCCTGAATGCAACATTGTTACAGCGCACCCCTGCGGGCAGTTTGCCAACCAGCGCGACCCCAGAAATTTATTCTGCGATTGAAACAATATGCAGCACATTGGATAAAATAGAACAGGTTGCCCCCGAAGAAGAACTGACAGGTTATATTTCTGTCATGGTTGCCGAAGGTTTGGTTGGCAGTTATATCTTGCGCGAATTATCACGATTCTATGCGTTGTATCCAAAAATTCGCTTGGATTTATTGACCAATCGACAACAGAACTTGTCAAGTATAGAGGTGGCGATGGTTGATTCAAACTCTAACTATCAAATACCTGGGCGTACATTGTTTCGTTTGTGCACACCTGCGTATTTCTTTACCACACAGGAATATCTGGACACACATGGTGTGCCACGCGATATAGACGATATGTTGGAAAATTTTGACCTGTGCATGTACCAGTCATATTTGAATATCCCCGAATGTTCATTCATTGCAAAGCGTGCACGTAAACTGAATACGACAACGGATTCTGTTGGTTTGGTATTTCGCCTGATACGTGATGGTGACGGTATTGGATTATTGCCGGCATGGATGGTGCAACAGCCCCCCAAACTGATACGTGTGCCGAACATAGATTTTGAATACGAGCACCGTATGATTGCCGCGTGCAGTCCGAAACTGATTGATTCACCAAAGGTTCGGGCGTTTATCAGATTTCTGAATGATTTCTGTAAACAGCACAATATACCTGTGGAACGGGTATACTAGGTATCATTGTTTTTGTGTGATATGACAGAATTTTTATTGGGTATAAAGCACGCGTTATTCGCGCCAAATAACAGATGCAAACATTCCGTTTATGGTATCGCGCAAATTAGCATCATCAAAAAACTGATTGCGCTGGGCGGGGGTTGTGCCGTGTTCGTTATCTTCGAAATGTGGAATGTATTTTTGAATTGCGATTTTTTGCACGCCACGATTATGTAAATCGCGCGTTATTTCCATTAAATCCAGTTTTGAAACAAATCGTGGGTCACAGGTAATGCGAACCTCGTAATCTTTGCCGGTGGATTGCCATATATCCAAACTGTGAATCATACGGTCGTGGGCGATATTTTGACCCGATAATGCACCGTATTTATCACGCGTGGTCTTGTAATCCAAACCAATCCAGTCAATGGTATCGGCGGCGCGTTCCAAGTTTTCAGGGTAAAATCCGTTTGTATGCAGGCCAATTTTGAATCCCAAATCGCGAACGCGTCGCATATATTCAATTGCTGCGTCGCCCTGCATCAATGCTTCGCCGCCAGAAAAAACGACGGCTTCCAGTTTGCCAACGCGACTACGTAACCAGTCAAAAACTTTATCTGGGTCGTATTCGCCATCGCCAACATTCAATAAATGGGGGTTGGAACAGTACACGCACCGCAAAGGACAACCACGCAAAAACAATACGGCTGCCAGTTTGCCTGGATAGTCAATTGTTGTAAATGATACTAAACCCCCAATTTGAATGTCTGACATTTTATTATGCGGCCTTCTTTAATAATTCGCAATGACGTGCGCCAGTGGTCAAACCGTTGGCCTCTGTAAATGTTTTTCTCTCGCAAAATTCGGAATATTTACCAATGTTAAAATTGGATACTGGTCTGATAAATCCCATAGAGCGTGAAAAAACTTCACATGGTGTTCTCTGGTTGTTAGATGCCTGCATAATTTTCCTCCTTTTATTTGTGCAATGCGTGTTTATTCGTGATTACATTCACAGTTCTGATTTGCAACAACTTCTGCGTCGCATTTCGGACAGAATTCATGACGCCCCGGCAGATACCCGTGTTTCGGGCAAATCGAGAATGTCGGTGTCAATGTCATGTACGGAATCTTGTAGTTTTCAAAGATTGTACGTACGATTTTCTGGGCGGCTTCGCCACTGGATACAGGTTCGCCCATATACAGGTGCAACATTGTGCCACCGGTATATTTGCGCTGTAATTCTTCTTGGTGTTCCAATGCAACAAATGGGTCATCTGTAAAGTTCACCGGCAACTGTGTTGAATTGGTATAATATGGTGCGTCATGCGTGCCAGCAGTAATAATATCTGGGAAATTTTTCACATCGGTTTTTGCAAAGCGATATGAACAACCCTCTGCTGGGGTGGCCTCCAAATTATACAGGTTGCCTGTTTGTTCTTGGAAATTTGCCAGATTGTCGCGAATGAAATCCATCACATCCAGAACCAATTTTTTACCCATTGGGGTTGCGATGTTTTCGCGGTCGCCTGTAAAGTTGCGAACCATTTCATTCGCACCATTTACGCCAATTGTTGAAAAATGATGATTCCAGTCACCCAGATAACGGCGTGTGAACGGATACAGTCCACGTTCCATATTCTTGGTAATAATCTTGCGCTTGATTTCCAGCGAATCACGACCCATGTCCAGTAAACGTTTCAGTTCACGGAACAGCCCGTCGCGGTCGCCACGATGTACATAACCCAAACGTGCCAAATTGATTGTGACAACACCGATTGAACCGGTCTTTTCCGCCGACCCAAACAGTCCACCACCACGCTTTAACAATTCGCGCACGTCCAAACGCAGACGGCAGCACATAGAACGCACGTCGGTTGGATTCAAATCAGAATTCAAAAAGTTCTGGAAATTTGGAATACCGTATTTTGCCGCCAAATCAAACAACGGTTTGACATTTGGGTGTTCCCATGGGAAATCATCGGTAATATTGTATGTTGGAATTGGGAATGTAAATGGACGACCCTGTGCATCACCTTCGGTCATAACCTCTAAAAATGCTCTGTTTATGATGTCCATTTCGTGTTGCAGGTCGCCATATGTAAAGTCAACCTGTTTTTTGCCAATAAATGGGCGTTGATCACGCAAATCCTTTGGACATGTCCAATCGAATGTAAAGTTAATAAATGGTGTTTGCGTACCCCAACGACATGGCACAGCACAGTTAAATATCAATGTCTGCATTGCGTTTTTAACATCGGCATATGACAGATTGTCCACCCTGACATATGGTGCCAAATATGTGTCCACAGACGAGAATGCCTGTGCCCCAGCAAATTCATTCTGTAATGTGCCCAAGAAATTAACCATGTGCGAAATCGCGGTCGCCATATGTTTGGCCGGTTCGCATTGCAAATACCCTGGGACGCCATTGAAACCCTCGTACAGCAATTCACGCAACGACCAGCCCGCGCAATAACCCGTCAGCCAGCCCAAATCGTGAATATGAATAGATGCGTTTTTGTGTGCCTCTGCAATTTCACGTGGATACAGGTTCAGCCAGTATTCCGCTGTTACGCGTTCGCTGGTACGCAAAATCAGTCCGCCAATAGAATAGCCGACATTTGCATTTTCCTTGATGCGCCAGTTAGAGCCACCAACATAGCCCTCAATCACCTCTACGGCATCAACGTATGAATCGCGAATTTCGCTGCGTTTCTGGCGGTATATAATATATGATTCTGCGGTCTTGTACGCCTTGGCGTCCATCAGTGCCTGAATCACGGTTTCTTGGATTTGTTCCACCGATGGTACGCGGTCTGTGAATTTGGCGTCCAACGTGTTCAAAACATTTTGTGTAATCTTGGCCACATCCACATCGGATATTTCGTTTGTAACTGCCACGGCCTTTCTAATGGCATCAAATATCTTCTTGGAATCAAACGGGACAGTTTCGCCACCGCGCTTCTGTACCGCGACCAATTTAGTCGTCAGCGTTGGAATAACCTGAATCTCTGTTTTGTTTTCTGCATCAGACATCTTTCTGTCCCCTGTTTTTTATTAAAAACACAATATCTAGTGGTTATTTTGTTTGTTTGATACCAATATATAGTTTTATAGGTTTTCTATCAACACGTAAAACGCAAATTTTTTTGCATTTTTTGCTTTACTTTTCAAAACGTGGGTTTTCCGTACGTTTGCGCTGCACCCGAATCCCCGAATCGGAATACTAAATATGTTTTTGTGTCAATATTTTGCCTAAAATAATGCCAAAAACGATTCGTAAAACGTAAAAACACAAAATATAGGTGTGTTTTTGTGAAAGTATGTCTATATGTTGACGAATCGATGCTTTTTTTGTGCAAAATTTACTGAAATATTAAAATAGGTTGTGTTTCCCAGTTAAAAATGATTTAGTGTACGTGTGTCTGGGTAATGGTTATCCAGATTTTTACTTAAAAACTAACAAAAGAGCATAGGCATTATGATGAAAAATGTATATGAAATGCTGCGAGATGTTTGTTCCCAGAATAAAGATCGTATTTTCTTTGTCAGACAGAATGAAACATATGCAGACCTGTTAAAGAAAGTAAAGCAACGTGCAGTGGTACTGGCGCAACGTTTTGGTATTAAAAAGGGCGACACGGTTGCGATTCTGTCGGGCAATACCCCAGAATTTATCAAATCGTATTTTGCCATTTTATCCCAAGGGGCGCATGCATTGATGCTGGATACAGGGCTGTCGCAGGCCGAGCACCTGAACATGATGGCGCGCACAAATTGCAAATTGGCGTTGGCGCAAAAATCGCACTTTGTGGACGGTGGGCCAACAATGTTTGATATTGAAACCATCGATGATACCGACGAAAACGATTTTGTTGCGGCGGACGTTGACAGAAACGATATCGCAATGATGTCTTTTACATCGGGGTCAACCGGCAATCCAAAGGTTGTTGGTCTGACACACGATAATCTGTTGTCGTTGGCACAGGGCGCATTGTTTTATGAATCGGTAATCCTCCCAGGGTACACATTCTATGGGTTTTTGCCGCTGTATCATATATATGGTGTTGTCATCAATATTATTTCTCCAATTATTTTGCGTGGTCAATTATTGTTGCAACCTGTGTTGAATCCGCGCGAATTTTTGAAAGATTTCAAAGAATATAGACCAGAGGTTATACCCGCCGTCCCACGTATATGGGAAGGGTTCTATAAAAAGATTGTGGACAGTGCGCGTGAAAAACACATGTACACAATTATGCGTATTGTAATGTCATCGCGTCACGTATTGCGCGCAATCGGATTAGGTTTCATCGTGGACAAGGTTACAAAACCTATTCATGAAATATTTGGTGGCAACACCAAGGTTCTGGTATCTGCGGGCGCAACACTGAAACCATCAATTCGTAAATTCTTCGAGAGTTTAGATTTTGTGGTTGGCGACTGCTATGGCCTGACTGAAACAACAGGGCCAGCAAACTTTAACTTTGCATTTCGTCGTCCCGATGGGTCTATGTATTATGCGGGCCCATTGCCAGGAAATGAAATCCAAATTCACAATCCTGACAAAGATGGCGTTGGTGAAATTTGGATGCGTGGTAATATGGTTATGCCAGGGTATCTGGACAATGACGACGCAAACGCCGCCGCATTCGAAAATGGCTGGTTCAAAACAGGTGATTTGGGCAAACTGGATAAGTACGGTCGCCTGATTGTCAAAGGTCGCAAAAAACAGGTTATCGTTTTGGACAGTGGTAAAAACGTTTACCCAGACGAATTGGAAGATTTATATCTGCAAAACGACGAAATTTTGGCAGCGGCAGTATTCGAATATGTCATTGCTGGCAAAGTTGTTCCTTTTGCAGTGTTCCAAGTTAAACCTGGGGTAACAGTTACCCGCGTAGCAATGTTGTTAAAGGCATCTAATTTGAAGATTGCGCCATACAAATGGGTTAAACATTTTGCAATCACCGAAGAAGAGTTGCCACAAACATCGGCCAAGAAAATCAAACATTTCGCAGTCAAAGAAATGTTGGATAATGGCGCGTTTACGCGTGCTGAATAAAATACGCAAAAACCAGAACGCCCGTGATATCGCGGGCGTTTTTGTTTTTTGTTATAATGTATTGACAAAATGACGTTTTGGGTTATATTAAATAGTATGAGGAAACAAAAGGGGTTATATATGGCAACACTGAGCAATGAACAGGTGCGGGGTATCATCAGTTACAGCACCAGTATTCCATATTTTGATAAAATGACGCCGGCGGCGTTGCATGATGCTTATGGCCAAATTAAAACTTCCAGTTCATGGGATAAACCAAAACATTCGGTTACTATTCGTATTGGCGATATTGATGGCGATGTTATTTGTAATGCCTTGTGGAAAGAAATGTCGTTAAACCCTGTGCGTTTTGGTATGGTTTCCCCATTTGTATTTAATGGCAAGAATGATATATATCGTTTCTGTAAAACAAATATCGCGGACACATCAACCCCACAGGGGAAACTGTTGGGCAAAATCCGTCATAATCTGATTGCGTATATGACATTGAACAAGACGGCTAATAATTCGTGGCGCGATCATATGTTGACTATGTCTGGTGGCACGATAAATATTTTCTTGGACGCAGATGGCAGTCCAAACAAACAATACAAAATGTTGGCCAAATTAAATGCCAGCGTTCACGCCATTGCGTCGCAAAATTTGAAGGACTTTCGTTTGAAACGTTTCCGCCACGGTATTGTTGCCGCGGTATCGGCGCGTTATCCAAACGGCACGCGCAAGGGTATGACTGCACAAATCGCACCTGTGTCGGTTGCGCCCCAGCCAGTCAGTGCACCTGTTATTGATGAAGAATGTCGACTGGATGAAATGGCAGAAAGTGCACAAATCACACTGGACAACGCACAATACGTCAGTGGCGCACAATTTGAACAGGCCCAGCAGGATTTAGACCTGGTTAAATCATTGCGTGATGCACGCACGTACTAAATAAATAAAAACGCCCGTTTGGGCGTTTCTTTATTTGCAAACCGCTGTATATGGCGCAAACGATTTTTCGGTATCTATTTCACCATCGCCACAGTCCAGACAATTAAATCGTCTGTTCTGGTTATGTGTGCGGTCAATTGGGACACTCCTGCCAGACATTTCTGGAATATTGCCGGCATAATTTTTGTTTGGAAAACCAAAATAAAATGCACGACTGCGCCCACTGCATTGACGGGTATCGGCATAACATTCTGGTGTCCCCAGTTTAGATGCGTCGGGTATGCAATATGATGTGCATGTGTCGGTGTCCAGTATCATTTTCTCGCACGGGGTGCACGATGTCTGGGACGCACGCAACGTTGCCCCAACCGAACCGTATATCGCGCCACTGGTAAAACGGCTGCATTTCGTGATATTGTTACCCTTGGTTGCGTCCGCTATGCATTCCCATTCCAGCGTGTCGTAATTCAAACGCGCAACCATATCATCAGGACATGATTTTGTTGGAAACGGGTTTATGCATTCCCACACATCATCAACAATAACCGCGGTCTGTTGCGATGCGCATAACGGTTTTCTGGATTCGTCTGCCACGCATTCCAGCAAATTAGAATCCCAAATCATGTCGCCGCCGCAATCGGTTTTTGTATTTATGCCAATGCACTGCCAGCGTCCAAATCGATATGTTTTAATTGTCCCCGTTGGACATTTGATATCTGTGGTGGTGTTTGTGTTGCTGGTACTGGTGATGTTCGTAATATCATATTGTGTCATATACACCAGTTGCCCATTACCCAGTTCCATTGTTTTCATGACGTTTTTTGGCACGGTGTATTTTGAACCAATCGCGCCTGATACAATTTTACCGTCCATTAAAATTCCGAATGTGCCGGCATCAGCATAATATTGTTCCAGTATTTCAAACATACTGTTGTATTCGTCTGGGTCCAGCGCACCAGTTGCTGTGATGATATAACTGTACGTGGGCTTTTTATTCTTGACGATTTTGCATTCGATTTCCTTCATGCTGGCATTCATACAGAACAATCGGCTGACAATCTGGTTCTGGGCGACGCAAACATCATCAAATGTTGTCCCCTTTATCTGGGCATTATGAACCGCCGCCGCGCATTGGGCAATCGCGTGCAAATCGGCGCGTCGTGCGGCATATTCTGTTTCAATTTCTGGAACGCGCAGGCTGGGGCTGTCGATGATATAGTATCCCAACATGAATATAGCCACCAATACCATCAGAAAAATATTCATCATTCCCTCTTGCGATTTATTAAAACTCTAAGTAATATAATAAAAAAAAGCAACAGGAAAACGCACATAAACATAACAAGGGTGCCAGCGTGATGAAAAAAATTCTGATGATTTTATGTATTTTTGCTTTGGGTGCATGTGGTTTTCGTCCTATGTTTTCTGGGGGCGATACAGACATCTATGTTGCACCAATCCGTGGCATCAATGGTATTGAATTGCGTAACGCATTGAACGCAAAATTTGGTGGTGCACGCACGTCTGATGCCGAATATACTTTGACCATTGATTTGGCCGAACCGTATACCAAGTACAAGGCACTGGAATCAACCGGCGACGCCACATGGCAAGAGGTTGGATTGCGCGCAAATTACACATTACGTCGTGGCGACACAGAAATCGCCCATGGGGTCGAGCAGGCGTCTGAATCATACACATTTGTGCGGTATTTGGTTGCGGCAAACGCGTCATATAATAATGCCGTCAGAAATGCTATTATGGTATTGGCCGATAAAATCAGCACACGTACAATTGCCGAAACATCACGCGCACAATCACAATCCAGTGGTCAAAAATAATGAAATGGAAAGAAACAGATTTTAACGCAGGTATTGAAAAAATTACGGCGGTTTTGCTGTATGGACCAGACGCCGGCCGTGTTGATGAATACTGTGATACGGCAATCAAAAAATTGGAAATTGACAAGGATAACTTGTTTGCGCTGGACGCCGATGATTTTCGGGACAAGCAAGATGCGCTGTTTGCAGAAAGTTGTACACCATCAATGTTTGGTGGACGCAAAATGGTTATTATATCTGGCGCGGGCGATGCAATGACATCGCGCATTGCCGAACTGATTGAACACAGTGGCCTGTGTGCAACGGTTTTGGTGTGTGCCGGTGATTTGCGTACGGGGTCACTGCGTACATATTTCGAAGATGATAAAAAAACAAATGTTGCCGCATTGCCATGTTATACCGACGATGCGCGCGCATTGGCAGCATTGATACGCAGTGAACTGTCTGCGGCGGCGGGCATCAAGCAAATTACACCCGACGCGATGGCATATATGACGGCGCACTTGGGTGGTGACCGTGCAATTACGCGCGGGTTTTTGACCAAAATTGCATTGTATGTTGATGATAAAAAGACCGTTGAATTAGACGATGTGGAAAAATGTCTGCCGGATACGGGCGCGGTTGTCGCGGACGATTTCTTTTATTCGCTGACGGCGGGATATATTGCCCAAACGATGCAGGCACTGGACAGATTACTGTACACGGGCGTTGATTCAAATAAACTGTTGCGCCAACTGCAAATGCATTTCAAAAAATTACAGGTTGCGGTGGTTGATGGTCAATTACCAAACCTGTTTTGGAAAGTCCGCGATAAATTCAACATGGCAATGAAAATTTGGCCCGCATCTGAAATTGATGGGGTGTTGGTGCGCCTGTCTGAATTAGAACGGCAAATTCGTACAACCGGTATGCCGGTCGAGGTTTTATTTCGTGATTTCGCACTGAAATTGGCCCTGCGGGCAAACCGTTTGTCTATCAAGAGAAGGAACTAAGAAAATGTTAGCATCTGTTTATGCGCCAAAAGATTTCAAACGCCTGCGTGCGTCGGGCGATTTGGTGGCACGTTGTTTTGATTATATTACACCATATATTCAGGCGGGTATTTCCACCGGCGAAATTGACCGTATGGTTGCGTCGTGGTTGCACGCGAATGGTGCACGTTCATCTGATTTAGGGTACGAGGGGTATCCAAAAAGCATCTGCACATCGGTCAATGATGTTATTGTGCATGGAATCCCCAGTGACGATTGTATTTTGAAAGACGGCGATATTGTCAACGTCGACCTGACCGCGGAATACAAGGGGTTTCATGGCGATATGTCACGTATGTTTATGATTGGCCATGTTACGCCCCGTGCGCGCGAATTGGTTCAAACGTGCCAAGATGCACTGAATGCTGCCATCGCCGTTTGCGCCCCAGGTGTGCCATTGTCTGAAATCGGCAAAACCATAGAGGCCGTTGTTAAACCACACGGTTTTTCAATCTCGCGCGATTTTGTTGGCCATGGTATTGGCAAAGTTATGCATGATGACCCACAAATCTATCATTTTTATGATCCAATGTGGGACAGGGTAAAAATGGTTCCTGGGTTGGTGTTCACAATTGAACCAATGATAAATACTGGTCGCCCAGAATGCAAAATTGACGCCGACGGTTGGACAGCGCGTACGGTCGATGGCGGTTTGTCCGCCCAGTGGGAACACACGTTGGGCATCACCGAAGATGGTGTTACAATTTTCACTGAACGTATGATGTAAACGGGGGCGGGCGTACAACAATGGCGGGTTCGGACAATGATTTTCATATGGGACATCGCGAACGCCTGCGCCAGAAATTCTTGGACGGCAAATTGGCCGATTATGAATTACTGGAAATGCTGTTGGGCTATGCAATACCACGTCGCGATGTGCGGCCGTTGGCACGTGCGTTGATGGCGCATTTTGGTGGTATTCATCAAATCTTGGCTGCGCCGTTGGACAAATTGGTTGCATTCCGTGGTGTGGGGCGCAACACTGCAATTTTCTTGAAATCAATAAACCAAATTATGGCAACCGGATACCGCGAAAAATTGATCGAGCAACCAATCTTTCGCGATGCGACGGCGGTTGCAAATTATTGTCGTACGATATTGTCTGGTAAAACAACCGAAGAAATGCATGTGTTTTATCTGGGCTCTGAATTATGCATGTTGGCGGACGATGTGCACAGTTGTGGTACAAATGACGAAGCGGTTGTGTATCCGCGTGAAATTCTGAAACGTGCGCTGGTGCTGAATGCGCGCAGTGTTGTTTTGGTGCACAACCACCCAACACCGAACAAGTCGTTTTCAACCGCCGACATAGAAATCACAACCACGGTCAAAAATTTACTGGCCGCGGCGGGAATAGAATTGTTTGATCACTTTGTTGTGTCGGGAACTATTGTATATTCGGCACGTAATATGTTTTTGTTAAAATAAATCCGCAACATCACATACAACGCGCATTTGCTGTGCGTCAGATGCATTCAGTTCGCCATGTTGAAACGTGTATGTTGTTTTTGTCGCCATTGTTGGGGTTAGCCACGTGTCCGCCCATTCGCGCGAAATAATATCAATCTTGAACACAGGTCGAAAAACAAAGCGCAATTTGCGCAGGGCGCATTCCGCCCCCTCGGTCGTGCGAAATCCATCGGGCGTAATGTCCATATAGCCATTTTTAGTATTCAGTTCCAATTTATATTCATAATAGAAATGGTCTGTGCCGTTTTCAACGCGGGTGCGTGTTATGCGGTCAATGCGACCATCTGAATTTATGTCGCGGTTGAATACATCAATGCTGGCAATACCCGCCCCATATTCGTCCAGTTCGCCCGCTGTTGCTGCATCGGCCACGCCCAGCCCATCGTTAAATTCGCCGTTCGCATCACGTGATGGGGCGGTGTCGTCCACAATGGCGGTGGGTGACACAACGGTGTTGGTACTGGTTACAAATGGATTTTTCCCACCCAATAAGATGTACAGCATAACCCCAATCGCCACCAGCATAATGGCGAACATAATATTGAATCCGATACTGCCACGTTGTGTGTTCATGAATTATTCCTCTATGATGCGGCCCGCTTCCCAGCCCTCAATTGCGCGAATTGCGTCAACCACACGGGACAGTTCGCCATCACTTAAATCGCTGATGCGACGATTGATATTCAGACCCGTAATTTGTTGAATCCGTCTGTGATACGCCGCGGTATTGTTTTCAGACGGTGGTGCATATCGCGTGATTGCGCGCGCAATGGTCAGATTGTTGTATGATTGCCCGCGCAACAGCGACGAAATCGCCCGCGTACCCGTTTCTTCGTCGGGAAATACGGCAAAGCCGCCCGCCTGACCAATCGCACCCGCCTTACGCGAAAATTCAGAATAACGAATGTTCCCCGGGTTCAGGTTTCGCCACGCGCGTGTGCCGCCCGTGCGACGCACACGACGTCCATCTGCGGTCGTGTACACAACATCACGCCCCGCGGCGGTGGCCGACGTATATTCCTGTGTTGATGGATTGCTGGGGTGACGCACAGATGGATTGTTTGGCATCGGGTCGCGTTGGGACGGTGATGGTATCAGCCGTTCTGGCGGAAATTCAACCGATGGCATATTTTCCACCGGTAATTCGCCATTCGGCAATTTGCCAAACACGCCATCATCAATTTTTATTTTGTCGCGTGGCATGGTTGCCGTGCCATCAGGTGCACGCCCCAAAATTTCCAGTAATCTTTCCTTGTCATCGTTTGATAAACTTTGTGAAATCGGTTCAAAAACGTTGCCGGTGTCATCTGGCATATCAATTTTATCGTCAATAACCGCATTACCGGTCGGCGCATCATCTGTGTTATCGTCGATATCGTCGTCCGTTGCAACATTTGCACGCACCACACCAGAATCGTATATATCAATGCTTTCGTACAAATCGGTATGCTGGGGCGACATTTTTTTCTGGCGCATGTCCAGCATTTCATTGACCGTGTCAATATTTACCGCAACCGTCCGGCAACCGCGCGCAAATAAATCCCCGCCGTATATCATATTCAGTATCGCACCCGCCGCGGCCAGTGTTCCAAACATAATCGTTAAATTACGCAGGTTCATAAATATGTTGTTTTTTGCACCGCGTATCATTGATATGGCCCAGCCAAAAATCAACATACCCGTGATAAAGGTTACAATAACCCATGCGTATTCGGTAAATGTCTGAAAACTGCGCAGAATGCAAGACGGGTCTTCGATGTACAGGTTTGCCCCGTCCGCCCCCAAAACGTGGAATCCGGCATTGGACAGCAATCTAATAATTGTTGCGGTTTCCATGTGCGTCCATTTGTTGCCTATTTTTTCGATGCAACACCTGTAAAGAACCCCGGCATAGCAAAATCGTCATCATTTGCGGCAATGCCCGCCCACCCGAACAAATCACCCATCAGGCCGGTATCGTCACGTTTTGCCTTTTTGAATGGCAAAATGTTTTTCAGTTTGCCGATTTTACCACGCGCCTCGGTCTTTTTTGGTGTGGGAATTTTGTCCTGATTTTCTGCAAATTCTGTTGCCAACTGGGCCAGTGTCGCATCCGTATCGTCATCGTCGGCATCTGACAGAGTATTGGTGGTATCAATAGGGGCGGGCGACATATCAAATTCATCATCTGCGCTTTGCGCCACGTCTTCGTCCATATGATCTTCACGCAGTGGCGTCATGCTTTCCAACAACTGTTCCAGTGTTTTTTCAATCGGTTCTTCGGGGGCTTCGTCGGTAATGTCGGTGGTTGCAACCTGAACCGTGTCAGTTTCGGTAATAACGGGTTCGGCATCGGCAATGGCTGGTTCGGCGACAACACTTTCTGTGACGGTTTCTGCAACAACATCAACCGGTTCGGCGGTGTCCGCAATGTCGATGTCTGGCGTGCTTTCTGTTACGTCGGCAACCACTGGTTCTGGTTCATCTGCTGGCTTTGATGTCAGCACAGACAGGATTGAACTAACATTCGCGGGCGCATCCGCCACTGCGGCCGGTTCGGATTCAGTTTCTGCCGCCACAGGGGCTGTTGGGGCTTCTGCCACAATTTCTGCCTCCGTCGTAACTTCTGCGGCCTTGGCGACCTTTGCGGGGCGACCACGTGATTTCTTTTTGGGTTTTTCTGATTCAATTTCTGGGGCAGGTTCTATATCAATAACAGGTTCGGGTATAATTTCTGGGGTAACCGTTTCCATAACTGGTGTGTCATCAATCGCAACGGTGGCGGGTTGTTCTGGTTCGGTGCTGGTCGCAGCCAAAGCATTGTCGCTATCCACTGGAACACCAAACAAAACCGTGTCAGAATCCAAACCCAATGTACCGCGTACCTCTTCAAACGCGGCGCGAATATCGGCCATATCAAAAATTTCACTGCCAGAAATATAGATTATTTTCGTTTTCATAAAAACTGTCCCCCAATAAACTAGGGTCATTATATCACATTTTAGTGTTGAACGCATATAAAAAATATCTTAAACTGGGGATATGGCAAATCTAAAACAGCAAATTTTTCAAGAATTAAACGCATTAGAAGATGCTGCCGCTGGCCTGCGCGGAACGGCTGTGGCCGCTGGTAAACAAACAGATTTAGAGGTTGCAATTTTAACCGAACAGGTTCGTACCCTGCGCGATAAAAACGCCCGTGCCGTTCAACTGATTGATAAATCTGTATCTATATTAAAGAAGTTAAAATGAGTGTCGTTTCAATACCCATTGTGAACAAAAATTATCCCATGGGGTGCGAAGATGGCCAAGAATCGCGCCTGATTGAACTGGGAAAAATGGTTGATATGCGTGCACGCGAAATTTTGGATAAAATTGGCCCGCTGCCTGAAAATGCACTGTTGGCGACGCTGTGTATAGTTCTGGCGGACGAGGTGCACAACAGACCCGCCCCCGCCGCAACTGATGCGGACTTAAAGGAAATCTTGGCACGAATCCGTGAAATCAAGCATAAAATTGCACAATAAAAAACGCGCCCATTTGGACGCGTTTCTTATTACATTGTATGTTGGGCAAATTCGCGCAACATAATGTTTTGCTGTGGCGCATATGCCAGCGCATTGTTCTGGTTTGGGATGTTTTTGGGCGCGGGCTCTTTGAAATAGCGACTGCGTACCAAATCCAACAACACAGGACGTGGCATATTGGAATAAACTGGGCACGGTTTAATCGTCGTATCATTGCGTTCCAAAAATGAAATCAATGCAGAATCAGGCATAGATTCAATACGCTGCCATTCTGCGGCATATTGGGTACGTGCAATTTTACGTGTGTCGGCGGCAAATACATTTGATACGTCCCATGTATTAAACAGGTCGCCGATAACTTCGCGATTATGTCCTGTATAGATATAGCGACCGTTTTCATCTGGTACAAATTTTCCATTTTCAATACGGCCACGTCCCAACAGCATAATCATATGAAACAGGTTCTTGCTGCCGCGATAGCGGGGCACAACCAGCATCGTGCCGGCAGACAGTTCGTCTGCGGAAAAATTCTTGGCCGCAAACTGTGCGGCAACCGCATTGCGCACGGAATCAGGCGCGTTTTGTGCAACCTTGCGGCGGGTCATGTATTTGCCCAATGCGACGTTATATGCACTGTCAGATTCAAACATACGGCCATCATGAACGGCGTTTTGATATTCCGGGGTGGCATATTTTTTACGCATTTGGGATTTGAACGTAATACATGCACGGCTGGCATCTGTCGGCACAATGGTCAGTGTATCGCCCATATCGCGCAATGCGCGGTTCAGTTGTGTGTATTGCCCGTAAACACAGTGATACCCAACCGGCGCACCTGGTAATTCTTGGCGAACCGCACTGCGGTATTTGGCCGTGCCCAGCAATGGTTTTAACTTTTGTTGGGCTGCCAACATATTGTCGACATATTTATCAACTAAATCGTCGGCCTTTTTATCCAAAGACATCTGTTCCATTTGCGCCTTCATTTCTGGGTTTGCAATATCAATTATTGCATTAAAAGGTGTAATACAAGAATCCATTATCGCAATAGTATGCGTGCCGGTTGCTGTTTGTGCGCTGGCACTAGAATTATTAGCACGCGACAGACCCGCCAAAATAACAGACGCTGGAATCAGCACATATGGAACAATTTTTTTGAATGACATTTTTTACCTCCTTTGCAATCAAACATGCGCGCCCTGACCAAATATGGTCGGCGTTATGAATACTGTTTTTTGTTTTTGATTGGTTCACCGCGATACAAAAAATTCGCGATGTACATTCAGACAATTTGGAAAACCAAACCGCCCCGACTTGCCATAATCTTTATCGGCAGCCCGCCCCATACGGGGAACCAAAGTTTGTATATACATATAATAGTTATGCATAACGAAAATTCAAGTGAAAAATTGAAAAAATATTAAATTTTTTAATGAATTTTTTCAGGTGGCTTACGAAAAAAGGATTTTTTCTGTTGTTATTTTTTTTCAAATGTTCTAAATTTCGGTGGAAATGAGCAAGGAAATAATTGAAAATATTGAATCACAACAACTGTCTGATGCATTGTCTCAGCGGTATTTGTCATACGCGGTCAGCACGATTGTATCGCGCGCACTGCCTGATGTTCGCGATGGGTTAAAGCCCGTACATCGCCGTATTTTGTATTCTATGTTGCGCCAGAAATTGTCGCCAGCGGCGGCGTTTCGTAAATGCGCGACGGTGGTCGGCGACGTGCTGGGTCACTATCACCCCCATGGCGACAGTTCGGTTTACGACGCAATGGTGCGCTTGGCACAGGATTTCTCGGTACGCTATCCATTGATTGATGGTCAGGGGAATTTTGGTAATATCGATGGCGACCCACAGGCGGCATACCGTTATACCGAATCCAAAATGACTGATGCTGCCATGCTGATTATGGAGGGGATTGACGAAGACAGCGTTGATATGATGCCGAATTTTGACGGCACAACGTCTGAACCTGTGGTTATGCCTGGGGCGTTTCCAAATTTGTTGGCCAATGGTGGTATGGGTATTGCGGTTGGTATGGCAACAAACATTCCAACCCACAATGTGGCAGAGGTTTGCGATGCCTTGAATCTGGTCGTTGACAAGCCGGATGCGACAACCGCCCAAATTATGAAAAAAATGGTTGGCCCAGATTTCCCAACTGGCGGTGTTTTGATTGACAATTTTGATACTATTGTTAAAAACTATGAAACGGGTCGCGGTGCGTTCCGCATTCGTGCGAAATGGGAAATTGAAAAACTGGACCGTGGCGCAGAACAGGTGGTTATCACCGAAATTCCGTATGGTTTGCTGAAATCTAAATTGGTGGAACAAATCGCCGGCCTGATTGATGCGCGCAAATTGCCATTGGTGGACGATATTGTTGATGAATCCACAACTGATGTGCGTATTGTTATCACCCCGAAAAGCCGTAATGTTCCATTGGACAAAATGATGGCACACTTGTTCGCAATGACCGATTTAGAATATCGGTTCAATATGAACTTGAACGTCATTGATACCAATGGCGCGCCGCGCGTGATGGGCATTGGTGCGGTCTTGCGTGAATTTATTGCGCACCAGAAAAATGTTTTAATTCGTCGCACAAATTGGCGTTTGGGTAATATTACGCGCCGTTTGGAAATCTTGGGCGGATTGCTGATTGTATATCTGAATCTGGACAGGGTAATTGAAATCATCAGAACCGAAGATGACGCAAAATCCGTCTTGATGTCAGAATTCCAGTTGAGCGAGGTTCAGGTAGAAGCAATCTTGAATACCCGCCTGCGCAGTTTGCGTAAACTGGAAGAAATGGAAATCCGTCGCGAAGATGCAGCGTTGCTGGCGGAACAAAAACAGTTACAAGAATTACTGGCATCTGATCAAATGCAAAATGACCAGTTAAAGGCGTGGTTCACCGATATTAAAAAGCGTTATGATAAAAAGACCGCATTGGGTCGTCGCCGTACCACATGGGCGGAACAGACCGAAGAAATCGTGGTCAACGCCGACGAATTTATTGAAAAAGAACCATTGACCATAATCTTGTCCACAATGGGATGGATTCGTGCGGCCAAAGGCACACTGGATTTGAATAATTTGGATTTGAAATTCAAAGAGGGCGACGAACTGCAATTCGCATTTCATGCGATGTCAACCGACAAAATCAACCTGTTCACATCGGCGGGCAAAATGTTCACATTGGCGGCAAACGAATTGCCATCGGCGCGCGGTTTTGGTGAATCTGTGCGTTTAATGGCGGATATTGCCGCGGACGAAACAATCGTGCGCGCGTTTGTCTTGGATACGTCGGCCAAATACCTGTTGGTGGCACGCCATGGCACGGGATTTATCGTGTCGGGCGAAAACTGCTTGGCCCAGACCAAAAACGGCAAACAGGTTATGAACACAGACGCTGCAAACATGGCGATTATGTGTGTACCGGTTACGGGCGATACGATTGCAATGTCGGGTTCAAACGACAAACTGTTGATATTCCCCGCCAGTGAAATACCAGAAATGACACGCGGCAAGGGTGTGATATTACAAAAGTATAACGCCGACCGCACATATGTTTTGGACGTTATGTTCTTTAACGCGGCGGACGGGTTCGGTTGGACAACGGGGCGCGGCACGACCAAGTTGGACGATTGGACGCCATGGATGGGTCGCCGTGCGTCACAGGGGCGCACCGTACCATTGGGATTCCCCCGCACTGGTAAATTTACAAAATAAAAACCGCCCCGAATGGAGCTGTTTTTATTTTTACCTTGCCTTTATTTTATCAAAAATTTATACTGATTACGAATCCATGGGGACGTATGGGTTCGGGACTTAGAAAATCCCATAAGAAAGCGGTGCATTGCACTGAATGTCCGACAGAAAATGGTCGGCGCATATTGCGCCTGTTATTTTCTGTATCCCGACACATTTGGTCGGGAAGCGGTGGTTATATATTGAAAGCCATCGGGTCATTCTTTCTTATGATTTTTCTAACTTCCCGACCACCATATTTTGGTGGTTTTTGTTTGGTTGTACAGCAATAGGGGGTGTTAGTGATAAATAATAAAATTTGTTTTTATGTATTTTGTGCATTCTTTTTATGCGCGGTTCAATCCGCCGATGCAGCAGTAGCGTGGTTGGCGGGCTGTACGACAACCACGCGTTGCAAATGTGGCCCCAGTATGGTCGGATCAAGTGGCAACCAATATTGCTGTCCACAAACACAAACATCAACAACGATAACGTGTCCATCTGGTTGGACAAAAGAAAAATATTCAGGTGTGCAAATTCCAGAAGCCCCCACTCAATACGTCTGCACCCGCGCCGACGACACAACGTACCACGCGTCTACGCATTCGTATATAAAAACGACATATTCTACCTGTTGGGCGGAATCCACAACCACAACCGAAACGCGCTATTGTCCAACACCAACGGATTCTTGTGGTTTGAATCACCACTGCATAAAGAGTAGCACGCCGATAATTTAATAATAAGAACAAGGGGAACAGATATATGAAAAAATTCCTTTTATTGATTGTTATGCTTGTATGCGTGCCCGCACATGCTGGGGTAACAACCCCACCAGATACTGGTGCGCAGTGCTTGCCTGCTACAATTACAACAGTTGCATGTGGGGCAGGGTACTATTTGAGCAATTCACAACTGGGGTGTGTCCGTTGTCCGAAAATTGGCAAAAATGCCGCTGGAAATGCCGTATATGGTACAACACCCGATAACAATACAGGCGGCATTGAATCATGTTATGCGCCGTCGGGCGATTACATGGACGATACAGGTCACTTCACATTTACCAACCAATGTCAATATTCGTTTAATTGAACAAGTAAAAAACGTCCAGTTGGACGTTTTTTTAAGTGATAAACTTTATCAATCATTTGTTAAAAAAAAACGCCCCATTTGGGGCGATTTTATTAGTGAGGCATTTTGCCTTCGGTCATGACCACGTGCTTGCGCAATTTTGGGTCATACTTGCGGAATTTCATTTTACCAGCCGTATTTTCGGACTTGGTATTCTTGGTTGTTGTATAGAAATAGCCGGTTTCCTTGTTTTCCAGCTTTACAACTTCCTTGCTGCCTTTTTTAGATGCCATGTTTATTACCTTTTGATTATTCTGATGCCGATTTTATGTTAAAAATTACCAGAAAGCAAGTGTTTTTTATTTATTATAAACATTGGTGCGGGCGAAGAGAATCGAACTCTTACGGGTTGCCCCACAGGAACCTAAATCCAGCGCGTCTACCAGTTTCGCCACGCCCGCACATTTCTGGGATTTTAATACACTGGATAGTTGCGGGGATACGATGGGTCAGGGTGAGTGAGTCCTGATTTAACCCCACACGCCGCCGTCGCCAATGTTGCAATCAACAAAAATCCAATAAACACTCGTTTCATGCCATTGATTATAATCGCGCCATGGGCATTAGTCAAATATTTACCTGATGCGGATTACTGTCCTGTTAAATGGTATTGTCCCACGCGTTATGATTGATACATGACTTTTTCAACCAAAGGGGGAATAAATTATGTATTACAGTAACGGTAATTACGAGGCGTTTGCCGACCCGCGCCAGCCCGTCGGTGCAGATAAAAAATCAGCATACATTATTGGTGGGGGATTGGCCGGATTGGCGGCGGCGGTATTTATGATACGCGACGCAAAAATGTCCGGTAAAAAAATTCAAATTCTGGAAGAATTGTCCATTTCTGGTGGCAGTATGGACGGCATCAAGAATCCAAAGTTGGGTTATATCATTCGCGGTGGTCGTGAAATGGAGGCACATTTTGAAACCCTGTGGGATTTGTTTCGGTCTATTCCATCACTCGAAGATGAAAATGTATCTGTTTTGGATGAATTTTATTGGCTGAACAAAGAAGACCCCAGTTTTTCGCACACACGTGTAATTGAAAATCGTGGCCAGCAAATTCCAACTGATGGTAAATTGACACTGACACCACGCGCGATACGCGAATTGGTCGATTTGGCAATGACGCCCGAAGATAAATTGCAAGACGTCCGTATTGACCAAGTATTTACATCGGAATTTTTTGAATCTAATTTCTGGATTTATTGGGCGACAATGTTCGCGTTTGAACCGTGGTCCAGTGCGATGGAAATGCGTCGCTATATATTGCGCTTTATTCATCATGTGGGCAGTTTGGCGGACATGTCTGCATTGAAATTTACAAAATATAACCAGTATGAATCGCTGATTACGCCATTGGTTCGGTGGCTGACCGCGCGCGGCGTAAAGTTCCACTATGATACGCGTGTGACCAATGTAGTCATTGATTCTGGTGCATCGAACAAGATTGCAAAGTCCATTGAAACAGTGCACGCCGGTCGCAAGAAAACAATCAACCTGTCGCCGGACGATTTGGTATTTATCACCAATGGTTCTATTACCGAAAACAGTACATATGGCGACAACAACACGCCCGCACCGCGCCCCAGCGGCATCGGGGCCAGTTGGGAATTGTGGAAAAATATCGCTGCGCAAAATTCCGAATTTGGCCGTCCGGACAAGTTCTGTGAAAACATCCCCGCGGCAAATTGGGTAATGTCGGCAACAATCACACTGACCGACGACCGCGTTGTCCCATACATAAAAAGGATTTGCAAGAAAGACCCACACAGTGGCTCTATCGTTACCAGTGGGCCGGTCACAATCCGTGATTCTAATTGGCTGTACGGATTTTCTATTTCACGCCAGCCGCATTTTCGCGTGCAAAAACCGAACGAGATTGTCGTCTGGACATACGGTCTGCTTTCGGACAAAATCGGCAACTATGTGAAAAAGAAAATTGCCGATTGCATGGGCGCAGAACTGTGCGCCGAATGGTTGTATCACATCGGTGTGCCAATCGCGGAAATCGAAGACATCGCGCACAACGCGTCGCATACCGTGCCGTGTCATATGCCGTTTATTTCGACATACTTTATGCCCCGCGCACTGGGCGACCGACCATTGGTCGTGCCAACGGGTGCGGTGAACTTTGCATTCATCGGTAACTATGCCGAAACCGATCGCGATACAGTTTTTACAACCGAATATTCGGTGCGCACCGCGATGCAGGCGGTCTATACCTTGCTGAATGTTGACCGCGCCGTGCCAGAGGTATTCCCATCGTGCTTTGACGTACGCGTCCTGATGCGCAGCGTGTATTACCTGAACGATAAAAAGAAACTGGCAGATATCGAAATGCCGTGGTTTATGAAAATGCTGGGGGCGGCGGGCCTTAAACATGTGCGCGGCACATACATCGCCGAATTGATGCGCCAAGAAGGATTGATATAATTTAAGCAATCCAAAATAAAACGCCCCGTGTGGGGCGTTTTGCTGGCGTTTGATTGATGTTGTGAATTTTGTGCCCCTTACATTTTGCAATTGCAAAATGATGTATTTTTGATAGAGTATGAATTGAACCTAAGAGATTGGGTTCGGGCTGTGGTAAGCCTACACGTTCGGTGCGAAAGCATCGTTAAATTTGATGTTTTGGTGCTTTTTGCACCGTTATCATCCCCGCATGGTCGGGGAGCTGTTGCTATAAAATACGGTTTCCGGAAAGCAACAGAACATTAACGTGTTATTACCAACTCCCCGACCGCCAATCTTTTGACGGTCTTTTTTTCTAACCAAAAGGAAGTCATATGAAAGTTGATGTCGATACAGTAAAAAACGAAGACCTTAAAGGCATGTTTATTACGGCGTTTGCTGTTGTCGGTGTGATAGTTGTTGTGGGAATTATTATCGGTAGTACAAACAAAGAAACGGTGCGTCAGTGTACGTATTTTGATAGTTATGAGATAGACCAAGTATGTGCAAATAAATACCCCGAAGAAACACGGTATTTTTGTAGTGATGTTTCCAATTATATGCGCCGAAATTTGCCGAACAGAATTTCAAGTAAAAAGTGCTGGGAATACCTAACAGAATCAGAGCGCAGTGAATTTTGGGAGTGGTTTGCTTACGGGGTCGGTTATGCCAAATTGCGTAGATATATGTACAGATAGAAGAAAGGAGAAACATATGAAAAAGATAAGGGCATTTTGTATGATTGCTTTAATGTGTTGTGCGTGCGAGTACAGCGAAAAAGATAGACAGAATTTTTATGAAAGCTGTATGATTGAACATGAAAACAAAACTTTTTTAGATCAAGTGCTTGCATCATGTGTTTGTAAAAATTGGGCAATGCGTGAAGATATTGTGCCTAAAAAAGGCGAGGAACGAAAATTACAAATACGAGAAGAGTTTTATAAATGTCAGTATCATCCAGTAAAGTTGGATTATGCTCAGCGCAAACTATTTTTGAATGGTTGTAAGGAAACTTTTACCAAAAAATATGAGAGTCGCGCAGAGGTATATCTGCGTCAAGGCATGCCTGTTGGAACAATTGCAGAACTTGCAATGTATTTCCCTGATATGTATGAAACTCGTACCAATGCAGAATTGATTGATTGCGCGTGTGAGCGTTTCTCTTTGCAAGATAATTTTATGATTTCTGCAGATTTGAAGACACTAGGCAAAGAACTAGAGAAAGAAGCAAAAGAATGTCAAAGAATATGGGATAAAAGATAAGAACATTTATTGCGCTTGTTCTTGCCAACTATCGTGTCGAACCTGCGGTTCTCATCCGGTGACTGACGCAAAATAAAAAGACCACCTTTCGGTGGTCGTAATAGTTTCGCTCGGGCACAGCCCTGCGCGGCATTCCTGACGCATCGCGATAAATTGCTCTGCTACTCATAGTGGCAGCCCCACTCGGATTGTTCGCGTTGCTCACCACACGTAAGGCGCGAACATCGCGCAAAGTGTTGCGCTTGTTCTTGCCAACTATCGTGTCGAACCTGCGGTTCTCATCCGGTGGCAGACACAAAATAAAAACCACCAAAATGGTGGTTTTTTATCTTGGCAGCCCCACTCGGATTGTTCGCGTTGCTCACCACACGTAAGGCGCGAACATCGCGCAAAGTGTTGCGCTTGTTCTTGCCAACTATCGTGTCGAACCTGCGGTTCTCATCCGGTGGCAGACACAAAATAAAAACCACCAAAATGGTGGTTTTTTATCTTGGCAGCCCCACTCGGATTCGAACCGGGATTCTCGCCTTGAAAGGGCGGTGTCCTAACCATTAGACGATGGGGCCAAAACTCTCAAAAATTGCCGGCAAATTATAACTGGCAAATAGAGTATTGTCAAGCGGAAATAAAAAACGGGGCGCATAAATTTGCGCCTCCGTGTAATTTTGCAGATTTTTATTCCACAACCACCGGTGTGTCAACAACGACTGCCTCGGTTTCTGTGACCGTAACTGTGTCGTCTGGCATAGCGTTGGCATCAACCTGTTTGAATGTCATGGTTTGGCCATCATTCGCTATCAATGTCAATGTGCCGTTATTCAGGTTGTACTTGTTGACCTTGGTCAAGAATTGGAAATAATCGCGTTCTGTCGCCATTTCGTTGGCAGGGCCCATCATCAGTGTCGTTGCGCCTTGGTCAAATTTAATGTGATTGCCCGCCGCCGTGTAATCGCCGTTATACAGATTCACAACCTGACCATAGAAACGCATTTCATTTTCGTCAAATGACAATGTGATATCTGTGCCGTCGCCGTTGGCGATAAAGGCCGCCCCACGCAATTCCGCAGGATTTTGCCCGCCGTCGCCACATGCCGCCAGTGCCAATGCCATCGCGCCAAATGCCAGTGCTTTGATTTTCATGATTTTTTCTCCCTTTGTTTTTTATTTCGGTTTTAACGATACCATTATTTTTTATAAATGCAAGGTTGGGCAATACGTTTATATTCCCACGGCAGAAAATTCAGGTATTCGCTGGTGGACAAAAATAAATTTTAAATTTTATGAAAAAACACTTGCGTTTAGAATCTGAACAGTATAATATATGCCTTGCTTTGGGGTTGTAGCTCAGCTGGTTAGAGCGTCTGCCTGTCACGCAGAAGGTCGAGGGTTCGAGCCCCTTCAATCCCGCCAGAATTTACCGCCGTTTCGGCGGTATTTTTTGTTTAACCCATGATATGCAAAAAACAAACGCCCAAACGGGCGTTTGTTTTATTCTGCATTGGGCATATTCTTTGGGACGTTTACGATAATCTTGCCACCTTGGCCGGTTTTTATCCATTCCAAGGCGGCAATTCGTCCGTCAATATGCTTTTTATCTTGTTCGTTATCCAGATGCAAATCTTTCATCAAACGGATTGTGTTATCAATCGAAGCGATAATTTCTGGGGTCAGGACTTTGTTTTTCAGCATGATTTTTTCTCCTTTTGAAACAAAAAACGGGGCGGGGCCCCGTTTTTTATTTAATCAATTTTCCCATCGCAACGGCGGTGTCGCCCATGCGGTTTGAAAATCCCCATTCATTATCATACCATGCGGTCACATGTACCAATTTGTCGCCCAATACCTTGGTCTGGGCCGCATCAAAGATGGAACTGTGCGCATCGTGTGTGAAATCAATGGAAACCAATGGCAGTTCGTTATAGCCAAATGTTTTTGATTCTGCCGCACGCATTGCCGCGTTGACGGCGTCAACCGTGGCGTCGCGTTCCAGATTTACAACCAATTCAACAACCGATACGTCTGGGGTTGGTACGCGGATTGCCATACCGTCCAGTTTGCCCGCCAAACGTGGCAGAACCAGGCCAATCGCCTTGGCTGCGCCGGTGCTGGTCGGAATCATAGACAGGTTTGCCGCACGTGCGCGACGGAAATCCTTGTGATTCTTGTCCAATAATTGTTGGTCGCCAGTGTATGCGTGCACGGTTGTCATCCAGCCCGATACGATGCCGAATGTATCGTCCAGAACCTGCGCCACAGGGGCCAGACAGTTTGTTGTGCATGACGCATTTGAAACAATCAGGTCGGTTGGTTTCAGTGTGTCTTGGTTTACGCCATAAACGATTGTGGCATCTGCGCCCGCCGATGGGGCCGAAACCAAAACGCGTTTTGCGCCTGCGTCCAGATGAACGCGCGCCTTGTCTGCGGCGGTAAAGATACCTGTGCATTCCATCACAATATCAATACCCAATTCACGCCAAGGCAGTTTTGTTGGGTCTTTTTCGGCAATGCATTTAATTTTCTGATTACCAACGATAATATATTCGCCGTCCAATTTAACGTCCATTGGCAATTTCCCGTGCACAGAATCATATTGCAACAGGTATGCATTCTGTTCCGCTGGGGCCAAATCGTTTACGGCAACAAATTCAATATCATCGCGTTTTGATTCCAACGCCGCGCGCAATACCAAGCGGCCAATGCGTCCGAATCCATTGATAGCAACTCTTATTTTTGACATATTATTTCCTTTCGTTTTTTGTCAGTTAGACATTTTTCATCATAGCGCGCGATTGACAAGATTACAATGGAATTTTATAATTGGACAAAATGAAACATTCGTCATATATCATTACCGGCCCAACTGCATCAGGCAAATCTGATGTTGCCCATCGTTTAGCGCGCGCAGTGAACGGTACAATCATAAATTGCGACAGTGTCCAGATTTATCGCGGAATTGAAAACATTTCGGCCAGTCCGTTTGCCGGTCGCGCAATTACAGACGAAATAGATGGCGTGCCATATAAATTATTTTCCATATTGCCGTTGGATAAACAAATCAGCGTTGCAGATTATTTGAATTTGGCGCGTCGTGAGTATGATGATGCGCGTGCGGCAGGGCGCACACCAATTTTTGTCGGTGGCACGGGGTATTATATAAATGCGATTATAAATGGAATTTCACCAATGCCCGATATTTCGGACGATGTACGTCGGCGTGCACGTGAATTGGTTGCAGCTGATATTGATGCGGCGCGCCGTATGTTGCCCGCCGCATTTACCGCGACCGACCCGCAACGCGTTGCCCGCGCGGTCGAGGTGTTTTTGCAAACCGGCCGTCACATAACTGAATTTCAAAATGCACCACGTGCGGGTGCAATTGCACCAGACGCATTTCGTATTTTAATCAATCCCCCATTGGACGTATTGCGTGGGCGTATTGCGACGCGCGTGCCAAAAATGTTGGCGGGTGGTGCAGTGACCGAGGGGCGCGCAGTCATCGATTCTGGCTGGGACGCGCGTCGCGCAATTGGTGCGGCACAAATGGTTACATACCTGCGTGGTGAAATTGATATGGACACATGTGTCCAGAATTGGATTACAAAAACAAATCAATATGCAAAAAGACAGCGAACTTGGTTTCGTACCCAGTTCGCTGCCGATATTGTTTTAGAAAATTCAGATACACCGATTACTTTTTAATACTGTTGTGTGCCGCGCGCGCCTGATTTATTGCATTGTTGCGCACTTGCGATGCACGACGTGCCGCCGTTTGGGCGTTTTGCAATCTGTTGATATAGCCAAATTTTGTGAATAAAAGTTCTTTTAATGCCGCTTTTGCTTCGTTGCGACTGTGATAGATTGGATTCTTTTTTGTGTACCCAGACAGATAATCTGCCATCAAATTAGTCAATGATTTCAAAAACTGTGGGTTTGTAGAATTTGGATCACGGCTGTCCAGCATGCGAATAAAGATTCTGGATTGCAAAATTAAAAATTCTTCGGCATCGCGTGAATATTTCGCGGACGCACGCCATGTGTTGCGGGTGTTTTCTTGGGTGGCATATGATGCGCCATATTTGTCCAAAAACAGTTCAGAAATACTTCTGGTATATGTTGCAAACACGCGTTGTGATGCGGTCTGTGCGTTGCTGAATTTTTTCATATCTTGCCCTTTTTATGTTCTTGATGAATATGTTATAGGACAAAATATTTTGTTTGTCAATATTTTATTGCGCTGATTCTGAACTTTCTGTGGGGTTCATTTTGGCGTATTCGCGGCGGATTACGTCCATTATGCCCGATGCGCGCATATGGCTGGAAAATGCGGTACAGTTATTAAATTCCGTTTCCAACGTGCCCCAACCGGCGTATTCCCAATCAATCAGCCCCGCCACACGCATCGTGCGCGTATCAACAATGATGTTGTTGCAAATGTCGTTGTGATTCCAACCGTCCCCTTCGCCACGTTGCAGGTCGCGAATTTCCGCCGGTCGTGCGTGATGCACTGCGGTGATAAATTCCGCCAGTTGCCGCCCCCACAGTTCGCGATTGCGCGCAATGGTACGGGTTGGCAACTTGTTCATATTGTGTCCACGAATAAAGTTGTATTTATAGAACACATATTTGCCCGCATGTACGATTTCGATTTTTGGAATGGCCAGTGGTGATATATGTTCAAACGCGTCCGTAATACGCTTTTCCCGCATAATGCGTTCGGCGGGCACACTGGTGTCCAAGAATTTGCGTGTTTTGAATACGTATTTATTGTCGACGATAAAACCGATGTTCCAGCCACCCTTTATCATTTTTACATGGGCAAAGCGCAATTCTGGTTGGGCGGCACGCAGTGCATGATATTTTTTACGCCAATCAAACAGTCGTTTATAGCGTATGCGACGGCGAATCTGGGGGTCGGGAATAAAACAGACCAAAATATCACAGATTTCAAAAAACAATTTCCACATACGTACGCCTCTAATAAATTTGTGAATAATGGTATTGAAAAAAACGAAAAAAACAAGTACTTTATGGGTATGTTCAAAGCGGGTGATATTGTAAAAGTTTTAATTCCAAATGTGGCGAATGCTGGATACGACTATCGTTTGACGGCGGCGGCAGATATCGGTCAATTTGTTGCGTGCCGCGTTATGAATCGACCATACATTGGTGTTGTGTGGGGAATTGGGGATTCGGGACTGCCTGCGGAAAAAATCAAAGATATTATTACGGTGTACGATGCACGTCTGGCGGTTGCTGATTTGCAATGGATTGCAAAAATGTCGTCGTGGACGCTGATGTCGTTGGGGGCGGTTCTGCGTCTGATTGTGAATGTTCCAGATGCGTTTTTGCCACCAAAAATGGAACAGTTGTATGGCTTGAATATCACGGACGGCGTACGCATGACTGCCCCGCGTCAGGCGGTGGTCGACGCATTTGCGTCAAATGATGATGAACCCATGTCGGCGTCCGACATTCAAAATATTGCACATGTCAGTGCCACCGTTGTTCGCACAATGATAGGGCAGGGGTTACTCGTGCCCAGAGAGCAGCGCGCATCCGTCTCTGCTGCACTCCGTCGCGATATAACATATCGCGATTGTGGCAATATAAAATTAAATACCGAACAGCAATCGGCAGCAGATGCAATTGGTGCGGCGATTGATGCGGGCGGTTTTTCAGTACATTTATTGGACGGTATCACGGGCAGTGGCAAAACACAGGTGTATTTTGATGCCGCATGGCGTGCGTATTCGCGTGGGGCGTCTGTATTACTGATGATGCCAGAAATTGCACTGACGGCGCAATTTATGCATCGGTTTGCCGCGCGATTTGGTGCCGCGCCCGTTGTATGGCACAGCAATTTAACTGCCGCCCGTCGGCGTGAAATCTGGCGTGGGGTATTAAATGGCGAAATCCGTATGGTTGTTGGCACGCGCAGTGCACTGTTTTTGCCGTGGCAAAATCTGGGGCTGATTGTTGTGGACGAAGAACACGATACATCATACAAACAGGAAGATATGGGCAACTATCACGCCCGCGATATGGCGGTTCTGCGCGCGAAAATCGCAGGGTTCCCAGTTGTGCTGGCCAGTGCGACGCCGTCTGCGGAAACACTGCAAAATGTTGCGTTGGGTAAATACCAGTTGTTGCGCCTGACGTCGCGATTTGGCGGTGCGCAAATGCCAAAAATAGAAACAATCGACCTGCGTGAAAACCGTCCCACCACGTACAGCGTCGCGTCCGATGCCCCAGATGCCGCGCCGCATAATGGTTGTCTGTCAGACCCGTTGTGTAACGCGATTGCAGAAACGTTGGCGGCGCATCGCCAAACGATGCTGTTTATAAATCGTCGCGGGTTTGCCCCGATTATTCAATGTAAAAAATGCGGTTGGGTGGCCCAGTGCCCTGATTGCAGTGTCGGTATGACATACCATAAATCTGTTGGTAAATTGCTGTGTCATATGTGCGGGCGCACTGCGCCAATGCCGGCCCAGTGCCCCGATTGTGGCGGCGACGTATCAACACGTGGCGCGGGTCTGGAAAAGATAGCAGAAGAGGTATCAGCGCGTTTCCCATCAGCACGGGTTGCATTGGTATCCAGTGATACGATTTCATCGCGCCAGTCATTGGAACGACTGGTCGCGAAAATGGAAAACGGCGAAATAGACGTCGTTATTGGTACACAAATTCTGGCCAAGGGACATCATTTCCCGAACCTGACATTGGTTGGGGTGGTGGACGCCGATATGAGGCTGTTTGGGACGGATTTTCGCGCCGCTGAACATACGTTTCAACAATTATTTCAGGTTGCCGGTCGCGCTGGTCGTGGTGAATTTCCTGGGCGGGTATTGCTGCAAACGTACCAGCCCGATAACCCCGTGTTGTGCGCAATATGTGCGGGTGACCGCGATACATTTATGGCAACCGATATGGCGTCGCGTCGTGCGGCGGGAATGCCACCGTTTGGACAACTGATTGCGGTTGTTGTAGAGGGGCAAAAGGAATCAGTACTAAAAGGGTTCTGTGACGCATTGGCGGCCGCCGCCCCGATTGCCGCGGGCGTAAAAATAATGGGGCCTATCGCGGCGGGCGTATACCAAATCAGAAATTGGTATCGTATGCGTTTTTTGGTTGCAGGTGGTGCAACAACAATGTTACAACCGGTTGTATCGCATTGGCTGGCCAAGGTAAAACAGCCCGCCAACATTCGGGTCAAGGTTGACGTGAACCCACAAAACTTTATGTAGTCATAATATTAAAAACCCCCCGTGTGGGGCGTTTTTAATGCTGGTTTTCTGATTGATGTTTCTGAACCAATATGGCATTTTTTGCGCGGCGCGCCAATGCCTTGACCTTGGCCGCACCATTTAATAATTTATCGGTCAGCCCTGGGCGATTCAAATATTCTTCTTCGCGTTTTTCGGCCGCACGTAATTTGGCGGCACTGTATGCTTCCAATTCGCGACGCATATCGGGTGAAACTAAATCTATTGTTTTGTCTTCTATGACGATTTCATCTTTGTCCATAATATTTTCCTTTGTTGGTTGGTTACACAACCTCGGTCACGGCACGCAATGCGCCATCGCGCGACAGTTGTACTACACGAATTTTCTTTTTCATTTCCGCAATTAAATCAGTGCGGTCATATGCAGGTTGGGTATGTAAAATACGGTCAGCAAATGCAGCGTATGCGGCCTCGGCACTCTCGGCATGAATGGTTGTGTAAAAATGGTCGTGTCCCGTCCCCAGCATTTCCCACAGTACCGCCGCGTTGTCGGTTGAAATTTCGCCACCGATAATCACGTCCGGCGTCATACGTACAACCAAATCCAGTAATCGGGCATAGTTAAAATCATTTGTCTGTTCTGTGCGCGACAAAACAAAATGGACGCGGTTTGCCTGTGGTACGCGAATTTCGCGCGCATCTTCAACCGTAATCACGCGGCTGTTTTGGTCAATCAGTGTCAGCATATGATTCAAGAATGTTGTTTTACCAGTTGCGGTTGCACCACTGATTAAAATCGGACTGCCGTCATTTATGGCGGCCATCAAACGGTCATATGGGTCATCGGGTCGCACATTTTCACGCGGTTTAACCTTTAACAACTGTTGTCCGCGCGCCAAGTGATAGTTTGCAAACGATGTATCGCCCGCACCACTGCCACGAATGTTTAACGCCACGCCGCCCGTAACGTCGCGGTCATCGTATTGGACATTTGGGCCCGCAATCGCGGTAAAACGATGGCTGCCCGGCAGGGTTGCATACACCACCGGCACACCGTGGATTGGATCAAACGGTTGTTCGTAAATATTTGCCACCGTGTGAATCAAATCCACCAAATACTGTTTGGTCAGTATCGGCGCATCATACGCCACCCATGGTACGTGCGCGCCGTGCAGTCGCATCCATACCTGACCGGCGTGGTTGATTGCGATTTCCTCTACGAATGACGGGCGATAAAATTCCGCCAGTGGTTTCAACAAAGAATCCAGAACTACATTTGACATTATAATCTGATTTTATCATAAATCCGCCCTTGAATCAAAAAGGATTATTTGATAAAATTAAAAAAAACAAGAGAGATTGATTATGAAAAAATCCTTGCTGTTTATGATTTGTGGTGCATTGATTCTGGGCGGTTGCGCAACAGATTCAGATGCCCCTTATAACGAGAAAGATTTTGCCCAAGGGGGCACGGATGCGCCATTGTACAATGAACGTACCAGTACGTTTATGCAATCGGACAACCAATATTCTAATATTGATTCGTATAAGCCCAAGACCGCCGAAGAAAAAGAAAAGTCAAATAACAAGTGGAACACGTCGCGTATGGAAACCCGCTGGCAGGAATACAAGGGCGCAATGGTGCGCGTGCAAATCTTGTTGGGAAATACCGATTTGCGCGAAATGCGTTTGCGCTTGATTCAGAATGCCGACGGTATGGATGTTGATGGCGACAGCCGCGCCATATTGGGTCAGGTTGCAGATTACGAAATGAAACGTGTTTGTGGCCGCAACGCGGACAGCATTGTTATGGTGTACGATCGCCCATCGTTTGATGTGATGCGTCCAACACCGTTCTTTGATTATAGAATAGAGGCCGAGGGCGCAACCATGCGTGAATACGGTTTCAGATGCGTTTACAATAAATAATTTACAAAAGGGTGAACAAATGAAAAAAATCATGACCGCAGTTATTGCTGCTGGGGCATTTGCGCTGGGCGCGTGCGACAGCAATGCAAACGATGTTGCAAAAAATGGCGACACCGTCGTTATTGACTTTGCCGGATTCAAAGACGGTGTTCAATTCCCAGGGGGCACGGCAACGGGCTATAAATTGACACTGGGCAGCAATACATTCGTTCCAGGGTTCGAAGAACAAGTTGTTGGTATGGCGCGTGGCGAGAGCCGTGACATCAATATCACATTCCCAACAAATTATTACCCAGAATTGGCGGGCCAAGACGTTGTGTTCAAAGTCACCGTCCAAGATATCATTAAATAAAAAACGGGGCCTCGCCCCGTTTTTTTATTCCACTGCAACGATAAATATTTTTGCGTTGTTTGCGGCGCGAATTGTGGCCTCTTTATCAACCACAAAACACGTCTTGGCATTTACAATAATCCCGCGCAGGTGCGCTGCTGCAACCGCGCGCACGGTGTCAACGCCAATCGCCGGAATATCAATGCGCAAATCCTGCCCTGGTTTGGTCATTTTTGCAAAGACGCCACTGGCGCGCCGTTTGTTTTTGCGCATATCGACCACGCGTTCCAGCATTTTTGCCGTACCCTCGGCCGCTTCGACCGCGATTACCTGTTTGTCAACCACAACAGATGCACCGATGTCGGCGGCACCAATGGTGTGCGAAACATCCACGGCGCGTTCAATATCGCGTGCGTCTGATTTGCTGGGCTTTCTTTTGGTTTTAATGCCCGCCGTTTCAAATGCCAGTTCCGGTGCGGCGTCCTGTGCCGCAACGATTTCAAACCCGCGCTTTTCCAATGCCTTGTTCAATGCAACCCCCATAGAATCGTACCCCTTTTGATGTTTCATAATACTGAACAGCATGCCGATTGACCACCAATCTGGGCGTATGTCAGCAAAATTTGGGTGCCCCAGTGCCCCCACAAATGTCAGTTTATGAATCCCGCGACGACGAAATTCACGAATTGCCGGCCACGCGCCGCCCAATCGCACCGTTAAATCAGGATTCAATTCGGGATTTACAAAATTTTTTAACCCAACAATATATACGTCCCAGCCATTGCGGCGTAACGCATCGCGGGCAAAAAACGGCAAATCCAACGCGCCTGCAATCAGAGCAATTTTTTTATCTGTATTTTTTTTCTTCATGTCCAGAATAATACGCGCAAAAGGGGCTGGAATCAAGTTGCAATTTATGATAAAATTTTAGCATAATAAATAAGTAGGCAAAAATATGAAAAAGATTTCTTGGTTTGGTGTTCTGGCGGTGCTGGTGCCGATGGCATCTGGCGCGGCTGGGTACAGTGATGCGGCATTCCAGCGCGAGGTTAAAACCGGACTGGATTTAGTCGGTGCGCGTTCAAACGTTGATGTGTTGCCGGACGTTGCCCCTGGGGAACTGGGTGCGGACGTGTACCAGACCGTTGGTGCGGCTGATAACGCAGATACCCAAATGTTTATTCCCACAACAATGTATGTTCGTATGGGGGCGGGGTTGAATTTGGGATTCGCCACGGATCAGGCAAAAATCGGCAGTGAAAAATTTGATGCCAGTGGCGGCTATGCAACCCAGATTGGCTTGGGCTGGAATTTGTCGTCGTATGTCCGGACCGAGGTTGACTTTCAATCCACAACGCTGAAATTTTCAGATGTTAAGAATATCACAGCGGATTATCGCACGGTTGGTGCAATGTTGTATTTTGATTTTGCACGTCGCTATGTCCAGACGGGTGATATCACACGTCGCCGCACATTTGTCCCATTTATGGGTTTGGGTGCGGGATTTGGCCAATATGAATTTCAAGGTCGCGATGGCGCAGATGGGTTTGTTATTGCTGCACCACGCGCCGCGTTGGGCTTTAATGTAATGTTGACTGATTTGATTGGTATTGATGTTATGTACCAATACAATATGATGATTGGTCATGGTTTTGGGTGGAGTGTTCGTGACGGCGGTGTTGATAATATCAGCAACGTTATGGCGTCATTCCGTGTGAACTTTTGATGGGGGCATATAAAATGAAATATGGATTCTTGTTTTGTCTGATTGGTTTAATGCCAGCGGTGGCGCCCGCGGCAATCCCGTATCGCGTGGAACAGGTCAAAACCCCCGTTGCGGCAATTTCTGGCAACGATGACGAGGCATTTGCCCGTATGCACCGTTTCTATGTTGGTGGTATGTATGATTTTTCAATGTGGGACAGTTATACGGACGACAATATGTTGCATGTCGCAGGTAAAAATACATCTTCGTTCGAAGCGGTCGCTGGCGTTCGCGTCTTGGATACCTTTCGTGTCGAGGCAAATTATGTTCGCACAAATGCAAAATGGAATGCGTTCAAATTGACAGGCGACACGGCATTTGTGAATGCGATATTTGATGCCCGTATCGACAGTATGTATCGTCTGTTCCATTCCCAGCGTATTGTGCCGTATGTTGGCGCGGGCGCAGGTCTGTCGTGGAACAGTGGCGATGATATTCATCTTGATAAAAAAATCAGCCCAGTTGCCGCGGCATTGGCGGGGGTTGGATTTGAACTGGGTGAACATTTTACGGTTGATTTAGGTTATCGGTACATATATATGTTCAAACCAGAATTTGCAGGTCTGTCGGATTTTGCGCCAACCGCACATCAGTTCCGCGCTGGCGTTCGTCTGAATTTCTGAGAATAAATGAAAAAATGTCCGTTTTTTGGTGTTTGTGGTGGTTGCAAATTTGATTTTGCCGCCGCTGACTATCACGACCAGAAAATGGCATTGTTGCGTGATTTGCCAATTACTGGCGATGCCGTGTGGACGGCGGCGGGATTGCGCCGTCGCGCCGATTTCGCGTTTGCTGGGGGAAATTTCGGATTCTATGCCCCACAATCCAAGGATATTGTGCCGGTGCGGTCGTGCCCGAATCTGGTGCCTGAAATAAACGATATTTTGCCAGCGGTGGCGGCATTGCCATGGGTGGCGTCTGGCGCATGCCTGATTACATCGTGTGATAATGGCATTGATGTCGCAATATCATCAAGTGTGCCATATTTTACGGCGGAATTTCGCGATGCAGCGATAAAAATCCCCGCAATTCGCATTACGTGGAATGACCGTACGATAAAGCAAACTGGCACGCCACAGGTAAACTTTTCGGGGCGCGCTGTTGCGTACCCACCGGCGGCATTTTTACAACCAACGGTGGCCAGTGCGGACGCATTGCGCAATATGGTTGTTGCAGCGGCGTCTGGTGCACATCGCGTTGCAGATTTATTTTGTGGACTGGGAAATTTTACATTTGCCCTGAATGCCGACGGGTTTGATATTGTGGGCACGGGCGTAAAGCGTGATTTATTTACGCACCCGCTGACGGTTGGTATGCTGCGCGCATATGATTGCGTTGTTATGGACCCGCCACGTGCGGGCGCATTGGCACAATGCAAAGAATTGGTTAAATCTGATGTTGCACGGGTAATATATGTGTCGTGCAACCCACAAACATTTATGCGCGATGCGCGGGTATTGACCAATGGCGGGTATCAGATGCAGCAACTGATTCCTGTTGACCAATTTGTTGGCAGTGACCATTGGGAACTGTTTGCTGTATTTGAAAAATAAATCAGTTATTATTTATCAGTTCGCGCTTTAATATGCGTACGTTTTGCATCATATCATCAATCAGGCGGTGTACGCGGTTATAGTCCAACACGCGGCACGGCGCGTTTGGAAAATCATTTTCAAAGAATGGAACAACCGATACCCCCAACGCGTTTGCAATTTGGCACATGCGCCACACAGACACGCGGTTTGTCCCAGATTCGTATTTTTGAATTTGTTGTGGCGTGATGCCGATGCGTCGGCCCAGTTCTTGTTGTGATACGCCCATAAATTCACGTGCGCGTCGCAGAAATTCGCCAGCAGTGCGGTTAAATTCTTGTTCGGCAAACGTCTGTGCAATTCCAACCATCTGGTATTCCTTTCCTTGTGCGTTTATACAACAAAAAACCACCAGAAAAATTCAGGTGGTTGGAGGTTAAGAACTATTCTACCGATATAGTGTGATTTATTTATGTATATCATCACCCTCCAACCCGTGGTTGGAGTTTTACGTCATCGTGGACGCGGTAGTCGGAGTTCTTACACCCCGCAACGGCAACACGCCATTGCACGAACATTATATGGGTTTTACGCTGCAAATACAATAAAAAAACGCCGCCGGTGTTGCCCAGCGGTGTTTCCGAATGCCCTGAAAGGAAGGAAAGGAGAAAAAGAAATGGGCATTCTAAACTGTAAAAAGGGTTGGGGCCCAGAGTCCAGAGGAGAGAGAATGTAGGAGGGAGTCTGAATCCCTGAACCCCGTGTCGCTGGGGTTTCCCCCTTTGACGAATCGAAATGTAATACAATATTTGTTATTTGTCAAGAATAATTGTCAAAAATTTTTTTAGACAATTTTTTTATCGTGTGTCTGGTGGCGGGATTTTTTGCCTAACTTGTTGATATTCCTAGGAAATGGCACTTGTTGCGGTCGCGGGGTGCTGGGCATAAAATCACTGTACAGGTTCAACAAATTGGCACAAAACCACAGGAGAATGATATGACACACGAAGATGTATGGCGCGCAATAGAACGTTTTGCCGATGAACACGGTATGTCTTGTTCCGGATTGGCCCGATGCAGTGGGCTGGACCCGACCACGTTTAACCGCAGCAAACGCTGGTCCCGCGAAGGGCAGCCACGCTGGCCGTCAACCAACAGTATTTCAAAAATATTGTCGTCAACGGGGGCAAATATTGCCGATTTTACTAAATTTATCGACCCGCCCGCACGTTCGCGCGAATAATCACATAAATTTGATAATGCCGCGCATGGGGTGCTGCGCGGTATTTTTTATGGACAATCGTGAATGCTTCGTTTATGCTGGTTGTATGTTAAGTGGCATCAGAATATATTCCGCAGATACCGTGTGGCGTCGCATATTGTCTGATTTGAATGCGACGGTGCTGGATTCGCCCGATGTGACCGCGGTGGATTTTGATGTACTGGTTATTCCGCCACGTGCCACTGCCATGGAATTAAAGGCGACTATATTGGCGGCCATGGACAATTCAAATATTATTCATAATGTATTTGGCCGTGATGTGGCATTACCACGTCTGCAACGCCAGATTGTCGTTTTGTTGGCTCAAACAGGTGGCATGACCGCGGCGCAGTTAAAGGTTGCGCTGGGGTATTCGCCAAACGCTGCAACACATACGGTTGATACGGCGATATATCAGCTGCGCCGGACATTTGGACGGGAACTGATTCAAAATCACAATGGGGTGTACAAAATTGGCAGGATATAAACTGATTTCTTTTGATAAAATACCCAGTACCCAGACATATGCGTTGGATATGGTGGCGTCGGGTACGGCACGTGATCACACCATCGTCATGGCAGAGGCACAATCTGCCGGTCGTGGTCGGTATCGTCGTACGTGGGTGTCGCATCATGGAAATTTTTATGCCAGTTTTATTTTCAGTGCGCCCGAACGCGATTCGCGCCTGTCGTATATGGTGGCGGTCGCAATTGCAGAAACGATTATGTCATTTGGTGTCATACCCACAATAAAATGGCCGAATGATATTTTGATTGATGGGAAAAAGGTTTGTGGTGTATTGATTGAATATGCCGGCGCGTTTGTGATTGTAGGTATTGGAATCAATATCAAATCTAATCCAACAGTTGCTGAAAACATAACGACAAAACTGGAAAATTATGCCGATGTGCCCAAGGCGGAATTACTGAATCGCCTGATGCGGAATCTGGATAAATGGATGAAAACAGATTTCGCAATCGCGCGCGCCCGCTGGATGGAATTGGCAATTGCACTGCGCAAAATTGTAAAGTACCGTGGTCAAGATGTAGAATTGATTGAAATAAACGAAAATGGTGCGCTGGTATTGCGCCGTGGTTCTGAATATATGTTGGCATATGGCGACGAAATCAGTATGAAATAAATGCCGGATTTCCGCGCGATTGCGCGTGTGATAAAAATACATACTTGACTTTTTTGTCGATTTATGATATTATAACAGACATCAACAAGCAAGATTATGTCCGCGTCATGCGGATTTTTTTATTGCATTTTTTGACCGCGATTTTTCCATCGCGGTCTTTTTTTTATATCAAAAATACGGGGGCCACGTATGGAACTGGAACTGATAACGAATTGTGCAAATATGACGCGTGATGCATATAAAATCGCACGTACGGTTTATGCCGAAACATCTGGCAAATCATTGCCATTGGTCGAAGCATTCACATCAATGATTTCAAATATTGCGCGCGTCCGTGGTATCGCGCCAGCATCTGTTGTAGATGATGCTGATTTATTCACGCATAACGCGAACACAGAAATCGATACAACAGGGCGCGCGTTTCAAATGTGCCTGCGCACCGCGCAAAGAATGTTACGTGGTAATTTGTCAGATATAACGCATGGCGCAGTTCGCTTTCATACAGTAAATCAAATGCCAGATTGGGCAACGGCACGTGGCTATATTGCTGATATTGACGGTATGTTGTTTTATTTATAACGGTATATGGTGATAAAAATGCAACGTATAATTCATGGTGGTTTTTTATCAGACCGTCGCACGCAAATTATGTCGGGCGTTGGCATACTGTCAGCCGTTGCCGCGTACTTGGTTGGCGACAGTGATATATTCATATTACTGCAAACAATATTTACACTTGGTGGAATTTATTTTATGCACAGACAATCAAACACAAACAAAGGAAAATGATAATGGAAAAAATTCCTGAAAAATTTCAAAACACAGATGGAACATTGAACGCGGACGCACTGATAAAATCATACACTGAATTGGAACGCAAAATTGGAACGATGGTATCTGTGCCAACCGCAGACAGCGATGACGCCGCGCGCGCACGATTCAATCGTGCAATTGGTGTGCCCGCATCGGCCGATGAATATCCAACAAATGATTTGTTTGGTGATAATGATTTGCAGAAAAAATTTCTGGAAATTGGATTGACATCATCACAGGTTGAACAAATTTATCATATTGCAGATGAATTTTTATCACCTGTGTTATCAGATTTATTTGTTGCACAAAAAACAGAAAATGCATTTGCAGAATTGCAAAATTTTTTTGGTGGTGCGGACAAAATGCGCGATGCAATAAAACAAATAAATGATTTCGGTACGCGATTTTTACCCGCCGATGCATTTGATGAACTGTGCTCTACACCCCAGGGAATCCAAGGCATATACAGAATGATGCAATCTGTTGAACCGAATGTAGAAATTGCAAACGATAACAATAAAAATTTATCTGATTCTGATTTGCGACGCATGATGCGCGATCCAAAATATTGGCGTGATCATGATGCGGAATATGTTCGTAAAATAGAAAACGGTTTCAAAAAATTGTATTCATAATAAAAAAAATTCACTTTCTTCTTTACTAATATTTTTGTTTCATATAAAATATAAAGTAAGAACAAAAAAATTTGTTCTATCCAAAAAAAATATAAAGGAGAGAAGAATGGCATTCACATTCTTGAAACCAGCGGCAAAGAAAGTTGCTGCGAAACCAGCGGCGAAAAAGCCAGCTGCAAAACCAGCTGCGAAAAAAGTTGCTGTTAAAAAACCAGCAGCGAAAAAAGTTGCTGTTAAAAAACCAGCAGCGAAAAAAGTTGCTGTTAAAAAACCAGCAGCGAAAAAACCAGTTGCAAAGAAAGTAGTTGCTAAGAAACCAGCAGCGAAAAAGCCAGTTGCAAAAAAAGTAGTTGCAAAAAAACCGGTTGCTAAAAAAGCCCCAGCAAAAAAAGTTGCTGTGAAAAAGCCGGTTGCTAAAAAAGCACCTGCAAAGAAAAAATAATAAATTTCCCCACCGTTTGGTGGGGTTTTTAATTGTATGAAAAATTTCAGTCGTATCGTTATTGGTGCGACTGAAAATTTTTATCGGATAATTCTGGTGTAACGCCAGAACCCATTTTGTTCGCATCACGCGGCGCGACACAATCGCATAACCGCTTGATTCGTATTTGTTGGACGTAATTCATTACGTCTTTTTTTTATTTTAATCAAAAAGGATTTTTTATGTCTGTTTCAATCGATAATGTTTTTATCAAACAATTCGAAGCCGACGTTCATTTGGCGTACCAGCAAATGGGCACCAAGTTGCGTGGCACGGTGCGCAGCAAATCTGGTGTTATCGGCGCATCAACAACATTTCAAAAGGTTGGTCGTGGCACGGCCGCAACAAAATCACGCCATGGTATTGTGCCAGTTATGAATCTGAATCACGAACCTGTCGAATGTGTATTACAGGATTACTATGCCGGCGATTGGGTCGACGCATTGGACGAACTGAAAACCAATATTGACGAACGTCGTGTTGTGGCCAGTGCCGGTGCATATGCATTGGGGCGCAAGACCGATGAATTGATTGTGAACGCAATGTCGGGTGCAACTGCATCAGTTGGTGATTATTCGGCTGGCCTGTCCAAAGATTTAATATTGTCCGCGGTCGAAGAATTAAACAAGAAAGATATTCCCGACGACGGTCGTCGTTTCGCGGTTGTTGGCGTGCACCAGTGGAAAGAATTGCTGGGCATTACTGAATTTGTGTCGGCGGACTATGTGGGCAATGACCTGCCACTGATATCGGGTGGTGCGTCCAAAAAATGGTTGGGTATTACATGGGTGTTGTATAACGCATTGCCATTGACGGAAACAACAAAGCGCGATTGCTTTATATATCACGCAACCAGCATTGGACACGCCTGTGGCCAAGAGGTCAAGACCGACATTTCATGGCATGGTGAACGCGCCGCGCACTTTATCAGCAACAGTATGTCCCAAGGGGCGGTTCTGATTGATGGCGACGGTATTGTGCGTATGAAATGCAAAGACGCCGACGGCGAATAACCCCAGTTCCACATAATTATAACCAAAGGGAAAAATAAATGGCTTTTCAGAATAAAAATTTGTCAGTGATTGCGTATGCAAATGGTTTTACATTGTGGCACTATGCCGAAAATGTGACGATGGCAACAATCACGGCCAGTGGATATTTCAACGATGTTAAAACGTTGATGAATACTGGCGACATCGTTATTATCAATGCGTCTGATAATACGTCGTTGAAAAAGGTTGCTGTTGCGTCTGGCAATGTTACAACCGCTGCATTGGCGTAATCATATACAGATTTTATTGTATGTTGGGTCGGCATTATGTATGTCGACCCCGTTTTTATTTATAAAGCAGGGGGAATATCATCATGCTGACCAAAATAGATTTATGTTCAATGGCGTTACTGAAACTGGGGGAAAAGCCGATTCAGTCGTTGTTGGACGATACGCCCGCCGCGCAACTGGCGCGTACATTGTTTGAACCGATAACCGATGCGCTGATTGCGGTGCATCCGTGGCGATTTGCAACAAAAAAATTTGAATTGACCAAAACCGCCGATGGCGATTTTTTGATTCCACCGGAATGCCTGCGTGTGACGCATACTGGTGGCAACGCCATTGTTGGTAATCGTATCACCGCCCAACCAGACCGTATAACGATTATCGGTCTGACCCGTGTTGCGCCCGATGCATATCCAGCATATTTTGCATCATTGGTTGCGACTAAATTAGCAATGGAATTTTGTGTGCCATTGACCGGTGACCAAACGATATTCAGAACACTGGCGGCGTTATATGATGCAGAATTACAATCTGCGAAATTTATAGACAGCACCACAACCAGCGTCGCGGGGATTGAAAACTTTTCACTGATAAATGCACGATTCTAGGATTACGGGGGAATATATGGGAAACTTTGTAAAAACAATCAATTCGTTTGCCAATGGCGATATTGCCCCAGAATTTTATACGCACGATAATTTGTCTGGCCTGGCCGCGTTGGTTAATATGGATGTTATTGCGGGTGGTGGACTGCGTCGTCGTGCGGGATTGGGGCGTGTCGTCGAATTGGGGGCGTCGGCGCGACTGATATCGTTTTCAGTCGGCCAAGATGACGAATATATTCTGGCGATAACGGCGGGACATATCTATGTGTATAACGGCGCAACGCGCGTGTGTGATATCATTGCACCGTGGACGGCATCGGATATTGCACAGATTCAATATGCCCAGCGTTTTGGGACAATGATTTTTGTGCACCCAGAATACCAGCCACGCATTTTGCGTAAAACGGCAACTGGCTTTGATTTGACGACATTTGAATTTGCGCGCAGTGATGATGATATGACGGTTCATATGCCGTTTATGCGATTTGATGACACGCGCGATATAAAAATCACCGTCACGGCAAACAGTGCCGGCAACAATTTCGCAACATTTACAACCAGTGCTGCATTCTGGAATGACGATTGTGTTGGTGGCACGTTTTTGTTGATGGCCAAACAGTGGACTGTGCATCAGGTCACCAGTCCAACTGTTGCGGTTATGCGTACAAACGGTGCATTTACATTGCCCACCGCACCCATTACCGATTGGCGCGAGGCCGCATTCAGCACCCGTCGTGGCTGGCCAGTCAGTATTACATTCCACCAAGACAGATTGGTGTTCGGTGGTGCGCGTGATTATCCCGCGGGCGTTTGGATGTCTGGGGTGGGGCGACATAATGATTTTGATGTGGGTACGGGTCTGGACGATCAGGCGATTTTTATCACATTGCTGTCCCGCCAACGCCAGCAAATCTGTACCGTGGTCAGCAGTGATAACTTGCAAATATTGACCACTGTCGGCGAATGGGCGATTGCAAACAAGCCACTGACCCCATCGTCAGTTGATATCAAACAGCATACATCGGTGGGCAGTATTGCATCACGATACCTGCCACCGCAACAGATAGAGGGCGCGACAATATTCATTTCCGCCAATGGGCGTGATATTCGCGAATTATGCTTGGACGAATTGGGGGAAAATTACAGTGCAACAGACCTGTGCGCATATGCCAAACATTTAATGACGTCGCCCACAGATATTGCGTACAACCAATCCGCGCGGCAACTGTTCGTCGTTATGGCGGACGGCAGTATGGCGGTGTTGAACCATAATGCGGCATTGAATATATCGGCGTGGGGTGTGTACCAAACCCGTGGCAGTTTCATATCTGTTGCGGTACTGGGTGATGAAACATATGTGGTTGTTCGCCGCGGTGATAAATACTGGTTGGAAAAATTTTCACCAGATGCCTTATCTGACGGTGATGCATTACCGTTTTCGGTATTGGCATCGGGCGTGCCGTTGCGCGCATCGGGGCACAATGCCGCACGCGCCCGCATTCGTCGCATAACAGCGCGCGTAATGGACACACGTTCATTGTTTATAAACGATGTGCGCGCCGATATTCCAAATACGGCGCAAAGTGCGTCTGGATACACCGGTGATGTGCATGTGTCGCAACTGGGGTGGACACGTGATACCAGTGTCGCGCCATGGACAATCACCAGTGATGACCAGTTACCGATAACCATTCAGTCGGTAACAATTTATGGAAATTATACGATTTAACCACCAAATACAAAAAGGATAACCTTATGGGACAGTTAGTATCAGATGTTCAATCCGTTCTGGATTACAAGAAAAACAAACAAGAGGCCAAATCACAACGCCAAAAAATTCTGGCAGATATGGCGGCCGATGAACAGACCAAGGTCAATTTGGTAAAAAAAGCATTGGCGACCCAGCGCGCAAAATACGGTGCGTCGGGTATGTCAAACCGTGGCATGACCGAAGGGGCGGTTCTGCGCCGTCTGACGTCTGAAACGGCACAGCCATACGATGAAAAGCGTCGTAACGCGCTTGAAAAATTACGCAAAATCAAGACAACAAAACCAAACCTGCTGAAAACATTGTTGGCCAGATTTGACGATTTGGTTGGATAACAGACGGGGGAATGTATGTATAAAATATCATATACTGGCGATGGCGCGACCACGGAATTTCCGTTCGCATTTTCATTTTTCCAAAATGCAGACGTTCATGTTGCAATTGATGAAGTATTGCAATCTGACGCATCGGGTATTTATTCGGTTGTGCCGAACGATAATTTTTCGGGTGGCACAATCGTATTTCAAACCGCACCCGCGGCGCGCGCCACCATTGATATATTTCGTCGCATTGCGCTGGCCCGTGTGATTGATTACCAACCAACCCTGCCGATAGACGTTGCCGCACTGAATGCTGATTTCAATTTTTTATTAGAGGCATTTCGTGACCTGCGCACAGTTGATGTGGATTTGACCCAGTGGGCAAACACGTTTGATAATGTAAAATCTTTTTTGGACTATAACCTGCGTGTTATCCAAGATAAATTGTCGGGCGGTGGTGTAATGGGTCTGTACAATAATCTGGTGTCTGTATTGGACGGGGCATTGCCAAAATTGATAAATGATTATGGGGCTATTACAGACGCGGCCCCAAACGAAAATCGCGATGACTACGGCATTTTGTGATTTTATGGACGAATGGAACGCGGTACTAAATATGACGACCCCTGCGCATCATCGCCAGATAATGAATTTCTTGGTGGATGTTTTGATGCACGCGCCACATCGTGGATTGCTGATGGCATTTCGGCATTCAGGCAAATCAACGGTCGTGGGAATCTTTGCTGCATGCGTGCTGTGCATGCACCCCGAATATCGAATTTTGATTTTATCGGCGGAAAGTACACTGGCATCGCGCATGGTTGGACATATTCGTAATATATTGGAAAATCATCCACGTTGTGCAGATATGATTCCCACGGGGCGTCGTGCGTGGGCATGCGACAGAATAACAATCAATCGTCCCGTCGGCATTCGTGAACCATCGGTCATATGTGCTGGCATTGCAGGCAACATCACCGGCAGTCGTGCCGACCTGATAATTTGTGATGATGTAGAGGTTCCAAATACGTGCAACACCGCCCAGAAACGCGAAAACCTGCGTGAACGCTTGCGGGAATTGGAATTTATTTTGTCGCCCACCGGCACAATGATTTATATTGGTACACCACACACAACCGACACGATATATCGTACCAGCGATGCGGACTAGATAGATGTTGGCGCGTCAGGTGCGTTGTCTGATGCAACGGGTTCGCGTACGCTGATGAATGCACGCAATTTGTGCAACAATTCATCGCCCGCATCGCCAAACATAGGCAGATATGTTTCGTATTCTGGCATATCGGCCTGTAATTGTGCGTGTGCACGTTCAGACAATGGCTGGTTCAAAATATCTGTTGCCACATGCCACAGATAGTACGCACGATATGTTTTGGTAATTACCGCCCATTTTTGCAACAGGTCAGGGTGCGATGCCAATGCCGCACGAATTGCAACAGTCCATTCACCGCCAAAACGTTTGACAACGTTCAGGTTCTGGATGCGTTCCAAACCTGCGTCATCGGGTGTAAACGCGTTTATTCCAGATTCTAATTCTGACATTTCTGCTGCGGTCAATGAAATCGTCGCCACAGATTGGTCCATTGTGCCACCATACGGCATCAGTTCGCGGTCAATAGAATCCATAGGGGTTTTCCCGCTGCGCAGGTTTTCGATATGCTGAATCAACATCTTGCCTGTTGGCAATGCGCGCAATTCACGCATAACGTCATTGTCGGCCTCGGCAACGAATACTTGGTTCACCGCCGCCCAACCGCCAAATATAACATGCTCTTGGCGGTACAGGTTCAGTAATTTCTGGGCAACTGTGCTGGCTTTGGTTTTCATATCTCTCTCCGTTTGAAATGATTATTCCATAACAATCATAATAACCTTGTGCATGGTGTGGCCAATAATCTTTTCTTCGGGTGAAACAATTTGACCATAAACCTTGCCCTTGGAATCTTGGCGGACACTAACAATCTGGGCCGTGGCAACTGTGTCAGGTTCCAGTTTGTCAAAATCAGTATCAATGCATACCGCCAAATCGCCAACCACAGGCGTGGTTGTGGCATCGGCAAACACATATGCATGTTCTGGGATAAAACCGCCCAAGCGTTTAGAATTTGGAATCACGGCATAGATACCACTGCGACCCTCCAACGGCATGGGGGCAACAATCATAGTTTCATCGGATTTTTTGAATGTGATTGATTTGCCATCTGGCGTACCGAATACAGGAACCAGTTTTTTGCGTGCGCTGTCGTACAATTTTGCACCATACAGACCGCCATGCATATCAATCCCAGATGCCGGATTGTCAGGAATCAATACGGATTTAACGCGTTCTTTGACCTTGCTGATTTGCTTGTTTAATTCGCCGGATTTGTACAGGGTGGCAATTTTATCGAACAGTTTTTCGGCACTCATTGCAAAAGATTTTGCCAACGGTTCAATTTCATTTTGATAAATTTCGCGCTGGCCAACCTCTATCTTGTGATATACGGACAATGTCATACCTGCGTCTGCGGCGGCCTGTGCGATTGTTTTGCCAGTTTGTTGACGAATCTTGCGCAGACCACTGCCAAAGATTTTCAGACCGCTGTCTTCGTTATCATTCAGACGGCGTTTAATTTCACTCTGCCATTGGTCGGCGACGGCATCGTCTTCCTTGATGAAAATGTCAGACAATTTGCAACCCAAAATATTACAGATATTCAATAACTGTTTTTGGTTCAGGCGACGGACACCCTTTTCAATCTTGGACACAGCGGACAAAGACAGGTGTGATTGACGCGCCAACTCGGTCATTTTCATACCGGTTGCCATACGAATATTTCTGATATTGTTTGGAAATATGATTTCTTCTTGGGCCATCGCAGAACTCCTGATTAAATATTTCTTGACAAAATATTAGTCAATTTTTGCGTCCGCCGCAAGGAAATAATTACAAATCGTCTGGAAATGCTGATGGGTCAATTTGCTCTGGCGCACCTGTGTCGTCGGCCATTGATTCCTGTGCAGGCGATGTGTTGGAATAATCATTTTCGCCGCGGGCCTCAACCTCGTCCAGATTGTCGAACAAACTGTAATCGCCAAAGAACGCCATACGTACGGTTTCAGGACGACCATGACGGTTTTTGCCGATGATAACGTCGGCCTTGCCGCGCGAGCGTTCCAAACGCTTTTGATACGATTCCTGAATATTGGCATTGGTGTTGCCCGAAATACGTTGTGACGGGTCGCGATTTTCCAAATAGTATTCTTCGCGGTACGTGAACATAACAATATCAGCGTCCTGTTCAATAGACCCTGATTCACGCAAGTCCGCCAACTGTGGGCGTTTATCATCGCGGTTTTCAACGCTACGCGACAACTGGGACAGGGCAATGACCGGAACATCTAATTCTTTGGCCAGCATTTTCAGCCCACGTGTGATTTCGGAAATTTCTTGGACACGGTTGTCGTTTTTGCGACCGCCTGGGGACGTCATCAACTGCAGATAGTCAATGACAATCAACGCAATCCCGCCACACTTGCGTGCCAAACGACGCGCGCGTGTGCGAATCATTGGCACGGACATCCCAGGGGTGTCATCAATAAACAGTGGCACACGACCGATTGCCTGTGCATACTGGGTCATTTTCAAAAATTCTTCGTCTGAAAAAGACCCCTCGCGCATGGCGGTTGCTGGAACCTTGGACTGTGACGACAGCACACGCGCCGCCAACTGTTCTTGGGACATTTCCAAACTGAAAAACACAACCGCGCCCTTGTACTGTTCGTTAGCACGACCCGATAAAATAGCATTTGCGGCATTGAACGCAATGTTCATCGCCAGCGTTGTTTTACCCATTGCCGGACGACCCGCGATAATAATCAAATCACTGTGGTGCAGACCACTGATGGATTTATCCAACGCGTTCAAACCCGTTGTCAGACCAGACAACTTACCATCGGCCTTGTATGCAACCTCGGCCTCTTTCAGTGCGCCAGCCAATGCGGCGGCAATAGGTGCAACCTCGCGCTTGGATTCGCCAGACGACGCCAAATTGAATAACTTTTGTTCGGCAACCTCTATCTGGGTTGAAACAGGATTGTCTAAATCCTCTACAAAAGCGTTGTCGGTAATTGATTGCCCCAATTCAATCAGTTCACGACGCAATGCATTGTCGTATACGATGCGTGCGTATTGTTCAACATTTACAACAGTTGCGCCGGCCCCCGCCAACTGGGTCAGGTAATCAACGCCACCAACAGATTCCAACGTCCCTTGTTGGTCCAGATAGTTTTTCGCCGTGATGATATCAAACGGAATGCCGGCGGCAAATTGACGTTCCGCCAACTTGTAAATTTCTTGGTGCGCAGGATGCGAAAAATGTTCTGGTTTCAAGAAATCAGAAATGCGTTCCAATGCGCGGTTATTCATCAGCACCGCGGCCAAGACGGCCTGTTCGGCCTCCAAATTCGTTGGTAAAGTTTTAGGGGTAAAATCCATGTCTGATATAGTATCTAAAAATTTTGGTTTTTCAACGCCTTTTTTGCGCGGGTACAACGTATTGAAAATACCAATAATTGATGCGACGGGCGCGTCCGCGTGGCCTGAATTGTTCCCACCAAAACGCATCGCCGAATTGCGTGATGCAACCGGCCCACGGCATTTCGCATCGCAAATGTTATTGCAACCTGTCGCGCCGACGCGCGCACGCCTTGACCCGGGGGCACTGCAATTATACGACGATACGTTTGACGGCCGCACCGCGCAAATTGGCGTGCATAAAATTACAGGTGCGGCGGCGTATTGGGACCCGTCGACGGGACGTCGTGGTCGCGATGGCAGTGTGTGCGTCGTCTTGTATCGCGATGACGCATCGCGATGTGTTTTTATTCACGACATTTTATATATGACGGTGTCCGATGGCGACACGCATCCGTTGGCACATCAGTGCGATTGTGTGCTGGGGTTTCTGGGGCGATATGGTATGCGACGTATCACGATTGAAACAAATGGTATTGGAAATGCATTACCAGAAATAATGCGCGACGCGGCAATACGTGCCGGCACGCCAATCACAATCACGCGTATCACCAACAATCGGCCAAAGGTTGACCGAATTTTGGACGCGATTGAACCAACGTTGGCTGCGGGACGATTGTATGCGCACCGCAAAATAACGCAAACACCATTTGTTGCCGAAATGATGGGGTGGTCACCAATTGGAACGGGACACGACGATGGACTGGACGCGGTGGCGGGTGCAATTACAATCGCGCCGACACCCGTGCACCCTGCGGGTTATACAGGCCGCGCCTATACGGCAAACACGAATTTCAATGTTTAACAAAACAAAGGAGAAAACATGCAAAATAACTTGGAACAAATGTATCGGCGGGCACTGGACGTGCGCGCGCCGTGGTTGGCACGATGGGACGCTGCAATGCGTTACACAATGCCGACATCGGATGCGGATGCCGCCACACTGTTTGATGCAACCGCCGCCGATGCGGTGGACAATTTGGCGGCATCAATTTATTCGCTGATGACGCCACCAGAATCACTGTGGCTGACACTGATTCCGGAAAGTGACGCATCGCCCGATGCAGACGCTGCAACGGCGGCATTGCGTGCGAATCTGAATGATTCAAATTTTTATACCACCATTCATCAATGCTATCTGGACTTGGTGATTCTGGGGACGGCGTGCCTGTTTATGGCGGAAACGCCAATCGGCGCATCGTCGGCGTTTTCGTTTACGGCCGTGCCTATGCGCGATATTGCGATTTTGCCAAACGCAGTATTTCACACAGCGACAATGCCTGCATGCGAAGTATTGGAAAAATACCCAACGTGGACGCCACCTGCCGACATCGCCGACCAGATAAAACGCGACCCTGCAACGCCATTGCGATTGGTACAGAGTTTGATTGGTACAGAATTTACTGCATGGCTAGATGTCGGTGGCGACATTGAAAATAATATCGTCGCGCGTGGAACATTTGAAACCAATCCATACATCATTTTCCGGTGGAGTGTGCTGAGTGGCGAACAATACGGCCGCGGGCCGGTCTTGCGCGCATTACCAGACATAAAAACCGCGAACAAGGTTGTTGAACTGGTGCTGAAAAACGCAACGATTGCCGTGTCTGGTATATGGCAGGCCGACGATGACGGCGTTATCAATCTGAACAATATAAACCTGACCCCTGGGGCAATTATACCAAAGGCCGTTGGGTCATCAGGTCTGACCCCATTGTCATCGGGTGCGGATTTTGATGTATCGCAAATAATATTAAAAGACCTGCGCGAACGCATTCGTCACGCGCTGTTGGCCGATCGGCTGGGGTTATTGTCTGAAAAAGAAATGACCGCAACTGAAATTATGGCGCGCAATTCCGATATGATGCGAATCTTGGGCGCGACATATGGGCGATTGCTGCACGAATTTATTAGACCACTGACCGACCGCGGGTTACAGATTTTGTCCCGTCGCGGGGTGATTGCGCCAATCGCGCTGAACAGTGACGCAGAACTGAAATACATTGCGCCCATTGCCCAGATGGCAGTGGCGGAAAACTTGATTTAACCATGGGGGAAAATTATGAACGAAATTGAACAAAATTATGCACGTACTTTTTCAACTGCGGCGGGCGCGGCGGTGATGCAACACTTGCGCAGAACGACCATTGAACGTGTGCTGGGGCCGAATGCATCGGACGCCGAATTGCGCGGTCTGGAATCCCAGCGCGCATTGGTGCACATGATTGAAAATATGATATCGCGGGGGCGAAAATGAAACAGGAAACAAACGCATTGGGCGGAATTATCGCGACCCTGCGTGACAGTTGGTTTTTAATCGCGTTTATCGGCGGTCTGATTTATTGGGTGGCACGCCAAGATTCATCACTGGCGGACATTCAACGCGCCGACACGCGCATTACAACACTGGAAAATCGCACGACGATATTGGAAACAGGCATTGGGCAATTACAGATAAAATTGGACACAATTCGCGACGATGTGTCGCTGATAAAAACCGCAGTGATAAAGTAAAAACGGGGCAAACGCCCCGTTTTTATTATTAGCGGCAACCACCTGTTGCATTACCAATCAATTTGGAGATAGAAATATCTTTGTGCAGCAAGAAATCGTATTCGCAGTTACCAGATTTGTAAGAACCTGTGCAAGCGGCCAATGTCAAAACGGCAAACAGTGCCAACATAACTTTTTTCATGGTTTCTCCTTTTTTCCAAAAGTTCACGGAAATTATACAGAACCATATTCCCAAATGCAATACAAAAAACAGCAAAAAAATGGTTGACATTCCCCGCCACTTAAATCGCGCCGCGTGCGTGATAGATGCGTAAACCACATACAATAATAACATCAAATCGGGCGTCATACGGGCGTGGCAATCGCGCCAAATACGTTTCTGCTGCGCGGCGCAGACGCACGGCCTGTGCCGGCGTAATTGCGTCCCAACCGGCGGTAATGGTTGGGCGGCGTTTAACCTCTATAAACACAATGACGTTTTTACGGCGGGCGATAATGTCAATTTCGGCGCGCCCAGTATTGCGCCCCGTAATGTACCGCCGCCCCAGAATGCGATACCCCCGCATGCGCAGATACATGCGGGCCCAAAATTCTGCAAATAACCCAGATTGGTATGTGTTCATACCTAACACTATAAAGGATTTTTTATGTCAAGACAAATACAATTCAGACGTGGCACCGCCACCGAACACGAAAACTTTATCGGCGCGATGGGCGAAATCACCGTCGATACAACCAATAAAACCCTGCGCGTGCACGACGGCGTGACCGCCGGTGGCACAGCATTGGCACGACAGAGCGATATTTCCACAATGATGCCAGATTACACCGCTGGTGTATCGGTTGTGTCATACACTTCGTCATCAAATCAGTTCACCGCGCCATCGGACGGAATTTTAAGTTTGTTGTTCTATTCGTATGATGCGGCGGGGGTGTATATAGATAATGTATGCGTTGCCGAATGCAATGGTGCCAGCCAACATGATCGCGAAAGCATAATATTACCAATCGCAGCTGGCTCAAAATTTTATGCGCCAGCCCTTACTACATCAGCACGCTTTACATCAATGTTTTTCCCGTTCAAGGGGTAAGCGTCATAAAAAAGGCACAAATATAATGTGCCTTTTTATGTCTTTCATATTCGTGCCCATTTAGATATTGTTTTACGAAAATCGTGTCGCATTTTACGAGACGGAATAAACAAAGATAAAAAACGCATAACAAATTTAACAACACGCGTCCGAACGATTGCTTGGATTTTGCCCCGTATGCGAATTTTGGAAAAAACCTTATCAATTAATCTATAATTACCCAATGTTGGTGTTGCGTCGTCAAACGCATATACCGCATGGCGTACAATATTGTCGGCGATTTGCCGTGTTTCTATTTTATTGCGTGGCATTGATTCATCATGTTCAATGATGATAAAATCAATTTGTTTATTAAATTTCTTACATACTTTATTACATAAATCCAAGATAACATTATCGGGGGTATTATATGCTTGCGCATACCAAATCAACAAAACACGATTGTGTTTTTCAATGTTATCATAAAAACGCGCGATGCGACGGCTGTATTTTTCATAAACAGACGGGAAAGTTTGCCCAAACGGCTGACCAACCGGAAAATCGTGATAGAAACGCAACCCATGAGTTGTATTTTCATAATAATCACACTTTTCATCGTTGAACATATTCGGTTCTTTTGCCAAAAATCGCATATCATCCATATTTAAAAAATCGGCAAAATCATTTAAAATCAAATCGATACGCGTTTTGAACGGTGCATGGGTCAGCCAATCAAACGGACCCGACGCACGTCGCAAATGGAATTTGTTCATGTACATTGCGCACGCACAATCTGCCCCAATGCTGTAAATAAAGTCGTATTTTTTATGCTTAATCACCAATGACCCCCAAAATTAAAAGTATTCACCTTTTAACAACATTTCTCGTGTCATCGCCTTGTCATCAACATAGTAATCTGCAGCCGGTTTTCCAAAATAAATTTTGTGATATTTAACGCCCCATTTTTCCAATTGTTTTTTTGTTATTTCCGCCCAATCTTTTCCAGTACCTGATCCGCGCGCTGTATGAATCACTATAGTGTTCCCACTATCATAAAGTTCATTACATATTTGAATAAATGGTTTGTTCGGTGTATTTTTAGAATAATCGCCATCCATATACTTTATATCTGTTTTTTCACCCAAAACCCCATCAATATCAAAACAGAAAACGTTACCTGTTGGTCGTGTTTGCTTTCTATGTTCAGTCATAATTCTTTCGATCATTAAAAAATCGATTGGCTCATCAATTTCCACCGCGGTATATTCAGGCATCTCATAAACAGATATTTTACCAGATAATCTATTTTTATCTATTAAAATATTACCAACGGTATTTATATAGCAAGCGCCATTTTCCATCAACAAGCCATTAAAATCTTGCCGTCTTGGACGAGATTTATAATCATAATTTAAACTTTTTCCATCATCTGACCAATAAAACCGTTTGTTTCTAACACATGACAATGCGGAATCGGCACCATTCGTAACCATTTTTGAAAACATTTCTTCAATATGTTGCGATTCTAATAGCGGAGACGTAGCTTGAATCAGAAAAAAGTAATCATCTTGGCTAAGATTACTTTTTTTAATATATTCCAACATCACACTTTCCGTAGAAGATGCATCTTGGGCATTTTGCTGGTCTCTATCGTAAATTTCTATTTTCTTTAAATCATCAAACTGCAAAACTACGTTTTTTATCTCTGCACTATCCGTTGCAATAATAACTTTATCAATGCACTTGGCATTATTTGCTGCCCGTGCCGTCCAATACACAAGCGGCTTGCCCGCCAATTCTTTGATGTTTTTTAGCGGAATCGATTTGCTCCCCCCTCTTACTGGAATAAACGCTATATTAGCCATGAAAAATCTCCTTATCAAAAAATTATGACCGATTATAAATCAATCACATGCTTTAATTTTTTACGTTGCACGGTTTCAATGTCCAGAACATCCATTTTTTTATACGTCAATGCTAATGCCGTCTGTCTTAAATCCCGAGCCAACTTCATTAACCCTTGGGGTTCCAATGATGCAGCATGATCTGTTCCCTTCCATGTTCTATCCAATGTAAAGTGTCTTTCGAAATATGTCGCTCCCAATGCTAATGCCGCAATATCCACAGCAATTCCCAGGTGATGTCCCGAAAAACCTATACCCTTAACATCTTTGCCATATTCTTCTTTTAATCGCGTAATTTCATTAAGGCAAATATCTTCAAACGGCACAGGGTATCCTGATGTACATGCGTATATTACCAGATCCTTGGCACGATTTTTTTCTTTAAAAAATTCAACAATTTTTCTTTCTTCGTTTTTATCGGTCATTCCAAATGACAAATGGATTTCTCCATTATAATTGTCACGCAAATATTGCAACATTGGAAAATTCAAATTACTGGCCGAAGGCACTTTTATCATCTTTGGATTCAATGAGACAATTTCTTTGGCCGCCGTCAAATCCCAAGTCGATGTAGAATAAGTAATATCTTCTTGTTCACACCATTCTTTTAACTGCCGATGCTGATCTAAATTGAATTCAAGAAATTCACGATGCTCACCATAGGTTTTTCCATAACTATTTTCTGGATGTGGGTGTGGTGCATTATATTCTTCTGGACTCAGCAATTCTTTATTTGTTCTTTTTTGAAATTTAACAACGTCAATATAGGCATTTTCGTTTAATAACTTAAAAGTACCCAAAAGCTTTATCATTTTATGTGCTATTTGCATATCACCTTTATGATTACAACCGATTTCAGCTATAACTACTGGTTTTTCCATCTTATTCTCCTTTTTTGTTAAAATAAAGTTGTCGTAAAAAATCCATTTCACAAGATATATTATGATCGTCTTTTAATTTACATTTGTCATCATAATAATGTGTAAAATCAGTATTGGAATCATCTTGTAAAAAAGCAAACCCATAAACGTCTATCTGTTTCACGGTAACTAACTTATGCAAATACCACGTTATTAATGCCCCTGTTGTTGGGTTATCCAAAACCAACGATTCGTCATATATTCCTTTGTAAACAAAATTTTCTAACTGACATATTTTATCGGGATACTTTTTAACCTGTTCATACAAATTTTCAACTTGGTTGTTATCCCAAAAAATATTATGACTTAAATCTTCATTCCATAAAATTAAATCTATGGATGACAAATCTCTATTTAATATATCTGTTCCGCGGTGTCTTACCCAAATATTCGTTTTTTTACCATAGTCATCTTCGTACCCGTTTGGAAAATTATTAAACCGAATAACAACATCATGTTTATCTATTTCTTTCCCTTTTCCTTTTCCTAGCTCAGAACCGTTATTTCCAACTATAGCGATTGTCTTGTCCTTTAAATAATTTTCAAAAACATTTGTTTCAACATTATGTTGCACACATTTCCAAATATAATTCGACTTATCAATCAAGTCATTTCTTATTCCGTATTTAACAAGAAGTTTTGAAACAGGAAAAAACGTTTCTATAATATCATAACCAAAATTAGCAATATACCGTTTAGCACAAACGATTGCTTTTTCATCCAATGATTTTTCAACAAGGCACCCTATATAAATAAGGTATAATTTTTTGTTTTCTTTAACGATATTAGATGATATAGAAAACATGAAATCCAATCTTTCAAACAACGATTCTGAAAAACCGTTCTCTAACCAGGTTTGTATTAATTTATCGTTACGAGTTTTGTTTATTGCCACCAACTTGTCAATGTGTTCTTTTTTTATAGAAAACAAATTAATACCAAAGAAACAATAACTTATTTTATCTGTTCTAATTTTTATTTTCTTCACTGGTATACCAAACACGTACATGACTTCTTTATCTGGTTTTGAAACTTTCTTAATAATTTTCATACTATGCCCCCTTCATAAACTTGCGTGCGTTTGGACCACAGTTGAATATCAGGTCCAATATAGATATGCCATGTTCGAACGGTGGGTATAACTGGGGGTATTCTGGGTATCCAGAATAGTCCATCCACGTCAATTTAATACCAGCCGCATCAAACAATTCTTTTTTTATATAATCTTGGGCTGCTGGTCCAGATATGTATTCGTTGCCGCCCGCTTTTTGTACCAAATCAACCAGACGTTCGGTTTTGCCTTCGATTAATCCGTAATCGGTCGAAAACGATACCTTGGTTTTTATGTCTAAAATTTTAAGTATCGCGTATATAAATTTATAGTTCACGTTGCATAAAAATTCTTCGTTTTCCAGTGATTCATATATTTCTTTGAATATCGGTGCATATTCTTGAAAATAGGGCGCCTTTTTATAAAACTGTGCAATCGTATTCCAATGCGATTTTGCCCATTTTTTGTCAGCGATTTTGGCATCCATTATTCGTACATTATCGGTGATATGACCGTGCGTAATTACCGGAATAGATATCCACTGGGTTCCGTTCGGTGTTTTAATCTTGTTTCGATTACGCCAATCATTTTTGGTATACTGCATTTCGTCATAGAATATAAATTCATCCACAGATGCAATAATATCAAAGTATCCTTTCCACGGGATATAATTTGATTGTAAAATAGCTACTTTTTTTTCTGTCATTTCAAATCCTGTATAATTTTTATATACTTGTCGCGAACAACATCACGTTCGTATGTTGACAACCAGAATTTATATTCGGCATCAATGACTGCACGTCGTGCGTTCGGGTTTGCCAATAAATATTCAATCCCGCGTCGCATGTCGGCAACATTGTCATACATGTACGGGTAATCAGATGGCATATATTCATGGAAGGAAAATATTGGTTTTTCGCGATTTATATGCACCACCGATGCAACCCGCATGCGCATTAAATCAATCTGGGTCATGGCGGCACCGATTGGAAAACTGTCAATGAACACATCGGCACATTGGAACAGTAAATCAAATTCAGGTGTCATTGGCACAATATGTACACGCGCCAATAAATCCGCGTGCCCGTCAAAGATACGATTCAAAATTGCACGCTGGTCATTGTCCAAATTTGTAATAACCATATGATGCAATGCGCCATTGTCGCGCAGCAATTCCAGAATCATTTCAAAATAGGGCGATTTGTCGCCATCAAACAACTTGTACGCCGAACCACCCGTCACGGTCAGTGGCGCATCCACCGGTATCCCCAGTTCGGATTTTTTTGCCCGCAATTCCGCCGGCGAATATATGCGCGTATCATCTGTGCCCACCGATTGCAGGCCGATAATCACGCAGTTATTCAGATGACGTTTGTATTCGGTAATTTGTTTTGTTGTTGGCATGCCTTCTAGTATAACATCGGCCAATGTCATACCAACATTTGGAAAATGGCTGGCGTGATTTACAAACACTATCTTAATACCGGCATTGCGCTGTAACAGATGCAATGCTGCCACCGCCAACAAATCCCACATGTGAATATATACAAACATCACGGGTGGACAATCATCAGCAATCAAGTTGTATAGTGTGATTAAATCATCTGTGAAATTTTGTCTATACGTATCCAACCCAGATATACTTGCACAACGTTCAATCTTGGCCAGATTGCGTGGTGCGGCCTGACGAGATTCATTTAACCGTGTGCAATACAGATGCATATCGCCAAACCCAACCATAGATTCAATTTGATTTACCAAGCACACCGTATGCCCGCCCGTATCGTACAACACCGATGCAATAAAACCAACGCCACGTGGATTTTTATGCACTGCGTGAAATTCTGACTTGTGTTTGGCATAAACAGCACTTGCCAATTCACATATTCTGGAATCAATGTCAGACATGTCAAAATCCCGCGCATCATACTGTCTATCAAACGCGCGACGGATTTTTTTGAATTTTATTTGTGTAACCCAGTTGAACATCACAATCCTTGTAAAAACTCACATGCCGTGGCAATAACGCGTTCTTGGTCTGCGTCGGTTAAATTGTAATACAGTGGCAAACGCACCAATGTACCAGATACACGGTTTGTAACCGTCATATCTGTGGCCGTGCGACAATATTTTTCGCCCGCTGGCGCGGAATGCAGGGGAATATAGTGGAATGGTGTTTGTATTTCGTTTTCACGCATATGTGCGATAAAACGACTGCGCGTGTCCAAATCATTGAACAACAAATAGAACATATGTGCATTGTTCGTGCATTCCGCAGGGATAATTGGGCGACGAATGACGCCACGAGCCTCGAACTGGGCAAATGCATCATTGTACTTGTTCCAAATTTCTTTGCGGCGTGCCTGAATCTGGTCAGAAATGTTCAACATTGAATACAAATATGCGCCAATTATATCAGATGGCAGATACGACGACCCCTTGTCCACCCACGTGTATTTATCAATCTGGCCGCGGAAAAATTTACTGCGGTTTGTACCCTTTTCGCGAATGATTTCGGCGCGTTCACCTATTTCTGGGTTGTTTGTGACAAACAGGCCACCTTCGCCGGACATAATGTTTTTCGTTTCGTGGAACGAAAAGCAACCCATATCACCGATTGTGCCCAACGGCGTGCCACGATAATAGGAATCATAGGCCTGTGCGGCATCTTCGATAACCAGTAAATTATGCCGACGCGCAATGTCCATAATTGCGTCCATTTCGCATGCAACACCAGCATAATGCACGGGCGCAATCGCGCGGGTGCGTGGGGTGATTGCGGATTCAATCAACTTTTCATCAATGTTCAATGTATCTGGGCGAATATCAACAAACGCCGGAACCGCGCCTTGCAACACAAATGCGTTTGCGGTCGAACAGAATGTGTACGATGGCATAATAACCTCGTCCCCTGGGGTCAGGTTCGCACATATCGCCGCCAATTCCAATGCCGCTGTGCCAGAATGCACCAACAGGGCGGTTTCAGCCCCCATTTTATGACGCAAAATTTCATGACACATTTTTGTATATTTACCGTCACCAGATACATGCCCCGTGGCAAACGCTGCGGCGATGTCTGACAATGTTTCTGGTGTCCATGCAGGAACGTTAAAGTTTATCATAATATTATCTCCACCAAATTTTGAATAACGGGATAAATTCAAACAACTGAACCCAATTGTTTTTAATTTTTATCAATGGTATTGTCCCAAACAGGCGCAACCGAAAACGGGTTTTGTCGCAAAAATATTTTACATAATCTGCATAATATGCGGGGTATTTATTGCGCAATTGGGTGCTGATTGCATCAGATGCACGTTCCATTTTTGGATATTGTTGATTCGTTGTATTTGTTGCCAGCCAACGATATTTAACCAAAACCGTTTGCAAATTATGAAAATGCGTTACATCCATCAACCGAGCCCACAAACGATAATCTTCGGCAGGACTGTAATATTCTTCGTATTCTATGTTATTGTCGACTAACAGTGATTTGCGTATCATTGCCGCGGTATGCGCCACAGGACATGTGTCGGTCAAAAATACTTTGATTTGCGTGTCGTATTCTGGCTGGGGCATAATGCGATGCGTGTCACCGAACAATTCCAACAGCCCCGACACCACGCCGATGTGCGGGTTGGCGTCCAGAAATTCAACCTGTTGCATCAGGCGGGTTGGTACGGAAATATCATCGTGGTCAAATATTGCAATATATTCCCCGCGCGCCATTTTCAGCAATTTATTGCGCGATGCGGAAATCCCCATATTGTGGTCGTTTTCAATATACTTGATACGTTTGTCGCCATATGATTTAACAATATCACGCAGGTATGTCGCATCGGGCGAGTCATTCAGAATCAGAAATTCAAAATCTGTAAATGTCTGTTTTAATATGGACTCGATACATTCGCGCAAATGCGATGCATTTGTCCGATAAATCGGCGTCAGTACGGATACTTTTGGCATAAAATTCCTCTTTGCGTTTGAAGACAAAGGCAACACAGGTATGCGTCCCATGTGCTGAATCATAGCATATTATATATGTGTTCCGATTGCAACTAAAATGTCAGTTTGCGGTCATCACACGGCCCGCCAAATCGGCAATATCAATTGCCACCATACGCGGGTCAAATCGCACCAATGATGCGGCCATGTTTTTGTGTAACGCATCTATATCACAATGTTTGTTGGCAATTGTCGACATCGCTGTGGTCAATTCTGTTGCATCGCCAACTGTGAACAAGAAACCCGCTGCGCCATCCATCAGAATTTCACGTGGCCCGTTTTTGCATTTTGATGAAATGCACGGAATATCCAACGCCAATGATTCCACCAGCACCATACCGAACCCTTCAAATTCACTGGACAAAATATTTGCGATTGCACCGCGCATAATTCCATATGGATTGGACAGTGCGCCCGTAAATACAATTCTGTCACAAGATTTTAGTTTACTGGCATATTTTTTGAAATCATCAGCACGATTGCCATCCCCAACGATATAGAGTTTTGTGTCGTCTGCGTCCGCCGCAAACGCATCAAATGCACGCAGCAGAGTTTTTATATCTTTGCCATCAACCAATCGTGATACATGACAAAAATACTTGTCATCTGGCGTGTCTGCACATGCTGCACGTGCACGAATTGCCGCAATATCAATCGGATTATATATACGAACAATATTGTTTGCGTATTGTGGAAACTGGCGTTTGAAATCGGTAACGAAATCATCTGTTATGCCGACAATAACATCATAGATTGGCAATCGTGAAAATGCGCCAATTGATTCAAAATACGACATTGCACTGTGCGCCCATGCGATTTTTGGACGATTGACGTGTCGCAATTCTTTGAAGAATTCAAAGTTTTTGTAATCAATGATAACATCTGTGTTATCAAATATATGCCGATGTCGCAATATGACACGACGGTATTTTTTATATAAACTGAACGCGATTTTGCGAATTTGCCGTAACGGGAAAAAACGACAATGTTGTACCAAATCTTGAAACCAGTTTTGTAACGGATAACACACATACACCGGAATTTCAGGGTGTGATTTCAGCCACTGTTTATGCAGAGGTTCGCGCACACGCGCATGTGTTACAATCCGTATATCAATATCAGGATTTTTCGCCAATGCATCAATGGTGGTTTCAAATACGGTTTCAACACCGCCGATTATCATATTGGGTATACAAAATGTAATGCAAGTTTTCCCTGCGTGTGGCATAAAATTCCTCTTTGCGTTTGAAGACAAAGGCAACACGGGTATGCGTCCTGTGCGCTAAGGAACAGCGTACTATATGCAATACACTATTACAACAAAAAAAGTTGATTAGAATGCGTATGGTTTGGCTTGGAAATTATTCCTAGCGTCTTGAACATTTTTCGCCGCATCAGATGCATAACGCCCATTATCCACCAAATCCAACGCGCCATAATATGCCGTCATCATTGGGTCATATGCATTCGTGGTTGATACCCATTTGTCTGTGCCAGCATTAGGCGCACCATACTTGTCCAAGACATTTTGCCAGAACGCCAGAATCTTTTTCTGACGCTGGTTTTCAAATTTTTCGTCTGCGCCCTCTAAATCATTGGCGTCATTGTTATACACGATGCGCCATACCAAATTGTCGGTTGCGTTGCTGGTAAAATAGACCACGATTTTTTCGCCAGTGTTTTCGCGCTCCAAATGCAGTTCTGACGCGTACAGCAATCCACGATTGCGTGCCAAACTGTTCACACATTTGGATAATTCGGCGGGAATCACAATCCCTTGGCGGCGACATTCATAGTCCAGATTGAATTTCCAATCCTTGGCAATGGTATAAACAATGCTGTCCTTTTTTCTGGGGGAATATAACCCCTTGTCCTTGAAAAATAGTGTCTGTACATCTTCGAATGGCATGCCCAACATAATGCCGGCAATATCAAATGATTCCACCGCCGCGGGCGACGCGCCCGTGTTGATAGATACCGATTCCACATTTATATCGGCGTCGCCACTGTCGGTAATGGCAAAATTATCAAAGTCAAACGGGTCGTCGTTTGCCGCCATCGCGGGCGTGACGCACGTTGCCAACAAAGATAATAAAATTCCAAAACGTATTTTCATATTTATACCATCCAACCCCTGTTTATCTGACAATAACCTCGCGTACCTCAAACTTAAACAGAATTGCTGGGTCGCCACCATTGTCCAGATATCTGTGCACGCCATAATCCACAATTGAATCACGCAGGCCAGAATCATACCTGATTTTCATGTATATTGTGCCACGTGTGACACGGGGGGCAACGGATAAATCGTTTGCCGCGTCCCACGTGCGTAATTCATAATCCGCCTGCCAGTAATCGCTGCCGATGGGGCGCAATATGTCGCCAACAACCGCCGCGGTGCGCATTGCGCCACGGTCGGCCATGGTCTGGATTTCATTGGCAACAGTATTTTGCCATGTGCGAAACACATCAGCCCCCGACAGACGTGCCAAAACACTGTCCGAACGGGTACGACGCGCAATATTTTCGCGGTCTGGGATTACATAGAAATATTCTGTAACGTACCGGTCAACCAGCATATTCAAAATACGACTTTCGCCCATTTCTGCGGCCGTCAGCAATTCCCCAGGGCGGTCGGCGGACAAATTGTTTGGCTGGAAAAAGAATGTATCAATACTGCGTTTTTCGCCGGCGTCATAAATCGCCCCACCCAGATACAACGCCCCAAACGTCAGTACCAGCAACATCAGACCCGTCAAAAACATAATCAGTTTTTTCATCAGTTCAATCTGTATGTGTTAAATCCCGCAATATAGTACCCCAGTGTTCGTGGATACCACGATGTTTGACGTGCAACCTTGGCAAATGCGATGATTTGCATATCGCCGTCCAGTGTGCTGGACACAGTGGCCTGAATTGACCACGTGCCACCATTTTTTGTTATCTGACCAATGGGCGCAATTTGCATACTGGTTGTGTCAACTGTCATGCGCCCGCCGCGTGCGGCGACATCTTGCCAGTTTGGAATGACGTTGTACACGAATGTGTTAAACACACTGTCCGATGTGGCGCAATACATCGCGCATGTTTTGTCTGTATGTGCCGGCGCATCATCAGAACGGCATTGTTCGCGTTCACATGATTGCCACATGGCAATGTTATCGGCATCACCAGATACCGTGAACCAATCACGCGTGAAATTCGCAATCACCGATTCCTGCATTGTGCGGGTTGCAGAATACGCCATTTGACCGTGGGGGTGGCCAACAATAGACCACGCACCAGTAATTTTATCAATTGAAATAATAAACGGTTCAACCGTTGCGCCCCGCGTTGTCCAAATAATCAGACCACACACGCACACAATCAAGAAAAACGCCACCGATGTTGCAATCGCCATCATACGGGAAACGGCAATCCGTTTGCCCGCTGGAAATGCCGGCGTTTCAAAATTGTCTGGATAATCCAATGTGCCATCCCCCCTGATGTAATGCGCGGGATTTATGCCTGAAATACCATGATACAGGCGCACGGACTCAGTTTCAATTCGTTGTTGTCATAACCAATGCCAACCGGTTCACGGTCATAAATCTGACCACAGCCAGCCAGTGCCAATGCAACAAACAAAGCCAAAAATACTTTTTTCATGTCCTTTTTCCCCTTGTGTAAATAAATTATAAGAAAATTCGCGCCTGTGGGTCAAGTAAAAGTTCAAAGTTCAGAGTTCAAAGTTCAAACGAATAAAGCAGTGCGCCATTCGGCGCACACATTATTTGCACTTTGAACTTTGGTGTTTGAACTTTAACAAAAAGCCCCGAACGGGGCATTTGTTAAAACTGTGTCTCAAATGACAGCAAGAATCGACGTTCGCGGTCGTATTCGTTCAGGTGCAGCGGCCAACCCCAACTGAAATTCATCGGGCCCATCGGCGTGTTCCAATAAATACCAAACCCAACCGATGTGCGCAGGTCGCTGTCGATAAAATTGTTGCGTGTTGCGCCGTATACATTTCTGTATGTGTATTCATCGCGTGGTGGTTTACCCAAAATACCATAATCAGCAAACACAAATCCCTTTATCTGGTATTCGTCTGGGATAAATACTGGGAAATTCAGTTGCGTTGAACCGTTTAATTTCCACATACCGCCCAAAGAATACGATGTATAGAACCAGTTACGACTGCCAACGCCAGCGATATCAAACCCACGCAGTGATTCCCCGCCCAAGAAATAACGGTACACACGCGATACATAATCGCCATCCAGTGGTTGAATATACCCAAAATCCAACGACGAGCGCAACTGCCACCGGTCATCCAAGAATTTGACCATACCGGTAATATCTGCGCTGTAACGCATGAATGTTTCGCTGCCCCCAAAACCAGTATACGCCAAACCTAAATTCGCCACAACGCCAGTATGTGTATTCTGTTGGAAATTGGTATCCAGATTATAGTATTTCAAATATGTGGCCAGCGTGTACAACGTAGAATCGCGCCACCCACCAACTGTTTGCAAATCATAATTCTGGTCAAATGCCGCCGACAGACGCACCGTCTGGGACCAGTTGTCGGTCAGTTTCCAACCCATACGCCCCGCGATTGTCAGCGAGTCGCGATCATACCCGAATCCGCCCAATGACGAATAGTTGTACATAGTGTATGATACATCAAACCCACCCGACAGTGCGCGTCCAAACAAATACGGTTCGGTAAAACTGAATAATGCCTGTTTTTGATACTGGGCAATTGAACCACGCAGTTGAACAATCTGGCCGCGTCCCATAAAATTATTTTCGGTAATGCCCGCATCAACCATAAATCCATTGATGTTTGACCAACCGAATCCGCCCGACAATTCGCCTGTTGGTTGTTCTTCAACCTTGATATCCAGATTCATCATATTTGCATCGGCCAATCGTGTTGGCACCATCTGGACATCTTTGAAATAACGGGTGCGCATCAGATTTTGACGCCCTTGTTCAATGGTTTGCAGCGAAAACGGGTCGCCCGCGCGCATCGGCAACATCTGCTGAATCACGGTGTCAAACGTGCGAACGTTGCCTAAAATGTTAATAGAATTCAGGTAAATACGATTGGTCTTTTGAATTTTGAACGTCATATCAATCGTATGCGCGTCGCTGTTTTTTGTTGGCACGGGGTCAACATTGATAAATGCATACCCATGGTCGGCAACCGCCCCGCGCAGGGCAGATATAGTTTCATCAACCAAATCTATATTGTATGTGTCGCCCGCCGACATTTTAATTACTTTGCGCAATTCGTCTGTTGATACGTCGGGGAATGGGTTGTCTATGTCCAGTTTGCCGAATTTGTATTTTGCCCCTTCGTCAACAGTAAACTTTACAGAATAATATTGACGGTCTGGGGTAAAGACGCCGGTGGCATCAGTTACGGCAAAATCCGCATATCCGTTACGCAGATAAAATTGACGCAGCATTTGTTGGTCGTATTGAATGCGGTCTTCGTCAAAAACATCAAATTGGGTCATAAAACGCCACCACGCATGTTCGCGCGACAAAATTTCACCGCGCAGTGTGCGTGCACTGAATTTCTTGTTTCCCGCAAAGTCAATGTTGGTAATGTATGTCGGATGCCCCTCTGTAATTTCATAGACGACGTTCACGCGATTGTCATCCAGTTCAATACGTTTTGGTTCAATTTTTGTGCCAAAGAATCCCTTGCGCTGGTATATGGTCAGCATACGCTGAACATCTGCGCCAATGGTTGATTCATCGAATGCCGCACGTTCTTTCAGACGAATTTCTTTCTTCAAATCATCGGTGGAAATTTCATCGTTACCTTCGACCGTCACCATATTGACAGTGGGGGCTTCGACCACGTCGATTTTTAATACATTGCCCGACATGCGGACATTGATTTTTGAAAAGTAACCGCTTTCTTGTAATTTTTTTGCAATTTGGTTGGCGCGTGCCTCGCCCACGGTGTCGCCAATATTGACATCAGACAGAATACGCACCGATTCCGCGTCCATACGGCGATTGCCCGACACATCAACGCGCGATACGGTTGCCGCATTTGCACCAGTCGCCGCGACGGCCAGTGTGGTTGCCAAAAATAATTTCTTTGTGTTCATATTATATTACCCAAATACACGTACCAAATCGTTCCACATCGTCAGTATAAACAGACCCGCAATCAATACCCATCCTGCGATGATAACGTATTCCATCGCGCGGCCTTGCAATTTGCGATGTATAATTCCCTCGATTACCAGTATCAACAAATACCCACCGTCCAATACCGGCAATGGCAACAGATTTATAACAGCCAAATTCACCGACAGCAAGGCAATAATAGACAGCAGGGCAAATATTCCTGCCTCCATCGCTTTGCCTGATACCTGTGCAATGGTGATAAACGACCCCAGTTGTTTGGACGAACGTTCGCCTGTGATAATTTGCTCTAAAACCACGACCAATGTTTTGGACTGGTAATACGTTTCACGTGCACCCGTCAACAATCCGCCAAAGAACCCTTTCTTGCGTAATTCAGTTTTGCTGCCGTCGGCAATCAATCCCCAACGTTCGGCAGGCGACAGTTCAATATTCACCAGTTTTTTACCGCGTACAACAATCACATTGGCGTTGCGGTTTGATGCGATTTCTTTGGCAATAATCAGTTCACCCCAGTTTGTGATTTTTTCGCCATCGATACGAACAATTACGTCCCCAGGTTTAACACCCGCGTTGAATGCAACAGATTCTTGGATAACCTGACCGACAACGGGCAACTGAACCTGCTTTGGGTGGAACATTGCAACCCCAGAATAAATAAACCATGCCAAAATAAAGTTCATGGTAACGCCAGCGGCAACAATTATAAATTGTTTCCATGCGGGCGCAGACAGGTAATGACCAACCTTTTTATCGGCGGGTAATTCTGCATATGCCTTGCGGTCAAACATCATTTCTTGGCCGTAGATTGAAACGTACCCGCCCAGTGGCAGACATGCAACCTGCCATTGTGTGCCATGTTTGTCGTGCCATTTGATAATCGCAGGCCCAAAACCGATTGAAAATTTATCAACACGGACGCCGGACGCACGTGCAGCAAAAAAATGCCCCAATTCGTGAATAAACACGACCACGCCCAACACAACCATCAATGCAATCACAGCCACAATTGTATGCATTACTTTCCGTTCCTTTACATTTACAAAACAGTATTACAGCATAATCAGCCAAACCAAGGGCAGGGCATAAATCCACCCGTCAAACCGATCCAGCATTCCACCGTGTCCTGGTAAAATATGACCAAAATCTTTGATGCCCATACGACGTTTTATCCAACTGGCGGTCAGGTCGCCATATTGGCTGAGTAACGCGATACTGATTCCAATCCACATCAATTGCGGCATAAATGTATCAGTACCCAACAGCCCGTACATCAACGCCATAAATGTTCCACATATAATGCCTGCAATTTGACCAGACCATGTTTTGTGCGCGGACAGACGTTCCCACATCTTGTCCCCGCCCAGCATTCGGCCAAATAACCACGCGCCAATGTCCGCGCCACTGATTGTCAACAGCAACAACAGAATAATCCACGGACGCATCGCCACGGTATTTACCGCCGCCAACATCACAAACAACCACGCCAAGAATCCGCCATATACCAGCCAATTTTTATTCTGGCACAACTGTTCGTGGGGAACATGACGAATTGCCAGAATCATTTCCAGAATCATACCCAGTACGACCAAAATCCCCAGATAGCGTACCGCATGAAAACCGTAATGTTCAGCCACCGCTGCCGCGACAGCCACCGCTGCCATAATTGCGCCAACGATAATTCTCTGTGATGTGTTTGACATATCAAAAACCTTATTTTTGTTTGCCGGCATAATTTGCTTTTTTGCCACCGCCGAATCTGCGGTCGCGACGTGTGTATTCGTCCAAAGTGCGCTGCCACATCCGTTCGTCTTTGACCAAATCAGGCCAGTGTTCTGGGACAAACATCAATTCGGCATACGCCAATTTCCACAGCAAGAAATTAGAAATTCTGTATTCATTACTGGTGCGAACCATCAAATCAATCGGCAATAAATCGCCTGTGTCCAAGAATGTTTCAAATGTTTCGCGTGTAACCGGTTCGCCAGCAGCCACCGCGGCATTTACGGCGTCGATAATTTCACCTTGACCGCCATAGTTCAGCGCAAACACAACCGTGCCACCGGTGTTTTCGGCCGATGTTTCTTCCAGTTTATCGCACATATGCGCCAAGCGTTTTGGCAAACGGTCACGCGAACCCACCACACGATAGCGCAAGTTTTTTTCCAGCGCGTGCTTCATATTTTTCTTTAATTCTGTATAGAACAAGTCCATCAGATAATCGACTTCTTCTTTGGAACGATTCCAGTTTTCTGTGGAAAATATAAAGAATGTCACCGTGGACACACCGCGCGCGATGTACCAATCAACCAGATTTTCAAAGTTCGCAATTCCGGCCTTGTGCCCCATCAGCGGGGGCAGACCGCGAGCCTCGGCCCAACGGCGATTACCGTCGCAGATAAATGCAATATGTTGGGGTACGCGCACGGGCGCGTTGGCGACATCATGTACTTTCTTTTTGAATATTCTAAACATTTCTAAATCCAATATGCTGTGAGTGATAATTTGCGTGACAGATAACCAAAAAACTAGACAGACATAATGTCGGCTTCTTTTTGTTTGGCCTGTGCATCAACCTGTGATGCACGCATTTCAAACACTTTCTGCAAATCGTCTTCGAATTTACGCTGGTCATCTTCGGAAATTTCCTTGTCGGTGACGGCGCGTTTGATTTTGCCCATTGCATCTTGGCGAATATTGCGCATAGAAATCTTGGCTTCTTCGGCGTACTTGCCCGCAACCTTGGTCAGTTCGCGACGACGTTCTTCGGTCAGTGGTGGCAGGTTCAGTCGAATAACCCCGCCCGCAGTATTTGGGTTCAGCCCCAATCCAGAATCACGAATTGCCTTTTCAACTGCGCCTGCATTATTGATGTCCCAAACGGTGACACTCAATGTCTGGTTGTCTGGGGTGGCAACGGTTGCAACCTGATTCAATGGCATGTCAGAACCATAAACCGGAACGCGTACACCATCCAACAAGTGCACAGATGCGCGCCCTGTACGCAGACCGGCATATTCGCCCGCCAAAACGTCCAGAGTTTGCTGTGTTTTTTGTTCAACTTCTGCTTTCAGTGCTTGATAGTCCATATTAAAATCTCCTTCTTGTGTAAAAAGGTTAGCAAATTGATTTGACATTTGGCAAGAAGAAATATAGAATATGTCGGCGCAAGGGGTTGTAGCTCAGTTGGTAGAGCACTTGCATGGCATGCAAGGGGTCGTCGGTTCGAGTCCGATCAGCTCCACCAGTATGGCGGATGTAGCTCAGTTGGTTAGAGCACTGGTTTGTGGTACCAGGTGTCGCCGGTTCGAATCCGGTTATCCGCCCCATTTTAACAAAAAACACCAACCAAATGGTTGGTGTTTTTTGTTAAACCGGTCGTATATTCACCGGATTCGAACCGGCGAGTAGAGCCGTTCGAACCGCCGCAAAAAGGCGGAAACACGCCGGTCGCCCATCGGGCGATTTTGCAAGGTGGCGAAGCAATAAGGTTATCCGCCTGCCGATTTGATACCCGCCGTTCAGGCGGGTATTTTTAATAATTCTGGGTGGGGACCGGTGACGCCCCGCGGTTCGCTTACGAGTAAGCGTGGCAAGTGCATAACGCCGCCACATTCGCACCTGAGGGTGGGGCGCGTTCCTGTGAACTTTGTCATTGCGAGGAATGAAATGACGAAGCAATCCAGTGAATAAAAAAGTGCGCCGATATGGCGCGGCTTTATTTACTGGATTGCCACGCTACGCTCGCAATGACAAGGGTGCTGTGAAACGAAACCGAGCGGCATGCGAAGGTTGCGGCAAGGACGCAGTCCGCAGGCGACATATACGAATGCGCCATTCGGCGCACATTTAATTTACTGGATTGCCACGCTACGCTCGCAATGACTAAATCTATTATCTATGCTCTATTATCTCTGCTCTAATAAAAATCCGCCCCAAGTGGGGCGGGATTTTAACCAATCAATTTCTGCCAGAATGTGGCTTTCTTTTGTTGTTTTTTGCGTTTGCGACGTGGTGCATTCATGGTCGTCTTTTTTGCGTCCATGTGCTGGGCGTCTTTCTTTTTCGCATCAGTTGATGGTGCGTACGCGTCCAACAAATCTTCGGTTTTGTTGGTTTCTGGTGCAACACGTTGAATTGCATATTGGTCAATATTCATCATGCTGTCGTCGCCAACAATAACGATTTCTGTTTCAAATTCAGATTCCATTGACGCCAGTTCCGCGCGCTTGTGATTCAACAGGTAAATTGCCACATCGGTTGGAACGGTCATAATGATTTTCTGGGCACTTTTCGCCAGCAATTTTTCTTGCAGATGGCGGAACATAATCAGTGCCGCGGTCTGGATTGATGGCACGACGCCCGCGCCCAAACAGTGTGGACACTGGACATACGATGTTTCAATGAAACTGCTGCGCAGACGCTGGCGCGACAGCATCAGCACGCCAAACGTGTTGATTTTCGCAACCTGTGTGCGGGCGCGGTCACGTTTCATAACCTCGCGCATTTTCATTTCCAGTTTGCGGTTGTTACGTTCTTCTTCCATATCAATAAAGTCAATCGCAACAATCCCCGCCAAATCACGCAGACGCAATTGCAATGCAATTTCTTCGGCGGCCTCTAAATTAGTGTTCAGTGCGGTTTGTTCAATATCTTTTTCCTTTATCGCGCGGGACGAATTGACGTCGATTGTAACCATTGCTTCGGTCTGGTTGATAACTAACGACCCGCCTGATGGCAACTGAACATATGGGCCATGCAACCCTTCCAGTTGTTTTTCAACGCCGGCCTTGACCATCAGTGGAACGGCGACGTCCTTGTACTGAACCAACTGTTTGCGTGGCGCGCGGCCATACATCTGTTGAAAATACATTTTGGCGGCATCGTATGCTTCTTCGCCTTGGATAACCAGAACATCGTCTTTGTCCGCCAAGAAATCACGAACAACACGACGCAACAGGGAATCTTCGGTATGAATGGTGACCGGTGCAACCGATTCCAATGTGGTTTTGCGGATTTCATTCCACAGATTTACCAGGTAATCATAGTCCGCCGCGATAGACGTCGCGTCCGCGCCCATTGCCGCGGTGCGCAGAACAACGGTCATGCCCTTTGGAATTTTCAGGCCGTGCAAGATTTCACGCAAACGTGCGCGTTCGGCCTTGTCTGAAATTTTCTTGGAAATACCATAACTGTTGCGCTTGCGTGAATTTGGCATCAGAACGGCAAAACGACCCGCCAATGACAGATACGTCGTCATAGACGCACCTTTTTGGCCGCGTTCTTCTTTGACACCCTGAATCAGCAAAATCTGCTTTGGTTTAATAACGTCTTGAATTTTGAACTCATGAGCGCGTTTAATAAATTCCTTGTTATCTTCGCCGGCACTGTGGTCGTCGTATTCGGCAACCTCATCATTTTCATCATCTGGGTCATCGTCGTCATCAACGATGTTTGCGTGCGCCAATTCCAACAGTTTCTTTTTCTGTTCTGGCGATACCTGATAATAATCTGGGTGAATTTCAGAAAACGGCAAAAATCCATTTTTGCCCGTGCCATAGTCCACGAATGCCGCCTGCAAAGATGGCTCTACGCGAATAACCTTGGCTAAATATATATTTCCCTTTATTTGGGGTTTTGTTGTTGTTTCAACATCAAAATCAGAAACACGGTTTGTGGCAGAATCCACCACTACCACGCGGGTTTCCTCTGGGTGGACGGCGTCCACATAAATCTTTTTTGACATTTAATAATCCTTTTGTTGCGGGTTCGTATGCAACGGATACAGACCGTCCCTGTGGGGCGTCCCAGCCCATGCCAAGGGAAAGCACCATGTAAACCAATGGCGCACAACAGAATGTATAAAACAGTGATAATACAAACACTTCATATACCCCATTGTCATACGACAGATACCAGCATAACATGCCCACCCCCCGTATGGCAAGGTATTTATTTTTTAGTGCGTTTTATATTTTTTATTTTGGCAGGAATCTGGGAAATTTTCTCGCGCGCTTCGTTTGCCCAACGTTTCATACGTGCACGCAACCAGCGTTCGTATATAAAGAATAATCCCCCAACGCCAATCAGCGGTAAAACGTAATAAATAATTCTGTATGCCAACAGTGCCCCGAAAATGTTCGCCTTGTCAATCCCATCGGGCAATGCTAACAGGAAAACGCTTTCAAATACGCCGATGCCCCCTGGAACTTGGCTGAATACACCGGTGGTTTGGGCAATAACGAACAGGCCGATATATGTCCCAAACGGAATGTCCACAAACGGAATCAGACAGCAATACAGCACCAAACCGGCCAGAACACTGTCCGTAATGCCCAGCAACATTTGCATCCATGCCATTTTAGTAGATGGAATCTGGAATTTTAATTGGCCAATTTTGATATGTTTGCCGTGAAACAGTAATGTCATCGCGAAATACGCCATCAACGCCGCCGCGCAAAATACGAACAGCGCATTCAGCCCAATTGCCGTCCCCGCCGACGAGTTTAATATATCGTGTGGAACCAAGAAATACCCAATCAGCACAATCGCCGCACAACCCAAGAAATAAGTAAAACCTGAAATCGTCAGCATTTTTACAATATCACTGCCATGAATGCGCCAACGTGTGTACAGGCGGTATCTGATTGCCCCGCCACTGACCACCGCGTGACCGGCATTATTGCTGATTGCGAACCCCAGCATCCCCGCCAGCATCCATTTCCACCATACGACCTTTTTATTTTCGCCGACATAATTCAATGCCAGATAATCGTACAGCGACAATGCCAAATACCCCGCAAAGCACGCACAGCACGCCCCAATCAGGTTTGCCAATGGAATTGCCGCGATTGCGTGAATAATGTCATAAAATGTGTAATTACGTAATTGCCACCACAACATGGTTGCGGCCAAAACGAAAAAGAATATGCCCGAATAACTGATGACTTTTTTAATCAGGCGTTTTGTCGGTGCTGACATATAAATCAAATCCTTTCTGATGATTGCACAGCATAACAGTATGAATAAAAAAATGCAAACGTAAAAAAAATTGCAATAATCCTGTGGTAATATATACTTATTATATACATTTTATATATGGGGGAAAATAATATGATGCGTCCATCAATGCGCCAGCCAAATCAAATGCGTCCGGTTTCCATGGAAACGGGCGTCAACAAGTGGGCCGAGGGGTCTTGTCTGATAAAAATGGGCGGAACGCAAGTCCTGTGTACCGCGTCGGTTGATTTGAACCAGCCATTGTGGAAACGTGTCCAGAATAAAACCGGCGGTTGGGTTACGGCGGAATATTCCATGTTGCCGCGCGCATGTGGTACGCGCAAGGGGCGCGATGCAATAATGAAAGATCACCGCAGCGCGGAAATTTCCCGTCTGATTGGGCGCGCATTGCGCAGTGTGGTTGATATGGATGCGCTGGGGCGTCATACGATTACAATTGACTGTGATGTGATTCAGGCCGATGGTGGCACGCGATGCGCATCAATTACGGGTGGTTTTGTTGCGTTGATGTTGGCAGTGCGCTGGCTGATGCAGAATGGGCGTATCACACAGAATCCTGTGCGGGAACATGTTGCCGCGATTTCCGCCGGTCTGTGGAATGGTGAATTGGTCTTGGATTTGGATTATGACGAAGATTGCGCCGCCGAATTGGATTCTAATTTTGTTGTATCGGAATCGGGACGTTTTGTTGAAATTCAGGCAACTGGGGAACAACACCCATTTGGTGCAGAACAGATTGCGACGCTGATGGAAATGGCGGCGGCGGGGTGTCAGAAACTGATTGATTTGCAAAAACAGGTTTTGGAATAAATCGGCAAATGCGCAAAGAACTGTTTGATTTTTTGAACACAGACCTGCAATTCGTCAAGGGGGTGGGGCCGGTTCTGGCGTCACGATTTGACGATGTTTTGGGTGGTCGTCGCGTGTTGGATTTTATGCTGCATGTGCCGTCGTATGTGCGGGCGCGTGGCGTTACCGAATGCGTGGCGGACGGGGTCGCGGGCGAAACCTTGACTATTCCATTGTTGGTTAAATCGCATCGTCGTGGGGGCGTGTTTCGTGGACGTCGTGCCCCGACACAGGTTGTATGTGCCGATAAAACCGGCGCAACGGTTGTGTTACAGTTCTTTAATACGCGATTCTTGGATTACTGGTTGGAAAAATTGCCCATTGGCGCGTGGCGCATGGTCAGTGGCAAATTGGAAAAATCCGCGCGCGCAACGATAAATCACCCCGATTTTATCGAAGAAATACAAAACGCAGGAAAAATCCCCCAGACGCAGGCAATATACCCATCGGGCGAAGGGTTGACACAAAAAACATTTGCCGCGGTGCGCGACCAAATCTTTGCCGCATTGCCGGACAAGATGATGGGCGAAACAGATTCTGATACGCGCGAATTTTTTGACGCATTGGCGCATGTGCATTATCCCGCGGACGATGCGGATCTCGCACCAAATTCAAAATACATTGTTAAATTGGCGTACTGGGAATTATTGGCGCACCAAACGGCGATTGCAATCAGCCGTCGCCATCGGCACGACCCGCGTAATCGTCGCACGGTACGTCCCCAGAAATATAATCTGTTGGAAAAATTCTATGCCACATTGCCTTTTGATTTGACGGGTGCACAGAAACGCACGATTGATGATATCTTTGCCGATATGTCGGCGGACGTTCCGATGATGCGTTTGGTTCAGGGTGACGTGGGCAGTGGTAAAACCATTGTCGCATTGGCGGCGGCGGTGCGCATGGCGGAATTTGGTGCACAGACCGCAATGCTGGCCCCGACGGACGCGCTGGCAATGCAACACTATGCCAAACTGAAACCAATGTGCGACAAAATCGGCATCGTGTGCGATATCTTGACCGGTCGGGACAAGGGGGCATCGCGTCGTGAAAAATTGATATCTTTGCGTTCTGGGCGGACACGTCTGGTTATCGGTACGCACGCGTTATTTTCAGATGATGTGGAATACCGCGATTTGGGTCTGGTCATTGTTGATGAACAACACCGTTTTGGCGTTACCCAGCGCGAGGCCCTGCGTGCCAAGGGCGAAAATCCCGATATGCTGGCGTTGTCGGCAACACCAATTCCGCGTACGCTGTCCATGACAATCTATGGCGATATGGATGTATCGGTTATAAATGAAAAGCCGGCGGGACGCCTGCCCATAATCACAACTAAATTGCCGACGGCACGAATTGCCGATTTGGTGACGCGCCTGAAAGCGCAAATTGCCACGGGGGCAAAAGTATTTTGGGTGTGCCCATTGGTCGCAGACAGTGACGATGGTGGGGCCGCGGCGGCAACCGCCCGATACGAATATTTGCGGGAATTTTTCCCAACGGCGGGTCTGGTTCATGGCCAGATGGATAAACGGCAGCGTGACGCAACCATGGCGCGTTTTGCCGACAATGATTCTGATATGTCAATATTGGTCGCCACCACGGTCATAGAGGTTGGAATTGACGTCCCGCGCGCCACAATTATTGTTATTGAAAATGCCGAACAGTTTGGTCTGGCGGCGTTGCACCAGTTGCGTGGCCGTGTCGGACGCGGCAATGCACAATCGTATTGTATTTTGCTGTACGGCAAAAGCACCAGCGAGAACGGCATGCGCCGCCTGTCTGTGCTGTGCGACACAGATGACGGTTTCGCAATCGCCGAACAAGATTTGATGATGCGCGGTACAGGGGAACTGATTGGTACACGCCAAAGCGGGTGGATAAATTATCACTTTGCTGATTGGCGCGAACATCGTGATTTATTCCGATTGGCGTCGGCCGCGGCGCGCGATATGAACAAACCAACCCCATGGGCGCGTGATTTAATGTTTATATTTAACCGCAGGACACAGCAAGGTGCATAAGATATTTGTTTGTTTATTATCAATATTTTTTGCGACTGGCGCGCATGCGGTGTCGCTGATAAACGATACAGAAATAGAACGCGTGGTGACCGAATTGGTGCGCCCCATTGCCACTGCGGCTGAAATCCCAGACAACCGCCTGCGCGTGCATATTGTGCGCGATGATGATTTCAACGCGTTTGTTATGGGGGGCGACGATGTGTATATTTATACTGGTTTGTTGACCCAGATAAAATCCCCCGACGCATTACAGGCGGTAATCGCGCACGAACTGGGGCATACAATCGGTGGGCATATGGCGCAAATGTCGTCGCGTATGGCGGCAGAAATGCAACGCGCAATGTTGATTCAGGCACTGGGAATCGGCCTGATGGTGGCTGGTGGTAATCCGTCGCTGGGGGCGGGGGTGCTGGCGGGGTCCAGTGGTGTTGCCCAGCAATCTATGTTGGCATTTACCCGTGACGAAGAACGCATTGCCGACAATATGGGGTTGGATTTGATGGTGCGTGCGGGGCAAAATCCGAATGGATTTATTCAGGTCTTTGAACAAATGCGTGAAATCAGTGGGGCGGCGGAATCGCGTGTGAATCCGACACGTGTGAATCACCCACTGACAACTGAACGATTGAAAAATGTCCGTGACCGAATTGCAAAATTGAATTACACCGCCCCCGCGGCGTCCGCCACGCGTGATGCAAAATTCCGTTTAATTCAGGCAAAATTGATTGGCTATTTGGATACTGCCACGCGCGTGCGCGAACTGTACCCATATTCAGATAAATCAGACGCGGCAATATACGCCCGCGCCATTGCATCGATGCAGGCGGGCAATCTGGATGCTGCCCGCGTTGGCACACAAACATTGATATCGCGCCACGCAGACAATCCGTATTTCTATGAATTATTGGGCGATATAGAATACCAATTTGGTCATTATGACGACAGTGTTACCGCATATTCGCACAGTTTGAAATTGGCGGGCAATGCCCCCCAGATTCAGACCGCGTTGGCGTTGGTTTTGACCGAACGTAATAAGTCGGGCGATGCCGCACAGGCCATTGAATTGTGCAAGCGTGCATTGCTGGCCGCACCCGCACCACTGACGTATTGGGTGTTGGCGCGTGCATATGGCGATGATGACGGCCGTGGCGATTGGGCACGCGCAGAATATTACAGTATGATTGGCAACACAAAAAATGCCAAGAAATACGCCAAATTTGCCAGACAAAAATTAAAATCAGATGCCCCCGAATACATTAAATCGGGCGATATATTAAACAAATCAAAATAATAAATGTAATAAAAAACAAACGTCCCATTACGGGACGTTTGTTGCAAACCAGTAAATAAATTATATAGTCTTGTGCTGTTGGGCGAACGAATAATCCATTTTCAAATGATTTGGATTATATGTGCCGTTCATGATTGCCAATGTGTCTTCGACAATGACCAATTCTTCGTTGGTGGCAACCATAAATACTTTGACACGGCTGTCTGGTGTGCTGATTTCGGCTTCGTCAACACCCTTGCGCGCCAATGCCTTGGCATTCTTTTCTGTGTCCAGTTTGATGCCCAAATTTTCCAATCCGGTGCAGAAACGTTCACGCAGGTAATCGTCATTTTCGCCAACGCCCGCGGTGAATACCAATGCGTCTGTGTGACCCAATTCAGCCATATATGCGCCAATGTATTTTTTTACATTGTGCACCTCGGTATCAATGGCCAAGCGGCACTTGTCATTGCTGGTCTTGTTTTCTTCAACGTCACGACGATCGGCAAAACATTCTGTCAGCCCCATCAGACCAGAATCTTTGTTCAAATGTTTCTGCATCTGATCAGGGGTCAGTTTCAATGTGTTCATAACATACAGAACTGCGCCTGGGTCCAAATCGCCTGGGCGTGTGCCCATGGTCAGACCGGCGGTCGGTGTCATACCCATTGATGTATCAACGGAAATACCGTTCTTGATTGCGGTGGCGGACGCCCCAGAACCAATATGCAAAGTAATCAGATTGCACTGGTCGGCGGGTTTGCCCAACATTGCAGCCGCGCGTTTTGATACATACAAATGCGATGTCCCGTGAAATCCATAGCGACGCACACCCAATTCCGTGTACCATGCCGATGGTACAGCATAGCGGTATGAATAATCAGGCATTGTTTGATGGAATGCAGTATCAAACACGGCAACCTGTTTTGCATTTGGCAATAATTGTTTCGCAGTCACGATACCCATCAATGCAGGTGGGTTGTGCAATGGTGCCAATGGCGACAATTTGTCGATTGTTTTTATAACATCATCGGTGATTTCCACAGACGACGCGAATTTATCACCCCCCATAACGATGCGGTGACCAACGCCCTTGATTTCGTTCAGGTCAATGGACGCTTCGCGCAGCATAAACAGGACGACATTCAACGCCTCGTCATGATTTTTCATAACGGTGTCTTTACGTTGTTTTGTGCCGTCTGGATATTTTTGGGTAACAAAAGAATCCGGCTGGCCGATTTTTTCAACATTACCGCCAACGACGGCTTTCTTGGAATTTGCGTCAAAAACCTGATATTTTAACGACGAAGACCCACAGTTTAATGCAAGTATGTACATTTGTTTCCTCTTTTCTATGTGCGCCAGCATAGCAAAGTATTTTATTCGTTTCAACAGTAAACTCTGAACATTGCGCGCCAATTTTCAGGGGTAATTTTTGTCGTAATTCCCGTGTCATGATGCGAAACCCAGAACGCTTCGCCGCCAACCATTTGAACGCAATGCAGGCCGTCTGTGGACACATAGGTCAGTGGCGCGGGATTCGTGCGCGCACCAATACCAAATGATGCGACCGTGTCGCCCGCGCTGTACCCACATTCGGGGGATTTGCAGCGCAATACGACATTTGCAAATATTGGCGTGCGCGTGGTATCAAAAATGTATTCTTGCCCTGATGTGTTGGTAATCGCGATTTCTGGCGATGTCATCATTTCGGGCACGCGCGACGACATACGCGCAAACAATGCTGTCCAAAATTCGTCTGATACAGAACCGATATCAAAATCGCCACCACCGCCATCGCCCGCCCGCGCCAGTGCAAATCCGCCCAGTGTTTTGCCATCATGCACGCGCAGGGTTTTCGCGTCGGTATCCATTGTGATTTCGCCCACCATTCCTGTAAAGTTATCGTTTTGTGACGCGTTGCCACGCCGAATTTGTAAAACTCGTGCCATTATAAATTCCTTTTATGTTGGTTGATTTTTTTGCAATAAAAAACACCGCCATTGGCGGTGTCGTTATGCGCTGCATTATACCACAAATTACCGAAAAAGGCAAGGGCGTTATGCCACACGCCCATACGCGGCCAGATATTGCTGGAACAGCGCGCTGCCGTTGAAATTTTTCTGTTTCTTTTTGGCACTGCCCAAACCCCACGAATACATGTTGCCCGTGTGGGTGTTGCGGCCGGTTTCCAAGAAATCCCAATACGCCATCAGTTCTTGGAACTTGTCCTTGTGTTTATCGTCCCAGTTATCAATTTCGTCATTGCGGGCATCAATCTGGCGGTTCAGTTCATCAACGCGATCTTTTGCGTTTTTGAATTTATGCACCGGATCGCCCAACTGGTCTGCCAACTGTTGTGCGGTCTTGTATGACGCTTGTGCGGTATTAAAGTTTGTCTGATATGTCGGACGATTGGCCAATGCACTTTTAATATCTGGATTGGCTAATAACTGTTGCTGCTGTTTTTGCAACTGGGACAGGGATTGTTTAATATTGTTTTTTTGTTGTTGTAAATCTGTAATCTGACGCTGAATGTCCATTGCCAATGCGTTTGCCGCCTGTGGTGGCATACCGTTATATGTGTTCGGGTCGTTCAGTGCATTTTGCAACTGTTGTAAATCCTGTTGAATCTTGGGTAATGCCTGATTCGCGCTGTTTATTTGCTGCGTCAAATCATCATAAGATTCCAATTTTTGGTCGGCGTCTTTTAACCGTCTGTCGGCATCATTCATTGCCGTCAGTTTTTGTGTTGCGTCATCTTTCGCGGTGTTATACGCCTGTTCGTGTTGGGCGTATGTCGCATCGGTTATACCCGTTTGTGTCATCACGGTTTGTTCGGCCTGAATCCGCTGTTGCGCCAGCGGGTTTTCTATGTTGCGTTCGGCAATTTTTCTGTTTTTCGCATCATCATTGGCCTGAACAAAATCGTCGTGCGCCTGTTTCATACGGCCGGTGGCCTGATTAAACTTGCTGCCATGCAGATTATATGCGTTGCCCACGATTGTGATGCCGTATCCAATACCCATAAACGCGGCCTTGATACTCTTGTCCATGGCGTTTGTTACAAACTGAACACCTTGATTTTTATTCCATGATAATTTTCCATCGGAAAACACAGTCAGGTTTTCTTTGCCCAAGGCATCCATAATCTTGCTGGTGGTGTAACCGTATTTGATGACAGACAAAACCTCCATCGCGGATTTTGCCTCGTCCATTTTGCCGTCACGAACGGCGGTCATAATCAATTCAGACACCAACGCGCGCATCTGACGCCCATTTTGCAACGCGCCATTAAACGCCTTGGGCATGGTGGATTGCAATTCTTTTAATGTTTTTGCCATCCATTCAAAATGTTTTGTCGCGGTTGGCGATTTATACAGCAGGTTTGTCTTTATCGCATCGGTGTTTTCAACCAATTTACCCAACCCATCGGTTGGTTTCATTTTGACCTTTTTATCGTCCAGTGCCTTGACAATCGCCTTGGCTGAATCAGACATATACAACCGGTCGCCACGGAACTTGGTGTACTTGTCCATATAATCAGACCATGTGTCACCAATATTCTTGGACAACTGTTGCCACGGGGTCAATTCATCGTCACGCTTTGGCGGAACATAGTCGTCAGATTCCTTGTTGCCGTAATCAACTTTCTCTTTTGCTTCGTCCAGCGGATTGGAAATCTTGCCATTATCATATGTCTTGAATACACTATAAATCTTGGACTTTTTATTCAATGTATCCAACAAATCACGATGATTGCGCTTGAAATAATCCAGTTTCAGCGGGTCAATCTGGTCGTCGTCAAATCCCTTTTCAACCTTTTCAAAATCGGGCAGGTTTGTCCGCGCATTCGGCAGTGAATTTACAAAGTCCGGTTGGCGCATATAGTACGCAACATACTGGGCAACATCTTTGATTTTCTTTTGGAATTTTGGTGATGTGTTATATTTCTTGTCCCGAATACCACTCATCAGGTCGGAATAAGAAAAATCGCCGTCGGTCAATCCCCATTGTTTGAACGTAACCTCTAAAACCTGACGATTGCTTTCCAGAAATGTTTTGAAATTACCCTGAATCTCTTGCTCGGCATCCTTACTGGCGACGCCGTTTGAAAACAGGCGCAAGTCACCAAAATATTCATTCAGAAAATCGTTTGCGTCTTTGTTGTCTTTGAATGACTTCTTGTCCGCATCCATTGCGCGAAATGCATCTTGGAATGCGCGAAATAACTTCTCCCATTCGTCATCACTCAGTTCCCATGCGCCACCTGCCTCGGTCGGGTCGGGCATTGGATTGTTCGCGCCATTCGTCATCAGCTCTTTTTTCCAGTCCTTCATATGACCACGGAAATCATCGGCCTTCAGATAGACGTCGAACTGGGCACGAACCTCAGCCGGCATGCTGTTAAAACGCAACTGCTTGTAGTACTGTAATAAAAACTCATTCATCTTGACAGACATGGGCACGCCCTTTTAATCACTTACACGTGTAATTATAGTGCTTTTTTGCCAAAAAATCAATACACAGGGCGCAAAAATAGTGTATAACGCAAATGCGTTTATATGGGGAAATGTGGGAGAATGTCTGATAAATGTTCATTGAGGGGGTGTGTGCATTGTTGTTTGGACATCGTCGCGCATCTAGTTATTGCAATCGCTGCACGATTTGCGATGATGTGCCCAGCACAACAATTCGGCCATGTGGGTGCGAAATTATATGATGGCAATTCATTCCTGATGCTAGATTTGTCGCATACAAGTATGCTGGGGTGTATGAGTATGCGTGTGCGTGATTTTATATTGAAAAGTATCCCGTATTTGCTGTCAATTGCGGGCGGAATTTTGTTGTTTGTATTGACCCAAGATAATATTGCAGATAAAGATGTTTCCGATTTGGTGACAAATATCGCAGCGTCGTTGTTGTCGATACCGCTGGTGTTTTTGCTGTATGATTATTCTAATTCGCGGATTTCTAATAAACTCAGTGCCACGTTGATGGCAAATATGACGGACAAAATCAACGTTCTGGTGTTGAATATAATTATGCTGTTGCGGCGTTCAATTGGGGTGCGTGGGCGCGCGACACTGGAATCGTTGAACCGCATGGATGGGTTGACGGCCAAGAGTATTGCGCAAAAAATCAAACTGACGCGGCCAACTATAAAAACGCTGCGGGCGTATCATATTGAATTGGAAAGTTTGCTGTACAGTGCGGTGCAATCAAACCTGTTATCGTTAAATCAGGTTCAGACATTGTCTGGGCTGGGGCGGGAATTGTTGCATCTGGTCAATGAAACACATTTCCGCAACAGTCGGACAGCGATTGCGCGTCATGTGGAAAACATAGTCACGCACACGACAGATTGGTTGGACGCAGATGCAGGGCGCGCCATAGATTTTGAACACTTGTTGGCCGCGGCGCAAACGCGAAAAACAAAAAATAAATAATTTTATTATTTTTCTTGATTTTTATTTCATATTGTGTCAGAATTTGCCCCGAACCTTGAACGGAGAACGTAAGTTCCGTGTTCGGGTTCCGTTTTGGGGACATAGCTCAGTTGGTAGAGCAAATGACTTTTAATCATTGGGTCCAGGGTTCGAGTCCCTGTGTCCCCACCAGAAAAATTCAACGGTCGCATCAGCGGCCGTTTAATTTTTCGGGGCACAGGGATTTTTTGTAAGGTCGGCGCAGCCAATCTCTATTTTATTTTTGCTTGTTGGCGCACAACTGGTTATTCAAATTATTGAATTTCATTGTGGTATATTGTTTCAGAATGTCTGGATTTTCTTTCGCAACGCGCATTATTTCGTGTGGGTATGCGGCGATGCCGCTGCCGTTAATGCACGGCGTCAGGGTTCTGAAATTTTTCTCTTGGAAAACATCGTTATTAAAATACAGGTGCATTGAATCATACATCAGTCGCATACTGGTGGTGTCGCCTTGCATTTGCAGCATCATTGGTATAATTGGCATTCGGGCGATTTGGGGGCCGAATATGTGTGACATTGCCACCTTTTGCGATTTTCCTGCCACGGCATTGTTCACGCGACGCGTAAATTCCGCCGCGTCCATGGTTGGTTCAACGCCATATTGCTGGGCATAAATCATAACTGTTTTCGGGTCATGCAAATCGTCCAATACTGGTGCGCTGCGGTTCAGTTTTTGCAGCGTTTGGGTGTAATTCGCGTATACTTGTTTGCCATTTGGCACATTGTCTGATAACAATACATAGTACTGAAACGTATTAAATAAATCGACATAGCACCACAGTTCATTACGCTGGGAAAACAAAATCATATTGTGAAATGGCGTTGGGGCGGGCGTGCCTTCTATGAATGCGTCAACTGGATTCAGTGGGCAAAACGGCACAACAGGGTAATTGTACTGTATACTGTTCACGGTATTACCCGCACGGTCAACCGCCAGCCCAGATGCCAGATATTTGAAATCCACGTTTTGTGACATTGCATAGTTAAACGCAATCTTGGCCATGCCGGTTTGAAACGCGGTATTTTGCAGGTCAAAATTATACGACACAATCTGTGGTGCTGTTGGTAATTTTGATATGTCACAACGTAATTCGCGACTTAAATCAGGGCACGATACAACCTTGCCGTTTTTGATATTTGCGGCATATTCCCGACCATTATATGAAACAGTGCCAGTGCATGGTGGCATTGATTTAGTATTGTTGGTCTTGGAAAAATTGTCTATGCGACTGATAATCGGGTTAAATGTCTTGGTAAACGGCGCATCAATGTATTTGCTGATATAATTGTTGCATTCGGGGCAACAAATATCCTCGGATTCCAGTAATCCACCCAGCGCGTTTTGTATAACGTGCTCGCTGCTGCGGGTGGTGATTTCTTTGTTACAGTAAGTACAATATTGTCTGTGTTCCATACCGAATATTGTAATACAAAGTTTAGTTTTGTCAAGATGGTTAAAGTTTTTTATCTTGCTGTTTTTTGTGCTATAATTTGGTAAAAGGGAACGTGTATGCCGGAGTTTATAAATTTAACGCCTGAAAATATCGCGGACGAACACCTGTGCTGTATTTTACGGCGGTAAATTCCAGACCGTAAATTTGTTGACAGCGGATGCGTTGTCGCGCATACTGGAAAAATAGTACCCAAGGGGGATGTAAGAAATGAGAAAACTGGCAATTTTGTGTTCTGTGGGCATGTTGGCGTCATGTGGTGCGATTGGTGTCGGCAGTAATCATGAAACCAATATTTATAACAATTCTGATGAAATGATAACGGTGTCCGCGGACAGTGGAATCTATAAAATCAAACCAGAACAAAGTATGAAAATATATTCGGCAAATGAAATGACAATCGCCAGCAAGAATACAGATTGTCCGTCACCAACCGTGCCGCGTAATCTGAATACGGGCGCGGTCGTGTTGGACGTATTTCCCGGATTTCTATTGGGAATAATACCGGTATTTATTGATGCGGTGACCAATAATTTATACAGAATGCCAGAATCCTATTCGTATTCATGCATGTAACCCCCGCCCGTAAATTGCACTGTGTGTCGTGTAATAAATAAACGTTGCAAAGACGTCTGCACTCGGTATCATATATAATATGGCTGAATATATTGATGCGCATTGTCATTATGTTCCCCGCGGCGATATTACGCCGGTGGCTGGTTTTATGTATAATTCGGCACGTCCGTCGGATTGGCGGCACGCGATTGCCGCATTGGGCGTGCGTGGTGGCGCGGGGGCGATTGGTGTTCATCCGTGGTATGTTGATGAAATAATGCCCGATTGGGCGGCCCAGATGATATGCCTGTTGCGTAATAATCCAAATTTAATGATTGGCGAAATTGGTCTGGACAGGTCGCGTGGCAATTTAGACAGACAAATGCCCGTGTTCCTGCGCCAGTTGGAAATGGCGCGCGAACTGGGGCGTGTGGCACATATTCACTGCGTGCGCGCATGGGATGTAATGCTGAATGTTTTTGCAACGCATAAAATGCCACCAATATTGGTAATTCACGGTGGCGTCCCCAGTGCCGACGTTGTGCGTGCTGTGATGCAACACGCGAATGCGTACTTTTCATATGGCGCGGTGCGCAGTGATAAAATCGCAGCAACAATTTTGGCAACACCAATCGACCGAATTTTGGTTGAATCAGATGCATCGTCGCCAGCCGTTGCGCGTACGCTTTTACCACGGACAGTTGGCGAAATTGCTGAATTATCAGGGCATTCTGCAACAGAAATGGCGGAAACAATTTATAATAACTCGTACGGAATAATTACAAATGGCGGACAGATTACACAGAATTAGATTCTTGCTGGGGGATGCGGCGATTGAAAAATTGCGTGCGTCGCACGTGATGGTTGTCGGTTGTGGTGCGGTTGGTTCTTTTGCTATCGAGGCCTTGGCCCGCAGCGGAATTGGTCATATTACAGTGGTGGATTTTGATACGGTCGAAGAATCAAATATAAACCGCCAACTGTTCGCATTGACGTCAACCATCGGCATGTCAAAGGTTGATGTTGCTGCCGCGCGTATTCGTGATATCAATCCTGATACAATCGTCACGCCGTGCAAAATGTTTTTTGATGCGCAAAATGCGCCCGACGTGCATCCTGATTTTGTAATTGATGCGATTGATTCTGTGGATTCCAAGATTGCGCTGTATAATTGGTGTAATGCGCGAAAAGTTCCATTTATTTCCAGTATGGGGGCGGCGCGCAAGACCGACCCATCACAAATCAGGGTGGGGCGGTTGTCCAAAACATCGGTGTGTCCATTGGCGGCAAAAATTCGCCGATTGGCACGCGATGCGCATATTCCCGATTTCCCTGTTGTGTATTCGACCGAGCCCGCCAATTCAAACGTTGCCGCTGGTCGTGTATTCGGCTCAATCATCACAATCACCGGTGCATTTGGCCTGAATTGTGCAAATTATGCCATAAAAAGCATTGTGGAACGCGCGTAAAAAAAGCGGCAATTTGTACAGGTATGCATTCAAAAATGCGCGGATTTTCGCGGCTAAGAACGTTTTCCTAAGTGTAATAAACGATTTGCACATAACGGGTGAAACATTTATAATTACCGTGTCTTATCACAGACAAAAATAACCTGCACAAAGGAGAAAAAAGATGAGAGGACTGTTAAATTATGTCTTGAAACCGTTGACCTTTATCGGCGCTCTGAATTGGGGGCTGGTTGGTATTTTCGGTTTTGATTTGGTTGCGTGGATTTTCGGACCAGCCACCATCGCCAGCAGTATTATATACAGCATCATAGGTGTTGCGGCGTTGATTTGGTTGATTTGGATTTTTATTGACCAACCTGTACATAATGAACGCTGATTGCGGTTCACAGTTTTCATGTCATTTTCGCCCCCAAACGGGGCGTTTTTATTGGTTGGAATATTATAAGTATTGCCAGATAGATAACTATTTTTCTTTCATATGCGTCAGTGCATTTGCGACAATCGTTTTTTCTGATTTTTTAAGTTTCCATGTATCCAATGCGTGTTGAAATAATTCTGGTTTTCGTTCTTCAAATTCGTCGGGCATCATATCGCCTTTGATAGAATTGCAAATCTGGTGCGCCGGAAACAAGTTGTCGCGAAAATCAGTGCCACCGTGCATTCTGGGAATATAATGGTCAATTGACATTTTTTGATTTTTTAATATCGGTTGTCCGCAAATACTGCAATACACATCGTCGCACAGCAAAAATTCAAATTTCAACGTAATGGTTATTTTGTGCGTTTCTGTGCGTTCCATGCGTGCCCCCAAGAAATATCTATGCATACAATAGCGTTTTTTTATGACAAATGTCAATGGGTTTTGTGGCAACGCAGTGCATGTATTTGTGTTGACAAACTGTGTTTTTGTGTTATTTTGTTATTTGGTAATGGGGGCATAAATGCAAATAGGTAAAGTCCATATTCACAACATCTATTCAATCCAAGACGCGGAATTTACGCTGTCTGATTTTAATATGTTGGTCGGTAAAAACGGCGCGGGGAAAAGTAATATCATAAACATCTTGCGTGGATTTTTACAGGGCGGGGCGCACTGCGGACTGCGTGCCCCTGGTATGGCGTTTGACGGTAATTTACCCACAGAACCATTGTGGCTAGAGGTGGAATTTAACCTGACACCCGCAGAATTTGCGGCATTGCCCGCCGAACAACAGGCGATTACAAACAAACTGCGTATTCGTAAAAACATCAGAAACACCCAGGCCGCATGTGCCGAAATTTTGGGTGAAAACGGGGTTTCTGGTGTGCCGATGGATTGTGGAACATATGTTTATACCAAAACAGGAATGAAACGCATCGATGATAAATTGCCATTTGATGTCGTGTTTATCGAACCCACAAACTATGATGCGTCATTTGTTGCTGACACTCATGACGATTGTGAAAAAAACAAACAATTATTTCCTGCTGACAATGCATTGTCGCGTGTACGTGATGTTATTGGCGAAACAGAATTGCGTGACACTGGTGTTATGAACCAGTTAAACGACCTGACCGGCAGTGGAATTGGACAGTCGTGGGTTAAACAGAGCAGTGGTATGCGTCGCGCGCAACAGATACAATATGGTATCGGTACACATCGCGCACCAAATCGTTTGACGGTGATGTTGTGCGATGAACCTGAAAACTCTCTGCACCCCAGTTATTTGTCGACCGTGTCTGAATCACTGCGCAATTTTTCCCAGCAAGAAAATTGTCAGGTTTTGCTGTCAACGCACAGCCCACAACTGGTGGCAGAAAACGCGACCGATTTAACCAATATTATGCGCGTCGATAAATCTGGCGGCTCTACACGTGTGCATCAATATCATAATCTGGCCCAAGACCCAATTTATAATCTGACGTTTTTGAATAATCTGGACAGAGCGAAAATGTTCTTTGCCGATCGCGTTATTTTGACCGAGGGCGAAACCGAATCTGCATTCTTTAACTATATGATAAAAGACAAAATGTTTGCGGCGACGCCGGCAGCAGAAAATGTTGCTTTGGTAAATTGTCAGGGTAAATTTTATATTCAATATTATTCTAAAATCTTGACCCAATACGGGATTCCGCATACTACGCTGTGGGATTTAGATCGTGGCAAATACCCGCAATACAACGAAGATATTTTGAAATGTTTTAATGATTATCTGTCTGTCGGATATTGTTTTTATGAAAATATAGAGGCGTTCAGCGGCACAACCAAAGTGCCAAATTTACCTGCACAAATAAACTTTATTCAGAAATATGACGATGGGACAATTGATGCACAGCGACGTGCGGAATTGGCAACGTTATTCAATAACTTGGTGCGCGCGCCCGCCACGCCCGAACCTGTGGTCGCCGATCCAAATTTCAAAACAGTTCAGGCATTTCAACACGTCCCCACCATCACCGCCCAGCCCGTGGCCTTGGGCCTGTATCGGGTAGCATTGCGCGGCAAAACAAAATAGCCCCCCCGGCGGGTGTTCAAAATTCTTTGCCGCCCTGCATTTTGTACATGCAGATTTTGATAAAAAAACTGACCCTGTATGACATTTGCAGGATGTGTGTTTGACACAAAACAAAACCCCACCAATGGTGGGGTTAATCTTTGGCTCAGATGTATAAGCATAGGTCGAACAAGAGATATCTTAGATTTACTTAGTTTGGGTAAAAGTATTGAAAAGATTTTGCCGCGTTATCCGGTTTAATCGTGTAAATTCGTGTAAAATCGTGTAAACACTCATGTCAACCTAGCAGAAATCAGGAAAAATCGTCAAAATGACACCATTGCCATCCAATCTGCTCAACTGACATAATCTGTCGCTCTGACTAATTTCACCTATGGGTGTTTTTAGCTGGGATATCCCTACTGCTCCGGCTTGGTATGTGCCGTCTGGGGTATATGCCATAAGGGTTATCCGGTATCTCTTTACACCTGACACCCATTTAACCACTCTATAAAAAATATTGGCCTTTACGCGTAGAGACTCTTTCCTACATATGCCCCTTCAGCAATACATAATGTGCGTGTATTATCAATATTGTTTTTGTTACTTTACTTTGATAACATATCGTCAAAGGGAACAACATGAGCAATTATACGGAATATTTAGACAAGATACGACAATCAAAATTATTATATTTTGATTCTTTGCCGTTGAATTTGACATCTTGCGAATACAATGTTCATCTATTATTAAATAAAATGGCCGAAGCGCGTAAATCTTATGTGTTATTGATGGATAATGAACAATATACAGACGCGATGATAATAGCAGGGCATTTGCTAGAAAATGCTGCTGTAATCAATTATATTTCAGATAGTTTACAAGCATCTAAAACAAAAAACATAGAAAAATACCTTGCAAGAGAAACAGTTCAAATCTTGTATGATTTATTAAAGTTTGCCGATGATAATAATATAGATGCAGATACGCAAGATACCATAAATTTTATAATGGATGATTTCAAAAATAGATGTGCCGTGGTGGTAAAAAACAGAAGTATTAACCACGATGATTTGATACAACAAATATCAAATGCTGCAAATAATGCGACTAAATCTAAAATAATCAAAGATAATTATGAATTTCCAACAGTTGAAGATTATTTGCGACCACTGAGAAAAGATTTATCTGATTTTTATGGTGTGGCCGATATTGATAATAAATTGATATTGTTTTATTCGTCATATTGTAAAATAAAACATTGTGGGGCGGCTTTATATTCTCCGAAGTTATGTGAAGATAAGGTTGTTATGGATAAGAATCAATACAAAGAATTAAGCCCAATAATTGTATGGATGTGTTTAGAATATACAGAAAAAAACATTAAAAGTATATTGTCAAAACTTGATAAGAAATCATAGATGCACTATAGGGTGAACTATCAAAACTGTAAATGTTTTTTCATTCTGTTTCGTATTCTTTTTCCCATTGTTGCCATTTTGCTTTGTATTGGTTGAATAATTCGTGTTGCAAATCCGTTTTGAGTTCATCAGGTTTGCGAACCATATAAACACCTTTGCCGTCAGTTTTAATTAACCCATTATTTTCTTTGCCAACGTTTGTTCGGCGAATTGCGGCTTGTAACTCGCGTAAAGACCTGCAAGTGACAAAGTATAGCATAACAAAATCTGTGCGATGGTTGGGCAAAATATCGTCAAAATGCGTATATTTCATAGACAATCCTTTTAAGGTTGTCGTATTTGTCCGTATTTATTGCCACTTGTCCAGTTATTTCTTTTTACTGGCTATTTTGGGTGTTTGTGGCTATAATTTTTGCAAATAAAAACAAAACGGTCACAAATTGTGACCAGTTGAAAATAGTCGCGTCAGACGAAAAAAATACATAACAGCAGAGGTGTATAAATGTTTAATACGCAAATTGATACCGCTAAATTAAAAAACATGGAAACCAAGTTAAATTGCAAATTTGGAAATGATGGTGTATTTGTAGAAATGGCACTTGATTTACATAATTATCAAGAAAAGTTGCCACCTATTAGTGGTGTTTCCTTTGGTATATATTCAGGAGATTTAGAAAAGATTAGACAGCTTGTTGAAAAAGTTGACCCAAAGTGGTGTAAATATTTTACTGAAAAAACAACAATATTTTGCGGTTTTATAAATAAAGAGCCTGTGTCGTTTTGTATAATAACCACCACGGCTGATTCTATCTTGTCTGATGATAATATAAAGATTGGGGGAGTTGCCTGTGTTGGAACAGTGCCAGAGTATAGGAAACGTGGCATCGGACTAAAAATGGTTGATTTGGCAACAAAGTACTTAAAAAGTCTGAATTGCGATATTGCCTATATTCATTATACGCATTTAGAAAAATGGTATAAAAAGTTAAGCTATGAAACTGTTGCGAGATTTTCTATTATATAAACATCAAGAACGTTTTTTGTAGGAGTAAATTAACATCCGCCCCATGTGGGCGGGTTATTTTTTATATGCATTCCACAAATATTCAAACCGCTTGGCGTATTATTGTGCTGGAGTGCAGTTTTAGATGTTATATTTTGTGGTGGTGGCTTGAAAATGCTAGGGTTTTATGATAGAATACTTGTATAAAATATTCAGACATTATGAATGTTTTAGGCTAGCAATTAGCATAGAAGTTGTATTGCTTCGTTTTGGGTGATGTCGTTTGATCGCTTCACTAACGTTATGCTTAGCTCGCTAACGCTTCACATGCTGACGCTAACGCTTGCATGATGATATTTACGTAATTGCTAGCCAGTTTCGTTTCTTTTGGGGGTGCCATGTCTATTTGTATCGCAGGACTAAAAATTTCCTTTCTATCAAATACAGAATTTTATAGCATTGTAAAGGATACAACAAGGCATTATAAGACCTTTAGACTGAGAAAACGTTCTGGAGGTTACCGGTGTATTCAGGCACCTAATATAGGTTTATCAATATTACAAAAAATGATTTTAGAGCATATCTTGTATGCTAATTATATGCCGCCCAAAAATTGCACTGGATTTATTCGTAATAAAAATATTACAGACAACGTCCGTCCGCATTTAAATAATCCATATGTGTTTAAGACAGATATAAAAGATTTTTTTTCATCAATAAAAGAGCATTTAGTAAAACAACTGTTTCTAGACCTTGGTTTTGACAACCAAACGAGCAAGGTTTTGTCTAGGATTTGTTGTTTGTATGGCGTTTTGCCGCAAGGTGCGGCAACTAGCCCCATGATAAGTAATATGATTTTTTTAGACCTGGACAAAGCTATTCAGCACTATTGTTCAGGGCGCAACTATATTTACACAAGATATGCTGATGATATAACTATATCTTCCAATGAGATGATTGATAAATCGATATGTGATGATATAGATAATATATTAAAAATTCATAATCTTACTATAAATAAAAAAAAGACACATCTTTACGGGCCCGGTGCAAAAAAGATAATCACAGGAATTTCTATAGCTTCAGGACAAATGAAAATTCCAAGGTTGTATAAAAGGCAGCTTAGGTATGAGATAAATGCTCTGAAAACAAAAAAATATAATTTTGATGAAGGTATGTTGCTGTCGTTGAACGGTAAGCTGTGTTATTGTAGACAAATAGAACCAGATAGCAAATTTGTTAATAGAGCATTAAAATTAGTAAAAGTAGAACTTGTGCGTTTAAAAAGACAAAACAAAGTAGAACAAGATACGTTGTCAAAATGGCGGGGCAGTAGCCCAAAAATAGGTGGCGTCTGGTAATAGTATTTTTTTTACAAATGCACGATTTCGATGTCGGGGAATTGTGATGCGATGTATTCGGCGGCCAGTCTTCGGTGGCATTGATGTGCGGTCTTTTCTATGCACATCAGGCATATGCGGTCCAATTCGTCCGGATTGCGCCCCGCCAATAGCGCACGCCCCGCAATCAGGCGTCTGTAAATCGGTTCGGCATCCGCCCAGTTTGCCTTTTTATCCTTGAACGCGGTCAGCATTTCAAATTCAGGCGCAAATTCCGGGTGGTATTCATATTGGTCGCCCAAGACAGTCGCCAGGTTTTCGCCACTGTAATATGGAACATACTTGCTGACCCGCCACAGGCGAATGGCACACAGATTGGCAAAATGAATTTCCAGATGATTGGCAAGAGGTTCTTTTGGTTGATTCAGCAACAAACGAGAAAAACATCGCAGATATACAAACACCGACAGGCCTTGTCCTCGAATTTCAACACTCACACATAAAAGATGAAGAAAAAACAGCCAGAGAGAATTTTTATAAAAATATGGTGTGGGTTGTAGACGGGGTGTATTGGAAGAAAATAGATTCTTTTTTCGAAAATAAATTTAAGAACATGTCCGAAAAAGAGCCAGAAAAATTTCATATAGACCAATATGACTATGAAACAAACTTTTCTATTATATGGGCAAATGCAACAGTACCGATAGTTTATGATTTTTATAATAAAGCATCTTCAGAACACACCCAAAGATGGCGAGAGTATCTATATTTTTGTTTCCCTTATAGAAGCTTTGTCGGCTTTTATGTTGTGCCGATAAAAAGGCAAAATTTTATTAAAATAGCGAGAGAAGACAGACTGCAAAAAATGGTGCACAATATACAGCGTAGCATCGATAGAAAGAGTCAACAAAAACAAGAGTAAAAGCATGATAAACTGTGATGCAAAGTGTGATGCGAATAACTATAGCTCCTTTATTGGAACAGCATGGTGTATAAATTGCTTTATGTTTTCTTTGTACGTTTTTTGTATTTGCTTGTTGATATATATTTGACGAATTGGCAATAAATTCAAAACAGTATTTTTTATATTATGGCGCAACAGACGTGGCCACGCCATATCGACCAATTCAGCGCGAATTTGTGGCAACGATTTATATTGCCCATCTGCGTCTTTATACGGCACCATTATATCCCAGTCGTACCAGTTATGCCATTTTATCATACCGTCTTCACGCAATGACAATTCCATCAATGTGTGTTCGGGTTGCAAACCATCACATTGTAATTGCGGATAATAGATTTTATAGCCTATGTTATTTTGTTTCGCACGACCGATACGCATCGTAGGTCCTTCTTCGTGAATCACAATACGTGTGTTGTTGGCATAGCACACCTGGAAATACGGATTAAACCATGAACGGTTTTCAAATTTTAATTCTATGCCGCGCGCTGCAAAAAAATCTGGTATCAAAACGCGTTCGTTCGACATGTGTGCATCCAAGGCGCATGACATCAGGCGAATTTTAGTATGCTTAAACTGTGGGTCAGACGCCACCGTCAAAACCACATCGCGAACCGCATCAATACATTTGTTACTGCGATATCTGTCGACAGACATATCCAGTTTCAATATACCGTTATGTTTTCCAATCGCTGACTGAATATGTTTAATATCGTCTAAAATTTCATCACGATGTTGTCCATGCACCCAACGCGCATTTGTCTGAATAGTATATTCATCTGATTTAGACAAATCTAATCTGTCAAATATTTTGCGCATAAAATGAGGCTGTACATCATATATCAACGACCATTCACCACCGGTCATATAAATATTAGTAAAATTGCTGTCACGCTGATTACCATAAAAAATAACATCATCCACAGGAACCGTATTCAATGGATTATTTGGCCCAGAACACTCAAAACAGCGTGCACAATTTTCGTCGCACCTGTTCGTCAGACGAAAACGCATATCCATCGGTGCATTTTCCCATTGGGCATAAAAACGCTTTTTCTGAAATGGATATACCAATCGTTCACGAAAACGCTGGGCAAAGCCGGGTTTGTCCGCATTGTTATTCTGGTAAATCAAAATTACTTCATCTTTATCAATCATATCGCATGTAATGTAACACAAATTTATTTATTGTCAATACGAACGTCTAATAAACAACGGATAATTAAAGCCCTTGATATACAATTATACCGCTACATGGAAAGAAAAAGTTGGAGCGGACTTTATGACATTGGTGTAGTTAAGTTGATTGGCGTAAAGCTGTAGATATGTTTTATGCTTGTATACGGCTAAGGATTTTTTGAATATTGTCGCTTTGGAAATGATTGCTCCCAATAAACCCAAGCCACTTGATTCAAAAAACACTCAGAACAAAGAAAAACCCAGCATTTCTGCGGGGTTCATTATATTCAAAAACTCTTGGCTCGGGCAACTGGACTCGAACCAGTGACATACGGATTAACAGTCCGTTGTTCTACCGACTGAACTATGCCCGAATAGCTCGCATATATTATAATTTTTTTTTATGCATTTCAAGTGTTTTTTTCATTTGTTCCCAATTTGGTGGAATTATTATGGTGGGCGGGGCAATATCGGGCGTTTGTCCTGATAAAGTTGTTGATATTTGGCGGGCAGGTGTATAGCATTAATGTCACAAGGATTCAGAAACGCAGGGGGCAGCATGATAAAAGATATCAGTTATTCTGCATATATTATTCCGGTGCGCGCCGGGCGCATTGCGGTGTTGAAATATGGTGAAAATGGATACGGACCAATCGGTGGCCGCCTGGACGCGGGCGAAGATTTTGATGCGGCGCTGCGCCGTGAATTAACAGAAGAACTGGGACCATCAGCAGCAGATTTGGCGGACGCGGCGGTGGCTGTGCCGGTGCCATACGCATTTCGGCATGCAACGCATGCGCGTGCGTTGGCGCGTGGCGCATTTGCCGAGGAACACCATTTTTATATCGTGCATATCGCGGATGATTGCACGCTGAATTTCTGTGAAAACCGTCCTGATTCGGTGTCGGTTGTCTGGATTGCCCCGGATGATTTGCTGTCGCCGGAATATGTGCCGGCGCCTGATATGCGCGATTTTTATGCAACGCATGTGTTGCCAAACCTGGTGTGTAGGTTTTCAATGAACCTGCGTCATACGTACTATGAAATGGTAAAGTCTGGCCAGAAAGACATAGAACTGCGTCTGCATGATGAAAAGCGTCGCCAGATGTGCGCTGGTGATATTGTTTTAATCTATGATGCGGAAAATCCATCTGATTATATCCGGCGCGAAATTGTGCATATGCACATTGCCCAGAGTTTTGCGAACCTGGCCACACAAATAAATGTTCGGCGCACAGGCTTTGACAGCATGGAACAGTTTAGCGCTGCGGTATCAAAGTTCTATACCCCGGCCCAAGAGTCCAGGTACGGTGTCGTTGGAATTGAACTGATGGTGGCGCAACCAAATAAAAATTGACATTTTGGGGGCGTGTGCTAGAATTAGCACAAATCAAAAGGATAAAACCCAATGCGTATGTAATATTGTAATTCTTTATAAAACAAACCGTGTGTCGTTATGTTCGCGCGGGCGGTGGCTTTACAATATTCAAGGGTTTTTATCATGTCCACAATTTCTTTATCAAATGTGTATTTTTCATACGATGCGTCCAATATGATTTTGGATGACGTTTCAATTGCGTTCAGTGATTCCGAACGTGTTGCCATTGTCGGGGATAATGGTGCCGGAAAAACGACCGTGCTGAAATTATTGGCGGGGGATATTGTGCCAGACAGTGGCCAGGTTTCCCGCGGGGCCAGTGTGTACATGACGCGTCAAATAAACGCATCAGGCCCCAAAAGTGGCGGCGAACGGCAGAGTGCCGAACTGGCACGCGCGTTTGACAGCGGCGCGGCAATATTGCTGTTGGACGAGCCGACAAATAATCTGGACGCGGAAGCGCGACGCAGATTTTTTAATAATTTGGCATCGTATCCGTTCGGGGCGGTAATTGTTTCGCACGACCGTGAATTACTGCAACAGGTGGATAAAATCGTTGAAATCAGACAGGGCAAAATACGCGTATGGGGTGGAAATTATGATTTCTGGGTTGCCGGGCGGCGCGCCGAACAGGAAAATATTTTTGCCAAATACACCGCCACACAAAAGGAAATTAGTCGTCTGGGCGCGACAATGAATATTGCGCAAAACACTCGTCAACATCACGAGGTCAAGCAGCGCAAAGAAATTGCCGGCACGCGGCGCAGCCGCCTTGCGGCAAACGCATTAAAGGGCAAGAGCCAGGAAACTGAGGCCAAGCGGCGCGCGATTATTCAACAAAAATTGAATGCTCAAATAGAATTACGCCAGACGTTGGCCACCCAAATGCAGGAAGATAAAATCAAAATTCCCATGCCCAGCAAACCATTTTACAGCAAGGAGTTGATACATATATCCGACTTGGCATTCGGGTATGGTGCGACGATGGTGTTGAATAATTTTAACCTGGTCATGTATGGCGGACAGCGCATTCGCATTATGGGCCGAAATGGGGCGGGAAAGTCCACATTGCTGAAAATAATCTGTGGAAATTTAATACCACGCGCGGGCACGGTCAAAACATTTGGCAAAATCGCATACCTGGACCAGGATTTATCGTTGTTGGACAAAAACAAAAGTATTGTTGATAACATAGTGGATATTGCCGGCGTCCGCCAACACGATGCACACGTGATTGCGGCAAACTTTGGTTTTCGGGGTAACAGTTCAAATAAACGTGTAGGAATATTATCTGGTGGCGAACTGTTAAAGGCGACGTTGGCGGCCATATTGGGTGGGGAAAATCAACCCGATTTACTGATTCTGGACGAACCGACAAACAACTTGGAAATCAAGAGTGTTGCGATTCTGGAAGATGCCCTGAACCAATATCGTGGTGCGATATTGTTGGTGTCGCACGATGAAATTTTCGCCCAGAATATTCAAATTGACCGCGAGATGCAAATTTAATTTCATACTAGAATTATTAAAACATGAATGCTATATTGGTCGTGTCCAATATCAATAACAAAAGGAAAGATTATGTTATTAAAAGGAAAAAAGATTCTGATTACTGGCGTGGCCAACGATTGGTCTATGGCGTGGGCAATTGCACGGCGCGCGCATGAAATGGGGGCGGAAATCGCAATGCCTTATGCGATGCCAGCATTGGAACGTCGCGTGCGCCCATTGGCGGAATCTATTGATGCCAAATTTGTCCAAGAATGCAATGTCCAAAATGACGAACAGATGGATTCGCTGTTTGCTAACATAGAAAAAGAATGGGGGCATTTGGACGGTATGTTGCACGCAATTGCGTTTTCAGACAAAAATGAACTGACGGGGCGTTATGTTGATACAACGCGCGCGAATTTCAAGAACACGATGGACATTTCCGTGTATTCGTTGGTTGATTTGACGCGTCGCGCGTCGCGCCTGATGACAGATGGTGGCAGCATTGTCGCGCTGACGTATTTCGGCGGTGAAAAATCCGTGCCAAATTACAACGTGATGGGTGTTGCCAAATCCGCACTGGACAGCAGTGTTCGCTATCTGGCGTCTGATTTGGGGCGCGATAACATTCGTGTCAACGCTATTTCGGCGGGGCCAATTATGACACTGGCATCATCGGGTGTTGGCGGGTTCAAGGCGATGTTACGCCTGAACGCGGAACAGACCCCATTGCGTCGCAATATGACGCTGGACGATGTGTCCGGTGCGGCGGTGTATTTGTTCAGCAACCTGTCGTCTGCCGTCACGGGCGAGGTTCATCATGTTGACTGTGGTTATTCCACAACGGGTATGATGCCGAATGAATTAAAAGACATTTTGTTAAAAGGTCTGGACGAAAAATAATTTTGCCCGCCATACGCAACGCCCGCCATTGGTGGGCGTTTTATTTTTTTAGAAACTTATGAAAAAAGTAATTGATTTTTACAAAAAATTCAATCATAATTAGAATGCGACATAAATATCTTAGGACATATAACCGTTTTTATAAAGTGGGGGTGAATATGATAAATAATACGATGTTTTGGTCTGCGATTGACAATTTGGCGGCGGCGCGCCATATATCGTGTTCGCACATGGCGCGTATCAGTGGAATTGACGCCACCGCATTGAACAAGAGCAAGCGCACCAGCACAGATGGGCGTCGGTACTGGATGTCGGTCGGCACATTGGTCAAGATTCTGGACGCGACGCACACAGAATGGGCCGAATTTGCGAAATATTTCCCACAAAATTCTAAATAGTTCACCGCCATCCGTGGCGGATTTTTATTGCACGAAACTGGGGATTTTTTTTATAATCGGGGTATGAGCAAGATACCTGATTTATTTACATTGGCTGAACATGCCGAATTACTGAAAAAACTGAGCGAATGGGATGTGGCGTACCATCAAAATGATGCGCCAGTGGTTGATGATGCCACGTACGATGCGGCAAAATCGCGCGCCTTGGCGATAGAGGCCGAGTATCCAGAACTGGCAAAAAACGGCGCATCCACGCACGTTGGGGCGGCAGTTGCGGCGGGGTTCAAATCGTACCCACACACCGTGCCGATGCTGTCTATTTCGGACGTATTCAATCAGGGCGAGGTTGCCGATTGGTTCGACAAATTGGCAGACAAAAATCTGTTTATTGAATTAAAGGTTGATGGTGTGTCGTTTGCTGCGCGGTATGAACATGGACGTCTGGTTCGTGGCCTGACGCGGGGCAGTGGTGTCTTGGGCGAAGATATAACAGAAAACCTGCGTACGATTGCGGATATCCCCCAGACATTGACGGGCGATTACCCCGATGTCATAGAGGTTCGAGGCGAGGTATATATGCGTCGTGCTGACTTTATTGCGCTGAACGCGGCTGCAACGAAAAATGGCGACAAAGTATTTGCCAATCCGCGTAATGCGGCGGCTGGGTCATTGCGGCAACTGAATCCGGCGGTAACGGCGGCGCGCCGTTTGTCGGCGTTTGGGTACACGTACGGCGACCTGTCTGTGCGCACTTGGCAAACCCAGAGTGAATATTTCGACAAACTGGAATCGTGGGGATTCAAGACCACGCGTCAATGGGCGCACAAAGTGAACACGTTGGCGGGGATTCAGGATGTGTATAATCAAACAATGCTGATACGCGACGAAATCCCGTTTGATATTGATGGCTTGGTGATAAAGGTGAACGATGTCGCCCTGCAAGAAAAAATGGGCGCGCGCGCCAACAGTCCGCGGTGGGAGGTTGCTTATAAATTTCCCGCGGCACGTGCGATAACCACGCTGCACGATATCACGGTTCAGGTTGGGCGTACGGGCGTTTTGACGCCTGTTGCGGAATTGGAGCCAATAAATATCGGTGGTGTTTTGGTGTCGCGCGCGACATTACACAATGCGGACGAAATCGCGCGTCTGGGGGTCAAAATTGGGGACAAGATTATTGTTCAACGCGCGGGCGACGTGATTCCGCAAATTGTTGGCGTGGCAGAAACCGCGCCCGATGCGCGCGAATTTGTATTCCCAACTGTGTGCCCTGTATGTGGCGCGGCGGTTATCCAAGAACAGGGGCAGGTTGCCCGTCGGTGTGTGAACACACTGGGGTGTCCGGCGCAACGTATCGGCGAACTGGAACATTTTGTTTCGCGCAAAGGGTTTGATATTGATGGTCTGGGCACACGCCAGTTGGAATTGTTTATTTCGCGTGGTTGGATTTCGTCGCCCGCGGACATATTTACATTGATTGCGCGCCACGGCGACGCGATAAAGAATCTGGACGGGTTCGGCGATAAATCGGTTGCAAATCTGGACGCAGCGATTGAGCGGGCGCGCGATATTGATTTGCACCGCTTTCTGTTCGCCATTGGTGTGCCAGAGGTTGGCGAGGTTACGTCCAAGATTTTATCGCGTGCATTTGGGAATCTGGACGCAATTCGCAGTGCGCCTGCGTGGAAACTGAAACAAGTTGATGGCATTGGCGACGTTATGGCGGATGAAATTGTTTCGTTTTTTGCCGATACGCATAATGCGCGTGCGCTGGATGAATTGTTGTCGCAGGTTCGGGTGCGCGAATCCGTTGTGGACGTCGCCCCAGTGGACAGTCCGATTGCTGGTAAAAAAATTGTTCTGACGGGCACGCTGACAAATTATACACGGGACGCTGCGCGTGAAATTTTGGAACGTATGGGCGCACGTGTTCAGGGCAGCGTATCTGCCAAAACAGATATTGTTTTGGCTGGGGCAGATGCGGGTTCAAAATTGACGCGCGCAACCGAATTGGGAATCACAATTTGGGGCGAAGACGATTTAGAAAAATTGATAAAGCCAGAACAATAAAAAATGCCCAAATGGGCATTTTTTTATTTTAATCCGAACTTGTACGCTGCGCCGATATAAATTTCGGTCGCGTCAATTCTGGTTGTTGCGTATTCATTTCCACTGGTTTCAAATTCCAGTTTTCCATAACGTACGTATTTTGCCCCCAGATTCAAATCAACACGGTCATTCAGGGCAAAATTTACACCGAACATTGCCTGTAATGATAAATCCAATGTTGAATCAGAAATGTGTGGGGCCGCACCGCGAATTTCGCCCCAAATACCGGTCAGTCCAATGCCCAATCCGGCATATGGTTCAACCGCGCCACCAAATGTTTGGTACAGGTATACATTCAGCATATTTGACCAAATGTCATAGTCATGTTTTGTGCCATAGCGTGTGAACTTTGCACCGGTATATGCAGTTTCAAATTCAATTTTAACGTTGTCTGTTAAACGATTCCCAACATTGATGCCAATGGCAAAATTGTCGTCTGTTGGGGTAACGGTTGCGCCACCATGAATATCATGTTTGAACGCAATATGTTCGTTTTTATGCAGGCGAATCCCCACATAGTTATCGCGACGCGCAGATGTGGCATAACCCGTGTTATAATCATCGTTGTACCAGTCGTCCGCCATTGCAGGCATTACCGCACAGCAGCCCAATAATAACGCAAATATTTTATGCATAGTGTTTTTCCCTTTCCTAAAATTCCTATACGGGGATTATAATTATAAAATCTGGCATAACGCAAGTTGTTTGTGATATAATTCCACTAAACAAAGGGCAGGGGGCATTACGTGTCGCGACAACAAAACATAGATACAGCACCAGAAAAAAAACGTCCATCATGGCGGTGGCGGCTGGTTTTGTTGCTGATGAATCTGGTTTTAGTTGGTGCGGCGGCGGTTGCGGTGTACCTGACGATTATATTTTTACAGATGCCATCATTGGACGCAATATTGCACGAAACACGCCCCGCAGCAGTGGTGTTTTTAGATAAAAATGGCGAAGAAATTCGCAGCGCAGGACGTATTATGGGAACGCCGGTATCTGTGGAAACTTTGCCCCCGCATGTATGGCAGGCGATTGTTGCAATAGAAGACAAGCGTTTTTTTGAACATGGCCCAATAGATATGCGTGGAATTACGCGCGCGATGTTGTCGAATGCTGTTCATGGTCGTATTGCGGCGGGCGGTTCGTCCATAACGCAACAGACGGCAAAAAACATATTCTTGTCCCGTGAAAAAAAGATTTCGCGCAAGGCCCAAGAACTGATTTTGTCATATTGGTTGGAAAATCGTTTTGATAAAAATCAGGTTTTGGATTTGTATATGAACCGTGTGTCGTTGGTTGGTGGTATGCGTGGGATTGATGCGGCGTCGCGTGTAATGTTTCAAACGCCAGCAAATAAAATGACAATCGCACAGGCCGCGCAAATTGCCGCAATGTTAAAAGCACCAACATCATACAGCCCACTGAAAAATCCCGAGCGTAATATTAAACGCGCACGTGTCGTGTTACAGGAAATGGTACGCCAAGGTTATATCACACTGAATCAGGCACGCGCCGCCGCGCGCGATTTATCGCCCGCCACGCCCGCGCCAGATACAAATATATATCGCTATTGGACAGATTTTGTTCTGGACGAGGTTCGGTCGCGGATTGGCGCACTGGATTCTGATTTGCTGGTTTATACCACGCTTGATATGAAATTACAGGAACGTGTTGCCACGATTTTACCTGCCCATACCGATAAATATCAGGGGGCCGTTGTCGCAATGATGCCATCTGGGGCGGTGCGTGCAATGGTTGGCGGCACAGATTACCAGACCAGCCAGTTTAACCGCGCAACAACTATGCGCCAACCCGGCAGTTCTTTCAAACCGGTTGTGTATCTGGTTGCGCTGGAACACGGTATGACACCAGATTCGTATGTCAACGATTCTCCATTTGCGATTGGCGACTATAATCCAAAAAATTACAACGAACGCTATTATGGCGATATCACATTGGCAACCGCATTTGCAAAAAGTGTAAATTCCGTGCCACTGAAATTGACCGAAACGTATGGTATTGATTCCGTGTTGGATATGGCGGGGCGTTTGGGGGTTGGAACAAAATTACGCCGTGAATATTCAACCGTGCTGGGCGCATCAGAAATGTCGTTGGTTGATTTGACGACGATTTATGCCGTTATCTGGAATAATGGCGCATCGGTACGTCCGTATTCAATCACGAAAATAACCGACCCGCGTGGCAATGTTTTGTACGCACGCAATCCGTCTGACGCATTACAGGTCTTGCAGCCCCAGACGGTGGAATATATGACGGATTTATTGGCCGATGTTGTCGTCCGTGGTACGGGGCGTCGCGCGAATGCAACGGGCGTTTTGGGTGGCAAAACAGGAACCAGTAATAATAACCGTGACGCGTGGTTTGTTGGCGCAGTGCGCGATTTGGTCATTGGTGTTTGGGTTGGTAATGATGATTTTTCACCTATGTCGTCTAAAATTACAGGTGGTACAATCCCCGCTGAAATTTTCCACGATATTGTGAAATAGTTCTGTAAAATCTGTTTTTATCGGTGCGCGATTTGTGATATAATACTAATCATGAAAGGAAGCAAATTTTTATTTTTGTTGCCGGTTTTGTCTGTCCTGATGGGTGGCACGGCACACGCAAACTGGCAATATGACGGCGAATATATCGGCGACGGTTGGTATGCCGACGATGGTGCACGCTTTACTATATCTGTGCGTGGCGGCGCGTCATATGGCACGGCAAAAATTCAAAATGATGTCGGCGCATTGTCGAACGAATATTGGTATAATCCGACCGATGGCATGGTTGTCACGGCAGCGTATTATGACAGTTTGACCACCGAACAACAGGCCGCATTCAAATTCGCGGGTATTGGCGAATTGGGCGATGTCAAGGCCAAGGAAAACTATTCTGAATATTCATTTGCCGCGGGCGCATCAATTGGCTGGGTATTGCCAAATCGTCCCCAGTGGCGTTTGGAATTGGGCTGGGATCACATCAGCGAAACTGAATATAACGCTGCCCCATTGTTTGATGGGGATTTGGCCCTGACTGGTGGTGATGTGTCTGGGCTGGTTATTCAGGTTCAGTCCGGTGCGGTTCAATCAAAAATTACCACCGACATCATCAGCGCAATGGTGTTCTATGATTTCTTTGACGGATTGCAAAAGCCGACGCATACATTGATTCCATACATCGGCTTTGGTGCGGGCTATGTCGACAGTAAAACAACATTAAATCTGTCGGATTTGTATGGCGACTTGTCAACATCGGTTGATTTGCAGAATTTTGGTAAATTGGACGATTACAAGGTATTACAGTTCTATCGTTCGGAACATGATACATCAACGATTGCGGGTGTGGTATCCTTGGGTGCGTCGTATGGTTTGTCGGAAACAATGTTCTTGGATTTTGGCGTGCGTGCAGCATACGTGCCGCGTATTAAATGGACGTTGACAAATTCGGACAATTCACGCGAACGTGATTGGTTCAGTGCCAAAGATATGGTGTACATCAACGCCATGTTGGGACTGCGATTTGAATTCTAAAAACGGGGCGACGCCCCGTTTTTTTAGTTTGTGTGCACCACTGGGTGCACCGTTTTAGTTGCCGTAATAGCAATCGTTGGTATATGTATACATGCCGGTGTGATCACTATGTGTTTGACCAGATGGAATATAACATGATGTAATACCACTGGTATTATCGGCGACAGATGTACCATTACTGGGGCATATTACACAATCAGCAGATGACAAGTAATATCCGGTATTGCAGGATGTATATGTTCTGATTGTTTCAACACAATCTGCATATACACTGCCAACATACAGCACACCCAGTGCCATAAAAACAGGAAATAATTTCATTTTATCCTCCTTGTGATATATTGCAGTGACAAGCGCCCCCGTTGTCTGATTGCGAGAGCGTATAGCACGCGATAGTTGTTGCAGTTCCGGAACAGGTTCCGTATTCTTGGGTGTATGTGCCCTTGATGTCGGTACCAGTTGTTGATGCGCGTCTGCACGTGGTGCTGTTTATGGCGGCATACCACCCGTCGGGACATTTAACCCCTGGGCCTGTGGTGCCAGTAGGGCAACAACATCCGGTTTCGTTGCCTAATAAATCTATGCATTGGGCTATGCTCATACAAGAAGGTGCCGCCTGTGTCATGGTTGGAAATATTGAAATTGCACATACCGGAATAAGGGTTATGGGAAGCATTAGTTTTTTCATTAGTCAATCTCCTGTATTGTTGTGGTTAACAAAAACCACCAAACATTTGGTGGTCAGGAGGTTGAGAACAATTGTTGGAAATTGTGTCGCGTATTGAATATTCCGCGAGCCCTCCTGACCTATAAATCAGGAGTTTGTACTTTCCGTCAAAACAACAAAAATGGCGCAAACTGTGCACCATGACCCTCTGTCTTGACGCCAACATTCGGGTTCTCACACCCCATCGCTGGAACACCCAACGACATATTGATTGTATGATGTTTATAAAATAAAAACAAGTAGAAATATTTGAACTTTGGGCTTTTTATATTTTTGCCCCGTATTTGCCACGATTGATTGGGCGATAGGACAAGGCCTCTGTAATATCTGCCATTTCTATGTTATCACGCCCTGCCAAATCGGCAATAGTCCGTGCAATGCGGCGTACGCGATTATATCCACGCGCGGACATTCCCATCTTTTCTGCGGCGGCGTTCAAAAAGTTTTGCAATTCGGTGTCCATATGTGTCGCCGCGTCCAACTGTGGCCCGTCCAAGCGCGCATTCAGACAACCCTGACGCGCTATTTGCCGATTGTATGCAGCAACAACGCGGGCGCGGATTTGTGCGCTGGTTTCGCGCGGAATGTTCGCTGTTGTATTCATTTCCCATGGGTTGACCGCATCAACATCCACGTGCAGGTCAATTCTGTCCAACAACGGGCCTGATATTTTGTTCTGGTACGCTTCGGCGCATCGTGGCGCGCGCGAACACGACAGGGCAGCATTCCCCAAATGCCCGCATGGACACGGGTTCATCGCCGCAATCAGTTGGAACTGCGCAGGGTATGTCGCGGTGTTTTTCGCACGCGAAATCATAATTTTGCCCGATTCCATTGGTTGGCGCAAGATTTCCAATGTTGCGCGATTAAATTCCGGCAATTCGTCCAAGAACAGCACCCCATTGTGCGCCAGCGATATTTCCCCAGGGTGCGCGTTTGCACCGCCGCCCGCCAACGCCACCTGTGATGCGGTGTGATGTACGCTGCGGAATGGGCGGTTGCGCATCAGTCCGCGCCCGTCCAGTTGCCCTGCAATAGAATAGATAATTGAGGTTTCCAGAATTTGTTCGGCGGTCATTTCTGGCATAATTCCCGCCAGACGTGACGCCAACATTGTTTTCCCTGACCCCGGCGGCCCGACCATCAGCATGGCGTGCCCGCCCGCCGCGGCGATTTCCAATGCCCGCTTTGCAGATTCCTGACCATGGACGTCCGCCATATCGCCACATGTGGCAGTGGACGTCAACTGTGTGGGCGCATCTGGCACACCCAGCGTTAATTTACCACTGAAATGGTTTATCAGTTCCAGTACGTGATTTGGAGCCAGTATATCGGTGTGGTCGGCCATGCGTGCCTCGCCCCCTTGGGCGGCGGGACATATTATGCCCATATTATGTTTTTTTGCCCAAACACTGGCGGGTAAAACGCCATCTGTGCGCACAATTGTGCCGTTCAGGCCAACTTCGCCCAATATCAGGTAATGCGACAGTTGGTTTTCAGGTAAAATCCCCAATGCACATAAAATCCCGCACAGTATCGGCAGGTCAAAGTGTGAACCGCTTTTTTCCACGTCGGCAGGCGACAAATTCACCGTCAGGCGTTTGGGTGGCAACGATATATTTAACGCCCCCAGTACGTTTTTTATGCGTTCCGCAGATTCCTTGACCGCGCGGTCGGCCAGACCGATGATATTAAATTCTGGACTGGACAGGCCAGACGCCAGTTGCACCTGAACATCAATTGGTGTTGCGTCCATACCGTTAAATATAATTGAATACAGCGAAATCATATTCGCATATTAAAACTTGCGCTGAATCAATTCAAGTTATAAAATACCCCCGACACAAGAGGGTTGTAAATATGCCATTAAAGAATACAAATGCCGCGCGTGAATGGTTTAACACCATATTTTACGGCGGTCTGATTGCCATTATTTTCCGCAGTTTGTTGCTGGAACCGTTTAACATTCCGTCGGGGTCAATGATTCCAACATTGCATGTTGGCGATCATATCTTTGTCCAGAAATGGGCATATGGCTATTCGCGTTATTCTTTCCCATTTGGTTCATGGAAAATGTGGAATGGTCGGTTCTGGGGGGGCAAACCCGCGGTTGGCGATGTGATTGTATTCCGTAATCCAATCGATGAATCACAGGATTATATTAAACGTCTGATTGGTATGCCTGGGGACAGAATTAAAATGACCGGCGGTCGCCTGTATATCAATGGCAATGAAGTTCCGCGCGAAAAGAAGGGGGACTATATCGTTGCAAACCTGCCAAAGTCATTGCGCAGTGTTGGATTTTATCAGGACAATATGTCGATAAAGGGTAACAAGATTTGGATTGATAACGCGCCCGCGCCATTCAATTACACAATTGAATACAAGGACGACAGATATTGCAAAATGTACATGGGGGCATGTGGTGTATTCAAAATGACCGAATATACCGAAACATTACCGAACGGCGTCCAACACAGTATCATAGAGGTGTCAGATGATGCCCCACTGGACAATACCAAAGAATTTGTTGTGCCTGAAAAACACTATTTCTTTATGGGCGACAATCGCGACAACAGTTTGGACAGCCGTGCCGACGTTGGTTTTGTCCCACGTGATAATGTATTGGGGCCGGCGTGGTTTATATGGTATTCGCACAACTATTATTCGCCAATGCTTGCAGTGTGGAATTGGAACAGTAAAATGCGCTGGGACAGATTTGGTATGGGGGTAAAATAAATTGGAAAAACTGAACTATACTTTCAAGAATCCCCAGTTATTAGAACTGGCGTTGACACAGTCTGGCGCGGACAGCGCGCACAACAATGAACGTTTGGAATTTGTTGGCGACCGCGTGTTGGGGTTGACGGTTGCGGAATTGTTATTTGAAATGTATCCAAATGAACACGAAGGGGAACTGGCGCGTCGTCATGCGATGCTGGTATCCACGGAAACACTGGCGTCGGTTGCAGATAAATTAAATTTGGCGTCACACATTCGTCATGGCCACATGACCGGCGGTCGCATTCGTCACATTATGGCCAACGCGATGGAGGCGATTTTTGGTGCAATCTTTATTGATGGCGGTTTTGATGCAGCGCGCACAGTAATCTTGGCACATTGGCGTGAATTGGCGGCGGCGGATGCCACCGCACCAAAGGACGCCAAAACCGCATTACAGGAATTGGTTCAGAAATCTGGCGATGGCGCATTGCCGGTCTATGAATATCTGGAACAGACGGGGGCATCGCACAGTCCGGTATTTCATGTGCGCGTGTCGGCATTGGGGCGCACCGCCACCGCCACCGGTTCGTCAAAAAAGAATGCCAGCATCAATGCCGCGGACGAACTGTTGAAAATCCTTGCAATCTAGGGACGTTGTCGCTAGAATCAGGGCATAATAAACATATACACAGGGGTTAAAAATGTTTTCAATTTTGTTGGTTTTGTTGATTATCGTCGCCGTATTTATGATTGGCGTGATTTTGTTACAGAAGTCCGAGGGCAGTGGTATGTCCGGCTCGGCGGCGGCATCTATGTTTGGTGGCGCGTTGACTGGTGCGGCGGCCGGTAATTTCTTGACCAAATTGACCGCATGGTTGGCAACAATATTCTTTATTTTGTGTGCTGCGCTGGCATTGGTTGCATCAAAAAGCGATATGTCCACACGTCAATCCGAATTGCGTCAGGAAATCATGATGCAGGACGGCGCACCGGTTACAACACCATCGGCCAACACCACAACCGATGCCCCAGAAAAATAATCGCGAACGGTATTAAAAAAAAATCGCCCAAACGGGCGATTTTTTTTCAGGTTTTGGGTCCCTTACTTCGCTTTTTTACGGGCCGCTGGCTTTTTCGCCGCGCGTGCGGGTTTTGCCACCTGTGCCTTTGCGAATTCTTTGTACAGCATAACAACGCATGTGTATCCGATAACCGCGGACAACGCCGTTATAACACCAGAAATCAGGCCGTCTGAAAATATTGCAAACAGTACGATTGCAATACCCAATACAACGGTATAGCCCAGATTTTTAGCCAGTACGTTCAAAATTTTTTCTGCCGTGTTCATGATTTATTTCCTCTCGTTTGGACGTATATATTATACCATATAAAATCGAGATTGCAAAAAAAGACCGCAGAAAAATCTGCGGTCATTGTTCAAGGGAGAAAAAATGAACAATTCGGGTTATAAAATCACCTGACCACCCAAACGCGCGGTGCGTGGAATTGGGCCAAACGATGATTTTGGGCTGACATAAATATTACCTGTTACAGTAAAATCGCCACAAAACTGAACCATATTTACATCGCGCAGGAACAGATTGCCTTCGATGCGAACACCGCATGGCAGTGTGTATTTGCGCATGTTTTGCAGGTACACGTTGCCGCGAATTTTGTCGCCATTACGCAACATCTTTGCTGCGCCACGACTGTCAATAATCACGTCGCCATACATAGTGTCTGCTGTGCGGGCGGTCTGGCGAATGCATACGCCACATGGTTTTGTTGCAACCACGTTTACTGGCTGGGCAACATATTTGCGTGACGCATCGCGTTTAACTGGCAATGATGCAACCTGTTGTACGGGGGCGCGACGTGTGCTTGGCGCGGGGGTCGCACGAACCGTCTGGGCCACGATTGGTTTATCAACAATAACAATTTTTGGTGCGCGACGATAATTTACAACGTCAATGATGAACAGGGTTGCCAATATAATAATTGCAAACAGCAATGTCAAATTGATCAGACCAACCAAATCAATTGCACAAATCCATGACCATACGCGACGCAATGCGCGACCAATCATACGGAATGGCCATGCGACAATCGTACGAACGCGTGACCAAAATGCGTTTTTGCGTGCCGCTTTGCGTGCTGGCGCACGACGTACGGATTTTTTTGCTTTGCTGCGCTGAACGCGACGAGCAGCAATTTTCATTTTTAACTTTTGAAACATTTGCCGACCCTTTTGGTTGTTTTTATTTCATATCGATTATGTACTATAAATATAATTTGTCAAGTATTTTGTCAAGATTGTTTGTCAAAAAAATAGTTCGTATATAAATTGACGCGTTATGCCGGATTGTTTTATGATGTATGTATGTATATTCGGCGGGGTATAATTTTATTGGGCTTGTTTCTGGCAGGGTGCGTTGGTACGTTTAATGCGTCATCTGAATTTACATACGTGCCCATGCGCGCTGGTGCGTATCAAATCGCCACATGGCAGAAAATCACAAACGCCGACCCAGCCGCGCCAATCTATGTTTTTATCGAAGGGGACGGCCACGCATTCCGAACAAATGGTCGACCATCGTCTGATCCGACCCCACGTGGAACGTTTGTACGTAAACTGGCAACGCGCGCCAACGTGGATAACGTCGTGTACATGGCGCGCCCGTGCCAATTTATAATGTCATCGGCATGCACACGTCACGATTGGACAGACGGGCGGTTTTCACCGGCGGTGGTGGACGGTATGGCGGACGCAATATCGCAGGTTGCAACCACGCACCCCGTTGTCTTGGTTGGTTATTCGGGTGGGGCGATGGTGTCGGGATTGATTATTGAACGCCACCCAGAAATCAACGCAGTGCGTTGGATTACAATCGCGGGGGTATTGAATCACGCGGCATGGACAGCACACTTTGGCGACAGCCCATTGCGTCAATCATTGGATATGGCAACATTGCCAGATATCGCGCAAACACATTATGTTGCTGAACAAGACACGGTTGTGCCACCTGAATTGACCCGCCAGATTGCCAAATCATCAGACATCATTGTCGTCCCAAACGCGCGCCACGACGATTTTGGAAATTTTTCATTTGACGCATTGACAAAATAATAATTTTGTATTACGCTGCTAAAACACATTTAAGCAGAAAAATCATGGACGAAATAACAATCATACCTTTATTTAATCAAGACCCAGTAATATGGAACAATTTTTTATCTGTGCGCTGTGATGCTATTCGTGGCGCATATAATCAAGAACTGACATCGGGCGAATGCGATTTTATGTTGGAAAATTTGGCACAGGCATGGCATCGTCGTGCGCATAATTTTGCATATGCGGCGTATCACGATAAAACAATGGTTGGCTTTGTCCAAGGTGATTGTATGAGCAATATTGCAACAATGCGCAGTTTATATGTGCGTCCAGAATATCAAAAATGCGGTATTGGTCGCCAGTTGTTACAAAAAGCGGAACGTACCGCTGGTCTGGGGGCACGCAATATTGATTTGGTTGCAATGTTTGGGGCAATGAATTTTTACCAAGAATGTGGTTATTCGCCACTGATTATGAATGGACAGCGTATAAATCGTTTCCAAAAAGAGATAAATTGTTTGCCACATTGTGCAACGTTGCCAGCATTTTGTGCCACACCAGATATCAAAAAGGCATGCAATAAAATCGCCAAAGATAACAAGAAAACATTTAATCCAGATGATATTAAGACGGCGCATAAACCTGCGTATGTATACTTGAACTACGATGGTACAATTACCGCCTATGGCGTTGATGGCGATATCTTGGTTGATGCGTCTGAATGTAAACCATTCTTGACCCGCCGCATTCAGCGTGCTTTCCAAGAATACAACGATAATCTGGGTAAAATTAGATAAGCACCAAAAGGAAAGCATATAATGCCTCGTACAAAAAATCTGACTTTTGGTACTTTGGATATACCGCTGTCATGCAGTATATTTTTGGAACCTGCGTTAAAGAAATATAACCGCTATATTGCGCCGATTTCGCCAGAAACCAAACAGTTTGTGCATGAATGGAATCGCGCATTGACGGCAACCGTGCGCCGTCCTGAATTCAAACCGTTGTTGGGTGAATTGGGCCAGAAAATCATTTCCAGAACGGTTGCGTCTGATGCATTTCCGGCAAATTGCGTTGACCGCGCCAAAGACGTACCGTTGCAATCATTGCACTATGCAATTCGTTTTTCGGAAAGCATTAAATTCTTGTCCGAAAAAATTGGTAAATCGTCAGACGGCATAAAATTTGTGGATTTGGGGTGCGGGCTGTCGCCAATGGCATCATCAATCCAGAACGAATACAATCTGGACACGGCGTATTGCATTGATATGCCCGAAATTATCGACGTGTACGGCACGGTTGCACATCAGGTTGGCGTCCACACCCCGCGCAGTATTGATTGGCCCGCGGCGGAAAAAATGGCACAGAATGGCAAACTGAACACAATCGTTGCCATGGGCGTATTGCCATATATTCAGATTGATGAGCAGGTTCGCCGTCTGAACTTTATCAACAAGTATTTCCAGAATTTTATGGTGGAAATAAAATATAACGCCAGTGTGACGTCTGCTGGTTCAAACGTATTTACCGCTGCGCGTCTGCAAAAACTGCGTATGGAAACCGCAAATGCGCACACATTGGAAACCAAGATGATTGAAAACTCGCTGCGTTACCTGCGCCAATTTATGTGCGCAATGCCGGACAAGCGTTATTTCTTGGAATCAAACCGCAGTTTGTTTTTGTCACGATAAAAAAACGCCCAGATGGGCGTTTTCTTTATAATTGAATGAACATATCCGGCTTTTCGGCCAAACGCGTCATTGCGTCATCAACGGTCTTGCGATATTCCAAGAATTTCTTCTTGTCCGCCGCGCCCAGATTGCTGATTGCAGGCAATTTAACCGTCATTGGATTTACGTGCGCGCCATTTTTGATAATTTCATAGTGCAAATGTGGGCCGGTGGACAGGCCGGTTGACCCAACATAACCAATCGTTTGACCCTGACGCACGGTTGTGCCAACGCCAACCCCCTTGGCAAATCTGGACATGTGCGCATACAGTGTTTCGTACGACCCGTTGTGGCGGATTTTTACATAGTTGCCATGCCCGCGGTTGTAACCACGTGCAACAACGCGACCCGCACCCGCGGCCGGAATAGGTGTGCCGGTTGATGCGCGGAAATCAACACCCTTGTGCGCACGGGTGTAGCCCAATACGGGGTGCTTGCGCCGACCGGAAAAACTGCTGGTGATTTTGGCATTGTTGATTGGCGTGCGCTTTAATGATTTGATTGCGCCATTGCCATCTTCGTCATAGTAACCCGATGTCCCATCTGCCTTGCGGAAACGGTACATCTTGACGTTGCCACGCAGGGCCTCGAACTGGACGGCCAAAACGCGACCATTGTCGATTTTTTGCCCGTTGGAAAAGTTTTCTTCGTACAAGACCGAGAATTTTTGGCCCGCGCGCACGTCGCGTTCAAAGTCCATTTCAAACGCCAACAAATCGTACACATCGGCCAAAATGCCCGCCGGAATCCCCGCGCGCATACCCGCCAAATAGAAACTGTCACCATCTGTGATTTCACCGCGTTTGTACACAACACGTGTGTCGCGTTCGATATCAACGGTCTTGGCCACCCATGCGCCATCATCGCCACATGTCAATTCAACCTGACGCCATGGGGACGGAATAACGACGATTTTCGATACAGGTTCGCCCTGGGCGGTGCGGACAAATTCAATCTTGTCATTGCCGGCGCGCAACGTTGTCAATGCCGCATCCGATTTCAGTACGCGTGCGATTGCATCAACATCATTGTGGGTCAGCCCCTGATTTATCAATAACTTAGATAATGTATCGCCCGATGCAACGGCCACAACATCGCGGCATTCCGCCGGACGCGATTTGATAACCGGACGGCCAGTGATATGGCTGGCGATGACGACGATTACTGCCACAACAACCAGAATTGCAGCCAACGCCACAACCAGTTTCGACAGTGTGTTTGGGTTCAGAATATCTTTTGCTTTTTTCATAAGTGCGATTATAATTGACTTATGAAAATAAATCAAGCGTTCACAATCTTGCAAAATGCCGGTGGCATTCGTGCGGCACGCATTATCACTGAAAATACTGAAAAATTATCGCGTTTTCGTGTGTGGTGTTATGCGCGTGCATTGCGTCGCGGTGTGCCGGTTGCCAAAATTATCGGGCAAAAATGGTTCTATGGCCTGAAATTCCATACAAATCGTCATACATTGGACCCGCGCCCAGATACCGAAACATTGGTCGCAGCGGTAATCGCCGATTGTGGGGCGAATGACGCGCCGAACATTTTGGATTTAGGTACAGGCACGGGCTGCATTATTGGCGCATTGGTAAAAAATATTCATGGTGCACGTGGTGTTGCGATTGATGCATCATACGGTGCAGTGCGTGTTGCGCGCGGCAATATGTACTCGTTGGGATTGCGCGACCGCGTGGTGGTGGTGCGTCGTAACTTTGACAGCCCACGTGCTGCGTCGGCAAATACATTTGATATAATTGTTTCAAACCCGCCGTATATTGCGGTGGGCGATGCGCGCGTTGATGCGGGTGCAATGCACGACCCGCATATGGCATTGTACGCAAAAAATAATGGGTTGGCGGCGTATGATTCGATTGCACAAAATGCCAAAATTTGGTTGCGTCGTGGCGGTAAAATATACTTGGAAATTGGTGCAGGCCAGGGCGTTGCCGTCCGTGATATATTTGCCCGCGCCGGTTGGAATTTTGTTCGCGCGGAATGCGATTTGGCGGGAACAGAACGCGTATTAGTTTTTACAATCGGGTAAATTTTATTTGCAACCGCAATCCCCATCACAGTGGTGACAGCAACAATGATGACCGCATCCACCAAAATATGGGTTTGATTTTTTCAGTATTTCAATCGTTGAATCAACCCCGTGCCCATGAACGACATATGTTTCATCGGGCAGATTCATGTCCTTTATTTTCTCAATCGTTTTGCGCAGCGTGCATTCGTCGCCCGTCGGCAAATCCCAGCGTCCACAGCCATCGCGGAACAATGTGTCCCCCACCAGCAGAATACCAAAATTAGGAAAATAAAATATCATACCACCAGCAGAATGCCCCGCGGCAGATACCGCAACCATTTTCACCCCAGACAAAATTTCATACGTGCCATCTGTTAAATCTGTGGGGCGACGAAAATCATCGGGAATTTGCGGCATATCAAAGAATGTCAGCAGCATATTACCCCACGTAATCAGGCCCAAATCACGATGATTCATATACCACGGAATATCGTAATGTGTCGCCAAATCTGGTGCGGCTGAAATATGGTCGCTGTGTCCGTGCGTTGCATAAATGGCGCGTAATTTTAGCCCGCGACCATCCAGCAATTTTATCCAATCATCAGCACGTCCCCATGCATCAAAAATTACAGCATCTGTGCCGTGCGACACCAGCACAGAATTTGTGTTTTCTGGCGGCATATGAATTATTTCAAAACGTACTTCGTTATTTTGCATTCTTTTTTGCACGTGGTTTCGCAGGTGTCTTTTTGGTTTTTCCCAAAATAATTTCTTTGATTTCGTCGCCCGTCAATGTTTCGCGTGTCAACAGTTCGTTTGCCAAACGTTCAACTGTCTTTTTATTTTTGACCAATAACTTTGTCGCATCCGCGTGTGCCGCATCCAACCATGCCTTGATTTCGTTATCAACCAATTCTGCGGTCTTTTCAGATGCGCTTTCCAGCGCACTGCTGCGGCCAAAGTTTGTAATCTGGTTTATCGCCGCCAGCCCGACACGCGGCGACAGGCCCGCCGTCGTGATAGAATAGCGCGCCAAACGCGTCGCCATTGCAATATCACTTTCCGCGCCGGTTGTAATTTTGTTTGCACCGAAAAATACTTCTTCGGCACTGCGCCCCGCCAATGCGATGGACAGGTTTGCCCGAACCTCTGCAACGGTCATGGAAACCTTGTCATCAATCGGCAGATGTTGCACCATCCCCAGCGCGCGTCCGCGTGGAACGATTGTCGCCTTGTGAATAGGGTCGGTAATATCGGCGTACATCTGGCTGACGAATGCGTGTCCGGCCTCGTGATATGCGGTCAACTTGATGTCCTCTGGGCGCATCTTGCGCGTTTTGCGTGGCCCCATCAAGATTTTATCGCGTGCTTCTTCTATGTCGGCGTGCGCAATCGCCGTGCGGCCATTACGTACCGCGTGCAGGGCGGCCTCGTTCAACAGATTTTCCAAATCCGCACCAGAAAACCCCGTTGTGCCACGCGCAACATCCTGAACATTGACGTCGTCACCAACCTTTATCTTTTTTGCGTACAAATCCAAAATTGCACGACGCCCAGCCAAATCAGGCAATTCAATATATACCTGACGGTCAAAACGCCCCGGACGCAACAACGCCGAATCCAGCATATCAGGACGATTTGTTGCGCCAATTACGATAATACCAGTGTCATTTGCAAAACCGTCCATTTCAATCAGTAATTGATTCAATGTTTGTTCACGGTCTTGGTCATTATAAGAACCGGTGCTGCGACGTTGACCAATGGCATCGATTTCATCAATAAACAGAATGCACGGCGCGTTTCGTTTTGCCATTTCAAAAATTTCTTTGATTTTGGCAACGCCCAGTCCAACGATAATACCGGAAAAATCACTGCCCGATGCGGCAAAGAATGGGACGTTTGCTTCGCCTGCGATTGCGCGCGCCAATAATGTTTTACCCGTCCCAGGTTCGCCAGACAGCAACACCCCGCGCGGAACACGCGCACCCACAGCGGTAAATTTTTCTTTGTTTTTCAGGAAATCTACAACTTCCATCAACTCTTGTTTTTCAGAATCAATCCCAGCAACATCTGCAAAAGTTGTTTTTGGTTTCCCTGTGGTAATTTTTGTTGGATTTTGTTGCGCCAGACCGCGCGTAATTCCACCCGCACCGCCACGCATGCCACGAAACAGCCACCATAAAAACAGCAAACTGATTAAAATCGGAAACCAAGTACCCAAATATTCCATTGCACTTTTAGAAGTATCAATAGAGATTGCCGTCCCGTTTTCCGCCAGTTTAGACAGTAATTCTGGGTCATAGGTGATGGTCGCAGTATATTTTGTGCCGTCTTTCATTATGCCGGTGGCATCTGCGCCATGAATGTTCATAGTTTTAATATCTTTGCCCCGACGCAGAACGTCCGAAAAAGACAGTTCAACTGGTTCGGATTGTCGTACATTTATATTGCCCGCCATCATATCTGATACAGAACCGGCCCCCATAAATCCGCGCACGCCCATCGCAATGAATAACAGGGCGAAAATAATTGCGAATACAGATGCGCCGTCACGGCGTGATTTACTAAAACTACGTTTATTTTGTTGTTTTTCCATGTCTTGTCCTAAAACTTGTTTTTGCACCTTCGGGAACGATTAAAATCCGACTGCCCAACCGACGCACAGTACAATGCCCCAGTGTGAATTTACAATCGCCACCCAGATTACTTAGTGCACGACGCAATGAATTCAAGCGTGGCTGATAATTATCCCCCCCAATTTGCTGAATCAGCGTTCCAATGAACTTTAATCTAATATTGTCGTCTTGGTCAAACAGAAAAGAATCAAGAAACACCGCGCGCCGTCCATTTTTTACCATTGCGACCAAATCTGCAACATTTGTTTCAATTGCATCACGCACGCGGTTCAGATTATTGATGGCCAGCAATATACGTTCGTCCGAAATACCCAACGCGTCCGCCAGTAAATGGCGATTCTGACGAATGCGAACACGCGTATATTTTATATCGCTGTTCATGGCGTCTGTGCAATATTTGATGCCGTTGTCATCACAGTATTGTTTTAATTCATGCCGCCATACATTCAGTAATGGTCGTACAATTTTTACCCCATCGCGCACAGAAACCGGTCGCATGGCCGCCAGACCGGACAGCCCACTGCCACGCCCCAGATTCATCAGAAATGTTTCAATTTGATCGTCGGCCTGATGTGCAACCAGTAACGCGTCCACATTGTTTTCACGACAAAAATCAGTCATCATCTTGTATCGGGCACCTCGGGCGGCGGCCTCCAGCCCCGTTGTGGGTTTTTCCCCCGTCCATTCAAACACGTGGCATTCAATCCCGCGTGCGGCGCACAGGTCTTGGACATATTGGGCCTCGGCCCCCGCGACATCGCGCAGACCGTGATTCACATGCAGCGCGATTGGGTGCAATCCCATATCTGCCAGCCAGCACAGCAAACACACGGAATCCACGCCACCACTGACCGCCACCGCCAGTTTTTGGCCCGAAAAATCATTCATAAATTTAATAAATTTCTGGTTCATTATGGGGACATTTTATGCTATAATTCGCAAAAATAAAGGGAAAAAGAAATATGAAACATGAGTTAAAATCTATCGCGGTTTATTGCGGGCATGAATTCGGCACGGAAACGGCATTTGCGCGTGACGCAGCACTGGTTGGCGAAATGTTGGGTCGCAATGGTATTCGTATGGTATTTGGTGGCGGCGATGTCGGTCTGATGGGTGCGGTTGCAAATGGCGCACTGGACGCCGGGGGCGAGGTTATAGGTGTTTCTACCCACAACGTTGTTGCAAAACAAGAACCTGTGCATGCGGGCGTTCATGTTCAGGTGGTTGATGGCGTCAACGAACGCAAACAGCGCATGTATGAATTGTCTGATGCGTTTATCATTTTGCCTGGGGGAATTGGCACGTTAAATGAATTGACAGATATTATGACGATGCAGCAAATCGGCGAAACGAAAAAGCCATTGTTCTTTTTGAATACGGACAATTTCTGGGCCCCGTTTGCACGTCTGTTTGTTCACATGCAGAATTGTGGGTTTATTGAAAATATTCATGATTACGATATTCGCATCGCCAGTACGCCTGCGGATTTGGAATCAGAAATTAAAAATTATCAGAATTGAATTACCTTGTCGCGGGCGGACGCACCGCGAACAATCTGAATGCTGGATTTGGGCACGTCAAAATGCGCAGCCAGCATTTTTATTACCGCCGCATTTGCCGCGCCGTCGGCGGGTGCGGCGGTTGTGTGCACGCGCAACGTGCCATCGGGTGATATTTCCACCCGATTTTGGCGCGCACGCGGAATCACGCGAACATTAAAAGTCCGTTTTGAATCGTTCATCACTCATAATATGCAAATGAAAATGGAATACAGATTGACCCGCGCCCGCACCGGTATTGGCGACAACGCGGAAATTCCCATTCAGGCCCAACGTATCAACGGTCGCGCGCACTGCGTCCCAGAATCCGCGCTGTAATTCGGCCGGCGCATTTGCGGTAAAATCATAAATATCGGTATACTGCCCGCGTGGAATGACCAGAACGTGCGTTTTGGCGCGTGGGCTGACGTCACAGAACGCCAACGCGTATTCGTTGCTGTACACCTGTTTGCATGGAATTTGCCCGCCCAAGATTTTTGCAAAAACATTGTCTGAATTATACATAATTTTCCCCCTGAATTTATTCCACCAGCATATTATACGATAATTGCAAAATCAAGTATTGAAATCGCGCCCGAGCGCATTATATATACGTGGAACAAAGGAGATTTAACAATGATGAAACCTTTACACAATTATGTTTTGCTGACGCGGCTGAACGAAGAATCCAAGACCGCCGGCGGAATAATCATTCCTGATAATGCCAAAGAAAAACCATCACGCGGTCGCGTGGTTGCGGTGGGCGACGGCGTGTTTGAACATGGCACGCGCGTGCCGATGACGGTCAAAGTTGGCGATACTGTCCTGTTTGCGAAATGGGCATCGTCCGCGAACGAGGTTAAAATTGATGGCACAGATTATGTTTTAATCAAAGAATCTGACATTTTGGGAATTTTGGAATAATCAAAGGACGAAAATATGGCAAAAAACATTGTTTTTGATACAGATAAACTGGCGGCAGGCGTCGATAAATTGGCCGATGCCGTTAAAATCACCATGGGGCCCAAGGGGCGCACAGTAATTATTGAAAAATCATATGGCACGCCCGTTGCGACCAAGGATGGTGTGACCGTGGCCAAGGCGGTATCATTGCCAGATCCCGCAGAAAACATTGGCGCACGTATGGTTCAAGAAGTTGCAAAAAAAGCCGGTGATGATGCCGGTGACGGTACAACAACTGCAACCGTTTTGGCGCAGAAAATTATTCGCGAAGGGCGTCGTGTAATCGCCGCTGGTATGAATCCAATGGATGTAAAGCGCGGTATTGATATGGCGGTGTCCGCAGTGGTTGCCGATATTGATGCGCACGCGCGTCCGGTCAAAGACAGCGCGGAAATCGCACAGGTTGCGACAATTTCTGCAAATTCTGACAGCGACATCGGTGAAAAAATCGCCGGCGCAATGGAAAAGGTCGGCCGCGAGGGCGTGATTACAGTAGAAGAGGCCAAGGGTTTAGAAACCGAAATTGACGTGGTCGAAGGTATGCAGTTTGACCAAGGGTTCATGTCGCCTTACTTTGTAACCAACAGCGAAAAAATGTTGGCGGAATTGGACGGCGCACAAATCTTGGTTTCTGAAAAGAAAATCACAGGTTTGCAGGCATTGTTGCCTATTTTGGAACCAATCGCACAATCTGGTCGCCCACTGTTGATTATTGCCGAAGATGTCGAATCCGAAGCGTTGGCGACATTGGTGCTGAACCGCCTGCGTGGTGGTTTGAAGGTTTGCGCGGTCAAGGCCCCAGGTTTTGGCGATCGTCGCAAAGAAATGCTGAAAGATATCGCCGCGGTCACGGGTGCAACCGTTATTTCCGACGATATGGGCATGACATTTGAAAACATTACCCCAGCGGTTCTGGGCAGTGCGAAAAAGGTCGTTGTCAGCAAGGATTCAACCCTGATTGCCCAAGGGGCAGGCGACAAATCCGCCGTTGATGCACGTGCAGACGAAATCCGCAAATTGTTGACCACAACGACATCTGAATATGACCGCGAAAAACTGTCAGAACGTTTGGCGAAATTGGTCGGTGGCGTCGCAGTTATCAAGGTTGGCGGCATGACAGAGGTCGAAGTTAAAGAAAAGAAAGACCGTGTTGACGACGCATTGGCGGCGACACGCGCGGCGGTTGCTGACGGTATTGTCGCGGGTGGCGGTATTGCACTGGTTCGTGCGGCGGCAGCATTGGCAAACATCCATGGCGCAAATACAGACCAAAATGTTGGTATTGATATTGTTCGTCGTGCAATTGTTGCACCATGTGCCCAAATTGCTGAAAACGCGGGCGTATCAGGCGAAATTGTCGTGGGCAAAGTTTCGGAATCCACCGACTATAACTTTGGCTATAATGCCCAGACCGGCGAATATGTTGATATGATGGCAGCGGGTATTATTGATCCGGCCAAGGTTGTCAAGACGGCAATTCAGGCGGCGGCATCGACCGCGGGTGCAATCCTGACCACGGGTTGCGTGATGTCTGAAATCCCCGAAGAAAAACCGGCAACCCCCAATATGGCGGGTGGTATGCCAGGAATGATGTAAAAAAAACGCCCCGTTTGGGGCGTTTTTTAGAGCATAGATAATAGAGCATAGAGAATAGATAGTGCTAGCAACTGGTTATTTTGGTGATTCTAGCACCCCTGTCATTGCGAGTGCAGCGTGGCAATCCAGTCAGTAGAGCCGCGCCTATGGCGCACCGTTATATTTACTGGCTTGCTTCGTCATTTCATTCCTCGCAATGAATCCAAGCGAAGCGCAGGCCGCGGCAAGGGCGCAAGCCCGCAGGCGACACACAAACTAGCCCCCCTGTCATTGCGAGCGCAGCGTGGCAATCCAGTCAGTAATGTCGCACCAACGGCGCACATAATTTGAACTTTGAACTTTTTATCACGCTTGCTATGTGAAAAACGCTGTGCTAATGTGAATACGACCAGAAAAGGGGAGAATACCAATGAAATCATTCGCATTTACTGTCGCCACGCTTGCATTCACACCAATCGTCGCCAATGCTGGCATATACAACACAGGCGCATGGCGACCATACCTGACATCTGATTTGGGCGTAACATATACCGATGCCAAAATGCATGGTTATGATATGAGTGGTTTCACAGGCGTATTTAACATTGGTGCAGGTATGCGCAACGACCGCGCGCGCATCGGCATAACATATCAAAAGCGCGACACAATCAGTGAACTATTCTCGTCGTGGATAACAGAAACAAATGCGTCATTGGACGAACAGGCCGTCATGGCAACCGTTTCGTATGATATTATTTCTGCGGGGTGGTTCGGTATGTACGTTGGCGCGGGTGCGGGCGCAAACTTCTATGATTTCAAACTGGAATACAAAGATGCCCGTCCGGATTATACCGACAGTGGCACGGGGTTCATAGGCAACTTGTCTGCGGGAATTGTTTTACGCATTTCGCATTTGGGAATAACATTGGGGGCGGATTATGGCTATATATCGCGCCCGCATTCAACAACAATCACACCACGTGTTGGGTTAAACCTTAATTTTTAACCAAACATTTGTCTAATATTGTTTGTTCATTTTTCGTGCGTTTGGCATCGGCGGACGCATCGCGCCCCAGAATCCCAACGCATGATTTGTAATAATTGTCGTCTGGACACGCAAAACACTTCTGCATCAAACTGGCGGAATACTTGGTGTATGTTTCCTTGGCCGCACAGCGTTTGTTTTTGGAATCCCAGAATTGCGTCCCAGAATCGCACTTTACACAAATATTGTTGGCACTGATGCCCTGATACTTGGTTGTTTCACACGCGACACATTTATTAGACGTCGCAGATTCAAACGCCTGAACATTGCTGCACGGTTCAATACACGCATTGTTGCGTTTTATCGTGCCCGTTGGACATGTGTCTGGTACGGTGCATTCAACATCTGATATAGTGTTGCCACAAACATCTCTGACCACTTCATACTTGCACTTGCCACTGGTCAACTGTTTTTCCACGATTGTGCGCACTTCCCATGTCGGGTTTTCAACGAATTTCCCCTCGTCACTCAGTGTGCCATTACAGCACCAGAATGTACGGCTATTGTGGGTAAAAGATTCGTGGTGGTATAATGGATGTTTGGTATTTTTTTTCCACGCCTTGTTTCCTCGACATGATTGGGTTTGTGCACCACAGAACCAGTATTCATCATTCCCTTTTGTGTCAACCCAGCATTCATTGCGATATCCCTCATAAAACTTTGCATCGGCATTGCCAACCATAAACAAGCCAATCAGTACAGGCAGAATGAATTTGCTTTTTGTCATTTTTCTCTCCATTGCAACGCGTGGCAACGTAATTATTATCACCATAATGATACGTTAATTTACACTTTTTTGCAATCACAATTTATGTTCATTGTAATTCCGTGGCCAAGCCAGTTTCTGGGACGAAAAATTCAATCTTGTCGCGGGCCAAGTTCTTATCCTATGAAAGAGTACCCGATAGGTGGAGGTGGTCTTTTGGTATTCGAAGAACATGTATTCTAGGAACTTATTCCCCTTTGTCATTGCGAGCGCAGCGTGGCAATCCAGTGCGTAATGCCGCGCCTATGGCGCACCGTTATATTTACTGGATTGCTTCGTCATTTCATTCCTCGCAATGACAAAAGAGCTAGAATACCTGTTATAAAAAACAATCTGTTTTTACCAACTATTAGCACCCCTGTCATTGCGAGCGCAGCGTGGCAATCCAGTAAGTAATGTTGCGCGCAGCGCACATACTGCCTTTTTGCTGAGTTTCACTCGACCGTCGGATTGAAAATCCGCCGTGTCTGCGTGGCATTCGTGACGGCTCGCCTGCGTTTATCACTTGGCTTGCCTACTCATTGTCGAACCCTCTGGTCGGGTTCGAACCCTTGGGCGTACAACAACTTAATGAAAAACACCGCACAAGGCGGTGTTATTCATTAAACTGGCGCGCCCAGAAGGATTCGAACCCTCAACCTTCTGATCCGTAGTCAGATGCTCTATCCAATTGAGCCATGGGCGCAACGGTCTTATATTCTATACATTTTTATTACGATTGCAAGAAAAAATAATTCTTTTTTTATCGGCTGCCGCGACCGTGGCCATTTGTCCCATGGTACAGCATGTTGAAATGATGGCGACAAACGGATTTATAATTACTGTCGCCAACCGCAATTTGCGCACCGGCACGCACGACATTGCCGTTCGCATCAAATCGCAAATGATGCGTTGCCAGATGCATACAGCCCTGAATCTGGCACGTGGATTCCATGCGGTGCAGTTTTGCGCCAACCTCTATCAATCGGCGGGACGCGGGGAAAATCTGTTCGTTGCTGTCCACCATCAGACCATAGCACATAACGATAATCGGGTGGTTTTTATCATCGGCAATTTTGACCAAGCGGTCAATGTCGGCGGGGCTGAAAAATTGCACTTCGTCAATCAGCACGATTTTGGTCTTTTGGTCTGGGGTGTAATCCACCAAACTTTCGCGCACGGTCGCCGGTGCAGAAATCCCGATTCGCGAATCCACGTGATCTGCGCTGAAACGATTGTCGGTCTTTGGCTTTATGATTTCGGTCGGATTGCCATTTTTCGCCTGATTATATGCGTTGATAATCAGTTGTGCGGATTTTGAACACCCCATCGTGCCATAGTGAAAATGCAATGTTGCCATATGTTGTTTCCCCTTTCTGATTTAATTGTTTCTATTTTATGCCCGCCATTTCGTTCAGGCGTTTGATACGTGATTCCACCGGTGGGTGCGTGGCCATCAAACTGGACGCAAATTCGCGTAACGGCCGCGGGTCTGCGATACATACCGCCGCCATAGACGCCGTTTTGTCCAAACATTCCACGCGCGCATCAGTCGTAATTTTGCGCAGTGCGTCCGCCAATGCCCGCGGGTTGCGCGTAATCATTGCGCCGGTTGCATCTGCGGCATATTCGCGATTGCGCGACACCGCCATACGCAACAGTGGCGTGATAATCCAGTTAAACACCATAAACGCCAGCCATACCATCATCAATAACGCCGCGCCACCATTCTTGTTATCATTGTCGTCGCGCGCGCCACCATACATAATTGTGCGGCCAATCATATCTGCGGCAAAGACCGTCACGCCGACCCCTGTAATCAACAGCATATCCAGACGAATGTCGCGATTGCCAATGTGTGCCATTTCGTGCGCAATTACGCCCTGTAATTCCAGCGGGGACAATTTTTCAATAATCCCGCGGGTCAGTGCGACCGACGCGTCGCGCGGGCTGCGTCCCGTGGCAAATGCATTCATGGATGCGTCATCAATTATATACACGCGTGGCGTGGGCAAGCCCGCCGCCATCGCCACATTTTCCACCGCACGGAAAATTTCGCGATGTTTTGCATTGTCATCATGAATTTCAGTGGCATTTGCCGCATTCAGCATCATAGAATCGCCAAACGCCCACGATATGCACAGCCATATGGCGCACGCGATAAATGTCGGCACAGCCACAGATATTGCGGTGTTTAACGCCTGTGTGGCGGGCACAACGCACCATGTGAATAAAAACACCAGCGCGATAAAAATCAATGGAAATGCCGCAACCAGAATTGCGGTCTTGATATTATTACTGCGAATATGGTCATAGACGGTCATTTGTTGCCTCGTATATTCTTGTGCGCATTATAGTAAAAAAATCATCTGCGTCATTATAAAATATTTTTATTATGCGTCATGCATCAAAATATGATATAATTCGTGACGATATGAATACAAGATTCTGGGGATTTTTGGCGTGCTTGACGGGCTGGGCGGCGGTTGCCCACAGTGCCAGTTTATTACAGGCGCAATCGTTTCCAAAAACGTTTAACGACCTGTCGTTCACGGACCGTATGGCGGTGCGGGCCGAAGGGTACGCGCCTTTTGAAACCGAATACGATGCACAGGGCCGATGCATTTCGGGCTGCCCATATGCCGGCATGACCATAGAGGACGAAGAAACCGCGATTAAACGTTTGACCGATCAGGCCCATCGTGATTTGGCGGCATATCGTGCCCAACGCGCGGCGGCGGCGCGTGCCGCAATGGGGACGCAGACATCGAACACCGCGCAGACGTCCGACGTGTCAAATGTGTCAAATGCGCAATCAAACGCATCTGTGCCGCCGGTTCCAAATTTGCCAAATTTGCCGAATTTACCAACAGATGTCGCGCATAGCGGTGTGGTGGGCGGACTGGCCCCCATTGATATTAGTGGCGTGCCCGATACCGCCATCATACGCGATATACCGACATTGCCGAATTTGCCAAAAATAACCAGTGATGCACAACAGGGGACAGTATCAACATTGCCACCACCGACATACGCGCCCCAGCAACCAAGTGCGCCATATACAGAACAGCCAGAACAGGACGAGCCAGAGCAGACCCAACCCGCCAGACCCGCGCCGATTGAACGCATTACGCCTGTGCCGACCCAGCCGGCGCAACCATCTAATCCATCGGACCCTGCGCAACCAGTAAATCCGCAGCCCGCCCAGCCGTTTTACCCATCTGAGCCCGAACCAGAACAACCGGCGCAGCCATCTGCGCCTGTGGCAACCCGTACATGTAATCCATACGTTGCCTCAACGCCAGTTGGTAACCGGTTGCCAACGGGCTGTCCGTTGGGTGCAAACCCGATGATTATAACATCGCCATTTTCAACCGCGCGCTATCACCCGACCAAGCATGTGTATAAATCGCACCACGGTGTTGATTTGCGTGCCGCAACGGGCACAGATGTATTTGCCACCGCCGCCGGCGTGGTCAGTTATGTTGGTAACGAACCCAAAGGTTGCGGAACGTATGTCAAGATTCTGCACGCCAGCAATTATGCCACGACGTATTGTCATCTGAGTCGGGCGTTGGTTTCCAAAGGCGACAAGGTAGAGGCCGGATGTCGTATCGGGCTCAGTGGCAACACAGGGGCCAGCAGCGCACCACACCTGCATTACGCAATTACCCCAGATGCCGCCAAAGGGAACAAGGTTGCCATTGACCCAACGATAATGATTGAATACTGTACGTTAAAAAATAAATAATTATTCGGATTTCTTGCGATAAAAGCGCACGTCAAAACTGCCGTTATTTATTGGCGAAAATTCCATAATGTATGGTGTTAAAACGCTTTCGCGCGCCCACACGGGGAACTTTTTATGCAAAATTCCACTGGCGCCCGTAATGATTTGGGCGCGTCGCACCCCCGACGTTGCCAAATCCATAATCGCGCGCCACGCCTGTTCTTCGGTCATCTGGTGCAAATCCAGACGCGCATACGTTGGCACGTCCGTCGGCGCATCGGGTATCAGTTGCCCCAGTTTTATTTGGGCACGAACTGATTTTACCACCGCCCGCGCGTCGGGCGAAAATTCGCGCACCCCCATTTGCGATATATCAGATTCTGTTAAATGTTTCATGTTTGTAATATTACAACGTCCTTTTTATCTGGCAAGTGATAAATGATTATGATACGATTTGCACCATGGCAACCAGCAGTGATTTTATAGAATTTGTTTATGACCAGGTGGCCAATGCCACCGACAGCATTCGCTATCGCAAAATGTTTGGCGATTATATGGTGTTTTCGTGCGACAAACCGGTGTTGCTGGTCTGTGATGATACTGTGTATGTAAAGCAAATCCCAGACGCATTGGTGGTATTTTCCGCGCACGGTATTACGCCCGATGCTGGTATTCCATATAAAGGGGCGCGCCCATATTATATTTTGGATATTGAAAATACGGATTTGGCGATTGAAATGGTGCAAACATTGACGCGCGTTCTGCCCATGCCAAAACCAAAGAAGAAAAAAACGGCATCAAAATCAAAATAACTAAATAAAAAAACGCCCCAGACGGGGCGTTTAATTTTGTGCTGTGTGGTAACGATTAAATGCTGTCTGCATTTACCCAACGGCCGTTTTTCAACAGGCCTGGGGCCATACCTTCGTTACTGCGCAGTGCATCAATAACCGCGCGTGCCTTTGGCGCATCCAGATTCAAGATACGAACCTTGTACATGTCGCCTTCTTTGACAACCGATGCGTCGCCATATGTGCGCATACGTGCGGCCAAGTTTTCCGCGCTGTCTTCGGCATAGAACGCTGCAACCTGAACACTGTATTCGCCAGATGTGGCAACTGGTGCTGGTTGTGGCATTGGCTGTTCAACTGGCTGTGCAACAACAGGTGTGGCCGCCGGTGTGGTTGCGCCGATTGTGGCGTTTTTAACTGCGGTTGACTGTTCTGGCAAAACCTGAACCTGAACCTTGGACTGGCCATTCATGCCAATTTTTGCCGCCGCTGCTGGGGACAAGTCCATAATACGAGTATTTACAAATGGACCACGATTATTCACACGAACAACAACGGACTGACCATTATCCAGATTGGTTACACGTGCGATTGTTGGCAGGGGTAATGTTTTGCTGGTCGCCAACATCTGGTTCATATCAAAAATTTCACCGTTGCTGGTTTTTGTCCCATTCAGTTCGGCTGGAACGATACCCGCAATACCAGTTTGGTTATAAGTTAAATCTTCGGCTGGGATATATTGTACATTTTCAACCTTGTACGCGCTGCCTACATAATATTTTGGTGCCGCCGCCATCAGGTATGCGTCGTTCAGCGATTGTTCGCCACCAGTTGTAACCAGTGTTTCTTCGCCAAAACCATCCGCGCCATAGCCCGCTGGGGCATTCATTGCGCCGTTGTTTGCACAACCGGCCAGTAAAGCAGTCAGAACTGCCAAGGAAACTATTTTTTTCATGATTTAGAACTCCTTACATTCTTATGAGTACATTTTATCACATAAAAAAACGCGTTTCAACTTTATTATTACACTATATTTTTCGGTCAATCACATATGCAATCGGCAGGTAAATAATTCCGTACCCCGCAATTGCTGCAAACAATGCAAATATGCTGGTAATTGGTACAAACCACAACGCCACGCCCAGCATCGCCGACAATATCGCAAAGAACGCAATCGCGCGAATCGTGCGACCATCGTGCCGAACCAGACCACGCAACCGACACGCGCGTCCTAACAGATAGTTTTTCAAATATCCACTGATTACGACGCCAATTGGAATTGCCAAATACCCTGCAAATGGGAACAAAATTAAATACAACGCCGCCGCCACGCCCAATGAAATCATACTGGTTCGTACGGGCGTTTTAACATCTTGCGATGCGTACAGGGTTTTGCTGTAAATCTGGCTGACCATCATCGCGGGCAGGGCGAAAACCTGAATCATAATTGCCAGTGCCACCGCGTGGGTTGATGCCGCCGTCCACGCACCATATTGGAACAGGCATTTGATAATTGGTTCGGCCAGCACAAACAACCCCGCCACACATGGCATAATCAGCATCATTGACCGACGCAGGGATGAATTTTGTTGAATATATACACTGCGCATATTTTTATTTGCCAGTGCATTTGATATAGATGACATCAGCACCGTGCCCACCGCCAAACCAATCATCGCAAACGGTAATTGAACAATACGGTCGGAATAATACAGCCATGAAACCGCACCGGACTGGAAACTGGCGACCAGTGTACCGACAATAATCGTAATCTGGTAAAAACCGTTGCCAATAATACTGATGCCCAGACGCCCAAACAGGTGTTTAATCCCAGGTGTCCACCGTGGCCGTATCAGGTGCAGCCCAAAATGCTTTCTGCGTATGCGCGCCCACAGAACCGCAAACTGAATCACGCCCGATGCTACAACCGTACCCGCCATAATGTACAGGACACTGTCGCGTGCAAACATTGCCGAAAACAGCAACGCACCAATCAGCATAATATTCAACAGCACCGGCATAAACGCCGCCAGCAAGAAACGCGAAAACGCATTCAATATCGCAGACAAAAATGCCGAACCACACACAAATATCACATAGACAAACATTATGCGCGAAACCAGCACCGTCAGTTCCATTTTGCCCGCATCGCTGGCAAATCCAGGGGCCAATACCCACACAATCAGAGGCATAAATATTTCAAACAGAATCGTAATCCCCAACAACACAACCATCAGCCACGAAAATACATTCTTGGCGAATGTGTCGTCTTTTTTCAAATCGGTGTACATGGGAATAAATATCGCGGACAGTGCCCCTTCGCCCAACAGGTCGCGGAATAAATTCGGCAACTTGAATGCGGCCAAAAACACGTCCGACAAGCGGCCCGCGCCCAGCACGCGCGCAATCAGCATATCGCGCACGAACCCGAAAATACGACTGATGCCGGTCATTGCACCGACCCCGAAAATATGTTTGCCTAGATTCATGGTTTGGATTATACTGCTGTTTGTGATATAAAATCAAGGCAGGAAATAAATGAAAAAAATAATTGCGTTATGTATGGCGACATTTGCGCTGGCATCATGTGGGGGCAAAACAGAAATTGACCCACAACAGACATTGCCAGAAATATACGCCACCGCGTACGATAAATTTAATGACAAGGATTACGAGGGTGCAGCCACCGAATTCGCGCGCGCTGAAAACCAATATCCGTCCAGTCCGTGGGCGGCAGACGCCCTGATTATGGCGGCGTATTCCCAGTATTTGGACGATGATTTCGCGGGTGCGATTTTATCGGTTGACCGCTTTATGCGATTCCACCCCGGACACGCGGATGTGCCATATATGTTATACCTGCGCGGTATGTGTTATTACCGTCAGGTCAGCGATGTTCGTCGTGAACCTGGTATGTCGGCGTACGCATTGCAACAGTTTCAACAGTTGACCCAACGTTTCCCAAATTCGCCGTACGCAAAAAACGCCGAAAACAAGATTCTGATTTTGAAAAACTATCTGGCGGGCAAGGTTATGTATTCCGCGCGCGCAGAAATGCAGAAACAGAACTGGCCGGCGGCGATTTCGCACCTGCAATCGGTGGTGTCGGGTGCGCAAGAAACTGTCATGACGCCCGAGGCCCTGTATCGCTTGACCGAATGTTATACGGCAATCGGCCTGCCACAACAGGCGTCGGGTTATGCTGATATGTTGCGGAAAAATTTCCCAGACAACGATTGGACCAAGAAATTGAAATAAAAAAAACGCCCGTTTGGGCGTTTTTTTAACGTTTGTGCGCATAAAAATCCGCATACATGTCGTCCATTGGGGTTACCGGTGGGCGAACATCTTCGATTGGAATTACCGCCGCGGGTGTCGGGCCCATTTGACGATTATAGTGGCTGGCTGCGTTTGAATCATACGGCTTGCGTTCGCCGGTAAATTCTTCGTAATAAATCTGGCCTATGCGCATATTTGGATATACAACCGTTGGGTACAGAACACGGATTTCCAGCGTCCATTGCCCACAGAATCCATCGTCACCACGACCGGCCGTGTGGTGATTCAAAATAAAGTTGCGCCCAACCGACGATTTGCCATCAATATATGGGAACAGGTTGCGGGTTTCTGTATATTCCACCGTCGCCCCCAGATAGCCGATTTCAGGCGACAAAATAACGCCAGATTCTGGGATAATGATTTTTGTTGTGTCGTGCGAACGCTTGCTGCACGGGTCCAACAAATACTTTGGATTACGAATATCAAATTCTTCGGGTGAATTTTTATAAATCACGGTGTATGATAAATCATTGCAAAACCAATCGCGCATTGAATAGTCACGACGTTTTGGGTCGTATTCAATTACGGGCTTCATCCCGCGCGGAATTGTGTGGGTGTACACCTTTAGCACATTGTCCAGATGCAGGTCATAACTGTTACTGCCCAGACATTTTTCGTTAAACGGTGTAATAATGATGTCTGATTTACCCCCAGGGTTGTTCATATTTGGCGTACGCATGCGACGCAGAATTTCAGGGCCGGTAAGTTGCATTTTTATATTGCCTTTGGTTTTTGTGTGCATTCTTGGCGGTACGCAGATTCTACAACGCGGACGCGGATTTGCAAGATTTTTGTTCACTTTTAGTTTTGGTGTGGTATTCTGCCCAGCATGAGTACACAAAACACACAAACTTATTCTGGATTCGTGGCCATTGTTGGCCCGACCAACGCTGGTAAAAGTACCCTGTTAAATCAAATTATGGGGCGCAAGGTATCAATTGTTTCGCACAAGGTTCAGACCACGCGAACCAACCTGCGCGCCGTGAAAATGGTGGGCACGCGCCAGTTGATTTTTGTTGATACCCCTGGGGTGTTCGTGCCAAAACGCCGATTGGACAGGGCGATGGTTGGCGCGGCAATGACGGCGATATCAGATGCGGACGCGGTCTTGCTGATTATGGACGCGCAAAAGGGGATTACCCAGACCATTCGCGATTTGGTTGAAAAAATTCATGACCACAAAAACCTGTTCGTTGCACTGAACAAGGTTGACGCGATTAAAAAGCAAGATTTACTGCCGATTGTCGCAGAATTGTCCCAGATGGCGGACTGGCGTGAAATATTTATGATTTCGGCACTGAAAAACGATGGCGTGGACGGTATGCTGGACGCACTGGCGGCGGTAATGCCGGCGTCGCCATATATGTTTGATGCATCCGACGCGGTGGACGTGCCAGATAACCTGTATCTGTCGGAATTGACACGGGAAAAGATTTATAAATATATTCACCAAGAATTGCCATATCATATCAATGTATTGACCGAACGGGTTGATGTTGACGCGGATGGGGTCTTGGACATATACCAGAAAATTGCTGTCCAAAATGATGCGCATAAAAAGATTGTAATTGGCCGTGGTGGTGAACAGTTAAAGCAAATCGGCATCGCCGCCCGCCATGATATTCAGAATCAGTGGGGCGTTAACGCGCGCCTGCACCTGTTTGTGCGTGTTGAACCCGACTGGGAAAACAAGGCCGAAAATTACGAAGACCAAGGGTTAGAGTTTACAAAATAAAATGTTGCACACATCGGACTTTGATTTTGAATTACCCACTGAATTGATTGCGTCGCACCCATTGGCGCGCCGCGATGCATCGCGTATGCTGGTGGTAAAGGGTTCCCATCCATTGGAATTGTCTGATCGGCATATTCGTGATTTCTTGGATTATATTCAGGCGGGCGACGTGGTGGTATTTAACAATTCGCGTGTTATTCCGGCACGCTTTGACGCAACTGACGCGGCTGGGCACGAATACGAAATCACACTGCACACCGCGGCGGGTGGTAACCTGTGGTGGGGGTTGTGCAAGAAGTTCACGCGCATCGCACTTGGCGATATATTGACCATGACCGACGGTACACAAATCCGTGTGGTGGATTCTGATGCGGACAGTGGCCTGAAATTGGAATTTTTATGCGATGATGTGCTCGCGGTTCTGAATAAAATCGGCAAAATGCCGTTGCCACCATATATGCACCGCGACCAAGAGGATTCCGACCGTGAACGTTACCAGACCGTTTATGCCGACCCAATCGGTTCAATGGCGGCACCAACGGCGGGGTTGCACTTTACGCCCGAATTGATGGATGAAATTGCGCGTCGTGGCGCAACGATTGTCAAGGTTACTCTGCACGTCGGTGCGGGTACGTGGATGCCAGTCAAGACCGAGGATTTATCCCAGCACAAAATGCACAGTGAATGGTGCCAGATTACCCCTGCCCAGGCAGACATTATAAACAATGCGAAACGCGTTATTGCGGTTGGAACAACATCGATGCGCACACTGGAAAGTGCGGCAATACGCAACCGTGCGTTGCCGGAATCGAGGCGTCAACGCCGTGTTGTGCCGTTTTGTGATACAACCGATATATTTATTACCCCAGGGTACACGTTTGGTGCGGTTGATGTGTTGCTGACGAATTTCCATTTGCCAAAATCAACATTGTTCATGTTGGTTTCGGCGTTCGCCGGATTGGACGAAATGCGCGCCGCATACGCACATGCGGTCGCCGAAAAATACAGATTTTTCTCGTACGGGGATTGTTGTTTACTGTTCAAAAAGGACGCACAATGAAATTTGAACCAACCTTGCATAAAATGCCCAGTGGTATGACAGTAATCCTTGATCCGATGGATTTGGAAACCACAACGATAAGTGTATTATTCAAAACGGGTGCGCGTGATGAAACGCCCGCCGAAATGGGCATCACCCATTTTTGTGAACATATGTTGTGCAAGGGTACAACGCGTTTTCCAACCCCGCGTGCTTTTGATGATTTTATGGATTTTAACGGTGGCACGAAAAATGCGTATACCGGCAATAATGCGTTGGAATTGCGCGGTCGCATTTTAGCAGAAAATGCAAATCTGTTGTTGGACGTATTTGCCGACCAGTTGCAAAATTCGCTGTTTGACCCAGAAAAAATTGAACTGGAACGCACCGTTATCAAGGACGAATTGCGTCGTGCATCGGACAAGCCCGAACGCCAATTAAAAGAATTTATATCAGGGAAACTGTTTAATTATGCAACAGGTTCTTTGCGTACATTGGGCACGTATGAAACAATCGATTCTTTTACGCGTGACCAAATGTTGGCGTTCTTGCAACGTCGTCTGTCCGCCCAGAATTGTATAATCAGCGTGTCTGGCAAGATTATTGATGCCGACGATATGTTGAACCATATTACTGAAAAATTCGCGTTTTTAGGCACACATTTTGTGCCGATGAATACCAGTATCACGTACACCCCAACGGTTGCGCACAACCTGCGTCCAGACGATAAAAACATAAAATTGCGTATACTGTTCCCTGATATATGGCCATTGAAATACGAATATCGCTTTAATAATAAGTGCGTGGGTAAATTTGAACGCTTCTTGGGTCGCCAGTTATTTGACGTCGTTCGTCGTGAAAATGGGTTGGTCTATGGATTACAGATGACGGGCTATGGTAACGAAGAATTTGGCGTCAGTGGTGTTGAAACTGAAACCGCACCGGAAAATATTGAACGTGTGGTCGCATTGATTGCGAAAACCGCCCACCGCGTGTATACCGAAAATCCAATCACAGATGACGATTTGATACGTTTTACGCATAAAAATAAATTAGGTAATGCCGATTGGTTGGAATCTGCGTCCCAGCGCATGGCAACATTGATTGGATTTTATGCCGATTACGACCGCCTGTACGATTTTTATGAAACAAATCGTATGGTTGACAGTATTCGTCGCGACGATGTCATCAAAAATTCACGTGGTTATTTTGATGGCGCAATGTCCATTATAACCCAAGGTGCGGCGTTCTCTGCTGACTTGGCGGACATCTGGCACGAAAATTTCAAATAATTGATTTCGATTTGCGTACGACAAAAAACATGCTATGATTCAGGCATCAGAAACAACAAGGGTGCACAGTTATGGCATTGAAGTTTAATTTAATCGCAACAGATGGCATGGCGCGCCGCGGGTCGGTTGAAACCGCACACGGTACGTTCCAGACCCCCGCATTTATGGCGGTGGGCACGGCCGCCACGGTCAAGGCACTGACCATGGATCAGGTTGCCGCCACGGGAACACAGGTAATTTTGGGCAACACATACCATTTGATGATGCGCCCTGGGGGCGATTTAGTCGAAAAAATGGGCGGGCTGCATAAATTCGGTGGTTGGCACGGGCCAATTTTGACCGACAGCGGCGGCTTTCAGGTTATGTCGCTGTCTAATCTGGTCAAAATGACCGAAGAGGGCGTCCAGTTCACATCACACATTGATGGCGGAATCAAGCATTTCTTGCGCCCCGAAGATTCTGTGCATATCCAGCATCAACTGGATTCTAATATCACAATGGCATTGGACGAATGTCTGCATTTACCCGCGCCGCGTGAACGTGTGGAAAAAAACGTCGAAATGGTGGCGCGTTGGGCACGGCGCAGCCGCGATGCATTCGTTGACCGTGCAGGCTATGGCATATTCGGTATTGTTCAGGGGGCGGATTTCCCAGACCTGCGTAAAAAATCGGCACAGCAACTGACGGATATCGGATTTGATGGCTATGCGGTGGGCGGCTTGGCGGTGGGCGAACCCCAAGACGTTATGTTTGACATGATTGCCACAACAACGCCACTGTTGCCGTCGGACAAGCCACGATATCTGATGGGTGTGGGCACACCACTGGATATTCTGGGCGCGGTTGAACGCGGAATTGATATGTTCGATTGCGTTATGCCAACGCGCGCCGGTCGCACGGCACAGGCATTTACGCGCCACGGCACAATGAATATGAAAAACGCACGCTTTCGCGATGACGCGTCCCCGCTGGACGACCAGTGTGGATGCCCAGCATGCAAATTGTCGCGCGCATACATTCATCATTTGGTAAAGTGCAATGAAATATTGGGCGCAACATTGTTGACCCAGCATAATTTGTGGTTCTATCAGGATTTAATGCGTGGCATTCGCGAAGCCATAGAGCAGGGACGCTTTGCCCAATTCAAGGCAGATTTTATAGAAAAATATACAGGTGAAAAATAATGACAAAAACAAAGAAAGATAAAAAAACAGCAGAAACAACAGACACGCGTGCCAAGGTTTATGAGCAACCGGTCGTTGTGAATATGGTTGGTAAAACTGTGGCGGCCCCACAGGTATTGTTGAATGACCGTGATAAAATGTATATGGCCACGGCCAAGAAAACATCTGGCACAATGACATTTGTTTATTCGCTGGTGTGTCCACGTACAAATGGCACATATTATGAAATGATTCCTAATACAGAGGTTGCCGCGTTCACAGACCCGCAACCTGCGGACATCTATTACCGCACCGTGAATCAAATCATGGAATATCAACAGCGTTCTGCTGGGTTCCGCGCAATCCGCGAAGACGAATTTATGGCGGAATACATCAAATTATTTAACGAACGCACAAAATAAACCAAACGCCAAACCAAGGGAGGGCATAACAATGGCCAAAAAACAAATAGAGGTAATTGAACGCGATGGCGCAAAAACCGTCGCCAAAAAGACGTCTTATATCACGTGGGTAAAACGCGTATTTGCGGTTGTGTCTGTGGTGTGGATTGCACTGGTCGTGTGGACGCCACTGCATATCAAAAACACGTATTCGGGCCCAATAAAGAAATCGATTGTCGTATCAATGTTCTTTGACCTGCAACGTAATATCGCGACACAGTACGAAAACCTGTTGGACGGCATTAAAAAATCCATCAATTTGGAAAAGCCGGTATCTTTTGCCATTGACAAGGTCAAGGTTGCCGAAAACGCCGTTGACAAAGTAACCGATGCCACCGCCGCGGCGAAAAAGAAAACAGGCGAAGCAACCAAGGTCGCCAACGACGCGAAACAGGTTTCTGGGCTGATGGGTAAATTCGGCGTCAAAACGGGTGGCTTGGACAAGGCGATTGATGCCGCCGATAAAAATATTGCCAAGGCAAATCAGGCCGTCGCCCGCGTGGACGACACCGCCGCATTGGTCAACAGCAAACTGGACAGTGTTGAACGTGAACTGACATCTGTGTTGCAAACACAGGTTGACCAAATGATTGACGAAGCAATCAAAAAACAACTGGACAAAAATACGGGTGGTTTGGGCACAACATTGCTGACCAATTATGGAATTAAACACGTATACCCATGGCGTCCATCATCGTGGCCGGTCGCAACAAAAATCTATAACGACCTGTCTAAATCCAGTTTAAGCACAATCCAGATAATCACCGGCACGGTTGATAAATACTTTGGCTATGTCGCATGGGGATTGGTCATTGCGGCATGGGCGGTTGGTGCGCTGGTGTGGCTGATGCTGTTCAAGAAAGTCAAAGCAATGATTGCACCATTTATCGTGTGCCCACGTTGTGGCCATACATTTACCGACAAACGCACGGCATACGGGTTGTTAAAGGCCCTGCAACCGTGGAAATGGTTGTAAAAGGGTGTGTGTTCATATGCCAGAAACAACGAAAATTAAACTGGAACAAAGCGTTTTTGACGACGCATACCGCGTGAAACTGTCCGGATTACGGTACACCGCTATTGCGGGCTGTGCCGTGATGGGGACATTGCTGTTGGGCGGTGTCGTCACCCAGTTGCAACAGGCAAATGAACTGAAAAAACAAGAAATTCAGTTAAAACAACGCGAACTGGATTTGCGTGCGCGTCAGCATACGCTGGATTCATTGCGGTTTGAATATTTGCAGAAAAATATGTCAAATCGCCAAAAATAATGCTTGCATTCTGATAAAGTATATGTCAGAATATGCCACGCAGTGCGAGCGTAGCTCAGTTGGCTAGAGCGCAACCTTGCCAAGGTTGAGGTCGAGGGTTCGAGCCCCTTTGCTCGCACCAGATATTCAAAACCACCCATTCGGGTGGTTTTTTGTTTTGTTATTATTTATTGTAATAATTCACAAATTAAATCGGCCAAATCGTCAACGTTTCCAGCGATAGTATCGGCCATATATCGATTGTACACATTCACATTATCAATCGGGTTCAAATCCAATATATAACCCCGTTGCAACGCCAGCGTGCGAATAAATTCGCGTTGAGTGCGACCATTACCCTCGCGAAAAGGGTGCAAGAAATTTACATTGTCTAAAATCTGGGCCAATTTCTGAGCAATATCTGTTTTGCGGTTAGCGATATGTGAGTATTCATTCAGTAATTGATCAATGTACGCAAACGCCTGTGGAAATGCGTGCATTGGTAAAAATTGTCGGCCGCCTTTGCTGATTTCAACACGTCGTGGCTGACCCGCCCAAGTATAAACGTCTTGAAACAGGTGCTGGTGTATTTTCAGTAAATCATTTGCAAACTCAACATGTATTGGCGTGGTGGCCAGTTCTTGCAATCGTGCGGCGACGGCACTGCTTTCAAAAAACACCAGAGATTCGGCGTCCATAATTTGTGGAATATTTTTCAGCACACCCGTGTGTTGGTCGGTATAAATGAAATCCAAATCTATGTATTCGTATTTATTATACATACAATTTCTTTTTTGCGATTTCTGCCAATTCTTGGATTGAGATTTTACCATTTGCAAAATCAGTCATAATGGCAATGGATTTTTGACTGGGATTAAAACCCTCGTACATTTGTGATGCGACAGCCGACGCAAACGCCATATTTGGTACGGTAATACCAGATATCTGCATAGTATTTCTGTCAAACTGTATGTTTTGCAATGTCATAGTATAATATTAAACTAAATCAGAACAGATTTCAAATGTTCTTTGTTTTATTGATTGCGGGGGTAAAAAATGGTAAAATACTGGGGAATTAAACAAAGGGGGGCACAATGCCAAAACAAGTAAAAGAAATCAACAAAACAGAAACACTGTTATCTGAAATCAATACCAAAATGGGATATTTTGCGAAATTCTTGTGGTTCACAATTATGGCATATTTACTGGGCGCGCTGATGTGTGCGTTTGGCTTGGGATTTATGGCCACGGAATTTGACGGCCTGATTTTGTTGGGGCTGTTGTTTGTCTTGTTTGGTGTCGGACTGGCGGTAACAATGTTTATCTTGTCATTGGTGTCATTGCGCCGCGCAACCAAAAACATCGGCTGCATTGAATAATCAGCAAGTTGGTAAAAAACACACCGCCAAATGGCGGTGTGTTTTTTACTATTCTTCGTCCTGAATTTTCAGCCCCAGATTTTCAGGTGTCAGCAATCCCGTGGCGGACAGCACCGCAAAGAATGCACTGGTGCGGCCAAATTTTGCCTGTGCTAATGATACTTTGGTATTTAACAATTCTTGTTCGGCATTCAGCACGTCTAACACCGTGCGACGACCGCGCTTTTGTTCATCGCGCGTGCCATTCAGGGCCATTTGGTTGGCCTTTACGCCCGCTTGGGCGGCGGTAATTGCGGATTCTTGGGCATTATACATATTCCACGCCTGATGCAAGGATTCCGTAATTGTCCGCTGGGCATTTACCGTTTGTTCTTGGATTCCATCAACGGTATAGCGAACCTTGTCAACGTTTGCGAACGCGTTGCCCTTGTCATACAGTGGCATTTTCAGATATACGCCAATGCGACTGTCGCGAACCTTGTCAACGTATGGAACATCTTCTATTTGCATAATTGAACCGCGCACGTCAACCGCCGGCAGTATGGATTTGCGCGCCACAACGATTTTTTCGCGCGCGGCTTTTTCTTTGGATTGCAACGCCAAAATCACAGGGTGATTTTTCATTGCGTATTCAACCGCATCGTCAACCGTTGCTGGGAACAATTTTTCCATACGTTCTAAATCGATTTCTGTAAATTCAGATGGCGCATCACCATACACACGACGGAACGTTTCGAGCGCATTGTCATATTTCGCCTGTGCATCCGCCAATGCGTACTTTGCCATTTCCACGCGCGCAGATGCCTGGGCCACGTCGGTCTTGGTCAGACGCCCCACACGGGCATTGTCGGCGCAATAGTTATAGTATTCTTGCAATACGCGTTGGTTGCTTTGATTCAGTTTCAAAACCTCGTCCGCGCGCAATACGGCAATATATGCATTGATTGCATTCAGGAATGTGTCTTGTTCGGTGGCGTACAATGCGGCGGTTTCGGCATCGCGCACGGCGCGTGCACCCTTGTACTGGGCAATGGTGGAAAATCCTTCGAATATATTCTGTTGAAATTCCAGCCCAACGCCCACCGGATTATAGTCAAACGAATAATTACCCAGTTTTGTACGCGCCGCGCCGGCATTTGCGGACACGCCCAAGTATGGTTTGAATCCCGCACTAGACGCCGACACATCGGCATCGGCCGCACGCAGGGCGGCACGTTGGCTTTTAATCACAGGGTTTGATTCGTACACATTTTGCAGTTCTGAATACATATCTGCATTTGCCGCCAATGGTGTCAACGCCACCAGCATACCGATTAAACAATAATTCAGTTTCATACCATTTTCCCCTTATAATGTTGTTTTGAATTTTTTAATTGCGAATACCCATATAATTGCGCCAACCCCCAGCATATACATACACTGGCGCGCAAAGTATTCGATATCTGACCCTTTCAGAATAATGTTGCGAACCATATACGCATAGTGTGACAACGGGTTCACCGAACTGACATACTGCAACAATATCGGCATATTTTCAGTCGGAATAATTGCCCCCGACAGCATCAGCGACATAAACGCCACAATCACGACGCCTAACAACGCCTGTTGTTGGGTATTGGTATAGTTCGACAGCAATACCGCAATCCCCGATGCCGGCACACAAAACACCAAGAACCCCAGAATAAACATAAAGTGCGACCCCACAAACGGAATGCCAAACACCGTGCGGCCAATAAACAGAATCGACAACATAATCAAAAACGACACCAAGATATACGGCAAAACCTTGCCCAAAATAATATCGTACTTTGATATTGGGGCGGACACCAGTGTTTCAATCGTGCCGCTTTCTTTTTCCTTGGTAATGGAAATGGTAATCAGAATCAGCAACGCCAAAAACACCAGCACCGCAATCAGCGACGGCACCATAAACCACGGCGTATTTAGTTCTGGGTTGAACAGGATTCGCATATCGAATTTAATCGGCGACGCGGGCAGGGCGTAATTCATTTCGCGCACGGTCGATAACACCACGCCCGCCAAATAGCCCTCGATACTCTGGGCTTTCAAAATATTCATAGAATCAATCAGAATCTGGATTTGACCTTCACCGCGAATCAAACTCTTGGTCAGGCCGCCCGCCGGCGCGACAATCGCGACGTCCGCATCACCCGATTGCACAACAGACACCGCGTCGCGTGTCGATGTGTCCGCACGCACGAACCAGCCCGACCCAATGGCGTGATTATAAACCTTGTCCATAACAACGTCGTTCGGCGTCATGTCCACCGCCAGACGCAGATTCTTGGCCTCCAGCGTGATTGCACCACTGTAAATAATCAGTTGCACCGCCGGCATAACCATAACCGCAACCAACAAAACAGGGTCGCGTAATAATGCGATAAGTTCTTTCTTGAAAAATCCCAACAGACGTTTTTTCTTCATTCCAGCGTCCTTTTGAAGCGCGTCAGACATGCAACCAACAGCACGACCGCAATCGCACCAATCGCGGCGAATTGACGCCACAGGGCGGTAATAGGACTGCCTTTCAGGAACTGGTCGCGCGTGATTTCAATATAAAACCGCGCCGGAAATACGTCAGACACGGCCTGATATATGCCGCCCATATATTCCACAGGAAACACAAACCCAGATAATACAACCGTTGGCAACAAACCGATAATCAATGCAAATTGAATTGCAACCTCTTGCTTGTGCGTGGATACAGATATCAGCAAACCCATGGCCAAATACCCCAGTATGAATATCAACGTTGCCAACATCAGTGTTAAATAACTGCCAACAAACGGAACGCCGAATACCGTGCGCGCAACGATGAACACCAGTATAAATCCTATGAATGACAAAATAGCGTATGGCAGAACTTTGCCCACAATAATTTCCAGTGTTGTCGCTGGTGTGGATAACAACATTTCCATTGAACCTTTTTCCCATTCGCGACAAATCGTCAGCGTGGTCAGCATAATTGCAACCAGTGCAATAATCGCCGCAGATAACCCAGGCACAGAAAACCATCGTGAATTTAATTCTGGATTAAATAAATAGCGCGACTTGAATGACAATGGTGATGCAGACGCATTCATTTTCAAAATTTTAACCGCCGCATTTGTGTTTATAGTTGTCATATAGTTTGTGATGGCAATAATAGACGAATTGTCTGCGCCATCAACCATAACTTGGACATTACCTGTTCGTCCCGCCAACACTTCGTGTTCAAAATCAGGTGGCACAACAAGTACTGCGCGTGCGCGTTCTGCCAAGATTTCATCAAATCCCGCATCGGGATTGTCAATCGGGTACGGCTTGAAATAATCCGAACTGCCGAACGTATCAATCAATGCGCGCGAACTTTCTGTGCGGTCGGCATCATAATATGCCATTTTGATGGAACGAATGTTGAACTCAATAGAATTTCCCAGAATCAACACAATCGCCAACGGCAACAGCAATGCAATAATCAGCGTAAACGGGTCGCGCAAAATATGCTTACATTCCTTGGAAAAAATGGCGGCCGCACGTTCGCGGGAAAAAAATCTCATCTGTTTTGTCCTTCTACCAATCTGATAAATACGTCTTCCAGTGATGGCGATATCTTTTTAATGTCAAAATATTTTTTGTATTTTTCAATCTGGGCGCGCGCATCAACCCCGTCGCGAAAACGAATGTGCCAGTGTCGTCCATATGGTTCGCAAATGTCCAAGATTTTTTCAGGTGGAAACACCGGATTATCAACACGGGGCGTAAAATTGTACAGCGTGTCGCCAAATGTCTGTTTTTTCAGATTCTGGGGTGAATCAATCGCAATCAGTTCCCCCGCGCGCATCAGTGCAATACGATCGCAGTTTTCCGCCTCGTCCATATAATGGGTGGTGACAAAAATAGTTTTGCCGTCCGACGCCAATTTTTTAATCAATGACCAAAAACGTTGGCGCGACACAGGCGCAACACCAGCGGTTGGTTCGTCCAAGAATATAATCTTTGGATCATGCAACAACGCCACGCACAGCGCGATTTCTTGTTTAATTCCCCCAGGCAGGTCGCGCACCACCGTTGACAGTTTTTCATCAAATCCGATAAATTTCAGCAACGCCCGACGCCGACGCAAATACACCGATTCTGGCAAATCACGCAGCGCGGCCGCAAAATCAAAATTTTCTTTGATAGACAACCCATCATATAACGTAAAGTGTTGGGACATATAACCCACACTCTGTTTAATCAGGTTTGCGTTACCATTCTCGAATTTATGCCCATCAATAATAACGCGACCGTCCGATGCTGGCAACAATCCACACAGAACGCGAATGGTCGTTGTCTTGCCTGCGCCATTTGCACCCAAGAAACCGAATATTTCGCCCCCAGAAACACTGAACGATACATCACGTACGGCACAAAATTCCCCGAAACGTACGTACAGGTTGCATACGTCTACAATAGGGTGTTTTTGTTTCATTGCTTTTCACCCCCACGTTTCAAGAAAAATTCATCAAAGTTCGCAGAATGCGATGTGTGTAGTAATTCTTTTGGTTCGCCCATACCCAGAACGTGTCCGCGTTCCATCAAAACAACCTCGCCACAGCGTTCGGCTTCGTCCATATAGGCGGTTGTCATAATGACCAAGATTCCTTGTTGTTGAGCCGCATGCAATAAATCCCAAAATTCGCGCCGACTGATTGGGTCAACGCCGTTTGTCGGCTCGTCCAGCAACATAACGCGGGGACTGCGCAACAGGGCACAAATCAACCCCAGTTTTTTATACATTCCACCCGACAGGTTTCCTGCGGTTCTGTCCAGAAATTTGTCCAAGCGCGCCATATGCAACAATTCAGCCCGTTTCTTTTTATATTCGGCATCTGGTATGCCATACAGACGACGGAAAAAATCCAAGTGTTCGTCCACCGACAGGTCTGCGTATAAACTCTGGCTCTGGGGCATATATGCGACAGATTCACGTGCATCGGCAAAATCAATCACATGCCCATTTTCATAATAGGTTATTTTTCCATTATTCGCCCGCATCAGCCCCAGCATCAATCGGAACAGGGTGGTTTTTCCCGCACCCGCCGGCCCAATTACACCGTACAGTGTTGCTGGGTTAAAATGCATCGACACGTTGTCCAGTGCCACAATGCCACCGAACCGTTTGGTCACATCGGAAACATCAATACCAATTTGCTTATTCATTTAACAACGTGCTTTCAATTGTCATTCCGGATTTCAGTGTTAAATCTGGGTTTTCAAACTTCACTTTTACGCCGTATACCAAACGCGTGCGTTCTTCGCGGGTCTGAACATTTTTTGGTGTAAATTCGGCCTGTTCGTTTATTTTTATGATTGTTCCCGAAAATGTTTTGCCGGCGGCCTCTGGCAATGTGCCAATAACGTGCTGACCCACATTCAGTTTGTGCAGCATTTCATATGGCACATAGAAATACGCCCAAATGTCATACGGATTCGCCAGTGACACCAATGTTGACCCTGGGGCTACAACCTCGCCAACCTCGCGGAATTTGGTGATAATCATACCGTCAATCGGTGATTTTACGTCGCACCATGATAATTTCAAATCATTATCGTGTTTGTTGCGCGCAACAACATCGTATTCTGCCTGTGACATGTGCCCCTTGGCGACCAAGGCATCTGCGCGTGCATAGTCATTGTCCAGTTGCTGTGCCAAAATTTTATACGCATCGCATGACAGCGTTAACAATGTTTGGTCTTTTGAAACTGTGTCCCCTTCCGCCACATTAAATTCAGAAATGTCGGATGCCACACGCGCAGACACCATAACTTTGGTTGTTTCCAATGTGCCTGCATATGAATATGGACGCATAGCAACAATGTATTTTACAATCAAAAATGCCGTAATAATCAGTGCCGCAGCAATGCCGCATGTCCGCAACATTTTTTTCTGTTTTGCTTTCATCAGAAAATCCCCCCTTTGTATTGTAATTATGCCAGATTTACGTCTGGGGCAACCCCAAGAATAAATCCCCGTGCATTTGATGCCGCATAAATATCATTTTGAAAAGATTATTACAAGAGAATAATTATTATTTTTAATAAATTTTTTCTTGCAGCGTGTTTTTATTTTGTGTCGCGCGAATTTATTCTTTACATTTATAAAAAATTCCGTAATAATGCTGTGACCCAAACGGGGAAACGGTCTAACACAGAAAGAAATGAAAATGTTAAATTTGAAAAAATTTTTATAAATCGCGTGCGACCATCAGTTTTAACGACGGACGCACTTTTCTGCGTCCGTTTTTTATAACATTACACGAAAAGGAAAAAAGACAATGTCAGAAAACACAACAATTTCAACCAATGAATTACAGGCGCGCCTGCAAAAGGCGGAAAATATTCGCGCCCGCGATGGCGTTGTGTGGAAAGACAAATTTGACCGTACGCATACCATTGCTGATGCACGCAATTTGGCGGATGGCACGGCGGTAAAATTGGCGGGGCGTGTTACAGCGTTGCGTTGGTTGGGCAAATTGATGTTTGGCCGTATCTATGATATCGCTGGTGAAATTCAGTTTTCTATGTCCCGCGAAGAATTGGGCGAAGAACAATACAAGTTTATGAAGGCCAACGTTGACTTGGGTGACTTTGTTGGGATAGAGGGTGAATTGTATCACACAACAGCGGGTGAATTGACCGTTCGTGTTGCAAAGTACACAATCTTGTCCAAGGCATTGCGCCCATTGCCGGAAAAGTTTCATGGTCTGACGGATACAGAAACCCGTTATCGCCAGCGTTATCTGGATGTGATTTCAAATCCTGAAACCCGTAATACCCTGTTGGGGCGGTTCAAGATGACCCAGTATTGGCGTGAATTTATGAACAACAACGGATTTCTGGAAATTGAAACACCAATTATGCAGAATGTTGCCTCTGGTGCGGCGGCACGTCCGTTCTTGACACATCACAACGCGTTGGATGCAGATTTTCAGTTGCGTATTTCCCCAGAATTATTCTTGAAGTTGGCAAATTGCGCCGGTTTTGACCGTGTGTACGAAGTTGCAAAGGATTTCCGTAACGAGGGTATGGATGCCATGCACCTGCAAGAATTTACAATGGTGGAATGGTACGCGGCATATTGGGATTGGAAACGTAATCTGAAATTCACGTGGGAATTGATTCAGAACCTGATTCAGCGTTGCCGTGGCACATTGCAAATTTCATATCAGGGCACAGAACTGGATTTCAGTAAATATGAAATGATGGATTACACCGCCCGTATGAATGAATTGTTTGGGTGTAATATTTTGGATTTTGATAACGTTGACACATTGCGCAAACAACTGGTTGACCAAGGTATGTTCCCTGCGGGTGAATTGGACGATTTGAAATCTATACCAACATTGGTTGATTACGTCTATAAACGCAAGATTCGCGACAGTATTGTCCAGCCAACGTTCCTATACAACTATCCGACATACATGGTACCATTGGCACGTCACAGCGACGCAGACGATCGTTGCTTGGATATGTTCCAATTACTGGTATGTGGTGCAGAATTGTGCAAGGGGTATTCAGAATTGGTAAATCCAATCCAACAGTTGGCGGCATTTGAACAACAGGCCAAAAATATCGCTGATGGTGACGAAGAAGCATTTAATCCGGACAATGATTATGTCCGTGCAATGGAACATGGTTTCCCACCGATTTCTGGTGTGGGTGTTGGCGTTGACCGTTTGGCCAGCATTATCTTTGACCAGCCAACGCTGCGTGATGTAATTCTGTTCCCTATAATGAAGTAATGGAGATATAAAACAATGATAGCCCCGTATCCAGAAAACTATATTGTTGATATGGTTGCGGATCATGACAGAAAAAATCTGGACGCAATCGAGGCAGCGCGTGCTGCTGGGCGTATAAATGACGAGGCCGCCGCATATCTGTCCCGTCTGTATTCAGACAGTTTGAAATGGTATCGCGAAGTATTTTATTTTTTGGGCAAATGTTTTGGTGCACCAAAAGCACCCGTGACGCGTTATAACTATGCCACCGACAGTGCGATTGATGAACCATTGCGCATCGCAGACATCCATCCATTATCGCCATATATCGTGCATCATCGTCTGGACGCCGACCCAATGCGAAATCAGTTCTTTTCCAGCGAGGCCGGACATAAAATTGACTTGGCGGTGTCGTCCATTGTGACGGTAATTGTTGGCGCGCAGAAAAATATTGATCGTGCCTTGGACAAGATTGTGGGCAAATACTATGCCATGTACGTGGACGAGGTTGCCAACACTGTCCATGATGTAATTGCCGCGCACGAGCGCGTGGCATCTGCCAATGCAATCGCAAAAAAGATTCGCGAAAAATTATCTGAACGCTATATTTCCACGCCATCTGAAACAGTTCTGTCTATTATTGGTTCGGGACACGAACAAATCGCAGTGGAATTGGTGCGTGCGCTGGATAAAATTCAGCCGCCACGTCTGCGCTTGCAGGACGTGTGGCGCGTCAAATGTTTGTTTGATTTAATCCCGCAGGCCCGTACGTTTATCGAACGCGTGCGTGCAATGATGCCAGAACGTATTTTGTCTGTGCGTGATAATTTCTATGATATGGACAATCCGCGTAATTACCGCGACGCCAAACTGATTATTGATATCGGCAAAGACGGTTTTGTCGTACCAATGGAAATCATATGTCAGGTTCGTACATTCTTTGAATACGAACGCAAAACGCATGAACATTACGAGGTGGCGCGTAAAAAGGCATGCAAGACCAGCCAGAATATTGAACGTCGCTTGGCAGATTTTATGGAAGGTGGTGCAAAAGAATACAATCTGATGATATGCGACTGTTTGGAAAGTTTGTTTGACCGTGTGGGGTGGAATATCTTGTACGGCCAAGGCAACAATGTTATGTTGTTCGAAGGGTTCCCGAAAAAATGCACACTGTATTATCCGCCACGTGTGGTTGAACGCATCATGGGCAAATTGGAAGACGCCATTGAAAACGAAGTGTTTCATATTACAGATGCGCCAACAAAATTGACACAGGCCCAAGAATCAGAAATTTTCCGCTTTATGGCGAATTTCGTCTTGGTCGCGGCAATGCCGTACGGTCATCGTGGCTGGTCTGTGCCGGTTGACACGTTATCGGGACGTCTGTTTAACTTTGTCATGACAGAGGTTCAGCGTTACTACAAGAAAGACGGCAAATAATAAAAAAATAGGGCGGGGCAATATACCCCGCTTTATTTGTTTCCGGCGCGCAATTATATCATATTTTTTCCTAAATCCATAGGAAAGTTATTTTCTTGCATTACGCCACCAAATTCGTCAAAATTATCACAGGTTCAGCGTAAGAGTTGCACAGAACCATAACAAGCATAACAAAGGACTTAGATTATGCGTCAAGGTAAAGTAAAATGGTATAACGGCAAAAAATGCTTTGGTTTCATTACACCAGATGCGCCAAACGCGGACGGCAACACAGATGATGTATTTGTTCATTCCAGTGCGTTAAAGGCCGCAGGCATCAGATTCTTGAATGAAAACGATATCGTTGAATTCGAAGAAGAAGTTCGTAATGGTAAATTGTCTGTCACCGAATTGAAATTGATTCAACGTGATGAAGAATCAGCACGCAGATTCCACGAACGTCGTGCGGAACATCGCCGCGCAACCGAAGACCGCAAACAGCGCGAGGAAAAAACAACCCGCCGCGGTTTTGCGTTCTGGAAAAAATCTTAAAAAAAACGGGGCATCGCCCCGTTTTTTATTAGATAATAGATAATAGAGCATAGATAATAGATAGTGTAGCAACTTGTTATTCCGGATATTCTAGCACCCTTGTCATTGCGAGCGTAGCGTGGCAATCCAGTCAGTAGAGCCGCGCCTATGGCGCACCGTTATATTTACTGGATTGCTTCGTCATTTCATTCCTCGCAATGACAAAAGAGCTAGAATACCTGTTATAAAAAACAATCTGTTTTTACCAACTATTAGCACCCCTGTCATTGCGAGCGTAGCGTGGCAATCCAGTAAGTAATGTTGCGCGCAGCGCAAATATTTATCGTCGTCATCGGTGTGGACGGATTTTCGTGGTTGTATTTTTCCCTGTTTGCACTACAATGACATTGAACAATAACAAAAGGATTAAATTATGTGGACAGCAGTTGCAATCGTTGCAGTATTAGTTTTGTATTTTATCGCCGTGTATAACGGTCTGATTGCGCGCAAAAATCAGGCGCGCGAGGCATTTGCCACCATTGATACACAGTTAAAGCGTCGCTATGATTTGATTCCTAATCTGGTTGAAACGGTGCGTGGTGCGGCCAAGCACGAACGCGAAACATTGGACGCGGTTATCGCGGCGCGTAATTCGGCCATGAATGCAACTGGTGATGCGCGCGTGGCTGCGGAAAATCAGTTGTCCCAGACACTGAAGAGCATCTTTGCGTTGTCGGAAAACTATCCAACATTGCGCGCAAATGAAAACTTTCTGGAATTACAGCGTGAATTGTCCGACACGGAAAACAAAATTCAGGCATCGCGCCAGTTCTATAACACCGTGGTCATGGCATTGAATACCCAAATTGACCAGTTCCCGTCAAACATCGTCGCACGCGCGTTTGGCATTACGCACGAACAGTTGTTTGCGGCGGACGATGCGTCACGTGCCAACCCAACGGTAAAATTCTGATGCAAGATTTTACTCTGCATACCCATTCAATCGGTTTCGACGGTAAAAACACGCCCGCCCAAATTGGGCGGTATTTTGACCGTGCCGAGTGTTTCGCCACATCGTGCGACGTGAAAAATCGACTGAATGTTCAGAAAATACTTGATTTCCTAACAAAAATACACTAAGATACCACCCGCTGGACAATCAGAACTGATTACTGCGACGATGGTTTTGGCATCGCACGCGATAAGGAATCTGTGAAACATCTGGCACCTAAAAACCAAAAAACAAAGGATAAAATTATGGCAAGAGCAGGCGCGAAACGCAGCACTCGTAAATTGAAAATCGCCCGCAGTTTGGGCGTGAACCTGTGGGGTCAGGCAAAATCTCCATTTAACAAACGTAAATACAAACCTGGTCAGCATGGGCCAACATCTCGTGGTGGCAATTCGTCTGATTACGCAAAACAGATGCGTGCAAAACAGACATTAAAGGGTTACTATGGTAACATCGGCGAAAAGAAGTTCCGTGCATATTATTTGGAAGCTAATAATATGAAGGGCGACACACCAGATAACTTGATTGGTTTGCTGGAACGCCGTTTGGACGCCGTTGTATATCGTGCAAAATTGGCACCAACCGTGTTCTCTTCACGCCAGTTAATCAGCCACGGTCACGTCTATGTCAATGGCAAACGCGTTAAAATCGCATCTTATCAGGTCAACCCTGGCGATGTTATCACCGTCAGCGAAAAAGCAAAACAGATGCCATTGGTTGTTTTGGCACTGGAATCTGCAGAACGCAATTGGCCAGATTACATCAACGTGGACAGCGCGAATTTCACAGCGACATTTGCACGTGTTCCATCGTTCCAAGATGTTCCATACCCAGTTCAGATGTTCCCAGAATTGGTTGTCGAATTTTATTCTCGTTAAAGAAAATAAAAATCGAAATAATTATAAAAAACGCGCTGTGTCAGCGCGTTTTTTGTTTTGATTTTTATACATAAATATCATAAGATTAAAACGATAAAAATATAAAGAGTGATTACTATGTCCAAAGATATTATTTTAACAGGTATTCGTCCGACTGGTCCGCTGCATATTGGACACTTGGTTGGCGCGTTGATGCCGAATATTGCAATCCAGAATGCCGGCGGGTATGAAAAAATGTACGCCATGATTGCCGACGCCCAAGGGCTGACAGATAATTTTGACAATCCGACGCGGGTTCGTGAAAACGTGATGGAAATTACACTGGATATGTTGGCGGCTGGTTATGACCCGACAAAAACAACCATGTTCATTCAGTCAGAGGTTTCAGAACTGACCGAATTGACGTTCTATTATATGAATTTGGTGACGGTGGCGCGCCTGCAACGCAACCCAACGGTAAAAACCGAAATCGCACAAAAGGAAAAGTTTAACGGCGGTGTGCCGGTCGGATTTTTTACATACCCGATATCACAGGCGGCGGACATCACGGCGTTTGGCGCAAACATCGTCCCCGTTGGCGAAGACCAGTTGCCAATGTTGGAACAGGCATCTGAAATCGTGCATAAATTTAACAGTGTTTATGGCGATACATTGACCATGCCACGCGCGGTTGTCCCGCAATCTAAATCGGCGGCGCGTCTGCCTGGGACGGACGGCAATGCGAAAATGAGCAAGAGTTTGAACAACGGCATTTATCTGAAAGATTCTGCGGACGAAATCGCGGCCAAGGTTAAAACAATGTTCACCGATCCAAATCATATTCGCATAGAAGACCCAGGAAACACGACGGACAATCCAGTATTTATTTATTTGTCGGTGTTTGCACGTCCAGAACATTTTGCAGCGTTTTTGCCAGAATACGCGAACTATGCCGAATTGGCGGCGCACTATGAACGTGGCGGTTTGGGCGATGTCAAGGTCAAGAAATTCTTGAACAACGTAATGCAAGAAACATTGCGCCCAATTCGTGAACGTCGCGAGGCATTGGCACGCGACCCCGCATCGGTGATGGAAATCTTGCGTCGTGGCACAATGGATGCGCGTGCGGCGGCGGCTGAAACCGTCAAACGGGTCAAGGCCGCAATGAAACTGAACTATTTTGACTAGATAAAACACAGCAAGGGAGAGAAATATGAAAAAATCATTCGTCTGGGTGGGCAGTGTAATCGGCACAGGTGCGGTACTGGCATTGGTGTTTGGCTGGCTGGAACAGCCACGCGATGTTCGTACTGTGTCGGTATCGGGCGAATGCCTGACTACCGCGCCCAAGGACAGAACGGCAATCACATTGCGCGTGACAACGTTGGACACGTCTGCGGCGGTTTCTATGAAACAGGCCACGGCGAAAGTTGCCGAAATCACAGAATACCTGAAAAAGCAAGATGTCCAGATGCAGACCACCGATTTCAATTCGTATGAAAAGACCGAATGGAATCGCGAATTGCAAAAATCTGAAACGCTGGGCATTGAAACGTCCATCGCGGTCGAGGTTTCAGCCGACAATATTGACACAATTGAAAAAATCTTGACCCAATTTGCGGGCCAGAAAAACGTGTATTCTGAAAACCTGCGCATGTACACCAGCAGCGAAACCATGAAACCAATTATGGAAAAATGCTTGGGCACAGCGGTTGAAAATGCGCGCACGCGTGCGGACGCATTGGCGGCGGGCGATCGGCGTCATGCGGGCAAAATGTTGGCCGTGTCGTATGACACCAATACGCGTGGAATGTACCAGCCATTGGCGTCTAATTTCTTGCGCGCCAGTGCAAAAATGGAAACTGCGGACGCCGGCGCGTATGTTGGCGGTGGCTTGGTAACCAAGGATACCGAGGTTTCGGTCACTGTAACCGCAACATTTGAAATCAGATAATATATAACATGGTTGTCGCGTTATGCCCCATTGTCATTGCGAGCGTAGCGCGGCAATCCAGTAAATAAAACTGTCCGCCACGGCGGACACGAATTTATGCATGAACGAAATCGTTGCTGAATTTATAGAATATTTAACGAATACGAAAAACTATTCGTCGCATACCGCCACGGCATACGAAACGGACATTTACGATTTTATAAAATTCTGGGATAATTATGCGGGTGGCACGGCGACGCTGGCCGATATGGCGCGCGCCGACACATTGTGCTTTCGCGCGTGGTTGGCGGACAGGGCGCGTCGAAATCTGGCGCACAAGTCCACGGCACGTGCGTTGTCATCGTTGCGCGGTTTCTATAAATTTTTAGCAAAAAAGCACAGTATAAAAAACGATGCAATAGGATTGATTTCTTCGCCCAAGGTTCCGCGCAAGTTATCCAAAGCAATCGAAGTCACCGATGTTGAAAATATGCATGACGCCATTCGTAATATTGACGACACAGAACCATGGATTGCCGCGCGCGATTGGGCACTGGTGGTGCTGATATTCGGCTGTGGCCTGCGTATATCAGAGGCGTTATCGTTGACCAATTCTGACGTTCGCACGCACCCCGACACATTGCGTATAATGGGCAAGGGGGCCAAGGAACGCATCGTTCCCGTATTGCCCGCCGTATGGGACGCGATTGATAAATATATTGCGGTGCGTCCATTTGGCAATTCGCCCGACGACCCTTTGTTTCGCAGTGTACGTGGCCTGCCGATGTCGCCCCGTATGGCGGAAAAGGTTATAGAGCGCGTTCGTAAATATTTACAGTTGCCGGATTATGTAACGCCGCACGCGTTGCGCCATACATTTGCAACGGCATTGCTGGCGGGTGGGGCGGATTTGCGCAGTTTGCAAGAATTATTGGGGCACGCGTCATTATCCACAACGCAATTATATACCAAGGTAAATATGGCCGAAATCACCAATATTTATAACCACGCCCACCCATTGGCAGATAAATTAGAGCATAGAGAATAGAGCATAGATAATAGATAATAGATAATAGATAATAGATAATAGATATTGTGCGCCATTCGGCGCTCTCTAATAAAAAACGGGGCGGGGCCCCGTTTTTTATTTCAGCACAAAGTGCACACTGTATTGCGGTTTTTTGTCCGCACCCAATGCCGCACGTACAACCTTGTTCGATGCAACCTGAACCGCACGGGTCAGATTATCGCGGTCTTTGCGTTCGGTTTTTGTCAGGGCATCAATCGCCTTGGTGATTTCAATTTGGATTTGACGTTTCATAAATCCTGTTTCATCGGTTTCAAAGATACCCGCACTGGATACCTCTGGCACACCTTTCAAGAAACCACGTTTGTCGACAGGCAATGTTACAAATACTGCGCCGTTTGATGCGATTTTTTTACGGTTTTTATATACTTGGTCATCGGCACTGCGTTCTGTTTCGCCTTCCATAACGACAAAGCCCGTTTCGATTGTTTCGCAAACGTACGGTTCTGCGCCGTCGGCCAATGCAATCATTTCGCCGTTATGCACAACCATCATATGTTTTGCACCACCGCGTTCCATTGCCATTTTACCGTTCAGCATTTCATTAATGTAATCGCCGTGCATTGGAACAGATACCTGTGGGTGAACCAAATCATAGAAACGTTCAAATTCCGGACGTCCCGCATGCCCAGATGCGTGCAGGTGGTCGGTATCAAATATAGTATGCGTTTTAATACCCATACGCGCCAGTTTGTTGTACAAGAACGATACATCTTGTTCGCGGCCTGGAATAATAATAGAACTGAACAACACTGTATCTGTTGGCATCAGTTTCATTTCCTTTACATGGCCACGGCACAGGCGCGTCAGCATTGCATATTGTTCGCCCTGTGAACCGGTCAAGAATATCGCCTGTTTTTCTGCTGGCAAATCCTTGATTTCGCTGTGCAGATATACATCGTCTTTGCCCAGATAGCCAAATTCCATACCCATTTCACGGAATTCGGGCAACCCAACATATGGCACTGGGTTTGGATTACTGCGTTCTTTGATTGCTGCAACGCGTCCGGCGGCATGTGCGGCCTCTGCGAACATTTTCATACGTGCGATTGAACGCGAATAGCCCGTCACAATAACGCGGCCTGGGGCTTCTTGCATCAGACGTGTGAATGTATCACGAACCTGTGTTTCTGTGGTTTGTTTTTCCTGACGTGATGCAGACGTTGAATCAGACATACATGCCAACAATTTTGGGTCAGACCCAATTTCGCGCAGACGCGCAAAATCTGTCGGTTCTTCTATTGGATTGTCGTCGTTGAATGTCCAGTCGCCTGTGTGCAAGATTTTTCCTGCTGGGGTTTTGATAATCAACATCTGGGCCTCTGGCACAGAGTGCGATACGTGGAACGTTTCAACTGTAAACGGATTCAATTCCAATGTTGCGCCATGATGATCAAAAACAACAATGTCTTTTTCTGGGTTAAAATCTATTTCCATACCGCGGAATGTTTGGGTTAAAATTTCCGCAGGAAAACGGGTGCAGTAAATTGGCTTTCTGAATTTCGGCCAAATATATTTCAATGCACCAATGTGGTCTTCGTGACCGTGGGTGATAACGAAACCGACAACATCTTTTTTGCGTTTTTCCAACCAAGTTGTATCGCAGTACTGAACGTCGCCTGCGCCAATTTCTTCTTCCAGAAATCCCATACCGCAATCAACGACCAGATATTTACCTTTGTACTTGTACAGGTACATGTTCTGGCCAATATGTTCCAAACCGCCCAACGCCATAAAGTATACTTTGTCGTCGTTGGCATCATTTTCGTGTTTGTTCATACCAGAAATCTTGGCGGGCTTTTTCGCAGCCGCGACAACTTTCTTTGGCTTTGCCGCGCGTGCCGGCTTTTTTTCTGCGACCGGTGCTTTTTCGGCTTTCTCTCTAACTTTTACCATAATATAACAATCCTTTTGTTATGTTTAACGTTCACGCACCACCACCACAATCCATTGCTAATAAAGCAACGCTTTATTTGTAGTGAATCTGGTGGCAGTGCAGTTTTAATCCCTATGCCGGAATTGATACATATACAATTATAACACAGGGGAATAGTTTTTTCTAACCTAAAAAAATAATCAGATTAGAATCTCTCTTCGTATGCAATATAATAGTGCGTTTTCCCGTAATTGCAAGGGGTAATTGATGTTGACCCAGATATACAAAAAACACACCGCCCAATTGGGCGGCATGTTTATATGAAACAAAATCAAATGATTTTAGTTCAAAGCGTCCTTCAATGCCTTGCCTGGTTTGAACTTTGGCTGAGTAGATGCTGGGATTTTAATAGCAGCACCTGTCTGAGGATTGCGGCCTGTTGTTGCTTTGCGTTTTGCTGTTGCAAATGTGCCGAAACCAACCAGACGAACTTCGCCTTTCTTTTTCAAAACTTTTGTTACTGTGTTGATGAAAGAATCCAAGCAAGCAGCAGCAGTTGCTTTTGTAACTTCTGCTTCATTTGCGATTGCTTCAATCAATTGCATTTTGTTCATGTGTTTCTCCTTTCAATAATTTTTTAAGGTGTCCGACAGTTCCAAGGCAATGCCTGTGAAATATTCCGCAGGATTGCGCCACTTTTTAACTGACCACAACCGCAAGTGCTTGTATTCCACGGACATTGCCCGTACTGCTTATACGAATCGTAGAGAATTGGGGGCTTTAAGTCAAGAGTATATTTAATTTTTTGAAAATTTTATATTTGTTGACAAAAAAGATAAATTTAGTTATGAACCGCACTGGCCCGCACCGCACGCGCCCCAGGTGTGTTGTTATCACACAGGACATATGAACTGGTGCTGCCGGTCAAGTGTACCTCGCGAAAATGATTCGGGGTCAACGCCATAATCAGAATAATTACCCCCGCCCAGAACCACATCTTGGTAAACGCCCACGGGTTCTTGAAACTCTCGCGCTTGAATGAATCCTTTAACAAATTTTGGTACAATGCCCAACCCCAACTGAACATCAGTATCATTGCGGCAAACAAAAATCCAATCATGATTGAACGGGTAAATGGCATCATTGCACGTGCAACCGCATCCCATGTGCCACTGGCCGCGGGGCATACATATAATACAGACCCCGCCATTGATGCAGGCACGTTTATTGGCGTACTGACCCCGAACTGTAAATCAAACGACGTTATCAAGACAATCGCCGTCAGCATAACAATCGCAAATAACATCGTTGGTTTCATAGTGTATTACATTCCCCTTGTATCTTTATTATATCATAAATAACTAATAAATTGCAATTTCAGAAACATTGAATTACTATTTATTACATGTTCGGGAAAAAGTACAATCTTGTTGTTGGTTTAACCACATTTGACGTGAATATGCTGCACATATCTGTGCCGGCATTGGGCAAACTGGACAAAAAATTTTTACTGATTGTGCATAATGATAATCCAACTGTAACCATCACTCGTCACCAGATTCGCAAATTGGGCTATCGTGGCGATGTTCGTATTATAAACAGTGCGGAAAACGTTGGCACATTTATGGCGCGTATGGCAATAGTTTCCGCTGCGTTACGTGATGCGCCGTCGGCAACATGGGTTGTATTCTGTGATGATGATGATATTTTAACAGATATTGATATTCCGCATGTGTCGTCTGATAATTTCGCGGTTGTTCGTAATATGGCGATTGTACGTCATCGCGTGTCCGACCTGTTGCGTGTTATGCACGATACATCAGACGTCGTGGTGGATGACGAAAATGTTGTTTTGGTGCGTCCACATATGGGATTTGTCGGTACACCAATACGTATCAGTGCACTGGCGGGGCTGATGTCGGTGTTGCATGGTGTGGTTGATGATATTCGCCGTATTGATGATGATATGGATTATTGCCCGCCGTACGATGCGATAATGTGGACAATGCTGAATACATATGTACGATTCGTGAATCCTGACGCCGTGCCTATTTATATGGACATGGTGGGGTATATTGCAATCAAACTGGACACCAATACAATCAAATATGGCCGTGCGCGTATGCCGGCACGCGCTGTACATGACCATTATGCGCGTGCGGTTGCACGTTTTGATGCGGTCTTGCGTGCGGCATTGGCCGCCCCTGTGGGGCACGATAACTGATTTTTCATATTACTTTTTTGAACAAATATGTGTTGCAAGGGGGCAATAATATTTATAGAATTGCACCAAAATTCAATGGGGAAAAACAATGAAATATAATGAAATAAGAAAAACTTTTTTGGATTATTTTGAATCGCATGGTCATAAAATCGTGCCATCTGCATCGCTGATTCCAAACGACCCAACGTTGCTGTTCACGGTCGCCGGCATGGTTCCATGGAAGGGGATTTTGCAGGGCACAGAGCCCGCATTTGCACCACGTGTTGCAGACGTCCAGAAATGTATTCGTGCTGGTGGTAAACACAATGATTTGGACGAAGTTGGCTTTGACGGGCGTCATCATACGTTTTTTGAAATGGTGGGCAATTGGTCTTTTGGCGATTATTTCAAGGCCGGCGCGATTGAAATGTCGTGGGATTTGTTGACCAACGTTTTGAAATTGGACCCCGCGAAATTGCGCGTGACCACACATACATCTGACGAAGAGTCAACCGAACTGTGGCGTAAAATCGCCGGCAAAGAGGCCATTCGTTTGGGCGATCATGATAACTGGTGGTCAGCGGGCGATACTGGCCCATGTGGTCCATGCACTGAAATATTCTATGATTTTGGCGATGATATTGCGAACGAAGATGACCGTTGGGTTGAAATCTGGAATGACGTATTTATGCAGTTTGACCGTGATGCAAACGGCAATTTAACCCCACTGCCAAAACAGAATGTTGATACAGGTGGTGGTTTGGAACGCTGGGCTGCAATGATGCAGGGCAAAACAGACAACTATGATACGGATTTGTTCGTGAATCTGAAACGCGCGGTCAGCGATGTAACACATGTCATCGAAACACCCGAAAACGTTTCCAGTTTCAAGGTTATTACCGACCACCTGCGCGCAGTTGGCTTTGCGGTTGCTGATGGTGTAATTCCATCAAATACCGATCGCGGTTATGTAATCCGTCGTATATTGCGTCGCGCAATGCGACACGGCCAGTTGCTGGGGCATCGTGGCGCATTGCTGTCGGAATTGTACCCAGCATTGGTTCGTGAAATGGGGGACGCATACCCAGAACTGGCGCGTGAACAATCCCGCGTGGTGGAAATTATTCGCAACGAAGAAAACGCATTTGCAGATATGTTGCAAAATGGTATGAAATTGCTGGAAAACGAATTGCCAAAATTGAACAACAATGTGTTACCTGGGGATGTGGCATTCAAACTGTTTGACACATACGGTTTCCCATTGGATTTAACGCAAATGATTTTGCGTGACAGAAAAATTGATGTTGATGTCGCTGGGTTCGAACGCGCCATGACCGAACAAAAAGAACGCAGTCGTGCCGACACCAAGGGAACGCGTACATTATGGGAATCCCAGAATTTGCCTGCAACAGACGACAGCGCGAAATATGCGCCAAATGCAGAAATGGAATCAACCGTTTTGGGCATTTTGCGTAACGGTGAATTTGTGAAATCGGCAAACGCCGGCGACGCGGTAGAGGTAGCATTGGACAAAACGAATTTCTATGGCACCCAGGGCGGGCAGGTTGGCGACAGCGGTGAAATCGTGCGCGATGGCGCAACTGTTATGACCGTGACCGAGGCCGCGCGTGCCGACAATGTTGTGATTCACAAGGGTACATTGACGGCAGATTTAGCGGTTGGTGATACGGTTAAACCCATTATCAATTCTGCAGTGCGAGCCCAAACTGCACGTGCGCACACAGCAACACACCTGTTACAAGCGGCGTTGCAGCACGTTTTGAACCAAGATGTGCACCAGCGTGGGTCCAAGGTTTCGCCAGATTCTGTGCGCTTTGACTTTTCGTTTGGGCGTGCAATGACAGATGACGAAAAACATGCTGTCGAAGAACTGGTAAATAAATGGATTGCGGCCGATATGCCGGTTGCCCACGAAGAAATGTCGCTGGACGCGGCGCGTGCCAAGGGCGCAACCGCATTGTTTAACGAAAAATACGGTGACACGGTCAAGGTTATTACGGCTGGTGATGTATCGTGTGAATTATGTGGTGGAACACATGTATATCATACGGGCGAAATATTAAAGGCACGTGTGAACAAAGAAAAATCCATCAGCAGTGGTATTCGTCGTATCACAATGTCTGTTGGAACATTGGCAGAATAAAAAACGGGGCATCGCCCCGTTTTTTATTCCCCTCCCGTGTGGGGGTGTCGCAAACAAGTGCGACGGGGAGGGTACTAGTCAGTGATATAGTGATTCAGTGATTTAGTTTTATAATACTTGTACATATCATTTGAACTTTGCACTTTGAACTCTGAACTTTACACTAACCCATCACGGCACATATTCGCAAAGACCGGCGCATCCAATCCCAACATTGGAATCAAAACGCTGGGGCGGGCATCAATAGTGATATTGTGTGTTGTCACAACGCCATCTGTTATTGTCTTTGCCACCGCACTGGGTAAATCGCCGCGCCCAATGCACGACGACAGATACACAAAGCATTCGTCATTGTCGCCCAGGTTTTGAATCGCCAACGCCCGTGCAAAAATGTTCAGGGTAACATCGGCCTTGGACGCGTCTTTTGTCCATGGACTGCCGCCACCAACAGGGCACGCGGTTGAATAAAAATCACACGCCAATTTGCGTCCTGTTATACCGCAGTCGGCAATTGACGCATGATATGTATATCGTCCCGTGCCGTTGATAATTATGTGCCGTGGGCGCGCGCCCAATGTGCGCACGACAAAATCTGTTAAATCAGTGTCACGTAACATCGGAATTGCAACAATCGCGGTGTCAATCGTGCCATCGTCGTCCAACGTGATTTGTGTTTTGATGTCCAGCCCCAGTGTGTCTGATTCGCGCGCCAACCCATACAGTGCGCGGTTTAATTTCCGTGCCAGATACAGTTCGCGATTTATTTGCCCCGTGCCCCGACACGCGTACCCTACAAAGACCCCTTGGTCGCCCCAACCATCGCGCACAACCCCACGGTTGATGTCGGGTGATTGAACGCCAATCATATTTATGATTTCAATTTGGTCGGGGTTGATTGTGCAGTTGCCCCACCGCGTGGCATAGTCGCGGGTATAACCAATTTCCGCCAACGCGTCAATCACGTATGTCCGCACGTTGTCCAGTTTAACGTGCCCTGTGATTTCACCGCCCAGTGCGACGGTGTTGTTTTTTATCATGACCTCGACCGCGTATTTTACGTGCTGGTCTTGTTCAATCATTCTGTCCAAAATATAACTGGAAATATAGTCGGCAATTTTATCAGGGTGTCCAAGCGACACCGCTTCCGCAGTTTTCTGCATTTTTTCACTCCTTGTTTAGTCCGCTGTTGTGGGACAAGTCAGGTTAAATCCACATTGACGCCACCGTTATTGATAACGCCGACATAATATTTTATCTTTATACGTAAAAAGTCAAGAGACAAAAAATGCTTTACATATTTTTTAATATTTTTTAATATTGCACTGTCAACAACAAAGGAAGGAAAAATGGCACAAAAAACAGTTAAAAAGACACCTGCAAAGAAAGTTGCAGCGGTCAAAAAAGCACCTGTGAAAAAGGCGGTTGCCGCGAAAGTTGCACCTGCTAAAAAAACAGTTGCCAAGAAAACAGTTGCTAAAAAAGCAGCCGCCCCAGAATTGAAACCAGTTATCGTCGCTGCCCCAGAAACACACGAATGCGGCTGTGGCAAGAATTGCCCATGCGGCTGCAAATGTGGTTGCCGTGGCGTTCGTTTCTTCAAGAAATTCGTTGTCATTCTGATTGTGTTTGCGTTGGGTTTTGTTGCAGCAAAAATGTGCTGCGGTGGCCCACGTCCAACATTTGTGAATGGCTGCATGGACGTTGCGTCCGTTAAATGCCCAAAATTGCAAAACGCATTGCCAATGATGGATATGGACAACGACGGCTGCATTACCAAGGCAGAGTTCAAGTCGTTCAAGCACCAGATGCGTCGCGCCGCAGTTGAACAAGAAGTTCAATCTGAAATCGCAGAATAAAAAACGGGGCATCGCCCCGTTTTTTTTTTATCAGAGCATTTTAATAATAACAATCTTCACTGAATTCGTATTCTCCTGTTGCGTCTGACAGTTTTGACCCAGATGGCAAGTAACAATCGCCTATTTGTGTTGCACCGGCATCAGGGGTTGTGCCCTGGATGGTGCCGAATGTAGGACAACGTACACAATCTTTTTGATTGCTTGCCGTTGGATTGCCATAATACCCCCGCGCGCAACGATATGAATACTGCCACTCTGTATTACACAAACCAGCGGGCAAGTCATCTATACAAGAACGAAAACCCCTCATTTCTGTACCGCAGTCATCGCCGGCACTACATATGCTTTCCCAATCATAGACCCACGTATTACAAGTACTCTCATCCGCACACGGCCTATAACAGTTATATGTCCGGCCACCACATTCACACGTCCCATTTCCACACGAGAAAGCAGCTTTTGATGGATTCCATACGAATCCATTGCATTCGCTGTCCGCGGGACAATATGGTACGGCATATGCAGGAATAACACTGCATGCCAATATCAATGCGACCAATAAAAATTTCCCGCTCATATTCTATATCCTCCAGATTTCCCCAAATGAAAAACCACCAGTTTTCACAGGTGGTCAGGAGGTTGAGAACAATCCAATGAATTGTGTCGCGTATTTGATATTCCGCGAACCCTCCTGACCCAAATGTCAGGAGTTTTTATTTTTCGTCCGAATACTAAAAAAGCGCGTACACCGCGCCACATGAATTATTCAGACGCATTGGAACGGGTTCTCACACCCCATCGTTGGAACGCCCAACGACATTAGGATTATATGAAGTTTATAAAATAAAAACAAGTGGAAAAAGTTTGTGCGTCGAATGGCGCACATCTATTATCTATGCTCTAAAAAACACGCCATTGGCGTGTTTTTTATTTCCCTTTCAAGATTCTGGCTTTGTTTTTATCCCATTCGCGCTGTTTTATGGTTTCACGTTTGTCGGCGCGATTTTTCCCATAACCAATACCCAACAATACCTTTAATTTCCCGCGATTGTTAAAATACAGTTTCAGTGGAACAATCGTTGCACCACGTTCCTGTAATTTGCCAATTAAACGGTTTATTTGCGCACGATGCAATAACAGTTGGCGCGGGCGACGTTCGTCAAAATTCACAATGCGTGCCGCCGTCGGCAATTTCTGAATTTCTATGCCCGCCAAGTATAAATCTGTGCCGCGACGCTGGACAAACCCATCAACAATCGTTACCAATCCATAGCGAATGGATTTGATTTCTGCGCCCGTCAGGGAAATGCCGGCCTCGATGGTGTCGGTAATAGAATAACTGAACCGCGCCTTGCGATTTTCAGAAACTTGGCCAAATTTAATAATACTTCTGCGTGTCATAGTACGTCTATTTTACATCATGTTTTGCAAATTGCAAATTGCCACGCATGCGCGGGTACAAATTATACGTATTTTGTTCCAAAATTGGGGCAAGTTGTTCCAATGTCAGCCCATGAATATCAGCCAAAACGCGTGCGGTTTCCACCACCATAAATGGTTCACATTGTTTACCACGATATGGCACAGGGGCGCAAAAAGGGCTGTCTGTTTCAATAACCAATCGGTCGGTTGGAATCTTTGCAAATGTTTCGCGGATTTCAGCAGCGTTTTTGAATGTCAAAATGCCACTGGCAGAAAAATAGAAACCGCGGTTTAACATTTCGCGCGCCATATCCCATGAACTGGTGAAACAATGCATAACACCACGAATATTGTCGCGCAAAATGTCCAGCGTGTCGTGTTCTGCGTCGCGCGTATGAATTGCCACAGGCAAATCGTATTCCCGTGCAATATCCAATTGTTGCGTAAACAATTTAATTTGTGCGTCGCGCGTATCGCCACCACATTCGTGATAATCCAGTCCGATTTCGCCCACACCCACCACACGCGGATTGGTCAACACGTCGCGGGTCAAGAATTTTGCTGCATCCACACCGTGATATTCGGGGTGAATGCCAATCGTTGCCCAAATATTATCGTGCGTGTTTGCAATTTGCACCGCGCGCGCAATGTCCGCTGGGTCGGCGGTTGGACAAATTATTTTTGAAACGCCTGTGTCTGCGGCACGCGCAATTACGGCATCTAAATCACCCGACACGTAATTGTCGGTCAAATGACAGTGTGTATCTATAAACATTTCTTGATATCCAATATAATTTTGAACAGTGCGGTTTCAGGTTCCAAATTGACGTCACGTATACTGTTGATTGTTCGGGTGGCGTCTGAATACATGTCCGCCAAACCGAAATGCGCAATTACGTCCAACAATATACCATACAACGCCGTGTCCGCCGCCAGTCGTCGCGCAATCGTCATAAAATCCACAGAATTAGATTGTGGGTTTTCCAGTGTTTCTATTAAATCTTCGTATATCGCGTCGCCACCGGTGCTTTTCAGTGCGGCAATTTTACCGAAACTGCCATTGGCCAATTTTAATGTTTCGGTACTGATTTGTTCATCGGGAATAAAGTGCGCGCACAGTTGACGCATTTGGTCAATGGTCAGGGGACGCATTTTTTCCACGCGGGCACGCGAACGAATTGTCGGCAATGTATTTGCCAACTGGTGCGCCACGACCAAGAATAAAACCTTGGCAGGCGGTTCTTCTAATAACTTCAGAATCGCATTCGCGGCATTTGTGGTCAATTCATCCACAGAATCAATCAGTACAACGCGCCATTCGCCCGACATAGACGACATTTGCATTTTATCAATAATGTTGCGCACGGTATAAACCGAAATGGATTTCATATCGGGCTTTGGATTGCCGTCTTTGTCAATATTGTGCGCTGAATCAATTACAAAGAAATCCCCAACATTACCGTATACCATACGTGCGATTTTGTACGCCATTGTTGCCTTGCCAATGCCGCGCGGCCCCGCCAACATCCACACGGGATGCACAGGATACACGTCGCGGTTTTGCCATGCATCAATAAAGTGTTGCATCACGTCATTATGTCCAACCAAAATATTGGAATCGGCTGGTGCAGGGAAAGTATATAAAACCGGTTTTTTTCTTGGTGGCATGCGAGTATCCCTAGTTGATTCCAAATAATACCGATATGTTTCTGATTACACGACCAAAGAACTGTGTTTTGGACACTTTGTTTTGGGCAATCAATGGGGTGCGCGCAATAATACGCCCGTCACGTTCAACCAATACTTCGCCCAGCACATCGCCCGCCGAAATCGGGGCAGGGTGTGGGTCATCATACCGTGCCAAAACGCGAATGCCAGCCATAGTTTGTTTTTTTGGCAATGTGATTGCAAAATCCTTGGCCACTGTACCAATCACAAATTTTTCCCGCCCATACCACACGGGTATTTTCGCAATTTTGTCGCCCGCACGAAAGAATACGTGATTCTTGGTTGTTTCGTAACCATAGTTCAGCAGTTTTTTCATCTCGGCCGCCAAGGCATCGTGTCCCTTGCCGTTAAAGCCGTTTATAACGCCAATCAGGCGACGCCCGCCAACGCGGCTGCTGGCCACCATGCCATAGCCCCCTCCGGCGGTATGACCTGTTTTCAGTCCGTCCGCACCCGCCATAATAAACAGCAGTTTATTATAGTTCAACGTGTGCGTGCGTCCCCATTCGCGACACCAGTCGGTCTGGTGTTCGGCAAATTCAAAACGTTTGGTTGCAAACATAGGATAGATTTCTGGATAATCAGCAATGATGTGCGTGGCCAATGTTGCCAATTCGCGACTGGTCATCAAATTGTTAGGGTCGGGCAATCCACTGGCATTACCGAATGTCGACAGTGGCATACCGATTGCGCGCGCCTTTTTCGCCATTAAATCAGTGAACGCGATTTCAGACCCCGCCAGTTTTTCCGCCACAACCACTGATGCGTCGCCCCCTGACAGTACAATCAGTCCCAAAATTAAATCACGCACAGACACAGTCTGACCCGCTGTCAGACAAATCTTGCTGGCGGGATACCACAGTGGGTTTTTATAGTCGGCATTTTGGCTGACGGGTAATCTGTCGTCCATGGTCAGACGCCCCGCCTTGATTTCGTCAAACAGCACGGTCAGCGTCATCAGTTTTATCATTGACGATGGCGGCATCAGCGTATCAGCATTTTTTGCCACAATTTCCGTACCGGAATCATAGTCAATCAAAAACGCCGAACGTGCACGTGTTGAAAAATCAGCATTTGCAGCGGTTGAAATCAGTGAAAGTATAATTGCGAATATTTTCTTGTTCATGATGCCATGATACTAGCAAGAATATCGCACATTGCCAACAAATTTTTATGCCATATGCGCAATAAATTCGTCGCCATTGATATCAGTCAACAAAACGTCGCAAACTGTGCGCGCCGGAATCGCGTCGCCAACGATTTTTACAGATATATCGTGCGGGTCGCGCGCCATATTTTTCTCTTCGACCAAAACTTGGACGGTTTTGCCGATTTGTTGGCGCATAAATTCCAATTTATTGGCGTTTGCTGCATCGGTTATGATTTTTACGCGTTGTTTGCTGGTGTTGTGCGGAACTTGGTCGGGCATGGTTGCCGCAACCGTATCAGGGCGCGGGGAAAAGGGAAACGCATGAATCTTTATCGGGCGCGTCGCGCGTACCAATGCCAATGTGTCATTAAAATATTCGTCGGTTTCCCCAGGAAAACCGCATATAATATCCCAACTGAACGTAATGTTATCGCCTGCGGTGGCAACTATTTTGCGCACCATTTCCGCATTGTGACGGCGACGCATAGCGCGCAGAATGGCATCACACCCAGATTGCATAGACAGGTGCAGATGTGGCATCATACGTGGTTCGTTATGCATTAAATCAATCAGTTTGAAAATTTGTGGCGACGCCGGATCCATTGACGACAGGCGCAATCGTTGAATTTCTGGTACGTCGCGCAGTAATTGCGCACATACGTCTGAAATCAGCATACCATCACGAGCATATGACGCCGTGTCAACGCCGGTCAGGACTATTTCTGTAAACCCGCGCGCCACGGCGGTGCGCGCATCATTCAAAATATCGGCGTACGCAAATGAAACCGATGGCCCGCGCAACGCCCGCGTAATGCAATATGTGCATTGATGATTGCAACCGTTCTGAACCTGAATAAATTGCTTGGACAATACGGTGTCGCCGTGCACAAAGTTCGCCACACGTGGATTCTCGAAATGACATGGTGCGTCTGCCAGTGCAGTCAAATATGCAGACAAATGCATTTTATCGCGGTTATCAACAACGATTGCGTTCGGAATCTGTAAAAACAGGTCGGGGTTGCGTGTGGCGGCGCATCCTGTTACAAAAATAGGGGCGTCAGGATTTTCGCGTGCGATTTTGCGAATGGTTTGCCCCGATTGACGCTCGGCCTCGGCCGTGACGGCGCAAGTGTTGACCAAAATAGCGGCAGGCATAACGCGCGCCAGCATTTCTTGGATTTTTTCTGATTCCAGTGCGTTCAGCCGACACCCCATAGACAGGGTCACAATGTTATTTTTATTATTTTCTGCTTGCATTTTGTACGTCCTTGGGGCATTATAGCGTGGTTAAAAACGATTTCAACAAAGGATTTTATGATGGCCCGTACCACAAATTCAGATACATTACCATTTGTAGAAAGCCGTTATGAACTGGGAATGTTGGCGTCCCAGCGTGTTCGCGACTTGAACGGTGGGGCAACGCCTGTGGTCGAAAAAAACGACGACAAATTGACGGTTGTTGCACTGCGTGAAATTGCCAGTGGCAAATTGGATGTGAACAACGTTCGCCACGAATTTATTCAGTCATACAAAGATACCCCTGCGGCCGAAGCAGGCGAAGAATCATTAGAGGTTGGCGCAACCGAAGATCCATTGTTGCGTGAAATTGATGCAGAATTGGAAAACGCATTGGTTGACGAACCTGTTGACCCACAACAGACGGAAAACACAGCGGATTTGTCTGCTGAATAATCTGTCCTACAGATACGGAGACGTCGCATAGTTGGTCTAGTGCGCTACATTGGAAATGTAGTATACCGGCAACGGTATCAAGGGTTCGAATCCCTTCGTCTCCGCCAGTTATTATTTTCAGTGTTTTGTTCAAGGACATTGAAAGGAAAATTTAACTCATAACAAAGGGTTTTGCCCTTTAATTGCAAAGTTCGGAAGATGGATTTCAGCATTGCGCGCCGGGATTCAACTTCCGAACTTTTTATAAAATTATCCGCCACATTCTGCGCGGCGCGGAAAAAATCCACGATTGTGTCATTCACACCGACATCGGCCGCGCGGTGCGTTTTTTCAGATTCATAAAGCGCGGACAATTCATTTGTTAAATCTGCCTTTTTGGCGTCGTATGTTGCATCGTCAATGCGTCCGTCCAAATATAGGTTTAACAGGTTGTCATGGCGCGTTTTTGCGGTTGTTATGTTGCGCTGGATTTCCGATAATGCGCGCGCGTGAAATTCAGATTCTATGTCCTTGGCCGATTTTAAGTAATCCGATACCGCAGACACCGTTTCCGACGGCACCTGCATGCGTTGCAGAATCTTGTAAATTTGTCCGGTCACAATGTCTTCATTTACGGCCAAATGCCGTCCGGATTCGTCCCAGGTCATAAGATATGTGTATTTATTCTTTTTCCGTTCGGTTGTGACAACGCGGCCGGAATATGCGTCCGTAATCAGACCACGATATAAATAATCCTTGGACCCCCAACGGGTGGCGCGGTGCGTATTGCGGCCGGATAACACATCCTGGCATTTGTCCCAGGTGGTGCGATCAACAAGGCGCGGGTGGTGGTGTTCAAAAGTGTATTGCCCCCAACGGGCCACACCATAATAAAACGGATTTTGCAAAGTTCGATGTATGTATGATTTCGGCAACGGTTTGCCGGTGCGGCCGCGCAGGCCCAAATCATACGCCAGGCGCACCAATGATTTCAATGATGTATCGCCGGCCGCAAATGTTTGAAATAATTGCCGCACGGCCCCGGATTCGCGGTCGTCCAACACAATGTCGGCAAGTCCCGCCGCGTCGCGGACATTTTTATAGCCCAGCGGGGCCATTCCGGGAAATTCGCCCTTGGCAACCTTGGCCCGGACACTGCGCGCGACATTTTCCTTGAAATGCAGACTGTATGCCTCGGCCATCATGACGGACTGGTGCCAAAACAGAATGTCGGTTGCGCTGGATTTTGCGTTTATGACGATGTTTTCGCGCGCGAAATGGATTTCCAGTTCGCCGGATTTTCGGTATTTTTCCAAAAGTGGAATTTCCATAAACGACCGTTGTGCACGGTCAACACAGTCAATCAGCAGTGGCGCACGATTTTTTATGCAGAATTTGATACATTCAAGGAATTGCCGGCGGTCGCCGACGGTGCTGGATTCAATAAGTACAAATTCGCGCAGTATTTCCATTTGCCGGCGTGCGGCATATTCTTTCAGGCGTGTAGTCTGCGCCGGCAACGATAATTCGCGATCTTGTTTGTCCGATGAAATCCGCGCCAAAATTACGCAATTCGTTGTTGACATTGTTTTCCATGTTTGCCGCCGCGCATAAAAATTGCACAAAATTGCCAATTCCGTCGGACAGTTCAAGCGTGTTTAATGCCAGCCCCCCACAGGTTGCCAATTTTTCAAAATGCCGTTCGGCACGTGTTTTCATCAGTAGTGTTCCGTTTTTTTATAGGATTGTCAAGGTTTAACCATGAAAAGCGATTGCGGCGTTGGCCCACATCACGGCCTGTTCAAGGGCGCGTAGTGCCAGCATTTGTTCACCGGATTGCGCGGTGTGACGCGCAATCAAGTGCGCAAATTCACGCGCGGCCGTACGGATTTCGTCATATTTTTGTATTTGTTCATTGTTTGGCGCATGATATGTGAACGCCGTGTCAATGAATTTGTCCAGATCAAAAGTTTTGTCAGACATTATAAGACCCCCATTTGTTTCATTTTTTGTTCAATTTCCGCGTTTAATTCACGGGTGCGCGGGTCGCCCATGCCGTTGTGGTTGTGCGCATGACATCCACAAAAGCGATTGCATAAAGGAATAAGGTTTGTTATGTCGTCGCCGTTTTGGCGGCCGCGCGGATGGTGTATGTCCAATGTTTTGCCGGTGGGGTCAACGCGACCACATAAAAAGCATTGATAACCCCAGTGGGCAAAGCCCTTGTCGCGATATTCGTCTTTGCGGCGGCGTGCCCGGCCGGACATCGGCCGCAGTGTGCAATTAACCGATTTTTGTGCCCCAGGGCGCACACGAAAGGTTGAGTTTGGGTAATATTTAACACCCGGCTTGCGTTTGAATTTAAGCATGGCGGCCCCCGTTTAATTATTCAAGATTCGAACAGGTTGGCCGGCGGCGCATTGTGGGCCGCGGGTGGTTTGTGTGGTGTTGACGCAACATTCCCAACGGTTAAACACCGGGTCAAATATGCAAGTTTCCGGTTTGGGTTCGTTTGTTGATGCGCCGACCAACAGGCCGATCACACCGGCAAAGAATATCGCAAGTACGACATCGCAATGAAAAGATTTTGGTTTCATACCGTTCCCCTGTGGCTATGTATATGTTTGTATTGTAATGTATAAATTACAGATTGTCAATATCAAAAAGTAATGTAAAAATTACAAAGAAGAAAGGAGTGAATGATGTAAAATATAAACAAAGGACAAAAACATGTTGGATAATAAGTCGATTGTTGCAAGAGTGCGTAAATTTGGACATAATATTGGGGCTTGTTCCGATGCCGCAATATGTGAAAAATGCAGAATTGGAAACAGGATGGCACTTAAAAATGTATCAAGTGCAAAAACCAGTCCACAGATCGGAACATTGGATAAGTTTGCGCGCGGCCTGGGGGTGCGGATTGAAGATTTGATTTATGATACCACGGACGCAGACAGGGAAATGGCCAGTGTGTGGGCGAATTTGTCCGAATACGAAAAGACCGAAACAGTCGTTTATGCAAAAATGATGATAAAAGAAAAAAACGAAAATATCAAGAAAGCCGCATAATTGGGCGGGTCGGCAACATGATAATGGTTGATTTTATGACGGCAATCGTTATAATTGCCGCATTGGGCGGGTTTATAGCAGGAATAAGTGAAATATTATAGAGGCCATTGTATGGCAAAGGAACAGTACGAAAACATAATAGACGAATTTAATCAAATCGCGCGGCGCATTGAGGGGCCGGTTTCCGAAATGCAACAAAAATTGGATTCGGTCGATTGGGCTTTGGGCGATTTTATTAAAATGCAAAACGCGTTGATTCGCGCGGTGCGCTGGAATACGCGGATTATTATTGTGCTGTTGATTGTGTTGATCATGACGATTGGTCAATAACAAATCATAATATCTGCTGTTTGCGCTGGTTTTTATGCCGGCGCATTTTTGCTTGGGATTATGTGAAAAGCACGATCTAAAAAACAACTTGACTTTTAACTGTTTTTGACATACAATAACAATATGATAAAAACGAACGAAAAATATTCTTGGGATTCAGGCAAACGTGAATTGAACATCGAAACACGTGGTTTGGATTTCGTTGCCTTGGCGGATTTTGTGTTCGCCGACCCAAACATCGTAATCGTTGAGGACGAACGCCGCGATTACGGCGAAACACGATACTTGGCGTATGCGATGGTTGGCGAAACCCGGCTGTGTTTATGTTATACCCCGCGCGCCGGCAAAACCCACCTGATAACGATTTTTAAGATGCACAAAAAAGAATGGAGCAAATACTATGACACCAAAAAATAAAATACCCGCCGAAATCCAGAAAATGCTGGACGCCGCCCCGGAATTTACGACCGACGAGGTTGGTGTCCGCCCCGGCCAGGTTGTTGGTCGCGGATTTGCCACGCATCGCGATTTGATAAACCGTGCCGGCCGACCCAAGTCAGCCGACCCGCGCGTTAATGTGTCAATCCGATTGCCCAAATCGTATGTGGAAAAAATCCGCAGCACGGGCCGTGGATGGCAGACGCGCCTAGGGGCGTATATTTCAAACGGCATAAAGGCCGGCGTGTTATAAAGTCGAAAATAAACCAAACCTATAACGGGCGTTTTGCCCGTTTTTTTGCATGACTAATTACAATAAGATGTTTGTGTTGCGCTGGTTTTTATGCCGGCGCAATTCTTTTTTATTTGTTGTGTAATCCGTGGATTACAATTTTTGTTTGACATTGTGTAATTTATAGATTACTATACAGGTATAGCCATTGAGGGAAAGGATGAAGAAATGTCAGTCGGATTTAGGTGTGCAACGCATATTGCCGTTGGGCAACGACCGGCCTATTTTATCATATTTGACACCAGTTCGCATCGAAACATGGCGCGAAGAAGGCTTGTTTTACAAAACAGGTCACGGCATTGTGCCAAAGATGCGATTTTTAATGCGTGTGCGTTCCCAGGCGTTTGATTACAGCCCGCGCGCCATGACAGAGGCGCGGTCAGAAAGTGGCAATGTTTCCAGACAAGAAATATTGATGGACAAAAAATTAGCGGCCCAGCGTAAATTCGCGCCGGTAAGCGACCCGGTCATGCGCGAAATTATGATCCGCATGATTGTCACAGAAAATTTGTTGTCGGCACGGTATATCGCAAAAAAGCACGGTATTCCGTGGCCGCAATTCAAAATTGATTTTAATGAGGCCGTTGACGCAATGATGGACGCGGCCGACCAACAAAGGAGGTAAATATGCCACGCGGAGTGTACGAACGCAAAAAGACAACAATCACCCCCGCGACACGAACGCCGCGCCGGCCGAGGCGAGCAAATTGAAAATCGGTATGTTGGCCCTGCGCGGATATTTGATGGCAATTATGTTGTCGGGTGGCGCGGTGGACGGCCGGGATATTGAACGCATGGGCCGAATAATAGACGAGGCGTTGGGGGACGAATAGCCCAAAGGAGGAAACGGTGGCAAAACAGATAAAAATGCGGTCGGCGACGGAAATACAAAGCCGGATTGACGCATTGGAACGACAGCACGATGCGTATGCCGGCAATGCGGCGTTGCAGGTACAACGGGACGCGATTTTACGTGAAATTGCGGCATTGCGCTGGGTGCTGGGCGACGATGGCGCGATACCGTTCAGATCGTAGGGGCGGCCCGTGTCAATAAAACTGGACCGGTTTAGATACAACCTGTCGCAGGCCGAGGCGGAAATCCGGCAAATGGTCCGCGCCGGGTTGGGTGACGAACAAATTCGCCGATTTTTGGGGTTGACACCGCCGCAGTATGTCGCCGCAAAACGGTCAATGAAGAAAAAAGTATGGATTGCGCACAACGAGATTGAATATGCCCAAACAAAGAAAACATAGATTGGTTTTATATGTTAAGGATTCAGCCCGTGCGATTGGAATTATCGAACGGTTGTGGGCGGTTGGCGAGTTGACGGATGAACAGCGGCAACAAATGGTCGCAAAAATAGACGCAAAACATTTGGTGGTCGAGGCAGAGAAAAAAGAAAAACTAAAAAAACAAATGGCGCAAATTCGGGCGTTTTACACAAATAACGACACGGATTCAAGCAAAACACGAAAGGAGTAAAAGGTGGCAAAAAGGGAGGCGTTTTTGATATATGGCGCGTGGCAGGAACCGATAATGCGCCTGTCAAACGAAAGCAAAGGGATGCTTTTGGTAGCGTTGCTTGAATATCACAATTTTGGTCGTGAAATTGATTTGCCAATTGATGTTCAGATGGCGTTTTTGTTCATGAAAAAACAGATGGATATGGACGCCGAAAAATATCAAACGACATGCGCAAAGCGTGCCGAAAGCGGCAGAAAAGGCGGCATTACAAAGCAAAACAAGCAAATGTTAGCAAATGCCAAAAGTGCCAAGCAAAACAAGCAAAAGCAAGCAAAGTTAGCAGATAATGATAAAGAAAAAGATAAAGATAATAACAACACCAGTGTTGTTGTTGATGGCGCAACAACAACAGCAAACATGTCAACCGCAGAAATAAGACAAAAATTATCCCACAAATTTTATGTTTCGGGGCGTAGCGATGCAGAGTGCCGCCAGGCACTGATAGCGGCGCGGACATTTAAGGGGCGCACCATTGGCCGCATGGCCAACGGGGAGCCGGCGGACATAACGCTGGACGGGAAAGAAATTTGGGAGTTTGACCGCGAAATGGACATCGCAGTCGGATATAGGGTTTGGTTGGAACGCCTGTTGGCGCAACGCGACGCAATGCAAGAGGCGACAAAATGACAATGATAAGGATTATCGGATTTTATCGCGGCGCGTTTATTGACGGGAAATATCAGGTCATAAGTGCAGACGACATATTGGCGTTGGCAACGCTGTATGGCGAATTTCGCGGCGCGATTATGAAAATCAACAAACAAGGAGGTGCGGTATGTCGGAATTAAGCGCGTGTGCATATTGCGGCGCACCCGCGATTATTCACACAGAGGCGGGTTTGTATTACGCCCGTTGCAGTAAGTGCAATGAACACGGTCTGTACACATTTTTGGGCAAAACGACGCGCGCCGCCACAGAACAATGGAATGATGCCAATGGCGATCGCAAACGCGAATTTCGTAAAGCGTGCCAGGACGCACAGATTGTGCGGTCAAGATACGAATATCGGGTCGCCGGCGTGGCGTACGACCTGTTGAGCCAGGTGGCAAATGTTGCCAGCACAAAACCGAACACAATACTGGGGGCGTTTAAGCGCAACGGTGTTATGGAGGGCGAGGTTTTGGTCGGTGGTGTAAAGATTCAACGATTTTTCAAACACAACAAAGGAGTGAAAAATGTCAGTCAAAACTGAACATAACGGCAAAAAAGTCGGCGATTTTATCCAAAACACATGGGGTTGGTACAAGATACTGGGGTTTGTGGGCGATGACCGGGTGCGCATTATGGCCTATGACATGCGGGGGGGGGTATTAGTTGCCGATAAATTAAACCCGGATGGGTATATCGGAAAAATCGAAAATTACAATTTTAACACGGAAAACCCCGAAATATAGATTTTGAACAAATAACCAAAGGACAAAAAAATGGCAACAAATATAAGGGATACAGGAATGAACACAGGAGGCGTTTTATTGATTATCTTCATTGTATTGAAGATTGTGGGCGTTATCAATTGGTCGTGGTGGTGGGTATTGTGTCCGCTGTGGATACCAATTGTTTTGGTCGTCGGCGTTGTCCTTGTGGGTTTAGTCGGCGTTGCGATTGTAAACTGGAAAGAATTATTTGGAACCGCCAAAGGAGGAAAGAGATGCAAATAGTCAAAGCGGAAATTATAAAAACGCGCCAAGAACACAGAAAAACCGAATATTGGGTCGTTATTACAAAAAAATGTGGTTTTTGGATATTTTCGTCATATGTACGCGCAAAATTGAATTGGGTGTTTGATTCATATGAACAGGCCCATAAATGGGTTCGCCGGAACTGGCCAGATGTCAAAATAGTCACAGGATGCCATGAGGCATAAAGAATGAATAGACACAATCATTTTGCGAGAGGGTTTATCCGGTCTGTTCACAGACTGATTGGTTGTAGGGGGCATTTTATTGTGGGTGATAACAATGGGATGTTTTTTGAATGTTCAGTATGTGGTCGCCGCCGGTATATCAAACAGTAAAAAATAAGGGCTGGATATGACGGTTGAAGAATGGATTGATGCGTGCAGAAAATTGATTTGGTACGGCATTCGGAAGAAAACTAACCTGATGTGGGATGAGCAAGAGGATAGGTTCCAGGATGTTTGTATGGTCATTTGTGAAAAAATAGACAAGTTGAACAATATGCCAGAAAAACAGGCAAAAATGTATATTTATTGGTCAACCGTTCGTATGCCAAAGCGACACACATGGGGAAATGCGAAGTTTATGACATTGCTGGACGCCGACAAACGAAGAAAAGAGTTGTCTGGCCGCGGGATTGAAGAAAAAGAAGACCCGTTAGCGTGGTTGGACGATGGAGGAAAATATCGCCCGGACAGTGAATATTGGGAATATTTGCGCCGTCGTGAACGCAGGGAAAATGCACAAGACCAGTTGGAACAATACAAAATCATCAAAAAACTGTGCGCTGGGGTTCATAAAGCAAAAATATACGGTGGCAATAAAGGGTTCGGATTAAATGCGACAGCGTATCAAAAAGCGCAATTAAACGCATATGCGGCCATGATATCCCATGATCCACTATTTAAGCAGGAACGGGCAATGAAAAGCCGTCTGTATCGAGGAATGAATAAAGAGAAAATAAAAGAACATTGTCGCCAAAAATACAATGACATTAGGTATAACCCGGTTAAACATGCCGCATTTTTGGCCAGAAATCGTGAAAGAGTGGCAAAAAGACAAATGTGCAAACAGAAACGATTGCGACAGCAAGAAATTGTATCACAGACATATTTGGGGGGGCGGCTAGAGGCGGCATTTCAAATGATAGAAAACGAATATAAAAATAAGGGAGCATAAGCATGGGTCAAACAGCAAAAAACGATTTAGGTGAGTTAAATAACATTTTGTTTAACCAGTTGCGAAAATTATCGGCGGCGCAGACAAAAGAGGAAATGAAACAGGAAATTGACCGTTCCGGTGCAATTTGTAGTGTGGCCGGCCAAATTACGGCCGGGGCGTCACTTGCGCTGCGCGCCACCTGTATTGCGGGCCAAATCAAGGTTCCGGATATGCTGCAAATTGAAGATAATTCAGCCGTAAATTGTGAGGGGCTTGATTAAAATGACAGAAATATACAATCCGGACAATATAAAATTATATTTTCGGAAAGATGGTGTTTTTTTCAAGACGAATGACAATAAATTGGAATCTTATTCGTTTTATGTATATGTACGAGAATATGGGCAGATAGAGAAAAAACAAAATATAGTGATTCATTTAGATGGGAATAGAAAAAATTTTAATCCCGAAAATCTGTTTTGTGTGCCGAGGAGTTGTTGGATCGTATTTCGTGAACTGCGTTCGTATCCAATGAGCCGAGAACAAGCAGAAACATTGTGTATGATCGCACACTTGCATAAAGCCCAAAGAAAAGCAGAGTGTGATGTGTATGGTTCGGCGCGTTCTGCTTGGGAGGCCGCGACATTAAAGGTGCCGGAAAAAGCCGTACGATTCAAGCAGAAACAGCGCGAACATGATAAAAAATGGCGGCAAGCCAATCCCGAAAAAGTGAGGGAAAAGACAAAAAAATGGCGGCAAGCCAATCCCGAAAAAGTGAGGGAAATGCGCATGCGCAATCGTCCCAAAGAATACGAAACCCATAAAATATATTGTAAGACCCATCGTGCGGAAATAAACGCGGCGGCGCGTGCATGGAGAGAAAAAAACAGAGAAAAATTTCTGGCAATGCGCGCGGCCTGGCGCGAAAAAAATAGGGAAAAGTTGAGGGAGTGTAGCCGGGCCAGTTATCAGCGTCGTAAAGAAACCATCAGTATGCGTGAAAAACAAAAGCGTTTGATGAAAAAACAATTAGAAACAAAGGTGTAAAAAATGTCAGAAACAATACAGACGATTATCGAATGGTCGGCCGCAACATTTCCGGACGCGACCGCGCACGGTCAAATCAAAAAATTCAAGGAAGAAAAAGAAGAATGGCGTCAAACAAAGTGGTCAAAGAACACAGTTTTGTGGAATGGCGATATATCCGAATTGGCCGATATGTTTATCGTGGCCGCGGGGTTGGGTCGGCTGGATCCATTTGAATCGATGTTTTGCATGCAGACCGTCGCAAAAGAGTTGGAAGAAAGTATTTTCGCCACCCGCGATTTGCGCGCGGCCGTGAATGCAAAAATGGCAATAAACCGGACGCGCCGTTGGCATTTGAAAAACGGACAATACAAACACGAAAAGGACGAAAAATGAAAACATACAAAGATTTTAAGAATTTTGTAATCGTGCGCAAGTGCACGGCATTGGATTACACGCTTGAAGAGGCGGCAAAAGCCGGTTTTAGTCGGGTGCAAATATGGTGGTACATTCGCCGCATGAAATGGGAACATCTTGCGCGTCCGCGTTTTCGTGCGGCACTGCGCCGCGCGGGGCGTGTTATTTGGTGGTGCCTGGTGGTTGTTGGTGCTTTTGTATTTTTTAATCGCGTCAACAAACTGATAGATGTGACGACATACAAAAACCAAACAGAGGTTGCGCGAAATGTCGTTTATGTATGCGGACGCATGCCGGAAATGTGTCCGTCGGCCGCAGAATTGGTTAAAAAGGTAATGAAATGACAAAGGCGATTGTGATTTTGGTTGCGCTGGCACTGGTTTTTGGGTGGTTTGCGCTGGTTCGGCATATTGAACACTGGGCAGACAAAGAGTTTGGCGGGGACGACGATGGCGAAAAGAGTATATGAAACATTTCATAAAAACGACGAATGTTATACGCCGGCATACGCCGTGCGGCCATTGTTGCCGTATTTGGAACGGTTTAAGGGCCGAACAATATGGTGCCCGTTTGACACAAACGAATCCGAATTTGTAAAGGTTTTGCGCGGTGCCGGACATACGGTTGTGCATCAGCACATTGACGATGGCGGCAATTTTTTTGACGCGGGGGACGGATTGTTCGCAACGCCAGTGCCGGATTTCGATTTAATTGTGTCAAACCCGCCATTCAGCAACAAGGCGCGATTGGTGGAACGGGTTATCAAATTCGGCAAACCGTTCGCGTTAATGTTGCCGATGACATGGTTAAACGACAGTGCGCCGTATAGGTTGTTTGCGGGGGGGGCGTTGATTTGCAATTACTTATGTTCGATCGGCGCGTCCGGTTTAAGAATTGCGGAAATCAACCGTCGTTTGGCGTCGGATATTATTGCGCCGGCATTTTGCCGCGGCAGATAGTTTTTGAAAAATTGGGGGAATAATGTCTTGCAGTTTTACAATTGAAAAACCGTGTTGTATTGATGCCGGTTCCGGCGCGAGCAGTTATGGCAATGTCGATAAGGGTATGCCGGCCGGCGAGTTCTTTTATGATTTGGATGAAGACGGTTTGTGTTTTTATTGTGTATTAGGCGATTTGTCGCGGCTGTGCGGCAGTGGCGGCCCGGCACAAATGGATTGTCGCGGAATCCGGATTGAAAACCATAAGGGTCGGCAAATAAATTTAGGATTTACAAGCGGCCCGGCCGTACAAGATTTTTTGAATGGTCGCCGCTTTAAGACATGGCGCGAATGCGCGTTTGCCGTGTATCGCACCGCATTGAAACAAGACGAAAGACAAATGGTGTTATTTTGATGTCAAACATAACGATAGACGAACAAGAAAGACGATATTTGGCCGACAGGCTGGACATGTGCGCCCAGTGGTTAGCCGAGGCGGCAGACCACGACCCGGCGTTCATTCGCCAAGTAAAAGCCGAATACAGGCGTATTTGTAAAAAGTTATACCCCGATATGTTCAAAAGTGGGCCGACCGGCAAAAAACGAATGACATTTGCGTGTTTGACGCTGGGGTGTCCGGCAAAGAAAACAAAACTGATTCATCCAAAGGTCAAGACATTAACACTGAAATGTGCGGTTTGTGGCGCGACATCAAAGTATTTTTTCGATAACACAAAAATCATTAAAACAGAATATCAACCAAAGGACAAACAATGAGCAACGATAGATTGAAATTTCGGGCGCGTCTGGGCGTTTCGTATTATGACGATGCCGGCAACGATGTTGACGGCATGTTGGTTATTGACAATGTGGCGGTGTATCACGACGGCAGTGTTGGTTTTTCAGAGGAAAATTTGGCCGATGCGATTGACAGACTGGCAAAAACAGACAGGGAAAACGAGAGTATATGGCAATATGTTGAGGACAATTTTTCCACCGAATCCGATTTGTGGTATTGGGCGGCTGGTGCAATAGTTGAACAATGCACGGGGCTTTCCGATAAAAACGGAAACCTGATTTATGAAAATGATTATATCAAAGACAAGTGGGGACATACAACTTATCTTGTAAAGTGGGTTGATGCAAAGTTTATGTGTGTTGATATAGAAGAAATGATGCCAGAGACATCGCCAAGACAAGATTGGTTAGATAAATGTGGTTTTGAAATCATCGGCAACATACACGAACAAAAGGACGCAGAATGAAACAATATTTACATTGTTGCATATTTTGCAACAGATATGAGTTATTGGACGAGCCACAATCAAACAGTGTTTTGTATGCCGAGGGCGGAATACCCTATATTTGTTCGGTTTGTGAGAGATTAAATAATTCAAAGAAAAGAAAACATAAAATAATTTTACGCAGACGCATTGAAACGGCTCTGGCAAAGAAATATCCGCGGTGTTTGCACCCGTTTGACAGACATTCGATTAAATAAAAGGACAGACAATGACAAACACAAACGATCATCCGATAAAAATTATTCTTAATTTGGACGAAATTCGGGCAATGCCGTATGACAAAAAGTGTGTGCCCGATATATATGCACCGCTGGAAATAGCCACCTTTCCAAGCGTAAAGGCGTATAGTGCATTTATTAAAAAATGGCAAGATAAAATAGATATATACAAAAAGCGTTGTGAAATCCTTGAAAAACATCTTGATAATTGCCGAGAGTTTTTGTGTAAAAACGGGTCCGGTGGCCAAAAATTGGCAAATGCGCATTTGGGCACATTGAAACAAATCAGAAATATTTGTGCCGGCAAATGGGACTATATGTTCAAGGCAAAGATTTGGGCGGCCGCCGAGGGCGCGATAGCCGGTCATGAAATTATAATGAAACAGGCAGGACAACACAAGAACACATTCGATATAATAGCGAAAATAAACGATATTTTCGGCAAAAAATATTTTGACGGTACGCCGGAACAACAGGACATAAATAGAAAATTGTTGGCGGTATTGGCCGAATATCGAAAAAGTTTGGCGGAATGCGGTCCGGCGGGCAAAGATTTAACAGACGAAAGTTTGCGTCAATTGATGTGCGATCCAAAATATTGGCGTGATCATGATGCGGAATATGTTCGTAAAATAGAAAACGGTTTCAAAAAATTATATGGGAACGATTGACGGAGGTGGCAAATGGGCGAAATTTGGCATGACGGCACGATAAAGCCCGAACAGGGTCGGTTGGTGCTGATATACAACCCCAAGACGCACACAGGGACATTGATAATTGCACACGATTGCAGTCGGCCAATGTCCGGCACGATTTGGGCGTATGTGTGGGATTTATTACCAAAGGAATATCAAAATGATTGAATCAAAGTCAAGATTTGCGCGGCGCATTGGAAAGCCGGTTGATTGGGTGTGTTCATATTGCCGGCGTGGAATCATACCGGTCAATGATCGCGGGTTTGTCCAGGTGGAGGCCGCAATTGCGGCATTGCGCCGTCGCCGTCCGCGTGGCCGGCCGGCATTATCGAATAGTGAGCAGATTATCCCGGTCAAGGTGTATGTCCGGCGGCGACAAAAACACTTTATAAAGCAGACAGCCCGCGAATTGCGCATGTCGCCGCCGCGTGATTCGTAAGTGAACATTTTTATGGACCGTGAAATTGTTCAGTGATTTTTGGGGTATTTTGCGCAGAAATCCGGCAATATTGAAAGCGGCCGAAAAAATACCGTTGCGGATTTGAAAAAAATAGGTATGATTTGGGTATAATTAAGCGATGCGTGTATCAAAAACACGACGCAATATACAAAGTTTCCGGATTTATTCCGGATTTTTTGTCCCACGATGGCTATGTGTGACAAAAAACACCCCCGATAATTCGGGGGTTTATAACATATTCGCCCAGGCGTTCGCAAAGTACGAGAGATTTCAGAATCAGAAATGACGGCCAAAGGCGCATATTTCCAAGAAAAAAGAGGCAAAGGCACCATGGCAAACAGGAACCCGGATCAATCGGGCCTGCGGCCCGGCAATAAGCAAACAAAGCAAGAAAGAATCAAGAATGGCCGCAAAGGAGGAAAAAAAAGCGGGGAAGTAAGAGCCCGCAAAAAACTGCAACGCGAAATATTGGCCGAAATACTGGCCGCGGCGGCACCGACAAAAACGGCAAACCGATTGGCGGATGTTTTGGGCGGCGCAGGCGATGTGACGAACGAAATGGCCATATTGGCCAGCGTTGTCAAAATGGCCCGCGACAAAGGGTCGTTGCCGGCGGCGGTTTTTATCCGTGACACATTGGGCGAAAGCCCGACAAGCAAGATTGACCACACCACAGACGGACAACCACTGTGTGCGGCAATTGTGCCAAATAAAAAGTCATTGGACGAATGGATAAAGGGGCAAAAATGACCGGCAATTCTGTTTCGGTTGTATATGACCCGTACCCGTGGCAGGCGCGCGCACATGAATGTCCGTGTTATGAGGTGTTGGCCGAGGGCAACCGCGGCGGCGGAAAGTCCGATTTTATGCTGTTCGATTATTCCGGCGGCTTGGACAAAGGGTTTGGTGTCGCGTACGCGGGATTGATATTGCGACGCGAGTTGTTTGAATTAAAGGAAATCATTAAAAAATCGCATAAGTATTTCAAACGGCTTTATCCAACGGCGGTGTTTAACAAGTCAGAAAGGACATGGACATTTCCAGGCGGCGAAACATTGACATTCGCGCAGTGTGCGACCATGGACGATTACTGGAAATATCACGGGCAAGAATTTCCATGGATTGGGTTTGACGAGTTGACATCGCACCCGACGCCCGAATGTTATGAGGCAATGATGTCGTGTGCGCGATCGTCGATTGTCGGATTGGTGCCGCGCATTGTGTCAACGACAAATCCGTGGGGCGCAGGCCACGCATGGGTAAAGGCGCGGTTTATTGACCCGGCCCCCCGGGGCGTGCCGATAAAAGACAAGGAAACGGGTCTGTGGCGTGTCGCGATACATGCGGATTTGTCGGAAAATGTGCATTTGTTGGAGGCAAACCCGACATATATCGCGCAGTTGCGGGCAATTTCAAACCCGTTGAAACGCAAGGCGTGGTTGGAGGGCGATTGGAATATACAAATCGGCGCGTTTTTCAGCGAATGTTGGGGCAACAAAAATATTGTTCGGCCATTCGCGCCGCCGCCGCATTGGTTGAAATGGCGGGCGTTTGACTGGGGCAGTGCCAAGCCGTTTTCGGTTGGTTGGTTTTGCATGTCGGACGGCAGTCCGTTGCCGGACGGGCGTATGTTTCCGCGTGGGGCGATTATCAGATACAAAGAATGGTATGGTGCGGACAAGACAGAGCCGAACAAAGGTTTGAATATGCGTGTTTCTGAAATTGCCGCCGGCATACTGGAACGCGACGGGGGTGACAAAATAGATTATTCGGTCGCAGACCCCGCGATATTCAAAGAGGACGGCGCAGAATCACAGGCCGAGTTGTTTCACAACAGCGGCGTGGATTTTGAACGCGGCGATAATAACCGCATTGCCGGATGGGAACTGATGCGCGAAAAGATGGGCAACAATAACAGTCCGGATGCGCCGATGTTCTATGTCACAGAAAATTGTGTGGATTTTTTGCGCCTGGTGCCGGTGTTGTTGTTCGATGAAAGGCGGCCCGAAGACTTGGACACCACGGCCGAAGACCACATCGCGGACGAGTGCCGGTACGGACTGATGACGCGGCCGCATGTCAAAGACAGACCGATAGTCAGCGTCCAAAAGCCGGTATCGGTTGAGGGTATTTTGAAAAAGATCCGCGCACGGTCGTCCACCGGCCAAAGCGCGTTAGTATAACACAAACCAAAAGGAAAAAGTAATGTCAGAAAAGAAAATGTTTTTTAGCGTGACCGACGGTATTTTGGGATTGGAATTTGAGGGGACAGAAGACGAATTGCGTGCCGATTTCGATAAAAAAGTCGCGGATTTCGTGGCGACATTGGAAACACAAATCAAAAAAGCGGAAGAAGACAAGGAAAAAATCAAGGCACCGGCGAACATGGCGGAAATGTCCAAGGAACGCCAAACGGCGATTGAATTTGAAATCAAGGCCAAGATTGCCGCCAAAGACGCGGAAATTGCCGCCGCCAAGCGGCAGATTGATAAGGCCAAAACATTATCAATCAAAGATATGAAGTATTTTGTGTTAACCCCGATCGAACTGTAAAACAATGAAAGATTACGAATACTGGGCGCGGCAAATTGCGTCTGCAAAGCAGGAACATGATAGTTGGTTAAAGCAGTGCAAGGAACTGGGCATACTGTACACCAACAGCAAAATCCGATACAACATCCTGTTTTCAAACACGCAATTATTAAAAGCCGCATTGTTAAACAACGAGCCAAAACCGGAAATCATGCGCCGGTTTTATAATGCGTTGGAATCGGACAAACATTTGTCCGACATATACAGCGATGTGTCGCGTGTTGCCGCCGCCGCAGTTGAGTATTATTTCACAAAGAACGACGCAATCAATCGTTTCAAGAAAGGCGTTGAATCCGAATTGTTGTACGGCCGCGAGGTGTTATGGGTGGAATATGTTCCGACCATTGTACAAATACCGGTCGCACAGTCGTTATTGCGCCGCGCGGGTGTAGCGTTGGGATTGGTCGGACCGGCGACAGAAGAAAAAGTTGCCGATCGCGAAATCAAAATCACGGCATTAAAGCCCGCGGAATATCTGCAATCGTATGCGGAAAATCCGGAGGCGGTTTGGTGGCGGGCCCGACGGCATTTATGCGACAAGGCAGAATTAAGCCGCAGATTCCGTTATGAGGCGACCGAAGAGGAATTGTCGTTTGTTGAAACCGGTCAAGACAACAAAGAAACCGCCCGCAGATGCGGCGAGGTTTGGGAAATTTGGGACAAATCCGACAAAAAGCGCATATTTATTTTAATGAATTGCGCCAAAAAAACATTGTTGGAAGAAGCGCAGGACCCATACGGATTGTCGGACTTTTTTCCGTGCTGGGTGCATTCGTATTTGATAAGCGAAGAAACATCATTACCAGTTCCGGAATACACGATTTATCAGGAACTGGCCAACGAGATTAAGGAATTGGGCGACAAAAACCACATATTGTCGCAGAAAATCAAATATGTGCGGGTTTGCAAAAACAAAGACCAAAAGTTGGTTGACCAAATCCAAACTGCGGCAGACGGCGATGTCATTGGGTCTGATGCGTATAATGCTGATACGGCCGGCCTGATTGCGACAATCGATGTGTCGGCCGCGCGTCAAGTTATTACGGACAATGACGCGCGCATCGTCAATTTGAAAAATCAGATTTGGGAATTGACAGGCCTGGCCGATTTGATGCGCGGCGCAACCGACCCGCGGGAATCGGCGGCCGCACAGAAAATCAAAGGATTTTACGGCGGATTGCGGTTCCGTGACCGCCAGTTGGCCGTGCAGGACGGAATCCGCGCGATATTCCGAATTGTTGCAGAATTGATATGTGAACACTGGGATTGGGACACATTGGCGCAAATTTCGTCATTGGATTTAATGAATGACGCCGAAAAGGCACGCGTCGAAATGATTGCCAAGTCCGGCATGAAATTGCCCGACGCGATACAAAAGAAAATGCGCGCACCCACATCGGACGAGGTGTTGTCCGTACTGCGCAACGACCGGATGCGTAATTTTGTTATAGACATCGAATCCAGTGCGACAGAATTTGACAACCGCGACGCGCAGACGGCGCAGGTTCAAAAATTGACGGATGTGTATATTACGGCGGTTAAAACGGCCGCAGAGTTGGGATCACCGGAGTTCCTGGACGGGTTTATTGCGTTGGTAAAAATGAACATGGGACCGATTAAAATATCACATGCAATCACCAACCAATTGACGGATTCGTTGGCGGCAATGGCGGCCAAGATGCGCGACGAGCAAGGCCAGGCCCCGGAACCAAGTGCAGAAGACAAGAAATTGCAGGCGGAAATGACCATGCAGGACAAAAAATTGTCCCAGGAGCGCACATTGGCCGAACAAAAAATGCAGTTGGAGGCGGCATACAAAAACCGCGATTTGGACATCCGCGAACAGGAGGCGGCAACAAAGGCGTTTGAAATCGAACAAGAGGCGGCTGCCAACGCGGTGCGCATTGACCAGGGATTGGCACCAGACACAAACCTGGGGTAAAAAGATATAAGAACAAAACCGGCGAAAAGCCGGTTTTTTCATAGAGTTTGACAGATAAGTCAAAAACGGTGCGGCATCCACCGAAGAGTGACCAAACAAAAGGAAAAAATTATGGATAAAGAACAGGCCCAAGGCACGATTGAACAATCGCAAACCGTAGGTAGTGAAACCGATGTGACAAATGAATCTGATGCCCGCGCAGGTGGTGCCGAAGTTGTGGATCAGGACGGCGCAGGCAACGGCATGCCGGACATTGTTATACCGGACAACTGGGAACAAGACATAAAAGATTCCTTGACCGCCATTACAGACAAAAATCTGCAAGCCGCATGGTTCAAAAAAATGAAAGCATGCGACGATGGGTACCAAAAGAAATTCCAGTCTGTTGCAGACGACCGCAAAAAACTTGATGCGGATATTAAGAGTTTTGCAGACGAACGCACATTGCTGGGGCAGTATGCCGCCATGGAAAAGCAATTCCGTGACAGTGAATTTGGGGACGCAATATATTCCAAATTCGGTTCAGCGGCGAACTATTTCAATTGGTTGCATCAGCAGAATGTACGCGCCAGCAACAACCCGGCAGAATTTATTATCGAATTATGCCAGGCCGCCGGCATTGATAACGCGGATAAATTGCAAGCGATGTTGAGTAGCCCGGAGGCGACACAACGACGCGCGGCCGCCGAACAGCGTAATTTTGAAAGTAATGTGCAAGACCGCATTCGCGAGGCGATAGCGACCGAACGAGAAAGGGCCAGACTGGAAGCGCAGGTCGAGGCATTCCAAAACGACGGAAAACATCCGTATTTTGGCGAATTGCGCGCAGACATGGCAAAACTGGCACGAAATAATCCGGATTTATCACTGGACGAATTGTATCAGTTCGCCGCAATGCGCAACCCGACAATTGCCGCGCAGATAAAAGCCGACGAGGCAAGCGCACAAAAAGCCGCGGACGCCGAGGCAGTTCGCAAGGCCAAAAACGCAATCGGTATTCAATCCGCACCGCATGCGAAAACAACCAAATCACAGAGTTGGCAGGACTGGTTAAATGACCAAATGTCAAATGACGGGTCGGCCGAAGATTATTAACCAAAAACAAAAAGGGAATGAATTATGGACACTTTAACCATGATTGCGACCACATTGAACAAGTGGTCGGAAACGGCGTTTGATTCCGTATTGGAACGCAACGCATTGCTGTATGTTTTTAAGCGCATCGGCAAATTGAAAAATATGGTTGGCCAGAAAAACATCGGGTCAATCGCAATCGCCCCGGGCGGCCGCAATATCGAGGAAGATGTTGTGTTGAACCCGACATCCAATGCAGGATGGGTCGATTATGACGGCGATTTGGCCACGGCAGAAACGAAAAATATCGCCGCAACGGCGGAATTTCCGTGGAAAATCGTGTATGCCAGCGCGGTTGCGTATAAGGCGCAGATTTTGGCCAATCAGACCAGCAAATATCGCAAACACGATATGATTAAAGTGTTGGTTGACAATGCGGAAAACACGCTGATCAACAATATCGGCCAGGGCTTGTTCAATTTGACAAGCGCAAACGCAAAGTCGATGAACGGCCTGCCGGAACTGATTACAGACGATGGCACGGGCACGGTCGGCGGTATTTCGGCAACGACATTTGCGAACTGGAAAAACCAGTTTGAAAACCTGCCGAAGACACACACACCGGCACAGTTGCGCGAAAAGATGGGCAAACTGTATCGCAAATGCCGCAATGGCGTTGATGTTATCGTCACGACATCCGATTTGTATGGCGAATACGAGGCGTCGTTGGAGGCCAATGTGCACCAAACATCGCTGAAAGCACTGGAAGACGCGTGGTTTGAATATCTGCGTTTCCATGGCGCGGTTGTTATTTGGGACGACAATTGCCCGGCAAACCGCATGTATTTCTTGAATACTGCGTCAATCAAATTGAACTTTATGAAAGGCGCAGAAATCCAGGTGGGCGAAATGGAACACCCAGCCGGGACCATGAAATATATTTGGCCGGTTATTGCCATGTGCAATTGGTCCATTCGTGCACGCCGCGATTTGGGTGTGTTGGTTGTTGCCGCCACAGATCCGACAAACGGATAATTTGGCGGCATGTTCGGCCGGGGCGTCAGTCCCGGCCACAACAAAAAAGGATTCGATATGAGAATTTGTAAGGATTGTCAGTTTAGATTGGGCGACGATGTCGCGATATGCCCGTTTTGCGGCGGAAAAACCGAGCCGGCCCCGGCCAAGAAAAAAGTCGAACCAAAACCGGAACAACCGTTTGCAAAATGCAATGTATGCGGATTCAAGTTGCCGGCAGACGCAAAAAAGTGCCCATTTTGCGGCGGGACCGTTGCCGTTAAGGTGGCCGCAAAAGATGCCGACAGGCCCAAAACTGAATATCAGTTGTTGCAGGAAAAAGCCATCGGGATGGGATTGTCATTTGCGCCGAATATCGGCAAGGAAAGATTAAAGGCACTGATTGCGGACGCGGAAAAAAGATTGTCCTATTATGAAGAACTGGACAAATTGGGCGAAGAAGAATTGCGCGCGGCGGCCACCGAGGCCGGTGTTGAATTGAGTGTGGACGACACCAAGGGCGCAATTATCGAAAAAATATTGAACGCCGCAAAGGAAAAATAAAATGACCATATTGGATGTGCTGAAATCAGTGGCGCGCCAGGTCAAGGACGAAATACCCCAGTCAATCACGACCGGTGACGACACCACGAACGAATTGCTGGGGTATGCGGAACATGGCGCGGCCCGTATATTTAATGATTATGATTGGCGATACCTGGAAGACGAATATAAAATTATGACGGCGGACGGTGCGGAATCGTACGATTTGCCGAGTGATTTTGATTCAATGGTGTCATACGGGATTTATGACATTACAGACGGCCGCATGATACTTACGGAAACGCCGGACGAAAGATTGCGCCGCATTGCAGAGGGCGATTTCGGCGAAACCGATGTGTGTTTTCGTTTGCGCAAAGACAAGGTTTGGTTCACGGGGCCATACACGACCGGTCACAGTCTGTGGTTTGCGTATAAGTCCAAAAACTATGTAAAGACGCATGACGAGGCGGGAAATGTAAAATATACGGATGTATTCAACGCAGACACGGACGAATTTGTATTGAATAACCATTTGTTGATTGCCGCCACAATTGCGGCCCGCAGCATCAATTTACAATTGGACGATGCGGCAACGCGCATCCAGGAATACACCGAATTGTTGGAAATATGCAAAAACAAGGATGCCGCATTGTACAAAAACACGCTGAACAACGGCACGCCTGGCGTATTGTCGGTGTCCAAAGTTATGTGTAATCCCGGAGGTACTTTTTAATGTTGCACAATATATCTTTGCCGGTGTGCAGTGGTGGATGGAACGCGCGCGATCCATTGAACGGAATGGCACCGGGCGACGCGATTATATATGACAATGTTATACACGAAAACGGCAAAGATAGAGTGCGCCCCGGGTATGAATTATTTGTCGCCGCGCCGGCGGATTTGTTGTTTTCATACAACAAGAAAAATCATTGGCGATTGTTGGCCATGGCCGGGTCGGTCATGACGGCATACGATGCGGCCGCAAATGTAATGCTGACGCACGATTTCGGTGCCGGGTCGCAAAATCAACAGGCGACCACATTTATCGATGGTGCCGGCAATGTGCATTCAATACTGGCGGACGGTAATTTGCATGTGTGGGATTACACGGTGTCGGATGCCGGTGTGGATAGCATAAAAGAGGCCGCGTTCACAGGTGCGACCAATTTGTCGTTTCCGTTTTCGTATAAAAACCGCCTGTGGTTTATAGAGCCGTATTCGTGCAACCTGTATTATGGCGATTTGCAGGCGGTACAAGGCGAATTGAAAAAGTTTTTTGTCGGGCCGTATTTTAAGCACGGGGGGTATTTGATTGCCATGGCGTCGTGGACCCAGGACGGCGGCGACGGAATGGACGATCAGTTGGTTTTATTGTCCAGCGAGGGCGAGGTATTGATTTATTCCGGTTTGTCCCCGACGGACGACAATTGGCGATTGGTCGGTCGGTATGAAATACCCAAAGTGTTCAACGCCAAGTCAATCGCGCAGATAAAGGGCGATTTGATTATGGCGACCCCGGTCGGATATATACCGTTGTCGTCGGTGTTGGCGGAATTGTCGGCGTCAAAGGTTGCGATTTCGGACAAAATAAATGGCGCGGTCAACGGCAAGAGCATAATCGCGCCGAATTGGAAAATCGTATATTGGGCAAACAAAGGATGGATTTGGGTCAATGCACCGACAAACGAAAACGGATTGCTGTATGAAACACACATGTTCAATCTGAACAACGGGACATGTTCGCGATTGTTGGGGCACGATATGCGCGACATGTGCGTGTCGGACGGCAATATGTATTTTACCAACCCGGACGGCATATTCGTCGTTGGCGGGACAACGGACAACGGCGCGCCGATTAAATGGCGCATACAGCCGGCATATTCGGATTTTGGTATCAAACAACGCAAGAAAGTAATGCGCGCCACAATTCACATGTCGGCAATAAGCATCACAGACCTGTATAAATTTGTGTGGACGGATTTTGACGAAACATTACGGACATTTGTGTACAACGACGCGGCCGACACAGACGGATTGGCCCAATGGAACACCGCCGAATGGAATACGGCAAAATGGGCCGATATTGTGTCCATGCACAATATTCGCGCCGGCATTGCACACGCACCCGCGTTTTATATTTCCGTTGGTTTTTGGGGGTCAAGCACCGTTGAAACGGACATGTTGGGTTCGGACATAAGTTTGGTAATCGGCAAAGGTGTTGTGTGATGGAATTGGTCAAAGACAACGGTCAACGGATTTATGCGTGGGTCATTGGCGGTTTGGCCGCGACGGGCAATTTTGACGATTGTCCGAACACATTGACAATCGGTGTTCGTGAAAACAGCACAATATTTGCCGGGATCATATATAGCAAGGTTGGGCATGTTGTGTATATCAGCATTTATGCCGAACATCCGAAATGGTGTACGCCGGGGATATTGACGCGCATTTTTAAGGTGGGTTTTGCGCTGGGCGGAATTTGTAAGGCCGCAACCGATGCAGAAAACAACAAAATCAACAGGTTGATGAAAGGCCTGGGGTTGGTCAAGGAGGGTGTGTTGCGCCGTGGCCGCGAAAACGGACACGACGAGATCATTTGGTCGTTGACCGAAGAAGAATTTGCAACAAAAAGGTGGAATAATGTCAGGAGTTGTTAAAAGCGTGGGCAGTGCGTTGGGGTTGAACAACAAAGCAACGCCACAATATGAAACATACGATACGGATACGGCCGTCAAAACCGGCAATATCGGCGTAGCGGGTGACCTGGGCAATATCGGATTGCGTAAAAATTCCGATGGCACATGGTCGCGGACAATTTCATTAAGTGGCGGCGACCAACAGCGAAACAATTTAATGGCGGACATTTTGAGCGGCATGGGCGACACATCCGGTGCCGACCAGTTTTATCGTGACGCGTCCACGCGCATAAACAAAGAATTTGCCGACCAGCGTGCGGCCGCAGACGAAAATCTGATAAACCGCGGCATTGCCGTCGGCAATGAACAATACAACGATGTTATGGGCGACATAACCGACCGTCAGAACCAAAATCTGAATGAATTGGCAACGCAGGCGATATTCAAGGGCGAAGATTTGGACACGGCCAAAGTGAACCGCGCCAACGCATTGTCGGCCGGCCGCGATGTCGGATTATTGGCAGGATTGGGATTGCAAAACGACAATTATTCCGATTACATGACGCAATCAAACGCGCAGAAAAGCGCAAAGGCCGCCGGATATAAAGAACGCGGCAACAGTTTGTTGGGATTTTTGGGTTTTTAAGGAGGCGCAGATGTTAGCAGACATATTATCAAAAATCGTTCCGGTCCCGGGCATGAAAGATGCTGAAATGATGGCAAGTGTGCCGGCCGCGGTCAAAAGCGGCAATAATTTGCGCGCCGATGTTTTGGCAGGCACCGCGCAACCGGCCCCCAAAAGTGGCATAGGCGGGTATGCGGCCGGACAGACAGATGCAGGCAATTATAGACCGAGTTTGTCGCGCCCGATTGAAACATTGACCAAGTTTTTGTCATTGGCATTATAACAAAAGGATTGTCAAATGATAGGTGGATTTGCAAGTTATAACGACATTGCGCAAACAAAACGGCCGTTCGGGTCGTTCCGCAAGGGTTTGGACGATTGGAAAGGATTTTTCCGCACTGCAAAAACAGACCGTGCGATGGATGACGCCACGCCGGATTTGGCCGACGCAGTTGGCAGTGAAGATTATGCCAGGGCGGCCGATATTGCGACCCGTGCCGGCGACCATGATCGCGCGATGGGTTATGCCAAGTTGGCAAATGATAAACAGGCGCAGTTGGCCAACGAGGCCTATAAAAACGAATTGGTCGGATTACGCCGTGACCAGGCGAACGCCGTGGCGGCCGAGAAACAGGCGCAGTTGGACGCAAAGGCGAAAGCGGATGCGGACATGCGGTCATCGGCGATTAGTGCAATCCGTGAACTGAAAGATTTGGCGGATAGTGGCGATATTTACAGCGGCAACAATTCAACAGACGATTGGTTGTTGTCGGGCAAGTCGTCAAAGAATTTGGGACGCCGTACGGCGGCATTATCGGCACTGTTGCCGTTGACCAATAAAATCGCGCGCGAATCCGGTGGCAGTGGAATCAATACACTGGGCGAAATGATGGCATATTTGGGCGTGCCGGAAAATGCAACATCGGCACAGATTGCGGGTTCATTGCAGGGACTGATGCAACGGTTGGGGATTACAGAGGCCGATTTGGCCAACATTGCCGGCGGACCGGTAATGGAATTTGAAGACGAAACGGCGGACGGAATGGCGTTTTAATAAAAAGGTGGCGCAATGAGTGTAAATTTATCCAGTGACGAATTAAAAAAGTTTGCGGACAACGGCGTCAGCACGACCGCAATCCGTCGCACGGTTGACACATACCGTCGCGATGGTTGGTCAGACGATGCAATTCGCCGCAAAATCGACGATAAATTGTCCGCGTATGACGCAACGGGGTTGAATGACGCGCAATTAAATGCACGAGCAAAACTGGAACGCAGTTTGGCCGCGCGCGGGGACAATTCGGCCACAGTCCGCGCGACCGCGTCAATGTCGGCCGCAGACGAACAGTTTTTCAAGAACTTTTTCAAAAAAGCAGACCAACAACGCCGCATGAACAAGGCCCGTCAAGATGTCAGCACATTGCCGGGCGCATTGCGCACCAGTGGCGAACGCATACTAAATTCGGCAACGCTGGGCGGATATGGCGCGTTGAATGATGCACTGGGTGGTAATTTTGACGAACGAAATGCCGCCGGACAGGAAAATTTACGCAACGCCGGCACAGTTGGAAAAGTAATAAACACCGCCAGCAATATTACAAATGATGTCGGGGCCGGGTTGCCGGCCGGCGGTGCCGCATGGAATTTGGCCGGCCGCGTGACCGCCAAACCGTTGGCACGGACGGTTGTTTCGACCGCCGGATTGGGCGGCGCATCGGGATTTTTGAATGCCCGCGGCAGTATCGGTGACAGATTGGCCAGTGGCGCGGTCGGTGCTGGCGTTAGTGCGGCAATGGCACCGGTATTTTATGGGGCAAGCAAGGCCATTGGCAAAGGCGCAGATTATATCAGCAAACGCCGCGCAAATTCGGCCAATCCCAATCCGGACGCAAAGGCCATGAAAACATTGGCGCGCAATGTCGGCGGCGAGGACAAGTTGGACGATTTGATCGCCCAGGCACAACGCGACGGCGTGCCGTTGATTGATACAGGGGACATAAACCTGGAACAGACGGCCCGCACGGCCCGCACCATTTCGCCAGAGGCCAACCGCCGCATGGACGCATATTTTCAAGAACAAAGCAACAACGCGCCGTCGTCTGCGTCAAAAATGACGGACAAGTTTTTCGGTTCCAAAAATACCATGCAGAACGCGGAAGAATTGGCAAAGAATTTAGATCCGGAGGCAAACGCACTGTATGAGGCGGCATTTGCCGGACGGACGACCAGCGTGCCCGGTTCGATTAAAACATACACGGCCCCTGCGCGTCTGCCAAAAGCGGAGTTTGGTCGTTTGGACGCAGACCCGTATATCAGGGACGCAATAAATAGTGCGCCGGGCATACACAAAGAATTGCAAGTGGCCGGCCGCAAGGCCGTAAAAGACGCGGCCGGAAATATAATCAAGTACGAACCGACCGTCGCGCCACGCAATGATATGCGCCGCCTGGATTTTGCAAAAGAGGTGTTGGACAATCAAATTAACCGGGAATTGGCCAGCCCGGCCCCGAATACACGACTGATTGCCAGTTTAACGAACGCAAAAAACAAATTGACGGCATCAATGGACGCGTATTCGCCGGCATATAAAAGCGCACGCGCCGTGTCGGGTAAAAAGTTGTCTGCGCTGGATGCACAAAAGTTCGGGGCAAAAATTGACCGCGCGGATGTGTCCGCGGATGCGTTTGTAAAGCGCGTTGCGGATATGACGCAGACGGAACGCAACGCGTTGCGTGTCGGCGTGCGTGATTATTACAAGAAAGGGTTCGAACAGGCGTCAAACCCGGCCACATTTGCGAAAAGATTACTGGACACCGACGCACAGACAAAATTGCGCGCCGTATTGGGACAGGACGATGCAAACGCATTGATTGCCCAGGCCCGAAATATGGTCAATCGCATGAATGCGAAAAACTTTATTATGGGCGGCAGTCGTACGGCCGAAAATTTACAGGCCGCGCAAGAGGGATTGTCAACCGCGGGGGAATTGGCGGCGCATCCAATCCGAACATTGGCCACAAAGGCGGCAAAAGTGTTTGATTCGCGCGTATTAAACAATCGATATAATCAGATTGCGGACATATTATTGCGTGATCCGGCACTGTTAAAATCGTCAGCCGGTGCGGCGTCGGGGCAAAGCGTATCGACATCGCGCGCGGCAAGTCCGATGTTGGCGGCCGTTTTGGCCGGCACGATGGGAAACGAATCCGGCAAAGCGGTGCAGGCCGGCCGCGACAATATGGACGACATGGAGTATGTGCGCCTAGCGTTAAAGGAAAACGGGTTGAGCGCAAAGGATTATGACAGATATTTTCATAACAAAACGCAATATGAAAACGCACAGCGTGGATTAAAAGGCCTGGTGTCCGGACAGATGGCCGGATTGGGTGCGGAAATTCGTGATTTGCCGCGAACATTCAAACGGACAAATTATTCGGTGCCGGCAACCGTAGCCGATTTAATAGGCGATTTGACTTTCAATAAAAACGGTGCTATTCATGGAATTATGAATGATACGCCAGCAGGCAAAAGTCCGTATTTGGAAGGCCAAAAGACGAAAAATATGCGATTGCTGGAACAGATATTACGCGGAGGCAATTAAAAAATGAAATTATTCAGCGTATGGACAAATTGGGCGGAAAAACACATTATTTTGGGCGGCATAAGTTATGCCGTTGCGACATTGGTGGTTTTTGCGGCAATATTCCTGGTGTGGGGAATCGCAAGCACCGCAATTCATGGCGACCCCGCGTTTGATAAGTGCATGGCCGAGTACAACGACCACGAGTTTTGTATAACAGCCCCGGCACGATAAAAGCAAGGCAAACAAGAACAAACAAGCACGCGTCCAATTCGGCGCGTGTTTTTCATTGAAAAAAGGAAACACGATGTTTCAGGGCAAAAACATATGGGTGTCAGAATACAAGGCACAAATTGAGGCAAGCACCGTCAAATATATTTTGGCCGACAGGTTTGACGATGTTTTTATAAACGATTTGAAAAACACATTTGAACGGTGTGCGCGCACCGATTCCGGCAACACATTGACCGCGCCATGGAATTTTAACAATTTCCGCGGCATCCAGTTGTCCGACCCGGTTAGCGATACGGACGCCGCCAACAAACACTATGTTGACAAGGCAATATATCGCTTTGAGTCCATGCAGAATCAAACCGGCGTGTCCGGAATATTTAATTTGACCAACAATGTCAACATGTATTCAATGAACCAGACCGGCGCAATCACATTTGTTTTACCAACCCCGACAAACACGAATGTATTAAATCAAAAATTGGTGGATATTAAAACAGACGCCGCCGGCAGTGCGATAAATGTCGGCACAGATGTATATTTTGACCGTGTGGCCCCGGCATTTGCCGCAAACAGTTATTACACCATCATTTGGGAATACAGCAACCAATTGAATAAATGGGTTTGTGGAATTATACAGAAAGGAACCGCAATATGATTATTTTCAGCAAACGATTGTTGATGTTAAAGCCAATCACATTGTTTGAAAGTTCCGCCGCCGGTACGGTCACATTTGAATTGCCGACCGGCCGGTATGAAATCACAATGATTGGTGCCGGCGGGGGCGGTGCCGGCGCGCGCAGTTCCGCGACGGGAACAAAACACTGGGTCCAGGGCGGCGTTGGGGCCACATTACAGGTCATTGTCAATGTTTATGTGAAAAGCACAATCACGATCACAATTGGTGCCGGCGGCGTGACAAGGTCGGGGACATTTTCCGGCGCTGGGGTCACATTCAGCGGCGACGCCGGCGGCGTGACGACAATTGCGGGCATTTCGGGCGCAATATTGACGGCCGGCGGCGGCACTGCGGCGAATTTCAGAGCAACCAGTACATCGGGCGGCAATCGCAATGTCGGGACAATGGGGACAAACACAATAAGCGGCACCGCAATCATGTCAATTTTAATGAATAATCCGAAGAACATCACATCAAATCAAGGAACGGGTACCAGTTCATATAGAAAACCGCAGGGCCGCGCAAACGATAACTGGCCGGATGATACGGTGCGCGGAAAATCCGGCGATTGGGGTTGGAGTGGAACATCGGGATTAAATACGGTCGGCGCGTCCGGCTATGTTCGCATAAGGAGGTCATAATGTCAAAAACAGATATAACAATCATTGACGAAAATGGGGATTTGCGAGAAAAGGCGCACATTGTGCATGGCCAGCGAGTGTCCGAACCGGACAAATTGTCAGAACAAACAATCATTCGCGACGAAAACGGCGACGACATTTTGGCGCGCAAGGTAGATGCCAATGTTAAAATAGAAGATATTCCGGGCCTGGGGGACAAACTGGATGTGCTGTATAGAACCGATGCGGCATTGCAGGAACAAATAACCGAAAACACAAATAACATTGAGGCCGAGGCCGAGTTGCGTCATACGCAAGACGACGCGTTATTGGCGGAAATTATGGCCGAAACATCGGCCCGGCAGGACGCGGACACAGAAATCAAACAAAATGCCGCGGCAATTCAACAGGCGTTAAATGCAGAGGTCGTCCGCGCCACGGACGCAGAAAACGCATTGACGGCCAACAAAATCAATAAATCAGTGTTGTCGGATGCGCTGGTTGAGGTTGCGGTTGAATCACAGGAATCGGCCGTTTTATTGAACACCAAATCGAAATCAACCACAACAGGCACAACAACGACCACCACAGACGCATTGCCGGTCGCCAATAGTGAACATCACGGCGTCATGTCAAAAGAGGCGTATGCGCAATTGCAAGAATTGGAAACGCGCACGGCCGCATTGGAGGGCGCGTCAAGACGCTATCCGGTGCATTTGGGGACAGAACCATTGACCCAGGCACAATATCAGCAGGCATACGAATTGGCCGCAAACGCACCCGGGCAAACACCGCCGGATGGGGCAACACTGGTCAATTTGGACAATAACCACGCGATCACATATTTTGAAAACGCCGGCGCGACGAACGAGCACTGGATAGACCGTGGAATTGATACGGTGGCCGTGGCCACAAATCTGATTGTTGGTATTGTAAAAGGCACAGAAAGCACCGCAGGCAAGATATTTGTCGAATTGGACGGGTCAATGTCGGTCAATGGTTGGGATGCGCTGGTGTCGAGTGTGCAGACGCATATTGCGGACGCGGTCCGGCATATTACCGCGGACGAACGCACCGCGTGGAATAGCAAGCAAGCCGCGTTGACCACGGGACAAATTGCGGCGGTAAATTCGGGAATAAGTAGCACAAAGGTCACACAATACGACGGGTATGCGGCCGGCAAACAAGACAAATTAATTTCGGGGACAAACATAAAGACCGTGAACGGCAAGGATTTGTTAGGTTCTGGAAACATCCCTATTTCTGCCGAGGGGTCATGGGGAAACATCACGGGCGACATAACAGAACAAAGCGATTTGTTGAGTGCTCTGGAGGCGAAACAAAATACATTGCAGGTAGGGAACGGCTTATCATTGGTTGGCAACACAATAGGCCTTTCAAGCATTATAGATTGCGGATATATAACGAATCCGATAGAAGAAAACAATGCTTAAATCTGTGTTTCAAACCATTGAACAACACAATCGTTCAAGGAAATCGAGCATGGCGAATACAATAAAAAAGGAGTGAGTGATGGCGTTTTTGTATCGTATTGAATGGACGACCCCAAAAATGATATATGCCGGCATAGGTCTGTTATGGGGATTTACCGCGGAAATACATAATGCGGTGCTTGGCCTGTTTATATTGATACTGATTGACACCATCACAGGGTTTATTGCCGCGCCATACCGCAAACAAAAGCGTTCATCAAGCCGTCTGCGACAATTTGTGCCAAAGATAATAACATACTGCGTTGCGATTTTTGCCGCATTTGTGGCGGAAAAATTGACATTTCCGGATGCCGCGCAAGGCGTCCAATTGGCATACTGGGTCGCGCTGGCACTGGACGGAACGGAATTGTTGAGTATATTTGAAAACCTGTATGACATAACGGGTCTGCCGATATTCAATTTCTTGTCGCAACTTTCATTAAAAAAAATCAGCGAGAAAATCGGGATGGAGGTAAGCGAAAATGACATCAAAAAAACAGCAAACGACAAAGCGTGAATTTCGCAAAATATGCGAATACGCCGTGCATTATGAGTTTTGTTATTGTTATTTATGCGGCCGGCCGATACTGCCAGGGCAAGAATGGAACCTGGATCATGTGTGGCCATACAGCAAGGGCGGCCCGACAACACCGGACAATTTACGACCCGTACATTATGATTGCAACCAGGCCAAGGCGGATTTGTCGTTGGCGCAATTCCGAAAAATACAAGAATTAAAGGAAAAGCAAAAATGAAAAAAACGATTTGTGCGGCCGCGGCCGTTTTTTTGTTGTGTGGTTGTGCGCATAAAACCGCGACTGATTCCATAATTGAATCCGTCGGCCGGCAGATTGATGCGTTGGAAAAAACATTGCCGGTAGAATGCCGCACAACCGCAATCGTGGCCGAAATCGCGGCGATAAAGGCGACCGCAAATACGGTGCCGGCGATGTGCGAGCAAGAAAAGAAAGCGTTGCGCGCGGACGCGACCAAATGGCGGATTGCATTTTTTGCAGTGCTGGGGGCTTTAATCATAGGGGGCTTGACATGGATCAAAAACAAATTCGCGAAATTATAATCCGGCCGACATTGAAATTGTTGGGCATGTGGTCACAATCGGCCGAAGATTTGTTGCTTGGAACGGCGTGCCAGGAATCGCATTGTGGTCGATATATTCGCCAGGTTGGTTGTAGCGGCACAACGGGTGCATTTGGCGTTTGGCAAATGGAATTAGCAACCGCAAATGACATTTATAACAATTTCTTGGTGCATCGACCGGACATAAAAAAGAAAGTGGACGGTTTGCGCGGCGCGGTGCAATCGATGTCGGATGCCCTGGCCGGAAATTTGCCGTTTGCGTGCGCAATGGCCCGATTGCTGTATTATCGATGCCCTGGCGTCGTGCCGGCAACACTGGCCGGACAGGCGGCATATTGGAAAAAATACTATAACACGGTCCACGGCAAAGGCACAGAGGCGGAATATATCGCGAACTGGAACAGGTTTGCCGTTTAAGGATCATATTGCTGGCGTCAGCAAAATGACGGGATTATGCCGCCAATGGCAAAGGAAAATCCCAATTTGCCGCCAATTTCTGCACATCCGACAGGTAAATAGTTCGGAAATCGTCCGCTAGGCCCCGCCACAAAAATCAAACGCCCCCTTTGTGGGCGTTTTATTTTTGTGTCAGAAATGTTTCGGGGTTCGAACCCGACAAAAGGGTTCGAACCGCAGCAAAAAGGCGGAATAACGCCGGTCGCCGCAGGCGATTTTGCAAGGTCGGCGTCAGCCAATCCCTTCGTCTCCGCCAGTTATAATAAAAACGCCCGAAATGGGTGTTTTTTATTATAATCGGTGGTGATGACAGCGTGAACAAACCATTCACAACGCAGTTGTTGGGTTCGACAATGAGTTAGCGTTCGTCTCGTATCTCGCGAACGAACGCTGTACGAATGCCCCGCAGGCGTGGTACCCGCCGAGGAAATCCCTTCGTCTCCGCGCCCCCGACAAAATAGCAAGAAATTCTGCGATTGCATTCCTGCGCGATTTGTGGTATAATGTCTGCATCAATCGGACGGCACTGTGCCGCCTTTTTTATTGTCTCGCGTCCAGCGGGATTTTTTATTTGTGGGGATGGGAAATGCAAATCAGCGATAACGGATTGAACAAACTGAAACAGATGGAGGGAGCGGTTAAAATTAACGGTCGGCATGTTATTTATGACGATGCAACGGGGCGGCCCATTGCAACAAATGCGCCATTGCCACGTGGCGCAACCATTGGTTATGGACATCTGATAAAAAACGGTGAAAATTTCACGGGTGGATTGACGGAACGTGCGGCGACGGAATTGTTACGCCAAGATGTCAGAACCGTGCAGCGCGCCGTTCAAAAAAGCGTAACGGCAAACCTGACACAAAATCAATATGATGCACTGGTAATGTTGGCGTATAACATAGGTGCAAAGAACTTTTCTGAATCAACCGTGGTTAAATATATAAACAATCCTGATTTTCATAGTGCAGTGTACCCAAATTTAGAATCCGCATGGTTGGCGTGGAATCGTTATAATGGGGTGACCTCAGACGGTTTGACCAGCCGTCGCCATCACGAATGGAATATGTACATTCGGGGTATATACTGAATTTGGCAGTATGTCAAGTATTGGCAATGGCGCAGAAGCCCTTGACTTTTATGCAATTTTTATGTACGGTTGCGTGGGTATACAAACAGGATTAAAAGCATGAATAAAATTTGGCAAAAATTAAAATCGTTTGTTAGAAACGACAACCCCCAGACGCGCATAAAATGGTCGCTGTACGGTCGTGTGTGGCGTGAAATCGGTCGTGCAAACTGGAAATGGTTGTTGGCGGGTGTTATCTGTACCACGATTGCCGCCGCGGCCGAAGGGTTCTCGATTACATTGGTAAAAAAGGTTATTGACCAAGGATTTATTGAAAAGAATATGGAATCCTTGTTCGTAATTGGTTTGCAAATCATCGCCGCTTTTGGGGTCAAAGGGCTGTTCACATTTATGAAAACACTGTCAATGACGCGTGCTGGTTTGATGGGGGCAACGGCATTGCGCCGCAAACTGTATCGTCATATGTTAAAGCAGCCAATGGGCTATTTCAGCAAGACCCATACTGGTGATTTAATCAATTATTTCACAGGTATGGCCAGTGCGGTTTTGGCGTTGGTGACTGATACCATTATCAAGATTGTTCATAACACCGCAACGATTATTATGATGGTCGGCCTGATGATATGGTATGCGCCCCAGATGACGGCGGTGCTGTTGTTCTTGGTGCCGGCAATCGTTGTGCCGTTGACCATTATTACACGCAAACGCAGAAAGATTGCCCGCAACACATTTGGTGCGGACGCGTCATCCATTACGCAAATCAGCCAGAGTATCGAAGGTGTCAAAACCATTCAGGCGTTCTGTGCCGAAGATAAAGAGCAACAGAACATGAATGCAATCGAAGACAGACGTGTTTCATTGGGTATGCGTCAGGCAACCTTGTCCGGTATGCAGAGCCCGATTTTAGAGGCGATGATTTCCATTGGTCTGTTTATGGCGTTGATGTCGGGCGGTTATTTTATTGCCAACGGTTCGATTTCAACTGGTGACTTTGCAGCGTTCTTGTTGGCGTTGACCGCGGCATATCAGCCGGCAAAATCGCTGACCAATGTCAATGGTGGTATTCAAACAGGTCTGATTGCTGCGGAATCGTTATTTGAATTTTTGGACACTAAACCAGAATTGACAGATGCCCCAGACGCAATCGATTTACAGAAAGCACCAATGAATATTTCGCTGGAACATGTATCGTTTGGGTATGACCGTGTCGATGGCGAAATTCTGCGTGATGTATCGCTGGATGTGCCAGCGGGTCAGACGTGTGCACTGGTTGGCCCATCGGGTGGTGGAAAAACCACAATCTTTAATTTATTACAGCGTTTTTACGACACGTGGGGCGGGGCGGTAAAAATCAACGGTCGCGACATCCGTTCATATACGTTGCATTCGGTGCGTGATAATATCGCGACTGTATCCCAAGACGTGTTCTTGTTCGCTGGCACAATTGCCGACAATATCAAATACGGCTGTCCAAACGCCACCATGGCCCAGATAAAGGCCGCAGCCCGTGCGGCAAACGCACATGATTTTATTACGGCATTTCCAAACGGATACGAACAAACCGTTGGGGAACGTGGTTCGGCGTTGTCTGGCGGCCAGAAACAACGTATTGCGATTGCGCGCGCAATTCTGAAAGACGCACCGATTTTACTGTTGGACGAAGCAACATCGGCACTGGACACAGAAAGCGAGAAATTGATTCAACAGGCGTTAAAGAAACTGATGCGTGGGCGTACGACATTTGTTATTGCGCACCGTTTAACGACAATTCTGGATTCTGATATCATATGCGTTATCAAATGTGGCCAGATTGTTGAACGTGGCACGGATGCCGAATTGTCCGCACGCGATGGTGAATACAAAAAACTGAAAGATATTCAGTTCAGAAAGGTCACAGAAAAGCCCGAGGATTGTCCCGCGACAGTGTAATAACAAACGGGGCGTCGCCCCGTTTTTAGAGCATAGGTAATAGATAGTGCGCCAAATGGCGCACCTTTTTATTTACTGGATTGCCGCGCATCGCTACGCTTGCTCGCAATGACAGAGATTCCAGCACCCTTGTCATTGCGAACGAAGTGAAGCAATCCAGTGAAATGGTGTTGCGCATAGCGCACTACTTTATTTCAAACCAGAAATTGTATCGGCAATTTTATAGGACAGTTTTGCAATCAACTTGCTCTGTGTGGCGACGATTGCATCATAGTCCAGCGCACCTGACGCATCGTGCGGGGTTGGTGCGGTGAATGTATTCTTTTTCTGGACTATCACATCGCCACGGTCGTTTGTAATCAACCACCACGCCGCCATTGTGATATCACCATTTTCAACCGTATCAAATCGTACAAATTCGACCGACACATTGTATTTTGCGGCCTTGCGCGTGCCAATGCGCGACGGGCGTGCACTGATGTTTTTAGCATACATATTCATATTTTCAGAAATCACAACAGGCAGTGCGGCGTCCAGATTTTCAATCCAGCGGTCAAATTCTGCCAGTGTGATTTCGGTTGAATCATTATGACGAACAACCATCTGGGGGCGTGCAACCGATTGCGGCACAGAAACCGTGTCAATGGCGATGTTTGTAATGGTGGCCGGCCCACGTGTCTGGGACGCAACATATGGCGTTGTCAGGCCGTAAAAACGCGATTGTGGGCTGGTGTTGTCGCCGAAGCAACCCGTCAATGCCAAACATGCGGTGGATACAATCAAAATTTTGCTGTTCATTAATAACCTCTTTTGCCTTTCAGTAATGCTTCGGGGTGACGTTCCAAGTAATCGCTCAGCCGTGACACCGCCTGTGCGGCGTCGCTGACGTCGCGAATCATTTTGTTCAAATCAGTAATGCTGGTCGACACCGGTTCGCCCAACGAATTTATAACGCGATTGATTCCCGCCACCGCCGTGGTTGTCTGTTGCAACAATTCTGGAATCGTCTGGTTCAGATTTTGCAACAGTGCATTGGTGTTATTTGAAATATCTTGAAATGGAATCTTTTGCAGATTCTGGGACAGTTCGTCAAATATTGATGGTATGGTTGGAATTTCAGGATCTGCAATGCCATACTTTTTAGCCAAGAATCTTGCTGGATACTGTGGATAAAAATCCAGTTCAATCATCATTTGTCCTGTCAGAACACTCTGGCTTTGCAGTTTCCCTTTCAGTCCGTGCGCAACCAACATGTCCAACCACGTCGTGTCGCCCACAGAATCCACTGCGGCCTTGGTTGCATTGGTCATAACCTTTGGGTCAAATGTGATGTACACAGGAATGATAATTTTGTCTTCGCTGTTTGGCATCAGTTGAATTTTTTCAACCTTGCCCACGGGAACCCCACGAAAATACACCTGTGAACCGACCGACAGCCCACTGACCGACCCTTCGAAAAACAACACAGGTGTTATTTCATTTCGCATCAAGCGGCCGCCAAAAAAGAATAACAATGCCGCGATGACCAGAATCAGTCCAGATATTATAAATGCGCCGACCGCACGTTTATTTGGTTTTAACATTTTTTCCCCTTTGTGTTGCCACGTGTTAAAAATTCAATAATTTCGTGATTTTTTGTTGTTGCCAATAATTTTCGCGGTGCGCCACGCCCTGTAATTGAATGTGTCGTCGCATCCAGATAAATAGAATTTGTTGCAATGGACATAATTGAATCCAGTTCGTGCGTAACCATCACAATCGTTGTACCTGCACGATTTATCTGCACAATTAAATCGTCCAGTTGCTTTGACCGTATGGGGTCCAGCCCCGCAGACGGTTCGTCAAAAAACACGATTTCCGGATTTAACGCCAGTGCGCGTGCCAACGCTGCACGTTTTACCATACCGCCACTGATTTCTGTTGGGTATAAATCGCGGGCATCGGCCAATCCCACCAGTGCCAGTTTTTCTGTCACGCGATGCGCAATCTGTTGTGGCGACATTTGTGTCTGTAATTCCATGGGCAGGGCGACATTTTCCCCAACAGTCATCGATGAAAACAGCGCACCCGATTGAAACGATATGCCAAATGTTTCCAAGATTTTGTTGCGCTTTTCGCTGTCTGTATGCCACAGGTCGGTGGTACCCACCATAACAACCCCGCTGTCTGGTTGTTTCAAACCAATCAAGGTTTTCATAATCGTGCTTTTACCACTGCCACTGCCGCCCATAATGACGAATATGTCACCACGATTGACGGTAAAGTCAATGTTGGACACTATGACCCGCGCACCATACGCAATGGTCAGATTTTTCGCTGTGATAAAAGGTTCACCGTTTTTACGCATTTCGTTTATATATCCAACCAATTAAATATCAGTGTCAGAATTGCCGTGACAACGATACACCATACAATACTGTACACCACCGCACGCGTCGTTGCGCGACCAATGCCATCGGCACTGCGTTGCGTGTTCAGACCACAATAACAACCGCAAATAGCAATAACCCAACCGTATACCCATCCATGCAACACACCGATTGCAAAGTTGTTGAACGTAATCCATTCAAATGTCATTTTCCAATATTCTGTCATGGACACATTCATCAGCATCATTGCAATGCAGGCCCCGCCCAGAATACCAACAATATCAGCAATAATTGTTAATATCGGCATCGTAATCGTCAACGCCAGCACACGTGGCAACACCAAGAAATCCATCGGTCGTACACCCATTGTGCGCAATGCATCAATTTCCTGATTTACCTGCATAGAACCGATTTCGGCGGCGTATGCCGCGCCGGTACGTCCCGACATAATAATGCCCGTCATAATTGCGCCCAAAATACGTGTTGTCGCAATCGCCAACAGGGCGGCAACATAAATTTCTGCGCCGAACATTTCCAACTGCATCACACCGACAAAGGCGATAATGACACCAATCATAAAACTGATTAAACAGGCGATTGGCACGGCGCGAATGCCTGCCTTTTCTAATTCAGACCACAAATCAATTCTGCGAAATATTGCACGACCACGCAATGCGCGCCCAACACTGGCAAAAACATCGCCACAAAACAGCAGTCCGTTACGGGCATATTCCATCATACGCAGCGTGTAATCACCCACGGAATCACAAGTTTTTTGCACCCAAGATTTTATTTTGAATTGCTGCATTTTTCCTACATCTGAATGATTAAATTTTATAATAAATTGCGCACCCAAGTCAAACACAAAAGATTTGACAATCGTCCCACCTGCGCGCAAAATATCGGGTATGAAGAATAACGAATATAAAACAAATGTGATGCGCGTTTTGGACGCACATAAAACGCCGTATAATCATTATTGCTATGCAGATACGCCGGCACTGTCGGGCGCAGATGTTGCGGCCGCATTACATCAAAATCCGCATCAGGTTTTCAAAACACTGGTAACGGTTGCACGTTCAAACAAGTATTACGTTTTTATGTTGCCTGTGTGTGCGGAATTAGATTTGAAACGTGCCGCATTGGCGGTTGGGGAAAAATCAATTGATATGTTGCCAATGCGCGAACTGTTGCCATTGACGGGCTATGTCCATGGTGGGTGCAGTCCAATTGGTATGAAAAAACAATTTCAGACGGTTGTGGACGCATCCGCAAATAACTTTGAAACAATTATTTTCAGTGCGGGAAAAATCGGATATCAGGTAGAGGTTGCCCCCGCCGCACTGGCAAAAATCATTCCGCTGAAATTCGCAGAAATCTGCGTTCAATCATAAAAAATGCCCGCGCGGGGCGGACATTGTATGACTATTTTGCTTTCTCATTTATAATAGCAATCAGCGCTCAATCTGTATTTACCAATAGTTTTAGTTTTTATTCCTTCTTGTACCTTGTGCGAATATGAATCATCTTTTGCTGCATAACAACTGTGCAGCCCAGCATTATGATCCAAATCGGACATTCCGTGTGACATAAGCAGATTCTTGTCCAATACGCGTGGGCATCTGATGCATGGTGGCGCATATGAAGCAGGTGGGTCTTCTTTAATTACTATTGCGTTGGAGCCATTCATATAATAACCCGTATTGCAACGATACTTTGTATATGTGACACATTTGCATTCATCCTTGTTCAAGATAGCGAACGTCTGTGTCTGATAGTTGGTACCCACAACCGTTCTCCATTGTGGCAGACCAATGGCACATGTTTTGTTGCATTGTATTTCTTTACATGTTTTGTATTCAAATGTACATTGGGTCAAGAACAGGTCAGATGATGCCGATTCGTCCGCGTTGCCGTATGCTGTCGTCAGGTTGTAACCAGTGCGACATGTTTGGCAACCCATCATACATATATTGGCAAAACCGTCGCCATTATTGCCATAACAAACCTTGGACGCGTATGATTCACAATTGTCAGCATACTTTGTATTTACCACGCCATTTGGTCGCCTGACAGGGCAAGTTGTGCCAATTATAGTATCTTTATCATTTTTTTCGTTCACGGCCATCGCAACAGTTGCGCCACTGGCGCAAATCAGCACAAAAAACACACGCGACATACTGCGAAACATTTTACCCAATCCTTGGTATCAATTATAACAAAAAAGATTGTTCGATGCTAGTGTCGATTTAGCACGCCATTAAAGAACCCCAGAATATCATTCTGGACATCGGCATAGTTTGTATCTAACAGTAATTCATGACGCGCGTGTGGGTAAATAATCAGTGTCAAATTATTCATATTCTGGCCCTGATACGCGCGATACAGCGACCGTGCCAATCGGGCATTCATACTGACTATGTCGCGATTGCCACTGATAATCAGCAACGGAATTTTGCGGTTCGCCACCATTGGCAAATGCATCAGGTTACGAAACAGCGAATAATAAAACCCGTATGAAAAATATTTCGCACGCAACGGGTCGGCGTCGCGCAGGGCAACCTGATGCGCATCTCGTGTCAGGTATCGTGTGGCGTGGCGTCCGCGTATTGGCAAAAATAATTCCAATGCGCGTGCGGGTGCGTTTGCACCAAACGCACGTTGACCAATCCATGCCGCAACCGTGGCAATGCCCAGTATGCTGCGCGGGTATCGCGCCGAACCCGACATACATACGCCCGCCGCGCACAAGTCGGATTCTTGCATAATGCGTTGGGTAATAAAACTGCCGTAACTGTGGCCAAACACAAATACAGGTAAATTATACTTTTGATTCAGGTATTTCAAAATCGCCAATTCATCAGAAACAATATCCATAAACAAATCAGTACTGCAACCCACGCGACCAATGTTTTGCACGCCGCCGGCGGTGCGCCCGTGACCACGATGATCATCGCCAAAAACGATATAGCCGTTCTGATTCATGTATTGGGCAAATCGCGCGTATCGTCCAACGTGTTCGTCCATGCCGTGAATAATTTGAACCACGCCAATGGGGCATCGCACATTGTCCCATAATGTACAGCGCAACCGTGTCCCGTCGCCGGCAATCAATGTTTGTGTTGTCATGGTATTTGTGCCTCTTGGGCACGATGATACAGGAATATACGCCCGCAGAACAATAGGTATGTATTCAGGGGTGAAAATCATAAACTATGCATTTTCGCCGGCAATTGTACCGCTGGCCCATGCCCAATGCAGGTTGAATCCGCCCAGGTCGCCCGCGATATCAATAACCTCGCCCGCAAAGAACAGGCCACTGCGCAATTTTGATTCCATGGTGCGCGATGATATTTGGTCTGTGGCGATGCCGCCGCGTACAACCTCTGCACTGCGCAGACCGTGGTATTTATACGCATCACGCGCAATAACAATGTGTTGCGTGCGTTCCGCAATTTGGCGCAGATCTGTATCACGAATATCTGCAATGTTACGCACGTCGCCACGCGCAATCCATTGGGCCACACGCGCGGGCATATGCTGGCCCAGAATTGTGGCAATATTTTTTCGACCATCGGTGTGCTTTGCACGCGACAATATTTCAAATGTATTCACCGCCGGCATCAGATTTATAATCCAATCCGTGTCTGAATTGCGTACAGTCGCGCGATACACCGCCGGCCCGCCAATTCCAACATGCGTGAACAGCATATTATCTGTAATCACATCACGGCCGATGGTAATTTCAACCGGCAATGATATACCCGCCAGTGTGTCTGGAAACGCGCTTGTTGCAATCGCGCACAGGGCGGGGCGCACAGGAATTATTTTATGCCCAAAATGTTTCGCAATTTTATAACCAATGTCGGACGTGCCCAGTGTCGGGAATGATGTGCCGCCCGTCGCCACAATCACAGACGTTGCCCCATATTCGCCAGACGCAGCGTGAATGATAAATTGGTCGCCTGTAAAATCAACGGATTCTACGGCGTCATTTTGAATAATTTTTGCGCCGCGTGCGTCTGCCATCAATGCGTCAATAATCGCGCCTGCGCCATCGGCACAGAAATACTGTCCTGCACTTTTTTCTGTCCAGCGTATGCCCGCGCGCGTAGCCCAATCCAACACGTCGCCACACGTCACGCGCGCCAACGGCCCGCGAACAAAGTCCGGATTGCCACCAAAATAACGATTGCGTGTCGCTGCAGCATTCGTAAAGTTGCATCGGCCACCCCCAGACACCGCAACCTTGCGCAATGGGACGTCGCCCATATCAATCACCGCCACACTGCGCCCACGCGCCAGTGCCGCATGTGCCGCCGCCATACCCGACGCGCCCGCACCAATAATCATAACATCGTATTTTTTCATGTGTGATATTCTAGCGCGGTGCACATAAAAAATCCATGGCAAAAATAAACCGTCCATTTGGACGGTTTATTTTGTTTTACCACGATGTGTATCCGGCGTTACATGTACGTACGCACTTCTTGCGGGTTGCATCCCACTTTTCCGTGCCGGTTTCATCAGAGTATCCAACAACACTGCAAATTGGTTTGCATTCATTGTCTTCCAGATTGTACATCTCGCCCTGATACATGCACGACGCAATTTCGCATCCGCGGACGTAACTGCTGGCGGCGATTTCGCCATCAACCGCAAACTTGTTACGGCATACACCACAAGGTTTTGATGCATCGCGACTGTCAACCAAATCTGGGTCATTTGTGTAGCCGGCGTCGCAATACGTTGGTACACATTTGCCCCACTGGTTCGTGACGTGATTCCATTCTTTGATACCTGTGCCGTGTTCAACCGTACATGGTTGTTGGTCAGATACGCACGCGTTGGATGAAATATGGAATCCTGTATCGCATTCCAAGATGGTGCATACACTGAATGCTTGCAGTTTTGCGTCCCAACGTTTTTCTGCGGACACCGCATTTGGTGCTGTGCATTCTTGAACATCGTATTCGCAACTTTGACCATTCGGGTGATAGTTCACTTCACACGACGCAACGATACAGTTGCCAACCTTTTGATAGGTCAATGCGTGCTCGCGATTACATGGCTCACATTTGCCGTTTATCATTTCAAAGTCCCCGTTGCACGATGTTTCAACACACTTGTTGTCCACGATTTCACATGGGTTGCCATTGTCCGATACACCCTTGAATTCGCAAACCTTTGGATAGTTTGCCTTTTCATTGATTGGAACGGCTTGTCCACCTTCGACTGCGTATGCTTCGCACTTGCGATAGCAATCATTCTGGCTCTGTGCGCCCTTGTCAGACAACGGCCAATCGGCTGGGCACGATTTCACATCTGGCACATCCGGATTATCTGGATCGCCGCAGAAACTGCCCTCTGGACACAGTACGCATACGCCATTGTCCAGATGCCATCCCGCTGCGCAACGTTTAATCGCACATGTGTCTGGTGCGCCTTGGTAATCACGTCCGGACATAGACGCGGCATTATCTGCCAATGCACAATTCTTATAGCACATTGCAACATCCGTTGTGCCTGCGTCAGACAATGGATATTCACCATTGGTCAGTTCGGCGCATGTTTTTTGTGTGCCGTCGCTGCAAACGCTGTTGGCTGGACAATTCACACATTCGTTGCCAACTTGCGAGAACCCTTCGTCGCAAGATGTAACTGTACATGTCGTGCACGATGCCGTATATGCGTCAGCCGCCGCATCATAGTTACATGTCTGGGTGCCGCTACCATTGGTGATGGCGCATGCCAATCCGTCCATATAGCAATCCGCGCTGGATGTGCTGGTTTCGGTCTTGGTTGTGCCGTCTGGCTTGCACTGGCCACGGTCGATATTGTTCATGCTGTAATACCCATAACCAACAACGATACAATCCATCTTGTTCTTTTCGATGTTGTAATAGTACCCGCTTGTACATTTGGTCATTGTTGGTGTTTCGCACGCAGAATCATATCTGGCGTCATCGCCTGCGCCACTGGTATAGAAGCACACGCGATACCCAACACCATGATCTGCTGTGTATGGCTGACCGTCTTTATAGCACTGCTCTGGTGCTTCGGCGGTGTCGATACGGGTTTTTCCACCCGCTGGGCACGCCGTACGTGTAATTTCGTCCGCACCGCTGTAGTAATTAAAGTCCGCGACGCTGCAATCAATGTCTGCGCTGTCTGCCAGCCAATGTCCCTTGTTGCACTTGTTGATGGTAATGTCATAGCATTCATTGCCGTATACCGCACTGTTGCCTTCGCCAACCGAGTAGTAACACGTCTGTGTACCACTGCCCTTGGTCGCAGAATACGCAACACCTTGTTTATAGCAATCCTGAACCTTGGTCGCATTCGGCTTTGAATGTACTGCACCACCAGATGTATATCCGTGGCATGCCGTCTGGGCCAGTACGTCTGTCGCCGACCAGTAGCCATCATCCACACTGTCGCAATCTGGATTTGTGTGGTTGTCGGTATCGCGCAACCAATAACCCGCATCGCACGATGTCATGTTGCGATCGCGACAATCCGCCGTGTAATCTGATGCCGCTGTGTCATAATTACATGTTTGTGTACCACGACCGTGTTCTGACACGTATGTATCCAGATTTTCCTTGTAGCACTGCGCCGCCGATGTCGCACTGGTTGGTGATTTACCGCCGTTAGGGCATGACACCAATCCGCCGACATTCCCAGAATCCGCACCGAACGTGCCGCCTTCGCAATAGTTATTTGCTGGGCAAACCGTGCAATCTGGGCCTGTGCCGGTGTAATACGTACCCGCATCGCACGTTACCGTGCCGGCTTCTAATCTGGCATAGATTGTGGTCGGTGAGTGTGTCGCCATCGTCAACGCCGCCTCTGATGTGCCAAACTTGCCATCTGCACCGACAATCTGCTGGCCACCGTCAACCGCGTCATAGAATCCTGTAAAGAACCATGCCGCCTTTGAAGGTAATGTTGTCAGCGCAATAATCGGGTCGGTTGCTGCTGCATTTTTGAACCAGCCAGTTGCATATTTCAGATAAACTGTTTCTGGTGCTGCAGCAACGTCTGCATTACGGCTGTCCAACTTGACCGTGTATACCTGTGGCGTCCATACCGCATACAGCGTAAGTGCCGTACCGGTTGCCGATATATTTTCAGCAATGGATTCGCCCGCCGCATAGCATGGTGCACCGCCATTCTTGGTGGAACACCATTTTGTATCTACGCTGTAACCTGCGCGGTTCAGACCACTGGTCGCAGGCAATGTGCATGCGCCACTGTCAAATGTACATGTAAGGCTTGCAGGTGTAGAACCCGTGCCCCCATTCTTGTCCAGCGTGATTATGTACTCGTTCGCTTGGCACGATGGGGCGGCGGTATTGTTGTTGCGTACCGTATAACCCGTGTCGCATGTCACATTGAATGAACACGCTTCGTATTGTGTAGCACTGATGCCATAAACCGTGTTCTTGACCGCTGCCACTGTTGTTGCATGTGGTACATCCAATACGCACTGTTTATAGCAGTTCGCATAAGATGCCGCATTTTCTTCTGAGTGGACGTATTGGTTGGTCTTGTCCGGACATTCCGTCTGATAAATATTCGGTTTCGGACTGTAATACTTGTCTTGAACACTGCGGCACAAGAATTCGTCCGGCATTGTTGGGTTTTGATACCAGTAACCTGCATCGCACGTTTTAACCGTACGAACCTGACAACGGTCATATGCCGTGGTTGCGGTCTGGTAATAGCATATCGCTGATGCCGTACCGTTTTGGAATCCATCATAATCATCATACAGTTTATAACACTGTGTTATGTCAGAATCGCCAACATTGCTAAGCCCACCATCTGGACATGCCACTGGGTCTGGATCGCAATAATAGTTTTCTGGACATGCGCCATCACCCCAGATACACGTTGGTGCACTTGTATAATCATCTTTGGCAACATAGCCAGTGTCACAGACCGCATGATAGGTACATGCTGGATATGCAGCCCCGTCATAGTTTTGCTGTGTCTGGGCATTTTCCAAACGACCGTTTGTGATTGTCGCAGGTGCAGGGCACGCAACGAAACAGTCCTGTTTTGTGGTCGCACCAGAACTCGATGTGCCAGGTGCAGGGCAATCCGCTGCACAACCAGATGTGCCGACCGCCGAAGTGCCCGTGCCGTCACAGTACTTGCCCGCTGGGCATGTGACATGGTTCACGCCGTCATAGTATTTGCCCGCCTGACACGATGTGGCATTCTGTGACCAACGCGCATACAATGTTGTGTTTGCGGTAAATGTTGTATTAGAAGGCAGCGTAGCGTCTTGACCAATCATTAGATTACCACCAGTTTGGGCCGTATAGTAACCCAAGAATGTCCACCCATCGCGTGTTGGCGCGGTCACATGACTGATGCTGTTGGTTTTGCCCGCATCGCTGAACCAATCAGTATTATACTGTTGATACACTGTGCCGTTGCCACCCGTTCCATCATTGTCATTCAATGTGATTGTGTACAGAACCCCCGGGCACGTACCCGTGCTGGCGTCCAGTTCATAGTTCGGATCGCAATTAATGGTCATTGGACACGAAATCGCCGCAGCAGTACACACCGTTGGGTTATTCCAATAGTATCCACCATTCTTGTACTTGTCTTCGTAGTCGCAGCTTGCGTGTTCCGCACATGGATCTTGTGTACATGCGACACTGCAAACCTTGTAGCAAACGTCTGGGCCACCAAAGTTGTTGTTATTTGAATATTCAAACGAACCATCACCCAATGTGTTGCACTTTACACAAGTCCCAGCATCACTGTCTTGATAATGGTTGCTCGAGCACTTAAAGAACGAAATCGGGCATTCTGTCTGGCCTGTTGCGGTACATGTGGTTGCACCATAGTACTGTTTACCAGCAACGGTTGCATTCTGATTATATACGCAAGCTCTCTTTGGCCATACGCAGCTGGCTGTATCTTCGCCAGAGCAGGCGGCATCACATGCCTTGAAACATTGGGTGTTGGCCGATGCACCGACGTCAGATGCGGTATATTCTGCACCCAGTGTTGTACATTCAACCGCGCAGCCCGCGCCACCTTCGATGGTTGTACCCGTCCCTGGGCAATATTTGCCCGACGGACAATCAACCTGTGCCGTACCATCATAGTACTTGCCGGCTTCGCAGGTAACCTGATTCTGTGACCAATGTGCATACAGGGTTGTATCACTCAGTTTATCCCACGCGCGCACGGCCGTACCGTTGGATGCATAGTACTGTGTGCCACCTGTCGTTGCATCAAAGTACCCAACGAATGAATATGTCGCACGTGTTGGCAATGTTGTCAACGTTGCCATCTTTTTACCAAACTCAACCGTTTGTGGGGCTGGTCCACCTGTGCCTTCGTTTGCGTCAAATGTCACCGTGTACGTGTTTGGTTCGCACTTATTGTCTTTTAATGTGTAGCCAGGTTCGCATGTGATTTTGTCACCACCATCGCAAATGGCGTTTTCAGGACATGTGATACATGCACCATCAGACAAGTATTTGTCGGGGTTACATTTCGTCGCGGCACAAGTATTGCTGACCGCATTGTATCTGACAGTCCCTGTCACGGTCGCAGAGCCCGGTACGTCAGCCGTTGTGCAGTTGCGATAGCACCCATCAGCAACAGTTTGGGATTGGCAAACGTTATAAGACCCCTTGGTATAAATAGATACCGTTGCACATGACTTGACGCAATTACTACATCCACTGCCATTTGGATATTCGTCGCTGTCACAGTTGCATGTACCCGGTGATGTAATCGCGGCATCGCACGCCGTCCATGACGCCATCAGTATCGTGTCACCAGCGGTGCTGTATGTGTATTCCGTGCTGGGTTGTGGATAGCTGCCACCCCAACTTTGTAAACTGTACCCCGGACGACTGAATGTATTTGCCGGCAATGTTGTGAACTTGGACAGATATTTCACTGATTGTGATCTGCGTTCCTGATCAAAGCCAGTTTTACCAATCAGATACGTGATTGTAAAGTTTGCTTCTTCGCACCCTGTGCCATCAGGTGTCTTGGTATAGCCATTTTCACATACAAATGTCATAGGACATGTTGATTCCGCTGCACTGCAAGTGCCACCATAGTGCTGTACACCCTCTGTTGATGTGTCTGTGTAGTTGCAGATTGCATGCAATGGGCATGCTGGACGTGTACATGCCGTCGTGCAATTCATATAACATGCAGTTGCACCACCGGTGTTGCTATGTTCAGACAATGTGTATTCTCCGCCAGGTGTCAATGTAGAACACGCCGGACATGTAAGGCCGTTTACGTAATTACCCGACCATGCGTTGACAGAAAGTTGTTTCTGTTTGCAGTTTTCATTGTTGCTTGCACAACCTTCTCTGATTTGACCATCGGCTGTGCCATCTTCATTAGAGTACGCAATATATTTGCACGCATCGCGTTTGCATTCTTCGCAGATTACGACCACACATCCATCTGGCAAATCACATGATTCTTGCGTGCCCGTCCATGGACGATTGGTTTCAACACCATAACATTCTGTTATCTTGCTCATACCAGCATCAGAATTTGGATACTTTGCTGGACATGGATTCAACCCTTGGTCGATGCTGCTGTAATTAAAGTCGCCGCCACCGCAGTAGTTGCCTGTTTTACATGGCGAGCATGTTGTTGAATTTGCCGGCAGGTATTCGCCCGCTGAACAATGAATGGTTAACAACACGCACTTGTTGTTTTCCAGTTTATAGCCAGTTGCGCATGCTTTGATAGAGCAATGATTGCTGACATAGTTCTCTTGCCACGTTGCGGTGTTCCATTCAGTCACATTGTCTGCATTAGAGCAGGTCGCGTTACAACTGGCGGCACCAGCACCATTGGTCGTTTGACCGTTTTGACATGCGGCGCAACTGGTTGCTGCGTAAGATGAACTGTACGCACCACGCGCACACGCGTTGGCACCACCAACGGTTGGGCGTGAATCTGTCAAGTCACGTTCTGTGCCATTTTCGTCATAATAGATATTTCGCCCGCCATTGTAGCAGTAAGACCCTTGGGCGCATTGTTGTGTCCCAGCGTTCACTTGTGGTACAAAGTTACCATTAGACAATGTCAGATAGCAATCATTGATAGATGAACTGCCGCTAGCACTGTTGGGATACAGTGCACCTGTACTTGTTGAGCAACTGGACAGCCCACACGCACTGGTTGCGCCAGTCACCAATGAAACGTCATTGCATGTTTGTCCGGGGCAAAAACTGCCAGCTGGACATGTTTCGCATGCGGTCTTGCCCTGTGGCAGGTATTGACCCTTTGGGCAGGTTACGTTGATTGTGATTGCCTGTGGCTCGCCTGTGCATCCATCAGGGCCCGCTGGGCAAGTATAATTAGCACCAAATGTTGAACATGGACGGCATGCATTTGCCACCACAGGCGTACCATAATAATCAGTTGATGTCGCGGTCTTGGTCATATAATAACCCGCCGAACAGCAAGTATATTTTTTATATTCGGGACATGAATACCCACCATCAGATTCTACAGGGGCTGCCTTACCACCAGCACATGTGTAATTAGACCCCATTCTGGAACACGGTTGGCAATAGTTTCCGGCCTTTGGCGTACCATCATGCGTCGTCGATGACGAACTGGCCGTCATGTAATAGTTGGGCTGGCAACTCAGATACGTTGGCAACGATGGATTGCACGAATACCCCGCAGCAAACGCATTGCCAACAAAAACAGTCATTGCTAAATATGCAAAAAAACGCAGAAATCTGGACATCTTTCCCACTTCTTTTCCTCTTTTAGTTCCATTCTAGAAAAAAAACAACATATGACGCAAGAGAAAAATAAGCACGAATAACGAAATAATAAAACGCGCCACATCGGCGCGTAAATTATTGTGGTGGGTTAGGTAGGACTTGAACCCACGACCAAAGCGTTATGAGCGCTCCGCTCTAACCAACTGAGCTACTAACCCACAGACGCAATTATATATGTTTTCGCATGCGTTGCAAGTGCTTTTTGTATTATATGCTTTATTTTTTCGCGGTTCTGTGGCAATATGGTGCGCATGAGTTTAATAAAACCAATTTTGAATGATACCCAGATGGCGGCCTTTGACGCAGTTGCGCATTCTAATTCAAATGTATTGATTCTGGGTCAGGCGGGGACGGGCAAATCCACATTTGTAAATTATCTGAAATCTGCATTGAACAAGCGGGTTATCTGTGCGTGCCCAACCGCCGTATCTGCGTTAAATATCGGTGGCCAGACAATTCATTCGCTGTTTCAAATCCAGCCACGTGATTTCATTATACCAGAATTATTAAAGTTAAAGGCAAAACCGCGTAATATATTAAATGCGACCGACGTATTGATTATAGATGAAATATCAATGGTTGCGCCCGATTTGCTGGACGCTATGGATATCTTGGCACGCAGTGCGCGTCGCAACAATGCGCCGTTTGGTGGCATCCAGATTGTTGCAATCGGTGATTTGTTTCAGTTGCCGCCGGTTATAACCCGCGATGCGGCTGAATTATATCAACAGGCATACGGTCACGAAAATGCGTACTTTTTTGATGCAAATGTTGCGCATCGGTGCGATTTTCGTCGTTTTGACTTTGAATGTGTGTATCGCCAAAATGATACAGCATTGCTGGACAATCTGATTCAGTTGCGTCACGGCGAATTGGGGGTATTGGATTTCTTTAATAATTGCCAGATTACAGACGCCACGCGTCGCGCCAATGCCGTGATAATTACGCCGTTTCGTGCGGTTGCCGAACGCATCAATGCCGACAGATTGGCGCAAATCAATGCGCCGGTGGTATCATACGCGGGTGTTTTGTCGGGGACTTTTTCAGAACGCGATGTGCCTGCGCCAATGAATCTGACGTTAAAGGTTGGGGCATTGGTGGTATTTGTGAAAAACAGTGACAAGTGGCATAATGGTTCAATGGGCATTGTCCAGAACCTGACTGCGCGTGAAATAACGGTGCAATTATTGAACAAAGACCACGATATTGTAACGGTTCGCCCTGATAAATGGGAAAAAATAGAATACACCCGCGATGAAAACGACCGCGTTATTGAAAACGAAGTCGGCAGTTTCAAGCAATTTCCGCTGAATTTGGGCTATGCCATGACAATACACAAGGCACAAGGTAAAACACTGGACGCAGTTGTGGTTGATATTTCGCGTGGTGCGTTTGCGCATGGTCAAACGTATGTCGCACTGTCCCGCACACGCAGTGCGGCAGACATGCATATCGCAACGCCGTTGCGCCCACGTGATGTTATTTTTGATTCCCGCGTGCTAAGTTTTGTTGATGCAAATCAACCATCATAATATTATACAGCGCATCGCCATTGTGTTTCATCTGGTCAAAATCAACGGTTTTTCCATTTACCAATTCGCGCACAGATGGCGCGGCGCGCCCCGTCAGCATATTTTTTGCGCCACGCGTCAATGCGTTGCGTTCGGCATCAAATAATATACCGCCATCGTCCGACGTCATCATCGCTTGGCGTTCGTCGCGCAGAATCCCGCGGTGGTCATGTTCGCCAGTAAATGTGCTGCGCAGATGCTGAACAATAAACAGATTGCCACGGTCGCCCGCAAAGAATGCCGGCACAACATCGGCAGAATTTTCAGACATATATCTGGCGAATGCGTTGGCGTGATTTTGCATTGTGGTATCTTCGGCAGATGCGAATGAAATTGTGTTAAATCGGCGACGATTGGGGTTCAATGGGGTCAATGGCCCGTGCTGAATCACCAGTAAATTATGCTGAATCTTGGCAATTTGTTCGGGCGTGCGTCCCGCGGCGACCAGTTGCCCCGCCATATAGTCGCCCAGTTGCGTTATCGCCGCTGCACCATGACTGTGCGCATAAAACATAATATTGCGCATATTTTTTATTGCCGTGTTTATCGGACGCACGCGACCGTTTTCGTCAAACAGGCGCGGCCGCAACAGTATGTTATATAAATCGATAACATAATTTGGCACGGGTTCTTTTGCGCGCATTTCGTCCAAGCGGACGGTCTGGGCGGCGCGCGCGACAGGGTGGTCAGCCAAATTTAATTTGCGTCCTGCACGATGAAACAAATCGGCACGTTCCAGTGATGGACTGCGCGATGCAAAATCATATACCACCGAATAAACATTTACCCCTGATACGTTTTCTTCGGCTAATGCGCGATACAGCATTTTGCCATATGAATTTGCGTGACTGTCAGAATTGGTCAGTTCGCCACCAAATGCCACGACCGCTGGTACGTCTGTGGGCACAGACAGTGCGATAGACATATGATACATGTCCGCGCCATCTGGGGCGGTACGTTGAATAACGTGGGCGCGACTGGGGCGATATGCGGTCATAATTCTTTCTCCATCATAATGGCATCATTGCCATCATAGTATTTTGGACGAATACCAATCTGGTGGAATCCTGCACGTTCATATAATTTGCGGGCAGGGGCGTTGTTTTCTGCCACTTCCAGAAATAATTTTTTTATACCGCGGGCGCGTAAATCTTGTTCTGCAACAACCAGCATTGCACTGGCAATGCCTGCGCGACGCGCATCGGGGTGAACGCCAATGGTGATTATTTCGGCTTCGTCCGCGACAGCGCGATAAACAATAAATCCATTTTGACTGGCAATAATATCACAGCCCGATTTTTTCAAATCGGCAAAATCCTGTGCCGTCCATGGTTTTGACGGAAAACAAGCGCGATGCAAAGATTCCAGTTCATTCAGCATGTGTGGCGTGCTCTTCGGCATAACTGGGACGCAGGTACATCGGAACAACAACGTCCAGATTACCCGTGGCCAGTTTCTGTTCGGCAATTTTTGTTGCCAGCATTAAATCAAATGGTTTATGCCCAACTGTTTGTGGACATTCCATTTGGCGTTTTTCTAATTCATCAATAGACATCGTTTGGGGCTGTGTTTTCGCAGACGCAACAAAGAAATCACCACGACCAGATTCAATCGCAACAAATGCGTCCGGCGTGGCCGCCAAATACAGTTCAAATGCATTGATTGGCACAACTGGAATATTTAATCCCATTGCCAACCCTTTGGCATATGCGATTCCCAGACGGATTCCTGTGAAACTGCCCGGACCCACAACAACGGCAACAGCAGTCAAATCACGCCAAGACGCGCCACATTCGTGCATAAATTTTTCACATGCGGTTGGCAACGCAACGGATTGTTTTTCCGCGTCAACGCGCGTGTGTTGCGTGCCCAGTACAAATTCCAAGCCCGCCCCAGATGTATTTATAACCAATATCATTTTATCGTGCCTTTGGTGTTCTGTTTTTTATCATGCACAATGCCATATGTGCAAATAGCCCATTATACATATTGGAATTGCCGTTTTCGGTGTTGCGGGTATATAACAAAGCCCGACCGAATTTTTCCAATGGGTGCACACAAATCAGTTCGTGCACACCCGACGAAATCCGATATACATCGTTATCAGACGAACGTGCGCAACGTATGATTGTCGCAGGATTCCGCAATATTTTATAAATCGAATATTGTTCTACTAAATTCATAACTGTTATCTTTTTATATTATGCCCGCGCGCCAAAACCAATTCGTTTTGCCATGTTTGCTGATTTATGCGTTGCCAACAATTCATCGATTTTTGCAATCGTAAATTCTGTTTTTGTATCTTCGCAATTATTCAATAACAGTTCGCGACGCAAAATGGCAGTTAATTCACGTTGTAATTCACGCACCCCTTGTTCAGACGTATAATCGTGAATAATGTGTCGCAATGCATCATCAGAAATCACAATATTTTTTGGGTCCCATCCTGTATCATGTGCCGCGCGCGCAATCAAATGTTCGCGTGCAATACGTACCTTTTCATCTTCGCTGTACCCTGGGATTTCAATGATTTCCATACGGTCTTTCAGTGCTGCCGACATATTCAAACTGTTGGCGGTGGCAATGAATAACACGTTGGACAGGTCAAAATCAACCTCTAAATAATGATCACGAAACGCCTTGTTTTGTTCTGGGTCAAGGATTTCCAGCAACGCAGATTCCGGATCGCCACGCCAATCACGTCCCATTTTATCTATCTCGTCCAGAACAATCACAGGATTATTTGCCTTGCAACGCTTTAACGCGTCCATAATACGGCCAGTTTGTGCGCCTATGTACGTCTTGCGATGACCACGAAAATGCGCTTCGTCTGAAACGCCACCTAGTGAAATACGGTGATATTTACGCCCCAGCGCACCGGCAATGGATTTTGCCAGCGATGTTTTGCCAACCCCAGGGGCACCAACGAAACATAAAATGCTGCCCTGATTACCGCCCGTTTTTTTCATAACGGCAATATGTTCCAAAATACGTTCTTTGACCGCTTGCATACCGGAATGTTCGCTGTCCAATACGCTGCGCGCCACATTCAAATCAATTTCAGATTTATCAGATTTGCCCCATGGCATTGCCAACAATTCGTCCAAATAAGATTTTAATAATGCGCCATCATTAGACATTGGTGCAAAAGAACGCATGCGTTTCCATTCTGTCATGGCTTTTTCGCGCACGTCCGCGGGCAGGGGGGCTTTTTCAATGCGCTTGCGCATATTTTCAGAATCTGCCTCGTCACTGTCTTCGCCCATTTCGTGCTGAATAGCACGCATTTTTTCTTGTAAAATTGCCTCACGACGGCCGCGTTCCATCTGTTGCTGAATACGACGATTGATGGAATCTTCTATCTTGGCAGTTGCCATAATCAGGTTGATTTGTTCCAGCAAGATTACCAATTTGTCGTGCCAACTGGTTGTACGCAGAATACGAATTGCCACGTCGGGTTCCAGTCCCGCCATCTGAATCACACCATCAACGAATGCCGCCAACGGATAATTCTGCATCAGACCACGCAGACGGTCGGCCTTGAATTTACGTACGCCAGATAATTGCTGCATGTTTTCGGCAATTTTATCGCGCAGTGCGATTGTCTGTTCGTCGCGTTCATCATTTGCGACAACAATCGGTGTAACATCAGCAGAAAACAGACCGTCCGATACTGTAATGTCTGTCAAATTCACGGCATGCGTGGTCAGAATAATAACATGTATCGAACCGTCCGGCATACGTAATACATGCGCAATATCGCCAATCGTGCCGATGTCATAAATATCTTCGGCGGCGGCGGGATACGACCACGAATGCTGGGGCACTAAAACAATGCGCCCTCCAGACGCGGCGGCGGCCTCTATACAGGCGATGGATTGTGGGTTGTCAACGTACACCGGTACAGTAATATCGGGGTGAACAACCAAATCACGAACGGGTAAAATAAATTCTTTCATAGCGAAATAAATATAAGATATTTTTACAATAATTCAAGAGTAATAAAAATCCCCCGAAAAAATCGGGGGATTTCAATTCTCTAGTACCATTGGCTTAACGACGACGACCATTAAAACCATTGTATTGTGCGGTGTTGCTGGAACGTTTTGACAAATAACGTGCCGCAATCAAGACCAACCATTCAACCGCCAACATGCCCATATAGGACAGTTTGTTGTCAATACCGTTGACCCAGCCCAAAACATAAACAATCTGTGCCATGAATGATACATACAAAATACCAAACATGCTGGTAAAGAATACCTTTTTTACTTTTCCAAACATTTTTCTGCCTTTTTCCCTTGTATTAAAATTTATCAATGTCGGGTTTCTGGTGCCAGGTACCCGACCAACCCCGCAATAAGCGAAATGGATACAATCAACAATTGCCAATCATATCCGATGCCATATTAGGCAGCCATTGCAAGGCGAACATTGTCGTTCGCAGCGATTCTATCGCCATTCAGTTTTTAATCGGCTTTTAACGACGCCATGTCGGATTCAATCTTTTGTCTTTACTGCGCCTGTCGAAACTATGTCAGCCCCCCGACGTTCAACCACTGCGGTCAAACAACCACAATGATTTTCTGAAATCGAAATAAAATTGGTGGAGCTGTGGGGTACCGCCCCCCAGTCCAAAACGTCTATTCCACAAAGATTTCAGAATCATCATCGCTTGCGCGACGCGTATATTATAAATATTTACGGTGGAAATTGCAAGTTTTTAAGTTATAATCACGGAAAATAGGATAAAAAATGAAATTTTTAGACAAGGCAAAGATTACAATCAAAGCAGGCGACGGGGGTAACGGCAGTGCCAGTTTCCGCAGGGAGAAGTATATTGAGTTTGGTGGCCCAAACGGTGGCGACGGCGGTCGTGGTGGCGATATTGTTTTTCGCGCCGTGCCAAATGTGAACACACTGATTGATTATCGTTACAAGACCAATTTTGCTGCGGGACGTGGTGAAAACGGTATGGGCAAAATGCGTACGGGCGCGTCGGGCGAAACATTGATTTTGCCGGTGCCAACGGGTACGGTCATTTTGTCCGAGAACGAAGAAATTGAATACGCCGACTTGTCTGCCGATGGTATGGAATATCGTGCGGTGCGTGGCGGTAATGGCGGCTGGGGCAATCTGCATTTCAAAAGCCCAACAAATCGTGCCCCGCGTCAGGCAAATGACGGTCTGCCTGGGGAAGTGCGCACGGTTGTTTTGCGCCTGAAATTGATTGCAGATATTGGCTTGGTCGGTTTCCCAAATGCAGGCAAATCAACGTTGCTGTCGGCGGTGACATCGGCGCGTCCAAAGATTGCAAATTACCCATTTACAACCCTGAATCCGCAACTGGGGGTTATGTACGCACACAATCGTGAATATGTGCTGGTTGACCTGCCTGGGTTGATAGAAGGGGCACATACCGGTGTCGGTCTGGGGGACAGATTTTTGGGGCACGCAGAACGTACAAAGTTGATACTGCATGTCATTGATGGCACAGAACCGGATTGGGCGGCACGCTATGCGGCAATTCGCTATGAAATGGATTCTTATGGTGGTGGATTGGTGCACAAACCGGAAATGGTTATCATAAACAAAATTGACGCAATTGACGATGATGAATTAAAAACTCGGCTGTCCGATTTCAAGAAATCATTTGGACGTAAAAAGAAACCGGAAATTATAACCATCAGTGCCGCCGGTATGCTGGGCATTCATGAATTGATTTCTGCGATTGAAAAGAAATTTTTAGAGATAACAGAACATGAAAATATACAGAAATCCGCTGGCGACGTCATTTCCGACAAATGACGACAAAATTTATGCGTATTCAACCGCATGCCTGAATGGCGCAGTCGCACATCGCCCAGATTACACAACAGTGCCACTGAAAACATTAAACCCCGCACTGGTTGAATTTATTGGCGGTCTGTGGCGTGTCCAGACACCATGCGATTACAACGTGCAAAATATTCGTGGCAAAGATTTGATTATTGGGACGCGTCTGCCACATCAGGAAAAAACATTCTTTGAATATTACGAGGCCAGTTTACTGACATTCAACTGCTATGGCCCATTGACGCCGCGTTTTGATATTGTTGTTGCAAAATACACCACAGACCGTGGTACATATTGGTCTTATGGGCGTAATATTGCAGATGCGCGTGCATTCTTGGGCATCCGTCTGTACGACGAATATATGGATTTGATTCATTCGGTTGCCTGTCGGAAAACCGCACAAAAATCCAAATAATCGCGACGTTTATCTTTCGTTTGCTTTTCTCTTTCTTTCTGCTAGAATCTAGGTGTGAAAAACAATAAAAAGGAGAAAAGGCACATGGCACAAGTATCATTAAAGGGTACCCAAACCGAAAAAAACTTGCTGATTGCGTTTGCTGGCGAATCACAGGCGCGTAATCGCTATTCATTCTTTGCGTCCAAGGCCAAAGACGAAGGTTATCAGGCAATTTCAAAAATCTTTTTGGAAACAGCCGAACAGGAACGCGAACACGCATCTCGTTTGTTCAAGTTCTTGGAAGGGGGCGATTTGGAAATAACCGCATCATTCCCAGCGGGAAAAATCGGCACAACATTGGAAAATTTGCAGGCGGCGGCATTTGGTGAACACGAAGAAAACACCAACATGTACCCAAAATTTGCCCAAATTGCGGCCCAAGAAGGTTTTCCTGCAATCGCAGATGTGTTGAAAAACATCGGCTATGCCGAACGCTATCATGAATCACGTTATCGTGCATTGATTGACGCGATTGAAAACGGCACATTGTTCAAGCAAGATCATATTGTTATGTGGCGTTGCACCAATTGCGGTATGTGGCATATTGGCACAGAAGCACCAAAGGTTTGCCCAGCGTGTTTGCACCCACAGGGCTATTTCATCAGCGAGGGTACAATTTCCCGTTGTGACACGAACGAAGGGTTCTGTGAATACACAAACATTGATGAATAAAAAAAACGCCCGTTTGGGCGTTTTTTTATTCCCCAGCATCGGGATGAGCACACAGCAGTGCAACGGGGTTTGTCACCTGTCTGAAATAATTACCCACAATTCAATAAAACATAACCGCCTTGCAATTTATCAATAAATATTTATAATAATGCCCGAATGCACCCGTGGCTCAACTGGATAGAGCATCGCCCTCCGAAGGCGGGGACTGCGCGTTCGAATCGCGCCGGGTGCGCCAGAAATAATACCCTGAATATTATATAGGCAAGGGGGCTTTACGTATGAAACGTTTTGCAATTTTTGTTCTGCCATTCGCGCTGGCCGCATGCAACAGCATGTATATCAAACCAAACACGCTGGACGTGAATGACGTAATATATGTTGATCGTGGTGGGTATCAATTGCAACATTTTATAAAAGAACGCTTGGAACAGCGTGGCTACAACGTAACGGTTGGGTATAAAAAGTCATCTGTAAAAACGACATATATCGAGAGTGATGATTCTGAATCAATCCTGTCGGTATCAGATACTGGTCACGCCAGATACGTTGTGCAAATCAGTGAACGAAAACCGGTGTTTAACCCGTTCTGGTGTCCATTCAATGGATTTTGGTGGTGGCGTTTCAATATGTCTATTGCCGATAACAAGACAGGTCAAGAAATACTCGGTTGGACAGGTCGCGGGTGTCAGAACAGTTCGTTGCGCAAATTGGACGCCGCGTTGGACGAATTGGAAATGACCGAACAACCAGTCACTGCAGAGTAAAAAAACAAGCCGCCAAATTGGCGGCTGTTTTTATTTCTGGTTCTGGTGCAGGCCTGCTTTCCACATAACCCACCGGCCAAAATTATTTATTTTACCGATGCGTTCCAAATGTTTGTGATCCAGCCCTTCGCCAGAGATGCCTTCATAAGCATCAATCAATTCTTGGGGGTTATGACCCAAACGTTCGTATTGTGTGGCCATAACGCCAAATGCATAGTTTTTATTGCTGATTGCCACATCGTCCATGTCAATCAGACCCGCGTATTCTCCATCGGGTGAAACGATAATATTCTTTGGCGTGATTCCGCAATGGTACAATCCCATGTCGCTTTTTTCGCCACGATTCATAATACGTGTTGCGCCTGCGAACAATGGGGCGACGATTTTGCTGGTGTTTTCTGCAACATCGTATTGCACCACCTGATGAATATTTGAATACATCGTTTTGGTTAACGTGTGTAAATCTATTTCAGACATTTTAATAAAATCATCAACAATGGCGCGATATATTTTTTTAACAGACGCGTCGGGCATTCCGTCTTTGACGCATTCATATAACGTACGCCCTGGAATCATCTGATATGTTTCCATCCACGATGATTTGTATACGTGTTGTTCCAGTTTTGGCACAGAAATACCGTGCTGATTCAACGTGCGATTGAATTGTATGTTCTTGAACAGCATATCAAAATCGTTGAATTTGAACATATATTTGTTATCATTTTCGTCTTGGACAACGAATGTGCAATACCCCGTACCAGGGATGTGGGGGCGTTCAATTTTTGTAGCGTATGGAATAATACTGCGAATTGCTTGAAAATAGTATGTTGGAACCGTACTGTTTTTACTCATATAATTTATCCTTTTAGATTGTTGCCAAATATATTTTATGTCAATTTTTGTGAATGTCAAGGGGTGTAATAATACAAATGTTTTAATCGCGCGACAATGCGGCCAGCATAAAATCGTCTAAATCCCCGTCCAGAACCGCGGCGGAATCTGTTTTTTCAACACCTGTGCGCACATCTTTGACCAACTGATATGGGTACAGGACATAGTTGCGAATTTGGCTGCCCCACTCAATTTTTTTCTGGGCGGCCTTGGCTGCGTTTTCTTCGGCTGCGCGTTTTTCTAATTCTAATTCATACAAACGCGAGCGCAATATTTTCATTGCCATATCTTTGTTTTGAAACTGGCTGCGTTCGTTTTGGCACGTGACGACAATGCCTGTTGGTATGTGGGTAATGCGCACTGCGCTGTCGGTTTTGTTTACGTGTTGACCACCCGCCCCAGACGAACGGTACGTATCAATACGCAGGTCTTTGTCATTGATTTCAATATCTATGCTGTCGTCAACGTCTGGCCATACATCAACAGATGCAAAACTGGTTTGGCGTTTGCCATTGGCGTTAAACGGCGAAATACGAACCAAACGATGTACGCCGATTTCATTCTTTAACCATCCGTATGCACGGTCGCCACTGATACGATAAGTTATATTTTTAATCCCAGCGGTGTCGCCTTCGTGTTCTTCTATTACCTCGCACGAAAAGCCGTGGCGTTCCGCCCAACGTGCATACATGCGCGACAGCATTTGCGCCCAATCTTGGGCTTCGGTTCCACCAGCCCCAGCTTGAATAAACAAGAAAGCACCATTATTGTCGGCGGGTTCGCGGAACAATGTAATAAATTTTGCACGATGCGCCGCATTCCCAAGTTTTTCAATGTCCGCCAAAACATCTGGGTCTTCGGGTGCCATTTCGTACAAATCGACCAGATTATTATAATCAGATTCCAAGGTTTTTAGTTCAGACAGTGATTTTTCCAGTCCTGATTTCTTTTGCAACAGGGCGCGCGCGGCATCGGGATTGCCCCATAAATCTGGCTGATTTGTCTGTTCGTTTAATTCTGCAATTTCAGATTCCAGTTTTGCAGGGTCAAAGAAACCCCCTGACGGCAGAAATGTCGTCGCGAATCTGGGTCAAAGTTTCATTTGGTATCAACATGCAACGCATAGTATCAATTTATTTATTCAAATCAATATTTTTCTGGTGGCGGCGCAAATGAACGTTTGCGTTTTTTTGTCGATTATGTTAAAATTCCCGTAACGAGAGGGACTTTAATGAAAAATATTTTCGGTATATTTGCCTCGCTGGGGCTGATTTTCTGTGGTTTTGATGCATACGCGGTATCGGCGGGCACGGTGGCGGGCAATTCGGGTTCTGCACGTTATGTGTCAGTGAATACTGCAACAACCAGTGGTGGTCGTGGCAACGCAGGGTTGGCAAACGCATACAAAACAAACCAGCGAAATACGTATTTTATGGTAAATCAACCAGACGTGGATTCGGCATGTCGTGAAAAAATCTATAAATGCCTGTCTGATTATTGTGGCGACGTAACGGTTGTCCCTGGCCAGCGTCAGTCAAAATGTCAATATGCAACCGAAAGCGAACTGTACAATTACGCCTTGTTGTGTTTACAGAAAGATACATCTGTGTTATTGCCACAGTATAATACTAATACACGTACGGGCGGGGCGGGTATGAACACGGCGGCGCGCCTGTGTCCACCATATGTGCAACAGGAATTGATGTCGTATCTGTCTATGAGAAATATGGCGACCCAGTTGTCAAAATCTCATTCAGACCTGTGCTTGCAACGTCGTCAGGAACTGGAGGCCGCAATGGCGTGCCATTCTGTTGCGTTGGCGTATGGAAATGAAACAACCAGTATGCTGACCACGCAATTGACCGATTACTGTGGTGCGGGCGTCCCAGGGGGCAGTGCGGAAATGGTAACCCGTTTTGCCAACGCGGGCAATGTCGGCGCAAATATTTGGGGCTGGGCAGAAAAAATCGTCAGTTTGGATTTGAACAAAAAGGGTTCTGAATGGCGGGCGGCGGTTGACTCTGTCTTGGCAGGGTACACAAACCGTATGAATTTGGCGTGTGGCGATGATATGACAATCAATACATCGGGCACATCTGGTAAATCGTCGAATCAGCCAACAGCGCTGCAAACGGCGGCGGCATTGGCGGTCGGCGTTGCGTTCCCGTCCACTGATACAAACGTTGAAAATCCATATGGCGACCAGTCGGTTTATATGGAGGTTACATCGTCCCATACATTGGATAATTATGCCACCGCATCACAGGTGGTTCAGGCGGGCTTGTCAAATTCTGCACTGACCCAAAATGCGTTCTTGTCATCGTCCCAAATGGACAATATGCAGACCGCATACAAACGTGGAACCAAAGTATTTATTATTCGTGACAGCGGGCGTTGCTTTATCGTGCCTGTGGCAACATTGTCGTCCACAGAAACAACAATGGTGGCACAAATGTTTGCAAATTGCGTCAGCAAATAACGCGTGCCGCATAAAACAAAATTAAACCGCCGATTGGCGGTTTTTTTATTATGTTATTTCTTGAACGCGGGGGTGAATTTTGGTATAATTTCATCCAAATGAAAATATCAAGACGTAATCTGTTAAAAGTTAGTTTTTTTGCGGTATCCGCGGTTGTTTGTATGCCGCATATGGCGTTTGCGGCGCGCAATTCTGTTAAATCGTTACGCACGGGTGCACAACCCAACGGCAAAACGCGATTGGTCATCGAAACCACTGTGCGCCCGACATATTCATTATCGTATCCACAAAATCAATTGATTGTAAATTTGCCAAACACGGCGATAAATAACAACGCACCCAAGAAACTGGCGTCGGGTACATTGGCTAAATCCATTATTCAGGTGCAAAATGGCGACAGCGCGCAAATTGTTGTAAATCTGACACGTTCAATCGCCGAAATCGCCAAATCACAGGTTATGATTCTGTCACCTAATGGCGACAATGATTACCGCTTGGTTTTGGATTTTGTCGCGGGTACTGGTGCCGCCACTGCATATAACACCGCGGCGGCAACAACCGCATCAAAACCAACAAAAACTGCTGCATCCGCAAAAACACAATCAACATCCCCCGCGGGCAAATATGTGATTGTGATTGACGCCGGTCATGGGGGCAAAGACCCTGGGTGCATCGGTAAAAACGGAACCAAGGAAAAGACGGTTGTGTTATCGGTGGCGCGCAAATTACGCAATCGGCTGAACGAGGGTGGATTCAAAACATACCTGACACGTAATGATGACACATACCTGAAATTGGCGGAACGCGCCGCCATCGGGGAACGGCGCAAGGCGGACTTGTTCATATCGCTGCACGCCAACGCCAATCCCAGCCGTGCGATGAAGGGTTTTTCGGTTTATACATTATCTGAAAAGGCATCAGACGAAGAGGCCAAGAAATTGGCAGAGGCCGAAAATGCCGCTGACAAGATTGGGGTAGAGGGATTCACAGATTTCGAACCCAATATTCGCAGTGCGTTGTCTGCATTGCAGCAACACGCGGTTGCCGAAATGTCCGAAGAATACGCCAATGGCGCAGCGCGCGCATTTCGTAATGCAAACATAGTGCAACAGCGCGGTCCAGATGTTCGTCATGCACCGTTTGCGGTATTACGCTCTACCGTTCCAGGGGCGTTGATTGAATTGGGCCACCTGTCCAACGCGGGCGAAGAAAAACTGTTAAACAGTGACGCGCACCAAAACAAACTGGTTGCGGCAATCGTTAAATCTGTAAAAAACTATAATTTTGATGTATAAAAAAACGTCCAAACGGACGTTTTTTATTATCTCTGGCGGAGGTAAACAATTCTACGGTCAATTGCATACAACAACAGGGAATTTACAGGGAAATTTTGCAATTTTGACCACAAAAAACCAATTTTGCACCACGCACAAGTCGCACATTCCCTGGTTTCTACAAAATATTCCCTAACCAAATAACAGGGAATTTATTTCAAAAAAACATCTTTTTAATTGATTTTTTAGCCAATTTTTGATATAATCCTACCTAAGTTAAGCAGGCGATTTTGTCGCCGTTTTTTATTTGCCCCGACCTACACCGGTGGGGCTTTTTTATTACCCAAAGGAATAACTATGAAAAAGTCACATATCGTCATTTCCGACATAACATGCATGAAAGAAAAGTTCTGCATCGCCGGTTTTGACACCTATGAAAAACGCATGAAACGGCTGATGATTGACGGCGGATATTGGAATGCGTATCAAATTCCGGCCACATATTGCGAAATATTGGTCGATAACGAAGATTTCAAAGAACCACGAGATTATCCGCATCGAACCGAAGACGTAAATATAGACTTTGACTCCATCGAGGTTTTACAAGAGTTTGAGCCAGGAAAAGATCTAGCCAATGCTTTGCGCGATAGCGTTTCAAAGGATATACAGAGCATATTCTGTCATCACGTTAAAGAAAATGCCTACGTGCCACAGAAAACCAAATGCCCTTCGTTGGGCGCCATATTGATACCGGCCCACGATATTGAATTCTTTATAGAAAATGGAAAATTACGCGCCCGAATTACGGACTATTCCAAACAGACCTATGAATTAAAGGTCAGTTGCAAATACTTACGCGATATATTCGAAAAAGATAAAGATGTCGAAAATCTGAATAAGGCGATCACCGCCAGCCAGTATGCTCATTGTCGCATAGGATTGGCGCGAAAGTTCCTTATGCAGGAAAATCATTGCTATTTGATGTTAAACGGGCTATTTTTGTACTGATATGGCAAAGATTTTTACGATTGGTTTTAGTGGCAAAAAGCCCGATGATTTTATGGATATCCTGAATGCGACCCAAATAAGTTGCGTTTGGGATATCCGACTTTGGCGCACCAGCCGTTTTGTTCCGTTTTATAGCGGCACAAATTTAGCCGCTGCACTGGGTGACCGATATAAATATCACCCCGAATTTGCCCCAAGTACAGAAATCCTGGCCGCATACAAAGACGGTCTCATCACATGGTTCGATTATGAGCGCTTGTACCGCGAATTATTGGCCGCGCGCCACCCGACCGCGGGACTCGCCCCAGTCAATCTTGACCGCATTTGCCTGCTGTGTACTGAAAAATCCGCCTTGCAATGCCACCGCCGCCTGGCCGCCGAATACATCACCACACAAATTCCAGACATTGAGATTGTACACCTATAAAGCTGCTTGAAAAACACCCAAAATAAAATTATGTTTAACGTATGGTAGTCGGAATTTGTAAATTTTGCGGTCAAAAGAAGGAATTGATAGAATCCCATATAATTCCCAAAGTTTTGTACAAACTTACAGAACTCGGTTCGGTTGTTGCTGTAGATACGAAAAACACACGTATTAACGTAAACCCAAAAGAACAAAACGGTCACAAAGAGCCCTTGATGTGTAAAGAATGCGACACAGCAATCGGTTATTATGACGGTTACATAAATAAAATTTTAAACATAGAAGTCCCAAAATTAGAACAAACGAAGTACATATTAACTACACCTTGTCGCTGTCTGCCAGCAGAGACGTTTGATATCGATCGCATACATAGATTTTTTATATCCTTGTTATGGCGACTTTCCGTATGTTCAAAACCAATTCCCTTAGGAAAATATCAAGACATTGCATTAAAAATATTGAAGAATGAAATCCCCGATGATTACAATTTATTTGTTCCATTGATTTATAGAAGAATTACTGGCGGTCAGGTTGACAATATGACAGGTATTTTTCGCACAAAATATCTTGGAAAACATGCATATATTTTTAGATTTCCTGGCTATGAAGTCATGACTGTTGTAAACACTAAACATAGTACACAGCCTGACTCTATGGCTGTAAACCAAAGACAATTTACAAAAGACGAAATCCTTATTATTGATATAGATTATAATACTCCATTGGATTACCAATTGGTCTCTAATTTATTTAAATGCCGTGACAATACCACAGGTCTAAAACGTCCAGATGGTTATGTACCACAAAAGCCCCCAATGTTCCCCCATCCTGTGACTTTGCGGAATCGAGCAGGATATAGATATCCGAGAAATGTGGCCGACATGCTCGTAACAGCAGGCTTCCCAGAGTCAGAGAAATAACAAAACCTCCACCTAAAACCGTCCCAGACTCCAAAAATTTTCATAAGGTCAGAGAACAAAAGCTTACAATTGAGAAATTGTAGCTAAATTTTCAAACTGACTCAACTTATTTCCAAATATTTTCTATATAGTTTCTCTTTTTGCTCTAGCTCCCAAGCTTCAGATTGTTCCAGCATTTTATTTATAAAAGAATCTTTGTCACTTTTTAACAATATATCATCTGGAAAATCATTATTTTTTATAAATTCCAATGTTTTTTCTACAATATCATTTTTACTAAATGTGTCGGACCTATCTCCACGCAATACAAGGCGCGAAATAATATCAAATACCTTTCTTGGATATTGCTGCAAATCTTCTAATAAATTATCCTCTAACATAAAACATGACATGGTCAATTTAAGTTCATCATCCATAACCAAGATATGTAATTGATTTATTGCCCATCCTCCGTCCTTGAACCTTCCACATTGATACCAACGTTCGAATTCGACTAATACTTTTTTATAATCAGTTCTATGATCTTTTATTTTTTCAATGAACCATTCCCACAAACTCGTAAAACGAACCAAAACATCATTAGATATCTCATCCCCTCGGCCATCTCTATCCCATAGCGAAAAACCAATATAATTTATAAAGGCTACTTGTTCTATCTGTTTAGCCGCCGAATTAAAGATCAACCCCAATAAAAAAGAATCTAAAGTAAACGCCCCCCAACCATAATAATATGCCAGTCCTTGGGCTGTACGCTCTCTAATACGTTTGCCTTCATCTGCATCCCATAAATCAGCACTCAAAGCATAAGCAAATTTAGTTTCTAACCGTTCAAACAGAGAATTACATTGCCTACCATACAAAATAAAAGCATGCCAAGTTGCTTTAAATATCTCTTCTTTTCCTTTCTCCGTAGGAAATATATTATCAATATTAGCTACAACCCACTCAGGAATCGCATAGTCCATATATGAAATCATTCGGGCTATTATTGCACCAGTTTCCAAATAGCGAGATTCTGATGTCAATTTGTTCAAAAGAGGGAAAATTTGTTCTCTTGGCTTATCATTATTTTTCAACCATAAGACATATATCAATAAGGCTTCCACAGCTTGACCATGCAGAGAATTTATTGCTGTATGCAAACGATCTGGGATATTTTCCGTTCTTTTTTTCTCTAAATTTTCATCTTGAGCTTCAACAAGCATTTTAAGAGCCTTATATACACCTTCAAGAAAGGCGCTATCAACCCCAGACAAATTATTTTTTTCACGAAAAGCCGCACTAAAAACCGACACGACTTCCTGTTTTGCCCAATACCAACTATCATCACCATCATGGAATGGATCGCGACCTTCAAAATTTTCATCATGAATTAAAATTGTCTCACAAAACTTTATAAGTTTAATCCAATCTTCATCTTCTTTGATACCAGACTCCAAAATTCCGCGAATAATCGCACGCACATATGTCGGTTCAGCTATAGATTGCAACGCATCTAACTCCAGAATATACTTTTTAGGATTTTGTTTTATATCTTCCTGTATAACTTTGGCCAATCCTTGTCTACTGGTTCCATTTAGCCAATTGTTCTCACTTGGCTTAAATTCATCCATAAATTCAATAAGTTCGTAAATTGATTTATCTTTAATATCTTCTGTATCAATAGGAGACTTATGGATAACAGATTCAAAATGCCCCGTCCAAGTTAAAAAATCAGGGTGGCTTTCTGCTTCCAAAGGATTTCCGTCCGAGTCATAGATTACACTTATAAAACGTTCCTTTTGCACATCTGTCATTTTATCTAAAATAGGGACTAATTTATCAAATTTCCACCGCCTTTGTTTATCTACGGCAGTAAAATTCTTATCATCTATATTGTAATAGTCGTCAGTCGGTCCGTTTTCTATATAAGCGAGAACCATATTCTGATGCTCTAATGACAGCTTATCAAATTTATTCCTTATAAAATGAAAGTATTCATGATGATATTCAGACTCATTAAATAGCGTATAATCAGTTAGATATTTTGCAAGCAGAGATCCGTCATATCCATCCAAGACAGATAATAGATGAATAGCAATCCTGCGCAACATGATACTATTTGGCTGTTCTAACTTACTCAAGATATTAGGCATCTGTTTCGGGGCGGACCCTGCGATTTCTATAGCAATATCTCTAATAGCATTTATAACAAGATCCTCCACTTCATTATGCGAATGATTTTGTGGATGTTCTTCTATTGCAGGTCTATGAATATAACCAAGAAACTCATATCTATCTTTGTAGTCTTTAGAAAGATTCTTAAATGCATAACTGCCTAAAATATCAACTAAAACATCAAACAATTTTGATATTTTATTCTCATAAATTTGCTTAATTATTTTTAGTACTTCGCTGTACCTATAATCATTATTGGGACCATATTTTGACTCTATAACCAGAATACCGTGTTCTCCTCTTTCTTCCAAATTGATCATAAGTAAAGAACAAGTCAATCTATCCGCCAATTCACTATTTAAGTTATATAATCTTTGAAATACAGAATACAATTCTTTTGCATCAAACCACCCAATCGTCTTAACCTGCTCTAAATATGAGACAAAAGCAGACATTATGGAGATAAATTGCGTATCTGGCATCTTTGGTGCAATTGAAAAAACAATCAATTGAACGAACCAAAATGTTTCAATAGTACAATGCTTCATTTTATCTATCAGCGGCAGCAAGAATTCATAAACATCCTCTGGGATATCTGGAGTTATTTTAATCAAATATGATAAAGCAGGCCACGAATAGCTATCGCCATCACTACTGTCGCCAGGTATAATTTCATACCAAAGAGTGTTGCTTCTCCTCAATGCACAAAACCATTCTGGATTCTCAAGTTTGGAAAAGAAATGAAACTTTAAATTCCCTTTAATGTTGTCAACAACAAATTTAATTTCTTCTGGTGTTGGCTTTGGCCAAAATTCCATCTAATGCCTCCTTTCTTTCCAAATATTGTGCATTGTCTAAACGAGATACAAAACTTTCTAATACATTAACAATTTTATCGAATTCGGGCTGAGCTAGTTTAGAAAATCGCTTATCAAAATGTCTTAATTTATCTATTCTATTTTTGGCCTCCAATACCGGTTCTAAGGCATTATTTATAGATTCTATAATTTGTTCTTTTTCCTCTTCTGAAGCAGATAACAATTCTTGTTGTTTTTTGGGATTTCTATCCATAAAAACAGAAAAAAGTTTGGATTTTTCGTTATTTAATGTTTTTAATTGCTTCCATATTTCGTTTACAGTTGCCTTAATCCTTTCTTCGCCATGTCCACCATTCTTTATAAACTCTATTGCTTTTAACCCATCTATAGCTTGCTGTTTTATAAGGCTTTCTTCAGAACGTATAATTGCATTAATAAGTTCTCTAAAGCAATGCGCAACCACAGATTGTTGTGCAGGAAAATCTTTTATTTGTAGTACCGCTATGGCAGCTTTATAAATTTCTACGGAATCATCGTTAAACGTTTTTAATATTTCACAATTTTTTCTACGTTCTGGAGTTAAAAACACCGATGATAAATCAATCCCTGGAACCGTAGAATTATCACAACTTTCAAAAGGCATTATTACCTCATTCTAAACTTTTGATAAAGTATAATTATTATTTTTATAAAAATCTATTTCAAAATAAACGACTTGATTTACTTTGTTTCTAGCGGTACACTTTTCTTTGAATCCAATGGGAATTGGGTTCGGGGCTGTGGTGGCCCGCAGACGCGGCAAGTAGTATAATTATTATGTCGTTAAACTCCCCCGACTGAGGTCGGGGAGCCGTTTTGCTATACAACAGGGCTTTGCCTGAAGGCTACGGAGCATTCGTTTGCTGACACCAACTCCCCGACCGTCAATTTCATTGGCGGTCATTAATTTATAAAACAAAGGGGAAACTTAATGGCGAAATCTGCAGGTGTATTGCACTCTACTATTGAAATTTCTGACAATATTCTGATTCAAGAAAGCACGTATTCATATATTGACGGCATAGACGCCAAAAGACCAAACGAAAAAACTGGCGTATCAAAGCGTGGATGGACATGGCTTGGTTCCACAGAAGAAAGCAAAAAAGTTATTAACGGAGCTTTGTGGATTGTGCGTGATATTTATATCAAAAATGACAAAAAGTATAAATTGCCGAAATAAAGGAGAAACGAATGAATAAGTTTATATCGTCTGTTTTAGCAATAATTTTAACAGGGTGTATGATACCAGATCATCCAGAGGCTCCAAAACTACAACCAGATGATACAGCAGGCAATATAAAAGTTCTGCAGGTTATTGATAACGATGAAATTCTTGCGTATTACAAAGGCAACTTAGGGCATTTCACCATAAAAAATATGAAATCAGACATCGTTGACGATAGTATATATTCAGTAGATGGCGTTAAGCAAGTTGGTGTATATCGCTATACATCTGCATGGGGTACTGTAAAAACGGTTCCAGATTATACAATTGGTAATGATATGGGACTAGAAACAAAGTATAAAGAAGAACTAAATAAATTTAATATAGATTTTCCAAAAGACGAAAGAAAAAACTATCAGTCTTTATTTTGTGGGGGAGCCGCTACAATTATTTATACTCCATTTAGTATATTCTTTAGCCCCATCTGTTTATTAAATAAAGATTGTTATTTTAAGCTGTACTGTTTATCAGATCAGGAAATAAACACTCCGTATAAAGACAGAAAATGATTAAAAAAGGAAATAACAATGAAAAAACTATCACTTATTTTGACTACTGTGCTATTTGGCTGTAGTCTACAACAAGCCCCACTATCCGACACCACAAAGACCGACACAACCTCACAGACGCCGCTGGCAAAATATCAAGAATGCATGGGATATTCTGACAAAACAATCATACACTCGTCGGAACGCCCAGGCAGATACATTGTTCTTGCCAGCGAGAAATCTATCGATCAACCATGGGTAAACAAAAAAGAACAAGGACAGATTTATTACACTAGCTTATTAGAATGTCCTACAGGCGATTCAATTGAACAATGCACGGATCAGCAACGTCTTATAATTCGTAATATCGGCACAAAAGATAAATGGCAAGTTGGAAGCATAAAAAAGTTCATAAATGCAGACTTTATGTTTGATAAGACCATTCGTGCTGAATGGCTAAGAGATGGCAGATTTGTCGACATAACAAACTACTGCTATATTGATAGAAACAATATAACAAAAAGTTATTGTGGGCATTTTGTTCATACTTCTAGTTGGCACTCTGATTGCAAAGATAAATTGGTCGATTTGTCTGATTCAAAATAAACAATGGGGCGAATGCCCCATTTTTATGACTGTTGAACCGCATAGTTGATGCATTGTGTTAGCGCATCGACTTGGTCTTTGTATTTACTGTTCGGGAAGCCTAACAGTTCCTTTTTGAAATCTGGCCACCAAGCAGCTTCTTGCAAAAATCGCAATGTCCCATTTTCTATATATGCACTAACCCCCATCAGCCTTGACACTTTATCTGTATCAGGTTTTACTGACTCTATTGCAAACTTATATCCATGATGGTCTCTTTGTGCGTTTAGCATTTGTATCAATTGAGTTCCGCTGGCCTTGTCTTCTATTAACAAGCGAACAAACTGAAGTCCGCCTTTTTCGTACTTCCATTTGTTATATAACATTTGCACTTGTTTGATAAGATCAGGCATTTCCCATTTTCCACGAACAACGTCTAATAGATAATATTTATACCTATTTGATTCGCGTGTTACCAATACAACACAACAGGCCGAATACGCATTTTGCGGTCCAGTTTTATTAGCAGTATCCCAACTAAGAAATATCCTGCAATACTTGATGGGGTCTATAGCTTCGCCCTGCGCCATCGTATAATACTTCAGCCATGACTCTTTGATGATTCCGCCTTCTGGTGGACATGGGTCTTGCTGATACTGGGCGGCAAACGCGTTTTCGCCCATAGAATTCTTTATCCCCATGACGACATCCATATTTTCGCGATCCGGGTGCAGCAATTCGCCCTTGGCACGTGTAATCACTCGCGTTTTACCAGAAATACGATTCTTAACCACCCAGCTTTCATCAACAGTCGCAATGACGGGCAGTTTAATGACCTTAAACTGCTCGCCTAACTCCAACAAATGCCCAGTCAAATCATCCTGGTGCAGACGCTGCATTACCACTATAATCTTGCCGGTTGCCTTGTCATTAAGGCGTGAATATAGCGTAGAACCATACCATTCATTCAATTTGGCACGCTGCGCCTCCGATGTGGCATCTACAGATTTCTGCGGATCGTCTATGATTATCCAGTCTGCACCACGACCAGTCAGCGTTCCGCCAATAGACGTGGCTATACGCCCACCACCGCGAGTGGTCGCAAAGTCATTTACAGCCTGTCTTGACTGATGCAGGCGCGTCATTGGAAAGAGTTCGCGATACCAATCCGATTGCATAACGTCCCGACAACTGATCGCAAATTTATCCGCCAGCTCATCGTTATAACTGACACAAAGGATTTGCGCCTTTGGATTATGCCCCAGTATCCATGCCGGCAGAGCGACTGAACATATCAGACTTTTCATATACCGCGGCGGCATATTTATAATCTGACGATTATGGCGCCCTTCGCACATATCCATAATCGCATCACAAATGACATCGATATGCCAATTGTTTAGGTATTTTGAACCCGGCGCAACTTCTCCAAAAACCTTTGTTACAAAGGATTTAAAATCAGTTCTTAATAATGCGTTTATAATTTTATCATTCATGGTTAGTTTCCTTTAAATATTGTTTTAATATTTCCATGTCGTCCTGCCGAATTGCGTTGGCCGCTTTGGCAAGTTCTTCGTTCTTATGATCGGCTTCTGTCATCACAGGTAACAACGTTTGAAAAGCTTTCAAGTCGCCTTGTACCGCTTTGTTGACCGTCTGAAACAATATGGCCTGTTTTTTACTTATCCTTACTGGCTTGCCATTTTTCGTCATCTGAATCTTTTCATTCACAATGTCGTCCAGTAATTTGTATATGTTTTTACTGCCACTTGGCCGCCCCTTTGGGTTGCCAGATTGGCCGGGCTTGAATTGTCCCGATTTTGGTGGCTTCATATAGCCACATTCATAATCTGCCATTATGCTACCTCTCGTTTTGTGGTTAATAATTCTGAATATGTTTTGCCGGTGGCCTGATGCACGGCATCTATGTGAAACATCTCTAGAAACCTGCGGATAGCAGTGTCCACATACAGAGGTTCCAGTTCAATGCCATAGCAAACGCGTTTGGCTTGGTGGGCGGCAATCAATGTACTGCCCGACCCCAGAAATGTATCCAACACAATATCGCCGCGCCGTGTGACGTCCAATATCGCATCTTTTAGCATTTCAACAGGCTTTACCGTTGGGTGCATTTTGATATCAGCCTTGTGCCGACCGAACGCATTAACGCCTGCATACTGCCAAACATTTGTGCGATAGCGGCCGTTCTTGCCCAGATGGACATTATTGACGTGCGCTTCCTTGCCGTTTTTAAAGATAAAGCAGAGTTCGTGCTGGCTGCGATACAGACTGCCCATGCCGCCCGAATACTTGCACCAGACACACATGTTTATCAGGCCTGAAAACGCGCCCGTTCCCGCGGCCAATATCTCGCCCATGTGGCGCCAATCCATAAAATTGTACTGCAATGCCCCAGGGCGCGAATGTTTCGCACACAGATCAAAGTTCTTGCGTAAAAACTGCGTGAACTCGTCCGTGCTCATCTCGCCTGACGCCATTTGGAACTCTTTGTGCTGCACATTGCCCGAACCACACACATGCCCCGATATTTTGACGTTGTATGGCGGATCTTGCAGAACCATATCCGCCTGACGCCCGCTAAGCAGCGTTTCAAAGGTCGCCGCATCCAGACTGTTGCCGCAAATAATCCGATGGTCGCCAATACACCATACGTCTCCGGGACGCGTTACGATTTCGCTTTCCGGGATGTACGGCACATTATTCGCCTTGGGGTCTGCGACTGGCTTATCGTCCATGGACAAGACATCCAGTTCAACATCTGAAAATCCCGTAAGGGATATATCCAAATCGCCACAAATTTGTTCCAATTCAGATATTTCCAGGCGCAATAAATCCGCATTCCAGCCACCGTTCTCGGCGATTTTGTTATCGGCCAGGCGATATGCACGCTTTTGCACCTCTGACAAATGCGCCAGACGGATAACCGGTACGGTATCCAGCCCCAATATTTGGGCTGCGGCCATGCGACCGTGTCCAGCGATGATTTCCAGATTATCATCCACCAGTATCGGATTATTGAACCCAAACTGCCGAATAGATGCCGCGATCTGTTGGATCTGGCTTTCCGGGTGATTTTTTGCGTTTTTCGCATAGGCGCGTATTTGATTTAGCGCCACGTTTTCTATACTTAAAAGCCCCATAATTAACCTCCTTATTTGGTTTTTTGGACTGCAATACGGAGGTCATTTTTTTGCCCGCATTGCTATATAATATACAGTGATGGCCTCAAAAATTTTGCGCAACGACCTAATGCGTTATAAATACTATGTTTTTTGCTTGACTCGACTCGCTTTGTAAGCAGTAATTGCACGACCTTAGATGGAGGCATTTATGACAAAAACTGAACTGCCCACGACACTGGATGCGCTGCGCGCGATGTCCTTTGCGGATCGGGCGACACTTTGGGCTAAATACAGTCCACATCCGTTCAAACGACAAATGCGGGCGCTGTGGTACTATGTGCAATGCGACCGCCAGAAACTGCAGATTGAACCAAAGTTCCTGGCTAAGATTAAGAAATACAAAGATAATCCCGCCGAATGTGCCACCCACGCGTATCAGAAGCGATACTTTATCCGTCCTGGCGCGGTTATAACGCGCACATTCCGTGGCATTGAACATCGCGTCACGGCAAATGATGATGGAACGTTCCACTACAACGGCCAGACATACAGAACCTTATCCGGGATTGCACGCGAAATCGCAGGTATAAAGATTTCAGGGCCAAAGTTCTTTGGGTTAGATAAAGGAGGTAAAAATGCTAAATAGATGTGCGATTTATGTCCGAAAGTCCACCGAACATGGATTGGATATGGAATTCAACTCCTTGCAGAATCAGGAAGAGTCCTGCAAAGCCTATATCGCATCCCAGGCGTTCAATGGCTGGAAATATCACAAGACTTATACGGATGCGGCAATATCTGGCGGCACGATGGAACGACCGGCATTAAAACAAATGCTGGACGATATGGCGCGCGGGTTGGTCAATACCGTTGTGGTGTACAAGGTCGACCGATTATCCCGATCAATCTTAGACTTCCACAATATGATGCGGTATTTTGAAAAATACGGCGCCAATTTTGTATCGATCACCCAATCGTTTGATACCAGTACATCCATGGGAAAACTGACGCTGAACATGTTGTTGTCGTTTGCCCAGTTTGAACGCGAAGTGTCATCGGAACGCGTACGCGACAAAATCCGCGCCAGTAAGGCCAAAGGTCTGTGGATGGGTGGCAATCCGCCACTGGGCTATGATGTGGTAAATAAAAAATTGATTCCGAATGGGGTTGAGGCTGCGAACGTTCGGACACTCTTTGAAAAATATCTGGAACTGCAATCTGTAAATGCATTGACCGAATATGCCGCGGCGCACAATATATACGCCAAACAATGGACAACCGCCAAGGGCATCACAAAGGGTGGCCGACCGATTGCCAAAATGAGCATGCATCGCATCCTGCGCGATCGGACTTATATCGGCCAAATCGTAAACAAGACAGACAACACCGTTGCGCCAGGCGAACATTCGGCGATATTGCCAAATGACCTATTTGATCGTGTGCAAGTGGCATTGCAGAATAATGCGAATAATAAGTCCGAAACGCACGGTTCGCCCAACCTGCTGACTGGCAAATTATTTAATCATAACGGTGTGCGTTTTACCAATCAGCGAACATGCGGCAAGAATAAAACAAACACCCATTATTATGCGACCAAAGGCTTTTATCTGCCCGCGCCAACGGTGGGCGAAATCGCAATTAAAACCATCGTGCAATTTTTGGATGCAGACCTGTCGGCACTACCTTCTGCGACAGCCGATGCGCTAAAACATATCAATATTCAAAACGCGCCATACGCAGAAAAGAAAACCTTTGTTCAATCACTGGTTGATAAAACCATATATTCGCAAGATAAACTGATATTTTATCTGGCACCCGACATAGCAAAACTCCAGCCGTTTGCAACAGATAATTTTATCAATCAGAATTCCGAACCAATGGAATTCACGATCAACGATAGCCACATTGTGATAACAGTTCCAATTATCCTGCGAAAATACGTAAACACAGTGTTTGATAAGTCCAAAAACGGCGTCTTGACGGTCACCGATAACAACCACCTAATCCTAAAAGCCTTCGCCACCGCTTGGCGCTATCGGGAGTTGTATGAATGTACAGGAGATACGAAATTTATAGCCAAATCCGAAAGGGTTTCTCCAATGACGGTTTACAGGTATTTGAACATTGCTTATATGAATCCAACAAAAGTTAACGAGATCATATCCGGAAGACAGATCTGTACGATTGATGAATTATTTAATTCCCATAGCCTTGACTGCGACCTCAGAAGCAATATTAACTAATATATCCCTGAATGCATCTGCTGTACCCACCTTAACTTTGGTAAGCAATTTTTTTATTCTACTTGCACTTACTTCTGTTAACGGTGTATCCACAACAATATTATCTACACTGTCCGACATCTTCTTGCGTTCATCATCTGAGAGTTCTTCCATATCATCAATCATCATTTTAGCCGCTTGTATTTTTAACTCTGTCCAAGGGTACGGCTTACCGCAGTGGTGACAATATGCTGGTGGCGTATACGGAACAATATCGATGACTCCCGGAACTTTATATTTTCCTTGTATATTTTCACCACAGTTTTGACATTTTGTGATAACGTTGGCGCCGCAAGTCTTGCAAAAAGGATCAATTTGTTTCCCTGATGTATCTCCAGAAATCGCATGTCCGTTGGAGCAAACAGCAGCATTTTTATAATGCGGAACTTCTTGTTGGAACCGATTAAAATTAAAAGGATCTCTATACATTTTTACCTCTTCGAATCAAATTCACAGGGGATTTTTTTGCAAAGTATGCATTTGTATTAAAAATCCACCAACTCCATGATGTTATCATCATACCACTGTGAATACTGGGATTTCAACCATAAAAAATCCCCGAATTGCAGGGCAATTGAACAATAAAAATAAAAGGCATCCGAAATGGATACCTTTTCTAATATTCCTGGCGGAGAAGAAGGGATTCGAACCCTTGATACGGTTGCCCGTATACACGATTTCGAGTCGCGCGCATTCGACCACTCTGCCACTTCTCCATGGCGGCCATTATACAGATTTTGTTTTGTATTGCAAGGGGTTTGTATTTGATTATAATACTCAAACCATGAAAACATTTAATGAACAGGTTTATGATGTTGTTGCGCGTATCCCGTCGGGGCGCGTGGCAACATTTGGTCAAATCGCGGCAATGATTGGCCGCCCGCGCATGGCGCGATTTGTGGGCTATGCGTCAAACAATAAAAACAGTTGGCATCTGCCGTGGCATCGTGTCGTATTCAAAGATGGCAGTTTGTGCAGTGGTTTTGCCGCAGAACAGTACAAATCTCTGCGCGCCGAAGGGGTAAAATTCACCAGCGACAAGCGTGTTATTATGGAACAATACCAATGGAATCCCGATCGTGATAGCGTTCCATTGGACATTCGCGACTTTCCATTGGTGTTCTAGTTCTTTTGTTTCGGCAATTTGCGAAATGTTAAAAACCACGATTGCACGTCCATACCATGATTAGGTTTGTTTAACCGCGCGTCCATTTGCGCTGTTGTGGCGGGGACGGGCGCAACCACGTCATCGTTTGGACGCCAATTTGCGGGGGTTGAAACGTGGTATTTGTCCGACGTCTGCAATGCAATCAGCGCGCGTCGGATTTCGTCTATATTGCGTCCAACCGACGCAGGGTAATACAAAATCATGCGGATTTTCGCGTTGGGGTCTATGATAAATACTGCACGCACTGTTGTTGTATCAGACGCATGCGGGTGAATCATACCGTATTTACGCGCAACAGACATCGTTATATCGTCTATAATCGGGAACGTAATGTGAACATCGTGCAAATCACCGAACGTCAGGTGACGAATGGCCTCTATCCATGCCAAGTGCCCCGTCAATGTTCCAATCGACAGACCTATGATTTCTGTATTCAGTTTGCGAAAATCGTCAATCATTGATTGAAATGTCATAAATTCGGTTGTGCAAATCGGCGTAAAATCCGACGGATGCGAAAACAAAATCACCCATTTGCCGGCATAATCATCTGGAAAATTTACCACGCCATTTGTTGTGCGCGCAGTAAAAGCAGGCGCATTATCGCCAATCAGCGGCATAGGTTTTGTGCAATTATCTGAAAATTCGTACATTGTTGCCCCCCATTTTTAATGATAAATGTACCATTGGATGCCATCTGGCGCACCAAGAACGTTTTCATATGCAGAAAAAACTTTACTCTTGATAAAATGTGCTATGATATAAATAATATGCAACACACCAGAAAGAAAAAAGGAAGAGTTATGAAACGTTCTGATATTGTACGTACTATTCAAGTTCAATTTCGCCATATGCGCGCGTCGGATGCCGCTGCGATATTGGACACCGTGTCTGATCATATGATAGAGGCCATAGCCGCTGGCGACCGCATAGAGGTTCGTGGTTTCGGCACATTCCAGCCACGCGCCCGTGCAACCAAGGTTGGTTACAACCCATGCACAGGCAAACCAATGCCTTTGCCGGCCAGCACAACTATTTTGTTCAAGCCCAGCCGCGAACTAACCAAAAAAATGAATGGATAAAAAATGTTATTTGGCAAAAAATCTGGAATTAAAAATGATGACCGCGCGCGATACGACAAAATTCGCCGCCTGATGTGGATTAAATGCGAATCCTGTGGTCGTTTGGTTTATTACAAGGATTACAAAGACAATTTATACATATGCCCACGCTGTGGTCGTGCGTTTATTATGACCCCAAAACAGCGTTTTGACCTGTTGTTTGACAACAATGATTGGACACGTTTGGATTTGCCAACGGTGTCTGATGACCCATTGGACTTTGTTGATCGTATGCCGTACAAGGCCCGCTTGGTCGAGGCCCGCAGTGATAACGGTAATCACGACGCCATTGTGTCAGCCGATGGTATTCTGGGCGGCGTGCCAACAACAATTTGTGTGTTAAATGGTGACTTTATGATGGGCTCAATGGGTCGCGCCGCTGGTGATGGTATTATCGCCAGTATGGAACACGCAATCCAGACCCGCCGTCCATTTGTAATGGTGGTTGCATCTGGTGGTGCGCGCATGCAGGAAAATATTTTATCATTGATGCAGATGGCGCGTACAACAGTTGCGGTAAATCGTCTGCACGCGAATGGTATTCCGTATATTGTGCTGTTGACCGACCCAACATACGGTGGCGTGACCGCATCGTTCGCAATGCTGGGCGATATTCATATTGCAGAGGCCGGCGCGCGCATCGGATTTGCTGGGCGTCGCGTTATTGAACAAAACATTCGTGAAAAATTACCGTCTAATTTCCAGACCGCAGAATATCTGTACGAACACGGTATGGTTGATATGGTTGTCCCGCGCGATGGACTGCACGACGCATTGTCGCGTGTTTTGGCGGTATTGACCAAACAACCGCGCGAGGCCAAGCCCATCAATGTTTCAACCCCGCTGAACGATAACAAAAAGGTTCGCGGTATGGGTGAAACCGATGCCTATGACAAGGTTTTGTTGGCGCGCAATGAAAACCGCCCGCATTTCTTGGATTATATCAACGGCATTGTTGATGAATGGACATATCTGGCGGGCGACCGTCTGTACGCCGAAGACCCCGCCATGGGCAGTGGTATTGGTTACTGGCGTGGCATTCCAGCCGTAATTATCGGTCAGGAACAGGGGCGCACCATCGAAACCCGTCAAAAACACCGTTTCGGTATGGCCAACCCTGATGGTTATCGCAAGGCCCAGCGTATGATGCGTTTGGCGGAAAAGTTTAACCTGCCACTGATTTCGTTGTTTGATACTGCCGGTGCGTTTGCCGGCCGCGAGGGCGAAGAACGTGGTCAATCACAGGCCGTTGCGGCATCAATGTCGTTGGGACTGTCCATCAAAACACCGTACGTTGCCGTCAATGTGGGTCAGGGCGGTTCTGGGGGTGCAATCGCAATTGGTACAGCCGACCGCGTACTGATGATGGAAAATGCGATTTATTCGGTAATTGCACCAGAATCTTGCGCCAGTATCTTGTGGAAAGATAACAAGTTCAAGGCCGTCGCCGCACAGGCGATGAAATTGACCGCGCGTGATATGGCAAACCTGAACGTTATCGACGGTATTATTGACGAGCCCGCCGGTGGTGCACACACTGATTGGCAAACGACGATGGAATTATTGTCCACCGTGGTTGCGGAAAACATTGCAGAATTGCAAAAAATCCCCGCCGACCAGTTGCCGGCACTGCGTGCAGAAAAGTTCATGGCAATGACGCGTGACGTCGAAATATATGGGCCCGAAACTGGTTCTGACCACGAATAAAATCCCAGCCCCGTAAATCACGGGGCTTTTTATGTGGTTGCGCCCCGCACACTGATGCGCTTTTATTTGAACTTTTATCTTGAATCTGGGGCAATTTTGGTGTATATTGCCCCCAGCAACAAGAGGATTATTCATGAATTACCCATATATGCCAAAATCCACTGCACTTTGGTTGATTGAAAATACTGCATTGACGTTTGAACAAATCGCTGATTTCTGCGGTCTGCATGAATTAGAGGTTAAAAACATAGCCGATGCCGAAACATACAAGATTCAGGGGCTGAACCCAATCTTGAACGGCCAGTTGACACGCGAAGATATTGAAAAGTGCGAAGCCGACCCGTCTGCGCGCCTGACATTACGCGAAGAAATTGTCGAAGCGCAACAGAAACAAAACAAGAAAGGTGTTGGTTATACACCAAAATTGCATCGTCAAAACCGTTTGGGTGGTATTTTGTGGATTCTGAAAAATTATCCAGAATTGTCCGATGGTCAAGTCGCGCGCCTGATGCGTAGCACAAATCCAACCGTCGCATCAATTCGTAACAAAACGCACAAATCTTACTCTCTGATTCAAATCCAGAGCCCGATTGTATTGGGTTTGGTGTCTGAATCCGCCGTGCACGACGCTGTGGCCAAGGCGACAAAAAAGAAATAAGTTTTAACCGTTTAATATGCTTTTATAAATTCTTGGGGGTCAGTTTATGGCTAAGAAACTGGACGCGGCGACAAAGTTATTGATTGAATCGTTGCCGGAAAATTTGCAAAAACTTGCAACATCTGCGGTCGAGGTTGGCTATCTGTCCAAAATGGACTTTGATGCCGCCACCGAAGCGGACGAAGTGCCCGATGAAGAACAAGAAGAAGTTCTGGATTTCTTTCAACAGGACCTGGGGTTAGAGATGCTGGAATCTGACAACTTTTCCCAAGAAATGGAAAAGTATTATGACGATGATTCCGATGAACCCCGCGACAAAACCCGCAATTTGTTGAATGCAGACGCGGAACAGGTTGACGTCAACGACGATGACTATGAACACTATGCCAAACAGTTGGAACGCAGTCAGACGGGCAATCTGGTGTTAGGTGTTCAGGATTCTGTTCAGTCATACCTGAAACAAATCGGCACTGTTCAGTTGCTGACCGCCGCGGGCGAGGTTGCAATTGCCCAACGTATCGAGGCCGCCACTCGTCTGATGGTTTATGGACTGTGCGAAAGCCCAATGACGATTCAGGCAATGTTGGATTGGTATCAGCAACTGTTAAACGAAGATATTCGTCTGCGCTATATTTTGAATTTGGAAGTGATGTATTCGTCTGAATCCGAACAGAAATCACTGGCTGCATTATCAGAAGCCCTGAAATCCAAAGGGGTTGAACACGTCGACGAACTGGACGATGATGAACTGGACGATTTGGAAGAATCCACCGCATCTGATGACGACGATGATGATGAAGATGACGAAGAAAGTGACGACGAAGACGGCATCAAGAAAGAAGATACGCCCCGTGGCACATCAGGTGTGCCGATTCCTGTAATGGAAGAAGCATTGATGCCAATGGTCACAGATCTGTTTACAAAAATCAAACGCATCTTTAACAGTATGCAGAAATTGCAGGCCAAGCGTCTGGACAATCTGTTGACATCATCCAAGCCGGACGATGCACTGGAAAAGAAATACGCCAAAATGCGTCTGGAATTGTTTGAACACGTCAGCAAGATTCGTCTGAATGACGATCGTATTGCCGAAATTCTGGAACATTTGACCCAACGCGACCAACTGTTGATGGGATTAGAGGGTAAATTGTTGCGTTTGGCGTTGGCAAACAAGATTAAACGCGAAGATTTCTTGGCTGAATATGCTGGCAACGAATTAAACCGCAACTGGGTTAAAAAGTTGATGAAACACAAGAACCCAGCGTGGGCGAACTTTGCCAAAAAGCACGAAAAAGATATTTTGAAAATCCAAGAAGATATCACCGCCATTGCGCGCGAAACAGGCCAACCAACTGCTGAATATAAAAAGGTCGTTGAACTGGTGCGCCGTGGTCAGGCCGAAGCCGCCCGCGCAAAACGCGAAATGATAGAGGCGAACTTGCGTCTGGTTATCAAATTTGCGAAAAAGTCCAGCAACCGCGGTTTAGGATTGGATTTCTCGGACTTGGTTCAGGACGGCAACATCGGTCTGATGAAGGCCGTAGACAAGTTTGATTATCGTCTGGGGAATAAATTTTCAACCTATGCGACAAACTGGATTCAACAGGGTATTTCGCGCAGTATTGCCGATCAGGCACGCACAATTCGTATCCCGGTGCATATGATTGACAATATTCACAAGATTCAGCGTGCATCGCGCCAGTTTATGCATAAATATGGCCGCCAGCCGACCGCCGAAGAATTGTCCAAGATTATCTATCTGCCGGTGGACAAGATTCACAAGGCCATGAAGGTGAACTTGAAACCAATCTCGTTGGAAGCACCCGTCGGCAGCGAAGACGACAGCAGTCGTATTGAAATCATTGCTGATGAAACCGCCAAAAACCCATTCGTTTCGGCCGCACAAAAGAACTTGCGTAAAATTGTTACCCAGATTCTGTCTGAACTTGATCCAAAGGAAGAAACCGTTCTGCGCCAGCGTTTCGGTATGAGTACCAATAAAACCAGCACACTGGAAGAGGTTGGTGAATACATCGGCGTGACCCGTGAACGTATTCGCCAGATTGAACAAAAAGCACTGAACAAGTTAAAGCACCCAACGCGTGCACGTAAATTGCGCAGTTTCTTGGAAGATTAGTTCACTAACGTAACAACAAAAATAACCCGCCAAATCGGCGGGTTATTTGTTTATATATGACGCGCGCTAAATATTCGCCTTTAATACCGCGTAAATCTGTCCCAAATCGGTCTTTAATAATGTGGCGGCCACATTGTCCGGATTGTCCGCGTTTTTCGTCCCAGACATGATTTTATCAAACGCACGTATGAACTGTGTTGCCTGACGACGGAACACAGTATCATTTTTTAACATTTCGCGTACTTGTTTTTTGTCTGCTGCCCCCATCATCTTGGCCAGCCATTTAGAAAATATCGCCTTGTCGCCGTCATGATATTTTTTCCATACGACATCTGGAATATCTGCGCCTGTTGCGCGCGTCAAATCCAATGACAAATCGTGCATATTTTCAAATGCGCGTTCGGCCTGTTTCAAAAAATCCGTTGCACTGACGCGTCCGTACGACGGTGTGGGCGCAACACCCATTGCATCCATTGGTGCGGTTGCACGTGCAACCATCATTTGTTTATTTAACGTCTGCATAGTGTTCACGGCCTTGGAATAATCAGACATTAAATCTATCATTTGCTGGCGCGATTGCCCCGCCAAATCTTCCAATTTTATTGCAGACGTCGAAATTGCATCGGTGGATTCTGCAACGGTGCTTTTCATCAAGCCAATCTTTTCGTTCAGCGACGCAACAATCTGTTGCAGTTTTTCGCCGGCTTCAACCGAGCCTTGCGACAAATCGGGCAGGGCCGAATAATAACGTTCTATCAGTTCTGACAGTGGCTGCAACTGTGCCGTGGTTTCGGCGGACATCTTTATCAAATTCGCCGACTGACCCGACAGTTGTGTGTGCGCCGTGTTCATTTCAATCAGTGTTTCGCGTACACCCGTGGCCATTGCCTTGACTGATTCCGAGAACGCGTTCGCAGACGTTTTGGTGTTTTCCAACGTCGTGTTTGCAACGCCAGACACGGTCTTTAATTCCGACACAACCGCTGTGGCAAATTCTTTGATTTCGCCGTTAAACCGGTTGGTCAATGTTGCCAATTCATTTGATATGCCGCGTACAGATGTTTCTGTGCGTGCCGCCGAATCCATCAATGTTTCAACCGCCGCAGTCAGTTTATTCGTTTGCTTTTCAATTGATGCCTCGGCCAAGCGAACCTGACCACCAACCGCATTTGATGTGTTGGTCAATGAATTCATCTGGGACGTCAGTTGTTTTTTTGATTGTTTGCTGAATGTGTCCATCTTGGTCAAATGGTCATTCAACAACTTGTCGTTATTTGCCATTACGGTTTCATAATCTGCGGCTGTGGTCTTGACATTATTGAATCCATCGGCCACCGATTGTGCCAGTGCTTGCAACTGCTGTTGCATGGTATCAGATTGCTGGGCCAGATTTTTCATCTGTTCATCATTTGTATTATATGCATCTTTCAGATTTTGCCCCAGTGTTTCACTGGTCGCAACCCAGCCATCAATTTGGGATTGAATGGTTGAAATTTGTTCTGTGGTTGCCGCAGAAGTTGTGTCAATTTGTGTCAATAACGTATTGACAGTTGTTCTGAAATTGTCGGTTGTATTCTGTATATCTGTCCATCCGCCCGACGATACAATATTATGCAAGCCCAACACAGTATTATCCAATCGCTGGGACATCAAGACAACTTTCTTGGTTGCTTCATCTGCGGTGGCAACCAATTTGTCATTCTGGACGGTCAATTCTTGTTTTAATTCATTAGCAGATGCAATTTGCGCATTTAATGTATCGCGCATTGTTTGAAAATTGGATTCAATCTTGGCAATTTCGTCGGCCAAAATCGTCTGTAAAACACGCGATGCGTCCGCGACGCGCGCGCGGTCGGGTTGGGTCATCAACTGTAACAACGATTCCATCACACGTTGCGATCGACGTGACACAAAAAACAAAACACCCAGTGTAATTGCCAGCATACCGCATAACACACCGGCACCAATCAATAAAATCTGTGTAAAATCCATGTCCACTCTCCCAATGGTTTTTATATATCCTTGCAGAACACTGAAATTTATACTAGAATTTATTCAATAAAGCAAGGTTATAAATGGCACAAAAACAAACTCTTTCGCCAGAACAAGATATTGCCGCGAATCCCGCAGAAAACGTCTGGGTTCAAGCCAATGCAGGCACGGGGAAAACCAGTGTTTTGGTTCAACGTCTGTTACGTATTTTATTTCGCAGTCCTGATATTGAATCGTGCGGTATATTATGCCTGACATACACAAACGCAGGGGCGGGCGAAATGCGCAATCGTATATTGGCTGCACTGCGTAAATGGGCCATGGCGTCCGACGACGATTTGCGTGATATGTTGTGCGGGGTGTCTGAAAACAAACATCCAACAGATTCAGATATTGCGCATGCACGCCAGATATTTTTTACATATATCGACAACCCAGAGATTCTGAAAATAAAAACTATCCATGGTTTTTGCGAAGAAATTCTGCGTCGCTTTCCATTAGAGGCGGGCATATCGCCATCGTGGACGCTGGTGTCTGATACCGCGCAACGTATTTTGATGCAAAATGCATTTGACCATCTGATAAATTCATCTGGCGATGCACGCACCGACGCCGCATTTGAACATATTGTGGGACGTGTGTCCGAAACCGCCATGCCAGAATTGCTGGGCATGCTAACATCACAATACAAGTACTTTTTTGGAGTTGACGATTTTGATAATTATCGCAAATATTTTATTGATACAACGCGGTATTTTTTGAATCTGGATTCGCCGATTATGTCGGAAACAAGCCCTGAATCCCTGCAAAATATTATAAATTTGGCAAAAAGCGAAAAAAAACCGGCAAACTATATAACCAAGGTTATCAATTTAACGCAACAGTATATTGATAAAACAATAGATTTTCAAGAATACAAAAATGCATACTTAAAGGCCGATGGCGGCAAGATAAAAAATATTATGACCAAGGATTATATGGTCGCCGAACAAGACCGTGTTTATCAAATCAATCAGCGTGCGCTGAACCAAATTGTATTTGACGACACGATGGCATTGTTTGATTTATCTGCGGCATTTGCCGAAACGTATCGCAAACTAAAGGCGCGTCAAAACGCATTAGATTTCGAAGATTTAGTTTTATATACCCGTCGGTTGTTTTCAAAACCAGACACAATGGGATGGGTTTTGTCGCAATTGAATATTTCGTTGTCATATATACTGGTGGACGAAGCGCAAGATACCGCACCTGTGCAGTGGGATATTATGCGTATGCTGGCGGGTGATTTCTTTACTGATGGCGACACATCGCGCCACCCGCACACAATGTTTGTCGTGGGTGATACAAAACAATCGATTTATGGATTTCAGGGGGCTGACCCGCGCGCATTTGCCGCCAGCCGCGACGAAATTGCAACGCAAATTGCGCAAAATATGCGCACAATTCGCGAAGTACCATTGACGCAAAGTTTCCGTTCGCTGGCTGCCATTTTGAATACTGTGGACAAATTTTTTGATGACCCATCTGTTGTTGAAATGACCGGCTTTGCCAACAATAACCATAAATGTTTCCGTGGCGACGGCACAGGGCTGGTTGAATTACATAAATTGATATCACGGGCCACCGACGAAATAGATTTGAATGCGTATATTCGTGGTATTGCCGACCGAATTAAGGTATTGATTGATTCTGGCGAATATGCACCAAAAGATATTATGGTTCTGGTTCAGCAACGTGTTCCCATGGCGGCACCATTGGTCAAAGAATTAAAGCGTCGTGGCATTGATGTTGCAGGCAGCGATCGTATCGTCCTGCCGGACTTTCCGGTTATTCGCGACATGATGAATCTGGTGCGTTTTTGTCTGAACAATGCCGACGATTACAGTTTATGTTGCGTGTTAAAAAGTCCGATTTTCCGTTTGACTGAACGTGATATTTTCAATGTGTGTAAAATCAAAAACGATGAAAATGCAATTAAACGGCGCAACGGCAACATGCAACTGACAACCGTGTATCAAGTGCTGGCCGACACGCACCCAGAAATTTATAATCGTCTGACAGAATTACTGGATTTATCTGCAACAATGTCGCCATATTCATTCTTTAACAATGTGTTGTCGGGTGGTGTGCGCGAAAGTATGATTGCCGCATTGGGCAATCAGGTTGTTGACCCACTGGAAGAATTTATGACGATATGTTTGGCGTACGAACGCACGATGACGGGTACTTTGCGTCATTTCCTGAAATGGTTCATCACCGGCAGCAGCGAAATCAAACGCGATATGGACAGTGCCAGCGGTGTGCGCATTGCCACCGTCCATGGCAGCAAGGGGTTAGAGGCGCGCGCTGTATTTTTAATTGACACAATTCGTACACCCAAGGTTGAAAAGATGGCGACCATCACCCCAGAATTGTTACCACCGCATCTGCGCGCAAATGCTGACAAGTACCCCACACCATGGATTTGGATGCCACGCACTAACAATATGACAGAAAACCAAACGGTTGCGGTTGACGCCGTGCGCCATATTCGTATTGCGGAATATTATCGATTGCTGTACGTTGCAATGACGCGCGCACGCGACGCGCTGTTTATCTATGGTTTTACCACCGATAAAAATCCGCCTGAAATCGCGTGGCACACACAACTGTGGCGCGTGCTGGCGGGCGACAGTACCGACGAAATTATCAGGATTGAACAATGACTGACACACTGCGCGAATTATTAAAACAACGTGACGCCGCGTCGCATGCGATTGATGCTGGTACGCAAATGCATGAAAAAATGCGCCACGTTTTTATTGACGGCAATGACGCACGTGGCGATGCCGACATAATTAAAAAAATCACAGCACACAAAGAATTATTGCAATTCTTTGACACAAATTCACAAACCGAAGTTCCGGTTGCAGGATTCGTCCATGGTAAATTTATCAGTCGGCGAATTGACCGCATGGTAATAAACCATAACGCAAAAACAATTATGATTTTAGATTACAAAACAGATACAAAACCTGACGAGAATCGTGCCGCATATCATGCACAGGTTGCCGAATACATGGAATTGCTACATATGATTCGCCCAGATTACACCGTGCGCGGATTTATTTTGTGGTTGCATAATTTTGGGTTGGAATCCGTTCAATAAAATCTTGAAACAGGGCGGTAAAACTGGCTATAATTTAGGCATGCTGATAAATCTGAATATTTCAAATATCGTATTGATTGAAAAACTGAATCTGGAATTCGGTGGTGGATTGAATGTGCTGACAGGCGAAACCGGTGCGGGTAAAAGTATATTGCTGGACGCATTATCATTGGCGTTGGGCGCACGTTCAGACGCCGGATTGGTGCGACACGGTTGTGATACGGCATCTGTCACCGCGGAATTTGACGCCGTGCCCGACACATTGTTACCACTGTTTGATGAATTCGGTATTGACGTATCTGATGGTGCACTGATTTTGCGTCGCATATTATCCACAGACGGGAAAAGTCGCGCATGGATAAACGACAATCCTGTGTCAATCAAAACGTTAAAACAGGTTGGCGATGAACTGGTGGAAATTCATGGTCAGTTTGCAAATCACACATTGTTAAACCCATCGACGCATCGCGCAACATTAGATGCATTTGGCGCAGCAAACATTGCGGGCTATAACGATTTGTTGCGCGCCATACGCGATGCATACAATGAATATCACGCGGCACAACGTGAATTAAATGAACTGAATGAATTACTGGCGCGCGCTGAATCAGAACGCGATTTTTTGGAACACAATGTTGCAGAATTACGCGATTTGAACGTCCGCATTGGCGAAGAAGAAGAATTGTCGTCGCGTCGCAGCGCAATGATGAATGCCGAAAAAGACGCTGCCATTTTAGCCGAAGCGACCGAGGCACTGGCCCCGCGTGGCAACTCATTGGACACACAAATCTTTGCTGTGGCGCACATATTACAACGCGTAAAAACCGAACCAAATCCATATCAAGCACAGATTGATAAACTGTATGACATTGCGCAAAGTGTGTCAGAGATTGCAGAAACGTTGACGCCAACCGAAATTGATACTGCCAGCATAGACGAGGTTGAAGAACGCCTGTTCGCAATCCGCGCCGCCGCGCGCAAACATCGCGTGACCGCGGACGAATTGCCGGCTAAATTGGAACAAATGGCATCGGCGTTGGCAACGATTGATAATTCGGACGCTCAGCAACGTCGCGTTGCCGCACTGGTTCAACAAAAACGTGCGGAATTTGACAAGTATGCCGCGCAACTGACCGACGCACGCGCCGCTGCCGCCGAACAATTACGCACACGTATATTGGCAGAGTTGCCCGATTTGAAACTGGCACAGGCGGACTTTGCCGTATCGCGTACATTGTGCGACGCATCGGTGTCCGGCGTTGACGATATTGTGTTTATGATAAAGACCAACCCAGGAATGCCATTTGCGCCACTGCACCGTGCGGCATCGGGTGGTGAATTGGCGCGTTTAATGTTGGCACTGCGCGTGGTGCTGGCAAACAATCAATATTCGCACACATTTGTATTTGATGAAATTGATACGGGTATCAGTGGCGCAACTGCCAGCGCGGTTGGATTGCGTCTGAATAAATTGGCATGTGGCGCACAGGCATTGGTGATTACCCATTCGGCCCAGGTTGCCGGTTTTGCAAACCATCATTTCAAGATTGAAAAGACCGCGACCGCGGACAAAACAACAACGTCTGTTCATGAAATTACGGGCGACGAACGATTGAACGAGGTTGCACGTATAATCAGTGGCGCAGAAATCACCCCAGAATCACTGGCGACCGCCCAGACACTAATCAAGGCGTAAAACGCCATCAGCAAATTCCAGCGACGTAACACGTGGCGCACCATCGGCGCGGCTGATAATTTTTTCATTTGCATCACGCGCAATCACGTACCCACGCGCCAACACGTTTTTATAACTGAGTGAATTTAACATTTGCCCCAGATGTGCGACAGATTGATTCATCGCCGCCATTTTATTCTGTAATATATTTGGAAACGTCGCCAACGCATCAATGCGACCGTGCGCAGCGGTCAATTTTCCATTGATGATAATGTTCATTGTGCGCGCCACGTCGTCCAGACGCTGGGCGTGTTCCATAACCATTTGGCGCGGGCTTTTAATGGCAATCGCGTCCACACGCGATTTCGCATTTGTCAGGCGCGTTGTAAAGTTTGATGACAAACGATGCCACAGATTGTCCAGTTCTTGGAACAGCGATAATTTTGTCGGCACAACCGTTTCTGCCGCGCCCGTGGGCGTGGGTGCGCGAAAATCCGCGGCAAAGTCAATCAGCATCCAATCTGGCTCATGTCCAACGCCAGAAATCAACGGAATGTGACTGGCCGCGGCGGCACGAACAACAACCTCTTCGGAAAAGGGTAACAAGTCCTCTAAACTGCCACCACCACGCGCAACAATAATGACATCAACATTATTCATACGATTGAAATACTCAATACCGGCGGCAACCTCGGCCGCGGCGGTTGCGCCCTGAACCGTTGCAGGATACAACAACACACGCACAGGAAAACGTTCGCGTAATCTGTTCTGAATATCTTGGAATGCCGCACCTGTTGGACTGGTCACAACGCCGATTGTCTGGGGCAGGCGTGGCAACGGCTTTTTTCGTGACGCATCAAACAGCCCTTCGGCCGCCAGTTTGCGCTTGCGTTCCTCTAACATTTTCAGGATTGCGCCAACACCTGCCATTTCGATTTCATTTACAATGATTTGATAATTGCTGCGCGCTGGGTATGTTGTGAAACGTCCGGTGATTATGACCTCCATCCCTTCGTCCAGTTTGAAAGGAACAGGCGTCCCGCGCCAAATAATAACGGAAATTGCCGCCCCAGAATCTTTTATCGTCATATACATATGACCAGACGTCGCGCGCGTAATCTGTGATAATTCACCGCGGATTTTTATGCGCGGAAACGCGGTTTCAACCACGCCCTTTAACAACGCTGATGCATCTGATACGCTGAATATAGTATCGGGTTTAACAATTGGTTCTGGTTTTTCCATGTGCAGTTACCGTTTATCTAACTCTTGTTTAATCTGGCGAACAAATTCTGTTTTGTTTGGGGTGCGCATATCACCAATGCGCCGATTGATTGGTGTACCAACCTCGTACGGGACGCGCAGGGGCGCAAATTGATCGCCTGTGGCATCAAATGCGATGCCGCGTTCCATATCACGCAGGAATACCACCGGCGCATGTTCCCAGTCACCCAAATGAATTGCAGACGGCGTCCATATATCTGCACCACCATATAATTCATACACACAAATAGTAGACAGCGCACAAAATCCCTTGGGCCACGGCACAAACCCGTTAAACGGCAGATTGCCAACATACTTGTGCCGAAATGCAGGGTCAGCATATTTTTCGCGCAACACATACGCAATATCAACCAAACGATATTCCGCATCAAATTTGTCCAACGCAAAGGAATCTATTTTGGACGCCTGTTCCAAAACCTTGCGCGTGGCGGCATCATAAATTTTCTTGTAATCTTGTATTTCCATACCGAAAATTGTACCACAAACACCCAAATTATTCAATTACAATTCGGTCAGTGGCCAACGCGGACGTGGGGCAATCGGGCTGTGCACAATACGTCCCAAGCGATAGTTTTCAATTCCCGCCCACGCAATCATTGCACCGTTATCAGTGCACAGATTCATCGGTGGCGCAGCAAACACAATACCGTGCGCCGCGGCCAAGCGTTCCATCGCTGCGCGAATTGCGCTGTTTTTCGCAACACCACCTGCGACAACCAATGTTTTTGGTGCGGCCGCAATCACGCGCGCATCACGCATTGCATTTTCCAATCGATTGATTATACAGTCCACAACCGCCGCCTGAAAAGATGCACAAAAATCATTTATAAATTCGTCACTGTGTGGGGCAGGGTTGCGTTCCAAAAATGTACGTGCCGCTGTTTTAATTCCACTGAATGAAAAATCGCACCCTGGTTTGTCGCATAACGGACGTGGAAAATGAAATGCCGTGGCATTGCCCAGTTGCGCACGCTGATCCACAATCGGGCCACCTGGGTAACCCAGTCCCAACATTTTTGATACTTTGTCAAACGCTTCGCCCGCACTGTCGTCCAGCGTTTGTCCAATCAATTCATACTGACCGACCCCACGCACCAACAGAATCTGACAATGACCGCCAGATGCCAACATCAACAAATACGGAAATTCGACCGACGTCGCACCATCGCCGCCATTTGCCGATGACGCATGCAAGCGCGGAACCAACGCGTGCCCCTCTAAATGATTCACAGCAACCAATGGTTTGCCCGTTGCCTGTGCCATACCAGTCGCAGCCATCCATCCAATCAGCACACCACCAATCAGCCCAGGGCCCGCCGTCGCAGCAATAACATCAATATCGTTTATGGATTTGCCCGCTTTTTCCAACGTCTGTTGTATTACTTTATCAATCGCCAGAATATGCGCGCGCGCCGCCAATTCAGGCACAACGCCACCGTATTTCTGGTGTTCTGGGATTTGCGAATAAATAATATGCGACAAAATATTACGGTCAGAATCAACAATAGCCGCCGATGTTTCATCACACGATGATTCAATCCCCAGACACAACACCGGACGCGGCGCGTTATTACCGTGCGCATCACCTGCTAATTTGCCCATATCCATACGTATCAATTTTTCGTCTGTCATTTTAGTATTTCCAATAATGTTATCCCCAGATTATTCTTGTTCTGGCGACGGTCTGCAATATATTCAGACACAGGCACATCAACAACACGTCCCGCCGTGCTGGACGCATGACGCAACATGCCATTTGGCATCAGAAAACCCATATGCACCACCGCCAAATCCGTGCCTATGATATCACTTTTTCCTGTATTGCCAACAATAAATAAAACAATCATTGGTCGGTCGGTTTTCAATGTTGTTATATTATCATACGGAATGTATTCAATATCAGTTGCCATCACTGCGGCATCAGAATCAATATTGTGCATTCGACGCAACCATGCCGCGCGATTGATAACAACATGGCGCAGGGCGGTTTGCCCATATTGCGCACTGACGTTTTTTACAATGTTTGAATTATTTGGCAACCAATCGGTTTCAATAAAGTGATTGCGATTTATAAAGTCAATTTCGCCGTTTTTGTATCTGATTTTATTCAACGTATCAACATCGCCATGCGCCAACACTGTTTCCACAAAAGTAGTGCAGTCAAACGCGTCATCGCGTATCAGCGGGTCACTGTCGGGCGCGCGCCCTTCGCCCAATGGGTCGTTTACATATTTTGCACCCATATATTCGTCGCCAATCTGGGGTGCGTTGCCACACCCCGCCAAGATAAAAACAACGAACAGAACAGCACGTTTCATTTATTGATTTTGTTTGATTTGCGCACCAGTATAGCACAAAGACACCGCGTCGCGTACCGCCATTTCGCCAGAATCGGGCAGGGTTGCAATTTTATCAACACACGCCACCATCAATTCGGTATCATCATCGCTGGCAGTCAACATCCGCACGGCGGCACTGCGTCTGTCAAACGATGCGCTGCGCCACGCCTTCAAATTATCGGTTTCCAAATTCCCTTTGCGCAGAGCGCACGAAAACATTACCATAACCAGCAACAACGCTGTCACACCAATAAATAATTTCAATATCAACTTAACATTTTTCATTGATTGCCCCCATTATTCACACTTTACCAACCATACATCATAGTCCGCATTTTGAACCGGATTTTCCCCAGGTTCATTGCGTGATAACCAATTACTGTAAATTTTGCCATCGCCGCCCGCAGTAATTTCAACAAAAGCAAAGAAATCTTCTGCTGCGAATGGGTCGGTCTGCTTGCACGCACGTACAACAAGATTCAGTTTTTCAAATGTCGCGTCACGCCCAACAGGGATTTGCACGGTTTGCGTTTTGCCGGCGGCCTTGTTCATAATGCGCAGCGTTGCCACATCACGATTTACATACGCGTGCGCATTTGGCGCAGCGGCACACAGTAAAAATACAGGTAAAAATTTCAAAATTGTTTTCATACCGATTATGATACATTCGGGTGCTTGTAATGTCAAATTGATAAAAACAAAAATACCGCCATTGGCGGTATTTTTGAATTTACAAAACGATTCATGCAAATTATTTTGCGTTCTTTTCCGCAGATGCCGCTGCCAAATCTTCGACGATACGGGCTTTTTTGCCGGACAAACCGCGCAAGAAGAACAACTTTGCACGACGAACACGACCGATACGAACCTTTTCAATTTTTTCAATTGCTGGGCTGTACAGTGGGAATTTACGTTCCACGCCCACACCATAAGATTCGCGGCGCACTGTGAACGATGCATTGTTCCCAGTACCACCATCGCGCGCAATAACAACCCCTTCAAAAACCTGAATACGGTATTTATCGCCATCTTTGATTTTTACAGATACTTTCAGTGTATCACCCGCTTTGAAATCAGGGATAACCTTTTCACCTTTCAATTTAGCGATTTGCGCTGCTTCGATTTTTTTAATAATGCTCATTTTTCATTTTCCTTTATTAAATCCGGACGACGTTCTTGTGTTATCGCGTCCGATTGTTGTTTCCGCCACCGTTCGATATTGCCGTGGTGACCGGACAGCAGGACTTCTGGGACTTTGCGTCCACGCCATGCCGACGGGCGGGTGTATAACGGCCATTCCAGCCCCCCGATTTCGAAACTCTCGTTTGCAGTGGATTCTGTGCCACCGTGCAGGACATTATCTATCAAGCGAACGCAACTGTCAACAAAAACTTGGGCGGCAATTTCCCCGCCAGACAGTATATAATCGCCGATTGATAGTTCCATTATATCATATTCTTCGATGATTCGTTGATCTATTCCTTCGTAGCGACCACAGAGCAGGGTATACGTTGCATCAACATCGGCGGCAAATTCGCGCACCATATGTTGGTTCAGGCGTGGTCCACGTGGTGAAAAATATATAATTTTGCCACGATTTTTTATTGAATCAATCGCCGCACCCAATGCGTCAGGGCGCATAACCATACCCGCGCCGCCACCAAACTGTTCGTCATCAACGCTGCCGTAATTATTTATGGCAAAATCACGAATGTTTATCGCGTCATACGACCACACACCACGTTCCAGCGCGCGGCCAACAACCCCGCCAGCCAACGTGCCAGGAAACATTTCTGGAAAAATGGTCAGTATGTTAAAGTGCATTTTCTTTTAACGCTGTTTTTTATTGCAATTTTTCCATATCTGCAATGTATCGCGATGTGGCATCTTGTCCAATCTGACTGCACCATTGCACCAGATATATTCGCCAGTACATTTCATACCTGCTGTGGCTAATTTCGGACATGTTGCGTCCAACGGAATAATACGACGACCGTGCACATCAACCGGATACGTCATAAACTGGTCACATGTATAAACGCACGAGCACCATAAATCGCCATTTGATGATTGTGTCAAGCGACGTGGAACATATACGTCTTCGGTATCCATACGAACAAAAGTACGCGGTAACATTTTATCGCACCTTTTCTTTATTTTTATAACGGCATTCTGTATTTATTTTTTTACCAATACCGACAAAATTTATTTTTATACTTGCCATATTACTTAACCACTATAACCTTCGTATTCAAATCAACGTATGCACCGATAAACGACACCATATCACCGTTTTCCAATTCAATAATATCACCCGCACCGTAATTTTGGAAACACGCCACGCGACCAATATTTTCGTCATTGCGCACAACAGTAAATCCAATCAGATCAGATTGATAATATTCATCTGCACCCAGTTTTGGCAACGCATCACGCGATATAAATAATTCTGTACCACGCAATGTTTCCGCCGCGTTACGGTCGGCAATGCCATCAATTCGTGCAATTATAACATCTGACGTCGGATTCAGCCGACGCACAAAATGAAATTCGTTGGATTTGAATTTTGAACTCTGTATATCAAAATGCTTGAAATCCATTGGGGATTCAGAATAGGTCTGAACCCGAACTTCGCCCCGAATGCCTTGGGGGGCGACTATTTTTCCAACCAAGATTTTTGACATATCGTTCATAACAAATTACCGAACGCGCCCGCATTGCGGGCGCATTGATTAAACGCAAAATTATTCTGCTGTTGTTTCCGCTGTGGCTTCTGCAGGGGCTTCTGCTGCGGCCTTGGCTGCTGCTTCGGCGGCTGCTTTTTCTTCGGCAATTTTAGCCAACTTTTCAGCTTTGTCTTTAATCTTCATCTGTGTTTTTTCAGATTGCTGATTCTTCTTTGTCTGAACTGGAATTGGTTTCTTTTCGGCCAAACCAGCATTTACCAAGAAACGATAAACGCGGTCAGATGGTTTTGCACCCTTGGCAATCCAAGATTTAACCTTTTCAACGTCCATAACAACGCGTTTTTCATTATCGCGTGCCAACATTGGGTCGTATTTACCAATGGTTTCCAAAACGTTACCAGAATTACGCGCATTGCGAGAATCTGTAACGACGATGTGATAATATGGACGTTTTTTTGCGCCGAAACGTGCCAAACGAATAACAGTTGCCATAATTTTGCTCCTTAGTATTTCTAACTGTTTACCCACACAGAAAAACCACCATCAAAGACAAAAACTTGTCGGTTGATGTTCCACACGCATACCGCGTACTGGATTTACATAAATGGCAATCTGTTGGGATTTGCGGGGCTATTATGAATCAAAAATTATCAAAAGTCAAATTATTATTGATTTGGTCTGGACAACCCGACAAATTTATTATAGAATCTGCACCGTTAAACCATTGCGGGCGTAGTATAATGGTAGAACGAAAGCTTCCCAAGCTTTAGGCGAGGGTTCGATTCCCTTCGCCCGCACCAAAAATCAAATCGGCACTTTGCCGATTTTATTTTTGGCATGTGACGACGGAAGAGAACCCGACCAGAGGGTTTGAAAACAAGTAGATTTTGCAAGTGTAACGCAGCGAAATCGTCACGGTTTGCCCGCAGGCATTTTTATAAATGCCGAGGGATTCCCTTCGCCCGCACCAAAAATTAAATCGGCATTTCGCCGATTTTATTTTAACAAAAAACGCGCCATTGCGGCGCGTATGTTATTTACTTTCACCAACTGGGATTTGCAACAGTTGCTTTGGGTATATCAGGTTTGGGTTTTCAATATTATTGCGTTCGGCAATAATGCTGAATAAAACACCACGACGCAGGAAATTGCGCGCAATAATCCACAGGCAATCGCCACGACGAACCGTATAATATGTATTATCGTCGCCCGTCATTTCTGGCATCGTGAATGTATGTCCAACCTGAGCCACTGTGCGGCCATCGCCATCGTGCAGGCGTACCGTCAGTGTGTATTCTTTGCCGGTTTCCAATTCGCCAACGTCCGCCCCCAGACCAAAATGTTTGTGATCTGATACGCGCGCAAAACCCAAATATTTATTGTTCAACGACAATGATACACGCAGGCGTGGCAACGCATCACCGGTTACAACAATGCGTCCCGTGTCCAAATAATCGATTTTAGACACAACCAAATCACCATCCGCCAGCTGCGATGGGGCTTGCAACATTGTGCTGCCGTCGCGTGTCATCAACAAAGACACAGAATGTTTATACCCGTGTGGCGAAACATAAACAAATACGTTTTCAGTGGATTTTGTACCGTCATCTGCGCCAACCAGCGAAATTGTATAGTTGCCAGCGTCAAACACGCGTGCAGGCGCGTACACAAATTCGCCATCAGAATCTGTGCGTTCTGTGGCGACAATTTTACCATTGATTACGACTGATATATTCTGGTGTGGCAACCAGCGTCCCGCAACAACGATTGAACCCGCAGGTTCTATACGAACAATATCAAACGACGGAACGGTATTTTCATCAACTGTTTGTACGATTGGTTCTGGGACAGATGGCACAACCACAACCTGTGTTGTTGTATTGTTTGTACGAACAAACAAAACCCAAATCGCAACAAAGACAACAAAGATTGCACACAAAATCGGGAACCAATACGCACGCAGACCATTACGCGAATTACGCGCCGTACGCGCCGATGTTGCCGCCGTCTGAATTTCTGCATCATTGCGTGGGGCGGGGCGCGCAAAAATATTCAGCGTCTTCAAGAAACGTCTGGCAAAATTGCGACGATTTTCCATCCAGTTGTTCTGTTGAGCGATTGCATCATTTATCAAATCGTCTGTACTACGCTTTGTTTTGCCGATATTAGTTGGCTTTTGATTATTTTTTGCCATGTGTAATCTCCTGAAACGTTTGGAATTAAAACTTTGGACAAATTATTGCAAATAATCTTTCTTTGTCAACTTAAATATGATATAATCAGGGCATGTTTGTGAGGGGGAATATGAAGAAAATAGGTATTATGACGACCGGTGGTGATTGTTCCGGTCTGAACACGGTTATTCAACGCTTGACACACGGCGCACGCTTGCGCGGGTGGCAGGTTTGGGGTATTTTGGACGGCACCGATGGGCTGTGCACAACGCCGCCCCGCGTTATAGAGTTAAATGATGACACACTGCCGATTGAAAATGCGCGTCTGGCGGGCAGTTTTTTGCACAACGGCCATGCCGGCGCAATGAATTTTGAAACCGCGGCAGAGGGCGGAAAACTGGATAGTTTCAACAAAAAATTACGCAAATCATTGCAAGAATTAAAACTGGACGCACTGGTTTTGATTGGCGGCAACGGCAGTTTGTCGTTGGCATGGTGCAACCGTGCAATCTATGCAGACCTGCAACTGATTTGTATTCCAAAAACGATTGATATGGATATACCACTGACTGATTGCACGATTGGATTCAGCACCGCGGTTCAGCAACTGACATCATTTTGTGACCAGTTGATGATGACCGCGCGCAGTCATCATCGCTGGTTTGTGGTACAATCTATGGGGCGCGATTGTGGCGCATTGGCATTGCATGGTGGTATTGCCACCGGCGCAGCGGTTATATTGATACCGGAAATAAAATTTGATTTGGATTCGGTTATTGCGCATATACAGCACGCCGATACAGATTACGGCATCATTGTTGTGTCAGAGGGGGTACACCTGCGTGGGCATTCAGGACGCCCCGCCGATATTATTTCGCGTAAATTGACCGCCGCGGGTATTGCAAATCGCGCTGTATTCCCAGAACACACCCAGCGTGTTGGCGACACCACGGCATGCGACCGTATTTTGGCGGTACGCTTTGCAGATTGTGCATTGCACGCGATTGATAACAACGAAACATACGTTATGACGGCATTGGACGGCAATAGTGTTAAAACGGTAAGTTTGTCTGATTTCTTTGATGCCGGCGAAATTGCCGACGACCCAAAGATTCCTGGGCAGAAAACATCAGATGCATTTGTTTCCCCCGACGACCCATTATTGGACGTTGCCCACCATATGGGAATCTATATTGGTGAAATCAAATAAAAAACGGGGCGCGTCCCCGTTTTTTTAGTGAGTTAGTGATAAAGTGACAGAGAGATATAGTTTGTTTGTGCGTATATTTGAACTTTGAAAAAACGGGGCAAATGCCCCGTTTTTTATTTCTTTTCCGAGAAATCAGCATCACGCGTGCCATCTTCGTTTGGCTTGTTTTCGCCAGATTCAGATTTCTGCGCTTCTTGTGACGCTTTATAAACCGCTTCGCCCAATTTCATTGATTTTTCCATCAATGCATCGGTTTTTTCTTTCAGCGATTCTGCGGTTGCGTCCGCTTTTGCCAATTCATCAGACAACGCTTGTTTCGCGTCTTCGATGGCTTTCTTGTCATCGGCACTGATTTTATCACCATGTTCTTTCAGTGATTTTTCAATGCTGAACACTGCGGCTTCGGCGTTATTCTTGGCTTCGGCCAATGCACGCTTCTGCTTGTCTGCTTCGGCATTTGCCGCGGCTTCGTCAACCATCTTTTTGATATCTTCTTCGGACAGACCACCATCAGATTTAATGGAAATTGTCTGTTCTTTGCCTGTGCCTTTATCTTTTGCAGATACATGCACGATACCATTGGCGTCAATATCAAACGACACTTCAATCTGGGGCATACCGCGTGGGGCAGGCGCAATACCTTCCAAGTTGAACTGCCCCAGCAACTTGTTATCTGCGGCCATATCACGTTCGCCTTGGAATACGCGAATTGTCACAGCCGACTGGTTATCTTCGGCGGTACTGAACACCTGTGATTTCTTGGTTGGAATCGTTGTGTTACGGTCAATCAGACGTGTAAACACACCACCCAATGTTTCAATACCTAATGACAATGGCGTCACGTCCAGCAACAGAACATCTTTGACGTCGCCTTTCAGAACGCCACCTTGAATCGCTGCACCTAACGCAACAACTTCATCAGGATTCACGCCCTTGTGAGGTTCGCGACCAAAAAATTCTTTTACTGTTTCAACAACCTTTGGCATACGTGTCTGGCCACCGACCAAGATAACTTCGTTGATTTGCGACTTGTCCAGACCAGCATCTTTCAACGCTTTCTTGCACGGTTCAATTGTCTTTTGAATCAGGTCATCAACCAATGATTCCAACTTTGCACGTGTCAATGTTGTATTAAAGTGCTTTGGCCCTGTTGCATCTGCTGTCAGATATGGCAGGTTGATATCAGTTGATGTCTTGGACGACAATTCAATCTTTGCCTTTTCTGCGGCTTCTTTCAGACGTTGCAACGCCAATTTGTCGCCCGACAAGTCAATGCCAGATTGCGCCTTGAATTCATCAATCAGATGTTTCAACACGCGCGCATCAAAGTCCGAACCACCCAGTGCGGTATCACCGTTTGTGGATTTAACCTCGAACACGCCATCAACAATTTCCAATATAGAAATATCGAATGTACCACCACCCAAGTCATATACAGCGATTGTGCCATTCTTGTCTTTTTCCAAACCATACGCCAACGCGGCGGCGGTTGGTTCATTAACAATACGCAACACATTCAGACCCGCAATACGTCCTGCGTCTTTGGTTGCCTGACGTTGTGAATCATTAAAGTATGCTGGCACGGTAATAACCGCATCAGAAATTGTTTCGCCCAAATACGCCTCGGCATCTTTCTTTAACTTTGCCAAAATCATCGCAGAAATCTGTGATGGGGCATATTTTTTACCATCAATTTCAACCCACGCATCACCATTGTCGCCACGCACAATCTTATACGGTACGCGTGCAGCGATTTCTTTGACCGCTGGGCTGTCAAAGCGCAATCCCATCAAACGTTTGATTTCATAAATTGTGCTTTCAGGATTGGTGATTGCCTGATTCTTGGCTGTGATGCCAACCAACTGTTCGCCATTTGATGTCAACGCGACAACAGATGGGGTTGTACGACCACCCTCTGAATTTTCAATAATTTTTGGGTCACTGCCATCCATGAACGCCATGGCGGAATTTGTTGTACCCAAATCAATACCTAATACTTTTGCCATTTTTTTCACTCCTTGAATTTCTTATGCCCATCATATAGTGAACACTAAAACAGATTTCAAGCCCACAGGAAAAAAATAATAACAAAAAAACCGCCCAAACGGACGGTTTTATGTACATAAATAATTTTGCAATTATTTCTTTTCTGGTGCAGCAGCAGGTGCAGCAGCAGCGGCAGGGGCCGCCTTTGGTGTATCTGCTTCTTCTGGCATTTTACCACCGATTGTTGCAAACGCCAATTCTGCCTGATGCAAGCCCAATTCAATACCCGCAGGCAAAACCAAATCGGTACCGTGAACTGTTTCGCCGATTGTAACATTTGTCAAATCAATAACGATTTTTTCAGGGATATCGTGTACCAGACCGCGCAATGCAACCTTACGCACTGCAAAGTTCAAAACACCACCCAATTTAATACCCTTGGATGTATCAACATTGATAACTTCCACTGGAACACTAACTTCGACAGGGTTATTCACGTCAATACGTTTGAAATCAACATGAACAACTGCGTCCGACACAGGGTGATATTGAATATCGACCAACATGGCATTTTCTTTGCCGTTTGTTGTATCAATTTCAAACAATTTAGTCCGCAAAGCAGGTTTCTTGATCAACAGTTCAAAAGAATTGCCATCCAATTCAATTGCAACTGGGGCTTTCTTTTCACCATAGATAACCGCGGGGATTTTGTTGTTTTTGCGGATGCTGCGCGTGGCCCCCTTGCCAGCAACGCTGCGAATATCTGCATTTAATTTAATTGCCATTTTATAATCCTTTTAATAGCATTGGTTTAACTGTGCGCGACCTCCAAGGGTGCCGTGCGGGGCATATTATTTACTAAAATCTTTGAAAAATCAAGGTTTTTATTACGCGCGACGTTGCAAAATCAAAAAACGCGCCCGCCCGTACGTTTTATCGCGCAAAATTTCCCATTGCGCATCGTCTGGCAACATGAATTTATCGGCGTCTTGTTCCCATACCAAAATCGTACCAACGCGCGCCGCCACGCCCACACGGCGCACAAAACGCGCCCCAATTTCCGACAAATCATATGGCGGATCAACAAATATCAAATCGGCATTCGGGGCAATTTGTTCAATTCGCGTCATTGCATCGGCCATTAAAATATTGGCACGCGCACCGACATTCAGGGGTGCAACGTTTGCGCGCACTGTTTTTATTGACGCGGCGGCATTATCGGTAAATGTAACGTTCGCCATTGGGCGTCGCGACAAAAATTCAATCCCAAATTCGCCACTGCCTGCAAACGCGTCCCAGACATTCAGCGTATCGCGTGCGCCAACAATCCCGTCCAGCATATTAAACAGCGCAATTCGCGCGCGATTCTGGGTCGGACGTGCCCCATCTGGCAGGCGCAATTTACGTCCACGGAACATTCCTGAAATGATTTGCAATTTTGAATCCATATTGTACAGTGTATCACATGAACCCTATGCAGCAAGCCATAAATTTAGCAATTCGCGCAAAATCGCACGACGATGTTCCAATCGGTGCAGTAATTGTGTGCGATGGGCGTATTATTGCCCGTGGCGAAAATCAAGTGCAACTGAAACGTAATCCGACATTGCACGCCGAAATCGTTGCAATAAATCGTGCATGTAAAAAATTGGGAACGAAATTCTTGGACAACTGCGACATTTACGTGTCACTGGAACCATGCGCAATGTGCGCAACGGCCATTTCACTGGCACGTATTCGTCATGTGTACTTTGCCGCCTGTGATGCCAAAGGTGGGGGCATAATGTCCGGTGCACGCGTATACGACACCGACCGCCACTTGTGGAAACCAGACGTCACCCAAATGCCTGAATTTGCCGACGCATCGGCACAAATGTTGCGTGATTTTTTCGCAATGCGACGCAATAAACAGGGCGACAAATAATTTGTCGCCACATTTTATTTATCTATTAAACTGTTACCAGACATATCGGCGGGTTGGGGCAACCCCAGCAACTGTAACATTGTTGGCGCAATATCAGCCAGCCCCCCATCGTGCACGCTGTGCGGCGTGTTTGACACCAATATAAAATTCACAGGATTTGTTGTATGCGCCGTCCACGGCATAGCATTTTTATAATCCCACATTTTTTCCGCATTTCCGTGGTCGGCCGTAATCAGAACAGTGCCATTCAACGCCAATACTGCAGGCACCAGGCGCGCCAACTGGGCATCCAAAACCTCCATCGCGGCGATGGTGGCGGGCTCTTTGCCTGTATGCCCAACCATATCACCATTGGCATAATTCAAAATAACAACATCAAAGTCCGCCAATTTGTCCAACAACGCGTCTGTGATTTTAATCGCCGACATTTCAGGGGCCAAATCAAACGTTGCAACATCTGGCGATGGAATCAGAACCTTTTCTTCGTCCGCATAGTCCACATTACGTTCTGCATCAAAGAAATACGTCACATGGTTGTATTTTTCTGTTTCTGCAATACGTAATTGGCGCAAATGATATGCCGCCAGAACATCACCCAACGTGTCGTGCGTTTCAACATCTGGCAACAGTGCAGGGCACAATTCGTCCAACCCTTCGCCATATTGGGAAAAGCACAACATGTGCGCGCCCGTGGTCAAAATTGCACGTACAATCTGGCGTGCGCGGTCGCTGCGGTAATTGCCAAACAGGAATCCATCTTGGGGTGTAATTGGCACATCACCTGTAATGACGGTCGGTTTGATAAATTCATCTGTTTCGCCATGCGCATACGCTGAATCCAACGCCGAATCAATTGTTGGCGAAACATATGGACTGGTTGCGCGGGCAATTGCGTTAAATGCCGCGGTTGTCCTGTCCAAGTTTTGGTTTCTGTCCATTGCATAATAACGCCCAGATAATGTCCCCCAAAACGCCTGACCAGATGCCAAATACGTTGCCAAACGTTGTTTTATCAATCGAATATATTCGCCGGCTGATTGGGGTGGGGTATCGCGACCATCAGCAATAAAGTGAATACACAAACGCAGGCCCGTGTCCAACACGCGCGTTGCAATCGTCAACATATCGTTTATGTCTGAATGCACACGGCCATCAGACATCAGCCCCGCCATATGCACAATGCCACCGTCGCTCTGAACAGATTTAATAAAATCCGCCAAGGGAACATTTTTATCCCATTTTTCCAGTTGAAACCGGCGCAAAAATTGATTAATCACGCGGCCCGATCCAATTGTGATGTGTCCAACCTCTGAATTGCCCATTGTTCCATACGACAAGCCCACCGCCGCGCCACTGGCATCCAAACGCGAGTGCGGGTATGTTTGTAATAATTTGTTAAAATACGGCATATTTGCCAATGCAACCGCGTTATGTTCAGTTTCTGGATTTATTCCAACACCGTCCATAATGCATAAAACAACTGGTTTTGTCATAATTCCTATTTCCTTTCCCGATTAATAATGCAAAAATATCATAACAGTTTTTTGATTGCAAAAGAATAATAAAAATTGTATAAATTGTCCTAGGAACTATGTCATATACACAGAGAGAAAAGAACATGAGTGGAAGACCTTTTTCCCCAACATCAGTAGACGAGCACATTGGCCAGCGTGTCCAACTGCGTCGCGTAATGATGGGCCTGTCGCAAAAAGATTTGGCTAAAATTTGTGGGGTAACATTTCAGCAAATTCAAAAATACGAAACCGCGGGGAATCGTATATCTGCGTCGCGCTTGTTTGAACTCAGCACGGCATTGGAAACCCCTGTATCGTTTTTCTTTCAGGGCTTGCCTGGGAATACATCAACAGAAATCCGTGGGGGCAAATCCACGGGGCGCGTTGCCGAACAGAAATCAGACGACCCATTGTCAAAAAATGAGTCATTGCAACTGATAAACCTGTACTGGCGTCTGCCCGATGATGACAAGCGTCAAATGGTAATGAAAATGTTGCGTTCATTAAATAACATCAATTAAACGAATAAAAAACAAATAAAAAACGCCCAAACGGGCGTTTTTTATATTAACGTATCAACTAATTCATATCTGTTATTACGATAATTGCTAACAGGTCCAGATGATTTACCAGACGAGCCCGATACAGGCAAAGAACCGCTGCTGCTGCCACTGGACGTACTGCCGCCAGATGTGCTGCCTCTGCTGTCCTTGTTAATGATTGTAATTTTTGGTAACACACGTTCAACAAAATTTTTCAAAACATCACTGTTATCTTTTTCCAGATAGCAATTACCTGTTTCATAATAACCGTTCATCGCGGTGCAACGTTCCTGATACCAAACATCGGTCAGCACACAACCACGTACAGAATCATATGTGGCAACCGGTGTTTCGCGCCCCGTGTTATATGCCAAGCATGCCGTACGTTCGCTGTTTTCAACACAACGCCCTGACAACGCTGCATCGCCTGTACGCTCTTCGGTTTTACCAAATGTTGTTGAATAAAACGCCGTCAACAGTTTACCTGTATCATCCGCATCCGTCCAGAATCCATCCAACGATTCGCACGCATCTGCTAACTGGTCGTTCAATTCTTCTTGGACATCGTTAATCGCTTGGCTTACCTGCTGTTTTACCCGATCCGGCAATTCAGCAAATTGCTTGCTGTCTGTGGTTGGGTCTTTACAATTCTGTACCGCATAGTTTTCAATAATACTGCGCAACTGGGCCTGACCATAGCGACGACAATTCCACGGATACCCTTGGGTGCCGGTTGATGGTGTGCATAATTGTTTTACATAATTATCAATGGCGGTGGAACATCCCTCGGCGACACGAACGGTATCAACGTTGTCAACGAACGCCAACAATGCTTTAATTCCGCAAGACGCCGCGTCACTGGTCAATTTACCATTGCCATCAAATTGACAACTCGTATTATTACCATACAACGCCGCACATGCCGTAACTTTGTCCTGACACAGGGCCTTGGCCGCGTATGCACTGACCGCACCCGCCGCCGATGCGGTTGTGGTGTCAAAATCTTTTAATGCATTTGTCTGGGTATCATAACAATCCGCCATCGTGCTGACACAAGACATCTTGACTTCTTCAATCTTGGCCGATTGGGCTTGCGCAATTTCAATCAATGCGCTGCGCTTAAATTCTTGCCATACGGTGGTGGAAATATCGCGACACGAATCCAATGCGGTTGTTGCGAACATTTTGCGTGTTTCCAAGAAACTGTTGAATTTACCATTCTGACTTAATACATCGGTGTTACCATTTGCGCCGTCCAATGTAATCAGATTTTCCAGTTCAAACAAACGCGGGCTGTAAATTGGGTCGCCAGTATTTGCATCAACATATGCCCCGGTATAGTCCAAGCACTTTTTATAGTTTGCGCCACACGCTGTATCTGCGGTAATTGCCGTTTTCACTTTTGCGATACATTCATTGACGTCCGCACTGTTATGGCTGCGATATTCTTCCAAACGGGCATCGCGCAAATACTTTTCCGCAGTACGCACGGTCTGTTTAATCGTTTCGCGCTGGGAATTTACTTTCTTTTCATACGCATTGCAATCTTGGGAAATCAAGATGTTATACGAACTCTTGGCCATGGTCATAACGGCATTGTTTTCACACGCATCTTTCATCAACGACAAACATTGCTTTTGCGCCTGTGTGTATAATGCCTGACCCTCTAATTGGGACAAATCTGTACCAGACGACGTAAATATAGACGACGCGTCGCCGCCACTCCAAATATCGTCCAGATTGGTTGAAAAGTCCAAATCCAACACACCCAATGATGTGCCACTGTTGCTGGCGGACACCTTGCGCTTGCCAGACAACAAATCGCCAATTTCAGACAACATGGCCGCCGCGCCGCTGGTATCATTTTTGATTGCACGTTCACCTTCGGTTGCGGTGTACATCGCATTAACCTCGGCCGCGGTCTTGTCAACAGCGTTCAAATTATTATTTTCAAATTGCACCAACAGATTTTTGGCCTCGTCCAATGCGGCCTCTGTATCACGAAATTCTGTGAATTTAGAACTGCAAAAGCAACGACGATATGTATCATTTGCCTTGGCACAGAATTGATCCATACATGTCGAATATGCCTCGCGACAGGTGGCATAGCCCCCGCCAATTTTGGACACATCGTCAAACACCGCCGTCGCGCGTGCAACCGCCGCACGCGATGCGTTTGCGGTCGTGGCAACGCGCGCATTGGTAACCGTTGGGGCATACCCCGCGCGCATTGCGCCCACGACACCCGTACGAGCAACCGTTGCGCTGCGCGTTGCACCGACCGGCGTTACCGCCGTGCGTGCATTGCGTGATGATACGATATTATTTGTTGTCGCCGCGCGTGATGTTGTTGTTCTGCGTTGTGCGGTTGTGGCAACGCGCGACACGGTCGCAGAACCAGAGTTACGATTGACGCTGCGCGAACCGTCACGTCCAGATGACGCAACCCCAGATGTCGCACGCGGATTTGGCATCTGTTCCGCCGACACATTACCAGCAGAAACAGCGACCATAATCGCCATAAAACATTTGATTAAATTTGACGTGCACATTGCCAATTTTTTACTCTCTCTTGAACGCATTATATCATTTTTCAGACATATGAATCAATACCGAATTTATTCAATACAACAGTTTACCGCTTTCTTGACCCAGTCGCCCAATTTACGAACGGTTGATTTGTCGGCTTTGCCTGCTGCGCCCTTGGACGCAACGACTTTGTCGTCATCTTGCTTTAACTTGCATTCCGTCATTGCGTGCTCATAAACCGCCGGTGCAGTTTGCTTTACCCCTGTCAAATCAATCAGGTTCATATTGATACCCCAGAACAAAGAATACAAATCATACGCCTTGTTAAACAAATTATACGCATCTTTTGTGTTACCTGCGCCCAATGCCTTGGTTCCAACCTCCATCAAACGCATAGATGCCGCCAACAAGTGCTTTGATATACACCATACTTCGCCGTCTTCGGCAGAAGATGGTTTTACAATTCGTTTCATCAGTTCTTTGCGCATTTCACGAACCGTATTTATCATATCATAGAAACCGGTCTTGCGCGTTTTCGCACCACTGAAAAAGAAATGTTCTTCCAACGATATCAAATTCATCAACGCAATCGACAAATCCTGATCAGACGATAAATCCAATGGATTTACTTTTTTGGATTGGTCAACTTTTTTAATCATTTCATCCAATGTCATTTTCTTGGATTCACGTTTCATTGTTTATTCTCCTTGTGTTATTTTATTATTACATACATACAATCATTGCCCAACTGGCCAATGCCAGTACAACGACGGGTAATAAAACCTTTTCAAATGGGAAATGTGCGTGGCCACCATTACGTGCCTTCATAAAATCATACAATTTTTCAGTCAGTATAAATAATACCGCACCACAAACCGTGCCAAACAACACAGGGTCCATGGCAAACAAGCCACAAATCATCTGGGGGTTATATTTAACACGCCCCAAATACACAAAACCAATCATGGCGACCGACAACACAATCAACATAGTGTTGCGACCACGCCAGTTCCATCCGCGCCGGTCACAGAATTTAATTGTCCAATACCCCAGCAATGCCAATAATGCGCCCGCCCACAGGCCAACAACACTGTCTGGCACACCCATATGACGCGCAATTTCCAATGATGCACCAATCGCGATTGTGCACACAGGACACGCGGGATTCGCCAATGCTGACACCGGTGCGATGCCCAACAACAAAGCTAATAACTTTTTCATTTAATCTACCTTTCCTTGTATATCAACGATAATTCTACAAAAAACGCACAGGGTGGGTCAATATGATTTTACGACCGCGCGCATATGCGCACTGCGTGCACGCGAATTATTTTCTAATTCCGTGTTTGTTGGTGTTTTTGTGGCCATTGCCGCAAATTTCGGCTCTGTTACCACTGGCATATGCGGGTCGCCCAATGGCGACGTCCATGTGCGAAATGTGTTTTTAACAATTCTGTCTTCCAATGAATGAAAGGTTACGCATACGCATTTGCCACCAACATTTAACAGCGCAGGCACCGCGCACAGGGCACGTTCCAATTCCCCCATTTCGTCATTTACCGCAATGCGCAACGCCTGAAATACCGGCGCGATATCGCGCGGATTATGAATCAGGTCACGTAATTCAAATGTTGTTTTTGGCGCGGCACGCTTTATAGCGTTTGCAATAATGCCCGCTTTTTTTACATCACCATATTCACGCAGCACGCGCGCCAATTCGGTTGCCGATGCATTTTGAATAAATTCTGCCGCCGTTACGCCCGATGCCGACATACGCATATCCAACGGTGCATCCGCCCGAAAAGAAAAACCACGCGACGCAACGTCAATCTGCATCGATGAAATCCCCAAATCAAACACAATTGCGTCAAATGTTTCGTCCAATTCCATCATCGCCGAAAAAGGTCGTGCAATAAATGTAAACCTGTCGCCAAATTCCGCACGCAACGCGTCCGCATCTGCAACCACATTCGGATCACGGTCAAACGCAACAACTGATGCACCCGCATTCAAAAAAGCGCGTGAATAGCCGCCCGCACCAAACGTTGCATCAATGATACGTGCGCCCCGCACATCGCCCAGCGCGTCCATTACCGCGCCCAATAACACAGGAATATGCTTTGTTGTCGTCATTCTATTTCAACCTTGATTCCCAATGCGATTAAATCCTTGGCGGTGGTTGCCCCCAATTCGACCCCCGTTGGCAATGCAATAGACGCTGTTTTGTCTGCGCCATGCAGATTCAAAATTACGCGGGTATGACCATGTGTCAATGAAATCAATGCCTTTTTGACCGCAGGCAACACATCTTTGTTATAAATTTCCAGCGTCAGTTTACGTGCCACGTGCGCCACCCATTGCGTCAGTGGCGTAATAGAATCCACAAATATTGACACGCGGTCATCACGCGCGGACGTTTTGCCAGAAATCAACACGACGTTTTCCGTGGACAGCGTCTGGGCAAATGTTGCCGCCGCGTCGCCAAACGCCACCGCATCGATATTACCGAAACTGTCCGACGCATTGATTGTAATCATTTCTTTGCCCGTCTTGGTGCGACGACGCGAAAAAGAATTTACATTTGCTGCAATCTGAACAGGTTTGCGGTCACCCATTTCCATCATACTGACACTGGTCGCCAATTTGGCGCGTTGAATCAGATGCTTGAATTGATCCAGCGGATGCGCAGAAATATAGAACCCCAATGCCGCCAATTCATTTTCCAAACGCTGGCCAAATGTCCATGGCGTCGTGCGTGTCAAATTCTTGGTCAATCTGTCTTCGGTAACATCATCTTCAATCGTGTTTGCAAACAGCGACAGCGAATTTGCACCATCTTTTGACCTTGACGCATACGACAAAATCGCATCAGCATTGATGAATATGGCCGCACGATTTGGCTGTAACGAATCCAGCACACCAACACGCGCAAACGCTTCTAAAATACGCTTGTTCATAATAGGGGCGCAACGCTTTGCAAAGTCGGTCAGGTTTTTGAATTTCCCATGCGCATTGCGTTCCGCAACAATCGCGTCTGTGGCGGCAGTGCCAACACCCTTGATTGCTGCCAACCCGTAAATTATTTTACCATCGCGCACCGTGAATAATGATTCACTGACATTGATATCAGGTGGCACAATTTGAATATTAAAGTTTGCCTTGGCATCATCAACAAATAACGCCAACTGGTCGGTATCATTCAGATTACTGGACATTGATGCCGCCAAAAATTCTGGGGTAAAGTTCGCTTTCAAATATGCACACTGGTTTGCGACAATGGAATAGGCAATAGCGTGCGATTTGTTAAACGCATATTTTGCAAATTCTTTGAACTTTTCCCACAGGTCTTTGGCCTGTTCACGATTCAATGTTTGTTCCTGTTCGCAACCGGCCATAAATTTTACTTCCAGTTGCGCCAGCAAATCTAACTTCTTTTTACCCATGGCCTTGCGCACAGTATCAGATTGACCACGGCTAAATCCTGCCAAGGCACGCGTCAACTGCATAACCTGTTCCTGATAAACGATAATTCCATACGTTTCTTTCAGAATTGGTTCGGCCTTTGGGTGAACATATTCAATCGCTTCTTCGCCATGCATACGGGCGATAAATTGTGGAATAAATGCAATAGGCCCTGGGCGATTCAACGCATTTAACGCCGAAATTTCCAAGAAACTGGTTGGACGCATCTTGCGCAAGGTCTGTTGTACAAACGGGGCATCAAATTGGAATATACCTTCGGTATGGCCACGCTGCCACAATGCCAAGGTTTTTGCATCATCAACCGGAATCTTGTCCAAATCAATATTGATACCACGCGTTTGTTGAATCAATCGCACCGCATACTTTAATACAACCAGCGTTTCCAATCCCAAAAAGTCAAATTTAATCAACCCCGCCGATTCCAGATAATGTCCATCAAATTGACATGATGGCAATGGGTTGGCGGGGTCGCGATACACCGGTGCAATTTTAGTTGTTGGGCGGTCACCAATAACAACACCACATGCGTGTTGCCCCAGATTTCGAATTGACCCCTCTAATTTTTCAGCAATAGACACAACCTTGTTCATATCTTCGTCTGTCGCCAAAACGTGCTGAATTTCCGACGACGCATCAACGGCATCTTTTAATTTTTTTGCATCTTGGGGAATCAGTTTAGACAGGCGGTCTGATTTAGAATACGGAATCCCATACACACGACCAATGTCACGAATCGCGCCACGGGCCTGTAAACTGCCGAATGTAATGATTCTACATACTGAATCATGGCCATATTTATCGCAAATATACGCCAACACGCGTTCAATGCCCGTTGGTTCAAAGTCCACGTCAAAATCGGGCATAGAAATACGATCTGGGTTCAAGAAACGTTCAAACAGTAATCCGTACTTTAACGGATTTACATGCGTAATACCCAACGCCCACGCAACAATAGACCCAGCCCCCGAACCACGCCCAGGGCCCGTCAAAACATCGTTTTTACGACACCAATCAATATAGTCCGCCACAATCAAAAAATACCCAGGGAATCCCATATTGATAATAACGCCCAGTTCATATTCCGCCTGCTCATAATATGGCTTGGTGTCAGTAATCCCTTGTTCGCGCATGCGCGCCGCCAGTCCCGACATAGTGTGTTCACGCAGCATCTGGCATTCGGTTTCCAAGTCATCACCAAAACGTGGCAACAATGGTCTTTCATGAACATTTACCATAAAACCACACCGACGTGCGATTTCAACCGTATTCTCGCACGCTTCGGGCAAATCAGAAAACAAATCCCACATTTCTTCGGACGATTTGAAATACTGTTCCGACGATTTGCGCGGACGATCGGGGTCAATAACCTTGGTCTGGCCCAAAACACAGGACAGGGCATCTTCGGCCTCGTAATCCGACGCAGCAGCACACACGACGTCATTTGTTGCAACAATCGGAATGTTTAATTCACGCGCAATATTCAAAAAATCCGGTTCTGTTTTAATTTCATCCGCCAAACCATGACGTTGAATTTCCATATAGAATCGGTCACCAAAGATTTTTTGGAATTGTTCGGCATACGCACGCGCCTGTGAATTTTGATTATTCAAAATCGCCATACCTATCGGCCCACGATGCGCCCCCGACAGACAAATCACACCATCGGAATGCGACGCCAATTCGTCAAACGTGATATATGGCCCTAAATGGTGATTGTCACCACGCATGTACATAATACGGCTCAGTTCACACAGGTTCAAATACCCGTCATGATTTTGTGCCAACAAAACAATCTGGGACAGCGATGATTCGCGCAAGATTTTTGGGTCAACCGTATGATGATTCAGTGAAATTTCAACACCAATAATCGGCTGTACTTTCTTGGCCGGCATAACATCTGAAAATTCGGCGCAACCAGACATCAAATTCGTATCCGTCAACGCACACGCCGACATACCCGCGGCGACACACAACGCAGGCAATTCCTTGACCTGAATGGTCCCAGTTCCAACCGACAAACGGGTGTGCGTATGAAGATGAACGAATTGTTTTTCCATGCCGCCACAATAGCAAAATTTACCCCCGTGCCGCAACCAGATATTTACCAAAATGCAGATTTTTTTATTGACAGGAATTTATAAACAGTCCTGACCGCGATGCGCACAAAATTTTAATTCAGAACTTTGGTATTTTAACCTTGAAAAAACGGGGCATCAGCCCCGTTTTTTAATGCAATTTGCCACAGCAATGCTTGTACTTTAACCCAGAACCACATGGGCATGGCGCATTACGACGCGCCTCCATACCGGCGGCCTGATTCAGTTCCGCATCATGCTGGGCACGCTGTTGTTCAGTCGCATCAACATCCGCGCGCGTCAATTCCATACGTGATATATACGACACGGACATCAGTTTGAAATTATTGATTGTATTCTTGAACAAATCCAACGCTTCGCGTTTATATTCATACAACGGATTTTTCTGGGCATACCCACGCAGACCAATCGCCGTCTGCAAATAATCCATCTGTTGCAAGTGACGTTTCCACACCGCGTCCAATGCACCCAACATCATCTGGCGCGATGCCATCTGCATCAATTCTGGGCCATACTTTTGCGCTTGGGCATCATAACGACGCATTGCCAATGAATGCAAGATGTCATATGCCGTGCGTTCTGTGATATTTTCGTCGGTTTTCCACTTTTCAATATCGGTGATATCCAGCGCAAATGCACGCAACATCGCATCATGAATGCCCGCGGTATTCCAATCCATCGGATTAGATTTTTCTGGAATATTATTTTCGCAAATCATTTCTACGACATCGCCAATCATTTCACGCGCCAGCGGGGCTAAATCTTCGCTGGTCATCAAATCATCGCGCTGTTTATACACAACACCACGTTGTTCATTCATAACGTTGTCATATTTCAGCAACTCTTTACGCGCTTCAAAGTATCTGGCCTCGACGCGTTTCTGTGCCTTTTCCAACGCCTTGGTAATCCATGGGTGGGTAATTGCTTCGCCCGTCTTTAATCCCAACGTGGTCAGCATACCATCCAAGCGCGCCGCACCAAATATACGCATCAAATCGTCGTCCAATGCCAAAAAGAACTTAGAATCACCTGGGTCACCCTGACGACCACTGCGTCCGCGCAACTGGTTATCAATACGACGTGATTCGTGACGTTCAGTACCAATCACATATAAACCACCCGCGTCCAGAACTAACTTTTTGTTTTTCTCGATACGGTCATAGATTTCTTTTTTCTTTTCTTCGAAATCAGGCGCATCTGCATCCAGTTCTGCAATCAAATCTTCGGCATTACCGCCCAGTTTAATATCAGTCCCACGACCCGCCATATTCGTTGCGATGGTAACCGCCCCTGGGGCACCGGCCTGTGCAACAATCTTGGCCTCGGATTCATGATGCTTGGCATTCAGAACCGCTGGATTGATATTCAGTTTCTTGCGCACAATTGCCGCCAGTTCTTCAGATTTTTCAATCGACACTGTACCAACCAGAACTGGCTGTTTGCGTGCTATACAATCCTGAATCTGTTTGATAATTGCGTCGTATTTTTCTTCCTTGTTGCGATAGATTTCGTCATGATGATCAATACGCGCAACCGGACGGTTTGTTGGAATTGACACCACGCGCAACTTATAGATTTCTTCAAATTCGGCGGCCTCGGTCATTGCGGTACCGGTCATACCAGCCAATGTTTCATACAAACGGAACAGATTCTGGTATGAAATACTGGACACTGTCTGATTTTCCGGCTGAACCTGAACATGTTCTTTTGCCTCTATCGCCTGATGCAGACCTTTGCCGAAACGACGTCCGGTCATAACACGGCCGGTAAATTCATCAACAATCAAGATTTCGCCATCACGAACAACATAGTTCACGTTTTTCTGGTACAAATGATGCGCCAACAACGATTGCTGAATATGCATAACCAGCGGCGCATTTTCAGATGCATACAAGTTGTCGCCCACCAACAGACCTGCGTCCTTTAACATACGCGTAATCGTATCAACCCCAGATTCCGTCAGGGTAACATGACGGTCTTTTTCGTCTTTCTTGTAATCAGATGGATTTAATTGTGCAACCACCGCATCGACCTGTGTGTACAGTTCACTGGTATCTTCGGCAGGGCCGGAAATAATCAGCGGGGTGCGCGCTTCGTCAATCAGAATACTGTCCACTTCGTCAACAATGGCAAAGAACAGCGGACGCAAAACCTGTTGTGCCTTGGAAAACTTCATATTATCGCGCAGATAATCAAAACCCAATTCAGAATTAGTCACATATGTAATATCACACGCATATGCCGCACGACGTTCGTCATCGGTCATATCGTGCTGAATTGTCCCAATGGTCAACCCCAAGAAACGATATATCTGACCCATCCACGCTGCGTCACGTGACGCCAAATAATCGTTAACCGTAATCAGATGCGCGCCCTTGCCATACAGTGCCTTCAAGAACAACGCCAATGTGGCGACCAACGTTTTACCTTCGCCAGTTTTCATTTCGGCAATTTGTCCACCGGTCAGAACCATACCGCCAATCATCTGGACATTGAAATGACGCAATCCAATTGTACGCACAGATGCCTCGCGTACCAATGCGAACGCATCGGGCAGAATGTTTTTTTCTTTTTCGCCATTTTGCAAACGTTTGCGCAATTCCTGCGTCTGTTCGCGTAACTGTTCATCGGTCATGGCGTGATATTTTGGTTCTAAATCATTTATCAACGACACTGTTTTATCATAAGATTTTACCAATCGGTCGTTGGCCGAACCCAATACTTTTGTGATAATATTTTTTAACATAACTTTTCCTTGTCTTTTTCCCCAGATTTATAGCAATTTTGTACCTTGCGGTCAAGATACTTTATGATATAATGCGGTAAAGAAAACAAAACAAGTGGCAGTGGTAATTTTTTCCTAAAATTACCGAATTTGGGGGGATTTTTTATGCGTGAACCAGTACAGAATTTGAACACATCCAACATCACCAGCGAGGTTTTTGTCATCGCACCAACACAGATTGAATATATCGCCCAGATTTTTGCCGACAGCGTGGCTGACGCCATGAATATGCGCACATTTGCGCCAAAAATTCGTCAAATTGCGTCCCAGTCATTGCGCACGGCATTGTCGGCGGCCCGTCACAGTGGCGAAAAACGCTGATTCCGACGCGGGCAGGGTGCTTGCTTTTTGTCCGCCACATTCTCTGTTTAATTGGCACTATCAGCACGTGTGTCGCCTGCGGACTGCGTCATTGCCGCATCCTGCGCTTCGCTTGGATTCATTGCGAGCGCAGCGCGGCAATCCAGTTTATAATGCCGCGCCATTCGGCGCGCATCTATTATCTATTCTCTAAAAATCGCATACGCTTGACAAACTGTATTTTAGTCCTATAATCACAAAAAAATAGGAAACAAAATGGTAAAAAAATTAACTGACGCAGAAATGCAGCAATTATTCGGCGCGAACCATTCAGGGCTGATTTATTACAACTATGATTTAGAATGCTGGAACACCAACACACTGAACAACACCGGCATCCCACAACAGCAAGAAATCGATACCGCGCGCGCCCAAGTATTGCACCAAAACACAACCATTTACCCAGGGATTCGCATGAGAAACTGTGATTTGGTCGCCATGGCTGTCATGCAGACAGAGCCGTATTTTATGCCAGAAATTGGTCGTGCAATTCAAAACCCAAAATATGTTCGCGACGGCAAAACAGTTGCTGGCACGCTGGTATGGCGCAACATATACACAGGGGAATTAAATTTACCCAGTGTTGGGTGGCTGGTTTCAGGCAATTTTAAGTTTGCCGCCACCGCCGTCCAAGAAGCCGCAAACTCATTCTTGTTGCTGGCAATTCAACGCCTGCGCGAGCTCAGCAAATAACACCAACGCCACCCACCGTGGCGTTTTTTATTCCCCGCCCGTGTGTAGGGGTGTCGCACACCAGTGCGACGGGGAGGGTACGAGTCAGTGATAAAGTGATATAGTGATTTAGTTTTGTTTTATAATACTTGCACTTAAAGAACCTGTCATTCCGTGGCTTGACCACGGAATCTAGGCAATAAGGGCTGCGCCGAATGGCGCATTCCTATTGTCATTCCCACTCTGGGCCCCGCAAAATCGTGGGATTTTGTGGGTGGGCAAAGGCGGGAATAGGGACTAAACAGTGCGAGCATCGTGAGCCAACCAAAAGACCCCCCCGTCCTGCGGCCACCCCTCCAAGGAATCACCCACGAAATTTATCAATTTCGTGGGGCCCGATGGAGGGGAACTTAGGTCACGACAAGAACGTTGCAAGTTCTCCTCCTGTGGAGGAGTACCCGAAGGGGGAGGTGGTCTTTTGTCAGAAAGCACTAATTTTATTATTACGCACTCTCTCGACCACCCCGTCGCATTTGCGCCACCCATCCAAGGAATCACCCACAAAATTTATCAATTTTGCGGGGCCCGACGGAGGGGAACTTGGCACTACTAGCACGTGTGTCGCCTGCGGACTCCGTCCTTGCCGCATCCTGCGCTTCGCTTGGATTCATTGCGAGCGCAGCGTGGCAATCCAGTGATTGATATTTCGCCGAATGGCGCACTTCATTGCTCTCTGCACTCTTTATCACGGCGGAGCGCAGCAGAGACGGATGCTCTTTGCTCTCTTTATCTATTCTCTATTATCTATGCTCTAAAAAAAACGGGGCGAACGCCCCGTTTTTTTACATGCTGTCATCGTGAACCGAATATGTGGTTGTTCCACTCTTTAACCGCAACTTGCCTTTGCCTGTGCCGGCGGTCATGTTACCATAGTATGTGGTATCACCAATCTTGACATTCAGCGACGGTGTGGTCTTTTTGCCACTGCGCAGATATAACTTGTCGTTACCAAAGTGCAAGATTCGTCCGCAATCCGTCACTTCGTCCGCGCCCGCGCCGTAACCAATCGTGGTCAATCCGGTTGGGCACTGATTGCGCGTCAAGATATTCGCTGCCGAGTAATAACCCGCACCAACACCGACGCAAGCATTCGCTAATAAAGCCGTACGCGATGTATAGCTGGGCTGAGTAGAGCCGGAATTGGCACTTGCATTGTAATAACCGGCATTACATTTCAGGTCTCTGACATTCACCCAACATCCGCCTTTGCCGACAGTGTTACCATAATCACTGTCTGTACCCAAGTAACAATGCGATGCCGCCATACTGCCGTTATCCAACGCAGATGCACTGAAGTTCGCATAGCAACCGTCACTGATTGTATGATCTCCATCTTTGCCGGCGTTCCAATAACCGTACCCCGTCACCGCAGATGCATATGTCTTGGCCGTTGGACATGCTGTGCACGATGCCTGACCGGTGCTGGCCGCGTATGTTGCGCCCGTACACGCTGCGCATGACGATGTATTACCATATGTCACACTGTGTGCTGCCTTGGCATACCCAGCCGCACATGTGCCGCTGGCTGCGGACTCCTTGGCTGTGGCAACATATTTACCGCCCGCAACGTTCATGGTGCACTGTGCTTCTTTGGTCGTTGACGCTGTCGCCACCAGGTCGCGATAGCCCGCCGGACATTGGTTACGTCCACCTGTGGTCAGACGTGACCCATACGCACCCGAATACACATTCGTACCACCCGGGCAATAGTAACCTGTACCCGCACAGTTCACTTGACCCGCGCCAACCGTCGCGACATATTTACCCGCCGCGGTTGTGACATAGCAATCCAGTTCACTGTTAGAGCTGGCCGCCGACGATGGATATTTCGTCGGGCAAGTGTTACGCCCACCGGTTGAACCATAGTTCACACGTACGCCACCCGGACACCAACCACCGGCAGTACATGTGCCTTCTGCCGCACCCGCCGCCGAAACAAACTTCGAATTGCTTGTGGTCAGGTAACATGCCGCGGTTGATTTTGCCGCCGCGCCACCATCAGATGTCGCGTATTTGCCGTTCCCCAGCGCGCTACACAATTCCAGACCAAACTTTTCGACCTGAACCGTCGCCTGATTGCTGGAATTACACTCAACCTTGTCTTTCCCTGGGCAATACGCGTTCTTGTCGCATTCCTTGGCCACACCATAATACGCATATGTTCCGCAACCCGTCGCCGTGGTCAGGTAATACCCCGGATTCGCCTTGAACCACAGAACACTGCCTTGAACATCATACTTTTGCGTTGTGGTGTTGTATGTCACATAATCATACAAACTGCCGCGTGTACCATTATATGTATTCAATACTTGGCATTGTGTGATTGCCGACGCACGCCCGGACATTGCAATAGACGTATTTGCAATACTGCTGGCGTAATACTCCGCCGGTATTGTCGCACGCTTGTGATCCGCCGGCACTGGACACGCTGTCTGAGTGCTGGTTGAACCGTACGCGACCGTTGTTGATGGGCAATAATACCCACCATCACACTCTGTCTGTGTGTTGTCCTTGGCGGCTTTGATATAGTACCCACCCGTGGTCTGAACCGTACACTGTTCAGCTTTGCTCTTGGCCGCGGTTGTGTTGCTGGTATAGATACTTGGGCATGGGGTACATGATGTTGCAGTACCACCGCCATAGTATGTTGCACCCGTACATGGCGAACATGCCGTATCATTGATATAGTAGCCAGGTTCTGAACTCAATGCACTGTTGACCGCAGATGCGCCCCATGTTGTTGCGCCGTTGGACGCCGCCACCTGTTTCAGGTTACCACCCGCACAATTTGCTGGTTTTGGACTGATTTGTACACAACTGATGTGCGATTTCCAACCAGTGCCGGTCGAATCCGCCTTGGCCCAACCACTGGTCAGTGCAGGGCACGCCGTGCATGATGACATACCTGTGCTGGCCGCATATGTCCAGTTTGCACATGCGTTGCACGATGTTTCCGTGCCACCCGCGCTGTATGTACCAGGGTTGCAAGCATCGCATTTTTGACCATTAACAATGGAACCAGGTTTCGCCTGCAGCGGTGTGCTGATTGTTGTTGCACCCCATGCAGTCGTGCTGGTCGCGTTTTGTTTCAATACACCGGCTCTGCAATTTCCACCTACATTCTGGGTCTGGTTACATTGCGTTACAGCTGTCCAACCAGTGCCACTGTTACGTGTCCATCCAGATGTCTGGGCAGGGCATGCACTGCATGACGTCGCCGTGCCACCAGCTGACCATACCGCACCACTACACTGGCTGCACGTTGCCGCGGCGGTATTGTTGCCGCTGATGATGTAACCGCCATTCGCAGTCACGCCATAGGTCGTTGCCGGCCATGCTGTACCACTGTATGTAACTGTATTAGTCGTAACGGTCTTGCATCCCGTTATGGTCTTGCTTGGCGCTGTGTACTTACACGCTGTGTTCGCAGATGAACCCGCCGCAGATGTATACGTACCACCAGATACCGACACACCGGTCAAATCGCTACAGTTACTGTTACCACCAACTGAACCATAGTTCACCTTGACGCCACCCGGACAATAATACGGTGATTCGCATGTAACTTCCGCAGATTTCGCAATCTTTACAAACTTGCCCGCCGTTGTGGTCAGGTAACACGCCGTTGCAGCACCTGATTTTGCCGGACTGTAATCATACCCGTTACCTAAACCTCTGCACGGGTATTTACCCATTTCGTCATTATGCGTCCCTGTCGAGCACAATGGCATTGAGTGATACCCCGGACAGTAACTGTTTGCCGTACATTCCGCAACGTTGTGATAATACATACGATTTGTTGACGTATTGCAGTATGTATCAGAATACTTGTCGACCAAATACCAACCCGCATTTACAAGGGTATAGTACTTGCCACCACCATTCTCATACTTACCCGTTGTTGCGTTATAACCAACGCTTTCAACAGAGAAATTACCCGCCGCATTTGTGAATGAGTAGTTCGCACTGCACGATGTTATCGCAGGCAATCCCGTTGACCAACCTTGATTGCTGATGGACAAACGTGTCGGATTCAGATAATCATCAGGATACGTTGTACGCGCGGTTGTGGCATCAGCCGTCGGACACGCCGTTGGTGAATTTGTCGCACCATATTTAACAGACGCCGATGGGCAGTAATTCTTGGCAGGGCACTTTGTCTGCTCGGTGTCCTTGGCCGCGGCGATATATTTACCTGCCGTGGTCTGAACCGCACAATCCGATTTCTGTGTTGCCGCAGCACCATCACGATATTTCTCTGGACACTGGTTGCGACCCAATGTCGTATTCTGGCTGACCGTACCACCAGCACCCCAGTACCCAGTGCCAACTGTTGTACATGCACTGCCAGCTGTTGCTACATACGTACCAGCTGCGCATGTCGCCTTGCACGATGCCTCGCCAGCGTGTGATGCCGCAGTTGTGCCGCTGTTGGTGTAACCGTTCGCCGTTTTGCACCCTGTGCACGATGCCGCACCAGCATCAGAGAACTGGTTATTACCACACACTCCGCAACTGGATGTACCGCCATAGTTCACAGTATGAGCCGCTTTGTATGTACCCGCCACGCACTGCGTTGTACTGCTGGCATTTGGTGTTGCAATAACCTGACCAGACAGAGAGTCCGTACGGCACGCCGACGCACCACCTGTGTTACCATTATCAGAATTTGGATACCTACCACCGGCCAGTTCACTGCACGGCGTGCACGACGTACCACTAACGTAATACCCCGACTTTGCAGTCACGGCCGCAGGCGTCTTGGTACAATTTGTTGGTGTACAAGATGTGGTTGTACCACTCTTGTAAATACGGTATGTACACGTCCCCGGCGTACATGAATTCCACGATGTCACACTGTAACAATTTGTCGGCGTACTGCCATTGAGCTGAGAACCAGTTTTTGTGCCATTCTTGTAGCAAGAACCCGCCGATGATGTGCCTGCATCAGAATACGGATATGCCGTGTCACACGTAGAGCAACTGGTCGCTGTACCACCAGCACTGTACGTACCAGCACCACATTGTTCACATGTCTGACCCTTGACAATAGAACCGCCCTTTGCTTGGAATGCTGTACTTATCGTTGCCGTACCCCACGCCGTCGCACTGGTTGCATTTTTCTTTAACTGGCCGGCACTGCAATAATTGCTGATTGATGTCGCCGCCTTGGTTTCATAGCAAGCCGTATAATTCGTTAAACCAGTATCTGTACCCATCGTCCAACCACTTTCGGCCGCTGGACAACTGTCACAAGTATACGACGTGCCATAATACGCTTTGTGGGCGACCTTGTACTTACCGGCACCACAAGTATTCAATGTCGTACCAGTTGTGCCATTACGCACCTTGCCGCCGACAACATTCAAATAACATTTTGTATTCACAGACGCCGTTGTTGTGTCGGTTGTATAGCCCGTGCCATACGTCGTACATGCTGTACGCACGCCAGATTTACAGAAATACCCCGTACCGCAAACCTGTTGCGATGTATTGTCTTTCTTGTAATAACCGTCATTTGGCGTTTTGCACGACGTCTGACCAGTTGCATCTTGGTATTCCGTCGAACCAGAGCAAGGTGTATTTCCTTGATCCGCTGTGGTGCTGACCGTGTATGTTTTTGACGACGATGGGCACTTGTACCCCTTTGGACATGTTGCGCATGATGTTGCGCCCGCTGGCAGATACTGGCCGGCAGAGCAGGTCACAGAATCCAATTCGCAAGAACACGATGAGCCGTTGCAGGTTGGGTTCTTGTAACCCGACGCGCAGGTTGCAGTATATGTACATGTATTGTTCACAATCGACGCACTGCACGATGCAACACCGGTGCCCTTGGTACACGCAACGCAAGATGCAATCTTACATGAATTTGAAACATAGTTCGGTGTCCATTCTGGTGTCACCCACTCTTTCACATTCGCAGAGTTAGAGCAGGTTATGTTGCAACCAGACGGACTGGACGTACCTGTGCCCGGTGATGTTTTTCCATTTGGACATGGTCTGCATTCTTCCCAGCCCGTAGAACCGCTGATTGAACCACGCGCACACGCCTCTGCGCCACCAACAGTTGGCATTGAATCGGTCAAACCGCGATCTTCTGTATCATCAAAGTAAATTTTTATACCACTTTGGTTACAGTAATCACCCGCACGGCACGCCACCAAACCTTCGCCATGTCCATAAACCGCAGCACCAGTTTGCAAAACCAAATAACACTGATTGATAGACGAGCTACCCTCTGCACTATTGCTGTACATACCGTCGCCAACCAAACTATCATCACCAAGTGCGTTACCATTGTACCATTCCATAGTATCTTCTTCACAATAATAACGTCCCTTGTCAGATGTTGCACCGGTCACCAACGAAATTCCCGTGAACTTCTCGTTGCCGGGGCAATAACTGCCCGCCGGACATCTTGTGCATGATGTTGCACCCTTTGGTAAATACTGGCCCGCTTGGCATGTTACATTGACTGTAATCGCCTGTGGCGCAGCTGTACCGCCGGCACAAGTATAATTAGCACCGTACACCGAACATGGACGACACGCATTGCCCGGCTTTGACGAGCCATCGGGTACCGTACTGGTCGAACTGTTGGTCATATAGTAACCGGTCGAGCAACTGGTATATTTCTTGTACGTTGGGCATGAATAACCGCCCGCACTCTGCTGTGGTGCGGCCGTACCACCGGCACATGTATAATTAGAACCCATTCTGGAGCAGGGTTGGCAATAGTTTCCGGTCTTTGGCGTACCGTTGTACGTCGTTGAACTCTGGCTGGACGTCATGTAATAGCCGGCCTGACAGCTGACGTACTTTGGCAAACTGCTGCACGTATAGCCCGCGGCAAGCGCATTACCGGCGAAAAATAAAGTTCCCAAACATACAAAAAAACGCAGAATTCTAGACATTCTTCCCACTTCTTTTTCTCTTTTGTATCTTATCTTAGAAAAAAACGCATAACCTGCGCAAGAGAAAAAATACTTTTTTATTTGCCCGTCGCGGGCAACGATGACGGTGCACACGTAAAAGTTGCTTTTTTGTTGAAATTCGACAAATTGTTGGTAAAATTTCACCCGTCAGATGCACAGAGCATAGCGGTCACGCGCCAAGCATGACCGAGGAAAGTCCGGACTGCGTGGGACAACACATCGGCTAATGACCGAGCGGAGCGATCCGACGATTAGAGCAGCAGTGACGAAACGATTAAATTCGAGTGAAACGGGCAATCTCTGTGTGCAGCAACTTCAAATAGGCCCCCATTGACAAGTCCCAAGGAGGGGGCGGGTAGAAGGCATGATGCCCAGTGGTAACATTGGGTACAGATTGATTATGTTCACTACCCTTGGGTTGGCCATATGGCAATCTGTGGGCAGCACAGAATCCGGCTTATCGTGCGTCTGACAAAAACCGCCCGCGTGGCGGTTTTTTTATTTTCCGCCCGCGGAGGGGAACTTGGTATGTTCTAGGAACACTGTCATTGCGAGGAATGAAATGACGAAGCAATCCAGTGAATAAAAAAGTGCGCCGATGGCGCACAATATCTATTACCTATGCTCTATTATCTATGCTCTAAAAAACGCGCCATTTGGCGCGTTTTTACATAACCTTGCCCTGCGTGGGGTAAAAGGTCAACTGAATCTTTTCCCACTTGTCAAATTCGCCAACAGGCAACATCTTGAACGGCTGGCACACGTTTATCGCACTGCGAATTGTGTCCAAAACATATGCAAACGCAGGGTCTGTTTCTGCGCGCGCGGCAGATTCAAACCAAACATCGCGCACCGTGCCATTGCGACGCATCGTCAGGTGCGCCACCGCACGAATATCACCAATATCCGAACGCGATGTGTCAATCGACCAACAGCGTGTCATCGCCACACGCAGCGCATCAACAACCGATATAGTCAACGTTCTGTCCAGCGATACAACCTCGCGATTGACGCGAACAACTGTCTTTTTGCGTGGGGCGGGGGTGTCATCTGGTTTCTTGACATCGGCGGGCTTTTCGGGCTCTGGCTGTTTTTTCTCGGGCTCAGGTTCTGGTTCTTCGACCAGCGATGGCGTTTCAATCGGTTTTGGCTCTGCGACCGGTGTGGGTGCAGGTTTGGGCTCTGGCTGTTTGGTTTCTGGTTGGGGCTTTGGTGCGTCGGGCACACTGTCCGCATTCACGTTATGCAGACGCGTTTCGTCGCCCGTGATGCGTACAGCGTTCAAGTCAATTTCATAAATTTGAATCCGATCGGGCGCGACCAGTTTTGCGCGCTGGGTCAACACGGCAAAAGACGTTATCATAATTGCCAACACAACCAAGTGCCCCATCACGGACATCAATAAATTTTCAGAATTAAAGATGTTAAATTTGCACTTCATCAAATTCCGCCAGAATTATTTATCCATTTGGGTGCGCAGACCAACACGCTGGAAACCCGCGTCCTTTAATTTCCCCATCACTGACATCACCGCGCCATAGTCCGCACGACGATCGCCATTTATCATTATTGTCAGTTGCGGGTTTTCGCCACGCATCGCAATCGCGCGTTTGACAACATCGTCCCGCGACAGTTGCATTTCGCCGATATAGTACCGCCCCGATGCATCAACACTGATTTGAATTGCATGGTCGTTCCCCGTCAGGGTTGTATGCCCCGCCGCAGGCAAATCCAAATCAATACCCGTGGTCATCATAGGCGTAGTCACCATAAACACCGCCAACAACACCGTCATGATATCAATCATTGGTGTCAGCGAAATTGCGGCATCTGAATTTCTCTGTCTTCTGCGCGACATTTTTTCATTCCCTTATTTACGTGCGGATTGCATTTCACGACGCGCGTCATCTAAATCGTCGTACAGGTTATCAACCTTTTTAATAAAATATTGGTACGCAATCGCCGCCGGCACAGCCGCAATCAGCCCCAACGCCGTTGTACCCAATGCGGTCGCCAACCCTGGGGCAACAACACCAATCGACACGGACTGGTTCACGCCGATGGATGCAAACGAATCCATAACACCCCAAATTGTGCCGAACAGACCAATAAATGGCGCAACATAAGACACCATAGATAAAAACCACAGATTGCGTTCAAATGGCCGTGTCAGACGGCCAACAATTAAATCCATGTTATCTGTGGCCTTTATTTTAACAGGATTCTGTTTTGTGTAATGCCACATACGAATTTTTTCAATAATAATTGCCCATGACATAATACTGCCAATGACCAAGACGATTGATATAAACAATGTCATCAAATCGCCAGTGAACAGATTCATCAGCGAAAAACTGTTTGTTGTTTCCATTTTTCCTTTCCTTTTTATTATTCTGTTATTTTTTGTAAAATCTGGTCGGGGATACGTTTCGGATGCATGTCGCCGCCAATGTATGCCACCGTAACGCATAGTATAGCATAAATTTCACCATCACGCACGAACTTTTGTTCCAGTTCCAATGACGCTGCGCCAATGTGCGAAATTGTTGATTCCACCACAAAATCATCACCCAGTTTCAACGGACGAATATATTTGATATTCAGTTCACGCACAACAAAGCCCAAATCGCCATCTGGGCGCGGCACACCGCGCAGCCAATTCATACGCGCACGTTCGGCAATTTCTATATATCGACCATGATAAACAATTCCACCGGCGTCCGTGTCCGCATACGCAATCGCGAACGAAAATTTATGTATTTTCATACGTATTCCTAAAACATTTAACGGGCCTTGGCATGCCCCAGTTGATCCAATACTTTTCGCACATCAACATTACGAACCGTATTAAAACGATCCGGCCAATGTTTACCATATTTCGTCATATATCCACCTTGGTGGCGTGCATTTGCATTTGAATACAAATGGTGCAAAAATTCACGTTCGCCGTCATCTGCAACTATCAAAGTATTACATTCCTTAAGCAGGCGCCGAACAGACACTTCATCGTTTTCTGCAATGCCACCGTGCGCCTTCATATAGTCAACATACTTTACATACGGATACAATGTCGGCACATTTGACAAATCCACGCCATAGCAGAAAGAAACAACTTTATAAAAATCACCGTATATCCGCGCATCATCAACCCGTCCGACATCCAAGCCAAAGTCATACATTAACTTGTCATATCCTAATACACGAATCCCATATGTCCGTGATTTTAATGTATATCCTGTGGGTAACGGAATAAAAATTCTGGCGGTATAAATGTTCATCATCTTATTACTTCTCCAATCCCAAATGGTGGTATCCAGCATCGGTAATCACGCGACCACGCGGGGTGCGCTGGACAAAACCCAACTGCATCAGGTACGGTTCAATTACATCTTCGATGGTGTCTGCGGGTTCTGACAATGCCGCCGCCAAGTTTTCGATGCCCACCGGCCCGCCAGCATAATGCCTAACAATCGTTGTCATATATTCGCGGTCTATTTCATCCAAACCACAACCATCAATATGCAACTGGAACAATGTTGTCTTGATTGTATCAGGCGAAATTTCATTGCGCCCCAACGCACCCGCAAAATCCCGCGCACGTTTTAACAGACGATTTGCAATACGCGGTGTTCCACGCGCACTGCGCGCCAGTGTCAGTGCTGCATCCGCATCAATCGGCGTCCCCAGAATATTCGCACTGCGCACAATAATCCGCGCCAAATCATCTGGCGAATAGAATGTCAGACGCAAATCAATCCCAAAACGGTCGCGCAACGGATTAGACAGCAATCCCGTACGTGTTGTCGCCCCCACCAACGTAAACGGGGGCAGGTCAATACGCACACTTTTTGCCGATGGCCCTTCGCCCAGCATGATGTCCAACTTGAAATCTTCCATTGCGGAATACAAGACCTCTTCAATCGCGGTGGGCAAACGGTGTATTTCATCAATAAACAGCACATCCATTGGTTCAAGGGCGGTTAAAATCGCAGCCAAATCCCCTTGCTTGGTCAACATGGGCGCAGATGTCGCGCGAAAATTCGTCCCCAGTTCATTTGCCACGATGTGTGCCAACGTTGTTTTGCCCAACCCTGGGGGGCCATACAACAAGACATGGTCCATTGCCTCGCCCCGCGATTTTGCACCATTGATAAACACCGACAAGTTCTGTTTCAGTGCATCGTGTCCGATAAAATCCGACAAAGTATGTGGGCGAATGGTCGCCGCCATTTCATCGGGAATATTCGGGTCTAAAAAACGTTTCGTGTCTGTTTGCATGTTATTCTTTTATAGTAATTTATCTTCGGAATTTTCACGCCCAACATAGGCCTTCAAATCGTTGTACATCTGGCGCAGGTCAGCGGGTGTAGAATAATTCGCGTCAGCATTTTTAACACGAATTGTTTCCAAATCAATTTGCGCCTGTTTCTTTAATACTTGGGTCAGGTGCGTTGCAAACGCGCGCGCATCATCAGATTCCGCCGCCCCCTGTAACAACAGCCCACGATTTGGACGCGGGGACAAGAACGCAAAGTCAGATAACGATACGTCAGGCGACACCAGCGCAAAACCAGAAACCTCGGGCCGACGCATCATTGCCTGCAATACATACCATGCGCCCAACTGGTGGCCCGCCAGCCAAATTTTATCACTGTCTTCGTTTTTATTTTGAATCCAGTCAATGACCGTCGCGATATCCAACATATTGTCCGCAGTTGTACCAATTGCCCCTTCGGAATCATTTACACCACGATAATTAAACCGTACGACCGAAAAACCAATATCCATAAATGCACGAAACATCGCATAAGATACCCTGTCATTCATATGATATTTTTGTCGCGGGTTTCCAGACAGCACCACTGCCAATGGTGCAGATGGCGTTTCAGATTTATGATATACCGCGTGCAACTTGCCGGCTTCGCCAGAAATTATGACATCTACCATGTTTCCACCTTTCCTTATTCTATACTTACTGGTTATAACGTTAGAACAAACAGATAACAATTTTCAATAAAAATATTTTTGCTTTGACACAGATACCACGAATGTTTTAAGATTTAATATAAAAAGAAAGAAAGGTTCTGAATATGGCTAAATTTATTTTGCCCGCGATAATCGCATCTGTACTGGCAATGCCCGCATTTGCGGACGATACCGAAATCGTGTACGATAATTTCCAGACAATCTATACCGAAACACCGGTTCAGTCGTACTATGCGTACCCAGACGATCCAAATTTTATTCCAGAAACCGAATTTATGGAACGTGCCGACAGTTTGAACTATGACCAAAACATCGTTGATGCCCGTGCCGCAGAAACACAGGCGCACCCAGGCGTCACGTTTGCGGACCGCCCAATGATTATTTGTCGTAATTTTGGGTGCACACGTTTGAACGATAAAATCACACGTACGTTTTTGTTCAACAGTTTGGCAAACATGTTCATGATGAATGCACATTCGCGCCTGTATATATGCGAAGCCGACCCATTTTCACGCGACTGCTTGCAATCGGGCATTTCATTCCCTGTACGCAGTGGCATTGCCAACGCAATGGTAAAAATCCCAAAGGCCACAATTTCACAGGTCAATGTTTCAACTGGTTTGTCCAAGGCAACAGTCGGTATGACATATGAATTTCTGGTCAACGGCATTGATCGCACATGCGAACCAACTGTGATGGATATCGTTGTACCCATCAATTCACAGGCAACATTGTCCAACCGTGAATTTGCGTGCAATATGACCAGCGACGGCGTGTCTAATATATCCCTGTTGGTCAGCATTGACTACATTGATTTGGACTATGGTATTATGGGCGGATATTATTCACTGGGGATGCAGGGGCCAACCACCGGCGGTGGCACGGGTTATGCATTGTTCAAGACAGAATTTACAACGTCCGGCATGCAATTCCGTGCGGCGGTCGAAGATGAATCTGATTTGGGTGGCGCAAACAACCGTATGCGGACAATTCGCCCTGGGGAATACGCCGTCGAACCAATGAAAAAGTAAATGACCAGAACTGTTCTGATTATTGACGACGATGATATGTTGCGTCGCGTCTTGGCGCGCGGACTGCAGGATGCCGAATTCAACGTTTTGTGTGCCGAATCCGCCGAAACCGGCGCGGAAATTCTGTCGCGTATGACGGTTGATGCAATCGTGCTTGACAGAATGATGACTGGTATGGACGGGTTGACCTTTCTGACCAAAATACGTGACACAGGCAATGCGACGCCGGTTATAATGTTGACCGCGATGACGGGGGCAGAAAACGCGATTGATGGCCTGTCACACGGTGCGGACGATTATCTGGCCAAACCATTTCAACTGCGCGAACTGGTTTTACGCCTGAATAATATGATGAAACAGCGCGCGGCGCGCGGCGCGGCCGTCCAAATGCCAAACGGATTGATATTTACCGATGGGGAATTTTTTATCACAGACGCCACCGGCACATCACGTGTTTTGGCTTTATCGGGCGCAGAAAAGAAATTATTGACCAATTTAACCCAGCCAATGGGCAACATTGCGCCGGCGTCGCCCATGGTTGCAAAACGCTTGCGCATGAAATTAAATGGTGTATTATCAGATTTAGATATAATAACAATTCGGGGGCGGGGCTATAAAATGGTATCCACCGCACCCGATAAACCCAAGGATTAGAAACATGAGATTGATGCCACGCAGTTTTTTATGGCGTACAATATTGATGATTACCGTGCCCCTGATTGTGGCGCAGGTTATTGTGGCAAACGTATTCTTTGGAAACCACTGGCAACGTGTGCATTCCACACTGGCGCGCACACTGGCGGGTGAAATCACCACAATGATGAATTTCGTTGATACGGGCAACAGTGATGCACTGAACGCAATGGCACGCGATGTCGGTATTAACGTATCGATAAATCAGCACTTGAATCGTCCAAAGCATAATGATAACGATGCCCGCGAAATGGGCCATTTGGCATCAGAATTGTCCAAACGCATCAACCGTCATGCAGATATTTATATGGACAAGGGCAAGCGTCTGATTTACGTGGACGTTCCAACGAATGATGGCCAAATTGCGACATTCGGCACAACGCTGTATCGCGTATATTCCACCAGTACAGAGGTATTTATTATCTGGCTGGTTGGTTCGTTCTTGATTGTATTGATTTTGATTTCGCCATTCATTGTTCTGCACACACGCAGCATTCGCAGCATTGCCAAGGCCGCCAATCGGTTTGGTCGCGGTCTGGACGCCCCAGGATTCAAGCCATCTGGCTCGCGCGAAATCCGCGAAGCGGCACTTGCTATGATTACAATGAAAGAACGCCTGAACCGATACAATCGCACACGTACAGATATGCTGAACGCGGTCAGCCACGATTTGAAAGCGCCATTGACCCGTATGCGTTTGGCGGTTGAAACGGGCAGTGCAACCAACGCCGAATTGATTCAAGACATTGACCGCATGACCGAAATGGTCAACGGGTATCTGGCATTCGCGCGTGGCGAAATGCCCGAAATAGAACAGTCCACGGAATTACCGGCAATGTTGTTGCGTATTGCGCGTGACGCCGCACCGAAAAAGACAATTGAAACGTCATTCCCAGATACGCCGGCCCAATTCTATGCGCGTCCGATGGCGTTGGCGCGTGCATTTGGCAATATCATTGAAAATGCCGCCCGCTATGCCAAAAAGAAAATCCGCATCACAGAGGTCGATACCGCTGACCAAGTCGAAGTGATTATCGAAGACGACGGCCCAGGTATTTCAGATGACAAAAAGGCCGACGCGTTGCGTCCATTTGTTCGACTGGACAATGCCCGCGGGCGCGACACCGGTGGCACAGGGCTGGGATTATCAATTGCACAAACCGCGATTGAAAACCACGGCGGCCAGATTTTCTTGGAAAACAGCGATTTGGGCGGTCTGCGCGTTCGTGTTGTTTTGCCAATGTAAGGTTTCACAATTATATTTCGACGGGTAATTAAAATGAATTTGTATAAATATGTATCAGATGCGATAAACGACAAACTGGGCGTGGCGGTTAAACTGGACGTGCCACGCAATCGTGAATTTGGCGATTTCGCTACAAATGCCGCAATGGTTATGGCGAAAAGCGCGGGGAAAAATCCACGTGAATTGGCAAACGAATTGTTGCCACGTCTGCGCGAATTAGAATTTGTTGCCGATGTGTCGGTTGCTGGCCCTGGGTTTATAAACATAAAATTACGCGATGATTTCTTGTGGAATGCTGTTGCGCAACCTCAAACACCACACGCCGAAAAACCGATGAAAATTGATTTGGACTATGGTGGCTATAACGTAGGTAAAGCGTTGCATATTGGTCATTTGCGCACAACCATCGTGGGCGATACATTTAACCGTATTGCACGTACGTTGGGACACATAACAAAAAGTTACAACCATATTGGCGACTGGGGTCGTCCAATGGGGCTGATTATCGCGTGGATTATGGAATACGGCATGCCAAAAACCGCCGCTGACTTGAATAAAATTTATCCCGCATCAACCGCCCGCGCAAAAGAAGACGAAACATGGATGGCGCATGCCAAGGAAATAACCGCCAAATTACAATCTGGCGACACCGAATGCAAACGCATCTATGATGATTTTATGAAAATATCACTGGCCCAAATGGACGAGGTTTTACGTCGTCTGAACGTATTGCCATTTGATGCAACAATGGGCGAACGTGGCGTTGCCCAATATGTTCCAGAAATGCAAAAAATTTTGGAATCTAAAAATTTGCTGACAATGGACGACGGCGCAATGATTGTGAACATTAAACGCGACGATGATCGCGCACCTATGCCACCATTGATGTTCCGCACCAGTGCAGACACACAAACATATGCCGCGGCGGATTTGTCGGCAATTTATTACCGTACAAAAACCGACCACCCAGACATCATAGGATATTTCACCGATTCACGCCAAAATCTGCATTTTCAACAGGTTTTCCGCGCTGCGCAATTGGCCGAAATCACAACCGCTGAATTGTTCCATACGGGATTTGGCGCACTGACCGGCGCAGACGGTAAACCATTCAAAACCCGTGACGGTGGCGTGGCTGAATTGCTGGACATTTTGGACACCGCGCGCGATGCCGTGCGCGAACGTACGACGGATGCCGGCAAAACATTAGACGACGAAACAATTGACGCAATCGCGTTGGCGGCGGTAAAATTCAACGATCTGATTCACGATGTTCGCGCGGACTATGTGTTTGACCCAAATCAAATCACCAGTTTCGAAGGGCGCACCGGCCCATACATCTTGTACACGGCGGTACGTCTAAATTCTGTTCTGCGTCGTGCGGGTGACAAAACCACCGCAGAATTGACCGAATTGACCCCAGACGAACGCAATCTGTTGATTGAAATTCTGGACTTTGAACGCACAGTGCAGGGCGCATTTGATAACCGTGCAACCGATATGATTGCGAATTATGCGTATGATTTGTGCCAGTTGATAAATTCGTTCTATCATAACTGTCCAATCCTGCGTGATGATGTCGCGCCAGCGGCACGTGCCCAACGTCTGCATATTGTGCACATTGCCGCTGACACACTGGGACGTGCGATTGACATGATGGGCCTGCGTGTGCCAAACGAAATGTAAAGTTAAAAGTTCAGAGTTCAAAGTTCAAATGAATAAAGTAGTGCGCCAGATGGCGCACACATTATTTGCACTTTGAACTTTGGTATTTGAACTTTGTATACGGTATTATAATACCGCACGATTTTTTCTTGACATTTCTGGGGCGTTGCGTCATAATACGTGCGCTAAATTAGTAAAAACCATAAGGAAAATATAAAATGGCAGCGACAAAATCGTTAAAACAGTGCGAATTGGACGCCAAATGGTATCTGATTGACGCAACTGACTGCACACTGGGACGTTTGGCGGCATTTACCGCGAACATTCTGCGTGGCAAGAACAAGCCAACATGGACACCAAACATGGATTGCGGTGACCACGTTATCATCATCAACGCGGACAAGGTTGCACTGTCTGGCAAAAAAGCAGACAAGACCAAATTCTTTTGGCATTCTCTGTGGACAGGCAGCATCAAAGAACGCACACTGGGCCAGATGCGCGATGAAAAACCAGAACAGTTGGTTTTCAACGCTGTAAAGCGCATGATGGGTCGTCGTACCGCGGTTGCATTGGCAAACAAACGTTTGACCAAACTGCACGTTTATGCAGGTGCGGAACACAAACACGCCGCCCAGCAACCAGTTGTTATCAACTTTGCCGAATTGAACCGTAAAAACAAAAGGGGCGAATAATGACAGAAGCAAAGAAAACCGCAACAGCGGCAAAAACAGTGAAAAAGGCCGCCCCAGCCAAAAAAACAGTTGCCAAGAAAGCAGACGCAGTGGCAACCGTTAAATTAGCGGGCGCAACATACGCAACCGGCAAACGCAAAGATTCCATCGCACGCGTTTACTTGGTTCCAGGCAAAGGCAACATCTTTGTCAACGAAATCCCAGCCGACAAATATTTCCGTCGTCCTGTGTTGCAGATGATTATTGCCCAGCCGTTCGGCGTAACAAAACGCGAAACCGCATATGACATTCATGCCATGGTTATTGGCGGTGGTTTGTCAGGTCAGGCGGGCGCCGTTAAACACGGTATTTCCAAGGCATTGGAAAAGGTTGAACCAGAATTGCGTCCAGCACTGAAAGCCGCCGGATTCTTGACCCGCGACAGCCGTGTTGTTGAACGTAAACACTTTGGTCACCACAAGGCACGTCGTTCGACACAGTTCAGCAAACGTTAATATTTGCGAACAAAACAAAAATCCCGCAAAATGCGGGATTTTTTATTATTGCGTTTATAAAAAAGTTGTGTATAATCACACGGCAATTACCTAGGGGAAAAGCATGTTTACAAAAGAAAAAATCAAAGATTTACATTATTCCGTAAACGGAACAATTTCTGCTGCCGATGTTCAGGCCGCAGCCGATGAAATTTTAACAGAATATGGCAAAACCGCAAAAATGGCCGGTTTCCGCCCAGGGCACATTCCTTTGTCCGTCCTGCGTCAGAAATTCAATACATCTGCCACATCCGAAGCGGTAGATAAATTGATGAACAAAGACCTGAATGACTATGTCGCGGACAAGAAAATTCGTCTGGCGGGTGCACCAAAGGCCGACTTGGCCGGTTGGGAATTTGGCAAAGATGTCAATTACTCTTTGGAATTTGACATTCTGCCAACATTGCCTGAAATCGATTTAGAAAAATTCACAGTGACCAAGAAAACAACCACACTGGACGAAGCAGAGGTTGACAAGGCCATTGAAAATCTGCGTCGCAGCCGCAGCACCGCCGAAAAACAAGACGAAAAGTACCAAGCCGCCAATGGCGACACCGCTGTAATTGACTTCAAAGGTTTTATTGGCGACGAAGCATTCGAAGGTGGCACAGCCGAAAAGCATCACCTGATTTTGGGTTCTGGCGCATTTATCCCAGGGTTCGAAGACCAAATTATTGGTCACAAATCTGGCGATGAATTTGACGTCAACGTTAAATTCCCAAAAGATTATCATGCTGAAAACTTGGCCGGCAAAGACGCACGTTTCGCGGTCAAGGTTCACGAAGTTCGCAAGCATATCTTGCCAGAATTGAACGACGAATTGGCGCAGGCCGTTGGTCAGGAATCTGTTGCAAAATTGCGTGAACACATTGCAAAAATCTATAATGACCAGTATGCCGATGCCGCACAACGCGACATGCGCAACGAACTGTTGGATATCTTGGCAGACAAGGTCAAATTGGAATTGCCAGAAATCTTGGTTGAACAAGAATTGAATATGGCAAAATCCGAACACGATCGCGAACACGCGCATTGCGACGACAAATGCAAATCCGACGAACACAAGTGGGACGACAAAAAAGAACGCAAAGATGCCGAACGCCGTGTTAAACTGGGTTTGATTTTGGCAGAATGGGGCACTCAGAACAAAGTCGAGGTTACCCGTGACGACTTGCAACAGGCAGTTTGGGCCGAAGCGTCCCGCTATCCAGATCCAAAGCAAGTTTTTGAATTTTACAACAAAAACCAGAACGCTTTGGCAATGTTGCGCGGTATGATTTTTGAACGCAAGGCATTGGATGCCATGCTGACACACGTGAAACAGAAAGAAAAGGCCGTAAAGCCCGAAGAACTGTTCCAAGCAGCAAAATAATAAAAACGCCCCATCGGGGCGTTTTTATTAGAGAATAGATAATAGAGCATAGATAATAGATAGTGCGCCACCGGCGCACTTCATTGCTCTTTGCTTTCTTTATCGCGGCGGAGCATCAGCGCAGACGGAATTTCCTTGCATTTTCAAAAAAAATCCCGTATAATCCGTCTGGTTTTGCGGGTGGGCGCATCACCAATCCGATTAACCCCACAAGTCCTTTGCTTTATTTTTGCAAATGGCAAACTTTGTATGAAATTTCTCTTATGAAAGATTTATCCAAAGATTTATTCAATCCAATATCCGGCGAAGATTTCGTCCAGATGTTCGACAAGGACTATGGCACACAGGAAACTTTGCAGGGTTATGCAACCAAGGGTACTGTCAAAGACATTCGCGGTGATTTCGCAATGGTTGACGTCGGCCTGAAATCCGAAGGTCGCGTTCCATTAAAAGAATTTGGCGCATCTGTCCCATCTGTTGGCGACATTATCGATGTCTTTGTTGAACGCTATGAATCCCGCGAAGGGACAGCAGTTCTGTCATATACCAAAGCCCGCGCTGAAAAAGCATGGAAAGATTTGGAAAAGACAGTTGCCGAAGGCGTTGACCCCGAAGGTACAATTATCGACGTTGTCCGCGGCGGTTATACCGTTGACTTGGGTGGTGTATTTGCATTTATGCCATCATCACAGGTTGACCACAAACCAGTTCGCGATGCAAAATCGTTGATTGGCTTGAAAGACAAATTCCGCGTTCTGAAAATGGACGCATTGCGCACAAACGCAATCGTATCTCGTCGTGCGATTCAGTCCGATTCTATCGCGGCTGCACAACGCGAAGCGATGAAAAACATCACACTGGGTGCCGTTATCGAAGGTACAGTCAAGAACATCACAGATTATGGTGTGTTCGTTGATTTGGGTGGTGTTGACGGTTTGTTGCACGTTACCGACCTGTCTTGGAAGCGTGTAAATCACCCACGCGAACTGGTTCACGTTGGTGAAAAAATCAAGGTCAAGGTTATCCAATTCGATCCAGAATCCCATCGTATTTCGTTGGGCGCGAAACAATTGGAAGCAGACCCATGGGATACAGCGTCCCGCGCATTCAATGTTGGCGACACAGTATCGGGCAAGGTTTCGTCCATCACCGATTACGGCGCATTCATTGATTTGGGCAACAATATCGAAGGTCTGGTTCACATGTCTGAACTGTCTTGGACAAACAAAAACATCCACCCAAGCAAAGTTTTGCAAGTGGGTCAAGATGTCAACGTGGTTGTCTTGGGCATTGACCAAGAAAAACGCCGCATTTCGTTGGGCTATAAACAACTGCAACCAAATCCATGGAAACAGTTTGCAGAAACCCACAACGTTGGCGATGTTGTAACTGGTCCTATCAAGAACACAACAGAATTCGGTCTGTTTGTTCAGTTGACCCCAGAATTGGACGGTATGGTTCACATTTCCGACCTGTCTTGGAACAAACTGGACGAAGAAGAACTGAAAAAGTTCGTTCGTGGTCAGGAAGTAACAGCGAAAATTTTGGACATCAATCCAGAAAAAGAACGCGTTACACTGGGCATCAAACAGTTGACCGAAAGTGCCGACAACGCACACGTTGCCATCAAGAAAGGCGCAGTTGTGTCCGGTACTGTTTCTGAAATCACACCAGACGAATTGATTTTGGCATTGCCAAACGACATTCGTGGTGTTATCCGTCGCACAGACCTGTCACGCGAAAAAGCGGAACAGGACACCAGCAAATTCAAAGTAGGTGATACAGTTGAAGCATCTGTTGTTTCCGTTGAAGGCAACACTGTTAAATTGTCTATCCGTGCATTGCAGGTGACACTGGAAAAACAGGCCGTCAAAGAATACGCTAATCAGGCCGACAGCGGCTCTGTATTGGGCGACATCTTGGGCGCAGCGATTGAAAACAGCAAAAAATAATTTACGTTTGTAAATTATGCGCAAAAATCCCCGACGCCCTTGTCGGGGATTTTTATCATGTCATTCTGTACCAGTCATTCTTGTATCGCTTTTTATTTTATGGTATAATATATGCGCTATGAAAACAGACAAAAACGAATTATTGGTTTTAATGGGCGCACCTGGGGCGGGCAAGGGGACGTTTGCACGTTTGCTGCGCCAGCATTGCGATTTTAACTATATCGAAACTGGTGCAATTCTGCGCGAAATGCCGGCGGATTCGGAAATAGGGCGTTTAATAGCGCGCGGCGATTTTGTGCCTGACAAATACTTGTTTGATTTAATGCAATCAAAAATCACACCTGACCGCGATGTATTACTGGATGGATTCCCGCGTACATTGACACAGGCAAAATGGTTGGTTGATACATATGCCGATAAATTTAACGTCCATGTAATGTATTTGAACGTGCCACACGATGTTATTCTGGAACGGCTGCATCGTCGTCTGAACGCTGGCAGTGCGCGCGCCGACGACAACGACGCCACGGTTGTTCAACATAGATTGGATAAGTTTAACGAAACAACCATGCCAGCGATTGATTGGTTGCGCACAGCGGACGGAATCCATTTTTCTGACGTTGATGTCAGTGCCGATGCGGCCGAGGATAACTTTGTTAACATATTGGCTGCATTGGATTAAAAAAACGCCCAAACGGGCGTTTTTATTTATACAACACGACGTCGCATCAGGTTAAACATCGCAAAACCCAACAACAAAATCATTATTGCAATCAAGATGGTTGATGCGGTCTGTTCATATTCTGCGAACGGCAATTTCATATTCATGCCATAGAATCCCACCACAACCGTCGGCACCGCCAAAATAATACTCCACATCGTCAAACGATTAACGTACATGTTCGAATCCATATTGATGACACTTTCAAACGTCTCTTTGATAGATTTCAACATTTTACTGTATGACGTCACAACCTCGGTCGCCTGTGCCAATTCAATGCGCGCATCTTCTAACAAATCTTCGGCATCTTCGGTTTTAACAAAGCCGCGCATTTTTTCCAGTTTGTCCAGCACCGCCACATTACCCTTGATGCCCGCCATGTACAGTGTATAGCTGTTTTCAACCTCTAACAACGCCAACAGATTACGGCGACGCACGCGTTCCAGCAACGCCTGCTTGGATTCCAAAACGCGCCTGTTCAATTCTTTCAATAAACGCAGATATGATTCTGCAATATAGCAAATAATGTTCAGAATAAATTCTTCGCGCGTTGTTTTTTCATCTTTCTTGATTTTATCCAACAAATCGCACCGCTTGCGACACACGGTAATCACGCGCGACGGCGAATAAATAATCGACAATGGTTCAGTATGCCACAAAGTATCCGTTTCGCGATTGATAATAGGGAAACGAACAATTATAACCTTGTAATCATCTTCGACCTCGATACGTGGTTGTTCATCAGGATCCAGAATGTCCGAGATGGTATCCTCGTCAATTTTGTATTCTGTTTGCAGTTTTTCAAAATCTTCGTGGTCAGGGTTTCCAACGTTCACCCAAGAGAATGATTTTAACTTTTCCGTAACAAACATAGCCATTCCCCTTTGTACTGCTGTAATTTTTAATGCTGGTATTCTAGACCACGATTTGTAAAAAATCAATCAAATCTGGGAAATCATACCAATATTTTTTCATGTAATTTGCGGCTATAATACGCAACATGAAATCACAGACCAATTCTTTTACAATCGCACAATACCTGTTGTTGGGACTGGGTATAATGTTGTGCGTATGGTTTATATTTTCCTAAGAATAAATATATTGTTTTTCGCCACACAATGTTTTATATTACGGTGGTCGTCGGGGTGTAGCTCAGCCTGGTAGAGTACTTGCATGGGGTGCAAGGGGTCGCAGGTTCGATTCCTGTCACCCCGACCACAATAAAAAAAGCGGTTAAAAACCGCGTTTTTTATTGTGTTTGTGGGGATGCACGCAATCGGCCTCTTATTGCGTCAGCAATATCAGGTTCGACAACGAGTACGTGAAAACAAGCAACGCGCAGTTTGAACTAAAACGAGTGCCCCACAGCCACACCGCATCTATGCGGTGTGCGCGAGGGATTCCTGTCACCCCGACCCCTTTATGAATACATGCATATTGTTGGTATGGCGCGCACGCGATAAAATACACATTGTCCGGACACTTTCTTTCACACAAACAAAAAAGGATACAATATGTCAAAAACTGATAACAAGAAATGCAAATGCAAACACTGTGGTCAAATACACGACACATGCAATTGCAAATATCCAGAATGCGACAAAAAAACAAATGAAAAATAACTGTAAAACCGCCAAAATCTTGGCGGTTTTCTTTGATGTAAATTTCTGCTTGCACGAATCGGAAAAAAGTTATTAGTATTCGGCATATTAACAAACCGTATATGGGGGTGTGTTTATGATTGTAGGCATTGGAATTGACTTGGTGGACAGCGGTCGTTTCTTGGATTGGTCTGCGTTCAAGAAACAGCGTATTTTTACCAAAAAAGAATTAGAATATGCAGATACCGATAACGCAAACGCAGAAAAACATCTGGCGAATTTCTGGGCCGCGCGCGAGGCATGCTTAAAGGCATTGGGCACGGGCTTTGGCGAAGACATTGCTTTTTCCGATGTGTCGGTTGTCCATAATGATGCAGGCCGCCCCGAATTATTGATTGCCGGCGGGGCCAAGGCGGCGTTAAAAGAACTGGCGGGGGGTGATGCAACGGTGCACCTGTCCATTACCGATCAAGATGATTATTCCGCCGCAATAGTCGTAATTGAAAAGAATTAAAAAACGCCCAATCGGGCGTTTTTTAATTTTCCCCCGCGGACGGGGAGGGTACAAGTCAACGATATTAATGCAAAAATCTATTATCTATGCTCTAAAAAAACGCGCCGATGGCGCGTTTTTATTTAATTCAACGGCGGAAAGCATTCATCGCCACCAATTACACAACATGCCGATGTTCCATCACCCATGTCCGAATACACTTCGCCCGTGCAACAACCATAGGCGTCTGGGCTCTTGCCATCTTCGCAAACTGGTGTATCAGCGGCATCTGCATCCGCATCGGCATACACATCATCATATTTTATAATTGTTTCCGTGTCATAGTTCGGCGATGCAACAAACATCTTTTCCTGTTGCGACACACTGTACGCTGGTTTAGACGCGATTACTTCTTCTTCGCTGGCGATAACGCGTTCTGGTTCGGTGGTCGGAATAATTGTCGGCACACTGGGGACAACCACAGGTTCAGGTTCTGATACCACCGGTGTTACTGGCACAGGTTCGGGTTCTGGTTCAGACACTGGCGCAACTGGAACTGGTTCGGGCTCGCTGGCCGTAACAGGAACAGGTTCAGGTTCTGGCTGTGAAACCACTGGGGCAGGCGCAACTTGTTCAGCCACCGGTTCTTTGACTGCAACCTGTTGTGCAGTAACAATTTCAGATTCTGATATAAACGGCGACGTAGCTGTTGTGTCAGATTCTGTTTTTGTCGTATCTGTTGTTGCCACAGGCACAGACGCTGTCAAATCAGGCACACTGTCACCACTGCGCTGTTGATACAGCCACAATGTAAATATTGACATCACAATCAACAGCAACAACATAATGTAATACATCAAATTCGGCTTTTGCGACCGACCGCCGTTTTCATCAACCGCAACAGGGGCAACGCCGGTAATTGGTGACACAGGGCGTACATTTGGTGTGGCCGCGGGATGTGCCGGCGGTACAGGCGCGGCGGCAACCGGTGCCTGTTGTGGCATAACCGCAGGATTCACCACTGGTTGTGCGACATCCATTGCTGCGGGCTGTAATGAATCCAGCATTGGCGCACGGGCCGGTTCTGACACGCGGGGCGTATCGTCACGCAGTGGCATTTGCTGTGGCGCATTGTCCGCATCATGCATATGTGGTGATACAGGTGGCACAAACGACAATGGCGCAACTGACGTGGCGTCCTCTTCGGCAAATGTCGGCGCATCAAATTTCGGCGTGGTATCTGGTACAGGCGTTGTCGCCGACGAGCCAAATTCAATTGGCTTGAATGCGATTTCTTCGTCCAAGATTTCTGGATCTTTATCAAATAATGGTTTTACTTCTTCGTCGGCCATCTGTTCTGCCTTTGGTTCAATTTGTTGTTCTGTTGTGATTGTTAAATTCGTGGGTTGTGGCGTTGTAATCGCATGTCCAACAGACGCCACATCGTCATTCGGCACACGCACCAATATATCACGCGCCGCACGCGCATCATCATCGGCCACCACCAATCGACGTTGCGCATTCGTCAAACGCCGCTTTGCGCGATTCAGTTTTTCGGTTGTGGCATCAATCTGGGCCTCGGTCCGCAGAATTTTGGACGCAGATTGTTTGGTTGGTTCGCGTCCAATAGATTTTCGCTGTTGCGACAATTTTGCGCGCAATTCGCGCACACGCGATTGCAATTCACTGATTGTGACGTTTGTGCGTTCAATCGTATCACGCGCCATATCCGCCGTTGCCGTCGCGCCGTCCAAACGTTCGGTCGCGCTGCGTCGCACAGCCGCATTACGAAACGCCCCCAGACGCCGCAGTGCATCTGACAAATTTTCGTCATTATCATATGCGCGCAACAATTCGGCATATATGTCCAGACCCGTATATTCAATGTCCAGTTTTTGATACTTGTTGTCTTTTTTGGGGCGAACGGTTTCCAAATCTATATTCCAGTCATTGACCAAGATATCGTCCCACTTGCGCCCATCGTCAGAATCAATCACCAACAGCGCGTTTGGTTTTGTATCACTGGTGGTTTCGTCCAGCACAAATACCAGCCGCCCCGTATTATCAAAATACGCGACCAAACGATTTTCGCCAATCTGGTATTGGCGCGATGTAATGGTGCTGGTAATATTTTCTCTCTTGCTTGACATGTCCTGCAAATCCCCCACAGATATAATTACTTTTTCTTTGGCGGCGTGAATTGATATGCCTGCTTGCAATGTTCATAGCAATACGGTTTGCCCACAAACACGGTTTCACCACAGAAATGAAAGTTTTCAGAATCCGGATCGCCAATCGGCCAACGACACTGATTAGGTTTCAGATTTGCCATTTCCAACGAATGCTGAATAATGCGCTGATGCATGGCCAATGTCTTGCTGTTGACCGCCTTTGACGTTTTAGTTGCGGGCTTGGCAACTGTTTTTTCCGCGCCTTTTGCAACTGTTTTTTCTGCGCCTTTGGCGGCTGGCTTTTTAGCCGGCGCAGCGGCTTTCTTTGGTGCGGCTGTTTTTTTCACAGTCGTCGTCGCTTTTTTAGCGGGCGTACCTGCCTTTGGCGCAGCAACCTTGGCCGATGCCTTTTTGGCTGGTGCAGCCGCCGCCGTCTTGCGTCCAGCCGTTTTTGTGTCGGCCTTGGCCTTTGACGCGGGCTCTGGCATAGCAGCAGCAACACCACCGGCCTTTGGATTCCAGCCCAGTCGGTTTAATTTACCCACCACTGCATTCTTACTGATGCCCAGACGTTTGCCGATTTCAGCCGTTGACAATCCCTTGACAGTCAATGCCTTTAATTTCTTTAATGTTGCGTTATCCCAACCCTTGCTCATTTTATATCAACCCTTGTTGTACATTTTATGGTATAATTCTAGCATAGTTCCGAATCGAAAGGCAAGGGGGAAAAATATGATTTGGCAAATCTTTTTCATTATTTTACTAGCCGTGGCACTGTGGTGTGCATGGAAAATATCTGTTGCAGACCTGCGTCGTCGAATAATCCCAGATGCATACTTGTGGCCATTGTTTTTGATTGGGTTGCTGATAACAAACTGGTGGCCATGGATTATCAGCCCACGAATGGCGGCAACCGGTGCCGTATTCGGCTATGCATTGGCTGCGGGCATCGGGTTTATATTTGATGTTATTCGCAGACGCACAAATCCCAATGCTGAAACACCAATCGGCTTGGGCGACATCAAATTGATTGCAACAGGCGGATTGTGGCTGGGCATCCAAGGATTGGGACTGGCATTGATTGTTGCATGCATCACAGGCGGCGCATGGGCGCGCGCAAAGCACCTGCGTTATATCCCATTTGCACCATTCTTTGTTGTCGGCGCAATTTTGTCTTTAATAACAATGGCATTTTTGTTATAATTTGGTCAAAGAGGGAATTATGAAACCATCTATGATTTATTCTCTGCTCTCTGCTCTCTGCACATTATTTGTGGCATTCGGCGCAGCAGATGCAGCAACCCAGCCATTGTCCAAATATGGCCAGATTCAAAATGTCCAAGATTATTCGTCTAATCCATTTTGGACACCATCCAGTCCGTATAACCAACGTATGCCCCAGCCGATTTATGTTCAGGGCACAGATGTTGATACCGGCGACTGCACACGTGTGGTGTCGGCACTGGTTGCATCATATTGCGCCACACGTAATAATTGCATCGGGGTCAGTTTGGACGACGCACGCCCAACATTGACTGTCCAGTTGGCCAGCATACCAAACCATAACTATGTAACGGCATGCGCGGGATTCTTGGATTCTGCATTCAAAACGTACAAGGATAACAATGCAAATGCCGCCCCACGCGCCAGTGGTGTTGCGACACCATTTCCCGCGGCATCTGGCGTTGCAACCGACAAAAACACAAATTCAAACATAAAAATTGAAAATCCATACTCTGACAAATTGCCATCGTTTAACGGCGATAATTGGGGCGAACAAATTATGGAACGCACCCGCGAACTGGAAGATTTACAGGCACAAAACGGTGCGAACGACGTTGCATTGGCAAAGGCCAGTTTTCCAACAACCACTGCGGATTTGACCATGTCCGAACGCATGGCGAACAAGGCCGCTGGTTACGAACCATTCAAAGACGCATCTGCATATAAACAGTTAAATATCGAAGACGAAGAAACATATCTGGCACGCCAAGAACGCCGTCGTGCGGCATATTGCGACTGGGCACAGAAACAAATGGCCGTGCTGGATGCAGATTTGGCAACATTGCAAAATTGCATGAAACAAGGCGTACATTTCGCAGATTGTAAAACACTGGGGGTATATTGATGTTATTCAACCGCACGTGTTTTATCGGATTGGCAACATTACTGTGTATTATTTCAAATAATGTATTTGCATTAAATTGGAACGACCCTGGTGTTATTCCGGTGCAAAGTATTTCTGACCACAGATGGCGCGACGGATTAACAGGACAATTTATCAATACTACGGGAATGCCGGCCGATGGCATAAATCCTAATGCCCCCAGTCAGATTACACCAAAGCCATCACCGGCACCGTCGCCTGCACCAAAACCCAAACCATCGCCTGCACCAGACCCCAAACCGTCGCCTGCGCCAAAAACCAAACCAGGTGTCAAGGGTATGTCAACTGGGGCCAAGGTTCTTGGTGCTTTGGGGGCTGTTGCTGGTGCTGCAATGGTATATGATGCCACATCAGGCCAGCAACAGCACAGCGGTTGGGACGTTGCAGAGGGCGCGGGCGGTGGTCTAGCGACTGGCTCATATATTGGCAGTTTAATTCTCCCTGGCCTGGGTACGGCAATTGGGGCTGCCGTTGGTGCGACGGTTGGTGGTGTGATTGCTGGGTCACAATTGTTTTCTGAAACAGATTGTTTAACCGATCCGGTCACCGGAAAATTCACATGTTGTCACACGGCATTTAACAAGGGTGAACGTTACGCCGATATTGGCGACTATATGTTCTGTGTGGTCGATGCCACCGCCGGCGTTCCGGCACAATATGGCACGCGCCAATGTCAACAGGGCGGTTCCGCCACGGCACATTCTTGGTGGGACGGCTTGTGGCAAGATGACGCATGGACACCAGAATGCGAATACAGATATTGTAATAACGACGCGCCAAAACGTGGTTATGACAACTATATCGTGCACACCGCCGACACAGAAAACTTCTGTTGGAAATGGCAATGCGCAAATGGATTGGTTCGCGTTGGCGATCACTGTGAACGCGCAAAGGCGGGGGCGGTCGGTGTCGCATCAAACGGAAATGGCGGCAACACGGAAACAGAGCCAGTTATAACAGATACATCCAAAGAACGATATGAATTGGCCATTGCCAAGATTCAGGCCCAACGCAACCGTGTTATCAGTATGTGTGGTGCGAATGTGGCGGCAACATCAACCGATAACAGCAAGAAAAACAACAAGAAATAGGGCGATACATGTTGCGTTTGGGGCTGATAATAATTGCAGCAACAATTTTATCATCGGCGCACGCTGCGCCGATTGATGTGCCAGACGCACAAATCACCAATGATGACTTTGCTACGACGGACGAAATATTAAATCGCACGCCCGATGACACAAAGTGCGCAACCGCCGCATTTGCAGATGCGCTGGCGGCAACCGCCGATAAAATTCCCGCGGACGCGCACGAAAACGTTGTTCAACAATGGGTACATCAAACCTTTGCAAATCCGGATGTATTACGTCGCGTGTTGGCGTGCCCTGAAATTGTGGCAACCGCGGATGATGAAACAATAAAATTTTTGCCAATTGAATATACGTTTACGGGTGGGCGCACAATTACCATAAACTATGAAACCCAGCCAAAGATTCTGAAACAGCGTTTGGCATTATCGCAAAAGCGCGACACGTCGGCTGTTGCCAGTCCACGTCTGGACGATGGCGCGGTGTGGACAAATACCGATCCCGCGTGGTATGCAATTATGGTTGTCCAGCACGGCGCACTGGACGCATTTGCGAACGCCGCCAGCAATCATACTATTTCACTGAACTATATCGCCGAACACATTGATGAACTGTACCCCAAAAACGACCGCTGCACCAGCCGCAGTGCAATCGCAGGCGACAAAGACATGGTAAATTTAGCCATGCACGAAACAGTCAATTTGGGCAAAGACGACACAAACGATTACTATGTTGCAGGCGATATAAACCTGCAATGGATTTCATATTTGGAAATTGGTCTGGACGTGGCAATAACCGTCGTAACATTTGGTGGCGGCACGGTAATTCTGGGTATGACCAAGGCCGCACGCGCATCGCGCACATTGAAAAACCTGAGCACTACAATCAAGGTATTGTCCAAATCGGACAAGGTTGCCGACTATGTCAAGGTTGCCAACCGTTATTCTAAAATTGCCGATGAATTAAAGAAGTTGGACAAGGTCAAAGACGCCGCATCATACGAAAAGAAATCCAAAGAAATGGCGGATTTGGCTAAAACCATGCGCGAAATGGAACGCGCCTCGGACGAGGTTGCACAATATCGCAAGGCCACCGCCAGTTTTGCCGAAATCAACAAATACCGTCATGCACTGCGCGGTCTGCGCGCACCGCAGCGCGGTAACATCGTCGCACGCGCATGGCACGCATTTCGCGCGACAGGCACCGGCAACAAGGCCATTGCCAAGGGCGCACGCGTTGCACGCAGCAGCACTGTTTCCGGACGCCTGCGCGATTGGTTGTTTGATTCAACAATGCGCAATGCGGGAATACTGGCACGTGTCGAACGTCAGGGTGGTCTGGTATACGGCGCACTGAAATTTGTCGGCGGTATGTACGATTGGACAGAAACCAGCACCGGCGATTTCACAAACAATATTCAATTCGCGCCACTGTTGCTGTTGTCTGCGGACGATTTAGCGGGCCAAGAAAACGTTGTAAATTACGGCATGTGGCTGTTGTGGGCGGGCGACGCAACATCGGCGGCGGACGACGATGCCGCATACTTGCAGGCAATGGACACCGCAGAAAAATTCTGGCAGGATTTGACCACCATACAGGAACGGCAAAATAATCACGCGTGCGATGTTGATATCTATGTTGTGCGACCAATTTTGCGCAATCCAGACACGCCAGACGCAGAAATCTATTACCTGATTATGAATGACGTTCCATGGACAACCCACAACGAATAATAATTTTTTCCCATTGTGTTTTTCTGGGCAAATGCCTATAATATCACTGAACAGGACAGGGGATACATCGCATGAAACGCATTTTATCTGTTTTATTGATTGCAATCACAGCCGCGACCAGTGCATCGGCATATCAGGTTTTATCGTCCAAGGAACTGGGGCAAAACGATGCAAAAAATCAAAACGTCGTTGTTAAATGCACAACCGACACGGGTCAGGTTTCGAACCAAACATGCAGTTTGCGCCGCTATGTAAAATGTACCGGCACGGCCAAGACTAAACGTTGCAACGGGTGGCAACCATGGCGCGACCTGCGCAACCCGTCATCTGAATACGCCGATTGGCGCAGTGGCGCATCCGCATGCTGCCGCGAAATGGGCCTGCGATAAACAGAATTAAAAATGTCCGCCGAACGGCGGACATTTTATTTTATTCTGGTGGATGTGATTGGACTCGAACCAACGACCTCTTCGATGTGAACGAAGCGCTCTAACCAACTGAGCTACACATCCCAATCATGTGCAATCTGGTGGGGATAGTGGGACTCGAACCCACACGGTCGCAATGACCAAAGGATTTTAAGTCCTCAGCGTCTACCATTCCGCCATATCCCCGTGTCAGAATATGCCTGAAAATATTAGTCCGTTCGCACCCGCGCGTCAAGCGGAAAATTGCACAGCGCGCGCCCAGATTTCAACCCTTGCATTTTATATGCCAACTTGTTAGCATGCCTGTAACGCAACAGCCAAAAAGGGGCAAACTATGAAAGGAATCATTCTGGCGGGCGGCAGCGGCACACGCCTGTACCCATTGACCAAGACAACGTCCAAGCAACTATTGCCGGTTTATGACAAACCGATGATTTATTACCCATTGTCCACGTTGATGCAGTTCGGCATTCGTGACATTCTGATTATATCAACCCCCGTTGACACACCAAACATTGAAAAATTATTCGGCAATGGCGCGGCGTTGGGGCTGAACATTCAATACGCTGTCCAGCACGAGCCCAAGGGCATTGCCCAAGCATTCACAATCGGCGCGGATTTCATCGGCAATGATGACGTATGCTTGATTCTGGGCGACAATATTTTCCACATGGGCGAACAGTTCCGCTGGTTTCAGGAAACAGTTGCAAAAAACACCGGCCACCGCGCCACGATTTTTGCATATCACGTATCAGACCCTGAACGCTTTGGCGTTGTTGAATTTGACGAAAATCTGAATGCAATTTCTATCGAAGAAAAACCCAAACACCCAAAGTCAAACTTTGCGTCCGTGGGCCTGTATTTTTACCCATCGGACGTTGTACACAAGGCACAAAATCTGACGCCGTCGGCACGTGGCGAACTGGAAATCACAGACCTGAACAATCTGTATTTGGCGGAACACCGTATGTCCGTTGTGCCAATGCGCCGTGGCAATGCATGGCTGGACGCCGGCACGCCAAAGAGTTTGATGGATTCTGGTAATTTTGTCCAGATTATAGAGGCGCGCCAAGGACTGAAAATCGCATGTATCGAAGAAATCGCGTATCGCCGTGGCTTTATTACCCGCGATGGCCTGCAAGCGATTATCGATGGTATGAAAGATTGCGATTACAAAACATACCTTATCAAAGTAGCCAGCGAGGACAAACATGAACTTTATTAAAACAGACATCGACGGTGTTGTAATTATCGAACCACGTATTTTTACCGACAGTCGCGGTTATTTTTTCGAGAGTTATAACGAAGCAGAATTTATCAAAAACGGTATTACAAATCGCTTCGTCCAAGACAACCAATCAAAATCATCATATGGTGTTGTGCGTGGCCTGCATTGCCAGTTGGGGCCACACGCACAGGCGAAACTGGTTCGCGTTCTGCATGGGCGTGTATTAGATGTTGCGGTGGATATTCGCGCGGGCTCGCCCACATTTGGCAAACACGTGGCGGTTGAATTGTCCGACGAAAATCAACGTCAGTTATTTATTCCACGCGGGTTCTTGCACGGATTTTCGGTTTTGTCCGACACGGCAATTTTTGCATACAAGTGCGACAATTTGTATCACCCTGAATCTGAATTTGGCATTCGATTTGATGACCCAGAAATCGGCATTGATTGGCGGATTCCTGCAGACAAAATTATCACATCTGACAAAGACAGAATTGCAAAAGGATTAAAAGATGTACCTGATAACCGGTAGTCGTGGACAACTGGGCCAAGAATTGGCGAAATTATTACCCGACGCAATTTTAACCGATGCCGACACGCTGGACATCACCGATGCCGCGGCGGTGAACGCGTTTGTACGCGAACATAATATTGATACAATCATCAACTGTGCAGCATACACCGCGGTTGACCGCGCCGAAGATGACGCCGACGTGGCGCATCGCGTAAATGTAATCGGGCCGGAAAATCTGGCTAAATCGGGTGCACGGGTTGTGCATATTTCAACCGACTATGTATTTGACGGTACGGCGCACACACCGTACGAGCCATCTGACGCGCCGAGCCCCGTTTCTGTATACGGCAAAACCAAACTGGCGGGGGAAAGGGCGGTTTTGGACAACGCACGCGCAGCAATAATTATTCGTACGGCGTGGCTGTATTCGCCGTACGGCAATAACTTTGTAAAGACGATGCGCCGTCTGGGCGCGGAAAAATCAGAAATAAACGTCGTCTGTGACCAGATTGGTACACCAACATGCGCCGCCGATTTGGCCGCTGCAATCGTGACAATATTGCCAAATATGCGCGACGGCATGCGTGAAATTTATCACTTTACCGACGCAGGCGTTTGTTCATGGTACGATTTCGCATGCGCAATTATGGAATTATCTGGATTAAAATGCCACGTCAATCCAATTCCGTCATCGGCATACCCAACGCGCGCCACACGCCCATTTTATAGCGTATTATCCAAAGAAAAAATTAAACACGATTTTCCAACCATCAACATACCACATTGGCAGGAGGCCCTGAAAACATGTCTGACACAATTTTAATCACCGGCGGTGCCGGATTTATCGGTTCTAACTTTGTCCCATATTTTGCGGCAAAATACCCAGAATATAACATCATCAATCTGGACAAATTGACATATGCCGGCAATCTGGCGAATTTGGCAGAATGCGAATCCATGTCAAACTACACATTTGTTCACGGCGACATTTGCGACCGCGAATTGATTGATAAACTGTTTGTCGAACACGACATTCGCGGCGTAATTCACTTTGCCGCCGAAAGCCACGTTGACAATTCTATCAAGAACCCTGACGCATTTATCAAGACCAATATCAACGGCACGTTCAACCTGGTCGATGCGGCGCGCCGTCATTGGATGGACGGCCCATCACAGGTTAAACCAGGGTATGAAAATTGCCGCTTTCACCATATTTCAACCGACGAAGTGTACGGCGCATTGGGCGCGACAGGTTTCTTTACCGAAACAACGCCATATGCCCCAAACAGTCCATATTCCGCGTCCAAGGCCAGTTCGGACTTTATCGTGCGCGCATATCATCACACGTTCGGTATGAACGTCACGACGTCTAACTGCTCTAATAATTACGGACCAAAACAGCATAACGAAAAACTGATTCCGCATATTATTGCGGCGGCACTGGCAGGCAAACCACTGCCGATTTACGGCCGCGGCGAAAATGTGCGCGATTGGCTGTACGTGCTGGATCACTGCAAAGCGATTGATTTGATATTCCACAACGGCAAATCCGGCGAAACATATAACATTGGCGGGCACAACGAACGCAATAATATCACGATTGTGAACACGATTTGCGATATCTTGGACAACCTGCGTCCACGCGCAGACGGCCATAAATACGCCGAACAAATTACATTCGTTGCCGACCGTGCCGGCCACGATTTCAGATACGCGATTGACGCCACCAAATTGGAAACAGAATTGGGCTGGCGCGCCGACGAAACGTTCGACACCGGCATCCTTAAAACAGTAAAATGGTATCTGGAACATTAAAATAAACACCGCATCTATTGATGCGGTGTTTATTCATCTTGTTTTTTGAATCTATTCCATGATAAGCAAAACCAACCACAAAAGTCCTATTATTGCTATCAGCCACATCATTTTGAAAACAAAAGACACTGAACCACGCACAACACGTGAATCCAGCACAGTCGTCACAGCATTCATTGTTGTTGCCGCCGATACAACAAATGCTTTGTCAATTGCATTGTCGGGCAACTCTTCTTTGTGAAATTTAACTTTGGGAAGGGGTTGTCTTTCCTTTTTAGTTTCTGTTTTGCCAAAAATCGCCAAACACAGTGCAATAAACCAGCCAAACGGTATAATCCATATAAGTGACAGCCAATATACAGTGTTGCGTTTAACCGTTTTTCTAGAATCCGCAATTAGTGGTGGAATCAGCAAAACAAAACTGATTATAACTGCTCTGGCAACAAAAAATTCTTCGTGCCCGTATAACCGAGCTTGAGGTATAGCGAAAATCAGCAACATTGCAGAACTTATCAACCAAGCCCAGCCCCAAGCAATATTTTGTTGTTCGTTTTTCATTTTTTATCCTTTTATTTTGATGCTTTTATTGTGTTTATTAATCCATTTGTTGCAGACGGTAATACAGATTGCATGTCTAGTGCTTGGCATAATTCTTGTTTCGTCACGCCAACCTGCAAACGCAGCATTTCCAAAGAAAAATATGCAAGTTCCGCTGATTCATTTGATTGTAAGAACTCGTAATTCATACACGATGCGTATTCGTCACCCATGATACGTTTTAATTGATTTTGGGCGTCTTTCTTGTATGGGGCTATATCTTTTTGAAATTGTCTTATAAATTTATATGGCACAGAGTATTCTGCACAATATTTTGGCAGCCAGTACGTTATGGTGGCGTCAGTATGAAAAACTGTATACGCCCATAAAGCATCACGACTTTGTTTGAAACGCTGGGTTTGCATTTCATCTTTTAGGCACACCGAGCCAGTTTCCATATTATCGGCCAATTGTTTTAGCAATTTGTCATAATTACCTTGTTTTACGTCCGTTTGAACTCTAAATACTTCTTTTTCAACTTCCGTCCAAATATCATCATCTGGATTAGTATGGTCTTCCCATTTGTCCAGACACTTGAAGCTGTTCATAAATTGCCAGAATACTGGTTTAGAATCATCAAATAGCACACGTGCATCGTTTTCATTGCCAGCAATTGTCATACATACTAGTGTAATTATAGTGTTTTTATACCCAACTATTGTATATAATGCTTTTGAATAAAATTTTATACCGACTTGCTCATAAGCATGCTCAGCTTCAATCATTAATGCGGGATTGGCGTCTGCTTGTGTGAATATTGAGCGCAAAATGTTGATTTTGTTTTCCAACAATCCATTCTTGATATCCGGCTCTAAGAGCACATACCTCCATTCATACGGCGACAAATTTTCTCCAACATCTATAATATTAATAACACACGTGCGTCCGCGGCGTTCACCTGGACTGTTATATTTTTTATCATTAAATTTATATAAATTATTTGGGCTAATGCCGGGTTGTGGCTCCCACGTCTCTGGATATTCCACACGAATCTTGCGACCGTGTGTTTTCGGATCATTAGGATCAGATGTGTAAACACGCATATTTTTACTGAATGTCGGCTGTTTCACTTGTTGTGTGTATGTTTTTTTATACGGTTGGGGCGCGGTCGTCTGTAATTGTTCTAATACTTTTGCATCTATTTTTGCACGATTATTATTTGTTGATGGGTTTATTGTCGTGCTTTTTGTGTCTTCTGGAACGTATGTTGCAGGCGTGGCAACGCCACGCGTGAAGATACTATTTAACATGGAGTTTTTTGGAGCTTCGCGCATCCTGTAATAGCCCATATAATCGTATTCGGGCAATTTCCCTTCCGCACGCAAAAGTTGCCATTCGGTTTTTGGGTTATTGGGATCAGATGTGTAAACGCGCATATTTTTACTGAATGTTGGTTGGTTCACTTGTTGGGTGTATGTTTTTTTATACAGTTGGGGCGTGGCTGTCTGTAATTGTTCTAATACCTTTGCCTCTATTTTTGCACGATCATTATTTGTTGATGGGTTTGTCGTCGCACTTTTTGTGTCTTTGGGAACGTATGTTGCGGGCATGGCAACCCCACGCGTGAAAACACTATTTAACATGGATGGTTTGGGGGCCTCGCGCATCCTGTAATATCCCAGATAATCATAATCAGGAACCTCGTTCGTAAACACCATCATTTGCCATGCGGCCTTGTCTGGCTGTGTGGTGTTTAGTTTTGCATATTTCCCCAATGCCGGAAGATACATGTCAAACGGTATGACCTCTTTGTATCTTTCCACTGGGTCCAAGAAGAACGGGTCGCCGCGCTCGCCAGTTATAGGCCGACGAGCCCCCGCAACCCCAGCAAGGTTGCCCTGGCCATCGGATTTATAACCTGTTGAAAAATCAATCAGACCGCTTTCATCTTCTGGATTTACCTGTTCGACCCGCATTGGGTCATGCGTGCGAATATTTGTTGCGGGCAACACATCGTGCAGCGGGACCTTTGTCTTTTTTGCGGCCTGCAATGTAGGCTCGTGGGCACTGTATGATGATGCAATCGCCGACCAAGATAAAATTGATTGTAGTGCAGTACTAAAAAACAATGTTGATATAACGTATGCATATTTCATAATTTTTCCTCTTTTTATTTGGATTTTTTCTCATTATCACTACGCTTTACGGTAGTGTCTGTGTATTCGGAAACAAACATTAACAATCAACAAAAACAACATAATTGGGCTTATAGCTGCCAGTATGTATCCGACCTGTTCGGCCACATCGGCATCACGGCCCCTCGGTACTGGCTCCAACTGATTTAACAAGTCCAAATATTTTTGAGCTCTATTTACAACCAAGTTTGAACTTTTTCTATTTTCAGCTTCAACCTGTGCCAGCATTTTGGTTGACACCTCTTTTGAAAATATTCCAACTATCGCCGATGGGGAATGCGCCACCAAAGAGGCAGTCGCACGGGTGCCGCCCTTTAGAAAAGCAGACCACCAGCTTTCGGTGTAATCCTCTGCCGGCATATACTCATAACCGAAAAAGTTCTCTTCAGGGACATCAAAATAATCATGTGCGATAATCATAGAACCCTTGTCTATTGGTGGTGATGTAAATGCGCCCGCTGAAGAACCAACTATACCGACTGCAAACACAGCACTAAAAATCAAGGTTGATATAATTTGTAAATATTTCATATTGTTTTCTCCCATCAAAAAACCGCCAAAGCGAATTGGCGGTCGGGCGTTTTCAAAATCATACTGTAAATGATCCTGTTGCTTTCAATATATAACAACAGACACCCGACCAGATTGTCAGGTATGCGATGCGAAGCATCATAAACATTCGGATTACGATGCAATCGCACCGTACAGTATGGGCTTTGAATGACCCGAACCCAATTCCCATTGGATTCCCTGTGATTATATCAGGATTATTCCCCCAAGTAAAGCAGTGCAGATTGTAAAAATTTAGACGGGTGCATTTTCCCCTTGCAAAAGGGGCAAAGTTGATATAATATATCACACGCCTGCGGATATGGCGGAATTGGTAGACGCGCTAGTTTCAGGTACTAGTGGCAGCGATGCCTTGGAAGTTCGAGTCTTCTTATCCGCACCAGTTTTGGGGTTGTAGCTCAGTTGATAGAGCGCTACGTTCGCATCGTAGAGGTCGTGGGTTTGAGTCCCATCAGCTCCACCAGAAATCAAATCGCCCTTGTGGCGATTTCGTTTTTGTCTGATGGGACGAAAACACACGAGACGTGGGTTTGAACCGCCGCAAAAAGGCAGACGGGAGTATGCCGGTTTGCATCAGCAAATTTTGCAAGGTCGGCGAAGCCAATCCCATCAGCTCCACCAGAAATAAAAACCACCCACACGGGTGGTTTTTGTTTTTGTCTGATGGGTGTGCACAAAAAAATCTATTATCTATGCTCTATTATCTATTCTCTATTTTATCTATTATCTATTAAAAACTTGTTTTTTCTCTTGCCCTGATTTTCGCAATTTTGCTAAGATTTAACCAGAGATGAAGAAAATTCTGGCTTTTGCGCTTTGTTGCATAGTGTGCGCTGCCGCGTCTGACGCGGCTGTGCGTGATGGCAATGCAAAAAATCGCGCAAATTCCGCCACAACCGCGCCCGTTGCGCAACGCATTACAACAACCGAACGCACAGCACAACGCACCACATCACGATTGGCCGCGCCCGCACGCAACGCAACATCACAACGCACAATCGCGACCACATCGCGCAATGCCACCACGCGCGCCGCATCCACCACCCAAACCGTGTCGCCACGCGTCGCAACAACGAACACCACACATGGCGCAACCGTATCGCCACGCGCTGCATCCAGCGCCACAACCGTTGATTTGACTGAAACTCGTACCGGCGCAGCGTACGAGCAGTGCAAGAACGCGTACTTTGCATGTATGGATCAATTTTGTCAATTAAAGAATGACGACTATCGCCGTTGTTCGTGCAGCGACCGCGTATTGGAATTGGCCGAAATCCGTGACGTTATGCAGGACGCAGGCAACCAACTGACCGTTTTCAACGAAAATCTGGACACCGTCGGTATGACCGCAGCACAGGCCTCCGCCATGAAAACCGCGTCAGAGGGGGAAAATGCACTGACATCTGACAAATCTGCGTCCAAGGCATTGTTACAGGCGATTATGAACTCTATACGTGGCGAAGACAGCACTGTTGGCGGCAAATTCACCGATTTGAACAGCATCAACATATCATTTAACACGGCAAACGCGTTTGGCACATTGGACGCCGGCGCAGCAATCGCGGCATATAATGGGAAAAATCTGTACACCGCTGTGTACCCCCAGTGTCGCAACGCGGTGCGTGCCGATTGCAACGACGCATCACTGCAACGCGCCATCAACGCGTATCTGATGGCGATTGAACAGGATTGCAATACTGTCCAAACCGCGATTGAAACCACACAAAAGCAAATGAAATCTGCCGTCCGCGAGAGCAGTGCAATGCTGGATTTGGCGCGCGTAGAAAACCGCCGCAAACACAATTCTGATGACATCACAACATGTGTGAACAACGTTGAATCCGCAATTCTGAGTGAGGAAGTTTGTGGCGCAAACTATCACAAATGTCTAGACAACGGTGAATTTATTGATATTTCGACCGGCGCACCAATCGCAGGCGTGGAAAGGTTTTACGAACTGGAAAATCTGTTAAAGTTTGCCGATGGCGTTGGCGCATCAGAGCAGCAGTTGTCCAAGGTTAAATCAAATCGTGCCTTTGTCCAAAATTTTGAAAAACGCACCAAAAAATTCGCACAACCCGCATTGGACAAGTGCACAGAGCAGGCCGATGTCGTATGGTCGGAATATTTGGACAAGGCATTGTTATCAATATACTATGCACAAAAATCCAAAGTAGCCGAGATAAAACAGGGCTGTTTTGATTTCGTGTCCACGTGCTATATGAATGGCGAAGCGGGCCTGACCGCGGCAATGAAAGAATTGGCGGGTGATAACAGTATAGTTCTGCAACCAGACAAAGTTACTTTGACCAAAACAATGTGCAGCGATTACATCAATTCATGTAATTACATGTTTGATGGCGACATCATTGCCAAATACATTGAAAACCGCCAAGACACCGATACGCTGACCGCATGCCGTGCGGTGGCAAAGCAGTGCTTTGATAAATTTGGTGGCACCGGATACGAGAATTTCTATTATCCATACAGTGGCCTGTTTTCAACCGGCAAAGCATTGGATTGGTTCACCCTGTATGAATATACACTGGGCGATGGCGCAAATGCGACACCAATCAGATCTGAAAAACCAGTGTCCGAATGTGCCCGCCAATTACAAGAAATTGAATCGTGCAGTTCCCCAGAAATGTTGGCCAAGGCATTTGGTGGCTTTGATGTTATCAAGGCAAAAAAAGGTAAAACACAGGCAGTTATTACATACTATCTGATTAGTGACGCGGACGCCGAGGCCGATGCTAAAAACACCTACAGACGATATGGTTCACTGGAACTGAAACCAACAGATGCCATAACCACCATAGGTGACGAAAAATTAAAGGGAAAATACCCACTGTACCATCACCAACCACGCACAACGGGTGTTGCAACCGAAATGTACAACCAGATTGTCGACATTTTGACAACACAGTGCACCAACTTGCAGGGACGCTTTGTTGAATTGCAATCCGTCAAAGACGGCGCATATGACGAAAACAATATATGCTTGGCAACATTTAACAATTACAGCGCATACAGCAACTTGGTCGACTACTATGGCATTGCAGATACAGAAAACATGTGCCCGCGCGATTACTCGTTAGCCGTTGACACACAATCATGGGGCGCGTGTCAATGTTGGGAAAATGGCGGTCGACGCAGTAAATTTGGTACCAGTGCAAAATGCGCACCTGTATTGCCCCTAGACGTTCCAAAAGATAAACTGGACGTAGTTACAGATGACATTTTGTGCAATGCCACCAGCGTTGCCGACAACGCGACATTGAACACCGCGACCAAGGAATCTGTATGGTGTCTGCAAAGTGGCACACCAGCAGGTATGTCTGTCAAGAATCAAGTATGCTCAATGGAAAGCAAAAAACTGGATGACGATGGTAATTGTGGTGGTCTGAAAAAAGATTTGTTAAAAAATTTACCAGAAGGGATTACAAACTAAGGTATATTACAGCGAATAAAAAACACACCGCCAAATTGGCGGTGTGTTTTTATTTACAAATTATTTACGACGCGCGATGGCAGCGGCACGGACACCATCTGCAATCAATGTCGCAGGCGCACCATCGTCACGACGCCACAATTTATCTGCACGCGATAAATCCGCAATCATTTTTTTACGCACAGACGGAATCGATAACTGCCCCACCGCGTCCAAAACATTTTCCGCCGTTGCGTCCCCGCCCAGATATTCTGGGTACACGCCACGGTCTAACAATATATTGACCAACGACACCCATTTAATACGAATTACCTGACGCACCAGCCATGCTGTAATCGGATTCATTTTATAAATCACAATAGTGGGTATATGCAACATTGCCAATTCCGCAGAAACAGTACCACTGGCAACAATCGCCATATACGATTTGGCGTATGCCGAATAACGCTGAGATGACGGAATCAATGTTGTTGGCACATGCCAGCGCGCAACCTGTGTCTGCACATAATCGGCCGTTGTTTCAACCGTTGGAATAACAAATTTATACCCCGCATATCCATTTGCAATCAGCGTTTCCGCCGTGTGACGAAAAATCGGCATCAGGCGTTTAACCTCTGACATGCGACTGCCTGGGACCAATGTGATAATTTTTTCCGCATCGCCATCGTGATAATGCGCCGATTTATATTTACCAATCAAACCGTCCGAAATAGGGTGACCAACGGCAACCGTGTCCAAACCATATTTGGTAAAATATGGCACTTCAAAATCAAAAAACGCGTACAGTTTGTCGAATGTTTCGGCATACTGTTTCGCACGTGACGGACGCCATGCCCAAACCTGTGGTGCAACCACGTGATGGAATTTCATACCGTCCGCAATCAATGCACGCCCCGCAGGCATTTTGCGCACCTGTGTAATAACATTACGTGCAAACCCAGGGGCATCGATAGTCAAAACAACATCTGGTTTTGTTTCAATTATGGCATCGGCGGTCTGGTGAATGCGACGCAATAATGTACGCGCATGTGCGGCCACCTCTAACACACCCATAACCGCCAAATCACGCATTGGAAACAGCGATTGCAGCCCCGCCGCTATCATATTTTCGCCACCAATACCAACGAATTTTGCATCGGGCATCTCTGCCATAATGCGTGCACCCAAAACATCGCCGGACACTTCGCCGGCGATAATAAATATGGTTAAACTTTTATTTGTTTTATTCCGCATTTTTAGCCGTACCAATTCCACGTTTTGAACGGTTTTCGATAAAGTCAATCGCGTCCATCGCATATTTGTTATTCTTTACTTCCTTGCGTACACGGGCCAAACGTTCGGCAACTGTGCCATCGCTGTCGCGAAAAACCGCAGAATACACATTGTGAATTGCATGCATATCTTCGTTTGTGAAACCATGTCGCATCAAACCGACACGATTGATTGTACGATATACCGCACGTGGATTACCGTCATAAATTGCATATGGCAGCACATCATTACCAACGCCCGACATACCGCCAATAAATGCATTGCGACCAATACGCGCAAATTGTAACACCATTGCACCACCAGACAAAATCGCAAAATCTTCAATTTCTACATGACCTGCAACCTGAACCAGATTTGACATAACAACACTGTTGCCAACCTTGCAATCATGTCCCACGTGTGCATTTACCATAATCTGGCAATCATCACCGATAACCGTTCCATCAGACGCAGGTGTGCCCGAATGAATGGTCACATATTCACGAATTTTGCAACGTTTACCAATGCGCAGACCGGTCATTGCAGCTTCGTCCTGCCATTTCAAATCCTGACTCATTACGCCCAGCACAGCAAAAGGATACACAATCGTATCATCACCGATTGACGTTTTTCCATCAATAACAACGCTGGAAACCAGTTCCACACGTTCGCCCAGAACCACATTTGGCCCAACAATGCAATATGGCCCAATCTTGCAGTCCGCGCCCAGCACTGCGCCGTCATGAATAATCGCCGTTGGATGTACATAAGTCATAATAATTTCCCACTTTTTTTGTTTATTTCGTGGGAAATAGTACATTATTATGATTTTAATTGGTATAAAATAAATATAACAAATTATAACAGACCACGCACCGCGCGCATTGCCGCGCGCAAATCGGGCACACGTTGCATTGCAACCAGCCCCAGCGCACTGATAACAGGCATAACCGTAATTATCCCAAACAGCACCAACACAGTTGCAAACAAAAATTCAACCAATCCCGCATGCACGCTGTCCCTGTGCCAAATCGTCAATGCTGATGACATAAACGACACCACCATCAGCCCCAAGAACACCGGCACAGATTCCGTCATCACGAACAGCACCACGCACAACGCCGCGACAAAACGAAACATCCATTTTAACTTTATATATGCCGACGTATGAATTGCGCCACGCGCATTAATATTTTGTAATGCAACAACCGCCGCCAACGTTGCCGCAATCAAAACCAAGAACAACAGATGAAACGCCGTCAACGCCCCCAGTTGCCCAAACCGGAAAAACTCTGGCTGCATCAGTATTGCAGTTGTTGTTGCGCCAATCACCAACAGCGTCCCTGCAATCGGCCGCATTTCTGCACGCGCCATGCGACCAAACAATACACCCAGCACCATCGCACCAATCTGCAACAGTGGCCCCCACCACGCATGCGTATCAGACATTCCGACCACAATCAATATCAACGCCGCGAACGCCCATGCACGACGTCCACGCAAATACGAACGAACCGCCGACAAATCCGCAACCCGCGCATGCGATGTAATAAACATCGACGCCACAAACACAATAGCCGCAATCATAAACGGCAACACGGTTGCATTATCGCGCAATACTGCATAATTGCCCCCAAACAGCACAACCCAACACAGCGTCATAATAACCGTCGTCACACATGTGCGCAAACCTGCGTTCTGGCGCGTCCAGCCCAATCGCCCCAAGAAATCTGCACCATACATATACACCATCGCAAATAATGGTATGCTCAACACAGCCCACCACAAAAATGCTGGCGCATACAATGCCGCATTATTAAACGCACTGACCGCACTTTGCACGATAATTGCATCATCAAACATAAACTTGCCTTTTGATTTTGTTGAATTATTATATGTGCATGACGAAAAAACAAGGAATTTTTGGTCTGATGGGTGGCCGCGTGCAATGCAACAGTGGTATTTACAACCCAACATCTGATGCAGTATGGCTGGCTGCATTCGCGCACGCCCCCGCAAAAAGCATACTGGATGTCGGCACAGGAACAGGTGCGGTTGCATTATGCTATGCCACACGCAACCCACAAACCCAAATTACCGCGATTGACACGTCGACCGATATGCTGGCCGCGGCACAGGCGAACGCCACCCTTAATCACCGCGACATTGAATTTATAAACGCTGACATATTGAATTGGAAAACAGACCGCACATTTGACTTGGTTGTGTCCAATCCACCGTATTTTCACGGCACGCCCGCCGCACACAATGCGCACCATAATGCAGATTTATACGCTTGGACGCGCGCATGCCTGCGCCGTGTGCGTCCGCGGGGATATTTGGCAATGATTTCAGACGCCACCACAATCGACGCCATAATCGCCGCCATGAAACCAACATGTGGCGACATCAATATATTCCCGCTGTTCGGGGCAAAGCGCACCGCCGAACGAGTACTGATATCGGGGCGCGTGGGCACGCGGGGCGGGGCAACATTGCATATGGGACTATCCATGAACAACGATGCCATTTTGCGCGATGGCTTGACTATTTCAGATACATTGTCTAAACTGGGGCAGAAATGATAAGTTTTATTGCCAGACATTTTACATCATTGTGGGCGTTGATTACGTCGCCATTTCGCGCGCTGTGGCGTATGATTACGAATATTTTTCCACCACGTGAATTTACAGTTATGGATACGCCACGCGGTAACGTTTACACATTCAAGCAGAATACTTTTTGGCGTTTTACCAAATTCTGTGGCAAGGTTGGGTTGATTATATGGGCATCATGGTCAACATATGTATTCGTGTACCATCGTCCTTTGTTACAAAAGCGCACCCAACAACTGGAAGAGGCACGCGCCAACCATTCCCGTCAAATGTCTGACCTGCAAACATATTTGAAAAAGTACAACGATTTGACACGTACATTGAATGTAATTGACGACAAAATCTTGAACGCAAAAAAATTGGATGAAAAGCAGAAAGAAGACCTGATGAACAGCCGCCTGAAAGCGTGGGGCGAATTGGACTTTTTGCGTACCCGTTTGACGGAAATGTTCACAAATGATGAATACTTACCAGAATACACAAAATTGTCTGAACTGTCTGCGGAATATGAACTGACACGCGCTGAAAACGAAGAATTAAAAAAGCGCAATGCAAAAATGATTGAATCTATGCAGGTCGTCGCCGATGCCGACATCCAGATTGTGGACATGGTGTCCAAAATTTCATCTGATAACATCGCAGATTTGCGCAAGAACTTGAAACAAATCAACAGCACTATTGCAACATTGGGCCTGTCACAGGCATCATTGGTGCGCAGCGCAAATAAATACACCAACCCATTTGTCGGCACGGCATTCAGCCCACTGGAATTAGACCAAGAATTAGACCCCAAATACCAAAAGTTGGCCGATGATTTGGAATTATGGCACGGTCTGGCCCGTTTGAACACGATATTGCCACTGGGGGCCCCTGTTAAAAAGGTGCGTGTAACATCAAATTATGGCACGCGCAACGACCCATTCACAGGCAAACCTAAACGTCACCGCGGCATTGACTTTGCGGGGAAAATTGGCACAGAATTGATGGCGGTTGCCCCAGGGCGCGTTGTTTCTGCGGGTGAACGCGTTGGCTATGGCACAACGGTTGAAATTGACCACGGTCTGGGCTTTACAACACTGTACGCACATCTGTCGCAAATAATGGTATCGCGTGGCGATTGGGTTCGCCCTGGGACAGTTGTCGGCCTTGGCGGGTCATCGGGACGCAGTACTGGCCCACATCTGCATTATGAAATCAGATACAAGGGTGCGCCGTTTAACCCAACAACATTCGTAAAGGAAAAATAAAATGCTGGCTTTTACAAACGCAAAAGAAAAACAGTCCCCGACAATTATCGGTGCGGGGTGCAAATTGACCGGCGACATTAAAACCGATCATGTTGTCCAAATTCACGGACACGTTGTTGGCAACATTACCGCCAGCACGGTTGTAATCGGGCGGGGCGGTCGCGTGGTTGGTCGCGTGGTCGCCGAAACGCTGTTTTTGCATGGCGCGTTGGACGGGCCCGCAACTGTTGACACCGCAAATATGTTCAGTGCCGCACAAATGACAGGCATACTGTCATATCGCACATTGAATATTACCGGCAACACGGGATTGGAATGCAAATTAGCAAAACGCAAGGACAAGGAAAAATGAACAAAAACGTATCTAAAATCTATATCGCATCAGACCACCGTGGCGTTGGTTTGAAATTGTATTTGATTGAAATGCTGGCGGCGGACGGGTATCAGGTTGTAAATCTGGGCACAGACGATCCAAATACGCCGGTCGATTTCCCAGACATTGCGGCAAATGTTGCAACCGCCATGGAAAACGACAAAAAATCACGTGGAATCCTGATTTGTGGCACGGGCGCAGGCATTATGATTGCCGCGAACCGCTATCGTCACATTCGTGCATCGCGTTGTGAACGCCCAGATCAGGCGCGCGACGACCGTTTTCACGACGACATCAACGTCTTGGCATTGGCTGCGGACGATATTGATATTGAAATGGCGTTTGTTGTTGCACAAACATTTCTGGAAAGTCCATTTGACGATTGCGAACGTCGCGTACGTCGAATCCAAAAGATGTCATAAAAAACGCGCCAATGGCGCGTTTTTTTATGTAAAATTATTCACTTGTTCTTGTGATAATATTTGTTTACAATCATATCAACACAACAGGGAATAATCGCATGAGAATAATTACCGCAATCACATTCACAGTGTTTACGGCTTTTTGTGTTGGTGGCACTGCAACGGCTGTGACCGTCACAAACACAGACAAATGTATCGTCGCCCCATGTGTCGGCACCGATTGCCAGAATCACTCCGTAAATTCCGTATCCAGTCAATGTACCGGCAAAACATATACTGTCGTAAAACACGTATACGACACATCCGCAGACGCAGGCAAAGAATACGGCACATACACAGATTGCTCTGCATGTCCATCTGGCTATTATGTATCAGACACCACGGCATCAATAGCACACAACGTATGTGGGAAAATTCAATATTACAGCACCTGTGCCCAGGCCAGCACATGTCGGGGTACACCCCCAACACCCGCTGCCGCATCAACCGTCAGTAATTGTTCGTCTGCGTCCAAGGTAACATTTGGCAAAACAACATATTATACATGCAATACATGTAATTCCGGCTATACACGTACCGCTGTCACCGTCAGTGACGAACGATGCACCAACACAACAACCAAATACATATGCAAAAAACCTACTGAAACGTCATGCGACCCTGCCAAATGCATACCTGATCCTGCGTGGACTTGCGGTGCTGCAAACAGTCCTGCCCCAAAAGAGGGCGTGTGCATCAGAAACTATCGTTCTTGCAATAATGACACATGTGTCGTTTCTACTTTCTGGCAATGCAAGAGTGGTTATTACGGTTCCCCCGATGGCACCAGCCACAGTTGCGCAAAATGCCCACAACCATCAGACGGCGCGGTTGTCGGCACGAAAAACACAGATTACGATATGCCCGTCAACACGCACACAACAATTGATGACTGTTATGTAACTGGCGGCACAGATGCCACAGGGCGTTTTTTATACACATCCAAGACCAGCGATTCGCCATACCAGTGTGCATATGGAACAAATTAAGAAATAAAAAACGCGCCAATGGCGCGTTTTTTATTTCTTTACCACAAAGTTTACTAACTTGTTCGGTACAACGATTGTCTTGATTATTTCGCAACCCGACAATTTTGCACCCGCCGCCGCGCGCGCCGCATCCACAAATTCGGATTCAGACGCACCAACCGCGATTGTAAATTCTGCGGCACGTTTACCATTTACCGACGCAACAACCGTCATTTCGGTCTTGACCAATTTAGACGCATCGTATGTCGGCCAATCAGACACGGCCAACATCGTGTCATTGCCCAATTTTTCCCACATTTCTTCGGTCAAATGTGGTGCAAACGGGTTCAGCACGCGCACCAGCGCAATATATGCCGCGCGGGGCATTGTGCCACCCGAAAACGCATTCAGGTATTCCATCATCGCGGAAATTGCGGTATTAAAACGCATGCCATCGATACGTTCGGTCACGTCTGCAATCAACTGGTTCATCAGGCGTTCTTGTTCCGCCGTCATCGGTGCATCTGTCAAATTATCAGACAGGTTTTCCACACGTTTCAAGAAACGTTGCACCCCCGCCATCGCGCCATCTGTCCAAACAACATTGTTTTCCCATGGCCCCAGTGACAGAACCGCAACGCGTCCCGCATCCGCACCAACCGACGCGACCAAATCAGCGACCATAAACCCATTGCCGCGCGATTTAGACATCTTGTACCCGTCGTTACCCATCAGCAACCCTTGGGCGGTACGACGCGCATATGGTTCGGCGGTATTTACCAGCCCCAAATCATACAGCGCATGATGCCAGAACCGCGAATAAATCAAATGACGCGTATTGTGTTCATGTCCGCCATTATAGTGCGCAACCGGCATCCAGTTTTCCATCTGCTGGCGCGAACAAAATTCTTTGTCATTTTTCGGGTCCAGATAACGCAGGAAATACCACGACGAACCCGCCCACCCAGGCATAGTATCTGTTTCACGACGTGCCGGCGCACCACAACACGGGCAGGGCACATTCACCCAATCCGTCGCACGCGCCAATGGCGATTCGCCGCTGTCCGTTGGGCGATAATCCATCATATGCGGTTGCATCACTGGCAACTGGTCATCAGGCACCGCCACCCATCCGCATTTATCACAATATATCATTGGAATTGGTTCGCCCCAATACATCTGGCGCGAGAAACCCCAATCCTTTAATTTATATTTAACTGTACCGCGCGCAACACCATGTTCTGTGCCGTATTTAATTGCCGCCGCAATTGCGTCTGCTTTATCCATACCGTCCAAGAATGACGAATTGATATGTGTACCATCGCCTTCCCATACCTTATCAGGTTCGCCCCCCGCCAGTACCGGAATAATTTCCAGACCGAACTTCTTGGCAAAGTCCCAGTCGCGCGAATCGTGCGCCGGCACAGCCATAATCGTGCCATACGCATAGTCAGCCAACACATAGTCCGATGTAAACACCGGTATTTCGCGCCCTGTAAACGGATTTATCGCGGTAACGCCTTGTAATTGCACACCTGTCTTTTCACGTGTGGCATCCGTACGTTCAATTTCCGTCTTGGCGGCGGCGGCACGAATATAAGCACGCACCGCATCGGCGTTTTCGATGCGACCATCGTCCAACCATTTCCGCAACAGTTTGTGTTCCGGCGCAATTACACAGAATGTCACACCAAATATAGTGTCCGGACGCGTGGTGTACACGGTCATAACATCGTCGCCCACGCGAAAATCAATATCAGCCCCCGTTGAACGCCCAATCAGATTTACTTCATCTTTCTTGATACGTTCATCAAAATTTACATCGCCCAGACCGTCCAGCAATTTCTGGGCATATTTTGACAATGCCAAATTCCACTGCATTTTTTCTTTCTTTTCAATAACGCCGTGGCAACGTGGGCACTTGTTATCTTCTAATTCTTCGTTGGTGTATGTGGTCTTGCATTCAGGACACCAATTCATCGGCAATGCGGATTTATATGCCAAACCCGCGCGCCAGAACTGAATAAACATCCACTGTGTCCATCTAATGTATTCTGGGTCAGACGTCGCAATGCGGGTTTCTGGGTCAACAGACCAACCAACTTTGTCAATCATTTCAGAATATGATTTTATCAAATCGCGCGCGACGTCTGCGGGGTGGCGACCAATTTTGGTTGCGTAATGTTCGCCCGCAATACCCATCGCATCAAACCCCATTGGAAACAGCACATCATAACCACGCGCACGACGAAAACGCGCCATCACATCCATACCGCTATAATTCATCATATGACCCGCGTGCATACCTGCGCCCGACAAGAACGGAAATTCCACCAAATTATAAAAGCGCGGTTTTGAACCGTCATTTTTTGGCACAAATGCGTTTGCCTCGCGCCAGCGGCGTTGCCATTTTGCCTCGCGTTCCAGTACTTTTGTGATATCGTCTGCCATTATTATATACCTTTGTTAAAATCGGATTTAATGATATATTCTGGGGCGCAGAAATTCAAGTAAAAATCACGTTATGCCGCAACAAAGTGCGCCAAAAACTCGACATTACCACTGCCGCCGTGAATTGGCGATTCGGTCAGCCCCGCGCGCACAAATCCCGCATCACGAAACGCGTCCGTCGCACGATTTATTGCATACTCGTGCCATTGGTGCGATTTTATTACCCCCGCGCTGCGCGCGGCAACGTTGCGAGGCACTTCGAATTGTGGCTTAATCAGGGCAATAACATCACGCGCATCCCACGCGCGCAAAACCGGCACAATGTCCGCCAGCGATATAAAAGAAACATCAATTACAACCAAATCAACCGGCTGAACAGGGTGCAAAATCCGAATATCGGTCTGTTCCAGTGATAATACGCGCACATCATTTTTTAATTCGGCAACCAGTTGATTTGTCCCCACGTCAACCGCAATCACACGCGTCGCGCCACGCGCCAGCAACACCGACGTGAATCCGCCCGTACTGGCCCCAATGTCCAAACACACGCACCCCGCGGGATTGACGCCAAACACATCCAACGCGCGTTCCAGTTTCAAACTGCCGCGACCAACGGAATAGGGCAATTCGCCCCCAGCCAACACATCTGTGTCGGAAACGGCCTGACTGGTTTTTGTCGCCACCACGCCATTTACCGTGACCAGCCCACCATGAATTGCCGCCGCCGCGCGTGCGCGTGTCGGGTAAATATTTTGCGAAACCAGTGCAACATCTAATCTCATACAATGAATTGTATATAAAAAACCCAGAAAATCAATACGGTTCATCAAATAATCCAAATGGGAAATACGTGCGTGAATTTGCTGAAAACCATCTGCAAAACGATACGTATTTTAACAGCGGAATCTTGTTGATTAACTTAAAAAAATATGGCAAAAAACCAACAATTATTACTGGATATTAAAGTTCCACTAAAATACCCAGACCAAGATATTTTGAACGTCGGCCTGCACAAACAAAATTATTACCAATACGTTCCACACGATATATACACAATGTCCTATAAACACTGTACGGCATTGAACTTCTATCCAGATGAATTTGTTGCTGACGAACAAAAACATTTTCGCAAACAGAAACAATCAACCCGCACAAACATTCCGTTTTTACACATCCAAAACAACACTATACGACTGTTTGGCATAAAAATCATCGGTTTTTAAGCCCAAAACCACATGAAACCCGCAGAAATCCGCCTTTTTTCAACTTTTTTGCGCACAGAATAGGGCACGTTTGCCAATTTTTAACATATAAAACCAATATCCCTACACCCATACCATACAAAAAACAAAATAATTTTATCAATGTAATAACAGATAAATAAAATTATATCTTGATAAACTATTTTAACACGTGCGTTCCACGCCAACCAAACAGACACATACCACAAACACGATATAAAAACACACACCAGAACACAAACCGTTTCACAAATTCCAACACAAAACGCCATCGACAAACAACCACCAACATATCTAACTATGACACAGGCGCGCCAACGAAAACAAGCACAGCGCAGTTTGAGTTGTAGCGCGTCCGAATATAACAAATCTATTTGTTATATCGGAAAGTATACGTGTCAGAACATATTACGTTATACAGGCGCGCCAACGAAAACAAGCACAGCGCAGTTTGAGTTGCAGCGCGTCCGAATATAACAAATTCATTTGTTATATCGGAAAGTATACATAATATACATTATGCGCCTTTTCGGAAGAAAAAAATTAGAGACTCTTCTTCCGCCTCCGGGCGATGTTCATATCTCTGATATCCATCATAGCACGAACGATGTCTGGCGTCAAGTCCTGATGCGGTTGTTCAAAATTATACCATGACCGTTCTTCTTCAAATCTTTTCCAGATTTGCTGATACCGACGCCGCCAATTACGTGGAACGCTGAACTTTCGGCCATTATACTGAACCTTACCTGTCTTGGACATTGACAATATTTCATCCGGCGATAAACCGTCCGGTAAATTACACGAACTGCGGCCAAACGGTGGACGCTTACCTGAATCTGGACAATAACCTTTCTTATTGACGTAACCAGATACGTATTTCATGGACTGTGGCGACAGTGTGCCATCACTCACAAATCCATTTTTCCACGCTTTACGCAGTAAATCCAACGGATAACGATAATTATAAAACAAAACATGCCAATGCTCACGGCCTGATTTTTCACCATACTCACCTGCGACAAACATTTTTACATCTGGTGTGCCGTCCAGACGGCGCAATTTCTTCATAAATCCGGCAAAATCCGGATAATAAAGACCATTTGTTAAATGCTCATCGTCATACGTCAAGGTCACAAACTGACCTTTCTTACGATACTCATGAGCGGCGAATATAGATACTATCATTTTTTCGTTCACCAATCGCAGCTTACACGCGCGACATTTGCCACATGGAAATTTACCATTCGGTGACTCGCAAAACATCTTGAACTCCTTGCTCTGCTTGATGTGTGTCAGTTGGTCGTTATATATCAAGTAATGTATAACGACCAACGCTCGGCCAAAGCCTCGCCATTTTCGCTTACCGCGCGCCCATGCTCTGACCGGCGGCGCGCTCCTCGCGTTCATGGCGCGACATTGGCTCGCGCCTGCCGCTGCGCGGATCATGCCGAGGCCTCGGCCTCGGACCTTGCGCTATTTGCAGCGGGCGCATACTGTTCATTCGCAATGCTGCGCCGCTCATTCACGACGTGCGCCCTGCTTTCTGCGCTGCGCTAATCGGCCTGCGGCCTCGGCAAGCTCCGCTTGCTGCATTGCTGCAATATCTAAGCCGAAATCCGTACGGTCTTCGTATTCGTAAACATCGTCATCAAAATCGGTAATCTTTTCGTCCTCAATTTCGTCCATCACCTCTTCATCCAACTTCATAATCGTTAAATAAAGGTCCTCAGGATGATTTACTGGAGCCCGTGGGTCACATATATCCATCTCGGGCAAAAACTCGTTACAGCCCGATTTTTTCGGGCCAAATGGGTATATAAATTTACTCTTCTCGTATTTGTTTGACATTTTATCTCCTTTCTGTTATCTTTCAGGATATGAAAGCAGGATTTTATGAACTTTTAATAATCGCAACAGCAATCGCTGCAATTATTTTCATCAGTAGCGTAATTCTTCGGGTATTCGCGACATTGGGTAAAATTCTTCGCGATGAGTAACATCGCCATCACGTAACATACGTAACGTACTCTTAATAGAACGCAACAATTGACCATCTGCGTCATAAGAACCACCACGAATTTTTCCGCCAAGCTCATACTCTTTATCCATAGCTTCAGCTGTAACTTTACGCGCTTGAACTTTAGTCATACCATTTTCAACCAATATCTTCTCAGCCTGACGGCGCAATAAAACATTTTGCGCGGCCAGATTTTTATTCTGTTCCGTCAAATTCCGAGCTGTTTCATTGGCGACACTGGTTTCTGCCTTAGTCTTACTCACATCAGCACGCGCTTTCTGTATGCCAATAATATCAATCGGCGTAATCTCTGGCGCACGCATCGTGGCAGCTGCACCAGTCGGCGTTGACGCACCATTCGCACCTGCGGCAAGCAGCCGGTTAAAACCGGCTGCCTCCAAGTCTTTGGCGTGGCGCTGCACTGCTGTATTGCTCATACGCTCCTGAAAAGCCATTTGCTCTCGCGTAAGCTGTTTATTCAGATTATTAGTATCGCGCTGCGAAAACCAATTCAAAACGCTTGACGCGCCATTTATAGCAGTTTGTAACCAATCCATGACTCACTCCTTACACATACTTGATACCAGGCTGTGGATTCGTCTGGAACACACGACGCGCACGAATCTCAAATCCAATTGACAACTGAATCTGGTCTTCGTCTTTAACCGCAAACGAACGGTCGGTCGGCTGTTCATAACGCCATTTCGCAGACAATACCGGCTCTGATTTATACATACGCGCCATCGTCCAATGCAGGAACGTATCTTTCATATGGCCACGCAATACCGACGGTATAGATGACAATTCACTGAACCGTGGAATGTAACCAAACGGGTCATCCGGATTCGCTGAATTCGGGAATATTTCACGACGCAACAACGCCTGATCACCGATATTCTGGAACGTAGGATTCGGAATATCCCAACGATTGAAACGCAGCAGATATTTCGGAGTAATGTTCTGGAACTGTGATCGTGGCATAACGTGCATGATCGTGATTATGAAACCATGTTCAATAACCTTGATATGCAACGGACGGTTTACACCACCGGTGATACCATGACCTGCCAGGTTACCCTGTGGCGATGTATCGGATGTCTGTGATGTCTGCATAACTTCACTGAACACAACCGGCAAACGCCATGAACCATGGAATATAGGACGCTGTACACGGCCATCCGGGATACGGACACCGAACATACGTAACGTATATTCAACTGCACGCGCTCCACAATCCTGCAAGATTTCACCAAAACGCTGCATTCTGGCAGCCAAACGGAAAGCCAAAATATTGGCGGCCGTGGCAGATTCCAAATTGGTAGAAACACCTGACAAATCAGCAACCTGCTGAGATTGTTTAAACGAACAATCGGATGTCAACGTATCAATAGGATACGCCTGATCACCCCAATAAGAACCAACAACAGCAGAATTTTGGGTAACAGCTATACGCAATTCTGTAACCAAAATCTGACCAGTGTCACCAAGTTTAGTCATACCAGAACCATAAACAGCACCTTTATTCACCTGACCAACATAATGATAACCAGATACAGCATCTGGAGACGTAGTAACAGTCCAAGAATTTTTATTAGATGCATCAACATCACCATCACGCAACCAATAATACTTAGTATCACCGTTATACGTACATGACATCGGTAAAGTAATCAACGGAGCAGTACCAGGTTGCATTGTAGCACTGCCAGAAATTGGCAAAGAAGCAACTGGACCACGCTGTGTATTGGACAACGCACGGCCAAAGTAATCTCTGGACCACGCTTTCGGAAACACACCAGCTTTACCCAAGCTGTAACCGAGTTTATTACCGGCAACGTCTTCAAATTCATACGTACCGTCCAAAAATTCCTGATATTTCGTAAAATCAAACTTTTTCACAAAATTCGGGTCACGGTAATTTTCCTGAATAATCAGCATGTACGCCAAAACCGGCCAAGCATTAAGCTTCTGACCAGCTGCAACAATCACTTTCTGACCGGTATCAGGGTCTATAAAATTGGTTGGATATCCCAACCAATCGGCCAAACCACCGGGGTCATAACCGGTTTCAGGGATAGTAATAGTGGGCGCTGGGATATTCAACGTACCATCATCACCACCGGTCAAATAATCGTCCCAATTGATACCAATCTTATCGCACAATTGACGCAAAGACACGGAATACGTGTCCAAGCCGACAAAGACATCGGCCATAGTTGGTGCGACCTGTGGTAAAAAACGGGTTAAATTTTTCGCAGAAATACGAAAAGTATCACCTGGAAAAACCTCAACGACATCAGATGGGTAACATAAACCCATATTGACCGTAGCCGTCACATTATGTGACAAATTACGCGCATAACGTTTCATGTGCGTCCTCCTTAATTTCTTTAATCATTCGGTACAAATCCTGAATGGTGCAGAATTCAGATGTATGAAAAACGGTATAAACAATACCGGCATATTTAACGTGCAGATGATGCACCGGTGTTTTCTTCATGATTACATTCCTTATGTAGTGGGGGATTAACCAAATCACGGACAGAATAGACAACGCCTTCTATCAACGGGATTATCACTGTGGCGTTTTTCAAAACGCATAAAACAGCCTTCAAAAATTTATTCATCGCAAAATACCTCCGCGTTTATTAAATGGCGTAGAATACGACACACGGCGGCGGCGACGAGAATAAAACGCTTTATAAGAACGAGGTTTTTTGCCGTAAATAACACGCGAACGGCGGCGCTTACGATATGCCATGCTTTCCTCCTATAGTTGTACCGGAGGAGCAGCGCATAATGCGGATTATATTCAGTAAACTCAACATAATACCAGGTTACATTATGCGCCTTTGCGTAACACCAATAAGGGGTTGCGCCCCGCCGTTTGCGCGCACAAAATAAAAAACAGAAAAAAGCCCCACACCACAACACTCAACCAAATAAAAACAACAAAAAAATTCAACGCCACTATTCAAACTAAAAACAAAATGTTAAAAATTATTTTTAATAAAATAAATCAACGCTGATACCACGCCCAATATCATATTGACATCGCACCTAAATTTACCCACCAGAACCCCATTTTGACGCACAACGCCCCGCCCGCACTCATTCAAATTTTCACATAAAAAAGCAGGATTTTTGCCCTGCTTTTTTGTTAAACTGCTTTATTACAAATATTTTTTAACGTTTTGTAATCTTTTTAATTTTTGCAACCGACGCCGTCGCAACGTTTGTCAGGTTTTTCAGTCCCTTTTTCAGGTCACTTTCCTGATCTGGCGCAGCCGCAATCGGCTTTACCGCCGAACAACAATTCGGACACTTTGTCGCCGCAACATTGATTGTCGACATACAATACGGACACGCACGCGTTGTTGATGCTTTTTTATCACGCACCTTGCCCACCGCACGAACAATCAAAAATACCGCAAACATTGTAATCAAGAAACTGACGATAGAATTCAAGAACAAGCCAATGTTCATTGTCGTTGCACCGGCCGCTTGTGCCGCTGCAACCGTTGGGTAATGCACGCCCGCTTCGCCGCCAGCCAATACTACAAACAACTGAGAAAAATCAACACCCCCAATCAACAGCCCTATTGGCGGCATAATAATATCTTTGACCAATGAATTTACGACACTGGTCATGACACCACCGACGATAATACCGACCGCCATGTCAATTGCACTGCCGCGTTCGATAAAAGCACGAAAATCCGCCAAAAATTTACTTTTTATCATCATTTTGTCCTTTTATTTTGTCGTTATATTTTTCTATTGCACAAACAACCTTGCCCAGTGTTTTCCGCAAACTTTCGTCGCGGGTTTCGACCGTTATATCAGCCAAGGCGTACGTAGAATACCGTTCTTTAATCAACTGTGCCAAAATTTTATGACTGTCGGCATGTAATAATTGTGGACGCGTGTCGCGAAAATTAGTCCTTTTTACAAGCAGTTCCAAATCTGCCTTTAACCAAATTGTTAACGCCCTGCCCGCCATCATTTCACGCACCGCAGGGGTGATAAATGCCCCCTCGCCAGTGGAAATAACCTTGACCACCGGCGGTGTATCCATCAGGCGCGCAATCACACGCTGTTCAACACGGCGAAATTCATCCTCGCCATACATGGAAAATATATCAACCACGCTGCAACCAGCCGCGTTTTCTATTTCTTTGTCAGAATCAACAAACGGCACGCCCAGTTTTCGCGCCAGCGCGCGCCCAACACTGGTCTTGCCCGCCCCCATCAAGCCAACCATCACAATCGGCTTGTCCAAATTCGGTTTTATTTTTTCATTCATGCAAAAAATCATAATAAAAAAGGTCGCCCCCGACAATAAAAAATTCAAAACACGCAAAAATATGGTATAATAGACGCATAAAACAAAAGAGAGAGAATATGAAAGCAATATCTTTGTTTGCGTTATCGATTTTTGCATCGGCATACGCCGCATCTGCGCACGCCGCACCGGCAACCGTATATGCGAACAGCATATCGGCCCATAACATCGCCGCGATGCAACACACAATTATGAATAATGCCACACGTTCTTTCAGCGGTACGATGGCGGCGGCATTGGGGTCACGCGGCGAATTACCAGACGTAAAACAATCCCCCGCCCCACAGAAAAATTCTATTGATGAATATGGCCGCATGCCAGAATATGGCACAATGCCACTGTATGGCGAATATGGCGATGATGGTTCGGTATTTGGTCGTAGTGGTGGCGACATGGGTTCGCGCCCAACAATCAACGGCATGTGGCTGAATTGGCAGCATGTTGGCGACGACGCAAAATTCGGCCACATGGACACGCTGGATTCTGATTACAACGTAATTATGTTTGGCCTGTCTGGTGGTGATGCCCAGTTTGGCAATGGCATAACTGATTGGGGTATGTTTGGTGGATATGCCGGCGGAACACAGACGAACAACACACTGGACATTACCGAAAATGGCGGATACGTTGGGTTCTATAACGGCTATGCATGGGGCGGATTAAACATTTCGCTGATTGCAAATGCTGGCGCAATGTACAACAGCGCGGAATTTGACACTGGCACGGACGAATATGCAAACATGTGGGTTGGTGGCGCAATAAACGCGGCGTACAACATCGCACTGGATGCAACGTTTACATTACAGCCAAACGTCTATGCTGGTTATACATGGATAAAGTCCGCAAACTATACATCAACCGACGGCGCACATATTGCGAATCAAAACTTTAATATGTTCGAGGTTGCCCCCGGCGTCCGCGCAATCAAACAAATCAGTCGCGGCTGGTTTGGGTTCATCGGTGCAAAATACGTGTTTAATTTTGCGCACGGTGGCGACACGGTCGTTGACAACATAAAACTGGACGAATTAGGAATGAACGATTATTCAGAATACGGTCTGGGTATTGAAACATCTGTGGATCGTTTCAATATGTCCATCAATGTTGGACGACGCGACGGCGGCCGTACCGGCTGGACATTTGGAACAAGTTTGAAATATTTGTTCTGATAAAAAACACCGCCATTTGGCGGTGTTTTTTTATTCCATATTTGCCAGACGTTCCAATTGATCCGCCGCAATCAGCGCATCAATCATTTCATCCAGAGCTGCCCCGCCTGCCAAAATATCGTCCAATTTATACAACGTTAATTTGATACGGTGGTCGGTCACGCGTTGTTCTGGAAAATTATATGTTCTGATTTTTTCACTGCGGTCACCACTGCCCACCATAGTTTTACGTGCGGCATTGCTGGCCCCTTGTTGTTCGGCGCGCTGTTTTTCATACAGTTTCGAACGCAAGACCGCCATAGCTGACGCCTTGTTTTGAAACTGGCTGCGTTCATTCTGGCACGTGACAACAATCCCCGTTGGAAAATGAGTAATACGTATCGCACTGTCGGTTTTATTAACGTGCTGGCCACCTGCCCCAGACGCACGGAATACATCAATGCGAATATCTTTGTCATCAATTACAACGTCGATATCTTTGGCCTCTGGCATAACGGCAACAGACGCAGCGCTGGTATGAATACGACCGCCGGCCTCGGTTTCAGGTACGCGTTGCACGCGATGGATTCCCGATTCGAATTTCATACGCGCATACGCACCAACGCCATCAATTTTGAATACAATTTCTTTGTACCCACGCAAGGATGTTGCGTTTTCTTCGATAACCTCTACCTGCCAGCCGTGACGCAACGCGTATGATTTATATTGATTATACAAATCACCCGCAAACAGCGCAGATTCTTCGCCACCAACGCCCGCACGAATTTCCATAATCACGCTGTTGTCATCGGCATCGTCGCGCGGCAATAATGCAATCTGCAATTTCTTTTCAATTTCAGGCAACGCATGATTCAGTTCCGCCAACTGTTCAACCGCAATTGAACGCAATTCTGGGTCATGTTGCATTTCTGTCGCATCAGCAATGCCAGTCGTCGTCTGAAAATATTCATTTATCAACGGCAATATTTCAGATATGCGCGAATACTCTTTGGACAACTTGGTCAGTTCATCACCCGACACATTGCCAGAATTCATTTGCGCTTCTATTTCCGACGCACGTGTTTGTATGTCTTTTAATTTTTGCTCTATTATCATAAAGTTATACCATTATCTTAATAATTTAATTACACTCGACAAATCCAACGTTTGTTGTTGGCCCGACTGCATATCTTTGACCGCCAGCGTGTTTGATTCGCGTTCGCTGTCGCCAATAATTATGCTGTAATCGGCACGAATTTTGTCGGCGTATTCAATCTGATTTTTGAATTTTTTGTCCGTATCCAAATATGACACAGATGCAATTTCATTATCACGCAACGCATTCAATACAGACGATGCATACGCAACATTATTTGCGCCCATCACCAAAATCGCGGCACGAATTGGCGACGAAAAGCGTGTCAGATCAATTTGACCAGATTCCAACAACGCCACAAATATGCGCGAGAACCCAATCGCAGCACCAACGCCGATGATTTTCGTCTTGGAAAATTTACCCGCCAAATCAGCATAGCGACCACCGCCCGCGGCCGTACCCAGTTCTGGATGTTCAATCAATTTGAATTCAAACACCAAACCAGTATAGTACGCCAATCCGCGCGCAATCGACAAATCGATTTCAGCATTATCAACACCCATATCACGCAATGTCGCCGTAAAGTTGGTCAGTTCAGCAATCGCCGCATCCAATGCATCTGTGCGACCGGCAAATTCGGTGTATCCACGCGCGAATACAGATTTGATTTCGTCTTCTTTGCGTGCGTCCGCCAATGCATCACGCAAACCGGCGGCAAATTCGTCATCGCCCATGGCGTCTTTTTTATCAATCAATACGAATACTGATTTTTTCTGGGCATCCGACAATTCCAAATAAGAAAACATTGCGTCCCAGAATGGACGTGACCCAACCAGCACGCGCGCCGGCCCAATAAACTCGGACACAGATTTCAACGCGCGACTGATAACAGAAATTATTTCCGCATCGTAATTCGTGGACAGTGTATTGATACCCATGATGTCCATATCCATCTGGTAAAATTCGCGATAACGCCCTTTTTGTGCGCGTTCCCCACGATAACGTTTTGAAAACTGTGATGCACGAAACGGGAACACCAAATCATTCAAGTGTCCTGCAACATAACGCGACAGCCCGACCGTCCCATCATAGCGCAAGCCCATTTTTGTGTCACCCTTTTGAAACAAAAACATCTGTGTTTCAATTTCATCCCAATTATCTTTATCGGTCAGAACCTCGGCCCGTTCGATGGCAGGCAGGTCCAACTGGGAAAATCCCGCCACACGCAACACATCCAGCATACGACGCGCGCATTCATCAAAGCAACGCTGTTGCGCCGGTAATAATTCGATAAAACCCGACAACGGTTTTGTTGGTTTTAATTCCATTTTTTTATTCCTGTGTTTTTTAGTACGAAAAACTGTGACATATCAATGTCAATTATATCATAAAAAATGCAAAACGCTAATATTCGCCCCACAGGGCGTGATGATGTGCAAAAAAGATAACTACGCGTTTAATCATGATGTGATACTAGCCGAAATTTGCGGATTTTCAAGTATTTTCCTCAGAAATATTCATGCAATTCCGCGCCGTGCACTGTCAGCCACCGCTTTGCGCGCCCCACCCCGTCGCCATATAGTTGTGCAACCGTTGCCCAAAATGCCGGCGAATGATTCATATGCACCCTGTGCGCTAATTCATGCATAATAACATACCGCATTACGTCCGTTGGCGCAAACGCCAACCGCCACGAAAAGGAAATTGTACCAGTTGAAGAACAACTGCCCCAACGGCTGGTCGTGTCGCGCACAGCAACGCGCGTTGGCCACAATTCACGTGGCGCGGTTTTTATCATTGCGCGCGCCGCGGACAGAAATTCACCTTTTATAAAATCACGCACGCGACGTTCAAACATATCATCATCGCCACCAACAATCAGCGTGCACGTGCCATCCGCGCACACAATAAATTGATTGGCGTGACGCGACGCATCGTGCACCAGTTTTACACGCCGCCCCAGAAATTCAATTGTATCACCCACACACACATGTGATTTTTCAGGCGCAGTGGCATAAATCCGTTCGACCCACTTTCGTTTTTGTTCCAAGAATCGTAATGCCGACGACGCGGTTGCCAGCCACGGCTTTGTAATATGAATTTCGCGCACGGGTCGCGTTTTTGGACGCAGTGTTATATTGCGCACACCACGCCGCGTATCAATTACAACGGGAATATGTTCACCCCACGATGAAATAAATTCATACTCTGACATTTTCTTTTGGATTATTTTATTTTTTCGGCAATGTCGCGCGCAATCGCATCTACATCAAAGCCCATCGCACGATATACCGCCGCGCCATCGCCCGACAAACCGAATCTGTCAATGCCAACAACCGCATCTGCAAATTCAAACCACGGGGCAGATGCCGCGGCCTCAATCGCGACAACATACCCGCGCAAGATTTTTTGTTTATATTTATCATCTTGGGCGCGAAATTCACTGACACACGGCACACTGACAACCTGAACATCTGGCCCCAACATTTGTGCGACAGAAACCGCCAGTGGCACTTCGCTGCCGGTGGCGAGTAACGTTGCACGCACACGCCGCGCGGTCGCCGGATAGATAACATACCCACCACGTGAAATATCGGCATTGTCCGGTGTTGGAATTTGCTGTATTTTCTGGCGCGACAAAATCAAGCACGACGGACAATTCGTATCAGACACCGCCATACGCCACGCGTACGCAACCTCGGCCCCGTTGCATGGGCGATAAACATTCAGATGCGGTATTAAGCGCAGCGACGGCAACTGTTCAATCGGTTCGTGCGTTGGACCGTCTGGGCCAACACATACACTGTCGTGTGTGAACACATAAATTACTGGCAACCCCGACATCGCCGCGATTCGAATGCAGGGACGTAAATAGTCACTGAATACCAAAAACGTTGAACCATACGGACGCAGCCCAGATGCCGCCAGCCCGTTCATTATCGCACCCATTGCGTGTTCACGCACACCATAATTTATAAAATTGCCGTTAAAATCCGTCGGTGTAATATCGTGGTGCGCAGATGTCTTTGCATTGGTGCTGTGCGATAAATCCGCACTGCCCCCAATCAAGCGCACCCCCGCCGCAATCATAGATTGCAAATAAATTCCCGACAGTTCGCGCGTTGAAATATCTTTGTCGCAATCCAACGTTGGCATATCAGCCACACTGACATCAGGTTGATTCAAAACATATTTTGCATTGGCATTTTTCGCAACTGATTGCCACAGACGTTCGCCCATCGGCGAAATGAATCCTGCAACCAACTTTAACAATTCCGAATCAGATAACGCAAACCCATGTGCCGCCGGCTGTCCCGCCAATGACGACCCGCGCCCAATCACCGTGCGACAACGCACAAATGTCGGCACATCAGACGTTGCCGCCGCACATAATGCCCCATCCAACGCATCAAAATCATCGCCACGTACAGATATCACACGCCAGCCCGCCGCCCGCATACGCGCAGGCACATCAACATCGGTCAACGCCGCGCCATCAATTGTGACATTATTATCGTCCCATAACAGAACCAAGTTGTTTAATTTATAACGTCCTGCAAACGCGATACTTTCGGACGCAACACCTTCGGATAAATCGCCGTCGCCACACAGGCAATAAACCATTTCATCTTTCTGTTGAATTTTGGCCGCCAACGCCATACCGACCGCGTTGCCAACCCCCTGTCCCAGTGGCCCAGTTGTTGCCATTACGCCATCAATGCCGTATTCTGGGTGCCCTGGTAATCCACCAATCGTACGAAAAGATTCCAGTTCACCGATATCATAGCCCGCCAATTTCAACGTGGCGTACAACAAAGCACTGCCATGACCCGCAGACAAGACAAATCTGTCCTGACCGCGCCGCAGGAAATTTGCATAAATTATTGTGATAATATCGGCGGCGTCCAGCACAATTCCCAAATGTCCCGACCGCGCGCGCCGCACCGCGTCCAACGCAAATGCGCGGACACTCTTGGACATTTCTGCTAATTGTTTGGCATTAAATTTCATTTTATGCTATTATATCACAAAACAAGGTTGAATAAAATGTTAAAAATATGGACAGACGGCAGTTGCCTTGGGAATCCTGGCCCAGGCGGTTGGGCATTTGTGGCAACAAACGGACAAAACACCGCTGAACGCAGTGGTGGCGAACGCGACACAACCAATAATCGTATGGAATTGATGGCGGTAATTCGCGCGTTGACCGCTGCACACCGGCACAGCGAAATTGAATTACACACCGACAGTCAATATGTTAAAAACGGCATGCAATCGTGGCTGAAAAATTGGAAGAAAAATAATTGGCATACCGCGAACAAAAAGCCCGTCAAGAATCAGGATTTATGGATGCAACTGGACGCACTGTCGGGTGCAACAAAAATTCATTGGCATTGGGTACGCGGTCACAACGGCGACGAAATGAATGAACGTTGTGATGAATTGGCACGCACCGCCGCCGAAAACTTAAAATAACCCTTATAAAAAACGCCCCATGTGGGCGTTTTCTTAACCATGATAACCGATTGCAACAATGAACATTTCAACGCTGTCCTTGCGCGATGCAGGTGGTTTTATATGATGCACCACATCAAACTTTGACTTTATTTGTTTAATCAGTTCACCAGTTGTACCACCCGTAAAAGATTTAGCAACAAACACGCCACCGTGTTTCAATGCACGCTGCGCAAAATCAAACGCATATTCCAACAATACCATTTGACGCAAATGATCGGTTTTTTTATGCCCAACCGTATTCGGGGCCATATCCGACAATACCACGTCCACCGTGCCATTTTGCGCCGCATCAGTCGGCAAATCTAATTTCTGAACCAGCCAATCCAGCGCAGCATCTGTTGTAAAATCACCCTGATAAAATTCCACACCATTGATTGGCGTAATTTCCAACAAGTCCATTGCAAACACACGCGACCGCGGGTATGTACGCATTACATATTGCGACCACGACCCTGGGGCCGCACCCAAATCGACGACAACCTGACCATTTTTCAGGAAATGAAACCGTTCGTCCATTTCAATCAGTTTGTACGCCGCACGCGCGCGATAACCATCACGATGGGCGCGCGCAACATAAGGGTCAGACGCCTGACGTTGCAGCCACGCGACCGATGATTTATGTGCAGCAATTTTCTTGTTAAGTATTTTCATATTTATAACTTAGCGCATTCTTGCGGCCTTGCGTGCACGCTGACGCATCATTGCATCAATGTACGTTTTCTGGACAGCATTGGCAGCCAAAACAGGATTACCGTACGCTGTGTACAAATGTTCATCATTACCATCAAACACAAACTTGCGCTGGCCATGATGAACATAGTTCACACAAAACGATAATGAACGAATCGAGCCCCCATGACGAACGCCATTTTTATCACACCACATTGGTTCTACGCGACAATCCATATACGAGACACTTTGAATGTCCCAGTTAAAAATTTTCTTCCAATTTATTTTCATTTTTTAATTTCCTTGTTTTTTCATTTTTTCCATGATGGCTTCCATTCCCCCCATACGCTGTACCAACGCCATCTGTTGACGCATTTTTGTATATTGTTTGATGATGTGTTCAACATCGCGCACCGTGCAACCCGCGGTTTCAGCAATGCGCGCCTTGGCATTGGCAAAAACCTTGTCTGGTTCGCTGCGTTCGGCGGGTGTCATTGCTTCCAGAATTTTAATCTGTGCATCAACACTGCCGTCCTTTATCTTTTCTTTCATTGCACTGACTGCGCCCGACATCCCTGGCACCATTTTCAGCAGACCGCTGAAATTGCTCATCTTTTTAATCTGCTTTAATTGTGCCAACATGTCGTTCATGTCAAATTGACCCGACATCATACGCTGGGCGGTTTCTTTCATACCAGATGGGATTTTTTCTTCCATCTGCTTTAATTCTTTTTCGGTTGCCGCAACGTTTTCTGGTGTCGCCGCAGATACATCTACTTTCTTTTTTTTGCCAAACCCAAACATATATTTACTCCTTTGTAGTTTTAATATTGTATTTTACCGTACGCGATTTGTCCAGATACCGTTGCAAATATTTTCCAGTCAGCGATTCGGGCACGGCCGCCACCTGTTCTGGTGTACCAGTGGCAATTACGCGACCACCGCCCGCACCACCAGACGGCCCCAAATCAATAACCCAATCCGCGGTTTTTATTACGTCCAAATTATGTTCAATAACGATAACCGTATTGCCTTGGTCAACCAATTCATGCAACACAGACAACAACATTTTGATATCTTCAAAATGCAATCCCGTTGTCGGTTCATCCAATATATAAATCGTCTGACCCGTGCTGCGTGCCGCCAATTCTTTGGACAATTTGATACGCTGGGCTTCGCCCCCTGACAAATCCAATGAACTCTGTCCTAGTTTAATATAATCCAACCCAACGCGTTTCAGTAATTCCAATTTGCGCGAAATCTGGGGCACATTGATAAACAAATGATACGCTTCGTCCACCGTCATATCTAACACGTCTGCGATGGATTTTCCCTTGTATTTAACCGCCAGTGTTTCTTCGTTATATCGCGCACCGTGGCATTTATCGCACTCAACGTACACATCGGCCAAGAAATTCATTTCAATTTTTATCTGGCCATCACCTTGACAGGCCTCGCACCGACCGCCTTTGACATTGAATGAAAAACGTCCAGACGTATACCCGCGGGCTTTGGCCTCTGGCAAACCGGCAAAGAAATCACGAATATTTGAAAACACACCTGTATACGTTGCAGGGTTACTGCGCGGACTGCGTCCGATTGGCGACTGGTCAATGTCAACAACCTTGTCTATATTTTCCATACCACGAATAATGTCGTGCGCCCCCATTTCAATCTTGGAATTATACAGCGCGCGCATCAATGCAGGGTACAGCGTGTCCAACAACAATGTCGATTTACCAGACCCCGACACGCCCGTCAACGCAATAAATTTACCCAACGGAAATTCCACATCAATATTTTTCAGATTATTTCCACGCGCCCCAACAATGGTGATTGATTTGCCATTGCCACTGCGACGCTTTTTCGGTACTTCGATTTTACGTTTGCCAGTCAGATATTGCGCCGTCAGCGATTCTTTGCATTTCATCACCTGTGCTGGCGTGCCAGCGGCAACAACATTACCACCATTGACACCCGCCCCACGACCAATATCAACCAAATAATCTGCCGCACGCATTGCATCTTCGTCATGTTCAACAACAATTACTGTGTTGTCTTTGTCGCGCAGCATCTTTAACGTTTCCAAGAGTTTATCATTGTCACTTTGGTGCAAACCAATTGACGGTTCGTCCAATACATACAACACGCCAGACAGCCCACTGCCAATCTGGGACGCTAAACGAATACGCTGCGCCTCGCCACCGGACAATGTCCCCGCCATACGCGACAGCGTCAAATACCCCAAACCAACATTTTGCAAAAATTGCAGACGTGACGTAATTTCGCGCAAGATAACGCGCGCAATATCATTTTCTTTTTGCGTTAAATGATTTGGTAAATCTGTGAACCACGCCAGTGAATCATCCACTGCCAAATCGCATGCGTCCATAATATCAAATCCATTGATTTTGACACACAACGCCTGAATATTCAGACGTTTACCGTGACACATTGGGCATGGTTTTTCTGATTGATATTTTGCCAGTTCCGCCCGCATTGCCTCTGATTCCGATTCGCGCCAACGACGCTCTATATTCGGAATGACGCCCTCGTACGGTTTTTCATAAACAAAACCATTCCAGTTGATTTTTATTGGTTCGTCACCACTGCCGTACAGAATCAAATTCTTTTGTTCCGCGGTCAATGTGTGCCACGGCTTGGACAATGGAATCTTGTATTTTTTATGCAATGCGTCCAACAGATGGTCAAACTGGCTCAGCATTCCACCACGTGACCACGGCGCGATTGCACCATCCAGAATCGATTTAGATGGGTCAGGAATCACCAAATCGGGCGACATATTCAACTGTACGCCCAAACCATCGCACGACGGACATGCGCCCAATGGCGCATTAAATGAAAACAAACGTGGTTCAATTTTCGGTACGGTAAAACCACTGACCGGACATGCATAGTTCTGGGAATACAATGTATCTTCGTTTGTGTCCAAACGACGCACTAAAACCGACCCAGGGACAAGGCGCAACGCCCCTTCGAACGACGCATACATACGACTGCGAAATTCGTCCACATCACCGCTGTCGGCGTCCGCCACTGGCATGGACAAACGATCAACAATTACAAATATATTATGTTTTTTATTCTTGTCCAACGCTGGCACAGACGACAAATCATACAATTCGCCATCAACAATGGCGCGCTGATATCCCTGCTTTATCAAGAATGCTATTTCTTTCTTGTATTCGCCTTTGCGCTCGCGCACCAATGGGGCCATGATGTAAATTCGCGTGCCGGCGGGAATTTTCATCGTCCAATCGACCATTTCGGCAATCGTCTGGGATTTAATGGGCAAACCCGTCACCGGCGAATGCGGCACACCAATGCGTGCCCACAATAAACGCAGGTAATCGTAAATTTCAGTCACCGTACCAACGGTCGAGCGTGGATTTTTCGACGTTGTTTTCTGTTCAATGGAAATCGCGGGTGCCAACCCTTCTATCAAATCAACATCGGGCTTTTTCTGCATATCCAAGAATTGACGCGCATACGACGACAGCGATTCAACGTAACGACGCTGTCCTTCGGCATAAATGGTGTTGAACGCCAGCGACGATTTTCCTGAACCAGATACGCCAGTAAAGACCACCAATTTATTTTTTGGTATGTCCAGATTGATATTTTTAAGATTATTTTCGCGCGCACCGCGAATTTTAATTATTCCACTCATAACGATAAATATAGAAAAAATATTGTGTTTTTCAATACAAAGGGCGAAATTTCTTTCGCCCTTGGGATTTGTTCTTATTCGGCTGTTGCCATCAGTTTTTCAGGACTTAAAACAATTCCACTTTTACGGGCATGATTTGCACCAACCTTTGGCGCCAGTTTGCCATTTACCCAAATATCAATTCCACCAGCATTACCAAATGTCGCAGTGTATTTGCCACCCGCAGGAACATAATAAACGTCCCCAGGCAACAAAACACGGCTCAATTCTGTGCGCCCACGGGCATCTTTGACCTCTACCCATGCACCAGTTTCATTGGCATCGCGATTCGCCTGCAAAATAACATTGGCCTTGGCGCGATTATCCGTACCAAATCGTTCACGCACAGCGACAGTATATGCAGGCTCTGTATTAACTGCGACAACTGGCGCATCCGTGACAACAGGCGTTTCAACGTCATTTGTCCCTGAACCCGCCAAAACCGCAATCAATATTATCAACAGCACCAACGCCACAGCACCCGCTGTGAACCATTTCCAATGCGTACGAACATATGCCCACAAAACCGCAAACTTTTCACGCAACGATGCGCGTTCTGGCTCTGTTTGTTCACACGCCGCAACCACAGGGGCATCGCCCTTGTCTTCTTTGTCAGCAGAAATCTGGCATTCATTTGACAGCCCCATTTCGTGCTTTAATTTGTTCACGATTTCGTCTGGATTTAACCCCAATTCCATCGCGTAATTACGCGCAAAACCCAAAATATAGACGGGTTCTGGAATCGCACTGTAATTACCATCTTCCAGTGCCTGCAAAAATTCCTCACGAATGCACAACTGTTTAGAAATAGTCGGTATTTCACGTTTGCGACGACCAGTTGTACGCGCGTTGCGCAGTATTTCACCAACCGTCAATTCAACCTGAACATCTGTGTTATTTTCATTCATGTCTGTCATGTTTATTTTTCCCTTGTTACATCCTATCATAAACCTATATTTCGGCAACGCAACCCCAAAATTCGCGAATGGCATCACGCAACGCATCTGCATCCGTTATCTGGTTGACACGAATGCGAAAATCAGACGAATTTGGTCGGCCCGCAGAATACCACGCTGCATGCTTGCGAAACATCGGCACCGCAACCGACGGCCCGTAATATTCAATCGCATATTGCAAGTGACGCAACACAACATCGCCAATATTTTTCGGTGCGCATTCACGCCCTGCTATTTGCCCCAAGACCCATGGCCGCCCCAGTATTGCACGCCCAATCATCACGCCCGCATAGCCCAGTTTTGCCATATCAGCGGCGTCCTGTGCGGTTGCAATATCGCCATTTGCAATAATTGGAATCGGGGCATCTGACACATCTGGGTGCGTCGCCGGCCCGACATATAACTGGGCACGTGTACGCCCATGCAAAGTCGCAAATTTAACACCGCTGTCCGCCGCAATCCGTATCAAATCAGCCCAATCACGATGCTGGTCGTCCCAACCCAAACGTGTTTTCACAGACACGGGAATATTCACCGCCCGCACCACCGCAGACATAATACGCCCCGCCAACGCATGATCACGCATCAGGAACGCACCCGCCCCCGCACGCGTTGCAACCTTTGGCACGGGACACCCCATATTGATATCAATCCACCGCGCGCCCGCATCTTGCAAGATTCGCGCTGCATCAGCCATCAGTGCCACGTCCGCACCAAAAATCTGTGCGCCGACAGCCCCCTCGTCATCATATCTGTCAAAATTACGTGGGCAATTTTTGTGTGCCGCCACCAATGAATGACACGAAATCATTTCCGTCACCAATGGCGCATTTGGTGCAAACGCACGCAAAACCCGACGAAACGGTTTGTCGGTAATTCCCGCCAATGGTGCAGCAAAAATTTGATTATCACTAAACATTTATGATATAATGCCATCTATGAGGGAAAAAATCAAAAATTTCTTTGGATTCATCGGACGCGCTTGGACTGCCAGTTGGCGGGGCAAGGTCGGAATCCTGATGCTGGCGTTTGCGCTGTTTATGTTTGTACGTATATTTTGGGGCACGGTCAATGTCCAGAAATTCATTATGAACATATGGCGTCTGAATACCGAAGAAACACAACTGATGGCAGAACAAGAAAAATTAAACACATTGAATCGCCATATTGATTTATTACAACATTACAGTTCTGATTATGTCGAAGAATTGGGGTTAAAATATTTGAATGTTGGCGACCCTAAATTCAAAATTTTGAAAATATAAAAAATCCCACTGGTGTGGGATTTTTTATATCAGTTTAACCAAACAATCGCTATATTCAAATATGCTGCAAAACTTATCCACAGAATATACGGCCAAATCAAATACGATGCCCACTTGGAAAACGGACGAAACGCACGCATCATCATTACAGATGCAACAATCAGCGCAATCAATACCACCAATGCCCACCCTGTCATATGCGCGCCAAAGAACGTATATGACCACAACGCATTTAACACCATCTGAATCAAGAACAACAAATACGCCCGCGTTTTAGACAAACGTGTTTGTTCATTACGCATAACCAAAAACAAGGCAATCCCCAACAGCGCATACAGCGTTGTCCACGCAACACCGAACACCCAACCATCGGGTGTCACAATGGACTTGTTTAGCATATTGTACCACATATCAGACGGCCCATTTGGCGAATATATATTACCAATCGCCCCAGGAATAAAAGAAACGATAATCGCAAATATAAATTGAAAAACGCGGCGCATATGTGCTCTCCTTTGAACTCTGTACATGCACATTATACGCGTGGCACGCAGCAACCGCCACAGGAACAAATTCTATTTTCGCACCATACGCGCATGGATTTTCATAAACACGCGCACCAATGGTTTCGTAATTTCTGGCAAATGATAGAAATACATCAACACCTGTCCAACATTACGCGCCACAATATTTGCATCCATCGGCGCAAAGACATCACCTATATACCAACGCTTGGCCCATAAAAATTCAATCAAAGCTAATTCGCGAATATGTTTACGTGATACGCGCACACCGGTCAACTTTTGATACTCGCGCAAGAATTGATTATACAAACGTTTGTTGCGCGACAACGAAAACAACACTAAATCACGCCCGCGTTCATAAATACCACAATTACAAAACTTATCTTGGCGCGCCCTGCAGGATTGGCTGACGCCGCCCTTGCAAAATCGCCTGTCGGCGACCGGCGCGTTTCCACCTTTTTGCTGCGGGTCGAACCGCTCCCCGTCGCAGGTTCGAATCTAAGTTCCCCACAACGTGCAATTCCTGTAACTGCGCTACTTATCTTGGCGCGCCCTGCAGGATTCGAACCTGCGACCTGCGGATTAGAAATCCGATGCTCTATCCAGCTGGGCTAAGGGCGCACAGCCCATATTCTATACTATCTTTCGGCAAATTTCAAGTTTTGCATAAATTACAAAAAAACACCGCCCAAACGGGCGGTGTTTTATTCATAGTTTTATTAACCAATCACATTACGTTTCAGTTTCAGCAATTCTATGTACATATAGATGTCTGATGCTGCATACAGCAACAACGTTATGGCCAGATAATACACAATCGCAATTGGTGCCGCCAATGGCCAGAACAACAATGCCACCGCCAACGCGACCAGCGCAACTGCGATAATCAAATCAATTACCCAATGACCAAAACGGGCACGCGCCATATTGATTGCGAACACCAGCGCACGCAGTGCCTTGAACAAAAACAGCACCACAAAAATAAATGTCAGCCCGATAATCGACCCCGTTGGATACACACAGAACACAATACCCAAAACAATGTTTACCAGACCAAATATCACATCAATCCAGCCGCCACCGACATTGCGTGATACAATAAATCCAGAAATTGCGCGGTACAGACCAAACAACACCAATCCAACCCCGATAATAAATGTCAAAGCATTCAAAATCGCAACTGGTTTAATAAACATCCAAATCGCCGCGATACCAAACAGCAACCCTTCGCACACCAACAATGGCGCAGATTTATTATACATACGTTCAACCGCAGCCGCGATTGGATCAGACGGCGCACGTTTTACACGTGACGCACGCACGCGTTTTGGTGCGGATTTTTTAGCAGATTCTTTTTTTGGCATAATTAAACTCCCTTTCCTGTTTATGACGTGATTATAGTACTTTTGAATAAAATTTTCAAGTGCATCACGCTCGGAACAGTAGGCAAATTTTCATAAATGCGGCGCGCCCACATAATACAATAAAAAACGCGCCAGTGGCGCGTTTTTATTAAATCTTTACCCTTAGAATGGAATTTCATCATCCAACGGTGTTGTCTGAACTTCTTCGCGCTGTGCGGCCGCCGGTGCGGACGTATCGCCACCCACGTTCTGGGAATCCAAACTCTTGGCACCCGACAGAATAACCATTTGTCCTGCGAACGGATTCAAAACCACTTCGGTTGTGAACACATCTGCACCCTGCTGATTCTGCCATTTGCGGGTACGCAAAGAACCCTCCAAATACAGTTTTGTGCCCTTTTGCAACATGCGTTCTGCAACCTCTGCCAAATTTGGATTAAAGATTACAACGCGATGCCATTCGGTTTGTTCCTTTTGTTCACCAGTTGCACGGTCACGCCATCTGTCAGATGTCGCCAACGAGAAAGAGACAACCTTTTGTCCACTTTGCATTGTGCGCACCTGTGGTTCTTGACCAACATTACCAACCAATATCACTTTATTGATGCTGCCTGCCATATTCACTTCCTTTGTTTTACTTATATACTAAATGAGAGCAATTATATGTCGAAAAAGCAAGTAAAAATAACAATTCTTGACTTTTTGCCATAAAATGCGTATAATAAGTGGGTCAAAAGACAAATTGGGTCGCGGATTCCCGCATTCAGCCCACCCCCACAAAAGGATTTATTTTATGCACGTAAATGAATTAAAGGCGAAATCGCCACAGCAACTGCTGAAAATGGCAGAAGATATGGGTATTGAAAATCCATCACAGTTAAATGTGCAGCAACTGCGCTTTGCCGTGATGCGTGTTTTTGCCGCCGACAACAAAATTACATTGATTGGTGATGGCGTTTTGGAACGCATGCAGGACGGGTTTGGGTTCTTGCGCGCGCCCGAGAGCAACTATCTGGCCGGCCCAGATGACCTGTATGTGTCGCCAAATTTGATTAAAAAGTACGGTCTGAAAACTGGCGATTATATCGAGGGTCAAATCCAAGCCCCCCAGAATGAATCTGAACGCTATTTCGCATTGGAAACGATTGAACGCGTCAATGGCGACACGCCCGACAAATTACGTCACCGTGTGTCGTTTGATGATATGACGCCACTGTATCCTGATGAAATGTTACGTATGGAAGTGCCCGATGACAAAGACAAGGGCCGCAACCTGTCCGCGCGCGTGATTGATTTAATTTCCCCAACGGGCAAAGGACAACGCAGTTTGATTGTTGCGCCACCACGTACTGGTAAAACCGTTATGCTGCAAAACATTGCGCATTCCATCGCAACAAATTACCCAGATGTAAAACTGATTGTTTTGCTGATTGACGAACGTCCCGAAGAAGTTACTGACATGCAACGCAGCGTCAAGGGCGAGGTTATTTCATCCACATTTGATGAACCAGCCGCACGTCACATTCAGGTTGCCGAAATGGTTATTGAAAAGGCAAAACGCTTGGTAGAAGCCGGTCAAGACGTCGTAATCTTGCTGGATTCCATCACACGTTTGGGCCGCGCATACAACACCTGTGTTCCATCCAGTGGCAAGGTTTTGACCGGTGGTGTTGATGCATACGCATTGCAACGTCCAAAGCGTTTCTTTGGTGCCGCCCGTAATATCGAAGGTGGCGGTTCGCTGACCATCATTGCAACTGCGCTGGTGGATACGGGTTCAAAAATGGACGAAGTTATTTTTGAAGAGTTCAAGGGAACCGGAAACAGCGAAGTTATCTTGGACAGAAAACTGTCCGACAAACGCGTGTATCCAGCAATCGACATCACGAAATCTGGCACACGCAAAGAAGACCTGTTGGTGGGCAAAGAAACATTGTCAAAAATGTACGTCTTGCGCCGCATAATCAACCCAATGGGTACGTTGGAGGCCATGGAATTCTTGCTGGACAAATTACGTTTGACCAAAACAAACGAAGATTTCTTTAATTCCATGAATCAATAACATAAACGCGCCAATGGCGCGTTTTTTTTGGAAACAACCCGATGAAAATATATCTGATTGCGACGATGGCCGCATTTATTTTATTTGCATTTGCCGCCGGGACGCGTATCGGCACACTGCGATGCGAAAGAAATACGGCACGTACCACCACAACGCAACAAACACAAATTATTCAACACCAGGTAAAGATAAATGAGAAAACTATGCATACTGGCATGCGCGATATTCGTCGCGTCTTGCGCGAAAAATACACCATTGCCGAATAACACGTGCGTGCCATGCATACCGATATACGGACGCGCAAACGATTGGGGCCAAATCAGTGATGATTTGGCCCGCAATATTTATCAACATAATTTGATGTGCGAAAAATCAGTCCGCTAGTGCAATACCAACCAATTCACGAACGATATCTGCACTCTGCACATCACCATCGCGTGGGGCATATTCCACAAATTCAAAACTGTGCGCATCAGGTGCAAACGCGTGCGTCAACTGGCGCGCCGCAGACAGTGAAATGCCATTTGGTTCTGGAACCAATACAGACGCAAATGTATTTGGGTCAATCGCATCAAAATCAAACGATACCACATACGGGCGATCATCAATCTGGCGGAAAATTTCACCCACCACGCGGTCAATCTTTTCTGGCGTGTCTAAATCCAATGGCGTACGCATAAAGATATTATTCTGGTGCACAAAATCTATTTCTGCAGGTTCGTACGAACGGGACGCCAAATAGAACATATTTTCTGGGCGCAATGCCGGCACACGTGTCTGTAACCCCAACCAGCGTTCGTCCCCATCGCCCGCCAATGCGCGGACATTCGCGCCGTGTGGCGCGCCCGATGCCTGTGTGCGCGACGATTCCGGTGTATGCGCGTCCAAATGCGCGTCAATGTAAATCAGGCACAAATCGTCTGGTATCAATTTGTCCGCCAATGCGGCAAAGTGTCCAAAGTTCACCGAATGATCACCCCCAATCATCACGTGTGGCGCGTCGGGCGTTGCCGCATAAATTTTTTTCTGAATCAACAGATTTTCACCAAAGCGATCGCGTGCCCACAAATCTGCATCGTATGGGTCGGCCGTAACCATTGTCCATTTTGCATCAGGGTACATTTTCTGCACCGCCGCAGGGGCCAATGCCGGCCCATCTAAAACAATCTGCGCGGTCGCGCCGCGGCCATATTCTATACCAAACAAAGATTTCATTTATATGTTCCTATTATACTTTCTGCTGCATTTTTCAGTTTTTGTAACGACTTTTCATAAGACGCACAATCACGTGCAATATCAGACCGATATATATCACGCAGATTTGCCGCCATGTAAAAACAGCCCTGCAAATGCTGCATGCAATAATCATGCCCCGTTACAAACGCGTTTTGACCACGGGCGCGGCTTTCCAAGCTGGCCCAATCAATATTCAATGCATTGTCTAAATTAGTCCACGAATTTTCACCACGGTATTTGCCGACAACACTCATCCAGTATTCGTTCATTTCGGCCTCTGTCCAGCGATTCGTGCCACGCATAGTTAAAATTTTCTTTATCAAACTGTCAATTTCGGGCTGATATTGCGCATCAATCTGGGACAACTTTGCACTGCAATAGCAACGATTGTACGCAGTATTTTCGCGCACACAGTACCCATCCATACATTCACTATAATCCGCCAAGCATCGCGATGCCGTAACATCGGTGTGGCTGCCACTGATGCTGTTTGTAGCGGTATTTTGCGCACTTGATATTGTTTTATCACGCGAAATTGTGCCGTTGCCACGAATATTGCGCGCACGAACGTTACGTCCAGACGCCGTTCCAACCGAACTGCGCGCCGTTGATGTTGCACCACCCGATACACTTGCACCACGCGATGCGCTGCGCGCGACAACACGCCGACTGGTGGTCGCGCCCGTCGTGCTGGCCTTGGTCGCACTGCGCGCGGTGGTGGAACGCGAAACCACGCGACGTGCAGTGGTGGACGTGGCGTTTTCTGTCGGAATTGTACGCACCAGAACATCAATTTGATTTGCGCGCTGGCTGGGGGTTGTACCTGGATTCAGTCCCGTACGCATTGCATTGTTCATATACGGATACATGTTATTGTATGTGTTCGCGCTGACATAGTCCGACGCGCGCGTCGCCGCGCCCGCCGCGCCGACAAAGCACAACACACACAAAATTGGCAAAGAGTGCAATAACTTTAACATATGATATAATGATATAAGTTTTTCCCCCACGCGGGCAAGCATAAAATAAATTTTAATATTTGCATTTGAAAAAAATACTGTTATAATCGTTGTCGTTTCGGGGTGTAGCTCAGTCTGGTAGAGTGCTTGCTTTGGGAGCAAGATGTCGAAGGTTCGAATCCTTTCGCCCCGACCATGAATAAAAAATCGGTATCGTCAGATACCGTTTTTTTATTCATCGATTGAGTGTGTGGGATTCGAACCTTCGGGAAAGAAGGTTCGAACCGCAGGCACAAGGCAGACGGCAGTATGCCGGTTCGCGCCAGCGAATGTGCCAAGGTCGGTGTCAGCCAATCCTTTCGCCCCGACCAGCAATAAAAAACGGTGCTTTATGCACCATTTTTTATTGCTGTTTTGGGCGAATTTGGATTTGATACCTGAACATTACGCAGTAATGTTGGTTCTCATCTTTCCCTCGTTGTGTCTTCGCCACAACTGCGGGGCATTCGTAACGGTTTGGTCGTGCTGCGCGCGCCCGCACCTACTCATTGTCGCCCTATTCTTTCCACACAACTATTTCTAACACGTACCCGCAAAAAATCACCCCGCGGTGCGGGGTGTGTTTCTTAGAAACGATATGAACCGGAAACCTTGATATTATGTAATTGAATATCTTGGTTATACTGGTAACGGTAATCCAGTCCAATCTGCAATCCATACGCCGACAGCATTTCCAAGCCGCCGCCGATGTTCGCCCACATTGGGTCGACATCTATATCGTACTTTGTAAACGAATTTGCGACCGAGAACTTGTACTTCGCATTGTCTGGCGCGCCCAATACATCGTATTCAATTCCGATTGTCGCATATGGACGAATCTGGAACCATGCCGATGGATAAATACGCTTTTGCGCGGTCAACGAATACCCAGGTGTAAATATCAGATACCCGTCGGATTCCATGTCCATATAATCGTGGCCACGAGCCTTTTCCGTCAGCGAGAACCCAAAGTTATACCCAACGCGCGCATACATATTGCCCACAACATACTGGTTCAGCCAGTCATGCAGCAAGCCCCATTCACTGGTGAACGCAACGTCATAGCCCGTACCATCAATCGCACCGTTCATGTATGTCTGGTGACGTGTGGTATCCAACACATGGATATCCAAGAACGCATTACCATAAACGCGTGTCTTGTCGCCCAAGGTCTGCATCAAATACCCGCCCAGACCGATGTTGGTATCTGCAACCTTGACATCAACATTGCCGGCGATAAATGGACGTTCAACGGTATAGCCCAAATTCATAGAATCTGAATTGTCCGCTGACATATGCGATACGCGTCCCGTCAGCCCCAGAATCAGTGTTTCAGAATGCTGCCAGTCAAATCCACCTGCAATGTTGATACGATTGCCGTCAACACGTTTGCCATCGGATACTTTCTGGTTGAACATACCAAATTCTGCATCAACCCACGCCTTTTTCAGGTTACGGTTACGATTCCAGATAAATTCGTCAAACATACGGTCTTCGAATGAACGGAAATTAGTATGTTCATTCAAGACAATACTGCCCACAACCTGTTCAATTTCACGTGGCTGAACCAAGCGACTGAACCGTGACAACGCCGTACCATCACGATATGTGGCATAGTGTTCCATACGGTTGTACAGTTCATTACCCAACTGTTCCAGATTTGTGCCACGGAATATCACAGGCAACATTTCCAAAGAATGACGTCCATAAAATCCCTTGGACGATGCAGCACCCGCCAACATATTATCCAGCGCGCCCGCGGACATATATTCGCCGCTGGTGTGTTCTGGGGTACGACCAACAATTGGCTGGATTTTGAACACTTCTACTGGTCCACCAAAACGTGGATCAAACACTAAATATATACTGTCGTTTTTGCCATCATTATCAGTATCACGCACCGTCAAATACGCGGCATCTGTATCAACCAGCGCACCACTGAAATAATCATAACACAACGTTCCCGCGTTATTGCAAACCACAACGTTCAGATTGCGCAGTTTGTCGCCCAATTCTGTGATACCGTTATCGGCGTGTACCAACCAAATCGCATCACCCGCCGTTGCCAATTCACGCAACGCAACCCCAATTTGGTTGGTCACGTTTGCAAACCCGTTTGACGGATTGCGCGCCAATGACAAGTCCGAAGTAAACGCACCATCAACCTGAATCAATGCGCCCGCATTGCCGTCTGTGGCGTTTGTAATGCGCCCCAACGTGTTATCATCTGTCAAACTGATGCTGGACCAATAATTGCGTGTTGGCGCGGTCAGCACATCACGACGTCTGACATCAACGTACAAACCACTGTCATTATCAAACAGATAGTTGCCACCGATTGTCATTTCTTGCAAACCACCAAATCGTGCGCCACCAGAAACATTGCCGGTAACACCAACGGTCAGCCCCGCATTTGAATACACGTGCATATTTTTAACATCAATATTACCCGCAACCGTCAGGTCAGACGTATTGATGTCCAGCGCGCCTGATGTTTGCTGAATATTGCCGCCCACAATCACATTAGACGCAGACAATGCATAACTGTTATCTGTGATATTTGCATCACGTGCGGCGATTGTCCCCGCATAGTTTTGGTACAGGTTGTTTACTGTGAATGCCCCCGCAGATTTCATACCCGCACCAGACAATTTCGCAGTTCCGTTATTAGCAAAGTAATCAACATTTGCCACATCTGTACCCGACGCAATCGTCAAATTACCGTTATTATCAACCGCCCCCAGCGTCATACCGCGCGCCGAACTCAGCGTCAAAGTACCATTATTTGAAATGCCGCCAAATGCGATGCTGGAATTTTCAGATGAAATCGCCGTGATCGCACCCGTCGCAACATTTGCCGCACCAGTAAATGCAACTGCGTTTTTAACATTGTACGCAACCGCACCAGTGTCGGCCATCAACGCGCCCGTGGCGGTCAAACTGTCCGCGGTAATGTTTGTATCGCCAACAATGCTCAGCCCAGATGCCGCCGCCCCCGCAACATTAGATGCATGCGTTATATTACCTGCGACCGAAATCAAACCATCTGATACGATTGTTGGCGCATTGATAACCGCACTGCCCCCCGACACGGTCAGCATTGCCATATTCAATTTGTCCGTCGCGATATTCAGTTTTTGGTTGGATTCAATCGCCCCTGCGGTAACAGAATCTGCTGCAACCAAATTCAGTGTGCCGGTATTGTCAATCTGGCCCATTGTCAGGTCAGACGTACTGTTGATATTGGTGATGCCACTGTTGACCAACGCCCCCATATCAACGGACGCACCGTTTATTGTCAATGTGCCACCGTTACTGGTCTGGCCACCGATTTTAGCGATGCCCGCCGCATCAATTTTAACAATGCCGTTGGTCGCCAACGCGCCCGCCATTGTGAAATTCTGATGTGATGTCAATGTCAACGTTTTGCCATTGGCGATTGTCGCACTGTCAACAGATATGTTGCCCGTACTGGTTTCAAAGGCATATTCATCACCCGCAATCAGCATACCGGTCATACCCAATGTCGGCGCTGTATTGTTAAACAACAATTCGCCACCAACGCTGATATCACCCGTCGTTGCGGTCAAAGATTTCCCAGACAACACAATCAAACCATTTGTAGTGCCGCGATTAGTCAGCGATGCAACATTTGCATTCGCCGCCGCAATTTCCAGCCACGCACCATTGGTTGCCGATGCCGCACCCGCAACATTCAGTGTCTGGTCCGCCGCGCGTGACGCATCCGCCGAACCGAATATCAAACGCTGGTTTGCATTTGTCGCCACAGCGTCACCACCAACGTCCATCAGTGATGCGTCCATACGCACCGTGCGCGCGGTCGTATCTGTAACGCTAACATCACCGCCAATGTTGATTGTGCCATTATTTGATTTCAACACAAATGCCGTTGTTCCGTCCGCCGCGACCGACATGTCGCCCGCATTTGCCGCGGAACTGCCACTGGCGACAAAATTCCCATCAATTTGTACCGAATTTTCAACAGTCAGGCTTTTAACCGCACTGCGCAAACTCAATTTACCACCAGACACAATCATTTTGTCCAGAATTTGAATATTGCCAATCAATGCGTTCATTTCGACCGAACCACCCAATACGTTCAGATTCTGGGCCGAAATGTTATCGCTGGCACTGCCCGAACCGATGACCGTCATCGTGCCGGCATTGTTCGTCAAATCACCACCAATTGTGATATTGCGCGCCGTAATGTCCAAGACGCCCGTACCACCCGCAGATGCGCTGTTCACAACATTGCCGTCAACCGTCAACGCGCCACTGGACGACGCCGATGCCGCCACGCGCAAATCACCAGTGTTTGTTATACTGGACAATTTTACAGTATTACCATCAATGCGCATTTTGCTGCTGTCTGTGTTGGAAACATCGCCCCCCACAAACGCGCCCGCGGCCGCAATCGTTGCATTTGCATTTGCGCCATCACCAGAAATCGCACCTGTTGTAATACTCAGCCCACGAATGTCCAATGTACCAGTATTGCGAATCGATGTAGATGTAAAATTACCTGCACTGTTCAATGTCAGTCCGGCAATATTCTCTTGTGGTAAAACCGATTCATTAGAAATCGCCCCAAACGACATATCACCCAGCGTCGTTTCAATATTTGCCATACCCTGTTTCAGCAAGATATCGCCCGCCATCTGCAAAGAGCCGGTTTTCAACGTGAATTTGCCGCTGTTTGTCATGTTGTTCCAATCGATATTCTGGGCAATTTTGGTCAGACCTGAAATATTCGCCACAAATACACCACTGTTGACAATGGACGCATTGTTTGGGTTACCACCATTGATGGTCAAACTGTCACCATTGATATTCATCGTCCCAGACGTATCTTCGTTTGTGATTGCGCCCGCAACAGTAATATTCTTGGCCGACACAGTGACCGTACCCGCGGCCTTGTTTTCCAAACTGCCCGTGATACCAGTATCTGTGGTCAGTTCCAAATCGCCGCCCGCCGTTATATTCAACGAACCCGCAACATTTTGAATTGTACCCGATGTTATATTGCCACCCGCCTCAATCTGGCCGGTTTTGTTTGCGTTGTTGTACGAGAACTGCTTCATAGATACAGAATCAGTCGCCTTCAAATTAGTTTCGGCGTTTGCGGTTGTGGCAACCACCTCAATCGCGCCGGTATTGATTGTATCTGCAATGATACGCAAAGTGTCGCTTGCGTTTATCGCACCCGACGTGAACGAATTGATACCACCACCGGCAACACCACTGTTTGCCACAACACTCAGCGCGCCCAGCGCATTTATTGTGCCACCAATCGACACATCCATTCCCGCCGCCGTGCCGTTCTGAATCCCCAGCGTCACGCCAGATGCAATTTTCAGATTATTACCAATGGTGATATTGCCGTCGGACTGAATAGTAAAAACCCCCGCTTCGCGCAAGACGGCTAAACCGCCAGTACCCCCTTGGGGGTGTTCTGTGCCACCAATATCAACCGCGCCTGCGACATTCAAACCATTTGTCGTTGTACCATCACCCAAGACCAAACCGTCATATTTTGGTTTTCCCGTGATTGGGTCAATCGTTGCATCAATGATCTGGCTGGTATCTGTGCTGCCGATATTCAGCCCATCAGGATACGCCAACGACGCCGCGCCCGCGCTGAACGGGGCCAAGCAGCATACAACAGATACTAATTTTTTTGAAAACAGAGACATTTTTCTTTCCATTCCTTGCAATTTGTTATTCCATTATAAAAAAAAAGTTGGTATAAGGGCAAGACAAATATTACAATAAGACCAAAAGGCAAGGAGAAGTAAATATGTATGAAATAACATCAGTTCATGCGCGCCAAATTATGGACAGCCGTGGCAACCCAACCGTTGAATGCGACATTGTGTTATCTGGGGGTGCACGTGGTCGTGCAGCCGTACCATCGGGTGCATCAACCGGCAGTTTCGAAGCCCTTGAACTGCGCGATGGTGGCGACGCATATATGGGCAAAGGTGTCACAACCGCCGTTCGCAACGTAAATGAAATCATCGCCCCTGCGATTATTGGTATGATGGCAAATGACCAAACCGCACTGGACGAAAAAATGCTGGCATTGGACGGCACGCCAAACAAAGAAAAATTGGGTGCTAACGCGATTTTGGCCGTATCATTGGCGGCGGCACACGCATCAGCCAATCAATCGGGGACACCGTTATATAAATATATTGCGGGCGTGTATGGCAACGCAAACCCGTGCGTATTGCCGCGCCCAATGATGAACATAATCAACGGTGGCGCGCACGCCGACAACGGTCTGGACGCCCAAGAATTTATGATTATTCCAAATGGTGCAAAATCTGAATCCGACGCAATCCGTATGGGGTCTGAAATATTCCACCATTTGAAAAAGATTCTGAAATCCGGCGGCAATTCGACCAACGTTGGCGACGAAGGCGGCTTTGCACCAAACTTTCATTCTTGCGCACAGGCATTGGATACAATTATCGCCGCAATTCGCGATGCGGGTTATACCCCAGGCGAACAGGTTTCGATTGGTCTGGACGTGGCATCGTCTGAATTTTATGCCGACGGCGTGTATAATTTCGAAGGGAAAAAATTATCATCAGACCAGATGATTGAATTTTACGAACAGTTGATTGCGGCATACCCAATTATCTCTATCGAAGATGCATTAGCCGAAGAAGATTGGGCGGGTTGGAAAAAACTGACCGAAACAATCGGGGGAAAGTGCCAGTTGGTTGGCGACGACCTGTTTGTGACAAACCCTGCGCGCCTGCGCCGTGGAATTGACACCGGCGTTGCGAATGCAATCTTGATTAAGGTGAACCAAATCGGAACATTGACTGAAACATTGCGCGCCATCAAAATGGCCCAAGACGCAAATTACGGCGTAATCATTTCGCACCGCAGTGGCGAAACCGAAGACACCACAATCGCGGATTTGGCCGTTGCGACAAACGCGGGTCAAATCAAGACCGGTTCTATGTCCCGTACCGACCGTATGGCAAAATATAACCAGTTGTTACGTATCCAAGAAGAACTGGACAAATCCGCAAAGTATGGTATATAATCTACCCGAAATGTAACAAATGGGGGGCTAAATCACGCACCCCCTTTTTTTCTGAGGCCCAATGATAACGACGCACCAGATTTTTACTATCGCAAAATACGCAATCGCGGCATTGCTGGTCATTGGTATATTCTTGGCCCCTGCATGGATTGCGCGCCAAACGGCACGTGGAAAACAAGATATGATTTTGGTTCGCTTGGGCAGTTGGGTGTTCAGTTGGACTGGCATTGGATGGCTGTGGGCATTATTCTGGGCCAGCAAGAAATAATTTTTCCTGATAAAATAAACAGGATTGCCACGCTGCGCCGGATTAACAAATATGTGCGCTGCGCGCAGCACCAATCCAGTGAATAAATCAGTGCGCCATTCGGCGCACATCTATTATCTATGCTCTATTATCTATTCTCTAATTATGGTTTTTCCACATTAAAACTGCGCGAGCGTAATTTTGTTGCGCGCTCGCCCAATGTGCGTTGAATTCCACGACGACGCGCCATACGAAACGCCATCGTTTCGGCTGTTACAGGTTGCGCTGGGTGTTCGGCATAACTGGCCTTGCGATCAGCCATTAAACGTTTCAAAAATGTTTCTATAAAATCAGGTTGCATATTTTCACGACAGATTTGATAAAACATGCGACGAATTTCACGATATTGACGTTTGGCTTCGGTTCGCACCTCACGAATTTGTTCATCTGACAAACGCTCTGCGTGACGAATCCATTCATCACGAGCGATTGAATACGCACTGCCAACTTTATACATATTTGGCCCATATTTTGGGGTGGCAAATTCCACTACTTCTATGTCAATTCCGCGCCCGCACACACGCAAGCGATAGTTGCGCATCCATGCCCCCTGCATAGATTTGAGAATTGTCCTCAGTTCAATACCAGACAGTTTTTCGCGCATCAGGGATAAATCCGCCACTATACAAATATCAATGTCGCTATTTTCGTCATAGTAATAATTGGTGGTTGAACCATGAATAAATATGTCACGAATGCATTCATCTGGAATTGGCAGCCCCACGCGTTGCATAAACCGGATGTAACCCCACGCAATCAGTTGCAACGAATTAGACACCAATTTATTCATTTTACCGGCATCTGTCCAAATATTCGGTTCTAATGATTTATGATAAATAAAGCGTGGCCAATTTCTGGGACGCAACACCGGCAATGTTGTTCTTAGATCACGTTCAAACATAATTATGCCCCAGTACTGCTGCTGGATTCAGAATTTACGAGACGCTCGTACCCTGTGCCACCATCAATGGCACATTCGGCATAACAAACGTCATTAATCAACAGGTAGCCATTTTTGCAGGATGTTTTCTTGCAGTCGCCCCAAACGCCATACAAGGTGCATTCCTGCGTACCATTGTATGATGTCGTTGAACAACTGCGGGTTGTACCAATGGGGCATTGTGCTGTACACGTGCCTATTGTATGATCAAACTGCCAATACGTATACGTTGCCTCACTATCAGGGTCCGTTCTCTGTGTAAAAGTACACGTTATTTTATATTGCATCAATGTCGTCTCATCACAATAACAATTTATAGTCTCACCTGCAAATAAATTCGTGTTATCGTTTTCTGATACAATCTTGCAATTTTCGGATGTGGCATGATTATAAGTTTCTGTAATACCACCACATGATACGCTTACAACCTGACGCGCCGCATCGGCATCATTGCTGTGCGCGACGCCCAAGAACGCCAGCACCGACGCCCAAAAACGAAACCAAGACGATTTAATTTTTTGCATTTTATATTCTCCCTAGATATTAGTAGTTACAATTACCACCATCATACTGCCACTTACCAGTATTGTCCTGGAATGTTTGGTTATCATACGGTGAAATATAGCACGCAGTTTGCATCAATGGCTCCTTCGGTGGCACAATCTTCATCAGTCCACTTCCAGTGGACGATACAATCAATCTCCATGTGCGCACCCTGGCCGCATCACCATTCGCCAGTGTTTTCCCAGGACATTTGGTACATTTTGTATACACTGTTTTCCCAGAGTTATAATCATAAAAACCATTTTCTGCAAAATAACCATCGTTACATTGATAGACAATGCACGCAGTGGTATTTGCCGCATACGATGCGCCCGATGCACACAATACAGTCGCTATTGCGATAAAGATTTTTCTCATATTATCCTTTCCCTCTTTTTCGTTCAGCGCAAAAAAACACCCTGCCAAGGCAGGTGGTTGGAGGTTAAGAACTATAATTTACAGAAAATAGCGGGCTTATTTGAATATATCGCCTCCCTCCAACCCAAATCATAGATTGGAGGTATTTTTTGTCCCCTCGGACACTGTAAATTAGAGGTTCTTACGCCCCGACACGACCGTTTTTCGCCTTGTCATAAAAAACTCTAACACAGATAAAATTCTCACGCAACAAGAAAGTACATAAGATAAAAAAGTGATGTGAATATATGTGCGCGCCATTCGGCGCACATCTATTATCTATGCTCTAAAAAAACACAGGGGGCAAAAGCCCCCTGTGCAAATAGCGATTTAATCAGCACAGAAATTATTTTTCACTCTGATTGCCGCCGTGTAAATTCACACCACGCGCCATAAATTCGGCCGCCAAATTTACCGCAGCAATACCTTTCTTGTACCCTGCCCCAGCAGCATTCTTGTTTGCCAATGTGCTGGACGCGGTATTAAACTTGCTCACATTATCAGTCATATTCAATGCCTCTTGTCAAAACATCTCTCTGACACAGGTCAGATTAAACTAATAAAACTTTTTTGTCAAGTATTATTGTCAACCCTGCCTTATTCATCGCAACCATACATTCCGCATGGTTCGGTTGCTGAATATTCTTCGACAACAATCGGTGCGGCCTTGGCTTCTTCGGTATAGTGCGTTTCTTTGACGACACGCACACGACGGTTTGCCGCATTTGCAACGCCATCGGCGGTTGGCACAGCCAAATCTTCTTCGCCGGACGAAACCGCAACAATCTGGCTGGCTGGGATGCCGTATTTAATCAGCATTTTCTGAACCGCCTCTGCACGACGACCGCCCAACGCATAGTTATAATCCTTGCTGCCCATTGTGTCGGTATGTCCAACCACAGATACCTTGATATTCTTGTTATTCTGGGTTGCATCCGCCAATTTACGGATTAAATCCTGATATTCCGGCTTGATTGTCGCCTTGTTAAAATCAAAGCGGATTTCAAACACTTCTTCCATTACGTGTTGTTTGGGTTCCAGCGGAATCTGCTGAACCTTGATGATTGTCTTTTCATTTGTTGCCGCCTGAATTTGATCCAAGCGCGCATTGATTGCCGCCAATTCTGCGCGCATTGCCATCATCATGTTGATAAATTCTTGGCGCGACACCAATTCATCACCAATTTGTGGAATTTCTTGGGCTGCCGGCTGTTGAACACAATCTGCATTGTTCGCGTCATTGCCACAATCAGCCGCCAAAACCGCGGTGTTGTTGCTGTTAGACATACTCTTGTCGCCACCGTAAATATTCTGGTTAAATACCACTGGTTGAACCGGCACAGGGTTTATCAAGTGCTTTGGAACATTTACATTGTTAACGATAATGACCCCTTCGCGGGCACGCCCCGCACCATTTACCGCACGCAGCGAACGAGTATCGGGATAATAATCGGTTGGAACATTGCTGGCATTTGTAATGCGCGATTTAACCGCCACTGTTTCAGACGCGGTTGTTGTTGCAACAGCAGAATTTTGCTGTTTAGTGTTTACAATTTTGCCACCCTGACAATCACGCAACGCGGTCAGCGTACGCTGGAAACGATCACGACACTCGCGCGCTGTACCATCTTGGCCACTGGCCGCCGCCGACAGCCAGCAATCAAATTTCGCCTGCGCTTCGGCCGCCAACTGTGGATTCGTTGTGGTTGCATCATTTTTGAATTGTTCAATCAAATCATTATACGCCGCAGATAATTCAAACGCGGTCTGTTGATCTGCGACCGGCCAATTATCCAGTGTTTCTGGGAATGGCACTTCGCCACTGAATGCCGCCACGGCCTTTTGCGCGAACAATTCGCCCATTTCAGAATACCCGCTGGTGCGCGCATTATAAATAGCATAAGAACGATAATTCATCGCCAACTGATTCAAAAAGGAATCCTGATGTGGTGCGGAATAAACATCCAACTGTTCCACATAGTCAACCGTCGGTGTGTCAATAGGCGCATAATCGTCATTCTTTTGACCCGCGCACGCCGCCAGCGCAACGACAGACGCCGCCATCATTATGCGTGATATAATCCATGTTGATACACAAGATTTATTTTTCATGAAAAATTCCTTTCTATAATCCAGCATATTATACGATTTTTCACCATATGAGTAAAGCAAAAAAACAGTCCCACGCGGGGACTGTTTTTATTTATCTGCAAATTGCGATACGATTGCGCCCAACGATGACATTCCGCCACCACTGCTGAGTCCGCTGACCGTTTCCATAATTGAACTGGTATTTGTTTTCTGGCCCAGACCGCCAACCGTGCTGGTCAAAAATTCGCCCCATATCGCACGCTTTTTCGCCGACAGACGTGAATTGCTGCAATTTTCAATTTTCGACATCAACTTTATCGCCATTGTCGCTTCTGGCTTGGTATAGTCACTCTCGGAAAAATCAATCAAATTAAAAATATCGTAAATATCAGAAACCGTCTTTTTATTCTTGCACGCCTGTGACCCGTCTTTGCAATACGATGCAACCGATGCCTTTGGGAACAGATACCAAACCGTATTCTTGTCACCAGACGAGCCAAAATTATCATAACACACCAAATCGCCGTCGTCGCCATTCAGCGTCGTGCGCACCGCCATTTGATAACCCGTTCCCCCTGGGCACGGTATACGCCCCAGTGCGCGTTTGGCATCATCAGCTGTCATTTCACCAACCTTGGCCCACTCTTTCATTGTATTATTCACAAACGTGATTTCTTGGGACGTGGGGATGCATTCTTGGGTCAATTCACGTTGTTTTGCATCCAGTTGCATAACCCCGCTGACCAAACCCAACGCGGTTGGCACCAAACTGGCCCCTGTATCCTGAACAGATGCGGCCTGTGTTGCAACGGGTGCGGCCTTTTTAATAGTAACCGCAGCCGGCGCAGACGACACCGCACAGGAAATCATACACATAAAAATCAGCAGTTTTTTATTCATCTCTCGTATTCGCATTATAACATAAAAAAATTATTGAATAAATATAAAAATTGCTTTTTGTGTTCGGGCGCGCTAAACTGAACCCTGTGCAAGGCGATAGACGTAGTTTTATTATATTTACCAAACACAGACGATTACAGCGTCTGTGGCAGTTTTTCTTTACCGGTTGGGGTTTGGTGATGGTGGCGGCATTGGTCGCTGGTTCGTTATTTACCAAGCAATTATTGTGGACACCCATTACCGCAATCAATATGACAGACATCGTCAGCAATCAATTCAAAATGTCAAATGCTGTTTTTGCTGGCACTGATGCGAATGGCGAACCGTTCAAAATTCGCGCGGCATCTGGTCGTCAGGAATACGGCAAACCCGACATTATATTCTTGGAATCTGTATCTGGTACTGTTGTCCGCAAAAATGGCGACACAAAAATAACCGACAACATTCGTGCCAAAACAGGAAAATATAATCGACGCAACAAGACCGTTACACTGATGGGCAATGTCCGCATTGATTCCAGCAACGGCGACAAAATTTTAACAGACGAATTGGTGGTAAAATTATGAAACAATCCGTATTACGTATTGAACACTTGTCTAAAACATACGGCAAACGTATGGTCATTCGCGACATTTCCATGATTGCGCGTCAGGGCGAATCGGTCGGACTGTTGGGGCCAAATGGCGCGGGAAAAACCACGGCGTTTTACTGCATCACGGGCCAGTTGGCGGCGACCGGCGGTCAAATTTTCCTAAACTCTCAGGACATAACCCACCTGCCGTTTTATCAGCGCGCACGTCTGCATATCGGCTATCTGCCACAGGAAAACAGTGTTTTTCGTGGTCTAACCGTTGAACAAAATATTCTGTCTATTTTAGAGGTGGTTGAACCCAACCGCAAAAAACGTCATCAAAAACTGGACGCATTATTGGACGAATTTTCTATATCATCTTTGCGACACAGTCCTGCAACCGCCCTGTCGGGGGGTGAGCGTCGCCGTGTTGAAATTGCGCGCGCGTTGGCAAACGACCCTAAATTTATCTTGCTGGACGAACCATTCGCGGGCATTGACCCAATCGCAGTGAATGAAATTAGAACATTGGTGTCCCAACTAAAAAACCGCGGTCTGGGCGTGATTATCACCGACCACAATGTACGCGAAACACTGGGGATTACCGACCGCAGTTATGTATTGCATGATGGTAAAATCCTGAAACACGGTACAACCGATGAAATTATTCAGGACGAAATGGTAAAAAAAGTATATTTGGGCGAAGATTTTACAATGTAAAACAAATAAAAAACACCGCCAAAGGCGGTGTTTTTTATTATCTATTCGGACTCGTCATCTATATCTTCTTCGTCGTCATCGGCCTCAACAGCATTCAGGTCAATTTCCTTTGGTACGCCCAGAATATTTTCTATCTTGTCTGACGCAGCATCCAAATCAATCTTGTGCAGGACGGCAAATTCCTGTGCCATACGTTCCAGCGCACGCAAGTACAACTGGCGCGCAGAAAACGTCATTGTGTCCGCCGCACTGCGACGTTGCAGGTCACGTACAACCTCTGCCAATTTCATTGGATCGCCAGAATTGATGTTTTCTTCGTATTGTGCTGCGCGACGCGCCCAAATCATACGCTTTGCACCGGCCTTGCCCTTGGCAGACGCGATTGCTTCGTCCATCTTTTTAGCGGTTGTCAATGGACGCAAGCCAGAAATCTCTGCCCGTTCAACTGGCACACGCAATGTCATATGATTGCGTTCAAATTCAATGACCAGCATTTTTATCTTTTGGTCGCCAACTGTCTGTTCTTCGGTACGAACCAACTTGCCCACGCCCTGCGTAGGATACACAACATATTGACCGGCCTTAAAATCTAATTTTTTACTTGGCATAATAAAAACCCTTTGCGGTTGCCATCCTCTCTGTACAGCGCATTATATCATAAAAAAACCAAAAAAACAAATAATTGACGAAAAAAATAAACGCCCCATATGGGGCGTATTCTTATCGCAGTACACCACGACGCAGCGTTGGTCCACGTCGTACCGCAGATTCACGCGTTCCCGCCGTTGTATCCACAGACATTGTACATACCCATTCGCCGTTCTGTAAAATTGCAATCTGGTTATCTGGGCATTCTGGTTTTTCCAAACGCCATGCAAAGCAACTGCCCTTTTGATATGACTGGTACGTTGCATTGTCCGCGCCATCACGGGTGTACGCGCCATATTCAGGGTTCCAAATACCTGCGGCCTCGCCCCCGCACCATTTACGCGCACCAAAGCAATCAATACAATTACCATCTTTGTCACAAATCTGTTCAGGTACCGATGTGGCGACATAGCCGCTGTTTGCGGACTTGCCATCACCCATCATTTTGCCTGTTTCCAAATCACGACACCATAATTTCTCGCACTCTTGGGTTTTAACGCCATCGGTTGTGGTTGTACGCGATGACAGCACATATCCCGCGCCACACGACGTGAACTTTGCCGCATCAGCCGCAAAAACTACACCCAACACCATCAAAAACGAAAAAATCAGTTTTTTCATATCTGTTTCTCTCTTGTCCCAATCATTTTACACGATTTCACAGTAAAATCCAAATTGTTTTTTACTGGCCCAATCCCGCTGGGGTAAATCTGCCAATATTGTTAAACAATTCTTGCAATGCGTTCAGTTCAATCGCCGCTGGGATTTCTGTTTCACCGTCGGCAATCACAACATCTGGCAAATCGGCATCGTGCAAGACCTGTGTTTTAACCACACGGTCACCACGCACCCACGCCAGCAAGACGGTCTTGTTATCATACGTCTTGGGCAATGGCCCGCGATAGTTTTCGTCCGCACAATAATACACCCACACATCATCGCCATAGATTGTTTTAACCTGTGGCGCGCCAATTTTATCTTGCAATTGTGCAGTTGTTTTTATCTCAGATACCGTTGCATCTAAATCAGGCGGGAAAACATACCCACGATGTTTGGTCTGGAAAGTGCACCCAGTCAATGCGATTAAACACATCACAATTATTTTTCTCATATTATTTACCCCTCGCCATTTTCTTTGGTTTGATTTGCGGCATTCATCATTGCAAAATGCGCAATGTACTTTTTTAATTCGCTCTTGTAACGATTATTTTCTTTGGCAAATTCAACCAAACGGTCAAAATTCGGATTTACCGCACGCGCCGCACCAAAACGACTTTCGGTTTTCAAGAAATCTTCCAGTGGCGTTGGATTATCAATATTTGAATCCAATGTCAACGGATTGCGTCCTGATTCAATCAAACGTGGGTCAAAGCGGTACAACGGCCACGCACCGGTCTGAACCAGTTGCGTTTGGTGCTGAACCCCATTTTGCAATGCAAACCCATGGGCAATGCACGGGGCATACGCCAAAATAATTGATGGGCCTGGGAAACTTTCTGCCTCGCGAAAGGCACGAATCGCCTGAACAGGATTTGCCCCCAGTGCAATTTGTGCGACATACGCCCCCGACATCATCGCCATCATACCTAAATCTTTCTTGGCGTGTTCTTTGCCCCCGATGGCAAATTTCATACTGGCGGCAAATGGTGTGGATTTGGATTGCTGTCCACCAGTATTAGAGTACCCTTCGGTATCCAAGACCAGAATATTCACATTTTCACCACTGTGCAGAATGTGGTCCAACCCACCGTATCCGATATCATACGCCCAGCCGTCGCCCCCAACAATCCATACAGATTTATCAACCATTTCACCCAACAAACTTTCCGCCAATCGTGCACGCGGGCCATCTGTTTTCGCCAATTTTTTACGCAACATTTCTGCGTTCGCACGTTGACGTACAGGGTCTGTTTCTGCAAACATCGCGTCAACATTTGGGATATTCAATTCAAACAGCAGACCACGCAAAGTGTCGCGCTTTTGATTCAATGCCAAACGCATACCTAACCCGTATTCTGCATTGTCCTCGAACAGCGAATTTGACCACGCTGGCCCACGGCCATTTGCATCATGCGTCCATGGGGTTGTCGGCAAATTCGCCCCATATATTGACGAACAACCCGTTGCATTTGCAACCACCATACGATCACCAAACAGGTGCGCCATCATCTTTACATACGGCGTTTCGCCACAGCCCGCGCACGCCCCTGGAAATTCGAAATAATGCGGCAACAGTTCTACGTGTTTCGGAATATTCAAGTTTAGTTTTTCGCGTGGAACATCTGACAATTTTACAACCGCATCAAATGCGCGTTGATTTTCCGCCGCAACATCGCGCGCGGATTTCATCGCCAACGCCGCCACCGGACAGTTTTTAACACACACACCACACCCCGTGCAGTCCGCTGCCGAAATCGCCAATGTATAATACATATTCGCGCCCAACTCTGGCGTTTTCATTGGGACAACAATTATACCCTCTGCGCGTGCCGCTGCAACCTGCTCTGCGGTCAACGCCTTGATACGAATCGCCGCATGCGGGCACAACATTGAACATTTGCCGCACTGAATACATTTATCTAAATCGCATGTTGCGACACGATCAGACACCGCGCGTTTTTCATACTTTGATGTTCCAACAGGATATTGTCCTGCGCCAAATTCACCACCAACACGGAATCGCGATACAGGCAACGCATCACCACGCTGTGCCGCCATTTCACCCAATGTTCCTGCAATTTCTGCTGGGGCATCTGCTGTCATTGCTGGCACAAAATCAGGGGCAAAATTTGACACAGATGACGGCAATACGTACTGGTGCAAATATTCCGCGGCCTTGTCCACAGCGGCCCAGTTTGCTTGAACGATTTCCATACCTTTTTTCTTGTATGTTTTTTCAATAGCGACCTTTGCTGATTTTGCCGCAACCGCTGGGTCAATAATCTGGGTTAAATTAAAGAAGTTTAACATAATAAACGTATTGATGCGATTCCCCAGCCCCAGTTCCGCGGCCGCGCCATTCGCGTCCAAGAAATACACATTCGCACGCAAGCGCATCAGATGTTCTTGGGTTTCACGTGGCAAATTTGCAAACGCCACATCTGGGGTCATAGATGTGTTTATCATAACCGTACCGCCCGCGCGCAATCCACGAAATACATCAAAACGTTGGGCAATCATAAAGTTTGAAACACTGATAAAATCTGCAACCTCTATCAAATACTGACTTTTGATTGGTGCATCTGAAAAACGCACATGTGATGCGGTTAAACCACCAGATTTTTTGGAATCGTAAACCGCATACGATTGTGGATACAAATCAGAATTTTCACCAACGATTTTTACGATATTTTTCACCGCACCAACTGTTCCGTCCGAACCAATACCATACAAAATCGCAGTTTTGAAGTTTTCTGCCTGAACGGCGAACGCTGGGTCTGTTTTCAATGACAACCCAGACAAATCATCATCAATACCAACCGTGAAATTATGATGCAATGTATCACGCATCAGATTTTCATATACTGCCTTGACATCACGTGGCTTAAATTCTTTGGACCCCAGACCATACCGCCCACCAAACACGGCGGCCGCATCACCAATTACGGTCTTGACGTCTTGGTATAATGGCTCGCCGATTGCGCCTGGTTCTTTTGTTCTGTCCAGAACCGCAATACGTTTAACGGACTTTGGTAATGCCGCACGAAACGCATCAGTTGGGAAAGGACGATACAAATGCACCTTGACCAGTCCCAAACCTTTTGGCAAAAATGGCAATGTTTCTTCGATTGTTTCGCATGCACTGCCCATTGCGACAATAACGTTTTCTGCATTTGGGTCGCCAACATAATCCACCAAATGATACGCACGTCCCGTCAGTTTTGCGAATTTATCCATACATTGCTGAACAATATCGGGTGTTGCCGCATATAATGGATTGGCGGCCTCGCGTCCCTGAAAGTAGACATCGGGATTTTGTGCCGTACCACGAACAGTTGGCGCATCAGGCGTCATACCGCGCGCGCGATTTTCCAGCACCAAATCGTCTGGAATCAGTTCGCGCAAAACGTCATCGCTGATTCTGTCCAGACGTGATTCTTCGTGGCTGGTACGGAACCCATCAAAGAAATGTAAAAACGGAACACGCGCACGCAACGTGGCCGCATGCGCAATCGCCGCCATATCGGCCGCCTGTTGCACATTATGACTGGACAACAATGCAAAGCCCGTGCTGCGAACAGACATAACGTCGCTGTGATCGCCAAATATTGACAACGCATGTGTTGCCAATGCGCGTGCAGCAACATGCATAACAAATGGCGTCTGTTCGCCAGCGATTTTGTACATATTAGGAATCATCAGCAACAACCCTTGGGACGCAGTAAATGTTGTTGCCAAAGCACCCATCTGCAACGCGCCATGCATTGCACCGGCCGCACCGCCCTCGGACTGCATTTCTATAATTTGTGGGATTGCACCCCAGATATTTTTCTTGTGCTGGAACGACCATTCGTCCGCCAATTCGCCCATTGTGCTGCTGGGGGTAATGGGATAAATTGCCGCAAAATCGACACATCTGTATGCAACATCGGCCGCGGCCCAGTTTCCATCAACAATAAGATTCGCCATAATAATACCTTTCCATTCGAACTATTTATATTCTTTTCTGGCGAAATCATACCGCGATTTTTAATCCAAGGCAAGATTATACTTGCATTACCTGTTGACAAAAATATATTTTTGTGCTATATTGTTTTTCAAAGAAAAATTAGAGAGGTACTATTTATGCAAAGCGTAGACATTATTGAAAGTTGCCCAGGGGCATTATTGGATTTTGACATAATCCATGTCCAGCCGGCAAAAAACGTTGACCCATTAACACGTCAGGCCAACTTTGTTCGTGGCACTAATATTTATATATTGGACTCGTTTGCGGGCAAAACAAAAATAAAAAATACCGCATTTGTGCGCCGTATCAAAGACGCCATTGCCGATGCACGCAATGTTTTTAGTGATGGATTCATGGACGTAATCCCAACAAATTGGAAAATTGCACGCGATTGGAATCGTCCAAATATCAACGTCTATGTAAACTGTCCAGACCCCACATTGACCGACAGTGCGCGCGCGGCACTGGCCGAATTGGCACGTGCCGCCGCCACGGGGGTAAAAATCACAGTGCACGTTACCGGCAACCCAGACAGCCAAATCGCACGCGCGTTGTTGGCAATGGAAACATTCAGCGCCAACCACACGTTCCGCAATACAACAACAAAACAGCGGTAATAAAAAACGGGGAAATTCCCCGTTTTTTATTTCTTTTTATTTTCCAATTTCTTTAATACATCTGTTTTATCTGTAGATTTTGCTTTCTCTGTACTGGGACACGTTGCCGCACGCGTTTTTAATTTGTACATTGCGCGCACCATATCCATACCACGCTGTAATTGATAATCTTGGGCGTCCTTTTCTTCATCAGACAACTCGACCTCTTCCCCATCATCTGTCTTTTTGTCTGCTTTCTTTTTTGCATTATCATTTTTCAATGCGTTTTTGAAAGAGGCCTCTGAATATAAACTTTCGCGACGTTCAATGGTTTCAATCTTGCTCTGCAAAACCTCTACGTCTGGGGTAATCCCCTCGTTCTGAATAGACCGCCCACTGGGGGTATAATAACGCGCAATAGTAATATGAATTGCCGTGCCATCACCCAACGGCTTTTGCTGTTGCACACTGCCCTTGCCAAAACTTTGCGATCCCATAACCAATGCGCGGCCATTGTCCTGTAATGCGCCCGCAACAATTTCAGACGCCGATGCCGAACCATGATTTATCAGCACAACAATTGGTTTGCCGCCCGTCATATCGCCCGCTTTGGCCATGGCACGTTCAATATCCGCAGCATCTTTACCACGCGTTGACACAATTTCGCCACCGTCCAGAACCGCATCTGCAATATCAATCGCCGCCGTCAGATAGCCCCCTGGGTTATTACGCACGTCAATTACATAGCCAATAACCTTCTTTTTCTCCAACTTTTCAATCGCATTACGAAATTCCTTGGCCGTGGTTGCGCCGAAATCAGAAATACGCACATAACCAATTTTTTCCTTTGAATTTTCGTCCGCATCGGCAATCGTCTTGTCATCAAACTTGACCGATTTCACCTTGATAATCGCGCGTTTCAGCGTAACATCGCGTGCGTCTTTGCCATCGGACAAGATGGTCAGTTTCACCTTTGTCCCCGGACGCCCTTTCATCTTTTTTACCGCCTGATTCAAGGTCATATCAAACACCATTTCGCCATCAATACTGGTAATATAGTCGCCGGCCTTGATGCCCGCCTTGGCCGCGGGGGTATCGTCGATTGGCGAAATAACGCGAATTGCGCCACGGTCACTGGTAACCTGAATGCCCAATCCACCAAATTCACCATACGATTTGTCGTTAAATTCTTTCAAATCGTCCGCCGACAGATACGACGAATGTGGGTCAAGTGCGCCCAACATACCGTTCATTGCGGCCTCTAACATCTTTTTTTCATCGGCCTCTTCGACGAAACTGTCGCGCGCGACATCAAACACCAGCGCAAATTTCTGCAACTGTTCATAAATCTGTTCATCAGTCAGGTGTACAACCGGTTCTTCTTTCTTTGCCTTGCCCGCGGCGATGGCCGTCATCGGCACAGACAACGCCACCAAGACCAAAAATTTCTTTAACATTTTCGCTTTTCCCCTTGCCTTGTAATACGACAAAAACACCATAAACCAAAAAGACCGCACTCGCAACACGATTTTTTGACTTTTTATACAGATTTTACCAATTTCATCAACGCCGCAAACACTTGACAAAATAATTTTCTGGGCTATATTACTCGTACATGGGTGACCACATGACCAAGACGCAAAATTATAAAATTCGTATCGAAGAAAACCGGCAACAGATAACCAACATGTTATCTGGGGCGGACACGCACAAGCGGTTGAATAACATCAACTGGCTGCGTCACGAATTGTCATACGCCGAACCGCGCACATTGTTTTACGTGCCATCGCGGGAACAGTTGCCATATCTGGATTACAACAGTATGAAAAATCTGGGGACGGCATATGATTACGTCATTGACAACCCCGACACAATTATTGACATTCCTGAAATTTGCAAGTTGCACAGTATGTTATGCACTGGCACGCCGATTCAGGGCGGTCTGTTTCGCAACACGTCCAAGGTTCTGGAACTGTACGTTGACGGCAATCGCATTCATGCGCCCGAATCCACCGAGATTCCATCAAAACTGAACGAAATCGTGTACAAATTCAATAATCAAAACGAATGTACGTTGATGCGCGCATTTAGCGCACACTATGACCTGATTATGTTACAGCCATTTGATGATTTTAACAAACGCACTGCGCGCCTGATTATGAATTGGCTGCTGATTCAAGGTGGCTATCGTCCAATCGTGTTTAACCAGCGTACCGACAAACAGAAATACAAAGACGCCATCGCCGCCAAGGCCGCCGGCGACACGAAAAAATATACTCAATATATGTATTCATGCCTGTTGCGCACACAGAATGAAATAATCAACTTGTTAAAGAAATCGCGGGTGCTGTGATGGTAAAAATAAAAACACTGAATCATGGTCGCGAAACATATGCCGTATATTACGGCGCAGATTTTGTGCTGAAACGCCCACTGCCAAACATGGGGCAAGCGGCCAAAGACGCATGGTTGGCCAAACAACACAAAACACAAATGGCCATTGATCGCATTCGCGCCGCAGACAACCCACTGTACAACGTGCCTGAAATGCGCTTTATCAACGACGAAGAATATCAGATTTTGGAAGAGCGCGCCCCAGGTTATCCATTAAATCGTGATTTGTATCGCAAACTGTCACGTCGTCAGCGTTACGAAATAATAAACAGTTTAGGCAGTTTTCTGGTCGACATGAACGAATCGATGCCTATTGGTGATGTTGAAAATCACAAAATCGCCAGCGAATTAAAATTCAGCCGTCTGGATAACTTTATTGAAACCAAGATGTCAAATTGGTTCACAAAAAACGAGACACTCCAACTGGCGCGCATTCGTGACCAAATCGGCACATTTGAATACCCAACACGTATGGCGTGGTCACATTGCGACCTGAACCCGGGCAACGTTTTGTACGACCCCGAAACCAGTAAATTATCATTCATTGATTTCGCAGAGGCCGGATATCGCTTTATCTATCGCGACATATTTGCATCATTACAGATTGAATTGAATATATTCAAACAGGTCTATGAAGTATATTGCAAAATGCACGCGAAAAACCTGTGGTCTATGCCCAGCGCGAAAAACGACGCACTGCGCGACATTATGAAATACCGCATAATGGTTGTATGGTTGAAACGCTTTATCAAGGCAGCCGACGATTTGCGCCTTAACCCTAAAAACACCAAGAGCGAGAATAATAACCTAGAAAAGATTGCATTTATGCGCGAACAACTGGTCAATTTTCAGAATCTGGAACGCCAGTTCCAAAAGTAAAAGTTCCCCGCCATCGGCCCCCGCAAAATCTGACGATTTTACAGGGTGGCACGGTGTGTTGGGATTATTTCCAGTCATCGGGGATGTCGTTATAATCTGACAGTTCTGTGGCATCGGTGTACATACCCCCAACATTGTCGGACGTTGCTGATGGGAACACATTATACAGGTATGTCCCATCTGGATTCCGTGCCGACGGCCCTGTCAGCCCACTGCAACCGCTAAATGTGTCAACGAACATGTAATCGGCTGGCTTGCCGGACAAGTCACCAAAGAAACCAAGTGGAATTTCGCCAGTCAGGTTTTCGCACCCTGCAAATGTCCCATGAAACATACCGTCGGTTGGTGCCCCCTTTATTCCCGTAAACAGTCCTTCTGGTAAACTGGTCAGCTTTGTGTGGTTATAAAACGTCTGGTCAAAGTTTGGTTGGCTGCCATCTGCTAGGGTTGGGAATATTGCGCCCAAACTGCCTGATATTTTTTCCGTATGTTCGTCATAATCAAAACGAATTGCAGCATAACCATCAGAGTACGCGGTTGCTTTACCGCTGATTTTAATGGTGTATGTATCCTGATTGTAATAACCGTAATCGTGTGTTATGTATTTTTCATCTGTATCGGTTTTGGTTATCGTTTCTATAATACCTCCATCGCCCCAGTCCACATAGAATTTTCCAGCGGCAGAGATGATAATAGCAAACGAAGAGGTGTCACTTGTGGTGGTTATGGTAAATGTGGAATCTGTCACCTCTCCGTCCGATGGGATGGGGCCGGTGTATGTGCATGTCGCCCCGCCCCACTGGCGTGGGATTGATGCATTATCGTACAAACACGTGCCAGAGTACATACTGTCGACCTGTGATGATGTCGCCGACGAGAATGCATTATACAAATACGTACCATCTGGATTACGTGCCGATTTGCCCGTCAGGCCACTGCAACCATTAAATGTGTTTTGGAACATATGAAACGCTGGTGCGCCAGACAAGTTGCCGAACAGTCCCAGCGGAATTTCACCTGTCAGTCCCGTGCAATTATTAAATGTGCCCTGGAACATATAGTCGGCGGGGACACCCTTTATTCCGGCGAACAGTCTTCCTGCTATACCTGTCAGACCGGTGCAACCATTAAATGTGTAGTTGAACATACCTTCAGCTGGCGCGCCAGAAATTCCTGCAAACAGGTTGACAGGAATATCACCAGTCAGGCCGCTACACCCAGAAAATGTGTAGGAAAACATATCGTTGGCGGGCGCACCCTTTATGCCGGCGAACAGATTTTCTGGGATGCCACCCGTCAGACCGCTGCAATTATAAAATGTTTCTTTGAACAAGTTCTCGGTTGGTGCACCAGATATTCCCGCGAACAAGTTTTCTGGAATATTACCCGTCAAACCTTTGCAGTTGTCAAATGCATTTTCAAACATGGACTTGATTGGTGCACCAGATACACCAGCAAACAAATTCTCTGGGATACTACCCTTCAGATTTGTACAATTGTTAAATGTGTAACTAAAACGTGGTTGACTGCCATCGGACAGAGTTGGGAATATCGCCCCCAAACTGCCACTAATACCCGCCAGTTTTTTGTTAGAACTAAAACTGATTGCTCCTGTGTATCCACTGGTCTGATACGCGGTTGCCAAACCACCGATTTTAATGTCATACGACGCGGCAGCAGCGTACGTATGACTGATGCTTTTTGTGATTGTGCCTGTCTTGGTTATCGTTTCACCCGCGGTTCCATCCCCCCAATCTACATAGAATGTCCCAGCGGCAGAAATATCAAAACTAAAACTGGTGGTGTCACTTGTGGTAGTTGCGGTAAACGATAATTTATCAGATGGAATTGAACCACTGGATATACACACAAAGTTGTCGCCCCAAGTGGATGTAATATTGGCATTGTCATCCATGCAAGTACCAGTGTACATATCACCAACCTGTGATGATGTCGCGGTTGGGAATACATCGTACAGGTACGTTCCGTCTGGATTTCGTGCCGATTTGCCCGTCAGGCCGCCACAATTATAAAATGCGCGGTAGAACATAGAGCTGGCCGGCGCGCCAGACAGATTGCCAAATAACCCCAGTGGAATCTCGCCCGTCAGCCCTGTACAATTATCAAATGTGCTCTGGAACATATAGGCGGCGGGGGCACCCGATAAATTACCGAATAAACCAGATGGAATCTCGCCCGTCAGCCTGTTGCAATTGCCAAATGTACTGAAAAACATACTTTTTGCTGGTGTGCCTGATATCCCTGCAAATAATCCCGCTGGAATTTCTGTAATTTGAGAACCACAAAATGTACAATTGAACATACCTTCAGCTGGCGCGCCAGAAATTCCTGCAAACAGGTTTGCTGGGATTCCCGTTATTCCAGAACGGGCGAATGTACCACTAAACATACCTTCAGCTGGTGCGCCGTGAATCTCTGCAAATAAACCCGCCGGTATACTGTTAAAACCCGAATTGCCAAATGTGCCGCTGAACATATTGCTGACCGGCGCGCCATGTATGCCGGCGAACAGGTTTTCTGGAATTTCACCCGTCATGCCAGTACACCAACTGAACGTATTATAAAAACGTGGTTGGCTGCCATCGGACAGGGTTGAGAATATCGCCCCCAAACTGCCACTAATACCTTTTAGCATATAATAGTCGTGGTCAATATCCTCCTTAAAACTGATTGCCGCAGTCGTGGTGCCGGTTGAATATTTTGTTGCACGCCCACCAAGTTTAACTGTGTATGCGCCATTTTTGGCGTATGTATGACTGATTGTTTGTCTGGTTGTATCGGTCTTTTCTATTTTCTGAAATGCGCTGCCGTCGCCCCAGTTGACATAAAATGTCCCCGCCGCAGAAATATCAAACTGGTACTTTCCATACGATTGCACTGTCAACTCAAACGGGTATTCCGGTTCTGGTTCAACATACGTACACGCCTTGCCGCCCCAAGTTGATGGGATTGACGCGTTATCTTCCAAACACGTGCCGGTGTACATATCACCGACCTGTGTTGATGTTGCCGACGCGAATGCATTATACAAATACGTGCCATCTGGACTCCGTGCTGATTTACCGGTCAGGCCACTGCACCCATTAAATGTATGGGTAAACATATTGTTTTGTAACGTGCCAGATAAATTACCAAATAACCCCAACGGTATTTCGCCCGTCAGACCGGAACATCCCCTGAATGTGCCGCCAAACATACTGTATGCTGGCGCGCCAGACAGTTCGCCAAACAATCCCGCTGGAATTTCGCCTGTCAGACCACTGCATCCATTAAATGTGGCGTCAAACATATATGTGGCGGGTGCGCCAGTTATATTTCCAAACAGTCCAGACGGTATTGAACCCGTCAGGCCGGAACAGCCCCTGAAAGTACCGCCAAACATGCTGGGCGCTGGTGCGCCAGACAGTTCGCCAAACAATCCCGATGGAATTTCGCCCGTCAGACCAGTGCACCCATTAAACGTCCCGTCAAACATATATGCCGCTGGTGCGCCAGATATATTTCCAAACAGTCCAGACGGTATCGACCCCGTCAGACCGGAACTGCCCCTGAATGTGCTGGCAAACATATAGACCGCCGGCGCGCCAGAAATTCCTGAAAATAGTTTTTCTGGGATACTGCCAGTCAGATTGGTGCAACCATAAAAAGTACTATGAAAAATCGGACGACGTCCATTTACCGTTGGAAATATTTCACCCAAGCTGCCACTGATTTTTGCCAAGTTTTTATTATTCTTAAAACTGATTGCGGCACTTGACTCATTATAAGACGATGCGTACCCCGTTGCACGGCCGCCAATGCGCACAGCGTACACGCCCGCCGTGGTGTATGTATGACTGATGGTTTGATTGGTTGTGTCGGTCTTGGTTATTGTTTCTACCGCGGTGCCATCGCCCCAATCAACCCAAAATTCGCCCGTGGCGGAAATCGTGAAACTGAACTTGGTTGTATCACTGGTGGTGGTGGCGGTGAACGGGAATGTGCGCGGCTTTTTAATCAGGTTTTTAATCGCGTTGTCCACCGTTCGTTTGTTCACGGCGTATGACGTGGCATACGATGTGCCCGAATATACCTTGGACGAACCACCAATCTTTTTATTGGCAATATCAATCGCCGCCATCAGGTATTTCATATTCGCCGCGACCGATTTGTTCGTCAATGCCGAATTATACCCCACAGAAACATTCCACTTTGCCAAAATCGCATCATGAATATATTTGACATTCACAGCGGGGGATTCCGATTTGCTAGGTTCAGCGACGGCGGCGGGCGCGACCGTAACACTCAATGCAAATGTCATACACAGTAAAAATCTGAATACGCGGCGCAGCACCCATCGCCCCCTTATTCTGTTGGTAATGGTTGATCAGGCACAATCAGCGACCCGGAAACAGTATACTTGCCCGCCATAGTTTGCACCGCCGATGACGCAGTATCAACACGATTTGATACCGCCGAATAAACCGCATGCGCCGATGGATACTGGGTATCGGTTGAACTGGATGAAATAGTGGTTGTTTTATTGGACGCGTCTTCCTTGGCATCAATGGACGCGGTCAGCGTGGTCTTTAACGCATTTGTGATTGTTTTTACATAATTGACACCGGCAATTCCACCGCTTGTAGATGTGCCGGGTTCAGCGACGGCGGCATTCACATCACCAACAACGCCCCATATCACGAAAACGGCCAGTAAAAACAACAAGCGATGTTTCATGTTTTTTTGCAAATCCTACAATCTTCCGATGCCTATAATAATACTTTATTTACACGTATCTCGTCAACAAGATTTATATTTTTCGCCACATAAAAAGGCCCGCGCCAACGGCGGACACATTCACTATATCACTATCACTAAATCACTCTCTCGCTTCCAATCGCGACGGAGCGTCAGCGGAGACGGATCACTGTATCACTAATAGTGTTATTCTTCTTTGAACAATCGGGCGGGGTCAACCGCGGCGTCACCACGGCGAACCTCTAAATACATTTCTGGCCTGTCAGGGTTCATACGTCCAATCGGTTCGCCCGCCAAAACGTCCTGACCAACCATAACGTCAATATCCCCCAGATTGGTCATAACCGTGTTATACCCGTTCTTGTGCGACATAATTACAACACGCCCAAACCCGCGGAAACTGTCGGCAAATTTAACCGTACCGTCCGCCGGCGCCAGTACCAGCGCATCCCCGCGTGTGCGAATACGCCAACCATCTGATTTCAAACCCAATGCGGTTTTTTCGCCAAAGTGCACCACCACGCGACCACGCACCGGCTGATTCAATTTGCGATATGAAAAACGTGCATCACCGGACATTTGCGAACTCCCCACGCCGGCGGACAATTCAGAAATACTTTTTGCGCGCGCCGACAATTCGCGCAACTTTTTTTGCAGGGCGGCCTGCTCGCTCTTTAACTGTTCGTTTTGCGCGGCACGCGTGCGCAGCAATTTATCTAACTGGTTCTTTTCCGCGGCGTATTTTTTCGCGGTGCGGTCTAATTTTTCCTTTTCAATCGCGCGCGCATCGCGAATTTTCGCCAATTCTTGGATTTGTTTGGTTGCGGTTTGAATCTGGTCATCAAATCGCGCCGCCGCCCCCGACAGCACCGCCGACGTCAAGACATACTCGCGCATATTGTCGGTATCAAAACTGGGGTGCGACGCCACAAATAAAATACTGGCCGCGGCATCAGAAATACGCGTCTGGTTTGCATCCAACGATTTTTGCAGTTTGTCACGCTGGGCATCCAGTTCTGCAATTTTGCGCGCAACCGCACCGCGTTGTTCTTCCAAATTGCTGACCTGTTCGCCGGCGCGCACCAGTTTCTTTTTTGTGGACGCGACCTCGCGTTCAGAGGTCTGAACCCGCTGGGTCAATTTTTTGTTTTGCTGTTTTGTTTGTTCGATTTGTGCATTGATACGCGACAGTTCACTGGTGGCGAACACAGGGCCCGTCGCCAATGCAATCATCAAAAACAGTACCAGTTTTTTCATTATTTTTTCACAACGCGCAGAAATGTTTTTTTGCCCTTTTGCACGATGATTTCGTCCGCCGGTGCAACGACATGTTTTGGGTCTGTGATTTTTTCGCCATCCAACTGAATGCCGCCCTGTTCCACGTTACGACGGGCCTCGGACTTGGACGCGAACAATCCCGCCGCACACAAGAAATCCAAGATACCCATTGCCGCATCAAATTCGATTTGCACCTGTGGCATATTTTCAGATTTTGCCGCACCACCAAACAACGCATCCGCCGCATCCTGGGCCGCGACCGCCGCATCATGACCATGCGCAATTTCGGTTGCATGAAACGCCAGTACCCGCTTTACCGCGTTCAGTTCTGCACCCTGGGCCGCGGCCAAACGCGCAATTTCGTCCAACGGAATTTCTGTGAAAATTTTCAAGAATTTTTCAACCAAATCGTCCGGCGTATTGCGGAAATACTGATAGTATTCGTATGGCGACGTTTTATCTTCGTTCACCCAAACGGCGTTGCCGGCGGATTTACCAATCTTGTTGCCATTGGCGTCCGTAATCAACTGGGTTGACAGAACAAAAACCTCTTTGCCCAATTTTTTACGCACCAGTTCAACACCCATAATACTGTTGCCCCATTGGTCTGCACCACATAACTGCACTGTGCAGCCATATTTTTTGTACAAGGTCAGGAAATCAACCGCTTGGAATGTCATATAGTTAAATTCCAAGAACGTCATACCATTTTCCAATCTGCGACGAACGCTTTCCATGCCCAGCATACGCGGCACGGTAAAGTCCGTTCCAAATTCGCGCAAGAAATCCATATGGCTGTACCCCGACATCCAATCGTTATTATCAACCATCACCGCACCCGTCGGCGTGCCATCAAAATGAATAAATTTTGCAATTGAATGACGCAGTCCCGCGCAGTTATGTTCAATCTGGTCATCAGTCAGCATTGGTCGCCCCTTGTCACGACCAGACGGGTCACCAATACGCCCCGTCGCGCCACCAACCAGCGCAATAGGACGATGTCCGTATTTCTGAAACCACCGCATCAGCATCAGTGATGCCAAATGTCCAACATGCAAAGAATCACCCGTTGGGTCAGTCCCCCAATAAACCGTCACATGCCCCGCATTTAACGCATCATTCAGCGCGTCCATATTAGACGCCTGATTGATAAAACCGCGCGCCTCTAATTCCTGTAATAATTCATTTTTCATTTGCAAATTCCTTATGCTCACAATGCTAGCAGAGTTTCGGCCCCCGCGCAAATGTTTATTATTTGAACTTTGAACTCTGAACTTTGAACATTGAAAAAATACCGCCAAACGGCGGTATTTTTTACGTTTATCAAATGTTGTATTATGCCAACATTTTTGCGACTTCGTCCGCCAAGTTATCTTCGCGTTTCTGGATACCTTCGCCCAGTACGTAATATGCATAACCGGCCAGTTTGCCACCGTGTTCGGCGACAACTTCTTTGACTGTCTTGGACGGATCCATAACGAACGGCTGTTCTTCCAGAACAGTTTCCGCATAGTATTTGTGGATACGACCCTGAACCATCTTTTCAACAACGGCCTCTGGTTTGCCAGCGGTTGCGCCAGATTCAATGAACACTTTCTTTTCGCGTTCAACGGCGGCTGGGTCAACATCAGCGATTGTCATAAATTCTGGTTTATTCGCAGCAATGTGCATTGCAATCTTGTTGCCGATTTCGTCGATTTTTTCAGAATCGCCATCGATTGCAACCGCAACACCAATCTGGCCCATACCTGGAACCAAGGCATTGTGAATGTATGTGTAGATGTGCTGACCTGAAACCTTGGCAACACGACGCAAGTTCATATTTTCACCAATTGTGGAAATAGTTGCTGCGATATCATCTTTGACCGCGGCCAATGTGGCGTCGAAATCGCCGCCCAATTCCAATGCCTTGGACGCAACATCTGCAACCAATTTCTGGAATTTGTCATTTTTCGCAACAAAGTCCGTTTCAGCGTTCAATTCAACAACACAACCCATGTTATCGCATTTTACAACGGTAACCAAGCCCGATGCCGCAACACGGCCAGCTTTGGACGCTGCTTTGACAATACCTTTCTGACGCAGCCAGTCCGCCGCAGCTTCGATATCGCCATTTGATTCAACCAAGGCCTTTTTGCAGTCCATCATACCTGCGGCTGTTTTTTCGCGCAGTTCCTGAATCATTTTTGCTGTTATTTCTGCCATAGTTTTCCCCCTAGGATATAGTTTTTGATTTTAAGTAATTTCTGGTACTTGGCCGCGTGCGCGACACAACGCGCACGCTGAATTGCATTACTGGCGTCACGTGCCAATGGGCCATACACCCCGCGCACACGCGCCACATATCCCATGCATTGACCAGTGATTTTGTCGATGCACTTGTATGCAACGACATTACCCTGACAAAACATGTTCTTGGCAAAATAGCGGACGCCCGCCGACGATGTGATATACTCACCACGTTCATCCATCATTTTTCTGATTGAATCCACTGATGATGAGGCGTCGCTATATTTGCTCATTCTGTAATGACCTTATTTGTCAGATTTATCGGCCAATTTGCCACGGCGTTCTGCGCGTGCTTCTGATGTCTTGGATTTCTGACGTGCTTCTTTGTCTTTTACGCCCGCTTCGAAATCATCAGCCGCAGACATGTCTGCTTCGACCTTTTTACCAGCCGCACCGCCCAGACGTTTTTCAATACCGGACAGGATTGCATCAACGAACAGGTCACAGTACAACTGTGTTGCACGTGCCGCGTCGTCGTTACCTGGTACTGGGTAATCAACCAATTCTGGGTTTGCGTTTGTATCGCAAATTGCGATTGTTGGAATGTCCAGATTGCGCGCTTCGCGGACTGCATTGATTTCACGTGGAACATCAATGACAATCATCGCCTGTGGTGTGCCATGCATTTCCAAAATACCACCAAAGATTTCACGCAGTTTTTCAACTTCTTTGGTCATAACGCCGACTTCTTTCTTGGTCAAGCCCAATTTGTCAGCATTTTCGATATCGGATTCCATCTTTTTCAGACGGCGAATTGACTGCGAAACCGTTGTCCAGTTTGTCAACATACCACCCAACCAGCGGTTATTGACATAGTATTGACCGCAACGTTCGGCCGCATCTTTGACGATGTCTTTGGCCTGATGCTTGGTCGCAACAAACAGAACCTTGCCGCCGGCGGCTGTGATTGCTTCCAATGCAACCAACGCGCGATACAGCAACGGTGCAGTTTTGTTCAAATTGATGATATGAATTTTATCTTTGACCCCATAAACATACGGTGTCATCAACGGATTCCAGCGACGTGTGTGGTGACCAAAATGGACGCCCGCTTCCATCAACTGTTTCATAGTAAATGTAGGCAATGCCATGATTTTTTCCTTTTTCTGTTGTTATCCTCGTCGTGGACGCCATACCAGATTTTATTACAAACCCAGACAGAAAATAGCCCAACGACTGTGTTCTTCACGTTTGCACGTGTACCCCGATACTAAACCAAACACCCATAAAAATCAAGCACAAATTGACAAAAATGAATAAATTCAAACATAAAATCATATGTTGACAAAAATGTTTTATGTGTCTACAATTTACATATGAATTTATGGCGACGCATTTTGACCGCAACCGTAATTATTGGAATATCAACGGGTAATTCCATGGCGGCACGCGACTGTACAAATCCGACATATCGCCACAATAATCCCGATGAATGCAGTATGTTTTTCGGTGGCGGCGTCGCGCTGATTGGCACGTCCACAATCGCGGCCAGTGCCATTGCGCTGGTCGGTCTGTCACTGGGTGGCAGTGATGGCAGCACGTCTGCAACACACAGCACACCAAACGCGACATTCGTTCAACCCACGCGCAGCATATATAATTATGTCGGGGGTGATGTTGATACGGCGCATCTGGCTGGCATTCGCCAAGAAACAACATATCAGCGCAATTTTAATCAATATGATACCATTCGTCTGGCATGGTCGCTGGCACGCGGTTTTACCGGCCGCGGCACAGAAATTGCCGTACTGGACGCCGGCCCAGACACGTGGCACGGAAAAACAGTTGCCGCTTTTGCATCAGGCGCGGTTGCACCAAACGCCACCGTCCGTGAATATAAAATCGCCGACGCAAATATGGACTTTATACCATTTTCCGAAATTGGCGACGTTATCGCCCGTGCCCACACCGCAGACGTATATAACGCCAGTTGGGCTGTTGACATGCGCGCGACCCAGATATATTCGCGTCACCAACTGATGCAACTGACTGATTCTAATTTTATAAATCAAATATCAAATGCCGCAACCCAACGCGACGCAATTTTCGTATGGGCGGCGGGCAACGACAGCAGCAGTCAATCCAGTGCCCTGTCCGCAATGCCCGCCGTTATGCCGGAATTGGACGGACACTTTATAAATGTCGTTGCATATGACGATGTGACCGGCACATTGGCCGATTACAGCAACGCATGCGGCATTACAATGAATTGGTGTATCACTGCCCCTGGAACACTGGATACAGGGAAAACTATCGCCGCAGGGACAAGTTTTGCCACCCCAATCGTATCGGCGGCAATCGCCGTATTGCGCGAAGCATTCCCATACATGACCGCGCCACAAATTACATCACTGTTATTTGAAACCGCACGTGATTTAGGCGCAGATGGCGTCGACCCAATCTATGGTCATGGCATGTTGGATTTGGAACGCGCAACCCGCCCTGTTGGCGTGGCATTGATTCCACTGAACAACGGCACGACACAGCCATTATCCACCGCACGTGCATCAGGACAAATTGCGCACAAAATAAAAACCGCAAACCCGAAATTCGCATTTGTTGACGCATACGGGCGCGCGTTCAATTCCGACCTGTCTAAAAATATATCTGTCCAGAACGCATCAATCGGTTGGCGACACCTGCGTAGCAATAATATCGCGGCATTTCGTACCGGCAATATTGAATTTGGACTGCGCGAAATGGACATTTTGCCCACAGATGGCGCACTGGGCACCAGCAACCGTAATTTAATCAGTTTTATCGGCACAACAAACACGTGGGATTGGAATGATATCGAACTGTTCCAGACGTCTACAATCGGATTTGCGCGCGCACAAACAAACGAAAATTCACTGATAACCGCCACATCTGACATCACCACTGCATCGGTTGCATTTGGTGCAAATATTGGTGAATGGACTTTTGCCACTGCAATCCCAGACACCGTGATTGCAGGCAATATGACATTACGCCTGCCCACAGGACGCATGACGGGTGGCGAAATAATCTTTGATGATTACAAAATTGATTTGGTTGCCCGCCCATCGATTGAATTTACAGGGAAATACAAATTCCTGACCGTCGGATTTGTTGACAATCCATACGGTACAGATGAACTGTTTATCGTGGGCAAATGGAAATTGGAATTTTAACCCAAAGCGCCCCCCAGAAAATTTAATATATTTACTTGTCTTTTCGTCATTTAGCATCTAGAATATGCCTGGCAACACAGGAAGGGGATTTTTACACAATGGCGACAAAGCAGAACCGCAAAAATACCAAGAACCCAAAACATAAGTTATTTTCCGTACGCAAAATTGCGCTGGTGGCGGGGGCGATTGCAATTATTGTTGGCGTGGTCGGCGTTATCGCATTGCGTCGCGGGGACGATGCGGCAACCAAAATGCACACAACATTTAACACCCCAACCGCTGCAACATTTACTGATTCTGGTAATGTAATGTTCACATCCGACAATATTCCCGACGTGAATAATGCCCGCACATTGTCGCACATTCAACCATTGGTCATTTCGTATAATTGGACATCTGGCCCATATAATCAGGCCCTGCGCCCAGACGCAACAAATAACGACATTACGACGGGTGTTAAAATCAGTCCTTTTGTCCGTGGCACGTGGGCAATACGTGGGGGCGGCGATGAATTGGCGTTTACACCCGATACCGATTGGCCCGCCGACACACGCTTCACCGTACGCGTTGCAGACAATCTGGTAAATTCAGACGTTGCAATTGACGACACAACGATTTCATTCACAACACCACGAATTGCTGCGACCGTTGACAGTTTTAATTTGTACCCTGCGCCAAACGCAAAAAAATCCGTGATTGGTGTTGCCGTAATATCATTTAACTATCCGATTGTTACAACGGAATTTAACGACAAATTGACCGTTAAATTGGATGGGGCCAAATTGGACTTCACGGTAAAATTTGATAAGTTCCGCCGCACGGCCATAATCACAACCGCGCCGGTGCAAATCACGAATACTGACCAGATTATCCGTCTGAAATTAAACCGCGTTGCACCCGCCGCAGGAAATGGTGCAACCAAAAAATTGACTGCGCATACAACCGTTGCCGCCGCCGATAATATTTTCAAAATATCTGACATCACAACCACTGCGGCCGATGATAAAAATGGCAATGCACAACAGTTGGTTTTGGTAAATATGACTGCAACCGCTGTGGCAAACACGGATTGGGGCAAATATGTTGAAATTTACCTGTTGCCCAAATACAAAACCGATGACGAAAAATCAGACGAAACCCCACACCAATGGGCGGATGACGAAATCACACCAGATGTAATTACGCACGCAAAGAAAATCCCAACAAAACTTGTTCCATTTGTAAATCCAACGGGTGTATATCAATACGCATTTTCGTATGACGTGTCTGTTGCAAACAGATTTATTTTTGTACGCGTTGCGTCTGGATTTGAATCCACATCTGGGTTTTATGTTAAAAATGGCGCATCACGCGTTTTGTCCGTTGCATACCCTGTGCGTACGGTAAAAATCGCAGGCAGCGGCGCATTATTATCACTGGCGGGCGATAAAAAGTTAGGCATTATGGCACGTGGTGGTGCAACCGCCGCACATGTGAATTTATCAAAGGTTAAATCGTCTGAAATCAATCACTTGATTTCCCAGACATACAACATTTTTTCTGAAAACATAGAATTCAAGGGCTGGTCATTTAGCGTTGACGATATGGCGGTTGTATTCCGCAAAACAATTCATTTTTCTGACCCGTCTATGACCAAAACCAACTATGCATCAATTGATTTGGGCGCATATCTGGACAGAACAGGTGGCGACAAAACTGGTATTTTTGTAATTCAGGTTGCACCCGACGCCACCGCGGCGCAGTACAGCGACCGCCGTCTGATTTTGTTGACCAATTTGGGAATTATACGCAAAACAAATCAGAACAATTCGTCCACATTATTTGTGGTAAACTTGTCTGATGGCACACCAGCCGCTGATACAGAAATAAATGTATTGGGACGCAATGGCAATGCCGTATGGGCGGGCCGCACCGATAATGACGGCCACACCGATATTCCAGAATTGTCATGGAACGAATATCGTGGCGCGCGCGAACCCGTTGCGATTGTTGCGCGCCGCGGCGATGATGTTTCGTTTATTCCATACAACGCAACCGCCCCGATGGTTGATTACTCTAAATTTGATGTTGATGGCGAATATTATTATGGTGACGCGCCATTGAACGCATTTGTCTTTACAGATCGTGGCATTTACCGCGCAGGCGAAGATATGATTGCCGCGGGTATTGTAAAAAATAAATCGTTCAAGGCACTGGCGGGGATTCCTGTGCGCGCTGAAATTACCGACCCACGCGGTCGCGATGCATTGACCAAAACATTCACACTGGCGGGCGACGGAATGTTTGATATTAAATATACGATTCCCGCCACCGCCGCAACTGGCGAATGGCAGGTTCGCCTGTATTCACTGGACAGTCGCGGACGCGTTGACACATCACTGGGTGTGGCAACATTCCGTGTTGCGGACTTTGTCCCTGACAACATGAAAATCACCACAACTATCGCTGGTGGTGACACAGACGGATGGATTTCTGTCGACGGTATGCGCGCAAATGTATCCCTGCGCAATTTGTTTGGAACCGCGGCAACAGACAAACGTATTACTGCGTCGGCAACGCTGACACCAACGAATTTTACATTTGACGCGTTCCCTGATTATGTTTTCACACCGAACTTTATTTCGGGCACGGGTCTGGCCGATGGGACGGCACGCGCATCACAAACATTTACAGCAAATATGCCCGACATGCACACCGATGATAATGGCGCGGCAACAATTTCTATCAATTTTGACGATGTTATTCCAGACGGCACATACATGTTAAAATTGACGACTGCGGGATTTGAATCTGCATCTGGGCGCAGTGTTCGCACAACCACAACCGCCCGCGTATCAAACGCAAAATATTTGGTCGGTTATCACGCAGATGGTAATTTGAAATACATCGCCCGTGGCGCGGCGCGTAATGTCAAATTGGTTGCAGTTGATCACACGGGCACGGCCGCGGCGGCGGACAACCTGACCATGCGGACGGTGCATCGCGAAAACCTGACCAGTTTGGTCAAGGATTACAGTGGCTATTACAAATACCAAACCGTCACCCGCGACAAAGTAATCGCCCAAAATGCATTGGACATCGCAACAGACGGCAAAGCAATCGCATTGGACACTGCAAATGCCGGCACATATTTTGTCCAAATTCTGGATTCTGCGGAACGCGTATTGGCAAACATAGAATATTTTGTTGCAGGCAATGAAAACAGCGAACTGAAATCAGACACCAACGCCGAACTGAAAATCAAATTATCATCAAATTCATTTGCCGCCGGCGACAAAATTGATGTCAGCATCACCGCACCATACACTGGCGCGGGCCTGATTACGATTGAACGCGACCGCGTGTACGCATACAAATGGTTCAACACCAACACCACAACATCGGTTCAGCAAATCACCCTGCCCGATGGATTCGAAGGGACGGGTTACGTCAACGTGTCATTCGTACGCGACATCACCAGCCGTGATATATTCACAACACCATACGCATACGCCGTTGCGCCATTTGCGACAAAAAATGATGCCCGAAAAATTGGTGTTAAACTGACCACGCCTGACGTCGTGCGCGACCACAAATTACCAATTAAATATGAAACAGACAGCAATGCACGCCTGATGATATTCGCCATCAACACCGGAATTTTGCAGGTGGCAAAATACGACCTGCCCCGTCCGCTGGCATACTTTTTCAAAAAAGCCGCATTACAGGTTTCCACATATCAGACACTGTCGCTGTTGTTACCAGAATACAAAATTCTGCGTGAATTTGCAAAAACTGGTGGCGGCGATTTTGAATCAGATGCCGACGTCGGCATGACACTCAGCAATCCATTTGGTCGTCGCACATTGCCACCGGTTGCGTTCTATTCGGGCATTATTGATACCCAGGCCGGCCAATCGGGTGAAATTACTTTTAATTTGCCAGAATACTTTAACGGTGCATTGCGTGTATTCGCGGTTGCAGCAAACACCACCGCAGTGGGCAGCGCAGACACCAACGTCCGCGTGCAATCACCAGTTATGATTACGCTGTCTGCCCCGCTGGTGGCGGCACCAAATGACACATTTGACATTGGCGCGGTTGTATCAAATCAGGTTGCGCACAGTGGCGCATCCGCGACCGCGGACATTTCACTGTCGACGTCGGACGGTTTGACGCCGGTGGCAACAACCGGTAAAATCGCCGTTCCTGAAAATAATGAAAATGTTTTCACAACATCTGTTCGTGTTGGCGATGTATTGGGCAATGCAGATATCAAATTAAACGCAACAATTACAGGCGCGAACGATGCGTCTGGGGTTGCAAACGCCACGGCATCACTGTCCGTGCGCCCAATAACAACGTTTACTACACGCGTGCACAGTGGCACAATAAATGCCCATACCGCAAAAATCCGCGGATTCCATATTGATATGTATCCTGAATTTTCTGCGCGCACATTGTACGTGTCGCCACGTGCAACCGTGCTGGCGCGTCCATTGGTTCAGTATCTGGCGCACTATGAATTTCCATGCACAGAACAGTTGGTATCGCGCGCGTTGCCATACGTCGTTGCACCAAACGATGATACGTTGGGAACGAATTTTGATGAATCCAGCGCGAAAATAGCTGATACAATTCGCCAGTTGCAATCGCGCCAGAATATAAACGGTGCATTTGAATTATGGGCGACAACTGATAGTTTCCCAACGCCTGCGACCGCCACAAGCGTCCAGACAACCGCATATGTTGCCCAGTTCCTGACACTGGCGCGCGACGCGGGTTTCAATGTTCCAAAAGATATGTTGGGGCGTGCGATTGGGTTCTTGCGCGATTTTGCCGGCACACCGATTGACAGCAACGACAATGCCGTGGCGGTGGCGCACGCAATATTTGTCATAACACAAAACGATTATATCACGACAAACTATATCAATTTGTTCCAAGAATACGCGGACAAAAATATCAAGAATTGGCAGCGTACGATTTCTGGCGCATATATTGCTGCCGCATATAAAATGATGAAGCAAGATGATGCGGCGGACAAACTGATTGCGCAATATCGCACCACATCGCCAAAGTTTGAATACGCATCAATGTATGACAATAATGTTGCAAACGACGCAATGTATAACTTTATCAGTCGTCGGTATTTTGATACCACAGCGGGCGCACCCGACAGCGTTGTGAACTATGTTGCGGGTGGCGATTATTCATCATACACATCTGCGATGGCGACATTGGCGTTAATTGGCGGCGATACCACAACCGATGCGCCCACTGTCACAATTTCGGCAAATGGCACAGCAATCACGGGCACGACATCGAGCGACACACAAACATTTGATATTCCGACGGATGCCACAGCGATCGACATCAAATGTGAAAAATGCGACCGTACGGATGGCATGTATTACGCATTGGTGCAAACAGGTTATCCACGCGCCACCACTGAGTCCAGCAACGGCATTTCCGTATCGCGCGAATATTACAACGAAAATGGCGAACGCATCACATCTGCAAACATCGGTGACAGAATCACGGTTCGCGTATTTGCACGCGCACGCACCGGCGACATAATTCAGAATGTCGCGATTACCGATTTGTTGCCAGCGGGATTCTCGGTTGAGGCCGCGGTTACGGGCAACCAGAATTTTGCCCAGATTCGCGAAGATCGCGTTGTAATATTTACCGACCTGACACGCACATCGGCAACATTTGAATACACCGCCGATGTTACCGCCGCGGGCACGTTCAGTGTTCCGCCAATTCACGCCGAATCCATGTATAATCCATCGGTAAATGCCACCGGTGCGACGGACACATTCACAGTTTCAAATGGCGAACAATAACAAATGGTTTGACCACATTACACAACATATACGTCGTCATAAAACGACGTATATGTGCATAGTTGGGCTGGTCACGACGTATTGGATTGTACGGCTGTTTTTTATTCCGCCACTGTTATCAGACACACATTTTTCACGCGCATACTATGACCGAAATGGCACACTGATGCGCATGACACTGACGGCGGACGATAAATATCGCCTGTTCACACCGTTGGACGAAATCAGTCCAGACGTCGTCCGTGCCACTGTTTTATACGAAGATAAATATTTCTGGTATCACCCAGGAATAAATCCCGTATCATTGGCGACTGCCACAATAAATTGGGCACGTGGCGCGCCCCACCCCGCTGGAGCATCCACCATAACGATGCAGGTCGCACGAATGCTGTACGGCTTGGACACACGGCGTGCGGGCGGAAAACTGGTACAAATTGCCGCGGCATTTTATATCGACGCATTTCATTCAAAACGCGAAATCTTGCAAGCATATTTGAATTTAGCACCATATGGCGGAAACATAGAGGGTATCGGTGCCGCATCAATAATTTACTTTCAACGCCACGCGCATGACATCAGCACGATTGAGGCAATCACCCTGTCCACCATTCCCCAAAATCCCGTAAAGCGCGGTTTGAATACCGAAACCGGTCTGCGCAACATTATGACAATGCGCGCTGATTTGGTTCGGCGTTGGATTGCGGCATACGGCGATGATGGCAACCTGATGACATTGGCGGCAATGCCGCTGAACGTGCACAGCACGCGCGATTTGCCATTCCGCGCCCCACATTTTACCCAGCGCGAAATCGCCCGCCACAGCAATTACTGGGCAGACATTGGCCCACACAATTCATACGTTACAACAACACTGGACATCAATTTACAGAACCAACTGGAACGGGCACTGACCGCCCAGATTGATGCGCGACGCAGTCGTGGCGTAACAAACGCCGCCGCAATATTGGTCAATTATAAAACGATGGAAATTTTGTCCTATATCGGTTCGGCTGATTATTTTGATAAATCAATTTATGGTGAAAACGATGGGGTTCTAGCACGGCGAAGTCCGGGGTCAACGCTGAAACCACTGATATATGCCGCCGCCGCCGACCGCGGTCTGATTCACGGAATGACGCTGTTGCGCGATGCAAAAATCAACTTTGGCGTGTACGCACCCGAAAATTCAGACAGTAAATTTTACGGCCCAGTATTGGCGCACACGGCACTGACGCATTCGCGCAATATTCCCGCGATAAATCTGGTGCGGGGAATTGGCGTACGAAACTTCTATGATTTGCTGGCCAAATACGGCATCGATAACCTGAAATCCCCAGATCATTATGGTATTTCCATCGCACTGGGCGGTGCCGAGGTTTCGATGTTTGAACTGGCACAAATATATACAGGTCTTGCCAATCTGGGGGGCAAATACGACATTCGTTCGGAATTGTCCGCCCCAATGCGACATGACGCACAAATCCTGTCGCCAGAGGCAAACTTTCTGGTTCTGGACATGTTGGCGCGCGGGGCCGCGCCAACAACGCACATTCCTTTTACCAAGCGCACCACATCACCCATACGACACTATTGGAAAACAGGCACATCATCATCATTTCGTGATGCATGGACGGCGGGCATATTTGGCGATTACGTTTTAATCGTGTGGGTTGGGAATTTTGACGGTACACCAAACAACGCTTTCTCGGGCGCACGCGTTGCCGCGCCAATCTATTTCGCATTGGCGGACACCGTCATAAAATACGATGCCGCACGCGGGCAACCGGTGCAGAATAATAATTTCCTGCGTGATGATATGAACATCGCCCAAATTGATATGTGCGATGGCGTCGGCGGCATTGCTGGCCCGTATTGTCCGCACGTCGTAAAATCATACTTTATCCCTGGGGTGTCGCCCATCGACACATCCAGTATATACCGTGCGATACCGATTGATAACCAAACTGGCCTGCGCGCATGCAGTGCAAATCCAGAAACAACGCACATGGTGGTGTACGAATTTTGGGATTCAGAATTCTTGGATATGTTCGCACGTGCCGGCATTCGTCGCAACACCCCACCCCCATATATGCCAAATTGCAATTTGGACGATGTCAAAGACGATGACGTGCACCCAACAATTATCACCCCCGCCGATGCAACAAACATCGTTATCACCGATGGTGGTAACACAGCGCGCATAACATTTCAGGCAATCGCCCCTGCGCGCGACGCAAAAATATTCTGGTTCTTGGACGATGAAATTATCGGCACAACCACATCTGGCGTGCCAATGACGCGCACCATTCCAATGGGTGAACATATTGTGCGTATCGCAACCAGTGATGGCGGTGGCAGTTCCGCAAAATTCACGGTTATTCAATAATTACGCTGTTACATATTGCCGCGGCGGCAATACATTACATCAGGTTAAATTTGTTGATATAGTTGAATGAAACACCAACCATAAAATTGCTGCCGTATACGTCGACACCACGCGCCTTGGCCAAACGGTATTTTATATATGGCCCCATGGTCAGATTTCCCCACAGATTTGTATCCAGACGTACAATCGCCGACAAATCACGTTTCAAATCAGTTGGCACGTAATCTGAATATTCAAAGTATTCACGATAATACCCGTTGGTGGTAAATTTTACGCCATCGCGAATTACGTATTCGGCGCGCCAGCCCGCCTCCATACCGTCCTTGCTGGTTTGCGCACCCGCATATGTAAAATCATATTCATACAGACCAGTTACATACAACGTTTTCAAAATCTTGTGATCAAACAACGAGATACCCGCACTGGTACGAATAATATTTTGGCGTGGTGCATCCGCATTATCGCGAAATTGCGTATCATATGCGCCACGAACCGTCGGGCCCAATTTTAATCCTACAAAATCCCAACATGCATACGACAGGTCACTGGACAATGTGATTTTATCTGCGTTTTGGTCGGTCGTGGTTGGCCCATTATACGGGCGCAATGTCGTACGACCATATTCAGCAAACAGACCATTGTCCCATTTGAACTTATTCTTGTTATATTCCAAAACCGTGTCCAAAACGCCCTTGATATAATCCTGACTGGACGCGTTCAGGGCCGATACCGGTGAATCGGAGTATTGTTGCGCATTAGAAACAGTTGTTTTTGACAATTCCAACCCAATGCGACGCACGTCTAAATGCAATGTTTTGTTTGTCGCCACCGCATCATCAGCACGCGCCACACACGGCACGATAAACAGACACAACAAAACCGCAGATATTTTTTTCACCACAACACCCTTTGATATTTAATAATTATTTCCAAATGCGCAAAACGCCATCATTATCAGAATAACGCCAGCCCGCCCCACGCACCGCCGCCGTAAATTCACCACGACGCGCCATTGGCAGTTCAATAGTAATCTGGCCATTATTTATATACTTGGTTGCTAAATCCAGTTTTTCATTGCGGGCAATTTCCTGCAAACCGACCCAATCTGCAATCGGATCAGACACATATGCCACCACAACAAATTTGTCCCCAGATGTATCGTCTGGCAACCAATTCTGAACCCCCGTCGCATTCAGCCATGTACGCGCCAACCCGCGGTCAAGCGTCATTGTAATATTTGCCGAATACGTTGTATCAGATTGCCGTTCCCCCGAAATTTCCGACGCAGCAATCAGGTTTGTCAATTCACTGCTTTTTGCATCTTTTACCGCGGCACGTAATTGGTCTGGCATAGAATAGTGCGACAAACTGTCAACAATAATTTGACGACGCGCCTCGTCCATGGCGATATTTTTCGCCGACGCGGACGTATCACTGGTAATACTGACCGATGCCGTACCCGACAATTCGGTGGCATGCGCCGAAACCCCAGACAACGCTAACACAGCCCCAGCAAAAATTATTCCCAGTTTTGTCATATCACACTACCATTTCCAATCAGAACTTTGCATTGACCCCAACGCGAATACCCATTGATTTATAGAACGACTTAATCTCGCTCTTGACGCTGCACGCCCACCCTGGGCAACTGTCCTTTAATGCCATAATCGAGCGTGCGGCGGCACTGCCGGCCAACATTGCTTCGTCCGTTGAAAATCCTGTACCATAATTGACTTCGTACCCATTGACGGTATATGTACCACCGTTCTTGATACGTGATAATTCAGTTTCATAATAATTGGCATTCAGGTACGTCTTGGCATCCGCATCACTGACTGTATAGTAATCATACGTCAGCCCCAGCGACAAGAATACAGTATTTGTCAAAGCAGTCAACCAATTTGCACCCAACCCCAGATGATAAGCACTGCCAATACTGGCCTTGTCTTCAACACTTTTTGGATGGGCCCAATCATAACGATACGGCTGGTCGCCAGTTGATGTGTACCCTGGCAACCCTAATTCAAAACGACCATTGACAGAATTTTTATTATTGATTTGATAATCCATATCTAATGCTAAATATGGCCCAGACCATTCAACCTCATACGAATGGCTAACCGATGGTTGGGAATAATAGAACGTCCCAGCGGTGTTTACCTTTGTTGCACCCGTTGGAATTTGGATATAATTATATGGATTGTCACGCGTTGGTACGGAACTGATGCTGTCCATCGGGAAAATTAAAATTGGGTCGCACTGCACTTCACCATTGATATTGAAACAAGTATACGAATCCACTGCCAACCCGTGGTTATTCTTGGTTTCCAATTTATATCTCAAATAGCGATACCCAATAGACGGTGTGAATTTTACCGCCCCAACCTGAAAGAAATCCGTCAGGCCAAATCCAGCGTTAAACCCGTACATATTGCCGCCGCTGCTTTTGCCCACAGACAATGCGTGCGAATCCTGTGTCCCAGTAATTTCTTCGCCTTCGTCATATTGACCATTACCATTTGCATCGACAAAGAATATATCTGAAACATACCCACCATTGGTGATATCGTCGTCAACCATAGTGCTGTCGCCGGACTGCATTCCGTACTTGAATCCGGCATCAATCTGCATCTTGGTCTTGCCGGCGTTAAACGCATAGCCACCGCGCACATCCAAAACATTCCAACCAATATTGTCATAGTGCAAAATTGACTTGGACTCTTTCATTTCAAATTGCCATTGTGCAACCTCGTGCGAGATACCGGCATCCAACCAGAATCCCTGCTTTTTTGCACCACTGGTGGCAAACTGTGATGTGTTTTGCGTCTGGCCACGCGCCACAGTTGTTTGTGTTGTACGCGTACCAACCGTTGGACGCGACGAAGAATACGACGCATACGAAGAACCCGCAGTGTTATAATTTCTGGACTGTGTCGTGTTATTATAACGTGACGCATACGATTGCGTAGAATAGCGCGTCTGGGGCGACTGATAGTTGCCGGTATAGTATGTTCCAGCGGCATTTGCAGCCATCGGCAACGCCACAACCAGCGACGCACGCAACAAGAATCTTGGCAATTTAATCATATAAAAATCCTTAACCTTTCAAACTTTACTCGTATGATATCACAAAAACTGTTGAAAAACAAACCTCTTGTTGATAAGAATATATATACGTTTTTTGCGGGCATGGCGGAATTGGTATACGCGCAGCACTAAGGATGCTGTGGTGCAAACCTTGGGGGTTCAAGTCCCCCTGCCCGCACCAAAGAAAAAACCTGTTTTTTCACTTGCCCGCAAATTCATAATTTTGCTAAGATTATTTACAAGAATGAAAGGGATTAAACTATTTTTCGCTGTGTGTCTGGGCATTGGCGCGGTTTTTGGCGCAAACGCCACGGATTCTGATGCCACCGCGCGTGCGGCGACACGTCGCACATCGGGCACTGTTTCAACCCGTGGGGCGCAATCGGCGGCCACCGCACGCGGCACGGCAACCGGCGCACAAACATCACAAAAAGCAACGTTGAATCCACGCGGTCGCACATCAACAAATTCCCGCGATACAACAAACAAGGCGTCGGCGATTACATCAGGGCGCAGTGCGATTTCCGCATTATCATCCCGCACAACAACACAAAACATTCAATCACGCACAACCGCGCCCACTGCGATTGCGCCCCAGGGGGTAATTACCCGTACTGCAACCGCGCCTGCGCGCACAACTGCTGCGCGTACTGCCACGGTGGCAACCGCGCGCAACACACGCAACACGGGCGTTCGCGCAACTGCTGCGCGTGCCGCCACGGATACAGAAACGACAAAACTGACCGCATCAGACATCATCAATCGCGATTATAAAAAGTGTCGCGAGGTGTACTATAACTGTATGGACGAATTTTGTGCAAACAAGGACAGCCAACTGAAACGCTGTGCATGTTCATCACGCGCCAACGAATTTAACAGTGCCAAGAAAAACCTGAGCGCGGTCGAAGAAAAAATGTTGGATTTCAACCAACGCCTGTTGACGGTCAACATGGACAAAGAAGACGCCGCGGCATTGAACAAGGCAACCGAAGGCGAAACAGCGTTCCAGAAAAAAGACACGTCAAAATCCAAACAGATGTTGGACGAAATTGCCAAGAAATTAAACACCAGTTTTAACGACAGCAATTTCAACCAATCGTTGGGCGCGATATCATTATCATTGAATGCGGATGCGGCATTTGACACAGTGGATTCTCTGTCGGGGGCGTCAACCACTGCAAAAACCGGAACGGCCCTGTATGCGGCGGCACTGCCAATTTGTCGCGAAATGGCGGCCGAGGTTTGCACCGACGACGAATTATCCATCGTCGCAAGTGGTTATCAAATGACAATCGAACAGGACTGTAACACTGTTGCCAAGTCATATGAAACCCAAAATGACCAAGCGCGTGAAAAATTACGCGAGGGCAGCGCACTGTTAGACATGTCACGGTTGGACATTTACCAGAAGCGCAATTCTGACGACATTTTGACGTGCAAACAAAAGATGCTGACAATGCTGTCGGATTCAACCGTATGTGGCACTAATCTGGGCAAATGTTTAGACACCACGGGGCGTTATATTGACCCATCAACGGGCGAAGCGTTCTTGACATCTGAACTGTCAAACCTGAACAATTTAATCACCCGTCCTGACACCGACCAATCGTGGACCAGTGTCCCTGGGAATCAGGTGTTCGTATCATACCTGAATTCAAAAAAGAAGTTTTTAGCACCTGCGATGGAAAATTGCCAAGACATCGCCGACAGCGTATGGGACGCATTTGTCGAAGATGCATTGGCGCAAATCAAATTGGCCCAAGACAGCAAACTGGAAGAAGTCCGCCAGAGTTGCACGACCCTGACCACACAGTGTTTATCAGACACCGCCAAATCATTGCAAGATTTTGATGCGCGCGCCCTGTCAACATTCGGTGTGGCCGCAGATCGCACTGTCAATGCAATGTGCGCAGATGTTCGTAATGCATGCACCACATTGTTAAAAACAACGGGGGGCGATATTGATTGGAATACCGGTATGACCGACATCACCACGGACAAAACATACGACACAGTTATGCAGACATGTCGCGAAATTGGTCGTGCATGTATCATTCAATCATGCAAATCAATTTCTGGTAATTTCGGTCTGTGCGAAAACATTCAGACATCTGTCAACCGCAAATCTATTATCAACCGCACGGCATGTTGGGACGATGTCAAGGCATGCGTGGCCAGCGCAGGCAACGAAGCGATTGGGAACATTTGGGCACGCTTAGTTGACGACGGGACGGTTAAAAATAATACATTCTATAGCATGATGTACGGGTACGAGTCCAACGACAACACCCCTATTCACGACATTTGCGCCGCCGACAGAAATTGCGACAACGCAGACAGCACAGAATGCAAGGTTTGCCGTATCGCCGAACGTCTGTGGGGTAATTGCGAATTCAGTCCTGTAACCCTGTTGGAGGCAGATGATTCGCATAACAAGATTATCATGGACGGCGATACAGAAACATTGCTGAAATGGTTTGCGAAAAACACCGGCACCTCACAAAAGGCCGACAGTTGTCGCGACACATCATGCGCCATCGGATTTGTGCCATACCCAGCAGAGAACGGAACAATTTCATGTATGCCGCGCGAGAGTATCACTTCTGATGGTCAGACATGTGTATCTGGATCTGGGGCAAAATTCACGGTGGGCACAAAATCTGGCGAAAGCTTCACCAACTGTTGTCCAGGAGGAGAATCGCAGATTGATACGTTTGGCAACTGCTGTGCGGGCACACTGACAAATATAAATGGTCACAATTTATGCCTGCCTGCTGCTTCTGCAAATGGCGTATCAACCGAAACATTTACCTTTGGACCAGGTGCAACATATTACACGCCGAACACCAGTTATAAACTGATTTGCACAAGTGGTGCAATAACCGCGGGCGGAACCCCAGAGCCAGGCAGCGTATTTCCAAATGGGAATCAGGTAACGTGCAAAGATGGTCATTTTGTAATGGTACCAACATCTAAAACTACCCCATATTATGTGAGGCCACAATACCACACGTACCACGAGAATGTTGACAAAAATTCACCGTATCCTGTCGCATGGTACAATGCCGACAACACCGGCACAAAATGCAAAATGAAATGTACGTCATCTGGCTGTGAATTTGAAATTGGCATTGACACCAAGGTTGATCCCGCAAAATGCTTGCCCAGCCAACCATCAAACTGGATGGTGGGTGACAAGATAATATGATTTTTATCCTAGTGTTTTGTTTTTGCGCAATTATCACTTGACAAACGCGGTTTTTTTGGCTACATTTTATTATGACTAAGAGCAGAAAACACATACAACCAAACGAGTTGCCAGATGTTCTATTCATGTCGCATTACCGAATTTTGCCCCATTGGGGTGGGTGGCGGTGCGCCCTGCGTGGCATCTGCGACAAGTGGGGGCGTCGTGTGTTTTTACCATAAATAATTGCGAGAGAGTCCGTAAGTTTTTACGGGCTCTTTTGCTTTATGGGCCATATTGGGAATAAATTCCCCCAGTTGGCCCCAAGACCAAACAAAGGGGGTTCTTGAAATGATGACAGTCAAAAAAACAATACCATATAAATTACGTGCCGGCATACCTGCACTGATGCTGGCGGGCGCAACGCTGTTTGGCGGATGTGGCAAAGAAGACATTGAAAAACACGATGTCGAACTCCCTTGGACTTACGGTTACTATGAACAAATTACCTCTGCAAACGTTCAACGCCACTTGGATGATCCATCGGTTGGTAATGTTTATTTGCGCCTGTACCCATGCTCTCTTGATTACGAATACGACGATTGGCTCAAATGGACAGCAGACCAGATTCATCACCAATTGTATGGCAGAACACTGGCCCCATTGGTTGGCAAAGATCCAAACCGTGTATTTGGACGTGGCAATTTTGAATTCAGACCTGGCGTATGTCCACGCGCCGACAGTTTATGGTTCACCCAGCATGGCTGGACAGTAAACCAAAAACAACGATAGCCCAACCCAAAAACACAGGAGTTTTATTATGAAATTCACCAAGAAAATCCCATATGCATTAAAATGCGCCGTTCCAACCGCAATGTTGGCGGGCGCAACAATGTTTGGCGGATGCCAGAAAGAAGAAATTCAAAAACGTGATGTAGAATTGTATTTTGGTGCTTATTACCAGCAAGAAATTTCTATACAAAACATCAAAAATCATCTGGCAGACCCAACCGTCAACAAGATTTATTTACGTACACTGGACGACGGCTCGCTGTGGTACAATCACGGCGACAATACTTGGGCATACCCCGAAGATTTGCGTATAGATTTGGAACAATACGTCAACATGGACCCAGGTCGAATATATGGACGTGGCAATTTTGTATTCGAGGTCGGTATGTGTTCCCATGCAGACAGTTTGTGGTTTGTTCAGCGCGGTTGGACCGTCAATCGTCAAAATCAGATTCCACAAAAACAACGCTAAAAAAAACGCGCCAAATTGGCGCGTTTTTTATTGATTTACCCGCCATAATTTTCTAGTATTATCCAGAGATGAGAAAACTAATACCGCTTTTTTTATCATTGATTATACCCATGCCCGCATTGGCAACTGCCACTTGCACAACCACCAAAGAACCAAAGGCGTGTAGAGAAATTCCGGGGTGTACATGGGGTGGAAAGCTAGGCCACCAAACTTGCCAACCATGTGGCGAAACATATTATGGAAAAGGCGATGGCACAAGTCAAAACCAATGTGTGTTGTGCAACAAATTATCTGGCACAGTCGATGGCAAAACAATCACAGGATACTGGGACGCCAGTAAAGAGGGATCCGCGAAACATGAATGCTATGCCGACTGTGATGCCAAGCTTAAAACCATCAACGCTGATGGTTCAACTGGAAAATGGATGCTTGGCAACAATGAACATACAATAGCGTACGGCACAACAGACCCAAGAACAATGTGCAAATTTGAATGTTACGCAGGAAACGATTATTACAATACATGTGTATCATATTACCACCCATGGAACGCCCAGACCCAAGCATGGGACTTAACCGTATGCCAACCCAGTTGGGTGTTTATGGGTAGCCCCAACGAAATTCAGAATAATCCATACAAACCATCTAATGGACCATCAGCCACAGATTTTTGTCAAAATGCAAAAACTGGTATTTATATGGTTCTGCAATCATCTGGTACAGACATCACATGTTCTGCGCAGTCATGTCAAGATGGTTATCATCTAGAAAGTGTTCAAGATATAGTGAATGCTGAATTACCAACTGGTGATGCAGATAAATATTATTGTCAATCAGATACATTAAACATTCCGAACGAAGAAATGTTCCAAACATGCGAATCTAACACACGCGAGTGTTCTAGTTATTTTCACACAACATCGTGCAAAGTCACAATTGACGGAACAGAATACACGGACGGCAGGGTTGGGGGCAATGCAATATGGAATGGCACGAACGCATATACAACCGATGGGTGCACATGCACCGTTTCCACCAGTGTAACCGCGGGAACATATAAACACGTATGCAAACGTTCAACCACGTCTGATACGTGGGACGGGACCAATTGTGAAACAACCATAGAAAGCTGCAACCCTGGCTATTGCGTCGTTGGATATAACGAAAACGATAAAACACAACGATGCGCCGCCGCAAAACGTGGGTATTACAGCGGGCAAAAAGTTCGGGAATGCGACAAATGTCCCGCCGGCAAAACCACAGAAGGAGAAAAGTCCACCAATGAAGGTGCCTGTTCGTACAGCCCCGAAACGCAGTTTTGTGACAGTGTTGGTTGCTTTAATCTGAATTACACCAGTTTACAATAATAAATCACTTAAACCTAATTCTGAAATTACGGCGGAAATTTTCTGCATCTGGTCATCAGGGATTTTCCCCAGCACCCAATCCGCCGGCGACATTTGCAATGAAAAATCACGCGGGTGGGCGATGCCAATTCTGATGCGGCGATAATCACGACCAACCGCGGCATCTATGGATTTTATGCCGTTGTGCCCTGCACTGCCACCACCAATTTTGGTGCGTGTTGTGCCAACTGGCAAATCCATATCGTCATGAATCACGACCAGATTTTCCAGTGGCACATCATAGAATTTCATCAATGGCCCAACCGCATCCCCCGACAGGTTCATAAACGTTTGTGGCATTGCGAATATAACCCGACGGCCGCCAACATTCTGCGTTGAAACCAGCGCATTTTTCTGATTCTTCCACGCGGCGTCCCCGCCCGCCAAATGCGACACCGCCATGAATCCAACATTGTGGCGCGTGCGCGCGTATTCGCCCCCTGGGTTGCCCAATCCAACAATCAAAACAGGTTTATTTTCTTGCATATTGACATCTCTTTTTTCTATTATGATATCATACAAAGGAGAAAAATATGAATATAAAAACAATCGGCGCATTTGGTCTGGCGTCTGTTTTGTTTACTGGCGCGGCAAACGCGGGCAATATGTTGTTCGATTTCTATGCCGGCGGTACGGTTGGTGCGGGTGCGGCGTCATTCTTGGCCGACGATTCCGAAACCAAGAATTCCCAGTCATATGGTCTGGTTGTGGGTTTGGATATTCCGGCACTGCGCTTTGAACTGGAATACAATTACATCAATAACGATATTGCAAAAACCAACATCGGTATGGTCAACGCATATTTCAAGATGCCATCAACGGTCGTTCACCCATACTTGGGCGTCGGCGTTGGCGCGGTATTCGGTGGCAGTGTTGACATTTCTGGCGTTGATATCGACAACGGCGCGGCATATCAGGGTATGTTGGGTCTGACATTCGACATTCCGGCATTGCCAATCAAGATTGATACCGAAGGTCGCGTTCTGTACGCCCCCGATGTATTTCAGGTTGGCGACCAGAAACCAGACCTGTTGCAATACGACGCGCGTATCAAATTACGCTATATATTCTAAGGGTCAACAACGGGGGCGCGACGCGCCCCCGCAATGGCTAATGGGGAATGGGAAAAGATGCTGACACTGATTGACGGAAATTCATTATTATTTCGCGCATATTATGGCGTGCACAGTCGCCTGACGCGCAGCGATGGCACGCCCACGGGTGCGGTATATGGATTTCTGAATATGGTGTTGCCAATATTGGCGGCGGCGCATGCGGACGACGCATTTGTATGCGTATTCGACGCGTCCCGCACCACATTCCGCCAAGATATTTACCCCGCATACAAGGCGAATCGCACCGAAACCCCAGCCGACCTGATCACACAATCATATATGGTACGCGAAGCGGTGGCGGCAATGGGCATGCCTGTTTTGTGCATACCAATGGTCGAAGCCGATGATGTCATCGCAACACTGGCACGTCTGAACTGCAATGCGCCACGCGCCACCCGCATTATCACCAGCGACAAAGATTTAATGCAACTGGTGTCCAAATGCGTATTTTTATACGATGGTATGAAACAGCGCGAAATTCACACCGACGGCGTGATGGAAAAGTTTGGCGTCACCCCCAATCGCGTGATTGATGTACAATCACTGATGGGCGATTCGTCTGACAATGTCCCAGGCGTTACTGGCATTGGGCCAAAGCGCGCGGCAGAATTGATAAACCGATTCGGAACGCTGGACGAATTGTACGCACATCTGGACGATGTTGAAAACGCGCGCATTCGCGAACTGTTGCGTGCGAATCGCGACATGGCATATATCTCGCGCAAATTGGTCACACTGAAAGATGATGTCGATTTGTCCGGCCTGACCATCACCCCATTTGTATTTAACACACCCGCAGCATTGGAATACGTACGTACCAAGTTAGAGAGTAATTCATTAGCGGCCAAGATTGAAAAACTGTTTCCAATGGACAAATTCAATCCCGACGCGGTGCATGATTTTTCGTATGCCGCGTCCACATGCCCAACTGAAATTGTGCCCGCCCCCGTTGCGACAAACACCCCCGCCACCGCGCCCCAGATGACATATGAAACAATTACAACGGTCGCGGCACTGGATGAATTTTTGGGGCGCATAAAAAATATTGTCGCCATTGATACAGAAACAACCGGTCTGAACCACACATCGGCCCAGATGGTGGGCCTGTCACTGGCGGCGGACGCATCACACGGCGCGTACATTCCACTGCGCCACATGACGGCGGGCGGCGACCTGTTCGCGACATCGCAAATCGCCCCGAACCAGTTACCGATTGATACGGTCTATGCGCACCTGCGCCCTGTATTGGAAAATCCCAATATTACCAAGGTTGGACATAACCTGAAATTTGATCTGCACATCATGGCAAACGCTGGTTGGGACGTCGCAAAAATTGCCCCGATTGATGATACAATGTTGCTGTCTTATGCGCTGTTCGGGTCACTGCATGGGCATGGGCTGGACGAATTGGCATTAAAATATCTGGGGCACGAAAACATTCATTTTGCCGCCCTGTTCCCCGCCGGCACGCGCGACGCCGACATGCACTTTGACGCATTGCCGATTGATACCGCGACCCCATATGCGGCCGAAGATGCCACGGTGTGTATGGCACTGTACGAATATCTGCGCCCGAAATTGGACGCGAACACGAAATTGCGCGAACTGTACGAAACGTGCGATTTGCCATTGATGCCGGTACTGCTGAAAATGGAACGCGCGGGGGTGCTGGTCAATCGGGACGGACTGCGCCAACTGTCGGGGGCGTTTCACGACACACTGGAAAAAACAGAACAAGAAATTTACGCATTGGCCGGCCACGAATTTAACATCGCCAGCCCAAAGCAACTGGGGGCGGTGCTGTTTGATGAACTGAATCTGCCGGCGAATAAAAAGCGGTCAACCGATGCCGAAACACTGAACGAAATGACGGACGCCCATCCAATTATTGACAAGATTCTGGCATGGCGTTCTGTGGCCAAGTTGGCGGGCACATACGCGGACGCATTGCCGCGGCAAATTGCACCCGATGGTCGCATTCATACCACTTATTTGCAGACCAGTACGAACACCGGCCGCCTGTCCAGTCGCGATCCAAATCTGCAAAATATTCCAATCAAAACAGAACTGGGCGAACAGATACGTAAATGCTTTGTCGCCCCCGCGGGCCGTACCCTGATTTCTGTTGATTATTCCCAGATTCAACTGCGTCTGTTGGCGGACGTGGCAAATGTCAAGACATTCAAAGAAACATTTCTGGCGGGCACGGACATTCACGAACAAACCGCCCGAAAAATATTCGGACTTGCGTCTGACGCGCCTGTGCCACGCGAAATGCGCCGCGCGGCAAAAACCGTGAACTTTTCAATCATATATGGCATATCGTCATTTGGGCTGTCGGGTCAACTGGGTATATCGCGCGCCGCCGCCGCTGAATTGATAAATACATATATGGCGGGCCTGCCAGAAATTGGCGAATACATTCAAAACACCAAAGATTTCGCAATGGCAAACGCATGCGTCTATACCCCATGGGGTCGCCGCATCGAATTGCCAGAGGTTCGCAATCCCCGCCTGCGCGCGTATGCAATGCGTGCCGCGGTCAACGCACCAATTCAGGGTTTCGAAGCCGACCTGATGCGACGCGCAATGGTTGAAATTGATAAAACATTGATGCAACCAAACGCCGACAAAATCAAAATGATTATGCAGGTTCACGACGAAATGGTGTTTGAATGCGACGCGGCGGTGGCCGAACAGTTCGCCAAACAAATTGAATCTGCAATGGAAAACGTTGCGAAAATATCTGTTCCATTGGCCGCTGAATACACAATCAGCCAACAATGGGGAAAATAAAGCACCGCAAAATATTTTGGACTTGATTTCAGGTGCGACATTCTGTACAATCGCCCATGCAACCACGCGGAGCGTTGCCAGAGTGGTAATGGAGCGGATTGCTAATCCGTCATGGGGTTAAACTCATGCATAGGTTCGAGTCCTATACGCTCCGCCAGAATTGCATTATTCTGATATGACAATTAAATTTATGACTTTTTGTTGTTGTCGCTAAGATTCGCCGTGCAGACAGGCATTATTTCGTTTGCAAAAAATCCAACTATTTACTAACATTTTTTTAATATGAACAGCAAAGGAAGCGCACTATGACACTGAAAATTTATAACGTTATGACACGCCAGAAACAAGAATTTGTCCCGTTGACCCCAGGGGCGGTGAAAATGTATGCATGTGGTATTACTGTGTCGGCCGATGCACATATCGGGCACGCATATCAGTCCGTGGTGTTCGACGTTATTACGCGCTATTTCGCATATCTGGGGTATAACGTAAAATACGTTCGCAACTATACCGATGTTGACGATAAAATTATTGCCAACGCGAACAAAATTGGCGAAAATCCAATCAGTTTTGCTGAACGCTATATGGCCAAAACAGACGCCGAAATGGACGCACTGGGCAACAACCGCCCAACCGTGATGGCGCGTGCGACCCAGTGCATAGATGACATTATTGCATTTGTGCAAAAACTGATTGATTCTGGACACGCGTACGTTTCGGAATTTGGCGACGTGTATTTCAAACTGTCGTCTTTCCCAGATTACGGAAAATTATCGCACATTCAAACCAACAAGAATGAAATTGGCGTACGCAAAGACATCGAACCCGGAAAATTGGACGAAGCGGACTTTGCCCTGTGGAAATCTGCAAAACCAGATGAAATTTATTGGGATTCCCCATGGGGACGCGGTCGCCCTGGCTGGCACATTGAATGCAGTGCGATGAATATGAAATATCTGGGCGAACAAATTGATATTCACGGTGGTGGGCGCGATTTGGTGTTCCCACACCACGAAAATGAAATTGCCCAAACAGAATCTGTCACCGGCAAAACATTCGCAAATTATTGGGTGCACTGCGGATTGGTCAAGGTGAACGGCCAGAAAATGAGCAAATCGTTAAACAACGGTATATTGTTACAAGATGTTTTGGCACAATATGATTCCGATGTTATTCGTTTTGCGTTGTTGAACAATATGTACTCTAATGACATTGATATCACAGACACGTTTTTCCCGAACGCCATGCGTCACGTATATAAAATGTATTCGGTTATAAACGCGGCGCGCGCACGCGAATATTCGGATGCGAACGCGGACAAAACGGCTGAAAAAACGCAACAGATTACAGATGAATTTCGTACGGCAATGGACGACAACTTTAACACATATGGTGTAATCGTTGCTGCATTCCAATGGTTTGATTTCATTTCCGCAGAACTGGCAAAGAAACATACCGAATACGATTTGAAAACAATTACAGAAAAAATTATTGAACTGTTCGGTGTATTTAATATCTTGCAACGCGATGCAGCCCAATACATTGCCGACGCGCGCCAACGCGTTTTAACACAAAACAACATCAGCGCGGACGAAATTCAGGCAAAAATTGATGCACGTGCCACCGCCAAGGCCGCGCGTGATTACGCCACCGCCGATGCGATTCGTGGCGAATTGCTGACGCGCGGGGTTACATTGATGGATTCCCCATCTGGGACAACGTGGGATATTGCAATATAAAATAAAACGCGCCCAACAAAATATTTGTTGGGCGCGTTTTGTTTAACGCCATGCCTCTGGAATATCTGCATAATCTGATAACTTTTCAGCCCCAGAATACATCAAACTCACTTGGGCTGCTGTTGCATTCGGGAATTGCTGATACAGCGGAACACCATCAAGATTGCGCGCCGATGGCCCTGTTAAATTACGGCAACGATAAAACGTTGTATCAAACATATGCAATGCCATCGGCCCAGATATATTACCAAACAGCCCGACAGGAATTTCGCCTTTCAAACTATAATTATTATAAAAAGTACCCAGATACATATCAGCCGCAGGCGCGCCCGAAATTCCCGAAAACAGCCCTGTTCCTATTTTTGTAAATTTACCACTGCTGGCAAAGGTATAGCGAAACATATACGGTGCGGGCGCGCCAACAATTCCGGAAAATAACGTTCCTGGAATAGTGCCACGCAAATTCAGACAATTCGCAAACGTAGATCGAAACATACTCTCGGCGGGCGCGCCACGAATCCCAGCAAACAAATCTGGCGGAATTTCCCCAGTTAAATTGATACAATGATTAAACACGTCCTGAAACATACCTTTTACAGGCGCACCATTAACCCCAACAAACAATTCCTTGGGGATGCTTCCTTGGAAATTAGAACATTTGTGAAACAATCTGTAAAAAACAGGCATATCCGTACCGATGTTTGGGAACACCTGCCCTATGCTGCCAGAAACACCCGCCAGATTCTTATTAGATTCAAACGAAATTGAATTATTGCTACCATTTGGTGCAGCATATGCGGTTGCCGCCCCACCAATACGAATTTCATATACCCCTGGGGCAGCATACGTGTGCGCTATTGTTTTTGCAGTACCGGTATCATATTTGGTCACATTTTCAATCTGGCCATCACCCCAATCAACAAAAAATTTACCCGCCGCCGTTATTCTAAAATTAAAATCCGCGGTATCACTGGTTGTCGTCACAGTAAAATAATGCCGCGACAAAACCACCAAATTACGCACCGCATCAACAGAAACATTTACACTGGCGGCACGATTGGTTGCATATTCACTCTCGCCATATTGGCTTTTTGTGCCTAAATAACTATTTGCAGAATCAACCGCGGTCAACAAGTATTTCATGTTTGCCGCCACCAGCGGATTTTTTAATTCTGGGTTATATGGGATTCTGACCGCCCATTCTTGTTCTATTAAATCGTGAATATATTTTATATTTACAATCGGTGATTTACTGATGACGACATCGTTTGCAAATCCAGACGAATTTATGAATATCAAACACAACGCACATAAAAATCCCTTGATTATGCGCCGCATGTTATTCTGTCTCCGGTATTGCTTTCAGTGCCGGCAACGGTTGATCTGGCACAACAAATTCCCCAGAAACCGTGTATTTCCCCGCCAACGTTTGTTCTGTGCCATTACGGGTATCAACACGATAAGATAAACCGTCATACACACTCTTTGCACTGGGGTATTGTGCGGTCGTAGATGTTTCATCTATGGTATCTGTTTTATTACTCAATGATTCCTTGGTTTCAGAAACCTGTTCAACATAACCACGTGATGCGATTGCCGCATGCGCGTTGTCTGTATACCCAACAATAATCGCACACAAAACAATCACCCCCAGCAGGACAAGTTTTCGTATTGAAAACACGGTGTTTTTGTTGGCCAAGTCACAAAATACAGGCACGCAAATGCATGCCAAACAGCCAAGCCCCACTGTGATTCTTGCTAACCAAGACATGTAAGTAACTTACACCTCTCCACTTTTAATGAAATATTACCATAAAAGCCAAACTTTGTGTACTGTTTTTTGCCAGACACAATATAAAGAACAGACAAAAACACGGGGCGTTTTACCGCGACTTGGAATATTTCCGACAGCCCCACCAAACAGTAAAATATGATATAGTTTTTACATAATCATAAAAAAAACAACATAACATGTTTTTTATACTTGTTTTCATTAACGCTGTCACGTAAAATACTTATTGTCAATGGGTGTTCCATTGATGGGGTGTGAGAACCTGTTCATAAGCGTCACGGGAAAAATGGGGCGGAATATGTCTCTTTTAACATCGTGATGAAAAAATAAACTCCTGATATTTGTGTCAGGAGGGCGCGCGAAATATCCAATACGCGGCACAATTCTTATGATTGTTCTCAACCTCCTGACCACCAAAAGTTGGTGGTTTTTCGTTTGAAAAACGCAAAAGACAGGAGAAAGAACAAATGAAACACAGTTTTACCATCGCCGTATTAGTGATGCTGATGTTGCATATAAACAACAATGCCACCGCCACCCCAATTCCAGGGGTCCACAACCCTACCAGTGCCGGCGGTTGCTATATTGCCGAATATTCATCATCACTGCTGTCCAGTGCCGTCAACTATTCCCAAATAGTTAAAACAAACTGCGCCTCATTCAAAACATATAGGGTTCATGATGTGCACAGTGGCAATTCATTCTATATTGCAGAATGCGCCACATGTAAAAGTGGTTTTTACGAAAACGGCTATGGAGTATCAACGACAGACGGCCTGCCAAACGGCCGCGTCGTCGTAACTGGCCCTGACTGGAAAACATATACATACAGCGCATGCGGCGGCATCGCATTTCAGGCCAGTTGCTCCGCCCGAACAACGTGTTCCCCCAAACAAATAACCATGGAAACAACAACCATATCATATTGCAACGCGGAAAAGACCGTCGTGTTTGGAAACAGCGCATGGCGTTCCTGTTCAGATTGTCAAGGTGGTAATGCTGGTACACAGGGGCAATCTGTATATGCACCATCTGGCGGACCATGCAGTAACTATTATTACGCGGTCAGCATAAATACATGCCGCCCCCCCTGTTCCGATTCAAACTGTGGCAGTCAAACAACCGATTGGAAATGTGGCGAATATGCAAACGGCACAGCCAGCGATGCCGCATGCTGGCGCACAAAATATTATTGTCTGAGTGATGGCTACACTTGCACCAGCAGCAAGGAAAACAAATGCGTATCTGGATACTATATGTCGGGCAGCACATGCGCCACATGTCCAGCCGGTTCTGATGGAAATGCAGCCCAGAGCATCGATGCTGCAACCAGCATCAATGACTGCTATGTCACCAGTGGTCGCGACCATAGTGGCACATATTTATTTGTTAATGGCGCATCACCATACATGTGCAACTATACTGAATAAGCATAAAAAACGTCCCAAATGGGACGTTTTTATTATCTGGTTATGCGGCCTTTTTGGCATCGCGCAAGATTTGCACTGGTTGCTTTTTGCCCAGCACAACATTTTTATCAACCACGATTTCCGCCAATTCTGGATTATCGGGCGCATCAAACATCGGCGTCAGCAATATGCGTTCCAGAATACTGCGCAGGCCACGCGCACCGGTCTTGCGCGCAACAGCCAATTTTGCAATTTCGCGCAATCCGTCGTCGGTAATGTTCAATTTCACATTATCCATTTCCAACATTGCGCTGTATTGTTTGACAATTGCATTCTTTGGTTCGGTCAAGATTTTTACTAATGCATCTTCGTCCAAATTTTGCAACGTGGTAATTACCGGCAAACGACCAACCAATTCTGGAATAATACCGAATTTAACCAAATCTTCGGGTTGAACATCGTCCAAATAATTTTTAGATTCGCGTTCTTTTTTCGATTGAACATTCGCGCCAAAACCAATGCCAGCACGTTCTGATTTACGCCCACAAATAATCTTGTTCAAGCCATCAAACGCACCGCCACAAATAAACAAGATTTTAGACGTATCCAGTTGAACTGTGGCCTCGCCCGGATGTTTGCGCCCCGCACCTCCCGCTGGGACATTCGCAACAGTGCCCTCGACCAGTTTCAGTAATGCTTGCTGTACCCCTTCGCCAGAAACATCACGGGTCAGCGATGGATTTTCGGATTTACGTGCAATTTTATCAATTTCATCGATATAGATAATACCGCGACCCGCACGTTCCACATCAAAATTTGCATTTTGCAACAAACGCGTCAGAACACTTTCCACGTCGTCGCCGACATAGCCCGCCTCTGTCAAAGTGGTGGCATCAGCAATAGCAAAAGGCACATCCAAAATACGCGCCAACGTTTGCGCAAACAACGTTTTACCCGTTCCCGTTGGCCCAATCAACAAAACATTGGACTTTTGAATTTCAACATTTGACGACATCGCCACACTGTGACGTTTATAGTGATTATAAACCGCCACCGCCAACGTGCGCTTTGCCGCATCTTGGCCAATGATATATTCATTCAAGAAATTATATATCTGGGACGGCGTCGGCAACTTGGCCGCTTCTTTGTTAACCTCGCCCCGCAGGTCGTCCGCCATGATATCATTGCACAGGTTGATGCATTCATCACAAATGCAAACATTGCGTCCGCGAACCAGTTTTTTAACCTCGTACACGGATTTGCCGCAAAAACTGCAAAACTGCTGTGCGCCCTGCGCTTTATCGGTTGGTGGATTGCTGTTGTTTTTATCGTCGCTCATTATAAAAAGTCCCTTGGGTGAAAATTATTTGCGTTCCAAAATACCATCAATCAGACCAAAATCTTTGGCCTCGGTCGGATTCATCCAATTATCACGTTCCATCGCATCAAACAGTTCTTGTTCGCTGCGCCCAGTGAACGCCGCCATCTGTTTAATCAACGTCTGTTTGTTCTTTTGATACTGGGTCATGCGGATTTCCATATCGGTAATCTGGCCCTCGGCACCAGCCAACGGTTGATGAATCATAATTTGGGTGTTTGGCAAAACAAAGCGTTTACCATGCGCACCCGCTGCCAACAAGACCGAGCCCATTGACGCAACCAATCCCATGCCGATGGTCGACACCGGCGATTTAATATACTGCATAGTATCCATAATTGCCCAACCCGCAGAAACATCGCCGCCAGGGCTGTTGATATACACAGAAATTTCTGCATTTGGATTTTCAGATTCCAAGAACAACAACTGCGCCACAATACTGTTCGCCATTGCCGGTTCAATCTGGCCGTTTATCATAACAATACGGTCGCGCAACAGGCGCGAATAAATATCAAACGAACGTTCACCACGTGGTGATTCTTCGATAACCATTGGTATCAGTGCCATAAAAATATCCTTTTAATTTCTCTGAATTATACCACAAAAAATCCGATTCGCGAATTTATACATCTGATATATAGGTAAATATGTCAAAAATACAACCAGACAGCAAATTATTGACAAAACACAATTACGTGTTATATTACACCAAAATTATTCCAAGGATACAATTATGCATACAAATGGATTTTACCTGATTGAATACGCCCGTCACGAACACAAAATCGTGGTGCTGAACGGAATTATAAAACGCATAACCGACGATGTACTGCAAACCCAAAAACTCAAAAAATTGATAGAAGAACGCAGCAGTGTCGTCAAAACCGAAAATCTGGACCAACGGTTGCAAATGCGTCGCGAACAATTACAAGAACTGATTGCCGCACGTCGCAAGCATTATTCAGCACGTTACGAGGCAATTGAAAGCGCAACCAACGCCGCAATGTTCGATATTGATTTAGCAGAAGAAATGGCATACAAAGCATTGGAATACGAACGTACACATTTACGTTAAAAATCAAAGCCGCCAAAATATCAGGCGGCTTTTTTCATATCACGTTTTACATCACGCACATACTTGCGCAATTCATCAATCGGCACCAGTGATCCGTCACGTTTTTCCGCCGACCAATAATCCCAACCATTGAAACTGACACTGTGTTGCAGACGCGCCGCCATAACATGAATAGATGCCTTGCCGTACAGCGTATGCACCAATTGCGCATCACGTGTAATCATCACGCGTTCGCCACGCGGACTGACCAATGTCTGGCCAACGTACAACAGCCCCGCATCCAGCAATTCTTTGAATGCAACGCGAACCTCTGCACGTTTGGGGGCGGCAACCTCTATATCCGTCAAATCAATTGGTTTAACCGCGGCAACACGTTCCCGTGCAGCAGCCACATACGCTTCTTCACGGTCAATTCCAATAAAATTACGTCCCAGTTCCTTGGCCGCGGCGGCGGTTGTGCCACTGCCCACAAACGGGTCCAGAATTACATCGCCCTGCTTGGTCGATGCCAAAATCACACGACGCAACAAATCCATTGGCTTTTGCGTGTTATGTAAACTCTTGCCATCTGCGCCTTTGACACGCTCTTCACCCAGACAAATATTGATATTCCAGTCCGAACGCATCTGTTTGCCGCCGTTCAGTTTTTTCATCGTTTCATAATTAAACGTGTATTTACCGGTCTTGCGCGGGGTTGCCCAAATCAGTGTTTCGTGCGCATTTGTAAATCGTGTGCCACGGAAATTCGGCATAGGGTTCGTTTTCACCCAAACAATATCATTCAAAATCCAGAAACCCAAATCCTGTAAAATTGCACCGACGCGGAAAATATTATGATAACTGCCAATGACCCACATTGCGCCATCTGGTTTCAGAATGCGCTTACATTCTGTCATCCATGCGCGCGTAAAATCATCATATGCAGCGGGGCTGTCAAATGCGTCCCAGTCGTCGCGTACCGCACGTGCGGCCGTCTGGTCTTCGGGGCGATACAGTGTTTTTGCCCCCAGTTGCAAATTATACGGGCAGTCAGCAAAGATGGCGTCAACCGACGCATCAGGCATGCGGCGCATCACCTCTATGCAATCACCAGACAAAATCTGATTCAGGTATTTTTCCATCTCTCCATCTTCCACATACTATTTTATCATAAATCGCCCCCATTTTTTTTATTAGCAAGCACTGATTTCTAAATAAATGTCTTGATTTTTCCGAAAACACAATTTTTTGCCCCACGCAAATATTACTTGCGGGCATCAAAATAGATTGCTATTCTTTACCAGTATGAGATGTCCATATTGTAATTCAACCGACAGCCGCGTGACTGATTCACGTCCCGACACCGAAGATGCAATTATTCGGCGTCGTCGCGTATGCAATCAGTGCGGTGCAAAATTTACAACCGTTGAACGCGTCCAGATGCGTGACCTGATGGTACGCAAGAACAGTGGCAAGCTAGAGGCATTTGATCGTGAAAAATTGCGCCGCAGTATTAAACTGGCGTGCCGCAATCGTGATGTCGGTGACGAACAGATTGAAAAATTGGTAACATCTATTCACCGCCGTCTGGAAACAGAAACCGCAGATGATACAGTACCCAGTGCAATGGTCGGACAAATGGTGGCGGATTCGTTGTTGAACCTTGACCCTATCGCATTTGTGCGATTTGTTTCCGTGTATCGCAAGTTTTCACGTATATCTGATTTCAAAAAGATTATCGACCAGATACCAGAGGCCGCCGATGACGCAGTGGTATGCCACCTGCCGAAAACATCGTTGTTCTGACATAATAATATGAAAAAAATCCTTGTATTTTTAACAGCGTTTTTACTGTCAGTGCCTGTGTGCGCCGCAGATTTGCCAAACATTTTAACCGATGCCGACGCCAGTTTGTACGAACAGATTTTCATGTTGCAATCCAAAGAAAAAATTGCCACCGCGCAAAAACTGGAACCGCAACTGACCGATCCATTGTTGATGAACGAGGTTTTATATCAACGCTATACATCAAAAACATATCGCACACGTGGCGCAGAACTGAACGCGTGGATGAAAAAGTATTACGATATGCCTGGGGCGGTTCGTATTTCCAAAATCGCCAAAATTAAACAGGCGACCGTTCGCAAACCTGTTGTACCAAACATAATCAGTGGGGGCGCATCAATTGAAACAGCACAATCAGAAACATGGACGGCAAAAAAGTATTCTGGTAGCGTCGACAAAAAAATTACTAAATTCAAGCGCGCAATCCGCAGCGGCAGCAGCAAAACCGCACGATTGATATTGTCTGACCCATCATTCAAATACAAATTAACCGAATCTGATTATGGTCGTTTGGCGGGCCGGCTGTCTTATTTATATTACACAAATGGTGAATTTGAATTGGCGAAAAAATGGGGTTTCGTTGCGTCCGATGCAAATTCTGAATATGGCCTGTGGGCGATGGGCTTATTGTATTTCAAAGAAGAAAAATTCAAAGAAAGCACAAAATATTTCAGCCAAATTTTGAAATTGGAACAAATCAATAATGCCCGCAAGACCGAGGCCGCATTTTGGGCGGGACGCGCGGCGGACGCAAATGGCGATCGCACCACAGCGCGCAATTTCTGGCGCGTGGCAGCGGCGCACCCAATGGCTTTTTATGGTGCATTATCCGCAGTTATGTTGGGCGATACCCCTGAATATGAATTTTTCGAGCAGGACTTTACCGATGATGATATTGATGCATTGACCGAAACCAAATATGGTCGTATGGCATTGGCATTATTACAGGTTGGTCAAAAAGACCGCGCCGAAGAATACTTAAAGTATTTGATTACTGCGCGTGCGTCCGACAGAACATTGCACGCGGTCAATTCAATCGCGACTGCATACGGTCTGCCCCGTGTATCAATTCAATCTGCGGGGGTGGTACACGACCGTGGCATTCTGGAAATTGACGATGACATTATTTATTCGGCGCAATATCCCCTGCCTGATTGGGAACCAATGGGCGGATGGTCAATTGACCGCGCGTTATTACTGGCAATTACCAAACAGGAAAGTGGGTTCAAAACAAATGCAAAATCAAACGCGGGCGCAAACGGCCTGATGCAGATTATGCCCAGCACCGCACGTCGTGTCGCCCGTCGCAACAACGTCGCCATGTCTGATATTGATATGAGCAACCCCGAACACAATATGTTTTTGGGCCAGCAATATATTGTCGACCTGTTGGCGCACCCGAACATCAACAACAACATTATAAAAATGCTGGCGGCGTACAACGCTGGGATGGGCACGGTTGTAAAGTTCGAAAAGAGTTTTTCTACATACGACCCACTGCTGTATATCGAAAGTTTCCCCGCATATGAAACACGCAGTTATATCAAGCGCGTTATGTCAAATATGTGGCTGTATCGCGCACGACTGGGCCAGCCCCTGACATCTATGGAAGAATTGGCAAACGGCGTTTGGCCACTGTATAACAGCGAAGACGAATACGTCCAACGCCAAATTGCCGACCGCATGTCTATCTGATGGGGGAACAATCACTATGCGTACGACACCTGATTTTACATTTGAACGCAAATTGGGGTTTGAACTGGTTGCCGGCGTGGACGAGGCCGGTCGTGGCCCACTGTGCGGGCCGGTGGTGGCCGCGGCAGTAATTTTCCCCAACCGCGACATTGAAATCCCTGTTCTTATTCGGGACTCTAAACAAATGACGGCGCACGCCCGCGCCGCCGCATATGATTGGATTATACATAATACAATTTGGGCCATCGGCGAATGCAGTCCCGCCGAAATCGACGAATTAAATATTTTATGGGCATCCATGCGCGCAATGTCGCGTGCGGTTGAAAATCTGGCAGAAATGCCGCAGTTTTGCCTGATTGACGGGAACAGATTGCCGCATAATTTGCACGGCACGCCGATTGTAAAGGGCGACGCCAAATCATTATCAATCGCCGCCGCATCCATTATTGCCAAGGAAACACGTGATAAAATCATGCACGATTTGGCGACGCAATACCCACAATACGCATGGGACAAGAACGCGGGTTACCCCACCCCCGAACATTTGCAAGCGATTGAAAAATATGGTATAAACGAACATTATCGTAAAAGTTTCAAACCAGTAAAGGAAAGGATTGAATATGAAATTACGCACGATTGAAAATCTGGACGTCCGTGGCAAGTTTGTGTTGCTGCGCGATGACTTTAACGTTCAAATTGTTGACGGCAAAATCACCGACCCATTTCGCATTGAACAGAGTATGCCAACCATCAATGCCCTGCGCGCTGGTGGTGCAAAAATCGCAATTTGCGCCCATTTGGGCCGTCCAAAGGGTACGCGCAACATGGAATTTTCAATGCGTCCTGTTGCCGAATATATGGGTGTGCCACTGATTGCCGATTGCTTGGACAAAGAATTTATGGCGACCATGCATGACGGCGACGTCGTCCTGTTGGAAAATGTACGTTTTTACGCCGGCGAAGAAAAAAATGACCCAGAATTTGCCCGCGAATTGGCACGTGGATTTGATATTTTTGTGAATGACGCATTTGCCGTATCGCACCGTGCACACGCCAGTACGGTTGGCGTGGCGGAAATTTTACCATCATATGCGGGAAAACTGCTGGCATCTGAAATAGAAAACCTGAGTGCCGTAATGGAACACCCCGCGCGTCCACTGACCGCGATTGTCGCCGGCAGCAAGGTTTCCACAAAAATCGGCGTGTTAAAGGCACTGGCCAAACTGGCAGACAACCTGATTATAGGTGGCGCACTGGGCACAACATTTAACTATGCATGCGGTGCGCATGTCGGCAATTCACTGTATGAACCTGACCAGCGTGACACTGCATTGGAAATACTGGCGTTTGCACGTGATAATAATTGCAACGTGCTGTTGCCTTTGGACAAGGGGGTTGCCCCAGAATTTGCGCCAAACGCACCACGCACCGACAAAACATTTGATGAAATCACGGACACCGACATCATTTTGGACGATGGGGCACAGACCAGCGCAAACGACATTGAAACAATCGAAAAATCCGCAACGGTCATCTGGAACGGCAGCGTCGGCATGGCCGAATGGCAACCAACATGGTCGGTCGGCACATTCGCATTGGCACGCGCCATCGCGGAACAGACCCGCGCGGGGAAATTGACCAGCGTAATTGGCGGCGGCGACACAGTCGCGGCATTGGACGCATGCGGGGTCAAGGACGACATGACATACGTTTCCACCGGCGGCGGTGCATTTCTGGAATTTATAGAGGGTCGCACCCTGCCTGGGATTGCAATCTTGGAACAAAAATAAAAAAATGCGCCACCGGCGCATTTTTTAACTCTGCATTGTGAATGGGCACGACTGGGTGTATTCATAAGAACCCGTTGTATCCGTAAATGTCTGTCCCATTGGTGCATACATCAGACAATCCCCATTTGTGAACGCAACCAAACAACTGTTGGCATTTCCTGCGGCAACATAGCCCGTTGGGCACGACGTACCATCAGTAATTATAACAGATTCTTTATCTGCCTGCATCACATAGCCGGTTGGGCACTGGGTTCTGGGCGCAACCGCCACAGCGGGCATAAATACCCAGCCAACGAAAAACGCAAAAACAAATTTGTTCATATCTGCGCCCCCTAATCTATTAAATTATTAAACATCGCCGTACGAAATGCCGAATTTCCCAGTCCATTTTTCGCGGCACATAATGCACCACAAGCACTATTGCAATCAGAACTCGTGCTGTATTGTATAGAACCCGCCCGCACCCACTTTGATACCGCCGGACTAATCATTTTACAGAAACAATAATAATAATCCCCCGTGTGCGTTTTGCTTTCATAGTATATAACGTCCACTGCCTCGTTGGCATCCGCCGTGGTAATAGAACATGCATCGACAATTTGAACCGCCGTCGTACCACATGTTGCCTGAAAATCAGGCCGCGACACAACGGAAGTCCCACTATACGAACAAGTGTCATTTGGGTTTAACGCGACACATTTTATCGTTGCATCCGCTGTTTCCACATTCGCCAGCACGAGAAATACCGCCATACTTGAAATAAAAAAATTGCGTTTTGTCATAAAATCTTTCCTCCCTAAAACAAAAACTAACCACCAGAATTTCAGGTGGTTGGAGGTTCAAGACTATAAAAGTAGATATAGCGTGCTTATTCAATATATTCGCAACCCTCCAACCAACAAAAGTACTTCTCTTGGTGGAGTTTTTTTTATCGTCCATGGACGCTACTTTTAAGAGGTCTTGAATCCTCGGCACAGGAACACCCTGTACCGCTGTCAATTATATACGTGCACAGTTTTTATGGCAAGAATAAAAAATACCCAAATGGCTTTTGTGAAAAAACAAGTGCGCCGATGGCGCACTTCTTTGCTCTCTGCTATCTGCTCTTTGCTCTCTAATAAAAAACGGGGCGATGCCCCGTTTTATTATTTATCCAATGCCTTGATAATCTGGTCATATGGAATTGCACCAGGGAACGCCTGTTCTTCGATAATCAAGAACGGTGTACCGCTGATTTCAAACTGTTGTGCCAAATCACGAACATTGGCCAATTCACGTGCGACAACTTCGCCGCCCATGTCTTGTTTCAACTGTTTTGTATCCAAACCTGCTTCGTCGGCCATTTTCAAAACGTTGGCTTCTACTTTTTCGCCCAATTTGGACTGATCTTTCAAATCGTCTTGGGAATAGAAGTTACGTGTCATCATCATGTCAACCAACTTTGCGGCTTTTTCAGGGTTCTGCAATTTTGCAGCAATCGCGGCCTTGGCTGGGGCATCTGACAATGCGCCGTGGATAGAGAAGTTTTTAACAACAACGCGAACGTCATTGCGGTTTTTCAGCACACGATCCAATTCACCGTGAACACGGCGGCAGTATGGGCAGCTGAAATCTGTCCAGACATAGATTGTCTTTTTCGCGTCCTGTGCGCCCAAGATTGGGGCATCTGCAATCATCGTGTCAGCGTGATTACGAACGAATGCACGAACGGCCTTGTTCTTTGCTTCGTTCATCTGTTCCTGTGCGCCATTTGCCATTTCCTGAATAATCAACGGATTGACCGATGTCAGGTAATAAGGCACATACAGACGGCAAACACCGCCCGCGACCAAGATGATAGCAACTAATTTAATTGCTTTCTTTGCCAAAATGGATTTTGCGCTGGGTTTCTTGCTATCTTGTGCAATCAGCATACCGCCGAACATGTACAAGGCAATCGCCACGACCAAAACCAAGATTGTCCAAGTCATAGTTTTCTCCTTTCTGTTGAACAGAAATACCATAGAAAAAAAATCGCAAATTCGCAAGGAATAATTCTAGATTTTTTTATGCGCTGCCGCCGCCATAATACGCATACGTGACGACGGCACAGTTGTGCCCAACGACGTGCAAATATTTTCAACAAAACGCAATGTCGTATCCAACGTCAACGGCAATTTGTACAGTCGCCCGATATACGGCGCGGCACAATTATCACACACCGCGCGCCCCGTTCGTGGTGACAACCAGTTCAGATTTTCGCGCGCCCCGCACCCCGAACAGTGCGACAAATCCAACGCATAGCCCAATTCGCGCAACAACGCAATTTCCCAATTCAAATATACTGTATCCGAATCGCCCACGGCCATTTGCACCAGCATTTCCAACGTTTCGTCATACAGGCGGGAATACGCCTCGCGCTCTGGCAATAATGTTTGAATCAAATCAAACGCACAATTCATGCACGACAATTTTTCGCCAGACATCATAATTGGTGCGGCCAGATTTCGCGCACTTTCCCAATGAAATGTTCCCAGTTGCGATTCCAACCGCGCGTTCCACGCCACCGCACCGATTTGCCCAACCAATGGGCGATTGGTGCGCGCCACCTGTGCCCCGCGCAAGACGCCACACATGATGCCAAAATCACGCGTAAAAATGCGCGCAACCGAATCGCGTTCGCCCATCGGCCGCATACCAATCAAAATCCCCACAGATTCCAATTTCATGGCACGAATTATACCCTGCCCCGCCCCAGATAACAAATACTTTGTTATATTAAAAAAGTATGCGCCATTCGGCGCACATCTATTATCTATGCTCTAATAAAAAACGGGGCGATGCCCCGTTTTTTTATTCAGCGTCTGCTGCTTTTTCTTCTGCCACAGGTTGTTCGGCCGGTTTTTCTGCCGCTGCAGGTTTTTCTTCTGCAACTTCTTCTTCAACCTTTTTCGTACCGAATGTCAGAACCTTGCCCGCAACCAACGCGTCAATTTCGTCCTGTGTCTGGGCAACATATACCTTGACTGGGACAATAACGTCTGGGTGCAATGCAATCTTGGTGTCAAACGCACCGATGGATTTGATTGGGCTGCCCAACAAAACCTGAGACGATTCGACATTAACGTTTGCGATTTCTTTCAACATACGCGCAATATCACGTGTTGATACAGAACCATACAGTTGACCTGTATCACCCGCCTGACGAATCATGTGCAGTTTTGCATTCTTTACTGCGTCAACGTTCGCTTCGGCTGCGGCCTTGGCGGCTTCTTGACGTGCGGTCAATTCGGCCTTTTTCGCTTCGAACAACGCAACGTTTTCACGTGTCCAGCGCATCGCCTTGCCGTTTGGCAACAAATAGTTGCGTGCGAAACCAGTTTTCACTTCGACTGTATCGCCGATATTGCCCAAGTGAGTAATTTTTTCTGTCAAAATAATTTTCATTTTATCTGTCCTTATATTTTCTAAGTTAGGGATTATTCCCAAATATTTTACATAAATTGATTAGAATTGCGCAGATGCGCCGTTGTTGGCAAGCGTAGTGTACAAATGTTACATGAGCGCGCCAACAACCAGCAAATGTGCGATTATAATCAATTTTAGCCCAAGTTGTTGCGAACAAATGGCATCAACCCCAAATGACGGGCACGCTTGATGGCGGTTGCCAATTCGCGTTGGTCTTTCTGGGAAACACCACTGATGCGTGATGGGACGATTTTGCCGCGTTCTGTGATATAGTGCGACAGTGTTTTGATATCTTTGTAATCGATAACCTTGCCCTTTAATGGGTTAGATTTTTTACGATAAATTGCTGCACGTACTGCCATTATTCTGCCTCTTCGTTATTCTTTTTCATCATTACTGATGGTTGTTCGGACAATGCTTCGACGCGAACGTTCAAGAAACGAATGACGTCTTCGTCAATGCGGGCACGACGTTCCAGTTCGGCAACCTGTGCCCCTGGCAATTCGATATTCAGCATGACATAGTGTGCCTTGCGATTTTTACGGATAACATAGGCCAGATTTTTCAAACCCCAGAATTCTGTGGATTTAACATCACCACCCAGTTCCTTGATGATTTCGGTGTATTTTGCCGCTTTTTCTTTTACCTGCGGTTCGGTCAAGTCCTGGCGGAAAACCAAGACACTTTCATAGTAAGCCATTTATATTTTTCCTATGGTTTAATCAGCCGACACCCCATTGTGCCAGCAGGACATCGCCAATTATGCCGATTTTTTTAATAAAATCAAGTGATTTTTCCACACGCATTTTATGAATAATCCCTATTGACTTTATTTTGCAAAATTTACTATCATTATGTTATAAGAGAGATAATATGACGAACCAGTTTCACAGAAATCTTAACCGTATGGCAGCATTGACGGCGTTATTGGCCGCGGGTCTGATTATGTTTCACGACGAATTTCTGCGCGTGGCGGTGGCAAATATTTATCTGAACGGTATCATCATCGGTACTACGTTATTTGGAATTGGGTTGACTTTTGTACATATATTCAAGTTATTACCCGAATACCGCTGGTTGCGTGCATATTTGATGGGGCGTCGTAATGCACCCCTGCCCCCGATGTTGTTGCGTCCGGTTGCGATGTTGTTGCGTTCGCGTCCAACGCGCATTTCCGCCACATCATTAAATAATATGTTGGATTTAATTCTGTTACGTTTTGATGATGCGCGTGAATCAATTCGGTATATCACAAACACATTGATATTTTTAGGGCTGCTCGGGACGTTTTGGGGGCTGATTATGACCGTTGGCGGGTTTGCTGACCTGATTGGTGGGTTGAATTTCGCTGATGATGCGGTACTGACAACAATGCAGACCGGTCTGTCCAAGCCACTGGCGGGTATGGCAACCGCATTTACCAGTTCGCTGATGGGTCTGGCGGGCAGTTTGGTTATCGGATTTCTGGGCTTGCAGGTACAACTGGCACAAAACGCCATATTCCGCGAATTGGAAGATTACTTGGCTGCGCACACACACGTACCAAACGTACCAGATTGCACACTGGACGAAAAATAGAGCAATAAACGCGAGAGAGAGGACAAAAAACATGTTAAACATTCGTTTCCGCGACAGAACTAATACATGGCCGGCATTTGTGGACTTGTTTTCCAATCTGGTCATTATATTGATTTTCTTGCTGATTGTGTTTGTATTTCTGTGGACAACCACCAGTGTTTTTAACACCAAAACCGGTGCAAAAACATTGGCGGACTTGAAACAGACAAACGCCGAACAATCGCAAAAGATTCAACAGATGACCGCTGACGAGGAAGAGGCAAAACGCCTGCTGATTCTGGCGCGCGCCCAACTGGAAAATCTGGAAAATAATAACGCCCAGTTGTCAAATGAACTGGTTGCGGTTGACACAAATATGAATGAACTGATTGCAGAGTACGAAGCCAAGGTTACCGAACTGCAAACACAGGGCACCGATCTGACCGCGCGTGTTGCTGAATTGTCGCGCCAGTTGAATCAGGCGAAATTGGACAAGGAAAAGACCGCCGAATTAGAACAACAGCGTCGCGAATTGCAGACCCAGATGGACGCCCAGCGCGCCGAACTGTCTGACCAGTTGGCAAAATTGCAATCGGCATTGGACGCCGCCGAAGAAAAATCGCACGCCCAAGAAATTCAGTACGTGGAAATGTCTGCGCGCCTGAACAAGGCATTGGCGGACAAGGTTGCCGAACTGAACAAGGTTTCGCAATATCAATCCGCATTCTATCGTGCAATCAAAGACGCATTGGGTGACCGCACCACGGTTCAACCAGATGGCGACCGCTTTATCGTGTCCAGCGACATTTTGTTCAGCAGTGGTTCATACACCCTGTCGCCAGAGGGGAAAAATCAACTGCGCCTGATTGCGAATGTAATCAAAGATTTGGAACACAAGATTCCATCTGATGTAAATTGGATTATCCGCGTTGATGGCCACACCGACAATAAACCAGTTATCGCCGGCACACGCGGGTACAAGAATAATGTTGAATTGTCCCTGTTGCGAGCAACCGCGGTGGCAAACGAATTGGCGCGCGATGGTGTGTCAAAACGTCGCCTTGTCCCCAGTGGTTTTGGCGAAATGCACCCTGTGGAATTGGGGTCGGATGCCGCCAGTTTGCAGCAGAATCGCCGCATAGAATTACAACTGACAAACAGATAAAAAATGCGCCGATGGCGCATTTTTATTTGGTTTTTGATAAAATCTTTTTTATTTCAGTACTGCAAATATCAGGCGTGCGGGGTAAATACACAACCTGACAAATATCATTCAGGTCATCAAATTTGCCACGCCAATCATCGCCCATCACAAAAATATCGGCATGATATTTCAGAATATCATCACGCTTTTGCTGCCAATTATTTTCTGGGAAAATCAGGTCAACGTATTTCACACCCGACAAAATCTGTTTGCGCTGTTCATATGGCAAACATGTCTGCTTGCCCTTTATCGCATTGAACGCATCGGTAGACAAACCCACGCCCAACCAGTCGCCCATCGCACGCGCGCGCTGTAACAGCAACATATGTGCCCAATGAAAAGTATCAAATGTGCCGTACGTTATAATGCGTGTCATTTTGTTTCAATCCCCAAAAATTCGCGCACGCGAACCAGTTCTTCGTACGTGAATGCCGGACTGGCATGTCGTGCAAAGTCGGGTCTAAATTCGCCCCAGTCGCCGAATCGCGTGGTCAATACCGCATCAACATTGTTTGGCGCAGGGAATTTTTTGCCACAAAATTCAATTTCGCCAAACGGGAACACCCATTCGTGACGGAATGGTTTGTTATGGAAAAAGTGCACCGCACGTTCTGGAAATGTTTGCCAATCAATTCCTTCGAATACATCGCCATTGGCAACGTCGGGGGCATTGTCGTGCATAATCATATCGTTGATGATTGTCGGGTAATCAGTATACGTTGATTGCACCACGGCATCAGGATTGATTTCCAACAGTTTTTTGTCGGCCTCCATCTGGCGGGCGGTTTCCATTGCACGCCAGTAATCATTTGTGAACGCGTCACGCTGGTCATCCGTCTGCATACGCGTGTAATAATAATCCCACGGGAACAGGTCGATACAAACACGAGGTGTCACCAAGACCTTGAAAATACCGCCGGACATACCCCACGATGTAAAGATTCCACTGTCCACCGTACCATCGGCAAATTTTTCAGACAACACGGCGACCGCGCGATTGAAATCATCGCGCATCAAACACAAATCAATATCGTCATCCCATGGAATAAATGTTCCACCACGCGCCGCCCCCAACAGCGTGCCATAGCCCAACATATATTTAATTCCAGCATCACGGAATATACCGTCCAGAATTTCCAATAAACGCAGACAGCCATCTTGCTTTAATTTCAAATGCCCCGTCGCAGGCGCGCATTTTTCCAATGCATCACCATGCAACGCATACAAACGCGTCATGTGATTTTTCAACATAACGACAGATTGACTGAGAGAGTTTAACTTCGTATCGGTTGCCTGATAAAATCTGGAAACGTATGCAAACAAATCTGCAATTGTCGGTTCCGCCATAATTTAATTACCCCGCATAGGAACACGCGCTGTCCCAAATAAAGAACCCATTGTCATTGCAATATGCACCATCAGAACCACCAGCTAACTGTGGAATCCTGCAACCAGAAATTGTTCTATTTGCCCCAGCCGTGGACTGCCCCGCCTGCAATATTGCTGTGCACGTGAAATTGCCCGAACCACCAATTGCCTTTTTATACGATGAATCTGGGCACTTGTCGCAATCATATTCGTCAACTGTGCACCCAGTTGGATTACCGTAATACCCATCATTACATGATACACTGGAACAAGAAGCACACTGATAATACTGCCCCCCATCAGCAATCCATCTGCAATTCACGCCATTATAGATAGTACCACCATTGTAGTTAAATGTTCCATTCGAACCCGTTGACGACGAACCACGCAACTCCCAACCAGACGCCGTACAATCATACTGCTTGCCATTATACAATTCGGACTCTGTACCAATTGGGAAAATATAGCTCGTTTCGGACGCGTCTTGCCAACGACAAGAAAAATCCCCACGTTCATCAGCCGTATCATCCACGAAACCGGCCCACCATTCATTCCAAGTATTTGTATCCTCAAAATCAGATGCAGTTTTGGGTGAACAGGCCGCACAGGGCACTTCGTCAGCGGTCTTACTGATATGTGCCCAGTGGCCATTGGCGGCATCCAATTTCACAGCCGATGCTGTACTGGTATAACCCAATGCCATGGTCGCAATAACAAAATACATATGTCTTGATTTAATCATTGTTTTTATAACTCTCTCTGTCTGTATTCTTATTCCCCGAAAGGCCCAAAGTGCGCGCCTTGTAATTTATATCAGGCAAATTATAACCGATTTCGCCCCACCCCGTCAACAAGTTTTGTACCCCCACCATCAAAATGTGCAGTGCACACACTGCTTAGTTCCTATTTTACTGGATTGCCGCGCCATTCGGCGCACATCTATTATCTAATAAAAACCCGCCCATACGGGCGGTTTTTATTAGAATCCGAATACCATACGTTGTTTCGACTGACGTTTCTTTTCGTTACGTACGGCCTCTTCTTTCAAACGTTTGCGCTTTGTAGTTGGTTTTTCATAACGCTGACGTTCTTTCATTTCGCGGTACAGACCTTCTTTCTGCGACTTACGTTTTGCAACACGCAATGCCTGTTCAACGTTGTTATCGCGAACCAGAACTTTCACCATAATGTATTCACCCCCTTTCGGCGTTTTATCTTTCAAACTTGATGCCCGTCGGCATAAATACCGCCGCGGCACTCAAATTTTCTAACTGTTTCGTTGCCGAAACACTAATTAAATTTGGTGGAGCCAATCAGACTCGAACTGACGACCCCCTGCTTGCAAAGCAGGTGCTCTACCAACTGAGCTATGACCCCAAAACTTTGCGCTTTCTATGTCTGAAAGCGTACGCATTTTATACACTTTTGCGCGCGTTGTCAACGTAAATCTTTCACTGGACAATTTTGGCGTTTGAACTATAATATATGGTATGGAAAAGATGATTACAAATTCTGGGAATTTTAAGTGTGCGCAGACAAAATCTGGCCGTTATGCGCTGTACTGTGCCGACGCGATGGGTAAAATGCGTCGCGTACGCGGCATTGGCTTTGCGTCGCAACCGTTCCAGATTGTTGCACAATACCCGAACACGCCATATGTTGCCGTGCGTCGCACGGTTATGACGCCACGTGGCGCGGAAAACAAACTGTATTTGGTCAACACAAAAACCGGCGAAATGCCAGAACAGACACGCGATGGATTCAAATCCATTGTGTTTGACAGTGGCAGCAGAACTTTTTATTTCTCGCAGAATGCAGACGCGTACTTTGCGCGTTATGCACAATATTTGGCAATGCACAAGAATGGCATGGCAAACATTCCTGCGATGCAATATGCAAACGTAAATACCGCTGGCACACCCATTATGGTTGCCCCCATTGTACGCCAGCGGAAACGCAAACGCGTGCGTCGCGCACGTGGCAAATTGCGCGCACTGCGTCGCCTGCGCACCGCATCACGTAAATTGCGTCGCGCGCCAAAGTCGCGCAAACCTGCGATAAAATCAGCGGTCACGGCACACATGACTGTGCCATATACATTGCGCGCTGCGCCTGCATTGACATACACAAAACCAATTATCAATGCGCCTGTGCCACGCGCCCTGCGACCACAACAGCAACAGCATATGTCACCAGAAATGATGCGCATACTGATATTGCGCCAGCGCGCCGCGATGATGCAACGTGTGCATTAAAAATTACTGCGATATAAAAACACACCGCCAAAAGGCGGTGTATTTTTTTTCGGGTTTTAGGGTTTCGTACGACGTTATTTCACGGTCAATTCTTTGCCATGAACATCAACGTAAACCGTGCTGCCTTCGCCAACAGAGCCAGACAAAATCAAATCGGCGATTTTATCTTCGACCGCGGACATAATCAGACGCTTTAACGGACGTGCACCGAATGCCTCGTCATAGCCATTATCGCCCAACCATTTAATCGCGGCATCTGACACATTCAATGTGATGCGACGATCGGCCAAGCGACGTTCCAGATTATGCAACTGGATTTTCACAATGCCAGCCATAACGTCTTTGCCCAATGGGTTAAAGAACACAATTTCGTCAATACGGTTTATAAATTCCGGACGGAATTGGTGCTTTACCGCGTCCATCGACGGCAAATTGCTGGTCATGATGATAATCGTGTTTGTAAAGTTCACCACGTGCCCTTGGCCATCGGTCAAACGACCATCGTCCAAGATTTGCAGAAAAACATTAAACACATCTGGGTTTGCCTTTTCGATTTCATCAAACAGCAACACCTGATACGGACGACGACGCACCGATTCGGTCAAAACACCGCCCTGTTCATAGCCAACGTACCCTGGGGGACTGCCAATCAGACGCGACACAGAATGAGGTTCCATATATTCGCTCATATCAATTCGGGTCATTGCCGTATCGTCATTAAACAGATATTCCGCCAATGCCTTGGCAACCTCTGTTTTACCAACACCAGTTGGCCCCAAGAACATAAAACTGCCCGCGGGACGATGCGGATCAGACAACCCCGCACGACTGCGGCGAATTGCACGCGCAACAACCGTCAACGCATGATCTTGACCGACGACGCGTTTGCGCAATTCATCTTCGATATTCAGCAATTTAGATTGTTCTTCGGCATTCAGTTTGTCCGCTGGCACACCAGTCCATTTGCTGACAACGGCAGCAATATGTTCCGGTAAAACCGTCTTGTATTCACGCGCATCGGCGTTCAGTTTGCGAATTTGTTCCTCTAATTCTGGAACTTTGCCATATTGCAATGCCGACGCCTTTTCATAGTCGCCATTACGCATGGCGGTTGCAACCTCGGCCTTGGCCGCATCCAACGCCGCCATCGCATCGGACAGCGCACGCATCTTGCCCTGCTCGGCCCGCCAATCAGCGGTCATCTTGTCCGATTCGTTTTGCAATTCGGCAATCAGTTTATCTAATTCGCCCAAACGCTTTTTGGAATCCGCATCTTTTTCTTTCTTTAACGCCTGTTGTTCGATTTTCAGTTGCATCAAGTGACGATCAACCTCGTCCAACTTTTCGGGTTTTGATGCAATTTCAATACGAACACGCGCGGCGGCCTCGTCAATCAGGTCAATCGCCTTGTCCGGCAAAAATCTGTCCGTGATATAGCGATTCGATAATTTCACCGCCGCGACCAGCGCAGAATCCGAAATACGAACACCGTGATGCCCTTCGTATTTTTCTTTCAGTCCACGCAAAATTGAAATCGTGTCATCAATTGTCGGTTCATCAACATAAACCGGCTGGAAACGACGCGCCAACGCTGGGTCTTTTTCAATATACTGGCGATATTCGTCCAATGTTGTTGCACCCAAGCAGTGCAATTCGCCACGCGCCAACATTGGCTTTAACAAATTGCCAGCATCCATGCTGCCTTCGCCTTTGCCTGCGCCAACCAGCGTGTGCAATTCATCAATGAACAATATAATCTCGCCATTGGCGTCTTTGACCGCTTTCAAGATTGCTTTGAATCGACCTTCGAACTGGCCACGGAACATAGCACCCGCCATCAGCGCGCCCATGTCCAGCGACAACAGTTTTTTCTTTAACAAATTTTCCGGCACGTCGCCAGAAACGATTCGTTCGGCCAGCCCCTCTACTATCGCGGTTTTACCGACACCTGGATTACCAATCAGCACAGGATTGTTTTTCGTACGACGCGACAATACCTGAATGGTACGACGAATTTCCTCGTCACGACCAATCACTGGGTCCAATTTTCCATCAGACGCCAGTTTGGTAAAATCAGTCGTATATTTTTCAATCGCCTGCTGTGGCGTTTCTTGCATTTCTTCTGGATTCATGGTTATAAATCCTCCTGTTTTTATAGTTTTTCGTTGATATGTATATAGTATCAAAACTGTCGTTTTCAAGGCACAGGAATATATTGCGCAGAAATTTTTTTTGTACTATTCTGATGCACATAAAGCGGGGGTAACAGCAATGACAGAATTTTCCAGCACTGACATCGAACAAATAAAAAATCACGGTTTAACACCTGACGCCGTCGCCGCACAAATGGCGGACTTTGCGCGCGGTTTTCCATATGCCGACGTCAGTGCCGCCGCGACAATCGGCAACGGTATCATTAAAATGTCAGACGCTGATATCGCACGTTACAGCAAAATTTATGCCGATGCCCAATCACATAAAAAGGTTGTAAAGTTCGTACCCGCGTCCGGCGCGGCAACGCGTATGTTCCGCGACCTGTTTGAATTTATGAACACAGGCACAATGAATGATGTTACGCGTCGCGTGCTGGACAACTTGGACAAATTCGCATTCTGGAATGATTTGAAACCTTTTTTGCCAACCAATGCCAGTGACGCGGACAAAATCGCATGCATTTTGACCAATGCGGGCCTGAATTACGGCAATTTACCCAAGGGGCTGGTTGCCTTTCATAAATACACCGAATACAGTCGCACCGCCGCCGAAGAACATTTGGCAGAGGCCGCCGCATACGCAACTGCTGGTGGTGTGGCACGCATACACTTTACCGTGTCGCCCGAACACATGGCGGGATTTAACGCCGTTCTGGCACGCGCCGTACCGGAATACAGCGCGCGCTATGGCATAAAATACGATATTTCTATGTCGACCCAGCGCGCCAGCACAGATACCATTGCCGTTACCCCAGACAACACACCTTTTCGCACGGACGATGGGAAATTATTATTCCGTCCCGCGGGTCATGGCGCACTGATTGAAAACCTGAATGATATTGATGCTGACATTGTGTTCATCAAAAATATTGATAACGTCACAACAGACCACCATCGCGCCGACACGGTGCAATACAAATGCGCGCTGGCGGGATTGATGCTGGAATTGCAGGCGCGCGCGTTTGAATACCTGAATAACTTTGCGGCACACAACATTGACGAAATTCGCACATTTATCAGAAACGATTTGTGCGTGCGCATTGCGCCCGATGCACCCGCAGACGCGTTGCGCGTAATTCTGAACCGCCCAATTCGTGTGTGCGGCGTGGTAAAAAATATCGGCGCACCTGGGGGTGGCCCATTCTGGGTGCGTGGCGACGACGGTACGGAATCATTACAGATTGTTGAATCCAGCCAAATTGCCCCTGATGCCCGCAATATTATGAACACATCATCACACTTTAACCCCGTAGATTTGGTATGCGGCGTGCGCGATGCGCGTGGGAACAAGTTTGATTTAACAAAATTTATTGACCCAAACACCGGTTTTATTTCGGACAAATCGTTCGGCGGTCGTGACCTGCGCGCGATGGAACGCCCCGGATTATGGAACGGCGCAATGGCGCATTGGAACACAATTTTTACAGAAGTTCCCATCACCACATTCACACCGGTCAAAGTTATTTGCGACCTGTTGTCGCCGATGCATATGGACAAATAAACCAAAACAGAAAACATTACTTGACATTTCCAGAAATTTAGTATAAATTATGCCCCAGTTATTAAAGGATTATTGATATGCCACGTGTATGTACAGTTACAGGTAAGAAAACAGAAGTAGGAATGAACGTTTCCCACTCTATGCGTCATACAAAACGCACATTCTTGCCAAATTTGCAAAAGTTAAAATTCCACAGCGATATCTTGGATCGTGATTTCGCATTGCGTATTTCGACGGCCGGTCTGCGCACATTGACCAAACATGGCGGTCTGGACGCATATGTTATGGCAAAACCAGTATCACGTTTGACCGATGATATGGCTGCGATTAAAAAAGCGATTGAAAAAAAGCAAGGCAAGGCCGCTGCCCCTGCAAAGAAATCGGTGCACAAACCTGCCCGCAGTGCTCGCTTGGTTAAAAAAGTAGAAGCCAAGAAAGCCGCTGTTGCGAAATAATCGCGCGGTTTTGGCCCCGTGGCGGAATTGGTAGACGCGCTTGACTCAAAATCAAGTTCTGCAAGGAGTGTCGGTTCGAGTCCGACCAGGGCCACCAGATTAAATAAAAGAACACCCGTTTGGGTGTTTTTTTATTTAACATTGTGTTGTTCTTCTGGGTCGGACGAGAACCGTCGGTTCGTCATGCAAGTTGGCAAGAACAAGTGCAATTTTTTGCACGCCGTTCGCGCCTTACGTATGGTACGCGATGTGGCGACCAGCCACGCAGCGTACAATCCGACCAGGGCCACCACTATGACTAGCAGAGCGATTTATCGCGATGCGTCAGGAATGCCGCGCAGGGCCGTGCCCCGAGCGAAACTGATATAAACCACCATTTTGGTGGTTTTTATTTTTGCCCTGTCGGACGAGAACCGTCGGTTCGGAACAAGCGGCAATTCTTTTGCCGCATTGCACGCAACACTATTTGAACTTTGAACTCTGAACTTTGAACTTTGAACTTTATAAAAAATGCGCCGGTGGCGCATTTTTTATTTCTCAATTTTTTCTATTCTGTCAACATCAATTTCGGTTTTGAACATACTGGCATCGACCTCGCCATACAATTTGACAGTGTCGGTTGCACGAACATCAACGCCGCCCCAATCTTCGTCATCAATTTCAACAACCACAGAATCCGTCCCATCACGGAACAAGTATTTTTCATCACCCATACGCTGGATAATATTGCCCTGAACAATAACAGGTGTGTCATCACGCATTTTTTTAACCTGTGCCACACTGACAATCACATCAGCATTCTGGGGTGCAACGGGCGCATCCGCAATAAACCCAGCAAATGACGCAGACGACGCCATCATGCCAGCAATCACAAATACAGATATTTTTTTCATATTCCTTCCTTTTTGTTGTTTCAATATGTAAATTGTAACACTCTATTTTGTTAAATGCACGTCCATTTGTGGGAATGGGAAATCAACCCTTTTCTTTGGCAATTCACTGTAAATCTGTTCCAGTGTATCTGCGCTGGCGTCTGCCATATCGCCATATTTTGACCAGAAACGTACGGTCAAAATGACCGCGCTGTCGCCCAATTCCCGCACGAATACAGATGGTGCGGGCGTGTCCGCGATTCGTGGGTCCCGCGCCAATATATCCAAAATCGCGCGACGCGCAACTGGAATACGTGAACCGTATGAAATTCCGACCGTCAAATCAGTACGACGCAACGACCCGCCCGACAAATTTGTGATTTCGCCATTAGACAACGCCCCATTTGGCAAGAATATAACTTGATTATCAAATGTGTGCAATTCAGTTGTAAAAATCATAATCTTTTTCACAATGCCGGTTTTGCCCGTGGCGGTTAAAATCGTGTCGCCGACCTTGAACGGTTTCAAAAACAATATAATAATACCACCGGCAAAGTTCTGCATTGTACCAGACAACGCCATACCAACGGCCAATGCGCCCGCACCCAAGACCGCAACGATTGACGTCATCTGAACCCCAACCGTCGTCAGCGATATCACAATTGCAATTATACGCAACACAATACTGACAAACGAACCAATAAATGATTGCAACGATGGGTCAAGATGTCTGCGTTCCATTCCACGTTTGACAGATCGCGAAATACGTCCAGCCAGCCACAGACCCGCAACCAATATAAAAATTGATGCGGTCAGTTTCATTGCGAAATGCACCGCAGTTTGCCCCAGCGATGTAATCACAGATTCCAAATTTATATCTCTTGCTAATGCACGTGCAACTGTCATGAATATATTCCTTTGTACTAAAATAATCGGGTCATGTGACCCGATTTTAATCGTTACATTTCTATGTCTTCACAATTCGGGCCGTTTGTTGAAACCTCGCAACTCTTGTTCGCTTTGCGGAACCAGTTGCCACCCTTGATTTCACAACTTTGTGTTGTTGTGGTGGTGCACACGTGGCATACACGCGTATCACGATTGAACACACTGGTCACCGTACGGGTAACACCACTGCCCGCGGTGGTGGTAACCGACGTTTCGCCATTGCCGCCACGCGTTAAATCTGCGTTTGTCAAACCAGACCCAACATCATAACTGATTGCGTATGGCGCGGCCAGTGGCGTTGATGCCTGCGTCGATTCCGCAGAACCCGTTCCGCCATTTTCGGCCATTTTCTGGCACATATATTGCGCCAAATCCGCCGATGCGTCCTTGGTGGCTGATGCAATTTCCGAATTTAACTTTGCATTATAGTTATCTTGGGCCTGACGCAGGGCCGCCGTCGCAATTTGCATTTTAACACTGTTCAACAAATTCGGGAAACGCGCCGTTGTTTTCTGGTTTGCATTACCCGTAATCTGGGACAGATTGCGACCACTGACGCAGTACTGAATTTCAGGGTCTTGTTCAATCATCAAAATCGTGCGATTGATTGTTCCCGCAATGTTATTCAGTTCTTCTTCAATAGACGAAATGATACCATCAGCATTTGCAACATTCGCGTTACGGCTGCGTACCTGTGCCAAGTATTCGTTGACACCAATTTGCCCCGCACCCAATTTTGTTGTTGTGCCATCGCCGTTATCAACCACGCGCCCTGTTGCATCGCCCATCTTGATACTGCCGAACGAAATCATACCCGTTACGCGGTACGTTGTGCCATCTTTCTGGCTGCGCAACGACCCCGTGCCCAGCGTGTCATCAGACGCAAATTTATTACAGTCGGTGGTGCTGCCACAAACCTCTGTCATCTTGGCATCAACCAAATCCTGACACTGGTTCAATGCGGCGTTATCAATATTCAGATACAGCCCCATCAACATAGAATCCAAATCGTCCATCGAGAATGCTGGATTGTTCGCCTTGCACACGACCAAGGAATCAATCGGACAAATATCGTGAATAAAATCGTAATCCATACCGATGCAGTTCTGAAATTCAGACCCGCAACGTGTATCTGCGGTAAAGCAATTTTTGACCTCTTGGGTGCACGCATCAACACGCATTGCCGCCAATTTATCCGTGACATAACCCCAAATCAGCGGTTCCATGCGTTCGCACGGATCAATTTCCACCTTGCAGAAACTGCGCGCCATATCTGGACGAGACAAACACGAGTCCATTGTTGCAACGCCCTTGCCCGCAATGTCGTCTTTACATGCGGTCTGGATACAATTTGAAATATTAGTCAGGCACGACTGACGGAACTTTGATTCAATTTTTGATTCTGCCAATTTAATTGTTGGCGCGGCCTCGCGCAGGAACGCCGGCCACACTTGATTGCGCACGGCAACACAGTTGTCTAAAACCTTTTCACAGATTGTACGTTTAGAATCCAGAATTTCCATCGTGGATGCGGTGATGTCATATGTATTTACCGTCGCAACCTTGGTCGATGCAGTGCTGACCGCGGTGTTATTCTGCATGTTTTCAGACGCAATCGTTGAAACGCAATTTTCCCAATCCTTGCCACACGCGTCGTCGGTTTGCATGCACTTTTTGAATTCAACCATACAAGTACCCAAATCGTACTTGTTTGCGGATTCAAAACTTTCACGCAATGCATCGCGAACCTCCGCTTGGGCGGCGACCAAATCCTGCTTGGCGTTAGCCATCTGGGTGGTTAAACTGTTTTCAAACCCCTTGCAATCCGATACAATTTGACGTGAATATAATTGGGTCAAGAAATCCAAATCTTTTTCACAGTTATCTGGAATTTGTGCAGTGCATAATTCCTGTGCAGCGGCAAACAATGCTGCGCCCGTCTTGTCGGCAACGGTGCTGATTTCACTGTCAAAAACATCTTCGTCATAGACGCTGGTTTCAAACAAAGACATCAAACTCTGGCGGGATTGCGCTTTCTGTTCCGCCGCCGTCAAATCGTCCGCCGATATAATATTACCGTTTTCGTCGTATTTACGCGCGCCAGTAAAGACAATGTCCGCATTTGCGCCCGCTTTAACTTTTTCGACATCTTCGGTGCGAATACGCGCGGCCTCGTCCATCATCGATTTGATTTCAGATAACTGGGATTCATATTTCGCGTTATCGTCACTGCACGCACAACTGCCACCGTTGGAATTATCAGTAATACAAAACTGATCCATGCAACCAAAATACGCATCATAACACGCCTGATCATACAGCCCCGTGGCGGTCAGTCGCGTACGTACAGTTGTGCCGTTTTGAATTGCCGATTGTTTGGAAACCTTGGTCGATTTGATCGCAGCCGCCGCACCACTGAAATCAGCAAATGCCACACCACATAACAAATACGCTATAATATTTTTCAGATTCATCTCTCTCCGCCCATATCATCTTACATATTTATGTCTTCGCACGATTCGATTTCCTGACAAAATTCTTGCTGGCCACCGGCACTGCGTCCTGCGAACAGACCGCCGACCGCACCAACAACACCACCAATCGCCGTGCCCCACCCTGGGGTTACCATTGTGCCGGCCGCCGCACCCGCAGTCATACCACCCGCCAGACCTTTCAGCCCCGCAGCACCCTTGGATTCACCACCGGTTTCACAAACCTGTTGCATACGGCAAACATGACAGTTGCGCAATGACGGTTCAAACGAGACACTGCGAATATAACTGTAATTCTTGCTGGACTTGTCCGGTGTTTCAACCGGATACGTGGCCAAACAATTCTTTTCGGCCGCCGCCAAGTCCTGTTTGCGCGACAGTTCTGCAATCTTGGTTTCCAATGCACGCATTGCACGATTTTCTGCACCAATTTGCGCAATCATTTTTGCACTGTTAAATACGGTGTCGCCCAATGACTTCTGACCCTGTGGCTTTTCACTGTCTTGGCACGCCGCAACGGTCTTGTCTTGTTCAAACTGTTTGAAAAATTCATCAACAGACGCCGAAACATTGTTGCGAACTGTTTCACGTAACGCCGCCAAATCTGTTGAATTATCAGGCACAGATGTCAGCGACGCAATCGTTGTATCGGTTGGCAGACACGACATATCAGTTCCGCATACTGCCCCCAACTGTTCGCCGAAATAATTCAAGCACCCCCGAACCAATTTGTAATCCATCTGTAACAAAACGGACTGAACAATAATATCGAATTGCTTTTCATTTTTGCACGATGGGTACATTGACTGTGGACACAGCGCGGCAATTTCCGTTGGTGTTTTGCCCAAACATTCCGGTGCAGTAAAGTTTTCACCACACTTGTCTTGTAAACATTTGTCAATATCATTTTGGCAAAACTGAGTACGCAGATAACCCAATTTGTCGTTCACGCTGCTTTGAATCCCAGGAATCAACGTTTCGCATTCTGTAATCACCGGACAAATACCCGCCGCCACATTTACATCGGTCAAACACGTTGAATTTGTTTCTGTGCTGCAACTGTCCTCCAAACAAACTTGGATTCGTGCCAAACATGTCGCGCGCGCATTTTTGTCTGCATACTTTGCAGCATCGGCCAAAATTGTTTCAGATTCCGCCGCCCAATCTTGAACGACATAATCACGCACCGCCATACATTGATCCAGCACGTTTTCACACGCATTTGCACGACGCCCCAGCAAGTCCGCATCCAGACAGTTTTCAAAATTAGTTCCGCAACCACCCTTGTCCGCGATACACGCACGATACGCCAACAAGCATTCACCACGATTGTACTTATTTGTCGTATCCAGCATTTCCAAACGCGCCTTGCGTACTGCGGCCTCGGCCGTGCGCTTGTTCGCGGTTGCGTTTGTTTTTTGGTCGGTCAAATACGCATTAAACGATTTACAATCCGATACAATCTGGCGTGCATACAAGGTTTCTTCCATTTCGGCCCTGTCGCCACACGCCGCCAATTTATCAGCGCAATATTCAGACGCCATCGCATACAGACCATCGCCAATATCATTATCAGAATCCAATGCGTCAGTATCACTGACACTGCTGCCACTGTTTAACCAATCAATAAAACTAATACCCGATGCACGCGAACTCTTTTTTGCCTTTTCACTTTCACCAAATACCAACTTTGCCTTGGCACCCAACTGCTCGCGCTCTACCCCTTCGGTATACAAGTTGTCGGCATCAGATTGAATTTTTTGAATTTCCTGTATCAAGGTTTTTGACTGTTCAATATTTGACGAACATGCACAACGCCGCCCCTCGGATTCATCCAGCAAACAAAATTCATCCATACACGTGCGATATGCCGTACGGCAATCCGTATTCGTACTTTTAGCATCAGATGTGGTATTCTTCGCCACCGCCGCAACAGGTTTTGACGTCGTGCTGGTGGTCACGCCCGCGGTTGTAACGGTCGGCTTGGTCGTTACCGTCGGCTGTATTTTTACAACCATATTTGGTGAACGCGCACCCGCCATAGACATACGCGTTACCCCAATGCGTACCGCATCCGTATCACGCGCCGCGCCAAATGCCATCGTTGGGACAGCACATAATAATGTCAAAAATGAAACTAATCTCATATGAATCCACCCTACACTACTATGCCTAATTTTATCAAATGTCGGGGCGTGGCGCAAGCAGATAAAAAAATCTTGCAATTTTTTATGCCACGCATTATGATTACAGCCATGAATTTGCAGAAAAATCCAAGGAATAAATATGGCAAAAGATGATGTAATTGTATTCAGCGGCACAGTCGAAGACAAACTGCCCAACACCATGTTCCGCGTTAAATTGGAAAACGGACACGAAATTTTGGCAACTGTATGTGGCAAAATGCGCAAGGCGCGTATTTGGGTCAACATCGGGGAACGGGTTCGTGTTGAAATGACACCATACGATTTGGACAAGGGTCGCATTACATTCGTTGAACGTAATCGCCCAACCCCAGATGCAACCAATCAATAAGTAAAAATCCACCCGCACGGTGGATTTTTTATTTGAAAATTATTGAAATACCCCTTGCCCAGAAATGGGCTTTTTTGATATCATATACCACGTATAAAGGAATGAGAAAGATTTTGCTTTTTGCCGCCACATTGTGTGCCGGCATCGGCATGGCCGATGCTGCGGTGCGCAGCGCGTCAAATCTCAGCCGAACCCCAGCAACACCAGCCAGTCAATCGCAATCGGTCGTATCACGCGCCAGTGGCGTGGTCGGCGCACAATCACGTGCCACAACCGCACGCAGCAATGCAAACGTCACCACATCGCGTACTGGGGTGCACACTGCGGGGCGCACCGCATCAACAAAAACGATTGCACGCACCGCATCAACGACAACTGCGCGCGCCACCACATCACGCGCCACCGTCGCAACCACACCTGCACGCAGTGGAACGACAACCAACACCACGCGCAGTGCGCGCGCCGCCACAATAACCAGTGCCACCGGCACAAACACATTCGGCACGGGGTACAACGCATGTCGCGATGCGTACTTTACATGTATGGATCAATTTTGTGCGAAACAAAACGACACATATCGTCGCTGCGTATGTTCGTCAAAACTGACTGAAATTCAATCACGCGAACGCGCATTGACCAATGCGTCTGATAACTTGCAAGATTTCAAGAATTTGAATATAGAGATTATACCCAAAACCGCAGCAGAGGTTAACGCCATGCTGACCGCCAGCACCGGCGAATTGGCGGCATCATCGGCACGCGATAAATCTGCATCGGCAACCGCCCTCAGCGGCATTAGCGAGGTTTTAAGTAACGCAAAATCCAAATCACTGTCGACCAGCGGAACGCTGGACATTGCAGGCGACATAAACGCGATTTGGTCAACCACAGATTTGGCCGACGGCGCAAACATTTCAAACCTGACAGGCGAACCATTGTATAATGCGGTTCATGCCCAGTGCGCAGAAATGGTATCAGCAAACTGTCCGTCCAGCACGGTTTTGGGCATGGTTGTATCTGCATACGGCATGTACATTGAAAATGATTGCAGTGCATTGATAAACGCACTGGACAAGAAATTAAACACCGCAAACAGCACCATTCGCGGTACCGAACGCGAAATGAACACGGCGCGATTGGAAAATTATAACGCACACAATTCAACATCTATCAATGACTGTATTGCCCAGGTGCGCAGCGATATCACCGCCGACACCGCATGTGGCAAGGATTATGTACACTGTTTGGACATATCGGGCAAATACCTGAATCGCGATACAGGCGCGCCAATTTACACCACGAATTTTTACCAGTTGGAAAACCAGATATCATTATCGGGTGATGTGTTGACCAACCCAACAAACCGAATGATTGTTGCCGAATTAAACAACAAGCGCGTATATGCCGCCCGCGGTCTGGACACTTGTCGCGAACTGTCGGACGAGGTATGGGACGAATTTATGCGTCAGGCAATCGTTGAAATTTATCAGGGGCAACAGTCGCGTGTCCGCGATGTTAAAAACGAATGTTTGGACGTTGTGAACGCCTGTTATGATGAACAGAACAAATCGTTAAAAGATTTTAGCAATGTCAAAGAGCAGTTATTGATTGGTTCACGTCTGGAACTGTCCGAAGAATTATGCAAGGAAAAATTATACGCGTGCAGTAACCTGTATGGCGACGGAAATGGTAACGGTCTGGATTTATTGGTAAACGCAATGCGCAACATCACCGATCAGAAAATCGGCAAAGAATGTCTGACCACACTGCAAGAATTTGTCCAAGATACATGTGCAGTCCCCAACAACGACAGTTTGCACAATTACCCATACGCATGCCGTGTCTATGCCCCAGGCAGTCAAAAATACGCCGCAATTTCCACATGTAATCAACGTGTATGGAATGACACAGGCAGTACATCCAACGGCCCTGACACCAGCCAAGATCAAACCGCACCAGAAGCAGAATGGTTGAACGACAATGGATATATGTGCCACTTGAAATCCACATTCTATGAATGCAGCGAGGGGTACTATATGGTCGCCCAGAACGACAAAGGCGAATGGAAATATAATTCAGCCGAAATCGCAGGCAACTATTGTTTCAGATGTCCCGCCGCCGCCGTATCGTGCCCTGGGGCCAAGAGCCCACCAATCTATGCAAGCGAAACCCAAGATATCTGTGGCACGGACTATATTGGCAGTTTGTATCAAAAGGTTGTTCGCTATGCAATGCAGGCATGCGTCCGCCCATCAGAATCCAGCAAGGGCGACTATGTATTGCCAACCACAATTATGCAAGATGTCAATGTTGTCATGGATTCTGTACGTGTCACCATGGCCAAGGAATTATCAACGGAATGCGACCGTCTGGGGGGTGTATGGGTTGACACGCCATGGGTTGATGTGCAACGCGATGCCGATGGCCAACTGGATGGACTGCACGATTACACAGGCGACGCACAATATAAACTGTTCTATACTGAAACCAGTGCGAATACACAGTGGGGTTATTGCCGCCCACCAAAAGATACAGACCCTGTATCCGCCAACAATGATACTGGTACTGGCGATGGTACTGGCGACGGGACTGGCGATGGGACTGGCGGTGGTGATACAGGTGGCGATGATTCTGGTACAGACACCCCAATCCAAGATATCACCAAAGATAACGCGGGGCAGTAGGGAATCAGGCAACTTGCACAATATGGCAAAATCTGATAGAATATGAAAATAAGTGAGAGATTGAGTATGAAAAAAATATTTATACTTTCAATGCTGTCTTTGATTGGCGCAAATGCGGGCGCGGCAACGCCGTGGTGGCAACAGCCAACGATTTGCAGATTGGACCCGACAAAATGCTATTCATCAATGGGCACAGGATATGACAGCGAAATGTGGGACGCCGACAGCGGTTGTCGTGGAATGAAATGGATTTGTGCCGATGCACTGACCGATACTGGGGCAACCGACGCAAAACTGATTGGACGCGCAGACATTGCACGCGGCGTGGGCATTGATTCTGATTTTGACACCAATGTATTAAACGGCGATTGTTTTGGCATGCGCAAATCCAGTGCCGGCGGCACCAAGGTTCTGGTTGATGGCAAATACGTCAATGTATGGTGCGCGGGTGTTCTGGGTGATGTTGACGAAACCTTGGAATTTGGTGAAATTACACATGGCGCGCAACCAACGTGTCAAACACTGGCAGACGCTGGTTTTGTCGCAATCGCACAAAATCGTTGTATTGGGAAATCGTTTGACAGCGTCAAATACTTTATTGAATGCGATGGTGGCGATGGCACATTACCCAATCGTTTGATTGTATTAAATGGCGCAGAAGCAAACGCATCTGGTGGCATGGCCAGTCGTGATGCTGCGGACCAGTTAATGGACAAAATGTACGACGTATCACAAAAACAACACAAAATATATTTCAAATAAAAAATGCGCCACCGGCGCATTTTTTAGAGCATAGATAATAGAGCATAGATAATAGATAGTGCGCCATTTGGCGCACTTGTTATATTCACTGGATTGCTTCGTCATTTCATTCCTCGCAATGACACCGTAGGTGCTGTGAAACAAAACTGAGCGGTACGCGAAGGTTGCGGCAAGGACGAAGTCCGCAGGCGACACATGCACAAAAAAACAACGTCATTGCGAGCGAGCGCAGCGCGGCAATCCAGTTGATAATGTTATGCGCAGCGAATACGGGTGTCATAAAAAAAACTTGTCCCCAAATGGGGACAAGTTTTTTTATCAGAATTCATATCTGAATTTTGCCATACCAGTTTGTGATGTGTAATCTTTGTGCAGATTCAAATCATAAACCAGCGAAATTTCCAGACCATTGTATTCTGCGGTCAGGCCAATTCCAAATTCCCCACCAAAGCGGGACAGACGGTCGCCATCAACCACATAGGACGCTGCGCCTGGCATTGTAACGGTGGACATTGCTTTGTCAGAAACAAAGTCATATGTCGCTGCCGCGCGCAGTTCTGGGAACCAGTTGATAACCGAATCGTTTTCAATTGCGAAACGATATTTCATACCAGCAATTCCAGTCAAGAAATCTGTATCATCGCTGCTGACATGGTTCAGGCCGTTGTTGTACGAATCCTGTGTCACATGCAAATAACGCAGACCGATTTCTGGTGTCAGGCCAGACGCGAAATCATAACCGGTCATAACCTGTCCACCGAACGCGTCAGTGTCATAATCTGATTTCAGACGAACACCAAATGCGTCAACGGTTTCGGTATATTTTGACATTGTGTAATTCAATGCCGCATTGACGAACCATTCGCTTGGCTTGTACTGGGCATATGCAAATATGCTGTTGCTGTCAATTTCGGTATCGCGACCGCCATTGGCATGAACATCAGAATGTCCGAACGCATAACCCAAACCAATCGTGTACTGTTTGTCAATCAGCGCATCAACCCCAGCCGACACACCACGGGTGTATCCGTTGAACTGGCCATTGAATTTGGACTTGTTAAACATACCCTGTGCCCACACGCCATAATCAGCATCAGACAAATCACCACCGCTGCGGCCCATTGTGCCAGCCGATGGTGCGCCCGCCATACGATTCGCCGCCAGTGTCATGACCGCGCCCTGAACAGATTGCGCAACCGATTGAACAACAGGTTTATCAACTGGGTTTGCCTTGGCAGATTCGATTTCAACATAATCTGTATCGCCATTACGCAATGCCTGTTGCGCATTCAGCGATGCAATATTTGCCAAATCGTTATCTGCATTTGCCAACGCAGCAACCGTATTTGCGGCAACATTCGTCAACCCAGTGTCAGCTGCAATTTCTTCAACCTTTTTGGTTGCGATTGTAACTGCGCCATTATCGCCCTTGGTCACATCATAGATTGCACCGGCATCAACGACAGTATATTCGTTCGCATTTTCACCAAATATATTATATGTCCCTGTTGTTGCAACATTCAATGACACTTTGCCGTTGCCGTTGTATGTTTCTGCCAACAGTTTACCATAGTTGTTCGCCCCAATGATTGTTGCGCCAACCGTGCCGTCCAGTGTCAATTCTTTTTGTTGAACTGTCGTTGTGCCGATATTCAGGGTTGCACCATCAGCAATGGTCAATGCGCCATCGCCTGCGATACCGCCATCAATGGTCGTTGTGCCGTCCGATACAGTCAATTTACCCAAATTGTAAATATCGTTTCCGACGCCACCAGCCATATTACCGGTAAATGTATTTTCACCAGCCAGGGTTATTTGTGCTTTGGCCTCGTTAAACAACGCACCACCATTTTCCGTGGCCACATTGTTCATAAAGTTCACGCCTGTGAACATCATCGAACCGGCCTTGCCTTGCTTGTCTGCATCGCCGTGATTATAGACAGCCCCACCCTGTTTTGCACTGTTGCTATCAAACGAACTTTTTTCAATATAAACATTGCCCGCTGCTGTATCACTGTTGTGGAAATAATTATCAAACGCACCACCCGTCTGTTTTGCGGTATTATTCGCAAACACCGTATTGATAATGTCAATTACACCACGATTATCATTTTTTCCGCTATCCGCAAAACGCGTTGAAATTGCGCCACCAACAGTATCAGACGAATTACCACGGAATAAGACACCGTCCAAATTCGTTCTGGCGGTTGAACCCAAGAACATTGCACCACCACCAGGATTGTTATTCAACACCTTGTTATTTTCAAAGCGTGAATTTTTAATCCACATACCATATTGATTTGGGTTTTCTTTGGCTGCTGCACTGTCTGGATTTGCATTTGCAACGTTCACAATTGCACCGCCACCATCGTCACTGGCATTACCATCCCAATCGGCAACATTACCAGAAAACAGTGAATCTTCGATATGCACCGCAACATAGTGTTTGTTACCGGTATAAGCATACAAAGCACCACCAAAATCTGCCTTGTTGCCAATAAATTTTGACGCCTTGATATCAACATCACCGTTGGCGATGGACACCGCACCACTGTCTGCCTCACCACTTGCTGTGTTACCAACAAATTCAGAATTCAAGATTTTTGTCTTTTCACCGTTTTTGACGTTTATACTAACTGCACCGCCAGAATAACCATTCACACTGTTACCTGTGAATTTTACATTACTCAACGTCAAACCACCGGTGTTATAAATCGCACCCCCCTCGGCCTTATTTCCAGATGCAATATTCTTGTAAAATTCAGAATTAGAAATTGTCAACTGACCCGTATTATAAATCGCACCACCATGGGTTGCGGTGTTTTCACCGAACACCGAATCGCGAATGGTCATAACACCACCGGCATTACCAATCTTGTCCTTGGCACCATCGTTAAAGATTGCGCCACCATTTTCGCCTGCGGAATTTTTGATAAAATTACCGGCCACGGTCACACCGTCGCCCAATCCCATACCATTATTTGCATAAAACGTATTATAAATTGCACCGCCATTTTGATATGCGCGATTGCCTTCAAACGTTGCCGATATGTTTAATTTTGCTGCACTGTTATTTGCATTTTTTCCCAAACGCGTTCCAATAGCACCACCATTTATTCCAGACACATTATTAATAAATTTTGTGTCATTGATTGATGCAATATCTGATGACGAAACCGCACCAAACGAAATTGCACCACCGCCTACTGGCAAATTATCCTCAACTGCAACGGTATAATTACCTTCGGCATCCTTGGTCAAATCTGTTGTATTTCCAACAAATGTAGAATTTGTAACCTTTAACACGCCATAACCACCAATGGCACCACCATCATATAAATTATGATTGTTCGAAAATGTTGAACCAGATATATCTAATACAGACCCATCATTTACACCTGTTGCAAAAACACCACCAACATAATCAAATGTGTTATTGTCAAACACAGAATCCACAACCGTCAATTTTGCTCTATCAACAAAAGCCAATCCTCCAAACGCTTTGTTTTTATCAGTCCGGCCTTCGGCATACTTAAAATCATTGTTTGAAATATTTTTGTCAGACCATTCTGTATCTGCTGTAATGTATTCACGATTGTTCGTATTTTCAGCCGATGCACCACCGATAACGACCATTGCGCCCATCGCTGCAATAAATGCGTGTTTCAATACGGCACGATATGCCGCGGTTAGTTCTTTGATTGCTGTGCGAGACATTTTCATTTGAATTCTCCTTTGTTCCAAATGATGGCATTTAACTGCCTGTTAATTTCATTTATACCATCTGTTTTGACACTTGCAAGTGCAAAATTATCGCCCCAGGACATACGTCAAAACAAATTACAAAAAACCGCCAAAAATTATTTGACGGTCGGGGATTTCAACAAATCATATATAGGAATGACCCCACCAGTTTTTGGGTTGCCCCTGTGGTATCACCGGTGGATCCCCGACCATAATGGTGGGGTACATACAATAAATGGCGCATGTGCGCCGCTTTACTGTGCGGATTTGACACGTGCATCGCGCGCGTCACCTATATACGGGCTTGTTGAAGGCCCCGAACCCAAATCCCTTTGGATTCATATTCAGTATAATCAACACAAAATCAAATTTCAACCATAAAAAATACCCATTGGGGGGTATTGCTCTCTGTCATAAAAAAAAAACGGGGCGATGCCCCGTTTTTTATGACAACTTGTGAATAACCAAGCCACTGCGCAACTTTGGTTCAAACCATGTTGTCTTGGGTGGCATAATGTTACCTGTATCGGCAATGTCAATAATCTGGCGCATGGTAACGGGGTACAGCGCAAACGCCGCAACCATTTCACCCGAATCAACACGTTTCTGCAATTCCGACAACCCGCGAATACCACCAACAAAATCGATTCGTTTGCTGGTGCGCAAATCGCCCAGATTCAAGATTTTATCAAACACCAAATTTGACAATACCGTCACGTCCAGAACGCCAATCGGGTCGTTGTCGTTATATGTGCCGGATTTCGCCGTCAAACTGTACCAATGACCATTCAGGTACATGCCAAAGTTATGCAACTTCGTTGGCTTGTAAATTTCTGTGCCCATATCGGTAACGTCAAACGATTCTGACAATTTTGCCAAAAATTCGTCCGGCGTCAATCCATTCAAATCACGCACCACGCGGTTATAGTCGATAACATGCAACTGGGATTCTGGGAATATCACAGCCAAGAAATAGTTGTATTCTTCGTCCCCTGTGTGATTTGGATTTTGCGCACGCTTTTCCGCGCCAACACGTGCCGCCGCCGCCGTACGGTGATGTCCGTCGGCAACATACATCGCCGGCACATTTTTGAATATTTCGGTAATGCGCGCATTGACTGCATCATCGGTAATTGCCCAGAACGTGTGGCCAAAACCGTCTGGCGCGACAAAGTCATATTCAGGTGCGTGCGCCGCGACCCAATCCGCAACCAATTTGTTCATTTCATCAACATCTGGATATGCAAAGAACACTGGTTCAATATTCGCGTCCTGAATGCGAACGTGAATCATACGATCGTCTTCCTTGTCCTTGCGCGTCAATTCGTGCTTTTTGATTTTGCCCGACATATAGTCATCGACATTTGCCGCCGCAACCAAACCATACTGCGTGCGACCGTCCATCGTCTGGGCATAGATGTAATACATTTCTTTTGGGTCTTGAACCAGCCAACCGCGATTCTGCCACAGTTTGAAATTTTCCACCGCTTTGTCATAGACGGCCTGTGCGTGTTCATCGGCAATCGGATCAAAATCAATTTCTGGCTTGATAATGTGCAGCAATGATTTTTCACCGGCCTCGGCCTTGGCCTCGGCCGAATTTAGAACGTCGTATGGACGCGACGCAACCTGCTCTGCCAATTCTTTTGGTGGACGTACACCTGCAAATGGTTTGATTTTCATATCAGATTTCTCCTTGGGTTATACACCCAAGGATTATATCTGTTCTGCCATTAAATAAAAGACAAATATTTTTTATTCTGCCATTTCGACAACGGTCACATCTGTTTCAACCATAACCGGCGTCGGGGCATATTCAATTTGCACGGGGACAATCGTCGGATTCTTGCTGGCATCCAGTGGGTGCGTCTGGAACGCGACCGCGCCGAAATCAATCGCCGACATATCAATCGACCGCACCGTACGGTCATACATAGTATGATAATAAATCACCATGTTTTTCAAATCGGTCGCGATTGTCCACTGGGTGGCAGACGGCATATTGTTAGGCGCACGCCCAACCGCAAACTGAACGCCCGTCGGCACGTCAAAATTATTCAGAATATGAAACGCCTGCATCGCGGAATCAAACGCGGTCTTTTGCTTTAATGAATATGATTCCAAGAATGCCGCGCGAACGAATCGCGATGGCGGTGTAAAGTCCCCAGGCAATCCGTGGAAACCACTGCCCGAACCAAACGCCGTCAACGTAAGCCCATTCATATCAACTGGCCCCGCCGTCCCAGGGATTAAATTCACGTAATTGTTCAAATTAGACCTGTGCCACGGGAACGATGGTGCGTTGGTCAAAACGCCCATTGGGTTGTCATAAAAATTGACCTCGCCATCAACGATCTCTATCACGACCTGACGACCGGACGGATCGGTTATACGCCAATGCACGGTATCGGCGCGGGAATCAATATTGATGATGCGAATGTTTTGCATTGCTGCACGCAACTCATCAATGGTAGCAAAGTTCGCCAACACCCACGATACGAATTGCAAATCACCAATGGATTGCCCCGCCAATGCCGCGTCATACGGTTTGTATTTGCCGTATTTTGGAAAATAGAACAACGCCGCAGACAGCCCTGCCTCGTTCGTGCCATCAACGATAAATTCGGCCTGTTCCATACCCAACCCGACATAGCCGTATTTCGCGGTATATTGCATACCGCCAGACGCATTGTTTGGCAAAATCGCCGTCTGGGTATAACCACGCGGAATCACAACGTATATGTTGTCCATCTCTTCGCGTGACCAATCAATTGTACGTGCGACAACGACACCGCCGTCGTCGGATTTCAGCGTGATACCCGTACAGGCATCTGCACTGTTTGCAGCCACCAATGGCATTGCCACCGCCAGCGCATAAAATAATTTTCTCGTCTCCATACCCGCATTATGCGGCGGGGGCGTTTATAAATCTATGGGTTTGATTTCACAGTTCCAATGCCGGCACCCAAATTGCGCGTACCGCATCATTGTCCACGCGCCGCGCCAATTCAGCAATCATTTCCAAAATAAATTCGCGCTGTGCATCCGACCACGACAACCGCGACATCACGCGGTCATAGAACGCACGCACGGTTTCATATTCTGTCTGGTTCAGTATCACGGCCTGCTCAAAATTCGCACTGTGCCAATCGCACACCATTTCGGTCAAAATACTTTTCGGAATCTGGCGCACGTCGTCCCACGCACCAACATGATGCGGCTGCATATGATGATGTTCGTCATGAACGCGTTTGTACAGTTCCTCTTGCTGGGGCAACATCTGCATATTGGGGTGATAGGCCACATAATTTCGATATGCATAACCCGTTTGATATGGTTCTGTGAATTTATCGCTGTCGTGCATGGGAAACGCCGCCCCCACCAGCCCTGCGAAATAATTCAAACAATCAATGTGACAGTGCGTGCGCACCAAGTGAAATTTAATAATATCAGATACAGGAATGTTCATAGGGTGCATAATATCACAAAAACGATCGCCCCGCCACCAAAAGGCATAAATTTTCATTGCAAAACGAAAAAAGACATTATATAATGCGCACCGCATTGGGGCATAGTTTAACGGTAGAACTCCGGACTCTGACTCCTAATCTTCCCATCTTTTGAAAGCCGCAAAAATCCAACAAAAACCACAGAAACCGACGGACTAGACCGATTTAACATTCGCTGAAATTTATGGATTAAACTCTAAGCAAATCCAGCGCGTGACAAAAGCGTTTTCACATATTTTTCACACAGAAAACTGGTGTTTTCTTGACAAAAATACTAAAGTCCAAGCCATCCAATGCTTTCGTGGATTGCAATAAATTTTGTTAGGCTTGTGACTATGAAAATATCTTGTTTTGGACAAATATGTTTTTTGTAGCACAAACGATAAGGTGATTTAAGAAAAATATTGACTTTTTTGTGCAGTTGTGATACTCTCATTCTGAGATAAGAAAAAGGAAAGGCTTGTTTTTTTATAAACAGGTCTGTTTTTTTATGGTATAATAAAGTAGATAGATATTGTTTTTGCTTAGAGCTTATGCCAAAAGGATAGCGTATGTATTTGAATTTGAAGAATGTTGGCGCAGTAAAAAATGCTTCTGTCAATTTAACAGGCTTGTCTGTTATTGCAGGGAAAAATGGTGCAGGCAAAAGTACAATTAGCAAAACTATTTACACAATAGTAAAAGCAATAAAAGAAAAAGATCAAATAGTAAAAGAATCTATAAAAGAAGCAGCAGAGATGCTGTGTATGCGTACATTTTTTACTTTGCAAAATGATATCAAAAGTAGACCAATTGGTAGCGAACCTATGTCTGATGAGCGTATATTGCGAAATTTTTTTGAGAGAGATGTCTTTGAGCATGTGTTGATGGAATATGTATATAATGGTAATTTTGATAGAGCGCAAAATTTGGTTGATGAGAGAATAAATGTGTTAGAACAGCTATCCGATCAGGTTAGTGACAATTCCAAGAACATGGTGCGTGGGTTTCTTATTGCTTTGAATGAGCAACTTAGTCAAAAAGGCTCAAAAAAAGATGTTCATACGGCCCTAACATACATGTATACAAAGGTCTTCAATCGACAGATAAATAACCTGGTTTCTCATGATACTTCCGAAGTAGAATTGGAAGGGTTTATGAAATATCATGTTTCGAACAATGCGGGCGTGGTACCGTTTGCAGAAAGGCTGGTTATAGACTCTTTGCAAGAGTCTCGTGAATCAACTGTCTTTCAAAATGCTACTCTGATAGAAAGTCCTTTGGTTTTACAACTTCAGAAAAATAGAGATCAGGCAAATATTCCAGCCTATTGGTCAGATTTGTTAGATAAGATTCAGCGTTGCCTACGTTTGGATTCTGTCTTGTCGGAAGGATTGTTAAAAGAAGTTTATAAGGAAATAGATGAACTGTTAGGTGGACGGCTTACATATGATGATGAACAACAAAAGGTGGTGTTCGTAAAAAATGATTTTGAAAAAAAATCAAACTTGTTTGTGAATAATATGTCATCTGGCGAAAAGATGTTATCAATATTTCAGGCTTTTGCGCGTGTGGGCTTATTGGGTCAAGAGCATTTGTTGATACTAGATGAACCAGAAAACCATTTACACCCAGAGTGGCAGGTCGCCATAGCTCAGATTTTAACCAAATTAGCAGCGGCTGGCTATCCAATTCTGGTTAATTCACATAGTCCAGACTTTATTCAGGCGTTAAAAATATTTTCAGATATAGATGAAAACGCCTCCAAGAAGACAAGATTTTATCTTGCAAACTCAGAGACAGGCGAGATTGTAGATAAAACAGACAAGGTTTCGGAGATTTTGGATGATTTGTCGGCACCCATAAATAAAGTGTTCAAAAACTTATTCGCAACTAAGCAATAGATAAATATGGGGGCTTATTATGGGGGCATACGAAGATATCCGCAAAAAGTATTGCGAATGTTGTGATAGTCGTAGTTTTTGTACTTGTGGATTGCGTACTTGTGTCGAAATGGAACGTTGCCCGAACTTTATTCATTGGGAGATATTGGCGCAGAATAAATCCAAGAAAAAAACGTGTGATGCAATCTATGATTTATCTGAAAGCAAATTGTTTTTTATTGAATTTAAAAATTTTATATGGTTTTTACAGAATGATTTGGGAGATATTATAAGCGATTTGCAACAAAAATTCGAAGCATCGCATAGTTTATATTTTGCCGACGGAAATGATTGCAGAGCTTTTGAAGATGTTTGCGCTTTTGATATGAATGACAATCCTTATATATTAAAACAAATGTCGTCAGTAAGTTATCAAACTCGAAAAGTTTTGTTTTGTCATCCTGCTCTTGAGGAGCATGGCATAACTCTTATTGAATGTGAAAGTGGTTTTTATACGATTATAAATAGTTAACCATACCATTTAACATGTATATGACATTTTCTGTATTCTACATAAAATTTCTACGTATTTTTCACACCAATTCCAGAAGCTTGATGTCAGCCAGACGACCTTGCTCGCGGTTGAATGTGATGTCTTTTTGGCAAGGTTGTTGTAGAAATCTATCAGAATTGACAGTTTCAAATCTGTGACGTACATATTGCCAAGTACAGGATTTATGTACAATCTGATTTGTGTCTCATTGGATTCTACTGTTGATGGTTTTTTATGCTCTTTGGCATACTTTTCCATATAGACGGGGAATAGATCTTTGACCTTGATTTTCTTTGCCTCAGATTCTTGCTGTTTGGCAAGTTCTTCGCGTTCTTTTTTATCAATATCTATGTCGCGCTCTTGCCCCCTACGGATGTCTATGGCACGTTTTTTGATTTCGGGTATGCCAAATGTTGGGTAAGACCCCAATTTGATGTTACGGCGAACATTCGTTATGCTATCGCAGAATGTCAGGTAGAATACTTTTTTACCCGTCCGTGCAGAATATCGCAGGTACAAGCAGGGAACGGTTGTGTCACTGATTTGCAGATTTGTGTCTGCTTTCAGCGTACGCAACCAGCTATCCCTGAATGGCTTGCGATAACATTTCCAATGTGTTTTGCATTTGTATCTGCCTATATCTACCTATATCTGCCTATAGTTCTATTCTTGACACGAACATACTGGGTCCGATTCATCGAGTCCAGTAAAAAAAATTCAGTTTTTTCCAGTGCTTTTGCGTTCAAGCCAAGCGTCCACATCGCTCTGGCGGTACCGTACTAAATGCCCAAGTTTGATATATTGTGGACCGGTGCCATCCGCGCGGTATTGCAGGATTGTGGAAACGGCGATGCCAAGGTATTCGGCAAGTTGTTTTGTGTTCATCAGTTTTTGCATATTTTCTTCCTTTGGTTTATGTGCAATATCACAATAATCCCGAAAAACTGGCGTTTCCACTTCGTTTTAGCCTAACATTTTCCAAAAAATCAGATCTGTCCATTGATTGTTAAAAAAGTTTGCGCTGAATTTTTATGAAATTAGGACTTGAAATATTGAAAGAATGCTCATATAATGCGCACCGCATTGGGGCATAGTTTAACGGTAGAACTCCGGACTCTGACTCCGTCAGTGTTGGTTCGAATCCAGCTGCCCCAACCAAGGTTTACAACCGTTCAAATTCATCAGGATATTGAACGGTTTTCTTATTGAATATACTAATTTTTTGTCTTTTAATTCGCAGTTCGAAAGTAGCAGGTTTATAATTTGGCGTTTTTGTTCTACTTTCGAACTCTGGAACAATTCCGACGCGTGGGATGCCACGGTCAACAGGGATTCCACCGTCGTTATAAATTCGTCATCTGCCTTGGAATGTGCTGCCAAACACACACCCACATCATACAGTTCTTTCTCTATATCATTCTTTTTGTCGGCATATTCTTCCTGTGTAATACTGCCCGACAGCAATAAATCCAACAGGCGGCTTCTTTTGGACTTTAAAGCATCTTGCTTTTTACGCAGATTGTCTATCTCTGCCAACGCATAGGCATTTTCTGCCCGTGATATATTGGTCAGGCACTTTGCCACCTCCTGCATAATATCACTCGGAAAGGACAGCTTTTTTAATATCTCGTCCTGAATCTGTTGAAATAATATATCTTCATTGACCGCCGGTTGCGTGCAATTCCCCTTAAAATGTGAACAAGATAGGTATGTATAGGTCTTTCCGCTGGGTTTTGTCTTGGTGTCGCTGGTAATCGCGCATCCGCAGTTGGCACATTTTATCAGACCGCGAAAGACATACGGCTTTTCCGCGTATTTAAATCTGGTGCGGTTCTTGCTGTTCATTATCGCCTGACACTTATCAAACAAATACTTGTCAACCAATGGTTGATAAATATGCGGATAAAGGGCACCTTTGACGCTCATCATCCCATAATAAAATGGATTGTTTAATATATTGAAAATCGCAGTCTTGGTAATGGGCTTTCCACTGACTTTATTTGTCAGTCCCCATTCGGCGGCATTTTTAACCAGTTCACCAATCGTATATAAGCCAGAGGCATATTCTTCAAACAGCCGTTGTATTCCGGGGGCACGTTCCGGGTCAACAATTATAATGGGCTTATTATTATCATCGCGTCGGTTCAGATAGCCCAGCGGAGCCTGACTTTGCCAGATGCCGTGTTTGGTGTTATAGTCAATGCTTCTTTTTACATTATCCCGCAGATTGCCGACATAGGTTTTGGCGGAAAATACGCCTAAATCCCACATTGCAATCTCATTTGACCTAGAATCGCGATGCAGGCGCAGGCTTTCGCGTATAAAATGCAGTTCCACCTTGTCAATTTTGCGTAATTCGTCTAATTCAACGGATTCCTTAAAGCTGCGCTGTACGCGGTCGATACAATCCGCAACGATGACGATTTTCTCGCGCTGAGCTTTAACAAAGTTCAGCATTTCAACGAATTTTTTACGGTCGCCACGCGTTGAGCTTTCGGTTATTTGAAAGGTTTCCAGCAGCGTCAGCCCATTGAGCCGGATATATTTGTTCAGATTATCCAGCTGGGCATCAATAGACATCCCATTTTCTTGTTCCCGCGACGATACACGCGCCAATATCACTGCCTTCATTACGTATTCTCTTGGTTTTACTTAGATTTATTATACCTTACGAAAGAAGCAATACCAGAGTTTTTATCATAAAATGTCAAGACTTGAAAAATAGTAATTTTTTCGTATATCATTAACGAAAAAGGATTGTAAATGAAATTAATAACCTCCACAGATTTACAAAATTGGGCAAAAACGCGTGAGTCAGAGCAATATTTGCCACTTTTGCTTAGAAGGTTGATTATAAATAAAGTTGGTTTTGAGAATATACAACATATTACAATACCGGGTGGTGATAGTATATGGAAGCCCGGCGTTGATGGAAAGATTCTTACTCGTGTTGATAGCTTGTTGGGCGAAAAAGATAAAACGTACATGGTAGAGTGCGGCCAGTGTGTTGAAGATAAACAAAAATTTGAAAACGACTTGAAAAAACGAACAGCTCAACTAGAGGGCGTTAAACAAAAAAATTCTGTATTTGTCTTTATAACTACAAATAAAATCAAAGATTTAAATAGTACATTAAATGCAACGAAAGAAAAAGTAGAAGGCAGTGATTTATGGGCTGATATCAAATTATATGATGCAGATGACATAGAAACTTGGCTTGACAATGATTTTGCAACGTTTGCATGGTTGGCAGATATTATGGGTAAACAGTCTAATGGCTTAAAAGATTTTGATGGTTTTTGGAGAACTTGGAAGGCCTCTACTGAAATTCCAATTGACGAAGATATAATTTTAGCGCGCGCGAACACTTATCAAAACGAGGTATATAAATTTTTAAATGTGGGCTCAGGTGTTTTTAATATTAAGTCTACTAGTCGGACAGAATCTGTATTATTTTTCATGGCATCCATTTTAAAAGCACCATTTAAAGAAGACGTGATTGATGCGATAAAATCAAAAATTGTTATAGTTCAGGATGCCGATGTTTGGAATCGTGTGGTTGAGGATGGAGAAGCAAACAAGTTTATCTTGATTCCATTTTTTGGAATACCAGAAAATTTGGGCTTTTTGGTGGACAAAGGATTGCAAATTTTTATACCAATGGGCGAAAATGATGGGAAAGGTACAGAGCCTAATACTGTGTATATAGAACCTTTTAATAATGAAATTTTGTATAGTGTGCTTGAGACAAAGTTAGGTTCGTATGAAAAAACCAATCAAATTATAAAAAAACTTGGACATAATGGCACATTGTTGCATTTACAAAGACTTATGGAGCGCAAAGATGTATCTAGGCCTGCTCCTCAATGGGCAAGTAAAGAAAACTCGGAAATTTTATTACTAGCTGCGTTCGTTGGTAGTTGGTCAGACCAAAACGCCAAAGATAAAGAAGCAATATCCAGTATTTTTGGAATGGGTTATACGGAAGTAGTAAAGAAGTTATCTTTTCATATAAAAACTGAAGAAGCTCCTATAAAAAAGATAGGCGATACTTGGGAAGTTAGTTCACCGGATGTCATAATTGATTATTTAGGTGGATATCTAACAGAAGATAGCCTATTAAGATATTTAAATGAGACTAAAAAAATATTATCTGAAATAGATAATAGATATAACGAAAGTGGAACCAAGAGTCTTTTGGGTTCTTACGATTTTGTATCTGGAACATATACATATTATTCTAAAAGTCTAATTAACGGCATTGCAAGTGGGTATGCCGCCATTTCTAATCATGAAGATAAATTTGTATATTTGCATGGAGTTAAAGCAAGGATACAAAATAATATACAATTGGTCTTAGAAGGCGCGAATTGGAAATTATGGGCGACTTTAAATCATGTAATGTCTCTGCTTGCTGAGGCGGCGCAAGAAAAATATTTGGAATTACTTGAAAATACTATTAATAATACTCCTTCATTAATAACAGAGCTTTATGAAAAAGGCGAGGATATAGGATTCATGGGGGAGTGTCTATATTCTGGTATTTTATGGGGGCTTGAGAATCTTGCTTGGTTTGAATCGTTTTTTATCCGAGTTGTTAATATATTGATAAATATGGAACAATTAAGAAAAGCTAATTTGAGATATGGAAATTCTCCATTTGATACATTGAACCGAATTTTCTGTACTTGGAGCCCGAATACACTGGTAAATTTAGATAAACGGCGATTATGTATATCAAACCTGCTGAGAACAAATAAAAATCCAGAGGTTATATTTAATTTATTATATAGCTTATTGCCGACAGACTATATGACTTGTCAGCCAACTCATAGGCCTGTTTTTATTGAATTATATGACCCAGAACGTCCATCTCGTATTGATATAGGTAAATTTAATGATTTTATATATACAGAAATCATCAAGATGGTTGGAACAGATGAAGATAAATGGGATAAACTCATTCGTTATATAACATATATGAATAAAGACAAATTTAATGTATTTATGGATACGTTAGAATCTATTGATTGGTCGCCAAATGCTGCTGATAAATTTAAAAAAAACATATACCAGGATTTGGAACAGTGGGTAGATTCTGCGCAACTATGGAATGATGAAAATGCTCAAAAATGGGGGGCGGATGAAAAAATATCACGAGTAAACGAGATGTTGATTAAGCTTACTCCAACCAATCCCATTGATAAGAATATACGTATTTTTTCTAGGCTGTCTGTTTGGAATTACAAAGAAGGTTCTGGAGCACCTAGCCCTAGGTTGCAAAAAGCTATTCAAGAAATAATTACATCTAAAGGCACAGCAGGATTAATCGAATTTGCTAAGCAGATAGAAGCAGTGGATGTTCTTGGAGAAGAAGTGGCATTAGCCAATATATCAGAATCAGATGTTATAGATTTGTTAAATTCTGCAGACAGAATGGAGCCAAATGTGCAAAGATTTTTGGTTGCACTGTTTGCTGTTATTATAAATATTAAGGGAGTTTCGTTTGTTGATGAAATTTTTAATGATGATTGGGAGCTAGAATATAAACAACCTCTAATATGTACGGTAAGGGGTACGGAAGAATATTGGAATTGGTTGTAAAGTAAGGGTTTATCAGAGGAATATTGGAAAAATGTGAGCAATATTTGGCCAAATAATGATAGAGAATATAATATTGCAATTAGTAAATTAAAGGAATTTAAAAAATATTCTGAACTAGCAACGTTGCTTGTCATGCAGTCTCATAAACAAGTCGCGGTTAAAACTGAAGATATAATATATTCACTCTCTGGAATATTAAAAAGCTCAAAAATGCTTAATAATATGGATTGGCATCATATTGAAGCATTATTTCATATTTTATATAAACGCTCGGATGTAGATGAGCAAGTAATGTTTAATTTGGAACTTAGTTATTTTGATTTATTTGATGGTTTTAATGGATTAGAACCACTATATGTTTATAAACAATTAAAGGCGAGTCCAGAGCTGTTCATAGATGTGATTTCTCTAATGTTTGCTAAAAAGGAAGAATCTAAAGAAAAAAGTGAAGAAGAACAACCAAGGTTAAAAAATGCTATAAAAATAGCTCAGAAAATGTATTTTAAATTAGAAAAAGATTATATATTTAATGATAAATCAGAACTGCACAACTGGGTAAAACGCGCTATGGAGTTATTAGATAAATTAGAAGATAAGGAATTAAGTAGTACAGGAATGAGACAAATTGGTACTATGTTGGCTAATTGTCCGACTGACCCTAATGACGATATTTGGCCTATTGGCTATGTCAGGGAGCTGCTAGAAGAAGTGTGTAATCGTGATATAATAGAGGGTATAGTTAGGGGAAAATATAATTCCTGTAGTTTCCATTCTGTTGACCGTACGAATCCTGGGGGATATTGGGAAGAGAAAGCTACAAAATTTAGAGCAGATGCCGCCTCTATAAGATTTCAATATCCCAAAACAGCAGAAATATTGGATTGTTTGGCCAAAGATTTTGAAATAAATGCTAAACGAGCCATAACGGATATTATGTAATTGTGATTTATATTGCACATGCAATAAATGACAAAGTGGGGATTTCCCCACTTTTTGTCTTTAATCTTCATCATCGGCCACATAATCGCCATATCCATAGCGGTCAAGGCCTTCTTCCTTGTAAAATCTGCATTTTAATATTGATACCATAATCATAAACAGAAATAGGCAGGATAGCACTATCGCGATAAAAGCTATTATCCCCATCGTCTGCACAACTTCTGCCTGATGTTGCATCTTTTCCATTGCACTTTGTAATAAATATTCATTCATTTGTTCTCTCCTTTTGATAAAAACTACATCGCGTCATATATTCCGGCAAGGCCGACATCCGGGATAACAGAATCAACCCTGATACCACCCGTACCAACGTATAGCTCCATAAATTTCCGCCTGCCTTTGGAAATAATTATTTCTGAGCCACCCCTTTGCCACGTTCCCCCGGTGGAGATAACATATTCCCCCGGTTCTAGATTGGTGCAGAAATAAGAACTATTTGGCAGTCTGCCAATATATTCATTATTTGCGTATATGTCATAGGACATTGCCGCACCAACAAAATTTGAAGCCCGGAACATGCATAACTGGCCGCCACGAGGGTCAATAAAAGGCAATCTGCGTTCAATAACATCGGCCATTTCTGGGGTTAATTGTGATACAGTGCCGCAACAAACCAGCGAAATAGACAAAATAACAAGCAAAATTTTCGTCATAAATATACCCCTTGGTTAAAACGTGTATTTAATGCCGACCATAAATTGGAAGTTATGCATTAAAAATGTGTTATCTTTTAATTCTGTATGACCTATATAGGGAATGTCTATGTCATATTTTATAGTGGTCAGCAAAAGACGATACCTTGCTTCCGGTGTAAAAGAAATATTATCAGACACTTTTATGTCAAGCCCGACACCAATATTTGCGGCAAAGGCAATATCACCAGATTCCATATTTAGGTAATCATATTCGTCCGAGTCTGAAAACGACATATTGGCCACCCCAAGCCCAAGAATTATGTCAAAATTGACACTTTCGCCCATTTTAAAATATGGTATAAAGTTTATGACATAAGCCGTATATCCGACATCTGCATGCAGTTTTGAATCCCAGTCATCATCAAATTTGACCTTTGAAGGAGATATATGTGCGACCTCAAACTCTAGCCGCAAAGATGGGTCATAGTTCAAATCAACACCGACGGAGCCAGAAAATATGGGGCTACCTTTAGAAAAAGTAAAACCTGCATCACTATCTTCATCTGTATATAGCCACCCGTACATTAAATTGTATCCGCCTTTTGCATTAATGTAAAACCTTGTCGGCTTTTTAGCTTTGGTCGGTATGCGCGCCTGTGCGTATGTAGGCGTCCTATTTGCTTGATAATAATGGCCGCCCCCAGCAGTCGGCAGAACGGCAGCATTTGCCGAATAAGTTCCAAGAATCATTATGGGAATTATTGTTTTTTTCATATAACCACCTTTTTTATGCAAAAGATGGCGCGGGGAGTTAAAGAAATCACGATAGAATGACCCCGCTGGCCTTTGGGCAAAGCCCTGTTGTATAGCCAACGGCTCCCCGCAGAAGCAGGGATATGTTTTTGTGGTGCATATCCGGCACCATCTATCGCAAGGTTCTTTACGCCTCGGCATCTCTTTTGCGATGCACCTTTATATTAACACCAATGGGCAGAAAATCCAACCGAATATTTACAACGGGGGCTGTTCAACAATCTTTCCTACGTATTCAATTGTTTTTATATTGCCGTTGCGCATTTTATCAATCAGAGCAGCTGCAATTGCCTCTGTTTGGTTTTTGGGGTTAAAAGCATAAAAAGTTGTATTGTCCATGTTTAACAATTTAATCAATATTTCTCGCATATTATGTCCTTTTAGTCTGAAAACATTATTTCCGCGGTTTCGCGAGATTGTGCCTTGGGGTTAAAGCCGTATTTGTTGCCAAGACTGGCTTTTTCTTGTTTAATTTCAAGCGCAGTTTCTGCAATTTTGATTTTTTCAGTTATCCCAAGCCATTTCATACATTTTTGTTCTATACGTTTTTCGCGATTTTGCTGATGAGCTAAGTCGCACTGCAGACCGGTAAGCCGTCCCTGCCAGTGTTTTAACTTGTTTTTAGCACTCTGTAATGCCCGTTTCTGATTTGTTGGTTCCAGGGCAACTATCTGTTGTCCCAGTTTCACAATCATCTTTTTACAATCCGCTATCTGGCGTTCGTATAGGCTTTCTGTGCGGTAGATGCTTTGGATTTTAGTCCTGTAATGCTCCAGCAGTTCTTCCGCGCTTTTATGAGCCATAATACCGGTTGCACACATACGCATATCGTCTGCTTCATCATTTTGCCAACTTTGGCGCGATTTGCAGTTTGTGGTCGCAATCAAAGCTAAATTTTGTTCATAGGGCTTCAGAGGGTCGTTTACAAAGAATTTTCCTTGTTCTTGGGTATATTCACGGCGTTTAGCGCGCTCGTTTTCTAGATTCTGCTTCAGCACACTTGGTGCGAAGCTGTGGTTAGGCATTATGGCCATACTGGCTGAATATTCTGTCCAAAGTTCATAATCCTGCTGTTTCATCGTTGCTATCTCCGGAAACTCTTCCCGCGTGGGGGCGAGGGTTGATTCAGCTGCCTACCGATAAAAATTATAAATTTAACCGGCCTTGCGCCGGTTTAATTTTTGGCTGCGGTCGACGCAGTTCGACCACATGACGCCAGTCCTATTCGGGGCGGGATTATTTTGTGCACCAGCAATCTGCGCTGTGGCCGTTGATAACACCGATGGCCTGCAAGTATGCATAGATGATTGTTGTGCCGACAAATCGCATACCGCGCCGGCGCAGGTCGCGCGAAATCGCGTCCGAAATTTCTGAATGTGTGCGGCCCACCTCTCGGATTACCGCCCCGCCCGTCGCGCGCCAGATGTACGCGTCAAACGAGCCAAATTCGCGTACGATTTCCAAAAATACGCGCGCATTTTTTATTGTCGCACAAATCTTTAATCGATTGCGAACAATTCCCGCGTCCGCCATCAATCGGTTGACATCGCTGTCTGTATATTCGGCAATGCGGCGTGCATCAAATTCATCAAACGCGCGGCGAAAGTGTTCACGCTTTGCCAAAATGCATTCCCACGACAACCCCGCCTGAAACGATTCCAGCACCAGAATTTCAAACAGCCGTGCGTCATCATGCACGGCGCGCCCCCATTCGGTGTCGTGATATTTTATGTATTCTGGATTATTCGGATTCGCCCACGCGCACCGCGTCCGACCGTCCGTCCACGTTGCCATAATGCCCCCAATAAATTATTTTTCTGTGGCGATAGCAACCGTCCGCGCAACCCCAGATTGCAAATCATAGACGGGCGTCCAACCCGCCAGAATCAACCGATCAGCATTCAGTACAGAATCCGCGCCCACCACCGCGGTCGCATTCGGCGCAATCTGCACCGCGACGCCCCCGCATTGCGCCATGCAATCGGCAAATTCCCGCACCGACGCAGTCGCATTTGGATTCGCAATGTTATAAACCGCGCCATGCGCCCCACACAGAACCGTCCGCAAAATCGCCGTTCCTGCATCTGCAACATAACACCACGTGCGCCGCTGTGCGCCATCACTGTTCAGTATAATATCATGCCCAGACATTACCGCACGCAAAAATTGTGCATCGGCACGATTATTTTCAGGCGCAATCCGTGGCCCATAAACATAGTTCGGACGCACGATACAAATATGCCGGCCATACTGCGCCGCATACGCCATACACAAACTTTCCGCCATGCGTTTTGATTCGGAATAGCATGCGCGCACGGCTGCGAACTGAATTTCGCCGGCGTCTGTTTCAACAAACGGCGCGTCAGATTTGTTGTGACCATAAACCTCGCCACTGGAAACGAACAAGAATCGCGTATCATTTGTACATGCCGCGGTCAGCAACGCCATTGTACCCAATATATTTGCGCGAATTACGTCCACCGGTTGCGCGGTGTACGCCGCGGGACACGCCGGACTGGCCGCGTGCACGACAAAATCAAACGTGCCGTCCGGCATATTTCCGCCCGACAAATCACATTCAATAAAATGCAGGTTTTGCGTCGCATCACCGAATCGATGCGCCAACTTTTTCGCACTGCGCGACACGGCAAAAATATCAACCCCCAACCCGTGCGCCGCATTCATATAGATTAAAAAATCAACCAACCAGCCACCAATCAGTCCAGTCGCACCCGTAATCAAAATCCGCCGCCCACGTAACGCGCCCAATGTATCGCCCACACCCGCGCGCGCACGTTCATATTCATCACGCAATAAATCAGAAATGGTCATTTTGTCACCCGCCCCAGTAAAGCACGAAATATTTCAAAGTCCGCCACCGTGGTCAGTTTCAGATTCTGTTCCGCGCCCTGCGAAAAGAATACACGCCGCCCCAGCGCAACCATCAATGTACAACACGCAACCGTATTTGTAATTCCACACGCCAGCGCATCATTTTGCGCCGCCCAAATATCGCCCAGATAAAATCCATGTGGTGTCTGCGTCCGGCGCAGCGCATCACGCGGGATTGATGTCACCGCCGACACGCCGCCATCGGTGGTTTGTAAAATCGCCTCTGTACACGGGATTGCGGCAATCGCATTGCCATTTGCGCGCACGCACCGAATACAGTCAGAAATAATTTCCGCCGACACCATCGGTCGCACGCCATCGTGCACCAAAACGATATCATCATCGGCATACACACTGTGTAATTCGTCCAAGCCGCGCTTTATCGATTCCTGACCCGACGCGCCCCCAACAACAATGTGACGCAGTTTTGTAATGCCGTATTGTCGACCATATTCGGCAACCACGTCAACCCATTCGGGCAATGTTACAACACAAATTACATCAATTTCTGGGTGATACTGAAACGCACGCATTGTGTGCACAATCACTGGCATGCCATTCACGGAAACAAACTGCTTTGGCGTTGCACCGCCAACACGACTGCCACAACCCGCCGCCGTCAGTAACGCAAGATTCATTTTATTTGCCCATCAATAAATGCGCGAACAATGCCCAGTTCGGCATAGGAGAAACTGCCCGAAACATGCTTGGAAAATTCAGGCGACAAAACGCCCCAATCGCCATATCGCGTAGTCAGCCATGCATCAGGATTATTTGGTGCAGAAAACTTTTTCCCACAAAATTCAATTTCGCCATACGGCAATATGTATTCATGATTCCATACCCCATCGTGGAATCGTCCCATAATGCGTTCGTTCAGTAATTGCCAATCAATCGCCTCGAACAAATCACCATGTGACCAGTCGGGCTGCCGACCGTGCAAAATCAAATCAGACACAATGTCATAGTACGTTGCGTATGTACCCATGCCCTGTTCCAAATCACGTGCGGCATTCATCGCGGCGCGATAATCCATTTTGAACCGTTCCAATTCCTTGGGCGTGCAAATATGCTTGTAATAACAATCCCACGGGAATAAATCCAAACAGATTTTTCCCATAAACAAAACCTTGAATATACCGCCGGCGTGCGCCCACACGGTCTGAAAGTGCCCGTGATTGTACCGCGCACTCAGCAATTCAACCGCGCGATTGAAATCTGGCCGCATCAGGCCAAAATCAATATCATCGTCCCACGGCACAAATTTACCATTGCGCGCCGCGCCCAATAAATTACCCGCAGATAAAAAGTATCCAATGCCATTTGCGCGCAAATCCGCGGCAACCATTTCCGCCAAATGCAACGCCGCACGCTGCTGCAACGCCAGATGTCCCGTGGCATCGGGCAAATCATCGGCAACGCGCCCCATACCATACAGGCGCGACACATGATTATGCAATTCGCCCAGTTTTTGAATCAACCAGTTTTGTCTGGATTCTATATCAACCAAGCGTCGTTGAATAACGTCAAAAATATCGTTCTTGTCATCTGGTTGCATTAGTGTTTACGACCCGTGATAGCAATCCCATGCAAATTCATATGTGCCCGTTGGATCAGAAAATGCAGTAGATGTCGGAACATAACATGTGGCCAATCCCCATGTTGTACCGGCCTGTGCACCGGCGGTGGTGTCACCGCCCTGAACATCGGTAAAATTCGACCATGTTTTACCATTCCAACGCGCATTGTCAAACGATGGGCATTGTACACAGTAATCCGTCCCCACGAGTGGGTGATACCAACCAACATCACATGCCACGGTCGCACGGCATCCACCATTCTGTGCAACCTCGCCATCGCCACAAACAGTACCTGTGCCACCGCCACCTGTGCCGCCACCGCCGGGGTTTGTATCTTTACAATATGTTGACCATTTGTTATTGTTATAAATGGCCTGACATATTTGCAGCGTCATACCATACGGCAACGACGACTGGTCACACCCATTATTTTTAACCTTTGTGCACGCGCTCTCTGAAAATTTATATGATTCACAAGAATCGCTATCCGGCCCCCACGTACCGGCATCGTGACAAGCATAAAAGTTTGTCGTACCAGACTTGTACCCCCACGCATTGGTACAACACGCCGTATCTGCTGCGTCGTTGTCATCTTCGGTATATTGATTAAAACAAGTTACTATCTGCATGCATTGGCTGGCTGAAAACACCGCCTCTGCCGTGCCGGTTTTTGCCGCCAATAATGCTGCCAGTAACAGATATGATTTATTTATATTTGCCATGGGTATGCCCCCTCCACCTAAAAAACACGTTGTCCAAATCTAGCCATGGCTAAATTCAAGCATTTTCATGCGTGTAATAGTACACGTTTCCCGTGGTTTGGTCAAGGGGTTTTGTGTCCAAATTTAGCCATCGCTAGATTTGGACAGTCACCACACTTGAAAACACGGCAATATGCGTCACTTGTGATGCATTTTTCTATTTTGTAACAAAAAAAACGCCCAAACGGGCGTTTATTTATTTTGCAAAGAATTTATCATAAACCTTGTGATTGATTTTGACCGGATACGTCCGAATCAGGAACGAATTATAATCGTCCGTGATTTCACGCGATTGGGTTGATGCCAATTCCTTGCGCAAATCGGCCATTTTTTTCGTATCAACCGTTGGCGCAACCGCATCACCCGTGTGCAATACATAGAACGCGTCCGCGGCACTGACGATTGAATTATCATTTGCATTTGCGCGGAACGCCGCAACCAGTACGTCGGTTGGTGCGCCCGATGTGCGCGACACAGTTGCCGATTTTTTGCCCGCAAATTTGCCGTCTTTGTTCAAATCGACCAAGATTTCATTTGCACGAACATACGCCTGTTTGCGTTGGGCATCACGCTGCCAATCAGCAATCAGGTTCTTTTTTACCGATGCAAATTCGGCATTGTGCTGTGGGTCAATTTTATCAACACGCACAATAACAAACCCCTGTTTGGTTTCGGTCAGTTCACTTTCCAATCCTGCATCCATATCAAAGATTTTTGCGACCATTTTGTCGGTCAAAATCGCGTCCGCCGGACGACCGTCCGCCGCGAATGATTTCAATGATACGTATTTCGCATTGTGACGTTTTGCCGCGGTTGCCATGGATTCGCCCGCGATAATATCATCTTCGACCTTTTGCGCGGTGGCCAACGCCGCATCATAACTGTCGGGCTTTGACATATCGGCCGGAACCAAGACATACGACACCGTGCGGTGTTCTGGCACGACCTGGGGGTGCGCCGCATAGTATTCTTGCAACTGGGCATCTGTTGGTTGGCCGACTTTGAAATCAGAAAACTTTACCGTTGCGTATTCAATCTTTTTCTGGCCATATCTGGCGTTATATGCCGCGGTCAGTGCAAACTGTGGCACATTCATCGGCACGGCGATTGGGCCCAATACATAACCACGCAAAACCTGATTGCGCAGGACGTTTGCAAATGCGGCCTCGCTATACCCAGAATTATTCAGCACCGCATCAAACAGGTATGCGGAAAAGCGGCCATTGCTCTGAAATTCTGGAAATTCGCGAATTTCGCGCGCGATGCGACCATCGGTCACAACAAAGCCCAAATCGTTTGCACGATTTTCAACCATACGTTGTGTCGACAGATCACCCAAAACGCGGGCGGTAAATTGCGCCCCCGTCTGTGCATCGGTATAGACGGCGCGACTCTCGTCCCGGGTCATCTGGGCCAAGGCACGACTGCGTTCGGCATTATATTCTTGCATTGTCACGTCGGCATTGCCAACGCGAACCAGTGTTGTGTCGCCACGGCTGCCACCGAAAACCCATTCGGCAACGCCCCAACCGACAAACGAGAAAGCCAATATAGCAATCAGAAATTTTGCCAATGGCTTGTCTGCTGCATTACGTAAATATTCTAGCATTTGTTCCCCTTTTGCGTTACCATAGCAAAATGACAAGAGAAAAATCAACGAAAAAAAGGGGAAAAACCATGAAAATTATTGCAGGTAATTGGAAGATGAATGGTACGCGCGCGGCGTTGGAAAATATGCTGCATGCGTTGCGTGATATTGTCACAAATAACCGCGTGATTCTGTGTGTGCCATTCACAATGCTGGGCGCGCATTCTGAAAACGTCGCCTTGGGCGCGCAAGACGTCAGCACCCACGACCACGGCGCATTCACGGGCGAGGTTTCCGCCCCCATGATTGCGGACACGGGCGCAAAATACGTAATCGTTGGCCACAGCGAACGTCGCATGTACCACGGCGAAACAAACGACATCGTCCGTCACAAGGCCGCCGCCGCAATCGCATCCGGCCTGACCCCTATTATTTGTGTGGGCGAAACAATGGACGAAAAACAGGCCGGCAAAACCATGGCGATTATTGAATCGGGCGTTCGGGAATCTGTGCCGACAGACGCGCGTAACGTCATTGTCGCATACGAACCACGCTGGGCGATCGGCGCGGGCCTGACCCCAACCGCCGAAGAAATCGCCGCGGCGCACACACTGATTGCAGATACACTGGCCGATATGGGTCTGGACGGTACACCGGTACTGTATGGCGCAAGTGTCAAGGGTTCAAATGCAGCCGAAATTATGTCTATTGCGCACGTTGATGGCGTATTGGTTGGTGGTGCGTCCTTGAAACCTGATGATTTCATACCTATAATAACCAGTGTGAAATAAGGTTACATTTGCAGGGCGGATGCATTCCGCCCTGTGGAATAACAGAATAGGTATAATTATGCAAGAAGAACACAAACCAGAAAAAGAAGTAAAAATAGAAACAGTGTCTGTTGACACGCCCGCCCCCGACATGCAACAGCCGGACAACACGCATGATGATGCCGTTGCTGAATTGGACGCATTAAAGGTTGAATTTAATGAATTAAACGATAAATATTTGCGCAGCGTTGCTGAATTGGAAAACACGCGTCGCCGCGCCGCATTGGATGCAGAATCACGCGCGCGCAATCGCGCAATGTCTGTGGCCAAGGAATTTTTACCGGTGATGGACGCCATTGTGGCGGCGCAAAATATTGCCCCAGATGATGCTGGCATTCAATCCATGGCACGCGCAATGGAATCTGCATTTGCAAAGATAGGCATTGTAAAAATTGAATCCGTTGGTCAGATTTTGAATCCACAATTCCACAACGCAATTCAGGTCGTTGATGCGCCCGCAGATTCAAACCCCAGACCCGCCCCTAATACCATTATGACAGAAATGCAGGCGGGCTATATGTATGGCGACAGTGTCTTGCGCACTGCGATGGTTGTGGTATGTAAATAAAAAACGCCCGTTTGGGCGTTTTTTTTATTTTGTTTTCTGATTCAATTCAGCACGAATCCGTTCAACCTGTTGAGAATTATCACACATCAAACACTTTGCAAAATTTGTGCGAACTGTTTTCAAGAATTCCACCTTGGCAGCATTACCAACATATGACGTTTCTGGTATGCGCAACGCCAAACCATTTCCGCCCACATAATGACTGATGTGTCTGCGGGGCAAAAAACCATTGCGACGCAACAAGTATTCGCATACGTCTATGTTTTCTGGACGTGTCATAAAATAATAGAAATATACCAGACCATTTGTCGCACGTAAAAATGTCACGGTTGAACATAAACTGGCCAACAAATCGGCATCTGACGCAGATGTCAACGACAACGAACGTGTCGATGTCTTGTTAAAGTAATCTTTGATGCGTTCAACACACGAATAAACTTTCATAATATATGCCTTTAATTTTTGACAAATATTACTACACGTTTATATTTTGTCAAGCAGTTATATTCCCAAACGGTGTTTCAGTTTCAACATAAATATCGATTCATCGCCAAACTCATCGGTATGATTTGGGTTCACACGATATATAAAACCAATCGCACCATCAGTAAATGCCCCCAGCGCACGACGATATGTTGCGGTGAAACGCACCTCGCGATTTTCGGGCGTCAAATCAACATCGCGCACACCGGCATTTGTGATTGCTATATCATATTTTCCGTCTGCAACCTCTATAATGTCATAATCCGCATGCGAATATTGCATAACCCCACGATTTACCCCCAATGGGCGTGAAACTGTAAAATTAAAGTTCCCAACATCAACCCCTGCGGCAATCGCATCAGAATAAATATCAGACATACCCAAGATAAAATCGCCACCTGTCATATCAGATGTTGTACGTGCAAACGTCCCGCGTACGCGCAAGGTTATATCGTCAACTGGCCGATACGACAATTCAGAATCAATATACATCGTATCACCCGTCCCCAGATTTAACAAACCATCCGTCTGGGCCCCCAGCAAGGTATCTGATTCATGTGCATTACCAAATGCGGTTGTAAAACCAAATTTATTGCCGTGCCATGCGATATGTGATTGCGCCCCAGAAATCAATCCCAAACGCGCAGGTTCATATTGCGACGAAATTGTTGGGTCATTTTCCAGTAAATCTTCGCTGGTAATTGTACCTGAAAACGCACGCGCACCAAACGACCATTTACCGCTGTGGTAATTTACATCTGTGGTTACTGCATTTGACGCCAACCCCAGAATTGGATTTGACATACCGTCAAAGCGCGACGCGCCATCGGTCAGATGATGCTGATATCCCGCGGCCAAGTTCCATGCGCCACGCGCATAATCCATATGTAATGTATCCAACCCGCCCATATTGTCATTATACGCACGTGACGACGTCGTCATTGAAAATCCAATATTGCCGATTTGTGTACGTGGTGTGGCGCGATTATCAACACGAAATTCGCCCAAAACATCACCCATATACAGCCCACGGCGCGATTGCGCGCCAACCGCAAACTCATTTTTCCAAATACGTGGCAACGCCATTTCACCATCAACGCTTTCCAGTTTATCAAAGAACGGTGCACTGATTGTTGCCATACGTGGACTGAACGCCGACGAAGTACGAAATACGGTATTTGTCGCCGCGCGCCAATATGCATTACCATTATTTGCAACAATTTTACCATCTGTATAATAATACAATTTTTTTGCCGGTGTGGTTGCGCGCGCAACGTTTATCAGACCATAACCAAAAACGTCTTTGAATACGTCCAGATAATTATAGCCCTGCTGTTGCCAACGCATTTCATCTTCATTCGGCAATGTGTACATGCTTTTCAAATACGAAATCAATGCATCTTTGGTCATTGATGTGCCAGTATCAGTTGACCCCAAGAATGGCCCATCGGCAGTCAATGCCAACAACATAAACAACTGTTTATTATTCATATATTCAAATGCAGATTTTACCGCGCCCACCGCACCGGCCGCCGCAGATACCGCCAATTCATCGGTCAGCCCCGTTGCTGCAAAACACCACGGGTCAATTGCCGCCGTACCGCGCCCCGCCGCAGCACCACATTTGCGCGCCTTGTAATATTTATCATCAGACGCATCGTCCGGCGTACCGTTGTTTGTTGACCATTGGCTGAGCGCGTACGTGCCACTGGGCGAATAGCCCGCAACGTTTTCCGCCGTGGTTGTACCCTTGCCTGTTTGTCCAACCGCAACAACCGACATAAACAGATGTTCCAAATTTTGGAAAACCAGTGGCGCAGAATTTTCAAATGTCGCCTCTAACGTTCTGCCCGACCATGCACTGTCTGTTTCAAATGCACCGGTCGAGAAAATTACCAACGGCGAAAACGTTGACCCTAAACCATTAAAGAACGCAGATGCATCTGTCCCAGGCAACGCGTTTGTACCCTCTGCGCCGTCGGTCTTGTTTACATCATAATATTTATTCACAAGCGTTATAAATGCTGCCTGTAATTTACTGGTATCTGTCCCAACCGACATAATATCATTAATCGTTTCAGCATCACGCGAACGCAACGGCGAAATCACAGATGCATTTGCAATGATGTCTGGACGCGAACGCCCACCGGTTATGTCACCCGCTGCCCACAACGCGCCGGATTTTAACAGTGCCTTGTAATTATAGTAATCTGTATCTGCGATTTTTTTTATCTGGGTAATCGTATTGTTTGCCAATGTGTATGCCGCATTGTTCATGTACAACGCACCATCAGCACCAATATAGCCATTATATGTTGTTGTTCCGTCGGTTGCGACAACGGCATTTCCCGTACGCGTTACGGTATAAGTTTTTCCGTCCAAGGTCAATGTATCACCCGTGGCCAACGCACCACCCGCCATAGTATATGTACCGACATTTGTTGCCGTCATACCAACCAAACCGCGTCCACCACCAGTTCTGAATATTGTCATTTGACCATTTGGCATAAAACCAATATAGTCCGCATCACTGTAACCTGCCTCTTTGCCGCCAATAATTTTTGCCAACAGGTTGTCCAATGCCGATGCCGACGTGTTATTGATTGCCGTGCCCGACCCCGACAAATCAAAATCATTGACAAACGCCAAATCCTCGGTCGTGCTCATACCAGACAAATCAGTTGCACCAGCGGCAATCGTAATTTTGTTATTATAGTACTTGCTGGATACCATGTCCGTACTGGCTGGATTTATTGTTGTGCCGTTAATCGTTGTCCATGGCAATAATCTGTCGCCCAACGACGACGTTTCCGATGCATTTACACCATTTGTTGTAACCAGCGCAACGTTTACCGGACGCCCCCCCGCGACAGCGGTACTGCCCAAACTATATTGTTTCAGTGTATCGTTTGTAATCGGCGCGCGCGCAGAATCACGCAACGTACGCATACCCATGTATCCACGTGCCAGCGCACCATACCCGCGCATCATCAGCAGGTAATTACCGCCCGCCATATTATTCATCAATTTGAAATTCTTGGCTAAAATATTGTCCGCATTTGATGGGCTATAAAAATTCAATTCACTGGTATACTTCTCTGCTTCCTTTTCCGCACTGGGCATTGCCGGCCCATATGGAATTGCCAGTTTTTCTGTTGGCTTGTTCGTGTCACCACCTGGTTTATCATCACCACGATTACCACCAGATGATGGCGATTCATTATCATTACCTGGGTCAAACACATCGGTCAGCAATAACAGTCCACCAACAACAACGGCGGCCCCCGCCGCCGCCAATGTCATACTCTGGGCGGACGACAGCCCACCAAAAAGCCCACCCGATCCTGTTTTGGTTGTATTCTTGTTCCTGTATTGTTTAATCTGGCGGTCACAGTTTGACGCATCGGCCCCATACATCTGTAAAATCTGGGCGGCGCGAACGTCGTTATTCATCAACGCCGTGCAAACAATAGACATTCCCGTTGAATCCACAAAATTCACATTTGCACCATTGTTTATCAAGGCCTGAACCTGTTGAATATCGGCGTTTTTCGCCGCAGACAACAGTTGCGCCGCAACCATAAACTCTGACGATGCCGCGCGGGCTGCAAATGGCAAAACAAACAATGATACTAGTAAAATTCTGATGTATTTCATGTAAAAATCTCTCTGTGCTAAACATCATAACACAGATTTATTTTATCTGTCTATAAAAAAAACAGTCCGATACCGGACTGTTATCATTTGAAGGTACAAAAATTATTTCACTTTTACCTTGGAATACCAAATGCGCGTAGCGGTAATGGTATGAACGCGCTTTACAGTATCCGCTGCAACCTGCTTTGCATTGTTATTCACAACAACGACATTGTTATTATTGCCAACAACTATTGTGCCGTTATTCTGGGCGTTGTCACGAACAATAACCTTGCCCCCACCACATGGCGCGGACGCATTGCTTTTCTGTGGCTGTTTTGGTTGTTGTTTCACAGGCGATTTTTTCGGCTGTGGCTTTTTCTTGACAGGCGTCTGCGCACGGACACAGCGTTTGCCTTTTTCGCATTCATTCAATTTAGCCGCTGTATAATCCAAAGAATCACGCAACGCAGCATTTTCATTTTCCAACTGATTGACCTGACCATTCAGATTTTCGTACGCGCTTTTATAATTATCACGCTCTTCGCGGGCGGATTGTTTGCTGCTGCACTGGGTAACACCAAACGCCAACAGCGCAATTGCTGCAATGCCGGCACCCACGCCCGCCAAAACCTTCATGTCTAATTTCTTTGTTGCCATTTTTGCACCTTTTTATTTATGTCGCTACAAATATAGGACAAAATATTACTTTTGTCAAGGCGTTGATTTTTCTGGTACTTTTTTATTGGCACGCCCTGCCCTTTTTTGATATAATTTACCAGACAAGAGAGAAATGAAAAACAGCATATATATTTTTTCGGTGGTCGTCGCACTGGGCGCGGCACATGCAAGTGTGGCACACGGCGCGTGCAGTGTTGCCGATTTGACGCGATGTTTGGATTCTGTGTGCGCAATCAATGTGTCGTCTAATCCGGCCGCACGTTGTCAATATTGCGGCACAACCGACGCCGGCACCCCAACCAATACTATGCGCAGTGTGTCTGTCAGCGCATCTGCGAAATATAATTTATCGGCCAAAGAATTACAGAACGCACCCGATGCGCCATCGGCGCGATATGCGTGGGCAATTCGTCAGTGCATCGCACGCGTTGACGGTTGTACCGCGGAAAACGCATCTGATGCATACGACAATTTAATTGAACAATCATGTCGTGCGGCGGGCATCAGCGCGGAAATGTCTGCATTGGCCATTGCGGCGGCAAAGCCGGCCAGCCAATCCAAATGCACCACCGACATTACCGCATGCATGACCGAAGGCAAACATTGCGGTGCGAACTATGCCCAATGCACAGATAACGCGGATTTTGACGCGGCATTTGCAACGTGCAGTGTGCTGTCCACGGGGTGCGATGAATACACCGCAAACATTCGCAGCACTATGATTACCACCCGCGACAGATTTTTGGCAAACGCCGAAAATACTATCAACGGCATTGTTGAATCATACCAAAATGCCCGTGCCCAGAAATTGGCAACGGCGCGCGCCAAATGTACCAACAATGCGGGACGCGACGCATGCATTAATTCGGTATGTGACAGCAATATGCCAAACAAATGCGCCGGTGGCGACGCATCGTCTGAAAAATCCATAGCGGCCAATTTATGCAAGTTCTATGAATTGGCGTGCAATGTGCTGAAATAAACAAAGACAATATAAATGATGCAAGTGACGGTGGATTTTTATAAACGGATTAAAATCAGCGCAATCGCACTGATGTGTGCTGTTGCGTGTACTGATGCTATGGCGGCCGCTGTGGTTCAGCGTGGCACTGCGTCACGCCGCACCGCCCCACGTGTCAGTATTGCATCACGTATGCCAACAATGGCCGCGAATATTACCAGTTCGGCAAATGCAAATAATACACCAACCACAGATACGCCAAAAACAGACGCCGACACAACGCCGTCTGAACCAGAAAAATCAGATACAGGAAACACCACAACCGACGATGTTGTCATCACGGACAAAAGTGCGCAATTCGCGTCCGCGGTAAATTCGGCTGGTATTACCGCCCCCAACAATTCATCTGACACGGAACTGGCTGAACAAATTCGTCGCACGCGTGCCGCGCTGGACACCGCCGACGCAACCAATACTGCAAACGCATCGGCCACCAAATCAATGGCCCGCGGTCAAAATGCGTGCGACGCAACATTGCGCGCATGTATGAAAAATAAATGCGGTAATGATTTTACAAAATGCAGTGTTGATACCGATACGACATGGGGCACAAAAATGGACGCGTGCCGTCGCGACACAGAATGCACCGGTAACGAATACAAATTATTTGCCTCAGAAATCAAGGCCGATCGTGATTTGAACGCATTGTTGGCGTCATACAATAAAATCTTGGATTGCGGCAATCGATATAACAAATGCATAATCAATCAGTGCGGAAACACATATTCGAAATGTTTGGGCAAATCGGCGGGCGATAACGCAATCAGTAATTGTGCCAGCATTGCCAACGAATGCAAATCCGCAGACAGTGGTTTGACCAGCCGCACAATGTCCGCATTTGCGACCCTGCGCCAAGGGGCCGAGGTTCAGATTCAATCCGACGAAAAACGCCTGTATGCGTTACGCGACCAAATGGCAACGGTATGCAAACGTTTGGGTGCAATGTTTGACGAACGCAGTTTGGATTGCGTGTACACTGTAAATTTCTGGGCTGGGGACGGTGATGTTCCTTATGCGTCCAAAAAGGCGTACGCGGGCGCAACATTTGATTGCGACCAGGACTGGTTCGGCATTGATATTACAACATTCAAAGAAAATGCATATCGTCTGACACGCAGTCAAAAATCTGCAACAGCTGCTATGCTGGGGGCCGGCGTTGGTGTGGCAACAGGCGCAATTACATCGGGCGCAATCGGCCGCGCAATCGACACGCACAAGGCAAAAAATGCCCTGAAAGATGCCGAAAGGGAACAAGCCGAGATAAATGACAAGGCAGCATCGTCACCAAAATCAGAAACATCATCGGACACGAAATTGGATGCAACATCCGATAAAAAAACCGATACAGAATCAACTGCCACATCTGACAACAAGGCCGACGATACAAAAACTGACGTTGCAAGCACCGTGAGCGACAAAAAACTGAATCGCACATTACGCAAGGCAGAACGTCAGGCATCAAAAGACATTGACAAGGAAATCGCCAATGCAGAAAAGGCGGATTTGGCCACAATTGAAAATGAAAAACCAGATTTATTATCCGACACTCTGAACGTGCAACCAATGGAAAACGAATCAGACGCCACGCCTGACAACAAGACCACCGAAGCCCAAACCGACACCACACGTGCCGTGGGCGACAGAAAACTGAACCGCACATTGCGCAAAGCAGAACGTCAGGCGTCAAAAGACATTGACAAGGAAATAGCCAATGCAGAAAAGGCGGATTTGGCCGCATTGGCCACAATTGAAAATGAAAAACCAGATTTATTATCCGACACACTGAATGTGCAACCAATGGAAAACAAAAAAGAAAAATATGATTCTTGCGTTTCGGATGTAAACAGGAAATATGTTTTTAGCACAGAATCAGACCCTGAATACAAAGCCATTTATAATCGACGCAACGCAGCGGCAGAACAAGAATGTGAAACCGAACTTAATACCCCATTGAAATATGATATAGACGGTTTTTGTAATTCGGTATCATATACGTGCAAGGCAGGACAAACACTCCGCGAGTGTGAACCACAAGCATGCTGGTGCTTAGCGCAACGTTCAAAAATCAGCATTAGAATGGCTGCCAGAGAAGAATTTATAAACAACAAAATTGAACAAGAATGCGGACAATATAAATAATGAAAAATTTTTTAACTGGAATCTTTGTCGTTTTCTTTTCTGTGCCGGCATTTGCCGCCATGACCAGTATATCTGGTTTGATTGTGGACGAACGTGGCGAACCATTGACGGGCGCAACGATATTGAGTAAAACCACAATAAATAAATATGCGATTGCGGACACCAATGGCGCGTTTTCATTACAGAATATTGACAGCGACGATACACTGGAAGTCAGTTTTACTGGCTGTACATCAAAGACAATTTCTGCATCGGCCGCAAATTCCAAAATCATATTGAATTGCGAAAACATCTTGGACGAGGTTGTTACCACCGCCCAGTGGGTCAGTCGCGCATGCACCGCCGATGAACTGGCACCCCTGCACGCCAGCGCTGGCAAAACCGCACGAAATTCTGATGGCACGGGTGTCTACTGTGTACCAACCACATGTGTTGCCGAATACAAATTGACCCACGGCGTATGCGAAAAAATTATCTGTGAAGGACCACGCTATGTTATGAATGCGGCCAAAAATGGCTGTGATGATATGGTTGGTCGCGATTGCCAATCGGGTGACGCAAATGCAAAATCTGCAAAGTACGAAATGAATGGTTCAACTTTGGAATGCGTTATCAAAAAATGCAATTCCAAATACATGCTGGACGGTGGCAAATGCGTCCCCAGTGACGGCCCATGCAGTGCCGAACAAATCGCGGCAATTCCACACGCAACCGCGGGTGAATTAAAACGCGGTGTATGCAACGCAACCGAATGCGATGGCGGATACGAAGTATCAGGTGGGAAATGCATCGAAATCAGTGGCGGCTGCAAACCAATGCCAGCCAACGCAAAAGTCGCACACCGCGTATGGAACGCAGAAACAAATTCTGAACAATGCATAATTGACGAATGCGCCGCTGATTATAACGTCAGTGACGACAAGTTATCATGCATTGAAAAACCACAACCAACATTGACTGCCGAACAATCCGCGGCCAAGACCCAAGAATTGCGCGAAAATTATAATACGCAAAAGGCCAAGGAACAATCCACCGCCAACAAACTGATTGGTGCGGCGGGCATTGGGGCAACTGGTATCGGTGCACAAATGGCGGCATCTGCGCTGGCGGAACAGCGCGCCGATAACCTGGCCGAGGCCGACATGATCGCATATCTGGCCACATTCAAATGCGACTATGGCATGGGACGAAATATCAACGGCGGCGATAAAGAGGTTGAACTGCCTGGGGGTAATGACCTGTTATCACTGTACAACGAATATAAAACATTGGCCGATGATTTGAAAACTCGTAAAGAGGCACTGGGCCTGTCCGCTGGCATTGAATCACAGGTTATTTTGGACAAGGCATCAACCGGTCTGTACGACGACGAATCCACAGGCGTCACCAACGGCACATATGCCAGTTTGGCGCGCGCACTGTCCAACCCAACGGGCGCAGATGCAGAAAAATGGAATGCGCAAAAAAGTGAAACCAGCCAGAAATTAAAGGCCGGCGCAATCACGGCGGGCGTTGGTGCCGCCGCCAGTTTGGTTGCCAACGTTGCGGTAAATTCTGGGGCGGCAAAACAAAATCGCAGTAATGAAATCGTCGCGGAATACGCCCCACTGTACAAATTGCAAAACGACGTCGCAAAATTGCCCGACAGCGAGGCCAGCATAACATGTCCATCTGATACCACCGGCACATATCCAAATTGTGAATGCAAGAACAAAGGCAAGATGGTATTTAACACCAATTCTAATATGTGCGAGGCCTGTCCATCTGACCGCGTTGTCCAAGATGGCAAATGCGTTGTCGCCGCGCCAAACGCAAAATGCGATACATCCGACCCGAACATAGTTGTCGCCGCCGACGGCACATGTTCATGTCAAAACGGTTTTCATTTGTCCGCCGATGGTCAAACATGCCAATGCCCAACAACTGGCTTTGCACTGGATGGCGGTCAATGCGTACGCAATAATCCGACGCTGGCCGCACTGCCCCAGATAGCCCAACAATCTACGGGATTGCTGGCACAGGTTGCCACAGACATAATGCCGGCGCAACACGTCGTATTGCCAGCAAAGAATCTGTTTGCATTGGGCAAATCAACACTGACACCGGCGGCAAAAAATACGATTACATCGTTTGCGTCACAGGTCAAAACATCTGTTGCCATGGGTGACAGTCCTGATTACTGCATCACGGTTGTTGGCCATACTGACAAAACCGGCAACGCACAATTGAACAACAACCTGTCTGTAAATCGCGCTAATGCGGTCAAGGAAGCGTTGATATCAGCGGGTCTGTCGGTGCAAAACATTCAGGCCAGCGGCCGCGGCCAAACCGAATGCACAATGAATGGCGCACAAGAATCGTGTCGCAAGGTTGACATAACATACCGCGACAGCAAATGTTAAAAACGCCCCGTTGGGGCGTTTTTTTTAGAGCATAGATAATAGAGCATAGATAATAGATACTGTGCGCCGAATGGCGCACTTTCATATTACTGGATTGCCGCGCTGCGCTCGCAATGACAGGGGGGCTAGCAGTGCATTTTATTGGAAATGCTGTTTTGTATGTGCCACTGGCACGTATGTTTTGTTCTTGTTGTAATCAGTGTTTGCTGTACTTCTAGTTCCTTTGTCATTGAGAGGAATAAAATGACGAAGCAATTCAGTAAATAAATCAGTGCGCCATCCGGCGCACATCTATTATCTATTATCTATTATCTATTATCTATGCTCTAAAAAAATCCCCCGCCATTTGGCGGGGGCGGGAGAACACAAACTGTATTTTTATTTACATGCACCTTGCGATACCGCAACCGCGTGGTTTTCGATGCATACACTGCCCGATGGAGTGCATGCAGAATTTACCAACGTGATTGTATTCGCATCAGCGGGCTTGTAATTTACCTGTGCGGCGGCACACTGATTCAAATCGGTCAGTGTCGCACACGCGGCCTTCCATGTTTCGCAATTTGTTACGTTTGCCGTTGGCATAATTGTATCTGGCAGACGCAGATTCCATTTAACATAGAAATCTTTCAGTGTACCAATTGAATACGATTTGCCAAAACCAACCTTATCCAATCCGTCACCAACGTGGCAACTGATGTTGCTGCGTTCGACAAATGCGGTAATTGCCGTGGCCAAACCACCCGCGCCCGCACCCGTTGCCGCACCAATACCGACACTTTTGGCCATGTTGGATTTTTCGCCGGCCAAAATATCCAATCCCGACAGCGCGCGACCTAAACGGTCAACATCTGTACGAATATCTGTTGCTGTTTTACAGCCACGTTCCGTTGATGCACAATAAATCAATTCACCATTTTCCTTGGCAATATTGATTGGGCGGAATGAACATTTGCCAACCAGTTCTGATGTTGTGCTGACGTCGATGTTAAACTTTGACAATGCATCACCATCAACATAACCTGCACCCTGCAAATATGACACACAGTCATCAGAATGCGCCGCGCACGCACGTGCCAAAACGTCTGCGCATGCCCCCAGCGACATATTGCGACACTGTGGGAAATTGCTGTTGATAATTTCCTGTGCAACACCCGCCGCATCCGCATCAGATGCCACATAGGTAATCTTGATATGCATGGTGTTCTGCTGATCATATTCAGACACATCGCGACAATCGTCCAACGCTGTATCCAACTGCTTGTACACAGCATACAGATTCACGATATCTTGGCATTGTGCACGTGTCAGTGTTTTTACATTCGCAGTAATACGATTTGACGAATCCAAATATTCATTCAGGATTCCTATGTTGCCGCTTTGCGTCAACTGTTCTGCTAACTTTTTAACCTGTCCATTATTGGTGCAATCAAAGTTGCGTGCCCCGTGTCCCGCAATCGCGCCGACACCCGCACCAACCAATGTACCACCACCAACGCCAACAACGGCTGCCGTGCTGGTATCATTCAGCAATGAAAATCCGAACAAATCCTTGTTGCATGTAAATGTGTCGCCGGCCAGTTTCCATACCTCTGCCATTTTATCGTCACCCGCGGCACCGAACAACCAACTGTTTTTAATCTGTTCATCTTTGTTATACGCGGCAACGCGAACCCAACATTCGGCCTTGGTCGCGTCCCAACGTGCATAATGTCCACGCTGGCCATCAACCCCAGAGTTACCATTATTGACCCGAACACCCTGTGGATTATTTTTGACCAGAACGTTACCCTGTTGGCTGTTGTATGCGCCAACTTTGTTATTATATTCCGCAGTTACCGTACCATCATTTGCCACCGCGCTAAACGATGGGCCATATGTATTCTTGTCCAGCAACCAACATGTATTTTCCGCCTGATTTGGTGTCAATCCGGTCTTGCGCAAAACAAAGTTGTAATATTCCGGCTGAATCACGCGGGAGTTAAAGTCCAACCAAACGTCCGCCGTTGTGCGATACACATTTTCACAATCGCGACGAACCGTGGTAATACACTTTTCAACCTGAACCGCGCACAGATTCATACCGTTCATAATCGCATTACGCAAATCTTCGTTAAATAAATCGTTCAGACCATTTGGCAACGCCCCACGATTTACGCACGACAACACATCATTCATGCAATTCGTGATGGTATAATCAGAATTTTTCACCCCACCATCAGGGCATTCTGGCGTTGGTTCTGGGTCTGGTTTGGGATCTGGTGTTGGAACATCAGGTTTTGGATTTGGCGTCGGTGTGGTCGGCACATCTGGCGACAAATTGCCCACAGAATTTATCGGCAATGTTGGCATTGTCGGCATACGCGCGGTCGATGTTGATGATGTCGCGCGCACTGTATCATACGCCGCACGCCCAGTTGCCGCGGCATTTGCATCAAACGCGCCCGTCACAACCAAGCCCAAAACAGCGGTTGATAAACCAAACATTTTCAGAAAAATCTGCATAAAAAAATCTCCCTTTCTATCTGTGATATTATGCCATAAAAAACACCCAAAAAAAAGCGTTTTTTAGACAATATTCACGCGCACACAACGTATCTTGACAAATTTTATTTATTGTCTATAATTTATAGTATGCAACGCATACTTGATTTTTTGAAGAAACAAAAATACGTCATTATCTGGACGGTGTGCTATTTTTGCGTGGCATATGCCCTGTTTCGCATATTATTCGGCTTTGATATGCTGTCGTACGCACACTGGACACGACTGGCAAACGCACAACTCCACGGTTTTGCGGGTTTTGTTTTTGGCATTATGATTTTAACACTGTTACCAATATACGCATCAACAACAGCGATTATCGTGCGTACCGGTGCACCATTGTTCACAATTCCATTGCCCGCATTTTTACAACGTGCGCCGGCCGCTGCGGCCACCACAACCGATACGCCCACCGCCGCCGATGACGCGCCCGCGGCACGCCCCCTGCCCGACGGACTGCCGATGGAATTACGCGCGGCATATTTGCGCGCACGCAATAATGCTGGGCGCGAACAAATATCATCTGTGGACACACGCAGTGTTGACACTGCATCAAACATTCCACCGGCGATTGATACAAAATCCGCCATTGCAGAAATTATTGCACCAACCACGCATTCTGTCGCGACCGCACAACAAAACACCACAACCGAAAACAATGCATTTCCATTGCCAACCGATTTTGATTTAGGTGATGATTTTGACGACACGAAGATTGATTCAAATATCACAGATATGGACGCACCAGTATTTACAGAAATAAATTTTGACGACGCACCCGCCGCAACACCTACAAAAAACGCGTCAATCACCGAATACATGCACGACCACAATATAAAAATCGTTTCAACCGATGGCGACATACTGATTACAGACAAATTGGCAATCGCCGTTCACGACGATCCAAATTTCTGGGTTGCCGAAGACGAGAATTGGTTTGCAACAGGTCAACAAAAAATATCACCTGTTTTGGAACTGGTGCGCGCCGCCGAAAAACATAATGTCAAACCGGTTCTGTACATGGGCGCAACGAATATTATGGATTTTGACCAGATGCGCGAAAAATGGACAGCCGCCGGCATTACGGTTATCACCCGTCCCGACGAATTACCAGAATAAAAAACGCCCAAACGGGCGTTTTTTATTTATTCATCAGAACTGAGTATCTGTACATGTTTCAACTGGTTCTTCCCATGTCTGGCAATATTTATTTCCAAACCATGGACGACGCGTCTTGGAACATTGTTGAACGCGAGTACATTTGTGACAATTCAGCGTATCCCATTCAAATGTTGCGGTTATCACTTCTTTGTAATTCCACTGATTCACCTGCTTTGTACCAACCAAATCACGCGAAACGGCACCGTCATCACTGCCATTTGCGCTGTCCGAACCTGCGTTGGCACTCAGTCCGATACCCGCGACACCACCAGCAGCAACCCCTATCACAACAGCAGACGCACCACCCGTGAACGGAATCGCAACCGCGGCAGCCGCAACGGCAGTGGCCGCTAATACTTTACCAAACGCACCCTTTGGTGGATTTGCACTGCGTGGCAATGCCGCCCCTTCGGCAAAACTGGTACACGCAATACGGGCAATCTCGCGACGCGAATCCAACGAATTTTCGTTTTGCATTTTCGCAATACGTTCACCAATCGTTGCATAGTCCTGTAACATCTTGGTATTCAATTCATCATATTTTGCATAATAGTTTGCCTTGGCTTTCTTTAACGCAGACGTTGCAATTTTCATACGCATTTGCTGTGTCAAACCAGTAAAGCGTCCTTCGTCTGAACCAAATGATGTACGATTACGAACCACACCTTCATCCGTCTTAGTTGTGCGCGTCAGACCTTGAACGCGACGTCCCGTCATACAATACTGAACGGTTGGGTCGGCCTCGATAGTGGCAATGGCATTATTGATACCACGCTGTAAAACCGCCAGTTCAGATTTAACTTTTTCTTTTTGAGTGTCTGACATACCTGTCGCATCAATTTTCGACAAATAATCATCCAACGAAGACAATTTACCATCATCATCAAAATCAATATTTTCCCAATAAATTGTTCCGTCCAAAACGCCCGCCAGTGGTGTCACCGCGCCCAGTTCACCCGTTGTAGACCCAGCAACGCGCCCCAATTCACTATCACGAATTTGCGACACATCCGTACGGCAATTTGAATAGTCAATATTCATGCTGTCGTCCGATGTGCTATACTTACAAATCTTGTATTCCAGTGAACGACCACCCAGCCCATCGTCCAATGCCAGACCGTCACAATTTTCGGTATCACCGCAAACTTTAATCATGGCTTCGTCTGCTGCATTTTGACATTGGGTCAACATGCTGTTATCAATATCTAACATAATACCTTGGGCAACACTGGACAGGTATTCATCCAAATCAGACGTATTACCTTTATATTTTTGAACGCACGCCGTCAACTTTTCTGTTGGGCACATACGCACGATGGTATCGGTGTCCAAACCAACACACTGCGAATAATCCTTGCCACAACGATCCGTTGATTGCAGGCATTCTTTGACCTCGGTCGTGCATGCGTCCGCGCGCATTGATGCCAGACGTGCAACAACATATTGCCATATCTGAGACCCTTCGGCCTTGGCCGCAGACGACGCGTCAATTCCGCATGCATTCAATGGTATCTTGCACACGTTTAACATCGTCTCTGGTCGCGACAGACACATATCGTACGAACCGTCTGGATCATTTGGGTCAATCGTGTCCTTACACGCCTTTTGAAAACATTCTGATATTGTGCCAATGCAACTCTGGCGAATGTTGTTTTCTGCTATCAGTTCCGCACTCTTGACCTGGGGCGCAACCTCGCGCAGGAATGTGTCCCACACTTGGTCAGCGACCGCAACGCACTGTTTAGTAACGTTTTCACACAATGGCTTTTTCGCATACAACGTGTCATACGTTGACGACGATATTTCTATCGTTGTTGTCGCGCCCTTGATAGAATATGTTGTGGATTTACCACGGCGACTCTTGTTCACATTGGTGTTATCAGACGCCGCAACAGATGCACAGTTGGCAAAATCACTGCCACAACCACCAGTGTTTATCATGCACTTTTTGAATTCAGTCGTGCATTGACCCAAATCATATTTGTTGGCACTGCGATATTGTTCCAATGCGGCCTCGCGCATGGCTTGCTGGGCCGATGCCAGTTTGTTTGCACTGGCGTTTTTCTGCTGTTTCAAACTGTTTTCATATGCGTTACAATCCGATTTAATCCGCTGGGAATACATCAGTTGTAACATTGACAGTTCACTGCCACATTCTGGCATCTGGGCGACACAAATACTGTTCGCCGCACGGTACAGGGAATCACCCGTCTTGCCATCAACGGAACTGGCAACGCTGTCCACCGATGACCAAATATCATCATCAGAATCATCAAACGTCGTATTCCACAAATCCAGATTCAAAGATTTACGCGCACTGGTCTTGCTGTTTTCTTTGTCCAACGCATTAACAACCGAATTTACATTCGCCATTACCGCATCAGCGTCCGCGCCCATTTCAATCTTTTCAACACCAACCGTTGCCATCTGGTACGATTGCTGGTCTAGTTTCTCGATTTCCGCCAACACAGAATCCAGTTCAGCGTTTCTGTCACTGCAAATACAACGCCCACCATTGTCATTATCAACCATACAAAAAGAATCCATACAACCATCGTATTTCTGCTGACACGCCTCGCTGACGACAACGTTCTTGGTCGCCGATGCAACCTTGGTTCCGGCGCCTATAACCTTTTGCTTTGTGCCTGCGCGTGCAACCACGGACGCGCCCCCAGATGTACCCGTACCACGCGAAACCGTTGTACGCCCAGTCGCCCCTGTGCGTCCCGATGTACTGGTCGGGGCGGTCACCCCACTGCGCGCAGAAACCGCACTGCGTGCCGACGACACCGTCGTTGTTGTGCCATTTGATGCCCCACTGCGCGCGCCACGTGGGTTCGGCGCTTGCGCTGCATCAGCGGCGGAAAACAATCCCAATAATACGGCCGAAAAAACAAAAACTCTCTTCATCACAGAAACCCTTTCCTATTCATGCAATTTTAACACATAACTGCGACTAAAAAAAGCGCATTTTTCCAATACATATAAAAAAACACCCTTTGTGTATTGACAATTTTATTTTTTGTATTATATAATTATGGGTAACAGATAAAGACAGAGGGAGCCAACCACATGAACAAAGAATTTACACCAGCATATACAATCACAAACGAAAATTGGCGTTGGGCGCGCGCCCAGACCGCCGGTGCGCAAAACGTCCTGACCGTCGCAGGCAGTGGCGACCAAGCACTGACATACAAATTGACCGGCGCGAAAAACGTCGACACATACGACATCACAAAATGCGCACACATGATTCAGGACATCAAAACGACAGCAATTCAAATGATGCCTCGTGACCAGTACACACAACTGATGCGCGAATTGTACTATTCGCACGAACCAATGAATTTGGTCAGTTTGGCGCACGTTATGAAACATATGCCCGCGGCGACCGTTGACGAAATGCGCGCGAACGCAAACAAGATTGACTTTGGCGCGGGTTGCCCGATTGATTCATACCCCGAAAATCAGTTCACAGATGCCGAATACGCAAAACTGAAAACACTGGTGACCAAACCTTTCAATTTCATCAACAGCGATATTGCAAACCTGCACGCAAAATTGACCACAGAATATGATTTGATTGACATATCAAACATATTCGACTATGGCATGGACGGTACGACACAGGCAAACATTCTGGGCAGTTTGATAAAGCACGTCCGCATCGGTGGCCGCATTGTGTACCTGCCCCAGATGGCACGTTACAAATACGACGGCGTCCGCATTCACACACATGGCATGACACTGGAACACGAAAAGACACTTGAACCAGCGCACGGCATTGACATGGTTATGTTCCAGCGCACACGATAAAAAACGCCCCGCCCCGTTGGGGCGTTTTTTCAAAGTTCAAATACCAAAGTGCAAAGTTCATCCGTCTCCGCAAATGCTCCGCCGCGATAAAAATTTTGTGCACTGCGCGCAACTCTATTATCTATTATCTATGCTCTAAAAAAAATCCCCCGCCCAATGGGCGGGTATAAAACAAATTATGTGAGGCGCATGGCAGCGTTCATTTCAGTTCCGACGTGTATTAGACATACACGAGGAACTGTGAACGCAACAGGCGTCCACAGAATTTATTTTATTTGCCGGTTGCGCGGCGTTTCACTGCAACACTTTTCGTCGCTGTCGATGCCTTCGCGGCCTTTGGAGCTTCTTTTTCAACCTTGACGGCTGGTTTTTCGGCCTTGGCCTTTTTCGCAGGTTCTGCGTCTGTTGCTGTTTTTTCCGCGGCGTCGGCTGGTTTTACAACCTTTTTCGCGTTTTCATCACGATCAACCAATTCGATAATCGCCATTGGTGCAGCATCACCATAACGGAAACCCGCCTTCAAAACGCGAGTATAGCCGCCTGGGCGTTTAGCATAGCGTGGGCCCAAAACTGTGAACAGTTTTTTAACTGTGGCATCGGACGCATTGCCCAATTCTGCTGCGGTCAAACGACGGTTGGCAACCGTGTCATTCTTTGCGCGAGTAATCAGTTTTTCAACAACACTGCGCAAATCTTTTGCCTTTGGCAAAGTGGTTTTAATTTGTTCTTTTTCAATCAAGTTCTTCGCCAAGCCAGCCATCAGTGCTTTGCGTGCGTTTGTGTCGCGATTGAATGTGCGACCTGCTTTTGCGTGTCTCATCAGATTACTCCTTTATTTTTGCTTCTGCCCCAGAACACTGGGGATTGTTGAGACGCCACACCCTGATTTTCACCAGCAATGTGGGATTTGATATGCCAGAAAAATTCTTCACTCCTAGCATATCGAGAAAATTATCAGAACATGCCAGATGGTGAACGTTTAGTGGTGTCGTAGTGTAGTCGACCTACATGAGACACCATCTAAACGCACCAGATGGCGTGCTATGGTAATTTTATTTGTAGGGGTCTTCGTACTTTTTGGCCAACTCCGCAATATTTTCAGGTGGCCAACCTGGTACTTCCATACCCAAGCCCAGACCCATGGCTTCCAACTGAACCTTGATTTCATTCAAGGACTTGCGGCCAAAGTTCGGGGTTTTCAACATGTCGGCTTCGGTCTTTTGAACCAATTCGCCCAACCAGTTGATTTTGTCGTTCTTCAAACAGTTGTTTGCACGAACAGACAATTCCAATTCGTCAACATGCTTTAACAATTTTGGATCAAATGGCAATGCGTCCTTGGCCTTTTCTTCTTCGGCTGGGGCATTGACCTGTGCTGGATCTTCGAAATTGATAAAGACAACCAACTGGTCTGTCAAAATACGCGCGGCAAATGCGATTGCATCTTCGGGCGAAACAGAACCGTTAGTTTTGACGGTCATTTCCAATTTGTCGTAATCTGTTGACTGACCAACACGTGTTTCAGAAACAGCAGTCGCGACGTTCAAAATTGGCGAAAAGATGGAATCAACAGGAATCACGCCCAGTGGCAGTCCGTCTGCGTGTGCAGATGCAGGAACGTAACCACGGCCGGTCGCCAATGTGATTTCCATATCCAAATTTGCGTTTTTATCCAGTGTGCAGATTTCAACGTCTTTGTTCATCACCTCTACACTGCCAGATGTTTCAATCATGCCCGCGGTAACAACGGCTGGCCCTTTGACTTTCAGGGTTGCCCTGTGCTGACCTTCGGTCAATGCTTTGAAATAAACACCTTTCAGGTTCAAGATAATGTCTGTGATATCTTCGCGAACACCCTGCAAGCTGGAAAATTCGTGCTGAACACCATCAATCTTGATATAGATTGGTGCACAGCCCTGCAATGACGACAACAGTACGCGACGCAACGCCGTACCCAATGTCAGTCCAAATCCCTTTTCCAATGGTTCGGCAACCAGTTTTGCCAAATTTGGGTTATGTTCGTCGACCGTGATATTCAGCTTTTTCGGCTTAATCAGGGTCATCCAGTTCTTTTCAATCATATGATTTTCCCTTTGGTTTAGTTTATTATTTTCACCATTCGGTTACGCAAAATTTCTTTCGCGCGTGCGTATTCTATACCCGCCCCCCATAAAAGTCAAATAAATATTGGATTTTTCAATATGTTTCCACACCTTAAAAACAGTTGACATACGCCGCCCATCACCGTATATTTCATACCGTAATAACACAGGTTTTTAACATGAAACGTATCACTATTTTGGGCATCTTTGCCGCAATTCTGACCGCCGGCGCACACGCGTGCCCGTGCAACGAAACAACAACCGAAACAACGTATGAATCTGTTCAGGTAAATACCGTTGAATATACCGACGACGTATACACCGCGCCACAGGTTGCGAAACCTGCACGCGTTGGAACACCATGCGCACGTGTAAAATCATCTGCGGATTTGAACCGTGGTTGCGCCCGTCGCGCACCCGCAATGCGCCCAATTCGCGTCAAGAAATACACAGAGGTTATTGACCATTACCAAGAATATCAACCGGTTGTACATTATGTGCCCGCCGGCACACACACCACCCGCCGTGTGATTGAATATTAAAAAAACCGTCCAAATGGGACGGTTTTTTCAATTACTTTGCTTTTAATGTTATTTCTAACTCGTCTTCATTTATGCCAAGATATTCAAACCAACTTTTTATGGCTTTTAACAAGTCATACCCAGATTTATTAGTTCTAAAATATACCTGCTCGCTTGGTATAATTTGTTCCCAGAAAACCTCACCTTTTTGACCAACATTCTCGTTATTCTTAGATATAATATTAGTAAAACGCCCATCGTTACCAAAACTAAACGCTCGTTGCATTTTTTTCTTAAATTCGTCGTCTTCATACAACAAATTTATCAACTGCATGTACAAATCCTTCCATGTAGTAACATCCAATTCTTTATCCATTAGTCGAAAATACATTGTTTTTGGCTTTCTATTTGTGACAATAGATTCTAATTCAGAGTTGTCCAGTGCCACAGATTCCACATTACGATCTTGTGTATATTCATAAACCGGTTTATATATTGGCCATATATTCAAGACATCAGCGGTTAAAGTCCTAGCTCGTTCTCTTATCTCACTTTCTGTCCATTGTTCTGTATTCTTCATTTGCTGATTCAGATACAAAGGAGAAAAATCAAAACCGCCACTTACACGCTTCTTGAATCTGAACGGTCTATTTCCATACTCCGAATTATAACCAGTTAATGTTAAGTTTCCAAGAGTATGCAAATATTTTTTATGTACATTTTCCCAATCAGTACCCAATTCGACTTTCCATTCTTCATCAAGTTTCTGGGGCATTATATGCTCTATAGATAAAGGCGTTGTATCAACATATTCCTTAGAATTATGAGCTCGTTCTATTTGCGTCAGAATATATTTACATGTTTTCTTATCATTTGTATAGATGTCTTCTCCACCTAATGCCTTACTAAACTCAATATCATCTGGAAATTTTAACGCTGTTGTATCAGAATATATTAAATATTTAAACACATCTATATATGTTGCATTTTCATAACGATTTAATATCGCATCTATTTTTTTATTCAGAAGGAAAAATTTATCTGTACCAGCTGTTTTTAATCGGCAAACACTGCGTCTAACAAAATACGATTCACATACTTTAAGTAATTCTATGATATCTTCATAAGTAATCTGACCGCTTTTTTGCTTTGCAAATGCATCTAACAACAAAGGCAAAACAACTTTCGTTTGCATAGCATTCAATAAATTTTCAAGATGTTCATTAACTGATTTGTTTGCACAGTTACCAGTTATAATTTCATTATATATTTCAGAAAAATACAATAAATCTTTCAATAAATTTTCTGACGATTTACTGATGGTTTTATATTCTTTGAACTGTTTATAAACATCTGACATTGAAACTTTTTTATTTGTTTTACAGGCCAGAAAATTCCAAATATATTTACTTGTATCGTCAGAACTCGTTCCGACATTTTCTTCCATTGGTTGCCAATATTGCTTATATAAGTTTTCTTGTTCTTGATAATCCAAACCTATCAAAATAAAATTACGAATTTTATCAGCATCTGTTAAATCTAACCCCTTGGAATTCAACGATTCAAAAACCAATTGCGGATTATCATCATTATTTCCCAATTTTATATTAACAATTTCTAACTTTTTAATTGCTTCATAAATATCATTTATGTTTTCTAGATTTAACAAGGAATAAAAAAACTTATAGTTTTGCACAACATTTGTCTTGTCAAACTTAGTTTGCACCATTTTATCAACAATACTTTGATAGGCCTCCATATCACCGCGAATAAGTTTTAACTTTAATTTATTCTTTTTTTTAGAATCGATACACAAATCCAACACTTTTTTAGGATCTGGTATTTCATACTCAACTTCTCCACCTCTTGACCTTAAAACATCGTTAAATTCCTGCGCCCGATGTGCAATCGCTAACAGTAACAACGACACCGTTGTCAATCGTTGCTGACCATCTATTATTATCAAAGCATCACTTTCATCATCTCGCACACTAACGATAGACCCAAAAAAATGCGGAATATTGCCACCTGTGTCCCTGATATATAATAAATCATCCCACAGTGTTTGGCATTGATCATTTTTCTTCCAATTATAATTACGCTGATATACTGGAATTAAAAATTGTTTATCTTGACCGCTCATAAAAGCAGTAATTGGGTCTGTTCTTGCCTGCATTGTCATTAACTCCATATTGTTTAATATTTAATAAAAACCACCAAATTCTGGTGGTTGGAGTTTGATAACAATCTATTAGAATTGCGTGTGTTATTCTATATATTCCACACCCTCCAACCGTTGGTTGGAGTTTTTTCGTCTTGTCTGACGCTAATAGATGGGTTATCAAGCCCAGTACAATAACACATTGTACGCTCACAATTATATCTATAATTCTGATAAAAAACAAGAAAAACAACATATAAAAAACCGTCCCGATGGGACGGTTTTGGAAGATTAAAGAGAACGGCATAGATGTACGCAGTGTGGCGAGTGCAGTGTACAAACGCTACATAAACGAGCCACACTGTGAACAGATATGTCGTTATATAAATTAAAGAGAATAATACAGATATGAGAACGGGCGGATTGCACAGTGCAGTAGACCTGCATAAGCAACCCGCCCGACACATAGATGTGTTATTATATTTAATTTAGACGCGACGCACTTTCTTTGGACGGCAACCATTATGTGGAATGCGCGTTGTGTCTGTGATGGACTGAACAATCAAGCCAGCGTTAGCCAGACCACGAACAGCAGATTCACGACCCTGACCAATGCCACGCATCAGAACATCAACTGTCTTCATACCCATTTCGGCAACTTTCTTGCCAACTGCATCTGCGACGACGGTCGCTGCATACGGTGTGGACTTTCTTGCGCCCTTGAAATTATTCGCACCGGCGGTCGCCCATGTCAGCACAGCACCGGACTGGTCTGTGATGGTGATACGTGTGTTATTATTTGTCGCAACAACATGCGCGATGCCGTGCGATACTTTCTTTACAACTTTCTTTTTAGCTTTTGTTACTGCCATTTTATTTTTAACCTTTGTTAGATGTCTTCAAATAACTATCGTGTTATTCTCTACCTTATTTATCTGTGGATAAATTTAATAGAACGTTACAGATGTGAGATGGTGGGCGACGGGAGTGTACAAATGTTACATGACCAGAGCCCAACGCTCACAGATGTGGCGTTATATTAAATTTTATTTACCCTTGGTTGCGGAACCTGCAACAACCACACGTTTCCCCTTGCGAGTACGAGCGTTTGTCTGGGTGCGCTGACCACGAACCGGCAGACGATTACGGTGACGGATGCCACGGTATGTCTTTAAGTCCTGTAAACGTTTGATGTTCATTGCAACTTCGCGGCGGACATCACCTTCGACCTTGAAGTTCTGTTCAATGTAACTTGAAATTTTAACAACATCCTCGTCAGTCAAGTCCTTTGCGCGCAAACCATCTTTCAGGTTCAGTGCCTTGCAAATCTGTGCAGATTTTGCCGGCCCGATACCGTGAATATAGCGCAGCGCAATTTCAATACGCTTTTCTGTCGGAATGTTAACACCTGCTATACGTGCCATTTTCTGTTTTCCTTTTTATTATTACCATGGGTTGCGCGTGGGCGCGCCCCTGCTCTGCTGTTTTCCCGTAATCCTGCCGTCCAGAATCACAGGTATTTTATTTTGCCGAATTATTTTATACACAACACGGCAAAAGTCAAATCTTGTTTTGCGTTACCGCCAATATTTAACGGAAACGCCCTTTCTTGGATGCCGACTTGATAACACTGGTGTACTGTTTTGCCACCAAGTACGACTGAACCTGATTCATTGTATCCAATATAACACCCGCCACAATCAAGACACTGGTTCCACCAATCATCAATGGCATACCAAAGTGAGTATTCAAAATGATTGGCAATACGCACACGACAATCAGGTACAAAACGCCAATCGCCGTCGTACGCGATACAACCGCATCCAGATAATGAATTGTCTGTTCGCCTGGACGTACGCCTGGGATGTAACCACCCGCATTTTTCAGGTTGGTGCTGGTTTCTTCGGAATTAAATATCACCGCGGTTTGGAAATACGCAAAGAACGCAATCAAAATCGTATATGTGATAATATAAGACCATGTACCATACGTAAAGAACGCCATAACGTTCTGAACGATTAAATTCTCGCTCTGGACAAAGCGTTGAACAAATGCTGGCAGCATCATGATACTGGCGGCAAACACCGGCCCCATAACACCAGACATATTTACCTTGATTGGCAAATAAGATGCGTTAGTGTTCATAACACCGTTTGCCATAACCTGACGTGGGTACAGAATCTGAATACGACGCTGGGCCTGTTCAAAGAACGCAATCAACGCAATAATACCGATAACAAATGCAACGATCAGCATAATCATTGCTGGCGACATCTGGCCGACCGAGCCCAATGAAAATACCTTGGCCACTCCCTCTGGGATTTGTGCGATAATACCCGCAAAAATCAACAGCGATGCGCCCTGACCGATACCGCGTGCGGTAATCTGTTCCGCTAACCACATAACGAACACAGTACCACCAACCAGTGCAATAATCGCCGACAATTCAAACGCAAATCCAGGGTTCACAACCGCCGCAACACCATTGACCGGTGCCATCAATTCCAGACCACGAACAACCGCCCATCCTTGAACAACGGCCAAAAATACTGCCAAATAACGTGTGTACTGGTTGATTTTAACACGACCAGATTCACCCTCTTTGCGCAATTCTGTTAAACTCTTGCTGGTGGCCGTCAACAACTGCAACACGATAGATGCCGAAATGTACGGGAAAATGTTCAATGCCAGCACAGACATACGCGACAATGAACCGCCCGAGAACATATCAAACATACCCATCATGCCACTGCCCTCGCCCGTGAACAAGTGCAGCACCGCCGATGCATTTACCCCCGGCAATGGTATAAACGAACCAACACGATATACAATCAGCGCACCCAATGTGAACAAAATACGCTTTTGCAAATCAGACAGGTTTCCAAAAAAATCTTTCAAGAGTTTCATGCGTTGACCATTCTCAAATCAGACATGTACCCCACGATGTGGGGTACAAATATACGGATTAGTTATTTTTGATTGTGCCGCCTGCTTTCACAATCGCTGCTTCTGCGGCCTTGGACCATTTGTCAGCAACAACATTCACAGACGATTTGATTTCACCCTTGGCCAAAACCTTCAAACCAGACATTTTGCGGTTGATGATTTTTGCAGCCATCAGGGAATCAATAGTGATGGGGGATTTTGCATCAATCTTGCCAGACGCGATGAATTTTTCAATATCGCCCAAGTTGATTGTTACATATTCCTTGGCAAATGGATTATTGAACCCAAATTTTGGGAAACGACGCAAAATTGGCATCTGACCACCTTGGAAAGTTGCCTGTTTGCGTGAACCACTGCGGGCCTTTTGACCTTTGTTACCACGACCAGCCGTTTTACCATAACCCGACGCCATACCACGACCAACGCGTTTTGTGTCACGACGTGCGCCGAAATTATCCATCAATGCATTCAGTTTCATAATTTTTTCCTTTTATCCTATGACTATCATATAGTCCTTTTTCGCATGCGGACAAGTGATATCCGCATACTCGGTTTTATTTATATTATTTTTCGACGATTTCAACCAAGTGAGAAACCTTGGCAACCATACCGCGAACGGCTGGTGTATCGCCTAATTCTTTTGTTTTGTCGATACGACCCAATCCCAATGCAGCAACAACCTTGCGCTGAGATTCCGGACGACCAACAATGCTTTTGACTTGCTTTACAGTTATCTTAGCCATAATTTTACTCCGTTTTTATCTGCGCCTAGATTATTTGTCTTCGGCTGGGCATTCACATGCTGTTTCTTCAACTTTCTTGCCATCACGGCCAGCGATGATTTCAGCAACTGTTTTACCACGACGCGCGGCCACTGTCTTTGGCGAGTTCATTTTACCGAACGCCAAGAATGCAGCGCGAATCATGTTATTAGGATTGTTAGACCCTTGGGATTTCACAACGACGTCTTGAACGCCCAAGCATTCAAACACCGCACGCAATGCACCACCAGCAATGATACCAGTACCAGGAACCGCACTGCGAACAACCAATTTACTTGCGCCGTATTTCGCTTCACAGTCATGGTGCAATGTGCGACCTTCTTTCAGTGGGACGCGAATCATTTTCGCCTTGGCTGCTTTTGTTGCCTTTTGAACAGCGGACTGAACTTCCAGTGCTTTACCTTTGCCAAAACCAACACGACCGGCTTTGTCGCCAACCACAACCAACGCCGAGAACGACATATTACGGCCGCCCTTTACGGTTTTGGATACGCGGTTGATGGAAACCAGTTTATCTACCAGATTATCCGTCTGCAATTTTTTATCATCAAAACGTGCCATCTTATAACTCCGTATATTCCATTAAATTCTTACACCACCAGCGCGGATTGCTTCGCACAGTGCTTTTACGCGGCCATGATAACGATATGCGCCACGGTCAAAATAACAATTTTCAGCGATGCCTGCATCAACAACGCGTTTTGCAAACGCAGTGCCGACCAATTCTGCACCAGCAATATTCCAGCCCTTGCCCTGAAAATCTTTTTCTTTGGATGACGCAGCACAAATTGTGTGACCACGAACATCATCAATGGCTTGAATTTCAATATGACGATCCGAACGAAAAACCGACAGACGAATCTTGCCTGGATTCTTTCTCTTCAACGCACCGCGTGTTGCCAATGTGCGTCTTTCTTCACTAGACAAATGTTTCAACATTTTGTTTCCTTTTTTTCAACCCCCGTAACAGCGGGGATTACCCTATTTTATTATTTCTTCTTACCTTCTTTGCGGCGGATTTGTTCGCCCTTATAGAAGATACCCTTGCCCTTGTATGGGTCCAGTTTGCGAACCTTGTGAACCTTGTCCGCGAATTGACCGACCAAGCATTTATCAATACCCTTGATGCTAAATTCGGTTGGGGTTTCGCCCATAACAACGGTCAAACCTTCTGGTATTTCCATAATGATATCATGTGAATAACCGGCAACCAAAACCAATTTATTGCCAGAAACAGATGCTTTGTAACCAACACCTTTCATATACATATCTTTGGAAAAACCGTCAGATACACCTTCTACTGCACAGCGAACATTGCGGGTCATTGTGCCCCACATTGCGCGCGAAATTTTATCTTCGGCATCTTTTGGTGTAACGACCACCTGACCTTCTTCGACAACAACATGTACCAAACCTGCATGTTTTGTATCCAAAGGTAATTTAATTTCACCCTTTGGGCCTTTTACGACCAGAACGTCACCAACGATTGCCGCTGACGTACCGTCTTTTAATTTTACTGGATGTTTTCCTGCACGAGACATAACTTCAATCCTTACTTCTAAATTAGATTACCTTGCACAGCACTTCGCCACCAACATTCATCAGGCGCGCTTTGTGATCTGTCATAACGCCATTTGGTGTGGAAACGATTGCGATACCCAGTCCGCCCATAACCTTTGGCATTTTTGCACTGCCGGAATAAACACGGCGACCTGGTTTGGACACGACAGAAATTTCTTGGATTGCGCCATTGCCATTGACATATTTTAATTCAACGACCAAATTGGCACGATGTTCGTCAATCTGTTCTTTGTGGAAATCTGTAATAAAACCTTCGTCTTTCAAGACGGCCAGCACTGCTGCGCGCAGTTTGCTGTTTGGAACGGTGATTGTTTCTTTACCCGCATTCTGACCATTACGAATACGAGTCAACATATCGCCGATTGGGTGTGATAATGACATCTTTTACTCCTTCGTCACACGGGACATACGTCCCCTGCACTATTGTTTAACCCCTGCTGCATTGTCCACAACAGGGTTGTTTTGTTTTACCAACTGGATTTACGTACACCTGGCAATTTCCCTTCGGACGCCATTGTGCGCAACTGTTGGCGGCACAGACCGAACAAGCGAGAGAACCCGCGTGCACGACCAGTAACTGAACAACGATTATGCAAACGTGTTGGATTCGCATTACGTGGCAACTTTGCCATTTTTTTCATTGCATCCATGCGTTCGTCTGGTGTTGCATTCACAGACATTTTCGCCTTGATCGCTTCGCGCTTTTTGGCATACTGGGCGACCATCTTTTCACGTTTTTTCTGTTTGTTTATCAACGCTAATTTAGCCATTTTTATACCTTTTTATTATTTCAAAACCAACGGCAAGCCGATTTTCGTCAGCAACGCACGTGCTTCGTCGTCAGTTTTCGCTGTTGTAGCGATGACGATATCCATACCGCGAATTGCGTCAATTTTATCAACGGAAATTTCTGGGAAAATCAAGTGTTCCTTGATACCGAACGCATAATTACCGCGACCATCAAACTTGGATTTTGACAAACCACGAAAGTCCTTGACACGTGGCAACGCAACCGTAATCAGTTTATCCAAGAAATCGTACATTCTTTTACCACGCAATGTGACCTTGGTACCAATGGCCTGACCTTCGCGCAGACGATATGTCGCGATAGATTTCTTTGCATGTGTGATAACGGATTTCTGTGCAGCAATCGCTGTCAAATCAGCGGCGGCAGAATCCAATTTCTTTTTATCACTAACTGCTTCGCCAACGCCCATATTCAAAACGATTTTGGACAATTTTGGCACAGCAAACTTGTTTGTATACCCGAATTCTTTTACCAATTCAGGTACAATTTCTTTTTCATAAATTTCACGCAATCTGCTTTGCATTTTTTTATTCCTTACACTCTGTGTTCCCGTAACAGCGGGAACTGTTTATACTTACAATTCTGCGCCTGACTTTTTAGCAACGCGAACTTTTTTATCGCCAGACATTTTGTATCCAACGCGTGTTGCTTTTTTTGTCTTTGGGTCAACCAACGCAACATTAGAAACATGCACTGGTGCTTCGCGGTCAACGATATGACCCGCCTGTTCCTGTGTTGGTTTAACGTGCCATTTGTGGCGGTTTACACCCTCTACCACAACGCGAGATTCTGTTGGGCGCGCTTCCAGTACTTTACCTTTGACGCCTTTGTACTTTCCCGAAATAACTACGACTTCGTCGCCTTTCTTGATTTTCATATCTGTAACCCCTTGTATATTATATAACTTCCGGTGCCAGAGATACGATTTTTTGAACATCGTATTTGCGGCGAACTTCACGTGCAATTGGCCCAAAGATACGTGTGCCAATTGGTTCAAAGTTGTTCTTGTTTATCAAAACAACCGCGTTATCGTCAAAGCGGATAATAGATCCGTCCGGACGTTTTACCGGGAATTTTGTACGCACGATGATAGCACGTTGCACAGTACCCTTTTGTACTTTACCACGTGGAATCGCTTCTTTGATGGCGACGACAATTTTGTCGCCAACTGTTGCATAACGACGGTGAGAACCACCCAAAACCTTGATGCACATTGCTTTACGCGCACCAGAGTTGTCAGCGACCGTCATAACTGTTTCATTCTGAATCATAACTTTTTTCCTTGTCCTGCGCGCGGGGCAATCCCCCGCCGCTTTGTTATAGGGCCCGACTGTTGCACGCCAAAAAACTAACGCCAACCTCAAAGACCCTGTCCGGCGGTATTAGTCAACGACCTCTACCGTTTCGTCCTTGGAAACGCCAACGCGCCCCTTGACCACCCAAGATTTTGTCTTGGAAATTGGACGATGTTCTTCAATCGCAACGATGTCGCCAACCTTGTATTCGTTGTTTTCATCGTGCGCCTTGTACTTTTTGTTCTGCTTTACGAACTTGCCATACAGCGGGTGACGGAAACGACGTTCCACTTCGACGACGACTGTTTTGTCGTTCGCTGTACTTTTTACTGTTCCTTGCAGTATACGTCTTGGCATAACTTGTGTCCTTATACATTTGCCAGTGCTGGTTTTGCGGCCCTAATTTTACACTAAAACGCGCAAAACAGCAACTGATTCTTTGGTTTTATTTAACCGATTTCGGCATATGATAACTAAATTTTTAGAAATCTCAACAAAAATCGACAATTTTTTATTTTTTGTCAGCATTCAACTTTGTCTTGACGCGTGCGATTTCACGACGTGTCTGACGCATTACATGTGACTTTGGCAACTGACCAGCCGCATGTTGAAAGCGTTGGTTCATTTGCTCTTTCTTCAAATCAGCCAGCTTGCTCTGCAATGCTTCAACTGTCAAAGATTCTTTTTCAACTTTCTTTTCTGCCATTTTATTGACCTTTTTATGTGCGGTTATACTTAATTCGCTTTACGTTCAACAACTTTGGTTTTTACTGGCAATTTTGCCGCCGCCAACGCGAACGCTTCGTATGCGATTTCTGGTTTTACACCGTCAATTTCAAACATAATACGTCCTGGTTTAATACGGCAAATCCAATATTCAACCGCACCTTTACCTTTACCCATACGGACTTCGGCAGGTTTTTTGGTCACAGGCACATCAGGGAATACGCGAATCCACAATTTTCCCATACGACGCATGTGACGTGTAATGGCGCGACGCGCCGCTTCGATTTGACGCGCTGTAACGCGTTCTGGTGTCATGGCTTTCAGTCCAAACGAACCAAATGCCAGTTCGCTGCCGCCTTTGGCGACGCCGTGAATACGGCCTTTGTGCTGTTTGCGAAACTTTGTTTTATTTGGCATCAACATAATAAACTACCTTTTATTGCTTTTGCTAATTTTTGTTTTCCCCAGTACCATATAGATACCGGCAAAAATTACTTGTTTCTCTTTTCGCTGCTGCCGGCATATTCAGTTGGGCGTGCCATTTCAGAAGCCAGCTTTTCTTTATTTACGACATCCCCAGTGTAAATCCAAACTTTTACACCGATAACGCCGTATGTTGTTTTCGCCTGAATTGACGCATAGTCAATGTCAGCACGCAATGTATGCAGAGGAATACGACCTTCGCGGATTTGTTCACTGCGGGCAATTTCCGCACCGTTCAGACGGCCGCTGCACATAACTTTGATACCCTGCGCGCCTGCTTTCTGGGCGTTTTGAACCGCCTTTTTCATTGCACGCTTAAAGGAAACACGACCTTCGATTTGCTGCGCAATATTTTGTGCAACCAGTTGAGCATTCAAATCTGGACGGCGAACTTCGTAAATGTTCACAACGACCTGATCGTTTTTGACCAACTTTTTGATATCATTACGCAAAGTTTCAATATCAGCACCGTTTTTGCCGATAATCATACCCGGACGAGAAGTGTGAATTGTCACAACAACTTTCTTGGCAAAGCGTTCAATAACAACCTTGGCCAAGCCGGCTTTTTTCAACTTCTTTTCAATAAATTTGCGAATTTTGATATCTTCGGCCAACAGGTTCGCATAGTCCTTTTTGCCAGCCATCCAGCGCGAGTCAGTAATCTTGTTGATAAATTCGCGCAACGAGATTGGTGATACTTTCTGTCCCATCTTTTGTTTTCCTTAGTTTGTGGCAAGTGTTCTTGAAACCATATAGGTTTTATTCAGGGTTGCCCCATACCACGTGCCACGATTTATTATTTTGCTTTCTTTGCAGTTTTTGCTGCTGTTTTTTTCGCAGGTGCTGCACCTGATTCCAAAACGATTGTCAGATTTGAAAATGGTTTCAAAATCGGACGAGCACTGCCACGTGGGCCGGCCATAATACGTTTCATTGTCAACGCTTTACCACACCAAATTTCTTTGACGTACAGAGAATCTGCCGACAGATTTTTGTTGTGTTCTGCATTTGCAATCGCGGAAATCAAAGTTTTCAAAACTTCGTCAGATACGCGTTTCTTTGAAAATTTCAAGACATCAATTGCACGTTCAACAGGCAAACCACGAACTGTGTCGCAAACCAGATTCAATTTCTGGTGGCTGACGCGGATCATTTTGTTGAATGCGCGAACCTGATTATCTTTAATTCCATATCTTGCTGTTGTCATAACTATAACCTTATTATTCTTGCGGATTCCATCTAGAAATCATTATTTCTTGGCTGCCGCGGCCTTTTTATTTGCCGCATGACCTTTGAACGTACGTGTTGGCGCAAATTCACCCAATTTATGACCAATCATATCTTCTACGATTGAAACTGGAATAAATTTATTACCATTGTGAACTTCAAAAGTCAGCCCAACCATTGGTGGCACGATTGTGCTGCCACGAGACCAAGTTTTAATTGGTTTACGGTCATCTTTTTCATTCGCCGCAGCGGTCTTTTTCAAGACAGATGGGTGAACATAAGGACCTTTCCAAACTGAACGAGACATCAATTACTCCGTTTTTCTTATGTCCCCTGCACCATATAGATGCAGGGCTATTTATTATTTCTTCTTTGCCAAATGTCTGCTGCGGATAATCATCTTTGCAGTACGTTTGTTGCTGCGGGTACGATATCCCTTGGCTGGAATACCAGTACGCGACACAGGTTCGTGGCCCTTGGAATGACCATTACCACCACCCATTGGGTGATCGTTCGGGTTCATCGCCATACCGCGAACAGATGGACGGATACCCAACCAGCGTGCGCGACCGGCCTTGCCCAAATTGACATTGCGTTGTTCTGGGTTAGAAACGCTGCCAACTGTGGCCATACAATCGGAATGAACTTTGCGTAATTCACCGCTGTTCATTTTAATCTGTGCATAAACACCGTCTTTACCCATCAACTGAGCATAGCAACCAGCACTACGTGCCAACTGGCCGCCTGCCCCTGGTTTCAATTCAACGTTGTGCACAATTGTACCGATTGGCATATTTTTCAATGGCATCGCGTTACCTGGTTTGATATCTTCACGAACACCAGAAATAACGGTATCGCCAACTTTCAAATCACGTGGTGCCAAGATATAAGAACGAACACCATCTTTGTATTCAATCAATGCGATGAATGCAGTACGATTAGGATCGTATTCCAAACGAACAACTGTTGCTGGAACACCTGTCTTTTTACGATTAAAATCAATCAAACGATATTTACGTTTGTGACCACCACCTTGGTGCATAACGGTTACATGACCAAAGTTATTACGACCACCCTTGGATTTCAAACCAACTGTCAATGCCTTTTCAGGCGCGCCGCGATGCAAACCGCTGCGGTCAACCAGTGTCAATCCACGTGTCCCTGGGGTCATTGGCTTATAGTGCTTTAATGCCATTTTATTCTTACCTTTGTTTCTGCCAAGGCAATAACGTCTGAATAAATTCCAGATTATCTGCCTTGGCGATTTTTATTATTTACTTATGCGTTTGCTGCCAAATCCAATTTTGCATCAGCTGGCAAAGACACATATGCTTTCTTTACAGTGCGTTGTGTGCCGCTGCTGCGACCACGGAAGGATTTAACCTTGCCCTTGGCAACAACAATGTTAACCTTGACAGGTTTCACATTGTAAATCGCCTGAACTGCGCGCGCAACATCTTCTTTTGTTGCATTTGCGGCAATTTCGAACGCAATACCATTGCTCTCGGATAATTTTGCTGTCTTTTCCGAGATTATCGGACGACGCAGTATATCATAAATACCGGCGGTCGCAACGATTTTCTTTTCTACTTTCTTTTCTGCCATTTCATTGACCTTTTATTAAATTATGCCAATCTTGCTTCTACCGCTTTGACTGCGTCAGCCGTCAAAACCAATTTATTGTGGTTCAAGATATCCAAAACATTCAAACCAATCGTTGGCAACGCATCAATGTTTGCGATGTTAGCCGCAGATTTCTTGAAGTTTTCGTCCAATGCGTCCGCACCAACAAACAAAGCTGAATCCAAACCCAATTTTTTCAATTGTTTTGCAAACACACCTGTTTTTGCGGTTGCCAATTTTTCAGAATCAATTACAACCAGCGAACCATCTTTAACCTTGGACGACAACGCCATTTTCAGGCCCAAACTACGGATTTTCTTTGGCAAATCGATAGAGTGATCACGGACAACTGGCCCATGAACAACACCACCACCACGCATGTGAACATTATACTTTTCACCCTGACGTGCATTACCTGTTTTCTTTTGTTTGAACGCTTTTTTACCACTGCCCTGGACATCAGATACAGTTTTCACTGCATGTGTACCAGCGCGGGAATTTGCACGCTGCCAAGTAACAACTCTGTGCAAGATGTCTGCGCGTGGGTCCAAACCAAAGATGCTGTCGGCCAATTCAACTTTGCCAACTGCTTTGCCATCAAAATTTATAACTTCTATTTGCATTTTAATTCACCTTACTGTTGACCCATTGTTATTCCGCAACTGTTTCTGCTGCATCGGCGGCAACTTCTGCTGCTGGTGCGCTTGTCTGTGCAGTTGGAACTGGCAAATCTTTGTTTTCTTTTTTAATCGCATCGGTAACCAATACAAAAGTACCGTTTGTGCCTGGAACTGCGCCTTCGACGAAAATCAAGTTTTCGGCTGCGTCTGTTCCAAAGACCTTCAAGTTTTGAACAGTAACCGTTTCATTACCCATCTGACCGGCCATCTTTTTGCCTTTCAGAACGCGGCCTGGCCATTCACGCATACCAGTACCACCCAATGAACGATGTGCTTTCAAAACACCGTGTGTCGCTTCCTTACCACCAAAGTTATGACGTTTCATCGCACCTTGATAGCCCTTACCCTTGCTTGTTGCTTGGACATCAACGAATTGACCGGCAACAAAATGAGACGCAGACAACTGTGTCCCTGCTGGGATAACACATTCGTCCGATACACGGAATTCCACCACTTTGCGATACGGCTTTACCCCTGCTTTTTCCGCTGCAACCGCCTGTGGCTTTGCAACATGTTTTGCCTTGGCTTCGCGCATACCCAAGATATTCGCGACATAGCCGTTCTTGTCCTGCGTGCGATTTCCAATGACAGCACAATCGCCCACAGACAGAACTGTTACTGGGTGCGCTGCGCCGGCATCATCATACAGACGCGTCATTCCTATTTTTGTTGTTATTAATCCGCTACGTTTCATTTTTTTGCCTTTTATTTTGCCAGTAGGTCGAAGCATTTTTGTTCAGAATCCAAAATACTCGACGCTAACAATTTTACTTACTCAATTTTTACAATTTAATTTTTACATCAACACCGGACGCCAAATCCAACTTCATCAGGGCATCAACTGTCTGAGGGGTTGGGTTGACAATATCGACGACCGCTTTATGATTGCGGATTTCGAATTGTTCACGCGATTTTTTATCGACGTGTGGGGAACGGTTGACTGTAAATTTCTGAATCAATGTTGGCAAGCGAACTGGCCCAACGACGTCTGCGCCAGTGCGCTTTGCCGTTTTTACGATTTCATCAACAGAGTCCGTCAATACGCGATGATCAAACGCTGTCAATTTGATTCGAATTTTAGATGCAGGTACCATTTGTTCGTTTTCCTTATGTTTGTGCGGGCCGGTAATCACTGGCGTTTGTATATCCAGTTACACCGACCCGTTTATGTTGTTATTTGTTAATCTTTGATACAACACCAGCGCCAACTGTGCGTCCGCCTTCACGGATAGCAAAGCGACGACCTTCGCTCATAGCAATAGGTGCAATCAATTGCACAGAGATACGAACGTTATCACCTGGCAGAACCATTTCTTTGTCTGCTGGCAATGTGATTGTACCAGTCACGTCTGTTGTGCTGAAGTAGAACTGAGGACGATAGTTGCTGAAGAACGCTGTGTGACGTCCACCTTCTTCTTTCGTCAAGATATAAACTTCGGCTTCAAATTCTGTGTGTGGTGTAATAGAACCTGGTTTGCAGATAATCTGGCCACGTTCTACATCTTCTTTCTTGGTACCACGCAACAGCAAACCAACGTTATCACCAGCTTCACCTTGATCCAACATCTTGCGGAACATTTCTACGCCGGTAACTGTTGTTTTCTGTGTTGGACGCAAACCAACGATTTCGCATTCGTCGCCAACTTTGACTGTACCAGATTCGATACGGCCTGTAACAACTGTACCACGACCTGTAATCGAGAATACGTCTTCGATTGGCATCAAGAATGGTTTGTCAACTGGACGTTCTGGCAGTGGGATATATTCGTCCAATGCCTTCAACAATGCATCAATGGATTCTTTGCCCAAACCGTCGTTTTTGCCTTCCAATGCGGAAACAGCAGAACCACGAATAATAGGTGCTTTGTCGCCATCAAAGTCATTTGCAGACAACAATTCACGAACTTCCATTTCAACCAATTCCAACAATTCAGGATCGTTCGCCAAATCGCATTTGTTCAAATAAACAACGATTTTTGGAATACCCACCTGACGTGCCAACAAGATGTGTTCACGTGTCTGTGGCATTGGGCCGTCTGTTGCAGCAACAACCAAGATTGCACCGTCCATCTGGGCCGCACCGGTAATCATGTTTTTAACATAGTCCGCGTGTCCTGGGCAGTCAACGTGTGCATAGTGACGATGTTCTGTTTCATATTCAACGTGTGCGGTGTTGATTGTGATACCACGTGCACGTTCTTCTGGTGCGTTATCGATTTTATCAACGCCTTTTTCTTTATCGGCGCCGACACCATAGTAATGAACGATAGCAGCAGTCAATGTTGTTTTACCGTGGTCAACGTGACCAATAGTACCAACATTAACATGCGGTTTGGTTCTTACATACTTTTCTTTTGCCATAGTTTTTTCTCCTTAGGCTTGGCTTGTTAAATGATTTCTGACTTTGATTTCCGGTTATTATTGGATTTCACGCCTATATAATAAACCAGAAATCAAAAATCACAATCTTTTTTTATTTTTTTATTTCGTCAGCTTTTTGATAACCTCATCTGCGACGTTCTGCGGTACTTCGGCATAGTGCGACAGTTCCATATAAGGATTTGCACGCCCCTGTGACAAAGAACGCAATGTCTTGACATATCCGAACAGGTTAGCCAACGGAACATAGGCAGAAATCAACTGGTTACCAAACTGAGTTTCAATACCATTGATTTGTCCGCGGCGGCTGTTCAAGTCACCGATAATGTCACCGACGTATTCTTCCGGTGTGTTGACCGAAAGCTTCATAATCGGTTCCAGCAACTTTGGCGATGCTTTTTTCATGGCTTCGCGGAAGCAAGCACGCGCCGCAATTTCAAAGCACAACACGTTGGAGTCAACTTCGTGATATTTACCATCAACCAACGTTGCCTTGAAATCCACTGTCGGATAGCCAATCAGAACACCTGTCTGTTGGGCTATCTTCAAACCCTTTTCAACGCCAGGGATATATTCTTTTGGAATAGCACCACCGACAATTTTGTTTTCAAATTCATAACCTTTGCCTGGTTCCAATGGTTCGAATTCGATTTTAACCTGTGCGTACTGACCCGAACCACCCGACTGTTTCTTGTGGGTGTATTCTTCGGTAACTGGTTTGCGGAATGTTTCACGATATGCAATACGTGGTTCGCCAACGTTGACGTCAACTTTGAATTCACGCAACAAACGATCAACCAAAATTTCCAAGTGCAATTCGCCAACACCAGCCAAAATTGTCTGACCAGATTCTTCGTCAACCGATACGCGGAACGAAGGGTCTTCTTTGGCCAATGCTTGCAAGCCCAATGACATCTTTTCGATGTCGGCTTTGGTCTTTGGTTCAACCGCAATACTGATAACTGGTTCTGGAACGTGAATGTTTTCCAAGATGATTGGATTCGCTTCGTCACACAGTGTATCACCAGTGATTGTTTCTTTCATACCGACCAATGTAATAATGTCACCGGCCGATGCTTCTTTGATTTCTTCACGCTGGTTAGAGTGCATCAACAACATACGACCAACACGTTCACGTTTGTCACGGTTAGAGTTATAGATGTACGAACCCGATGTCAATTTACCAGAATAAATACGAATGAACATCAAGTTCCCAACGAATGGGTCATTTGCAACCTTGAACGCCAGTGCTGCGAATGGTTCGTTTGCACTTGGGTGACGTTCGATAACGGTCGTCTTGTCCATCTTTGTCCCCTTGATAGCAGGAATGTCCAATGGGCTTGGCAAATAATCAACAATCGCGTCCAACAGCGGCTGAACACCCTTGTTCTTGAATGCTGTACCACACAGAACTGGGTTAAAGTTCTGGGCGATTGTACCCTTGCGAATCAGTTTTTTGATTGTGGCGATGTCTGGTTTTGTACCTTCCATGTACGCTTCCATAATATCGTCGTCCAATGTCACAACTTCTTCAATCAGTTTGTTGTGCAATTCTTCGGCTTTTTCGCGCAATTCTTCTGGAATTGGTTTGATGTGAGGATCTTTGCCCAAGTCATCTTCCCAAACAATGGCACGCATTTCAACGACATCGACAACACCGCGGAAATCAGATTCTGCACCGATTGGGAAATTGATAACCAATGGGTTTGCACCCAAACGTTCACGAATCATATCAACACAGCGGAAGAAGTTACCACCAATACGATCCATTTTATTGATAAAGCAAATACGTGGAACGTTATAGCGGTCTGCCTGACGCCATACTGTTTCTGTCTGTGGCTGAACACCGGACACAGATTCAAACACTGCAACAGCACCGTCCAAAACACGCAAGGAACGTTCTACTTCCATTGTAAAGTCCACGTGTCCCGGGGTATCAATCAGATTGATACGGTGATCACGCCAAAAGCATGTTGTTGCCGCAGATGTAATTGTAATACCACGTTCTTGTTCTTGTTCCATCCAGTCCATCGTCGCGCCACCATCGTGAACTTCGCCGATTTTGTATGTTTTCCCTGTATAGAAAAGAATACGTTCTGATGTTGTTGTTTTACCCGCGTCAATATGAGCCATAATGCCGATATTGCGGTACATATGTAAAGGAGCGGTTTTTCCGACTGACATAGATTCTTTCCTTATTTATTTGTCTTGTGTTTAATCCGATTGTTTTTTAATACATTTAATTACCAACGGAAATGAGCAAACGCCTTGTTGGCTTCTGCCATCTTGTGGGTATCAATCTTTTTCTTGAACGCCCCACCCTGACCGGACAAAGCATCACGCAGTTCACCAAACAATCTGTCTTCCATTGCGCGTTCGCCACGTTTACGGGCAAACATTACCAACCAACGCAACGCCAATGTCTGTTGACGCACAGGACGAACCTCTACTGGAACCTGATATGTCGCACCGCCAACACGACGGCCCTTGACTTCTACAGATGGCTTCAATGCATCTACGGCTTCCAAGAAAGCAGTCAATTCATCACCGTCTTTTGCGACTTTTTTCAGTTTTTCTAATGCACCATAAACGATATTTTCGGCAACTTCTTTCTTGCCGTCCCACATAACTACATTGATACATTTTGCAACAACCAGATTGTTGTACTTGGAATCTGGCAGAATTTCACGTTTTGCTGCACTTTTACGTCTTGACATTTTATATTTCCTTTTATTTCTTCGTCTGTGCCTTTCACAGATTACTCACATAAATTTAATTACGTGTTTTGGTTGATTTATTATTTACCGGTCTTTGCACCGTACAAGGAACGACCCTGCTTACGGCTGTCTACGCCCTTGGTATCCAAGACACCACGGATAATGTGGTATTTAACACCAGGCAAGTCCTTTACACGACCGCCACGAATCATAACAACGCTGTGTTCCTGCAAATTGTGACCTTCGCCAGGAATGTACGCGGTTACTTCGCGACCATTGGCCAATTTTACACGTGCAACCTTACGTTGCGCCGAGTTAGGTTTCTTAGGTGTGGTTGTGTACACACGTGTGCAAACACCACGCTTCTGCGGAGCTTCCATCATATCGGGGGCTGTGGATTTCACAACGACCTTTTTACGAGGTTTCCGAATCAGTTGATTTACTGTTGGCATTCAAAATCTCTTTGTTTGTTCTTGCTTTTTTGTCTGCACAAAACCTGCCACCAGATTTATTTCAACGGCGCGCCGCTGATTATAAACCTGCAAAATGTCGCAGTTTTCTGTGTTTTTCTCTTTCCTTGTTTACACGGAAAGCTAGTACACTATAACCACACCGCCCTGAATTGTCAAGAAATATTCTTTAACAAACATTGCAAAACCGCCTGATTTTAAGGGCTGACAGAATTTTATCAAATGACAAAAACGAACTTGGTACAATTTAACTAATCGACAAAGAAATAATACGGCAAAAAATTAGAATTTAACTGAAAAACTGACACCCAATTTCCAATAGTCATCATAGTCAATCAATTCATTGTCGGCGTCTTTGGTTTCAAAATGGTATTTTACATATGGATTGACTGATGCGGCGTCCGACATATTATACACTGCTTCGGCACTGACCGAACGATTATATATTGTTTTGGGACGCGAAATTTGCAAAAAATCATAATCAAAGCCCAAGATAGCGGCCAGATTTTGAACAAAATAGTACATAATTTGTGGCGAAATTTTTATATTCCAGAAATTTCCGTCATCATCCATTACAAATTGTGGCGATACCTTGACCGACCATTGTGTGCGCGACCATCGCACGCCATGCAATCGCATATCTAATATTACATTGTTGCGACCATATCGGACGCCATCAGTCGCCCGTTTTGTCCATGCGGGGCCGTATGCCACGCCGGCCTCGAATTTCAATGGGGGTGTTGTCCATATTTTATATAATGCCCCGATTTGCATATCGGAATAATCGTTATCTGTACTGAATTGCACAGTAAAAAAGTCATTCGGACTGTAATCCAATGTCAAACTGGTTTCATGTATGCGACCGGCGGAAAAATCTGTTTGCGAATGCCCATCGCGCGTCCGGCCTGTGACAAAGGCCGCCCCAAAATGCGCTGAAAATTCACCGGACTTTACAATACGACTGACGTCGCCGACATCGGCGCGCGATGCTGCACATATTCCGATTATCAATATAATCCAAAAAAAATTCCGCAATCTGGCCATCTTGGTGCAATTGTACCGCCGACGCCATCACGCACACAACAGGACGAAATTCAAACAAAAGACCCGCACAATCTGCGCGGGCCAATATTTGTTCCAATTAAATATTAGAACTGTGCACCGAATTTAGCACCAAATGCGAAACCAGCATCTGTTGACCATTCGCCTGCGCCAGTGTGGGACATTTCACGTCCAACATACGCGCCAACAAATGTGTTGTCACAGAAGTTATAGTTCACACCAACTGTGCCTGTCCATGTGCCAGCATTTTTAACCTTTACACCATTTGGCCATTCGTCATCGGCAATACCGGTGTATTCAACACCACCAACCAATGCCCAGTTGCTGTCCAATGTCAAGAATCCATCCAAGCCCAAACGAACCTGATGAATGCCATCGTCATCCCAGTTAAAGGATTCGCTGTTGACATAGTCCATCGCAACGTGACCAGCCAATGTCAGGTTACCAAATTCTTTGCCAACCTGTGCACCAATTGTCCACTGGTAAGTTGTTACGTCTTTGTCCAAGAATGAAGCACCATATGGCAGAACACCATACAGACCATAAGACCCCATCACATCAACAGCCCAGCCACTCTGTTCAAACACGCGATAGTTTGCGCCGATACCAAATGTATCAATGCCGGATTTGTCGAACCAGTTGCTTTCGGATGCAGACAATTCCATACCAATCGCTAATTTATCTGTAACACCATATCCCAATGCTTCTGTGGCAACCCAATCACTGGTTGATTTGGAATGAGATTCCAACCCAGTTACGCTGTATGCCTGACCCTGCATAGGACGATACAACGGATTATCGTTTATCGCCGCAGCAGACGCTGCTGAAACTGCGAATACAGCCATCAAGGAAGTTAAAGCTAATTTTTTCATCATATATCCTTTCCCTTTTGTTAAAAGAACACTAGATTTGGTTGTCTAGTTGTCCATATTGTACCCTGAATATATACCCATATTCAACCGCAAAGATTTTTGCACCCGCCCCGAAAATATGCTATAATACGCGCGTTCGCGATTCGGATTTGATTCCACAAAAAAACATTAAAACGCCCAGAAATCTGGGCGTTTTATTTATCAAAAACAGCATTTTATTATAAAAAATAAATTATTAAAAAAATTAACAAATGACGTCTTTTTACTGTCCGTTACGTAATTTTTTTATCTCGCGCCAGTCAGCGTGATTTCTAATATGTTCGTCATATGAATTTGCAAACTTGTGTCCACCACGCCCATCTGCGACAAAATACAGATAGTTAGTATCTGCCGGACGCAATACAGCGCGAATCGCCGCCTGACCGACATTGGCAATCGGTGCTGGTGGCAATCCACCATGTGTGTATGTGTTGTAAGGACTATCCACGCGCAAGTGCCCACGCAACAATGCCGCCCCCTGCATATCGCCCAAACCATTTGTCAGCGCATAAACAACGGTTGGATCGGCCTGTAATCGCATATTTTTGCGCAGACGATTCAAATACACACTGGCCACAATTGGCATTTCCGATTCGCGCGGGGTTTCTTTCTGGACAATTGACGCCAATGTCACAACATCATTCCAACTGCGTAACGGCGATGGCATAATGCGTCCCGCGCGCGCCCACGCATCCTCGATACCAGACATCTTTTTGCGTGCCAGTTCCAATACCGCCAATCGCGACGTGCCGGTTGCCACACGATACGAATCGGGGAATATATCACCATCATGCAAATTGCATACAGCGTCACTGCGCCCTGCCCTGCATTCAACCTCACCCGACAAATCAGGTTGCGTCAGCAACAATTGCTTGATTTGTTTAATGGTCAACCCCTCTGGTATGACAACAACTGTTGCGGCAACATCGCCCGTTGCAAACATATGTGCAATACGCCACACACTGGTGCGACGCGGAATGTCATAACGCCCCGATTGAATTTTGCCCCCATGCATACGCACCGCAAATTTGAACGCATCAGGTGATGTAATCAAACCACCAGCGTACAACGATGCCGCAACCGACGACACCGATGCACCACGCGCCAATGTAAATGTTGTCGCATTGCGAATCGGCGATTTTATACCGAACGAATACACGCACCCAACGATTACCAGCGCAGCAATCGTCAACCCCATTTTCGTCAAATCGTTAAAACAATGTCGTCTGGTCCGTTTCATTACGCGCCCGCTATTTTTCTTCGTCTTTACCCAAAATAGTGGTTTTGATTGGGTCAATCAGTGTGTTTTTCGTACTGTCAATTGTACGTATCAGCGCACGTTTGATTTTGCCGCTGATGGTCATTGGCAAACTGTCTACAAATTCAATCACACGCGGACACTTGTACGGTGCGGTACGATTACGAACATGTTGTTGTAATTGCCCTTTCAGAAATTCAGTTGGCTGAAAATATTTATTCAGGACAATCGTTGCCTTGACCGCCATACCACGCGACGCATCTGGGATACCAGTAACGGCAACCTCGCGCACGGCAGGATGTTCTATTAAAACAGATTCTACTTCGAATGGGCTGACGCGATACCCAGATGTTTTAATCAAATCATCATTGCGTCCCACAAACCAGAAATATCCATCTGAATCACGATACGCGACATCACCCGTATGATAAACATCATCACGAAACGCCGCCGCGGTCAATTTTTCCGCATTGTGATACCCCTTGAACAATCCTAATGGTTTGCCATTCTTTAACGAAACACAGATTTCGCCAACGGTGTCATCTGGGACAGGACGGCCACGTTCGTCCAACAACTGAATATCCCAACCCGCAGCAGGCATACCCATGCTGCCTGGTTTCGGTTCAATCCATTCATTGGTGAACAACATAACGCATGTTTCGGTCTGACCAAATCCTTCGCGCAGTTTAATTCCCGTCTGTTCCAAGAATTTATAGTACACCTCTGGATTCAATGCCTCGCCCGCGATATCTACTTTATTTAATGACGACAAATCATATTTGGACAAATCGCCATGTATCAACATCTTGTACGCGGTTGGTGGTGCACAGAATGACGTAACATGATTTTCAGACACCGCAGTCAATAAATCATGCGCTGTGGCAATCCCAGAAAAATCGTACACAAATACAATCGCACCCGCCATCCATTGACCGTACATCTTGCCCCATGAACACTTTGCCCAACCGGATTCAGAAACCGTCAAATGAATATCGCCATCACGCAGACGCTGCCAAAATACGGCCGTGTTGATATGCCCCAATGGGTATGTATAATCGTGCGCGACCATTTTTGGTAAATCTGTCGTGCCACTGGTAAAATAAATTACCATTGTGTCGTTATTCTCGTTTGGCACACGCGCAAACTCGGTTGATTCTGTTGTAACGGCGCGTGCAATTTCATCATTTGAAATCAACTGAACCGCGGAATCACCAATGGCATTACGGATTTCATTCATTACCGTACCATCATCAAATGCAATAATTGTCCCAACACCCGCCGTATCAATACGATATTTGATATCTTCGGCCTTTAACTGGTTGGTTGATGGAATAGGAATCGCCCCAACCTTGTGCATAGCCATCATCAGAACCCAGTATTCCCAGCGACGACGCATAAATAACAACGCTGTGTCCCCCTTTTTCAAACCACGAGACACCAAGAAATTCGCAACCGAATTTGACATCAGCGACAAATCACGAAATGTAAATGTCTTTTTTTCACCCAAATCATTTGTCCACAACAAGGCAACCTTGTCCGGATCTTCGGTGGCGATAACATCTATAACATCATATGCAAAATTAAAATTGTCTGGGACATGCGGCACAGCGTTTTTACGATAATCCTCATAGCTGTCAAATTTGTCCTTGGACAAAAAACGTAACGCGAACATAATTTTTCCTTTCTTTGATACCTGATAAAATATGGCAAAAATTTTGATATTTACAAGTATAAAAGAGAAATAAAAGATATTGCTTTTTCCACCTGTTCGTTGCATAATTTGCACCATCTTGTAAAAATGCAGTTGTTTTCGGAGTGTAGCTCAGCCTGGTAGAGCGCTACGTTCGGGACGTAGAGGTCGCTGGTTCGAACCCAGTCACTCCGACCAGAAAAATATACCATGCAAAAACAGCATGGTATTTTTTGTGGGCGGAATTGCGCAGTTCGACCACACATTATGAAATAATGTTTGGTTCGGAACAAGCGGCAACACATTGCCGCGCAGTGAAAGGGGCCCGCCGCATTGCGGTGGGAATTACAACCCAGTCACTCCGACCAGAATAAAAAGCACCACTTTTGTGGTGTTTTTTGTTTTGCACGTATCTATTATCTATGCTCTATTATCTATGCTCTATTATCTATGCTCTATTATCTATGCTCTATTATCTATACTCTAATAAAAAACGGGGCGAATGCCCCATTTTTTATTTCACTTTTTTCAATACCAAACTGGCGTTTGTTCCGCCAAAGCCAAAACTGTTGCTGATTGCGACATCAACATTACGATGTTTGGCAACGTTCGGCACCAAATCAAAATCGCCAACGGCTTCTTCTGGATTTTCCAGATTGATTGTTGGTGGTACAACGCCATCACGAATCGCCAGCGCACAGAATATCGCTTCGACCGCGCCTGCCGCCCCCAACAAATGTCCGGTCACAGATTTTGTTGAAGACATACATGCTTTCTCGCCAGCAAACATCTTTTTAACAGCGGCCAATTCACCAACGTCGCCCAACCCAGTTGACGTACCGTGCGCATTGACATAGTCAACATCAGCAGGCGTCAATCCGGCATCATGCAACGCCGCACGCATTGCACGGAAGCCGCCCTCGCCATCTGGCGCGGGGGCGGTGATATGATATGCATCACCAGACAGACCATAACCTGCAACCTCTGCATAAATCTTTGCACCACGGGCAACCGCGTGTTCATATTCTTCCAAAATCAGGACACCTGCCCCTTCGGACATAACGAAACCATCACGATCTTTGTCCCACGGACGTGACGCAGCAGCTGGATTATCATTACGGGTTGACAATGCCTTCATAGCGTTAAAGCCCGCAATACCGATTTTATCAATCGCGCCCTCGGTTCCACCTGCGACCATAATATCTGCATCACCGTGCTGGATTAAACGCGCCGCTTCGCCAATGGAATGCGCCCCTGTTGCGCACGCCGTCACAACCGCCAAATTTGGACCTTTTAATCCATACTTGATAGAAACGTGCCCCGCAGTCATATTGATGATGGATTTTGGAATAAAGAACGGACTGATACGACGTGGTCCACCATTAAACAATTCCAAACAGTTTTCATATATTGACGTCAACCCGCCAATACCGGCACCAATAGAAACACCAACTCTTTCTTTGTCGCCATCATAGTCAATCAGCCCCGCATCACGCAACGCCTCGTCTGCGGCAACAACGCCGTATGCGATTGACTTGTCCATCTTGCGCATTTCACGCGGTTCCAATACGGCCTCTGGATTATATTGGCCGGCGTCCGTCCCATGTACGGGAATACCAGCAATTTGTGTTGCCAGTTCAGACGCATCAAACGTATCTATTTTGCGAATCCCAGAATTACCCGCAACCACATTTTTCCATGCGTATTCAATTCCTGTGCCAACCGGCGAAACAATACCCATACCGGTAATAACTACTCTTCTCATAATTTTTCCTTTGTCAGAGTTTAACTTGCCCCCGTATCATAGACCGTTTATGCAACAAAATACAGTAAAAAAATCCGCCGGCAAATTTGCACGACGGATTGATTCACAGAAACGCGGGATTATTTCTGGTGCGCTTCAATATATTTGACAGCATCACCAACTGTATTCAATTTCGCTGCTTCTTCGTCTGGGATTGTGATATCAAATTCCTTTTCAACTTCCATAACGAATTCCACAACATCCAAAGAATCAGCACCCAAATCGTTAACGAATGTAGAAGCTTCGGTAATTGTATCTTCTTTTACATTCAGTTTTTCAGCTACGATTTTTTTTACTTTTTCAAAAGTTGTCATTTTTTATCCTTTGTTTCGGTTAAATTTGCTGTCCACTTTGGGACGTCATTATGTAAAACTATCATTTTACAGCACCAGTGTCAAGAAATTATAACAAACGGTAACAACACCTTGACAAAAGTACTTTTGTGTGCTTATGCCATCAATTCCGTCAACAGGTTATTCATATTAGTACGTAAATCTTCGCGGTCAGACGCCCAAACCAGTTGACGTATCAAAAATTTATGCACATCGTCCATCGTTAAATTTGGCACGCCAGCGGCATTTGCAACTGCACGCCACGCGCGACGCGGGTCTGTTAAATGCCCACGCCCACGTCCCACAAAAACCCAACGACCGTTTTGGGGCAAATTCTGCAATAACACAACCGCCGCATCAGACAAAGGTCTGTCGCACCATGTGTAGTGATTGAAATCCAAGTCCCGCCATTGCATTGCAAAGATATGCGATTTCGGCGCGAACCCATACACCAACATAAAAAATGCCGCACGCATATTTGGCGATTTAACCGATTTAATCGCCCGCACCAAGCGATAAAAACTGGTACGATTTAATGGACGCACACGACGTGTTTGAACAACCTTGGGCAAATCGTCAATGGGATTGATGGGCACATATCCTTCATCACAAGCGTACGAAAACATACTCTGTAATAATTCTTGCATGCGACCACGAATGGCTGCGCCACTGATACCATCAATTACCGCAACGCAATCATCACGCGTTATATCGGCAATATTTTTATCAAACAATCCTGACAAGTGCCGATTGATAGAACGCACCAATTTTTCACGCGATGCCGCCCCACGACGTACGCGCGCTGCCATATATACATCAATAAATTTTTTGAATTTGATTTTCCGACGCTTGTTATTTTTTGGTGTATCCGCACGCACCAATGCATCCGCCACCGCGGCGCGCGCATCTTCGATATCCATATCTGGGTAATTGCCAATAATTATACGCTTGTCACGCCCGTGGCTGCGATGACGCACAAAAAATGTTTTTACCCCGCGACTGGTAATGTACATACGCAAACGCGGTTCGGACAAATCCTGAACAACATCAAACCCAGTACTGGGCGCAGGCAAATTATCCAAAATAAACGGATTGAAAAAGAACTGATGTGCCATGATGCGCCCCCTATTCTGTTTTTTACCTGCATCTAACCTTATTTGATTTTCGCGTACAGATTTGGCCAGTATCTGTTCCGAACCGCGCACGCCGCACGGTAAATTTCACGTTTTACAAAATAATTTTGATTTCTGTCGTGATATGGACACGCGCGCTGATTACATGACCGCGATGGATTGTAATACCAACATTCATTACGTAAAATTACAGGGCCGTTGGGGCATGCCAGCGCAGTTAAAACATCAGCAAACGTGACCGGCGGAATTTCCATAACCTTCATACACCCGCACACAGAATAAAATGATTTATCAACTGGCACGTCCCTGACCAGCGCATCATACGCATAATCCATGTCACATTTCGCCTTGGACGCACGATGTGCTAATTCATTATATTCCGCCGAATATAATGCACGCTGGGCTGATGTTGTGTTGATGTAATATTTTATCTTTTCAAACATATTATTTTACCCGTTTGTATTTTTCTGACCAAAAATCATTCAATTTATTCAATGCACGTTCATAGTCATTATTACGTGATATATATAAATGATTTGCCAAAACCTTGGGACACTTTCCGTTTTTGCATGGGCGTAAAAATGAAAAATGTTCACACTCTTCTTGATGCCAAAACGACGCGCGTTCATAGAAATCCACCCGCTGCTGTTTTACACATGCCAAAACATTCCACAAATCTGCATCAGGTTGCGCACACGTGCAAATTGCATCGTACGCCAATTCACGCGCATGATACAATTTATCGCACTGATAATTCAGCGCATCATATTCTGCCTTGTCTGCCGCACGTTGTGCGGGTGTGGTTTTAAGATAATACAGAATTTTATCTATCATTTTGATTTTTCCCATACTTTACCAGTGAACTTATGGTATTCACGCTGGGCATCTTTGAATTCTTTGGTTGCTTGAATCATATTTTTGTTATTGATATGATACGGGCATTTTTCTTGGCTGCAAACACTGTCTGGGTTGAAATGTTTACATGATTCTACAACATTGATGTCTAAACCATGGTCGTAATCTACGCAATAAGACATCGAGTCATAATGTACATCTTGCAAGCAGTTTTCTCTTTCACGCCGTGGGGTGTCTGATTGTACAAACAATGGTGTACAAATCGCATCCTGCGCCGCACGCTGTTTTTCGGCGGCAATGGCACATTTTTCAGACAATTCGCGTTCCCGCTTTACATATACACGCTGGGCCTCGTCAGCGCGCGCAGCGCGTTGTTCTGGGGTACGACGACTGGCATTTTTCCAAAAAGAATATTTGGAATCAGATAACGCCACGTATTCATCACGTACATCAAAAAATTTTTTATTCAGTTTATACGCATGACACGCAGTACATACGCATGGTTTTGTGTCATTAAACTGTGGACAGAATTTAGTATAACACTGTTGCGGCACCAAGAACCCGATATTTCTATCCGATTCGTCTGGTTCAATCCAAAAGCAATTTTCTGTATGCATAACTTCACACATTGCATTTGTAACATCTCGCTGTTTTTCTGCACAAGCGCGCTTGATTTGGCGATATTGTGCAAAATCATATGCACGTGTTGTTTTGTCTGTTTTGAAAAAATATTTTATAATATCTGTAAACATATAATTACCTCCTAGTATTTATTTACCACTATGTGTTTTTACCTTGTCCAACCAAAAGCATTTCAATGCTTTGGTGTATACAGCGCGTTCTGTACGGGCGCGAACCCATTTTTCCATCTGGGGATAACAAGGACAATACACACGACCACAACCATTACGATTAAAGAACACGCATTCACGAACATCACGGATTTGACCGGTCTTGGCAGCAATCACAGATATACGGCATGCATTATCAGACATTTGTGGCTTATTTTTTTCGCACACACGTACAAGGGTCATATCATCAAAGGCCTCTTGTTCATCTGTGAATGTTTTAATGTATTTTTCGTTCAATATATCATATTCATTTTTATCGGCACGGCGCGTGGCCTTGTCTGTTTTCAATAAATATTTTATTTTGGCTAGTATCATTTTATACCCCCTTGGGTTATTTGCCGTTTGTATTATGTGCAATGTGTGCATCACGCCAGAAGTTTTTAATACAGCGATGTGCCTCATACCACTTCGCGTACGCAATGTCATACTTGTGCTTTGCGGGATATGAATTACAACCGGTCACATTACATATCTTGTTTTCGCTGAAATGCGGGCAAATATGCGTATTGTAATATGAAAAGCAGGGATAATCATCGGCCCAATTTTCGCCTTCATGAAACGTCACGACAACACACGCCCCCTTTCTCATTTCGGCATATGCATCACATGCTTCCTTGGCCAACACTTGCTCTTGCATTTTCAGTTCTTGATAACGCAGCCGATCCGTGGCGCGCGTCTGGGTATCTGTTTTTATATAGTACCATATTCTGTCAATCAGCATCGTGGGCTCCTTTTGTTACGACACTTTCAGTGCGTTTATGAATGCGCTTTGTGGAATTTCAACATTCCCAAATGTGCGCATACGCTTTTTCCCCTCCTTCTGCTTCTCCAACAGTTTGCGTTTACGGGTGATATCCCCGCCGTAACATTTTGCAGTCACATCTTTACGGTATGCCGCAATTGTTTCACGCGCAATAATTTTGCCACCAATGGCCGCCTGCAATGGAATTTTGAACTGATGACGTGGTATCAGGTCTTTCAGTTTTTCCACAATTTGGCGACCGCGACGTTCTGCGAACATGCGATGGCACATAAAAGATAACGGTTCAACATTTTCATCGTTAACCAGGATTGACACCTTGACCAAATCAGATGGTTGATAACCATTAACGACATAATCAAATGATGCATACCCCGAAGATATAGATTTTACCCTGTCATAAAAATCAAACACGATTTCTGCCAACGGTAATTGATACACCAATACCGCACGATTACCAACATAAGATACGTTTTCTTGGACGCCGCGGCGTTCCGCACACAGCGACATAATTCCGCCCATGTATTTATCTGGCATCATAATTGTGGCACGAACCCATGGTTCTTCAATAGATTGAATTTTCGTCACATCAGGCATATCTGCTGGATTTTCCAAATCCATTTCGCTGCCGTCACGCATATAGACCTTGTATAACACGCTGGGCACAGTATTTATCAACGACAAATTAAATTCACGCGACAGGCGTTCGCTGATAATTTCCATATGCAATAATCCCAAAAATCCACAGCGCAACCCAAACCCCAGTGCAGATGATTTTTCGGTTGTGAACATAAACGACGCGTCATTTAACGCCAACTTTTCTGCGCTTTCACGCAATGTCGGATAATCGTCCGCAGCCACGGGAAAGAATGACGAAAACACCACAGGCACAGACGGTTTGAACCCTGGCAATGCCTCTGCCCCAGTGGCGGCCACCACCTTGGCATCGGCAATTGTATCACCAACCTTGCAATCATGAATTGTTTTCATACCCGTGATAATAAAACCAATTTCACCAGTATTCAGGGTATCAACATCAACCATCTTGGGTGTAAAATATCCGATTTTTTCAACCGTATATTCCGCACCAGTTGCCAAAAACTTTATCTTTTGCCCACGTGATAATTTCCCATCAACCACGCGTACTAAAACCACCACCCCCAGATAAGAATCATACCACGAATCCACCAACAACGCGCGCGTTGGGGCATCTTCATTACCGTGTGGGGCGGGCAATTTATGAACGATTTCTTCCAACAGTTCGGGCACGCCCGCACCTGTTTTCCCAGAAACGCATACGGCATTTGTCGCGTCCAGCCCGATTGCATCTGCTATTTGCTGACGCGTACCTTCTACATCGCTGGACGGCAAATCAATTTTATTCAGCACCGGCAGCATTTCCAAATCGTTGTCCAACGCCAAATAAGCATTTGCCAGCGTCTGGGCCTGAACCCCTTGGGTTGCATCGACCAGAATCAATGCCCCCTCGCACGCGGCCAAACTGCGCGACACCTCATAAGAAAAGTCCACGTGCCCTGGCGTGTCCATCAAATTTAACTGATACGTTTGCCCATCACGCGCATGATAATTCAGACGCACTGTCTGGGCCTTGATTGTAATGCCACGTTCGCGTTCTATATCCATAGAATCCAAAACTTGGGCTTTCATTTCGCGCGATTGCAGACCGCCTGTATACTCAATTAGCCGATCAGACAGCGTCGATTTACCATGATCAATATGTGCAACAATTGCAAAATTTCTGATATTTTTTTGATGCATGCGGCAATGATACACCAGTATATTGTAATTTTCAACCGTATTTTTTTCATATTACATTTGTCATTGCAAGCAGAGCCGTGGCAATCCAGTAAATAAAAACTGCCCACCAAACGGCGGGCAATTTTTTACAGATTTTCCAACAAAGCGTCAATTCGCGCGGCGCGTTCCAATGTATCGTCATATTCAAAACGAATTTCTGGCACATATTTCTGATTCATACGTGCCGACAATTCAAAGCGTACCATACGTGTAATCGCGTCCAAACGTTGTTGCACCGCGGGAATGTTTTTATCACGCGAATAATAAAACAGCCGCACGAACTGCAACCCACCATGCGCAACCGCCCCAACCAAGGACACCCCAGCCAGCAATTTATCATCGCTGTAATCATCACGCAGAATTTCTGCGACCAGTGTCTGAACCTTGGACGCGACGCGCCCCGCGCGATTGGAATTACTTGGCATTTGTTTTCTTGGCATAAAAATCACCCCTGTATCATTATCTGATTGTAATGTAGCCGATATTCATTTACAATCAAGTAAATTTTGTTCAACAGCAGGAAAGAATCAATGAAGTTTGCTGAATATATTCTGAAAAAATCCGAGAGTCCCATATACACATGGATTGTATTTTTACTAACAATTTGTGAATCTATATTTTTATTTGTCCCGCCAGAGGTATTTATGACCCCGCCCATAATTGCGAACAAAAGGCGCGCTCTGCCCATCACTGTGGCTGCGGCATTGGGTTCAATTGTTGGTGGTGCGATTGCGTATATGATTGGTGCATGGCTGTATAATTCTGTTGGCATGTGGCTGATAACAACATTTTCAAACCCAGAATTGATAGAAACAGCAATCAAACCAATGTTTTCACGGTACGGCATATTGATTATTGTGCTGACCGCGGTGACACCGATTCCGTATAAATTGCTGGCAATCTGGTTGGGATTCATAGGTTATCCAATTTTATTATTCTTGGGTGTATCTGCGATATTCCGTACGGGTCGTTTTGCAATTGTTGGTTATTTACTGTGGCGATTCCAAGAACATGCGAACACAATAGTGAAAAAATATTTCTGGCCATTGACATTGGGCGCGATTATCGCCGCCGGTCTGGGCATCTGCCTGATATCACTGTTCTAGGCCAGAATGCAATATAGTGATATAGTTTTAGAATATAAAACTTAAAAATGTGTCGCCTGCGGACTTCGTCCTTGCCGCAACCTTCGCGTACCGCTCGGTTTTGTTTCACAGCACCTGCGGTGTCATTGCGAGCAAGCGTAGCGCAGCGTGGCAATCCAGTAAATAAATCTGCACGCAGCACATTCTTATGTGTCGCCTGCGAACTTGCGCTCTTGTTATTTCCTTGCACTGCTAGCACCTTTGTCATTGCGAGCGTAGCGCGGCAATCCAGTAAAAATAATGCGTGCGCCATTCGGCGCGCACCTATTATCTATTATCTATTATCTATGCTCTAATAAAAAACGCGCCACCGGCGCGTTTTTTATTCAACCCAGATTGATGCCATACTGGTCGGTGCTGTTACCGAACCAACAGGAATCTGGACATACGCTGTTTCTAGTTTAACGGTTGTGCCATCTTTGGTCAAGTTGGTCACATATTTACCATCTGCCGCCGCTGCAGAGTCAATTTTCTGAACCGTTGCATTTAGTTTCGTTTTTACCGCATCAGACAAATTTACTTCCTCAATTGCACCATCATGAATCTTGTCAGATGTAATTGCACCGTCCATTACCTTGTCACTGGTAATAATATCCAAAGATGCTAAATCGCCAAGGTTTTCCGTGTTTGCCTTGCCCCTCAACGCATCTGTAATTGCTTTTTGTGTCAGCGTACCATCGGTCGCACTGCCCGTCCCCGTGTACAATTTTGTTGTACCAGAATATGTCGTTGTACCTGTTGTATACGTCGTATTCGTATCAGTTGCAGAAATAACAACCTTGCCCGCGTTAGTACCAGATTTCGGCACATTTACAGATACATTTGAACCGCCAACGATGTTTGTTTGCGATACGATACTTGCACGCGCATTTCCCACCACAGCCATGGCAACAATCGAAACAGCAAAGATACTTTTAATATATTTCATGACTCTACATTCTGTATATTTAATCTCTCGGTAATATAATACCAAAAAATCCCGTTTTGTGGCAAGTGCCTTTTACGGTATGGCGCAAAATTATTCACGCCATACCATGTTTTTTATCATGCTTTAACGACCAATTGATTCCCAAGCATACGCTTTTGTGTCGGAATCATATGTCAGCACCAATTTACCCTTGGTATTGGTTTCTGATGGCACTGGGATTTTACCCGCCAACGCTGTATCCAAACCACTAATCTTTGATGTTGCCAACGTTGGAATATCAGACGCCGCCAATGACGCACTGCCCGTTACCAAACCTTTGGCATCATATGTGATTTTTGTACCCGTACCAGCGGTAATCGCGGCATTTGCAACAACGGCATTGTCAGCTTTTGTCTGCGCCGCTGTAATTTTCGCATCATAGCCATCATATGCGGTTACTTTGGCTTTTGTAATACCAGAATTTGCCGCCGCCAACTGTTCTGCGGTCAGTGCATTCTGTTTCTTGGCCAATTCTGCGTTTACGGTTGCAGTATCTGCTTTCTTGCCAATTGCTGTGTTAATTGCGCTCTGATTACCGGAAACTGCAATCTTGCCATCAGTGCCGACTGTAACGGTTACGCCATTTGAACCACTGATATTTGCATTTTCACCACTGGAAACCAATTTATTCTGTTTTCCATTCTGCAAACTCGTGATGTTAGTTTCAGCGGTTCCAACACGTGTTGTCAATGCGGTTACGGTTTCGCTGGTCGCCATAGTTTTCAACTTCGCAGCATTGTCATCCGCAATCTTTTTGGTTGCTGCCAAACCTGTTGTCGCATTGTTCACCGCAGCCGCTGTATTATCAGCCGTCGTCTTCACTGCTTTCACCTCGGCATTATTAGATGTTTTGTATGTTTCTAATGCCGTGTTCGCATCTGTACCAGCTTTCTTGGCATCGGCAATAGAACCCGCCAAACCTGCGATTTTGGACTGTGCGATGGCCGCATTATCTGCGATATCAGCATTTACGATTGTACCATCTGCAATCTTGGCCGATGTAACCGCACCATTATCAATCAAATCAGTTGAAACGGTGTCATGATTTGCCAATTCTTTCAATTTTCCAGTTTCTGCACCAGCCGCAATCTGTGCAATTTCCATCGTGGCTTTCAATGTTGGGTATTTCGTATCAGCATCTGTTGCCGCCAGTGCTTTTTCCATATCACCACCGGACGCAACCTTGTTCGCTGCGTTTTCTGCCGTGTATCCTAATTTATCTTGCTTGCCTGATTTTAATGTTGCGATTTCACCGGCATTGGTATTTGCCTTGGTTGCGACCGGCGATACTTTGTTATCAACATATGTTGTTGATGCGATATCAGCACGCGCCGCCCCCGCGGACATAACTGCTATCACAGAAATCGCCAAAATACTTGTTAATCTTTTCATTTTTCCCAAAACCTTCGTTTTTATAACCTGTTAAAGCCCTGATTATGTGTCATGCCCATTGTGTGGGCACGACACAATTATTTTTCTGATTACTTGTTTTCAGCATCACGTTCGATAACTTCCCAAGTGTAGTTAGTACCGTCAAATACCAACGCACATTTCTTGGTTGGTTCTGCGCATGCGCCTGGGGCTGCCTTGGCCAATGTGCCCAAATCTGCTGTCTTGGTATAATTATCGGCCAAATCTTTGGTAACCGCTGCTACTGCTGCTTTGTTGTCAGCAACGCCCGCGGTGTTGGTTGCGATTGCGTCAATCTTTGCCTTGGTTGCGCCAGATGCCATAACATCGCTGTCTTCGATTGTCTTGACACGCGCCTGCAACGCGGTTGTATCACCAGATGCGGCATTTTTGGCATCTGCGATCATTTCGACAACTGTTTTACCGGTTTCAACTTCACCGATTGTTGATTTGTCAGCTTTCAGATCCAACGCTTTGTTCATATCTGTGGTTGTTGTATAGTTTGCAAATTTGCCATCAACAGTTTCCAATGCGGTCTTGGTCGCATATGTCGCAGATGCGTTTATTTTTGTTTCCATATCTGCGATTGCCGCTGGCTGAACCGCTGTATCGGCTTTTGCACCCTGCGCCGCGGTTGCATATACACCATCTGCACGGGTTACTTCGCCAGAAATTGCATCAGCAATAGATTTTGCAATAGAACCATCACCGTCACCAGTCAATGTGCCCAATGTTGTGGTGTGTTCACCAACTGTTTTCTGCAAGTCGGCCAAACCTGTATCTGTGGCGATGCCCTTCAATGTGATTGTGTTGTCGGCATTGATAACAACGTTATCTGTTGATACCAATTTGTCCTGTTTTTTTGCCAATTCTGCGGTCACAGTGGCTGAATCTGCCTTGGCTGCAACGGCGGCATTATTAGCTGTTTTGTATGTTTCTAATGCTGCGTTGGCATCTGTACCGGCTTGCTTGGCTGCCTCAATTGCCGCTGTGTTTTCTGTTTTGAATGATTCAAATGTTGTATTTGACACGCTTGTTTTAACCTGGGCATCAACGTAACCCTTGGACGCGATAGAAGCATCAGCAGAGTTCGCCGCAACGATTCCCAGCATAACTGTCAAAATGCCAGCTGTTAATTTTTTCATTTTTCTTTCCTTTCTTTTTTAGTTTTTATTTTATTTTTATTAGTTACCTGCTGTTTCGTCATCGATTGGTTTTGTCACATCCATCCAGTATGGTGAACCAGATGTATCAACAGACAATACGCAACGGCCGGATTCCGCGGTGCATTCTGTGCTTGGTTTTGGAACCGCATAACCCTTGATTTCGGTTTCTGTCATTGCGTCTGTGATGCCGTAACCCTCCAATGTTGTGGCTTTGTCAGCTTTATCTTTGATTGCATCGGCGATTGCAGCAGATACTTGTTCTGATGTCTGTGCACCGTTGACCTTGCCCGCCAATTCTGTGGACAGTTTGTCTTCGGTCACAGCGTTATCAGCGATTTTTTCGGTTGTAACCGCACCATTTGCCAATTTTGAACCACCAATAGAATTGTCATTGATGTTATCTGGGTTGACCGGCAGACCAGATTTACTCAACTCTGTAATCTTGTTGTTTGTCCATTCAGTAACAGCACCGATTGTTGGGAACAAAGACGCAGAATTCTGATTATCTGTGGTGATGTTGCCAGTTTTATTTGCTGTATCTTCTTTCAGTGCCAAACCTTCGCTCAATGCTGTCTTTGTCGCGGCAGCGTCTGCTGTGGCCTGTGCTGCTTCGGCAGCTGTCTGTGCATTGCCTGCCTTGGTATCAGCAGCGGCGGCAGCGGCAGCGGCATCATCTGCAACTTTCTTGGTTGCGGCCAAACCAGTTTGTTCGTTTTCAATCGCGCTCTTGTTTGCGTCGGCTGTTGTCTTGGCTTCGTCCGCTGTGGATTTTGCCGTGTCAGCTGTCGTCTTTACTTCCGCAACTGTGCTGGCATCTGCTTTGGCGTCCAATGCGGATTTAATTGCACCGTTTTCCTGTAACGCAGAATCAACTGCGGCAGCGGCAACAGATGCTGATTTGGTATCAACATATGCCTTGCTGGCGATTTGTGGCGCAGCCATTGCCGCACCGGTTGACAGCATAATTGCCGCCATAAATCCAGAGAATGCAATGTTTTTGATTTTCATTTTCGTTCCTTTCTTTGTTCTTTCGTTTTTTTGTTCTAAATCTCTCGATTATGGCGGGAATCTAGATACAAAACTCTTTCATTTGGTTACTACTCTGTTATCGTTATTGGGTTACCGTCCTTGTCGATAATCTGGACAGATGTCCACACTTTCGAATTACCGTTCACCGTCAACAAATATGTGCCAGAATCAGCCGGCCCCGACAGTTTAGACGCAACCGCCGTCGCTGCATTATTCGCGGTGGTTTGGGCGTTTTGCGCCGCGTTTGCAGCATCTGTTGCCGCCGTCGCATTCGCCGCAATCAAACCAGCATATGCGTTATACGTTGTAACATCACCTGCCGTGATACCAGAATTTGCCGCCGCCAACTGTGCCGCGGTCAGTGCATTCTGTTTGGCATTTAACAAGTCGTCGGTTTCACCCTTTTTATAATAAGCAGTCAAATCGACAGAACCTGCAACCTTGGCCTCGTCAATCGCCGCCGCGATTTCTGCCGCGGTCATTGAATCAGTAATACCATACCCAGCCAGCGTTGTTGCCTTGTCGGCCTTGGCGTCCAATTCGGATGAATTTGCCTTGCCTGCCAACGCATCATTCACGTCCGCTGTTTTGGCATAGCCCGACAAATCAGACGTTTTTGCATATGCGTCCAATTCACTTCTGTTCGCTTTGTCAGCCAACGCCGTTGTCAACGCATCGGTCACACTCTTGTCCGCCTTGTTCGACAATGCCAGATTCACATCTGCACTCTTGGCCAAACCAGTCAATTCACTTTTATCTGCCTTGGATTCCAAATCTGCCGTTGTTGCCAAACCTGTCAAATCACTCTTATCTGCCTTGGCATTCAATGCATTGCTCACATCAGTTGTTTTGGCATAGGCGTCTAAATCAGTTGTATTTGCCTTGCCTGCCAATGACGCGTTGACATCTGCGGTTTTGGCATAACTCTTTAACGCCTCGCTCATATCACCGGCGACAACGTTGGCAACTTTCTCGTCAACCTCGCCCTTGGTGTATGTTTCGGATTTGGCATAAACATCAGACGCATTCGCCTTGGCCGCCAAATCAGATGCGTTCGCCTTTTGCGCCAACTGATCCGTGGTGGCATAGCCCGCCAAGTCAGCCGTTTTTGCATACGGTGCCAAATCTGCTATCTTTGCATAATTCGCCAAAGATGCCGCAATCGCATTCGCAATCGCCGTGTTCATATCAACAATCTTTGCATAATCACCCAGTGTCGCCGCCTTGGCATAATCGTCCAGCGCAGACACATCGGCCTTGGCCGCCAAATCAGACGCATTCGCCTTGGCATTCAATGCGCTTTCAACATCGGCAGTCTTGGCATACGGCGTCAAATCAACATCCGCACCATCACCTGGCTCACCCTTGGGCCCTTGGGGGCCGACCAGTGCACTCTTGGCAATTAAATTTTGCCACGCGGTATCACCAACATAACGCCATTGCAAATATTCATCGTTAGAGCCAATTTCAACCTCGCGCCCATCTTTGCCCGCGATAGTACCAATGGCATCTTTCAAATTTTCAACATCAACAGAAATTTCATGTGTCGTATCATCAATCAACACAAAACCATCTGACTTTGGTTGCAATACATCTTGCTTATTTTGCAATTTATCAGACAGCGCATCGTCCGCATCATGCAAAGTATCAACATCACGACGCAACTGGTCAACATCAGAACGCAACGCGGCCGCAACCGATGGATCAACACCACCAGACGAAGAACCACCCGACGTCCCCGGATTTTGCGGTTTAATCGACGAACCACCAGACACACCTGTGCCGCCACCCAGATATTTACCAATTGACAAACGTGGTGTCGTCGCCACACGCGTAGTCGTCGCACCAGCCGAAGCCGAATTGTTTACCGCCCCAGACGACACCCTGTTCACAGTGGGCGTAACGCGCACAGACCCGCCACGTGCCGTTGCAGACGACGTCGATGTACCTGACGCAGCCGCCGCACTGGAATAAGTCCCAGCACCACCCAACGTACGAACAGATGACGCACCGTGTGCCGCGGAAACAGCCGCACACAGAACGCAAACAATCGCAACCGTTGAAATTTTCAAATCTTTTTTCATAACTCTCTCTAAACGACTTATATTTTATCACATTTTGCGAATCGGCGTCAATACCTTTTCAGCACCAAATTCCTTTTTTAACCTTTTTGTGATTAAAATTCGTATCTGATACCAACCGATATTGAATTATCCAAGATTAAACCAATCTTGTTTTCCAAGTACGCCCCATGCACTGCCGCTGCGCCATCGTAATATTCAAAATCGCGCTTATGCTTTGTACCGGTAAAACCAGCCAAGCGATAGCGAATATCCAGAACCAGATTGTCGTCCAGTTCCTGGGTATAACCCAACATTACGCCCGCCATCGGGGATACAGACGTCTTGTCACCATCACCTGATTTGAAATTTTCCCAACTCAGTTTTGTTGTTGGCATGGCAACACCCAAGCCACCACCGACATATAAACCATTTGCAAAATCATAATAACCGTTCGCCATCAAATACGGCACAGACAATTTGAACGAGAAACCATTATCTTCGTCCGAGAATTGACCAATATAGCCGCCCTCGATTTCGCCACGCCATACGTAATTAAAGTAGTGACCGGCGGCCAAACTGCCCCCGAATACGGGCTCAAACGAATAATCGTCTGAATTAAAATCGTCATTTGCCCCTGGGAAATTTGAACTATATTTATTCTTCCAGTTCAGGAAACTGACCTCTGCACGACCAGTGATGTACCACCCCGTCTTGGCCTTGTCCATATAATCGTATGTGACATTATATCCACCACGATTGTCGCGCTGAACATAACTGGGGGCAGCATTTGCCGCAGTTGCCAAGCCCAGCAAGACAACCAATGAAACTAATTTTTTCATGATGATTTTCTCCTCCAAAATTTTTTCTTAGTATATCACATTTTGAATTGCATTCCAAAACATAAAAAACAGATATTGACATCTTTTTGTGAAATTTGCTAAGTTTTGGGTATAGAACTGATTATAAAAAGGAAAAGTATCATGAAAAAAATTCTGATTGCATTGACTGTTCTGGGTTTGGCCGCATGCAGCAGCACACCAAAAAACATTGATGATGACAAGGTGTTTTATGAATTTGATTCCGCACACGTGTCGGACGCCGCGCGTCGTGATTTGAAGGCGCAATCGCGCTATATGAAACGTCACAGTGACACTGGCGTTGTTATGGAGGGGCACTGTGATGAACGCGGTTCAACAGAATACAATTTGGCACTGGGCGCGTTGCGCGCGGGCAATGCCGCACACGTTTTAATTCGCGATGGTATTGAACCAGAACGCATAAAAACAATTTCATATGGCAAGGAAAACCCACAGTATCTGGGCACAGGCGAAGAAGTTTGGGCAAAAAATCGTAACGCCACAACCAAAGTCGTTGAAAAGAAATAAACAACGGGGCATCGCCCCGTTTTTTAGAGCATAGATAACAGATAGTGCGCCGTTTGGCGCACACATTATTTGAACTTTGAACTCTGAACTCTGAACTTTTCTTTTGACCCTGATTCCTTTTTTTACTAACATCAAAATCATGGAAGAAAATACAGCAATATCTTTTGCAAATGTTGGTGCCGCATACGATGGCGGACGCGAGGTTTTAACCGACGTATCGTTCAATATCAGCGCGGGTTCATTCTATTTCTTGTCGGGCGCGTCGGGCGCGGGTAAAACAACGCTGTTGCGTCTGATTTACCAGTTGCACCGGCCGTCACGTGGGCAAATCAAGTTGTTTGGTCAAACAACAAACGACATGTCGCGTGATGATATCGCGCACCTGCGCCATAAAATGGCGATTGTATTTCAGGAATATTCATTGTTGTCGCACCTGACGGTGTTTGACAATATTGCCCTGCCCCTGCGCGTGCGCGGCCTGCCAGAGGGCAAGATAAAAAAACTGGTGGACAAGGTTCTGGAATGGGTCGGTCTGGGTAAATATGCCGACGCAAATCCATTGGCATTGTCTGGTGGCCAGCAACAGCGTGTATCGGTTGCCCGCGCGATTATTATTCAACCTGCAATCTTGCTGGCGGACGAACCGACGGGAAATCTGGATGATGAAAACGCGTCACGTCTGATGGAACTGTTTATCCAAATGAACAAGATGTTTGGCACAACGATTATTTTGGCCACACACAGCCAGAAATTGATGGACACGTACAAATTCCCTGTTATTCGCGTGGAAAATCACCGCGTTGGATTTGTTGGTGGTACGAAAAAGGCCACTCCCGCCCCAGATGGTGATGTGAAAAAAATATGGAAAGGGCCAAAACCACAAAACTATTTTACAGAATTGTCTAAACAATTTGATGATATTGGGAATGCGTGATGAAGACACCTATTGTATTTTCATTGGTTCGTGAACAGTCGGTTTTTATGACCGCAATTATGTCACTGTTGTCGTTTCTGGCGGTGCTGGCGTTGGGTGTTGGGCTGTCAATTGGCACAGGCGTTATGCGTTGGAATGCCCAGTGGAGCAAATTTGCCACGGTCCAGATTATGGATTCTGACAATGCCGCGGGTGTCAAAAAAATCATAAACGACAATCGTGATAAAATGGCGTCGGTCAACGAAATTACGTCTGAACAAATGACGGATTTATTGCGCCCATGGTTGTCTGGTGGAACGGGCGTGCTTAAAAATTATCTGCCCCAGATGTACGAAATAAAATTCAAGTCACGTGCCGATATGACAACTGTCGGTGCCCAAATATCAAAAAGCGCGCGTTTCCTGACACACAGTGATGCACTGCGCACATCAACCCGTGCGGGCTGGTATATGATTATGATTTCTACATTGGTGCTGGTGATGGTTCTGGGGTCAATTACAGTATGCATATCATACATCGCACGCAACACAGCAATGCTGCATCGGCGCGAATTGGAAATACTGAATCAAATCGGCGCATCCGATTCGTTTGTCGCGCGCCAAATGCAAATCATTGTCGCAAAAATATCTGCCACCGCGGGCTTAACTGGATTTTGCGCAGCGGCATTGGTATTGCTGATGATTCTGGGCACGGCACACAGTGCACGCGTCGGGCTGATGGCGATGATGGGATTGGGCATAGGCGGCTGGATTACTTTGGCCATATTACCTGTTGCGATTGTGATATTTTCAATTTACATTACACGCCGCACAACATTAAAGATTTTGGCTAACGACTGATGAAAATTTTAACGCCGTCTTTGTTATTTCTGGCCATGTTTGTGATTGGTGGAATGATTTTCAAAAGTATGTCACCAACACAATGCGGCACGATATTGCCCGATGACAGTATATTTGTACTGACTGGCGACATGCGTCGCATACCATTTGCAATGCGCATGTTGCGCACGTATCCTGACGCCGACCTGTACATCATTGGCGCAGGTGCCGAAGGGTCATATGAAATGACGCGTCGCGTCACCATTGAGTCAGATTCAAAATCCACATACCAAAACGCACGCGCAATTCGTGATATTGCCACGCGCGCTGGTCTGGACAGGATTGTTCTGATTACAACCGAAGATCATATGAACCGCGCCCAATATTTGTTGCGCGATGAATTACCAAACGTTGAAATCGTTGCATGTCCAACGCGTCTGTCGGGCATGCCTGCGCCGCGCCGTTTAGAACGCTGGACAACCGAGTATATAAAATATATCGTAACACTGCTGGGAATCAAAGAGGGTTAAAATGTTTCGTACAATTATGTTCAAATTAGTATTGGCATTGCATTACATTGTCTGGGCACCAATTTTATTTGTCGGTTTAATTTACAAACCATTAAACGATTTTTTGGTTTTAACGTGCGCACGTGGCGTACTGGTATGGGCACGCTTAATTGCCGGCATTAAATACGAAATTCACTGTCCCCCAACCGAAGAAAACGGTATTCCATTCGCACCCGACGAAAATATTCGCAATGATGGCAAGGCAATTATCGCCGCCAAACATATGTCTGTACTGGAAATCGCAATTTTATCAACACACATTCCAAATTCATTTTTTATCATAAAACGTGAATTGATGTGGATTCCAATTTATGGATGGGCGTTTTGGCGCATGGGTCTGCAACCCGTAAATCGTACACGTGGTGCAACAAATATGAAAAAGTTAGCACACGCTGTTGCTAAAAAAATTATGGACGGGCAAACATTGATTATTTTCCCCGAAGGCACACGTGTAAAACCAGGTGCGCGTCCGCAACTGCGTCGCGGTTTGTTATTTTTGGCGCATGAATTAAAACTGCCTATTTTACCAGTTGGCACAGATGCTGGGTTGTATTGGCCAAAGCGTGGCCGCGTACGTGCGGGCACTGCACACGTATGGTTTGAACCCACACTGCCATGCAACGCGACACTGGACGAAATCAGAGAGGCAATCAATCGCCACAGCGCATAAAAACGCCGCCCAATGGCGACTTTTTTAGAGAGCAAAGCGCAAAGAGCAGAGAGCAATGAAGCGCGCCGATGGCGCGCTTGTTTCTTTCATGTCATTTCAAATATAGATAAAAAAATAAACTTTTTCACTTTATCACTATATCACTTACTAACTTTCCATTGCTCTCTGCTCTCTACTCTTTGCTCTCTTTTACTCGCACCAGCCATCACGACGACCGCCACTGTACGGCCGGCCTAATTTTTCATGAATTAAAACATTTCCAACATCACGACCGTCGGACGTCAGAACACGCGCGTCAATTCGCCCCAGATATTTATCGTCCTTGATATCACGCAATTCGGCAACCGACCCCACCGGCAATAATTCCGACAAACGCGCCTTGGCCGCAAACGCCGCACGAATTTCTGATTCACATTCCCCATGGATTTCAGGCGTATCAACATTTATCAGGCGCACACGCACTGTGATTTTTGTATCATCCGCCAACATAACGCGCGCCGCAAATGTATCGCCATCAATGATATAAGAAACCTCGGCCGGTGTGGCATACGCCACGCCAGTAACAAAGAAAGCCATCAAAAACGAAACTATCCTGAACATCTATTATCTGTGCTCTAAAAAACGCGCCCAATGGCGCATTTTTTATGGCAAACGTGGTGACCATGTTGGTTCAACGCCATTGACGTTTTCTGGTAATTCAATGTCATATACATTTTGACCTGTGATATCAACGCTGCGAATATGACTGATGCGCTCAATATTATCCAACGCTTTTTCTGTTTCATAATACACGACGCGACGCGATCCTGGGGCCCACGACGGGGCTTCCATATACCAACCACCGGCCAAGATTTTTTCGTGCCGCCCACGTGGATTCATAATACCGATATAAAATGTATCATCCGCCATTTTGGTAAATGCAATAAATTGACCATCTGGCGACCATGCCGGCGTCGCATACCGCCCCGCCCCGTACGTCAGGCGCGTCGCATCCAACGTATCCAAATCCATAACCCAGATTTGCTGATTACCACTGCGGTCTGAATTAAACGCCATTTTTTTACCATCAGGCGAATAAGACGGACTGGTATTCAACGAATTACCAAACGTTAACTGGCGCAGTTTTTTTGCCTCTATATCATATTCATAAATGTGTGTAATTCCATTTTTAACCAGCGACAACGCAACACGCGACCCATCGGGCGAAAAACGCGGTGCAAAACTCATACCGCCAAATTGTCCCAGACGACGCTGTTCGCCCGTATTCAAATCCAATGTCCAAACCATCGGGTCATCATTACGATATGACAAGAACACAACAGTTTGCATATTTGGTGAAAAATGTGGTGACATTACGAATGTTTTTTCATCTGATAAATAGCGCAAACCATAACCATCTTGGTCCATAATCGCCATACGCTTTACACGTTTGTCCACCGGCCCAGTTTCGGCAATAAACACTATTTGAGTATCGAAATAGCCGACCTCGCCCGTCAGACGTTCATAGATAGCATCGCCCATAATGTGCGCCAAACGACGCGCAGATTTTTTAGACGAAACCAACGATTGCGCCTCTATCTGTTCTTTGCCGGCAACATCCCAAACATAAAATTCCAATTTATACCGATTGCCAGATTCCGCATATAATTTTGCCTGAACCAGAACCTGTGCCTTTATCGCCGACCACAGATTAAATTTTGGCATATCACCCATTTTGACATATTCAGGAAACGCATCGTGATTTGCAATACGGAACAAGCCCGTCGTTTTCAAATCATTTTCAACTACCTCGCGTATCATCGCCGCGTCCTTGGGCGATGCAGTACCTGCAACCTCAAACTTTTGTACAGCAATTGAAATAGGTTCGGTCGCGCCCGCAACAATATCAACCTTTAATTCCGCACGCGCAGAACCAAACACCAGCGCACACGTCATAAATACAGATAATATTTTCTTGAACATAATCAAAAATCCTTTCCATAAAATACGCGTCTAATTCTACACACAAGAATCCCAAAAATCAAATATCTATTATCTGCACAACTGCACACACAGCCGCCATCACACCTGTGATTACAACGGTAATTACACCCGTATTCACATTTGTATTGACAAACGTCAACACAATGTTATAGTCATCTGTAAAGACGTAAGTATTGTATTTAGTATAGGAGTTCGTCTATGCCAAATGTTATGCAGCAATTGTTCATAATGAACATTGAATCATTACTGCGCGAATACGCCGCATACCGCACTTTTAACAAGTCGGATTGTGTTATAAATATGCGAATTCCACGCCCCATTCTGGACAGAATTAAACAGTTGGCGGAACAACAGCACGTCCCATATCAATCATTGATATCGTCGGTATTATTTTCACTGGCCAATATCGAAGAAAACAAATAACAAAATCAGAAACAAAAACGCCCCGCCCCACGGCGCGGCAGATAAAAAAACAGGCGACCAACCGGTCACCTGTTTTAATTTTGCTTTTCTTGATTACCAACCCAAGATGATATCTTGACAGCCAATGCTCTGCATTGTGCTCTCGCTCAGGAAGAAAGACAAAACGACACCGATACCAAACAGCATCACAAAACCGACCAACATACCTGTACCCTTGTCCTTCAAGTCGTCTTTTTTAACCTCGCCCTTGGAAATATACCCCCACGCCCAACCAGCAATAACAAATGCCGCACCGACAAACGCCAATGTACGTAACGTTGTGAACACACCATACATTTGTTGAATCAAATCACACAAGCCATTATTGCTGGTTGCTGGCGCAGCCACCGCTGGCACAGACGCCATCATACCAATCAATGCAAAATTTGCCTTGTTAAACAGTTTTTTCATATAAAACCCCTTTTCCTTTTAAGACAATTTTATCACAAATCTTGCCCCCATTCAAACATATTTTATATAAACAAATGTGCACGCCACACGGCATGCACAAATATCTATTATCTATGCTCTATTATCTATTCTCTAAAAAAACGCGCCATTGGCGCGTTTCTATTATTCAGGAACAATCACATAGCGACGTTTCAAAACTGGCTGACCACACATTTTGCAACCGCATGTTGGTGCAACTTCAACCTCGCGCGCAGCTGGAACAATAATCTGGCGTTCACGACGTTGGGCCTGACCAATATTGTCACGGGCATACAAATCCGCACAACGCGTGTTGCGATATACAATGCGTTTACCAATGTTCATATCATAGATTGAATTTGTAAAATGCTTGCCCTGTTCACCCATTTCATAGATGCAATCTTCGCCGTCTTGGGTGTACTGGATACCACCTTTGTAATAATCATAACTGCTGCATGCGGCCAACGCTGCCAATGCAAAAACAGAAACCAGAACTTTTTTCATAATGCGTCCCTTGTGCTTTTGTCTGTTTGATTCTCTGACCGCTCCCCGATTCGTCATTCTTATTGTTGCACAAAACCATACATTGTCAAGCAGCCGATAGAAATCAAACATCGCACGCACGCCACAAATATGGTATAATTGCCAACAGAAAGGAAATACACATTATGAAATATTCTGATTTTGGTTTAACAAACACGCGTGCAACATTTGCCGACGCAATCCGTCGCCACTATGCCGTGCCGGCATTTAACTTCTATAATATGGAAACGTTGCAGGCCATTTTGTCCGCCGCACGCGACGCGCACAGCCCTGTTATTCTGGCCGTGTCTGAGTCCGCATTGAAATACATGGGCGGCGATATGCTGATGGGGATGATACGCGGCGCAAAAATTACCCCCAACGAACGCATCACACTGCATCTGGATCACGGGGGCAGTTTCGAGGCATGCAAAACGGCACTGGAACTGGGATTTTCATCTGTAATGATTGATGCCAGCAAACTGACGTTTGACAAAAACGTTGAACTGTCGCGACGTGTTGCCGAATTGGCACACAAATACGATGCATCGGTCGAAGCCGAACTGGGCACGATATCAGGAATCGAAGACGAAAATACTTTTTCCAAACATTCCAGTTACACCGACCCCGCCGACGTAATTAAATTTGTAAACGCCACCGGCATTGATTCATTGGCCATCGCCATTGGCACCAGCCACGGTGCATACAAACGCAAAAATGAAAACGAAAAATTACGTTTGGACATCTTGGACGAAATCGCCAAACAATTACCAGAATTTCCATTGGTCTTGCATGGCGCATCCAGCATTCCACAAAACTTTGTAAAAACAATCGATACATTTGGTGGCAAGATGTCGGGCGCATTAGGAATCGACCCGCATCAATTACGCGCGGCAACCGAAATGAATATTTGCAAGATAAATGTCGACAGTGATTCCCGTCTGGCATTCACCGCGGGCGTACGCGCGGCACTGGCCCAGCATCCCGAAATGTTTAACCCACGTGATTACTTGAAACCCGCCCGCCAGAACATCTATGATAATTGCATAGACGAAATCAAAAACATCATGGGCAGCAACAACAAGTTGTAAAGGCAAATTTTTAGGGGCGATATATGTTCATTCTTACATAAATAAACCTATTTTCAATCTGTTTATTTTTGATTAGAACTCTTTTGTTGCTTGCACCAATTTATATAGAAATTTAGCATTTCAAATGTAGATTAACAAAAAACTACAACAACCAAAGAGGAACTACCATGAACTATATTCTTTTGATGCAGAAGAAGAAAGCTTATATGAAATGCGATGCTCTGGATGTTGAGCCATGCGCAGGAACAGATGTACCAGACACCCCAACCGTAGGAATTATGGTTGAAGACACTGATGGCGAATGGATTGAAATGAAAAACAAAAGAAACATTTTGCCTTTGCTTGCCCAATACAATAATAGTGTCAAACGCATTATAAAAACAAACCGTTACAAAACCAGATAATTTGTATTGGCTGGAAATACCAGCCAATACACAACTTATTTTACAATAATGCAATACACTCCTAGTATTTACAAATTATCAAATGGCCTGAATGTTATTCTGGACGATTTTGACATTGCAACAACGCATGTTCAAATCGACATACATTCTGGGGCAAATGAAGAAACCACCAACACAGAATTTGGCATCACGCACTTCATTGAACACATGCTGTCCAAGGGAACGCGTCAACACCCAGACACCCAAGACATATCTACTAATATTGCATCCTCTATCGGCGCATCACGCAACGCAGGGACAACATACAACAAACTGTGTTTATTTGGACGCGTACTGGCTGAAAACCTGAATCAATTATTAGAACTATTTTCGGAACAGTTGCGCGATTCCCTGTTTGACCAACACAAGATTGAAATTGAACGCGGCGTGATTCTGGACGAATACAGACGTAAAACGATGGATAATGTGTCCACGTTTAATATATTTTCCTATGAAAAACTATTTGGCACACATAATCTCCTTGGGACACCAGATACTATAAAATCATTTTTACGCGAACAACTGGTATATTATTTTTATAAAATATTGTCTGCGCAAAATATGACCATCTGCATATCTGGGAAAATCATTGATTCAGAAAAAACATTACAACATTTGGAACAATTGTTCGGATGGATTCCATCATTCCCAGTGCATCACACACAACAAAAAATTATACCAATCGTTGCACATAATCCAAAAAACAATCAGGCAAACATTCAATTGCGCATTGCGTTTGAAAATACAATTCCCACTGATTTACAACATAGACCCCAAACACTGGCTGCGAACAGATTCAGTTTTTTGTTGGGGAAAAAATTGTACGAAATTCTGCGCAACAAACTAGGATTGACCTATGGGGTATCCACCACACATTTTGGCCACGCAAATGTGTACGCAAATACAATAAATACATCAACCAGTCCACAAAATATTGATACTGTCATTGCAGCAATCGCGCGCGAATGTGCCACTGCGCGCAAGAAACCCGAAATTTCCGATGACGATGTTGCGCGGCTGCGCATGCTGATGAAATTACAATTTGCCGACATCATGGAATCCGCATCAAAACGCTGTGGAAAACTGTTGGAGCATTGGCATCAATATGGTGCACTTTACGACCTGATGGGTGAAATGTACATAAATGACCAAATGACAAAATCAAACATCATTGACGCCACAAAAGATTTCTTTACCCCGCCGGCATCAATCCTGACCCAAGGGCCAGAGATAAGTTCTGATTTGCAAAAAATTTGGAATGATAACTTTACAACAAAAGGAGTATACAATGTATGACGAACCCGACCCAAGCCCAATTGATCAAATAGAAATCGAAATAAACGACCCAAGAGAAGAGCCAACTGGGCCAGAAGAACGATCAACTTACAACCCCGACGACAGCTTTTAACAAACCACGCGCCATTCGGCGCGTGGTTTTATTATTTCAAAAAAAATTAGAACGGTGCAGATGTGCGTAGTGCGGATTGTAAAGTGTACAAAACGTACACGAGCAAAACGCACCGCGCACAGATGGTGTCTCTATTTATAAATAAATTAGAACGGTGCAGATGTGCCGTTATAATTTATTTGGCGCGTTCCACATATTCCAAAGTTTCAGTATTGACCACGATTTTTTCACCGGTTTCAACAAACAATGGAACTTGGACGCGAATACCATTATCCAATACGGCTGGTTTACCACCACTGCTGGATGCGGTCTGACCCTTTAATGCAGGTTCTGTTTCTTCGACAGTTGCAATGACGGTCTTTGGCAATGAAATCGATACAGGTTTACCTTCGACAAAGTTCGCCTTGACCTCCATCTCTGGGGCCAAGAATTTCATCTGTTCGCCCAACGATTCAACCGGCATTGTGAACTGTTCATAATCCGACAGGTTCATAAAGAACGCGTCCGTGCCATCAGAATACAAATACTGGCAATCGAAATCTTCGACCATCAGTTTTTCAACCTTGTCTTCGGCACGCCAGCGGTCGCCGCCCTTGTTGCCGGAATCAATATCACGCAAATCGGCCTGAACAAAAGCACCGCCCTTGCCCGGTTTTACCTTGGTGATTGATGTAACGGAATAACGACGTCCGTTGTGTGAAATCACCCAACCAACGCGCATATCATTTGCAATATATGATGCCATTGTTATACCTCTTTGATTTTTGCGTTTGAATTATAAAAACGCAGCCGCGCCGATGCAAGATTTTTATTGCGCCGTACGCTTGTGCGCCCAATAGCGGTCGATACTGTCCATAATCAGTTTGTCGGCCGCATCACGATCCGCCCACCCAGATACCTTTGACCAAGAATTTGGTTGCAAATCCTTATAGTGCTGGAAAAAGTATTCAATCTTGGAACGCAAGATTTCCGGCAACTGTTCAACGTATTCCGTATTGGTGTAAAACGGATCAATTCTGTCCAGTGGCACGCAGATGATTTTCTCATCACCGCCCGCCTGATCTTCCATAATCAGTGCGCCGATTGGGCGAACCTCAATCAAAACACCGGGGCGCAGTGGCGCATTGCACACAACCACACAATCCAACGGGTCGCCGTCATCGCCCAGTGTCCCTGGGAAATATCCATAGTTCGCAGGATATGCCATTGGCGCGTGCAAGATTCTGTCCACGCGTGGCAATCCGGTTTCTTTATCAATTTCGTATTTTACAAATCCATTTTCTGGAACTTCTATAATTGCGTTCATCTTCTTTGGGGGTAATTTCCCCGGCGCAATTTCTGCTATTGTCATCTTCTATATCCTTGGGTTTCAAGCGGCAATCTTATCAGAAAAAATCCGCATTGCAAACGAATCGGGCAATAAAAAACGCCCCCAGCGGGGCGTTTTATTGTGTTTTTGATTACATTCTCATCGGCATCAAGATGAACAACGCATCGGTGTTCTTGTCTGTCGATTTGATAATTGTCGGTGACAATGGGTCTTGCATTTCCATTTGGAATTTGTCCCCTTCGACCTGACCGGCAACGTCCATCAAGAACTTTACATTAAATGTAACCGTGAACGATGCATCGCCATTGTATTCGATGTCCAATTCCTGTGTCGCCGTACCGGCATCTGGGCTGGACGCATTGACGACCAATTTGTTCATGGAATATGTCAACTGAACAGATTTTGTTTTATCAACACTGGCAACAGATACCAAGTCAACAGCGTTCAAGAATTGTTTTCTGTCCAGAACAGCAATCTTGTCATTACCCTTTGGAATAACAACGCGATAGTTTGGATATTGCGCATCAACCAATTTGCTGGTCAAAATTGCCGCACCAACTGTGAAACGCGCCTTGGTATCAGACAATTCAACCGTGACATCATCAACCGTTGCATCTTCCAGCAACTTGGACAATTCGCCAATCACGCGACGTGGCAAAATAACCGCTGGCATTTCTGCACTGCCCGCAGGGGCCGGCATCGCGCACAAGGCCATACGCTGGGCATCGGTTGCAACCGCCGTCAGCATTTTTTCTTTGCCCTCGTCCGCGATGTGGAAATAAATACCGCCCAAGTGATAACGTACATCGTCCGTTGGGATTGCAAATTTGGTCTGGTTTATCAGGTGCGCCAAATCGCCCGTTGTCATCTGGAACTTGGTGGTTAAATTGCTGCCCGCCATGGCTGGGAAATTTTCTGCCGGCAATGTTGGCAAACGAAATACCGCACGACCACTGGACACAACCAACTGGTCACCATTCTGCTTGAATGTGATTTCCGCGTCATCTGGCAATTTACGAACGATATCGTACAACATCTGGACAGGAACGGTTGTCTTGCCCCCCAATGTGATATCGGCCGCAACATGTTCAACCAATTCCAAATCAACGTTTGTCGCAGACAAAATCAAATCATCTGCAACCTCTAACTTTACATTCATCAATATCGGCAATGTCGCGCGCTTTTCCACGATGGACTGCATATGTCCCAGCGCACGTATTAAAACCTGACGAAATACCGAAAATTCCATTATTTTGCTCCTAGGTATCTTATGGTTTCCCACATTCTTTTTTATAAGTTTACCAAAAAATGCCGATTCGGTGCAAGGGTAAATACAACCTAGAATCATGGACAAAAACGCAAATCCGTCAACCAACAAAAAACCGCCCAAACGGGCGGAATTTTACTTAGACAACACCTTGTCCAACTTTGCACGTAATTTCTTGATGTCGTCGTACTTGGTGAACTTGCCCTTTTCTGCGATGGAAATATCACCGCTTTCTTCGGATACCACCAACACGGTTGCACGTGAAACCTCTGACAATCCCAATGCCGCACGATGACGTGTGCCATATTTCCAATTCAGATTATTTTGCGACAGTGGCAAAATCGCACCCGCATACGCAATGCGTCCGTGTTCAATAATAACCGCACCGTCATGCAGCGGCGTCTTGTTAAAGAATATTGTCAGCAACAATTCGCTGGTAATCACGGCATCAACACGCACGCCCTTTTTATCAATCGCACTTTCGTCCAATGTGGTTGGGAATACAATCAACGCACCCGTGTGCTTGTTCGACATATATTCGACCGCACTGCAAATCGCGTCCAACGCACCCGTATCACGCGGTGTAACGCCACCCTTGTGAATCATGCGCGACCAGCCCTCGATATTACCCAACAAGGCCATAAATTTGCGCAATTCTGGTTGAAAAATAACAATCAACCCCAATGACAAGAACAATGCCGTCCAGTGCAAGAACGCACCCAACAAATCCAAATGTGCCCATGTTAAAACAAAACTCAGCACCCACAGGCCTGCCAACCCCAACAGCCCGCGCACCATTTTCTCTGATGATGTGTTTTCAATAAAACTGCGATAAAATAACCATACAATTACCGCTATGATTAAAATCTGAATTAAACCCAACCAGTTAAACATTTTTTTCTGCCTTTCCTTTTGTTTCTTGTTCTTCTTGTGTTGTTACATCTGTTTTCATGATGGTTGATTGCAAGTCGACAACTGGCAAACCCATCCATTCTGGATCATCACGCAATGATGGCGCACCGCGTTGCATCGCAGTTTCACACGGATGGTCATCCGCCAGCCAGTTTTCCAACAAGTCCCCCGCCAGCAAACCAACGCCTGCACCCGCGACCAACCCGATACCACCCGTCAGTGGTGCCAGCAACAGGCCCAGTCCGGTTGCAGATGCAACCTTGCCTGCGACGGCCGCGCCGCTTATTTTTATATCAGGTTCTGCCAAATTTCCAGTTATTTCTATGGAATTTACAACATTACCCGTCAACGACAGTTTCAGCCCACGCACCGGAACGGTTGTCAACGCCATTTTCAACCGTTCCGCACCCAAATTCAACTGACCTGCCAAACGCAAATTGATTGCATTTGTTTCAACGGCCACCCCCTGTTGAGTGTCAAAAACGCCATTGCGCAACTTTGCATTCAGCGCAACACATTTTATTTTGATGCGATTGTGTTTCTTTTCTGAACTCAGCGAATCCTGAATTGCATGACGCAATGTCGTCAGAAAATCAGTCCCGTACATATATGACATCAATGTTGAATACGCATACCCACCATCGGCAGATTTAATTTGCACCGGCCCTGTTACCGTCGACATCAATTCAGACAGGTTTGTACCATTCCCTTCCAAGTACACATCAAAATTCGTTGGCAATTCAGAAATCAGATCTGTTTCGCGAACCTCTGTCAAAATCTGGCCAATCGATACATTGCGCCCACGTCCTGCGGCCTTGGCAAATATGCGTCCTTCGCCGTCAATCTGGCCATCGGCTGCTAATTCTATTTGGCCGCCACCCATTGACAATGTTGCATCAACACGCGCAATATTATCAACCAATTTCGCTGTCAAATCGATATCACGCAAATCTAAATCACGATACACAATCAGGTTATTTATCTTTGCATGCAATTTTATATTAAATTGCGACAGTTCACGTCCAAACAGCGGCGTATCTTTGAATGCGTTCAGTTCCCTGTCTGGGCGCACCCATTTGCCATCATACCATGTTGGGAAAACCTGAACCAGATTGATTGATTTTGACGAAATGTCCAGATTTATCGCCTGACGCGGCGCGCCAAAATCCCAATTACCTGATATGGTCAATTCATTGCCACGCACCACAATTGATGATTTACGCAATGTCAATTTTGTCCTGTCCAGACCGCCAGCCATATTTACCTTGACCGTGGGTATATTCGACAATTTTACATTCAGCAAACGTCCCACTGCCGCAATATCTGGTATATTACCTTTGACAATAAAATCAATTGGCGCATGGCTGGTCCCTTCCAGTGCAACGTTTGCAATCAACGCATCGCCAGACGTACCAAACGCAACCCGCACTGGGTACACTTTGCGTTCCGCGTTATACGGCGAATATGTCAAAATAAACGGAAATACATCTGTCTTGTTTTTTATCCAACCAGAATACTCACGCGAATCGGATGTTGGAATATACCGAATTTGGAATCCGGTCAACTTGTATGATTTATCCACAATGTGGGCGGTTAAATTATGTACCTCTACCCCGCCCAGTCCTGGGTCTTCGAACGGAAACTTTGATGGTGCGGGGGCAGATTGCGCATCAGACGCAGCGGGCTGTTTTGATACCTTTGACGACAACACAGAATATACGCCATCTGTATTTTTTTCCAGACACACCGTTGCGTCATAAATTTTAACATTTTGAATCGTCGGACGCGCCTGAAATAATGAAATCAAATCCAATGTTACATCAATTTTTTCGGCGACAAACGCATCTTTGTGTTTTGCCCATTCGGAATTCGGCACACGTACCTTGTTCAATTCAATACGTGGACGCAATGATAATTTCCACGATACCGCACCATCAATTTCAACTGGCAAACCTGTGGAATTTTGCAAGACAGACAAAATACTGCCACGCATTTTTTCCAAATCAATTTGGCTGATGGCAATTATAAACGCAACAACCAACCCCATGCAAAACAGCATGACGATACGTGCGATTGCCAAAAAGCCCCCTCTTCTACGTCTGACCAATTTTTACAAGCCCCTTACGGTAATTGAAATTCAAAAAACTCCATTACAACTTTCATAAACTGTGGTGGTGTGGCACGCAACGTCATCATGCGCCCAGTCGTCGGATGCTGAAACGTTAAACGGTATGCAAACAAAAACAAATTATTTGTCGCCGTAACCGTTGCCAACGCATCAGGTGCACAACACCCCGCGCCATACAATGAATCACCAACAATTGGCGCATTCAATACAAACGCACTATGTACACGTAACTGGTGCGTACGACCAGTTTTTGGTGAAAACGCAACCCATGATAAATGTTCACCAGCGTGTGCCAAAACCCTGTATTCTGTAATTGCACGTTGCGGGCGTTGTCCTGTACCATCATTTGTACGGGCGGGCGTATCAAAAACCTGACCCTTGATTATATAATCGTCAATCAAGCCATGATTTGACACAACATTACCATTCAATAACGCCAGATATTCTTTGTATGCAGTTTTTGCCTGAAATGCAGTTGCCAGTTTTTGCGCCGCGCGCAGATTTTTTGCCACCACCAGCAAACCAGATGTTTCTTTGTCCAAACGATGCACCAATGAAATTTTGTCATATGGGAACAATGCCGCCGCCATTTTATCAACGGACTTGCGAATGCCGCTGCCCCCCTGTACCGCCAGACCGGCCGGCTTGTTAAACACAACAATGTCGTCATCGTTATGAATAATACATTTACGCAATTCTTCCAAATCGGCCAGTGAAAAATTATCGCCACTTTCGGTTTTCTTTGGCCGCACCGAATACCCAGCGACAGTTGGTGGCACGCGCACAGCATCACCCGCACGCAACATTTCCTGACCATGAACACGTCGTGAATTTACACGTATTTGCCCGCCACGACACAGTTTATAAAATTCGCGCTGGGGCATAGACGGAAAATTACGCAAAAACCAGCGCAACAAACGTACACCATCTTCGGTTTCTGGAATCGTAATTATCTCTGCCGCCATCTGAACTATTCGCCGTAAATTATTTGAACAGTGTTATTTGTGGCATTGCGGCAATCACCGGTTGCACCACCTTCTTGGTTGTTAGAATTGATACGACCAACCGAATCAGACCAGGCCTTGGCCACAAAGTATTCGCAATCAGATTTGTTCAGTCCTGTAATAGACACAATAAATTGACGCGAATTTGACGGGTCAACCGCCAGTTCGTATGTGCCCCCATATGGATTCTTGTTTGTCATACCGATTGCACCAAATATTGTGGAATTATTGATATGGGAAAAATCATCATATTCACCCAGCAACGTTCGAACCTGTGTTGTCATCTGAATAACCTCGTCATTGACGGCATTACGCTTTTGCGTACGCATTGCGGTCGAAATCATACCAACCGCACCAACGGTCAAAACACCCATAATGGTCAATACGCCCAGCATTTCAATCATAGAACGTCCGGATTCTTGTCTCATGTTTATATCCCCTATTTGCTATTTGTTTTTTTTATTCTATCATATTTAGTATGAATATTCAATTTTCAGATTTAATCGCCAGCAGTCCAAATGCCCCCGGTGTCTATAAAATGTATGACGCCGATGGCGCACTGTTGTATGTTGGCAAGGCCAAGAATTTGGCCAATCGCCTGCGCCAATACGTGGACGTGTCAAAACTGGAATTGCACAAACAGGTCATGCGCAGTTTGGTCACGCGCGTGGATTGGGAAATCGTTCCGACCGAATCGGACGCACTGATACGCGAACAAGAACTGATTAAAACCCTGCGGCCTAAATACAATATTATGTTGACAGATGGGAAAATGTACCCGATGTTGGCATTGACTAATTCTGATTTTCCGCGCTTGTTAAAATTTCGTGGCAAAATTTCCCAGCGACGTGATGTGTATGGTCCATATCCATCAGTTGGCGCATTGAATGAAACAATAAAAACAATTCAAAAGGTATGCCAGATTCGCACATGCACCGATACGTTCATGCGCAATCGCACGCGTCCGTGTTTGTTACACCAAATTGGCCGTTGCAGTGCACCATGCTGTATATTACCACAAACAGATTATGCCGCGCGCGTATCGTTGGCACGCAAAATCTTGACCGGCGACAGTGAACCTATTATCGCAGATTTAACAAAACAAATGCAAAAATTTGCCGCCGAAATGGACTTTGAATCCGCCGCCGCCACACGTGATAAAATTGCCGAATTGACACACACATCAAATCGCGGTATACAGCGGAAACGTGTACATAGCGCAAATTTTGATTGGTCGGGTGCAACCGATGATTTGGAAAAATTGACGGGCCTAAAAATAGAATGCGCGGGTGTATTTGATAACTCACATTTATTCGGGCGCAGCCCCGTTGGCGCAATGATAACATTTGGTCACGATGGCTTTATCAAAAATGGTTATCGTCATTTCAAATTACGCAATGCGGCCGCCGCCGGAAATGATATCGCCATGATGGCAGAATTTGTCGATCGTGCACACAAACAAAATATAAAACTGGATTTAATAATTGTTGATGGCGGAATTGCACAATGGCGTATTGCGCACAAAACCGTACCAGATATTCCAATACTTGGTGTCACCAAGGGCGAGGTTCGCAACGGCGACGAACACTTTATTATGCCCGATGGCACAATCAATCGTGATATACCAAAAGATTCACGCCTGTTTTTACTGTTGCGCGCCGTCCGTGACGAGGCACATCGTTTTGTCATCACATATCATCGCACCGTACGCGCAAAAACTATGACATCGTCTGTACTGGACGATATTGATGGCATCGGCCCAAAACGTAAACGTGCCCTGTTGACACACTTTGGTTCTGTGCGCGAAATCGCCGATGCCGATATGCCTGCCCTGTTACGCGTACCAGATTTGGGTCGTGGTGCTGCCGAAAAAATTTATGCCTATTTCCATTCAGGGGTGGTATAATATGGGCATTCATGATTTATAAACAACAAAGGAGTATAACCATGAAATATTTTGTGAACTTTTTATCAGCATTCCGCATCGCGGCGGCATTTGCGATAATTCCAACTCTAATTATATTCGGTATGTACAAGACAACATTTTTCTTGTATGTTTTGGCGGCAATATCGGATTGGTTTGACGGCTTTCTGGCGCGCAAATACAACGTATGCAGCAAACTGGGTGGCGTGCTGGACCACATCGGCGACAAATTGTTGGTCTGCAACACATTGATTATGTTGGCGATAATGATGCCGGTATGGTTTATCGTTGTTCCAATTATTTTAATGATTGCACGCGAATTGTATATCAGTGGCCTGCGCGAATTCTTGGGGACCCAGAAAATTGAAATGCCCGTTCCCAAGGCGCGTTTTTCACTGGGCAAAATAAAGACAACGTTCCAGATGATTACAATCGCTGCTTTCTTGGGCGTGTTCGCAATCGGTTCATTGATCACACCACAAACGACCAGCCGCGTGTTCGTATATGCGATTTACATCTTGCCCCAGGTTGGCATGTGGGGATTGTGGATTTCGTTGGCGGCGTCCTTAATCAGTGCGGCACAATACACACGCACATTCGCCCAAAAATTAAAACAGGTAAAATAATAAAATCGAACACAAAAACACCGGCAAAATTGCCGGTGTTTTTTGCTGCAAAAAAAATGCGCTATGTGCACGATTTCATGCACATAGCGCGATTTTTAGAACCAACCTTTTTTGCTTGATTTTGTTTCAGCAAACTCGGTCAAAATTTTCTTTTGTTTTTCGGTTAACTTGGTCGGAATTTGAACATTTACTAAAATGTACAAATCGCCAAAACTGCCCGCACGACGCGATGGCATACCATGTCCACGAACGCGTAATTTTTCACCAACCTGTGTACCCGATGGAACTTTGACAGACAACTTTTTATCGTCAATGGTATCTACCTCTATCTCGCCCCCCATGGCCAACGTTGTGAATGGTATATCAATCCGCGATATCAAATCCGCACCCACGCGTTCAAAACGCGCATCTGGTCTGACATGCACATCCAGATAAAAGTCGCCCGACGGTGCGCCGTTTTGTCCGGCCTCGCCCTGACCTGCCAAGCGCAGACGCGCACCATCATCAATTCCTGCTGGAATTTTCACGTCCAACGTTCTTGATTTGTGTACTGTGCCCGTGCCGCCACATTCGCTGCACTTTTTATCAATTTTGCGCCCCAGACCATTGCATTCTGGACACGGCGTTTCCATTGCAAAGAACCCTTGGCGTGTATGAACATACCCCGTACCACCGCATTTTGGACATGCGGGCGCGGGCTTGCCATCATCGGTGCCGTTGCCGTGACATTTTTCACACTCAACATTACTGGAAAATTTAACAGTATGCGTTGTGCCAAAATATGCATCTTGTAATGAAATGGTAACATCGTCCAGCAAATCGCGACCACGATTTTGTTGCGCGCCACGTGCCGCACCGCCACCAAAATCACCAAATCCGAAACCACGCATTGCCTCGCGCAAGATGTCATCCATACCGGCGCCACCACCCATATCAAAGTGAAACGCACCATTACCGAATGGATTACCACCACCAAAACCCGCACCAGCCGACGCGCCATTGCCACCAGCAAACGCCGCATCGCCAAAGCGGTCATACGCTGCACGTTTTTGCGGATCTTTCAGAATATCAAACGCGTTGTTGATTTCCTTGAATTTTTCTTCGGCGGATTTATCCCCCGGATTTTTATCAGGGTGATATTGCATAACCAATTTATGGTACGCCTTTTTAATATCAGCGTCTGACGCGTCACGCGCCACACCCAAAACTTCATATGGATTTTTGTTCATAATCTCAGGCCTATTATTTTCTAGATGTTGAATATATAAGCCGATTATATAAAAAATCAAGACCCGAAAACTGTTTCGCTTGCGAAAAATGAAATTTTGCGCTAATAATACGATGCTATGACAGAAAATAATACACACACATATGACGCATCAGATATTCAGGTATTAGAGGGGCTGGAACCCGTTCGCCTGCGCCCCGGCATGTATATCGGTGGCACGGATGAAAAGGCGTGGCATCACCTGCCTATTGAAATCATGGACAACTCGATTGACGAGGCCGTGGCCGGCTTTGCCAAGAAAATCACCGTGAACCTGATTGATGCCAAGACCATTGAAATTACCGACGACGGACGCGGTATTCCGGTTGACGAACACCCAAAATACCCTGGTAAATCCGCGTTAGAGGTTATTTTAACCACCCTGCATTCTGGTGGTAAATTTAATAATAATGTTTATAAAACCAGCGGTGGTCTGCACGGCGTCGGCAGTGCGGTTGTAAACGCATTATCATCTGAAATGATTGTTACAATATCCCGCGATGGATATGAATGGCATCAAACTTTTTCACGTGGCAAGGTCACATCGCCCATCACGCGTGGCGATGCGACACGTGCACACGGGACAAAAATTCGTTTCACCATTGACGACCAGATATTTGGCGCAAACGCCGTGTTCAAACCTATCAAGATTTACCGTATGGCACGTGCGAAATCATTCCTGTCACGCGGGGTCAAAATTGACTGGCATTGCAACCCAGAATTATTGACCGAAGACATGAACATCCCCACAGATACTACATTCTATTACCCGGGGGGCGTGGCCGATTTCTTGGACGAAAAGACACGCGAAAAACCACGTATTTTGCCAAAAATTTTCAGTGGCAGTGTTGATTTCCCTGATGATTCTGGCCGTGTAGAATGGGCGTTGACGGTGCTGACCGATGAAAACGGCGCGGCATCCGACGATGGATTCTTTGCATCATATTGCAATACAATTGCGACCATTGATGGTGGCACACACGAAACCGGATTCAAGGCCGCAATAACCAAGGGAATCAAGGCGTATGGCGAAAAAGTAAACAACAAATCCGCCGCCACAATCATTGGCGATGACGTATTTGATTCGATTGCCGCGATTGTGTCTGTGTTCTACAAAACACCGCAATTCTTGGGCCAGACCAAGGAAAAATTATCAAATCCTGAAATTGCGCGCTATACAGAAAACGCACTGCGCGACCCATGGGAAATATTTTTGGCATCTGACCCAAAGACCGCAAATGCATTACTGGACTTTGTCGTGAATTTGGCAAACGCCCGTATCAAGACCAAACAGGTCAAAGATATCGCACGCAAAACCCCGACCAAGCGCGCCCGTATGCCAGCGAAACTGGCAGATTGCTCCAAGCATGGGATTGAGGGCACAGAACTCTTTATTGTCGAGGGGGAATCGGCTGGCGGTACAGCGAAACAGGCACGCGACCGTGCAACACAGGCAATTATGCCCCTGCGTGGCAAGGTTTTGAATGTTATCTCTAATTCCGACGAACGCTTTGGCGCGAACAAAGAATTGAATGAACTGATTGATATTATCGGTGCTGGCACGGCCAAGGATTGGGACGAATCCAAACTGCGTTATGAAAAAATTATCGTCATGACCGATGCCGACGTTGACGGCAGCCATATTGCATCACTGTTGATGGCATTTTTCTATCAGCATATGCCACAACTGATTTATGGTGGCCACCTGTACCTGTCGTGCCCACCACTGTATAAATTCACATGTGGCACAGAATCATTCTATGTTGACAGTGACGAAGAACTGGACGCATTGCAAAACGGCAAATATAAAAACAAGAAAGTTGAAATTTCCCGATTCAAAGGTCTGGGCGAAATGATGCCAAACCAATTAAAGGAAACAACCATGTCGCCAAAGACGCGGCGTTTGATACGCGTCGACCTGCCACCACGTACGGACGACGGTGTGGAAGATACCGAGAAAACACGCAAAATTGTTTCCGAATTGATGGGTAAAAAGCCGGAATTCCGCTTCCGTTTTATTACCGAACACGCACAATTCGTCAAAGATTTGTTTGTCTGATTTAATCACACATAACAATTATCGCCATACCACAACAGCCACAAATATACATTTTGTGTTGCGGTGTGTTGTATTTGCATTACACCACTTGACAATTCCATTTTTTGTCCTATATTTATAGTATAAAGAAAAAACAAAAGGAACAAAACATGGAATTTGGTGCAACACACAAAAAGAAAAATACATACATTGTCAAGGTGAACAACCTGATGGCGGACACGTCTGCATTTGGCATGTGCCAGAACACGCCACTGCCAGTCATTGTACAAAATGGTCAACGCGTACAAAACGGCACAGGCGCGTGGATGCGTGGCACTAATTTTCCAAACCCTGCGGCGGCATCTATGCAGGCCGAATTTGATGTCTTGAAACCTGTTATGGGTGAAAAATTGGCATCTATGATTATCGAATATTTGGACAAAGATACCGGCCGCCCTGTTCTGACATTGTTTCCAACATCGGTATATGTGCACGACGGCTATGAAAAAAACTATATGGCACACCTGAATCACGCGTCGCGTCAGGATTTGACCCATCAAGTGAAAATCCGTGAACAGTTGATTGATAAACTGATAAAAAGCAGACAAAAATAACAAAACTGCGCCCAAACGGGCGCAGTTTTGTTTCTCGCATCTTATGGTTTTTCTTTATTGGATACCGACGCGGAACTCGTCACCCCAGCCAGCAACCGATTGGCCACCAACTGTGCACTGTATGTCATCAAATCCTTTGTTTACTTGATTCTTTTTTACAACGTGACTGGTTACCAAACCACCTGTTGTCCCCAGTACAACCGCAGCAATAGAATCAGATGCCAGACGTGTCGTGTTAAACGTGCCGTCTTCGTTCCGCCATACCGTTACCTTGAACCCTTCTTGCATCTCTTTTAATTTCCCACTCAATCTAGAAATTCTGCTTTGTGATGCGGACTGGCGCGATTGCATGGATGTGGCATCATTACGCGATGTGGTGATTTTTGCTGTGGCCTCGATAGTGTGCATACCCGTCGCATTTGTGCCGGCGGCGGCCTGTGTGGCGTCCTTGCCATCACGTCCGTCTTTACCATCTTTGCCATCTATACCATCGCGACCGTCCTTGCCATCTTTGCCGTCGCGTCCAGCGGGACCAGCGGGCCCCATTTTCTGATCTGCCTCGGCCTTGGTTGCAACCTGTTCAATGTTTCGGCAATACACATTATAGTCCGACGAATAGTACAACATTTGACCATCAATATTGTCTTGGGTTGGAACGTTGCTGGACGTGTACAGGCATCTTTCTTGGATTGGTGTGTACAACCATTTGTAACTGTCACTCTTGATAGAACTGTTGTTGGTGCATACAAACACATATTCACCCGTAGACGCAACGGTCTGGTTGCCAATGCCCGCACCCGCGCGCAGAATCTTGGTCGCACCCTCTGGGCATGCGTCATCTGGGGCATCGCTGCGTCCGTTGCATTCGTACACCTGAACTGCCGACCCAACAGGACGCGCGCGTGACGATGCATAAAACTCCCACGTACCCGAATCACGATACAAATATTCGTCCATATCATAGTCAGACGTGCCGGTAAAATCACGCGTTTGCAATTTGCAGTAACCCGCGCCATTGCCTGTCGGCCGCTTTGTCGCGGTGGTTGATGTTTTCTTTGTTGCGTTTTTGCCAGATGTTGTCGTTGCTTTCTGTGTCGTAGCAGATGTACCTATTAACTGGTCGTCTGGCCGTAACGGAATAGCCACGTTATTAGTAGACTGCTGTGCACCCTGCCACAGGAACAGATTCGGATCAAACATTGGCGATTGTTTTTCACTTTGCTGTGTCGCCGATGTTTTCGTTTCGGCTGGTTTATTATCGGACAATTTCGTTGTTGTTTCCGTTTCGGCTGGCTTTGCGGGACATTTGCCGGCACCGTCCGCTGCGCTGTTGTCCCAGCATATCTTGGCCTTGCATACCAATACTTGATTCTTGCGGCACAGTGCGTCATATACCAAGCCGTTTTCATCGGTAAAGGTGCTGGAATATTCCGCACATTGTTCTTTGGTCAAATCACCCTTGGCGTGTTGGGCGAACGGAATAATTTCGCCATTCAATCCCGTGCATGATACATCAACCCAACCACCACTGGTGCACAGATAGCGAACCTCGCGTTCAATCACCTGACCCTCAAATACATGGCCGGCGGATAAAACAACCGTATTGTCAACCTTTATATCGCCCCATCCGCATTCATATACATAAAATTCGTGTGAGTTATCGGCGGCGTATTGATATTGCGTCTGGTCTAGGTACAGATACCGCGCATGTTCGGAGATATATGTATCACTGTGTTTGGCGATTTTATGCATGCTGTCGCGCGAAACATCACTATCCACCGAATTGGTCGCGCATAATCCCGCCATCGGTACCAGTATAACAAACAAAAACGATAATAATTTTTTCATGGTGTGTTTTCCCCTACATTATTATGTGTAATTTTATCACAAATTGATGCGTGTACCAAGTGCAAAAGCATACCAATATGAAACAAATAATATCATTTCTGCGTTGTAAGAACGGCAAATTTATGATAAAATCCAGATAATACAAGTGGGCATTTTTACCGCCCCACCACAGAATAACGGGAGAGATATATTATGAAAAAATTATTATCTGTGTTTATGTTGTTTGCTGTATGCAGTGCTGCAAATGCATCCCCAAATGTAATGGATGCTCTCTATAATGCTAACGTTGGTTATGTAATGCCTTCGCAAGTTGAACGAGCACAAGAAGTTTATGAACAAGAGCTTTCAACACAAACAGCAGGTTGTGTTATCAGAGAAGATACATGTGACAATGACGATGAATATCTGACTATTCCTGGGCGTCGTGGTTGTTTTGTGTGTGAAAGAGGAAAATGTATAACGGGCGACGTTGTGGTCGCAACAAATGCCAGATTGGAAAAAAAGTCATACAAGAATCACATATTTTTGTGCCAACTGGGTTGGAATGACCGTTGGGTTCCAGAGCAATTAAGAACATGTCCTGAAAAATATTTAGTACTGCGTAACGATGCGAATGCAGTTGAAAAGATTATCAATCCGAACACTGGCGAAACTGTTTTTAATGATAACGACGCCCAGGTTATCAGTGGTGCAACACCGTGCATTGGTTATGCATGCATGGATGGCTACACAGAATTAAATGGGCGATGCGTTGATAATGCACTGATTGACGCACAGACAAACTGTGAAGACACTGGTGGCGTGTACAATAATGGCATCTGCGCGTGCAACGGTGCAAATATGCGCGCATCTGGCGACGGAAAATCGTGCGAATGTATCAATAATAATTATGAATACGACGAAGACGCAAGACAATGCAAGGAAACAGAGGACTCAATTCAAGCACGCAAGGATGCCGATGTCGCAAAAGCAGCACAAGAAAAGCAAGCCGCATGCACACAATCGGGTGGCGCATGGTCAAACAATGCGTGCGCGTGCGACAAAAATAAAAACTTGAAAACGGAAAACGATATTTGCGTTTGCATCAGTGATGATTTTGAACGCGATGCATCGAATAGTTGCGTTAAAACAAATCTGGCGCAACAGCGCGAACGTTGCGCGGCGGCGGGCAACGATGTGGCATATTGGGAAAATAATTCTTGTCGTTGTCGCAACGTTGATATGATATGGCAAAATGATCGGTGCGTAATAAACCCTGACAAGGCAATTTGCGACAATATGGTCGATGCAAAATGGCTGGGTGGCAGATGTGTCTGCAACGATGACGATTACGAATACCGTAACGGCAAATGTGTTAAAACCGACAAAGCCACTGCGCGCGATGCCGCGGCCCAACTGACCGCCGATCAAAACACATCGCGTGGCAAAATCACAACACTCAGCACCACATTAAAAGAGATGCAAGAAGGGTTCAAGGTTACGGTATGGCGGAACGAAGACGGCACGTTTAACACGACACGTCTGGCATCTGATTCTATTGCTGCGGTTGTACTGGGGACAACAGGTGGTTTGGTAACCAGTCACGTTGTAAAAAAGAATCAAGTAAACAAAGGATTTGATGACATACAATGCACAGTTGGTGGCCAATCGGTTGCCGGCTGGGGTGACGAGTTCCGCGTCGGTATCCAATAAAGAAAAAACATAAGATGCGAGAAACAAAACTGCGCCCCATCGGGCGCAGTTTTGGTATATCTGGTGCGCTGACGCGCAACTTTTACTAACTGGATTGCCACGCCACATGCGTGGCTCGCAATGACAAGGTGTTTGTGAAACAAAACCGAGCGGTACGCGAAGGTTGCGGCAAGGACGCCAGTCCGCATGCGGCACACTGGCTAGCACCCCTGTCATTGCGAGTGTAACGAAGCAATCCAGTAAATAAAACTTGTCCGCCAATGGCGGACACATTCACTGTATCACTATATCACTATATCACTATATCACTATATCACTTATTCACTTATTCACTTGCCCACTAAAACAACGCCCCATCGGGCGCGGTTTTGTTATTTGCATTCTGCAATCAGTTGATTGATTTGTGCGGCCAATACCAAATCGCCCTGCTTTTGCTTTTCAACCTGTGCAATCGCATATACGACCGTGGCATGATCACGACCACCAACATACTGGCCGATTTCGGACAAGGACAGATTTGTTGCACCCTTTAACACCGCCATCATTGTCTGGCGTGCCATAACCAATGCGCGTGCACGACCACGACCACAGATTGCATCATATGACACGCCCAGTTTTTCGCACATATTGCGTACCATTGCGATTGGTGTTTTTGCACGCTGCAATGTGTCCGCCAACAAACGTGATGCAACCGTCATATCAACCGCCGCACCCATCAATTCTGTGTACGCTTTGATTTTTGTGGCAATGCCGTGCACCAAGTGACCGTCCGCCGCGGTACGCGATGCCAATTCTGTGGCAACGTCTGATGCAACACCCGCACGCATCAAGATTACGCGACGTGCATTTGCATTTGGCGCAACAACATCAGCAACCAACCCAGACGCCAACAATGATTTTGCACGATGATCAAAACCTGTCAGATTGCTGGGCGCGGCGTTTGCTGTCAAAACAATGTTCTTGCCGGCATTGCGCAAATCAACAACCAGTTGCAAAAATTCTTCGCATGTTGCACGTTTGCCCGCCAACATCTGGACATCGTCCATGATAAATGTATCACATTTGCGGCAGTAATCTTTGAATGCAAAGATTGTACGATCATGCAATGCGCGTGTAAATTCAGAAACAAATTCACCGCCCGACATCATAACTGTGCGACCCGCTGATGCATTTGCAACGCAACGCGCCAACAATGATTTACCACAACCCGCCGGCCCATAGATAAACAGAGGTGAAAAAGCAACCGCACCCGCCGCCAATTTCTTGCACGCCGACAACACAAACGCATTTTCATCAGACGCAACAAATTCATCAAAATTTGTCGCCACATCATCAGATGCCGCCACCACCGCTGGGGCATATGATTGAACATTGTTATCGTTTGCCACAGGCGCAACCGCGGCCGCACCACGAACAGCAATACGTACCGCCAACCCAAATTCCGCAGCAACCGCATTCAGTGTTGCGCCATGTACCCCAGAAATAAAGTCAGCAGAAAACTGATTCTGGGCGGTCAAAACCAACGTATCATTTTCAATTTCGAAATTCAGTGGGGCAATCCAAGACGAGAACGCAGCAGAATCCATTTTTGCGGCAATGGCCCCCTTGATTGTTTCCAAGTTTGTCATTGTTTTTGTTGCCGCTGCCTGCATGTCGTTTCTCCTTTCCTTTCTCTAAAAGAGTTTCCTGCCAGCGCAAGAGTGTAAAAATCACCTGCACATAAACGCTAAATTTTACTGTTGCATAAAATTTAGTGTTTATGTTAGCCCTACTTTTAACCCTCTCGCTTTGGTGATTGAGTTTCTCGGTCTCAATCGTTTTGGATACGTCAAATAAGTTATAAGATAAATTTCGATTTTCAACTAAATGTTAAACAATTTTTGAACATTTATTTTTTGACAACGATTCGTTTTTTTGCCAGATTTCCGCGCTTTGTATATACATTGTATAGACAAGAAAAGATTCACATACGAATATATCCACCGTCTACTTTTTGCACCAAACCCTGCAATTCTAGGACAACCAAATCGCGTTTAATTTCCAAAATACTTTTTTGGACAATTTCTGCCAATACAGATTCTGATACTGGAATCGCCCCCAGTTTATCCAACAAGGAATTTTCACCAATATCTTTTTTTGATTTTTTTTGCAAAGATTGGGAATCATTTTCCAATTCTGGAAAATCTGATGCCCCCATGCATAATTCTGCCGCACCTGATTTTATCAGCGAATTCGGGCCAATGGCACGGGAATCCGCGGGATGCGATGGTATTGCATAAATTTTGCGCCCCATATCGATTGCGAATCGGGCCGTACGCATACTGCCAGATTGCATGTCGGCCTCGCCCAGAATCAATTTTTCCCCGATTCCTGCGACCCAGCGGTTACGCTGAACAAAATTTTGTGCGACCGGCGTAAAACCAACAGGCATTTCACTGACAACCACGCCACGTGAAACAATGTCCCAATACAACGATTCGTTTTCAATCGGCCATATATAATCCACCCCGCCTGCCAGAACAGCAATCGTCTGGGCATTGCCCGCCGCACGCAACGCGCCACGGTGTGCCGCGGTGTCTGTACCAATCGCCATACCAGACACAACCACCAAACCGTGCGATGCAAATTCTGCGGCCAAATTTGCCGTAAATTCCATACCAGCCGCCGTTGCGTGACGTGTTCCCACCATTGCAACGGCACGCCGACGCAGCGTGTCCAAATTTCCACGCGCGGTCAATACCGGCGGGTGATTTTTTACCGCACGCAATGCCGCCGGATATAATTCATCGTCGTCACATATATAATGTATATTTAATTCGGCGGCGCGCGCCATTTCACGCATAACAGCATCACGATGTGACGTGTCGGCATTTAAGGACGTTGCGGCGGCCACCGCATCACCATCGAATCGGCGCAACAGTTCGCTATAACGTGCCGGCCCGATACCTGGACTGCGTAAAATCAATAATTTTTCAAACAGGTTTTTATTCATACCAATCACTATAAAAAAATTCACATATATATTAAAAGTAAAAAACGACCCAATATGTGGGTCGTTTTTCAATTTCCAATATCACGTACTGAATTATTTCATAGCGTTCAAAATACCTTCGAAATCATATTCCTTGCATGCTTCTGGCTGATTGTCATCAGTCCAGATGTCTTTATTGCATTCGTCAACCAAGGCACGCAGATTATTCTTAAATTCATTATACTGCGTTGGGTTCTTTTCTTTCAGTGTCAGCAACTGGCTCTTTAATACTTGGTCGTCGCTCAGGTTCTTGTTCTTTTGACCCTGAACCTTGCCCCCAATCAGTTTATTACCAAACAGTTCCATAATACCAACACCAACGCCGGCACCACCAACCGCACCGCCAACGGTTGCCCATGTACGCGCGGTCTTTTTGGCGTCCAAAATACGTTGTTTCAACGTCCCTTCGTCCGCCCATGCGCCACAGGTTATATTCTGGCCCCATTCAAAATATTTCGCAGGGATATCAGATGTGCTGACGCGATTATCGGTGGATTTAACCTCTACCCGAACAAAGCACGTGTTGTTTTCAGGATTTTCGGTATCTTCGACCATTGTCGCATAGTTATCACGATTGCTGTACCGTGATGCCCAAACAAACGTGTTACCAATACCTATATTGTTATTGATACATGCGTTCTTTTCCTTTTCGCGCATGTCAACGGTCTTGGTGTCCGCAACCGGTTCAACGCGCGCGCTGGATTTGCTTTCGCTGGCGGCATCAGATGTGGCCGAATTTGCCGCAGATGCCATTGCCGTAATTTGGTTTGTCGACGCAGTTGTCGCACGACGTGGCGCGTTCGTCACCATCTGGGTCTGCATAGAACGCCGTGCCTGACCAGCGGGCGATACCGCCATTGCCGGCATTGCAATTAAACCACACATCACAAAGTATAGAATTTTATTCATTCTGTCCCTTCCCTAATTCTTTCCCACATTGTATCACAAATCGCATAAAAAATAAAGACCAAATACAAAAGAAAAAGGGGCGCACGCGCCCCAATAAAAACTATTTTTTCCATTTCCATTTAATGGTTGATTCTGTGCCATGCACCAGACGACTGATATTTTCACGATGACGCCACAGGCACAGCAACCCCATTGCCAAGAATGCAAAGCCCGTCTGTGTCCCAATAACAAACCCAAATATCGGCATCAGGCAAAATACAACAACCGCACCCAACGACGAATACCCAGACGTCAACGCCACAATCAACCATTCGATTCCACATATCACGAACGCCGCCGGACTGATTGCCAAAATTGTACCAAACAGCGATGAAATCCCCTTGCCCCCGTGGAAACGCAACCACACGGGATAGCAATGTCCAACAATCGCCGCAAAACCACACCATGCGGCAAACGCGTCACCACCAACGGCGCGGCCGATAAAAACCGCTGCAATGGCCTTGGCCATATCTAATAACCACACCACGCCCGCCATACGCAGACCACCCACGCGCATAACGTTTGTTGCGCCAATATTGCCACTGCCCACCTGACGCAAATCACCCTTGCCCATCAGGCGTGTGAACACCAATCCCATTGGAATTGACCCCAATAAATACGAAATAATTATCGCAAATACGTACATCATTTTATTTTTCCTTGATTTTATGTTTGTTTTTTATAGAATAGCAGGAAACTTGACTAAATAAAAGGAAAATAAAGTGGCAAATCATAAGTCATCTGAAAAAAGAATTTTGGTCACGACAAAGAAAAACGCCGTGAACACCGCCCGTCGCAGTGCTGTTAAAACCGCTACGAAAAAGGCATTGGTTGCAATCGAATCTGGGGACAAGGCCGCAGCAACATCTGCCGCACGTGCCGCAGAAAGCAAGATTATGAAATCCGCCGGCAAGGTTATGCCAAAACAGCGTGCCGCACGCAAGATTTCTCGTCTGGCGAAAAAAGTTTCCAAAATGGCATAATGCCATAATGGCAAAATATATCAGCGCACATTTCTGTGCGCTTTTTGTTGTTATCTGAAAACATTTAACCAATTCTATAAATTTTTACATATCCATCTGATGTATCACTGACGCCAGAACCACCATTGCCCCCTTTGACAGATGTAGAGCCGATTCCCAGCCATCCCTTGGCGTTAATGCCACCACCACCACCGCCACCATATGACCAAACAGTAACCGTACCACATGTTGCGGACAAATTTTCACCCCCAGCACCGCCAACACCTGATGCAAAACTGTTTTTTGCTGTGCCACCTTTGCCACCGGACTCGTAACTGCCGCTGATACCCGCCTCTGCTGATAATAATCCACTGCTGGTGGGGGCTGCGCCACCTGCACCCGATGGCGCACCACCGCCACCACCGGCACATACAAAAGATGCTGCACCGCTGCCACTACGCAAAGCACCACCCAGACCGTCTGTACCACCGCCACCACCGCCGCCGCCACAATTTTGTGCCGCGCCGTTTGCATCAACCCCAGAACCACCAATACCACCAACCCCACCATCAGATGTTACAGATGTTTCACCTAGTAAAAACACACTGGTCATACCAGAACTGCCACCACCGCCACCAGATACCAAAACACCACTGGTATTAACAGACCCAGCATTACCATTTCCGCCAACAAATGCCATTATATCTGTATTCTGATTGACTGAAAAACTGTATGATTTACTGATGGCCTCTGCCCCTGCACCTGCGTTTGTTCCGCCACCCGAGCCGCCTGAACCACCTTTGACCTCTGCACGATAACAACCTGGTGTCAAAGTTATTGTTTCGCATGTTCCAATTCCCGAAACCTGTGCCACCAAAGTTTCATTTCCAATTGTATATGTCCCTGTGGCTGTCTTGACAACCAAACTGTGCGGACATTCGCCCAACACCGCAGCCGCCCAAAATTTTTGTCCTGATGAATTCATAACAGTTAACGCTGCACCTGACGGTTGAACCGCTATTAAATTTATCGGCAAATCCCCAACCATCAAAACAGGCATAACCGTCCCCTCTACATACAAATATTACTCATTAAAATACAGCCACACATACCCAGATGGTGGCGCGCCAGCCGGCACAGACGTAGACACCGCCATAAAACGCGCATCGTCACCCGCCGCCACAGTCCCAGATTGCGTACCAACAGGCAACCGTCCAACTGCGACCGTACCAGACGTTATGTTATCTGCATTTGTTGTGTCAACATCTTGGACATTTGCCAAACCAATTTGGCGTTTTGTAACATTATGCGGATTTTGCGCACTTTGAATATGGTCGTCGTACACCAATAAATCAGGTTTATTCAAAATATAGTTTGGCGCAGACGTATCTGTTTGATTCCAATCGGGTTGTACATTATTATTTGGCTGTAATTGCAAAACTATTTTATCTACATACTCTACACTGGCGATATCACCATGTGCATCTTTCATTAAAATGATAAAATTCAACGCGACAAACACGCACATGCCTGCGATAACACACCACATATACATGCGAATACTATGTCTTACCACTGCTAATACCATGGCGGCGGTCGGCATTGATTCTCCTGTCCTATTCATAGAATTATTACAAATATCACCTGTACCCGTCAAGCGGGTTTATATATAGTTTAATTGTATGGTGTACATAAAAATAAAACCGGCGTGTGCCGGTTTTATTTTTTAATTCAATGGTGCGCCCCAATGCTGCTGGATACTGCGTTCTGCATCCATTGGGCTGACCAATACCTGTGGTGTCAAGATAACCACCAGCGTATCACGCGTCGCCGATGTTTCGCGCGAACCAGACAACGCCATAAAGTCCGGATCACCCAACCCATAACGCGTATCGTTATTGGTCTGCTTTTCAAACCCAGATACAACCAACATCTGGCCGGATTCCATGATAACTTCTTGCATGAAACTGCGCTCTTCAACCTCTGGCAACTGCAATGTAACCTCGCCAATGGTCTGGGTCGACATTTTCAGCAATTCACGAACCGACATACGGAACAGCAACAGAATCTTGCCATTTTCCAAAACGTTCGGCAACAACTGCATTGAAAAACCAGTTTCCAAATCGTCCTGATCAACCGTGCTGGATTCAACTGTTGTAAAGTTACGCGATTCAAAACGTTTGATATAACCTGTGGTCTTGGTGTTATTGACCGGTGCAACACGGTTGCTGCGGGTTGTAACGCCAACATTGGTTACCAACGATACCTTGCCCTGCTTTGCCAATGCCTCTATCAATGCGGTACTGCCTGCGGCACGCGCCAATGAACCATTCTTTATTTGGTCTGCGGTGTATGCGCCCGCTACTTCCTTGCCGCCCACTGTGTGGGTTGCGCCCGTCAATGCCGATACAGTGTTTGACAGAACCGCAATGTTCATAGAACTGGCCTCGGTCGTGGCCAAATTGTTCTTTGGATTCGCAACAATGTTCAGACCCGACGCGCTGTTAATTGCCGCGGCCAGATTCAAACCAAACGCCGAATCATTAGATATAGAAACCTGCAAGACCTTGACGTCAATGGTCACCAACTGCGACAGACGTTTGTTCTGTCTGTTGATATAATCGCCAACACGTGCCAACACCGATGGTGGTGCAGTAACAGTAATTGTGCCCAAACTGCGCGATACGGTGAAATCAGCATTCTGGCTTTTACCAATAATAGCAGATATCGCCTTTTCAATTTCGTCCCATTCCTTTAACGTGGATTCCAACGCAACCTGGTTACCATCGTCGGTTTGAACCGCGGTCTGGTACGATACATCTGTGCCCAACGCATATAATGTAAATGTCTTGGTTTCTGTTTCATAGAATACAATCGACGTTTTGTCATAGTACCACAGCAAATCCAAATCTGTCGCCACCTGTGACAACAGGCCTGACAATTTGCCCGTATACGCAACATTGATTGTCTTTTTCAATTTTTCAGAATTTACCTGACTGTCAATCTTGACTGGAATACCTGTTATTGAATGTACATCATTTGCAAATACTTGCAGTGTAACCGGCTCGTTCAACAAAATAGTAACGCCCGTATCAGTTTCAAATTGCGATGGCAAATTATTGCGATGTTCCAGAACGGTTGATTTACTGCCCAACCATACCCCTTCGGACATAGAAACGGTATCGCCACTGGCAACCTTGGCCGTTGGATTTTTGGCCATTTCAAATGCATCGTATGCATTGATAAAGTTCTGGTCAACGGTCGCCGCAACCTTGGCTGATTCACGTGCCGTACACGCCGCCAGCGCAACGCCCAGCACACTGAACATAAATAACATCTTGAATGATTTCGTCATTATTCTTTCTCCTACGGCAACGCGACTGCGGTTTTATTCTTCGATTGTAGATATTACCAATACACGGTTTCCCTTGTAGAACTTGGCATATGGAATTGGTGTTGCACGGCCAAAGTTACGAACCAACGCCGACGCCACGTCAACAAAACGTCCCTTGAATACCGCGCTGGCCTCAATCGGGTATTCACGTGATGTCGCCCAAACCAAATCCCAACCTTCTTTGTCGCACCAGTTTTGCAAAACTTCGCGCAATGTCTGGCCATTTGCAACAACCCACGAACGAACCTGATCGGTCAGTTTCACAGATGGTTCTGCGTCCGCAGATGCATTGACTGCGATTTCACTGTCGTCATCTGCGCCGGCCAAGATATTTCCGTTTTCATCAACCTTGTTCATACCCATTTTGGCCGCGAATGCAGAATACGCATCGGCATTCTTGTTACAATTTTTGCGACCACTGCGTGACACGGCCAGAACACTGCCCCCGTCATCTTCCAACATTTCGCGATGCAGCAACGGCATTTCAGAACCAGAATTGCATTCGTCATCAAACCCAACGGGGATTTGTGTCCCGTGCAGCATGTTCGCACCACCCGACCAATCACCATAGCCGGCATTTGTTCCCAGATTGAAATTATTTTCAACAACCAAATCCGTACCAATCTTTGACACAATACGAATGTTATCGGACTGCTTATCCTTGGCACACATGCCATCTTCGCATGCAACCTCTACGTCTGCATCAGAACCCGCGATTGGCCACACCGGCACAGCAGTTGTTGTTTGCGTTTCTTCGGTGGTGTCGGTCTGGACGTATTGATTTTCATCAACCGTCTTGTCTTGGGAATAAAAAACCTCGCTCGTTACAATCTGGGGCAACGATTCTGCGGCAAAGCAATAGCCGGCCGCGGTTGCAAACATTGCGACAATAAAAATCTTGCGGAACATAAAATCTTCCTTTCCTGAATGATTTATCTTATTTATTGTACTTATTATAACAATTTGACCGAATCTGTGCAAGACCAAATCGCACCCACACGAATTTATATTTGCAAGATAAAATCGCACGAATCGGCAAAAGATGTTATACTGTCTGCAACAACATACAATTTTAGGGGACGCATATGCAAAACATATTGATTTTAAGTGGTATTTCTGTGGTTATTATTATTTCTATCGTGATTGCTACATTGATTTTTGGCGTAAATCGCCGCGTGCGCAATTTGGAAAAAACACTGACATATCAATATAATCTGATTGTTAAAATTCAGTCCGTTTTGAAAAACAAATCCGCAACAAACGCCGTTGCCGAACACGCAGAGGTTATTTATCAAGATTTGTTGCAACACCTGATTCCGATTATGGCGGCGATTGATGTTATGCCACGCGCAACCCCTGAACATCCCCTGTGGCGTGCATTAGGTGGCATTTTGGACGAATACAACAAAAACCCATTTGTACTGGAAAAATTGCGTCGTTGTATTAAACTGGATTCCGAGGTTGCCCGCAGCGTCGACAACTATATGAACCGCGCAGATGCATTTTTGCAGCATCTGACCGCCACCGAGCCAGAGGGAATTTTGTCTGCGACATTTACCGATGGTTTACTGGGCCAGTCATTGACGTTCTTTGCACAGGCGCGCACGCTGGCGGCACAAAGTAACGAGTAAATGGCAAAACTGACCGAAAATCTTGTTCGTGAAATTTCCAGCATTCGTGGCGAGCCCACGTGGTTAACCGATTGGCGCGTGGCGGCATTCCATGCATGGACAAAAATGCACGAACCCCATTGGGCCGAATTTGAATACGCCCCAATAGATTACGATGCCCTGAATTACTATAACGAGCCGACGCCGATTGATAATTCCGACCTGCGCGACACATATGACAAAATGGGATTACCAGAATCTGAAAAGCGTGCGCTGTTGGGCATGGCAACAGACACCGTTATCGACAGTCGTTCTGTGCATACATCGTACACCACGGAATTAGAAAAATTGGGAATTATATTCTTGCCCTTTTCGGGCGCTGTCAAGAAACATCCAGAATTAGTCAAACAGTATTTAGGCACTGTTGTTCCGGCAACAGACAATTTCTTTGCCGCATTAAACGCTGCTGTATTTTCAGACGGTACGTTTGTGTACATACCCCCACACACAAAATGCCCAATTGATTTGGCCAGTTATTTCAGAATTGAAACCGCAAAAATCGGTCAATTTGAACGTACACTGATTATCGCCGACCGCGGCGCAGATTTGTCGTATATGGAGGGGTGCAGCGCCCCACGCCGTCCCAACCATCAACTGCACAGTGGGGTTGTTGAAATCATTGCATTGGACGACGCACGCGTTAAATACGCAACTGTTCAAAACTGGTATGCAGGCACGCCCGCACAGGGCAAAAACGTTGGCGGAATATTGAACTTTGTGACAAAACGTGGCCGCGCCGAAAAAAACGCAACCATTGATTGGACACAGGTTGAAATCGGTTCTGCGATGACATGGAAATATCCATCGACAATTCTGGCGGGCGATGGCGCGCACAGTGATTTTTATTCGCTGACCATCACGCGGGGCGCGCAACTGGCCGATACTGGAACGAAAATGATTCACATCGGCGACAACACTGTTTCAAACATCGTGTCATATGGCGTTGCAACTGATGCATCACAACAAACATTTCGCAGTTTGGTTTCATTTTCGGGTCGCGGGGGTAAAAACGCATCAAAGTGCGACACGCGTATAATCGGCAACGATGCCACGGCAAATACACTGCCAACAATTATTCACACAAACGGCGAAAATACCCAGAGTCACGAGGCCACAACCGGTGCAATCGACGCAAATCAATTATTGTTCTTGATGCAATCAGGTATTGCAGAGGACGAAGCAATCGCCCTGATTATCGGCGCATCGGCGGCACCAATTATATCACGATTGCCGATGGAATTTTTGGTGGAATCAAAACAACTGATTCAGATGGCATTGGCAAAAAACTAAGTACAGGAATATAAACATGCTGGAAATAAAAAATTTATCTGTATCACTGGACGGCAAAGCATTATTGCACGACGTCAACATGACCGTGGCGCGTGGTGCGCGACATTTGCTGGCGGGGTCAAATGGTTCGGGCAAATCAACATTGGCCGCCGTTATTGCCGGTAACCCAATGTATCAAATTGACAGCGGTGAAATAATTTTTGACGGTCGCGATATCACCCACGAAAACGCAACAACGCGCGCATTGCTGGGCATATTTCTGGGGGCGCAAAACGTTCCTGAAATTCCAGGGCTGACAGTGCTGAGTTTTTTGAAACATTCCGTCGCCGCACACGCGCATTTCCAGACAGGTCGCGATTTATCAATGGGTGAATTTTTACAGACATTGGAACGCGTCCGCACTGAATTAAATATTCCAAAAGAATGGCTGAATCGCAGTATCAACGTCGGGTTTTCTGGCGGGGAACGCAAACGACTGATGCTGTTACGTCTGAAAATGATTGCGCCCGCATTTGCAATTCTGGACGAACCAGATTCTGGGGCTGATGCCGATACCCAGAAAATGATTGCGCAAACAATCCACGAAATGCCCGACACAACATTTATGTTTATCAGCCACCAGCCGACATTTACGTCAATGGTTGGCGCAACTGATATAACAACTTTGTCTGGCGGCCATATTATGGTAAAATAAAAACACAGAAAAAAAAACGAAAGGAAGCAAAATGTCTGAAAACAAATCGCAATGTCTGATGTCATGGATTCTGTGGCGTCCGCTGAAATTTACGTTGACGCTGTTGGGATTGGGTATCGCGGTTATGATACCATATGAAATCGTTCTGAATACGATTAGTGCTGGGGCCGCAATGTGGACGCTGGGGATTTTATCAATTGCCGCATTTGTGTACGCCATATATTCACTGTTTCATCGCCTGCCCCACGATAATCTGGACAGGTACAGTTTTGTTGCATTGGAAAATGCACAGGCATACGTTCTGGCAATGGCGGTATTTATTGCAATGCTGGTCGTTATACAGGCACGATCTTTTTTATTCTCGCTGGTGATGATGGGTACGGCGGGCAATGTGATATTTGTGCTGTTGGCGGCGGTGATGTTTGTCGCATACGCGTACCTTGTCGGGTTATCATTGGCAAATGTGTACGCCAAATTCCGCCGTGGTCGCGCAATGAATATTCCAACATGGAAAATCATTTGCAGTATACCATTTGGTTTTAACCTGATTTGGATTCCAGGGTATATTTTGCCTGATGAAAAAGCCCCAAAGACACCCGTTATTCCAATTCATGCACCATGGTATAAAAACCTGACAAATTGGATTGTATCGCGTCCGTCGCGCACAATATTGGCGTTCGCAATTTTGACATTGTTTACCGGATTTATGTTCGGAATCCAGACGATATTCTGGACATGCGCGGCAATATTACTGTTTTCAATATGGGTATCAACCGTTGGCGCAAAACGTTTCTGCAAGAATATTGGCGGCGCATACGCAACCGTTGCCGTGGTGCTGAACATCATTATGATTTTGGCAATATCGATAATTACATATCAACAGATATCACAAATCAGCGCATACGAAAATGTTGCCATAACGGTAACGGACACAACACAAAATATAAACCAGTAAAAAACGCGCTATGTACACCGTATCGCGGCACAGGGGGATTTTATGAACGGAATAATTTTACTTGCAGGATTCATTTTTGTTCTTTGGTTGGGACGTGCAATTTTAATCCCATTGTTGGTTGCAACGTTCCTGTGGTATTTGATAAATGCCATATCTGCCTATTGTCGCAAGGTGTTTCCATTGCGTGATGTGGATACACGTCGTACGTATCCGATTTCAGCGGGTGCATTTGATTGGCTGTCTAATATCATAGCCCTGTGCGCAATGGCTGGATTACTGTATCTGTTTGCATCACAGGTACGCCCGATGTTTTCAGAATTACTGGTTGCCCTGCCCGCGATTCAACATAAACTGGTTGAAATTGGCGTCACATTATCTGGCACATTGGGCATCAGATTTGATGCATCACTGTTGCCAAACGTTACCAGAATCGCCAGCAGTATCGGCACATCATTGGCGGGAATTGCAACATCTGTTGGATTGATTTGCATATACCTGTTGTTTATGTTTGTGGAACAGACAACATTTGATAAAAAATTCTCGGCCCTGTTTCCAAATAAAACGCAATTCAAAAAGATGCGTTATATATTGAACAGCATTGATACAAACATGAAAAAATACCTGTTTATGAAGACCTTGATTTCAGCTGTGACGGGACTGCTGTCATATCTGTGGTTACACGCCATCGGCTTGGAATTTGCGGGCGTGTGGGCATTTATAGTATTTATCGCAAACTATATTCCAACAATTGGTGCAATCGTGGCGTGCGGTATGCCCATTATGTTTGCGTTGGCAACTGCCCCAACATTGCATCAACCAATTTTGGTGGCAATCGGTTTGATTGGATTGCAAATATTACTGGGCAATATCATTGAACCCAAATTGACAGGAAAAACACTGAACCTGTCAACATTGGCAATATTGATAAACTTGGTATTCTGGGGCATGATTTGGGGTATCGCAGGAATGTTTTTCAGTGTGCCGTTATTGGTGGCAACATTTATTATCACCGCGCAATTTGATTCCACGCGTTGGATTGCGGTACTGTTGTCTGCGGACGGCAAAATTCCGGACAAGCGCGACGAATAAAAATCGCGCTATGTGCATTAAATCTGGGCTTTTTTGATTATTGCGCGCGACGCATAATGGCGATTGCGTTTTCTAAAATCACGCGCGCAGATTCTGAATCCAGTTTTGTTTTTATATCCCCGCGGCGCACACGTCCCATGTCGTCTTGGGCGGCGATACTGGAATAACTCTCGTCAATAAATGCGATGGGAATTTCGGTCAGTTTTTCAATCGCCGTCGCGCAATCACGAACGCGCGCGGTCGTGTCTGATTCCGTGCCATCGCCATGCAACGGCAAACCAATGATAATTCCAACCGCGTGTTCCGCAATGGCCACATCAACGATTTTGGGCGGAATGTCATTTGGATTTTTTACGACAATTTGTGGTCGCATAAACAAAAATTCACGCGATGCGTCCGACACAGCAACGCCTGTACGCGTCGCGCCCCAATCAATTCCAACTATGCGCCCACTGCGCGGAAAACCCTTGAAATCTGGCAGAATCATTGTATAATTTCCTCTGATTAAATAATAGGATTAGAAATGGCGTTTAGCAAGCAACAATTACAGAAATTTGCCAATCTGATTAGAATCGAAATTTCTGATGAAAAACTGGAACAAATGAATATTGATTCCGTGATTGATTGGCTGGACAAATTACAGAAAATCGATACCCGCGGTGTTGAACCAATGTTAAACCCAGCGCAGCATGCATTACCTCGGCGCGCGGACGTGGTTACCGACGGAAATATTCGCGACGCGGTCATGGCCAACACCCCTGACAAGGCGGGCGTATCACGTGGTTATTTTGCAGTACCCAAGGTTATGGATGGTGAATAAAATGATTGATTTAACGATTACACAGGCATTAAAAAAATTAAAATCACGCGCCATCAGCGCAACTGAATTGACACGTGCATATTTGAACCGAATTGAAAAATTTGGTGAAAAATTAAATTGCTATATTACAACAACACCTGACCGCGCGTTGGCGGATGCCGCCGCCGCGGACGCACGCTATGCCGATGGCACGGCCGGCGAATTGGACGGTATTCCAATCGGGATGAAGGATTTATTTGCCACACGTGGCATTCGTACAACTGCGGCATCACGCATGTTGGAAAACTTTGTTCCAGAATACGAATCAACCGTTTCCCAAAAATTTATTGATGCGGGCACTGTTTTGCTGGGCAAAACCAACTTGGACGAATTTGCCATGGGCACATTCAGCAAAACCAGTTTCTTTGGCGCCCCTGTTAATCCATGGCAACTGTCGCGTCATTTAACCGCGGGCGGTTCATCTGGCGGTTCAACCAGTGCCGTCGCCGGCGGTTTGGCCATGGCGGCAACAGGAACTGATACGGGTGGTTCAATTCGTTTTCCGTCTGCAATTACCGGTCTGGTTGGTATGAAACCAACATACGGGTTGTGCAGTCGTTGGGGTTGCGTTGCATTCGCGTCCAGCTTGGATACCCCCGGCCCTATTGCCCGCACCGCCGATGATGCGGCATTGATGCTGTCTGTGATGGCGGGTCATGATCCAAAGGATTCCACCAGCGCAGAAAACGGTTTCGCATTCAGCGGTGAATTGCAACCAATCGTGGGTGACGGCAAAAAATTACGCGTCGGCGTTATCAAAGAATTTGCAGATGTAAAAATATCACCTGATATGAAACGTCTGTTTGATGCCCGCATCGCAGATTTGAAATCCGCAGGTGCAGAAATCATAGAGGTTTCCATTCCAAATATTTTGGACGCATTGGCGGCATATTATATCATCGCACCGGCCGAGGCATCATCAAACTTGGCCCGCTATGACGGTATGCGCTATGGCCTGCGTGTCGAAGGGGCGGATTTAATTGACACATACAAAAAAACGCGCGCCGCTGGATTCGGGACAGAGGTTCAACGTCGTATGATTGTTGGTACGGCGGTTCTGTCCAGCGAATCGTACGAAGTATATTTCATGCAGGCCGCACGTGTTCGCCGCATGATTGCCGATAGTTTTGCAAACGCATTTGACCAGTGTGATTTGATTATTTGTCCGGCCAGTGCTGGGACAGCCATGCCATTGGATTCAGATCTGACACCATTGGAATACTATGCATTGGATTTGTTCACCGTCGCAATGAATTTGGCGGGTGTGCCTGCATGCAGCGTACCTGCGGGGTTGGCTGAAAATGGCCTGCCATTGGGTTTACAAATAGTTGGGCGTCGCTTTGACGATATGCGTGTTTTGCAGTTGGCAAAACATATCCAAGAATTTAGTGGTGTTGACAACAGACCAACTGTAATTATGGGGGAATAAAAAAAGCGCGCATCACGCACGCACAAATAAAAATGGTGGCTAGGAACGGAATCGAACCGCTGACACAGGGATTTTCAGTCCCTTGCTCTACCAACTGAGCTACCTAGCCAACGGACGCCATAATAAGATACGAAAAGACAAAAAGCAAGGAAAAATAAAAAATGTTTACGATAAAGGGCAAAACAGGTGATTGGGAATTAGTTATTGGTTTGGAAACACATATCGAAGTGTTATCTAAATCCAAACTGTTCAGTGGCGCATCGGCGGACTATAATCCAACGATTGCCCCAAACACACAGGTTTCAATGGTTGATGTGGCAATGCCTGGTATGTTGCCGGTACTGAATGAATATTGTGTTGAACAAGCCATAAAAATGGGACTGGGGCTGAATGCTGAAATATCACGCCACAGCAAATTTGCACGTAAACAATATTTTTATCCCGACCTGCCCCAAGGGTATCAGATTTCGCAACCCGCCGAAGAACCGCCAGTTGTTGGTCGTGGCTGGGTTGAAATCATGGGCGACGATGGCAATCCTAAAAAGATTTTGATTGAACGCGCGCATTTGGAACAAGATGCCGGTAAATTGAAACACGATGTTCATCCAACAAAATCGTTTGCGGACTATAACCGCACAGGTGTCGCGCTGTTGGAAATCGTGACATTCTTGGACGTAAAAAATCCAGAAAACAATTCATATATTTCGTCCCCAGACGAGGCCGAACGTTACCTGCGTGAAATTCGCGAAATCGCGCGCGCTTTGGGCGTGTCCAAGGCCAACATGGAAGAAGGTTCTATGCGCGCAGACGTAAACGTATCTGTGCGTCCTGTTGGCGACAAAAAATTCAGAACTCGTACTGAAACGAAAAACATGGTGTCTTTCAAATTTATTAAATCTGCTATTGAGTACGAGGCGCGTCGTCAAATAGAAATCTATGAAAACGGCGGTACTGTATCACAGGACACAATGCGTTATAACCAGGGCGACGGCACAACATCTGTAATGCGCAGCAAAGAAGATGCACTGGATTACCGTTATTTTCCAGACCCCGATTTACTGCCCTTGGATATCACCGATGAACAAATAGATAACATCAGAAAAACAATGCCTGAATTACCTGCTGCGACACGCGCACGGTATATCAATGAATACGGATTATCAGAATATGATGCGGCACGTTTAACAGAAACAACAGATATTTCCAAATGGTTTGATGCCGCTGTTGGTGGCAATGCGGCGCGCGCAAAACCGATTGCAAACTGGCTGATATCTGAACTGTTTGCACACCCAGAAAATTGGGATGTAAAAAACGCTGTGGATACACCTGACAGCGGCACACAGAGAATTATTCGTCCATCAGATTTAGCGGAATTGGTTGATATGATTGCATCAAATGAAATCAATGGGAAACAGGCCAAAGATATCTTTATCAAAATGCTGGATGGCGAACAAGGGACGCCACGCGAAATCGCAGATAAATTTGGAATGAAACAAATTACTGACACATCTGCAATAGAGGCCGCGGTCGACGAAGTCATCGCCGCATCTGCACCACAGGTTGCCCAGTACAAGGCAGGCAAAACAGGTTTGTTGGGCTTCTTTGTGGGTGGCGTAATGCGCGCCACACATGGCAAGGCAAACCCATCCGTCGTGAACGAAATCTTGTTACGGAAATTATCATAACAATAAAAACCAAAAGGACACACAATGAAAATAGTTGATATCGTTGACAATAATATAATCACCGGTGTTCGTTATGGCACGATTGATGTTCATGCCCCCGAAATCCCGCGCGATGCCGCACGCGCATACGCCCGTGTCCAACGCGTTCAGGCAACGCGCAACAAAAAAATCCGCAAAGAACATACAAAACAAAAATAAAGTTTAGATATGCAGAAATTCTTTATCCAGACATTTGGCTGTCAGATGAATGTCTATGACGGCCAGCGTATTGCGGCAATGTTATCAGCGCGCGGATTAACACAAACTGATAATCTTGCCGATGCCGATATTATTATATTGAATACATGTGCCGTCCGCGCCAAGGCAACGGATAAAGTTTTCTCTGCACTGGGACGTGTACGCAAGGCAAAAAAGCCCTCTGCCCTGTTTGGCATTGTTGGTTGCGTCGCGCGCGAATCTGGGGCGGACGCATTTCGTCGTATTCCAGATTTGAATTTCGTATTGGGGCCACAAAGTTATCACAAATTGCCCGAAATTTTGGACAACCCCGATGCACGTTTGCTGAATATTGACTTGGGCGGTCTGGAAAAATTTGATGAATTACCACAAATGACACGCAGCCCCGTCGTCGCATACATTCCAATCCAAGAGGGTTGCAATCACTGTTGCACATACTGCATTGTTCCATACACCCGTGGTCGCGAGGTTTCGCGTCCATACGATGATATTATGCGCGACGTTGCGCACGCCGCAAACACTGGCGCGATTGAAATATGTTTTCTGGGGCAAAACGTCAATGGCTATAAATACACAGACGAAAATGGCACGTTGTGGCGTCTGTCGGATTTAATCCGCGCAACTGCAAAATTAGATGCCATTAAACGTATACGCTTTACGTCCAGTTATCCAACCGAAATGACCGACGATTTGATTGAAATGTTTGCAATCGAACCAAAGTTATTGCCTTTTTTGAATATGCCTATACAAAGCGGGTCGCCCGATGTATTGACAAGAATGAACCGCCCGTATTCGCTGAATCTATATATAGATATAGTTGACAAATTACGTCGCGCCCGTCCGGACATTCAGATTTCCAGTGACTTTATTGTTGGGTTCCCTGGCGAAACCGATGACGATTTTGACCAGACAATGCAAATCGCCAAACAAATAAAATATATCAATTCATACTCGTTCAAATATTCGCCCCGCCCACATACCGCGGCCGCGCTTATGCCAGACCAGATATCCGAAAACATCAAGGCCGTGCGTCTGGCCAAACTGGACGGCTATCTGAATGAATTACAGCGTGATTTTAACACCGCATGCATTGGACGCATTTTACCCTGTCTGTGCGAAGGGTCTGATAAAACCGGTCGCCATATGATATACCGCACACCATATATGCAACAATGCGTGGTTGATGCAGATGCCGCTGCCCCAACAATGGCAAATATAAAAATCACCGCCGCGAACAAGGCATCCCTGCGCGGCGAATTGGTGACGGAATAAAAATCAGAAACTTGCACGCAGTGATATCACCGCTTGGTACGATGTGCCCTGCGTATTATTTATCACGCCAATTTGAACATCACCGCCTGCGGCATCCGCCACAGACCAGACGGACATACGCGTCATTGCCGCCACACCACCATCGGTATCCGCGCGCACCTGCGCCCCATATTCATATTTCAAATGTGCGTCCCCTGCCCCTGTGGTAATATTCAATCCAACATATTCACGGGTGTCGGTATCACTCTGATTTGAAACCGATGCACGCGACATTGTTATTCCCGCAATTGGTGCAAATACGAATTTATCATCCGCATTCATACGCGCGCCTAAACAGAAACCACCATAATAATTTGTACCATCTGGTGCGGTATCAATTTTATTATTACCGGCATACACAAAATCCGTATCAAATTTTGCGACCGTCGCACCAACATGCATCATACCAAACAGTTCGCCATTATCATAATACGTATGAAACGTTGCGCCATATAACTGTGCAGCAAAATCATTTATATCGTCACTGGCATCAATGCGCCCAACATAACCATCAATTTTTACACCAAACGAATCGGTTATTTTTGCACCAACATCACCACCAATTGTTTCGATTGTAAAGTCACTATTATAAATAACCGTACCTGCTGTGGATACACCTGAGTGCGGCATAGCTGGATTTTTATATAAATCAATAAAGTCAGAAATTGTCCGTACGGGACGCATTAAATTTATTGGATTGATACGGGTCGAACGCGACATAGTGTGACGCAGTTCTGGCATACTGGTCGCCGAATCTAATGCGCGCACCAATTTATCATTTGGTCTGGCGTATCGCACCAAATTTATAAACGCACCTGTATCATCTTTTAATATTTTTGAATAATCCGTTTCACGAACCATATCAGCATACACCGTATCATCGCGCGCATATGTATGTATCGCCATCAATGGGTTGGATAGATTTGCAATCACCGACACCCGCCCCGTGTCACCAATATCGCGCAACAATGGCGTGCCAGCGAATCGCGAAATATCGTCAATATATAAATCAACATTCCCGCGAACAGTTGCCATAACCGGTGCATTCACATCAAACAAAATTGATGAATTTTCCAAAATAATATTTTCGTGATTGATACCCAAAATATCTGACATGGGCAACATATTTGCATTACGCACCAATACATCGGGCGCGACATTTGATGCGATGCTGTTTATATCAGCCCGCGTTCCAACCAGTTGCACAACCGACGCCGTATCATCAAAATTTATATTCATTTGACCATGATTACGAATATACAATTCGCACCCAGAACACACCGTTACATTTCCTGTCAGTGTTCCTTCGTTTTTCAGAATAATAGATGAATTTGTAATAATATTATTAAAGCGCACATTGGCACCGCGGTGTATTTCGACATCATCGTTCCATGTAATACGCGTTCCAGACATATCACAATAGATACTGACCGCGCCAGCATTCGCTGCGTACAACACAGAAATTATCGCAAAAGGAAATATTCCCGTACACCGCATGTGCCCAGATTAGCACATAAGAAATATTTCTTAAAGCAATAAAAATGCCCCCATGTGGGGGCATTGGTGTCGAAACCGAAAATCAGAAATTACCACGCTTGGCCAATTGTACCCCACGCGGCTTTGTATCCACCGTCACGTTCCAGATACAATTTAGCGTTGTTCAGTTGTTGCGCAGTCAGGCCACGAATCATAAATGATTCTTGCAATCTGCCGGCTTTGGCAATGTGCAACGTTGGCAGTGTCATCGGCATTGCAGAATTACTGCAACACATGCCACTGGTGCATGGGCTGCATTGATGTATGCGCATTGTATAAACTTTGCCTGGGCGCAGGTCTTTCAAATCAACTTCCATTTTCAGGCCAGCATCTGTTTCGGCAAATTTAATTGTCCCCATTTCCGATTCACCACCGCGGCTGCTGCGAGTGTACATTTTTGCAGCAACGCGATTTACATCGGCTTCTTCGTATGTTTGATAAAACATAACCGCTTCGACTGTTTGTTTTGGCGCAGGCGCACGGTGATGTTTTTTTGCGCCGCACATCGTACTGCACCCAGCCAACAATACCGTCAAACCGATAATTGATGACAATGTTAAAAATTTTCCTGACATAGTTTTCATATAAGAACTCCTTTCGTTCCTTAGTGGGTTATACACATATATTTTATATCATTTATGATACTTTTTCGTCAGGTTTGAATCCCTAGGAATTGCCGGATTTTATGCACATAGCGCGTTTTTATACTGCACGTTTTATGCACAATAATATATGTACTGCAAATGGCATTGCCACCACATTTTGTAACACAAAAGCAACAATATAATTACGCGGAAACGCAACCAAATATTGTATCAAATTTATCATGTGTCCCGTTTCAATAATTGGTGCAACAAACGTCATTGTTCCCGCCATACACGCCGTCATCATAAACGGAATATATCGCATTATACCGAATCGAACCGCCACCCGTTGTACCATCGGCACAACAATAAAGAAATTCAGCACAACTGCAAATGCATATATTGGCATAAACCCGCGGCAAAATGTCGTTGCATTCAACGCCCCATGAATCCACAGATTCACCCCCATCATACCAATGACCATAATAAAACTGTTTGCTAAACAAAATATAACCGATTCGATTTTTGTTTCTGGTTTGATATGAATATTACTCATGTTTTACCCCATAAAAAAACAGTGCCTGCAACTGGACTTATGTGTTACAGGCACTGCGCGTTGTTATTATTTCTTAAAATTTGCGTTGGGCATTATAAATACAATTTTACCCGCGGTCAAGTTTTTCAACTGTGCAATTTCAGAAACGATTTTAACAACGTTCTGGGCGAATATTGATGCTTGTTTATCGGTGTTAAATCTTTATCAATCCCCATCAAATAATACACCGCACGTTGCGCGGCACGCACAGAATATTCCATAGTGAAAACCACATCATCGGGCTGTTCGGCAAATTGGCTGACAAACGCAAAGTTTTCATACCCACGCGGATTTACATCAGGCCGGTCGCCCGCGCGACGCGGTTGAAACTGGGAATTGATATATGGCATAATACTGGTACGGCAAATTACGCCCCGCATCATGTCTAACTGCTGTTTTTTAGGTACATGCAGATGTCCCATCAATTCGGTCATTATTTCACGACCTGTACATTTGTACATCGGCTTTTTTACATAATCACCATCAACAAACATATTCAATGAATAGCCCCAGAATATATTTGTGTCGGCTGGCTGATTTTTGAAATGCGGTTGACGGGCAACAACAATAGACATACGCCATGCAGATTCGCGAAATGTAACCAATGCCCCGCCCCCAGGATGATTTGTTGTAAATTTTTGAATATATCCCAAAACATCGGGGTTATTGTTTATCGTGGTTGTAAATGACATCCACATACTTTCATCGGGGCGTCCACAAAACACCTCTGGATTGCCAAATTCTGGTCGACCACGTGCGATACGCCGCCACAATTCAAACGACGGCGGGTTGCTGTCGCGATTATACTTTGCGACGGTGTCGGTGGTGGCTTCATCTGAATTATCGGTCATGCACCCATTAGTCATCAGAACTATATCTGTTGGACGCACATCTATTACACGCTCTTTACCGCCTTGTACAGTGCATATGATTTTATCAGCAACCTTGTTTCCTGATTTGTCGGTCACAAAATGTATATCAGTCACGGTCGTATTAAATGAAATTTGAACCCCATGCGCAGTCAGCCATTGTTTGATTGGCAACACAACCGAATCGTATTGATTAAATGCCGTGCGTGCGACACCAGCCAACGTGTGTATACGCGGAAATTCATGCATAAAGCGCAACATATATCGACGCAGTTCCGCCGCACTGGACCACGGTTGAAACGCAAACGTCGTTTGCCACATCAGCCAGAAATTCGTTTCGAAAAAATGCTTGCCAAAAACATCGTCTATGCGTTTCGCGCCTAGTGACTTTTCACTTTCCGCCAAAATCAATTTTTCCATTTCCAATCGATCAGATGTTGAAAATCCCATACGCGTCACATCAACCTTGGACCCATCGGCATTTACCAATCGCGCCCGCGAATGCGTTTTGAATTCATCATTAAAATTCAGAAATTCACGTTCCATATCAATATTATCAAATTCAATTGATGGCACAGCACTTATCATATCTTGGAAACATTCGTACGTCGGTATGTTCAACATACGCCCACCGCGTATCATATATCCGCGACGTGCATCCCCTGCGCCGTCCAAACTGCCGCCGGCAACAGACAGAGTTTCCAGTATATGAATATTTTTTCCCGAAACATTGGCATCACGTATCAGATATACCGATGCCGCCAATGCACCAATTCCACCACCAATAATATAAACATCCGTCGCCGATGCGCGACGATGTATCAAACTTTTTCCTGCATTTGCCATAATAAAATTCCCCTTGGGTTTACAATAAAATTATATCAATTACGGAATTACATTTTCCACAGGACAGATATCACAAAACGCCGGATTTCATGCACATAGCGCATAAAAACACCCGCGACAAACGCGGGTATTTAAGCACGCCAGTTTTTCTATCAGAACATAAATCTGATACCAACGTCACCACCAAAGTTATGCAGGCCGGAATTGACATCTGCGTATGTGTAACGCGCCGCCAAATCAACCGCAAAGTATTCCATTTCGAATGTCATACCCAATGTTCCCATTGCGGCGACACTGCCACGATCTTGGTGATGATCGCGAACGGCTGGGACTTTACGTGTAACTTCGGAAAATGCCGCGCCGACCCCCAGACCAACGAATGGGCGAACGGTGTGATAGCCACCAAATTCCCAGTAAGTATTCATCAACAATGTCTGCAACTTTGTATCGACATCAACTTTTTGGGTTGTGCCAAATGTATCGTTGTCTTTGACCTTGCTAAAGAAAGACCACTCAACTTCACTGCGAACGGTATCGCAAATTGCCAAGCCCAATGCCGCACGTCCCTGCCATTCCATATCAGACATGGCTTCTTTGTGGTCATTGTAACTGTAATTCATGTTGGTGTAACCCAAACCACCGCGTAACGCAATGTATGGATCCAGACCAAACAATTGCCAATCACTGCCACCCTTTTGTGTGCCAGCAAACGCCGGACACGCCATCAGTACGGCCAGTGTTGAAATAACTATTTTTTTCATTTTTGCTCCTTTTAGGTTTTTATGGTTATAAAAACAGTTTCATGTCAACACTATGATTCTATCAGAGCAAATATCATCTTTGCATAGGTATGGATTCCACCCACCTTTTTTGCAACGGGCCGTCCCTTTTTTCGGGTTTTTCGTCCCATGCGCTACACAAATAAAAAAAAACCACCCTGCGGTGGTTTCTTTGTTTGTGGTGGACGCGCAGGGACTCGAACCCTGGACCCACTGATTAAGAGTCAGTTGCTCTACCAACTGAGCTACGCATCCAGAACTGTTAAACTGTGGCAATTATATATCTTTTAGTCCAATTTGCAAGTATTTATTGCCACCGCGCATCAGTGCAAATACGACGATGGATTATACGCCTTGGTCCCCTTGCGGATTTCAAAGTGTAATTGTGGCTGGTCAACCTTGCCTGTTGCGCCAACCGTGCCAATTTTTTGTCCAACTGATACGCGCGCACCGCGACGCACCGACATAGAATCCATATGCGCATAAACCGTCATCCAACCACCCGAATGCTGTATTATGACCAGATTGCCCATACCTTTGACCTCGTTGCCGGCATATGCCACAACGCCGTTTTCCGCTGCCTTGACCGCCGTGCCGCGCGACGCGCCGATATTTATACCATCGTTAAACAGTCCGCCCGATTTCGCACCATAGTGCGACAAAATCTTGCCCCGCACTGGCCACGAGAATTTTGATGATGACCGCGCCGCAATTGATGGCAATTTCTTGTTCGGGTCTGATGAAATCTTTTGTTGCGTGTGTTTTACGGGTTGCGCCCCCTTTGCTATACCCTTTGGCACATTGGTCTTTTCTGCAACCTTTGGCGCGGCTGGTGGCGTACCGTACTTTGATTGCGCGTGTGTTGCAACCGGCGCACTTTTCACCGCTGGGGCGGACGCAGCCGCACGCACAGGCGCAGATGCCAAATCTGGAACTTTTAATTTTTGCCCCACCGACAACGCAAATGGCGCAGAAATATTATTCATAACCGCCAAGTCATTTACAGGCACAGAATATTTACGCGACAGCGAATACAGTGTATCGCCCGCCACCACCGTAATTTCACGCAATTTTACACGTGTGGTTGTATTTGGTTGTGCGACCACATCGTGCGCCGACACATCAGGTGCGTGATATTCTGGTACATTCAGATAATCGTCCGTTGCCATTTCAGCACCCGACGCGTCCCCGTCCGCCACATCATCTGGCGCGGGCGCAGTGGCATTGTCTGCAATCACAGGTTCGCCGTATAACGCGGCCGCCGATATATCGTCTGTGCCCTGGGGCGGGACAATATAGTCATCGACAGATGCGTACATAACATAATCATCTGTTCCCACCGACCCATAGAGTTCAGGCGACGCATATACGCCATAGTCCGATGCCGCCGAATTATAAATTTCTGGTTGTGTATTTGGGTCAGCCAACAACGCCGGATACCGCGCGGTAATAAATTCACCGACCGTATCAGGCAATGACACAATTTTTGGCTGTAAATCGCACCCAACAATCATGGGCACAATCGCGCATAAAAAAAATCCCAGTGTTTTTCTCACACGGAAATTATATCACAAAACAATGAATAAAGGAAAACAAACTTCATCTATCCGTATCACGACGCATAAATAAAATGCTGATTTCAAACAGTGCCCACATCGGCAATCCCAATGCAATCTGGGATACAATATCTGGTGGCGTCAATACCGCCGCCATAATCGCAATCAGTACAATTGCATACCGACGTGCACGCACAACGCGCGACCACGACAATACCCCCAACCGATTCATCAGAACCAGTACCAATGGCAACTGAAACGCAATACCAAACACACGCAACAATCCGATTGCAAAACCCAAATAATCACGCGCATTTGGTATAAAAATTGTTGGTACGGGCGTCTGTTGATTCAATTCCAAAAAGAATCCGAACACAAATGGAAACATAACATAGAACGCGAATGCTGCACCAAGGCAAAACAAAATCGGCGACATTATCAAAACAGGCCAAATAAAATTACGCTCGTTTTTATGCAACCCTGGGGAAACGAATCGCCATATCTGATAAAAGCCAAAAGGTATCACGAATATCAATCCGACAACCATCGCCAACGAAAAACGTATCATCAAGCCATCAGACATACCACTGTACAGCATCGTACCATTCGGCCATATACGCAACAGCGGCGCGGTTAAAAATTCCTGAATATATGGCGCAACATACCAACCCAAAATCACCGCCAATGCGAATACAGCAAACGTCCATATTACGCGACGGCGCAGTTCCGAAAAATGCTGCATCAACGTCATTTTTTGCATTTTTTCGTTCCCCGCTGTGATTTAGTTTTGGCCTTGCCACGCAACTGTTTTATTGGCGTCGAAAATTCCGCCAATATATCATCGGTGGTGGTCATAATAACCTGATCTATTGGTGCTTCGCGCTCAATTGTATCCTTGATTTGTTCGGACGCATCGGTAATTTTCCAAATAATCTGGCGCACAAATTTCACCGCACGTGCCAAGAATTGCGCGACATCTGGCCACATACGCGGTGGCAAAACCACAATCGCGACCAAAATAATTACTAAAAATTCTGCACCGCTGATTCCAAACATTATGCATCACGCCCCTTAGTCATAGAAGTCATCGCCACCACTGGTGCTGACGGTTTTATGACGACTGATTTGGAAATAGTTCTTGCCAAAATCGGTCTTGGGTTTCAAGCCCGAAAACGCAACATCTGTGGTTGCCCCAGTGGCGTCAACAACACTCCACGAATTTAACTTTACGGGCTTTTTATCAAATACAACCGTCATATTCCCCAGACCTTCTTGACCACGCAAATTCATCTTTAACGCAAATGTTTTGTCGGTGTTGGTTGTTTCAACGACATTGATATCTGCATTTTTCAAATCAATATGTTTGCGAATTAAAATCCCCGCTGGCGTACTGGTCAACGGCACAGTTGTAATTTGATCCAATGATTTATCAAAGAAATACAAATCCCGTCCATCGGCAATCAATTGCACCGGCATATTACGATAGTCCAAACGCACCCGCCCTGGACGCAGCATTGCAAATGTACCGCGCTGCTGCTTGCCTGATGCTGTTTGAATAAATTCGCCCGACAGCCCCGTGATAGAATTTAAGTATTTTTCTGCAGAATTTACCAAATTATTATCAACCGCTGCATGCGCCGAAATCGTGCACATACACAAAATTATAGCGAATAATTTTCTCATAATTTCTCTCCGTTTAACAAGTCCAACAGACGCGTGCGAACATTTTCCAATGTGTCCGCCACAACTGCGCCGGCGGCATATGTATGCCCCCCCCCACCCAACGCAGATGCAATATGATCCACAGGGTGCATACGCCCACGCAAAGACACACCGATTTGATTTTCTTTCTGTTGTTTCAACAGCGCAATCAATTCAACGCCCTTGATTTGTGCCAGCAAATTCAAAATCAATTCCCCGCGCCCGTCCAGATGTTTATAATCTTTCTTTTCAACCGTCGCCAATGCGATTTTGCCGCGATGCAAAAATTCCGCGTTTGAAACAATGGCGGCCTCGGTCTGGACCGCACGACGTGGTTTATTATTCAGGCCATCTGCCAATGTGGCGATATTAACCCCATCATCAACCAATCGCGCCATTATGCGCAGCGCATCACCACGCCCCGCACGCACAAACTTAAAGAACCCAGTGTCGGTCAATATTGCCACCGCCAACAGATTCAAAACGTCCACGTCCGCCGTCCATGACAATGCGTCCATAATTCGAAAAACAATTTCACCTGTGGCCGCCGCCGTATCATCGTCGATACACATTTCCGCCACATGCGCGTCATTTATATGATGGTCAATTTCAATCGTGTATTTGGCATTTTCCAAAATCTGGGTCGGGCCACCAATGTTGCGCGCCGTGCCATAATCCATAACAATCGCAACATCAAACGGACGCGACAAATCAATGCGCTGATAAAATTGGATTTTATGTCTGTCGGGCACATTATCCAATGCGTCTGGAATATTTCCATCATATACACAAATCGGACGACGCCCAAAATTCAGTTCAATCAATCGCGCCAATGCCAAAACACTGCACAACGCATCGCCATCGGGATTTTTATGTGCAAAGATTGCAACGCTGCGCGCTGCACGAATTTTTTCAGAAAAATTTTTCAGATTTTCGTCCATCTATACACCCTGTCCAACCGCAATATCTTCAACAAAGAACTGTGCACTCTTGCGGCCGTTATACTCATTTTCTTTCAGTTTGCCCAACATTGTTATTGTAGTGTTTGTGTTTGCATCGTCCAGTAAAAAATCACCAACTGGCGTTCCAACCAAATTAAACCCAACAAACGCCAACTGGCCACCACTGGTTGCGACCGACCCGCGCAGGTGCGCCCCGCCCCCCATAGTGGTTGCAAAACGCAACATCGCGCCATGTAAAATCAATGTTGGTTCTGGGTTCCCTTGGCCAAACGGTTCCAGTGCATCCAGCGCAGAAATCAGTTTCATTGTTGCCGCCCCCGCATCTAAATCCGCATCTGCCACGATTTCACATGTGGGCACTTGGCCATTTAACTGCTCGCTGACCGAACGTTCCAGAAATTCGCGAAACGCATCTTCGTTTTCCGCATTCAGCGAAAAACCCGCAGCCGCAGCGTGCCCGCCCCCCTCTGATATAACGCCAGCGGCCAATGCCTGATGTATAATATGCCCTAAATCAATTCCCGCAATTGAACGCCCAGAACCATTTATAATGCCATCTGGCCCACGGGTTGCCACACACGACGGCAGATTATATTTATCTTTCAATCGTCCCGCAATAATCCCCATAACGCCGCCATGCCAATTGTCGCCACATACAAACAAACTGCACCGACCTGCACGACAGGATTGCTCGGCCTGCTCGCTGGCGTGCAGCATAATTGCATTTTGAATATCAATGCGTTCCTGATTCATATGATGCAATTTATTTGCCAAATCATTTGCAATCAGTGGATTATCCGTCAGTAATAATTCCAACGCCGGCGCGGCCGAATCCAATCGTCCCGCCGCATTCAGACGCGGCCCCAACGCAAAGCCCGCCGCATATACCGACGCATGCTTGATACCGGCCACACCCATCAATGTGCGCAACCCCAGATTTTTTTTCTGATCCAGTATTTTCAGTCCCGTTGCCACAAACGCGCGGTTCAGTCCCACCAACGGCATCGTGTCGCATATCGTACCCAACGCGACCAAATCCATAAATTCCATCAAGTCCAATTTATCGACACGCGCGCGCATATCGGGCGACAATTCACGATTTTTCAATTCACGACGAACCGCAACCATCGTCATAAAGGCAACACCAACGCCGGCTAAATATGATAACCCAGACGTATCGTCCGCACGCTTTGGATTGACCACGGCCGCGGCCGCCGGCAACACTGCATCTGGGGAATGGTGGTCGGTAACAACAACCTGCATTCCAATTTTATATGCATGCGCAACATCTGCCGTCCCAGATATACCGCAATCAACAGTTATCATCAGTTTCGCACCCGCCGCCGCAATTTCATCAATTGCATGCGGATTCAGACCGTACCCTTCGCCCTCACGCGTGGGCAGGTGCCACATACAATCAACACCCAACGCCCGCAGTGATTTGACGCAAATTGCAGTTGACGTAATACCATCAACGTCATAGTCGCCATAAATTGCAATTTTATCCCCACGCAAAATACTGTCTGCAATTTCGCGCGCAGCCACGTCCATATCACGCAATACAGATGGGTCTGGCATATATTCCTTGATACTGGGGTTCAAAAAACGTTCCTGATCCGCAACATCAACAATGCCACGGGTAGCCAAGATTTTTTTTACTAAATTATCTGCACCGATGGCGTCGTCACTTGACGTCGCCACCATCCATGCCCGTCCCAGCATGGATTTATCAACAACCTTTCTCACGCTATACTCTTTTTTTATTATCAAGAGTATTATAATCGAAAATTATTCAAATAGCAACGGCAGGATACTGTCCAGAATTTTCCCAGTTGTCGGCACAACATTCCACGCCGCCGTGCGCAAGCCCCACGATTCTGACGTGCCATGTGGTTCGTCCAAAATGACCAGCATTACATACTGGGGTGCGGTCGCAGGAAAGATTGCCGCATACGCCGTCAGGTTACGTTTATTATCAACGCGGCCATTTGTGTACTTTTCCGCAGTGGCGGTTTTACCACCAATCTGAATGCCGGCGACACGGGATTTACGACCACTGGTTTCTTCGGCAACACGCAACATTATTCCGCGCAAGCGCGCCGATATTTCAGGTGACAAAACGCGCTGGCCATGTACCGCACCAACATCACGTTTTTGCAACGTCGGATAAATATAAATTCCCCCATTGGTCATTGCGTTTACCGCCAACAATACATGCATTGGTGTTACCGATATGCCATGCCCATATGACATTGTTGCGCGTTCAACAGGCCACCAACGTTGTGGTAAATGCGTGCGTGCTGTACGACCAAATTCCAAGTTCAATGGTTCGTCAAAATGCAAGCGATGGAAAAACTCTTGCTGTGTGCCATCGGGCAAATCCAGCGCAATTTGCGCACTGCCAACATTACAAGAATGCAACATGATTTCTTCGACCGACAAATACGGACGCGGCGGTTTGAAACTGCGCACATCGTGCACGGCCTTGGCCACGCGACCGCGTTTATCATAAATCTTGAATGGTTCTTTGACATAGTATTCTTTTGTAATACCGTTTTCCATCGCCATGGCGGTGTTAAAGATTTTGAATATCGACCCCATTTCATACGAATCGCCCATCGGCCGGAATTTAATATTCGTGCTGATTTCTTTGTTTCTGATTTCGGGGTCAAAATCTGGCAAAGACACCATTGCCAACATTTCACCCGTGCGCGAATTCATCAGCATACCCATCGCAGATTTTGCCTGATATTTTTGCATTGCCGCCGATAATTGCTCATAAAACACCGATTGAATACGCGAATCCAGCGACAGACGCAACGGCGCAGTATTTTCGCGCAAGTATGCATCATATGTGCGTTCGGCCCCTTCTTGGCCACGTTGATTATTTTGGTCATCTTCGCTGACAAAGCCAATTACATGCGCAAACAGGCGACGTTTTGGATATTTACGCGTTTGAACCTGTTTAACCTCTAACCCTTCAATACGTGCATCTATAACCGCCTTGCGCTGATTTTCACTGGCGAATTTTTGCAGGTACATAAAACCACGCCCTGAATTTACCAATTTCAATGCGTCCGACACACTGTATTGATACGGCAAAACCTGGTGTATCAGGTTCGCCGCCCTGTCCTTGTCTTTCTCTTTTATTCTGTTTGGGAAAATTTGAATATGTCCAGATACAATATTTTTTGCCAGAATATCGCCATTTCTGTCCACAATGTCTGCGCGACTGACCACCCAGTTGCCCGACGCACCCGCATTACGCGTGCGGTCTGTTCCCTGAATACCTAAATATAATGTTCGCAGCCCAAACAGACAAATAAAGCCCAAGAAAACATAATAAACTATACGCAAACGACCGTGGCCGCGTTTATTTTCGACCCCGCCAATAAAACTGTACTTTGAAATATCGCGTCCAACCTCGAACATGCTTATTTATTATCCGCTGCGCTACGCATTGGTAAATCATCAATGGAAACGCTTTTATGAAAACTGATAACCTCTACCTTTGGGCTGACCGCATCAACCGAATTACGTAAAATTTCAGGTCTGACATACGACGCAAAATTCGCCTGACGTGCGGCAATTTCCTGTTGTGTTTGGACAATTTGACGACGCACACGATTACGCGCAGAATTTTGGGTGCGATAGCAAACCTGTAATCCGGTTGTCAGTATGATTACAGCAACCAACGACCACAATCCTATTTTGAACATTCTCTCGTCTTCGTTCATCCACGCCCCTCTATGCCAAACAGTGTATCACAAATTCTGCAAAAAACGAATCATAGAATTTACGCCATTTAACCGCCCCGCCCCCAGCGGCAACCCCAGCGCAGAAAACGTACCCGCCAAATCCATTTGTTTTATTTCGTCTGGCGTGTGTCCATCCACCATCGCGGTCACAATCGCAACAATACCACGAACCAGTGCCGAATCGGCGCGCCCATAAAACTGATTACCCACACGGCAAATTTCAGCATGTGATGCGCACCCAATAATATCAGTGCATACGGCGTCCGACGGCACATCTGGCATATGTGCACCCAAATCCATCACCATTTCCAATTTATCGGCGGGCGTGTCCACCATTGCCAACATATCTTTGATTTGTTCAAACGTCATTATTACCACCCGTGTTCGGTTAAATCCAATTCAATGCGCGCGGCGTCCGACATACGCGATAAATCCCACGCAGGTTCCCACACCAAATCAACACGCACGGGCACATCACCTGCAACGCGTTGCACAACGTCGTGTACTTGTTCCAACAACTCTTCCATCATGGGACATGTTGGACTGGTAAATGTCATCTTGATTACAACCGACGCATCATCAATCACAATATCATACACCAAACCCATATCCCAAATATTCACAGGAATTTCTGGGTCAAAGACCGTCTTTAACGCATCAATAATATCATCACGTGTAAACGCCATTTTATTTCACCACACTGTTTATAATATCAACCGCACCCGCCGCATCAGACATTGTATTATAAGGGCCAACCGATAAACGTGCACATCCTGTAATGCCCAAATAATTATGAATCCATGTAGCACACATATTCCCCACGCGCAGACACAGCCCACGCGCACCAACCAATGCCCCAAAATCTAACACGTGCATATCAGAAATAACAAATGACAAAATTGCCGCATCACGCGATGTCAGAATTTTAATCCGCGGATTTTTTGATAACGCATCATACATATATTTTATCAATTCCATATCAGGACGATGTAATGAAATATTTTCAATTGCCGCCATCAGCCCCGCAATCTGGGTCAATGGTAATGTTCCGGCCTCCCAACAATCGGGGGCTGGTTGTATGGTAAATGTGCCATCTGCATTCACACGATTTACCATTCCGCCACCAAATTTATCTGGTCGAAACCGATTCGGATTTTTAATGTACATTATTCCCAATCCGGTATCTGCACCAATCTTGTGCGCCGACCAACATACGAAATCTGCGTCCCAATCTATGACATCTATTTTATCATGCGCAACATACTGCGCCGCATCAACAACGGTTATAACATTTGGATTTTTCGCACGCGCCGCGCGTACAATCGCCGCAACATCTTGTGCGCGCCCCAGTACATTTGACATCGCAGTTATAACCAACACATCAACATTTGGTATGGCACGCACATCAATATTCATTGATGCGTCCAATGGACATTCTGTAATTTTACAACCCGCCGCCACCCACGGCAGACGCGCACTGTGATGATCCAACGCAGATACGCCCACGTGCAAATTTGGCGCACCACCAATAATGTGACACACACGATTTAACCCATCGGTCGCGCCCGACGTGAATACAATATTGTCCGACGCAGCATTCATAAATTCCGCCACCGCGCGACGCGTCGCCGCAACCATTTTATCAACCGCCATTGCGCGCGCGCAAATCCCCCGCCCCGCATTCGCATACATATCGCGCAGGAATGATTCTTCGGACAGAATCACTGATTCTGATTTCAGCGCGGACGCAGCCGCATCTAAGTATATGATTTTATTCATTTTATATGTTTTCTCTTGCATTTTGTCTTGATTATAATACACTTGCCCAGAATATCAATAACTAAGGAGAAAAAGATGGCTTTGGAACACGCAAACGACACAAACTTTGACTCAATGTTGGGTGGCGGTATTACACTGGTTGATTTCTGGGCATCTTGGTGTGGCCCTTGCCGTATGTTTGGTCCTATTTTTGAAACAGTTTCTGACGAGGTTACCGATGTCAAATTTGTAAAATTCGAAATTGACGAGGCGAATCGACGTACACCTGCGAAATATGGCATTCGCAGCATTCCCAGCGTTCTGGCATTCAAGGGCGGCGAATTGATAGAGGCACGCTCTGGCCTGATGGACGCTGATACACTGACACAATGGATACATGAATTAAAGGGGTAACAAATGGCGGCCAAGAAAAATTACAAGACATTGGAATTACCACCAAAATATACACCAAAAAAATCCGAACCATACATGTGCGAACAACAGTTGGCGTACTTTTATCAAATGTTGATGGCACAAAAAGAAGAACTGATGCACGACAGCGTTTCGGTTCTGAGTGCGGTACGTTTGGCCGAAAAGACCGAGACCGCGGGTGTTGGCGACGAGTTGGATAACGCAACATATGAACAAGATATCACAATGAATCTGCGTATGTCAGAACGCGACAACAACCTGTTGCGTAAAATCAATGCCGCATTGGATCGCATTGAAAATGGCACATACGGGTACAGTGTTGTATCTGGCGATGAAATTGGTCTGAACCGTATGATGGCACGCCCATTGGCAACCATGACGGTCGAAGAACAAGAAGAATACGAACAGCGCAGACAGTAAAAATACAAAAAAACAAACGCGGGCAAAATTGTCCGCGTTTTTTTGTTCGCAAAAAAAAGACGCGCGAAAAATTTCGCGCGCTTTTAATTATTTTGCAACCTTTTTTGCTGCTTTTTTAACTGGCTTTTTCGCAGTAACCGCTTTCTTGGGCGCGGTGGCTTTTTTCACCGCTGGTTTTTTTACTGCGGGTTTTTCCACTGGTACTTTATCGGCCTGCGCGGGTTTTATTTCTTTCTTGAACACATTTATACCATCGGCCAGATTTTTCATAATCGATGGAATTTTTGCGCTGCCGAACAAAATCATAACCAGCACGACAATCAGTAAAATTTCAGCCCAGCCAAAACGTCCTAACATTTTATTCCCCTTACTTTATTATTTTGCAACATAGCAATCCAGACCATCGGATTTTGCATTACGGCAGAATCCATTCGCATCGGCCGCCGTGGCAAACGCGATACGCAATCTGTATGTTGTTTTTCCATTCGGCAACTGTGCCGCCAAGATTACAAATTGTTTACCAGCAAACAAACTCTGGTGACCGGCCTGAATCTTGCGCTGTGCGGCCTCGGCCAATGCGCGGGTGCTGTATGAACCAAACTGAACATACCAACCACCATGTGCTGGGGCAACCTGTTGTTTAACAACCTTTTTCGGTGCCGCTTTTGCCGCTGGTTTTGCTACGGCCTTTGGCTTTGCCACTGGTTTTGCTGCAACTGGTTTATCAGGATTAAATGTCACTGTTTTTCTGTCTTCGACAACACGAACAGGTGTTCCAACTGTTTCCTGTACAGGGGCCGCCACTGGCTGTGGTGCAGGCACAGGTTGCGGTGCGACCGCCGCTGGTGCTGGCGCGGGTTGCACACTGGCTGGTTGCGCCGGCGCGGCTGCTGGACGTGCAGGAACATTTAACGCAGCATCATCAACAATTACCGCTGGGGCGTCCAAGTCAACCTCTATTGAAGACGAAGAATTTCCCCCAATCGTGCGAACAATAATATATGTCGCCAAAATAATAACAATGACCCCCACCGCCATCAACAGCCATGGCTTTTTCGGCCGCGGTGTGGCAAAAGGCGTTGCATCAGGCAATGCGTCCACGTCATTTGCATCATCTAAATCTAATAAATCCAAATTGTTGTTATCTTCGTTCATCTGGAAATTCCCCCATAGTTCTTTGCAATAATTATATCATAAAAAAGACAATTAACAAAGAATATATGACGAAATTATTTAGGCATTTGCCCGAAATGTGGTGGCACAATCAGTTTATGATTTTCCTCTACAATTGGTTCTGTTTCGCACGTACGGGTGCACGCTGTCAACATGGCGGGCATCGCCACAATTGTCAACAATATCAATACTTTTTTCATTTCTTGCCCCTTTACTTATGTTTGTGTATAAGTATGGCGCGCATAAAATTGCGCGCCATATGTTTGTTTTCATTTTATCGTGGCATCTTGACCGCATCGACCATCTGGGCGATAAATTCAGACAACGGCATTGTTTCCTGTTTGTCCACACCCAAACGACGCAACGTTACGGTCTTGTCAGCCGCTTCTTTTTCACCAACGACCGCAATAATCGGTGTTTTTGCCAACGACAATTCACGAATCTTGTAATTTACCTTTTCATCACGCAAATCGGCACGTGCCCACACGCCCGCATTGCGCAATTCATCGGCAATCATTGTTGCGTATTCAGACACCTTGCCCGAAATTGGCGCAACAACAACTGGTTCTGGGGACAGCCACAATGGTAAATTACCACCGGTTGATTCCAGCAAGATTCCCATAAAACGTTCGATTGAACCCAACATCGCACGGTGCAACATAATCGGACGATGCTTTTCGCCATCTTCGCCAACATAGGACAAATCAAAACGTTCTGGCAAATTCATATCCAACTGAACCGTACCGCACTGCCAAATTCTGCCCATAGAATCTTTCAGATAGTTGTCGATTTTCGGGCCATAAAATGCCGCATCGCCTTCGGCAATTTCATATTCAATGCCATTGTCATCCAATGCACGTTTCAGTGCACCTTCGGCTTTGTCCCAAATCTCGTCCGAACCGATACGAAATTCAGATTCTTTACGCGTTGCCAGTTTCATTGAAATCTTGTCAAAGCCAAACTTGCCATAAATATCTTTGATAAAGCGCAAGATTTTTACAACTTCGGCTTCCAACTGTTCTTCGGTGCAGAAAATATGCGCATCGTCTTGGGTAAATTCGCGAACGCGCATCAGGCCGGACAGACCGCCCGCCGCTTCGTAACGATTTACCTTGCCAAACTCGGCCAGATACATTGGCAAATCTTTGTACGATTTAATCCCCTGACCAAACACCAGCATACCACCAGGGCACGACATCGGCTTTACACAGAATGTTTTACCATCTTGGGTTTTACCAGAATAGTTGTGTTCGCCATACTTCGCCCAATGTCCACTGCGTTCCCACAATGATCTGTCCATAACAGACGGGGTGGAAATTTCCAAGTACCCTGCCCGTTCCTGACGACCACGAATATATTCAATCAGACGACGATAAATTTTGTAACCCTTGTCATGCCAGAATACCGCCCCTGGGGCATAATCTGGTTCAAAGTGGAACAAATCCATATCTTTGCCCAATTTGCGGTTGTCGCGCGCAGCGGCCTCGGCCACATTTTTCAAATGCTGTTCCAATTCTTCTTTTGTTGCAAATGCATCAACATAGATACGTTGCAACATTTTGTTTTTCGCGTCCCCTTTCCAGTATGCGCCCGCAACATTACGAATCTTGAACGCATCACGTGGTAAATCTTTTGATGATTCAACGTGTGGCCCACGGCACAGGTCGGTAAAATCACGGAAAGTATAGATGGACAGTGCCTCGCCCGCGGCATCGTATTCATTTAACCATTCCATTTTATATGGTTGGTCTGCGAACAACTGTTTGGCTTCGTCCAAACTGACATTACGTTGTTCAAATCGGCCGTTGGATTTAATCAAGGCATGCATTTCATGCTCAATTTTTTCAAAATCTTCTTCGGAAAATCTGTGTTCTGTATCAAAATCATAGTAAAAGCCGTTTTCAATCGCCGGCCCACCAGCGAATTTGACATCTGGGTACAGTTTCTGAACCGCCGCCGCCATAACATGCGCCAGCGAATGACGAATCGTTTCAATTGGATATGACATAATTATAAACCTTTCTTACTTTGGTTTTTTGTTGTTTTTTTGTTTTGTTTGATTATTGCACTGCGCGGTAAAAACCGCAAATAGAAATTACACCCCCGCGGGGGTTGTTGTAGTTGTTGTGAATGTCAAAATAATCATAAATTTTTTCATGTCCCACGCATTCTATGACGATATTATACAAAAATCAATAAAAAATGCCGGCGAACCGGCATTTTTATTAGTAATCAATAATGCAACCAAACAGTACCGCGAAAAAGAAGCACACACTGCCCCCAATTACGAACAAGTGCCATATTGCGTGCGAGAATTTTAATCTGCGCCACAGATAGAATATCACACCAACGGAATAAGACAGCCCCCCCGCCAAAATAAACCACATGCCGCGCGCTGGAATATTACGAATCATTGCCGGCAAAATAAACAGCAATGTCCACCCCATAACCAGATACAACAACACCATCCATTTTGGCTGTTGCTTTGGATTACGGATTTTCATAAATGCGCCAAAAATCACAATCGCCCACAAAATACCAAACACCGTCCAACCAATCGGCCCGCGCAAATTTACCAACATAAACGGCGTGTATGTACCGGCAATCAACGCATAGATGGCAACACTGTCCCATACTTCAAAGAAGCATTCGCCCTTTTTACCAATGGTCGCATGACACATAGTTGAACCGAAATACAGTGTGAACATGGTCAAACCAAAAATCGCGCACGATACGATCGCCCATGCATTACCCGCCAACGCCGCATACACAACCAACAGTGTCAGCCCAGCAATCGCCAAACCAATACCAATTCCGTGTGTTAAAATATTCAATGCCTCTTCGCATTTTGTGCTGGGGCGTTCCCAACGGAACAATCCCGTTGCACGCAATATGCGCAATAAATGTCCACCACGTTCATCGCGTTTTACTTGTTTAACCTCGGCCCGCGAATGTTTTTTTGTTTTAACCATTTATAATCTCCTTTACTCTGCGTTCAACCATATCGCCACCCATTACCTGCATCACAGAATACAGGTCGGGCGTATTTGTGCGTCCTGTTACCGCCACGCGCAAATTCATTGCAACATCGCCATTTTTAACGCCCGCCGCTGTTGCAATCGCGACAATCTTGTTCCACCATGTGTCTTTGTCATCTGACGCATTATATGTTTTCAAAAATTCCGCCAAGACATCACGGTTAAATTCAAATTCTGTGTTTTTGTTCTGCAACGCGTCCCAGAAATATGCAACCTCGCCCAACGTCTGTGCCCACGTGATAAAGTCCTTGCGAATACGCTTTGGATTATCGCGTTCAATACCCAACATCGCCGCCAGATACTGCGGATTTTGAACCTGCATTTTTTGCACATCATTGCCGTATTCATTTGCCCAATCTGTAACACAACGCACCAAATCAGGCACAGACAATGTTGCAATATATTCACGTGCCCACCATTCCAATTTTTTCATATCAAACAGTGCACCCGAAATAGGAATCTTTTTCACGCGCAGTGGGTATTGCCATATGGACGAAACCTGCCCTTTGGATTTGGCCTCTTCATATCCCGATGCCGCAATATTGCCCAAATATTCCAACACAGCCGCCGTTGGCCAACCATCTTGCAGAAAGAATGCAACATTCGCCTCTGGGTCTTTGCGCTTGGATAACTTGCGCTGTTTGCCAGTTTCCGCATCAATCTTGTCAATCGTCGATGTGTGAATATACATCGGCGGCGTCCAGCCCATCATACGAAATAACTGCACATGCAGCGGGAATGACGGCAACCATTCTTCGCCACGGACAACATGCGTTGTGCGCATAAAGTGGTCATCAACCAAGTGCGCAAAATGATACGTTGGCAATCTGTCATTTGATTTAATCAGAACAATATCTTCGTTGTTTTCTGGGAAACCAATCGAACCACGAACCGCGTCCTTGCAGAAAATACGCTTTGACGGATCACCCACCGAATACAGACGAATTGTTGGCACTTCGCCATTGTCCAAGTGCGCCATAATTTCATCATCTGTTAAATCACGATCACGCGCAAATTCGCCATAGATACCCGTTGCAAATCCGGCCGCCTTTTGATTGGCACGAATTTGTTCCATATCATCGGCGGTCAAAAAGCACGGATATGCCAACCCACGCGCCAACAAATCCGCCGCCACGCTGTGATAAATATCACGACGTTGCGATTGATAGTACGGGCCATATTCCGGCACATCATTATATTCCAAACCGAACCGATGCATCGAATCAACAATGATATCAACGGCGGACGCAACCTCGCGCTTGGTATCTGTGTCTTCGATACGCAACATAAATACACCACCCGTATCACGCGCCAACTTGCAATCGACCAGCGCACCATACAGCCCGCCCAAATGCATAAATCCTGTCGGGCTGGGTGCAAAACGTGTTACAAATGCCCCATCTGGCAACGCACGTGGTGGAAACTTTTTTTCCAGTTCGTCCAGCGTATATTTCGGTGTTGCGCCCAATACGCGCGCAATTAAATCTGATGATAAACCATTACGCATCTTTATTTTCCTTTACCCATTCTGATTTTATTTTCGAAAACACAACCATATCACGTGGCACGCCATGCAACAGCATAAATTTACGCAGCACACCCTCGCGCGTGTATCCCGCACGCATGGCCACCGCCTGGGATGGCTGATTTTCAGTATCCACATGAATTTCAATTCTGTTTAACCCCAGTGCATCAAAGCCGTATTGTTCCAGCACACCCACCGCGCGTGTCATAATTCCCCGCCCCGTCGCATCGCGGGATAACCAGTATCCTATTTCGCCACTTTTGCGTCGTTCATTGTAATCAACACCGACCGAACCAATCACGCGCCCCGATTGCACAATGTAATAATTACCATTATCCGTGTTTGACGTGCGTTGCATAAATGGGTATGCGGTCTCGGGACTGATGGTGGTGTCCACCCAATCAAACCACTGGCGCAAATATTCACGTTGTCCATCAATCAATGCAAAAACAGCGCGCGCGTTTTCAAACGTTGGCGCAATTTTTTCCAACTGAAAATCACCGGCCGATATGACCCGCGGAAACTCTGCCATGATATTTACCTTGTTTTATAACATATCGGATTCTATACTAAATATATGGAAAAACAAGAAATAAGAACTTTTGGCCGCCGGCACGGCAAAAAACTGTCTGCACGCAAGCAACACTTGCTGGACAATGTGTTGCCGGCTATTTTTGCAAAAAACGACGAAAAGACCGGCAAATTTAACATTCTGGAAATCGGATTTGGCGCGGGTGAACACGTGCGCGATTTGGCAATTCATAACCCCGACGCACTTATTATTGGCGCAGAACCATTTATGAATGGTGTTGCAGCCCTGTTGGGTGCAATGACAGATGAAAAAACGAATGAAATTCTGCCAGAATACAAAAATATTCGCATTTACCCCGACGATGTGCGTGATTTTCTGCGCACAGGTAATATGAAATTTAACCAGATTTGGATTCTGCACCCTGACCCGTGGCCCAAGGCAAAGCATGAAAAACGCCGCCTGTTACAAACCGAATTTATAAAAATGTTGGCATCACACCTGTGCGATGCCGGCGAAATTATTATCGGCACAGACCATTGGGAATACTTTGATTGGATTATGGCGCGCGCACGCGAATCAGGAATGCATATGCATACACCAGACATACAAACAATTCAAACGCGTTATCAGCATAAAAATATGGCGGAAACGGCCGCACCAAAATATTTAGTCCTGACAAATGCCTAGTGTATCCAAAACTTCAAACGCGATATCATTTGCGGTTGCAGTGCGACCGTCAAACGTTCCACTTGTTCTATACGGGATGCACTTTCCCCCAGATACCAATGCAACGCGCCATTAAATTTTTCAACCGGCCCGTCCAACAGACCGTACGCGCGTCCCACGAAATCGGACTTTAACCCCTTGTCTTGTGGTAAAACCAATAATAATGCTGCACCAATGTGATTTAGATTTTTAATCAATTCTGGCCAATCAGATGGGTTGATTTCGCCGATATTTAACCCAACAACCAAATCTTTGTTAAAAAACAGATCTGAACGAATCGGGGATATATTCTGTGCAAATGGCGCAACGTCCGCCAATCGCATAAACACCTGCGCGGCACCCGCCCCCTGTTTGAATGCCAAATTTATTCGGGCGGCAATATTTGATACATCGTCAAATGTGATTGTGCGCCCCGATGGCGACAAATAAAACCGTGCAGAAATTTGAACATTTGTGCGTTCCAGCCATGGCCACACAATCGGCACAGCCGCGGGCGCAACCGAAATATCACGCAAGCATCGCGACATAACAAAATCAGCCACTGATGCCAAATCTGGCGTATCAGTATCGGCCGCACACCAAATGCCCGCCGTCGCATCAATATGAATATGTTCAAGAATATCGTCAATATCAATCATTACACTTTTTACTTTATCACAAATATGATATAATAAAAGTCAAATGAAACGCAGAATTGATAATATGTTGCTTGGACTATTATGGTTACTGGCGATGACGCTGGGGGCCTGTTTTTGGTTTAACACAATGTTCGGATTTAACATATTGTCGTCCGCGCATTGGCAATATCTGGCGTATATTCAGGCAACACAAACACCTGTCAAACCACTGTTTTACATTTCATTTGTCATTGTTGTTTTTATAATGGTTGTTGGGCTGTATTTAATTATGCAACCACACATACGTAAAATCCGCCTGCCTATTATGCGTATATCAAAAAAACGTGATGTCGTCACACCACAACAAAATACAACCCCACAAATTCAGCAGCCCCAGTTTCCTGCGATCCCGACCGTCACTGCACCAACCGCACCTGTAACAAACGGCCCATCACCCGATATGCGCCCTGCGCGTCTGAATACAATTTCATTCGCGACGCAGGCACCACAAATGTCCACACCAAACGGCGCGCAACCCGACGCCCCTGTTGCGGTTGCGTCAACAAACACCGATATTCAACAGGTGTTTATAGGTGCCGGATACACCGTTAAAAATCCTGTACGCATTGGCGGCATCAAGACGCCACTGTTGGCAATTGGCACGAACGAGACATTATGGCTGGGCGCAAACGGCGCAAGCGTGTCTGATTTGAACGCGGCAATTAACAAAATCACGTCTGTTTTTATCGACACACTGGAAGATATTACAATAAACGTGACTGGCTTTGTGCTGGACGCCCGCGACGATGCAACGTCTGAATATCCCAACATTTTGGTATTTCATTCAATTGATGAATTACGCCAGTATGTCGCCACGCGCCCGAACGCCGCGCCAGCAAACACTGATGACACCGAAAATTTTAACGCATATTCTGAATATATCGATACCGTTATAAATTACATAGGCAAGATTTAATGCAGTGGTCACAAGATACAGCGCAACGCCGCGCACGCGAACTAAACCTGGACGACATTCCGTTGATATGTCACCGTCCAGTTGTGACGCACGTTGATGCGGATTGGTTTGCGCGATACAAATCCGCGGTGCATACGTTTATGGAATCGTTGACCGATTCGGTTGACACTTTGGCTTTTATGAATTTAACCCAAAACGAATTTATGGGCTTGATAATGGGAACGCGTATGCCTGAAAATCTGTCCGTGCGATTTCGCATACCACTGACATGGGGTGGTGCAATTTCGCCAGACAATATGTTTTTATGCGCGACGTTTCCATTCGCACACAATATGGACAGATTTATTATTGAACAAGCCGGCAATGAAATGGTCTGGTTGCCCAACCCATCAAAGAAAGTTTTTGTACCCGCGCATATGGGCGGTGGTGGCGATGGTGGCAACGCAACCGAAGACAGATTGACCCAACTGGCCGCGGCAATGGCGCAATCCCGTGGGATGGAGTAAGCGATGGCACAACCCATTGATGAATTTTTGTCCGCAATGAAATCACGTGGCGCAATCGTATCTGCGCCCGCACCACATAATGCGTTGATACTGGCCAATATGGCGTTGCAGAATATGCGCGCGGCAATGTTGCCTAAATTTATGATTGATTTATACGCCGCGGCTGGCGCAATAAATTTGGGCTCTGGTTATATCTTTGGCCCGACCGAGGTATCGCGTGGCGCACGTTATCCAATTCCAGACATTGTGAATCTAAATCGCGAATTGGCGGGCAATCCGCGTCTGCGCGGATTGACGATATTCGGACGCAATGATTTGTTTTGGTTCGCATTTGACAGTTTTGGCACATGCGTTATGCTGGACAATTTGAATTTATCAGTTCTGCGAAAATATGATGATGGCGTGCGCGCAATGCAGGACTGTTTAATTGCAGGAAAAATTTAATTCATGAAAAAAATATCTGTATCTTTATCGGGACATCACACCAGTATTTCACTGGAAAATGAATTTGTTGACGCACTGCACGAAATTGCTGCATTGCGCAATACGACCCCCAGCGGAATTATAAACCAGATTGACCGCACACGCGGGTCACGAAATTTGTCATCTGCAATCCGTGTTTGGATTTTGAAAAATTATAAATAAAATACCGGTGTTTACCGGTATTTTTTGTTAAATAATAATGACGCTACGTTCGCAAATACCAATATGATTATCAACCAGCCATTGCGACCAATCGCACGATACGGCGTCATATGCGCGCCCCATACAAACCCATCAACCGTGCCAGCAACACCAATATCCAGCGATGAAATTATTTCGCCATTTGCACCAATAAACGCACTGATGCCAGAATAATTTGCACGAATAACAGGCAGCCCACTTTCAATTGCATAACGGCGCACCATATCTAAATGTTGATACGTCCCAGGTGTCGCACCAAACCAAGTATCATTCGTTATATTGATAATTGCATTCGGCGTCGCATTACGCGGCACCAGTGCATCTGAAAACACAATTTCATAACAAATCGCCGGCGCAAATGTAAAATCACCATGGGCGGTATTTACCGTAATTGTTGTCGCGCCCGCGCCCGCTGTCAGGTTTGCCGGCGACGGCATAATACCAAACGGACTGTATTCACCAAATGGGACAAGGTGCGATTTATTATATATATCACGCACCGCACCATCTGCATCTGCAACAATCATTGAATTATATGCGCCCGATGCGGGGGCGTACGTTGCGCCAATAATAATTGGTCTTGATAATTGCGCCGCCATTTCCAATGTATCGTTTGGCACAATCGCAAACGGATATGTTGTTTCTGGAAAAACAATTAAATCTGGCGCGGTTGCCCCATCTGACAACGACACCAAATTGCGCACATTCTCAACCGCGCGGGCAATTCTGTCATTGCGAGACGAATACGAAATTTTGTCCGATTGTGACCGCGCCGGCTGAACAACACGTATCATTACCGCATCATTGGCCGCATCTGCATTTGACAGCGCAATATTACGCGCACCAAACACACCGCCACATACGGCCAGAATTATAAAAATAATCATTGGCAGAAATATTTTGCGATTACGCAAAAATTCAACTATGGCCGCAATTAAACCTGTCACCACAAACGTCAGCCCCAACGCACCCCACAACGACATAGAATTTGCAACAATCGGCATCGGCAATGTGATATTTGCAATTGGGTTCCATGGGAATCCAGTACACACCCATTCACGCAACCACAACACCAGCGTCCACAGTCCAGCAAACACAAACGGACGTGCACCAGACGCCACGCGCGTACGGATTGCAAAAACAAACGGCCACACAAACACAACCGCCCCAAATAACGCCAATCCCAACAACGCCGGCAATGTCCAAATTGCAAATTGCGCCGCCAATTCTGGCACAACGTATATGGAATGCAGTGTCCACCAAAACATAGATACACTGTATGTCGCGCCAAACGGTATCGCGCGCAACCACAGCCGCCCCACCCCATCGCAATCATTCGCTGCACGCACCATCAGACAGTATGCCGCGCCAATGGAAATAACCGTCAACCACCACATATTAAATGGTGCAAAACCAAATGACGCCGCCACGCCCAGCACCGCCATAGCAACATATTGCATAACACTATTTTTACGAATTTTGAATTTTTCTAAAAAAGAAATCAGCCGACTGCCGACACAACATTTTTCGCTGTTGCATACCGGCGTCGATTCGTCTGCATATGGATTTTTATAACCCAAACGTTTCATTATTTTTATTTCCAAAGATTCCATTTCTGTGGCCTGCGCATCCGTAATATGGTCATACCCCATTAAATGTAAAGTACCATGCACAACCATATGCGCGGTATGTTCTGCCACAGATATTTTTGCATCTGCTGCCTGACGCGCAACGGTATCCAATGATATATATATGTCCCCCAATAACATTGGATCGCCCAGTTCAAACGACAAAACATTTGTTGGTTTATCAATACCGCGCCACTGACGATTCAAGGCATGAATTTCATCATCATTGGTCAGTGTAATCGACACCTCTGAATCCTTGTATACAGGGCCCGCCGCCATGCACGCGATTTTTTCAAAATCAATTTTATATTTTTTCCAACGGTTATCGTTATAGTTTACCCAGACCTTCATGCCATATTACCTTTGTGTTCAATACCATACACCAACAAATCGCCACGTGATTTATTTTGCAATTTTTCTTTTGCCCCGATAAATGCAACGCGCTTGCTTGTTTTTGTTACATTGTTCATATTTTCGCGCACGCGCGTTATATCACGCTGTACACGACGATTACCATTTGCCAGTGCCAGTTTATAATTTGCCAACGCTTTTTGCAGATTACCCAGTTTTTCATACGCAAACCCAGCATTATAGTACGCCGCCGCATATTGCCCCTTGTCCCCAATACGGTGAACAATTTCACGCACCTGTGTAATAGCATCATTGTACATACCCAATTTATTGTACGTCGCCGCCAAATCATTTCGCAACAACGCATTGTTCGGATACAGTGACAACATATTTGTGTATTTTTCCGCCGCTGCCGCAAAGTCCCCTGCCTTGTACGAAGAAATCGCATCAGCATATAATTCGTCATATTCCAAAACATACGTCTTGACCGCGATATTGTCTGTATTGCCGATTTCTGTATCCAGCGTTGGTATATGTTGTGCAATTTCGCGATTACCCAGTTCGCATTTTCCCCCGCGACACAGTTCCACAATATCAGGCGGCAGATAATCGCTAATCTTTTTCCATCGCGCCAACGACTGCCCTTTTTTATTCACAGGGTTTTCCAGCCATTTATAAAATTTGGCATATGTGTCACGATTAACACGACGATTTTCTGAATTATTACCAATAAAGAATGCATCTTTGTTTTCATCCATACATCTGTAAAATTCATACATACCGTTTACCGGACAATCCAACAACATATTTGGCGTAATATCACCAGTGAACAGACCCGCCTCTAACCAGCGACGCCATTGCACACCACGACCACCGGCCAAGAATCCGCCCAGTTTATCCCCCAATGCATCGGTTGTTCCACCATGCAGCCATTGACGCCCAAACGACGTTTCATCTTTTTCCAGCACAGGGTACTGGGCAAAGCGTTTCAAAATCAAACTGTCTGGGGTTGCATAACCAAATTCATCAAAATCCGCACGCAACGCCGCAAAACGTTCACGGGTATTTCTGGCCTTTGGATTTTCAATCAATTTAGAATACGAATTATACACAATTGAGCCCGTCCCCAGCGCACGTTCAGTCGTTGAAATGTCAACATCTGGCATGGCCACATCATAACAGTACATGATAAAATACGTTTCGCCTGCCTCTAAATGCCAGCGCGCCAATTCGTACGCTTCTTCGTTTGTGATTGGTTTTGTTTTTTTTGTCACAGGCGTTTTATCTTTCAGCATTGTTGAGCCAAACCCAATCGTCCAAATGCCACGTGAATCTTTGTATGGTATATGCATACCATTGTCATCAACATGAATCCCCTCTTTGGCAATCAGGTCTGCAATCAAGAATGGTGTTATACTCTGCATTTTATCCAAATACGCGGCATATGTCCCGCGACGTAATTCTTCTGCTTCGCGTTCTGCGCGCCATTCTTGGACAGATTCTGCAATTTCTGGGCCATATTTCATCGTGACCGCGCCCGTCCCCACCAAGAGTGATAACGCAAAATACCATTTCAAATGCGCAACAAAATTCGGGTTCTTTTTTCTGAATTTAGACAGTTTGTTTTCTGTACCGTCCTTGTTCAATTTTACAGCTTTTGCTGCGCCCGATTTTTCCATATGCCGCAAAATAGAATTGTCCAATGCCGCCACACGCGTCAACCACAACATAAATTGCGCGCCACCCGCCGCCAACCATGCCGACCATTTTGCTGTCCCCAATGCCGCAATGCCGGCAACCGCCCCAGCATTCAATTTATCACCATCGGTGCGTGCGCGCACAAAATCAGTTGGACGCGTTGCGCCAATTTTTCTACGTAACTTGGCGGCGGCTTCTTCGGGGGTGCGTACAATTTTTCTAAATTTTTCCGACATATTATTTCCCTTGCTTTGATTTTCCCAGACCTGTCTTTTTGGCAATTTTTGACCGACGCATTGCATAATTCGGCGCAACAAACGGATAGTCCGCAGGCAACCCCCACTTTGCACGATACGCCTCTGGCGTCAGATTAAATTTACGACGAATATAGCGACGCAACATCACGTGCCATGTGCCATCTTCCAGACATTGAATTTTGTCTGGGCGCACGGAATCTGCAATCTGGCGTGGCGACACAGACGCCCCACGCAATGTTTCGCGCGCAGATGCAACCGCCGCAGCCATGGTCAGTTCTGGATTAGATGCCATCGCCGCCGCAGCCAAATTTGCAACAGCCAATGTAAATTCAGAATTTTTATTATCATTTACCAATTGATAAAACCTCTTTTTTCTAATACAATCATTATACCACAAAATAAACCGTAAATAAAATCAAAGTAAAATATAATTATGTCCAACGAAACCAGACCTCTTGCAGATTTAATGCGCCCACGCACGATTGACGAAGTTATCGGTCAAACCCAATTATTGGGCGAAAACGGGCTGGTACGACGCATGGTTGATAATCATAAATTGTCCAATCTGATTTTATGGGGCCCCCCGGGGTGCGGCAAAACAACGATTGCACGCGCATTGGCAAATTCTGTGGATATGGATTTTGTGCCAATGTCGGCGGTATTTTCTGGTACCGCAGATATAAAAAAGGCAATAGAAACGGCAAAACTAAACCGTAATTTGGGGCGGAATACTTTATTATTCATTGATGAAATTCATCGGTTTAACAAAACCCAACAAGATACACTGTTGCCCTATCTAGAAGATGGCACTGTTGTATTCATGGGCGCAACCACCGAAAACCCCAGTTTTAATTTGAACAACGCGTTACTGTCGCGTTGTCATGTTGGGGTATTGGCAGGATTATCGCACGATGATTTAATGGAATTGATAAATCGCGCCGAAAAATTTACAGATAAAAAATTGCCTTTGAACGAAGATGCTCGTAATCATCTGGCTGATATTTCTGATGGCGACGCGCGATTTTTACTGAATACAATTGAATATCTGATAAATGCAAATTTCAAAACAGAACTGCCCCCCGATGCGTTGGATTCCGTGATACAAAAGCGTGCACCACTGTCGGACAAATCTGGGGACGAACACTATAACCTAATTTCTGCGGTACATAAATCATTGCGTGCATCAGATACCGATGCGGCACTGTATTGGACGGCGCGTATGATGACATCAGGCCAAGACCCAATGTACCTGTTCAGGCGGCTGGCGCGTTTTGCAATGGAAGATGTTGGTCTGGCCGATCCAAACGCAATGCAGGTGGCGTTGTCTGCATGGCAACTGTACGAACGCATGGGCAGTCCAGAGGGGGATTTAGCCCTGACTGAATTGGTAATCTATTTGGGCACTGCACCAAAAAGCATTGGAAATTACCGCGCACAAAATGCGGCGTATGCCGCCGCGCGCGCCACAGGCAGCGTTCCACCACCAAAAAATATTTTGAATGCACCAACAAAAATGATGAAAAACATGGGATATGGCGCGGGATATATTTATGACCCCGATACGACATCTGGATTTTCGGGTCAAAATTGTTTTCCTGAATCTATGCCGCGGCAAAAATTTTATACCCCTGTGGAACGTGGATTTGAACGTGAAATTAAAAAGCGTCTGGATTACTGGGACGCATTGCGTGAAAAAATAAATTCATCTAAAAAATAAAATTACCGCACGTGATTTAACCCCGCCGCCAACGCGTCCAGCATCTTGCGCACACCCGCAACATTATCTGTTGCACTGGACTGGCACCCGACGCCCGCACGTTTTATCAATCTGGACAACACCGCCCCTGGCCCCAATTCATAAGATTGCGTAATCGAATACGTCGGAAATTGTTCCATAATTTCCAGCCAACGTACACCGTGCGTCATCTGGTCAGCCAGCGCATCACGAACATCTAATGGATTACTCATAAACGCGGCAGTTTGATTTGAAAACCAATTTGTTTTAGGTGCAGATATTGGCGTTTCTTCCAGACGTGCCCGCAACATATGTCCCGCATCACGCATCAGTTCACAATGCGCCGGCACAGATACATTTAACCGTTTGGCTAAACGTGCCCCAGAATTTTGTGCTGCAACCAATACCGCGTCCAACGCAGCATTTTGGCCACTGATAATAAATTGATCGCGCGCATTATGATTTGATATCGCCGCATACCCATGACCATTTGCAGCAATCAAACATTTTTCGACGGCATCACGATTTAATCCAACAATGCAAATCATACCGCCACCATTTTTATCAGTCATAGACATATACGAACTGCGCGCAGCCAGCAATCGCGCCGCATCTGCAAACGACAGCGACCCAACACAATGCAATGCAGAATATTGCCCCATCGAATGCCCCGCCATGGCATAGCCCACTTGATACAACGGGCGACCAAATTCTGCCTCAACTATTCTGGCGATTGCAACAGAATGCGCAAAAGTTCCCAGCGACGTATTTTCTGGTTTATTCAGTTCAGATTCCGCACCATTAAAACATATATCTGCGACATCACGATGGGCAATATCTGAAATTTCTTGAAATGTATAACGCGCAACGGCAAATTCATTAAATAAATCTTTGCCCATGCCAACATACTGTGCGCCCTGACCGGGGAAAACAAAAATAACTTTTTCTTGCATACTTCAAACATAGACCAAAAATAAAAATTGTCAACATAATATCACAAGAAAAATCCCCGCACCGACGCGGGGAATTTTTATTAAAACAAAATGTTTATCTGCGCGCCAACTTGAAAATCTTCACTTTCAAATTCATAATCAACATGTCCTATGTACTGCGTACGGCCATATTGACGAACAAACTTGCCACCCAACCATTCTTGGTCATAATCAGGATTTGTTGCTTTGCGCCACGTAAAATCAAAGCCCAAACGCATATCGGGATCCAGACGGAAATAAACCTCTGGCGTCATATCAATATATGACATTCCACGCGTATCATCAAAAATCCAGTTTGATTTCACAGTTGCTGCCAATGTCACACCCGACCACTGGCGTCCAAAACGCAAACCTGCATAATATGTAGAATCCGCAAAATCTGGCGTGCGCACGTGCGACGAACCACCAAATTTCAATCCAAACAAAACATCTGAAATTAATTGCGAGTCATTTCCTGTGCCATCTGACATACGATATGCCCCACCAACATCAATTGCGGAAAAACCGTCTTCGTCACCATCAAAATCAATTTGATAATGTACGTTTGCACCAATTGTCAAACGATTATTCATACCATACGACACGGATTGCCCCGCACGCAACACATTATCCCAAAACGTCAATGTTGTTTGGGACAGTGTTTCTTCTATGCCCAGCATATACAACGGATCAGACGTATCGCGTGCCAACGCATCATCTGCACGCGCCCCCGTCATCATCACACAAACCCCCATCAAACCAAACAGTAACTTGCGCATAACCACGTCCCTACATTTACAAAATTATCGGCTGATGCGTTTTCGCCCCGCACCAGCCAAATATTTCTATCAGATATTAAAACTGGAATATCGCTTGCAGACCAACGGTTGTTTCTTTGTAATCGTTGACATCTGCTGTACCATGCTTTATCCAACTGTCTTGGTATACACCCGCAGATGTTTCTGCACCATATACATAGTAATCCAATTTTTTATCGTCGGCACTGTCATAGACGGCCATCTTGGCATACAGATTCAGCGCAACCCAATCAGTTGGTTGCCAGCCCAATGCCGCCTTTAATGACGCCTGATTGTGCCAATCATATGTACCAAACACACCTTCTAAATTAAATGTCCAATCTTCGTCCAAGACGCTGAACACGCCCAATCCACCCTCGAAATAGAATGCGTTGCTGACGTCCGTCTTGTACGCCAAGAACAATGATTGTTCATGACCAGATTCATTCTTGCCTTCGATGCCATTACCATAAGAATTACCATCAAAGTCAACATACCAACCACGCGCCAAACCATAGATTGTTGAACGCGCAACCTTGTACCCTGCTTTGATGTCCAAGATAACATTATCAGAAACATCTTTCTGGTGCTGGTAATATGCCGATGCCGTTGCAATCCATTTATCGTTATCAACAAAACGCCACTGACCACCCAAACCAAACATATTCAAATCATTGTCGTCCATTTCATCGTCTGGTGCGGTTGCCCAATCAAATTTGTATTTCGCAGAATCATAACGCAACATACCCAACACCGCGATACGATCGGTTATACCATAACTGAAATCTTCTTTGATTGAAAACTGCTTGGTACTCCATGTCGCCTTTGGGTCAGAAATTGAAAATCCCGTTACAGGCGTCAGGTTGATTTTATAAGAATTATCTGTATAAGAAAAATCTGTCACAGAACCAAACTTGCCCCCCAATGGTTGAAAGAATGGATGTGCCAAATAATATTTACGTTTCAGTTCTGTACGCAATGTTTCCGCACGTGATGTACGAACCGTTGTTGTCTGGGACGTACGACCAGAATCATATTGTTTATACAGCGCACTGCGACTGGCCGGCCGTGTATAATACAGGTTTTTACCATCGTTTGAATTATACGTACGTGTTGTTGTACGCGTCTGGTATTTTTGATAGTTTACATTTGTACGTGCGCGTGTGGCTGGCTGTGACGAAAAATCCACACTGGACGCAGCGCGCGTACCGCTGTTTGTTGCGGCCAATGCCGGATTCAGTCCCAGTACCGCCGCCAAAACAAACCATGAAATCTGTTTTTTCATAATAAAAATCTCCTTTTGCATATAATTATACCACAATCCAGCCCCATAAAAAAGAATAAAAAATACCAGCATTTACTGGTATTTTTTACTATAAAATATGACGTTTATTGTTGGCATCAGGCGGGCTGACAATGCCCTCTTGTTCCATACGTTCCATGAATCCCGCGGCCTTGTTATAACCTATTTGCAATCTGCGCTGAATGTATGAAATTGTGGGCTTTTTATCACGCAAAACGCATTCTTTGGCCTGTGCATATAAATCAGCATCTTTGTTGCCAGTCGCTGCACCACCCGCAGACATTGCGCCCGCTATTGACATATCACCATCACCGCCATCTGTAATTCCATCAACATATTCCGGCTCAAGTTGCGCGCGCAAGAAATCACCAATACGCGTCAGTTCTTCGTCCGATATAAACGCACCATGTATACGCACAGGTGGACGTCCGGCCTCGCTAAACAACATATCGCCACATGCCAACAATGTTTCCGCGCCCTTTTCACCCAACGTTGTCATAGAATCGATAACGCTGCGCGCTTGGAACGATACACGTGTTGGGAAATTCGCCTTGATAACACCGGTAATGGTCGTCGCATCTGGACGCTGGGTCGCCATGACCAAGTGAATACCCGCCGCGCGCGCTTTCTGTGCAATACGCTGCACGCACGCTTCTACATCTTTGCGTGCCAAACTCATCAGGTCGGCAACCTCGTCAATAATAATGACAATATATGGCATATCGGACAGGTCAACTTCCTGTGTTTCAAACAACAATTCACCTGTTTCTTCGTCTGTACCAACGGCGACCTGACGGGTTATTTTTTCGCCCGACGCACGTTTGGCCGCAACAATTTCATTATAACTTTCGATGTTACGTGCATTGACCAGTTGCAGTTGCTTATACCGTTCTTCCATTTCGCGCACAGCCCATTTTAATGCATTGACCGCCGCATTTGGGTCTAACTTTACAATCGGTGTAATCAAATGTGGGATATCGTCCCAGAAACCAAAATCAACCCCCTTTGGGTCAATAATTATCAATTTACACTTGTCTGGCGTAAAGTGATAAACGATAGACGTGATAATTGATTGCACAAACACAGATTTACCAGACCCCGTACGCCCAGCAATCAACATGTGCGGCATTTTGGCCAAATCAAAATACATATAATTGCCACCAATATCAACACCCAACGCCAATGGTATCTTGTACTTGGACGTCTGGAATGTATCACTGGCAACCAAGCCACGGAAACGCACCGTCTGACGTTTCAAATTCACCATTTCCACACCAATAAGGGGTGTCCCTGGAATCTGGGCGATACGAATATTTTCAGTTGCCATTGCACGCGTCATATCTTTGACGGTCTTGCTGACGTCGACCCAACGCGTACCGCTTTCTGGCATCAGTTCATACAACGTAACAATTGGCCCTGGACGAATACCAACGACCTTGCCATGGACGTTGTATTCTGCAAAGTGCTCTTCCATCGCAACCGCATTACGCTTTAATTCAGGCGTCACAACATTTTTACCAAAATTAGAGTTTTCCAGAAAATCAGGGTCTGGCAATTCAAAATCATCACCGCCTGTTGCACGCGCAACCTTGGCCGCTGCTTTCTTGGCCGCGGGTTTGGCGCGACGACGCGCAACGGGTTTAGTGTCTGCCACAGGAACATCTTCGTCCTCTGCGACTTCAACCTCTTCGGCTTCTTCTGCGTCATCTGATGCGGCCGCTGGACGGCCCGACACCATACGAAATACGGACAAAATCGCACCAACCACGCGACGTAACAAATGCAACAGCCCGCGCACATGCGACCACTTGATATGCAATACGCGTGCCGCCAACCATAAAAAGACCGCCATTGTCGGAACACACAATGCCAACGACCATGCGCCAATCAGTGTAGCCACATCGTGTGCCACAATCGCCCCAGCAAAACCGCCAAATGTCGCACTGGGCATAATCAAACCAAACGCCGCCGCACCAGCGCACAGCGCAACAAAAATTCGCATTAAATTATATTCAGGCGCATTATCGTCTGTCCAATTCATTGCGCGCGAAATCCCCGCACGCACAACACACAATAACAAAAATAATGCTGGCACCGTACCCACACTGTACCGCAAAAACGCAACCACATTGCCCATAACAGATTGATTGCCAAACGTGCTGGCGGTGGCAAAGCCGTCCAAATACGGGTTAAAAAATAACAATGCAAATACAGCCCACGCACCAACCAAAATCAGGATTGTGCCCCACGCGCGACGCGCGATGTTCTTTAACGCCCCAGAAACGCTTTCTGGTAAAAATCTTGATTGTCCTTCCATAACGCGCCTATTTTATCATAAAAAAAAGAAAAATGCGCCATTTTTTTGACGCATTCTTATTTATTCACAGCGACGTTTCAGCCACCACTTTACCAAATCAGCCATCACCATACCGATGAACGCACCAAATATAACGTCTGTTGGCCAATGCGCCCCAACTGCCACACGCGACACACCAATCAATATCGCCAGCGACCACGTAAATGGTTTTATACGCGGTGCCAACATACCCAACATAACCAACCCCGCAAATGATGCAACCGTGTGCCCTGACGGCATAGAATTAAACGCCCAATCGTTATGAAATGGGTAAAATCCGGTCATACCCAATGCCTCATAAAATATAGGACGCGCACGCCCAATTACGACCTTTAATATCTTGGCAACAATGGATGCCGATAAAACAGAGCAAAATATAAAAAACGCATAACTATTCTTTGTTTTCAGTAAAAAATCGGAACAAAAACACATAACACTGAACCGATTTTTGTCATTTTTGAAACATGGCTTTGATTCCAGTGTCTTTTTGCCATAAAACGCACACATAATAACAAACGATGCACCAACCCACATTTTAGCATCAAAAATTGTGTCAAACACACCCCACAATTTGCAATTAAACCCGCGCATCGCCAGATACACCGGCGCATCAAACCACATCACCCCCAGTGCAATAATCACCGCAACCACGGCGGTGGCATACGCCAATAATTTCCATTTCATTTTATTGTCTTGGGTTAAAAACATCAGATTGCCCTTTTTATTTTTCGATTAAAATATTATAGATTTTTTTATCAGTTAAAATCTTGGCCGATACAGCCGCCGCCAATGCATCTTCGTCACTGCCACTGGTTATAACAGGACAACCACTGCGAATGGCAGACACATCTGTATCTGGTTCTTGGTTAAAATCACGCGCATTGAAATCATCATTGATTACATTCAAGAAAAATGCGTTCTGTTGTGCACTGCTGCGAATATTAGACAAACATACAATCGGGAAAATTCCGCGCCCATCAATATCACGCCCTGTGCCTGTCTTGATTGATTTATTCAGCAATTCCAACGCACCGCCATCAGATAAATCCAGACGTGTTGCAATACGCGCACTGCCCGCGGTTGGTGTGCCCACCAATACGCCACGATTGTATTCATAGAACGCGCCAGCAATCGCCTCGGCCGTGCCACGCGTCTGGTCAGAAATCAGAACAACAACTGGCACATCGGTTACGGCGCGGCCCCCTGGGACAACCTCTACCTGATCGCGGGCGGTTTCCAATATACGCATAACAGGACGCGCACCGATAAACAGTCCCGCCAGTTTTGCCGCCGCACGCTCATCATCGCCCGATGACGCGCGCAAATCCAATACAATTCCGCCCAGATTGTTATATGTTGCCAACGCCTCGTTCACGATGGTCACAGAATTGTCTGACACATTATGCACAACAATTTCCAAAACATCACTTTCGTCTGCGCCAATGCCCGCGCGATGCACAACATCTGCGTCCGCCAACACAATCGTTGCACGCCGCAATACAACATCACGCGCCCCCGACGGGGTCAGCAATTTTACCTTGGACGTGCCAGAATTAAAACCGGCCAAGAAACTTTCAATATCATCATCTGACATTTTTGCAACCGGTGTGCCGTTTATTTCTGCAATCAAGTCCCCTTCGCGAATGCCAGCGGTATCGGCAGGCGCACCCTTGAACACGCCGTGTACACGCCAATTTCCACGCGCGTCACGCGCGCCTGTCAAACCAACACTGGTCAATATACGACCATCTTCGTTTATTTCGGCCGCACGTGAATAAATATAACGACCATTTTCATCAATGCCGTGCGTCAATGCATCAACAACCATCTGATACATTTCAGACGGCGTTGCGCGATGCAACGCAGCATCATTTTCACGCAATTTTAATATCAATGCTGTTGTGATTTCGCCAAAACCATTCCAATCACCCGCACTGGGACGCGGATAATTTGCAATAATGCTGTCGCGCCAAACCAACACAACACGGTTATCTGTTGCGGCAATATGGGCGTCTGCACTCAGATTTTCCAAACTTTCAATCGCAACATTGATATTTTTACCGGCCCATTTTACACCGTCCAGTTTTTGATAAATTTCCGCAAATGTTTTGGACATATCAAAAACGCGCAGACCATCTTGAACCGGCTCATCTTCGAAAAACAAACTGTCTGCGCGCGCCACGGGCGAAATCGCAAAAAACAATGCCACCAGTAAAAAGATTTGTTTTAATCTCATCTGTATCCCCCCGATATGGCGCGGCGCGCAGGTTATCAATATTTTGTTTCACGCAGGTTAAAGTGATACAAAATAACATTTGAAATATAAATACTGGTCAATGTACCCATCACGACCGAGAATGTCATTGCAATCGCAAATTCTTGCAACATCACCCCGCCCCAGAAATACAAACCGACCATTGCCAATATTGTCGACAAACTGGTCATAATTGTACGATGCAACATTTCATTGACCGACAAATCAATCAGTTCTGTCATTGGCATTTTGTGATATTTTTTGATGTTTTCATCAATACGGTCATAGTTTACAACCTTGTCATTGATGGAATAACCAATACCCATCAAAATAACCGCAATGGACGTCTGGTTAAATTCCAGACCCGTCACGGAAAAGAATCCAAACATCAAAACAAAGTCCAAAACCAGCGATACAAATGAACCAACCGCATATCCACCGCGATAACGAATCCAGATGTACACACTCATCAACACAAACGATACCAGAATCGCCAAGATACCGCCACGCACCAATTCGCCACCAATTTTTGGTCCAACGATTTGAACCTGTGAATATTGTACCTTGTCACCCAGAATCTGTTTAATTTCGGCAACACGCGTATTTTGTTGCGCATCGGTTGCCCCCTTGGGCAGGCCAACGCGAATCAAGATTGAATCATTGTCCACAGATTGCAATTCCGGACTGAACGCCGACAGATCACTGCGCATCTTGTCAATCGTGTAATTGGTTTCGATGGGTTTAACCTCCATCGAAATACCACCCGCAAAGTCAATGCCGTAATTCAGCCCGTGTGTCAACAGCGACACAATCGACAATGCAACCAAAATCCCAGAAACCCAGTACGACAGTTTCCGATATTTCATAAAATGGAATTTCATAACATAACCTTTTTATTTATTTTTGATGTAACCAATCTTTTTATTTTTGCCGCCCATGTACCAGTCAATCAATACACGTGACAATGCCAAGCATGTGAACAGTGTTGTAATAACACCAATCGACAATGTGACCGCAAACCCGCGGATTGGGCCCGCGCCAAACTGGAACAAAATCAAACTGCAAATCAGGTTCGTCAGGTTACCGTCCATAACGGTCTTGGTCGAACGTGTAAAGCCCAAATCAACCGCACGCAGTGTTGGGACGCCTTCGCGAACCTCGTCACGGATACGTTCAAACGGCAGAATATTCGCGTCCACCGCCATACCCAACGTCAACACGATACCCGCAATCCCCGGCAATGTCAGCGTCGCGCCCAAGAATGCGGAAATACCGATAATCATGGCCAAATTCACCATCAAAACGATGTCTGCAATCAAACCGAAACCGCGATACGCAATCAACATAAACAGAATTACGAACAACACACCAACCGCCGATCCGACACGGCCCGCCTCAATCGCGTCCGCGCCCAGACCCGCACCAACCGTGCGTTCTTCGATAACCTGTAATGGTGCTGGCAATGCGCCACTGCGCAACAACACCGCCAAATCTTTTGCGCCCTGCAATGTGAATCCACCAGAAATCTGGCCACGTCCCCCTGGGATTGGTTCACGAATTGTTGGCGCAGACAAAACCTTGCCGTCCAAAACAATCGCAAAACGTTCATTGACGTGTTCTGTGGTCAGACGTGCAAACTTGCGTGCACCGGTCGCATCAAACGCCGTCGTTACAACCGGCATATTATTCTGGTCGAAATCGGCCTGTGAATCTTTCAGTGATTCACCCGACACTTCCACGCGGCTGTACACCGGCACAACCTGTTGTGGATTTTCCATATATGGCAAGAACTGTGTACCATTTGGTGCACGCCCAGACGAAATCTGTTCCTGCGTAACATTTTCATTTACCAAATGGAATGTCATCTTGGCTGTCTGACCAATCAAATCCTTGATATGTTCCGGATTATCAACCCCAGGCAACTGAATCAGAATATATTTTCCACCCTGTGATTGAATAGATGGTTCTTTTGTTCCCAACGCATCAATACGACGACGAACAATTTCAATACTGCGCGCCAATGCGTCTTTGACCATTTCTTCTTTCTGTTTTTCGGTGTACTTTAATGTAATCGTGCGACCCGAAGACGAAATATCAACCCCAGACCCCAGAACGCTCTTCAAACGTCCCTTGGCACGTGATACATCATCATCTTCGCGAACAACCAATGACACAACACCATCAACATTGCGCAGGTTTGAAAAACGAATAACACCGCGATCACGATCAATCATCGCGCTGCGCGCTTCGTCATACAGTTGCGCTGCCTTTTCTTGGAACATGGTGTTTGTATCCACTTCCAATAACAACTGCGCACCGCCCTTCAAATCCAATCCCAATGGAATCGGACGCGCCCATGATGGAAAATAAGGTGCTAATTTCGGCGACATTGTCGGCACAGCCAGCAACACACCAAACACCGCAACAAAAACTATCGCCAGTTTCTTAAACATATCACAACCCTTTATTATTCAACACTGGCAACGGCGTTTTTATTTACCTCAATAACAACACCTTTGGCCACTTCCATTTCTATTGTTTTTTCGTTTATCTTTTTAATAGTGCCATAAATGCCCGCCGCCATGACGCGATTACCAACCTTTAATGAATCCAACATTTTCTGGTATTCTGCCATTCTGCGTTTATTTGGACGCACCATAAACAGATAGATTATTCCAAACACAACCGCACAATACAGCAACATTCCCCACCAATCCCCTGTTGCGGTCTGTGCAATGTTTGCACCATTTTCAACAACGACTGTTGTTTCTTCCATGCTATTTCTCCTTGGTATTTATGCACAAAAGATAGTAAAAAAAAGCGCACCTGTAAAGGCAAAAAACAAGGGCTTGCGCCCCTTGTTTTTATATACGTTCAAACCATGCGTCCATATCGACAATGGGAATAAATTTATACACCGGTCGACCGTGATTACATTGTCCCGCGCGCGTTGTATTTTCAATCGCACGCAACAACGCATCACACGACGCCACGTCCAACGCCTGACCCGCGCGAACACTGTGATGGCACGCATAATTCGCCAGTTTCAGATGCAACCGTTCACCCAGTTGTGATGAATGGCCGTTGGCGCGAACCTCGTCCGCGATATCATGAAACAGGTTTGCCCAGTTCAAATCCCAATCGGCGGGTTTTTCAAAAATGGCAATGGCATCGTCGCCAAACGCATCAATATGCAAACCCGACGCCCGCATTTCGTCCGCAACGGTCAATACCGCCGCCACATCATCACTGCGCATTGATACAACAATCGGTGTCAACAGCGGTTGCGTCTTTATCGCATGCCGGCGCAGGCGTTCATACGTAATGCGTTCATGCGCCGCATGCTGGTCAACCACAACCAGATTATCGCCCGATGCCGCCAAAATATATTTGTTACCAATCTGACCAATCACACGCCCCAATGGTTGCATTGCGTCGGCATCAGATGGTGCGCTTGACGGCACAGACATGGCGGGCTTAAAAACCTCGCCCTGTGCTGGCTGGTGCACGCGCATTGTGGCGGGCGTAATACCAAAATCCATACGTACCGTGGCGGGACTGGCCGGACTGATTGGCGTTGTGGCCGCCGCCATTTCAAATTCACGGGGCGCGTGATGCGCGATATCAATATTTGGCGTCTGGTTCATAGTACGCGCCAATGCCGCACGCAGATTTTTGATAATAAACCCACGAATATGCGCCGGCTCTAAAAAATGCACCTCTGTCTTGGCGGGGGAAACATTTACATCAACACTGCGTGGTGGCACGGTTAAATACAGTGCGCACAGCGGAAATTCACGCGCATGCATAACGTCCATATACGCCGCACGCAATGCACCAACCAAAACCTTGTCCTTGACCGGACGACCATTTACAAACAGATATTGATCCACCGACGATGCGCGTCGCAACGTTGGTTCTGAAATAAAACCGTGTAATTCAATGCCGGCATCCGATGCACTGAATGCGTCAACCGGTATCATACGACCCGCGACATCATCGCCCATAACCGCAACAATACGGTCACGCATATTCTGATTTTTTGGAAATCGCCATTTATTATTCAGTGTAAAACCGACATCGGGCCGCGCCATGGCCAGACGACGCACAACGTCCAACACAGATATCATTTCCGCCCGATCTGCGCGCAAGAATTTCAACCGCGCCGGCGTGCGCGCAAACAGGTTTGCCACACGAATACGCGTCCCCGCATCCCAATCAGACGGTCGCACATCACCGGTACTGGCGTCCAGTTGCCAACCATTTTCGTCCGCGCCGTTGCATGTATCAATCGTCATATCAGACACAGACGCGATTGACGGCAACGCCTCGCCACGGAAACCCATAAAGTTGATATTTAACAAATCATCATCAGGCAATTTTGATGTTGCGTGTCGCGTAACACTGCGCATCAAATCATCGCGTGACATGCCCGACCCATTATCAACAACCGTAATCAGGGTACGTCCGCCATCGGCGACATCAATCATAATCTGGTCTGCACCCGCGTCCAGCGCATTTTCAACCAGTTCTTTGACCACACTGGCGGGACGTTCTACAACCTCGCCGGCGGCAATCTGGTTTATCAAAAAATCGGGCAAGACGCGTACAGGCATATGCGATTATTCTTTGAATTTAACTTCCAAAATTTCAAATTCTTTTTCCCCAGACGGCAATTTTACGATACAAGTATCCCCAACGCACCGTCCAATCATTGCACGCCCAACCGGCGACGTGCACGAAATAACCTGTTTGCCATCTGATTCAATATCCGACAGAATACGGCATTGCATACGATTGCCATCTTCGTCTTCGGCAACGACACGCGCACCAAACACCACACGGTCACCGGTCAACGAATCCACATCAATAATCGCGGCGTTTTCAATAACCCCTTCGATAAACTGAATACGCTTGTCAATCTGACGTTGCTTTTCCTTGGCCGCACTGTAATCAGCATTTTCAGACAAATCGCCCAGCGAACGTGCCCATTGGACGGTTTTCAATATTTCCGGACGCTGAACTTCTTTCAGGTCTTTTAATTCTTTCACCAGCGAGTCAAACCCCTGGCGCGATATTGGTCTTTTATCCATTTTTATAAATCCTATTTTCGTACCTGAAATTATAAGCATTCATTTTAATTTTGCAATTATCAAATCAACAGGTTATACTTTTTAATTATGACATTAAAACCAACCATTTTGACCAGATTCTTGTTGCGACGCTTTTTTTCGGGCGTTGGACTGGTAATGCTGGTTGTTTGCGGCATTATTTTTGCAATTACGTTTGTTGAACGGTTGCCATCAAACCCGACGGCGGTGGCGGCATTGGCGGAATCGTGGACGCGCCTGTTGGAATACGTGCCACTGTTTTTACCATTGGCGGTGTTTATGGGAACACTGCTGGCGTCTTATAACCTGACCAAATCCAGCGAGAGTATTATTGTTGCCAGTGCGGGTCTGTCCCCGTACCAGTCATCACGCCCATTCCTGCTTGGCGCGGTGCTGATTGGCATATTTGCCACAACGGTCGTAAATCCATATTCGGTTAAACTGAGCAATCAGACCATTACATCCGACCACCTGAAATTGATTGATGGTGCAATTTGGCTGCGTGAATCATCTGACGCGGGTTATATCACAATGAACGCAACTGGCATGCGTAAATCGGGTGACGCATTGGTGTTTCAAAATGCAACCATATATGCCCAAGACACATCTTTCAAACTGACCACACGGGTCGAGGCCGAAAATATCACCCTGTCGGACGATGGGTTGAGTGCCACGCGCGCAAACGTATGGGACGCAAACGGCCAAATGAAGACCCAAGAATGGCAAACCAAAACATTACTGAACCCACGCACCGTTCTGGACAGATATCTGCAACCAGACCAGATTTCATTCTGGCAATTACCATCATTTATTTCCAAGATGGAATCCATTGGTGCACCGGTACGCGGGCATTGGGTACAACTGTGGACATTGGTATTCTTGCCATTATCATTGATTGCAATGGCAACATTGGGTATCGCATTTTCACAGACCCGCCAACGCCGCAATTACAGTTTTGGCACAAAATTCGCATTGGGTATTATTACATGTTTTGCACTGTACTTTTTAACCAATATGTTTAACGCACTGGGGGCGACGGGTGCATTGCCACCAATTTTGGCAATTGTTGCGCCACAACTGATTATTATTGCCATGGCGGCAACATTTATCGCCAGTTTTGATACAATTTAATGGGGAAATACTATGCCACTGAATAACAGACGCAATCATACGACACGTAACAAGATTATAATTTGGTCACTGATTTTCATTCTGGTGGTGCTGATGATTATATCATTTCCCGCCCCACAAAATATGACCGAAGTTGTGCTGTATCCATGAACTATATAGATGTGTTTTTAGAGGCCCTGTCCGCTGAAAAAGGACGCAGTGCAAAAACACTGGACAGTTACAGTTCTGATTTGCGTGCGGCCGATGCGGCATTATCAGGTGGTCTGATGTCGGCCACGGCGGACGACGTCCAGAAATATCTGGCATCTCTGCCTGACAAGGCATCGTCTATTGCCCGTCACGCCAGCGCATTGCGTGGGTTCTATAAATTTTTAATGCTGGAAAAAATTATCACAGAAAATCCGGCGGCAAATCTGGAATTGCCCAAACGTGCGCGCGCGCTGCCTAAATTTTTGACGGTGGACGAAATAGAATTATTGATTTCATCGGCGGGCGACATAAAAAATTCGGTGCGCCTGCGCGCAATGATTGAATTGGTATACGCATCAGGCCTGCGCGTATCTGAATTGTGTGAATTACCCGTGACAGCGATTCTGGGCGACAAATTATTGATTCATGGCAAAGGGGCCAAGGAACGCATTGTCCCCATGCACGCGGGCGCGGTTGCGGCGTTGAATAAATGGCTGGCGATGCGTGACGACGAAAAATCAAAATACGTTTTTCCGTCCAACGGCGCATCAGGTCACATCACCCGTGATGGTTTTTTCAAGATACTGAAAAAATGTGCTGTTCTGTCTGGCATTGACCCGCACCGCGTGTCGCCACACGTATTGCGTCATTCGTTTGCATCGCATTTGTTGGCGGGTGGCGCGAATCTGCGCGCGATACAAACAATGCTGGGACACGAAGATATTTCAACAACGCAAATTTATACACATGTAATGCCCGAACAACTGCGTGAAACAGTTGTGGCACATCACCCACTGGGGCATGCAAAATCAATGGACGATATAAAATGATACGTAAATGTGATCATACGGGCTGCAACAAGGCCGGTACATGTCGCGCACCCAAATCGCGCGATTTGAAAGATTATTGGTGGTTCTGTCAGGAACACGCGGCGGAATATAACAAGAATTGGAATTTCTATGCCGATATGACCCCTGATGAAATTGAGGCCGACTGGGAACGCCAAACATTTGGCGCGCCATTGAAAGACAAAGACGCCGCCAACAAGGACGAAGCGGACTATGTAAAATTCCTGAATGATTTTATCATGGGACGCAGTGCATTTGACCATGTCGCGCCAAAGCCGCGCCCGAATGCCACCATCAGCAATGCATTAAAAACGTTGGGCCTGCCCCCGACGGCGACGATGCGCGAAATTGGCGCAAAGTATCGCGCGCTGGCAAAAAAATACCACCCCGATACGGGTGGCATGGCACACGCCGCTGAATTTACCAAGGTAAATAATGCATACCAAACACTGAAAAAGCATTTCGGTAAAAAATAACAGAACAGCGCGCCAATGGCGCGCTGATTTTTTATTCTGAATAACAACACTTTTCTTGATACACCTCTGTGCCTGAACCGATACTGTTTTCAAATTCCACCTCTGTCCCTGATGGGAAACAGCACGATGTTATGCCACTGGTATTTTTATCGGCCGTTGTTGGATACTGGTCACCCACCGACGGACACCGATAACAATTTGACCCAACCAGATAGTAACCGGCCTCGCACGAATAAGATGTTGTTGTCGTACACGCCGCATGCGCACCTGCTGTAATAAATGCAACAAATAACGCAGTAATTATTTTTTTCATTTATCCCCCCTTCTTAGATTTCTTGACATCGCGTACATGTGATGTTGCCACTCCTAGGACAACATGTTTTGCAACCGGTCGGACACGAATTTGCGCAATACCACCGTTCCTCACCTGTGGTGTTACACGAACCGTACATTGTTGTTATATATCTGTGATTTGTTGTATCGTGTGTTGTACCGCCCGCACGGGTGCACACACCAGAACTATTCGTTGTCCACCCAGATGGGCATACCTGTTCCATTTTTGAATAACAGTGAGATAACGAACATTTATTGTTGCATTCAGTACGAGAAGAATAATAAGGTTGAATATTCGGATCTATTGGATTTGGATTTAGATCAAACGCAAATGCACACGGCATCATGACCAGCATCAGTGGAATTGCAAACAGTTTTCTCATTTCACACCCCCATGTGTTGTGTTTTCGCAAACAAAAAACCACCGAAACATTTCAGGTGGTTGGAGGTTCGAAACAATTATCAAGAATTGTGGGCCTATTCAATATATTCAGCCACCCTCCAACCGCTTGGTTGGGGGTGACGGCACAAGAAAACAAAACATCGCACGGACAAAAATCCATGCGATGCCGAAATCTCTACCGTCCGTACTTTATGCCGCATAGTGCGGTCATCTTGATAAAGGGTTTCGACACCCCGCCAATGGAACACCCACTGGCAACAGTGATATAAACATAAAAAACAACTATACACAAGGGAAAAATGTATTCCGCCTATTTTGAATCTGTAAATTTGAATAAATTAGAGTGGCGGTAGATATGAGTGTCCGCCGATTATGAATAAATTAGAATGGTGCAGATGTGGTGGTTGTGACAAAGGGAGTGTACAAAACAGGTACACGACCGGCGTCAGAACCGCCACAGATGTGCCATTATAACTTTATTTGAATAAATTAGAATGGTGCAGATGACACGCGGGGCGAAGGCGAAGTGTACAACTAGTTACATGAGCCACCGCCCCGCGCGTCAGATGTGCCATTATAATTTATTCAGGTATGCGATGGCGTCCATGGCCGCCGTACACCCCGTCCCGACGGCAGTTGCGATTTGCATTTTTATATCGGATTCAACATCGCCGGCAACAAACATACCGGTGGGCAACGCTGATGGTGCAATGCGACCCATGTTATCGCGCACGACATCTTCGGTCAGGTAATCCGTATTGGCTTCGTGCCCAATGGCGACAAAAATGCCATCAACGGTGATGACGTCGCCAGTGGTGGTGGTTGCGGCCAAACGATTATCTGGGGTTTGTTCAATTTTTACCAAATCGGTATTAAACAAACATTCAATATTTTCGCGTTCAGATATACGATTACGCACGATTGCCTCTGCCCGCGTAAACGCCCCTTTGCGATAAACAATCTTGACCGTCTTGGCAATATCTGCCAAATACAAGGCATCGTTCAGTGCACTGTTGCCACCGCCGATAACAATGACTTCTTTGTCATAGTAAAAGAATCCGTCGCATGTGGCACAGTATGAAACCCCCTTGCCAAACAGTTCACGCGCACCGGCGATTTCCAACTTGCGTGGGGACGCGCCCGTTGCGATGATGACAGATTTACCAACGTATTTTTTGCCATTGTCGCACGCGATATTAAACGCGCCAACCGCATCACCAGAAATCGTTTTTACCGATGTAAATTCAATTTCAGCCCCAAACGACGTTGCCTGATTTTTCATAAATTCCGCCAATTCCGCGCCAGAACCAGCCCACCCTGGGTAATTTTCCAATTTGGCAATGCCCGCCATCTGGCCGCCCAGTGTATCACCGCCCAGAACGATGGTCTTTTTCCCACCGCGCGCGCAATACAGTGCCGCCGTCAGCCCAGCCGGCCCAGACCCCAGAATAATCACATCATACATAACAATATCGGTCATGACATTCTTTCCTTTTTATAATTATCTGCGCCCAGCATAACATAACTATGCGCCATGCGCAAATCAAAGATTATATTGATTTTGCCCCGAAATAAAATTATAATACCCGCGTTATGTCAGATATTTATGTATTTTTCAGTCGCATCTCGTCCCCGTTGGGGGAATAATTTTTGCATATTTAATTACATAAAATAATTGCGATTTATATCGCACAACCTTATTATAAAGCACATACATAAAAACCCGAAGGATTTAGAAAATGTTGGACATCAGATTTATTCGCGAAAACCCAGATGTGGTTAAAAACGCATGCCGTGTCAAGGGATTCGAAGATCACATTGACGAACTGTTGGCATTGGACGCACGCGTGCGCGAATTGAAAACAGCAACACAAACAATGACGGCTGAAAAGAACAAGGTTACACGTGAAATTCCAACTGCCACCGATAAAGCCCCATTGATTGCGCGCAGCAAGGAAATTGCAAACGAAATCGCCGCCGATATGGCAGAATTGGCGGACAAGGAAGCCGTGCTGAATGATTTAATGCACCGCGTACCACAAATCCCAGATGCGTCCGCCCCAATCGGCCCAGACGACAGCGCAAACGTAGAGGTTCGCCGTGTCGGCGCACCACGCGAATTTGATTTCACCCCACGTGCCCAGTGGGATTTGCTGGACATGAATGGTTGGTGGTTGCCTGAAAAAATTGGCAAGATTTGTGGCACACGCACATACGCATTGGTTGGCGAAGCCGCCGAATTGCAACTGGCGATTGAAACATATGTTATCCAGAAATTGATTGCCAAGGGTTTCACATTTATCGAATGCCCATCTGTCACCAAACCACAAACGATTTTTGACGCGGGCCACTTTATGGGTTCTGACCTGTCGGTGATGGACAACGATGTATTTATGTTGGCGGGCACAGACCGTTGTTTAGCGGGCACCGCGGAAATCATTCTAAATTCGCTGCACAGTGGTGAAATTCTGAACGAACGCGATTTGCCAATTAAATACGCTGGATTTTCGCCCTGTTTCCGCAAAGAGGCCGGCGCGGCGGGTCGCGACACACGTGGTCTGGCCCGCTTTCACCAGTTTAACAAGGTGGAACAATATATCTATTGCACCCCAGCGCAATCGAACGAAATGCATGAACACATTTTGAACAACCTGTGCGAGGTTATGGAAGATTTGGAATTACCATATCGCGTAATTGCAAATTCCACCGGCGACATGGGCTTTAACAAGGTTAAGATGAACGATGTCGAGGCATGGGTTCCGTCCGAGAACGCATACAAAGAACTGGGCAGTTGTTCGTCCATCGGTCAATTCCAAGCGCGCCGCACAAACACCCGATATCGCGATGCAAATGGCGATGTTCAATACGTTGCGACACTGAATAATACGGGCATCGCCGTACCACGTGCATTGGTTCCTGTATTGGAAAATCATCAAAATGCAGATGGCAGTGTGAATATTCCAAAAAAATTGCAGGCATTGATGAGTGGTCGCACCAAGATTGGTGGCAAACATTAAGAAACGGGGCGTTGCCCCGTTTTTTTATTTACGTAATTTATTTCTGGAATTGCTTTTTCGTTGCGAAATATTTCAGCGGTAACAACCCAAAATACAAATCTTTGAATTTGTTTTTTGACACTGTGTAATTCCATTTCTTTATCGCAACCAGCAAGTTTTGCTGTTCAAAATCAAACTTTTCATTTCTGTAAAAGTTTTCCAATGCGTGCATCATTTGCGCATATCCCAAACACAGCGTGTTGTCTTGTGTACCATATGGAATAAACACACTGGGCTCGATAATCATATTTTCTTTGACGCGTGTGGCATAGTCCGCATATTTACGCGGATTTTCTGCGATTTTGTGCAACTTGTCAAAAGCGCGATTAAACTCTTGCGCTTCGGCGTAAAAATCAATTGATTTCTTTGTCTTGCGTGCCAAGCGTTCATAATTCGCGCTCAACACATCTTCGACTGACGCAAAAAACTTTGCAATCGTTTTATCCCAATCAACATACAATAAATCAAATCTGTTCATAATATATTTGCCCCCTTGTTTTCAATAATGATAGACAAACGTATCAAAATGTCAATTTTTTAAGTAATTTTTAATCATAATTTCTTGAATTTTGAAAATTATGGTATAATCTAGCGTTTACGAAAAAATTTTAAGGCAAAACACATGAATATTCGCAATATTGCAATCATTGCACACGTTGACCACGGCAAAACGACCTTGGTCGACAATATGTTAAAACAGGCCGGCACATTCCGCGCAAACGAAAAGGTCGAAGATCGCGTCATGGACAGTGGCGATATTGAACGTGAACGCGGTATTACTATTTCGGCAAAACCAACATCTATTTTGTGGCACGATTATAAAATCAATATCGTTGATACCCCAGGGCACGCGGACTTTGGCGGCGAAGTGGAACGTATTTTGTCCATGGTTGACGGTGTGGTTCTGTTGGTTGATGCGGCCGAAGGGCCCCTGCCCCAGACCAAGTTTGTTTTGTCCAAGGCATTGAAACTGGGCCTGCGTCCAATCGTTTGCATAAACAAGGTTGACCGTTCTGATGCCCGTCCCGATGAAGTGCTGAGCGAAACATTCGACCTGTTTGATAAATTGGGTGCAACCGATGAACAGTTGGACTTCCCATATCTTTATGCAGTTGGTCGTGATGGTTGGGCGGTACGCGATTTGAATGACGAACACAAGGATTTAACCCCACTGTTTGAACTGATTGTAAATCATGTACCGGCACCTGATTGCAATGGCACGCGTTGTAAATTAGATGCACCATTTTCTATGTTGGCGACAACGTTGGAGGCAGATCCCTATGTCGGTCGTATTTTGACCGGTAAAATTGAATCCGGCACTGTTCGCGTTGGTCAAGCGGTCAAGGCAATCAATATGCAAGGCGAATTTGTCGAAAACGCCAAGATTACAAAAATCATTGAACATCGCGGGGTTGAAAAAATTTCACGCGACAGTGCATCTGCGGGTGACATTGTCGTTGTTGCCGGTTTTTCCAAGGCAACCGTGGCGGACACCCTGTGTGACCCATCGGTTACCGAACCAATTCCTGCAATGCCGATTGACCCACCAACCCTGACCATGACATTCTTTGTGAATACATCGCCATTGGCTGGTAAATCGGGCAAGAAATTGACATCACGTATGATTGGCGAACGTCTGTTCAAAGAAGCAGAAACCAACATCGCATTAAAGGTCACACAAAGTGCGAACAATGAATCGTTTGAGGTTTCAGGTCGTGGTGAATTGCAGTTGGGTATTCTGATTGAAACAATGCGCCGCGAAGGGTTTGAATTGTCTGTATCGCGTCCACGCGTTGTTATGCACGAAGATGAAAGCGGCGAAAAATTAGAACCAATCGAAGAAGTTGTTATCGACGTTGACGATGAATTTTCCGGCGTTGTTATCGAAAAGATGACCAAGCGCAAGGCGACAATCACTGAAATGAAGGCGTCCGGTGCGGGTAAAACACGTATCGTATTTTCTGCGCCGTCGCGTGGGTTGATTGGTTATCTGTCAGAATTTCGTACTGATACACGCGGCACAGGCATTATGAACCGTGTATTTGATAAATACGCCCCATATCGTGGCCCGATTATGCAGTATCGCCCAGGGGTGCTGGTTTCGATGGAAAATGGCGTTACCGCGACATATGCCCTGTTCAACCTGCAACCACGTGGCACACTGTTTGTTGGCCCCCAGACCGAAGTGTATTCCGGTATGATTATCGGCGAACACAGCAAAGAAAACGATTTGGAGGTAAACCCAGTCAAGGGCAAAGAATTAACCAATGTGCGCAGTGTAACCGCCGATGAAAAACTGTTCTTGGCACCACCGCGCAAAATGTCACTGGAAGAATCCTTGTCATATATTCTGGACGATGAATTAGTAGAGGTTACCCCTGCGACAATTCGTCTGCGCAAGAAAGAGTTAGACAGCAATATTCGTAAAAAAACGCGTAAAAACGTTGAAATGTAAAAACAAAAAAACACCGGCATTTGCCGGTGTTTTTTATCCTATTTTTAATACGCGTTGCATCCAGTGACGGAAATAGTTTCTGTTGACGCGTCCAGGAACGAAACACGCCAAATAACGTACCAATTTGTGTTTGAATTTGTTAAACCGGACACTACCGTGTTCGGCACAGAATTTTGCCAACTCGGCGTCATATTCGACAATCTCGGTCGGGTCTGGTATGGTATCAGCATCGGTATATTTGAAACCGTTTTCATCAAAGAATTGGCGCATATATTTTGTGACACCGATAATTTGAGGCGCATTCCCGCCATGGTCGGTTGCCACACGTTCAACCGAACCAGAAATAAACACACCATTTAATTTTTTAACCATATTTATCAGGTTCTGTGTATCGGCGTTGCATTTCAGACGCCGGTTGCGCTTTATCTGAATCACGGTGCCACCGCACGGCATAAACAGTGCCATGTGCAACGCCGTTCCCGCACACCCCGCTAAAACGCGGCAATGTTTCATCGCACCAACCTGCTCGCCCAATGACATTTTTTCTGGTCTGATTATTTTGAACCCGTTGTTTTCAAATATGCGTTCGACAACATGTTCGCCGTATGTGCGCCGCGATTCCAGCGCATCACGTGACATATAAATTTTTTCATATTTATCGGTGTCTGGCACGCCGGCGGCGATATGTTCGTATGCGCGAACAAATTCATCATTTGCCCAACGCGCAATGTTGAACCCCTGGGACGGAACAATCACACGGCGAAAACGCGTTGTTTCGGTCAAAATGATAACACGGTCACGTGGCACGCCCATCATTTCAATCAACACATACATATATTCCGGAACCGTGTCATAGTTATGTTCGTTTACCAACACCACGCGCGCACCATTTGTAATGTCATGCAGCAATCCCCACGCCCGGTTCATATGTTCCAACAAAAAGTGGCCGAATTGTGGATACACATTTCCAAAGAACACAACCGTTTCATCAATAAATGGTGTGGCCTCATCGATATGAATATGCGAATGAACAACCTGGTTATTATTACCACGAATTTGGCGACTGGAATTGACAAAGCGCCCGGCCGCATCATATACACCGAACCCGGCGCGCCCCTGAACAACAATGGTTGCATTGTCTACAACATCTATTTTACTAGGGATAATTTTTTGTCCCGCCGTGCGCCGACGAAAGAATCGTTTATATGCAGAACTTGAATAAATTTTAATCGACATTGTTTTTTCACTCCATTGTTGAAAAATATCTTAAAAACATGTAAATTATAAACATAAACCAAAAAAAATCTATGAATAAAAGACTATTCTTGTTCGCGGGTTTTAACGCCCAACATATTATCGATGACACATTAGTCTATTATGTGCGCGCATTGTCAAAATGTGGCGATGTGATTTTGTGCATGGATTCTGATTGCAGTGATTCAGAACTGAAAAAAATCACACCATATGTTTTGCACGCGACCGCGCAACGTCACGGCGAATATGATTTTGGCTCTTACAAACGCGCATACTTGTACGCGGTAGACGCGGGGATTCTGGATAAATACGATTTCGTGTATATGGTCAATGATTCCGTGTATGGCCCACTGATGGACATAGAGCCATCACTGCGTAAAATGGAACAATTAAACTGTGATGTATTTGGTCTGGCATACAACAGGGCATCGTCGCGCCCACACATTCAATCGTGGTTTATTGGTATGCGCAAAAATGTATTTTTATCCCCATGGTACGATGAATTTATGCGCGCTATTACCCATCAGCCGGACAAGGGGTCAATTACATACCTGTACGAACAAGGGTTCAGCGAAATGCTGCGCGCGCACAACGTTAAATTTAATTGTTTATACAGTTGCCCAGGGCGCAGTGTGTATAACAACGTTGCCGCCCTGTTCCGTCGCGGTATGCCATTTATGAAAAAGGTTGCATTTAATCGTTGCAATGGCGCACTAGGTAACCGCATTTTATACGTTTTGAATCATGTATCGCCCGCGACACGTAATATGATTTTGACATCGGCCCAACAACAATATGGTGACGAATATATACGCTGGCTGTTGACACGCAATCCAATAAAAATTTGGTATCGTCATATCAAACATGCATTACGCAAAATATTTATCGAAGGATTATAAATGAAAAAAACACATCAAAAAAAATCAGACATTCGCATTGCTGCCGTAACGATGGCTCGTAATGATGAATTTTTCTTGAACCGCTGGATTAAATATTATGGCGGACAAATTGGGGCTGAAAATTTATACATTTATTTGGACGGACTGGACCAGAAAATTCCATCGGGTCATGCAAACGCCAATATAAAAAAACTGCCCCATCGTGACGAAGAACGTCAACGCGGGGACAAAACGCGTATATTGCTGTTATCTGATTTGGCAAAAAAATTATTTGCCGATGGCTATGATATTATTATCGGTTGTGACTGTGATGAATTTTTAATTGTTGACCCTGACCTCAAAACAACATTGCCACAATATTTATCGGGTATAAAAAATCGCATAACAGTATCTGGATTGGGGCTGGACGTTGGAATGGATTTGGAATCTGAAAAACCGTTGGATATGAATGCACCATTTTTGACCCAGCGCAAATACGCGGTTCTGTCCACGCGTTATACAAAACCAGTTGTCTTGTTCCGCCCCCGCACCTGGGGCAGTGGTTTCCACAGTGTCAAGGGAACAAATTTCCACATTGATAAAAACCTGTACTTGTTGCATTTTGGCGGCGTGGATTTAGATATGATAAAAAATAAAATCGGCGACCGCACTGCATCGTGGGGCGCACACCTGAAAAAGCGCGCCCGCACAATTGATATTATCACGCACGCAAAAAACAAGAATCGGTCAATGCGCGCCGCACGCATATTGCAGACATTCCTGCGTCCGATTTATGATTTGAACAAACCTGCGATGTTAGGACTGAAATGGGTTGCAACAATCCCTGCGCGTTTTGCAAAAACAGGCATATAACAAAAACGGGGCATCGCCCCGTTTTTCAAAGTTCAAAGTGCAAATAATGTGTGCGCCGAATGGCGCACTGCTTTATATACATGAACTTTATTTTATTACTTTCATTATCTGTTCAGTGATTGTTGTGGCATCAAATCTGTTCAGATTTTTTGTCGCCGTATCTATCATTTTTTTTGTATCCACACGGCGCGTCCATACGTCCATCATACGCAATGCCAAATCTGTTGCATCACCCGCAACAAATAATAACCCTGCGCGTCCATCCATCAGAATCTCGCGCGGGCCATTGCGACAATCCGACGCAATATTCAATGTGTTGGTGGCGGCGGCCTCGACCAAGACAACGCCCATCCCTTCGGAATAACTGGACAATATATTCGCACGGGCATGCGCCATGTAACCAAATGGATTTTTGCTTAGCCCTACAAATTCAAACTGGCGCGATGCAGGCAATGAATGCGCAATCTTTTTATATTCATCGGACAAATTGCCATCACCAACAAAAGCCATTTTAATATTTGGCCGCCCCGCATTTTGCCAAAACATATCAAAGCCGCGCAGTACCGTTTCAATATCTTTATCGCCCGTCAATCGCGCCACACAGACGAAATAGTCACCACGAATAAACTTGCCCTGTGCCGCCAAATCGCGCGCACGCGTAATATCAATCGGGTTATAAATCTGAACAATCTGGCCAGCGTACTCAGGATATCTTTCGCGTAATTCTGTTGCCGCGTCACGTGTCAACATAACCAATTTATCGTACCCGTGCATATAACGCATACGACGCTGGGCATATAATGCATCAATTGACGAATGCCACCACGTAATTTTGCGACCACGAAATTTTTTGAACTCGCGCGCGAATGAAAAATTATAGTAATCGATAAACACATCAACGTCATCAAATCGACGCGATGACATTGTTATATATTTATACCAACGGTATATATCGCGCGCCACGTGTTTTATAATCCGCCACAGGAAAAAGTGTGGCATTTGTGTACCTAAAAATCTGCACGGATACAACGCGTTCAGTTTAATTTCGGGGTGCTGTGCAAACCAATCGCGATATTGCGGAACACTGATATTCGTGTATGTTATCACACGAATGTCCACGTCCCCGCGCGCCAACAGCGCAATAATCGTCTGAATCACCACGGATTCAACGCCACCCACCTGCATATCACGCAGACATATCGCGATTACCGTACGTTTCATTTTATGTAACACCCACATTTAATAAATTCTGCAATACCGCATCTGATTTTGCGTGCCCAGCCGTATGGTGGGTTGTCCAGCGCACCGCAATTTTTCAAATTTGAAAAACACTTTTGCGCCAACGCAACATCGTCCGCATTGTCCAGATATTTAATCTTGCGATATGCCCACTTGATAAAGTACCAGCGGAATTTGCGCGACCATGCGTCCATTTGATATGGTGTCGCCTGCTCTTTATACAACTTGTACGATGTTTCAATACCGGTGCACAAACTCTGCATTATACGTAATTGCTTTGCAGACAAAACAATACCGCCAAAATTCGGCACATAGAAATACAACGGCAGCGGCGCAATCGTCACAACCGGATTTTTCAACATAATCGCACTCCACCACGGGAAATCTTCGAACAAAATCCCCTTGATAAACGGCGTGTCTGCAATCAAGCTGCGACGATATAAATTCTTCCATACCTGACAATGTTTAATCAGCCATTTGCGCCGCGGGTTAAATGCATTATGTGCACGTTCCGTTGCGTATTTATACACGTCATCGGTCAGCAATGTTTTAATGCGCGTCACGTCATATTTTTTATGCATGCGATATGGCACAACAGAATCTGTGTCCATATGCAACACATGCCGCACCATCAGTTGCGGGCGATAAATTCTGTCATATGTGAATGACACAATATCAGAATTATCACGCGTCGCCAGATAGTGTGTAATTTCCATTGTCTGGGGGTGAATAAAATCGTCACTATCCAAATACAAAACATAGTCCCCCGTCGCCACCGCCATACCGGCGTTACGCGCATCAGACAGACCACCGTTCGGTTTATTCACAATTTTGAATCGCGCATCACGGGCGGCATATTCAGACAAAATGGCGGCAGATCCATCTGGACTGCCGTCATTGACACAAATCGCCTCCCAATCAGAAAAAGTTTGGTTTAATACACTGTCCAAACATCTGCGCAAATACTTTTCCACATTGTATATCGGTATTATCACAGAAATTGCAGGCATATATTTTTCCTTTCTTTATTTTTTGGTTTTCGTTTTGTACATATGATTTATCATCTCGTCCGCGATGCTGCCTGGGATTGGATTTTTCGCCCACGGACTGTTATACGTTGTTTTCTGAAAGAATGCACCCGACGTATATTCCTTGAATAATTTCTTGGTGTACGGTTCATTCGCAACCGACCACCACAGCGCATGCGTTGGTGCTTGATCAATATGGGGCATTGCATCAAAATACTTTTTTGCAACGGGGTCATGTTCAACCAATGATTTGAACATCAACTGGTGCATAAAGTAATCAAATTCACGGGGCTCTGCCGTCCAGAAATTCAGAATCATCTGACGCCACGCCGCCAACAAATAAGACCCCTTGCGTGCACGAATGAAACAGTTCTGAATAAAACTGTACGCGCTGCCAACCATATTTCCCGCCATATAGACAAAGAAATCCTGATTTATAATTTCATCTGGAATTGGCGCGGTTGCAAAACCGGTTGAATCCAACCAAATGCCACCATGTTCATACAACAATTCAACACGACAAATGTCGGCAAAGTGCGCATGCTTTATTTGGCCCGCTTTACGCTTTGCAACAATTTCTGGGGGCAATGTGATATAGTCCCAAATGGTGTTTTCGTCCAAGACAACCAATTCCTGTTTGCAATTTGCACGAATACTGCGGAAACACGCCTTGACCAATTCTGGTGCTTTGTCTTCGCCCTGCAACCACAGTGTCCAAATTTTTTCACGTTTGTCGTTGTGCACGGGGCGTACCTCTGGCACAGTACCGGCGGCCGGCACATAACGCGCCATATACCGTGGAATGGCGGTCGCCGCAACATTACATCTATGCTCGCGACGTTTATCACGCGGCCACCACAGTGGGTTCAAGATATGCGCACGCAACACAATGTCCGCCAGCGCAAATGTTCTGGAAAGTTTCATGCATATTCCTTTGTTTTGGTTATCTGAATAAAAACTTTTCTATCACTCTTCTATATCTCTCATGCTTGTCCCCTTTTTTGTTTATTATTCGTCCATTGGCATCGCGTCATCGTCCGCATCATCATCTGATGGGCCGGTGGTCATTTCTTCGGCAATACCAGACGCACGCGCCATAATCTTGTCCAACAATTCCTGCTGTACTTCCTTGTGATCTTTCAGCCACTGGCGTGCATTCGCCTCGCCCTGACCCATGCGTTCATTGTTGTATGAATAGAAACTGCCCGCCTTTTCAATCAGGTCATATTTCACACCCATGTCCAAGATTTCGCTGATACGTGAAATCCCTTCGCCATACATGATTTTGAAATCAACTGTGCGGAATGGTGGCGCAACCTTGTTTTTCACAACCTTGACACGGGTTTCGTTACCAATAACGTTTTCTTTATCTTTAATCTGGCCGGTGCGACGAATGTCCAAACGTACAGACGCATAGAATTTTAACGCGTTACCGCCCGATGTTGTTTCTGGGTTACCGAACATAACACCAATCTTCATACGAATCTGGTTGATGAAAATCAGCAATGTATTACTGCGCGATACCGAACCCGCCAATTTCTTCAAACTCTGTGACATCAGACGTGCGGTTGTACCAACGAAAGAATCGCCAATATTACCTTCCAATTCTGCCTTGGGCACCAGTGCCGCGACCGAGTCAATTACAACCACGTCAACCGCACCAGATTTAATCAGCGTATCGGCAATTTCCAACGCCTGTTCACCCGAATCCGGTTGTGAAATAATCAGATTTGCAACATCAACACCCAACTTTTTCGCATACGATGGGTCAAGTGCATTTTCCGCATCGATGTACGCGCATGTGCCGCCTTTCTTTTGCGCCTCTGCCACGGCGTGCAATGCCAATGTTGTTTTACCAGAACTTTCCGGCCCATAAATTTCAACGATACGACCACGTGGATATCCACCGATACCCAGCGCAATGTCCAATCCCAACGAACCGGACGAAATCGCCTCTATATTCTGTTGCGAACCATCACCCATTTTCATGATGGCTTCTTTACCAAATTGTTTTTGGATTTGTGCCAATGCCGATTCCAACGCAGGATTTTTTGCGGGTGCGGCGGCGGCTGCTGCTTCTTTCTTTGCCATAAAATTTTCCCCTTTTTCTTATACAGAAATCATACACGGAATCACGTGCGCACGCAACGAAAATAATAGGAATAAAGCACGTACAAAATTTATTTTTTGGCAACCAAAATAACAGACGTCAGTACACCAATCACCGCCGTCACAACCCATACCGCCGATGTTCCACCAAACAGCGTAATGCACCCCGCCGCCAACACCGGTGCAACCACATTCGGCAAATTCACACTGGTGCGAAATACACCATAAAAACGCGTCTGTTCAGATTTTCTGGTGTTATCAAAGAACAGCAAATCATGCACCGATTCCATCAATGCACCCGAAATCTGCCACGCGACAAAGATAACCAACAACGGATACCCTGTCACAAACGTCGCCAGCGCAGACAGCGCCGCAAAAGATAACATCCCAGATACCAACCAAATCTTTTTACCAAACGCGCGCACCAGATATGCCATGGCCTCTGACAAAATCAAATATGGAATAATCCCCAGCGTCAAAACCCACCCCAACGCATCATTTGAAAAACCATTTTCAATGACTACAATCGGCACATACAGATAACGCATCGCACGCAATGCATAATACCCAAAATTCACAATATACGCACGCAACATTCCGGGTTTTCTGAAAAAGGCAACTGTATTACGCCACAGCGCACGCGCCGTACGACGTGGGCTGACGGGTTTTATCTGTTTATCTTGTTGCACGATACGAAAATACTTAAAGAATCCCCACCCCGCCAAATAAATTATTGCCGATGCAAAGAACGCCGCACGATTACCCGCCACACCTGAAATAGCAACCGCAATCATTGGCGCAAACAGTGCCCCGATATTCAACCACAAATGATACCGCGAATTTAATCGCGCCATACCAATTCCGCGCGAAAAATCAGACATAAACAGCGGAATCAACATTGTAACCAATGTTGCAGCAATACCAGTGGTATAGTCCAATATAATAAATGTACTGGGGCGGATTGAAAAACTCATCATCGCATAACATACCGCCAACATCAGCATCACAAAATAAAATACACGCACCTTGGAAAACTGGCGAAACAGTTCATTGGCAAACAGGCCCACAATCATACAGAACGCCGCATACAGGCCGACATACAATCCAACGACCGCCGATGAACGGAATATTTCCAGCAATACCAACGAATATACGGCATTATAAATACCGTCTGCGAATCCTGTGAACAACCCCAGATTTGCAAACGAAAAACCGCTGACCGAACTTCTGACTGATAAATAAGTATCCTTTGCCATAGTGGATAGATTTTACCATAAAAATGAAAAAAATCCAAAAAATGCACATAAAAAATAAAAACGCCCCAAACAGGGCGTTTTTGGAACAAAAAATGAAATAAACTAATTATTTTGCATTCGCAGCATTGTTCTGCTTTTGTGCATACAGTTCTGCAAAATCAACCGGCTGCATTGCGAATGTTGGGAACCCAGATTCAGATGTCAGACGGACAATCAAACTGCGAACTGCTGGGAACAACAGTGTTGGCACATCAATCAACAATGTGCGCTTTTTCGCTTCGTCATCCTTTTCTTCTTCCATTTGAACCAGACCAGAATATGTCGATTCAATCAAGAATATAGATTTATCGCCTGCTTCCAGTTTCGAATGAACCTTGGTAATCAAATCAACCATAAACAGGTTGTTTTCCGCGCCCTTGATTTGAATATCAATATTGATTTCCAATTTTGCCTGACCATTATCTTGCTTAAAAAACAATTCTGGGACATTTGGGCTCTCGAATGAAATATCTTTCAGAAACTGTGAAATAATTTTGAATTTTGCCATTGTGTTTTACTCCTGTTGTACGCTGGGGGTAAAACCCGTCTGGACTTAGCCCCACCTTTTATGATAATATAGCATTATAAAATTATTTTACAAGTGGGGGGATTTATAAAAATGGTTATGCGGAATTTTTTCAAACCGGCGCGATGGATTGCCGTGGTTATGGGGGTTGTTGCACTGGCGGCGTGCGACCTGTCCGCACCAACACACAGTGGTGATAATTCCGTCATCCCCAGTAATTTGCGCCGCGTGTCTTATAATGATATGGCCGGATGGCGCGACGACGATGTGCGCTATGCATTGCAGGCATTCCGTAATTCATGCAAGGCGAAAATTCAATACACGGGTCGCGTTGTGCCCGACCGCGAACTGTTTGCAGAAAAATGCCGCATGTTGCCATCTGCATCGGCGGACGTTGCAACCGTGCGCGCATGGTTTGAATCAAATTTCCAACCGTACAAGGTATATAATGACAACGGCACAGACCGCGGTACATATACCGGTTACTATTCCCCAATTATCCCCGCGTGCCGCACCAAAACCGCCACATGCAACGAACCGCTAATGGGCGTACCAACCGATGGGCGCGCGTACAAGGGTGTTGCAAAACGAGACATTGTCGAAAAACAAATCGGGCGTGTTTTATATTGGGCAAACATCGTTGATGTCCAAAACATTCAAATTCAGGGCAGCGGTATGTTGCAACTGGACGACGGCAAAATGGTTAAATTGAACTTTGCTGCGGTCAACGATATGCCATTCAAATCCATTGGCGAAGAATTGCGTCGTCGTGGCATTCGCCCAGATGGCGGTTATTCCGCAGATGCCGTGTGGACATATCTGAAACAGAATCCCGCATTGGCCAAAGATGTGATTTACAAAAATCCGCGTTATGTGTATTTCTATGAATCTGTTCCACCTGATGTAATTGGGAAATTGGGAACGCCTTTGTCTAAAATACGTTCCATTGCCATGGACGACAGCATATATACACTTGGCATGCCGGTTTATATCAACACAAACCTGTCTGATGGTCGTCGTTTTCGTCGCCTGATGATTGCCCAAGATACAGGCAGTGCAATCCGTGGCTGGATTCGTGCAGACATTTTCTTTGGCAAAGGGGACGAGGCATACAAATATGCCCACGGTCAACATGCCCAAGGGGAAATGTTTATTTTGATGCCGAAAGAATATACGTATGTCAAACCAACCAGATAAATTTTCACACCGCATCGCGCGCCCCCAAACATTGGCGGGGGCGATGGGTGGCCTGATGCGCCATTTCGGTTTTCGCGCATCGGACGCGGACTTGGTGGCACGGTGGCCAGAAATTATGGGGGCTGACATCGCTGCGATTGCGCAAATTGCCACAATAAAAAAAATGCGCGACGGACGATATAACATTGCAATTCGTCCAAAAAATCCGGCATTCACATTACAGTTGTCATATATGACCGACGAAATTACAAAAAAGTTAAATAACTATTTCGGCCGCGCAGCAATCGGCAAAATTAGTTTCAGGAAATAAACGCACATGACACGTATTTTGGGAATTGACCCTGGATTACTGCATACTGGCTGGGCGATAATAGATACCGCCGGCAGCAATCGTACATATATTGCCAGTGGCGTAATACTGCCCCCTGCCCGCGACACATTGCCGGTACGTCTGGCAAATATATTTCGCGGCGTGTCTGAATTGATTGATACTTTTTCACCCGACGTATGCAGTATTGAAATCACATTTGTAAACAAAAACCCACAAACAACATTGACACTGGGACACGCCCGCGCGGCGGCAATCGTTGCAGTATCATCACGCGATATTCCAATATATGAATACGAGCCCAACAAAATAAAAAAAGCACTGACGTCTGCGGGACACGCCGACAAAGACCAAGTGTATAAAATGGTGCGCATATTGCTGCCGGCGGCACATCCAAAAACACCAGACGAGAGTGATGCATTGGCCATTGCATTGACGCACGCCAATATGACTAAATTCAATTTCTAAAAAAACGCGCTATGTGCTATGATACAAGGTAAAGGGGGAAAACATGAAGAAAGATTTTTATGAAACGATGAATGCGAAAATGGCAATAAAGCAAGGAACACTGTTTCGCGCATTTTTCATCAATTTGATTCTGGGCGCAATTGTGCTGGCACTGACATTATTCGTACCACACTTTTTATTGATGCTGGTAGTACTGACAGGAATATCGCCAATGGTAATTTTCTTTTCCGCAATCAGTGGCATTGCCCTGTGGCAGATGTTGGGGATTTTGTTATTCCTGTGCCCTGCAATCGCAATCTGGTGGCAACGGAAAAAACTCAGTTAAAATACGTGCGCCAAACGGCGCACTATCTATTCTCTATTATCTATGCTCTAATAAAAATGCCCCAACGGGGCATTTTTATTACGCTGCTGCGGTAAATACTTTTTGAACGTCGTCATTATCGTCCAGCGCATCTACCAATTTTTCCAATTTGGCATACGCTTCGTCGTCCAAATCAACCGGCATATTTGGAATCCATGTCAATTCCGCACTGTCTGGTTCACCCAAAACATCATTCAATGCCTTTTGCACGTTGATAAAATCATCTGGTTTGGTCGTAATAATAAAACCTTCGTCTGCGGTTTCAATATTGTCCGCACCAGCGTCCATGATGATTTCCATCATTTCGTCTTCGGTTTTGCCGATGGATGCAGGATACATAATTTGACCCGCGCGCGTGAACATAAATACAACGCTGCCCTCTTCGCCCATGTTGCCGCCATTTTTCGCAAATATATTGCGGATTTCTGGCACAGTGCGACGTGGGTTATCGGTCAACGCCTCTACAATCACAGGAACTGCGTTTGGGCCATACCCTTCGTAACGAACGGCAACGTAACTTTCGGTGTTGCTGCCCGACGCCTTGTCTATCGCGCGTTTGATGTTATCGTTCGGCATAGAATTTTTACGTGCATTCAGAACCGCCAAGCGCAGACGTGGATTATTGTCCGGATTTTTATCGCCCAGTTTTGCGGCCATCGTGATTTCACGTGCCAGTTTTGTGAACAAACCGCTGCGTGCGGCGTCCACGGCACCTTTCTTGTGTTGAATATTGTGCCATTTGCTGTGTCCACTCATATTTGACCTTTTACTTTAATTAGATTAGAATTACCCCAAAAGGATAACAAATGATTGGCAAATTGCAAGGGGTTGTTGACTATATTGGCGACGGATTCGTAATTTTGATGGCAGGCCCTGTCGGATACAAGGTTTTTACCCCCGACGTGCTGTCCCCGCGCGAAACGGTCGCACTATGGATTGAAACCGTTGTACGCGAGGATTCAATCCGTCTGTTCGGGTTCAAGACGCTGGCGGCACAAAACCTGTTTGTGCAACTGACGGGGGTGTCGGGCGTCGGGCCCAAGGGGGCATTGTCTATATTAAACACATTGCCAACCGACACGCTGATGTCCGCCATTGCAACAGGTGACGCAAAAACAATTACCGCCGCCCCAGGCGTCGGGAAAAAGGTGGCCGAAAAAATTATTGTTGAATTAAAGAACAAAATTGCTGGCAACGCGTTTAATTTTGACGCAACCGCGGACGCGGGTGGTTCTGCCCTGCCCGATTTGCTGGCGGCATTGGAATCATTGGGCTATCGTCGTCTGGACATTGTTGAAATGGCCCAGAAACTGGTTGCCGCCAATCCAAACGCCGATGTTGCAAAATTGGTTCCTTTGGCATTAAAGGAAATATCTGGAAATAAATAATGAATAATAATGATACGATTTTTGCCCTGTCATCGGGGCATGGGAAAAGTGGCGTTGCCGTTATTCGCATCTCTGGCGACAATTTGCGCGATTTGTTTGCGCGATTGCTGGGGCGCGGTAATTTTGATGCGCGCCGCACGTATTTTACAAACCTGACAGATAATGCGGGCGATTTGATTGACCAAACGATATTGGTATTTTTTGCCGCGCCACATTCATTCACTGGCACAGACGTAATTGAAATCTATTCGCATGGCGCACCAGCGGTGATAAATAAAATTTTTGATTTTTTATCAACCACGGGCGCGCGTATGGCAACCCGCGGTGAATTTTCGCGCCGCGCGTTTTTGAACGGCAAAATGGATTTGGCAGACATTGATGGCCTGGCCGCCCTGCTGGACGCCCAGACCGAACGCCAGCGTCGCGCCGCACTGCAATCAATGACCGGCCGCGACAGTCGGATTTACGACACATGGCGCGCGCAAATGGTTGAAATCGCCGCATACGCCGCCGCGATTTTGGACTATGCCGACGACGAATTACCAACAAACATCGGCGAAAAAATTCGCGGCAAAACGCAAAATTTATACAATGAAATTGACAGTGCAATTTCGCGCTATGCCGCGTCCCGTGCTATCCGCAGCGGTTTTAACATTACGCTGGCTGGTAACACAAACGCGGGCAAATCATCATTGTTTAACCGTCTGGTTGGCGAAAATCGTGCGATTGTATCTGACACCCCAGGCACAACGCGCGACGTTGTATCATGTACATTGGACATCGATGGATACATGGTAAATATTTCTGATACCGCCGGCCTGCGCGATACAGACGATGCGATTGAACAAATTGGGATTCAGCGCACAAACGACGAAATTAAAAACGCCGATTTGATTTTACATGTGATTGACGGTCAAAGTTCAGATTTCAAAGTTCAAAGTTCAAATAATGAAATTACGGTTGTAAATAAATCTGATCTGTGCGATTGCAAAAATAAAAGCGATGCAATTTATGTGTCGGCAAAAACAGGTGACGGCATTGATAACCTGATGATTGCAATTCGCCGACGTATTACCGAATTGGTCAGCACGTCCGAATCACAACTGACCGTCAACGCACGTACGCGCGCGTTGTTGACCGATGCCCGCACAGAATTGCGCGATGCAATCACCGCCGGCGATAATTATGATATGTTTGCCGAACATGTTCGTCGTGCCGCCGACGCAATCGGTAAAATCCTAGGGACAATCAGTGCTGCCGACGTAATGGACGCCACATTTTCACAACTGTGTTTGGGTAAATAAAAACCGCCCATTGGTGGGCGGTCTAAATATAAAGTAAATCTTTCGTTGTGCCGACTGCGCGGGTTTAATGCGGCGTAAAAATAAACCGCCCAACGGGCGGTCTAAATTAAAGAGAACGGTGCAGATGCGCCGATGTCGGCAAGCGTAGTGTATATGTAATACATGAGCGCGCCGACATCAAGCAGATGTGCCGTTATATTTAATTTACTCCTTACGGATGGGGTATTTACCGTCAATCAAATTCTGCCGCACCACATGATGTTTCACTTTCTGCGTGCTGGTCATTGGCAGTTCATCGGTCGTCATGGCAAAGTGAGTTACCCATTTATATGACGCAACCTTTTTGTTTGCCTGTGCAATCGCAGCAGACAATTTTTCCAACGTCATATCTGCGTCCACGCTGAACACACCATAGGTCACAGTTTTATCTTTGACACGGTGTTCAAAAACAGCAACATTTTTGACCCCTGGGATTTTCATAAATAACCCTTCCAGTTCATCTGGATAAACATTTTTACCGCTGTCTAAAACAATCACTTGTTTTTTACGGCCGGCGAAATGCAATTCACCATTTTTATCCATAGACACCATGTCGCCCGTGTTAAAGAATCCGCGGTCGTCAAACACCTGTTCGTTGACGGTCGGATTATTCAAATACCCGCCAAACACCTGATGTCCGCGCAGCCACAAGACGCCCACGCCATCTTCGTTTTTGTCGCGAATTTCGCATTCGTTATTTGATGTTGGCGCGCCAAAAGCAAACGGGAAACGACGCTTGGTCGGTTTGGAAATACAGATTGGCCCAACGGTTTCGGTAAGGCCATAGCCCTGAATAAATTTCAGGCCCAGACGCTCATAGAACTTTTCCACCTCTGGCTTGGTCGCGGCACCACCAGCAACCAACAGACGTGCCCGTCCACCAAATATTGCCAGCACTGGTTCTTGAACCTTGCGTACCAAGAATCCCAGCCCCAGTTTTTCCAATACTTTTCCATATTTCAATACGAACGACGCCATCCACCACATGCGTTTTTCTTTCAGTGTGTCGATGATGCGATTTCGAATAACCTCAAACAATCGTGGCACGGCCGGAATAATTTGTGGTTTGTATTTCTTGAAATCCGCCATGATTTCCTTTGGATTGACGGTTGGCTGCAACAGCACGCCTGACCCATAGTGCAATGTAGCCAAGATTTCAACCGCGAAACCAAAGATATGATACATCGGCAAGAAACCGTACATGATATCGCCCGCATTAATCCATTCATGCATATCTTCCAGTGAATTTGCGCATTCAATCAGGTTAAAGTGCGTCAGTGGCACAACCTTGGGCGTGCCGGTTGAACCCGATGTAAATGACAGCGTTGCAATCTCGGTTGATTCAACCGGTGCCGCGGTCAAATCTGGATTTGGTTTGCCGTCTTTTTTCGTGATATCGTAAAACTCGAACTTGTCTGTTTTATAGAAAAACGACTTTTCCGCGCAAACCATTTTGCACTTTGTGATTTCTGCCATATTGTCATATTCAAACGGCGTCAGATTTGTGTCCAGCAACAACACACGCCCACCCAAATACCAAATCGCAAACATTGTAATTGGAAACTGGGGAATGTTGTGGGACAAAACACCGACAACATCACCACGGGTAACCCCCGCTGCATGCAACGATGCTGCGCGCGCCTTGACCAAATCCAAGAACGCCGAAAACGTGATTTCTTCACGAACCAGAATCAAATAATCTGGCCATGTTACGACTGCCTTTTCCAGCAGTTGATACATATTCATCTTACAAATTTCCTTGTTTTTTTTATATTGGACTGCCAGTATTATATAACTAAAGGAAAAGATTGCAAATATGAAAATTTTAACACTGAATATAAACTCAATTCGTGCCCACGCAGAAAGTTTTATTGATATTCTGCGCGCAGGCGAATACGACACAATTATGGTCCAAGAACTAAAAGTTGAATCCGCAGGGTTTCCACATAACCTGTTTGACGAATACGGCTATAATATCAAGGTGTTTGGTCAAAAAAGTTGGAATGGTGTTGCAACTTTTTCCAAATATTCTATCGAAGATGTGACGATGGGTATGCCAAATTATTCCGACGTAAATGCGCGATTCTTGGAATGTGTGGTTGATGGACGTGTACGCCTGATAAACGTGTATATGCCAAATGGCGACACAATCGATTCACCTAAATTCCCATACAAGATGGAATGGCTGGCCGCATTTACAAAATACATTGAACAATATTTGCATTCACCAGAACCAGTAATAATTGGTGGTGATTTTAATATCGCACTGACCGACCGTGATGTGTGGAAACCGGCCAACTATGTAAATATCGCCATTGCCGCACCCGCTGCGCGTGCCGTTATGCAATCGTGGATTGATGCTGGCTGGTCTGACGTATGGCGCACAATGCACCCAGACGAAATTGCATACACTTGGTTTGGTTATCGCGGTGGCGACACTGTTGGTAAAAATATGGGGTTGCGCTTGGATTACTTTTTGGCTAATCCTACCGCAATGCAAATGATAAAAAACTGTGAAATTGATATTTCTGCACGTCTGGCGGCAAAGCCGACCGATCATTGCGGTTTGATGTTGACCATTAAATAACATCAATCGCGGTTGCGCGCCAAATCATCATAGATATGATATTTTTGGTCGCTGGTGTCCCTGTATTCATATGGCGCACCACCCGCAGAATACATATTAAATAATTCTGTTGTTTTTTCGACCGCGGCGGCAATCATTTGCGCTGTATCGTCCGCACTGTATTCTATTGGTTTTACCGCCCCACTCTTTAACTGTAAAAATACCATCACTGGTGTTTTGGATTTTTCAGTTGTTGAAATCGAAAACCCGCCGGATTGCAGTATATACGCCTCTAATGGTAATTGGGGCATATTCCCTTCGGCCAGTTGTTTTTTTGTTGGTGGCGTGCCGGTTTTGATGTCTAAAACCCCACCGTCCCAAATACGGTCTGCGCGCGCGCGAACATTACGCCCAGCAATATTTACCACCCCCGCCGTTTCTGCGACCGATGTCGGCAGCACATTCAAATATTCCAATGCCACAGGCGCAATTTCCAAGAATCGTTTATGCCAGAAATGGAATATTATGCTGTCCGCGCCCAAAACAGTGCGTGCACGCGCGTCCATTTCTGCAATCAAATCCGCGGCTGTTTTATTACTGAATGATTCCAGCACACCATGCACCAAATCGCCAAACTGGCGCGCATCGGGCGCGGCCCAGTAATCGTCCAGCACGCGTAATTTCAAAATATGATTTACATAAAATGTATATGGATTGTGTATCAGTTTTTCCAACGCCGTCACATACACATCAGACCAATCGGCGGGTGGCGTGGGCGCGCTGTAATCCAGCGGGCGTGATGCTATGTCATCACGGGCACGCACCACACGCAAGATATCTGTACCAGCCGCCGTATCAAACGCGCCACCACGTGCACGTACGCGTGATATGAAACGTGATTCCGCCGTCTGAACCCCACCGGACGCACCGCTGCGCGTCCAATACACGTCGGCCCCACACGACAAATTCATAAAATCCAACGCCTGTAATGAAACCTTTCTGTCCGCAGACGGCAATCCAATTTGCGTTGCCAAACGCACAGGCAACCACGCATTTTCATATCCGCGCGCGGGGAACATTCCTTCATTCAAGCCAGTTAAAATCACAACATCAGCGGTCTGCATACGTGATTCAATTGTCCCCAGAACAACCACACGCGCCGCGCTGTTCATTGCGCCACGCACCGACACACCAGAAATCGCATCTGTTAAAAACGCATATGCATCAGATAATGATAATTTGATATCAGCATCGCGAATACAATCAGACATATTTTTAATCGCCGCCCATATCTGCATCGACGACATGTCCGACATATCAAACGCTGGTGCAAATGCGTTGCGATTTTCGTCCACCATACGCACAATCATTTCAAACAAGTTTTCGCCCGCATCTGTATACAAACGTTCAAACGTTGCATTGTCGCCCGCATCTAACCAATCTGAAAATACATTTAATATTGCGCGCCCAGTATTTGTCATTGTGCCGGCAACGCCACCTGAAAAGTCCGCATCAATTCCCCGCGCACGCAATGCAGCCCCCGCGCGCTGATTTCCGGCCGCATCAGGGGTTATAATCAAAACAGATTTATTTTCACCCGCCGCGCGCGATGCAATTTCCGCAACAACGGCGGCCTCTTCGCTTTCACGGGCGCATTCAATCAAATGACAATGGCGCACCGCTGCACCATTATCTGGTATTTGTGGATTGTTGCTGAATGCATAGTTCAAGAAATCAATCGGTGACGCACCAACATCAATCGGTTGTACATCTGATTCCACCAGACCCAGAGATGTTAAAAATTTATATTCAGCGTTGTATGGGTGTGTTGCACGTATCAAATCACTTTCTGTGCCAGAATATTTACCAGACAAAATTATACGGCCATGTGGGATGCACGCCACCGCACGCATTAAATCCGCCGTTGCGGGTACACTGGCGGTTGATGCACATACGACAACCAAATCATATTCATTCAAATGATTTATCCACCCGCGTATTGCACAATTACGCGCCGCGGTTTGTGTTTTACGTCCATCATAATACGCCGGCAATACACGCGTTATAATTTCCAGCAATTTTGCCTTGTGCTGAAAATGTGCGGCATATTCGTCGCCGACCAGCGCATTCCAATCAATCGTACTGGCGTCCACCCCTTCATTTTCCAGATAGTCCGTCATACGCACCAAATCACGCGCAATTGGCAATGCCGTTGTAATATTTTTTATACTGGCATCAGCGGCCAACAACTTGGTCAACATAACAACGCGCGCCATATTAGAAATTGCGCCAGACGCCATATCGTCATCAATTTCATCAGGCGACCCTTCGCCTAACGCGACCAATTCAGGTAAAATTACCGCCCCGCCCGACTTTTCCGCCAGCATTTTTTCCACCGTGCGCACGGCACGTCTGCTGGGCAAAAATATCAACATGCGCGACAAATCCACACCAGACGCATTCAACACTTGCCACAGCGCGTCTGACATTTTTGCAGGATTTGTTGCACAAAAGATATTCTTATTTGATTCCAATTTGCGCCCTTATGGCCTCTAAACCAAATTTCTTTTCAGCCGATGTTTCCAGAACTTCTGCCATCATCGCGGGATGATTTTCGTGCGACAACACGTGCTGGTCATTTTCGCGAACACGCTTGTCTTTTTTGGTCATAACAACCTGATATCCAATTCCATGTGCATCACAAAAATCCATCAAATCCAAATCAGACGCACGCGCACCAATACGTGAATCAATCAGTATGTACAGACGTGCCAACTTGCGCGTCATCAGATATTCTTCTAATCGCGCCAACCATCGCATTGCGTCCGCACGCGACGCACGGGCATAACCATATCCAGGCAAATCAACAATCATCGTGCGGTCGTCCAAGTTAAATAAATTGATTGTCTGGGTGCGCCCAGGGGTGTTTGATGTACGCGCAACATTTTGCCCCAAAACAGCATTTATCAGCGACGATTTACCAACATTACTGCGCCCAATAAACGCATATTCTGGAAATTGTGTACGCGGCAAAGATGCAACGGTTTCAAAACTGCCCACAAATTTAATCATTCGCGTCCCCTTTGTCCAACAGGCGACGATACGCCTCTTTCTTGGTAATACCGGTACGCGCAGCCAAATCTGCCGCCGCTGATTTCATAGACGTGCCCGCAATATCATTTACAATTTCTGTAATTTCACTGTCTGTCATTTTATGTTCTGGTGCGGGCGCAACAACAATTACAATTTCGCCACGCGGTGGTTCAATACCAACCAAATCTGCGGGATAACCGATAATAGTTTCTTCGTGAATTTTGGTAATTTCGCGCACAATCGCAATCTGGCGTTCGGGCATAACACGCGCCAACGCCGCAATGGTTGCCATAATGCGATTAGGACTCTCGTAATAAATAATCGTATGACGGATTTTATTATCATCACGTAATTTCTTTTCATCAAAGAACCCGCAAAATGTAAATCTGTCTGATGGAAATCCTGACAACACCAATGCTGATACAAATGCCGTTGGTCCAGGAACAACAAAGACCGGAATATCCGCCGCACGCGCCGCACGCACTAATCTGAACCCAGGGTCAGACACCGCCGGCATACCTGCGTCTGACACGGCCGCGATTGTCGCCCCACCCTGCAATTTTTCAATCAGTTCCGGCACAACATCACGTTCATTATGATCATGACATGCAACCCGCGGTGTTTTTATATCAAAATGCGATGCCAATTTGCCAAACACACGCGTATCTTCGGCGGCAATCAAATCCACGTTTTGCAAAACCTCTATCGCACGTGGCGACATATCAGACAAATTTCCAATTGGCGTTCCAACGACATAAAGCCCTGTTTGCATTCGTAATCCTTTTATAGTAAAATAATACCAAACAGAACGGATTTTTCAATGTTTATGAACAGATTTTTTGGCTTTTGTACGCTGGGATTGATTCTGGCGGGGTGCGGCGGCGATTACACAAATCGCGATTGGGCGGCGGATTACGGCACGGGTGTGGCGGGTGCGCCATCGCAAATGCAATACGGCGGTTTTTCTGATAACGCAACCGATAATCACCGCGTAGCGGTACTGTTACCATTGTCGGGCGAAAACGCGGCAACAGGCCGTGCAATCCGCACATCTATTGAAATTGCCACACTGCAAAGCGCACCACAGAGTATGTCTGTCGCATTCTATGATACCGCGCGCGACGGTGCAATTTCTGATGCTTTGGCAGAACAACCTGAAATTGTAATCGGACCGGTATTTGCTGGTGACGCACGCATTGTTCGCGCGACAAAACCAATGGAAACACCGGTCTTGTCATTTACATCGGACGCAACCGCACTGGGCGACGGCGTTATGACAATGAACCTGATGCCAACAAACAGTGTAGAGGCGATTGCCACCGAAATGTCGGCTGACGGTATCAAGAAATTTATTATCTTGGCCCCCGATACGGCATCTGGTCGCCTGATGGCGGGCACAGCAAAAAATGCCGCATCAATTTATAATATGGATTTGGTTGGCATATTCTATTACACGTCCGGCAATTCTGATTCAATCAAAGACGCAGCGGCGGCCGCATCTATGAACGCAGCACGCACCGCGGCAAACACACGGGCACGCGAAATCTTGTCCGATATTTTGACGCGCGAACGCCTGACCGCGATTGAAAAATCATCATTGGAAATTCAATTGGAAAAAATATCAAAGTCCGATACGCTGGGCGCAATTCCATACGATGGGATTTTGTTCCTTGGTGGTGCGGCCGATACAACCAGTATTGCATCATTCTTGCGTTATTATGGTGTTGCCGCGCGCGATGCACGCATGTATGGCACAGCCATGTGGGACGGCGCAAACATTACATCTGATATAACAATGTCGGGGGCAAAGTTCGCCGCATTGCCAGAAATGTCTGCATCTTTCACAGATGTATATTCACGCGTCGCGGACAGCGCCCCATCACACTTGGCGGCATTTGGTTACGACGCCGCAAACATGGCCATGGGTATGATGTATTCACAAAAATCAAATGCGGCATACCTGCTGGACCCCAGTGGTTATGTTGGCACAGATGGTCTGTTCCGCTTGTTGCCAAATGGCGACAGCCAACGTGCATTACGCATAATGCAATTAAACGGCACGGGCGACGCAACAGTTGTACGCAACGCACCACAAAACTTTATTCGCCCAATATATAATATTGAACAGCGTCACATCGCGCCCGCCAATGCAATGAAATTGGAATCAGACGGTATAAATCCAATGGATTATATTCGTATCCCAGAACGCCTGCGCGGCACATATAAATCAAAAACATTTGGTGCAAATATCACGCACCCTGCCGCGCCAGTACAACAGGAAAATATAACCGTCCTGCCCGAAGATGACAGCGACCCCATCGCCGCCACGGATTACGAACCGGTAAAACTGGAAAGCGTCAACCGCACCTATATTGACAGTGTAGAAATATCAGAATAAAAACCCCGCCATTCGGCGGGTATTTTATTTATCAAATTCATACACAAACAATTTATGCGGATACAGCACACCATTGTATCGCGTCATACCATGCCCAACATCAATGACATATTTTGGCGATGTTCCAACAATCTCCTGTCCGATATATTATTTATATTTTTTCAGCAACCAATAATACCCACCCGCGCCCGCAAAGTTGCCCAGCACCAATAACATAATTGCAACATATACCGATGACACGTCTGCTATAAAACCAACCACCCAATACACAATCGCCGCAAAAATTCCACCCAACGCCGAAACAATAGATCCCATTGTTGCACGCTGTGCCGGCGACAGTTCTTGTTGCAACAATGCAGACCCCGCCGTTGATGATGCGCCATAAAATAAATTTACACTGGCTTGAATAAACGGCGTCGCAACATTATTCATGCCCAATGCAATAATTTTGATTACCGTCATACCAATCGTCGAACCGATAAGTATTCTATAAAATCCCAGTTTCCGAATATATGGCGTTATCAAGAAACTGATTGTGCCACATATCTGCTTTAACACGCGGGCAATATTCACCAACCACAACGAAACCAACCCAGAAAAATAAGCCCCCTCTAATCGATGTGACGTAAAACCGATTGATTTTTGTAACATCTGTATAAATGCAAATATTTTTAACTTTTTATTTTTCATCAATTCACGCCACGCGGTTACAAAATGATGTACCGATGTTGTTTCTGTACGCGTTTGAATACTCGGTTCAACAAAACCCAACGTTACAATCAAATGCAACATACCGAACACCACCGACACCCATGCCAACGCACCCAATGACCAAAAATAAGTTACAAATGCCGCGATAACAGCCCCTGTTGCCAAACCAATTTGACCAAACGCCTTGCTGCGCGCATACAAAACATCGTATTTATCTGCTTTGCGTAATTCTTGCATTGTTTCATACATGAACGCATCATCTGTACCTGATGAAACGGCACACGCAACACCCCATGTGGTCGCACCCGCCAATAGCAATAATTTGGGAAACATTGTGCCAGCCAGCGCGAACGCGATAAACGACAACAAGAATAAAAACGATGACAAAATCATTGTTTTGCGTCGCCCTATTCTGTCAGACAAAATCCCCGTCGGCACTTCTGACAAACTCTGAATAATATTCGCCACAGAAAACACACCCAACGCAAATGTATACGACCCAGAAATTTGATAAAAATACACAACGGCCAACGCCGATAATGGCCATAAATCCCCCAACAAATAATATAATTTGAACAACAGAATATTACGACGTATCTTCATACCCAAATCATAAATTATACACAGGAATTAAATCAAGGCGATATTATTGCAGAGTACCAAATTGTTTTGACACATAAATTAAAATCATTGCTATCTAATGCTCAATGGACTACTTTTGTACTGATATGACAAAGATATTTACGATTGGTTTCAGTGGTAAAAGTTCAGATGCCTTTCTAGATGTGTTAAATGCGGCGCGTATAAGTTGCGTTTGGGACATTCGTCTGTGGCGAACCAGCACATATGTGCCATATTATAACGGTAATAATCTGGCCATGATACTGGGTAATCGTTATGAGTATCATACAGAATTTGCACCTGCGCCCGATATTTTGGCGGACTACAAAGATAAAAAAATCAGTTGGGCAGAATACGAAAAATTGTATCGCGAATTATTGCAAAAACGCGACCCTTTGCAGAATTGCAATATATCAAAACTTGATAGAATCTGCCTGCTGTGCACAGAAAAATCCGCTCTGCAATGCCATCGCAGGTTAGCCGCCGAATATATTGCGGAACAGATACCAGATATTGAAATTATTCATTTATAAAGCACACAAATCCCCTGTTTTCAAAATGCTGATTGTATGCATATCAGTATTTTCTGATGGCGGTGTCTGGATTGTAATTCCCACCGCAATGCGGCGGGCCCCTTTCGCCGTTGGCTCGTACCAGCACGTTTGCTGCGCAAACTTTTACCGCTGGTTCTCATCTCAGCACATCATTTTCACCACTAAAAAACCCGCCATTCGGCGGGTATTTTAGTGGTGGGAGTGGCTGGATTCGAACCAGCTCAGGCTTAAGCCAACAGATTTACAGTCTGCCCCGGCTCTCCAACTCCGGCGCACGCCCAATCTCTTGGTGCGGGCAGCGGGAAACCGAACGTACAAGAACACAATGAGTTGCGTTATTAGCAACGAATTGATGTTCGCATAGTGAGGTTACCCAACTTACCGACGCATCGTTATCTCTTGGTGCGGGCAGCGGGAATCGAACCCGCATTTCAAGCTTGGAAGGCTTGCATACTAGCCTTTGTACTATGCCCGCAACAAATTAAAGCGTGCTTATTATAATTCATATTTCAAAAAACGCAAGCGTTTATTCTGGCGCACCATTTAGCGGTGTAATGTCAGATGCCCCTGTTTCATACACCGTTTGAAACACCGGTGCGCCCGCCGTACCATTGGGGTGCGGCAACGCGTGTGCACGATACATATTTAACAAGAAAAAATACCAACTGTTTGGGTTATTCTTTGCAACCGTGCTGCGTCGATGAATTTTGTATATAAAACACGTCCGCGCAAAATACCGCCATGCATCCATATCGGCGGTGCGCCCCAAGAAGTACGAGAAATATTTTACATTACTGTTCAGATACGGAATTTGGCCCAACCAAATACGATTACACCACGGGTGATACGTAAACAACACCGTCACAAACAAATGAAAGAAAAAGTAATCAATTGCCCTGCGCTCGTGCCGCCAATACTCTTCCAGAAACACACGTATGCAGCGTATAAAAAAATTATTCGGTGCGGCATGAATAAAGAAATTAGACACGTCTTTCTTGTTCGGATTTTGCAACATGAAAAACGTCTGCTTCATAATAAAGTCCGGTATTTTATCCATCATCAGACACGATGTATCAATCCATGTGCCACCATACATATCCAGCAACGCCACACGCACATAATCTGAAAAATGTGCAGGCGCAATAATCCCGCGCCGATATTTATCCATAATGTGTGCCGGAATATCCAAATACTGTGATAAATTTTCATCAGTAATAATTACCGTTTGCGGGTAAAAGCAAAATATAGAATCCAGCCCCATTTGAATAATTTCTGGGCGTTTATCTTGCAACCACATTGTCCATACGCGGTTGGCCGGCGAAACATTCAATTTGCATTTTGGGGTTTGGTGTGGCTGCATGCCCTGCACTATTTTTGTCACATACAAATATCGACGCAGGTAATCTTTGATTGCTGATTTTTTCCCACAAAAGATTCTGAACCCCCAAAAGCGCACAAAACGATAACTGTTTTCAAATATTCTGAACATATTTACCAACCAATATATAAACGCCCACGTGGCGGCGGGCGTTATTTGTTTACTCAGCGTTCGACGATTACACCTGTATTTTCACCACGTTCTGATTTTACTGATATAGGCGGGAAACAATCACCCCCACTCTTTGGGCAACATGCAAATGAACCACCTAAATCTTTGAACTGTTCGTCGCCACAACAACCGTATTTATTGGGCTTTGTGCCATCACCACACAACCCCTTGGCAATATTGCTTTTTATTTCAGCAGCAATTTCTTCGGCAGTTTTTTCAGGTGCGGCTGGTTTTTCTTCTTTTAATACAACCATTGGTACAAAGCAGATATCACCATCATTCTGGCAACAATATTGCACACCATCAACCGTTGAAAACGTTTCATTTGGACAGCAACCATATTCGTCCGGCGCATCACACGCAGGCGCGGTTATTTGTTCGGGCGCACTGTTGGTGGTCGTGGTGGACGCATCCGACGCGTTTTTCACGCGCGCATTGGCGATTGTGCGACTGCCCCGTGCCGCGCCCGCACGACGCATACATGTATTACGATATTTTGTGCGCAGTTCAGACAACTTTGTTGCGTCTGCATCAGACATATTTTCATTTGCAGACATTTCTGTAATCTGGGCCTGCATATCAATGCATGATGTGCGTTCTGTGATATTTGTGTTTGTGCCATCGGCAAACGCCGGCATACATAACACAGCAGCAAATATTGTGGTCAGTATTGTTTTCATATAAATCAGTCCTCTAATATTTTTTCCAGTTTCAAGATAAAATCAATTGCGGGTTCTGACGCCTGTTGCAACTTGTCAATCACCTGTTGCGCAGCGGCCTGCATCTTGGCCTTTTTATATGTATCAACAACATCTTCAATTTCAACATCTGACATATATTCAACCGGCATCAACGCAACGGCAATTTGTGTTTCACGTACGGCCATTGCACGATATTTATCGCTGTGTTCCGCACACCCATTGTCCGCCAAACGGTTATATGTTTCGGCATTGTACAGGTGTTTTTCATAACCCTGTGAATCTTCGGGTGTCAGCTGTTGTTCCAACAACTGTTCAATACGTGTGCATGTTGCAATCGGTGTTGGGTTTTCAACAACCGTCATTTCTTGTACGGCGGGGCATTGCACCTTGTCCGGTTTCGCCATAATTCCGCCCAAGATATACCCACACGCAAACAGACCCGCCAACGCAATCACACCCCATACCTTGCGCGATGCTGGCACGACGCACGCAGATACGGTTGTTTTTTTCGATTGTACTTTTTTCGACTGTGTTTTTTTCATTTGGTTCTCTCCCTCTGGTCTCTGGTTTTTAATTGTTAAATTTTTATTTTACAATTCCATCTTGGATTGTGATTTTTCTGTCTGCGCGCGACGCCAAATTCATATCATGCGTCACAAACAGCATTGCCATTTTATTTTTGCGCACTAAATCCAATAACAAATCAAATACTGCGGTCGCGTGCGCGGGGTCCAAACTGCCTGTGGGCTCGTCCGCCAACAGAATTTCTGGATTATTTGCCAATGCGCGTGCCACCGCTGTACGCTGTTGTTCGCCCCCAGACATTTCCCCCGGCAAATGTGATGTGCGATGTGCAACATTCGCCACCCGCATCAGTTTCATTGCGCGCAGATTTGCAGAATTTTCATCCACGCCATTCGCCAGCATTGGTAACATAACATTTTCCAATGCGGTAAAATCAGACAGCAAATTATGCCGCTGATATACAAATCCAATTTTCTGGCGACGCGCAATCGTGCGCGCTTCTTCGTCCATGCGCGATGTGGCAACGCCGTCTAATAAAATGCTGCCACCCGTCGGTTTGTCCAGCAAGCCAACGCATTGCAACAATGTGGATTTACCACTGCCCGATTGACCGACCAACGCGATAATTTCACCACGATGCAAATCAAAACCACCGCCACGCAAAATATGTAATGGCTGGCCACCCTCTACAAATGTCTTTTTAATATCGCGCACCGACAGGACAACATCTGATTTGCGTACACGTGATAAAGAACTTAAAATATTTGTCATCAGATTTTTCCTCATCTATTCATTTCGCAACACATCAACTGGGTCTGTGGACGCCGCCTTCCATGCGGGATACAACGTTGCCAAAAATGCCAACGCAATCGCCAGTGCCGCAATTCCAACAACGGTTGACGGTACCAGTTTTGATGGCAATTCCGACAAATAATATAATTCCGATGGGAACAAATCACGTCCCGTTACCCATTGAAAGAATTGACGGATTGGTTCAATATAAATTGCAACAACAACACCCAACACCGTGCCACAGAACGCACCAATCACCCCAATACTGGTTCCCGACAGAATAAATATTTTCATCATAGATTTACGCGACACCCCAAATGTGCGCAGTACTGCAATGTCTTTGTTTTTATCTTTGACCAACATTACCAACGACGACACAATGTTAAACGCCGCCACAATCACAATCAGCATCAAAATCAAAAACATTACATTTGATTCAACCTGTAATGCACCAACAAACCCACGATTTAATTCACGCCAATCGCGCACAACAAAACCATCTGGCAACAAACGCGCCAACGCATCACGCACAGCGGTGGTATCTTCGGGATTACGCAAGAACAAGTCAATATGCGTTACCGCATTTCCAATATTCAAATATTTCTGTGCTGTTTCCAGTGGCATAAATATATACCCAGAATCATATTCATACATTCCCATAAAGAATGACGACATCACCGGATACGCCATGATACGTGGCATTGTACCAAATGGCGTTGGTGTTGCACCCGATGCCGATACCAATGATACTTTGTCACCCATACTTATACGCAAACTGCGCGCCAGTGACGCGCCCGCCACCAATTCACCATCACGAATTTCTGATAATTTTTTACCATATATTTTTGTGCCGGTTTCGGTTTTTGCCGCCAAATCCGTCATACGAATCCCGCGCACCATTGCGCCCGTATTGTTACCACCAGCGGTTGCCATAACCTGCCCTTCTGCGATTGGAACAATACCGGTTGCGTGTGCAGCGACAACCTTGTTCTGTTTCATTTTATCAATCAAGTAATCATAATCAGTAATCGCGCCATCTTGGTGATAGACAACGACATGACCATTCATACCAACAATACGCGACAACAGTGTTTCGTGAAATCCGCCCATCACCGACATAACAACAATCAGTGTTGCGACGCCCAACGTAATACCAATCAGCGACACCCACGATATCACAGAACCAAACCCGCGCTTTTTTGCGCCCAGATATCTGAATGCGATTTTTCTTTCCAGTTTTGAAAACAACATACTTTCAACCTTATTCACTTAGAAATGCACGCAACGCATCACCCACCAGTGGCGTCATTTCACCAGATGGAATTTGTGCGGCATCAACAATAGAAATAATACGTGGCGACATAAACACCACCAATTCTGCAAACGGTGAAATCAACGTTTCAGGCGTCGTTACAAACGAATGTGTTGGAATACCAATTATCACATAGTTGTCACCAACACTGGACGGAATATTAAATGATGTCAGTTCGCCATTGCTGGTACGCAAAACAATTTTTGCATCAATTTTATTGCGACCACCAAAATCGCCATATTTTCCTGTTGCCCCAACAATCAGGTCTGTTTCCAAGCGTTCTTCTTTGCTGCATTGACCAATATCAAATCGCGATTGCCAACCATTTGGAATCACAAATTGCCCACGCGAAATCAGAACAACGTTTGCCTGTTGTGATAAAAACTCTTGCAGTGTTTTGGTATTTACCTCTGGACTGACGACCAGCGCACGTCCAACAACCCCTGGGATTGACATCTTGATATTATTTTCACCAAACGCTGGCAACATATTCATCCAAACAATCGGATTGTCCGTACGTGGATACACACGATATACATCAATATCCCATGCCAACATATATTTTTTGGACGCAATATCAGCGATGATTCTGGAAACCTCGCGCTCGGTCTGATAATTTCCTTCGAACACTAATGTTTTATCATTCCAATCCACCAACAGATTACGCACATCTGCGCCACGCATTGCATCAATCAACGCCATAATAATAGATTGATTATGTGGCATTTTAACCAACCACTTTGCACGATGCATCAAATGAATTTCGCCCGCGTCTGCATCATACGAATAATACGCGCGCCCCATTTTCGCCATCAATTCAACCGCATCCGCCAGCGTTCCCGCAGAAATAGTCCCAGATATTTTTTCATACATTTCTTCGTCGGCAACAACCGCAATATCTGACCCGTCTAACAGTTTTTCCAACGCACGTTTAACGGTCAAATCGCGAAACTCGTAATCCGACACCGCCAGTTCCGGTAACGCATCACCCGTATTCAGACGTATCATTTCAATTTTTTCTTCGGGAACAATTGATACAACTGTTTGGTTGTCCCAGTTAACCTCGCATCGTTTGGGTAAATCCAGCGAAAAACGTCGCGCAGTATCAGTTGTCAATGCCGCCTTTTTTGGGAAAATAGGCACAGAATTTTCATCAATGACCAAATTATCAACAACCGTAACCGTATCATACTGCGGTTCATCATCAGCGTTTTGGACGCACGCCGCCAACGCCACGCATACGCACAACGCCCCCAGCATTTTGCCCAACCAATTATCGATTATTTTCATTCCGCCTTTCTCCTTTGCTACACTGCACAATATCAGATATTCATCAATCTTTCAAATTCTGCCAGTGTCATTTCATAAATCGGTTTCTGTGTCGGTGTTGTCAAATCTTTGACCCGTTCATAATTTTCATTAAATCGATTTATCACCGAAATAATTTCCGGCGTCAATTCCTGTTTTTTGTCCGCCATCAGACGACGGCCATATTCTGCAACAAATTCCAACGTGTCTGCCGCAAAGAACCGTCCCACATAGTTTTCAATTGCAATACCGCCCTTTTCCACACAGATGGCCGACATCATCATTGTCATCTGGTTATAAAAATTTGCCAGTTTAATAAAATTTGCAACTGTTATTGCCATGTTATTCTCTTGCTCCATTTTTCCCTATTATAAAAACTATTGCCCCATCAACGCAAATAAATTATAATACATTGCATGAGATTTATATACCTGATTTTAATAGCAACTGTCGCGGCATGCGCATCGCCAAATCGTGGCAATATTGACAACGCAACTGTTTTGAATTGGGAAAATGAATCCGTCACGATGGAACAATTCGTCCGCGATCACAAGGCGTGTCTGGGCGTGACCAAGCCATCGTATATGCCACGCAGCCGTATTTCCAAATTATTGGCCCCAAATCAGAGTGGCCAAATGCCCGACTGGGACGGACTGTGGGTAACATTCCAATCCAATGAATACAAGGACACCAGCCAACGTTCGCTGTTGTCTGTGCCACGCAACACAACATCTAAAACCGTCGGCGCATATCGCAAATGTATGTTTAGACGCGGTTATTTATTGCGCGCCAGTTAATTTTTATTTTTAAGTCCCGCACTTTCAAAACCCGCCTTTTTGTGATATAATTGCCGATATGAAACGGACAATTTGGTTTTGGGTTTATTTTATTGTTGCCATTGTTTTGGCGACCTACTTTTCTGTGCGTGTGATTATGACTGGTATGGGCCACGGCGACTTGTCGCGCGTGCGCAGTATTTCTATATCGGCCGACATCGCTGACAAGGATATGTCTGCATTGGCGGCGGCGGCGGCCGTTGCACCTGGGACATCAGCATTGACGGTCAATTTGAACCAGTTAAATCATCGTATTGGCGCGGTTGCGGGTGTGCGTTCGTCTGCGGTGCGCCGTTTGCCAAATGGGAATTTGGTTGTGCGCGTAAAATTATACCGCGCGGTTGCGCTGTGGACTGATGGTATGAATTATTTCCCATTGTCCGCCGACGGCACAATTGTCAACCAACCCAGCGCAGATCGCAAACCTGGCACGGTTTTATTTCGTGGCACATTACCAAACGACATCAGCGAAATTACAACCGTCGCACATAACCTGATTGGTGATTTGAATTATATGGAATGGATTGAAAATCGCCGCTGGGATTTGGTTACAACCGGTGGCATCACGGTAATGTTACCCGAAAAATCACCAGATGCCGCGATTGCACAACTGATTGTTTTGAACAAAAACCATCATATTTTTGATAGAAATATCAGCGTGATAGATATGCGTGACGACGCACGAATATTGGTAAAATAAGAAATTATGAACCTGTTTGATTCGGCTTTTTTATGTCTGGATGTTGGCACGTCGGGTGTACGTGGTATGGGACATCGCGTGCGTGGTGGTCGCTTGGACAAATCCGCAATATTCAGCGTGGACAGTTTTGACACAGTTTTCGCAATAAATTCTGTTATTGCAGAATTGGAACGTATGGTTGGCGCACGATTTGACAGCGCATATGTCACCGGTAATTTTGGCGCGTCTGGTTTTGATATGTCCGCCAAAAGCACAAAGTGGAACGGCGAACACAAAATCACTGCATCAGATGTTCGCGCACAGATTGAACAAATTTGTATTCCTGATGGTTATTTCCCAATGCATATTATACCGCTGCGATACGATACACCAACGGCGCGCAACATGGTATCACCTGTTGGTTACACTGATCGCCAGTTAATATCAGCATTCGGCACAATTATGTATCAACGTGACGCATTTGAACGCGTGTCTGCAAAACTGCGTCATGCACATATTTTGGCAAATGGTTTCTATGACCCACAATGGTTGCTGAACGCCACCCTGCGCCAGAAAAAACAGACCGTTATGTTTCTAGATTTGGGTGCGGAATTTACATCTGTGTCTATTTGGACGGATCGTGGGCCGGTGTGGCACGCCAAGATTCCATTGGGCGGGACACAGATATCACGCGATATCGCCGAAAAACTGCACATCGGATTTGATGATGCCGAACGTATCAAGCGCGCCGTCGCATGTCTGTATCCCAAGGAAATGGACAGATTTACCCCCGCTGACACCGCATATGAGTTTTCACGTGGCGATATAAATGATATTTTTTTACCGCATATGGTTGAAATCGTGGAACAAATCGCAACGGCATCAAATGGCGCAATTGCAAAATATCACCCAACTAAAATCATTCTGACTGGCGGCGGCGCAATGACAGACGGCGCAACAGAATTTATTGAAAACGCATTTTCTATACCAACCGAAAACATCGGTGGCGATGCATCGGTACGCGCCCTGTCCGCATTTATCTGGAATGCAGAGGCCGCACATCGTGGCGCATATTTGGCACGACACGACCGATGGGCACGACGCTGGGCACGCATTACAAAAATATTTCATCGCCCACAAAAACGCCGCACACAATTTATTCCGATTATGCCCAGCACCCTGTGCTTTAATATGCGCAAGCAATCAACGTATTCAATGTTTCGTGCCGGTGGTATATCAATGATACATGTCGATATTATGGACGGATTTTACGTTGACCGTGTTGCCGGCGGAATACCAGAGCTAAAACTAATTCGCGCCCATACCGACGCACATCTGCACGTGCACCTGATGACCGAGAGTCCATCTGTCTGGGCGGCAGACGCTGTTGCAGCTGGTGCAAATACTGTAATTATGTCAACAAACACGTCTGGCCTGCGTGCGGCGGTACGTGGTGTACGCGCCGCTGGCGTACGCGCGGGCGTTGCAATAAACCCAGAAACATCGGTCGACATCTTGAAACCAATCTTGCGTGATTTGGACGAGGTTATGATTATGACTGTGCGCCCTGGGGCGGCGGGGCAAGAGTTCCAAGCCGATTGTCTGAAAAAAATTGAAATCTTGGCGGCAACGCGCCGCCGCTATGGCCTGAAATTCAAAATATCTGTTGATGGTGGTATAAATGACCAGACGGCGCAAATGTGCTGGGCAGCTGGCGCAGATTTGTTGGTCAGTGGTTCATATCTGGCGCGCAGTCCTGATTTCCCATTGGCGGTTCAAAGTTTACTGAAAAAACAAATATAAAAAACGGGGCATACGCCCCGTTTTTTGAACACTGCGTTTTTCTGCAAATCTGTTCAGACCTGCATAGGGATGTGGTTCGGGACCTTGCGACACAAGGCCCATATACACGATGTGTTCACATGCACTTGCAACTGCATAAATATTATTACGCATTGTGCGCGCCCGTGCCACAGGTTGGTTTTCCTAGACCTATTTTACGACCAATTTGCGTCCCGCACCGTTTTCAGTTAAATATATGTGTATTGTATCCGCCGGCAAAATGTCTGCTGCAATATCAGGCCATTCAATCAATGTAATATCATTTGCAATCGCATACGGCAAACCAATTTCCACCAATTCTGACGCATCATTTATACGATACAGGTCAAAATGCGATATACCATCATAGTTCTGAACAATGGTAAATGTAGGACTGGGGACAACAGTATCCGCCCCACGCAAGGTCTGAATTATGGTACGCGCAATCTCGCTCTTGCCCATTCCTAAATCACCATGCAATGCCACACATACCGGCGCACGCAAGGTTTTCGCAAATTCCCGCGCCCATTCGCGCGTTTGTTCAACACTGTTCAATAAATATTCTTTCATCGCTGATTTTCACCCCCTATTATTTGAACCATGGGCGTATATTCTGGCAATTTATATACATCAGTTTTTCCTGCCAGATAATCCAACATTTGACACGCACCTGCGGGCGTTCTGTATGGACTGCGCACACGATACATCACACATTTCACACGAACAATATAATCTGCGGCATACCAATCACGCCACAATTGCGAAATATATAATCCGTTTATTTGAATTACTTCCTTGCGATTTATTTTGTCTGTTGTTTTTATCATTTTTTACTCCACTAATAACAAATCGTCTTCCAGTTTATGGATTGCATCACGTAATTCAGCGGCCGTCTCAAATTCCAGATTTTCCGCCGCAGTGCGCATCTTTTTAGTTAAATCTTTTATCTGCTTGCGAATACTGTCCGCATCCATAACGCCACCCGATTTATCATACACAAAACGACGGGCTTTATCTGTCTTGTCTGTTTTTTCACCAACCTCTGCAAATACTGCCTTGGATACGGTTGTTGGCGTAATGCCATGCGCTGCATTATACGCCATTTGCTTTTCCCGACGACGCGCCGTTTCTGTCAATGCCGCATTCATAGAATCAGTCATAACATCGGCATACAGAATCACACGCCCATTTGCATTACGCGCCGCACGACCAATTGTCTGAATCAGCGAACGCGTCGACCGCAAAAATCCTTCTTTGTCCGCGTCCATAATTGCAACCAATTCGCATTCTGGCACGTCCAACCCTTCGCGCAACAAATTGATACCAACCAAGACATCGTATTTACCCAAACGCAAATCACGCAACAGTTCTATACGTTCCAACGTTTCAATATCACTGTGCAGGTATTTTGCCCGAACGCCGTTTTCATTCAGATAATCAGTCAACTGCTCTGCCATCTTTTTGGTCAGTGTTGTAACCAACACGCGTCCAGACGTTTTCTTGATTTGTGCCAATAAATCGTCCACCTGATTTTCTGTTGGGCGCACATCGCATTCTGGATCCAGCAATCCTGTTGGGCGAATAACCTGTTCGGCGACGATACCACCCGCCTGTGTCATTTCCCATTCTGCGGGCGTGGCCGATACAAATATTGTTTGCGGGCGCAATGCGTCCCATTCATCAAATGTCAATGGCCTGTTATCAATACACGCAGGCAGACGGAATCCATACTGCGACAGCGTTTCCTTGCGCGCACGGTCGCCCCGCGACATCGCCGAAATTTGTGGCACAGTAACATGACTCTCGTCAATAAATAAAATCGCGTCGCGTGGCAAATATTCAAACAACGTTGGTGGCGGCATGCCCGCCGCACGCCCCGACAGATACCGCGAATAGTTTTCAATCCCGCGACACGTACCCGTTGATTCCATCATTTCAATATCAAAATTCACACGTTCGCGCAGACGCTGTTCCTCTATATACTTCATATTTTCATGAAAGTATTTCAGGCGTTCTTCTAAATCAGTTCTGATTTGTCCGATTGCCTGTAAAACACTGGGCATTGGGGTTGCATAGTGCGTATTTGGATAGATTGCAATTCTGTCCAGTTTTTGCAATTTTGCCCCTGTCAAGGTATCAAATTCCCAAATTTCTTCGATTTCATCACCCCAGAATGACAGTTTCCACGCCCTGTCCTGTGAATGCGATGGGAATATGTCCAGCGTATCACCCCGCACACGAAAATCACCACGTTCAAACGCCATATCATTACGTTTGTACTGAATATCAACCAACGCATGCATTACATCGTTTTGGCCAATTTTGTCGCCCGCATGCAGAACCAATTTCATACCAGAATATTGTTCTGGCGACCCCATACCATAGATAGACGACACAGATGACACAACAATAACATCGCGTTCTTCTAACATTGCGCGGGTTGCACTGTGCCGCATACGGTCCAACTGTTCGTTGATGGACGCGTCCTTGTCAATATATGTATCGGTGGTGGGCATATATGCCTCTGGCTGGTAATAATCATAGTACGACACAAAATATTCAACATGATTGTGTGGGAAAAATGATTTCATTTCCGTGTACAACTGGGCCGCCAAGATTTTATTCGGTGCCATAATCAACGCCGGACGCGACAGTTCTGCAATCACATTTGCCATTGTGAATGTTTTCCCAGACCCAGTCACCCCCAATAAAACCTGATTGCGCCGACCATCACGAACACCCGCCACCAAATCAGAAATGGCGGTCGGTTGGTCACCCATTGGTGCGTAATTACTTTCCAGTGAAAATATGCTTTTTTTGTTCACACCATTATTGTAATTCATTATAATCAAATTACAAGGACAGAAGAGAATGGCATTAAAACCCAGATATAAACGCAGAATAATTTGGTCTGTGGTGACGATTGTTGCCGCTGCGATTGTGGCGTTGGTCATAATTCCACCAATGATTACATTGGACGGTATGCGTGGGAAAATCGAACACGCGATTGAAACCCAGACCGGAATCACCGCACAAATCACAGGTAATGTGCATTTCAGTTTACTGGGGCGCGCCACAATCGTTGCGCACGATGTCGTTATTCCAAATGGTCACATTGATGCGGTAATTTTTTCCGTGCCATTGACGCATATTTTTAATCTGGCAGATGCGCCATTATCTAACCGCATAATTGTCGGTGGTGCAAAACTGGAAATCAGTTCTTTGGACGCTCCTGATTTTGCACATGCGGTTGATATATACGATTCCAATATTATTTTCAGCGGTAAAAACTATGAAATACAGCGTGCAAAATTTATCAATGGTAAATTAAACGGTACTGTCCGCACACGTGACCACAAATACGATATAGAATTTGAAAACGACGAATTTATAATCCGTAATTATAACAACAATCTAGAAATTACAGGGCAACTGTTTTCAGACGGAACGGCACGTGGTCATCTGGACATAGAAACAGCAAACGTAAACGAATGGTTTGAATTTAGCACACCGCGCATCAACAAAAAAATCAAACTGAGTATGGATTTTAATTGGGACGGTGGTTATGGTTTTGATTTTACGAATATTGAATCTGATAAATTCTCAGGCAGCATAAAATTATCGTCCGATGGTAATCGCGAAATTCGCCTGCGCGCAACCGACTTGGATTATGATTTTTCATTCTTGATGAATCCATCACGCCTGTATACGCGCACTATATTTGATTTGGATTTATATGGAAAATTGAAAATGGGCCCAAAAACATTCAATCATCTGCGTTTGAATGCAATCGGCACACACGATTTAATCCAAATATCAACAATCATCGCTGACGATGTTGCAATCACTGGTGGCACGATTGATGCAAATGGTGCGCATGATATATTGATAAATATGCCGGTTGATGGCGTGCAAACAATGTGCCTGTTTTCTGGCACGCCAGATAAATGGACGTGTAACAAGTTTGCATACGGGAATATCGCTGGCAATATCGCGGTTGACCAAGATTCATTTAACGCATTTATTTCCGCCGACGAAAATATGCCCGATGCTGATAAATTGATTCGCACGGCGCGCCGTCTGGGTACGCGTGGTGCATTGCATTTCAGATTCAAAAATATCGCCGGCACATTTGATATTGATGGGTCAAAGGTAAATTCATCATACACGTTTGCACAAAATAAAAATCTGCGTTGGGCAATGCCGACGTTCAAATATCTGCCTGATTTTATGTTGGACGCGGCAGGCGATTTTACATGGAATGGTGCGATTATGAAATTCACACCATATAACCAGAAATGGAACATCACAGTTGCAAAAAATCAGTTCTATTTATCAGGCAAAAATTTCAAAGAATTATTGCCTGACGTAAATCTGCAATCTGTAAATAATTTTGAATACACCATATCTGGAACATTTAACGACCGTAATATATCTAATTTGGAATTACGCATTGCAGACCATATATTTACCGGCACGGCCAGTGGTCGCAACATTACCCTGCGCACAGATACATTGAATATTGATGCATTTGCAAACCAATATTACATTGATAATTATGACGAATTGGAATTTTTGGGGCCATCGCCATTGACTGTGCCTTTTACATTACCTGTAAATATTTCACTGTCTGCCGACGCGGTAATTTATAATGGCACAGAATATAAAAACTTTGTCTATGCCCTGAAACCAAACACACAGATATTATCTATCACAGACCGCGCGCGCGGCAACCTGTTGGCGACAATTTCACAAAACGATAACCAGTATGACATATCTGCCCAATTAAATCGTTTTGTAATTGATGGGTACCTGTTGTCGGGTCGTATGCCAATAAATATTCGTGATTCTGTAATTACCGCCGACATCAATATGAAAACCCACGGCATAATTGCACACGACATATTCTATAATCTGACGGGTGACATTGATATGATTGTCGACGGGGGGTATCTGGTCGGATTAGGATTTGATGATTTTTATGCTGGCGCAAATCAAATCACATCATTCAATGCCGAATACGCATTGGCAGATGCATTGACCAGTGGCGAAACAAAAATCAAGAATATGCACATTGTCGGCAAATATGATAACAGCGGTTTTATCACGTCGCGCCCACTGACACTGCAAATGCGGCACATTGATGCATACGGCGAATTTGATGTAGATAGCGGCAACATGACAGTTGTTTTGAATATGGTACTGCGCGGCACATCACCCACGCCCGCACCATTACGCCTGACCATTGCGCCCGACGGAACGCGTAATTATTCCCTGACCGATATTATGACTAATTTTGACAGTGGATTTATGCGCAGTTTTGTAAAAACGCATTCGCAATTCTAGTGTAATTGTTCCGATATTGCGCGATGCGCAATGTCGGACGTAATTATATTTCCGTATTTATCAGACCACAGTTTTCCATTATCTGTTCTGATGCAATGATAACCACCAGCGACCAATTTAACATTGCGTGATGCGCGCATCAGTATTTTGTCGCGCCCAATTAAATCCACATACGGCGTGGCAAACGGATGCAACAACCTGTCCAATAAACTGCGTACACGATTGCGTGGCGCATACAGTACCCCACCCCGCAATACCAAATGGCAAACATCATATTTGCCATAGTTTTGTTTCAGTACATGCGTCTGATATTCATTCAACCCCAATATGTACGCTAACTTATCAATATCTGGTTTTGCGCGTGGCATATTACGCCTCCCACTTTTTTTATTATCTGTATATGAATTATACCCGCACCACGTCCATATTTTCATAGGTTTGATTTCACATAAAAAAAACAGTCCGCATAACGCGGACTGAATAAACATATAAAATTATGTTTAGTTTTTCTTGCGAACCTGAATATGGTCTTCGCGCAGTTGCTGTTCTGTAACTGGCGATGGTGACCCCATCATCAAATCCTGACCACGTTGGTTGGTTGGGAACAACACAACCTCGCGCAGGTTTGGTTCGCGGCGCATAATTTGCACCAAGCGGTCAATACCAAACGCGCAACCGCCGTGTGGTGGTGCACCGTATTGGAACGCAGTGTACATTCCGCCGAACTTTTCTTTAACTGTTTCTTCGTCGTATCCAGTAATGTCAAAACATTTAACCATAATTTCTGGGTTAAAGTTACGCAAACCACCACTGCAAATTTCAGCACCATTTAACACCATATCAAACTGTGCCGCCTTGATAGACAGCGGGTCACGCGTATTCAATTCTTCTAGTGTTGCCATCGGGAACGAGAATGGATTATGCGTAAACGCGATACCCGTCGGTGATTCTGGGTCAGCTTCAAAGAATGGAAATTCTTCAATCCAGCACAGGCGGAAATCATTTTCGTCAATCAGGCCCAAATCTTCGCCCAATTTATTGCGCAGTTTGCCCGCCGCCTTGGCTGCGTTTTCCGCCGCATCACATACAAAGAACAACGATGCATTGTCGCCTGCAATTTCATGCAATTTTGCAATGCGTTCTGCGTCCAATTTCTTGGCAACTGGACCTTTGGCTTCGCCCGCAAAGACGATATAACCCAGTCCGCCCAATCCCAATTCTTTGACCGCATATTCGCCCAGTTTATCAAACCAACTGCGTGGTTTATCGGCGGAATTTGGTGCCGGAATCGCACGAACAACCGCGCCACCTTCTATTGCGTTTGCAAAGATACCAAAATCAGACCCGCGGAAAATGTCCGTCACATCTGAAATGATAATCGGGTTACGCAAATCAGGTTTATCAGAACCGTACTTTAACATCGCCACGTCAAATGGAATGTGTGGAATGTCTGAACATACATTCGCATTTGGCACAAATTCACGAATGATTGCAGGAATCAGTTCATTGCCCACCGCCTGAATATCAGGCAAATCAACAAACGACATTTCCATATCTAACTGGTAAAATTCCAACAAGCGGTCTGCACGCAAATCTTCGTCACGGAAACATGGCGCAATTTGGAAATAGCGATCAAATCCAGAAATCTGAATCAACTGTTTGAACTGTTGTGGTGCTTGTGGCAATGCATAGAACATACCATGGTGATTACGTGATGGCACGATAAAGTCACGCGCGCCCTCTGGCGATGACACGGTTAAAATAGGTGTCTGAAATTCCGAGAAACCCATACCCCACATTTTATCACGCATAAATTTAACCATACGATTGCGGAATAAAATATTCTGATGCAATGATTCACGACGCAAATCAATATAACGATACTTCAAACGCAAATCTTCGGACACAGTATCATCATCACCAAACACTTGGAATGGCAAAACATTCGCATTGGTCAAAACATCCCACTTTTCCGCCTTGATTTCAATCGCACCGGTTGGGATTTTATCGTTGACCGCAGACGGGTCGCGTGCAACAACCGTACCGGTAATTTTAATCACAGATTCCGGACGCACACGTTCCAGTGCCTCGTCCCCACCGTCAAATACACACTGTGTAATTCCGTAATTATCGCGCAGGTCGATAAACAGCAATGACCCATGGTCACGCTTGCGATGAACCCAGCCCGACAGAACAACAGATTGTCCAACATTGGACGCATTCAGTTCGCCACAAGTATGCGTTCTGTACTTTGATTTTAATGATACCATTTTGGTCCCTTTTTTTGTTTTTTATTTCAGGACGCCAAAAGCAGATTGAATTTGGCACCCGAATGATTTTTACAGGGGCGCGGAATCCGCGCGGTGCCACCCTGATTTATAACTTTGTCTGGGTTTTGATTATTCCGTGGTTGTCAGTCACATCAACACAATCGCGCCCATAAAATTCTGTCAACGGCGAAACACATCATGAACAAAAACAAACAAACGCAAAGTAGATGATGCATTTCTGGTGCCCTAAGCAAGAATCGGACTTGCGACTCGTCCTTACCAAGGACGTGTTTTACCACTAGACTATTAGGGCAACTTTACCATTGCCCCGCAATTATACGGTATTGCGCCTAAAAATCAAGAACAAATACGCAAAATAAAAAACACCAGCATTTACGCAAATTCGCCATTGGCGACCTGCGTCCCTGCTATCACAATTACCAAAAATTAAACTCCGAATAAATCGGGGTTGAATTTTTGGTAGCGGGAGAGGGACTTGAACCCCCGACACGTGGATTATGATTCCACTGCTCTAACCAGCTGAGCTATCCCGCCAACGCCCGCGCATTATAAACATAAAAAAAATAAATGTCCACAAAATTATACGCCTGATATACCCACAACACGTCAACAAGATTTCATTCATATTGCATAATTATTATAATTTTTAATATTTTATTTGAAAAGTGGACGAAAATAGTGTATCATATCGCGTCATGAAAAAAATCTTAGCATCTTTATTTTGTATTATTTTTGCAACAAATGCCGTCGCCGCTGAAAATCCATTTTTCGGCAAATACGAAAACCAAATTGCGTTCCATTTTGGCCAGGGTATCGACAGTGGTTTCTTGGTTCCGCCACCGGCGCGACCCGTGCCATTTTACATGTTGCATTTCCAGTATTCCCAGCCGACAACATTCTTTCGTGTGCCAGCACGCCAGTCATTGAACATCGGTCAAACATTAGGATTTGGTAAAAAATACGGTTGGAATTGGGATCAATACACAATTCCAATGGTGTTTCTCAGCGAAGATGTCGTATTATTCAGTGGTAAAAAATGGTATTATTCCAATGGTGTTGGTGTCGGCCTGCAAGCACAACAGAACGAACGATTGGGTGCAAAATTATTATTCCAATGGAAAATGATTGGCGGGTATAAATTAAACGACCGCACAAATATCGAATTATTTATGCAGCATTTTTCCAACGCAAATACCGCACGTGAAAATTACTCATATGCGTTTTACGGTCTGGGCTTTACATATAATTTCTAAGTGCAGTCCAAAAAATGTCCGCCATCGGCGGACACAAAATTTGAACTTTTTATCGCGGCGGCGCGAAGCGGATACGGATTACCATTCAATCGGCGTTTTGCCATGTTGAACCAGATATTCATTTGCGCGCGAAAAATGATGATTACCAAAAAATCCACGATGCGCAGATAATGGCGACGGATGCACCGATTTCAATACCAGATTACGCGTCGGGTCAACAAATTCCGCCTTGCGCTGGGCGTACGCCCCCCACAGCATATAAACAATATTATCACGGTGCGCCACCGCACGAATAACCGCATCGGTAAATTGTTCCCACCCGCGCCCCGCATGCGATGCCGCCTGATGCGCCGCCACCGTCAGCGTAGAATTTAACAACAATACGCCCTGACGCGCCCACGCGGTTAAATCGCCATGCGTCGCACTGGGACGCCCCAAATCAGATTCAATTTCTTTGTAAATATTTATCAAACTGGGTGGCACAGGTGTTGGGGGCAACACAGAAAAACACAGACCGTGCGCCTGCCCTGGTTCGTGATACGGGTCTTGACCTATAATCACAACCTTGACGTCTGGCAACGGACACAGGTTAAACGCATTGAATATATTTTGTGGCGCAGGGTACACCGCATGACCCGCCAAATATTCATTACGTACAAATTCCGTCAGTTTGATAAAATAATCTTTATCAAATTCACCCGCCAGCGCATCTTTCCATGACTGTTCAATTTTTACATTCATAATTTTATCAACCCTGTTTGTAATGCTTTCCATAAAACCACATCAATATACCCACGTGGCAATGACGTTTCGTTGCATAATTTTTCAAACATCGCATCACACGCGGCGCGAATATCTGGGTTTAATTTTTTATTATCGATTTTTTTGTGCAGTGCGGGATTTCCGCTGTACAGCGCACCCAGACGCTGAATCCAAATATCGTATTTCACAACATCTTCGCCCAAGTTTCGTGCCAAATGATTTGCCGTGATTTTTCCAATATGCGGCAAACGCGACAAGAACCCCAAACGCGTATCAACATCATTTAACTTATAATATTCTGCACATAACGTATCGCGATTTTGCCAAATTTTACAAATCGCATTTATTTTATTTTTATTGTGAAAAACAGAAAACAGATAGTCAAAATCTGCGCCACGCACACGCAACGCAGACATTATTTTTTCATGAATTGATTTCGCCGTCTTTTGTGAAAACCCGCCTGCTAAAATTACATAGGCACACTGCGTTGCAAATGCATCTGCATCACAAATATGCCGATGCATCAGGTTATCTTTGATTTGGTCAAACGATTGCGCATCACTGTCCAGTCCTGCCGCCCGCAACCGCGCGTCCAAATCAAAGAACCATTTTGCATCAAACATCATTTACACGTCCAAATTCGCATCCAGCGCATTTTCAACGATAAAGTCGCGACGTGGTTCAACAACATCACCCATCAGCATAGAAATAACCTCGTCCGCTTGTGATGCATCATTGATTTTCACTTGGAACAAACTGCGGTTGTTTGGATCCATCGTGGTTTCCCACAACTGTTCCGCGTTCATTTCACCCAAACCTTTATAGCGTTGAATCTTTAACCCATTCTTTGCATATTCAAACGCCGTATTCAACAGGTTCAACGCGCCCCAAATCTTTTGTGATTTTGCCTTGACGCGCAACACACATGGGTGAACAAAGATTTCCATCAATTCATCACGCCCAGCCAACCGCAACCATGCGCGAACCTCTGGCGAATTGATTTTTTCACGTGGCAATACGTACGTTTCTGTGACGCTGCGTAACGTACGTGTAATGGTGATACCACTGTCATCACCGGAAACACGCCATCCACGTTCAAATTCTAATTCTTGGGCGTCTAACAGTTTTTGTGTTGCCGCAAACGCGTCTGCGTTTTCATTATCAAACGCACCGTTCAGGGCCAACGCCTCTATAAACCGCAATGGCATAATATGCCCCAATGCCTGCAAGGTATTTTGCATGTTCAAAATCAATGTCAGCAAGCGTTTCAAATCTGCACCCGAAATCTGTGAACCCGAAAACGTTTCAATCACACCATCGGTTGCCAACTGGTCCATCAGATAATCGTCCATTTCGCGTTCATTTTGCAGATATAATTGCTGTTTGCCACGCGTCACGCCATAAAGCGGTGGTTTAGCGACATAAATATACCCACGTTCAATCGCCTGCGGCATATAACGATAAAAGAATGTCATCAGCAACGTCTGAATATGCTGTCCGTCCACATCAGCATCGGTCATGATAATAACTTTGTGATAGCGCATTTTTTCAATATCAAAATCGTCCTTGCCAATACCTGCGCCCATCGTAGTAATCAACGCACCGATTGTATCAGAACTTAACATTTTGTCGAAACGCACACGTTCAACATTCAAAATTTTACCACGCAGTGGCAAAATCGCCTGTGTTTTACGGTCACGTCCTTGCTTTGCAGTACCACCAGCGGAATCCCCCTCCACAATGAATAATTCACATTTTGCAGGATCGCGTTCAGAACAGTTTGCCAATTTCCCAGGCAACCCACCCAATTCTGGGCCGGTCTTTTTACGTGACAATTCACGTGCCTTGCGGGCGGCCTCGCGCGCGGTGGCGGCCTCTACAATCTTGTCCACAATCAGTTTTGCAATAACAGGATTTTCTTCTAAATATTCATACAGTAATTCAGATACTGTATTTTCAACCAATGGGCGAACCTCGCTGGATACCAATTTATCTTTGGTCTGTGAACCAAATTTAGGATCAGGAATTTTAACACTGATGATGCTGGTCAACCCTTCGCGGAAATCTTCGCCCGACAGATTGATATCTTTTTTGGTAACCTTTTCCCCTATGTATTTATTTAACGCACGCGTCAAACCCGCACGGAATCCCGCCAAATGCGTACCACCATCACGGTTTGGAATATTGTTTGTAAAGCACAATGATGTTTCTGTATACGCCGTCGTCCATTGCAGAACAATTTCAATATACGTTTCATCTATCTGCTTTATCATTTGAATAGGGTCACGGTTCAATAATTCTTTGGATTTATCCAAATATGTTGCAAACCCCTTTAACCCATCAACAGAATGAAATTCACGTGTCTTTTTTTCTGGGCCACGCAAATCTTCCAGAATAATTTTTACATTTGCATTCAGATACGATTGTTCACGCAACCATGTTTCCATTGTATCGAAACTAAATTCCGTGCCCGTAAATGTTTCTGGTGATGGCAAGAATGTAACTTCTGTTCCATGTTCGTGGTGTGTTGTATTATCAATAATTTTCAAATCAGATGTTGGCACACCATCGGCAAATGTCATAATGGCTTCTTTGTCGCCACGCCATACGCGTACCTCTAACCATGTTGACAACGCATTTACAACCGATACACCAACACCGTGCAGACCGCCCGATACCTTGTACGCACCACCACCTTCGTTATCAAATTTACCACCGGCATGCAATTCGCACATAATCAGTTCCAACGCACTGCGCCCCGTTTCGTGATTGATATCAAACGGCATACCACGACCATTATCACGAATTGTCGCCGACCCATCTGCATTTAATGAAACATATACCGTGTCCGCATAACCCGCCATCGCTTCGTCGATAGAGTTATTTACCACCTCATAAATCATATGATGCAGACCAGAACCACCCTCGCCCACGTCACCAATATACATTCCAGGGCGTTTTTTGACCGCTTCCAGTCCTTTTAACACCTTAATTGAATCACCGGTATATTCATTATTTACAGCCATTTATATTCCTTTCTTTTTTCTATGTGAAAAATAGCAATTTCTGGTATAATTATCAAGGAAAAAGGGGACAAAAATTATGGCAGAAAACAAAGCACCAGTATTTTCAAAATCTGATTATCTGTCGCCAGTGGCGGCGGCTAAAAAATACGGCACGGACAAACTGACCGCGGCCCAGATTATGCATAACCAATTCAAACGCGGAACAAAAATCCTGACCAGATACGGTTCACGCCCAATGGTTACAATCGACCCATTGGTTCATTCCAAGACCAAGGACGGATTTCCTGCGTATCGCCTGCACCCACTGGCGGACGAAAAATTCAAAGAATTACTGGCCAAGGAGAAATAATCTATGAAGTTCAAGTTATTGTATTTTGGCGATATTTTAATCAACCCAAAAAAGCGTTCTCAACATATTGCTGATATTCGTATGCAATTCCACCCACAACTGAAAAAATTGGTGGAACACCAGCCATGGAATAACCTGACGCAATATATGGTGCCGACCGCCACCAAGAGCCCTATTACAACCCGCCATGTGGGTGGTATTGATTGGAATCCTATTATTACACCAAACCTGAAATTATTGGCTGAAATAGATATTCAAATGATGCACCCAGAAATCGTTGGTGTTCCACGCCGCGATATTGATAACCGCGTTAAAACATTACTGGACGGGCTGCGTTGCCCCCAGAATGAACACGAGGTCGGCGAAAACACACCACGCGACATAGGGCCAATTTACACATTACTAGATGACGACCATCTGATAACAAAAATATCAGTAAATACCAGCCACTTATTGGGCACAGAATTATTCAGCGAAAGTATTCCCAAAACACCAGACGCGGTGTTTATAATGCTGGACGTCAATGTACGTGTCGCCGAAGGAAATCTGGAAAACCTGCCGTTTATGGTATAAAAATGCCCCACCAGGGGCATTTTTTAGAGCATAGATAATAGAGCATAGATAATAGATAGTGCGCCGAATGGCGCAATGCTTTACTCATTTGAACTTTGAACTCTGAACTTTGAACTTTCTTTATGAAAGCGCAGCGGTAATTTGATCTTGCATTTGGAATGTGCCCAGCACCACCCACGCAATAACCGCAGACACCAATAAAATACCAATACTGTTTAATACATTAGAAATTGATTCAATCTTGCGTACGGATTCGTCCAGATAATCGTTCGCCACACGTGACAAATTCTTGTCAAAACCATTCATATCGGCATAAATGGTCAAATCACCAATCAGTTCTTCGTTTGGAAAATCACGCCCAGAATGCGCCAACGCCATACCTAAATTATCACCATTTGCAATATAACGTAACGTCACATCCAATATACTACGCAGATATCTGTTAGAATTATCTGCCAGCATACGCATTGCGTCTGGTATGGTAATGCCCGCTGCTACCATTGACGACAGCCCCATCAACCAACCAACAGACAACTGAATCTTGTAAATATTCCATGGTGGCAATTTATCAAACACGCGACGCAATGGCCCAGACCAATTTGCCAAACTGACCCATATAATCATAATCAATGCACAGAATCCAACTGCAAACACATACCAATATTTAATTGAAAATTCTGATAACGCAATCAGTGATGCCGCCGCCGATTTCCACATCATAGAACTGCCTGCAACCTCGGCCAATGGGGGAACCAGATATAAACCGACCATAATAATTATACCAAACGTCAACACCAACAAAAACAACGGGTACGCAAATGCACCAATCATTGCACGCTTGATACGTTGTGCGCCATCAACAACACGACTGATACTTTCCAGCGCAACCACCAAATCAGACAGATTTCCAGACGTCAGCAACAAAGTTTCGTCCGCCGGCACCCAACCACGCGTTGCGTCAGAAAAACTCATACCACGTTCCAGATTTTTCTGAAATTCACGCATTGCAATGGCAAAAGGTTCGTTTGGTTTTTCCCCATTTTTGGATTCAACCATTTCCAAACGACCCAACGCGTCCATCAACGAAAAATCATTACGCAACAGCGACGCCAACTTGCGCGCCATCATCATACGTTTTTCAGTGTTTAATTTGAACACTAATTTTGCATAAAACTTGTCCAGTTTGGTTGTCATATCAATACACCCCTGGTCTATCTAATAATCCAACCCAACGTTCTAATTCATCGACACCAATAATACCCTGCAACATCAGTGCCATTGCCGCCTCTTTCAACGTGCGACCGTCCATATCTTCTAACCAGTAACGCAACGCACCATCGGTATTACCCGCCAATGCTAAACGCAAAAATTCACTGTTTGTAATAATGATTTCGCCGGCCTTGATACGCCCCAGTGTTCCTGTGCCCTTGCATTCTTTGCAGCCCGCGCCACGAATATAAACCTGACGCAGCCCCAGTTCCCCAAACGCGTCCATCACGCGCTGGTACGCGGGGTGTTCAGGATGGTCAATCAAGCGTTCACGACAATACGGACACAATTTTTTGAACAGACGCATAGATATCAACCCACGCATCAGCGTTTCTTCTTTTAACTTGAATGATTCAATTCCCAAGTCCAACAGACGCGTCAACGCGGCCATCGCAGAATTAGCATGCAATGTTGTCCAAACATTATGTCCCGACAGCGCACCACGCACCGTCAATTGCGCCGCCGCCAACGTACGAATTTCACCAACCATCAATGTATCAGGGTCACTGCGTAATGCGGCCGCCAGTGCCTCGGTATATTTTTCTTCGCGTTCTTCTTCGTTTGTGGTGTTGACCACCGGCATCTGGTGCGCACCAAAAATCTTTTGTTCAACAGGATTTTCCACCGTAATCATATTGATTTCATAATGGCGTTCTTTCAACATCAATGACATATTACGTACCAATGTCGTTGATTTACCAGAACTGGTTGGCCCCGCCACAATCACCAGTCCGGTTGGAAACGCGCGCAGACGCATCAATAAACGCTGTTCATATTCACCAAATTCTTGTTCGGTTTTAATCCCTTCGGATGGGTTATCGTACAGCAATCGCATCACAACATATCGCGACCCAAATGCGATTGGATTGAATTGCATACGAATACTTAAAATCCCCAGTGGCAGATATAAATCCTTGGTCCCGCGCAGTGGCGTACGTCCATCTTTCTGGGCAGATTGATATTCATTCTGGGCATAGTTCGCATTTGACATATCAGACGATGCAAACGCCGCACGCACAAAAGATTCCCCCCACCCCGAATTATATTCCAAAACGGGTTGCATACTGCCATCAATACGGAAATAGATTGTTGTTTGGTCGCCAACCTCGATATGAATATCAGATACTTTCTGGGCCGCGGCACGGGCGACAATATCAACAAAATCTTTTTGCATTTGGTTGTCGTAATCGCGACTGACACGTGCCGTGCCACCCAAACGCGCATCATACGATTTATAAATCGCCGACACCAAACCCAAATCAGAATAAAATGGCACACGCATCGCGCGACCACGCGCCTTTAACAAATCTAAAAACGCCAATACGCGCCCATCGTACCGATGTGTACGCGAAATAATAATTTCACCCCCAGAAAAATAGGCAATCAACCCTTGGGTATCACGTGGCAATTCTAACGGTGCACCAGTCGCCGTCATTAAACGATTGCCGTTTGAAAACAAATAATCAACAATATCTTTGGTTTCGGAATTTTCCAATCCCGCCGGCACCGATGGTTTACTTTCCACCGGAATATTGTTCAAAACATCGTTTTCTGTATTATTCATACCATACGTCCCACGTTTAATTATTTACCACTAACAACGTTTAATGTCTGGGTATTGCCATCTGGGTCAATAAATATAATTCCATCGTCCAACGATATAGATTTCACCGTATAGCCGTCTATGTTGCGTCCTACGGAAATCTTTTTGTTTTGTCCTGTACTTAAATCCGCAACCGTTGCCTGTAATTGATTACCAGCACCAAAGATATTTACCAGTTTGAACATTTCGGTAATTTTTTTGACATCTGCCTTGGCATCATCTGTACTGGTTGTACGTACAGATTTTACAGTTGTTTCTGTGTCTTCGTTTTCCAGTGCTGCCTTTTGTTTTTCCAACTTGGCGGTTTCGGCCTCTAACTTGGCCTTGGCGTTTTCCAGTTCCTGTTGCTGTTGTTCCGCACGACCCGACAAGGTATCAATTTCCATATGCAACTTGATTTTTTCAGCTGCCAATCTGTCCAGTTCCAAATCCAACTGGGCGCGTTCTTTTTCCAACTGCATCAGAACTTTTTCCTGTTCCAAATCTGTAATTTGCTGAAACAGCGAACCATCAACGTTATAATTTGCAACCGCGTCCGCAGACATCTGTTCCATTGATGTACTATCCGCCACATCATCCAGCGTTTCGGTGATTTCAATGTCTTCGTCCAGAACCTCGGCCGATGTGTGCGATACAGGCAACGCAACAACCGCCGCCGCCAACAATAAATTCAACATAAGTTTATTTAACATAGATTATCACCTCATAGTTCCAGATTCGTGCGCTGACATTCCATGTACAACGCGTCATATAAACCCCACCAAAATCTTCAAAGATTTTCATGAATTGTATCGGGGTCATTTTAGATTCGGCCCCAACCTCTACAATATTCAAGGTTGCTGTTTCAACACCGTTGGTTAAAACATCTGCGACCACATTTACATCAACATTTGTTGATATTCCTTGGAAAGCGGTCTGAACCGCACGCGCAACTGTTTCTGCATCACGTTCATCAATCGACGAATACGTTTTTATATCAGGTAATGTGGCACGCACAGATACAGAATCCGATGATTCTTCGGTTACAAATGACGCCGGCATCAATTCCGTCGCCACCTGATAAAAATCGGCCAACGTTCCAAAACTGCGAACGAAACGTGCACTTGCATGCGTTTCGCCACATTCGGCCGACACTTGATTCCAACCATAAATTGGCTGCATTACAAAACCAATTGCCTGATAGCATATTTCAGCACGCGCAGAAACATCTGGCAAATTATCATATGGCATCACCAGCGGTTGAACTGGTTGCTTTTTTTCAATATTAAATTGTGCGTCTAATTCTTTGTTCTTTTCTTCGATTTGACGTTTGTATTCTGCCGCCAGTTCAGGGTTGATTTTTGCAACCTGTGGTGGTGTCATCATTTGCTGTAATGGTTCGCGAAAGAACATCAACAACCCAACAATGAATAATGTGATAATACTACCCGATACCATAATACGGGACAAACGACTGATATGATGTATTGTCGCATGCGCAGAATCTGTAATTAAATCCGACAAATTACGTTCAACCGCACGTGGCATACCCCATGCACCTGGGGCAAACAAAGCATTCCAATCTGGAATTTCTGCCAAACGTGAATACGCCGCGCGGGCATCATCACCGCGGTCAAAAACCTTGTCTTCCAGAATAATACCATTGCGCACCGCAACCAAATAAAACTGGTCACCCGCCGGAAACACACCCAAAAACGAATTAAATTCAGTCAGAGAATCCATAACCTCTGCCGCCGCCGCAGACATACCACTGCGATGTCCGGCGCGACGCGACCCCAACCCGACCATAGACCGATATTCGGCATACATATTGTATTTACGGTCAACACCGCGCGACAGATTACGCGCATACGTGCGCGCGACAAAACCCGCCCCAATCGGCTGCCAAAACAGACCTGTGGCGTATTTTTTACGTTTAATGGTGATGATATTCCCCTGCAATTTCTCTCTCTGCCCTAGTTTGATATGGCAATTATAACATAAAACAAACAAATAATGCAATTCCAGAATGAAAAACCCGCTGAAAAATTCAGCGGGCGTAATTTACACAATAAACATATTATCTGCATTCTGCACCATAAATATCATTTGTGCATGGCACAGAATATTGTACCGAAACAGGTACTTGCGCCGCAGACGAGCGAATTGTACGTTGTGATGGGCAATCATACACATTCGCAGTCAAGATAAACGCACGTTCTGGCCCAAAAATCACCCATTCATTTGGACGTGTGCGCTGGCTGGTAATCCAATATGCATTGCCACCACGCGCCTGATCCGCAATACGATTTTCCAGATAACGACGCGCATCATCAGAATCATAAACCGAAACTTCTGATTCAATCTTGTATAAATAAACACAACCTGTTGGTTCGCCATCCAGTTTTGTTAATAATTCACTGCCGTTTTCGTTTTTTATCATGCCACCACATGCCGCCAGTGCCAAGACCGCCAATCCAGCAAAAATCTTTTTCATTTTATAAATCCTTTTATTTACCGTTTATTATATCATAATTTGCAGGGTCACTGAACAATTTTTTCAGAACCAAATTATTCAACGCATGACTGCCCTTGTATGATTCCAGTGCGCCCACAACCATACCACCAGACGTGAACATATCACCAATTGCATCTATAACCTTGTGACGGACAAATTCGTCCGGCCAAATCACAGGATTCAGTGTTCCATCACCCGCATTATTTAGTGCGATAACGTTTTTCTCGCTTGCGCCACGCCCCATACCGTGCGCCTTCAAATATTCCCATTCAGAATACTTGCCAAATGTACGTGCGCGCGCAACATTTTTAACAAAATCATTTACAGATTTTTTTGTGCCATCAAATCGATAAGAAAACGTCTGGCGACCAATAATTTTTTCTGGATACACTAATGTCGCCGTAATTTCTAATGATTTGCCATCATTTGGGCTCAGTTTTACATACCCATCACTTTTACGACCGGCGATTTTATTTATCACCCATAATTGCAAACGCACATGCCATGGCAAACTGCGCAACACATCACGCGCATACACAATAACAGGACGACGAACAATAATCTTTTTCATACCCCATTTGCCCGTGGTATTTCCCATGAACTTTGATAAAAATTCCGCCGCGCTGCCATCTAATATTGGTGTTTCTGGCCCATCAATATCAATAACTGCACTGTCAATGCCGGCCAAGAATAACGCCGCCATTAAATGTTCAACGGTTTGAACATGCGCGCCGGCGGTACAACCAATTGTTGTATTACGCATTTTGGTTTCGCCAACATTTTCCGCTAATGCCTGAATCTGTGGAGAATCAGGAATATCACTGCGATGGAAAAAAATCCCATATTTTTTCGATGGCTTTACAACCATATTCACCGGCAATCCAGAATGAATCCCGACACCAGTAATTTTAATTTTTTTTGTCAGCGTTGACATTTTCTATTTTCTCCTTTAACCAATCAAAGAACGCACCATCAACCGATGTAATCAATTTTGCATATTTTATTCTGTCACGTGCATAGGCCGGCAAACGCACCCAATCTTTTTCCGTTGTAACCAACTGTGCATTTTTACGCGCCGCCCATGCAAATAATTTTTCAATATCTTCGTCCGTGTATTGCCAGTGGTCTGGAAATGCGCGCCGCGAAACCACAATATTATTCAGCATTTTGAAAAACTTTTTTGGATACCCAATTCCCGCAAATGCGCACACACGTTCATTTTCATCGTATGGCGATACGGTCTGGTTTGTGGCATAAAATACAACTGCGCTTTCTGGTAATTTGAAATTTTTACGCGGACGCGCACTGCGAATAACAATCACCGCATCTGCACGCGAAATCGCCTTTTTAGGTTCACGTAATGGGCCGGCCGGCAACAAGAATCCATTACCAAATCCCAATCCTTGGTCAAATACCAAAATAGAAATATCTTTTTTAATGCGCGGATTTTGAAATCCATCATCCATCACAATTGGACTTGTTGCATCAGAATGACTATTTAATAATTTAATCGCCGCACTACGATTACCTGTATGTACTTGCAGGCCAGCGCGCGCCAGCATAACCGCCTCGTCTCCGGCATTACCGGTCTTTGCACTTTTTTTATACCCACGCATAACCACGGGCGCATCAAATCGCATTGCTATTTCGCGAACAATCGGGGTTTTTCCAACCCCACCTGCCATAATATTTCCAACACAAATCACCGGCCGACGCGATTGATATGCACCGATTTTACGCACCGATTGCACCACCAGCGACGCCACACGATAAACCGCCGCCGCCGGCAACAGAACAAACGATAACGGTGTTTTATGTAAAAACCACCACGGTGTTTTCATACTTATTTTCCTTTCTTTGATTTCTTGGCGGCTTTGCGCGCAGCACGCGCATCGCGTATATCTTGTTTGAATTTATGCGCGGTCAAATCCTGTTCTACATGGAATAAATTAAATTCACCATCCATTTCACGAACCTGACGCACCATTATATCTTCCAGATTTTTACGTATTTTTTCAAATTCTGCATCACTGCATTTTCGGTCTATAAATATAGGGTTATCAACATGACACGTTATCTTGGAAAAAGGTTTTGCAATTAAATATCTGTCCCAACGCTGTTGAAACCATGCGCGCGAACAAGAATAACACACCGGTATAATTGGCGCGCCTGTCATTTTTGCAAAATATAACGCCCCATCTTGGACACGCATGGACGGCCCCCCTGGCCCATCGGGCGAAATACACATAGAATAATTTCCATCACGTAATACACGCACCCCTTGGCGCAGAACAGAAATTCCACCATCAGACGTACTGCCATAAATTGGTTTCAAACCAAACAACTGTTGTAATTTTGCCATCATACGCCCATCACTGTGCCGCGATGCAACCGCATACGCCCGCATACCACCAATGCAAATAATCGGCGATAACATCATACTGCGCCCGTGCCAGAACACAAACACAGCGGGCCGTCTGCGATACTTTTTGAATATATCATAACCGGTAATTTTAACCCGCGATGTAAAATAAATAAACCAAATACACACCGCCATTAAACCGGCCACCAACCACTGAATCAGCGACATATGCAACACAGGTTCCCAGAACCCTTTCCATAATTTTCTGAACGTTTGATACATAATTTCTATAACCTTTACGGAAATCTTAGCAACAAAAAAAGTATATTTCAAGGCAGCATTAGGTAACAAATCATAACACGCTATGTGCATAAAAACGTGTATTTTGACAGAAATCATATTTTTTATTTGACACCGCGCCGCAAAGGTATATAATCTAAATCACTTTCGACGCGGAGTAGAGCAGCCCGGTAGCTCGTCAGGCTCATAACCTGAAGGTCTGTGGTTCAAATCCACACTCCGCAACCAGTTAAATAAAAAACACACCAGAAAAGGTGTGTTTTTTTATTTAACCTGTTGTGAACCATCGGTTTGTGACCCGCAACGTCAGTTGCTGGTTCAAAATTTGTATATGAGAACGAGTACTAACCACGCATCTCTATGCATCTACTATTATTTTCCTGAACAAAAACAAAGGATTATAACATGGTTTATGCATACCTGCGCGTCAGCACCGATGCCCAAGATACCGCGAATCAACGTCTGGGGGTTGATACCAAGGCAATCAAACTGGGCCTGATTATAGACAAATACATCATCGACGATGGCGTGTCCGGCACAACAGACCCAAAAATGCGCAAATTCGGCGCACTGATAAAGAACGTAAAATTTGGCGATGTAATCATAGTTTCCGAACTGTCGCGATTTGGCCGCCGACTGTTTATGCTGTTTCGCGTGTTGGAAACATTACTCAACAAAGGGGTCAAAGTTTATTCAGTCAAAGACGGCTATTCGTTGGACAATACATTACAGTCCAAGGTTTTGGCATTTGCATTCGGTATGGCGGCGGAAATCGAACGAGAAATGATATCAAAGCGCACCAAAGAGGCACTGGCCCGCCGCAAGGCCGATGGAAAATTCATTGGTCGCAAATCAGGCGCAAAAAACGCGCGCCATAAATTAGACGGCAAAGAAAACCTGATAAAAGTAATGTTGGAATCCAATATGTCACTACGCGACGTCGCCCGCCGCCTGAACGTCAGTCCCACCACCATCAGCACATTTATTGAAAGCCAAAGTATCAAATAACTATATTGACATTGGTGGATTATGAATTACACTTATCATCATGTTATTACGTAATATTATTTTTGCGATTGTGGTGATTTTTGCGGGCAATGCCAATGCCGCCGTATTGTGTCGTGAAAATGCGCTGGGTGGGCAAAATTGTACCGACCACACGACTGGTGACGTTTGGCGTGGCCGTCGTGATGCAATCGGTAATATGCAGTATACCAATCGCGGCCAAACCATAAAATCACGTACCACAGCCGGTGGTACAACCGTTTATACCGATAAATCCGGCGCACGCACCACATGCCGTAAAAACGCAATGGGCGCAACCGTTTGTCGCAGCACATCAGGCGACAAAATTACATGTCGCACAAATGCCGTTGGCCATACAGTTTGTAAATAAATATTCCGCAAGAATTATTCAAAACAGCGACGCAGTGTTTCGCCTGTGTCGTTTTGATCAACCCGCTTGTTGCGGATTTCTTCGGCTGCTTTTATTTTTTGTTTTATTAAAATTAAATCTGGGTGCGCCTGTAATTCTGCATTCAATTCATCAACCGCCGCCGAAATATCAGATGAATTTTTCACAAATATTGGCGTAATAGAATCCGCCGCTGCAAAAATTGAATTTTTTAATTCATCGCTAAAATCATCAATCACCGACAAATACGCGCGTATATGACTGTCTTCGTGCGCCAAAATCGCATTATAAGAGCATGAATATGGACTGTGTCGCATATCAATTTGCACCAAGAAATTACTGTACCCAACCGACGCATTCACGGACTTTATAGCGACGCAAAAACCATCTTCGATTGATGTAATATCGGCAATAATATCATAGTTATCGTCCAGCGTCGCAATTACATTGCCGTGCAATAAATCCATTGGACGCAAGGGTTGTACAACCTCTTTGGCCCATTGTGGTGTGGTGATATTTACATTCGGGTTCAGTTTGTATGCCAAGCAATCATCGGCGCGCGCCATTGTCGCACAGCAAACGCCCAATAAAATCGCCGCACCACGCCATAACATTTTGTTATAAATCCCCTGCGCCCTGCTTTTTCAAATATTCAGACACAAAATTATTGCCATATTGCTTGTATAATTCTTCGGCCAACAATACCGATGAACGTCCCGATTCAAACAGACGCAGCAAATTACCCAAACCGCCCAATTCTGTATTCAGAATCACAGATTCGCCCGTCACCGGTCGCGATAGCAGCACCGCACGTTTCAGGTTTGGATACGCCTTGCCCTGAATAAATGCCATTTCCAGCGGATTCAAATTCCAATACTGATAATCCGATGCGTCCGCCGCCGGATTACGGAAGAATAACACTGTTTGCGCCTGCCCGCGAACAACGTCGCCAATCCCCAGTTTGTCCAAAACATTTGCGCGCTGGAACGCAACCATATACGCCTGACGATTTTTGCGCCCTTCTTGCAGGCCGGTGATAAAGTTATCACGGAACATTTTATTTTCCAGCATAGGCGCAGTTTCGTCAATCATAATCAGCGACGGATTCCCGCCCGAAACCGTGATATTATTAATTCTGTGCAAAATATAAGAAATCACCGCCGGCGCAAGTGTTTCGTCTTGTAATATTTCTGTAAAATCAAACGTGGTCAGACGCGATTGCAAATCCAGTGTATCGGACGTTTCGTTAAATATGTCGCCATATTGCAACGGATCAATCCACTTTTTCAACGCCGGTCGCATATTGCCGTTGGATGCAAAGCAACTCTCCCATAAATTCTTTAATATTCTGTCGCGGTCGGGCAGATAATCAAAATTCACCGACACCGCGCGCGCGATTTCGTCCGCAGAATTTGCGTCTGATTGCCCTGTTATAATTGCAAACCACCGACGCAAGAACGCACGATTTGCCGCCGTGTCTGGCATTTTCAGCGGATTTAAGTGTGTCAAAAATGAATTGTCCACGGCGTTTTTCTCTTTGCCTTGCATCGTGATGTATTTGCCACCAACCGACAGGGTAAATATTTCTGCCCCCTTGTTACGGTCAAAGAAAAATGCCTTTAATTTCGGATGACGCAACGATTGCGCAATCAAGAAACTGAACAACGTTGTTTTACCGCCACCTGTTGGCCCGATTGTCAATGTATGCGCAACCGCCGCCGGCTTGTCCGATACATGGAATTGGAACTGATATGGTGTTCCTTGGGCAGTTGGAAATACAACCAGTGGCCCTGGGCCCCAATCGCAGTTCGCAACACCACGTGGCTGGGTCGACATAGGAATACTGATTGCGGCCGTCCGCGACAGCAACTTGAAACTGCGCGGGAAAACATCAAATCCTGGGATTTGTGCAAACCACGACACGCGCGCCGCATATGTTTCACAAATCGGGGCAACACCAAATGACGCCGAAATTTTCTTAAATTCATCAACATAATGATTTAATTCATCAATCGAACGCCCAAACAGAATAAACAGTGGGTAATAATTTACCAGCGATTGATTCCCAGTTGCGTTTTCGTCCATCGCACTCTGGGCATCTGAAATCTGTTCCAATGTCGATGTTTCGTTTTCATCGGCCGATGATTGACGCTGGCGCAATGTCATTTCAACGTCCGCCGTCCCCATAATTTGAAATGCATTCATGCAAATCATTTCTGTCTGGATTGTTGAAATAGTATCAAAAAATTCTTCGTCCAGATAATCTGGTGATGTGCGGAATGACATCATTGCCGCAAACGTCTGCGACCCGCCACTGACATAGCGTACGACACCATCGCGCATAAATTCAACGTCGTCAACTGTTACTAAATCCGCAATACGATTATCGCATACAATGGGCGTAGGTTTTGTAATCGGAGACAAAATCCGTCCAAAGAATTGCGCCATATTATCAGTCGAATTATTACGCAATAATTTTGGATGATACGCCGCCAATATGGATTCCAGATAATTACCGTATTGATTCAGTTTTTCGCGCGCACCCGCACCTGATACCTGTAATACAATATAATAATTATTCAAGAAAATGCGTAACCCTTGGGCCTGCCATTTATCATATATTTTTTGTAAAACCGGCTGGTCAAATTCATAGTCCGTATTTTCGTCCGTCGCATCACGCGTCATAAAGAAACGCATCACAACATTCTGATCACGAATTTGATTAAACAGTTGTGTACGTAATTCCAAGAATTTTTCACGGGTGGCGGCATCTTGCATACTGGTCTGGACACCCGCAACACGATATACACGCAACAGCGACCCATCTGATAATTCCAATGTGTCATCGTTGTACACGGTACGGAATGGCAAATAACGCGAATAGCGTTTATAGCCAAACTGGGGTAATATACGCCGCGTCAGTGTTGGTAAATACATCATCAGCACGACAAAGATAAAAATCACCGCAATGACCATTATCATTGTTGTGACGGGAAAACCACTGCCTGCGAAATATTCAAAAAATCCATTCATTTTTTATGCCGCCAATCTGTTTGGTATCTTCTTTTTGAACAGTTGTATTTTTGCAGCCAAAATTTGGCCCAGTTGGGGGTCGCGCTTTGAAAATGTCGCCATTATCATATGAACCACACATAATGACACCAAAAACCACAGTGGCGAAACAGGATTTTTCCCCCCTGTCCACAACAGTGACGCAACAAAAACCGCAATAAAAACAAGGAACTGAACCGCAAAATTCAGAATTGCCATATTATAGGGCACGTAAAATATGCGCGCCGGATTGGCTAATGCTTTCAGTACCCGTTGTCTCATTTTTGATAAAATCCCCCCTGATGTTGGAATTATAACAATTTCAACAGTTTTCAACAAGTATAAAAAGCAAGACCATAAAATTGTTAAAAATACTGAAAACTGCATATTTATTGACATGTTTATATTCGCGCTATATTTTCAACAGCGATATTAAAAATCCCCAGAAAACCTGTAAAAAATTGTTGAAAACTTGTTCAAAAACAGTTAACAAATGTTTTCAACAAAACCAACACCCCTTACAACTACAACAAAAATATAATAATTATTTGATTTTTTACAAAAAGCGTTTATAATCACCACGCAATAAAGGATTTAGATATGAAATTTTTAAGTTCATTAAAAGCTTGGAAGAAACGCGGCAATGTTAAACAAATTCGCCGTGGTAAACAGGTTATCTTGATTGATCCTGCGAATCCAAAGTTAAAGGCCAAACAGGGCTTTAAGAAAAAATAAATCCGTACCTGATTGGGTTATGGTTATTTTGTGTCCGATAAAATCGTTTTTATCGGGCGCTTTTTTGTATTCTGTTTCAGATGATTTATAAATCATTCATAAATGCTTCGCGGGTGGCGGCATTAACCTCTGCCCCAGACAGGCCCGCTTCGCGTAAATATTCTATTTGAAAATCAGTTGGGCGGAATATTGCCGCACTGTGGTCGGCGGATTTTGGTACAGACGAAATACGTTGTGCTGGCATAAATTCAATTCGGGCGTTTTTGTCCGCCAATGCCGCAAACGCGATATCTGAAATAGTGTTTTTAGTATTTTTTTCAATTACGGCCGTGCCAGACAATTTTGATTTTGTATTTTTTTCCGCAATCAATTTTGTTTTAACACAAACGGTCGTATCATCAGCCGCGTGTTCGCCAATTATGTTATATGTTAATTCACCGGTATTTTCCAACAATACCCCACCACGAATTTCAGAATTTTTACCGGTGTTTTTGATAAAAATGTCAAAAAAGGCCGGCAATTTATTTTTTACACGCACGTCCAGAATAACGGATTGATTGCCTGCCGAAATATTCAAATCCAGCCGGCATTTACCGGCAATTTCGCCAACATATATTACGTGAACCGGTAATTCATATGTTTTATCAATATTACAATCAGACAATGTTGATAAATCAGCGCAAAACACGCCATCGCGGAAAACAATGGTTTCCGCCGGCATGGTTTTTATATTGAATTCGTTCCACATGTATGACATATTACAGGCATTATAAAGGATTTAGTTATGGGTTTCAATTGTGGAATTGTTGGATTGCCAAATGTTGGAAAATCTACGTTATTTAATGCACTGACACAATCGGCGGCGGCGGACGCACAAAACTATCCGTTTTGTACCATCGAACCGAATACTGGCCGCGTTGTTGTGCCAGATGAAACACTGCTGAAATTGGCGGCGGTTGATAACAGTGCAAAAATTATTCCAACACAACTGGAAATTGTTGATATTGCGGGTCTGGTGCGTGGCGCATCAAATGGCGAAGGGTTGGGAAATAAATTCTTGGGCAATATTCTGTCGACCGATGCGATTATTCACGTTGTGCGTTGTTTTGAAAACGACGATATAGTGCATGTAAACGGCCGTATTGACCCATTAGACGATATTGAAACAATTGAAACCGAACTGATGCTGGCCGATATGGAAAGCATGGAAAAACAGATTAAAAATCTGGAAAAAAAGGCGCACGGTCTGGATAAAAACGCAATCAAATTATTGGCGGATGCAAACACGATTTACGCTTGTCTGAAAAGTGGTACGCCTGCGCGTAATTCAGGTGTAGATGCATCGCCGTTTAACCTGTTGACGGCAAAGCCGGTTATTTACGTATGTAATGTCGAAGAATCCGCCGCTGCAACCGGTAATAAATATTCTGATGCTGTACGTGCCAAATACGGCGATGCCGCACCTGTATTGGTTATTTCATCAAAAATAGAAATGGAAATTTCCCAGATTGTAAATCCAGATGAACGAAAAATGTTTTTGGATGATTTAGGACTGAAACAATCCGGTCTGGAACAAGTTATTAAAACAGGGTATGAAACGCTGGGGCTGCAAACATTTTATACTGTTGGTCCAAAGGAAGCACATGCATGGACAATCACGCGCGGTATGACCGCGCCACAGGCCGCCGGTAAAATCCACACTGATTTTGAAAAAGGTTTTATTCGTGCCGAAATTATTTCGCCCGCCGACTATATTGCGCTGGGGGGCGAGGTTGCCGTCAAAGAAGCCGGAAAAATGCGTCTGGTTGGCAAAGAATATGTTATGCAAGAAGGCGACATTTGTCATTTCTTGTTTAACAATTAAAAAACATCAAAAAAGGCCGGTAAATACCGGCCTTTTTTAACATTATTTTTCGCTGTTTATGGTGTAATAATATTCCAATTTTTCGTGGTCATAATCCTCTATTCTGCCCGATGGTAATACCAGCATACGAGTGATACCGATTTGTTCAACAAAGTCCGGATTATGGCTGACCACGATAATTGTGCCGGTAAAATCCCTGAAATTATCACCAATTACGCGTTGCGTTTCTGGGTCCAGATGATTCGTTGGTTCGTCCAGAATCAACATATTTGCACGTCGCAGTAAAATCTTGGCCAATGCAACACGGGCGCGTTCCCCAGGCGACAGTACAGACACCTGTTTGAATACGTCCATATCATAGAACAAGAAATTAGCCAACACTGCGCGCAGTTGCTGGTCGGTGTAATCATCATTGGCAACATTTTCCAGAATTGTTTTGTCGGGTGACAATCCCTCTAATTCCTGTGCATAGTATGCAATATCGGTCTTTGGATTTATATCAATCGTGCCGCGTTCTGGGGACAGTTGCCCCAGTATCAATTTCAGCAGTGTTGATTTACCTGTACCATTTTCACCACAGATTAAAAAACGTTCACCGCCCGTGATAATAAATGATAAGTTTCTGTATAATAACTTTGCATTTGGATACCGAAACCACAGGTTATCAACCATAATCGGGTGACGCGCACCATCACGCATAGGTGATAAATACATCTTTAACTTTTTGTATACGGTTTCACGTTCAATTCTGTTTTTTAGCACGTGTTCCAAAATCGCCGCACGAACATTGCCCGCGCGCTTCATAGCGTGATTGGTCGGACTGGCCGCACTTGCGCGTGCCACAAAATCAGACAGGTGTTTTATCTGGCGTTCTTGGTTTTCAATCGCATTTGCGCGGGCGCGTTTGATTTCGTGTAATTTTACCTGATAGTCATCATAATTCCCAGAAAACACAGATATCTTTTCTGTAACCTTGTCCACGTACAAAATCTTGTTCACAATATTGTTCAAAAATTCACAATCATGACTGATAATTAAAACCATACCGCGATATTTTTTCAGGTAATTACAAACCCAATCCTTGGTCGTTGCATCCAAATGATTTGTCGGTTCGTCCAATAATAAAATTTCCGCCATAGAATATAATAAGCGCGCAAATGCAACCTTGGACTTTTGCCCACCCGACAGGTCGCGCAACCGCATATCCAGCATATCCGAATCAATATGCATATTGTCGATAATTTCAAGCAACGTGTCTTCGGCGGTATAGCATTCGTAATAATCCAGTTCTGATTGTACATGGTCTATATCTGATTGAACCTGTGCGTCATCGGGTGTGTCTGCGATTTGTTGATACAGGTTTTGCAGTTGTTTTTCTAGTTTCGCAATTGGGCGACCTGTTGTTAAAAATTCCCAAACGGTGATTTCAGGATTTGTAATTTCAATTGTTTGTGGCAAATATCCCAAACGCGCACCGCCGGTATCAATGCGTCCTGCATCCGGTGATAATTCACCTAATATTAATTTGAATAATGTGGTCTTGCCCGCGCCATTTACACCAACAATACCAACCTTGTCCCGCGATGACAGGTTAAATTCTGCATTGTCGTACACAACTGTTGTGCCAAAAGATAAAGATAGAGATGACGCATACATGTCGAAAAAAATCAATCTGAAATCATCTGTTCCAGTTTTTCTGTGTACTTTGTAATTTCGCTGTCGATAGCGGAAATCCGCCCACGCGCGTCATCATCCGCATCGCCACGCAATATATCAGTGGTTAATTTTTGTTTTTGTTCTTGTAATTTTTTCAAGTAATTTTGCAATTTTAACGACGTGATATAACGTTCTGCTCCGCGCGCATCCATATTCATATCTGGGGCGTCGCCATCCAATGAAATATTCAATTTTGCTAAAAATTCCGCATGACGTTCGGCAATCTCTGGAAATTTATTTGTAATAAATATCAGTGTATTACGTGTAATGGCATCAATTTCTGGGACGGCAACTTGCGCCGATTGCGGTTTACGTGACCATTTATGCCACTGATTAAACTTGCGCGAATTATATTCATTTTCATATTCTGCGCGCAATGCAATATCAGGGATTTTACTGGTTTCTGTTTTAAGGAATTTTTCTGCCTGTGCACGTCCCCCTGGGGTTGACACAATATAATTATTGTTTGCTGTGTTCCACAGAAAGTCGGTCAAATTTTCCGATGCGTCAATAATTGTGCGCATAGCGTCCGCGCCGGAATTTTTCAAAATTTCATCAGGGTCTTTACCACCAGTAACAAATGCAAATCTGATATCAGAATCATCACGTACAAATGGTAATACAATATCAGCGGCGCGAACTGCGGCCTTGCGTCCTGCGTTATCGCCATCAAAACAAAATACAATATTACGATTTGCCTTGCATAAAATTGCCAGATGGTCTTCGGTCAATGCCGTACCCAGTGGCGCAACTGTTTCTGGGAAACCGTGGCATTGCATTTGAATTGCATCAATTTGCCCCTCTACAATAATAGTACGATTATTCCGGTGAATACTTTCGCGGGCAAAATTAAATCCAAAAATAGTTTTACGTTTATGAAATATTTCTGTGTCAGATGTATTTATATATTTTGGTTCAGAACCGTCCAAACTGCGACCTGAAAAAGCTACAATTTGTCCGCGCGCGGAAAATATAGGAAACATCAATTTATCGCGAAAGAAATCATACATTCCATAATCACCGCGACGACATAAACCAGTCCCCAACAAAACATCTTGTTTTGTATTTATAAATTTATTTGCAATAAAATTATTTTTAGGCGCATACCCTAAACGATACTTTTTTATCATATCATCGGTAAATCCACGACGACGAATATATTCCAACGCAACTGCGCCCGCGGGGGTAAATAACTGCTTTTGATATTCGGCCGAGGCATGTTCCATAACATCAAAGTATGATTCTTCGCGGGCGACAATTTTTGGGTCACGTGGCTTGAACTCTGGTAATTTCATTCCCGCCATATCTGCCAGTTCTTTTATAGCATCAACAAAACCGACATTTTCAGATTTCATAGTAAAAGAAATAATATCGCCGTGTTCCCCGCACCCAAAACAGTGATAAAAACCTTTGTCTTCGTTCACAGAAAAACTGGGTGTCTTTTCATTATGAAATGGGCAACAACCCCAATAATTTTGTCCTTTCTTTGTCAATGGCACACGACGCGACACCACATCCACAATTGACAGACGTGTACGTAATTCATCGGTAAAATTTTTATCGTAATTTGCCATTATTTTGTTTTTCTGCGAAACCGTGTTGATGGTTTTTTGTTATTTATTAAATCAATCGCGGTTTCTAAATCAGGTTGTTCTTTTACAGAAACATTTACCTTGTTTGATGAAATGTATGCACCATAACGTCCCGTTGGATAATAATAAATCATTTTATCTGTTATTGGATTTTTGCCCAGTTCAACGGGGGCTGCTTTCTTGGGCCCGCCCGCCAGCAATTCACGTGCAATGTCCAGCGTAATAGAATCAGCCGTGTAATTTTTTGCAGCGGCATTTTTCTGGCCATTTGTCACATATGGGCCAAAGCGTCCCACGCGGAATGAAATACCATCACCTAAATCAATGTTATTATTTGCAACGGTTTTTGCAGATGTGTTTGATTCGTCTGATTGTGTTGCAGGAACATCTGATAAACGCTGGGTATAATTGCAAGTTGGATAATTTTCGCATCCGATAAATGCACCAAACTTGGATAATTTTATTCCCAGTTTTCCGCCACATTTTGGACATTTGTCATTACCATCTGGGAACAAGTGATGATGCATAACACGATTGATTTCATCAATAATTTCGGTTGTTTTAATACCGCGCGCACCATCAATCATAGATTCTGTTGGTGTCCAAAATGCGCGCAATGCCGCAACCTTTTCTTGTTTACCATTTGATACATCGTCCAATGTATCTTCGGTTTTTGCGGTAAAATTCACATCAACCAGTTCATCAAAATATTTGGCCAGATATGCCGCAATAACCCAACCGCCAGACGTCGGATGAAAACGACGCTGTTTATCTTGTTCAACATAACCACGGTCAACAATGGTCGACATAATTGTTGCATACGTTGATGGACGCCCGATACCCAATTCTTCCAGTTTTTTTACCAGTGACGCTTCGGTATAACGTGCGGGCGGCTGTGTAAAGTGTTGTTCAGGGGTCAGTTCTGTAATCATAACCGCGTCACCCACAGATAACGCTGGTAATTTTGATTCCGCTGCGTCCGCGTCATCATCACGTGATTCGGTGTACACGCGCATAAAACCATCAAAAGTACGTGTCGAACCAACCGCATGGAAAATCGCGCTATGTGAATTGTTTTCTATATCTGCGGCAATACTATCAAATTCTGCATTCGTCATTTGGCATGCAATTGTACGCTTCCAAATCAGGTTGTATAATTTCTCTTCGTCACCTGACAGGTTTGGCATCGCATCATCAAAGTGTGTTGGACGAATTGCCTCGTGTGCCTCTTGGGCATTTTTGGATTTAGTGACATAAATGTTTGGTGATTTTGGAACAAACGCATCACCATATGTGCGCCCAATGTACGCGCGAATATCATTTACTGCGTCCGCCGACAAATTTGTTGCGTCTGTACGCATATATGTAATCAAACCGTGTTCATACAGTTTTTGCGCTGTTGCCATTGTTCGCTTGGACGAGAAATATAATTTGCGCGCGGCCTCTTGCTGTAATGTGCTGGTGGTAAATGGTGCGGCGGCACGACGTGATGTTTTTTTCTTGTCAATTGCAATAACTGTTGCGGCAATTTCAGGCGCACCAACATGCGACAGAATCGCGTCCATTTGTGCTTTGTTGCTAATGGTCATCTTTTCAATTTTATGACCATTTTCAGATATCAACGATGCATTAAATTTTGTGCCATGTGCATTGCATGCGGCGGTCAAAGACCAATATTCCACCGGCACAAAAGATTCAATTTCGCGTTCGCGGTCAACAACCAGTTTTACCGCAACTGATTGTACGCGCCCCGCTGATTTACCCAAATTACGCCGCCACAATAACGGCGAAATACCAAAACCAATCAGGTAATCCAACGCACGACGCACCATGTATGCATCAACCAAATTTTGGTCAATTTCACGTGGATTTTCAATTGCAGACAAAACTGCTTTCTTGGTAATTTCGTGAAATGCAACACGATAAACTTTCTTACCAGTCAAAACTTTTTTGGCTTTTAATATATCTAAAATATGCCATGCAATGGCCTCGCCCTCGCGATCAGGGTCGGATGCCAAATAAACTGCATCGGCCTTTTTTAATTCATCGATAATCAGTTTGATTTGTTTTTCTTTGCCCGCCATAATTTGCCATTTCATTTCGAAATTATGCGCGGTATCAACACTGCCGTTTTCAGGAACCAAATCACGAACATGACCAACTGACGCAATCACGCGCCAGCCCGCCCCCAGATATTTTTCAATCGTTTTTGCCTTTGATGGGGATTCCACAATCAACAGGTTCATAATACTAACTCCCTTTGGCAGATAATTGTTGGTCTTTGTGAATATGTGCATTCTGGGCCAGACCAAATCCAAACATCAGTGATAATAAACTGCTGCCACCAAATGACATTAATGGCAACGGCACACCGACGGTTGGCATCAGCCCCAGCACCATAGAAATATTTATAAAATAATAAATAAAAAAGTTCAACATAAAACCAAAACAGATTAGTTGTCCAAATCTATTTCGACAGGTTTTAGCGCACCAAAACAGCACCAGAATAATCCATGAATACACCGTAATCAATCCAAATGCGCCGATAAATCCCAATTCTTCGCCCAGCATTGTGAAAATAAAATCCGTCTGTTTTTCTGGCAGGAATGATTGCTGGGACTGTGACCCTTTCAAATATCCTTTACCGGTCAGACCACCACTGCCAAATGCAATTTTTGCCTGATTTATTTGATAACCCGCCCCTTGGGCATCATGGTCAGGATTGATAAATGTGATAATACGGTCACGCTGGTAATCATGCAGGCCACCATACCACACTACCGGCATCGCCATCAGGCCCAACACAATACAGATAATAAACCATTTCTTTTGCGCGCCAACAATGTAAAACATTCCGACGGTAATCATACCCATGGACAGTGCCGTACCTAAATCTGGCTGCATAACAATCAATCCAAACGGTATCAGCATCATCATAACTGGCACGATATAGTTTTTTAGTTGCGACAGTTCCACTGAATTCATCCATGCAAAGTATCGCGCCAACGCTAACACCAATGCAATTTTTATCAATTCAGACGGCTGAATATGAATAAATCCCAGATTTAACCAACGTTGCGCGCCCATACCGGTGTGGCCCACAAACGTCACCAACACAATCATAATCAACGCGATTGCATAAATAATATACGCAGATTTAATCCATGTTTTGATATTAGTGAACGCTGCAAAAAAGAATACAACAAAACCAAGCAAGATTTTTAACAGTTGCGACAATGCAAACGGCCGCCACGCGCCACCACCCGCCGAATACAGCACAACAATAGACGTCGCCAAAACCAAACACATTGGAATAAACAGCGCGACAGAAAAACGCGACATTTTTTCAGAAAATGTCATCATACTGGCATTTGAAACGCGTATTTGTCGTGCCATTTTATTTTCCGCCCTTTAATAATTCGCGCATTGTTGCCGCCGCAGTGCGCGCGGCACTGCCACTGCCGCCACTGTGTTCGGTAATAACGCATATTGCGTATTTTGGATTTGTTGTTGGGGCGTAACCCACAAACAGACCATGGTTACGCATTTCCCATTTTAACTGTTCATTGGTTAAAACACCACTTTTACGTTCGGCCTTGGAAATACTGCGCACCTGTGATGTACCGGTTTTGCCACCCATCTTTGCACCATTTACATTGATTGCGCTGCCTGCGGCCGTACCGCCTTTTTTCATAACCAGTTCCAATCCATTCAGCACACAGCGCAGATTTTTTTGCTGTAATCCCAATGATGCAAAGTTCGGATTTTTTGCATTTTCGTCCAGAATCAACCGCGGCACAACCACACGATTTGATGCCGTACGTGCCATCATAACCGCCAACTGCATACAGTTGGCCAGAATAAATCCCTGACCAATACCGGATATAACAGTATCACCATGTACCCAGCGTGCACCTTTGTTTTTTTCTTTCCAGTAACGGTCGGGAACAACACCGGTCATTTCGCGTGAAATAATATCGTCCATAAATTTTTCAGTGAACCCCAATTTGACTGCCATTTCACGAATTGCATCAATACCAATACGTAACGCCACCTGATAAAAATATATGTCGCATGAATGTTGTAACGCGCCCGCCAAATCAACCCATCCGTGACCCTTGGATTCCCAACAGTGATAACGGTGGTCACCATAATCCCAGTGCCCTGGACAGAAAATCTTTTCACGTGGGGTAATTGCGCCCGATTCCAGTGCCGCCAGCGCAACAACAATCTTGAATGTTGACCCTGGGGGATACAGACCTTCGACCACCTTGTTCATAAATGGTTTGGCGCGGTCGCTGCGCAACGATGAAATATATTCATCGCCATCATCAGCACTGAAATTATTCGGGTCAAAACTGGGGGTTGATACCATCGCCAGAATATCACCTGTTTCAATATCCAGTGCAACACCGCACCCCGCCCTGTGTACAGTCAGTGCATCATACAGTGTACGTTGTGCAGCATCATTGATTGTTGTTTTTATATTTTTCCCCGCCTGTGGTGCGACATATTGCGATTTATCTTCGCCAGTGACGCGTCCAACCGCATTGGTAATCATAACGGTCTGGCCCGCTGTGCCAGCCAAAGTGTCATCAAATCGTTTTTCCAGCCCTGTAATTCCTGTTGTAAAAAATGGTGCGCTGGCAATAGGTTTGCTGGGCGCGCCGACATAACCAAATACCTGTGCGCCTGCCGGCCCCAGTTCGTATACACGGGCATAACCACTGGCCACACGTAACCCCGCCAGATTTTTCGCTTGCAGTCCTGCCAGTTGTGCCCAGTTGGTATTTTCACTGACCAGTACTGGCTGAAAACGTGGTTGACGTCTGATTTTTTCACGAATTTTCTTTATACGTTTTGGCCGCAGGTTTAATTCACCGGCCACAATATCAACCAGCGCATCAACATCAGGTGCTTCTTCGGGAACAATGTATATTCTGTATATAGGCATATCGCGGGAAATAGACGCGCCACCACGGGATAATATTTTGCCACGTTCTGGCATATTCATTTGGATACGATATGAATTATTCTCGCTCTTTGCGGTGTATTCACGATAGTTAAAGACCTGCATATGCAACATACGCAAAATCAATACAGACGTCAAAATCGTACCACCTGTTAAAAACAGTGCGGCGCGGCGGTCAAATGTGCGGGCAACTTCTTTATCTATCATTTTGTGCCCTCGCAATTAAAATAGTGATGGGTTGGTACAGTGCGCACAACCATATAAACGTCCATATGTCGCGTCCCAGATTTGCCCAACCAATATGTGCAAAAAACAGAATCAAAATTCCTGTACCAACAAATACCGAAAATGGCATCAGCGCATTATTTGGTGCGCGTGGCAGATCAAAGAACGTCTGAAACCCATTCAACGCATATATCAAACAATACAACGATGTCCAGAAAAACAGAGTATTAGAACTGTAATCAATCAAAAAACAAAATATCACAGACAGTCCTGCAAACCATGGCACAGGACGCACAAATGAACAATAAAATATCGGAATCAATGCCAAAATGCCCGCTGGATTCCATACGGGTACGGCCAGACGCCACAACGCAACCAATAACAGATATGGACACGCACGACGTAAAAAATTCAGAACATTTATATTCATTTATACTTGTTTGTGTTATCAAATTCCAACACCATAACACGCGTCAGTTGCGATACAGGTGTGGTTTTAACATCACTGTCGTTGACCATTGTACCAACGGGAATATCTGCGGGCAAAATACCACTGATATTGCTGGTCACCAATTTGATTCCGCGTGCCGCTTGAAATTCAGGGTCGCTGAAAAATCCCATTGTTGGCATTCTGCCACCGTTGCCGGCCATAAATCCATAAACACCCGTACCAACAACACGTACGGCAATATTTGAATCAGAATCAGTCAATGCCCGTACACGCGAAAACGTTGGTGCAACATCGGTGATAATACCAACCAAGTAACCATCAGTGGACGTAACAACCATGCCGTTTGACAGGCCACTGCCCACCCCTTTGTTTATAATAAATGTATTGTGATGGAATGCAGCGTTGTCGTGAATAACATCGGCCAGAATAGTTGTACGTGGTTGTGCGCGCACAACGTCCAGTTCATGCTGTAATTTTGCGTTTTCGCCACGGGCAATATCACACGATACCTTGTCCGCCAATGCCGCGTCCAGTCGCGCCCGTAATTCTTCGTTTTCACTGCGTAAATTTGCCAATTCGTGAATATTAGAAATCAGATTGCCCGTGGCGCGTACTGGCCATGTGATAATATCGCCCACCGCGTGTGCCACCGGCACAACAACATGTCCCATGGCGTTCATAATTCTGTAATCCGGCTTTGCAATCATAATGTATATGAACAAAATCGGCAATGCCGCCGCCGCAAATGCGGATTTAATCAATGTACGCACACGCGAAGATAACTTGTTCTGGTTCATCGCCCCCCAGTTTAGCCACTAAAACCCCAACATTCAATAAAAACTTGATTTTTTATTATGTTATGCCAAAATAGAGCCGTGTTGAAACAGTCCGAAATGGCAAAGGCATTGCCATCAGGACATAAAAAAAGGTGAAAAAATGCCAAAATTAAAAACAAAGTCGTACTTGAAAAAGCGCGCTTCTATGACTGCAACCGGTAAAATCCGTGTTGCCCGTAACGCCCACAAGAAACTGTTGCGTCACAAATCTGCACGTGCAAACAATGCGGGTTCTAAACCACAGTATCTGAACGAAAACATGACAGGTCAGGCGAAAATCTTGGCCCCATATGGTTTGAAATAAGTAAAGGGGTGTTAAGATGGCAAGAGTAAAACGCGGTACAACCGTTAAACAGAAACATAATAAAATCTTGGCCCGTGCCAAAGGGTATCTGGGTCGCCACAGCACAACATACCGTGCCGCCCGTGAAAAAACGGAAAAAGCAGGCCAGTATGCATACCGTGACCGTCGTGCGAAAAAACGCGATTTCCGCGGTCTGTGGATTGTCCGTATCAACGCTGCTGTGCGTAATGCCGGCATGACATACAGCCAGTTTATGAACGGTCTGAGAAAGGCCGGTGTTGCCTTGGATCGCAAGGTCTTGGCAGAAATGGCGTATGCAGGGGACGAAAACTTCGCCAAATTGGTAGAGGTTGCAAAACGATTTAACAATGCCGAATCCAAATAACCCTTGGCGGCAGGTATTTGTTTTGTCATAATAAAAGCCGTGAACACACGGCTTTTATTTGTTTTACAAAGGTAAAGATATGCTGGAACAGATTAAAAATATAAACAATTTAGACGAATTACAGGCATTGTACACGTCTGTATTTGGCAAAAATGGTACAATGACGGCCAAATTAAAACAGATGCGTGATTTGGATAATGATGCGCGTGCGGCGTTAAATGCTGAGAATACAGAATTGCGCGCGGCATTCAAAACGCGCCAAACAGAAATAGAAAATGCGGATATGATGGCGCGTCTGTCTGCACAAAAACTGGATGCGACGTTAAATCCAATGCCAGAATCACGTGGTGGGCTGCATCCACAGACACGCGCACTGGCCGATATATCAAAAATTCTGGAATCGTTTGGTTATACTATGCGCATCGGGCCCGAGGTCGAAGATGATTGGCACAACTTTACCGCACTGAATACACCGGAATATCATCCTGCGCGTGATATGCAGGACAGTTTCTTTTTATTAAACGGTAATGTGTTGCGTACACAAACATCGGCTATTCAGATTCATAGTATGGAAGAACTGGGGGTGCCAATTAAAATTTTTGGTATTGGTGCAACATATCGCAAGGAAATGGACGCCACGCACGCGCCAATGTTCCACCAAATCGAAGGGTTGTATATCGACAAGAATATCACAATGTCAAACCTGATTGGTGACGTCAAGGCATTCTTGCAACGATTCTTTGAAATCGATGATGTTAAATTGCGTATTCGTCCGTCATATTTTCCATTTACCGAACCCAGTATTGAAATTGACCTGTTGTGGCAGGGGAAAAAGTGGTTGGAAATTATGGGGGCTGGAATGGTGCACCCAAATGTTCTGCGCAACTGTGGCATAAACCCAGATGAATATCAGGGATTTGCATTTGGATTTGGCTGGGACAGATTAGCAATGTTGAAATATGGTCTGAATGATATTCGCCAATTCTATGATGGTGATATTCGTTGGCTGGAAAACGCAGATATTTAATGTGGGGGTTATGTTATGAAATGGACATTAGATTGGTTACAAGATTATTTGAAAACAAATGCGTCTGCACAAGATATCGCAGATACCCTGACCCGTACAGGGCTAGAGGTTGAAGATTTAATAATTCCAACCGCGCCTGTTGCGGCAAAAATTATAAAATGCGATGCAATGCCAGACAGCGACCACCTGCATATATTACAGGTTGATGATGGCACGTCCGCGCCACGTCAGGTTGTATGTGGTGCGCCAAATGCGCGCGTGGGGCTGATTTCTGCGCTGGCACGTCCAGGGTGTGTTATTCAGGGACACGAAATCAAGGCCGGAAAACTGCGCGGTGTGATGTCAAACGGCATGATGTGTAGTGGTGCGGAACTGGGCATCAATGATGACAACAGTGGCATTATGGAATTGCCCGCAGACACGGTTATTGGTGCGCCTGTAATGGATATGCCAACCGTATTTGATGCGGGTATTACGCCAAACCGTCCGGACTATCTGGCGGTGCGCGGGGTTGCGCGCGATTTGGCGGCCGCGGGCATTGGCGAATATATTGCGCCACACGACGAGTTACTAGAACCTAAAAAAACATCGCGTAATGTGATTATTAAAACAGACAAATGTCCGGTGTATCAGTTCTGTGAAATTTCAAATATCACGGTGCGCCCATCGAATCAGAAAATTGCTGCACGTCTGGCGGCGATTGGTATCAATCCTAAAAACGCACCAATTGATGCGACAAACTATATCTGTTACGATATGGCGCAGCCAATGCATTGCTTTGATGCCGATGTGGTTCATGGCGACATCGTTGTGCGCATGGCGACGCCGGGCGAAAAGTTCACAGACCTGTTTGGGCACGAACATGAATTGACCGAAAATGATATGGTTATCACCGATAACGATGGTATCTTGGCATTGGCGGGTGTGATTGGTGGTGCGCGTGGCGCAACAACAGACGCAACCAAAAATGTTATTTTGGAAAGTGCGTATTTTAATCCGGTATCTGTGCGCAAATCAGCAAAACGTATAGGTACGTCAACCGATGCATCATATCGTTATGAACGCGGTATTGACCCAACGATTACAGGCGTTGCGCTGGCACGCGCGGCACGTATTATTATGGGCGCGTGTGGTGGCGAAATCACAGGTGTTGGCATCGCGGGTAAAATCCCAGATTGCACACGCGAAATCAAATATTCGCCTGATTTATTCTTGGCCAAGACGGGTATTGATATGCCGGCGGAAACCCAGCGTGCGATATTTGAACAGTTGGGGTTCAAAGTTTCGGTGTCGGGCAATACGTGGAAAATTACACCACGCGCCGCACGTGTTGATATTACAATCCCAGAAAATCTGGTTGCGGAATTATTGCGCATATATGGATATGATAAATTAGCGGCGGCGTCAACGCATACGCCAACGGCAACCGCACCACATAATGATTTTTACATGAATACAAAATCAGAATTGGCTGCACGTGGTTTGTATGAGGCAAAGTCATTTGGATTCGGTAATTCACGTGTTGAAAAATTACTGTCTGATAAACCGTCGGTCACGGTTGCAAATCCAATTATCGCTGATATGGACACAGTGCGTAATTCATTGTTGGGTAATCTGTTACAGTTTATTGCAAACAATGAAAAACGTGGCTATGCAGATTTGGCAATGTTTGAACTGGGCACGGTGTTTGACGGCGACACGCCAAATGCACAACATACACAGGTTTGTATTGTTCGTGCCGGCGCAAACGCACCGCGTCATTGGTCGGGTCGCAATCGTGCATATGATATCTATGATGTCAAGGCGGACTTGATTGCACTGATGCATGGCCAGCGGTTTACGGTTTCAACCGAAAACGCACCACAGTGGGCGCATCCATTCAGATACGGCGCAATTTATCAGGGTAAAAAGAAAATAGCCGAATTTGGTGAACTGTCGCCAATGGTTGCACGCGCGTTGAAAATCAAGACAAATGTTATGGTTGCGATTGTTGATGATGTTGCAAATCTGCCTGCACCCCGCAAACAGCGCGAGGTTCAGTTGTCTGATTTCCAGCCAATATCGCGCGATTTTGCATTTATTGTTGACGGTAATATGCCGGCTGAAAAATTGGTGTCTGCGGCGCGCGGTGCGGACAAGCGTATCACAGATGCGGTTGTGTTTGATGCGTTTAATATGCCAGACGGCAACAAATCTATTGCGATTGCAATTACAATCGTGCCAACTGACAATATGTCAGATACAGATTTAATTTCATTGCAAAATGCGGTTATAAAAAATGTTGAAACCGCGTGTAATGCGCGCATTCGTGATAAGTAAAAAAAAGGCCGGCATTTGCCGGTCTTTTTTAATATTTTTTATATCGTTTTATCAGGTGCATTGCATATGTTTGCAACCGGACATTCGGCGCATTTTGGACGCAATGCGCGACATGTGTATCGCCCATGCATAACCATCACGTGATTTACGATTGCATGATATTTCTTTGGGATTATTTTCAGTAATTCACGTTCAACTTTTTCTGGTGTATTTGCATCCGCCCCAACCCAGCCGTATCGGTGTGCATTGCGGAAAACGTGTGTATCAACACCAATGTTTGGCGCACCCCACAGTACGTTCATAATAACATTTGCGGTCTTTTGACCGATTCCGGACAATTTCATCAATTCATCGCGATTATGAAATTTTTTCGGAAATTTATAGTCCGCATCATTATTACCGTCATATTCCATCAACTGGGCAGCCAGACGAATAATACCTTTTGCCTTGTTATTGAAAAAAGAAATAACACGTATATGTTGCTTTAATCCGTCAATCCCCAGCATAATCATTTTTGCTGGCGTTGGCGCAATGGCAAACAGTTGGGGCGTAACCTCGTTCACCTTTTTATCGGTTGCCTGTGCCGACAATATTACCGCCACTGCAAATGTAAATTCATTTACAGAATATAATTCCGAACGAATGTCCATATTCAGACATTTTGGCACGGCGGTAAAATATTGTGTCGGCGTCATATTATGCCTTTTTTATACCGATAGACAGCGCGTAACCTTCTATTTCAGTTTCGTAATCGCCGTCGCCGCATGACATATCAACAATCAACGCGTCGGACATAATGCGTGCGCGATGTTGTTCAATCGCCGTCGCCAATGCGGGCGCGGCACTGTATGTCAGTTTGATTCTGTCTGATACGTCCAAACCTGCGGTCTTGCGCATATCTTGGATAAAGCGCAACGCATCGTTGGCCAACCCTTCGGCCACTAATTCGGCATTGATTTCTGTGTCCAATACAACCACAGATGTATTATCAGGCAATGCTGCACCCGTGATACCATCACGCACCGTCAAACGATTTTCAAATTCGTCTGGGTTCAGGGCGTGCTCTGCCACAATCAGTTTGTCGCCCATAAATTCGTATTTGCCCTGCTTTACCGCTGGGATAATTTCGCGCAATGCACCGCCCAGACGCGCGCCAATCTTTGGCGTAATCAGGTAAATAAAACTGTCGGCAACATCACTGATATTTGGTGTGAAATCGACATGCTTTACATTCAGTTCATCGGCAATAATATCTGCATACGCATGCAGGTCGCCACCAGCAATCGTGATTTTGGCCAATGGCAAACGATTGCGCAGTTTGTATTGTTCACGCAACTGTTTCCCGACCGATACAACCGATTGCACATGACGCATATCAGATACGATTTTTTCGTCCGCATCCGTCGCCACAGGGAATGATTCCAAATGTACCGATTCTGCCCCCGTCAGGTTTTTATAAATATATTCACTGATAAATGGCGCGAATGGTGCGATACATTTGCAAACCGTCACTAACACATAATGCAGGGTGTTGAACGCATCTGCATCTTCGTCCCAGAAACGCGCGCGCGAACGACGAATGTACCAGTTATTCAATACGTCCAAGAATCGTACAAATTCTTTGATTGCAACATCTGGTTTATATTCGTCCAGTGCCGCGCCAACAACGCGAATCAGTTCGTTTAATTCGGCAACAATGTATTTGTCCAATACGTTGTCTGTGCTGTAATTGCCCGTTGCAACAACATTGCCGGCATTTGCATACAACGTAAAGAAATGATATGCATTCCACAGTGGTGTCAGTATTGTTTTGGTCGCATCACTGAATACCTTGCCCGCCATATCAATAGATACTGGTTCGGCCTTCATAAACCCAGACCCCAGTATGAACAAGCGCACGGCGTCCGCGCCCGATTGTTCAATTTGTTCTTCGGGATTTACAAAATTACCAACGGACTTTGACAATTTCTTTTTGTGTTCATCAACAATCATACCGTTTGCCGAAACCGTGCGAAACGCAGGGCTGTCAAACAATGCAGTTGCCATTACCATCAATGAATAGAACCAACCACGGGTTTGATCTTGACCTTCGATAATATAATCGGCGGGGAAAGTTGCCGCGAACTTGTCGGCGTTTTCAAACGGGTAATGCAATGATGCAAATGGCATAGACCCCGATTCAACCCAACAATCCAAAACATCAGGAATACGCTTCCATCCATCTTTTTCCAATGCGTCCAATGTTGGTCGATGCAGGTCGTTTATTTCCACACCGAAAAATTCTTCGATTTCTGCGATTGAACCAAATATCTTGTATTCGCCATCACGCGTCCAAATCGGCAGTGGTGTTCCCCAGAAACGATTACGGGAAATAGACCATGGGCGCGCCCCCTCAATCCAAGTCAAGAAACGGTCGCCCGCCGATGTCCATTTGGTTTGTGTTTTTGTTATTTCAACCAAACGTTCGCGGATTTTTGGCACATCGATATACCAAGAATCGGTTGCGCGATAAATCAACTTTTCCTTGCTGCGTGGGCCATATGGGTATGAATGACGATGTTGTTCTTTTTTTACCAAATGACCATTTTCGCGCAGGTATGTTATAATTTTTGGGTTTGCTTCAAAAATATTTTCGCCCGCCCAATCACGAACATCAGGGGTATAATTTCCATAGTCATCAACATTCAAAATTACTGGGAATTTTGCGTCGATATTTTTCGCCGCCCAAAAGTCGTCTTCGCCATATGCGGGCGCAATATGTACAATACCTGTACCATCGCCATCAGAAACATAGTCCGCCGGAATTACCTGATACAACAAATCAGATGTGCCTGCATAATAATCAAACAACGGTGTGTATTTTAAGCCGACTAAATCGCGACCGAATAATTCACCAATCTGTGTCGCGTTTGCAAATTGTTTTTCATATGCCGACAGGCGCGATTCAGCAATGACATAAATTGCCCCATCAGCGTCCTGCATGCGCAGGTATTTCATATCAGGATTCACCGCCAATGCGCTGTTTGCAGGCAACGTCCACGGCGTTGTTGTCCACGCCAATGCACGGTCACCATTTTCCAGTTCAAACCACACAGTAATTGCGTCATCGGTTACGTCTTGGTATTCGCTGGACGCCTCTGAATTAGACAGAACTGTCCCCAGTTTCCAATCAAATGGATTTACACGATAATCTTTGTATAACAGACCTTTGTTATGTAATTCTTTGATTGCCCAAATAACAGATTCCATATAATTTTTGTCCATGGTGCGATAACCATAGTCATTACCACCATCAACCCAACGACCAATACGTTCAATAAATTTCAGCCATTCGGTTGAATATGTCATAACGTCGCTGCGGCACATATCACAGAATGCCGCAATACCATCAGTTGCAACAATATCTTTTGCTTGGCGTTTTTGCTTTTTTTCAACCGATGATTCCGCCGGCAATCCGTGGCAATCCCAGCCCAATTCGCGCACAACGTGACGACCGCGCATTGTCTGGTAACGCGAAATCATATCTTTGACCGCCGATACACCCAAATGCCCCCAGTGCGGCAACCCATTTGCAAACGGTGGCCCGTCATAGAATGAAAACGGATGTCCCAGTTTTGTCTGATTCAGCGATTTGTGAAAAGTATCGTCGCTGCGCCAAAATTCCAGAACTTTGTGTTCCAGCGCGGTAAAATCAGCACGTGGATCGGTCTTTGGGTATGCCATGTTTTGTGTCCTCTTTTGTCTTGTTTATGCCTTTATTAAAAAAAACAGGCGCATATGCGCCCCAGCCACCGCCAAAGGCGCAGTGCCGGTTTATTTAATAATAATTATTGCTGTCTGTTTCATTACGGACAAATTTATACAATGAATTTGCCAGAAAATCAACATATTTGTGTATGCCACATATTGTGATATAATTATACCTATATGAAACAAAGGATTTATCAATGGAAAATAAATTTTCAGACGCAGAACAGCGTCTGTTGATAAAACACCTGCAACGTTCCGGCGCGCGGGTATTAAAGGACTTGGTGAACAAATATACGGGCAATTTGACGTTTATAGAGGTCAACCCCCAATACGGTTGGGAATTGATGGGTATTGTAACGCCACAAAACGTTATTATGTTAAATGGCGCAACTGGCGATATCTATGTCGAAGAAAATACGGAAAAATGGCGTTTTAACCGCAACAAGAATAAACAGTGGTATCGTGTTGGGTACACCCGTCCATTGGACATTGTAACGACCATTCCATATGACGATATCGTCTATATCATGAATTGGGCGCAAAAAAAGCAACAGAATTATAACACCCGCATGGCCAAAGCGGCGCGCGGGTCGCGTGGCGCAAAGAAATTGCCCCAGCATACACGATAAAATAAAAGCCGCGATAAAAATCGCGGTTTTTAATTCTGGTGCCGGTGATAGGACTTGAACCTACGACCCCCTCATTACGAATGAGATGCTCTACCAGCTGAGCTACACCGGCACGGCGTGCATAATCATAGTATATGTAAAAACTAATTTCCACATTTTATTTTCATTGTTTTATGTAAAATACCAATATAAAACTTGACAAAATATATATTTGTGTCTATGTTTATCAGTGTAAGAAAAACAAAGGGGAATATAGGTATGTTCGAAAAACTGAATGTGTTCAAAAAATTCAAACAGGCGACAGGCAATATATCAAATAACAGTTTGTCGGTGGATTGCAAACGTGCGCTGGATTTGATTTATAACAAATTCACGCCGGTGTACGCCATTGACAATGGCGACAGCATAGCGGTCAAACATTTCGTCAGGGGCACAATCAGAATCTATTTTGATGATGCGCGTGTTGGACACAGCAACGAACACGAAATCTTTTTGCCACGCAGTGAACAGGCATTGATTATGCGTGCGGTGCATCAACATGATACCCCAGAACAGCCCATTGTAAAAAAAGAACCGTACAGAAGTTACTTTTCAAAACAATATGTTTCGTTTTTGTATGGCGATGGTTTTTATGACCAGCAAGATGCGTTGAAATATCTTAAATATGCGTTGGCGGACGAACGCGTGTTTATCAATACAAATATCGATGACAACTTGGTTGGTGTTGGTGCATTGTATTGGTGCAAAACAGGCAAGATTATAAATGAATACGCCAAAGTCATTGCAGAATTTTCAGCATTTGATACAAATAAAATCAACAGATTGTTGCAAAATCGTATACAGAGCCAGCGATAACTCTGCGCGTTTTGAAAATAAAAAAACACCGGCATTTGCCGGTGTTTTTTAACATTTTATTTTGCGCATTACGACCATTATACCCGCCGGTGTCATTCCGGGGATTCGTGACAGTGCGGCAATGTTTTCCGGCCGCGTTGCGGTCAATTTTTCAATCAATTCGTTGGTCAATCCCGACATACTTTTATAATCAATGTTTGCGGGAATCTTTAATTCCATATCGCGACGCACAGACGCAATTTCACGCGCATTGCGTGCAATATACCCCGCATAGAATTTATCATTTTCATCTATTTCCGCCACGTGCAACGCCATCTTGGCATCGCGAGCCGCGGGCGTAATCAACCCGCACCCCACCGCCATATCACCCAAACGCGCAATCGCATTGTCTGCGCGCAGGTTCAGCCGATATTCTGCGCGTGATGAAAACATACGGTATGGTTCGTCCACACCCAATGTTGTAATGTCGTCAATCAACACACCAATCATTGCGTTTGTACGATTCAAATCCAACCGTGGCGCGTCCAGTGCAAATGCCGCGGCATTTGCGCCGGCAACGATACCTTGGGCGGCGGCCTCTTCGTATCCTGATGTGCCATTGATTTGTCCGGCAAAGAACACGCCCGATGTGTCGCGTGATTCCAAATTACTGTTCAGTGCGCGCGCATCAATCGCATCGTATTCAATCGCATAACCATAACGCGCCACGCGCGCATTTTCCAGCCCTGGGATTGTGCGAATCCACATGTCCTGGATATCTGCACCAAAACTGGTTGAAATGCCATTTGGGTAAATTAAATCGCTGTCCAGTCCTTCGGGTTCCAAGAACACATGGTGCGACGTGTGGTCTGGAAAACGCATAACCTTGTCTTCTAAACTGGGGCAATAACGTGGGCCTGTACCACGAATGTCGCCGTTGTACATTGGGGCATTGCCGATATTATCGCGAATAATTTGGTGCGTTTTTTCGGTTGTATGCGTGATATAGCATACCGCAGAATAATTATTGTCTGCGTTTGGTGCGGAAAACCAATCGTGCGGCGTGTCGCCCGCCTGCAATTCACATACGGAAAAATCAATACTGTCGCGATAAATGCGTGCCGGCGTTCCCGTTTTCAGGCGTAATAATTTGAAACCATTTTCGCGCAACACGCCCGAAATAACCGTATCATTTTCTTGGTATGTGCCATCATCTTGCAGACGGCCCGACGCAATCTTTTCCGTGCCGCGCGTAACCAGCCCCCCTAAAAACGTTCCCGTGGTCAGTACGATTGCCTTTGCGTGATATTTGCCATTTACAATTTTATTTTGTAAATCCAGCGCAACAACCTTGTCAAAATATATTGTCAGGTTTGGTAATTCCGACAAAATTTTCACAACCGCGTTGTGGTACAGTTTGCGGTCAATCTGTGCGCGCAATGCGCGCGTGGCCGCCCCATGTGATGCATTCAGGGTTCGAAAATGAATCCCCGCCGCATCCGCCGCGCGTGGCATAACACCGCCCATTGCGTCGATTTCCGCAACCATTTGCGATTTACCTGGGCCACCGATGCTGGGGTTGCATGACATTGCACCTAAATCGCTGTTCCGCAAGGTCAGCAACAATGTGCGCGCACCACGACGTGCAGATGCCGCCGCCGCTTCGACGCCGGCGTGTCCACCACCGATAACAATCACATCAAATTCGGTCATTTATTAAAAACGCCCCATACCACCATTTATATTTAACGTCTGGCCGTTGATATATGATGCCTCGTCTGACGCCAAGAACACACATGCGTTTGCAATATCATCAGGCGTACCAAAACGACCAGCCGGAATCTGGGCCAGATAAGTTTTCTTTAATTCATCTGGTAATACATCTGTCATTGGTGTCTGAATAAACCCAGGGGCGATGCAGTTCGCGGTGATGCCGCGCGATGCAACCTCGGCCGCGATGGATTTTGTCATTGCAATCATACCACCCTTGGATGCGGCATAGTTCGCCTGACCTGGGCCGCCAATCACACCGATAATGGACGCCATATTTATAATACGACCAAAACGATTTTTCATCATAGGCATAATCGCCGCACGGCACATTTTGAAGCATGCGCGCAGGTTTGTGTTGATAACATCATCAAATTGTTCGTCGGACATACGCATCAACAATGTATCTTTGGTAATACCAGCGTTGTTGACCAAAATGTCGATTTTACCCGCGGCCTCTATCGTGTTCATAACCAATTCAACCGCGCCACCGTCCGCCGACAGGTCACATGGCAATTTAATAAAACCGTCGCCACCAAATTCAGATTCCAGTTTTGCGATATTACGTCCAGACACAACAACCGTTGCGCCCGCCGCGCGCATTTTATGTGCGATTGCACCACCAATACCACCTGTTGCACCCGTAATCAGCGCGACGCGTCCTGTTAAATCAAACATCTTTATATCTCCAATTTCTTTGCGTTTATTTCTGGGCATACCCTGCCCGCCAGTCCTGTTAAAACATTACCTGGGCCAATTTCAACCTGTTCTGTTATGCCCAGATTATGCATTTCCATCACACTTTCACGCCAGCGAACACCGTGTGTCATTTGATATACTAATTCATCTTTGATTTCAGATATATCCATCATCGGTTTTGCAGTTTTGTTTGCGATAAATATTGCGCTGGGCTGTGTAATATCAATGTGCGCCAATGCATCGCGCATTTCTGCGGCCGCAGGTTCTTGCATATGACAATGCACAGGCACAGATAACGCCAGTGGCATCGCACGACGTGCCCCCGCATCTTTGGCGCGTGCCAAAACATCTTCGACAGCATTGCGTGCGCCTGACACAACAACCTGACCTGGGCTATTATCATTTGCAACATCGCATTCTGTGCCGTTGCATAAATCACGAATAACATCAATGTCCAGCCCCAGAATCACAGCAGTCAATCCAGTGCCCGCCGGTGCCGCACGCTGCATCGCGTCGCCGCGCAGTCGCAACAACCGCGCCGTATCACGTAACGATAACGCACCCGCCGCGCACAGTGCCGTGTATTCACCCAAACTGTGGCCAGCAACATATTCTGGTAATTTTTCGCCAGATGCACGCAACATGGCAATAGATGTTGCCATAATCGCCGGCTGAACATTCGCAGTCAGCGTCAATTCTTCCATTGGGCCGTTAAAAATAATATCAGATAATTTTTGATTCAGCGCATCGTCAACCTCGTCAAAAACGGCACGGGCGGCGGCGTTGTTTTCATACAGTTCGCGTCCCATGCCAACGGCCTGTGCGCCCTGACCTGGGAAAACAAAAATAGAAGACATATTTACATCCTTGTTGTAATTACAATGGGAATTATACTTTGCGAATACTAAATTCGCAACCGCAATAATTTTGACGGTAAAAATCAGACCCACGCCCAATTTGTTGGCGTAATTGTTCATTCCATTTTATTGGTACATAGCATGCGCCCAGTACGCCCTGCCCCGCGGCGTCAACCTGTGATTGGTCTTTGTGCCGCGATACGCCAAATACGGACGCCACCGCGGTGTATCCATGCGCGCGGGCAAACGCGGCAGCATATTGAAACCGAAACTCGAAACACCGGCTGCATCGTGCGCCACGTTCGGGCTCTTGTTCCAAACCCGCAATATGTGCGCGCCATGCCGCATGGTCATAATTGCCAACGGCATACTTTACGCCCAGTTTTTCACAATACTTGATTTGTTCATTCAGGCGTTTGGTGTATTCTGATTCTGGGAAAATATTCGGGTTGAAAAACAGCACGATAAAATCGTCCACACCCGCAATTTCACCATTTGCCAACTGTTGAATTGCGCCGGCACTGCATGGCGCACAACATGACATTAAAACCAGTTTTTCGTGTTCCATATTATTTCACATACGCATCGCCGATTTTGGCGTCTGCGCCCAGTTCAATAATTTCATCGCCATTTTCGCTTGTGCCCAGTTCTGCGCCACTGCACATCATACCAAATGATTCTGTGCCGGCAACAGTGCGCTGGGATATTGGCTTTTTCATATTTGGCAATGTTGCGCCCACGGGGGCCAAGACCCCAATCAACCCCGCACGCACATTTGGCGCGCCACATACAATTTGTAATTCATGATTTATGCCATCGTCCACTGTCAAGATATGCAGGTTTTCACGCGTTGGATGATTTTTTACCGCAACAATTTTCGCCACAATCGGTACGATTTTGTTTTCGTCACGTGGCGCATATTTTTCAGTCAGTTCTGTTACTGTTTCATCATCAATACGCGCAAACAGATTTTCAGGTACGACAAATTCTGCGCCATCGGCGATACGGGATTCGAACGCGTCTGGCCACGTCATATCATGTTTATCTGCAAATATGCACTGCATTTTTTCCGCGGCATTTGGTATAAATGGCGCAGATACGCGCGCATACAGGTCAATCAACTGGAAACATTGATTCAACACTGCAGCGGCCCCAGCCATGTCGCCATTTTTTACCAGTGTCCATGGTTCGCATCGTGTCATATATTCGTTGCCAATCGCATACAGACCGCGCAGCGCAACAACGGCCGCACGAAATTCGCATACGTCGAGTGCCGTGGTCAATTCTGTAATTTTTTCGTTTATTTGGTTTTTCAAATCTGCATCAACTGTGCCAGCCACTGGTACGTTTGTGCCAAAATTCTTGGCGGTCAATTTGCAAACGCGTGAAACAAAGTTCCCCAACATACCGTTCAAATCCTTGTTCACAATGTCGGCAAAGCGCGTAAATGTGAAATCAGTATCGTCTGTTTCTGGGGCGGACGCAATCAGTGCATAACGCCACGCGTCGGCAGGGGCGATTTCAATCGCGCTGTCCAGAAAGACGCCACGATGCTGGGACTTGGAAAACTTGCCACCTTCAAAGTTCAGGAAATTCATGGACTTTAACATATCAACAGTTTTCCAATTGTCGTTCATTGCCAACTGTTGTTCTGGGAAAAATACCGCATGGAATTTCACGTTATCTTTGGCCATAAATTGCGCATAGTGCGCATCTGGATTTTTCCACCAATCGGCCCAGTTTTCGCGTGCGGCCTGTGATATAGAAACATAACCCCATGGCGCATCAAACCAAACATAGAACACCTTGTTTTCATACCCCGGCTTGTTGACGGGAATCCCCCACGGCAGGTCGCGCGTAATTGACGTATCGCGCAGTTCGTCTGATGCCCAACCATTGGCAATCGCGCTGGCGGTCTTGGACCATTTTGGTGCATGTGATTTTAACCATTTGCGCCACACATCTTGGACGCGCGACGCCATAAAGAACAAATTCTTGGTCGGACGCATTTCAACGTCACACGCCCCTGAAATCGCACTGCGTGGGTTTATCAGTTCGTCGGCCTCGTACGTTGCACTGCATTTATCGCATTGGTCGCCACGTGCGTTTTCGTACCCACACTTTGGACATGTGCCCAGTAACTGGCGGTCGGCCAAAAACATATTATCGGTTGCCGAATAAGGTTGCAGTGTTTCGCGTTCTTCTATCAATCCTTGGGCGTCCAGACACGCGAACAATTCGTGAATCAGTTTTTCTTGGCGTTCGGTATGGGTGCGCCCGTACAGGTCAAATGACAGATTGAAATCACGCACCGCGCGCAAATGTTTTTCATACCATTTGTTTGCATAATCTGGAATTGACATACCGTCTGCCGCCGCACCAACAACAACCGGCGTACCGTGTTCGTCCGCCCCGCAAACGTACAATACGTCGCGCCCGCGTGCACGGCAAAAACGTGCATAGATATCCGATGGCAACCAGCAGCCAATCAAGTGCCCCAGATGCAATTCACCATTTACGTATGGTAATGCAGATGTAATTAAATATTTATTGCTTTTGTTTGTCATAAATTGTGCCCCGTTTATTTTAATAAAAATGCGACGCCCAACGGGGCGTCGCACAGAATCCCGTCAGAAATTTTTATTCAAGATTAGTTCTGCATTCGCATTGTTTCTGTTTCCAATAATTTTATATTCCTTGCCCGACGCTGCGGTGAAAATTTGTGGTGGGTGGTATTGGACTCGAACCAACGACCTTTACGATGTCAACGTAACGCTCTAACCAACTGAGCTAACCACCCGAACACCGCGCATTATAACAGAGTTTTTCCTGATTGCAACACCAAAAAATTTATCCGTCTCCGCTAATGCTACGTCGCGATAAAATAATGTGTGCGCTACGCGCAACATAAAATAAACTGGATTGCCACGCGTCGCTGCGCTTGCTCGCAATGACAGAGATTCTAGCTAGTGTGTCGCCTGCGGGCTAACGCCCTTGCCGCATCCTGCGCTTCGCTTGGATTCATTGCGAACGGAGTGAAGCAATCCAGTAAATTAAACTTGTCCGCCATCGGCGGACACAAACTTTGAACTCTGAACTCTGAACTTTGAACTTTATAAAAAAACACCGGCAAATGCCGGTATTTTTTATTCATGGCGTAAACTGTCAATAGGGTTCAGTTTTGCGGCCTTTAACGCCGGCACAACACCGGACGCCAATCCAACAATTACCGCAACCGACACAGACAATATTACCGGCCACATTGAAAACGGCACGTTATAACCTAACCACAGGCGACCAACCCCTTGGGACAGGCCGACACCGATAATCAGTCCCGCCATTGAACCAATAAATGAAATCAGAATTGATTCAGACAAAAACTGAATGATAATCTGGCGTTCACGTGCACCAATGGCCTTGCGAATACCGATTTCGCGCGTGCGTTCTGCAACAGACACCAACATCATATTCATAATGCCGATTGCGCCCACCAACAGCGACACCGCCGCAATCGCAATCAACAGCATTTTCATGTATCCGGTGACCGTGGTCATGGTTTCCATAACTTGTTTCATGTCCATAATCTGGAAATCGTCGGCATCGGAATCCTTCAGTTTATGACGATTGCGCAATAATGACGTAATTTGTTCAATCACCAGATTATTATCAGCGTCCGAATACAGTTTCAGCGAAATCATCTGGACTGCGTTGGGAAAACGACTGCCCGACAGACGCTTTTTCAATGTTGTAATTGGAATCAAAATCATATCGTCCTGACTGCCCATGGCGGAATCACCCTTGGCCTTGGTAACGCCAATAACAACAAAGGGCGTATTCTGGACGCGAATTACCGTCCCGATTGGATTATCGGGCAGACCCAATTCTTCGGCCGTTGTCGGGCCAATTACGGCGTATGTGGACGCATTGCGCACCGCCGTGTCGTCAAAGAATGAACCTTTTTCAATTTCTATGTTTTGAACCGTTGTGTACCCAGGGTATACGCCTGTCATTGACGTAGACCAGTTTTTGTTGCCGTACACCGCCTGTGCACCCGACATTTGAACAGGACTGACGGCGGCGACATCTGGTAATTTACCGATGTATTCGGCATCATCAATGGTCAATGTTTGGCGATTACCACTGCGTACACCGCCCATTTGTGCTGCGCCGGCACGAATGATAATTGTGCCCGTGCCCAGTGATGAAAACTGGTCTGTGATTTGTTTCTGTACCGTTTCACCAACGGCCACCATAATCACCACCGCCATAACACCAATAACAATACCCAATACGGTCAGAAAAGAACGAATTTTATTCCCGCTGATTGACAGCCAAGATTCTTTGAAAATATCGTTAAATGTCATTTTTATCCCCCAACACAATTACAGATTATCGTCCGTTTTTGGCATTTTGCCGTCATAATTGATGCGGCCGTCACGAATGTGTATCAGGCGATTTGCATATTTTGCAATATCAAATTCGTGCGTAATCATAACGATTGTGATTCCCAATTCACGATTTAATTCTGTAAAGAACTTCAAAATCTCGTTCCCCATTTTACTGTCCAACGCGCCGGTTGGTTCGTCCGCCAGAATCAATTTTGGGTCACCCGCCAACGCGCGCGCAATCGCAACACGCTGTTTCATACCGCCAGACAGTTGCGTTGGCAAATACGATTCAAACTTTTCCAATCCAACGCGCGCCAACATTTCACGTGCACGACGCACACGTTCCGCCATTGGCAGCCCGCGATACATCAATGGCAACATTACATTGTCCAACACACTGCGTTTAGACAATAAATTAAATTGCTGGAACACAAAACCAATGTATTCGTTTCTGATTTTTGCCAATTCATCAGGCGTCATATTTGTAATGTCGCGCCCATACAGTTCATATGTCCCAGATGTCGGTGTATCCAGCGCACCGATAATATTCATGCATGTTGATTTTCCAGACCCCGATGGCCCCATAATCGCGACAAATTCACCGACGTGCACATCAAAATTTATATCAAACAAAACCTGTTGTTCGCCGCCCAATTCCACAGGAAAACTTTTACAAATATCCTGCATAGAAATAACAATTTCGGACGACTTTTGTGTTTTTTTCATAACATTTCCCCTCGGGCGAATATTATACACTGAATTTTTGAATTAACACAGAAAAAACGCACGCGTTTGCGTGCGTTTTTTATCCTTACATTGGTCTGCCGCCGCCAGGGCCACCCATTCTGTTGGTGGTATTTGCGGTCTTTTGTCCTGTGCGACCAATAACCACACGGTCACCGTCACGCAATTCGTCAGATATAATTTCTGTTTCGGTTGCTGTGACCAGACCTTTGGTATACGGAATTAAAATAACCTTGCCGTCACGCTGAATTGCCAAGTGGTCATTTGGTGTCGCGTCGCCCGCATTGTCAACAATGCCATCAAATTTACGCAACACTAATGCGGCATTTTGAACCTTGAACACATCGTGCTTTTCAGTTACGACGATTGTCACGAATGCGGTCATTCCTGGCATCAGACGCAGGTCAGAATTATCAACATCAATCACAACGGTATAAACAACAACGTTTGATGTAGTGGTTGGCGATAAACGAATCTGGCGCACTGTTCCATCAAATGTCTGATTTGGATATGCATCAACCGTAAATGTGACGGCCTGCCCTTCTTTGATAACACCTATGTCTGCCTCTGATACAGATGTTTCAATTTGCATCTGGGACAGGTCTTCGGCAATTTTGAACAAATTTGGTGTCTGGAACGATGCCGCAACAGTTTGGCCAACATCAACCTCGCGCGCGATGACTGTGCCATCAACCGGCGATGTAATCGTTGCATACCCCAGATTTGTCACCGCACGGTCATATTGCGATTGCATACGTTTAACCGATTGTTCGGCCTGTTCATATGTGGTCTGGGATTGTTCCATTTCGGCGCGCGAAATAAACCCCTCGTTATACAGTGTCTTGTTGCGCTGATATTCGCTCTTTGCATAATTGCGCTGGGACTGGGCACTGACCAGTGATGCCTTGGCTTCGTCCACAGATGCCTGTAATACAGACGGTTCAATTTCCAACAGGACGTCACCTTTTTTCACCTTGGAATTAAAATCAACGTACAGTTTTTCAATTGTGCCCGATACCTGTGAACCAACACTGACGGTGTTCAGCGGTTGAATTTCGCCGGTTGCGGTTACAACCTGACGCATTTCGCCACGTGTAATTTCCATGGTGGCCAATGGTTCAACCTTTTGCGTGCCACCACCGAACAAGGCGGAAATTCCCCACACAATGGCGGCCAATATCATAATCCACCATTTTTTACGCCAAACCCATTTGCCAGCACGACGAATAAACGTCAGCCGTGGTTTTGTGACAACAGCATTATTCTTGCGCTGTGTTTTCTTCATTTTTTCCCTCCAATCCTACTTTGATTTCACCAATCGCCAATGCAACCGCTGCACGTTTTGTAAACAGGTCATATTTTGCGGCATTGTTTTGTTTTTGCGCATCAACCAATTCTGACTGTGCCGTTTGCCAATCCAGCATGGTTGCGCGCCCAACCTTGTACATACCGGCGGTTACGCGTTCACTTTCTGTTGCAGATTTTAACAATGTTTCGGTCTGGGTCAAAACATTTTGTGCGGTCTTGTAATTTTGATATGCGGTAAATATATCCAGTGTTGCATTATCGGCGGCGGCGCGTTCCTGTTCCAATGCCGCGTCATAGTTCGCCTGTGCTTGGCGTACACCATACATATTTGCAAAACCTGCAAAGATTGGCATAGATGCGCGAATACCAATACTGCCACTGATTTTATCAGAACCACTGTTGAAACTTTCCGACGGGGTATCATTCCATGCAACCGACCCTGATGCAGAAATGCTGGGCAGGTTTTTCAAAAATGATGCATTGCGACGATGCCATGCGGCGTCCTTGTTTGCTGTTGCACGCAACAGGTCAGGACGTGATTTTTTGGCAATTTCAATCAATTCATCAACGCTTTGGATTTCAGATGCACGACCAAATTCAGACGGCATATCGGCAATTTCTATGTCTTGTGTCGCAGAAAAAGATAACTTTGCCAACAATGCGCCCTTGGCAATTTCACGATTGTTCTTGGCGCGTTCTAAATCCAAATTACGGCTGGCCAAAGTGGTATCGGCTTTCAGTACGTCGGCCTTGGCAACCGAACCGGCCTTGAATTTTTTCGCGGCGGTATCACGTGCGGTCTGGGCCACAGTGCGCAAACTGTTTGCACTTTTTACGTCGGCATCGGCGTTCAGCAAATTATAATATGCGCCGATAATGCCATAGATATAATTCTGGACATTTTCGTCATAGTCAAACCCCGCGGCACGCCAAGATGCCGTCAACTGGTTAACATCTGCCAAGCGTTTGCCAAAATCAAACAGCAAATACGATGCAGACAGCGATGCCCCATACGACCAATCGCCCCATTCTTTGTTACGATATGGCAATGACGCAGATGCGTTTGCCGATACATTCGGCAGATAATTTGCATAACCAGCGTTTTTTGCAAAACGTGCAGATTGTAATGCATAGTAGGACGCCGTTGTTGTTGGATTACGGCACAGCCCTAAATCCACCACCTGGGACAGATTCAGACGCCCCGCCGGCACGGTTGTCCGTGTGGCGCAATCATCATCTGTGCCATATGCCAGCGTCGGCAACAGGCATAAAAGTAATGCTATTTTTTTCATTTAATCTCTCTTTCCCGTGATAAACATATATATAGTATAATTTTTATGTTGAATTACAAATTTTTTTTGCTTAGTATGTCTTTACACAATTGGCCTGGTGGCAGAGTGGTTATGCAGAGGACTGCAAATCCTTGTATGCCGGTTCGATTCCGACCCAGGCCTCCAAAATTAAATTCCCGCTTGTCGGGAATTTTATTTTTAGAGAGCAATGACGACAAACAGGTGCACCATTCAGCGCACTGCCTTTATTCATTTGAACTTTGAACTCTGAACTTTGAACTTTTTATTGCGCCATTCGGCGCAACTCATTGCTCTATATACAATTTACATTTGAACTTTTTCCCCATATGTCCTAGTATTGCGGTATGATTGAAACAATAACATTGACTGATTTCAGAAATCACAAAACCGCGCGTATAACAACGCACGGGCATCGCAATGTTATTATTACTGGCCCAAATGGCGCGGGCAAAACCGCCGTGCTAGAGGCCGTATCAATGTTATCTGGCGATCGTGGTATGCGTGGTGCGCCTTGGGGTGAAATTGCAAGGTTTGGTGGTTCGGGCGGTTTTTCTGTGTTTGCGACGCTATCTGATGATACAGAAATTTCTGTTTACTTTAATGTTGGTGACACAAATCGTCGTGCCCGTGTTGATGGTGACGCGGCAACATTGTCTGAATTGGCGACGCACATGCGCATGGTGTGGTTGACCCCACGCGAAGACAGATTATTTGTTGACAGTGCCGCCGAACGGCGCGCATTCTTTGACCGATTGGTGGCCAGTTTTGATTCCGCGCACAGCGGACGCGTACAACGTTTAACCAAGTTATTGTCAGAGCGTGCTTTTGCGTTAAAGAGCGGGCGTGACGCATATTGGTTGAATGCCATTGATGCACAAATTGCCGCGACATCTGTTGCCATTGCCGATGCGCGTATTAAATATGCCGGCGAATTGAATTATTTCCTGACCGGTGTGGCCGTATCGGTTGCTGGCATTGTGGAACAGATGTTGTTGTCGGGTGCGCCCGCCGCGGCCGCAGAACGCGAATACATGGAATATCTGGTCAATAATCGCGAACTGATTGGCGATAAAATGATATTGGACGGCGCGCATAAATCGGATTTTGGCGTATTCAATACAGAATTACAATTGCCGGCGAATTTAACCAGCACCGGCCAGCAAAAGACCGCATTGCTAAATATTATTTTGGCGCACGCAAAATTGATTCATACCAAAACGGGTGCACGCCCATTGATTTTATTGGACGAGGCCGCCGCCCATCTGGACGCTGTGGCACGTGCCAATTTGTTTGCTGAATTGGGCCGCGCCGATGCACAGGTTTGGGCAACGGGTTTGGACGCAAATGTTTTTTGCGATGTGCCTGATGCTGCATTTGTTGCTTGCGCAGATGGCGAAATAAATAATATACTGGCGGCGGAGAATTAAAGACATGGCAAAAATTGATTACCAAACATTGTTGGATAACGCATTGAAATCCGTTGTCAAAGACGCACTGATTCACGCACAGGTAAATGGTCTGGGCGATGGTACACATTTCTTTATTACATTCAAAACGCGTGCAGCGGGGGTTGTGTTGCCGGATTTCCTGCGTATACGATATCCAGATATTATGACGGTTGTTCTGCAATATTCGTATAATAACCTGCATGTGTCTGACAAAGAATTTGGTGTGCAACTGACTTTTGATGGACGGCCGTTTTTTATTCGTGTGCCATTTTCAGCATTGGTTGAATTCAAAGACCCGTCGGTTGATTTTATTTTAACCTTTCATCCAAAGGGTGGAATTGCCGCTGCGGATAATGATATGGAATTACCATTGGACGAACGTTCAGACACAGTCCCTGACCCAGGGCGCGTTGTGTCATTGGACGAATTTCGTAAAAAAAAGCAATAAAAAACGGGGCAACGCCCCGTTTTTTATTCTTGTTTTTCTTTTTGTTCTTTTTCATTGTTCAGATAATTTTCCAGCCAATGATTATCAAACTTTAATGTCTGCACATCGCGATTCTTTAATAATTTTTGTTGCAGTGGGATTGTTGTTTTTACCCCCTCTATAACAAATTCGTCCAATGCGCGGGTTGCACGCATAATGCACGCCGTACGCGATTGCGCATGAACAATCAATTTTGCAATCATCGAATCATAGGTTGGTGGAATCGTGTAACCGGTATAGACCGCACTGTCCACACGCACGCCCAGACCACCCGATGGCGCATACAATGTGATTTTCCCAGGGTTTGGAATAAACGTTTCGGGATCTTCGGCATTGATACGAAATTCAATCGCGTGACCGTGTGGGACAATACTGGATTGTGCATAGCCCAACTTTTCACCGGCGGCAACGCGAATCTGTTCGCGCACCAAATCGATACCATATACCATTTCGGTCACAGGGTGTTCAACCTGCAATCTGGTATTCATTTCCAAGAAATAGAATTTGCCATCTTGGAACATAAATTCGAATGTGCCCGCGTTGGTATAACCCATCTTCTTGGCTGCGGTCTTGCAGACCTCTATCATATCGTCACGCTGTTTCTGGGTCAGGGCCGCCGCAGGGCATTCTTCCATCACCTTTTGATTTTTGCGTTGCAATGAACAATCACGTTCACCAAAAATCACAACGTTACCATGCGTGTCGCCCAATACCTGAAATTCAATATGACGTGGGTGCAACAACAACTTTTCCATATACAGCGTGTCGTCACCGAAACCACTGCGGGCCTCGTTCTTGGTAATCTGGAATGCGGCCGCCATTTCGTCGGCACTGTGCACCGCGCGCATACCACGACCACCGCCACCCGCCGATGCCTTTAACATAACGGGGTAACCGATCTTTTCAGCCCACTTTAATGCATCTTCGACCGTGTCAACCGCGCCATCAGACCCCGGTACAACCGGCAGACCACATTCAATCGCGGTATGTTTGGCATTTACCTTGTCACCCATTTTGGTAATCATTTCAGGCGATGGGCCAATCCAAATCATTCCGTGCTGAATAACCTTTTGTGCAAAATCCGCGCGTTCAGACAAGAAACCATACCCTGGGTGAATTGCATCAGAATTGGTCAATAATGCCGCCGTCAAAATTGCGGATTCATTCAAATAAGAATCCTTGGACGGCCCTGGCCCAATACATACGGATTCGTCCGCCAGTTGCACATGCATTGCATTTCTATCAACCGTTGAATAAACCGCAACGGTGCGAATGCCCATATCGCGACAGGCGCGAATAATACGCAGTGCGATTTCACCGCGATTGGCAATCAATACTTTTTTTATTTGTGACATGATTATTCAATAACAATTATTGGTTGATCAAATTCAACGGCCGCGCCGTCAGTCACCAAGATTTCTTTGACCGTGCCATCACGATCGGACTTGATTGGGTTAAATGTTTTCATCGCCTCTATCAATGCGACGGTATCGCCGGCCTTGATTTGTGCGCCAACGGTTGTGAATGGCTTTGCGCCCGGTTCTGGGGCCAAGTACGCAACACCAACCATCGGGGATTTCAGTGCATAGCCCGATGCCGCGGCCGCGGTTGCGGCGGCCTTGGTTTCGCCCGATACAGGCAAACTGGGCATCGCGACCGCAGTGGCCTGTTGCTTTGATAAATGAATATGTTTGCGATAAACGCCAAACAAGAACTGACGTTCTAAATCCAATTCTGTGATACCCATTTCGTCCATTATTTTAGACATGGATTCAACAGTTGCACGAAAAGACATCTTTATAAACCTTTGTTTTTTATTCGCATATTTGTCCAAATTCTAGCACATTCATACCGCTTGTCAAGGGACAGGGTCATACCCATACCCGCCAAACGGGTTGCATCGTAATATTCGTCGCAACGCCATCAGTCCCCCACGCAATGCGCCATATTTGGCAATTGCCGTGGCGGCATATTGGCTGCATGTGGGGGTAAAGCGGCACGCGGCGCGTCCGCCGATAATGGGCGAAATCGCACACTGGTATGCGCGCACCAGCCACAGTGCCATACGTTGCAACAGAGAATAATTATTTTGCTGATTTTTTATCGTGTTTGCCATATTCACGCGCCAGATAGTTCAATGCACGCGCCATTGCTGCACGGCCATCGTCCCGCGCCGCGTCCAGAATTGCCCGACGTGCAATGAATACATAGTCCATAGAGTCCAACATTTTGTCGCCTGTGGCGCGAATCCAATCCCGCAATTTCCGTTTTGCCAAATTACGCTGGACGGCAAATTTGAATGTTCGTTTGGTCACCACCAGACCAAAACGTGGGTCGTTTATATCTTTGGCTGGTTTGGCGCGAATAATAAAAAATGCACTGCGCGCCGTTGGGTCATCGTCCGCCATCAGAAAGTCATTATGATTTTTTATCGTGTTTCTCATGCCGGCTATAATAGCAGAATCTGGTAATAATCAAATAAAAAAGCATATTTTTAATTTGGCGACCTTGATTTTTGTCATTACAGGTTTTATAGTGCAAAAAAATAGTTCATACCCAAGGATTGTGAAAAATGTATAACTGGTTGATGAAATTCTTTTCCGCAGATATGGCGATTGATTTGGGCACAGCGAACACCCTGATTTATGTCAAGGGGCGCGGGATTGTCCTGAATGAACCATCGGTCGTTGCTGTGGCTGAAAACCGCCTGTTGGGGCGCAAGGAAATTCTGGCCGTCGGGGCCGAGGCAAAGCAGATGTTGGGTCGTACCCCTGGGACAATTACCGCTGTACGTCCACTGCGCGATGGTGTTATCGCGGACTTTGAGGTTGCCGAGGAAATGATTAAATACTTCATTCGCAAGGTTCACCGTAAAAACCCGCTGGCCGCGCCACTGATTATTATTTGCGTGCCATCATGTGCAACACAGGTGGAACGTCGTGCTATACAAGAGGCCGCCGATGCCGCCGGTGCGCGCAAGGTTTACATTGTCGAAGAATCAACCGCGGCCGCGATTGGGGCCGGTCTGCCGGTGGAAAAACCGGTTGGTTCTATGGTTCTGGACATTGGTGGCGGCACGACAGAGGTTGCAATTATGTCACTGGGCGGAATTGTGTATTCACACGCCGTACGTACCGCCGGTGACCAGATGGATTTGGACATCATTGAATTTGTGCGTAAAAATAAAAATTTGTTGATTGGTGAAAATGCCGCCGAAGAAATCAAAAAACGCATCGGCACTGCCATTATGCCAAAAGACAAGGCAAACGAAATGACCATGAAAATCAAGGGGCGTGATTTGTTGTCGGGTACGCCGCGCGAAACGGTCATTACCGAATCTCAAATTGCAACTGCATTGGCCCAGACCGTTACCAAGATTGTTGATACTGTGCGTCAGGCATTGGAATTGACGCCACCTGAATTGTCCGCTGATATTGCCGATTTGGGTATTGCAATGACCGGTGGTGGTTCATTGTTACGTGGATTGGATGCGGCGATACGCGCTGCAACAGGTTTGCCGGCATTCTTGGTCGACAACCCATTGGCATGTGTTGCATGTGGTTCTGGAAAAATGTTGTCCAGTTTGGACAAGAACAAACATATCTTGCAAACAATGTATTAAAAAACACCGGCATTTGCCGGTGTTTTTTATAAAGTTCAAAGTTCAAAGTTCAGAGTTCAAAGTTCAAATGAATAAAACAGTGCGCCGAATGGCGCACTATCTATTCTCTAAAAAATGCCCTAACGGGGCATTTTTTATTTTTTTGTTGCAGGCGCAATGATGATTGATTTTGTTCGTTCATCTGGCTTGGATTTAGATTCCAGTGTTCCTTTTTCGCCAACCAATTCCATAATACGTGCAAACAATTCTGGTACAGCATCCTTGCCACGCGCCAAAACCTTTTTTGAACCACGGGTCATAACAGCAATTTTGACCTTGTTGCCCTGCCCCAGAAATTCAAAGACCTTTTTCATTTTGATATTCAGGTCGTTTTCTTCGATAAAAGGTTTTACCCAAACCTCTTTCATTTCGATTGTTTTCTGGTTCTTTTTCGCCTCGGATGCGCGCTTTTTCTGTTCATACTTGAATTTGCCGTAATCCATAATTTTGACAATAGGAACAGCGCCATTGGCGTTGATTTCAACCAAATCCAATCCATCGTCCATCGCCATCTGTAATGCAGCCGATGTCTGCATAACGCCCAGATTTTGGCCAGTATTGCTGATTACTTGCACCGTTTTTGCAAATATACGATTATTCATACGCGGGCCCATATCCCGACGATTATCACGGTTAAATGCAGGTTTAATTGTAAACTCCTTTTTATGGTTATGTGGAAATTATTTACTATTTATCGGCACTTTTCAACAAATTTTGAATCTGTTGCAATGCATTCCACGCATCGCGTTTTGCCGTTGGCTTTAACAACAGGTAATTTGGGTGAAAGATTGGCATACATTTCACGCCAAATTTCGTGTCTGCAACCACGCCGTGTGTGCGCGCCAGATTTATGTCCGCAATTTCTGTCGCAGGCAAAGTCCCCAGTGTCAGAATCAGCCGCGGTGATAAAAATTCCAAAGTGCGATTAACAAATGGACGCGCCAAGTCCAGTTCGTTGCGTGATGGGGTGCGCCCCCCTGGCGTGCGCCAGAATACCATCGGTAAAATTGATACGCTGTCGCGTGACATTCCAATCGCCGCCAACATTTTGTCTAACAATTCGCCCGCCGCACCAGTCAATATTTCGCCATTCGCATCGTCATCTGCGCTGGGAATATCGGTTATAATAACCAGACCATTTGGGTTTGGGGCAATGTGCGGTAATACAACGTTGGTCGCCGCGCTGCGCAATGGGTGACCAAATTCTGCAATCATGCGCGCCAGTGCCGCAATATCAGACGGCCGCGCCGCCATGGCACGTGCGGTTTGAACCGTGACGCCAATTTCGGGTGCAATGGGTGGAACAATGGCGGTTGCCGCGCGCAGTGGTGCGGGACTATCAGGCACAACATCGGGCGTAACGGCCGTTGGTGCGGGGTGTGATGCGCGATTTGCCGCCGCAACAGCCGCACTCTGTGCCATTGCGAATGGCACATCGGACAATTCCCAGCGCACGCCCGCCAAAGCCAAATCCTGCAATTGATTACACTGCATTTTTGTTTTCCCTTGATTTTTCAAACATTTCAGTATAAGATAGAACACGAGCAACAGAAACTCAAGGGAGTATTTTCATGAAAATTAAAAACTTTGCTATGTTGGCTGGTGTTGCTGGCTTGTTGGCTGCCTGTGGCGGTTCCAGCATTGTTGAACCCGCTGACTTGAACGATCAACGCGTATTCTTTGCGTTCAATTCTTCGGACATTTCCGACGAAGCACGCGACAACCTGTTGGGCCAGTCGCTGTATATGAAAAACCACGCAGATACAAAAATCCAGATTGCTGGTAACTGCGACGAACGTGGTTCTACAGAATACAACTTGGCACTGGGCGCACGTCGTGCAAACGCAGCCAAAGCGGTTCTGGTCAAAGACGGCATTGAATCAAAACGTATTTCTACCATTTCTTATGGTAAAGAACGTCCATTGGTCAAGGGCACAGGCGAACAGGTCTGGAAGTTCAACCGTAACGCAACAACAACCGTTAAATAATAGTTGTTTAATTGCATAAAAAAACACCGGCAAATGCCGGTGTTTTTTATTTCAGTCCCATCTTTTCCTGCATCTGGGTTAGCGTTGGCGTTTCAACGTCCAATGCAGCGGCGCGACGAATCAGACCCGACAGTGCGAAAATGCCTTCGACTGTGCCGACGACGGCATCGCCATTGGCAATCGCCATACCGCCCGCGAAATTACGGCTGGTAGCCGATGTCGCAGACAAGAACAAGTCCCCTATTCCGCACAAGTCCAAGAATGTTTCTGTTTTTGCGCCCATGGCGATACCGATTTTTGCGACCTCGCCCCAGGCACGGGTAAATATCAGTGCGCGTTCGTTTTCGCCGGTCGCCGCCACTGAATTATAACCAGCAATCAGTGCCACGGCATTCTTGCCCACGCCACATATTTCTGTGCCGATAATATCATCGGTGGGGTTGATATATAATTGGTTGAATATTTCCCTGCCCGTCTGCAATGCAATTATGCTGCGTGAGGCCAGTGTTGAACCAGTCGGAACGCCACGTGCAACCTCGGCCGCGAATTGTGGCCCAGACAGCACTGCCAAATCACGCGCCATTGGTAATTCTGTTGCCATAATTTCAGACATAAATTCACCTGTTGTGGGCTCGGCCCCCTTGGTGCAAATTACAACAGGTTGACCACTATAATACTGTGCCGCATTGCGTACAGTTTCGCGAAAAAATGCCGCCGGCGTTACAACCAGCCATGTATCACATTCACCCATATCGGCCATGTTTTTGGTGATATACAGATTGTCCGGCGACGCAACACCATCAAATTCTTTTTTTGCCCCATCATAAGACCACAAAACAACATCTGTGCCGCCGCGTGCGATAATTATACCCAACGCGGTGCCCCATGCGCCCGCGCCAATAACCCCTACTTTCATTTTAATTTCCTCAGTTTTTCTTGCACAACAGACATCTGCACCAATCCATCATTTGATAAATCTATCGCCGCTTGATATGCCTTGCGTGCTTGTTCAATATTTCCCATCTGGACGTACATATCCCCCAGATGCATATACAGCGATGAACATTCGTGTGCGCGTTCAGAAACCTCGGTCAAGATTTTGATACCTTCGGCCACGCCTTCGCGGGCAGCAACCGTAACACCAACTGCGTCCCATGCCCGAACATTGCGAACATCACGTATTAAAACCGTCATGGCATAATCGTATGCACGATCCAATTCTTGGTTCTGGGCCGCCCATACCAACGCCTGTATAATCATACCGTCGCCATCCATTGGCAGAACATCTGTCGCGGAATTGATGTCGCGCTGTGCGTCGTCATATTTGCCAAAAATATAGTGCACATACGCGCGATTACGCAAGAAACGCGCACGCCCATTCTCGGTTAAATTTGGATTATCCAGAGAGCGTTTTATTGTGCGTAACGCCTTGCGATAGTTTCCCTGCTGCACGTGATACCCGACCAAGCGTTCCACCGCCGGCACAAACAGCGGGTTTATATTCACAATACGTTCCAACGCTGCGATGTTTCCGCCCCGCTCTGCATTGCGCAAAGCACCAAACAAGTAATATGGGCTGGACGGGGCAATGCGGTCAAAATACGTCTGGTAATCGCCACCGTTATTAAAGAAAAATTGGCCCAGATAATAGTTGATTGCATCGTTATTACTGTCAAAATTCGGGCCAGTAATTTCCGCGAATCGCAGCATCAGCAACGATAAATCAGAATACATCATAATTTGGGTGTGCGATACGGTTTGAACCAAACTGAACGCCAATGCATTCTTGGTCCCCGCAAACGTTTCCCACGCGGGAATATCCGTATATTCCAGCATATACATGCCGCCCAAATGCGATGTGAAATCATGACGCAGCCCATCCGCCGCATCATGCATATTATTGTGAATATAAAATGACATGATATATCTGTAATCATTTATATTCATAAAATCACAACGTACATTGGCAAATTCTTCGGCGGCACGTTTTGTATTACCTGTTTCTGCATAAATTTGCCCGCGCATAAACGATTTCCATGCATCATTGGTGGGTGTGCTGTCGACGAACTTTAACGCCTCTGTACGGCGATTATTGCCAATCATTGACCATATCTTGAATGGTGCCATCAGTGCCGACTTGTCATTTTTATGACGTTTGTAAAAAGTGTTCCAATCGTCATTCAGAACCAGATGCGCGTCATAAATCAACTTGGCCACAGGCGCAGATACTTTTTGCATATCGCTGGAGGTTTCTGGCATTTTTCCGGCCAAAAAACTGGACAAAGAACGTACGCTTCTTACGCTGTCAAATGGCACATCGGCAAGTTTTTCAGAAAACACGACAGCACGGTTAAAATCATTAACATATATTGCGTGTCGTGCGGCCAAATACGCCCCATGCGGGGTGGTTGGGAATGTGTGCGCGGCATTCTTGCTCGATATATTTTCGTAATTCCAGATTGCAGCGCCCGCCCCTATCACAGTTGCTAAACACGCCGCCCCAATAAATAAACTTTCTATTTTTCTCATAACTGTGCTAGAATACCGCTTATGGATAATAAAGTCAAATTTCAACAATACGCAGATATGTTGCGTGCGTGGTCGGCCAAAATGAATTTGGTTGCGCCCAGCACGCTGTCTGACATTGAAAACCGTCATTTTGCCGATTCGGCACAATTGGCGGACGTTTTGCCACCGGATGCGCAAATCATTGATTTGGGCAGTGGGGCCGGTTTTCCTGGGGTTGTTTTGGCAATTTTGGGCTGGCACGTGACATGCATCGAATCGATTGGTAAAAAGGTCGCATTTTTGACTGCTGTCAAAGAACGTTTGGATTTACAAAATTTGACAATCTATCACGGTCGGGTCGAAGATTTTGTTAAAAAAATGCCGGCAAATACCGGTAATATTGTGTTCACGGCACGTGCATTTGCCCCATTGATTAAAATTTTGGACTATGTTGCAAAAACAAAATGCCGGCTTTTTTTACTAAAAGGTCGGGAAATATCGGCAGAAATTGCAACCGCACAAACCAAGTATAAGTTTGATTATGAATTAGTAAAATCACGCACTGGTGATGGGTATATCATAATTATCAAAAAATGCCGGTAATTTCATGTGAAATAAGCAATAGTTTATTGATATCAGCGAATTTTTGCATTTTGTAAAAAAGGTGGTTTTTTGCCGGCTATGCCACTGGCGGTTTCGACAAAATTGTCCACGTCGCCCATCAGTTTTTTGCGCATAGCTGCGTCTGCAAACATCCACGGGTTTACGCGCCCACGCAGCGAGTTAAATGACCACATTGGCGCCCACATATCTGATTCTGGACAGAACAGCATATCTTGGAATGGAAAACCGCATTGGTCGTTTGGAATATATTTTTTGTCCGATATCGATTCGGTGGCCCTGCGTATAGTGGTGCGATATATGCCGCGATTAAATTCAATTTGGAATTTTTGCAATGCGTATTTCATAACCAGTGTTGCAATTTCGGGTCTGTTAAAATCCAGTGGCCATGTCATTCCCAATGTGTCCGCCATACGTACAATATCACGGTCGGCACGTGCCAAACAATTTGACAGCACAGGAAAACGTCGCCCGTGTGTGGCGCGCCAATCCAATGCCTCTATGATTTCAGATGCAGGGGCGATGATTTCATTCATGGCGGCAATTTGCCCACGCACATACGATGTGTGCAATCTGTCTTGGCGGGTAAATATTGCTTTTCGTGCGTGCTCTACCTCGTGCCGCTGTACCAATGGCTTCATTTGATTATTGTTGTTGCAAAAACGTTGCACGCGTGCGGTTGTGCCCATCGGTTCAAAATGATATACAACAACCCTGTTTTCATATGGCAAAAATAATCCGGCCGCAGCGGTTCTAGAAATATGATTAAAATTCGAATCGGTTACGCGAATTGTATCGCTGGTAATTTCAAGCGTCTGAACAGTTGAAAATTTGCCGGCATTTACCGGTGTTTTTTGATGTTTTTTCACCCCACCCCAGCACAATAATGCGCTGGCGACAACAGATGTTGATAAAGTAAACAATGTTTTGAACCGCATATTATAAATTGTATAACAAAATATGCGTATGTCAAACGTCGTTTATTTCATATGAAATAAAATTTATTGAATTGTATTTACTATGTTTTCAGTTTGTAAAATATAATTGCCTTGACCGGTTTGTGCGTTTTTTATAATACTTGCAGCATACAAAGGAATGGTGAAAAACGAATGGCAACAATAATCGCATTTGCGAATCAAAAGGGCGGTGTTGGTAAAACAACAACCGCAATCAATATTGGCGCGTCATTGGCGGCAATTAAAAAGCGTGTTTTGTTGGTTGATTTGGACCCCCAAGGTAACGCTGGCACGGGTTTGGGTTTTGTGCGCAGCGCGCATCGCCAAAGTGTTTATGGTGTTATTATGGGCACGGCCACAGCCGCTGACAACATTTTGACAACCGCTGTACCAAATATGCACATTATGCCGTCCAGTATGGCGTTGGCGGGTGCAGAAATTGATTTGCTGGACGCTGATAATCGCGAATTTCGCCTGCGTGACGCATTGGCAACGGTTGCGTCGCATTACGATTACATATTATTGGATTGCCCACCGACATTGGGGTATTTGACTATAAACGCATTGGTTGCGTCTGATTGGGTTGTTGTTCCTATGCAGTGCGAGTTTTATTCGTTAGAGGGTGTGCAACAGTTGTTGATGACAATCCGTGCCGTGCACGACAAAATAAACCCGAAATTGGCGGTGCTGGGGTTCTTGCTGACCATGTACGACCGCCGTTATGGCGTCACGCGTGCGGTTGATGATGATGTGCGCAAAACATTTGGCGACCAAGTGTTCAAGACCGTTGTTCCGCGCAATGTCCGTGTATCCGAAGCGCCCAGTTTCGGTAAACCGGCGTTATTCTATGATTTTAATTCAAGTGGCGCACAGGCGTATCTGCGCGTTGCAACCGAAATAATTCAAAAATTGGAAGGGGACGAAAATGGCAACTAAGTTTGGATTGGGGCGCGGCTTGGCCGAGTTACAAAATGAAATCGGTATATCCGTGCCAGATATCACTGCATTGACTGGTGGTGATCGCGTTGTGGTAAAACAAATACCTTTGGCGCAAATTGGCGCAAACCCTGACCAGCCGCGCAAGACGTTTACAGATGCCGAATTGGCGGATTTGGCGGCGTCTATAAAAGAGAAGGGCGTATTGCAACCAATCTTGTTGCGTGCGGTTACAAATCGTCCGTATATGTATGAAATCGTGGCGGGCGAACGTCGTTATCGCGCCAGCAAGATGGCGGGGCTGGCGGAAATTCCCGCATTGGTCAAAACATTGGACGATGGTAATGCGATGGAAATTGCGCTGATTGAAAATGTCCAGCGTGAAAACCTGAACCCAATAGAAGAGGCCGCCGCATACCAAAACATAATGGAAAAGTGCGGCTATTCCATGGACGATGTGTCGCGCCTGATTAGCAAGTCAGAGAGTTATATTCGCAACATGTTGCGTATTTGCACATTGCCAGACAGTATCAAAGAAATGGTAAAGTCGGGCGAATTGTCGGCATCGCATGCGCGTACAATCGCGGTTGCAGAAAATCCAGCAGAATTGGCACGTGAAATTATCGCAGGCGGGCTGTCGGTGGCGGATACTGCAATGCGCGTAAAGCAGGGCGCACGCCGCAATACCAGTCGCGCGTACACAAACAAAACGATGGATGACGGTGTTCGCCGCGATATGGAGGGGCGCATTTCCAGTGCCATTGGTGCCAAGGTAAAAATATCAGAACGTCGTGGCGGCGCAGGCCAGATTGTTATATCGTTTGCCACCCGTGTACAACTGAACGAACTGGTTGAAAAACTGGCTAAATAAAAATGCCCCATTTGGGGCATTTTTTAGAGCATAGATAATAGAGCATAGATAATAGATAGTGCGCCATTCGGCGCACTGCTTTATTCATTTGAACTTTGAACTCTGAACTTTGAACTTTATAAAAAAACACCGGCAAATTTGCAACTGTTTAGAGCAGGGCGAATTATAAAAAACTGACCCTTTACAATCGGCATTTTATCTTGTACATTTAGACCAACAAAACAAAGGCACAGAAATGGACGACAAAAAATTATCGTTTGAAGATGCGTACAAGCAATTGACCGAATTGGTCAAGAAAATGGAATCTGGTGAATTGCCGTTGGCGGATTCTGTGGCGGCGTACGAACAGGGTATCAAGTTAAAGGCATATTGCGAACAGTTGCTGAAAGAAGCAGAACTGAAAATTGAAACGTTAAAGGTTGAAACGCAAGCATAGGCGTGTCGCAAAATGGAAAAACCAAAACTGACCCCAGTTATGCAACAGTACATGGATATGAAATCCGAAAATCCAGATGCACTGTTGATGTTTCGTTTGGGGGATTTTTACGAATCTTTTTTCGAAGATGCAAAAATAATCAGCCAAAATTTGGGGCTGGTTTTGACGGCGCGCGGCACGGACGGCAATGGTGTGGATATCCCAATGTGCGGGATTCCGTGGCATGCGGCGGACAACTATTTTGGTCGCTTGGTTCGCGCAGGGTTCAAGGTTGCGCTGGTTGAACAAATGGAAACCCCCGCACAGGCCAAGGCGCGTGGTCATAAATACATAGAACGCAAAATCATTCGTGTTTTGACATCGGGAACATTGACCGATGAAAATTTGCTGACACCAAAAAATTCTAATTTCTTGGTTGCGGTTGTACCAAATTCCGATGCGTTTGATATCGCAGGGTGTGATATTTCAACGGGTGAATTTTTTGTTGGTCGCACCGCCGACGTATTGGATGATTTGGTTCGCATAAATCCAGCAGAGGTTATTTATCCTGAACGTGACGCAGAAACAGAAACCATTCAACATCTGCGCGATGTATTCAAGACAACGCCAGTGTATGAAAAACTGTATCACCGTGCAGACATTGACCAGATTGTATCACGTATATTTTCGGGCGCGATTGATGGCACAACAGATGTGCCGGCAATGTCTGCAATTCAAATTCTGGCGGGATATTTGTTTAATACCCAGCGTGATGCCACAACAACATTTCGTGCACCGTATGTATTCAAGTCGGGCGCACAATTATTGGTTGATTCTGCCACATGGCGCAGTTTGGAAATAGATGCCCCAATATCAGATGGTGGCGCGTGTTTGATTGATGTTTTGGACACGACAAAAACCGCGGCGGGCGCGCGTAAATTGCGTGGCTATTTGCGTACATTGTCGGGCGATGCGACGGAAATTCGCAATCGTCAGGAACACATTGGTCATATGATTTTGAACAGTGATGTTATGGCGACCGTTGCGGCATCACTGTCATCTGTGCCGGACGTCGGGCGCAGTTTGACGCGCCTGTTGTCGGGGCGCGGGACGCCGCGCGATATGCGTCATGTTGCGGATTTCTTGATTGAATTGCCGAATTTCAAAATGATGGGGCCACGTCTGGACGCGGGGTTGGCGACGCAATTTGCAAATATAAACACGCACAGTGATTTGGCAATAAAATTGGCGCATGCGCTGGCTGATGAATTACCGACATTTTTCCGTGATGGTGGCACTATTCGTGATGGGTTTGATGTCGCGCTGGACAATATGCGCGCATTGGCACACGGGGCCAAAGAAACAATCGCGGGTCTGCAATCACAGTATGCGACGCAAACCGGTGTGCATACACTGAAAATCAAATATAACAATGTCTTGGGGTATTTTATTGAAGTGCCATCGGCACGTGCCGACGCACTGATGATGCCAGAATCAGGATTTATACATCGTCAGACATTGGCTGGCAATATGCGTTTCACCACCGCGCAACTGATTGATTTGGACAATAATGTACGCAGTGCGGCCGAGCGCGCAACAGGTATAGAAAATGATATTATTGCAAACCTGATTGCGGACATTCGCGCGATATCTGATGATTTGCTGTCAGTGGCGGATTTGCTGGCGGACTTGGACGTGTGGTATGCGCTGGCCACGGTGGCGCGTGACTATGGCTGGGTGCGGCCAACAATTACCGACGATGGCGCGTTTGATATTGTTGGTGGGCGTCATCCCGTGATTGAATCTGTATTGCGCGCGCGTGGCGATAATTTTGTAAAAAACGATTGTAATTTGAATGTGCGCCCGATTGCATTGCTGACCGGCCCAAATATGGCGGGTAAATCAACATATCTGCGCCAGAATGCATTGATTGTGGTGTTGGCGCATTTGGGTTCGTTTGTGCCGGCGTCGCGCGCAACGATTGGTATTTGTGACCAGTTGTTCAGCCGCGTTGGCGCATCAGACAATCTGGCCGCGGGACAATCAACATTCATGGTAGAAATGAGCGAGACCGCCAACATCTTGCGTCGGTGCACAAAAAAATCATTTATCATATTTGATGAAATTGGTCGCGGTACGGCAACATATGATGGTATGGCGATTGCACAGGCGGTGCTGGAATATCTGGACGAATTGTCACCACGCACATTATTTGCCACGCACTATCATGAACTGACGACATTGGTGGGTGACAATGCGGGGCGGTTGCGTAATGTATCGTGTCTGACCATTGATGTGCGCGAACATAATAACGATATTGTCTTTATGCATAAAATTGTGGCGGGTGTCGCCAATCGTTCATATGGTATACACGTCGCTAAAATGGCGGGTATGCCGGCATCGGTTGTTGCACGTGCAGAATCTGTTTTGGCAGGACTGGAAGGGGGGCGTGGCCAAACAGATACAAGCACAACGCAACAAAATACACAGGCCACGAATATTACTAAAAAACAAACATCGCGTGTCCAGCAACCAAATGCAACACCGCAACTAACCTTGTTCAGTTAAAATTTCAGGAACGCCCTCACATGAAAAACAGAATAAAAATTGCATTCAAAACACCTTTTTATGAACCCTGTTATGCCGAGTTTTATAATCCACTGGTTTTTACAGAATTTTTACATCATCTGGATTTCATGGAATCACATGTTGCAACGCATTTAACGGTTGCTATGCCTGAAATACGGTTGGGATTGCGAACAGTTGTGCATTCAGACGGAAATGAATATTTATCAAATGTATCGTGGGTTACGCGTTTGTTGGTTGGACGTGATGTTCGTGTTGACGGGAACAAGGTATACGCAACTGTACCGATGGACTCGCCATTGCATATGGAAAATGGCGATGTGGCGCGCCAGTGGCAGGAAATAGTGGTAAATACATCAAAATACAGCGCGGTTATCGATAACGCGACAATGAAACAACTGTGGCCGCATTGTCGCAAAGATAAAACAGAATTTGCGCGGTTTATGACCGAATTTGCCCGCGCACAGAGCAAGATAAAGCATCGTTAAAAATGGCATGTGGTTGGATTATTTTGGACAAAGAAAGCGGTCTGTTCAGTCGCACGGCCAGCACGCGTGTCGCGCGCCTGTTTGGGGCGCGTACGTCGGGGCATATTGGCACGCTTGACCCAATGGCGTCGGGTGTGTTGCCAATTGCGATTGGCGCGGCAACCAAAATGATACCTTTTGTCGAAGATGCACATGAAAATATCAAAGAATACCTGTTTTCTATGCGTTTTGGTATCGCCACAGACACATTGGACATCACAGGGCGCGAAACTGTGCGTAGTGATTTTACGCCAACGACAAATGCTGTTTTGGACGCGTTGCCACAATTCATAGGGGAAATTTCCCAAATTCCGCCGGCATACAGTGCGGTACATATTTCAGGACGTCGTGCGTATGAATTGGCGCGTGGGGGTATCGATGCCGCGCCAGTGGCGCGTACGGTGCATGTTTATGCGCTGGAATTTCTGGGACGCGACGGGTCTGATTGGAATTTTCGCCTGCGGTGCAGTCGTGGGACATATGTCCGTGCATTAGTGCGTGATATTGCGCGGGCGGTTGGGGCTGTCGCCACAACAACGATGATACGCCGCGTACAGTCAGGCGGTTTTGATATAAAAAATGCGGTGACACTTGATTTTCTGGAAAAACTGGTCAATAATGGCACAGATATCAAGGCATTCTTGAAATCACCAGACCATGGACTGGGGGACATTCCGGTTGTGTGTCTGGACGATAAATCGGCCGCGCTGTATCAGAACGGCGGGTTTATTCTGGTGGGTGGTGCGTCTGGTCTGCGTCGCGTTTATTCTGGTGATGTATTCATTGGAATAGGGCGAATTGACGATACCGGAATGCTGCGCCCAAAACGAACAATTTAACGACAAACAAAGGAAAACATAATGTCCGTTACAAAAGAAAAAAAGAGCGAATTAATCGCCGCGTTCAAAACAACTGAAAAAGACAATGGTGGCTCTGCTGCCTCTCAGGTTGCTGTTTTGACAGAACGTATTCGCAATTTGACCCAGCACATGAAAGAAAACCACAAAGACGAACACTCTAAACGTGGTCTGTTGTTGATGGTAAACCGCCGCAAGAAACTGTTGGCGTACATCAAAAAGAACAGTGCTGCTGAATACGAAGAACTGATTAAAAAATTAGGTCTGCGTAAATAATAGATCCCGCCATGTGGCGGGATTTTTATTGCATTGATGCAAATATCATTTATAATCGAATGGTGCGAAGGGGAAATTGTTCATTCTTGCATTTTGCGCGAATGCAAAAACGAATAATTTTTCTTCGCATTGAATAACAAACTTACAAACAAATGGAGAAAAATAATGTTGTTTGGTTTATTTGACAAAGGTGAACACGCACATTTGAATAATCCTGTTGTGGTCGAAGTGCCATACGGTGACGAAGTGTTGCGTCTGGAAACAGGCCGCATGGCGAAACAGGCAAACGGTGCTGTTTTGGCGACAATGGGCGGTACAATGGTATTGGCAACCGTCTGCGCGGAAAAGACCGCGGTTGAAGGTCAGGATTTCTTTCCACTGACTGTTGATTATCAGGAAAAATTTGCGTCTGCTGGTCGTATCCCAGGTTCACGTGACCGTCGCGAGGGCAAGGCATCAACCGCCGAAACATTGATTGCGCGTTTGATTGACCGCCCAATTCGTCCACTGTTCCCAGAAACATTCAAGAACAAGGTTCAGATTATCGCCCAGACATTTTCGTATGATAAAAAGAACCAGCCAGATATTTTGGCGATGATTGCATCGTCTGCGGCGTTGGCATTGTCGGGCGTTCCATTCGCGGGCCCAATCGGTGCGGCACGTGTTGGCTATATGGACGGCAAATATATCTTGAACCCATCGAAAAAGGTTACCGAAGATTCCGAAATGGATTTGGTCGTTGCAGCAACCAAAGACGGTGTTCTGATGGTTGAATCCGAAATCGGTGAATTGGACGAAAAAACAACGTTGGGTGCGGTGAAATTTGGTTTCGACGCGCAACAGGTTGTGATTCAGGCAATCAACGAACTGACCGAAAAATGTGGTAAACAGCGTTGGGCAACACCTGAAAAGTCCGCTGAATATATCGCAATGGAATCCGATTTTGAACGCTTTGCGGGCGACATTGAAAGTGCGCTGCAAATCAAAGAAAAATTGGTTCGTTTGGACACATTGGCTGGCATTCATTCCGCGGCCAAGGCACGTATCCCAGAATTGTTCCCAGATACAACAACGGCGACATCAACATTGGAATCGTTTGCTGATGAAATTGTTGAAAACATTACTGCACGTATTATGCGCAGCAACATCTTGGCGGGCAAACCACGTATCGATGGTCGTGATACAAAAACCGTACGTCCAATCGAAATTGAACTGGGCGTGTTGCCACGCGCACACGGTTCTGCATTGTTCACACGTGGTGAAACACAGGCATTGGTGTCATTGACACTGGGTGGCGGCAAAGATGCATTGCCACTGGAATCATTGGACGGTGCCGAAGAACGCGACTTTATCTTGAACTATAATTTCCCAGGGTATTCCGTGGGCGAGGCCAAGGGTCTGAAATCCCCAGGGCGTCGTGAATTGGGTCATGGTAATTTGGCATGGCGCGCGTTGCACCCAATGGTGCCCAGCCGTGAAAAGTTCGACTATGTAATCCGCGTTGTGTCCGATATTTTGGAATCCAACGGTTCATCGTCAATGGCGACAACATGTGGCGCAACATTGGCAATGATGGACGGCGGCGTTCCATTGACACGTCCGGTTGCGGGTATCGCCATGGGCTTGATCAAAGAGGGCGATGATTACGCAATCTTGACCGATATTTTGGGCGACGAAGATCACTTGGGCGATATGGATTTCAAGGTAACAGGTACTGATCACGGTATTACTGCGTTGCAGATGGATATCAAAATCACATCTATTACATTTGAAATCATGGAAAAAGCATTGGCGCAGGCAAAAGACGGCCGTATGCATATCTTGGGCAAAATTGAAAAAGCAATCAAAGCCCCACGCGACCATGTGTCTGAATATGCCCCACAGGCGTACACCATGAAAATCAATCCAGACAAGGTTCGTGATGTTATTGGCAAGGGTGGCAGTGTGATTCAGGCATTGACACGCGAAACCAATACCCAGATTGATTTAGAAGATGATGGTACAATCAAAATCATGGCCACAACCAAAGAAGATGCCGATGACGCCATCGCGCGTATCAAAGAAATCGTTGCCGAACCAGAGGTTGGCATGATTTACGAAGGCACAGTATCAGGGGTCAAAGATTTTGGTCTGTTCGTAAAAATCTTGAACGGCTTTGAATCTATGGTTCATATTTCTGAAATCACTGGCGAACGTATTGCCAAGATAGAAGACACCAAGATTCACGAAGGTGACAAGGTCTATGTTCGTTATCTGGGCGCGGATAAGCGTGGCAAAACACGTATGTCCATGGTCGGTATCGATCAGAAAACAGGTCGCGAAATCGCTGACTAATATATGGTTGTTTGCGCCCCTGAAATATGGGGCGCATTCAGTACGCGGGGGGAATAAAAATGGATATGGAAAATTTGATGGCACAGGCCGCCGAATTACAAAATAAAGTATCGGCCGCACAGGAAAAATTGGGTTCTATGCGTATCAGTGGCGTTGCTGAAAATGGCGCATGCGTAGTCAGTATATCTGGCAAATACGATATGCTGGGGATTTCTATTCGTCCCGATATGGTATCACGTGGCACAGACGGGATTGCACGTCTGGTTATGACGGCATATAACGATGCCAAGGCCAAGGCCGACGCCGTAATTGACGAAGTTATGGGCGAAGCAACCGCGGGTATGCCGATGCCAGAATAAAAAACTGGACAAACGCAAAAAAATCATTTATTATTTGTCGGCTTTGGATGTTTAGCTCAGTTGATTAGAGCATCTCGTTTACACCGAGAGGGTCGGGGGTTTGAGTCCCTCAACATCCACCAAAAATTCAACCGCCACTCGTGGCGGTTTAATTTTTGGCTTGGGGTTGCGGACGAAAATTTGTATATGAAAACAAGCGTAGCGCAGTTTGAATAAGTACAAATTTGCGCACAGGTGTGCGAAAGCACACCGAGCGAAACATTACCCCGTGACTGGGGGTTGAACCGCAGTGCAAAGGCGGAATAACGCCGGTCGCCGAATGGCGATTGCACCAGGTCGGTGCGCGTATGCGCACCAATCCCGAACCGCCGATTCAACCGCCATTTATGGCGGTTTAATTTTTGGCTTGGGGTTCTCATCTATTATCTCTTTTTATCCCTCTTGCGCGGGGGATTTTTTATGCTACAATGTTCCCCGAACAAGGAGAAATTATAATGAAAAAATATGCAATTTTAGCGGCACTGGCAACCGTTTTGTCAGGATGCGCAACCACAAACCCCTACACGGGCGAGGCCCAAACGTCCAAGGCCGTATGGGGCACTGCAATTGGTGCAGCAACGGGTGCGGCGACCGGCGCATTGGTGTCTGGTAATCGTGGCAAAGGCGCATTGGTTGGTGGTCTGGCGGGCGCGGCCGTTGGTGGTGGCGTTGGTTACTATCTGGACGTGCAAGAGGCCGAACTGCGCCAAGAATTGGCATCTACCGGTGTCAGCGTCGTCCGTAATGGCGACAGCATTCGTCTGATTATGCCGGGCAATATCACATTCAAGACAGATTCTGCGGACATCAATGCGGGATTCTATGCGACATTGAACTCGGTCGCCAAGGTTTTGAATAAATACAGCAATTCAACCGTTATGGTATCGGGCTTTACCGACAGCACAGGCAGCGCGGAATACAACCAGACCCTGTCGCGTAACCGTGCAAACGCGGTTGCAGCATATTTGCAAGGTCAGGGTGTCAAGGCATCACGCTTTGAGATTCTGGGCATGGGCCCATCAAACCCAATCGCGTCAAATGCAGATGCCGCTGGCCGTCAGCAAAACAGACGTGTTGAAATCAAAATCATTCCAAATAAATAAAAACGGGGCATTTGCCCCGTTTTTATTAAAGTTCAAAGTTTAGAGTTCAAAGTGCAAATAATGTGTGCGCCATTCGGCGCACTGTTTTATTTATTTTAACGTTAAACTTTGAGTTTATACCTTATAAACTGAACTTAAAAATGTTCAGGTTCGGAATTTCGCTGTCTGGTTGCAAGATGTATTCAATCGTTGGCGTATTCCCGTCCAAAATTGTCGCCAGTGTTCTGATAAAAAGGCCATGTGAAAACGCCACGATAAATTGTTCGTCGCGCCCGCGCAGGCGTTCTATAAACGCGTGTGCACGCCCAACCATTTCGTTAAATGTTTCGGTATCGTCACCATCGCGCCAATCGGCGTCGCCCCGCACCATAAACGCGTTACGCATTGCGCGGCGTTCATCAATTGTTTTGCCCAAACATTTCTGGTTGTCCAGATAGTTAAATTCCTGTATCGGCCAAAATTCCACCGGCACATCACTGTATTTTGCAATAAAAGGCGCGGCGGTCTGGCGCGTGCGCAAATATGGCGACACAATAATCAGGTCAGGACGTCTGTCAAACGCATCGGCAAATGCGACCGCTGCGTTTGCACCATCGGGCGACAACGGAATATCACTGTGCAGTGTTGTTGATACGTCGCCACGGTTTGCAACACTTTGTGCGTGGCGCACAACCCATATTTCATTCGACATGTTTTTTATTTCCCAATCGTAATTGCCCGCACGCAGACCCAATATCGCTGCCGCGTTCGCGACGAATGCGTGCATGAATCCCGTTTTTAATCAGTATATCTTGGAATCTGTGCACAGCGTTACCCGATGGCGACGCAAAATCGCGTTCATCAACCGCATTCCACGGTATTAAATTCACCATGCAATTTTTCCCGCGCAACAGTTCTGATAACTTTTCGGCGTATTCTGGCGTGCAGTTAAACAGTTCCACATCGCCATTGGCATTTTTGCGCGCTAATAAAATATATTCAATCATCAACTGGCGATTATGCAGGGCGGTAAATTCGTCTGCGGCGGCCAATACATCTGCCAATTTATATTTATTATTTATCGGCATAATTTGACCGCGCAATTCATCGGTTGGCGCATGCAGTGATATTGCCAAATTGATTGGACGCCCCCACGCAATCAGTTCGCGAATCCCTGGGACAATGCCACACGTGGAAATCGTAATGCGACGCCACCCAATACCCATGTCGCGATTCGCGCGCTCGCAAAATCCAATAACATTTTCCGTATTTTGTAATGGTTCGCCCGTACCCATCACGACAATGTGCGACACATCACCATTGTTTGCGTCGCCATTTGCGCGAATGGGGCGTTCGCGTGCCACATCGCGGTCGCATCGCAATTCCCATTGTGCAACCAAGATTTGCGAAAATATTTCATTTACTGTTAAATTGCGTTTCAGGCCCAACAATGTGCTGGCACAAAACCTGCAGCCCATTGCGCAGCCGGCCTGTGAACTGACGCATACGCTGTTGCCGTATGTCGTGCGCATCAACACGCATTCAATCTGTTCGCAATCGTTCAGTTCCAGCAAGAATTTTGTTGTTTCGCCGTCAGACGATTGTAATTTTTTAACGATTTTTACCGGCAATGTTTGCGCCGCCGCGTCCAAATCATGACGCAGCGCATCGGGCAGATTTTTCATCACAGAAAAATCAGGTGCACCCCGATTTAACCATTCGCGAATCTGTTTCGCGCGAAATCGTGGTTGTCCCATATCTGTTATGAACTTTTCCAGTTCGCCATCGGTAAAATTAAATAAAATCGGTTTCATAATTTATATCTGTCGTCGTTTATAACAACAACCGCTTTGCGGCGCAGTTGTTTCAGTTGCTGGTCTGCGATAAACATTGCCTGTTTATATGTGGCATTTTGTTTTATCATTTCGTCCAGTTTTCCGTATTCTTTGGTCTTTTTGGTGCTGCATACCAACAAAACACTGCGGTCAACAACCGGTGACCACGTGAGTGCCGGCAACGTTGCCACGCGTGCACGGATGTCTGATGACAATTCGTATTGCAACGCGGTGAACTTTTGTGGCGCACCACCCAAATTTTCCGCCATCTGTACCGCATCATCGCATGATTTTGGACGCGTCAATTTTGTCGCAACATCGGCGGGAATATCAACCAATCGTACAATTGTCATTTCCACCGGCAGGCCATTTTCACGCGCAATTTCAGCGCGTTCAGCATCAATTTCTTCGCGGGATACGTCAACTGTTGGAATAATTGTACGGCCAACAATAATTTGCCATGCAATTTCAGCGCGTAATGCGCTGCGCGCCATCGTGCGTTCGGATTCAGATATATCACCTAAATTCATTTTTTTAAGTTCTTTGTCCACAACGCTATCTTCGGGTACGGCGTGAAAGTTTTGCGCATATGCGATTTTGACATTGTCATCAATGATATTCTGTAATGCAACACGACGATTGTCGGTCGGATTTTTACCCTGACGTGACATCAGTTTTACACGCGCGGTAATATCTGTATCTGTAATGGGTGTACCGTTTACAGATGCAATAACACTTGCCGCATATGCTGGCGTACTGAACACAAACAATATTGCAAAAATCAGATTTATTTTTTTCATCTGTGCTTTCCCCGTTTCCTTGTATTTATCTTTTCTTAGTACTGTTGACCATTGATACTCATACCAATGCGGAACTGGAACGTCGTTGTTCCGACATAGTCGCCTTTGACCGCATTATCACGACGGTATTCCATCGACATGTAATAACACGGGTGAGTATAGAATACGCCGCCTGTATGACGCTGGAACGCACCGGTCGTCATATTATAGATTGAATTAAAGCGCACCGCCCAACGTGGTGTCAACTGGATACCAAACCCACCCATGAATTCATTGATGGACTCGTTTTTGGTGTATGTATCAATAAACTGTTGTGACCAAATGTGGCCGATGCTTAAATAAGTGCCAGCACTGTGGGTCAGATACGCCGACGTTTCAATATGGCGCAATGCCAAATCATTACGCGCCAAACGGAATCTGCTGGTCATTTCCAGCCATTTCATATTATTAAATCCCACACGACCGACATAGTCCGATGCCCCATTCAAAAATCCACTGTTTGGGTCAATGGTATCACGGTCTTGGAAATCATATGTTTGACCCAAAAATACTTCGACCGAACGACCATCTGGGTTAAATGCCGCCCAACGTACACCATAATCAGCATAGTTACTGTTTTCCCATAAATCCAGCCCCGCAAAACGCTTGTTTGAAAACAGTGTTGCGTCCGACAATAATGCACCAACCGAATCATTATTCCGCGCAAAAGACGCATCGTCAATATGGCGCATTATGGTCAAACGCGCACGTGGTTCAATAACCTGTGTCCACGTGTCAGATGGGCGGAATAATGGCAATCCCCATTCAACATATCCGCTGGGCAAGAAACGATTTTTCAACCCAGAAAACTTTTGCCCATCAATTAAATCTGTATTGTTGAAATGATACACGTCATATCTGGCGTCCATACTCAACGTCAAACGATTACCACCCCACAGTGTCCACGGCGATGTAATACGCGCATCGCCAATCATACGCTGGGATGACGTCCCAGACCCAGAAATACCCAAAATGTCTGCACCAAATGTTGCGTATGTTTCAGCAAACAGCGGGGATGTTTGATGTGTGGCGCGAATGTTCGGCAAAATATCCCCAGATGGTGTTGCCACCCACGTATTATACGTACGTAATTCTTGGAATATATGCGTGTCGGCAACGACATAACTGCTTTGCCCAAACAGTTCCAATTTTACCCCTGAATCCAAATATGGCTGGTCGCCATAGAATCCGTATTTCTGCAAATATGTTTTATCAGATGCACGTTCCAAGAATACCGTTGCACGCGCATTATCGCCCAATTCAATTATATCATCGTTGAATATATGCCAACGATTTTCGCCATCACGATTGTGCGTAAATGATAAATTCGTCTTGGATTCAGAATGCGCCGTATTCAAACGGTGTTCGATTTGTACCAACGGATTTTCTTGGGTCAGATACGACGCAGTAATCGTCATATCATGCGTATCGGACAAGTATATATACAGCGGGATATTTATCTGTGTTCCCATCTGGTTGGTGGATTTCAAATCAGGCATTAAAAAACCAGTTTTATGCTTTACCCCAGGGTCTGGCATAGAAAAATATGGCAACCATAACGCCGGCACACCATAAATCCACATTACAGGATTATGGAAACTGAGCATACGCGTATCCATATCATGCACAGTACGTGTGGTTGAAATCTGCCACGCATCGCCAATATTATCACAGTCATCACATGCCGTAAATGTTGCGCTATATGCAATTGTGTCATCGCCATTGCGTACAATATTGTCTGATTCAATATACACATGTTCGCCCAGCCAGATTTTTATATCATCGCCAGACAAATTTCTCCCATCGCGCGACAAATACGAATCCGTCAGCGTCAAACGTTGACCAGATGAATTCGTTATTTCTGTATTTCCTGTTGTTTTAATAGATTCTGAACGAACATCATATTCAATTTTATCTGACTTGATTGTTTTGGGCATATTGGGGTCAATAGATATCGCCATGGCAGACACAGCGGAAAACATTGACGCAAAAATCAGAATCAATCGCTTCATTTCTTACACAATGCAACCAGTATACCACCCAGAACTAACATCTGAACCCCAGCCAACACGACAAAGTCAGTGAAACTGGTTACCATATTTGATGCCGACATAAATCCCGCCATTGTAATTGCCATGGCCAACACCGCCATTGCAGGCGCAAAACTGGCGCGACGACGCAACAATGACGACCGCAGCAACACCAGTGTGCACAACGCCGCCAATACCAGATTCATAATCGGACTTAAAAAACGGGTGCACAGTTCGGACAAAACCTGTTTGTGCTGTTTTTCGGTTGGGGCATTCAATACGGTCTTGACCAATTCCAGTGTTGGAACACGACGAACCTTGAACCCAATATCGTCGCCACGGTCGGTCAAATTCAAATCCATATCAAATGCATCAAACGTTCCTGTGGTCATTGCGCCGTTATTGCGTGCCTGTAATGCGCCATTGTTCATCACAATGGACAGTCCGCGCGTCGTTGATACCAATTTACCCTTTTCGGCAAAAATTGTCAGCGGGGATTTCTGGTCGCGCATATCAGACAACATAACCTGTGACAGGTCATGCCCCGATACCTTGTCCACATATACAACCAATCCATCCGCCAGTGGGGTAAATGCCCCTTCTTGCAGTTTCATATGCGCCAAACCGTAACGCAGATTCCATTGCGTACTGTAAAAACGCGCCTGTGATACCGGCACGGCCCAAATATTTAATGCAAAATGCAATACTGTCAGCACCGCCGCCAGTTTTAACGCCGGCCGTGCCAGTTGCCGTGGCGACAGGCCAACAGACGCCATAACGGTAATTTCATTGTCGGCAATCAATTTGTTGTACACAAATATAACCGCGATAAATGTCACAAATGGAATGATAATAGACACGATAAACGGCAACATCAATACCGTCAACCCCAAGAAATTACTGAGTGCGATACCATAACTGAGCAAGAATTTCAGCATGGACATAATCTGTACCATCCACGCCAATCCGGTCAGCACCAGCAACAACATGACAAAAATTGCGACCAACTGGCGCGAAAAATATTTGTTCAGTATTCTCATACCCCGCAGTATAAAGCGCAAAATCAAAGCCGTCAAATAATATATTGCTATTTTTCCTTGCTTTCTGGCGATTCGGTGGTAATAATACAAAGTGTTCTTAAAAAAGTTTTTTTAGGGGCGGGGTTGAAAAACCCCGCCCTTATAAGTAAAGACATATTACAAACGAAGGAGAAAAATAAATGTCTTTTGTTTCTATGCCCCGTCAGGATTTGCTGTTGGCCATTGAATCTTTGGCCCAGGACAAGCAGATTGACCGCGAGATTGTGATTGAATCATTAGAGGCAGCAATCGCTAAAATCGCCAAACATAAATATGGCGAAGAATTTAACATCACAGCGACCATTGACCGCAAAAATGGGGCGATATATGTCAAACGTTTATTTACTGTTATAGAGTCCCCAGAATCCATGGGCGACGAATACGATGCCAACACTATGTTGACGGTCGCACAGGCGAAAAAATACGCTGCAAATCCTGTGGTTGGCGACGTTGTCGAAGATCCATTGCCAGAACCCGAATTTGGACGTATGGCATTTCAAACCGCAAAACAGATTATGACAACCCGCGTCCGTGATGCAGAAAAGGGTCGTCAGTACGAAGAATTCAAAGACAATATTGGTGATATTGTATCTGGTGTTGTTAAGCGTATTGAATTTGGTAATGTTTTTGTTGACATCAATGGCAAGGCCGAAGGTTACATCAAGGGCAGCGAATTGATTCCTGGTGAACGTTTGGCGGTGGGTGATCGTGTGCGTGCATTGATTATGGACGTTACGCGTTCTAATTCTGGGCCACAGATTTTCTTGACCCGTACACACCCAATGTTTATGGAAAAATTGTTTGTCCAAGAAGTACCTGAAATTTACGAAGGTGTTATTAAAATTAAATCTGTATCACGTGCCCCAGGGTCGCATGCAAAAATCGCTGTTGAAACCCAAGACCCGTCAATTGATGCCGTTGGTATGACTGTCGGTATCAAGGGGACACGTATTCAGCCGGTTATAAACGAATGCCATGGCGAAAAAATTGACGTCATTCTGTATTCCGATGACCCTGCGGTATTTATTGTCAATGCAATGCAGCCGGCCAAGGTTGCCAAGATTATCGTTGACGAAGACACCCGCAGCGCAGCCGTCGTGGTTACCGAAGACCAACAGTCATTGGCAATCGGTCGCCGTGGCCAGAACGTCCGTTTGGCGTCACAGTTGACGGGCTGGAATATTGACGTTATGAACGAGGCCGAAGAACAAGAACGTCGCGCCAAAGAATTCAAAGAAAAGACAGAATTGTTTATCCGTGCGCTGGACGTTGATGAAATGATTGCGCATCTGCTGATTACCGAAGGGTTCCGTACTGTCGAAGAAATTGCATTTGTTGATGCTTCTGAATTGGAATCTATCGAAGGGTTCAACCCAGAATTGGCGGCAGAATTGCAAAATCGTGCCAAGGCATATTTAACCAAGATTGAACAGGAATACATCGACAACGGTCATGCAATGGGTATGTCTGATGATTTGTTAAAGTTCGATTTTGTGAAACGTCCAATTATTATGAAACTGGGCGAAAACGGCATCAAATCATTGTCTGATTTGGCAGATTTGGCAACCGACGAATTGGTCGAAATCTTGGGCGAAGACACAATGTCTGCGCGTTTGGCGGGCCGCGTTATTATGAAGGCACGTGAACTGGCGTATGGCATAACCCAAGGGGACGCCGAATAATAAAAAACTGCGGTGCGCAGGCATTGTGGGTATTTATGTAACTAATACGGGGGTAAAAATATATGGCAACACTGACATTGGGAAAATCTGTAACCATTGATGCGGTGCAAAGTAAAAAGGGCGATGCGGTACGTGTTGAACGTCGCCGTCGTGTCGTTGCGCCTGGGACACGTGAATTGCGTGATGAACCAGTTGCACCGGCGGCAACTAAAAATGCCGCAGATGAAAAATTGCGCGCTGTATTAGAGGCCGCCCGTGCCCGCGAAGAACAACGTCGCGCCCGCGAAGCCGAAGAAGAGGCCGCCCGCGTTGCGCGCGAAGCGGAAATTGCCCGCGAAGCCGCAGAATATGAACAGGTAAAATCGCAACTGGCCGCCCGTGAAAGTGTTGCTGCGCCTGCACCAGAAAAACCGGCCGCCGCGCAACCACAGCCCACGAAAAAGTCCGCCCCCGCACAACCACAATCGCAAATGTCTGCGCAACCTGTGCAACAGCATCATGCATTCCGTGGTATGCGCGATGACGAAGAAGACAATGCCCGCCCGTATGGTAATCGTCACAATTCGTCCAAGAAAGATTTCAAAAAATCAGGAAAAATTTCCCTGCATGATATTGTGATTGGCGATGGCGACGATGACGATGAAATCGGCATTCGTGGCGCAAATCGTCGCCGCAGCGAAGCGTCCCTGAAACGCTTTCGTGAAAAGGCGCGTGCAATCTTTACCGCACCCCAGAAAATTGAACACGTTGTTCAACTGGGCGAAACAATCACTGTCAAAGATTTGGCGGCCGCTATGGCGGAAAAGGTTGGCAATGTTATCAAAAAATTGATGGAAATGGGCATGATGGCGTCTCAGAATCAATCAATTGATGCCGATACCGCCGAATTGGTTGCAACTGAATTTGGTGCAACGGTTAAACGTGTTGTGACAAAACCATATGCCGACCAACTGGAACGTGAACCTGATCCGGCGCATCTGCAACCGCGCGCACCGGTTGTCACCGTTGTGGGTCACGTTGACCATGGTAAAACGTCGTTGTTGGACGCAATGCGTAACGCGCACGTTGCCGCGGGCGAGGCCGGCGGTATTACCCAGCACGTTTCCGCGTACGAGGTTAAAACAAAATCAGGCGCAGAAATCACATTCTTGGATACCCCAGGGCACGAAACCTTTACCGCCATGCGTGCACGTGGTGCGCAAATGGCAGATATTGTCGTATTGGTTGTTGCGGCAAATGATTCTATTATGCCCCAGACCATAGAGGCGATAAATCATATTCGTGCGGCCAAAGTTCCGTTTATTGTCGCAATCAATAAAATCGATTTGCCAGAGGCCAATCCAACCCGTGTTAAAACCGACCTGTTACAGCAAGAGGTTCAGGTTGAAGATATGGGGGGCGATGTTCAATGTGTTGAAATTTCTGCAACAAAACACATCGGTTTGGATAAATTAGAAGAAGCAATTTTATTGCAGGCCGATATGATGGAATTAAAGGCCGACCCAGATATGCCCGCCGTTGCATATGTGGTAGAGGCAAAAATGGAAAAAGGTCTGGGCGCAACAGCAACAGTTCTGATGCGTCAGGGCACATTAAAGATTGGCGATGTATTTGTTGTTGGCGAAACATTTGGTCGCGTGCGTGGGCTGATAAATTCTGCGGGCGAACGTGTAAAGTCCGTACGTCCTGGGCAACCGGTCGTTGTATTGGGATTGGACAGCGTGCCAAACGCGGGTGACGAATTGCACGTCATGGAAACCGAGGCGCAAACCCGCGAAGTTGCCGCATATCGCGTACAACAGGCCAAGGACAAAGCCAACGCCGTCAAACGTTCATCACTGGAAGAATTGTTTGCGCGTCGCGATGAATCCAAGAAATTGGTATTGCCAATTATCTTGCGCGCGGATGTTCAGGGCAGTGTAGAGGCCATTACCGACATGTTGCGTGATATTCACACCGACAAGGCGTCTGTTGAAATCTTGTCATCTGGTGTTGGCCAGATTACAGAGGGCGACATTCGTTTGGCCACAGCATCTGGGGCAGTAATTATTGCGTTTAACGTTCGTGCCGATGCCGCAGTTCGCGATATGGCGCGTGCTGGCAACGTAGATATTCGCTATCACAGTGTTGTGTACCGTATTACCGACGAAATCAAAGAAATCTTGTCCGGTAAATTGGCCCCAGAAAAGAAAGAAAACTTTATTGGTTATGCCGATGTTATCGCATTGTTCACGGTGGGCAAGGGCGTCCGTGTCGCGGGTTGCCGCCTGACCGAAGGTGTGATAAAGAAAGATGCGTTTGTTCGTTTGCTGCGTAACAATGTTGTTATCTATGATGGCAAGATTGGTGAAATGCGTCGTGAAAAGAACGAAGTCAAAGAAGTATCTGTTGCAGGCGTTGAATTTGGTATGTCTTTTGACAAGTACAATGACTTGAAAGAAGGCGACCGCGTTGAATGTTACGAGGTACAAGAAATCCGCGCACAACTGTAAAAAAAACGGGGCATCGCCCCGTTTTTTAGAGCATAGATAATAGATAGTGCGCCGAATGGCGCACACATTATTTGAACTTTGAACTCTGAACTTTGAACTTTGAACTTTATAACAAATGCCCCAAACGGGGCATTTGTTATTTTTTCTGTCCTGTGGCGGCATCAAATTTTTGCCGGCCAACGGTAACTGTTCCATCGCCATATATTGGCGCAGATTGTGCGTTCACCGCGGCGCGCCAGTAAATCGCGCCATCGCGCATGCGCACTGCGTACAGTTTGTTGTCCGTGCCCACCACAAATGCCGCCACGTCTGTGATAACAAACGGGTGCGCCGTACCGATATATGTACACCATTTTTTTGCGCCCGATGTTGCATTTATTGCACAGAATGCATCGCCCAAACCGCCGGCATAAAGCGTGCCATTATGCAACATAATTGGTGCGACAATATCAACAACCGATGCACCGCCTGTCATATTGCTGGGGCGAAAAACATCAGCAATCCAGACGATATTACGCGTCTTTGTGTCTACTTTGACCACTTCGCCCGTTGTCAGACCCGCGTACACATATTTGCCACTGCATACAGGGCGCATATTGCTGTGCACGGAATTAGGGGTTGGAAAACCGCTGAATATTTTGCGGTCGCCATTTTTGATAACGTTTGACGCATCTTGGGTATATGGACAATTCGCATCTGCGTCGCCCGCGACCGTTGTTGCCGGCAAATCTGTGATGGATTGGTTCAGCACCACTGGCGCGTTTGTCGCAAATATTGCACTGCGCGTACCTGGTAAAATCGGGTCGTGTTTAGAACACGCGCCCAGTGCCACCAGTGTGCCAACCCAAAATAGTACAGATTTGCGCATAGTTATATTTCCTGTTTTTTAACGTAATGTCTGGGCATTGGCGGAAACGACCGCAGGGGCGTCCGCGTCATTGATAATAACGTCTAGCCATTTGTTCGCGCTGTTGCGGTCACCCGATGCCAAATATTTCTGGGCAATAACCAAACGCGATGTGTAATAGAAAGGCGATTTTTTAGTGTTCAAATCAGACAAGTATTTTTCAACGTCTGCCGCCGTCATATCATCGCCACGCAGTGCAACAATATGCATTTTTGCCAAATCGCGGAAATCACGTGTTGCACCATTTTTTGCCAAATTTTCCAGTTTAGCAATGTCGTTATCCAACACATACGCTTGGAACAAAGCCAAATCGGCATTTGCACCCGATGCGTTTTTCGCAATCCCCGCCAGCGCATTTGCGTCCATATTCAAAACAGCCGTTTCGTAATTTTCGGCCGTTGCCATTTTATTTGCGTGATGTGTGCGAACGCCAATCTGAACCGCCGTCACAACAATCAGCAATGACAACGCGCCTGCAATCATATATTTGGAATATTTTTTGATAAAAGCCAACGTTTTGTCATTGTTGACTTCTTCCCAAACCTCGCGATACAGGGCGTCTTCGGCGTAATCTTCGCGTGTTTTCTTTGGGGCTTTGACCTTGTTCTTTCTTTCCAAAATAGATGCCATTGAAAAATCTCCTGTTTGAATGGTGTCCTTGATAAATCTTATTTTATTGATATACTATAAAAGTTATGAAAAAGCAAATCAAGAACACGTTACCAGCAACAAAAAATACCAGTTTGGTCGCGGCCCGTGGGGTCAGTGATGAAACGGGGCTGGCGCAGTATATTCAAACGATTCAGAAAATTCCGATTCTGTCCGCCGAAGAAGAATACGAGTGTGCCACCCAATGGGTAAAACATCAGGACAAGGCCGCGGCGGAAAAACTGGTGGCCAGCCACCTGCGTCTGGTGGTTTCGGTTGCGTACGATTTCAAAAATTATGGGATTCCCGTCGGTGAATTGATTGCCAGTGGTAATATGGGACTGATGCAGGCATTGCAGAAATTTGACCCAGAAAAAGGATTCCGATTTTCTACATACGCTATGTTCTGGATTCGCGCGGAAATTTACGAAACGATTTTGAATAATTGGTCAATTGTAAAAATCGGTACATCTGCAAACCAGAAACGCGTGTTCTTTAATCTGGCGCGGGCCAAACGGGCATTGGGCATTATGGACAACAATCTGTCGGATGACCAGACCAAACAGATTGCGGATTACCTGTCTGTGCCGGAAAACGATGTTCGCCGTATGTCAACCCGTGTGTCTGCGCGCGACGTATCACTGAATGCGCCGGCGCATGCCGACGATGATGCGCGCGACGTCCTGTCTAATATGCCCGATGATAAAACCGATATTCAAAATACTATCGAAGATTTAGAATTCAAGCGTCGTGGATACGATTTATTGCGCCGTCATTTGGCAGAATTGCCAGAACGCGACCGCGAAATCTTGCGCGCGCGCCGTTTAACTGATCCTGCGTTAACACTGGAATCGCTGTCCCAGAAATATGGTATATCGCGTGAACGTGTTCGCCAAATCGAAGAACGTGCATTCAATAAATTACGTAATGCTATTTTACAAGAAGCCCAAGGAAACAAATAAATGACAAAACAACCACTGCGCGTGGCGTATATTGCACTGGCGATGATTGCGTTGACCGCATCAGCGCGTGCGATTGAATATAATTATGATGGCGCAACATTCAAATTGACGGGTTACGGCACTGCTGGATTGATAGAGCCCGATTTTAACCAGCCAGAATTTATTGGCGATTGGCGTGTGCGCGGGCAAATGAATTACGCGGTCGGCACAGGACAATCGTTGGGGGCGGTATATGCCATTGATGCTGCCGCCATTGACGAAGACAAGTTTATGCGCGAGGCATTTTTATTCACCGAAGATCGCAGTATTGGTCGTATTGAATTTGGTTTTACCGATTCTATTGCGCGCAAATTGGCGGTGGGGTTGCCCGATGTTGGTGGACTGCGCGTGAATGACAAACCGTTGTTTTATAAACGCATTCACCCAGACGGCGCGGTGATATCTGATACATCACTGACCACAGGACGCAGCGCACTGCGTGCTAATATCGCGTCCGCCCCAAAAAGTGGCGCACAATACGGTCTGTCGGTGGCGGGTGTGACCGATGATTACGATTATGCTGTTGATGCGGGATTAAAAATCCGTCGTCCACATGGCAAGACCAAGGCCGCATATGCATTTGGTGCGTCATTTATGTCAAAACCAAATGGATTCAGCCAAGATTCATACACGCCTGACGTCTATGCTGATTGGCGCGCACAGGTGTCTGCTGGTATGAATCTGCAATACAACAGTTGGATTTGGGGGCTGACCGCGCGTGTGGTTTATGATGAAAATCCAATTGGCACGGTGTCTGATGGTCTGTCCGCGGGTACGGGTATCAGTTATGATTTGCTGAAATATACCTTGTCATTGACATATATCTTTTCAGATACTGGTATTTGGCAACATGATGTACGCGATTATAACGATCACACTATTGTTGGTTCATTTCGATACAAGTACAGTGAAAATGTTGATGGTTGGGTGTCGTTGGGCTGGACAACAGAAACCCCATTTGTGTCCGCTGGCATGCGCCTGACATTTTAACGGTAAAAAATCAGTGCGCCAAACGGCGCACTATCTATTATCTATGCTCTAAAAAACGGGGCAACGCCCCGTTTTTTTATTCCTGTGGCAATTCTGCCAACAACTGTCCCAATCTTTCCATCGTTGCCGTATCATTTAATGCAGCAGCGATTGTATTCGCAGAATTCAAATCACTGCGTGCGGCATTTACATCACCGTTTTGCAGGTTCAGTGCTGCGGATTTTTCAAAATATGACATTGCACGACTGGATAACGCTTCGCGTTCTTCGGCGGTGGTTACACCCTGAATCTGTTCAGAAATCACGCGTACAGCCGATGTATAATCTGCGATTGCGTTGGCATAATCGCCGATTGCTGTGTATGCCTCGGCACGGTCGGCGTATACGGTTGGGCTGACTGCCCCAGATTCATGTGACAATGAATTGGTATAATCGGCAATTGCACCCTGCCAATTCTTTAACCACAAATTCAACTGGCCGCGTTTTGCATACAAATCACGCATAGACAGAATCTTGTTCGGCTGTGCGGTTTGTGCCGCCAATGCGTTGTTGATATCGTTCAGTGCGGCATTGTAATCTTCCAGACGGGCGTTCAGCAACGCGCGGTCGTAATATGCAACCGCACTGACAGAATCGGCGTCAATCGCGGCGTTGAAATCGTCCAGCGCATTACGATAGTTGCCAACCTGCATGTACGCTTCGCCACGCAAGATATATGTATCAACCGATGCATTGCCCGCATCAATAGCAGTTGTTAAATCCGCGATTGCGGCGTCTACATCACCCGCCAGCAATTTCGTTTTACCCTGTTCATAGTAATCAGATGCCTGCATCAATGCTTCTTCGGTGATTTCAACATTTGTTTTTGGTGTGTTCAGGACATCGTGGCTGCGTCCCAGAATATAGAACGTTGCAGCAATAAAGAACAAAATGATAAACCAGTAAATATAAATAGACAGCGACCAAGGATTAAAGCACGCCTTTTGATTCTGCACAATGGGCGTAACCTTGATAGGTGCATTGTTTGCGCGACGTGTGGTCGTGGCGCGTGATTTCGTGCTCTTGGGTGCGGATTGTTTTTTCATTGTAAAATCTCCCTTCCTGTTTCAATCAGAATATTAGAAAGAATTTAACAACGCGTCAATTGTTTTCTGTGGAATAATGTGAATTTTGCCAACGGGTAATTTACCCAATTCAATATTGCCAAATGATATGCGGTGCAATTTGCGCACCGGCGCGCCACACGCCCGCAGTACAATGCGCACTTCGTTCTTTTTCCCTTCGGTCACGGTGACGCGCAGTTCACCGTTTTTCAAAACGTCAATTTGCATCGGCCGATACGACACGCCATCAACGGTCATGCCACGTCGCGCCGCATCTAATCCTGAAAAGTCATTTGTATTCACCGTTGCCAAATACGTGCGCGGAATATGCGACGACGGCAATGTCAGTTTTCGTGCCAGCGCGCCATCATTGGTCATCAATAACAAACCTGTTGTCTTGTAATCCAAACGCCCGACATATTTCAAATTTTTGTATTCGTCTGGCAACACGTCATATATCGTTTTGCGCCCACGTGGGTCGTGCGTGGTTGTCATGGTGTTCAGTGGTTTGTGAAACACGTACAGTTTTGTTTCGGTGCGCGCAGAAATCGGCGTTCCATCAATCGCAACGGTGTCGCCATCAGATACAAAGAATACAGGACTGTCAATAACAGTGCCATTTACCGTAACGCGCCGCGATGCAATTAAATCTTCGGCTGCGCGCCGTGATGCCATGCCGGCGTCCGCGATAAATTTTGCAATGCGAACCGTCATTCTGATATGCGCCCCACCGCGATTGCAGCCGCCAATTCGGCGCGCAGAATTGTTTTGCCCAGCGATATACCAATTGCGCCCGCCGCATCCAGTGCTGCAAATTCTGTGTCTGAAAATCCCCCTTCGGGTCCGACCAAGATTTTTTCTGTTTTCGCAGATTCTGGGATTTGTTTGTCATATGCCGCACGTTCATCGGCAAATACCATATCTGATAAATCCAAATCTGAAAATTTTATTTCTGGTAAAATTACTGGCACGCTGTTGCGGTTAGATTGCTCGGCGGCCTCAATCGCAATTTTTTCCATACGTTTCCAGTTTGTATGGTGTGCGGTTGTGCGTTCGGTGATAACCGGCTGAAACGCTGCAACACCCATCTGGGTTGCCATATTGATTAAATCGTCCACGCGCTTTATCGGGGCAAAATATAACACGACATTACCCGATGGGTCATCGTGTGATGTTTGCGCGCCAACGGCCAAGGATTTGCCATCGTCCGACAGGGTTGCCATAAATTCGCGCCCGCCACCAAACACAATGCAATCGTGGCGACGCATTACGCGCATCAGGTAATGTGCCACGTCCGCCGTCGCAGGTACGCGCGCCCCCGTTGCAACATCATTTCCGACAAAGATTCGTGGAATATTTTTCATTTCCCCGCAATTCCTGATTTATAATCGGTTAAAAATATGATACAATCATAACACAATGGTTGCTAAGTTCAAGATTTTATCGGCTGGTGGTTCGTCCAAGGGGCTGAATATATTCAAGTCCAGTGCGTACAAGGAACACCAGCGTACCCCCATGGCGCAGATATTCTGGTCGCTGCGCTGGGCGGTTGGTATTTGGTTGGTCTGTGCGGCGGCGTTCAGTTTGTCCTTTGTTATAGAGCATATCTGGCGGTATGGGTGGTCACCCGCGTCGGCAACGTGGACGCGTGTCTATTTGACGAATTTGTTTACCAGTGGCGGTATGTCTGCAATCGCTGAAATTCCTGCGTGGCTGTCACGGTCGCTGATGCGTACAGATATTATGTGCATTACGCCACTGTTGCCGATAATCGCATATTACCTGATGGCGGACAACACATTGGTTGACGAATTTAACCCATATGGCAAGGACAAATTTGCCGAAAAATCGTCAAACAAGGCGTCCAAAGAAGATATCGAAAAAATGGGCCTGCTGGGCGGGTTCATGATGGTTTTGGGCTATTTCAAGAAAAAGCCATTGATGATGAACGAATGTCTGTCGGCATTGTGCGTTGCGCCTCCGGGAACCGGTAAAACCCAAGGGGTGGTTTTCCCAACAATTTTTGAATGCAACAACGTATCAATGATTATCAATGACCCGAAACCTGAATTGTACCAGAAATCGTCGGGTTATCGTTCGACGATTGGGCCGGTATTCATTATGAACTGGGCGGGTCAGGACGACCCCGCGCGTGGCGTATATTACCCATCGTGGAACCCATTGTCACCGGATCACGTGCCGGCAAATATGGAACAACGCGACCTGTATGTTGATTCTATGTGCAAGGTTTTGATTCAAGAAAACACCCAAGACCCGCATTGGAGTAATACTGGTCGTGCCGGTCTGGCTGGTCTGGTGCACTTTATCGTGTCCAAGGTTGAACGTGCCAAGGCCGACGATTATTTCTATGCGCGCCTGACGTCGGGTACGTTTGATACCGATGATGCGGCGGTGCTGTCGGATTATTACCTGTCGATGATGAATGATACCAATGCGTATGCGGCACAGGCGGCATTACAGCGCGGTGAATTAAACGCAATGAACTATGTACATGTCGGCACGTGGGAAAATATTCCGCCCGCATGGATTGGGCGCGAGGCATCTTTTTCCATGATTCTGGATTGGTTGAACGCATCGCAAATCGCAATGGCCGCAGATTTAGAAGAACGCCGCCGCGGTGGCGACCAAATGGTTATGATGGCAGATCCCATGCACGACCTGTTTATGGCCGCCGTGGACGAGGCCAGACATTATTCGTATGCCCACCGCAGTGTCTTGGAATTGACCCAGTTGGCAAACACACCGGACAAGGAACGTGGCTCTATCTTGTCCACAATTCTGGCGGGGTTGTCGATATTCCGTAATTCGGCGGTTCGTAACCGTACCAGCCATTCGGACTTTCATTTTTCAGATTTACGTGGCTTGGTTGACCCGCGTGATGGCAAAATTAAACCTGTGACAGTGTATTTGTCCATCAATATGGTCGATGCACAGGCATTGAATCCAATCACGGCAATCTTTATTGAATTGATGACGAATTTCTTGCTGTCAAATGCACCAAAGCAGGTGCGTGATGGTCGCGAACTGGGCCCGTATCCAGTGCTGTTCGTATTGGACGAAATGCCAAAAATGCAAAAATTGGACGCTGTTATCCAAGGGCCTGATTTGGGTCGTGGTCAACAGGTGTCATACCTGATTATTGGTCAGGACTTGCACCAGATTCAGGAAAAGTACGGCGCAGATGCCGCCGCCACCATCATTTCCACCACCGCGGCCAAGGTTGTGTTACGTCAAAACGACCCCGACACCGCAAAACGTTTTTCGGATATGATGGGTTACAAGATGAAAATCAAAACCGACAAAGACGGCAAAGAATCCACCAGCGAAGAATTACTGTACACACCAATGGATATTATGCGTCTGGCAGATAACAAACAACTGGTCATATTCCAAGGATGGTATCATCGCCCGATTGAGGCAGACAAGCAATACGCATATAATGATCCGCGCCTGTCTGGGTTTATGAAAATGGGCGCGTCCAGTCCGCTGCCTGAATTTTTGGTCCCATCGCACCATGCGGCATTGGGCTATGCCGGTGCGCCGCGGTTTTATGACCCAATGACGGGCGAAACCAAAACATTATAAACGGTCAGCCGTATGCGCCGAATAATTGTATTATCTTTGTCATTTTTATTGTGCGCATGTGCGGCTACGATGGAATCACAACTGGACGCGGTACGCGCTGGTTACGTTGACGGTAACTATGTTGCAACAGCAAACGAATTTTCATCAGGAAATGCCCCTGAATCCCAGAATAATTTGGAATTATTGATTACCGCAGACAGTTTGTTTCATGCAAACGAATTTGCCGCATCAGACGCCGCATACGAAGAATTTAATCATCGTAACATTGATTTGACCTCTGGCGATTTAGGACGCGAGGTTGGCGCACTGTTGGCCGGTAATCTGGCAAACGATTATCGTCCGTATATGTCGGACGCGCTGTTTGTGTCATATTACCAGTTGTGGAATGCGCTGGCACTGGGGAATCACGATGATGCGCGCGTGATTATAAATCAATCGTATGCCCGCCAACAGGACATGTCGCGCGAATACGACGCGTTGGTGCAACAAATTCAATCAGAACGCGCTGATAATACAGATTTGGCAGAACGACTGGATTCTGAAAATTCGCAGTGGCGTGCGTTTCGCGATATTATGAACCCTGCATTGATGTATCTGTCGGGGCTGTATTTTTTGAATGTGGGCGATTATGCAAATGCAAAAACATATCTGCGGCGCGCAGATGGTATGGCGGGCAACAATAAATATGTAAAATCGGACTTGCGTGCCGCCAATGCCCGCACCACCCCAAAAAACACCGTCTGGGTATTTGTCGAAGACGGTTTTGCCCCAAAATTACGCGAAGACAGAATGGATACCTTTGTTGTATTTCCAACGGGGCCTGCAACATTATCTGTGGCTGTATCAGAACCATTATTTGCCGCCCCAATGCCAATGGTTGATGGCGCAGAAATTGTTGCCGACGTTGACGCATTATTTATGACAGAATATACACAGTATCGCGTGAACGAGGCCTTGCGTGCCTTTGCGTCTGCTGTGTCCAAGGCGGCATTACAATCCGCATTATACAATTCAGACAGTGATTCCGCACCGCTGATGGGTTTGCTGGCCACAATGTACACATTGTCCACCACAAATGCAGAGGTTCGCACCTGGGCGACATTGCCCCAGCGGATATCGGTGTGGCGCACGACAAATGATAAAACCGGCTTGCTAGAAATAAAATCCGGTGGTAATCTGGTGGTAACAGCTGAAATTCCATCGGCAGGGAACTATCTGGTCTATGTTCGTTTGACAGGTGGCACGCCCGATGTAAAAACCATAAAGATAAAATAACAAAACCAAAAGGAAAACGTATGAAAAAACTGATGCCTGTTGCGTTGTGTGCCGCGCTGTGCGCATGTGGCGAAACACGCGTTGTCGACTTGAATGACGCGCGCGATGTTGCAACAATGCAAAACGTTATGGAATTGGAATATCGCGATTGGACAAATGCTGCGGAACGCATGACCAAATCAATGATAGACAGTGGTGCATTCGCCCGCGTTAAAAATCCTGTCATCGCGATTGCGGATGTTGAAAACGACACAATGCAGCGTTTTGATACCGATATCTTGGTCAAAAAGATTCGTACAACATTGGTAAATTCTGGCACAGCACAGGTTACAACCGGCTTCCAAAATAAAAAGAAAACAGAAGTCGGCTATGTGCCGGTAACCGCAGAATTGAAAACCGCGCAAGTTGATGCATTGGGTGCGTCTGCCGCATCGGTCAAGGCCCGTGGCGTCGCGGCGGTTGAATATGAACGTGCCGCCGCCGAAGATGACACAACGCATCAGGTACGTGCCACCCGTGGTAATGATGAATATGACGCGACAACCATTGCTAAAAAAGGCACATTGGTTGCGCCAAACCTGTCATTATCAGGAAAAATGTTACAGCGTAATATGAAATTGAAATCAGGTTGGTTCTCGAACGTTGATACGCGTGTGGAATATTACCTGCAATTGACGTTGACTGATGTAAATACTGGCCTGTCAGTATGGGAAGATGAACAACCCATTGTCAAAGAAGGTGACCATGCACCAACATGGTAAAGAAATAAAAAACGCGCCAATGGCGCGTTTTTTATATTGTTTATTTATTACATTACACATGCCAATGTTGCGCTGGCATTCTTTAACATAAACCAGCCGATACGGTAATCAGTTGCGTACACCGTGGCCAAGAACATTGCCAACACCGCAATAACAAATATCACACTGGCTTTTTTCCCGTGCATGCAATACAACGCGATATTATAGAACAAGAACAGTACATACAAATCAATCAGCAAACTGATAATCCAAATTGATGTGCAATTAAACGCCAATGCATTCAATACCAGAATTACCGGATACATAAAGAATATTGACGACAGCCCCTTGATTGCGATTTCCCAATCGCGTTCGCCACCAGTAATTTCTGATACCAGCATCATCATTCCGCCCATCACAAACAGCAATGTCACCGCCAGCACGGGCACAATAACCACGGCGGTAAATACCGCACCCAATGTAACAGTTGCGCCACCAATCAGACGCAGGCATAATACCAAAATACCGCCCAACAGACCGTAAATAAACGCCTTTAACATGGATTCGTCCATATTGCCATCGGCAACAATCTTGGTAAAATAACGCTTTGGTTTTATAACAATATCACGCAGATGCGTCAGGAATTTTTTTAGTTTTTGTTTCATTTTTTCCCCCGATTTGATTATTTATATTTTTGCTTTATAATTATAAAAAATCAATGGAAAAAGTTATGATTAAAATTACTATTGCAGGTCGCCCAAATACGGGCAAATCAACGTTGTTTAACGGTTTGACCGGTACGCGTGATGCGCTGGTTCATGACCGTCCTGGGGTCACCCGTGACAGTTTGACCGGTATTATGCGCGACCGTACATACCAGATTACAGATACCGCAGGTCTGGAAAATGCCAAGACCGGAATTGCCGCTGATTCAACAAATATGGCATTGGACGCCATTGCCACTTCGGATGCGGTGCTGTTTGTGGTTGATGGTCGTACGGGTATCACGGGCGCGGATTTGGATTGGGCGCGTTTGGTTCGTCGCAAGACGCGCGCGCCAGTACTGTTGTTGGCAAACAAATGCGAATCTGCGCGTCGTATGGCCGATGTGAATGATTTTTACAAATTGGGCTTTGGCGCACCGACGGCGATTTCGGCGGAACATAAAAGTGGGTTTGACGCAATTTATGAATTTGTTGATAAAATTGCTGCGGAACACGCTGAATGCGATGGCGTCGCAACCAACGATTGTCCTGTTGCTGAAAAATTAAAGATTGCAATTTTGGGTCAGCCAAATGTCGGAAAATCCACATTCGTGAATCGCGTTTTGGGGCAACAGCGTCAAATTGTACGTGATGCCCCCGGAATTACACGCGATACGGTTAAAATACCAACACGCTTTTATGGGCGCGATATTATTCTGATGGATACCGCCGGCCTGCGTCGCAAGGCGGGCGTGACCGACGATGTTGAAACGTTGTCTGCACTGAAATCATTGGACGCCATTGACAAGGCAGACGTGGTAATATTGATGGTGGACGCCACGCGTAATATTGAAAATCAGGCACTGGGGATTGCCGCGCGTGTGTATGATGCGGGCAAGATTTTATGTGTTGCCCTGAACAAATGGGATTTGGTTGAACCAGAAATCCGTGATGAAAAATTGCTGAAATTGAAACACCAATTTGCAAATTCATTTCACCAGATTATTAAACCAATGATTTTGGCCGTGTCTGCGGAAACTGGTATGGGTGTCCAGAATATGTTCCGCAGAATTTATGAACAGTGGGACATTTCATCGTCCCAGGTTCCAACCAGTTTGATAAACCGTATTACCCAAAAATTGGTTGCCACGCGCCAGCCGCCTATGTCGCGTCTGAAACGCCCGATGAAAATCAAATTTGCACGTCAAACGGGTCGCCACCCGATGAAAATAACAATCAATGTTGGTGGTGCATCTGATATTCCAGAATCATACACGCGTTATCTGCGTCGCGGGATTGCCACAGAATTAAAGTGGGAACACCTGCCGGTGGTGATTGAATATCACAAGGACGAAAATCCATTCGAAGATAAATAAAAAAACAGGACACGATTTTGTGTCCTGTTTTTATTAGTTGTCGTTGTGTTGCAGGATTGCTGTAAATGTCGCATCGGCAACCGGTACGCCATCAACATAGGCCGTGCCGTGAAATTTGTGCAGCGACATTTTTTGCATCAATAATTCAACGTGCAATTCCAACACATCGCCTGGTCGCACCATATGTGTGAACTTGATGCGTTCCATTGTCGTAAAATATCCCATGGATTTTCCATCATTGTACCCTTGGCGTGCCATAACAATAAAACACGCGGTTTGGGCCAATGCCTCGACCTGTAAAACCCCTGGCATAATTGGATTGTCTGGGAAATGTCCTGCACACCAAAATTCATCATCGCGCACATAGTGAATGCCGATACCGCTGTGTTCATCATATTGGCGGACTTCGTCAATCATACGCATGTTGCCACGATGCGGAATAACTTTTTCAATACCTTTGGCGTCAATAACCATTTTTTCTCTCCCAACAAAGTTTAACTTTTGCTCTGTTTTTTTAACCATGCATATTGACGGAAAAATTCCATGCCCGGAACCGCAGGATAGCCCATCGCCCGTGTGCCGTCATCAACCGTACGGAATACACCACTGTGCGCGCCAACCTCTGCATCGTTGCCGATATGAACGCCATTCGCCAACCCAACCTGACCAGCCAATAATGCGCGGTCGCCAATTACGCAACCGCCCGCCATACCGGTTTGACCCGCGATAAAGCATTCTTTGCCAATCACGCAACCGTGTGCGATTTGGCACAGGTTGTCAATCTTTGTCCCGTCACCAACAACAGTGTCTGTCATTGCGCCACGGTCAATGCATGTATTAGAACCAACCGACACGCGGTCGCCCAGAACAACGCGTCCAACGTGCGGAATGAAAATATTATGCCCATTTTGACGGGTATAACCAAATCCATCTTTGCCGATAACCGCGCCAGAATTGATAACGCATTCCGCCCCAATGGTGGCGTTTTCAATGTGTGCACCGGTCTGGACAATCGTTCCGCGACCAATTGTAACATTGCGTCCGATGTATGCATAGGGGTATATTTTCACATCTGGTTCAATGACCGCGCCACGTTCAATCGTTGCAAATTGCCCGACATACGTGCTGCGCCGATTGCGAAAGAACACCCCGCGTTCAACAATTGCGTCGCGACTGATACCAAAACGTGGTCTTTCGCGATAGATTTCGCCCAAGATTTTAACGATATTTCCACGTGGTGATGGTGTTATCAGCAATGTTGCGCCGTCTGGTGCAAATTCGGCCTGTTCCGGTTGAACCAATATAACAGTTGCGCGCGTGTTTTTTAATACCTCAATCGGTAATATTTTGAATGCGGCGCTGTTACGTTCTGTGGAATAGAACGCCAACTGGCCCGCACGTGCATCTGCGATTGGTGCAACCCCACGCACAACGGCGTTTGGGTCACCACGTAATTCCAAGCCGAATTTTTCGGCCAACTGACCGGCTGTTGTTTTGTTTGCCGCCGGTGCCAGCAAAGATCTGATTAAATTTAACATACCGCGATTATACGGAAAATATGGCAAAGTGCAATCTTAAAATAATAAAGTTCAAAGTTCAGAGTTCATCCGTCTCCGCTGATGCTGCGCCGCGATAAAAATTTTGCGCGCTGCGCGCAACATAACATAAACTGGATTGCCACGCATCGCTGCGCTTGCTCGCAATGACAGTGATTCTAGAACGACTGTCATTGCGAACGTAGTGAAGCAATCCAGTAAATAAAGTTGTGCGCCAAATGGCGCACACATTATTTGAACTTTGAACTCTGAACTTTGAACTTTCTAAAAAAACACCGGCATTTGCCGGCGTTTTTCTTAGAACCCTTTTGGGGTTTCCATTTTAACTTTGGACACCTTTTTGTCCAATGCCTTGATAACTTCGTCTGTGATGTCCAGATTTGCGACATCTTTGCCTGTGCGGGCAAAACGACCATCAATTACCAATGACAGATTTTTCTTTGCAATAATCGCGTCAACAACAGGGTCCAGATGTTTGTTCTGGATTTCGTTTAACGCCTTTTGATATGCGATTTCAATGCTCTGTGCACGTTCAGACAAATCACGCTGCAATTTTGTTACGCGGTTTTGATAATCAACAACGCGACGTTGCAACGCTTCGCGTGACAGAATGTCCTGTGACTTTTCAATCTCTGCCTTTTCTTTTTCCAGTGCTTTCTGGTCTTTGGTCAATTCATCGCGCAATTTGGATTCATATGATTCTTTTTGTTCACGCAATGCCTTCAATGCCTTGGCATCTGTTTGGATTGCGTCCATACGAATGATTGCAATGCGCATATCGCTGCCACGGGCGGCATCTGTGCTGACCGCATCAACCGATTCTGCAACGGACGCACCACTGATTGTTGTGGCGTCGCCTGTCTTGTGCAATGCGCGCAGGCCAAATGCCCCCAGCACTGCAACAACAATCACGATTGCTGCGATAATACCAGTACGTGCGTATTTTTTTGCCGATGGATTCACCGGTGTTTTAGGTGTGTTTGCCATGATTACCTTCCTTTGTTAAATTGTTCTGGTCGCAGTATAGCAACAAAATTTTCAAATGAAAAGGGAAAGTTGTCCGCCAAATTATCGTGCCGGAACAATACGAATTTCAACCCGACGATTGGTCAGGCGACCAATGTCATCTTGGGCGGCAATCGGACGCGATGCCCCCCGCGCAACAATAAACATACGTGCGGTATTTATATCATGCTGGGCCAAATGCACACCAACGCGTTGCGCCATATCCATTGACAGCGCATGCGCAGATGTCGCGTCCATTGCATCGGTATAGCCCGCAATTTCAATAAATGTTGCGTCATACTTGTTCAATATTTTTGCAATCGTGCGCAGTGTGTCATCACCCGTTGCCGATATTTCTGGGGCGTCCAGTTCCATAATTGCATCACGCACCAGAATTACAACAACGTCTGTGCCCGCGCGTTGAACAGAAATGCCGGATTTACGTAACGCGTCATACAATGTGTATTCAACATTTGCCATATATTGCACCGCGGCGGCATTGTCATTTGCAACCTTGTCCCCGTATTCGGCACTGTTTGGTAATGTTTCGTTTGAAATCAGTTTGCCCCCCGACCCCAAATACACAGGGCGTTTGGCAATGCGTGCGGGTTCGGTCATGTCGGTAAAACTGGCCCCGCGCAGGTACAGCGGCCACTGGCTGCGATTCGGACTGTGATACGTCATGCAACCGCACAGTGTTATTATGGACAGACCAGCAAAGATTTTTATTATACTATTCAACGATAAACGAAACCTGATTTGTTGATGATGAAAAACATCTGGTGTCTGGGTCATATGTTGAACCATTGACCATAATTGATGTTGCCCACGATGGCGCAGTGGTCGAAAAATATTCACATTCCGATTGCGTCAGTTCAACCAGATTGATTGAAAAAGACGCCCCATCTGCCGATGATGTGACAGACCACGCCGCCCCACCAATCGGTGCGGCATTGCTTTTTAACGCACCTTCTTTTATCAAATAGTCAACCGATACGCCAGTATAATCACCGCGCATTTGTAATAATAATTTTGTGTTCTGGGCAATTTGTTGTAATTCGGTGCTGGCAATGTGGCGACGTGTATTGTTGCGTACAACACCGTACAAACCCATTGTCCCCGCGGTCATGATACCAGCAATGGCCAGTACCCCGATAACCTCTATCAATGAACGTCCAGATTCTGTTTTCATGTGTTCCCCCCGAATTACGTGATTTATTTTGAACCAACGATTTGCGCGCCTTCGAACAAGTCCATTGCGCTGGCCACCAACGGGTCGGATTCCAACGCCACTTGATTTTGTTCAGCGGCCGTTTGAACATGATGTGATTCTGTTTCACGCGAAAGTGTCCAGGCGTGTCCCGTTTTATCTTGCAACCACATGGCCAGTTTTGATGCAAATGTTTCGTCGTTGCCACGGTCAAAGTACTTGATTGTTCCGTCGGTAAAATCAACAACCTCTATGTTATTATCAAAATACGCGTGCAACATAATTTCTTTGTTCTTTTTCAATTCGTCGCGCAACATGTCCGCCGATGTAATTTTCAGAAACTTTGGTGCGTCCGCCGTGGGCGCAGGCGTGGCGACTGGTGCGGCCACAGGCGCATTTGCACGTTCCATCTGTTGACGCTTCAAAATTTCGTTCACAGATGGCATATCGGCAATATGCATCAATCGCACAATCAACATATCAAAACATTGTTTTTGATTATCAGACGCCTGTAATTCAGACACGGCTGCAACCATAACCTGCCATATACGGGACAGCGTATTTAACGAAATACGTTCGTTGATTTTCTGAATCTGTTCGCGCTGATCCATTGTGTACGGCGATGTAGAAACGTCGCCCGCGTGCAGGGCAGGGTGCATACGTGTTGCCCAATGCGTCCATTCCATCATATCGGTCAACAGCATAGACAGGTCTGCGCCATTGGTGTAAATCTGGTCAACTTTTTCCAATGCGGCGGCAGTATCGCCCGACAACACCGTATTCATCAGGTCGACAACAACCCCGCTGTCCGCGCGTTTCAGCATGGCCAACACGGCCGCTTCGTCAACGTGCCCGCCGGTTTGTGCAATCGCCTGATCCAGCAATGATAATCCATCACGCACAGAACCATCAGCGGCACGCGCCAATAATTCATTTGCCGCATCAGATAATTCAATTTTTTCTTGTGATGCAATCCACGCAAAATGTTTTTTTAATGTTTCAACCGGCACGCGCGCCAAATCAAAACGCTGGCATCGTGACAGAATGGTCACAGGCACTTTGCGAATTTCGGTTGTTGCTAAAATAAAGATAACGTGTGCAGGTGGTTCTTCCAGTGTTTTTAGCAGTGCGTTAAACGCCGATGTCGACAGCATATGAACTTCGTCGATAATATAAACCTTGTACCGACCATTGGTTGGACGATACTGTGCCGCGTCCAAGATGTCGCGCATATTGTCAACGCCTGTGTGTGATGCCGCGTCGATTTCCATAACATCGATATGCTGACCCGCGGCAATCGCGCGACAGTTTTCGCATACCCCACATGGTGTGGCGGTTGGCCCGTCCGATGACAGACAATTTAACGCCTTGGCCAAAATGCGGGCCGTACTGGTTTTCCCAGTGCCACGAATGCCAGTAAAAATATACGCATGTGCAATGCGTCCGGTATTGATTGCGGTGGTCAGTGTTTTTACCAAAACATCTTGACCAATCAGTGATTGAAAATCTTGGCTGCGGTATTTGCGTGCTAAAACTGTGTAATTGCTGTCCATACTAAACTTCCTTTTGTTCGCAGGATAGCAAAACACAGTCAAATTTCAACAAAATTTAGAACACGATTCTGTGTCAGTTTAATATGAAATCGGGTAATGGGGCCTCGACCTCGTCCGATGCGGTTGTGTCATCAGATTCTGTATCAATTTCTGGTACAGAAACCTTGTCCGCGGGTGTGCGCGTGGAATCAATTTTGCCCTGTTCGGCGGCAACGATACGGCCATAATGTTCTGCGGCCTGTAACAGGCGTTCGCGTTCAATTTCATCGGCAGTTTGACGTGCCTGATCAATATACTGTTTTCTTTTTTGACGCCATTTGTGACAACGCTGAATCATCAGCCCGACAGACGATTGGTTTTTTTTATTTTGCATTTTGTTTCGGTTGTTTCAAAAGGAAATTATTTCCGGCGATTTCTGTCGCCAACTCTCTAAACGAAACTGATGTTAAATCATCTTAAAACTGATTGCAATATTTTTTTTCAGTTGCTATTCTGTTCAGTATGTAGGAGGGGGCATACCACTTGCCACGGAATCAAAGCGGAAACTTTTTATTACAGGCACTGTTGGCGTTGACGTGTATTGTTGCGTTTATGCCGTTTTTTGCGTCGCGATTGGCATCGCGTGATATGGCCGCCCAGATGTATTCCACCACACGCCAGATTGATAATGCCGCGGCGGCGGCACGCATATTTATTCGTGAAAACGCATCGGCATTGCCGTATAACGAAACGGTGGTATCGGGTACACAATTCACGGATTTGCTGGAACCATATGGGTTGCCGTTGGGGTTCAGACCACAAACCGCATTGGGGCAAAATATCGCACTGGTTATTGACAAGGATTCAAATCAGGTGTCGGCATATCTGAAAATGACAGGCGGTGATTTGTCGGGGATTCAGATGGCGGAATTGGTACGTCGCATTGGATTTTATGCCGCGGCAGACAATGGGGCATTGGTGGTGGCGATTGCATTGGACAACGCGTATTCGGACGTTGTGCGTCGTAATGATACGGATTTGGATGCGGGCGGATTCTTGGCCAATTTGGAAATGAATGGCAATTCGTTGAACAACGTGGGCAGTATTGTCGCCAATCGTGCGGGTTTTGATACTGGCGAAATTACAACGTTGTCACTGACGGGAACGGAAAATGGGCGCAAGTCCAAAAATTCTATTAAAAACGCCACTGCGGACAGGGCGGTATTTCAAAGTCCGGACGGTGAATCCGCATTGTCATTGACGCGTGGTGCGTTATCGGTTGATTCTGTTGATGCACGTACGGTTGCGGCATTTGGTGATGCGGGAACATTTAATGCAAATACTGCATCAGTATATGATTTTGCAATGACGGCGGGCCGCACCAGTTTTACTGGGCCTGCAAATTGGTATGTGCGTGGCAACGTGGTCAGCGACAGAATAAATTTCAATGTTGAACGATTGGAAATAAATTCATTCCTGAATGCCGCCCGCGGCCAAGATGTGTATATTGACGAAGATTCGTTAAGTTATTCGGCATACAGTGGCATCAGTGTCGCATCAATCGCCGCATCAAATATCACAATGCGTGACCAAACATCCGACGCATTGTCTGATGGTGAATCGGGGGCGGTAATATTGGATATTCGTCCCGCTGGCACGTCTGTATTGCCAGATGTATTTATCGGCACACTGAGCAATGACATGATTGCACCGCTGAAATCGCCATCTGAATCAAATAACGCAACGGTTACGTGCAAGGCACTGATTGCGGACTTGGGTGGTACTTATAACGCGAAATCATTATCGCAACATATAATTTGCCAGTATTATTTTTGGCAACGCTTGGAACAGCGTATTGATATCAAACAATGTATGTTAAACGGGGGCAGCAACTGTGATTAAAACGCGTATATTTTCATCACGCCCAACCTGCGGCACCAGTTTGACAGAGGTTATTTTGTCCATGGCAATTGTTGCGATTGCCGCGCCCGTGCTGTATTCACAAATTACAATCACAACGTCAAACCTGCGTGATATGGCGATTGCCCGCCAGATTATGGAATTACGCGATATTACGTTAAATTATGTTCGTGCGAACCAAAATCATTGGCCTGATACTGCCCAGATTAAATTATCAGACGATGAATTGGCGCAAATATCACCGTCAATTGCATCTGGATTTATTGACAAGTATTCTGTTCGTGGTGCAACAATTACCGATGTGTATTTGGTGTTTGATGTTGCAGACAATAAACTGGACGCAAATCGTATCGCGCGTCATGTTGGCGCAGATGCCGCGGTTGTGTCACCTGATGGGGTGGCATATGGGGCAAATTGGGCGGTGTCTGCGCCGGATTTTCATGCGGGATTATTGGTGTATCGTGTGTCGCGTGATGTTGCAGGACTGGACACAACAAAATACCTGCATCGTACGGCATCAGACGAAGAAAACCTGAATACCATGTTGCGTGATTTGAATATGGACGGCAACAATATATATAATGTTGACGCGTTATCTGGCGTGTCTGCACGGGTTAAAAATATGTCGGCGGTATTTGCGGGTATTGATGATATGACGGCAAACACTGCGTATTTCCGCCGTGGCGCAAATGTTGATGGTGCAGGTGTCAAAATCAATTCTATGCGCGTGACAGGCGATATTTCTGGGTTCAGAACAATTAACGCGGACAATATGAATGGTGCGGCGTACACAACCAATGGGCGCATTGTGACCGACCGCGCAAAAATTACCAAGTCCGTAAATGTTGCACGTGATTTGGTTTTGAAATCAGACACCACACGAACAATCAGTGGCTTTACGGGTATCAGTGCAAATTCCGTCAAAACCCCATATGTTTCCGCCGAAGAAATTGTGTTTTATGAAAGTTTTGGCCTGACAGTTTCTGGTGAATTGTTGATGTCAACAAACGCGCCATTAAAATTGGGTAATTGGACATTCCCAAATACCAAAGCACCAACGTTTTCTAAATTGACATTGACGCGCGCAGCATTGCCTGCCGCACCAAAAGCATCGGAATTTGGTGCGATAATGCAAAGTGGTTGGAAATCTGCAACACCAAAAGAGGTTTCGCAATAATGAACAGGTCATTACGTATTTTTTCTGCACAAAATACGTCGCGTGGCGGTATGATGGTTGAATTGCTGTTGTCGGTTGCGCTGGCGGCATTGATGATTCCATTTTTAATCCAGTATCAAACGCGTGCGGTTCGTCGTGCTGAAAATATTGTTATCGCCCGCGAAATGGAAAATATTCAGGGCGCATTGGAACGCTATATCGTTGACAACCGTGAAAAATTATTGGAAACAGTTGGGAAAAATATCACACGCTTGGAAATGGCGGATTTAACGGACTATGGCCTGAATACAAATTTGATGGAAAATGGTCGTGATTATCAATTACGCGTGTTGAAATCAAATGACGTACGTGGTAAATCCACTTTGCAAGGCGTTGTGGTAATGTCAGATGCAGATATCACGCCACTGCGCACACGTGAAATTGTGGCAACGGGTGCGGGACAATTGGGGTTTGTGGACAATGCACGCACGTATGGCGCGTTTGGCTCGTCACGCGCTGATAATATTGATATGGGAATTGTTGCAAAAAATGGAATTGTCGCAACGACATCCGTGAATTTAGACAACGCATTGTATTTGTGGCGCGTGCCATCGGACGATGTGCGTGACGCAACAATGCAGGCGGGTCTGAATCTGGGCGGGCATAATATTACAGATATGGCATTTCTGGGCGCGTCATCGGTTGCACTGTCTGGCAATTTAACATTGGGACGCGCGGCGGTTTCCAGTTTAATATACCAAACGCGTCCGACATTGGACGGCACGTTCGGTATAAAAAATGCGACGGTATCTGGCACTATGTCGGCGGATTCACGCACACTGAATGTTGCTGGCACATTAAAATTGGCGGACGTGGGCAAATTTTCCAGTTTTAATGTCGGCGACCTGTGGGTGTCTAATTTGACGTTGGGGGGGCTATCCATCAGTGACAGTACAAAAATCGCATTGTTGCGTGTTACGGATTCTGTGGATATGACGTCGGGCCGTATTACCGCGGTGTATGTGACGGTCGGATTTACTGGTTCGGTTACGCCAAAATTGGTCGTCAGCAAAATGATAGAAGATTCTGTGAACCCCGCATACTATTGGAATGTAAAAAGTGGTGTGGCCAATATGTCAGATATGACATTGTTGGATTTGAATCGTATGGCATCAGCCGCGGCGCGTGACACACGTGGCGACACGGTATCATATCAATTATTTGCAACAGTTGCCACAAACCAGAACGCAACGGTCGCAGATTTTATGAACGCATTGTCTGAAATCCAGACGCGCGTTCGTGCGAAATATCGCCTGTTGAATTTGGAATAATATGTGGTATAAGTGGAATCATGAAAATAAAATGTGATTTTTGTCAGACAGAATATTCCGTACCGTCACTGCGCGCGGGTGCGGTAAAGTGTGCGGTGTGTGGTCACACGTGGACGCCGGCGCGTAGCAATGGTCGCGGTGCGGCAATGATGTTCTTTGCGGCATTGTGTGCGTTGCTGTCGGCGATTGTGTTCACGGTTGCTGTTATCACACGCCAGAAAATAGAAGATGCCAACGCCGCCCCATTGGTTGCACACGTTACATCGGTGCGTACGGCCGCAGATGCGGACGGTATGCCACGATTGGTGGTTGCTGGCACGGTGCAAAATGTGTCTGATGAAATATACGGTGTGCCTGATTTGATTATCACGGCGCGTGACGCCAATGGCAACATAGTAATACAACAGAAATTTATGCCATCGGCAACATTGCTGGACGCTGGAACTCAGGTTCAGTTTTCACACACATTGTCTGGTTCGGCGATGGGGGTTAAACGCGTATCTGTGGAATTGGCAAACATGGGGACAAAGAAATGAAAAAATTTGCGCTGGCGGTGATGTCTGCAATTATGTTGATTGGTGCGTCGTACGCCGATGACAAGCCGGTCGTTAAACGTGTCAGCGTTTTTTCCACCAGCACAGATTGGGAGGCATTGACCGGTCTGAACCTGCGCCAGTACATAGGTCGGTTCAAAATTGATAAATCGTTGGTTGGGCGTTCAGGATTGGTTTTGTATTACTTGGACGGTTTCCCATGCTATGGATTGGGGTATGGTGTGCGCGTATGGCTGGGGGCAAACGGCACAAACGATGGTACATTGCAAATCGCATGTGTGTACCCACCAACCGAAATTAAATTCACATATCGTAATGCCGCGCGCGACGCCGACCAATCGGTCAGTACTGGTATGTTAACGTGTCCAGTCACCGCCGATGCACGCGAATTGTCCATTGATTTATCGCGTTGCACGCGTGGTCGTGATTGGTCAGAATATAAATAGGTTTGTAATGTCTGATATTCGTTCGTTTACAGTTTCCGATGACGGTGTGGGGTTGCGCTTGGACAAATTCTTGGCCGACCATATGCCAGAATTTTCGCGCAGTGAAATTCAGCGTTTCAAGATTTCATTAAACGGTGGCGATGCCCGTGCGGCAACGCGTCTGCGTGCAGGGGACGCCATAACGGTTGACGTTCCCGCACCAAAATCAGACATTGCCGCCGACAATATATCGTCGGACTTTGATTTAGGTATTCTTTACGAGGACGACGACATAATCGTCATTGATAAGCCACGCGGGGTTGTTATGTACCCATCGGCGGGGAACAAGACCGGCACATTGGTTCAAAACATATTGGCACATTGTCATTTGTCGACATTGGGCGGGGATACGCGCCCTGGGGTTGTGCACCGTTTGGACAAAGATACCAGTGGCGTTATGGTATTTGCAAAATCAGATGCGGCGTTTCGTGCGTTGGTAAAAACATTTTCTGCCCACGATTTGGTGCGTCGCTATGTTGCATTTGTTTGGGGCATTCCAAATTGGGAGGGGGCAGACATCACCGGCAACATCGCCCGTTCATCACGCAACCGCCAGAAAATGACAATGGTCAAATCTGGGGGCAAGCCCGCCCATACACAGGTAAACGTTATGTCCGTATGGCCACGCGCTGGCGTGTCGGCATTTCGGTGTAATTTGTTGACTGGCCGCACGCACCAGATACGTGTTCACCTGTCAGCACACGGATTTCCGGTCTTGTGCGATCCGGTCTATGGTCGCGCGTCGGGTCGGCTGGCCAGCACCCGTGACCCAGATTTGCTGGAATTTTTGCGTGACCATAACGGCCAGATGCTGCATGCCGAATATCTGGAATTTAATCATCCGACCACGGGCGAACGTGTGCATTTCAAATCGCACCTGCCGGACGATATGGAAACGCTGAAATGTATTTTGGACGACATTGGGTAAAAATAAATTCGGGGGCACATCGCCCCCGTGATTTTTGCCTGTGATTTCTTAGTTTTTTCTTTATCAATGTGGGAATTTATGATATACTAAATCATAAATAATGGAGTGGACAGAATGTTTTTACTGAAAAAATCTATCAGTTTTGTGGCGATTTTGGCCTGTTTGCCCGCGGCGTATGCGGCAACTGCACGCCCCAGTGTGATGGGTAATGCGGCGCGTCGTATGCCGACGATGTCAACGTATGTGACGGGCACAGCAACGTCAACGACAACCACGTCGAATTTGTTGGCTAACGCCGAATGTATCGATGCATATACCTCTTGTATCAAGGGGGCTGATGCCTGTGGCAGTGGATTCGAAGAATGCACGACCAAGGTTCTGTTCCACGCGAAAATGCCACAATGCCTGTCCACATTGGCACAATGCAGCGCGTCTGGAATTACCAGTTTGTTCGGTACGTCAAATACAACCGCGCTGTCCAACGTCGCGTCCAAAAATAAGTATGGCGAGGTTACAGATTACACATACCCCACAAACGGCAGTGTATTGGGCCAGTTGATTGATGGGGCGGCAATTTCAAACAGATATGATACATCAAACTGTGTAAAGCGTTATACATCATGTTTGAAGAAAGAAAATGTTTGTGGTGCGGACTTTGAATTGTGCACAACAAATACCGAATTCAAAAAGCAGATGGTGTTCTGCGATTCTACATTGGCGCGTTGCCAATCCGATGGTAAAATCGAATTGTTTGGTTCAACGACAACCACAACAACCCCTGCGGCGACCAGCCGTATCGGCCAAATGATATCAGAGGGGGCGGCATTGGCGGCAATCAACGCCGTGTCCACATGTTACAAGGTTGTTGATCAATGTATCTTGAACGCATGCGCAACGAACCCATACAAATGTTACGAAAACGCATCAACCCAGACAACTGCGCTGGTTGATGGTATCAACAGTGGCAATGCCGACGCGACAACGGGTGCATCAACAACTGCTGCCGACACGGTCAGCACATCTGCCATTGCGGCATACATTAAAAATTCTTGCATGGACACCGTTGGTGCAAACAAGTATTGCTATGCCACATTCTTGGGCAATGGCGCAATGCCAACCGCGTCCCAGTTAAAAGATGCCGACAATCAGGAAGAGGTTTATGACGAAGCGTATGCTGCACGCATGAACACCGCGATGAAGGCAAAAATCACGGATTTGGTTGAAAAATTTGATACCCGTGCAAAGCAAAAGTGTGTTGATACAATCAAAACATGCGCAATGCGTGTATGTGGTGGTGGTAACGGCGCGGCATGCTATTCTCAGGTGTTTGGTGCAACCGATAAATCCATCAACAATTCGGTCAGTTATAATGAAATCAAGACCGGTTGTGCAGCGGTTGTGAATACCGACCTGTATTGCAAGTATGCGGCGGCAAATCCAAATACAACCGGCACATATTCATATGCATACATCAATGCCGATGCGTTTGATACACTGTTCCCAGAATATCAGGCGGGCGGTACCGACCCAATCGGCGTGATTGCGTCCCTGAATGCGACATTGGCAAACACGTACAGCGATGCGGCCATTGCCCAAATGAAAAAGCAGTGCCAGTCCGTCGCGACCAGTTGTGTCAAGGCAATGTGTGGTTCAGATTACGTAAATTGCTATCGTAATCGTACAGATATCTATTCCAACCTGACCAGCACGGGCGACAGTTCATTTGATAAATCAATGAACAAGGTTGGTGGTGTCTTGGATTACACGGTTGTGTTGGGATTGTGCTTGGATACGGTCAAAAACGCATCTGTGTGCGAACAGCATTTGGCAATCGAACAGAATAAATTAAAGATTCAGGACAAATCTGGCACGGGCGCATGGTCTGATGCAACGTCCGTACGTGGTGGCTGGATTGATGCGGGCGGTGCAACATCGGTGACCGCGGATACGGAAAATGTCCAGTCATACGATGAAAATGGTAATGCCATCTGCATGGCCAAAAACGGCGACCAAGGCGTTTGCAACACCGTTGATGAAAACGGCAATGTGTACGACACACCAGTTATGGTTTCATACACAACATATCTGCAAACACAGGCGGCATCGTCTTTGTTCAAAGATTTGATTTATGACATTGAAAAAGAAGCACAGGCAAAATACAACGCCAAATTGACCAAGGAACAGAACATGTGTCTGTCCAGCAATCAGGGCGGCGTCATGGGGGCCAAGGACACAGGCGGCACATATATGTGGGTAAAATTGAAATCCACCAAAGTGCCCAAGACATACACTGTCAATGGTCTGAAAGCAAACCAGTTTGTGGCCAGCAACGATTTGTATGGTTCGTTCTGCCGCGTGCGTGTGACATTGCAATCTGATGACAAACGCATTCAGGAAAAATTGCAGGACGGCACAAATTGGTCAACCGCATACTTTGCCGTCGGCGACAGTTTCACATGCGGCAGTTGGATTCCAAATTCTGAATTGGAAGAAATCGCCAACGCCGTTGCCGATGACGCAACCGCAGACAAGGCAAAAATCCAAAAACGTACACGTGATTGGATGACTGTATTAGGTGCGCTGGGTGGATCGGTTGGTGGCGCATATCTGGGGGCCAGTTTGCAAGATGGTTCTGCGTTCGGAAAACTGACCGGTTTGCAAAAGGTTTCTGATGTTAACAACGCATCAGAAAAGGCAAACAAGTTGTGCAAACAATATGCCAATGATGCAAAGATAACAACAAACGCTGTCTTTGACAAATCGACATATGAAAACGGCGTGAATACGGCAATCAACTTTGCAGCCCAGTTGAATGTTGCGTATGAAACACGAAATGCTGTTTCATCGGCATTCACAGCGTTGGGCAATGATTGCACTGGCGATAACAAGGCAAAATGTGATACGTACAACACCGCGTTGGATCGTTTGAGCAGCGCATGCCAGAGCCGTTACGATTTGGCCAGCACATCTGGTAACAAGTCCGGCGTACAGGGCAAGACATGGATTGGTTCAACCGTTGGTGCGGCGGTTGTTGGTACGGCGGGTGCATTCTTGTTGAACCGCGCAACACGCGACATTCAGGATTCGAATATGGACGCCGCGCAAAAGGCCGCGTACAACGAATGGATGAACAGCGTTGGTAAACATATCAGTTGCTATGTTGGCGGGGACGAAGCCGGCACATACGGTGATATCATTACCACCAGCATTGAATAGCAAAAACGCCCCGTGTGGGGCGTTTTTAATTTTGCAGCATCACTTTACGTGTTGTGACAAAAACTGTAATTTACGACAGATTTCATCGCGTTTTATGGTGCTCTGGGTCATGCGGGCATTCATAAACTCAACCGCCGTGCGAATTTGTTCGGCGTTATATTTTTTCTGTATCATATTCAGTTCATTAAATGGCCGGTACAGAACTGTATTGATAATCTTGCGCATGTATGGCTTTGTCTGGAATTGTGGTATAATTTCCAGTGCGCCACAATCAATCAATGTATTACCAATCAGATTATCAGAATGGTCATATACATTATACCATTTGAATTGCTCGTATGGCGGTTTGGGCAATCCGTCGCGCTTACCTTCGGCCAGTTTGCATATCAGATATCGCTCGCCACGTTGAATACTGATGCCTGCGGTTTCAATCTGACGCCAGTGCAAATCGCCATAATACTTGCGTCCCGACAGCAAGAAAGAATTTTGTAATTCCGTATCGTGTGCCCACGTAGCAAAAAATCCGTGTTCGCAATCGCTGTGATATGTTTTCAGAATGTATGCCGGCGCGTCGCCAACAAAAATCATATGCGTTTTACCAAAGCACCCGCCCCCTACATACATAATTTCAACGGGCTGTTTCAGCACGCGCGACATTTTCTGTTCCAAATCGTCCATTGCGGGCATCATGCGATTGCATGCATCGGGCGTGTCGGCGCAGTACGATTTTATTGCGGCGTTTTTGAATATCTTGTGCAGGCGCGCCGTTGCCGCCCCACGTTTGTCGCGCGGAATCTGTTGCAACCATTCGTATGGAAATGCCCCTGGGTTTTGATATCCCACCAATGCCATTGCGTTCATTTCGGCGGCATCAACCGGTGCGTGCTTTAACCGGCGGGTCGCAGATTTTGACATTGTGCCACGCACCACTGGTGCAACGATTTGCATCATTTTATCAAGATTTATTCCCTGTAATTCATACAGGTCGTGCCGCAAAGGGTATTTTTTTATAAATGCCATAATGTCGGCGAATATTTCGGGGATGCGGCTGGCCCAGTTTTGCATTACGTTACGCGTGGTGGTGTTTGCGTGCGAGTGTTCGTGCAGTGTTCTGTACGCCGCCCCCAGAATCACGGCATCAATATTTTCATCGAACTTTGTTTTTCTGCGCTGCGTCATATTTTTCCACATTGCGTATTGAAAATCGTTCATTATTTTCTTGCGCCGTGCCGCGTCCAGTGCCGCATCCAGTGTCTTGTTTATAAAAGCATATCTGTCAAAACATAATGCGGTATATGACGAGCCGCATATACCGTTTGAATCAAACTGTGGCAACAGCAAGTCGTGTACATCGATTCCAGAAATTTTGCGACACGATTTTTCATAGAATAATTTGTGGCGGATACGTACCATTGGAAACGTTTGCAGTGTTCCGTTGCCCATATCGCGCGTGACTATGCAATTATCAGAAATTATGTGTTCCAGATTTTCGGCCAGTTCTGTCCAGGTGTGTGGAATGGTCAGTTTTTTTATTTGGTTTACGCCAATAAATGCGTTGTCTGATATTTTTATTGTGTCTGCGCCAAATTTAATGTGTGCCAGATTGTGATTATAACAAAATGCCTCGTCCCCCACATCTGTCAATGTATTGGGCAATGTCAGTGCACGCATATGTGGCATATTGCATCCCACGCGTGCACCAATACGACGAACCCCGTCCGGCACACACAATGCGCCGTCTGTGGTTAAATCATCGTCTGATACCGACAAAAGAATCTCATTTGAAATAGTCATATTTTACATGGTATACAAAATTATTATTTTGTCAACAATGTTTAAGTTGTGGCAAAAATTGCACCCGAATGTGTTTTTTATCTTTCCAGTGCGTGGTTTTTATGTTAAAATTACATGTAACAGAGAGAGTATGAAACCCATAGCAAGATTTTTGTTGGTGGCCTTGTCGCTGGTGTCTGCGGACACGGCGTTGGCCGTTGTTGCATCAACCCGTGGCAATAATTTGACCGCATATAACGGTAATTCTGGGGCGGTGAACAATAACACATGGAATACATTGATGAACAGCCGCACCAGTGCGGCTGGCGCACCGGCCACTGCTGATTTCGGTAATTGTAATGCGATTATTCTGCGCTGTGCCCAGCCAAAGTGTGCATCTGGCGGTTGTACCGATATGGCGGTTGCAACGTCTATTGTTGACGGTTGTGTTAAATCGAATGATGCGTGCCAGCAATATGGGGCAGATTTGGTTTCTTATATTGCGGCGCAACTGGTCGCCAATTCTACGGCCAAGGTAAATGCCCAAAACGCGGCGGCACAAACGGCCGCGGCAAATGCGGCGGCACAACAAAATGCCCAACAATTACAGGCAATGCAGGCCCAAATGCAGCAAATGCAGCAAACAATGGCCCAGCAAAATGCCGACACGGTCGCCCAATTACAGAGTGCACTGGCCCAGCAACAGGAACAATTTGCAGCGGCACAGGTGGCATCGCAAACCGCGGCAACATCGTCCGTGTCTGATGCGGACACTGCACCTGACAATGGTCTGACGGCGGCGCAAAATGCGGCTGCGGCGGCTGGCGTGTCAGCTGACACATTGGCGCGCGAACAAATCACGGGCCAGATTTACGAAAAAATTGAAAATTCTGAAACCCAGATGAAGGCGTTAGAGAAAACAATGCAAGATGCCTTTACATACGCTGGGTGCGATACATCGGGCAATAATTGCACCGGCCCGCATCGGGTCAAGGCGTTCAAGCAACGCGCAATGAATTTCTTTGAACCATACAATGCTGTATTGGACGAGGTTTATGATGCCCTGATTCTGGCGCAGTCGGTTGGTGTTGATATTTCCGATATTTACATGATGCTGAACGGCACGTGTAATGCGTGGGCACAATATATGTGCAGCGCAGGTCAGGTTATGCACTATACCGCAGATAATTGCGGTACAGACGGTGTTTCAATCGCAAAATCCAAAGTGTTACGCACAAAAACTGATGGTGGCGAAGAGGTTTATCTCAGAAACACAGGTGTTTTGGGGAACAATAAATCTTGCCGTGTGGGTCAGGTTGTGCCTATGTCTGACGGTGGGTGCCAGTTGGTGAAAATGCTGACCAGTACCGAAGATGTTCGTCGTGAATGGCTGAATATTGCCGAAGGTGACGAAAGTCAATCAATCCGTGTTGGTTGTGCGTCCGAGGCCTTGGATAATTCTGTATTGTTCCGCAATCGCAAAAAACAGGCAACGATTGATATTGAAACACTGGAACGCATTATTGAACAAGATGCGCCCGCCGCATTTACTGGTGACAAAACACCAGAAAATAATGGCGTAATCTTTTGTCAGGTTGGCGATAAATTACAGGATTTGCAGAAACACGCAACCCTGAAAACAATTCCGGCCAAGATGTGCGCGAAATTAGACGCAACCGGCACGTCGCTGTCTGCGGACGCAAACGCCACAACGTGCGATTATATTCTGCCACAGTACGCAATGTGCACAACGCATGTGTACAATATTGGCAAAACAGAAAATTCCTCTGTGGCCGCCGACAAACAGGAAATGAAAGACGTCATTGCGTTAAAAACAACAATTATGACGCAACAGATGAAGGCCCAGTATGATTATCTGGACGCGACGATGCGTCGTTTGAAAACACAACTGGAAAAGGCAATTTTGACCACTAAATTACAGGCCGCGGGTGCTGGCACAACGTCTGATGGTGGCACGTACACGTCTGGCAATACGGGTGATAAAAACATCTATCTGGCGGGTACAAATAATTGCGGCAATATGGACACAACCACAGGGGTATTCACATGCCTGCGCAGAAATTATGACACCATTTACAACTCGTCAAATGGTGGCACAAATATCACAACAGAATTGCGCAAACAGTTGGCGAATGATATCAGTGTCGTGGTCAGCAACTCTTCCATTTCCACTGGTTTGACGGCGAATACCAAGTCCACCCCAGAAAGTGGTTTGCCGTATGTCAAGGTTGATGATCAAATCGCGAATTGCAGCGTGGTGAAAGAGGTTCAGGGTCGCAAGGTATTTCAAGAATGTCTGAGCCGTTTGAATATACAAATTCGACTGGCCTCAGATAATCTGAATGCGCGCCAGCAACAGCAAAATCAACGCGTTTTAGTGACACAGTAATATAGTTTTAGAATATAAAACTTAAAAATGTGTCGCCTGCGGACTTCGTCCTTGCCGCAACCTTCGCGTACCGCTCGGTTTCATTGCGAGCAAGCATAGCGCAGCGTGGCAATCCAGTAAATAAATCTGCGCGCAGCGCATTCTTATGTGTCGCCTGCGGACTTGCGTCCTTGCCGCATCCTGCGCTTCGCTTGGATTCATTCCTGCGCTGGCGATATATGTGCTGCGCAACACTGTCACTGGATTGCTTCGTTACACTCGCAATGATAAGAGTGTTAGAATCACCGAAAGGACAGGTTTCTAGAACTTATCTATTATCTATGCTCTATTATCTATGCTCTATTATCTATGCTCTATTATCTATGCTCTAACTAAAAAACGCGCCACTGGCGCGTTTTTTATTAGAACACAGTTTTCTCTATTTCTGTTTTTGTTGTTTTACTGCAAAGTGCGTCAAAGGCATGAATTGCGAAACAAAACCAGAAAATGTTTTTCTGGATGTGGCGCAATACCACTTTCTCAAACTGACCAACAATGCAACCCTCGAATTTTGTTTATCTATTGGATTGCTGCTGGGGCTGTTATATTTTTTAAGCTGCTTTATATTATACAGAACTTCATTATATTCTTTACCAACACCACTCATATAAATGATTTCTTCGTAACAAACTACTTCTACATTTGGATCGTGCTGGTATTTTTGTCGTGTTTTTACAAATTTTGTTTCTGGCACTAAAACGCATTCTCGATAGCCAGCGAAACTATAACTATTTATTATGTTGTACGTAGATTCTTCAAAACGTTTAATTGTTAAATTCCAGTCAATATTTGAAAAGCCGAAATCGACCATGCAGGTCCTCCTTTTTAGACAACCATAAAATAGACAAAATATGCATAATGTTAAGTTTTATTTACTGGATTGCCGCGCTGCGCTACGCTTGCTCGCAATGAAACCGAGCGGTACGCGAAGGTTGCGGCAAGGACGAAGTCCGCAGGCGACACATGCACAAAAAAACTACTGTCATTGCGAACGTAGTGAAGCAATCCAGTAAATAAAGCAGTGCGCCATTCGGCGCACTATCTATTATCTATGCTCTATTATCTATGCTCTAACTAAAAAACGCGCCAGTGGCGCGTTTTTTATGGACACAATGTCAGTTGATATAACACATTCTGGACATCGTTGTTGATTGACGTGGTAATTTCGCGCCCCAATCCGTCCGTATATGTGTAATTAAACTTGGCATCTTTGAATTCTGGCACGGCCGCATATGCGTCTGTAAATGGTGCCAGCATCGCACTGAACCATTGGCGGCCACGGCACAGGCAACCATTGCGCACATCGGCGGCAACCGCCGCGGTTGCGGTATTTGGATACTTGGTGTCCAGTTCCTTGTCCGTCATCATCAGGCAACGCGACCCAAAACCATAGAAATTCGCGTCGTCTGACATGAACTTGTAAATCAGTCCATCTGATGCGCCTGCGCTGCGCAATGCATACACCATACCATCGGTGCAGCACGCATTCGCCGAATTCATCAGCATTTTATAGCGCGCAACCAACGGCGCGGCCGCTGGATTTGTGGCATCAATATCTGCATCGCATTTTGTCGCGTCAATAAATTCGGCCATACGAAAGTCCTGAATTTTTGCGCTGCGCGGGGCAACAACCTCGTGTACAACGGGTTTGCGACGCCAAATGGTGCATTCTGTTTCTGTTTCAAATGGGCAACCGTCGGCGCGACCAAACACAACCTGAACACTTTCCGTCATATCTTGGGCGGTGTATTCTGGGCGTGGCGCAACGGTATCGTTTGTCCACAAATTATCGCGTGGCTTTTGCGGGCTCAGCAATTCTTCGACGCGTGCGCGTGTTGCTGCGGCGTCATCCATTGTTTGGTTGTACATCGCAACCGCTGGGTCAGTCGTGCTGGGGACATCCGCATCACGAATGTATAATTCTGGCAATGGTTCCAAAAACCAGTCCGAAAAATCCTTGTCCCGATATGACACAATCGAATCGTCCCAAACAGGTACGCCATCGCGCCAATCTACGGTCTTGTCAAACTTTTTCTGGGTATATTTACCCTGAACGCCGTCCCACAATGCGGGACGATTATCAGGTTCTACTGGTTTAATGCTCAGCAACTTTGTCTGTTGCATTGGTCTGTGATCCAAATAGACATACTGCATTGGTGTATTTGCAGGTGTCATTGGTTCCGCCATAACCACAGGGGTATCAAAAGTACCCAACTGGACAGGTTGCCCAATCATTGGTCCGATATCACAGCCCGCACCGATACATTCAGATGCGCCGGCATTGTTCGCCCCACACATACACAGCAGGGACGATAAAATTAAAATATTCGTCTTCATACCATGAATAGTATCACAAAAAAGGTTTGAATTAAACAGAAAATTTGCTTGTGCGGCACATATGGTATCTATTATTATGAATATAATCACTAACAAAGGAGAAAACATGAAAAAAATCCTGTGCAGTGCAGTTGCTGCTATGATGATTGTGCCGGCGACATATGCCACAGAAACAGCGACACCAGAAACCATAACAGAAAACACATCTGATACAGCGATTGCGGAAAAAACATCGCGCGAATGGTTGCATGGTGTTCAGGTGGGGTTGGGGGCATCTGCCACCAGTGGTTTGAACGGCTTTGTTGGATATGCAAACAAAGATTTTGATTCTTTTTGGCTGAAAAGATTTGGCTTCCGTGTCGATTTTGCCAGCACGCGTCCGGTAAAATCTGCAATAAATTCAGCCGTAGACAGCGCTATGGGCAGCAGCGGCATTGATATTGGTGATAATCTGACCATAAATGATGGCGAAATCAAAGCGCATCATGTGGCGGCGTTGGTTGATTTTTACCCGTTTGGTAACACATGGTTTTGGGGCGGTTTGCGATTGACTGGTGGTTATTATACCGGAAAACTGGACGTGGACGCGAACTTGTCTGGAAAAATAGACGGATTGCCGTCCGATGCGTTTGAGTTCAAGTTGATGGATAACTTGTATCGCTATACAGGAAACAGCGTACACGGCACAGCCCGTGCGGATTGGAAATATTCTGGCCCATATCTGGGGACTGGTTTTGATTTGGGGCTGTTTGCAGGGTTCAAGATTTATATGGACGCTGGTGTTGTGTTTACAAGCAAGACGGCGCAACTGAATCTGGACGTGCCGTTTGCCGGTTTGGAATATTATGATACCGCGGCCAGCACATGGAAACCAGTCAGCAGCCCTGCGGAACAGGCAGAGGTTGACCGTGTCAAAGCAGAGGCCTTGGCTGATGCCCAAAGCGAACTGGACGATATAAAGTTCTATCCAATGATTAAATTGGGCTTTATGTACCGTTTTTGATATTCGAATCGTTGAAGAAACATAAAAACGCCCGATTTTTCGGGCGTTTTTTTCTGAAACCGAATCGTAATTTTCGCAAATCTCGATTCGTGCGATAACAATAAAAAATAAAAAAACGAAAAAGTTTGATTTTTTTCACAATAAAAAAATCTTGAAATTTCAGTGTGTTGGTGGTGCTTTTGTTGGTTGGGTTAAATTTTTTCAAAATTATTTTCTAAAAAGCGCTTGACTTTTTTGGAAATAGGACTCATACTATGCGGGCTTTCAAGTTGAGAACAAATCAAAAAAAACTCTCAACCCCTGAAATTCTGCGGTTATCGGAACAGCCAAATGAATAGGGTTCCTGATAAACTCGCAAACATTGTGAATAAAAGCAGCTCATCAAGTGATTTTTGATGCAAGTCAAAAATCGTTCAAGAAGAGATATGCAGACAGTTGAATTTGGAAAAATCCAAACTTTGACTAAGTCAATGTGCATATCCTAGACAGGTAGTAGGTTTTACATATGAAACCTCGTTAAAAACTTGTCTTGCGAATTATATATATGTAAAGACGAACTGATATTATGTCAGTGTTGTTTGTATGCACAGGACTTAAACCCAAGTTTTTTAAGAACTTGAGAGTTTGATCCTGGCTCAGAACGAACGCTGGCGGCAGGTCTTAGGCATGCAAGTCGAACGGGTGAAGCAGGGCTTGCCCTGTGGAGCTAGTGGCGCACGAGTGAGTAACGCGTGGGAAACTGCCCATCACTGGGGAATAACGTTTGGAAACGAACGCTAATACCGCATACGCCGGAAACGGGAAAGATTTATCGGTGATGGATGTGCCCGCGTTGGATTAGCTTGTTGGTGGGGTAATGGCCTACCAAGGCGATGATCCATAGCTGGTCTGAGAGGACGATCAGCCACGCTGGAACTGAGACACGGTCCAGACTCCTACGGGAGGCAGCAGCTAAGAATATTGGGCAATGGAGGAAACTCTGACCCAGCCATGCCGCGTGAATGAAGAAGGCCTTCGGGTTGTAAAGTTCTTTTAATCGTGAAGATGATGACAGTAGCGATAGAAAAAGCACCGGCTAACTTCGTGCCAGCAGCCGCGGTAATACGAAGGGTGCAAGCGTTGTTCGGATTTACTGGGCGTAAAGCGTCCGTAGGTGGTTTGTTAAGTCAGAGGTGAAATCCCAGGGCCCAACCCTGGAACTGCCTTTGATACTGGCAGGCTGGAGCGTGATAGAGGAAGATGGAATATCTGGTGTAGGGGTGAAATCCGTAGATATCAGATAGAACACCAATGGCGAAGGCAGTCTTCTGGATCATTGCTGACACTGAGGGACGAAAGCGTGGGTAGCAAACAGAATTAGATACTCTGGTAGTCCACGCCCTAAACGATGTGTGCTTGTTGTTGGTTCCCTTCGGGGTATCAGTGACGTAGCTAACGCGTTAAGCACACCGCCTGGGGAGTACGATCGCAAGATTAAAACTTAAAGGAATTGACGGGGACCGGCACAAGCGGTGGAGTATGTTGTTTAATTCGATGCTACGCGAGAAACCTTACCGACCCTTGACATCCCGCACGCGACTTCCAGAGATGGTTGTCTTCTATTCGGTAGGTGCGGAGACAGATGCTGCATGGCTGTCGTCAGCTCGTGTCGTGAGATGTTAGGTTAAGTCCTGCAACGAGCGCAACCCACGCCCTATGTTGCCAGCGGGTAATGCCGGGAACTCTTAGGGGACCGCTCGCGTCAAGCGAGAGGAAGGTGTGGATGACGTCAAGTCATCATGGTTCTTACGGGTCGGGCTACAAACGTACTACAATGGCGCCAACAATGGGTCGCAATGTCGCAAGGCAAAGCCAATCCTTAAAAGACGCCCCAGTTCAGATTGCCCTCTGCAACTCGAGGACATGAAGTTGGAATCGCTAGTAATCGCTGATCAGAATGCAGCGGTGAATACGTTCCCCGGTCTTGTACACACCGCCTGTCAAACCATGAGAGTCGATTTCACCCGAAGTCGGTAGTTTAACGCAAGAGAACGCCGCCTACGGTGGGGTTGGTGATTGGGGTTAAGTCATAACAAGGTAGCAGTACCGGAAGGTGCGGCTGGATCACCTCCTTTATAGAGAATACCGTTTACACGAAAACGGTCAAATCCAAACGCGACTGTCTGAATATCTCTTTTTGATGTGGGAAACTTTCTGCTGGGTCAGTAGTTCAGTTGGTTAGAATGCCGCTCTGATACAGCGGAGGTCGAAGATTCGAGTTCTTCCTGACCCACCACTTAAATTTGATGAGGTTGGAATCAGAAATGATTAAATCATTTTTGATTCCAGATGTTCCAAGATGAATATCGTCGGAATCTGCTTTTATAGCAATATATTGTGAATCGGTTTTTATGTCGCAAATCATAAAGTTTATAGAAATATGAATTTCTTGATTTGTTGAACATCGTAATAATCTCAAAAATCTTTCTATTAGAGTAATCACGAAAGTGATAATTCAATTAGAGAAACAAGAATCAACTTAAATGCTTAAAAGACGTTTTAACGTCTGCTCATTCAAGTTCTTTTTATGGAACATGCATGAAGACATTCTCTTCAAGCATAAGATAAAAAGTAACAAAGGGTGTTTAGTGGATGCCTTGGCAATCAGAGGCGATGAAGGACGTGAAAGACTGCGATAAGTCCGGGTGAGCCGTCAATATGCTTTGACCCCGGAATGTCCGAATGGGGAAACCCAATCCTTTATGGATTATCTTTGGCTGAATACATAGGTCAAAGAAGCAAACGCGGAGAAGTGAAACATCTCAGTACCCGCAGGAAAAGAAAGCAACAGCGATTCCCTTAGTAGTGGCGAGCGAACAGGGACCAGCCCAGTGACCGAGATTTTAGCTAGCAAAATGTGGTGGAAAACACAGCAATAATAGGTGATAGCCCTGTATGCGAAAGCTAGTTTCTTGGCCCAAGAGTAGAGCCGTACACGTGAAATTCGGTTCGAATATGGGGGGACCTTCCCCCAAGGCTAAATACTCCTGATTGACCGATAGTGAACAAGTACCGTGAGGGAAAGGTGAAAAGAACCCCGAAGGGGGAGTGAAATAGACACTGAAACTGAATACTTACAAGCTGTCAGAGCCGGTTTTCCGGTGATGGCGTACCTTTTGTATAATGAGCCAACGAGTTATTATTGCATGCAAGCCTAAGCCGCTAGGTGTAAGCGAAGGGAAACCGAGTCTGAATAGGGCGATTTGAGTATGCAGTAATAGACCCGAAGCGGGGTGATCTAGGTATGAGCAGGCTGAAGGCGGCGTAACAGTCGCTGGAGGGCCGAACGCACCAATATGGCAACATTGGGCGATGACTTGTGTCTAGGGGTGAAAAGCCAATCGAACCCCGTTATAGCTGGTTCTCCGCGAAAACTATAGAGGTAGTGTCTCAGGTGTTCGTTGTTGGGGGTAAAGCACTGAAATGGCTAGGGGGAGTAAAATCTTACCAACCCATATCAAACTCTGAATACCAACAAATTATAGCCTGGGAAACAGTCCATCGGTGCTAAGGTCGGTGGACGAGAGGGCAACAGCCCAGACCGCCAACTAAGGTCCCAAAATAATGATTAAGTGGGAAAGTGAGTCGAGATTCCAAAACAACCAGGATGTTGGCTTGGAAGCAGCCATCGTTTAAAGAAAGCGTAATAGCTCACTGGTCTATTAGAGTTTCGGCAACGAAAATGTAACGGGGCTAAAATCATTTACCGAAGTTGCGGGTGCGTCGCAAGACGCGCGGTAGCGGAGCATTCTGTAGGCCTGTGAAGCCGAAGGCGCGAGCCACGGTGGAGGTATCAGAAGCGCGAATGTTGGCATGAGTAGCAGCTAATCAAGGTGAGAAACCTTGACGCCGTAAGAGCAAGGGTTCCTATCCAATGTTAATCAGGGTAGGGTGAGTCGACCCCTAAGGCGAGGCCGAAAGGCGTAGTCGATGGGAACACGGTTAATATTCCGTGACCTGCGTGAGAGTGACGAATTGTGTAAATTGTTGCGCCTTATTGGATTGGTGCGGCAGTGAAGCAGTTCCGGGAAATAGCCCACGCGTATAGATCGTACCCAGAACCAACACAGGTGCTCGAGTCGAGTAGACTAAGGCGGTTGAGAGAACTATGTTGAAGGAACTAGGCAAAATACATCCGTAACTTCGGGATAAGGATGACCTGTTTCAAGGCAACTTTAATCAGGTGACACAAACCAGGTGGGGGCGACTGTTTACTTAAAACCCAGGTCTCTGCTAAATCGTATAAGATGATGTATAGGGACTGACGCCTGCCCAGTGCTGGAAGGTTAAGCAGAGGTGTGCAAGCATTGATGTGAAGCCCCAGTAAACGGCGGCCGTAACTCTAACGGTCCTAAGGTAGCGAAATTCCTTGTCGGGTAAGTTCCGACCCGCATGAATGGCGTAACGATCTCCACACTGTCTCCAACATAGACTCAGCGAAATTGAATTCTCGGTGAAAATGCCGGGTACCCGCAGCTAGACGGAAAGACCCTATGAAGCTTTACTGCAGTTTCGTACTGGCACTAGGACTCATTTGCGTAGGATAGGTGGGACGCTTTGAAGAGCAGGTTTCGGCTTGCTTGGAGCGGTTGGTGAAATACCACCCTGATGTGTTTTAGTGTCTAACCCGCGTTCTTGAAGCAGGGCGGGGGACAGTGCGTGATGGGCAGTTTGACTGGGGTGGTCGCCTCCCAAATCGTACCGGAGGCGCGCGAAGGTTTGCTCAGGCTGGTCGGAAATCAGCCGGTGAGTGCAATGGCAAAAGCAAGCCTGACTGCAAGGGGGACACCCCGAGCAGAGACGAAAGTCGGTCATAGTGACCCGGTGGCTCCGCATGGAAGGGCCATCGCACACGGATAAAAGCTACTCTAGGGATAACAGGCTGATGCTACCCAAGCGTCCATAGCGACGGTAGTGTTTGGCACCTCGATGTCGACTCATCGCATCCTGGGGCTGGAGCAGGTCCCAAGGGTATGGCTGTTCGCCATTTAAAGCGGTACGTGAGTTGGGTTAATAACGTCGTGAGACAGTTAGGTCCCTATCTACTGTGGGCGTTGGATATTTGAGCGAACTTGACCTTAGTACGAGAGGACCGGGTCGAACGAACCTCTGGTGTACCTGTTGTCGCGCCAGCGGCACCGCAGGGTAGCTATGTTCGGAACAGATAACCGCTGAAAGCATCTAAGCGGGAAGCTGGTCGCAAGATAAGATATCCCCATGAGTTCAGTTCTAGACTAGGACATTGATAGGCTGTCGGTGTAAGCCCTGTGAGGGGTTTAGCTTAACAGTACTAATCGAACCATTGACTTTTTATCTTTTTGCCTTGACTTGATAGCAAGTCAGGCGTATGCTTGAAGAGAACGTTGAAGTGATTCTGATACAGAATTACGATGTTCGCTGGATTTATTCTGGTGATTATTGAGCGGGAGTCACCCTCTGTTCCATTCCGAACCAGACAGGGAAACCCCGTATCGCCGATGGTACTTTGGCTTAAGCCACGGAAGAGTAGGTCGTCGCCAGAATAAATCCAGTAGTGATATAAAAACCGAAATTTAACCGCCCACGTGGCGGTTTTTTGTTTGTGCGTATTGCCGGTGTGTGATATAATTCCCGGCATGACACAAGACGAAAAAATACAATCAATTCTGGATCGGATTCAGGAATTATTTGCTCATTCGGTCGGCCCACGCAATCGCCGTGAATATATGCAGCTGCATGGATTTCATGGCATTGATTGGTCATTCGGACTGACGGCGGACGATATCATCAATCGGAAAATTCCGCGCGCCGTTTGTGGGTGCAGTGGAATCGCCAGCGTATTCATCAAATACGCGGGTGAATGTGGTCTGGATTGTGTCGCACTGACGACCGCAATGCAAAAGGATTTAGATGGCGCCGCCCAGGATCGCAAGGACGGCAAACGTGAACGCGTTGTAAACGGTCACCAGATTATCGCGGTGCGCGATGCGAATGGTATTTGGCGTGCATTTGATCCGGGAAAGCCCGAATTGAAATACCTGGATACGCCGGTCACGGTTGGCACAATCATAAACTTTAATTTTGGTGCATGTCGCATAACGGCGATTTTATCACCATCGGAATATGAAAAAATAGACACATACAAGAAATTACGCGACATCAATGTAAATGGTGCGCCGAAAAAAAGCACGCCTTTGCGGGCGGGGTAAAACGGCTGCTGGGGTGGGTGCATATAAAAAATTTGTTTCAACGGGAAAATAACTGATTTACCACCGCCACAATGTGGCGGTTTTTTGTTTGCCATTTATTAGGGGCGTGGTACAATTACAGTATGAAGAAATATCGTGATGATTTGACTGATACGCGGGGCAGTTTGCCGCCACAGTTGCTGGCGGGGATTCCGCGTGACCAAATTGCCGATTTAACGCGGGAATTTGTTGCCGATATAAACGCACTGGGGGTGGATTTTCATCGCCAATTGGCGGCGACACCGGCCGTGGTAAATATCAAAGGGTTCAAATTGACCCCGCCACGTCTGTTGGGGCGCGACACAAAAATCGAATATGTTGCCAGTGGCGCACAGGGCAGCGTATATAAACTGACCATTGGGGACAAGCCATTTGCCCTGAAAATCAGTCGCCAGCCGTATTTTATTACGTCTGAATTGGATAATATTCATTTGACGCGCCGTGCGCGCAATGTATTTAATCGGGCGTATATTGGTTCGCAATTTGAATACGACCGTGAAAAATACACATGGATTTTAATGGATTGGGTTGATGGCAATCGTGCAAACAGTTTCGAACTGGCGCGCGAGAAGTTGTTCTATGCCAATTTGACCAAGGGGTTGGCATACAGTGATGCGCGCGACGATAATATCAAGGACGGGCGCGTTATCGATATGGGCGGCCTGTACAGACACGAGGTAAAATTATCGCGCAGCGAAATAGACAAGGTCAAAAAAATGGTCTATGCCATGAAGACCGAGAATTGGGACAAGTTCATCGCCATGGTTGACACCGCGTCACAGCGCACACCCGCGATAATAGAATACCTGTTTTTTTATATGAATATGATGCGTTTTGATATGCCGGCGCGATTTGAAAAATATCGCGATATTGTTTCTGCATATTATCGTATGCTGCCAGCCAGCAATGACAAGAAAAAAACACGTGGTTTATTTCGCTAGATATAATTTTTATCATTGACCTGTTTGCGCGTACGGGTGTAAGATACAAACATATATTTCCACAAAGGGAGAGGAAAGCGTGAAAAGAAGTTTATTCGTAGTATTTTGTTTGGCAACAATGGTGTATGCGGGTGCTGCGTACGCCGTTGCTGATTGTATAGTGACAGCGTGTCCAGTTAGTATAGAGGATTCAACATATACGGTAGTGGGGCAGGATGCCACCGGTTGTAACAGATATACTTCTACATGTTATTCATGTAATGGAGATTGGATTGTTTATGATTGTACAGATTGTAAAAGTGGATATTCGCACAGTACACAAACGTTTAATATTTCGCAATATACATCCAAGACCGCTGGTCAATGCACTAAAAGCACGGGCGTTTACTGCAGCGCCACAAATTATTACGGATCCGATTATCCAGAGATAAAGGGTTGTACCAATTTAAAGGTACAAGAGTTCGGTGGTGAAATTGTATCAACATGTGAGAAATGTGACACTGGATGGCTGCTTGTCCCTCGAGAGCTATCAGTTGCTGGTTGTTCTAATAAATATGCATACGAAGTATGCGCCAAAGATCTGGTAATAGAAGATTGTAACTCTGATAATTGTAAGTCTGATGAGTATTGGCTTTTGGCGGGTTTGGCGGGTGACAATTATGTGCAGAAAACGAATCGTAGTTGTAGGCTTGGGCGTTGTAAGGAAGTTGTGGTGTACAGTTGTGCATCCGGTTATTATGGAACAGCCAATGCAACATCGCAGGAGTGTCATGCATGTCCAGATGGCGGCAAATCCGCGCCTGGTGACAATACTGTAATCACCAAGTGTTATTCCACAGGTGGTAAAGACGCAATGGGGGATTATAAGTTTGAGCCAGATTGTTATTACACGGGACAATAAATAAAAAAGCATCACAAAATGTGATGCTTTTTTTTTATAATTTAACCGCGCCTGCGCGAACAACCCGTATTTCGTCCCCGCCGGTCAGAATGGCCACCGTGCTGGGTGCGCCACCCATTGGCGCATATGCATTATCAACCACAATAATGTTCGGAAATTGCGCACGAATGGCGTCCGCGTTATCAAGTGGTGGCATCCCAGAAATATTTGCCGACGTGGTCGCCAGACAGTGCCCGCGTACCACCGCGCATAAATCGTGAAATGGTTTATAGTTTGGCACGCGCACGCCACCAAATGACATGGTGTCTGTGTCCGCCACCGGCACACCCAGTGTCAATGCACCCGGCCAATACCGCGCCGCCAAATCAAATGTGATTTTGGGGTAATCCGCCATATACCCGCGCAGGTGCGCCAGCGAATCTGACATGATAATCAGATGCTTTTCATGTGGGCGATGTTTTGTTTCAAACAGTGCGTCCGCCCCCGCGCGCGTTGGCAATGCGCCCAGCCCCCAAACCGTGTCGGTTGGAAATGCAATAACGCCACCTGCGTCCAAATGCGCGTTCAGTTTCTTGATAAATTCTGGGTTTGTTAAATCTGTCATAATGACGATAAGTATAAAACGTCCCCCGCCGGTGTAAAGTAAAAAAATCAGATACTGGGGCCCAAAAAATATGTGGCCATTTGTCCGATTATAAATGCCGCACACGATACGCCCGCGCACACGCCCAGCATTTCAAACGCGCGGTGACGCCAATGTCGCGTGCCGCGCCGTGCCAGCCCCCAGTTAAATATAAATATTATCAGTATTGCCAATATGAACGTCGTAAACAGTGCCACCGTGCGATTTGCTATGCACATAAACGGTATTATCAGCACAATGCACGTCAACATATATGCCGCGCCCGTGTACAACCCCGCGCGCAGGGCGGATTGTCCATCGCCCGCCTTTTCCGCCAGATAGTTTGATGCCGCCATGGACATACTGGCGGTGATTGATGCAATTATCGCGGTCAGCACTATATCGCGGCGGCGTGGCATCGTAAATGCAATGCCCGCAATCAGTCCGGTCAGTGACACCAACGCATCGTGCATGCCCAGCACCATCGCCCGCGCGGGTATAAAATTTTCATTGCGATATTTCATTTTACCCCTTGTTTTGCCAGCATACATCAAACGCGTTTTTCGTGCCCCAGGAATCTATTGACACCCCACATATAAAAAAATACAAATTTCATAAGATTTTTTCTTGCAATCACGGGCTTTTTTTCACAAAATCACAGGGCTTTTTAATTAAAGGAGAAACCATGAGCAATAAATGGGTATACACATTCGGCAATGGTGCCGCCGAAGGCCGCGCAGATATGCGTAATCTGCTAGGTGGCAAGGGCGCGAATTTGGCCGAAATGAACTTGGTTGGTCTGCCTGTACCAGCGGGGTTTACAGTCACAACAGACGTTTGTACATATTACTATAACAACAACGAAACATATCCGTCGGATTTGATGGATCAGGTGCATGCGGGTATTGCACATATTGAATCTATTATGGGTAAAAAATTCGCAGATATGGACAACCCATTGTTGGTTTCTGTGCGCAGTGGTGCACGCGTTTCTATGCCTGGTATGATGGACACTGTTTTGAATTTGGGCTTGAACGACGAAACGGTCAAGGCATTGGCGCGTCATTCTGGTAACGAACGTTTTGCGTACGATTCATATCGCCGCTTTATCATGATGTTCTCGGACGTGGTATTGGGCGCAGACATCAATTTGTTTGAACACAAATTGGAAGAAATGAAAGAGGCCAAGGGCTACAAGGTTGACACAGAACTGACCGCAGATGACCTGAAAGAACTGGTCGAACAGTTCAAAGAAATCGGCGTCCAGATTGGCAAGGTTTTCCCACAAGACCCATGGGAACAGTTGAAACTGGGTATCGGCGCAGTGTTCGGCAGCTGGATGAGCAAAAAGGCCATCACATACCGTAAACTGAACAATATCCCAGGTGATTGGGGTACGGCTGTGAATGTTCAGGCGATGGTATTCGGTAATTCTGGTGATGATTCTGCGACAGGCGTATGTTTCAGCCGCGACCCAGCAACGGGCGAAAACAAATACTATGGCGAATATTTAATCAATGCACAGGGCGAAGACGTCGTTGCGGGTATTCGTACCCCACAGCCAATGAGCAAAGATAACTCTGGCCGTCTGTCATTGGAAGAAGCCATGCCATCTGTCTATAAAGAATTGTGCGATGTTCGTGAAAAACTGGAACAGCACTACAAAGACATGCAGGACATGGAATTTACAATCGAACATGGCAAACTGTGGATGTTGCAGTGCCGTAACGGTAAACGTACCGCGGCCGCGGCTGTCCGTATGGCGGTTGAAATGGTGAACGAAGGTTTGTTGACCAAAGAAGAAGCGATTTTGCGCGTTGGTGCAGACCAGTTGAACCACCTGTTGCACCCAATGTTAGATCCAAAGGCAACCCGTGACGTAATCGCGATTGGTTTGCCTGCGTCCCCAGGGGCCGCTGTTGGTCAGGCCGTCTTTAACGCCGAAGATGCTGAAAAATGGGCGTCCGAAGGGAAAAAGGTTATGCTGATTCGCGTTGAAACGTCCCCAGAAGATATCGCGGGTATGAACGCGGCACAGGGTGTTATCACAGCACGCGGTGGTATGACATCGCACGCGGCCGTGGTTGCACGTGGTATGGGTACACCATGCGTATCGGGCTCGCCTGATATCAAAATCGACTATGCTGCCAAGACATTGACCACAACCGCCGGCGTCGTTATTCACGAAGGTGATTGGGTTTCTATTGACGGCGCACAGGGCCAGATTATCCGTGGCGCAGTTCCAACAGTATCTGTGGAATTGACCGGTAATTTCGGCACATTGATGCAGTGGGTTGATGAAATCAAAACATTGACAGTCAAGGCAAACGCCGAAACACCAAAAGATGCAAAACAGGCACGTGATTTCGGTGCAGAAGGTATCGGTTTGGCACGTACAGAACACATGTTCTTTGACCCGTCCCGTATTCAGGATATGCGCGAAATGATTCTGGCCGATGACGAGGCCGGTCGCCGCGCAGCGTTGGCAAAATTGTTGCCATACCAGAAAGCGGACTTTGTCGAACTGTTCAAGATTATGGACGGTCTGCCGGTTACAATCCGTTTGATTGACCCACCACTCCACGAATTTTTGCCACACACCGATGCAGAAATCGCAGAATTGGCGGCGCACATCGGCAAATCTGTGGAATTTGTAAAGGCACGCAGCGAAGCATTGCGCGAATCTAACCCAATGTTGGGTCATCGTGGTTGCCGCTTGGCAATTACATACCCAGAAATCTGTGAAATGCAGACACGCGCGATTTTGTCGGCGGCATTGGAATGCAAGGCGGCGGGCGTTTCTGTACACCCAGAAATCGAAGTTCCATTGGTTGGTTCCAAGAAAGAAGTTGACATCGTCAAGGCCGTTATTGATGCCACAGCCGAAGCATTGTTCAGCGAGGTTGGTGACCGCGTTGAATACACTGTCGGTTCAATGATTGAATTGCCACGTGCTGCACTGTTGGCAAATGAAATCGCTGAAAGTTGCGCGTTCTTTGAATTTGGTACAAATGATTTGACCCAGACAACATTGGGTATGTCCCGTGATGATACTGGTAAAATCTTGGACGAATACCGTGCGCGCGGCGTATACGTCGCAGACCCATTCGCATCTGTTGATCAGTTGGGCGTTGGTCTGTTGATAAAAGACGCGGTGGCCAAAGCACGCGCGACCAAGGGTGATGAAATCCACTTGGGCGTTTGCGGTGAACACGGGGGCGATCCTGACTCTGTTGAATTCTTCCATCGGGTTGGATTCAATTCAGTATCGTGCAGTCCGTTCCGTGTGCCAATCGCACGTTTGGCGGCGGCACAAGCAGCGGTCAAATTCCCACGCAAATAAAAAATGCCCCACATGGGGCATTTTTTCAAAGTTCAAATACCAAAGTGCAAAGTTCAAATAATGTGTGCGCCATCTGGCGCACTGCTTTATTCATTTGAACTTTGAACTCTGAACTTTGAACTTTAATTTTATGCTTTTTCGGTGTATAATCGGGGCATGAAAAAAATTGCAGTTTTATCGTTATTGTGTGCATTGCCCATCGTGGCGATTGCGGCGGAAAACCCAATGTTTGGGCGTGGCGCGCAAAATTCGCTGGGGCTGTATGTGGCGCAATCCACCGGTGACGGCACGTTGTTCAAATTGGTTGAACCGTGGCTGTGGGAATTGTCGCCCCAGACATTGTTTATGTTCCAATATGCACAACCGATGGAAATTTTCCGCCTGCCGGCGCGTATAAATTTTGAACTGACGCAAAACGTTGCGTACCATGGTGGACGTGGTCTGTCGTTCTTTGCGGCGGGCGTGTCGTGGGACATTGCATTATTACAGTGGCGCGGTTTTTATACTGGCATTGGTGTTGGGCCATATATGCGTGACTCGCGCGATCGTTGGGTGTCATCGCGTTTGGTGTTTGGTGAACGCTTTTTCATCGGATACAGGGTTGCGGACAATATGACCGTTGAATATTTTACCCAGCATTTTTCAAACGGTAATTTCACCGATACAAATCGTGGGTTTAACTTTACCGGTCTGTCATTCAATTACAGTTTTTAATCAGAGAGCAAAGAGCAGAGAGCAGAGAGCAATGAAGCGCGCCAGTCGGCGCGCTTGTTTCTTTATTGTAGTTCCAGAATTTGAACAAATAAACGCTATCACTTTATCACTATATCACTTACTCACTTTTCATTGCTCTTTGCTCTCTGCGCTTTGCTCATTTCTCTATTTACAGCCCCACGCAAAAATGTTATAATTACAACAATAAAGGTGGATACCGCGATGGTGTCTGCCACGTCAAACAACGGGTTTTCTGGGGATTTCCCCACGAAACGGGAGAATATTTATGACAAGCCGTAACGTCGCAGATTTTTGCAAAAATGCCATGGGAACTGTGTTCTTGTTGGCGGGGGCATTTTTTGTTTGTTCTACATTGGTGTCAATTCGCGCTGTATTTGCCGATCCTGTTGCACCGGTAAATGTTCAAATGGGAACGGCGCAATCGCCACGTGCAAACACTGCCAATTCGCGTCGCAATAGTGCGAATGTCGTATCGCGTCGTGACGCCGCCACAACCGCAACAAATACCGCGAACAGCGCGCGCAGCGTCGCGGCCCGCACAACAACATCGCGCGCAACCGCCGCAAATACAAATTCATCGCGCAGCGTGGTTGCCCGTACAACAACGCCGGCGCGCACCGTGCGAAATCGTGCAACAACAAATTCTGCACGCGTATCATTACAGGGTAACGCAATCCGTGGCAGCAAGACCACATATACCAACACGTATACATACCTGAATAACAAGTTGTACACGGGTAACTATTCAAACATCATCGATTCAACAACTGGTCTGATTTCGGCGGATGCGTATAACAACTGTATGGAATCATATTACACATGCATGGACGAAATCTGCACCGCGCGTAATACGGCCCAGCGTCGTTGTGCGTGTGCCGGTCGTGTCAAGGCATTTGCAGAGGCGGAAACCGCACTGGAATCAGCAAACGAAGAATTGATTAAGGTTTCTGGTGAATTGGCATTGCTGATTGCAAACAAGGGCAAGGATGTATCCGATGCATTCCAACTGACCGATGCAGAAAAGGTTATGAACTGCGTTTCATGGCAGGAAACAATCCAGAAATACGGTGCAAATTCTGACGAGGCCATCAAATGGTGCAATAATCATTCTATCTATGGCGAAAATGGAAATACACTGAGCACTTGTGCAAAACCAAAATATTGTGACAGCACGGGTAATAATTTTGGTTTTGATATCGCCAATATTGACGGTTCGTCCAGTGATATTTTGGCGTCCCTGCAATCATGGGCCGATGCCAAGGAAAACACATTGACAATCTTGTCTGACGATACCAGCAAGTTGACCGATGCGTTCAAAAACCTGTCTGATGTTGTATCTGGTTTGGCGGGGATTGACGGCGCACTCAGCAGCAGTGATAATCTGAAAGATTCATTGGCGCAAACATGGGGTTATGAATTGTTCGAGTATGCCCACAACAATGTTTGCAACCGCGTGTTGGATTCCTGCTTTAACGGTATTTACGAGGCATGTGGTACGCCACCATCGTCGGGTCGCAAATGCGGCAACGGTGCGTCCCAGTGCCCATATAACTATAACAGTTATGTCAGCGTATCAAACACAGGTTCGTATGAATTGAATTTCATTACGCCAAATTCTGGCTATACCGCATCTAATTCTGCAACATGCTTTGGGTATTCGTCGGCGTCGGGCGATCCATATTCAAATCTGCGCGGGCCGGTTGCTGATGCACGCCGCAGCATTATGCAGAAATATGCGCTGGACGCAAATGCGGATTGTGATTCGTACGGTGAACAACTGCGCAAGACCGCACAAAACATTGGCTATCAAAAGGTTGCCGCGCAACAGGCCCTGCAACAGAAGCGTTTGGAATTTGCAAATGCGGAAAAGACGTCTGTTTTGAATGCCGCGGTCACCGCCAGCACGAATTTCAGCGAATGTATCAGCGAAATTTACGACTGCTATGAAACACAGGCAAAGTCCAATGCTTCGTGGACAACGGCGCGTATCAGAACATACTGTGCACAGGTTGCAAACGTTCCACATTGCTATGAAGAGATGATTTGTAATCCATCAACATCGCCGTTCAAGGCCGTTATTGACAAGGCGGACAATGCCCAGTGCAAGAACACTGCGGATTACACAACCAACACATGCCGTAATATTGTGACATTGAACGATATATTGAATGGCACGGGTGCGTCGGCGGCAGAATGCAAATTCGGTGAAGGTGTGACTTGTGATTCCGCTGCAATGCGTCAGAAGTGTTTGTTGGATGCAATCGGTACAGATGGCACCAGCACGGACAAGAACGTCTTGCAAACATGGAAAAAAACAGAATAATAATAAAAAACGGGGCATCGCCCCGTTTTTTGTTAGAGCATAGATAATAGAGCATAGAGAATAGATAGTGCGCCAACGGCGCACAAAATTTTTATCGTGGCGCAGCACCAGCGGCGACGGATGCGCTTTGCTCTCTTGATTGACGGCTTGTTGTAAAATTTCGTCAAAACACTTGACTTTTTATAAAAAAATGATACTTTTGTAGCAAGTTTTATACAAAACGCAGAACAAGAACAATATAAAAGAGAAAGAAGTATGAGCAATTTCGCAATCTTTCAAACCGGTGGCAAACAGTATCGCGTGCAAAGCGGTGATATTGTAAAGGTTGAAAAACTGGAGGCCGAAGGTACGGTTGAATTTGACCAGGTTTTGATGATTGGTGACAAAATCGGCACACCATTTATTGACGGTGCCAAGGTTATTGCCACAGTCGTTGAACAGAAACGCGCTGACAAGGTTTTGGTGTTCAAGAAAAAACGCCGCCAGAACTATCGCCGCACACGTGGCCATCGTCAGTATATCACTGTTGTGAAAATTACAGAGATTAAGGACTAAGGAGTTTACTTATGGCACACAAGAAAGCAGGTTCGGCGACCACTAATGGACGCGACTCAGAAGGACGTCGTTTAGGCGTCAAAAAATCTGGTGGCAGCCGCGTTATCCCAGGAAACATCATCATTCGCCAGCGTGGCACATCTGTGCACCCAGGGTTGAATGTTGGTATGGGCAAAGACCACACATTGTTTGCAAAAATCGCAGGCATTGTGAAATTCAAAAAAGGTCTGGGCAATCGCAAGACAGTATCTGTCGAACCAGAAGCAAAATAAAAAAAACGGGGCATCGCCCCGTTTTTTTTTTTATTAGAGCATAGATAATAGAGCATAGATAATAGAGCATAGATAATAGAGCATAGAGAATAGATAGTGCGCCAACGGCGCACAAAATTTTTATCGTGGCACAGCGTCAGCGGAGACGGATGCGCTTTTTATACGAACTTTCATCTTTTATGTCGCGGGTACTTGTGATATAATTATGCCAAGTATGAAAAAGTTTCTGACATGTTTTTTTGCGTTGGCCTGTTTTACGCCGACGGCATTTGCCGCCGACACGGCGTCGGTTACACCGTCGCGTGTAATTCCAACTGCGGCCAAGTCAGATAATACATCACGCGCGCTGTCATCGCGTACTGGCGTGCGGTCAACCAACACAACATCTGTGCGCAGTGCCACGTCCACGTCAAACACCGCCACACGCGCCGCAACCGCCGCGGCCCGCGCGTCCAATACAAACGGCAATGTTTCTACGGCGCGCACGGGGTTAGATGCAGCGGTCAACACCAGTGGTCGTAATTCGCGGGTCGAGGCCGCCAGTATCAACAGTGACCCCGCGGTTCGGCGTTTGGGATTGACGTTGCGCCCATCGGTGGCAGAGGTTGGCGGTCGCGCTAAAATCGCTGGCACAGACACATATACAGGTTCAAATATATCATCGGAAATTCGCAATTTATCAACGCGTGCGGCAACTAAAACGATTAACGCAGAATCTATTGCTGATGCCAAGGAACGCTTGGAACAAACAGCCAGTTTGAACAAATCGTGTCAGGAACAATACAATGATTGCATGGATCAATTCTGTGCGGTGATTGACTCTAATCAAAAGCGGTGCAGTTGCAGCGCAAACCTGTCCAAATATACCAAGGTCGAAGACGCCGTCAAAAACGCCAATACCCAGTTGAACGAGGTGGCCCAGCGTATCCGCTATGTCGGGCTGTCGGCGGACGAAATCCGTGCAATTATGTCCGCGACCGAGGCCGAAGAGGCCTTGTCCGGTACGGCTGATACGACCGAAACACGCAATATGCTGGAACAGATTGAAGCACTGATAAAAGACCCAAAGAGTTCTACGTCATATTCGTCGGATACATATACTGGTTTAGATATGGATTTGGATTTTTCGTCCGATGTAACCGACTTGTTTAGTTTGGACTTTTTAAGCAACAATACAGGCAGTTTTTCAAACCTGCGTGGTACGGAATTGTATAATGCCGCGAAAAAACGTTGCAATACCGTCCTGACCCAGTGCAAAGAGGTCGGCGCAACGTCCCAGCAAATCACCGGTAATTACGATTTAGCCATAGACAAAGATTGCATCGCGTACGAGCAGGGCTTGACCAAGATGAATGAAACATTGGTGTCCAATGTGCGCAGTGCAAATCGTATGTTGCAAAAGGCCAGATTAGCCGTATTGCAAAACAAGAATCAGTATGATGCCAAGGGGTGTATTGGTGCGCTGGACGCATGTATGACCGACGATATGGTGTGTGGTGATAACTATGTAAAATGTCTGGACCCAACCAAAGTATATATTGATGAAAACGGCAAGGTTGTACTAGGCCAAGATATCACAAATATTACCGAGTTTATGGCGGGGTATAATAACGCAGGTATCAATAACGAGTTCCTGAAAAGTTCATACGGCATGTCAATCAATACGGCAAATTGCAAGGCCAACCCAACCGACAAAACACCAGTTGGAAATAATGGCGCGTGCATTGCGGGGTATCTGATGCGTAAAATCGGTACAGGGCAAAAGGTTACCGACGAAGGGTTGTGTCGTGCGGTTCTGGATAAATGTCAGGCATACACATATGACAAGAACGGCAACTACATGGCGTACAATGACATTGTTGTGAATTACGTCCAGCGTGCATTGGTTAATATTCGTGCCGCCCAACAACAGGTTATATCGGATTATGCGTCATCATGTATGCTGGATATAGCAACGTGCTATAACCAACAGGTGACCCAGGTCAATGCATGGTCATCGTCTGCCAGTATCGGCAGTGTGTACAACGTTATGCGTGGTGCGTGCCGCAATGTTGCGTTGACATGTGCATATGCTGTCTTTGCCGAAGATGCAGGTTCGTGCCCAACAGGCAACGATGGTGCGAATAAATGCATAGAAAGTATCTCTGAAATGTTCTATCAATCGTTGTTATGTCCAGATAATTCAACATATTCTGCGTCAGAGGGAACAGCGGGCGTGGGTGGCTATGTGAACGAACGGTGCAAGTGTAACAGTGGTTATACCCCATTCAGTGGTCAATGCTTGGCAGAATGTGGGGAGCACGAGAAACGTAATTCATACGGTACATGCGTATGTGACGCCAATTACACACGCGTCAATGGTATTTGTACGCCAGACAGTTAAAAAAAACGCCCAACGGGGCGTTTTTTATTTGTTTAATTTTTCCATAAATGCATTGTGATTTTCCAATTCATCAGGGTGCGCTGGGAATGTGCGGTGTGGAAAATCCCCGCTGATTTTTGGGGTTTTCAAAAACGCATCGTGTTGTTGCGCAATAATTTCATTGATGTCTGGGGCGGGGGCGGTGTTTTCCAGTTCTTTGTACACCTTGGCCAGAATCTCGGCGTCAATCAATGCACCGTGCGCGTCGGCACGCGCGGTCAGTGATATACCATACCATTTTGCCAGTGCGTCCAGCGAATAACTTTTTGGGCCGAAAACACGATTGCGTGCAATGATAATAGAATCCAATTGGCGCGTACGCGGAATCTGGGGCAGATTCAGCATTTCCAATTCGTGATTGATAAATGGAAAGTCAAAGTCAATACCGTTATGTGCAACCAATGGTGCATCACCAATAAATTCCAAGAATTTAGGTGCAATAACAGACATCTTGGGTTTATCTTCCAAAAAAGCATTGGAAATTTTATGTACCATATATGTTTCTGGGGGAATAATTTTCCCCTCTGGATTTATATATTCGTGGAATGTGTTGTCGGTAATGCGCCCATCGACCATTTCAACCGCACCAATTTCAATACAGCGGTCGCCCCGCAAATATTCAAATCCTGTGGTTTCAATATCAAAGCAAATAACACGCGCCATAATCGTCCCCTTCCCGTAATAAAAAATATATTTTTGATATGTTGTTGCGCGTGTATTATAATGAATGCGTGAATCTAAATCTAGAAAATCTTAACCCCGAACAAAAATTAGCTGTCACAACAACCGAAGGGCCACTGTTGGTGCTGTCGGGGGCGGGTACGGGCAAAACACGCGTGTTGACCACGCGCGTGGCGTATATATTAAATTCTGGTTTGGCAATGCCGTGGCAGGTTTTGGCACTGACGTTTACGAATCGCGCGGCGAACGAAATGAAAACGCGTATAACCGAATTTGCAGATGATGCGGCCACGTGGCGTCCGTCTGACCTGTGGTGCGGGACATTTCATTCCATTTGCCTGCGCATATTGCGCGCAAATGCGGCCGCGGCGGGCCTGCGTCGTGATTTCCTGATTTATGGCGAAGATGACCAAAAGGCAACCTTGAAAAACATTTTTGCCGATATGTCGTTGGACGCCAAGGATTACAATCCATCTGATTGGATAGAGCGTATTTCGGCAATAAAAGACAAAGGTTTGTCCACCGCTAACGATATCACGGTTGGTGATGTTGCAAAAAAAATATTAAACGCATATAACGCAGAATTAGCGCGTATGGGCGCGGTTGATTTTGGTGATATAATATTACACGTGCTGAACCTGTTTGATAAAAATCCGGACATTCTGGCGCGTTATGCGCGACAATTCAAATACATTATGGTTGATGAATTCCAAGACACTAATCGTGCCCAGATGCAATTCTTGGAAATGTTGACGCGTGATGCAGACGCACCAAACATATGTTGCGTTGGTGATGATGACCAGTCGATTTATTCGTGGCGCGGTGCTGAAATCAAAAATATTTTGGGATTCGAACAGAAATTCAAAAATGCCCAGATAATTCGTCTGGAAACAAATTATCGCAGCACGCCAAACATTCTGGGTGCTGCAAATTCATTGATACGTCATAATCAGGGCCGTTTAGGCAAGGATTTACGTACCGCCGCCAACGGTAATTCTGGTGAACCGGTGTATGTTTTAACACTGCCGTCCGATTGGGACGAGGCACGCATTATCGCCGACACAATTATGCGTCGCGGTGATGGTGTGCCGTATTCTGATTTTGCTGTATTGATTCGCGCAGGCAGTTTATCGCGCCTGTTCGAAGAAGAATTTACATCGCGCGGGATTCCATACAAATTGGTCGGTGCGACCAAGTTCTATGACCGTATGGAAATCCGTGATGCGATTGCGTATTTACGCCTGTTGGTATATCCGTTTGATGATATGTCGTTCACGCGTATTATTGGCAAACCACGCCGTGGTTTCGGCCCATCTGCGATTGCAAAAATCAGGGCGCAGGGCACTAATTTGATGGACGGATTACGCGCATCGTCGTTGTCTGGGAAACAGGGCGCAGCGGCCACGGAATTTTTGTCGGCATTTGATTTTGATTGGGCGGGTATGCCACCTATGGATGCCGCCCGCACAATACTGGAAAAATCGGGGTATATAAATTATTGGCGCACGTCCAAGGACACAGATGCCAGCGAACGGTTGGACAATATTCGCGAACTGATAACGAATGTAATTGCAAAGTATGATACGTTGCCGGATTTCTTGGAACATGCGGCATTGATGACGGCGGACGACAATGATAACGATGCTGCCCCCGTGATTGATGCGGTCAGTATTATGACAATTCACGCGGCCAAGGGATTGGAATTTAACACGGTATTCCTGCCCGCATGGGAAGATGGAATTTTCCCAAATGATATGGCGATTGATGGTGGCGGTCTGGAAGAAGAACGCCGTTTGGCATATGTTGCAATCACACGTGCGCGTCGCCGTGCAATAATTTCAAATGCAATGTCGCGTATGGTGTTTGGTTCGCGCCAGTATAATTCGCCCAGCCGTTTTATCACGGAAATGGATAATCATTTCTTGGATTTCCAAGGGGGTGGCCCGCGCAATATTCGCACGTCAAACGCACCGCGCCCATCATATGCCACACGTCGCGCTGCCGTGACGCCCGCCACACCAAAAAGCGTGGTTGGTCGTTTGGTGTCACACGCCGATATGGGGCGTGGTGTCGTTATCGAAGACGCGGGCAATATTTTAACGGTTGCATTCCGCACGCGTGGTATAAAAAAAGTTGCGCGTGATTATCTGGACTTTGTGGACTGATTTTATTTCTTGTTTTCCTTGATAATCTTTTTCCACTTTTTATATTCGCCATACGCATTGTTCCACAGACGCGTGCCCTCTGATTTAATCTTTTGACCCATGCTGTCATCAATGCTGCCACCGATTTTCTTGGCAATGTCCATTGCATGATTTGCCAAATACGCAACCAAAATCCCCGACAGCAATACAACCATAAAATTGTCGTCTTTCAAACTGGGTACTTGGGCGGCCATATTCATATCAATAATTCCCGACAGTAACGCCGCGCACAATGCAACCACAATCGACAGCGACACAAAATACAACGCTGCGTTTATGAAACGCTGAATCTGGGCGGATAATGATTCCACCTTGAACAATCCCAAAAATCCATTGAATATTGTGCCGGCAATTCCCTTGTACGATGTTTTCCCGACTGTTTCAGCAATCGCGGTAAAAGGCAACATTATCACGGCCAAGAATAAATCCGCAATCACACCCAGTGCGATAAATGCAAACTTGAATGCGTTATACACAAACAGCACAACAAACGCGACCCCAATTACAAATGAAAATGCGCTGTGCCCAATTCCCGCCAGCATCCATTTGAATCCAGCGGCAACCGCTGTATAGAAAAATCCCGACAACCGCGTTGGCACACACATCATATCGGCGGCAGCATTTGCGTCAATCAGCATACGCGCGGGTGTGTGCGCGGCGGCATATTCGCGAATTGCGGTGCACGTGTCGGGCAAATCCACCCCCGCAATATTTGCAATTGTGTTCAAAATAAAGTCCGACAGATACGTTCCAACCGTAATAATCGGCCCCATAATCCACATAAATATGCGCGCCGGCCCAAATTGCAAGATTATAATCCATATTGCAATCGTTGCACCTTTCTTGACGATACTTTTTGCCAAATCACGCACGTTGGATTTTGTGGTCATCATCTGGTACGTTTCAAACATCGCCCAAAATATATATGCGATGATAATAAATATTACCACGAATCGCACCAACGACCCGTCCAGTATTTCTGCAACCCATGACATCGCATTCATAAATGCCAGACCGGCCTTGGCCTCAATCGGGACATAATCTTTGACCAACTGTTGATTTTGAAAACCGGCTTGAAATTCTGTCAAATCGCGCGACATATCATTGGTAAAAGATTTCAAATTGTGTTCCGTTGTCCACGCGCCAAATTCGCCAATATCACCACCCGCCGGCAAATTAGTTGCGGCAAATGTCGGTGCGGAAAACATAATCGCAGCGCACATAATTAAATTTGATAAAAATTTCATTGCACGTTTCATCAATCTTTCTTTCCTGCGGCCTTGGATACTGCGTCAAATATCTGTTGTGGCATACCCCAAATCTTTTTTCCTAAATCCTTGGTCCATGTACCAAAATCAAATTGTTCCTTGCTGTCTTTGCCCAGAATCGTATCAACCTTTGGCGATATGGCAAAGAAATACAATACGAACATAAAGAACATTATCAGCAAGAAATCAAACCCGTCGTCCAAGAAATCAAATGCATTTGGATACGTGCGTTCAACCATCGCGCGTTGTGCGGTAAAGCAATCTTTGAATTTATCAGCGTCCATTTCACCATCTGATAACGCAACGCGTTCACATGTTGCAAACACATTCATAACCGACATTGTTTGCGCATCTGGGTTTTCCACCGTGCGCCCCAACAGTGGTGGCATAATTGCACTGTACCCATCGGCGGGCCCCGGGAAAAATTCGTCGGCGGCAAACGATACTGTCGCGTATATAATCAGAATCTTTAACGAAATCGCAACAATCTGAACCGCGGATTTAACCAGCATCGTTACCGCATTGGCAACAACATTACTGGCCAGTTTCCATGTCCCTTCGAACGCAGTCGCAGCAATTATCAGCGGCAGGAATATGATAATAAACACCAATTTGAATACAATCGATAACACTTGGAAAAACAGGTCAAATCCAATTATCAAAAACATTATGACCAGCACGAATCCCGCAATCCATGTGAATGCACCACCGCCCATTCCCAGCCACGCATAATTCATCATTGCAAAACCGCCAGCCGCCCCCGCCAGCATCACGGCGTTCAAATTGCCCATGGTGCACATAAACGGTTGCAGGATTGGGTTTAATAAATCGCCCGATGCAGGGTTGGCAATTGCACCACACTGCGTTGCATCAACAACGCCCGATGCCGCCATTGACAATTCTGCACCAACATACAGTACCGGTGTAATTGTGACATTTGAAATCGCGCGCAACGCGGTTGTGCCGCCCATGCCCAGTGTTCCCAGAATTGCGCCAACAAACATTATGCGTGCGGCCTGTCGCCATACTTTGTCGAACCATGCAGAAAATTCCAGTTTCTTTTCCTTGGTGTCCAACGTAGTTGTTTTTTTCGCGGCGTCCCAAATATATTGCGTTGTGTATATAAACAGATAAATGCCAAAACCAATTACCAATAAAATCCAAATATTGTCCAGCATCGCCGTCCAGAATATTTCTGCGGCATTACCAATCACGCTGAATAATTCCGCGATATACCCGCACAGAAAGCATCCGTTTGCGCTGGCAATATCATCGCCCGCACCAATCGCGGTTAAAAAGTTCTGGGTGCTGGTGTATGTCAATGCCGCACCGCCAATGGACGATGATAAATACCAAATCCCCAGCCCAATTGCAATTGCGCCCATCAAGAAACGAATGGCCATGGAAATCAGTTTTGCTTTCATCATTTCGCACCGCCTTTGTCATCTTCCTTTGGTGCATCGCCACCCGACAGAACTGTTTTTGCTATTTTCGTCGCGGCCTGTACCACATCTGTGGTCAGACGCATTGCGTCATCGGCCAACTGGTCACCCATTTTGTGTTCTTCGCCGACGTCAAACGCCGACAGAACCATTTTTGTAACTTGTGGAATTTGGTCGTATATGAAATTCAAAACATAGACCAGAACAACCGAACTGATTAAAGTGATTTGTGCCAAATTATCTTCGTTCAAATCGGCTGCAAAAACATCGCCCGACAAAATCGCGCCCATCAATTCTGCGGCCGATGTCCCAGGGGCTGAAAAGAATTTTGCAATAATAACCATAATTACCGTGTATGTCAGCACGTACGATGCCAACGATATAATTGCGTTTAACAAACTCTTGAATTGTCCAACGCCCAGTTTTGAACCCAAGCCCGACATCCACGATGGCACGTCTGATGCACCTTTGAACGAAACCATAACCAACGACAACGGAAAGAAAAATGCAAAGAACATCATCGCAATAATAATGTCCACAAAGTAAAAACAGAACCGAACAAATAACTTGAAAAATCCATAGAATAAATACAGTCCTACAAAAAATAACGCAATATGCTTTATCAGTGCGCCAATACCCAGCAATGCTTTCCACGTAAATGCACTGTCCATTACGGCAATCCCCAGTTTCATAAATGATTGAAACTGTGTAATTGTTGTTTTCATCAGCAATATAATCGTATCACGTAATTGCGGGCGATAGAATCCATCGTTGGACATTTCCATCGGCTGATACGTAACCTTTTCATTTACTGTACTGGTGTTGGTTTGCAGCATACTCTGGCTGTACACCAATGCGATTTTTGATGCGGGTTCAAACGTGACCTGTGTCATAAAACGCGGGAACACAACACCCATGGACAGAAATGTCAACGCCACCAGTGAATTGATAAATACCGGTCGTATGGATTTTGCATACCATGGATCGCGCACGTCACCCTTGATATTTTGCCATACGGCATTGATGACAAAGAATGCGAACAATACGCAAAATATAATTGCACAGAAAATAGCGAATTGTTTATATATGGCCGCGGCCGCCGTTGATACAATCTGAAACAGGCGGTCAAAAACCTCGCATCCCCAGCACTGGACGGCAGAATCAACCAAAGAATCCATAAATCCGTTCATTTCTTTTTAATCCACCCAATTGCTGTGCCAACCTTGTTGCCTAAACCTTTGACGTTTTTCCACGTACCAGACGCGTCAGAACTGACCTGTTTGTACAATTTGTCCATGCCCGAACCGACATAGGAATTTAATTGGTCGCGCGTCATTTCAAATATGCGCAGCATTAAATAGAACGTCAAAATTGATGAAATCCATAACATTGAATGCCCACCAAATCCAATGCCAGTATTTGCCATCTGTGGCATATTGCTGGTGGCCGTACCACCGGCGGCAACTACAAATACAGAACTGGACCAATTAAACAATGATTTCACAATCGCCAAATTGACACACAGAATAAATGCGCACGCAATCATCGTGATAATCAAACGTTGCAACGCCTTGGTTATTCCGGAAAATGCCGGCCACACATCAAACCACTTGTTGGCGTCTTTTGGTTTGGCGACCCACGTCAGAACTTGAAACGGGTACAATACCAATGCCATACCGAAATTAAATATCGCCTGAATAATCAGCAACGCCATAAACAAATTACTGCCCACAAATGCAACAACCAACAGTATGCCTGATATGACGTTCATAAAATCTTCGCCACCGTGCGGCACCAACGTCAACAACCCGCGCAGCCCGCGCACAATAAATTCAAATCCACGTTTGATAATCTGATTGTTGGCGTGTGATATGTCGGACACCGGTTGCACCAAAAATTCACATGATGATTTGCTAATCCAACCGTGTGCCACAATATCAGGCGGGCATTCCACAGCGGGTGCGGCAATGCCAGTTTCATTTATTGTTTCGGTAATGCTGTGCGTGTACAGTGCCCCAAATTGCAAGAACGGATTGACCAGCCATTCGGTTACGTACACAGGGCGAATCTGTAACAACACAACTGCGGCAAAAATCGCACGAAATCCAGAATGTAAAACATTTGTCGTGATTTTTTCGGCTGTAACATTGCCCGATGAAAAATCGCCGCCACCCGAAAAACCAAAGAAACCCACCCATAATTTTGGCAGGTATAATTTAATCAAATACAGCGATATAGAAACGGCAACAAACCCCCATATCAAAACGTAAATTATGCCGTTGCCATTACCCACAAAAAATTCGTATCCACCCGTCGCCACCGCCATCAGCGCGTCCAAAACAATCGGCACCAGTGGGGCCAGATTTAACGCATCAACAATTTCATACTGTGCAAATGCTGGCACGGGTACGCCCGCACAAAACGCCGCAATCGCCAACACCGGCAATGCGCGCATCATGCACGTAAAAAGATTGCGTTTTGATAAAAACATTCTCTCTGGTATCTAAATTATCTGTTCAATTATATCACAATTTGGGACAAAATGTGATATAATTACAAATAAAATGGGCCGTTTGAAACAGTTTTGGATTGTTTTTTTATCGTTCCTGCCAATTTCGGCGGGCGCGGTTGCGCCATTTATAATTCAGGGCCTGATTGGTGCAACGGGCATATTGGGGTATTCAATATATCGTAACATGTCGCCGACCAATATGGCGGACGCAATGAACTTCTTTTCATCGTGTTGGTCGTGTCAGTTGTTTTCAGATATTGTTACGGCAATGTCCAATCTGTTGCCACGTGTGTACAGCGCAATAGGCAGCGTGATAATGCCAATCGCGGCGGGATTGACCGCGGTATGGTTCGCATGGAAAATATTTTCAGGATTCTTGAATGCTAAAATTGACCAGCCATGGTCGATTGCCAGTGCATTCAGTACGCATCTGATAAAATTGACCACGGTGTGTGCTTTGCTGTTGATACCATTGCCACGTATGTTAAATGATATTATTTTTGAACCAGTGTTCAGTATTGGTTTTACGCTGAACAGGGCGGTTACCGGTAATGAAAAATTTGCCGAATGTATGGTTGCAACCGCTGTCGCAGATTCTGTGTCGGTCGACACCGCCGCGGCAAATGCGGGCGCATATTCACCAAAACTGCGCCACGGATTGACCTGTGAAATCGCCAATGTGCACCAGATAACAGGTCTGGGTATGACGGTTGGATGGACGATGATGAACATGGCATTTGATACACAATATATGCATAAATTGATGTGGAATGTGCCGGTGTTCCCAAATGTTCCAATCTTTTTTGCGGGTCTGTTGGTATTGGTGCTGTTCCTGATGGCGTTGTTGCCTGTGCCCCTGTATTTTTTAGAGGTATTTATAAAACTGTCCATGGATTTAATAATGTTGCCGTTTATGTTCCTGTCATGGCTGTTTTCGGGCTGGCCTATATTCCCCAGTGGTGGCAAAAATATTCAGGCGATTGTAAATGACGTGGTCAAAGGAACGGCTGGTATTGCCATGGTGGGCGTGTTTATAACATTTGCTGTGATGTTCCTGAATGCGGTGTTTGGCGCGTGGGGCGGGGCATCGCGGTTGGCCACCGCGCTGGCACAAAACGATTCGTATTTTTTGATGGATGGACTGATGTTGCGTAATGACAGCATTATCACAATCCTGATGATGGGAATCTTTATCACAATGTTTATGACCATGATTCCTGCGCTGGTCAAGGCGTTGTTTGCCAACGTGAATATCCCAACGTCATTCTATGAAGGGGTAAAAAAAGACCTCAATACCATGTGGGGCAACCTGAAAAAATGGTACACCGCGATAAAAAAATAAAAAATCAAGCCCTTTATTTAACATGCCCCCCTTTTTTGTGCCGTCCGAATCTGATATAATTCTTAGCAATGAAGCAATATCCGATTCTTTATTGGCCACGCAGAACGACCGGTGATGATGATTACCGCCTGTCGCGCAAGGTCATAAATACTGCAACTGGTATAATGCCTGATGTTATGACTGATGATTTGGATGTGGCGGGTGCGCTGCGCGATAATCCAGATGCAACGATATATTACCCTGTTTTTTGTGAATCAACCGGTTGGTGGGGCGAATTACTGGGGTCTGATGCGGTTGTGACCGATAAACTGATTATATCGCCAGAATGCCAGTTGATGGTTATTCGTGCATCATCTGTGGCGTCGGCCGCGCATAATTCGGGCCAAAATCAATTACTGGCGGCGGAAATATACCCAACCAGTGGTTTTTTCAAGAAAATGAATTCTGGTATTGCAACGGTGGCCGATATGCTGGCCACGGATGCGGGCACGATTTTGGCATTGTTTTCTGGTAAAAACCAATCACAGTTCATAAATGTACTGGAATCTACGGGCAATTCATACCTTGGGTGCATTGGTCGTTACTAATATTTCTTGCAATACAGAAAAATCCTTGTATAATCTGCACGCTAAAAAATTTAAACAAAGGGTAATAAGATGAAAAAAGGAATTCATCCTGAATATCACGAAATCAACGTCACACGTACAGACGGCAAAACTGTAAAAATGTACAGTTCTGTTAAAAAAGATTTGATTTTGTCCACAGATAACTTGAATCACAGTGCATGGACCGGCCAGCGTACAAATTCTGGCGAAAAGGGCCAGCGTGTTGAAAAATTCAAGGGTAAATTTGCTGGATTTAACTTCTAATCTAAAATACGGAAACGGGGCGCCGAAATGGAACTGTTGATAAAGGGTTCAACGGAATTAAACAAGATGTTTATGGCATTGCAACGCACGGCCAGTGGGTTGCGCCATGATTTTGGTGAAATTGAAAACCTGCAACAGTCATTGCATGGTGCACACGATTTTGTGCAAAAGGCGTCTGCCCGTATCGAAGAAAGTATTCTGAATGATTTGTTGTTGGTGCGCCCATCGGCGGGTCTGCTGACACCTAATGTAACGCGCGATGGCGATGGTCGCGATGAATTTGTGTTGTCGCTGTCGGGTGCGGCGAACTTTGTTCGTGCAAATCCGCATTTCGCGATTTCATTGGCGTTGCGCACAAACGACGAAACCAAAATCGCGTTGGTGTATTCCCCAATCGACGAACGCCTGTATTATGCAGAGGCAGAACGTGGTGCATACGCGTTTTCCGCGTTTCATTCCGCCCGCGTCAAGGTTTCTAATATCGCAGAATTGCCAAACGCAACAATCGCATTTAACACGAACGATTCGCGCACTGTATCGGCGGACATTCGTCGTACGGGTTGCCCAGCATTGGATTTGGCATGGGTTGCATCAGGCAAATTCGATGGTTTTGTATCTGACCCGTTGGACTTTGCCGAAATCGCCGCTGGTGACCTGTTGGTACGCGAGGCAGGCGGAAAAATTTCCATGGGTGCGGATTTAATTGCCACCAATGGTAAAATTGAATTGTAATTTGCGGGGCGTTTGCCCCGCTTTCTTTTTGTCATATACTTGCAAAGTTCAAATAAATATCTTAAACTTTGTGTCATGAAATTCAAAAAGTTCTTACGCATTCTGTTAAACATTATATTCTGGTGCTTTACCGCGGGAATCGCGGCATTGGCGGCATTGGTGCTGATTTACGGCAATGATTTGCCAGATTATAAAAAATTGGCAACGTACGCGCCACCGGTTGCAACGCGCCTGTACGCGTCGGACGGGTCGCTGCTGATTGAATACGCCGAAGAACGCCGCGTATTTATCGACTTTGCCGATATGCCACCCCAGTTGGTAAATGCATTTGTCGCCGCCGAAGACCAAAATTTCTGGACGCACCCCGGTATTGATATTCAGGGTATTACGCGCGCGGTGATAAACAACACATTGGGCGCGATGGGTTTTCATACCAATTTTTCGGGCGCGTCAACCATAACGCAACAGGTTGCAAAAAATTTCTTTTTGACATCTGAACGTACACTGTCGCGCAAGATTAAAGAGGCGATTTTAGCCCTGCGTCTGGAACGCACATTTTCAAAGCAGCATATTATGACCCTGTATTTGAATCAGATATTCTTGGGCGCGCGTGCGTATGGTGTTGGGTCGGCGGCATTGATGTATTTTAACAAACCCGTTTCCGAATTATCTTTGGCAGAATGTGCATTTTTGGCATCGTTGCCAAAGGCACCAAACAATCGTGACCGTGCGGTTGAACGTCGTAATTACGTGCTGCGCCGTATGGTTGCTGAAAAGTATATTACCCAAGAACAGGCAGACGCCGCCGCGGCAGAACCATTGAACATAAACAGTGGATTTACCGCGCAAATGGAATTGGATTTTCAATATTTTGCCGAAGATGTTCGCCGTCAATTACTGAATACAATCGGGCGCGAAAAACTGTATAATGATGGTCTGTATATTAAAACAACCATTGTCCCAGAATTACAGCGTGCAGCCGCCGCGGCATTAAACAAAGAACTGGACAGATACAACGCCAATCGCGGTGAAAACGAACCAAAATTACAGGGCGCGATTATTGCAATGAACCCGCACACTGGGCGCATTGTGGCAATGACAGGCGGGCGTTCTTTTGCAGACAGTTCATTTAATCGCGCAACACAGGCAATGCGTCAAATCGGTTCAACAATAAAGCCATTTGTGTACTTGGCGGCGTTGGAACGTGGTATGTCGCCAGAGGCAATGATACTGGACGCACCAATTGTTGGCTGGCGCGAAAATGATACGCTGTGGAAGCCAGAAAATTACGACAAAAAATTCTTGGGCGATGTACCATTACGTTTGGCATTGGAAACATCACGTAATGTGCCAGCGGTGCGCTTGGTTGAAAAAATCGGTGTGTCCAATGCTATCGAGGTTGCCCAGCGTTTCGGTGTATACCCCCAGAATTTGAAAAATATCAATTTGTCGTTGGCGTTGGGGTCTGGTGAAACAACGTTGGAAAATTTGGTGCTGGGGTATTCGGCATTTGTAAATGGCGGTCATGTAATTCAACCGAAATTGGTCGATTATATAGAGGACAGATATGGCCGCGTAATTGATGGCACGCCAACCGAAATGGTCGCGTGGGCTGATGATATGCAACCGAACCCAAAAACGGTGGAATCAGAACCCTTGTCCGATGCACAGAGTTTGTATCAACTGGTGTCGATTCTGCAAGGCACGGTTGAACGTGGCACAGGCAAACAGGCGCGTGTTGCGGGCCACACAATTGCGGGTAAAACCGGCACAACAAACGATGTCAAAGATGTATGGTTTGTCGGATTTTCCAAGAATTTAATTGCAGGCGTATATTTGGGATTTGATACACCACGACCATTGGGACGTGGCGCGGGCAGTCATCAGGCCGCACGCGTATTTGCGGAATTTATGACAACGGCATTGGCCGGTCAGAAAAATCAGCCGTTTTCCGTGCCTGATGGTTTAACATTTGTTCGCGTAAATCGTCGCAGTGGCGCGGCCGCCGCATCTGATCCCGATGGCGTAATTATTACAGAGGCATTCAAGGCAGGGCAAAAGCCGAACCCAGCGCCCGCCGCACGTCGCGCGGAATCAAATCCTGTGGTTGGCGGTGTGTTTTAATTGCATGTCCATATAAAGTATGGTAAAATCTGGCTCGGAACCCAAGGAAAGGAAAAAACATGAAAAAATTTTTGGTAATTTTCGCAATGATTGCATGTGTCGCAGCGTGTGACAAGAAAACAGAAAACGACGCAATTGTTCGTACATGTGGCGACTATGCGGTTGAAATCAAATTGTCAGAAAATGGCGATACGATTGATGCAACAATAAACGGTGACGCGACAACGCTGAACCATGCGGTTTCTGCATCTGGCGCACGTTATGTCGGTATGTTGAATGACACAAACGTAACCCTGTGGAACAAGGGCGAAGGTTGGACATTGTTCTTGGGCGACGATGATACCGCTGTTGCGATTGAATGTGTTGCTAAATAAGATTTATTTTGCCACATCTTTGTGATAGAATAGTCAGCATAAGAAGGAGATTTTTATGCTGACTAATTTTTTTCTGTCGCGCGGATTCAGTTTTTTTGCTAGTGGCTGGACACAATTTGCGGCGGCATTTGGAGTGTCTTTTTTGATAATGCTGTTGTTTGGTCGGCCTTTTATTGCCGCCATGCACGCGTGGCAGAAAAAGGGGCAACCAATCAGTGAAAACGTCCCAGAATCCCATCGACAAAAGGCAGGCACGCCAACCATGGGTGGAATCTTGGTCGTGTTGGCCATTTTAATTTCGTCGGTACTGTTTATGCCAATCGACAGCGCGGCCGCATGGATTGCGCTGGCGGCATTGGTAATGTTTGCGGCGATTGGCTTTATTGACGATTATAAAAAGGTTACATCACAATCGAAAAAGGCGTCAAATGGCCTGTCGCCGTTGACGCGTTTGGTCGCCGAAGGGGTATGCGTTGTTGTGTTGGCGTACATGATAAACAGCATTATGCCGCCATATATTCCAGAATATTCGCTGGCGTTGGGCGCGGGCATAATTTTGCCATTGGGGTTGCTGTATTACGTGTTTGCGTATTTCGTTATTTGTGGGTCTGCAAATGCAACAAATATCACCGACGGTCTGGACGGTATGCTGGCAAAATTGTATATGCCGGTGCTGGTCGTGCTGGTGGTTGCACTGTATGGTGCAACACGCATCGGATTTATGGACACGGTTATGTTTTTGCCAACGGCGTCCGGCCTGTATGCGGTTCTGGGTGCGGCATTTGGCGCGGTGTTGGGATTCTTGTGGTATAACGCGCGGCCGGCGGCAATATTTATGGGTGACGTTGGGTCGTTGGCACTGGGTGGATTTATGGGCACGGTTGCAATGTTGCTGAAATCAGAAATCATTATGGGCATTGCCGCGGGTATGATGGTGATTATTCTGATGTCGTCATTTATTCAAACAATATGCTTCAAAATCACGCGTCGTATTACGGGTACGGGGCGTCGCGTGTTCCTGCGCGCGCCATTACATCACCATTTCGAAGAATTAGGTTGGCCAGAAACCAAGATTGTCGACCGATTCTTTATCATGTCGGTTCTGTTTTCAGGGTTGGCATTGGTGCTGTTAAAGTTCGCATAATGTGTTCCAGCCCGCGCAAGCGGGCTTTTTTTATAAAATATTTTTTGACGGGTATATTTTCGTAAAAATCATGGTATAATACGGGCATGAGCATAAGAACCGAAGACAGTACATTGACCAGTTGGATTCTAGAGGTAGACCGTCGTCTGCTGTGGGCGGTGTTGGCACTGGTGCTGGTTGGGGCGATATTCGTCGTTTCCGCGGGCAGTGTGTCCGCCGAACGCATACACCAACCGTGGTATTATTTCTTGGTAAAATCCATACCGTTTTACGTCATTGGGTTGATAACATTATTCGCAGCCAGCATGCTGAAAAAGAAATGGGTGCTGGGTATATCGGCGTTAAATATTTCTGTTGGACTGGTGCTGTTGGCGTGGACATGTATTGCACCATATAAAATCAAGGGTTCTGCCCGATTCGTTCATACGCCAATTACAAATATTTCCCCATCAGACATCATGAAACCTGGGTTTGTAATCCTGACCGCATGGTTCTTGTATAAAATGCACAGTGCATACGGCGATAATATGTTCTTGTCGCGTGATGCGTGGCGTTTCCGCAAACTCAGTTGGTGGACGTATTTGGCAATATTTGTGCCGGTATTGTTGATTATGTTTTTGCACCCAGACGTTGGTACGGCGTTTTTGTACACAATCACATTTGGCGGTATGACATTTGTGGCGGGGTTGCCATGGTTAATTGTAATTGGGTTGGTTGCTTTTGGGTTGGTTGCGGGATTGGCTGCGTTTATGATTATGCCACACGTGCACGCACGTTTTATGTCATTCTTTACCGGCCAAGGGGACAGGTATCAGGTAACGCAATCAATTCAATCAATTCAGCACGGTGGCCTGTTGGGCAGTGGTGATGACGCATTTGTCAAAGAATCGTTGCCCGATGCGCATACTGACTTTATCTATGCCGCCATTGTCGAAGATTTTGGTGCAATCGTTGCGTGTGTGTTGCTGTGTGCGCTGGTGTATGTATTAAAGCGTTTGACCACAGATGCCATGACATCACGAAATCCGTTTGTGTTTTATGCAACAGGGGGCGCGGCAATACTGTTTGGGACACAGGTGTGTATCAATCTGGCAACAACATTGCATTTGATGCCGCCCAAGGGGATGACATTGCCGTTTATTTCATACGGGGGCAGTTCGTTTATCGGATTCTGCCTGTTGTTCGGTATGATTTTGGCATTGGTACGCGAAGATAAATGGAAATAGGGGAATAACATGAAAATATGGATTGCAACAGGTGGTACAGGCGGGCACGTTTTTCCTGCGCTGAGTGTCGCAACAGAATTGGTTGCGCGCGGTCACCAGATTATAATTTCAACGGACGGACGTGTAAAAAAAATGGTGCGCGATGGTGCGCCTGCGGGCGCAAAATTGGCGTGCGTATGGGCGTCGGGCGTTGGCGCAAAAAGCCGTTTGTATCAAATCATTGCGCTGTCCAAAATTGCTTTGTCTGCGGCGGCGTTGACATTGCGCTTTGCGTTTTCGCGTCCTGCGCGTTTGGTCGCGTTTGGTGGTTATGCATCTGTGCCGGCGGTGTTTGCTGCGCACGTGTGGCATATTCCAACATTTTTGCACGAGCAAAATGCCGCGATTGGTCGCGCGAATAAATTCACAATGCGTTGGGTCAAAACATTGATGACCAGTTTCCCGACCGTGTCTGGCATTCCTGCGGGCACATCTGCGCACGTGGTTTATACAGGCCTGCCGGTGCGCCGTGAATTTTTGGCATTGGCGGGCAGTCCGATTCCAAAGCAAGGCAAATTATTGGTCACTGGCGGTTCGCTGGGGGCGCAAATATTGGACGATGTTGTGCCGGTGGCAATTGCCGCGATGAAAAATAAAAAGATTTTTGTCACGCACCAGACGCGTCCTGAAAATGTTGCACGCCTGCAAAAATTCTATGCCGAAAACAAAATCCATGCAAACGTGTTATCGTTCATTCACGATATGGCGTCGCAAATTGCAGATGCTGATTTGGTCATTGGGCGCAGTGGGGCCAGCACGGTCATAGAACTGGAAACAATCGGTCGTGGTGCGATTTTTGTGCCACTGGGTATCAATCCTGATCAGGCCGCCAACGCCGCCAGTTTTGCGCGTTTGGGTGGTGGATTTGCGATTGAACAATCAAAATTTACGGCGCGGTGGTTGACTGCAACACTGACAGAATTGTTTGATAACCCATCGCGTCTGGCCAAGATGGCGCAAAAGTCATGTGTGCCGAATAATGCGGTGAATTTAATTGCCGACGAAATAATAAAATAATATCAGACGCATTTTCCGCTTGCGCGCGATTCGTCATTTGTTCTATGATTGAATCAGGAAGGAAAGGAAAATGCGTCATATCGCTGTTTCTGCGTTATCATTATTTGTAATTTTACCAGCGTGGGCCAGTGCCCGCCTGCCGGTCGTGAATATTGCGGCGGGTGGTGTTTCGGCACGTGCGGCATTTGGCGACGTTGTTGCCACACCCACGGTGACCAAGGTAGCGGTTGCCCCCGTACAAAAAAATAAAAAGGTTATCGCACGCAGTGCAAAAAAAGCAGTTGCGTCCACACCAGTTGTGACCACACAAAACACGTCTGTGGATACGGGTGAACGTATTGCCGCCCGTGATGATATTTTGTCCCCACATCGCCCCAGTGCGGATTTGTGGGCGCGCAGTGCATCTGATGCACCATTGCGTATGCCAGATGCGTCTGAATTTGCCGTATATCGCACCGACAGTTTGTTGCCCGAAGAAAATATCGATTCGTCCCGCGTTGCGTCCACACGTGATGTAGTTGCGCGCACCGAAAATGTGTCTGCAAATGTGCCAACACCAACGGCGGCACTGTCTGAATTTGATGCGCAAATCGCGCACCTGAACGAATTGCAACAGCGTGCAAATGCCAGTGTCGCAGCCGCAAATAACACCGGCGTTGCCACTGCGTCGCGCACCCGTCGTGCCGATGTCACGGTGCGCAGTCCGATTGTGTCAAAGGCCACGCCTGCACCACAAAAAATCAAAACATCAAATGATGATGTTGCACTGTCGCGTTTGGTCGTGCCGATGGACAACAACGACGTTATCGTTCGTGCGGTTGAAAAATCTGAATCGCCACGTATTACCGCGGTGCGTGATGATATGACCAAAATGTCGCCAACCGAATTGCGCAAGGCGTTCCGTAAAACGTTTTTATCCGAAAATAAACACCTGTCGACATACCAAATGGACAACCGTTTTGACGTGGCCAGTGATATGACCACATCAATAGAGGGGTTCACAGCACGTCGTGATTTATCAGAGGTTGGTGGTATTCGCCCATTGGAAATCAAGATAAAATTCCGTGACGATGATTCTGCGTTGTCGCGTGATAATTACAATTTGTTGTCTGAATATGCGGGGATTATTGTTGCAAACCCAACGCGCGCAATTCAGGTTGGTATTCCGCAAAACGTCGCGAACAGCAGTGATGCACGCAAATTGGCGGCACGCCGTTTGGCCATTGTGGAACAGGTTTTACGCGACAGTGGTGTTTCTGAACAACGTATTTTGCCTGTATTGTCCCAGCGTAATGAAGATGGGTTCGTACTGCGTATGATTTCAAATGACCAATATGAAACATTGACCCAAAAACGCCGCGATATATTCGGCGATACCATTGGCAAAAAAACATACAAGAGTATGAGTTGGTAATCCGTAAAACATTTGCTCGCTTGATTGATTTTCTGTATCCGCCGTCATGTCCACTGTGCCAGACGGCGGTGTCATTACATGGTGAATTATGCGCCGATTGTTGGACGGCGTTTAATTGGATTGATGGCCCGCATTGTGCACAGTGTGGTTACCCGTTTCCAACAAATCTGGATTTGTCGCCAAACGCAAAGTGTCCAGTATGCGCGTCCGGCGGTTGTGAATTGGATTTAGTGCGCAGTGCATGCGTGTATGACAATGCGTCGCGCGCGGCAATGTTGCCGTTCAAGCATTGTGGTCGCACGGCCTATGCGCGGTTTATGTCGCGCGGGTGCATTTGGGCATTGCGTGATGTTGATATAGCCCCAGATATTGTTATGCCTGTGCCATTGGCATATCGACGTCTGGTTCATCGTACGTATAATCAGGCGACATTGCTGGCGCGGCCAATCGCACGTGCATATGGCGCACGTCTGGATGTGGACAGTGTGCGTCGCGCATATCGCCCTGATATGGGACATAAAAATGCGCGCCAACGTGCCGAAAATATTCACGGTGTTTTTCGCGTTGTGCGCCCAAATCGTATTCGTGGAAAGCGTATTTTGATTGTTGATGATGTTATGACAACGGGCGCAACGTTCGCAGAATTGGGGCGTGCGCTGGTTCGTGCTGGCGCAGTTGCGGTGTACGGCGTGTCATTTTGTCGCGCCATTCGCGTGATGCAAAACTAGTTTATTGTACGCCCATTCAGTCCAATAAATGCGCTTTTTATCATATGATTTTTGCGTGCCTCAATTTCTTGGGAAATCACCTTGGCAGAACACATACGAATCAGATTTTCCAATCTGTCGGCATATGTGACAGGTTTTTTTGCCTTGCGCTGTGCAGGTTGCTTTGATGCGGGAATATAATTCAAAACACGTTTTGTCGCCTGCATCGCAATATCGCCATTGATGTACATTGTGTACATGGCGTTCATACCATTGGCGGTCACAGGGGCGTATTGGCAACTCAGAATAATATTCAGTTCGTCCTCATCTTCGGGGTCGGTCAGGTCAATATAGTATTCTGTGGTTTCAGGTGTGTTTAACACCGACACATACGTGTATGGAATTGCTTGTTCCAAAAGAGTAATAAAATCTGTCTGCATCAAGTACCTTTTTTGCTATAATAATACATATCTGGTTTTTGTCAAGCGTCGCGCACGCGCGCGTATATGTGTGCTTGAATTTTGAAATAATTCTGATACGATTTGCGGGTAATTACAAATAATACGAAGGCAAATTAAAAAATGAATATTGAATTGGGCAAAAATATCAACGCGCGTGAAATAGAAACCAAAATTCAAGAATTTTGGGATAATAATCACTTTTGGGATAACGATGTAAAATCGACCAAACCCGCATTTTGCATTATGATGCCGCCACCAAATGTGACGGGAAATCTGCATATGGGTCATGCGCTGGATAATGTTTTGTCTGATATTATTTGCCGTTATAAACGTATGTGTGGCTATGATGTTCTGTGGCAGCCAGGAACCGACCACGCGTCAATCGCGACCCAGTTGTTGGTGGAACGCGATTTGTCCAAGCGTGGTATAAATCCCCGCACAAAAACAAAACAAGAATTGCTGGATATTGCCTGGGCATGGAAGGCGGACAAGGGTGGCCAGATTATTAAACAGTTGCACACGTTGGGCGTAACGCCGGTTTGGTCGCGCGAACGTTTCACCATGGACGCAGGATTGTCTGCGGCTGTGGCTAAACTGTTCGTCAAGATGTATAACGAGGGGTTGATTTATCGCGCGCGCCGCTTGGTCAATTGGTGCCCAAAACAACAAACATCTATTTCGGATTTAGAGGTTGATGTTCGCGAAGAACACGGTAAATTTTATTACTTTAAATACCCATTAAAAGACGGTGGTTTTATTGAAATTGCAACAACGCGTCCTGAAACACTGTTTGGCGATCAGGCAATTGCAATTCATCCAGATAATGAAAAGTTAAAACATCTGATTGGCAAAACAGCCGTCATTCCGTTGACTGATATTGAAATTCCGGTTATTGCCGACGTGCATGCCGACCCTGACAAGGGTACAGGTGCAGTGAAAATCACGCCTGCACATGACAAGGACGACTGGGCGGTTGGACTGCGTCATAATTTGCCGGTGGTATGTGTTTTGACAAATGATGCCAAAATGGCAGACATTGATGTTGTGCCTGAAAAATACCGTGGTATGGACAGATTTACCGCACGTGCCGAAATTATCAAAGATTTGGACGCCGCGGGTCTGATGATTAAAATTGATGACAAGATTATTCCAACCCCATATTCCGAACGCGGTAATGTTGTAATTGAATACATGGTTCGCGACGAATGGTTTGTTGATGCCCCAAAATTGGCAGAAAAGGCCATCGCTGCTGTGGAGGCAGGCGCGGTTAAATTTATGCCTGAACACCGTTATAATCTGTTTATGGCATGGATGCGCGATATTCATGAATGGTCTATTTCGCGCCAACTGTGGTGGGGACATCAAATCCCAGCATGGTACGATGCCGATGGCAATATCTATGTTGCTGAAAACGAAGCGGCGGCGGTCGCGCAATCAGGTGGCAAAGAATTGACCCGTGATACGTCATGTTTGGATACGTGGTTTTCGTCTGCGCTGTGGCCATTTTCTACATTGGGGTGGCCGGAAAAAACACCTGAATTGGAAAAATATTACCCAACCGATTTGTTATACACCGGCGCGGACATTATTTTCTTCTGGGTGGCGCGTATGATAATGATGGGTATCTATGTCATGGGCGATGTTCCATTCCACACGGTGAATTTCCACGGTCTGGTACGTGATGCCAAGGGGCAAAAGATGTCCAAGACCAAGGGTAACGGCACAGACCCATTGACCACGATTGATAAATTCGGCGCAGACGCATTGCGTTATTGGGTGGCGACCGCGCCAATTGGTACCGACATCAGATACAGCGATGACGAGGTTAAACGTGGTTCAAAACTGTTGACTAAATTGTGGAACGCGGCAAAGTACACACTGATGAATCTGACCGATTTTGACCCAAAATCCGCCACGCCGATTGCGGTTGCCGACCGTCATATCGAAGACAGATGGGTTTTGTCTGAATTGAACAAAACAATCGCAGATGTTCGTCGCAATCTGGATAAATACGATAATTATAATTCCCGTGCCGCCATTGACACATTCTTTTACGAGGTGTTCTGTGACCAGTACTTGGAATTTATCAAAGACCGCTTTTGGTCACCAGAAAAATACGATGAAAAATCCAAATTGGCGGCGCAATGGACATTGTTTGAGGTTCTGCGTGCAATCATCGGTTTGTATGCACCATTTATTCCATTCTTGACCGAAGAATTATGGCAAAAAATTTATAAAGAATTCGAGGGTGGCGAAACATTACATCTGACACAATACCCAGATGTTGACACGGCGCGTGAAACGGACGTTTCTGAAATGCAAGTTGCGCTGGATATTTTGCGTAATGTTCGCGGCCTGCGCACAGAACGCAAGGTTGGTAATGGCGCGAAACTGGAAACATTGACAATTCCGTCTGATACGCCGGTGGCATTGCATGGTGTGATAAAATCTGCTGCGCGTGCAAATGAAATCGTATTGGGTAACACGATTGATTTCGTTGTTGCGCAAAACATTCAGGGGTAATTGCCATGGCTGAAAAATTGATTGTAAAACTCATTTTGCAGGCGTACCAATGTGACCGATATGGGTATGTTCGTCCGCTGATTCTGATGAATGAATTACAGGGTTGCGCGGACACACATGCCGAAATATTGGGATGTGGTCGTACATTTTTGACCGAACACAACATGGCGTGGGTTGTTACGCACTACCTGGTCGATATTATTGAATTGCCGCGCGAGGGCGAAGAACTGACGTTTTCCACATGGCCATCAATGAAAGAATTACTGCGTGCCACACGTGATTTTGAAATTCGCGGCGCAGACGGTCGCTTGATGGTGCGTGCAACATCTCAATGGGTTTTGATTGATATGGCAACGCGCCGTCCGGTGTGCTTGGACGATGCCGTGCCAACATTGGTACAACATGGTGCGCGCGCGTGGGACAGAATATTCTGCAAGTTCCCAGATTTCACGCCTGAAAAAACGCACGTGTTCAAATGTCGGTTTGATGATATTGATGTGAACCAGCATATAAATAATGCGGTCTATGCCGTTTGGGCAACTGAAAGCGTGGGTTACACATACCGCAATGAACACAAATTGCGCAGTATCGAATTGAATTTCAAAAAAGAAATCAATCCCGACACGCCCCAGGTTGAAATTGATGTTAAAATTGATGGCGACACATCACATCATAAAATCCGTACGGGCGACACCGAACATGCATCGGTCATGTGCACATGGGTTAAATAAAAAAACGGGGCATCGCCCCGTTTTTTACTAGTGATAGGGTGTTAGAATAAGAACTCAAAGTTCGTCCTTGCCGCATCCTGCGCTTCGCTTGGATTCATTACGGGCAAGCGCAGCGACGCATGATAATCCGGTAAATAATGTGGCGCGCACCTTTTTCTGTTGTTTTTACGCTGGGGATAAATTATACTTTTATTTGAATCAACAGCGGTGTTGGTTCGGGACTTAGAAAATCCCATAAACACGCGGTGTACATTGTTGCACCGAAAAAAAGCAGGTTCACAGAATCTGCATGTCCTGACATACCTGTCGGGAAGCTGGCGGTTATACCACAGGGGCAACCCAAAGGCCGTCGGGATCATTCGTGTTTATGATTTTTCTAACTTCCCGACCACCGTATTTGGTGGTTTTTTTGTTTGGTAAAATAACCAGATTGGGAGAAAGAAAATGAAATGTGTTCTGTGTTTATTACTTGTTTTTATTATGTGTACTGATGCGGCAGCATCGTGGTTTACATCGGGTTTTGCCGGCAAAAACGCATATGTTGCCCCATGTGAACTAAGCAGTCTAGATGGTTCGGAATCATATATAGCAAAAACATGTGCATCAACATGGTGTAAAGATAAATATTCTAATTGGGCCGACGGCACAACAAACTTTGTGACTGCTGTACAGTGTTCAACTTTGGGAATTACATTGAGTGCCGCAAGCAGCATTTATAAATATTGTTGTGTCAATAATTCTGTGATAACGATGGTTGGTATGGGATCAAACGCGTGCAAGTGCCCCGGTGCAAATCGTCGTACGGTGCTTGGCGGTCAGGGGTATTCTGTAAAGCGAAATTATATATCAACAGATTTTTATTCCTTTGAATGTCTGGATTATAAATGTTTTTGCAACGGGGGCTATTATGGTACAGTCAAAAAATTGAGTTCCAGTTCGTCATCGGACACGTGTACCAAGTGTCCTGATATGCAGGGGTGGGGGTACAATAATGCAGCGATATCTGGTACAACATATGTCCCAACAAAAACAAATTTGACAGATGACGACGCCCCCGCGTCATCAACGATAAAGTCGTGTTATATTTCTGCCAGCTGTTCAATGTCGCCGTACTGTGACCGATATGATGAAACGGGGCAATTCGAAATTACATCAAATTGTTATTATTGATATAAGCAAATGTGTGCGCCGAATAGCGCACACATTATCACGGCACAGCATCGGCGCAGATGGGTGAACTCTAATAAAAAAACCGCCAATCGGCGGATTTTTTAGTTGGCGGCATTCACGGCCAAGCGTTTACGCCCCGCCGCGCGACGACGATTCAAAACCTCGCGTCCGCCCTTGGTTGCCATTCTTTCACGAAAACCGTGTGTCTGGACACGGCGTGTTTTAGATGGTTGATATGTACGTTTTGTTGCCATAACTAAATCCTTTTGCGCGTATATTTAACCACAGGTTTTTATAAAACGCAACCTTTTTATTTAGATTTTACCAATCCCAGTTTTTTCAGCCCCTCTAACATCAAATAGTAAGAGAATAACAGTGAAAACAAACGCCAAAATGGTAAAAACATCGTTTCTGCCCCGTGTTTAGTGTTATTTTGTGTGCTGTAACCGTTGGCGAATTGCGGTGATTGCAGCGTCCTTGGCGGCGGTGACCCGTGCGGCGGCGGCCTCGGCCGCGTTTATCATGTACAGGGTTACAACCGTATTGATGCGAATGCCACGTAATTGCATGCGCAAGAAACTGTTGCTGTCGCCGGTCATTTCCAGCATATCATCAACAGTATTTTGTGTGTCTTGAACAATTCGTTTCAATTTTTTCATAGTACACTCAGCGTATCACAAAATGTTCTTTTGTCAATGCGTTTTTTAGGGTTTATGTCTTGACCAAAAGCGTAAAAATTTGCTATTCTCGTTATATCAAAAATAGGGGAAAAGTAAGTATGTCTGAAATTATCAATAATACCGATGACGCGGCCGTTAAAATTCCACAGTCGTCCATTGAACATGAAATGCGTACCAGTTTCTTGGACTATGCGATGTCTGTTATTGTCGACCGCGCGTTGCCTGATGTTCGCGATGGTTGCAAACCCGTGCATCGTCGAATCTTGTACGTTATGAACGATGTTGCGCCTGCGACAAAACCAACGGTTAAATCCGCTCGTATCGTGGGCGAGGTTATGGGTAAATACCACCCACATGGCGACAGTTCTATTTACGAGGCCATGGCCCGTATGGCCCAAGATTTTTCTATGGGTGAAACATTGGTTCAGGGTCAGGGTAACTTTGGTTCGCGCGACGGTGATAAGCCCGCGGCCATGCGTTATACAGAGGCACGCTTGTCCAAACTGGGCGCGTCGCTGATGGACGATATGGACAAAGATACCGTTGATTGGCAGCCGAACTTTGATGGTTCATTACAAGAACCGGTTGTTTTGCCGACCAAGTTTCCAAACCTGTTGGTAAACGGTGGCTCGGGTATTGCGGTTGGTATGGCGACAAACGTTCCGACATATAACTTGGGCGAAATTTGCAATGGTATTTTGGCAATTCTGGACAATAAAGATATTTCAGACGACGAATTGTTCGGCATTATCCCGGGGCCTGATTTCCCAACGGGTGCAATCGTGATGGGGCGTGCCGGCGCGTACAAGGCACACACAACCGGTCGCGGTTCAATCATCATTCGTGCGAAAACACATATGGAAAAATTCCACGATCACGATGCAATCGTTGTGGACGAAATCCCGTATCAGGTCAACAAGGCCCAGATGATTATCAAAATCGCCGAATTGATAAAAGATAAACGTATCGAAGGTATCGCTGAAATTCGCGATGAATCGTCCAAAGAAGGGCTGCGCATCGTTATTGAATTAAAGCGTGATGCGATTGCGGACGTTGTACTGAATCATTTGTTCCAGTACACAGAAATGCAGACGAATTTCCCAGTGAACATGATGGCACTGAACCGTGGTCGCCCGATGCTGTTCAATATTCGTGGCGTTCTGGACGCGTTCATCGATTTCCGGTGCGAGGTTATTCGTCGCCGCACGATTTTCGATTTGAACAAGGCCCGTGCCCGCGCACATACATTGCTGGGGCTGTCCGTTGCCGTTGGTAATTTGGACGAGGTTATTGAATTGATTAAATCCAGTCCAAACCCAGATGCTGCGCGTGATGCGTTGGTGTCGCGTGGTTGGCGTGCGTCGGACATTGAATCATATATTCAACTGATTGATGATCCAAATACTGAATACAAAGACGGTATGTTCTATATGTCCGAAGATCAGGCGCGTGCAATTCTGGAATTACAGTTGCATCGTTTGACCGGTTTGGAACGCGACAAGATTCACGAAGATTTAACTGAATTGGGCGCGTTGATAAAAGACCTGTTAGACATCTTGGGCAGTCACGAACGTATCGTTCAAATTATTCGTGACGAAACCGCGTCTGTGCGTGATAACTGGTCTTCGCCACGTCGCACAGAAATTTCCGATGCCGAAATCGACATTGATATCGAGGATTTGATTGCCCGCGAAGATATGGTTGTCACCGTGTCAAACACTGGTTACATCAAACGCGTTGCGCTGGATACATATCGTGCCCAGAAACGCGGGGGCAAGGGGCGCAATGCCATGACGACCAAGGACGACGATTATGTGGTTCAGGTGTTCGTTGCAAATACGCATACACCACTGTTGTTCTTCAGTTCCAAGGGCCTGTGCTATAAATTGAAAACGTACAAGTTGCCAGAGGCCGCTGCCGCGGCCAAGGGACGCCCATTGGTCAACCTGTTGCCACTGGAAAATGGCGAAACAATTACGGCAATCTTGCCAGTACCCGAAGAAGAGGTTGAACGCGTCCGCGCATCGGGCAAAGAACACTTCCTGATGTTCGCAACCGCGTCTGGTACGGTGCGTCGTAACCGCATGTCTGACTTTGACCAGATTCGTGCAAATGGTAAAATTGCAATGAAACTGGACGAAGGCGACAGTTTGATTTCCGTCCTGCCATGCAACGAAGACCAAGATGTATTCTTGGCAACATATCGTGGTCGCTGCATACGATTCCCAGTGGACGAAATCCGTGTATTTGCCGGCCGTAATTCAACCGGTGTGCGTGGTATGAATCTGGGCACAGATGATCGCATTATCGGTATGGCAATGTTGACGCATGGTGAATCTGATGCGGCGGTTCGCGCGGCATATATCAAGCAATCACGTGCGGCACGTCGTGCGGCAACCGGTGTTGACGAAGAGGCATCTGACGAAGACGAAGAGGCAACATCATTGGTTCTGACCGATGACCAGATGGCACAAATGGCGGCGAACGAACAGTTTATTTTGACCATATCTGAAAACGGTTTTGGTAAACGTACCAGTGCGTATGAATATCGCACAACACACCGTGGCGGAAATGGTTTTGCAAACATCAAACTGGGCGGTAAAAACACCGCAGTTGCGGGTTCGTTCCCTGTGGAAAATGGTCACGACGTTATGATGGTAACCGACGGTGGTAAAATCATTCGTACACCGGTTGACGATGTCCGTATTGCGGGTCGCGCAACAGCGGGTGTAACACTGTTCCGTACGGGCGAAAATGAACGCGTGGTGTCTGCTATCTCTATCGTCAGTGACGATGCCGAAGCAGCCGAGGTCGAAGCCGACGCCGCACAAATCACAGAATAATCACGGGGGCGCGTATGCAAAACACTGAATACTTTGCGTCAATAAACGAAGTGTCCAAACAGTTGGGCATACCTGCGCACACCCTGCGTTATTGGGAACGCCAATTCCCCGTTGCAATTAAACCGACAACGGGGGCGGGCGGTCGCCGTTATTATCGCACGGAAACGGTTGCGCGTCTGACGGTGATACGTGATTTGCTCTATACGCGCGGTATGACAATCGCAGGGGTGAAAAAACTGTTGCGTGATGGCGCATTTCCAGATGATGCGGCGAACATGTCTTTGGTCGCGCCAATCGCGGGGCCAAACACCGATGCGCAGCCATGCACCGTTGCATCGGCATCGGAAATTTCCGATGTCATCGATATGTTGATGAATGCAAAACAGATTTTGACTATGGGGTAGGTTAAATATGTTTTTTCGTTCATTGCCACATTTTATTACTAACGCTATCTGTGGGTTTATTCCGGGTGTTGCGCGTCGTAAAAAGGTTCGCGCTGTATTGAATTCGCCATTTGTTGCAGAATTGCATTTCGTTCGTCGGTGTACGCCCGAACATATTCGCCGTGTGCGCGTGTTTGTTGGATTTATGGCGCGCAGTTTGATAATCAGTGCAAATGACAAATATGTATTCAAATTTCCGCTAAAACGTGCAGATTATCGTGAGTTGGCGGTACGTGAAAAACGCGTGGTTGATGCACTGGCACCATACAGCACGATATACACACCATCTGTTGAATTGTTGCGCAATGGTGACGATATTGTTCGCAAATATGATTTTGTGCCAGGGCGCGGAATGCGCACTTTCTCGGCGGAAATGATATTAAAACATAAAACAAAACTGGCACGTCAGATTGCAAAATTTATCTTTGAAATCGCCAGTGTCGACCCAGTTGAAATTCGTGATTTGAAACCAACGCCCGATGCAAAACCAGGATATGCATACGGCTGGTTTCAGGGTGATATAGTTGATAATTTTATGATTGACCCAAAAACAATGAACATAACGGCGTTTATTGATTGGGAGGATTGCGCATTTCGTGATTTTTCTGAAATATTTCACACCGAATATCGCTCGCCCCAGCGTGAATTGATGGACGCGGTGCGTCACGAATATGACGCGCTGTATAAATCTGGGGGTAAACGTGCCCATCGCGCGAAAGCAAACGTCAAATAAATTCATTAGATTCAGCCGCCTTTGTCTTTGCGGGCGTAGCGTGGCAATCCAGTAAATAGATGTTGCGCGCAGCGCACTAAAAATAAGGTGTTCGATTCCCCATGTGACATACAACAAAATAAAAATCGCCGAACAAGTCGACGCTTTTTATTTTGGCAGTCCCAAGGGGAATCGAACCCCTGTTCTCAGAATGAGAATCTGATGTCCTGACCGCTAGACGATGGGACCAAACGGCACAATCATATCAGGATTTTTTGCGCTTTGCAAATAAATAGGACTTGCAGACGGGAATTTTTGCATATAAAATTTTTGCGTCACGTGAGCAAAAGAAAAAACAATGATACTGAAACGATTGTCACAGATATTTATTGGATTATCTGTTGTATGTTTTTTTGCTGGGGTTGGTGTGCTGGCCACACATGCGTATTTTGATGACTATTTCTTTGATTCAATCCAAGCATTCGACCACCCGGCGTCAAAATTCTTGAACCCTGGGGCCAACGAAATCACTGTGCTGCTGGCATCGGATTCGGGCTCGTATAATAATATACTCGAAGGCGTTATAGTGAATGCCCGCAAATTGCATCCGGAATACGATTTTATGATGTATTTGGGCGACATGGCAACAACAGGTTCTATTACTGGGTATTATTGGATGCTGGAAGAAATATTGCCGAAATTAACAGGGTTACCCATGTATGCAATCCCGGGCAATCACGATGTTACGCGTCGTGTCGGGTTGAGCAAACAAATCGTCGTGAACAAGGCGTTTTACACCACCGTTATGGGGGCGGCATATTATTGGTTTGGATATGGTAATACATTGTTTATTGCGTTGGATACATCAACACCCGATATTGATGACGAGCAATTGCAATGGTTGGTGGACACATTGAAAAATATTCGTCCAATGTTTCGTAATTGTGTGATATTCAATCACATGCCACCAATCAACACCCGACCAGATTTTTTCAAAGATCATACGATGAGTCCGGAATCGGCCGATAAATTGGCATCCGTTTTGCGTGGGCATAAAATAGATGCAATGTTCTTTGGTCATGTGCATTATTTTTCAACTGGAAAATTCGCGGGCATTCCAATTTACACAATCCCATCCAGCGGTCAATCTGTGCGCGATAAAACCGAGCCGCGTTGGGGTTATGTCACATTGAAAATTGGCCGCAATGGCATAAAAAGTGTTGAACCATCATACATTGATTTTGTTGGACCAAAACGCGAAATGATGGAAGAATGGTGGGCACGTGATATTCTGTCGACCAAAGGACGCGATTGTGTGACCGGTTTTTTTTACGTGTTTATTTCATGCCTGATTATTGGGGGGCTATTCCGCATTGCATACAAAATTTCTAACAAAAAATAATAGGGGACACCTATGAAAAAAATTATTATGTCTTGCCATTTGCATTGCGTTGGCCGTGTGTGGCACGATAAAAGCAATTTATTGTTTGGCGAGTGCGTTTTTATTTAATGCGAACTGTTGCTGCATGGTATTGCTTATCATTTGTTGCAATTTACGGGTCGCCTGTTCAAACAATATTTTTTTATTCGCAATTATATCTTGACCTTTTTGACTGTGTTTTATAAACAAAATATCGTTTTTAACCAATTCTGATATTTCTGGCAATAATGCAAATCCATCAGAAACAAGTTCCGTATTCGTTTCTTTTAACAGTTTTCTGATATTGGCAATATCTTTGTCTTTTCTGATTTTATATAAATCGTTAAACAGTTCAACCTGTTGTTCTGGTGTGGAACAATAGTATACAAACAGTGCTGCTTTTGCTAAATATTTTAATCTGATATCACGTTTTGTATTGTGTAAATTTGTGTACACGCCCGCCAAAATTTGCCGCTTTGTATCTGTGTCCAGATTTTGCATAATTTCTTTGTCTGTATTGGTGTACGTAAATGCAACAGGTTCATCTTCGCCAATAAAATTGGTGATGAATTTTCTTTTTTTATCTGTGATATTGCTGCGCCACATAGATATGTATTTTTTATCAATTTTTTGATTGATAAGGTCGGAATTGTACAGAAAATTCTTTTTTGTTTTTGTTAAAGCATCTGTCACTGATGCTGTCTGTGATTGTATATCTTTTACATTATCAAACTGTGCAATATCGGTTTGTAAGTGTTGCAGTTTATCTTGGATTTGTTTTGATTCCTGTGCCAATTTATACTTGATATCGCTGATTCGTTTTTCGGCATCAGACAAATACACCAGTTGCGCGTCATAATTGGTTTCGTTATATTTCGGTGCCGTGATGCCGTCCAGAACATTATTAAAATCTGTAAACGTTTTTAATGTCGATTCGGACAGTTGTTGTATTTCCAGTTTGATTTTATTCAAAGTATTTATTCTGGATTGTTTGTCTTTTTCTATATCTTGTTTACAAGATTCATAAAATTTATCCATAGGCATTGGCTTTATCAATGGCAATACAGGTTCAGTATTTTTGCCAATCGCCCATGCGTCCAGACGTTTGTTCTTGCCGGGGTTTAGTGGTGCATTATCTGTCTTGGAAAATTCTTTGAATTTTTCCCATTTTTCATCATTTTGTGGAATTTTAACAAATCCATATTTATACGTCCCTGGTTTGGACGGTACAGGGGCGGCAAAAAACATATACTCGCCAACACATTCGTTATTAAATCTGTTGACCATTGTTTCATCAGTATCTTGTTTGTATGCTGCGTCGCTGCGAAATTCAATGCCAGTATTGGTGAAAAAAAGTTGCTTGTCGTCTGGTTTTTGTTTGTATACAAAAACAAATCCGTATTTAATATTACCTTTTGAAACTAAACTATACCCATTCTGTTCCTTTATGTGGTCCAGATTGGAATACCCAACTGCATATCGGTAATTTGATGTCGCATATCTGAAAAATCTGTCTGATTGTCCAGTCGCAACAGAATATGGGTCAGATATAGTCCCCCCAGAAAACATAATGTCTTGTGGTAATTGGTTCTGGGCTTGCTGTTTTTGTATTTCTGCACCAAATTGGTTTGTGATATCAAACATATTGTCGCGCAGATTATCTTTTTCTTGGGTGGATATTTCCTTTAACATTTTATCCACATAATCCAGCCGCTCTGGCCAGTTGGCATTGGGCAATTTTGACGGAATAATATTGTCGGCATCAATGATATGAGGGTACCCTAACATGATTTTTGAATTATAATGAGTGTTGTTAAATTCACTGACCAATAATTCTATCGTCTTGTACAAAGTTTTCATGTTTTCTGGGCTCACCACAGGTGTCAGAATGCTGTCCTCTGACACCATAATTTGGTCGGCCCCCGCAGCAGCACCAGCAATATTTAACCCACGTTCGCGTAAAAAAGGCACTAGTTCAGGGTGGGTTCTGTCAATTGGTATTTCCAACGCGACAGGATTTTTACCAAAATTACCGTCCAGAAAAAAATTTATGTACTTGTCTGCTATCATATGTTTATAACTTTGTTGTTTATTGTTTTGTTGACGACACGCACATTGCGTGTTTTTTGTTCAGATTTTCCAGATAATATTACGCGAATAATTATATCACATACGGATTATAAAAACAATTTATCCACATAAAAACAAATTGGGCTTGCCACCCGAAGCGTCGCAGACGCGAAGGGGGGGGCGCACAGGTTCCCTCGGTGTCACGCATAAATGCGCGACGCCTGTGGGGCAACCGTAACGATTTGATTGCGCACGGCTTATCAAATCTACTTGTTGTCGAACCGGCAACTGCGTTGTGGGTGTCGTCCCGTGGTCACGAACCAAAAATAAAACCGGCACAAGGCCGGTTTGATTTTTGGTTGGGGCGCACGGATTCGAACCATGATAAAGAGAACCAAAATCTCTTGTCCTACCATTAGACGACACCCCAAAGGCGTCTGTAATTATAAATATCTTTTACATTTTTGCAATAATAAAAATACGCGCGATGTATAAAATATAATCAAAAAAAATTATTTTTCTGCATTTTTATGCTTGCATTTAATTGTTTTATAAATATAATCATTCAGGTTTTTAATAATTAAACGTGTTTTAATCGTTAAAAGGGAATAATCACACCATCTGCCAAAAGGGGGCAAAAATGGCTCGCAAAGAATTTATTCGCTTGCTGGAATCAAACATACTGGCATTGGACAAATTGGCTGAACGTCTGCGCAAAGAACCGCTGGACGCTGGCATTTATCCAAAGAACCAAATGACTGTTTTGGTGCGCCTGCATATGGGTGGTCGTGCGCGCTTGAAAGATATTGCGCGCCGCGAATTGGTGCCAACGCCGAATCTGTGTGCGACATTTCGCAAGCTGGAACGTGATGGTATGGTTACGCGCACTATTGATGAAAACGATCGTCGTAATACGTGGTATGAATGCACGGCGACGGGGGCAAAACTGGCGGAAAAGGCATTGGACGGTTTCCGCAATGCACTGACCCGTATGTTTGAAAATATCACCCCAGAAGACGAGGTTTCATTGACAGGTGCATTGAAAATAATGAACAGCATTTTAGTAAAGATGGAGTTGAAAAATGCGTAAAATCGGACGGGTTATGGCGATTTTCTGCGGCGTGACGTCAATTGTTGCGGCAAATGCGAATGCAATGGATTTGTCGTTGGACGCGGCTGTGGACAAGATTTTGACCGAATCCCAAGACCTGAAAAAAGCAGATGCAAATGTAAAAAAAGCCCAAGCGTCATTAGATGTGGCCAATTCTAACCGTTGGTTCACAGTAGACGGAAATTTTACATATATGAATCTGATAAATGTTAAACAGCCACTAAAATCGTACGGCGTGGATTTGCCGCCTGCAATTGGTGGAATTGTCAGTTCATATCTGGGCAGTGACGGTAATCATCTGGAAATTCCAGACAATATTTTTACAGCGGGTGTAACAATTACACAGCCGATTTACACATTTGGAAAAATAGGTAACGCTGTTGACAGTGTGCGCAGTGCAATAAAAATGGCGGAATCAGGACGTGAAACAACCCGTCGTGAAATAAAATACAGCGCAGTTGATATTTACTGGACTGCAAAAATGACCGATGAAATCGTCAAAATTTCAAAACAAGATTTGGATTCGGCACGTCGCGCAAAACAGAGTTTGGTGTCCGCAGGCCGCGCAAACCGCAGTAATTTGGTTAAAATAGAATCAGATATTGCAACCAAAGAAATCAATTTGTCTGATGCCGAATTTAATCGTGATACCGCATACAGAATGTTAAAAATTCTGGCGGGTATTGATATGGACGAAGAGATAAATTTGACAGATGAATTTCCTGTGGAATTTGCGGATATAAACGCTGGCAAATTTACGACGACGCCTAAATTGCAGGCAATGGCGGATCAGGTCGCAATGTATGAAAAACAGGCGCATTCAAAACGCGCAGGGGCATACCCAACATTGGCGGCGGTTGGTTCTTATAGTTATTTAGCGATGGACAAAGATTTTGATAATATGTTCAATCGTAATAACAGCCAGTCGGCATATTGGGGCTTGGCCTTGCAAGTGCCTATTTTCAGTGGCGGTGTTAATCGCGCCAATGCCACGGTCGAGGCCATGAATGCAGAGGCCGCACACCAAGATTTAGACAAGGCAAAAAAAATGACCAGCGAAGAATATACCCGTGCAATTGACAAGTATAATCATCTGCGTGGTAATTTGAAAACCTTGGAAAATGCACGTAATTTAGCAGCAAAAGCATATGGTATTTCCAGCGACCGTTTTGCGGCCGGTCAAACATCTGCGGTTGAATTAGCCGAAGTATCTGCGGGTCTGTACCAGTTGGATATGGCACTGCTGAATGCAAAGTACAATATTCTGATGTCAGCAGAATCAGTTGAAAAGTTAGGTGAATAAAGATGGAAAAGTTACAACAGTTAATGGGCAAGATGAAGCAGCCCCGCGCGCGCAAGATTATGTCAATTTGTCTTGGTGTGGCGTTGGTTTTATGGGTGGTATTTCGTTTTACAATGATTGGTATTGAAAATGCGCGTTCGGTTTACAATGCGGCGCGTGTTTCCGAAACCGACGGCGTACCAGTTCAGGTGACGACAATTGAACGCGTATCTGGTGTGTTGCGCGAACCGATTGCGGTAAAAAACAATCGTGCATATGTTGCGTCGGGTCGTGCACATAAATTTGGTGCAGGCCAACATGTTGCAGGTGGCGTGATTATTTCTGTGTCGCCTAATATTGATTTGGATTCTGGTATGCACATTGTGCGCACACGTGGTGTTGCGGACGGTTTGCAGTACGCAGAATTTCGTGCAACGGGTCATTTCGTGCCGGTATATGCCGTAAATAATGGCGTTGTTATGGTTGCAAATGATGGCGTTGCGCATGCACGTACTGTATCCATAGCACGCCAAGACGCAGATAATGCGCTGGTTTCATCTGGGCTGAATGATGGCGATGTTGTTATTTTGACACACGTGTCAGACGGTGAAAAAATTCAAATAAAAGGATAAGGGGCAAGAAATGTTGAAATTTTTCGTTCGCAGACCCGTCACAACAGTTATGTTTGTTTTGATGTGGGTCGTATTGGGTTTGGTTTCGTTTCCAAAGATGAACATTGAACGCACACCGTCGTTGGACTTTCCAATGGTGACGGCATCGTTCGTGTACCCTGGGGCATCACCCGCAGAAATTGAATCACAGGTTATTAAAAAGGCCGAAGACGCTATGTCAGAGGTCGCAGGATTGAAAAAACTGACGTCCCAAGCATATGAAAACGGCGGTTATGTTATGGCCGAATTTAATCTGGGTGTAAATGTTAATGATAAATCCAGCGAGGTTAAATCAAAAATCGACGCACTGTCATCAGAATTCCCAGATGCGTTGAAACAACCCGTTGTTGAAAAATTAAATCCATTGCAAGAATCTGTGTTGGATATTGTTTTGCGTGGGGCATCGCCGCGTGATTTGCAAGAATATGTTGATAACATATTGGCAAATAAAATTACAGCAACCAAAGGCGTGGCCAGTGTGTCTGTATTTGGTGGCGAACAACGTGCAATTCGCGTTGAAATGAATCCTGAATTGATGGCGGCGCGTGGTGCGACGATTATGGACGTTGTATCTGCATTGGCGGCGCGTAACCTGAATGTTCCAGGGGGCAAAATTGAAACATCTGCTAATTCATTGAACGTTCGTTTTATTGGTGAATTTGCATCTGTTGATGAAATTGCAAATCTGCATTTGACCACGGCCGAAGGTGCACGTTTCAAATTGTCTGATATTGCAACAATTACAGACGCGGCGCGTGATATTGAAAATGGGGCGCGTTATAATGGCGAACCAGTTGTTATTGCATCAGTGGTCAAGGCATCTGATGGTAATGCAATCAAGATTTCACAGGCATTGCGTAAAAAAATGCCAGAATTGCAGGCCGATATGCAGACCCGTTTCCCAACCGCCACAATGGAAATTATTTCGGATTCATCAACCGCGGTTGCAGACGAAACAAACAGTACTATCAACGGTATTATTCTGGGTATCATATTTACAGTATTGGTTTTGTTGGCGTTCACACGTAATTGGCGTTCAACAATTATCGCGGGTGTCGTGATTCCTGCGTCATTGGTTGCGGGCTTCTTCTTTATGGACGGCAGTGGTTTTACAATCAATGCAATGACACTGTTGGCGTATTCGTCGGCACTGGGTACATTGGTGTCAAACGCAATTATTATGATTGAATCCGCATTGCAAGAAATGCGCGCTGGCAAAGACCCAGACACCGCCGCAATTGACGGTACGAAAAAGGTTGCGGTATCTGTTCTGGCGGGTGTCGGAACAAACGTCGTGGTGTTCTTGCCGTTGGCATTTATGGGCGGTATCGTTGGCCAATTCATGGTTCAGTTTGGTTTAACGGTTGTGTATTTGACACTGTTGTCATTGCTGTTCAGTTTCACGCTGACACCAATGATGATTGCAAAAATTTTGCGCCTGACATCATCTGATACCGCGCCGAAAAAGGTTAAAAAGTCGGCAACAGTCCAAACAGAATCATCGGCGGTTGCGCGTTTGCACAAATGGTTTGATGTGCAGTACAATCACCCATGGCGTGTTATCGGTCTGGCGGTTGCAATCTTTATTGCGTCTATGTCATTGGTAAAGTTTGTTGGTAATGAATTTGCGCCATCAACAGATAACAATGAAATCAATATCACGGCGCGCGCACCAATGGGCGCAACATTTGAAAAATCACGTGATATTGCATCGCAAATCGAAGAACAGTTGCGTGATTTCAAAGAAGTTAAATCAACTTCTGTAAAAATCGGCGAACGCGGTCTGCAAAATATCAAGGTCAAGGTTGAATTGGTTGACCGTGATGACCGCAGATTGTCTGACAAAGAATTGTCGCGTCGCATGTTGCCACGTCTGGCAACAATTCCAGATGTTGAAATCCAGATTCGTGCTGGCGCGTCTATGTCATCATCTTTGTCGTCTGATATGGTTTTGAACATAACTGGCGAAGACGATGCAAAACGCGAAGCATACGCCACGCGCGCAATCGAACTGATAAATCAGATACCAGAGGTGCAAAGTGCGGTTCGCGCCCAGCAGACCCCAGGCAATGAAATTAAATTTATTCCTGATGAAAACAAAATGAATTTCTGGGGGGTAAAAAATTCATATGCTGGTTCTACGTTGCGTACGGCATTGTTTGGTAACGACGATTACAAGTACAAAGAAGCGGGTGAAGAATATCCAATTATTTTGGAATTTGCAAAGCCATTCAAGACCGCTGAAATGTTTGACAATGTGTACGTGAACTCGCAAAAGGGCATGGTTGCGTTGTCGTCGCTGGGTAAAATTGAAAACACCACCGCGACACCGAACATCAGCCGTTTGGATAAAAACAGAATTACCGAAATTGATATCAATATTGGTAAATCAACACTGGGGCCGGTTCAGGCAAAAATTCAGTCCGCATTGAAAAACATTGATTGGGACACGGGTTACGGTGCTGAATTTGGTGGTATGTCTGAAATTCAGGACGAAACAACCGGCGAAATCGGTCAGGCGTTTTTCTTGGCAACCGTGTTGACCTTTATGTTGCTGGCGGCGATTATGAACTCGCTGGCGCACCCATTCACAATCGCGACGTCAATTTTGACATCGTTCGCGGGCGTGTTTGTGATGCTGTTCTTGTCGGGTGCGTCCATGAACGTTGGTGCTATGTTGGCATTCGTTATGTTGGTCGGTCTGGTGGTGAATAATAATATTCTGGTGCTGGAACCAACAATCGCGCGTGTTAAAAATGGTGAAGATGCCAAATCCGCCCTGTGGACAGAACTGAACGATAAACGTTATATGGTGTTGATGACATCAATCGCGGTTATCACCGGTATGGTGCCCCAGTTGTGGTCGGCCGACGGTATGAAGGTCGCAATGGCTGCGGTTATGATTGGTGGTATGTTGGCCAGTTTGATATTCACATTCACACTGACGCCTGCATTGTTCTTCTTGATAGAACGTGCGCGTCGTCGTCTGGCACGCAACAAATAAAAGACGGGGCATTGCCCCGTTTTTTAGTTGCTGTAATAGCATGCTTGTGTATAACTAAATATCCCCGTGTGGTCAGAACCACTATTTACATAACATTGGGTGACGGTTGTTGCACCGGTGCCGGTGGTTTGTCCTCCCGATGGGCATCGGGTGCAAGTTGGGTCTAATACATTTGGATTTCCATAATAATTGACATCACATATGTAATCTTCGGACACGTGGCATTCGACTATGTTTTGTTCATCTGGGGTGATAGCACATTCCACATCTGTCCTGAAAGTTTCTACAAGTATCACCCCATTGCCCAAATTAGTTTCACGTGTCCCATTCAATGGGTCGCAACAGTTTTTTGTACATTCTGTTTGACTAATGTTATGCGAACACCCCGCGCAACAGTTCTGGGCCCCGTATGATGGGGCAGTGCCTAGTAATACGGCTGTACTGACTAATATTAGTTTTTTCATTTTAACCTCCTTGTTTTTCACGACTGAAAAACCGCCGACAAAGCAAAGGCGGTTGGAGGTTAGCGACTATCTTGTAAATAGTGGTGGTATTCAAAATATTTCCACGCCCTCCAACCCAGTGGCTGGAGATAGAAACGCATACCATCACGCATGTATGCCTGCGTACAAGAAAGGGTCGCTAAACCCCGTTGTCATCTGTCCGTGACAACAATCCCATGATAACAATATAAAATTTGCGGTGCAAGCAAAAGATTGTTATAATACGCGCGAAATATCAAAAGGATTTGTATATGTTGATGAAACAAGATGTTGTTGTTTTTGATTTTGATGGCACGTTATCGGCGCGTGATTCAAATGTGGAATTTGGTCGCTATTGCTTTCGCCATTCTGTGCGTCCATGGTTGTTTTTGCCATTGATGGGCGTTGCGGCGATTGTGCGTATGTTTAACCCCGCGGGCGTTTGGTGGCGCGAAAAAATGCGTCGCTTTTTAACCGCAGATATGGTGAAAAAATTTGCCCCTGATTTTATTAAACAGCATAAAATGGAACGTTTTGGCTGGGCACGCGAACAGGTTGCCGCCGAACGCGCGGCGGGGCGCAGGGTGGTTCTGATTTCGGCCAGTGCGGATTATCTGGTGCCACAACTGGTGCGTGATATCAAATTTGATGCGGTGCTGACATCGCAAATGGACGCGGCAGCCCCATGGAAATATAAATTCCTGTGTTGGGGCCGGAACAAGGTTGTCGCACTGGACGCATGGGCATCAAAAAATAAAATCATACCGCGCGTCGTGCGCAGTTATTCGGACAGCCCATCTGATATGCCATTGATGGAAATTGCCGCCGAGCAGGTATGGGTTGATGCCAAAACAGGCCTGCGAAAACATGCCTAGGGCGCAATGCAAATAAAACCGTTATAATCCGCATATGGTTATAACGGATTTTTTATATGATTTTTCGGTGGGTATCACATGCGCATTGATTGGTGCGTTGATAAGTATATTGCTGTCGCGTCGTAAAACGCGCCGCCTGACCAGTGAAATTGTCTTGCGTCGTCATGATTTAGACGCATTGCGATTGGAAAATAATCGATTACTGGAAACAATCAAGAACCGCGAAACCCAAATTCTGGAATTGCAACAGAAAATCTTGGACGCGCATTCCCCCAAAAAAGCCAAACGCCGCGGTAGAGGGAACTAAATTAGGTCTGAAAAAAATTTTTTTATACTTTTGTCCGATACTTTTAGAGCTTTTAACCAATTGATCATCTCAATAATATCTAATCGTCTCTCAAAAGTTTCTACTCTACCAACGTAACAATGTGGAACTTCTAATATTTTTGCTAAATCGCGTTGCGTCAGATTACGTGCATTGCGAATTTGAACCATCTGATCTATGGCTTTCCTATATTTGGCTATAAAAATGGTTTTCTGTTTCATGATATCATTTTGATATCAATTTGTTCTTGAACTCAAATTGAGAGCAGGTATACTTGTTTCAAAGGTGATGTTTATGTCGCACGAAAAATTGCATGCCGCAAAGAAAAATAAAAACGATGAATTTTATACGCAACGCAGTGATATAGAAAAAGAATTAAATAACTATAATCATCTGTCAAAGCATAACCATTTCAAAGATAAAGTGGTGTTTTGTAATTGCGATGACCCGACAGAATCAAATTTCTTTAAGTATTTTGCCGATAATTTTTCCGCATTGGGATTAAAAAAACTGATATGTACACATTACGAGCCCGATGAAAACAAAAAATCATATGTTTTAACAATAACGCGCGGACGTGATATCAATAACGATGGAAGAACAAACCGTCATGATGTTGAAAAAACAGAGATGCTGTTTTCAAATGGCGATTTTCGGTCGCCAGAATGCATCGAATTATTAAAACAATCCGACATTGTTTGCACGAATCCACCGTTTTCATTATTCCGTGAATATGTTGCACAATTGATGAAATATAATAAAAATTTTTTAATTATTGGGCATATAAATGCGATTACGTACAAAGAAATTTTTCCGCTAATCAAAGAAAACAAAATGTGGCTTGGTGAAAGCATTCATAGTGGTGATCGAGAATTTATAGTGCCAGATTCTGTTTTTACTGCAATCGGAAATTATAGAATTGATGCCGCTGGTGTAAAATATGCACGTGTTATGGGAGTTCGCTGGTACACCAACTTAGATTATACAAAACGACATGAGGAATTTATTCCGCGTAATTATAAAAGTTTTAACGAATCAGAATATCAAAAATATGATAATTACGATGCAATAAACATTGATAATGTAAATGATATTCCAGTTGATTATTATGGCTTGTTAGGGGTGCCAATATCATTTATGGATAAATATAATCCAAAACAATTTGAAATTCTTGGTTGTAGTTATTCTTATGGAGAACCAGTAGGATTTCATAAGGTTGGGACAGGTTTTGGTGTCAGTGTTAATGGGAAAGATGTTTATAAGCGATTATTTATTCGTAGAAAAAAGGAAACAAAAAATGGAAATTAAATTAAAAGAGATGACAATCCGTGAACTGGCCGCGGGCTATGTTGATAATATGGAAGATGGCGTTGTTGCCTATTCGGGCAAGTTAGATGTTCGTCCCGCATATCAACGCGAATTTGTTTACAAAGACAAACAGCGTGATTCTGTGATTGATTCCGTGCGTAAAAATTATCCATTAAATGTTATGTATTGGGTTGATAATGGCAATGACCAATATGAAATACTGGACGGACAACAGCGTACTATATCAATATGCCAATTTGTGAATGGGTATTTTTCTATAAATGACCGACAATTTGATTCCTTGGAAACAGACGAACAAGAACAAATCCTGAATTATCAATTACAGGTTTATGTATGCTCTAATGGTACGGATTCTGAAAAACTGGAATGGTTTCGCACAATAAATATTGCTGGTGAAAAATTGTCTGAACAAGAATTGCGCAATGCCACCTATCGTGGACCGTGGTTGACCGAGGCCAAAAAACATTTTTCAAAAAATAATAACCCTGCACAGGCGATTGCCGACAAGTATATAACCGCAAAATGGAATCGGCAAGAGGGTCTGGAAACAGTCCTGTCGTGGATATCAAACGGCAAAATTGAAAGTTATATGAATATGCATCAATATGACCCGAATGATAATGAACTATGGTTGTATTTTCAATCGGTTATTATGTGGCTGAAAACATTGTTTCCAAAATACAGACGTGAAATGAAATCTGTGAACTGGGGAATTTTATATAATAAATACAAAGATAATTTCTATGATGCAAACGAATTAGAAAACAAAATATCAAAATTGATGCAAGACAGTGAAGTAGAAAATAAAAAGGGTATATACGAATATGTGTTTGATAACGACCAAAAACACCTGAATTTGCGACAATTTGATGATAATATTAAACGCACCGTATATGAACGTCAGAATGGTATCTGTCCAATGTGCCGCGGCACAGAAAACGAAAACAAACATTGGCCATATGAAGAAATGGAAGGCGATCATGATATTCCGTGGAGCAAGGGCGGCCAGACCACAGAACAAAATTGTGTTATGCTGTGTCGCAAGCATAATCGCGAAAAATCAGATAAGTAAAACAAATCCGCCATTGGGCGGATTTGTTTTGGTTGGCTTGCTATTTGGTTTTTTTATTGTATAATCCCCGAAAAGAGGTTTCCGTATGGACTTTATTGCTTTTTTCGTTGGGGTTACGGTTGGGTGCATACTGGGGGCATTGGTCACGGCATTGCTTGCCAAACGGCCCGATGACAGTCGTATAGAGGTTGCACAATTAAAGGCCCTGTTACAGCAACAGCGCGGCGAAATTGAACGTATGCGCGCTGAAAACAGTGCATTACAACAGAGTGCCGCCGAAAAAAAGCAAGAGGTTGAAACCCTGACGCATATTCGCGAAAAAATGTTGAATGATTTCAAGGCAATTTCCAGTGAACTGATTGAAAAACAAAAAGAATCTGTCACAGAAACCCAGAAAATCGTGCTGACCCCTGTCCAGAATGAAATGAAGGCATTGAAAGAGGGCTTTGAACAGAAAGTCACGGAAATGTTAAAGACCACGACGGAAAACAAAACCAGCATAGATGAACAAATCAAGAATATGCTGAATAAAAGCGAGTCCTTACAGCAAGAGGCAACCAATCTGGCCAATGCGTTGAAAAATAAAAAGAGTCAGGGTTGCTGGGGCGAAATGTATCTGGAAAATATTCTGGAAATGCTGGGCTTTGTCGAAGGTGTTGATTACACCAAGGAAGAATTTACCCGTGTCGACGATGGAAAAAATATTCGACCTGATTTTATCGTGAATCTGCCGGGAAATCGCCGTATTATCATTGATTCCAAGGTTTCTATGGAAAGTTATCTGCAATACGAAAATGCCGAAACCGACGAAGAACGTGAAAAGTATGCCAAGGATTTTGTTGCCGCAACCGAGGCACACATAAACGAACTGTCCGACAAAGATTACCAGAAAAAGGTCAAAGATTCTGGTCTGGATTATGTGTTTATGTTTATGCCATTGGAATCCGCGTATGTTTTGGCGATGCGCAGAAAGCCAGAACTGTATTCCAGTGCGCAAAACAAAAACGTCGCGATTATCACATCGTCGCTGTTGTTCCCGATGCTGAAAACCGTGGAACTGTTGTTAAAGATGGACAAACAGAACAAGAATGTGACCGAGGTTATTGCGCTGGTCAATGATTTGTATGAAAAATATTCTGGTTTTATTGATAACTTTAACGCGGTCGGCAAAAGCATAGAATCCGCAATGAAGACATATAACAATGCGCGCGGGCAACTGACCGATGGACGCGGAAATATGTCCAGATTGTTCGACAGAATCAAAGAAAAAAGTGGTATAACAACTAATAAAAAAATCGCATTGGAATATAAAGATGAGTAATTTACAAATGAAACTTTGTGGTGATTTGGTTCTGCGTGAAAAGTGCGCGCCAATTACCGAAATCACCCCTGAAATATTGTCTGCGATGGACGAAATGATTGGCATGATGCGCGATCAATCGGGCGTTGGTCTGGCCGCGCCACAGGTTGGTATGTTGCATCGTTTCTTGGTCATGATGAATCCTGACACCGAACAGGTATTCAAAATGATAAATCCGAAAATTGTTTCGCGCAGTGCCGATACCTGCACAATGGAAGAGGGGTGTTTGTCCGTGCTGGGGCCTGACAACCTGCCGGTGTATGCAAATGTCACGCGTCCTGCATCGGTCGTTGTTGAATGGACAGACGAAAATGGCGCGCCCCAGGGGGCGGAAATGTCCGGCCTGCCGGCGCGAATTGTTCAACATGAAACAGATCATTTGGACGGTATATTGTTTATTGATTACTTGACGCCGGTGCGTCGCGAAATGGTTATGCGCAAGGTAAGGAAGCACAAAGCATGAAACTGGTATTGATGGGAACACCGGCATTTGTTGTTCCGATGTTTGACGCAATTTATAACGCGGGTCATGAAATCTTGGCGGTGTTCACGCGCGGGCCAAAGCCCGTTGGTCGAAAACAAGTGTTGACCAAATCGCCGGTGCACGTGTGGGCGGAATCAAAAAACATTCCTGTATATAATCGTGCGTCTGAATATAATTTTTCGCCCGATATGGTTGTTGTTGTGTCGTATGGCGTGATATTGCGCGATAATGTTTTATCGTCTGCACCGTGTATAAATATTCACCCAAGCGCATTGCCAAAATATCGCGGGGCGTCGCCAATTAAAACCGCAATTTATAATGGCGATGCGCACAGTGCGGTGTGTTTAATGCAAATAACCGCTGAAATGGATGCGGGCGATGTATATATGCGACGTGCGTTTGATATTGGCGACAATGATACCAATGATGATATTGAAAATCGCGTGTCAGAAATTGGTACGGAAATGCTGATTGAATATTTATCAAATCCTGCGGCATATACGCCCGTGGCGCAGACCGGCACGCCAACGTTTACTCGTAAATGGACGGGCGCGGACGAAGTTATTGATTGGTCGCGTGGCGCGCGTGCGATACATAACCAGATTCGCGCACTGGGGGCGGGGCGCACAAAAATCAATGGCACAGATGTCAAGATTCTGCGTACACGCGTTGCATCAAATGGCGAACTGGAAATATTACAGATTCAACCGGCCGGCAAAAAACCGATGGACTGGAAAAGTTTTACAAACGGCCTGCGTGGTGCAGAAATAAAAATAGGGGAATAATATGGAATTGGGCGAAGATAATAAACCATGTTCATACAACACCAGACATAACACCGATTTCCCACGCTGGTGTCAGTTCTGCAAACATTTTGGTTCAATGTATGTGTGGCACGCGTGCTATCGTCCGTTGATGGTGCGTATGGGATGGAAGAGTCCAAAAATGGTGAACTTTTACGACAGTTGTCGTCATTTCAAATACGCAAAAATATATGCAGATAAACAAAAAACAAAATAACACAAAATGACACGATTTCGCATAACACTTGAATACGATGGTACAGATTTAATTGGCTGGCAAGAAAACCGCCAAGGTCCATCTGTGCAATCTATCTTGCGTGATGCGGTTTATGCGTTTTGTGGTGTGCGGCCTGATATTGTTGCGGCGGGACGTACCGATGCGGGTGTGCATGCGTTGGGTATGGTTGCACATTTTGATTTAGACGGCGCATTTGATGCCAATACTGTTATGCGTGCGGTGAATTTCTATCTGGCGGAAAAACCTGTTGTGATATTGTCGTGTGACGTGGTGGCGGACGATTTTAACGCGCGCTTTGATTGCACGGCGCGCCATTATCGCTATGTGGTATTAAATCGTCGCGCCGCGCCGGTACTGAACAAAAATCGCGTATGGTGGGTTCCGCGTAAATTAAATATTGATGCAATGCGCGATGCGGCGACACACCTGATTGGTCATCACGATTTTACCAGTTTTCGCGCCACCCAGTGTCAGGCAAAAAGCCCGATAAAAACATTGGACGCATGCAATATTATTACCGACGGCGACAATGTGATTTTTGAATTTTCTGCGCGTTCGTTTTTGCATCATCAGGTGCGAAATATGGTTGGTACATTGGTGGAAATCGGTCTGGGTAAACCGTACGATATTGATGAAATTTTTGCGGCATGCAATCGCAGTGCCGCAGGGCCAACCGCACCGGCGTCTGGTCTGTATTTTATTTCTGCGGATTATTCCACGGACGCGTCGCATTCAGATATTTAACCCGTCCTGATGGGTAAATCATAATACCGCCATCGTGCAAAATTTTTTGTGTGCATTTTGGTGCATCAATATTGAAATATGACACGATATAATCAATTTTGTTATCATTACACAGCGAAACAATATTGTTCATCAGTGGCACAAATTTCTGAATATATACCAGTGTAAATTTTGGCGCGCGATACGTGTAGACGCCGCCTGCGTGCACATAGCGCGGATTCGGGGTGCTGGCGGATTCGCCATTTATTTGTTTCCATGTATCAAATGCAAAGTAATGATTTGATGCGCGTGATTTGTTAAATTTCAATTTTCCATTTTCAACAAATCCAACCAATTCATGGTCATTGGTTGCATAGAATACAGGTCGTGGTGTTGCGTAAACAACCATCACACCAATAATTGCAATTATACCCGCTGATATATAATTCACGCGTCGACGCACGCCACAAATAAACATCAGCGCGCACCCTGCAACAATAAATATAATCAATGCAGCGTTTGGCATATTCGGCATTGGCAAACTGGCATACGGTAAATCTGTAATTATGTGCGCAATACGCAGCGCTGTGTTATAAATCATCGTTGCCAATGTCAGTGGCGCATGCCACCCCAGCATTGCGGTAAATGTCCCCACAATAACCAGTGGCATAATCGCAATCGAAAATATCGGCAACAGCACCAAATTGCCAATCAAACTGTACAGCGGAAATGTACCAAAGTGCGCAATTACAAACGGCGCGGTAAATACGGTTGCGATTATTGATGTCAGCGCAGCCGTGCATAAAACTTTCAAAATTTTATTTTCTGGCATTTTGGGTTTTATCACGCCCCAGAACCAAATCAGTCCAAATATTGCCGCAAATGATAATTGAAAACCGGCCTGCATAACATAGTGTGGATTTATCAAAATGATAGCCCACATTGCAACGCAAACATTGCGCAGTGATATTGCACTGCGCCCAAATACCACGGCGGCAAATATCAGCGTAGTCATCAGAAACGCGCGCATGGTCGCCACGTCGCATCCCGACAGGAACAGATATAAAATCAGTCCCAACCACGCGCAAATTGTTGCTGGCATGCGCGCGGGCATACGTCGCGTAATTGGCGCAATCAATCGAAATATTGAATAGAACAATGCAAACAGCCACCCGCCAACCAGTGTCATGTGAAAACCACTGATTGACCATACGTGACCGACGCCGGTTGATGTCCATGTCGGACTGTCGCTGCGCGGGACGGCATTCTTGTACCCTAATACCAAACTGTCAACCAAGAACGAATTTGATTTATTGTGAATCACATCGCGCAAGGTATTCATATTGTGCGGGCGACCGTGCGATATGATGTCGTAATCCTTGATATAGCCCGTCGCGGTCAGATGATTAAAATATGCCCATCGCGCATAGTTAAACGCGCCGCTGGCATATGGGGCGTTTGGCTGGTACAGATTGACCGTCGCTTGAACAGTGTCGCCAATATTTATTGCATCTGCATCTGATATCGACAGGCGCACAATGGGCGTGCCAGTGGTATCAATATACTTGCCGTCGGTCTGAATGCTCAGGCGGGTTTTAGTATCGGTGTAATCTATGTTTTTTACCACGCCAACAATTGTTCGGTTGCGAATGTCGTGTGTGATTTGTGGTGTTGCCAAAATATGCGTATATGCCGCTGCATACAGTACGCCAAAGATAAACAATGCACCCGCCCGCGCAATAATAGATTTGCGTAAGAATAATCCCACAATAAATATTATGCACAGTGCCCCGATTCCAAAATTGCTGGGTTCTGTGTCTAGCGAAAAATACAATGCACAACCCATCGCCACCAAAAACGGCGTCCACAAGAACATGTTCTGGGATTGATTTTCAATAAATCGTTGCATAACCAAATTATAGGAATTTATTTCGTTGCGTCGCAATGATAAATTTCGTATGATAAAAGCCCATAAGGGGGCAAATCTTATGGCGAAATATATATTCATCACCGGTGGTGTTGTATCCAGTTTAGGCAAGGGCGTCGCAGCGGCAGGTTGTGGCGCTCTTCTTCAATCGCGCGGTTATACTGTGCATGCGCGAAAATTTGATCCGTATTTGAATGTTGACCCTGGGACCATGTCGCCGTTCCAGCATGGCGAAGTGTATGTCACCCACGACGGGTTCGAAACAGATTTGGACTTGGGTTATTACGAACGATTCTTGGGTGTGCAACTGTCGCGCAATGATTCTGTTTCGGGCGGGCGCATTTATTGGGACGTGCTGAATGCTGAACGCCGTGGCGATTATCTGGGGGCGACGGTGCAAATGATTCCGCACGTCAGTAATCGAATAAAAGAATATATTGCTGCGCCAACTGATACTGATTTTGTCGTGTGTGAAATTGGTGGCACGGTCGGCGATATAGAGGGGAAAATATTCTTGGAATCCATTCGCCAGTTTTCAAATGATGTCGGTCGCCGCAATGTTATGTTTGTGCATTTAACACTTGCCCCATATTTGGAACAGAGTTGCGAACTGAAAACCAAACCAACCCAGATGTCTGTGCGTCGTCTGTTGGAAAACGGGATTCAGGCGGATATGCTGATTGTGCGCACACCGCGCATGTTGACTGCGGACGAACGCGCAAAAATCGGTATGTTTTGTAATATGCCCGCCAAAAATGTAATCAGTGGAATTGATGTTGATAATATTTACAAGATTCCATTGGCATACGATGCCCAGAATGTTTTTGACATTATTGCAGAACATTTTGGTTTGGAAAATCGTGCGGGTGATATGACCCGATTTGAACGCATATCAAATTATCTGGCGGCGGATTTGCCGACTGTGCAGATTGGCATTGTTGGAAAATATTTTGACGTGCCTGATGCGTACAAGTCACTGAATGCGGCACTATTCCATGCGGGTATTCAAAATAATGTGCATGTCGTGTTAAAGAAAATAAATGCCGAAACATTTTCGCCGTCAGATTGTGCGGACGTTGATGGCGTACTTGTCCCTGGGGGCTTTGGTGCGCGCGGGGTTGACGGTAAAATCGCCGCCGCACATTATGCCAGAACAACGGGCACACCGTATATGGGGATTTGTCTGGGTATGCAGGTTGCGGTAATAGAATTTGCGCGAAACGTACTGGGGATAAAAAATGCAAATTCCACAGAATTTGATGCGAATTGTACACCTGTTATAAATATTATGCCAGATCACACGGGTGATATGGGCGGTACATTGCGTTTGGGTGCATATCCATGCGTGATTGCACCGAATACACGCGCCGCACAAATTTACGGCACAGATAAAATATCAGAACGCCATCGTCATCGCTATGAAATGGACATATCTTTTGAAAAACAGTTTGCAGATGCGGGTATGATTATATCTGGGCGCAGTCCGGACGGTCGTTTGCCTGAAATTGTGGAATTACCAAACCACCCGTTTTTTATTGCGGGCCAATTCCACCCAGAATTTCAGTCCAGCCCATTTACCGGCCACCCAATGTTTAACGCATTTATTGCGGCGGCAGTAAAACATAAAAAATAAGGAATCCCCCATTCGGGGGATTTTTATTTGCCAAAAACAAAACTGTTATCCGCACTCAGCCGTATTATTTCGTCTATATTATCGTCGTCGGTTGTGTGCTGACGTATTGTCTTGCCACATTTTTCGCATTGGTGCGTAATTATAAATCGCGCACCATCAGGTTGCACAGCGATTGGACGCATCATACCGCCACAGGTTGCCGCGCGGTCGCCCGGCGTATTGTCCACATGGCGCGACCATAAACACACAGGGCAATGATTTGTATAACCATTGCCCCGAACGTGCGCGCCACAGTGGGCGCATACAAAATTTTCAACCGTTTTGGTAAATCGTTTCATTACAATCCCAACGCGCTGCGGTACATTTGGGTCAATTCGTCCGCTTCGTCTAATTCATCTGGGTCCAGTTTACGCAAACGTATCATCTGGCGAATATATTTTGGGTCAAATCCGGCGGATTTTGCCTCGCTAAAAATCTCTTTGATATCAGCCGCAATTGCTGCGGAATCTTCGTTTAATTTTTCAATACGTTGAATAATGGTCAGCAACTGTTGATTGTCAATTGCACCGTGATTTGCGTTTTTCATACTTGTTTTCCCCTTGTCTCTTTGTGCTTTTTATGATATAGCATAATTCGTAAAAATCAAGGAAAACGAAAGAAAACAAAAAGCGGAAAAATATGAATAAATTTACAAAAATTACAGCATCAATTGGTCCAAAATGCGAAGACGCTGAAACCCTGCGCGGTATGTTCTTGGCGGGTGTGAATGTTTGTCGTATAAATTTCAGTCATGACACCGGCGATGTTCAGGGTGAAAAAATTGATTTAATTCGTCGTACGGCGCGTGATTGTGGGTTGCATGTTGCGGTCTTGGTTGACTTGCAGGGGCCAAAACATCGTATCGGTAATTTTGCAACCGAAAATAAATATCCATTGAAAATCGGACAAACATTTACATTTGACAATGACCCAACCCCAGGGGACAGCACACGTGTCCAATTACCGCACGACGACGTGATGAAATCACTGAATGTCGGCGACAGAATTTTGTTAAACGATGGTAAAATTGAAATGCGCGTAACGGGCGTTGAAACTGGAAAAATCATTGCAACGGTTGTGCGTGGTGATGAAATCTGGTCACGTCGCGGATTTAACTTGCCGGATACTGATGTCGCAACATCGGTCCTGACGCCCAAGGATAAAAATGACTTGGAATACGCAATTACCAAAAAACCAGATTGGGTCGCAATATCGTTTGTCCAGCGTCCCGAAGATGTGGCAGAGGTTCGCGATTTCATTACTGCACGCACATCGCACCCGATAAAGATAATTGCAAAAATCGAACGTCCAAACGCGGTTGACCGTATTGCGGAAATTGCATCGGTGGCCGACGGCATTATGATTGCGCGTGGTGATTTGGCGGTCGAAGTACCATTTGAAACTGTGCCTGCGATTTCGCGCCATATCATTCGCACGTGCCGTACATTGAACCGCCCAGTTATTATGGCAACCCAAATGTTGGGTACAATGGTGAACAGTGAATTTCCAACCCGTGCCGAAATCAGTGACGTTGCCAATGCGGCATATTTGCGTGCGGATTCAACCATGACATCCGAAGAAACGACAATCGGCATCAATCCGGTAAACGTGATTGAAACAATGGCAAAAATCGTGACGTACGCGGACTATGACGCAATTGCAAATTCATATGACTGGTCGCGGATTGAAAATATTCCTGAAAATGATTGGTCGCGGTCTGTGGCATCTATGGCGTATTTGAATCGGGCGTCGGCGATTGTGGTGTTTGCGCGCGACACCGTTGCTGCAACCCAGATTTCTTGTCGTAAACCAGATATGCCGATTATTGCTGTATGTCGCGAAGATGTAATTGCAAACCAATTGTGTTTGTCGCGTGGCGTATGTCCAATATGTGATGAATCATTATTCGGTCAGCGTGATGCATTTAATGCTGCGCGCACATTTGGCATAACATCTGGGCATCTGGTTATCGTTGATGGCGATAAAATCAGTTTACGTACATTGGATTAAAAAACGCCCGTTTGGGCGTTTTTTTGTGCTTATTATTGTTGACCTGACTATGCGATTTTTACTAACATTCTGATTATGAGAAGAATGGTTGTATCCATATTTTTGCTGTGTGTAATGATGTGTGGTGCGTCGCACGGGGCACAGTATCGTGCGGCACTGGTTGCAAATATGGACACGGGGCAGATTTTAATCAAAGAAAACGCAAATCAGTTGAATTACCCCGCATCGTTGACCAAGATTATGACGGTTTATTTAACGTTTGATGCGCTGGAACACGGCCGCTTGCATTTGGATGATTATCTGATTGTGTCAAATTATGCGGCGGCGGCATCGCCGGTGAAATTGGGCTTGTCAGCGGGCAGCAAAATTACCGTCGAAGATGCGATAAAGGCCGTCATAGTAATGAGTGCGAATGACGTTGCCCGCGTGTTGGCCGAAAACTTAAAGGGTGGCAAAGAAGGAAATTTTGCCGACATGATGACCCGTGTCGCAAATGAAATCGGACTGAAAAATACAAATTTTGAAAATTCATCTGGCCTGCCGAACGATGACCATATGTCAACCGCGCGTGATATTGCGTTGCTGTCGATGGCGGTGTATAAACATTTCCCACAATATTGGAAATACTTTGGAATCAAGACGTGGACATATAATGGTAAAACATACACAAATGGAAATCGTCTGTTGGGGACATATGCGGGCTGTGATGGTATGAAAACCGGATTTACAAACAAGTCGCGCTATTCATTGGTTGCAACGGCAAATCGTGGTGGTACGCATTTGATGGCGGTGGTTTTGGGCGCAGAAAACAAGGATGTTCGTGCCGCGGTCGCAACACAATTGTTAAATCGTGGTTTTGAAATGGTGAAAAATAATTCCGCCCCGATTGAGCGTACAACCCCCGTCACCCCAATTGCGGCGCAGCCGTCGCACGTTGCACCGGTCGCCACCGCACCAACATTTGCGGCGGCATATAACGCGGCAACGACCGCGGCTGCGCCAACATATAATGCGCCGTCTGTTTCTCGCGGTGGGGCAGGGGTTCAATTTGGGGCATTTTCATCACGCGATGCGGCCGCAAAACAGGTGGCAAATGTTAAAAATAAACTGGGTGTTGTTGCCACAATAGAGCAGGCATCAAATGGTATGTTCCGTGTGCGCGCAAACGGCATTACGGACGCTGCTGCAACCGAATTGCGTAATCGCGCAACGAACGCGGGCATTGACAGTTATGTATTTCATTGATTAAATTGGTTGGTATCATGAACCAGAAAATAGAAAAGTTGATTAAACAATTTGCGCGTTTGCCACGTGTTGGCGCACGTGGTGGTCAACGTATTGCGTTGGCACTGTTGCAGGATAAAACAGGCCGCGCAGAAATGTTGGCGGCGGCAATCACTGATGCGGTGGAAAATGTTGCGCCGTGTCCAAATTGCGGTGTCTTGACCGACAGGGGGGCGGGAAAATGCGAATATTGTCGTGACGCATCGCGGGCAAATGGCACGTTGTGCATAGTGCGCGATTTGTCGGACGTTTGGACACTTGAAAAATCAGCGGTATTCCACGGTCGTTATCATATAATTGGTGGGTTGCTGTCGGGTGCAAACGGCATGACCCCAGACGATTTGAATATTGCAAATCTGCCTGCACGTATTCGCGACGAAAATGTAACTGAAATTATCTTTGCATTACCCAACACGGTCGAGGGGAAAACCACCCAACATTATATCATGTCTGTGTTAACAGATGTATCAAACGTGCGATTCACAGAATTGGCGTCGGGCGTGCCATTGGGGGGCGATTTGGATTATTTGGACGATGGCACATTGTCATTGGCGTTTGGGGGGCGTAAAGCAATATGATGACGGTTGAAAATTTGCCACCTGTCGCCGAAATGATGCGTGCAGCGGGGCTGGAACCTAAAAAGCAGTTTGGTCAGAATTTTTTGTTTGATTTGAATCTGACGGGGCGTATTGCGCGCAGTGTTCCTGATATACAAAATACAGATGTTATGGAAATTGGCCCTGGGCCTGCGGGATTGACGCGTGCATTATTGATGGCGGGCGCACGTCGCGTTATTGCGATTGAAAAAGATACCGCAACCAAACCAATTCTTGATGGGGTTGTTGCCGCATCGGCGGGCCGTTTGACGGTTGTGTATGGCGATGCTTTGCGCGTTGATACGGCGGATTTAGGGCTGGGCGAATATGCAATATGCGCAAATTTGCCGTATAATGTGGGAACTGAATTATTTACGCGTTGGTTGATTGCGGTGGCGTCTGGCACGCCAATAAAATCCATGACATTGATGTTCCAGCGCGAAGTGGCGCAACGTATCACAGCGCACGTTGGCGATACACAATATGGCAGATTGGCTGTGTTGACATCATTGGTTGCCGACGCAAAAATTTTGTTTGTCGTACCGAATACGGCGTTTGTTCCGCGTCCACGTGTCCAGTCGGCGGTTGTGTCGGTTATTCCAAATGCGGACAAAATCCGTGCGGTGGGTGATGTTAAAAAACTGGAACAAATCACAGCGAAATTATTCGGCCAGCGTCGCAAGATGATACGCGGTATCATACCGAATGTTGATTGGGCAAAATATAATTTAACAGGTACTGAACGCGCCGAAGAATTATCACCTGAAATATTTTTACAACTGGCACACGATTTGATATAATTCGTATTGAGTATAGAGGAGAGAGAGTATCATGACAATGTCCCTGACATTACTAGCGTTTGTTGCGGTGGTTTTTGCACTGGTTGCATTTTTACGTGTGGCGCGAATTGGTGCGTTGGTTGCATTTTTATTCGCGGGTGTTGTATCTGGACCATATGTTTTGAATTTGTTCCATTTAACGGATACGTGGACGCTGTTGGGTGATTTGGGAATAATGTTCCTGTGGTTCACAATGGGCTTGAACATCAATATGAAGCGTTTGTGGACGTTGCGTCATTCAATTTTTGGGTTTGGTGCCGCGCAAGTGTTAATGGTTGCAACAATGCTGTTCCCATTGCTGTTTGGATTGACTGGGTGGCCCATCATTGGTTGTGTGATGGTGGCGTTAATGCTGTCAATGTCCAGTACGTCCGAAGATATGCAGATGTTGGCAGATCGTAACCAGATAAACACTGATATGGGTCGCCAGACATTTTCAATTTTATTATTCCAAGATTTACTGGCAATTCCATTGTTGGCCATGATGCCGGTGCTGGCGGGGCGTACATTCAATTTTGGTGCGACGGCGATTGATGTGTTTGTGTGGTCGGTTGCGCTGGTATTGGGCGTTGTAATTGTTGGCCGATTTGTGCTGAATCCATTGATGCGATTGGTTTCGCGTCTGAAATCCAAGGAAGCATTTTTATTGGCCATAATATTAAACATTATTGTATGGGCGGCGGTTGCACATGCCGCGGGCGTGCCGGCCGGATTGGGCGCGTTTTTGGCGGGTATGTTGTTGTCCGAAACGATTTACAGTCATCAGGTCAGTGCGGAAATCAGTCCGTACGCAATGTTGTTCTTGGCTTTCTTTTTTATTTCGTTGGGTATGGGGCTGAACCTGCCAGTGTTGGGGCAATATTGGTATGTTGTGCTGTTTGGTGTAATTGGATTGATTGCGGCAAAATTCGTTGCGATATTTATGGTGGCGCGCGTGCGTCATGTGAATGTTCCCGACGCCGCAATGATTGCATTGATTTTATCACAGGCGGGCGAATTTGGTTTGTTGATGTTACAGACCATGCGCACATCTGGCATTGATGCGTTGCCACCAGTGCATCAGGAAATTTTGACCGCAATCATCATATTGTCTATCATGATGACACCATTGTTGATGATGGCTTATGATTGGTTAAAGCGTTCTGGGCGTCTGTTTTCGCAATCCGTTGCCCAAGGGTTAACAAGTCGCCCCGCACAAGTGCCATCTGTTATCATTTGTGGTTTTGGCCGTGTGGGGCAAATCGTCGCACAAATGTTGGGCGCACAAAATATTCCATACATCGCCATTGATATGGACGTTGATACGGTATTGTTGGGACGCGAACATGGGTTTAACGTTGTGTACGGCAATTCCACCAATGCAGACGTTTTGCGTGATATGGGATTACAGCCACGTAAAATCCGTGCGGTGGTAATTGCGCTGGATAACGCAGCAACGGCGCATGATACGGCCATCACGGTGCGTGAAATTGCGCCACGTGTTAAAATCTTTGCCCGTGCGCGCAACCTGACAGAATCCAAATTATTACTGGCAGACGGCGCAAACGTCGCATTGCCCGAAACGATTGAGAGTTCTTTGTTCTTGGGTTATGGCGTGCTGGAACATTTGGGCGCGTCTGAACGCAGTGTGGCGGCTTTGCTGGCGCGAATGCGGGCGGACAATTACAGCAGTGTTATCGAACCAGTATCTGACCAATAAATAATATGTTAAATGTCCCCACATTGGGGACATTTGTATTTGCAATTATGCGCCCCGCTTGGTATATTTCACCTGAATATACGGGGAAAGCAGATGAAAAAGAAACTATTGACCTATGTTCCAATCATTCTGGCAATTATCTTGGCTGATATGTTGACCAAGGGGGTATTGCTGTACGCCATAACGGGGACTGTGCCGTTGCACGGTGCGGCGTGGGAAATTGTTCCTGTGCCGTATTTGATGTGGCACGTGTTTGATTGGTTTAATATCGTATTTACGTGGAATCCAGGGGCGTCGTTTTCAATGCTGCGCAGTGTGGGCGAATTTGCACCAATCCTGATTGTTATCGCAACAGGATTTATTATCGGGTTCATCGGGCACTATTTGTTTGTGCGTGCGGAAAAATACGAGCGGTTACCATTGGCATCGATTATGGGTGGTGCGATTGGTAATATAATTGACCGCGTGCGCTTTGGTGCGGTGGTTGATTTCTTGGACTTTCATATTGGTGGGTTGCATTGGCCGGCATTTAACGTGGCAGACATTTGTATTTGTGTTGGTGTTGCACTATATATATTGAACTGGTACATGGCGCGTCGTCGTTGTTTGGCGTCGGTCAGAACGAAAAAGGTAAAATAACAATGGTAAAATATCTGGATAATAATTCGGGCTTTGCCCAGTGGAATGCAAACAAAAACGCCACAGCCAAGAAGTCCATGTTTGGTGGTTTTTTGTGGTGGTTTATTCTGTTTTTTGCGGCGATGTGGGCATTTGGCGCATTCAAAGCACCAAAAACAGAAACCCCAACAACAACAGAATCCGCCGTGGTGGTTGACCTGTCCGCCGTGCCAACGCACGATGTTGCATCTGAAAAATTAAATGCAACGGTTCAGGGCCTGCGTATATCAAATATCAAATTAAATGATTTCGCAGATGACACCGCGTTGCTGTCAGGCGATGGCGATTTTGCAGAGGTTGGCGTTCTGGCCACCGGTACATCTGCGCCAACACCAACAACGGTATGGAAATCGTCTGGGGACGCATACACATGGCGTAATTCAGACGGCGTTAATTTCCGTCGCACAATTACTGTTGATGATTATGTAATCACCATCAACGATGAAATTAAAAATAATACTAAACGCGATATCGCAATCGCGCCATATGCACGCATTACGCGCGGCGCGGGGGCAAAAAAATCTGCGGGTGTTTATACCGGTGCGGTTGTACATGTAAATTCAGACACAGAACATACCGATTGGTATAAACTGGACAGAAAATCATATGCATATTCCACAACAAATGGTTTTGCCGGATTTGCAGACCAGTATTCTGAAACTGTCGCGCAGATTGATGCGCCCGACCAAACCATTCGTACTAAAAAGATAGGCACAGATAAATACCAATCTGATATTGCCGCCGCCGCAATCAGTATTGCGCCCGCTAGTTCACAAACAATCACAACAAAAATATTTGCCGGCCCACGCGACCAAACGGTATTAAATGCCGCCGCTGCGGCGATTGCGGGCATTGACCACACGGTTGATTATGGCTGGTTCGGGTTCTTGGCGCGTCCAATGTTGTGGGCGTTAAATGGCCTGTACGCGATTGTCGGCAATTATGGTATTGCGATTATTATATTTACATTGTTGTTGCGTTTTGCGATATGGCCATTGACGCGCAAATCATATACATCAATGATTGCAATGCAGAAAATGCAGCCAGAATTGGCGCGGATTCAAAAATTATACGCCAATGACAAGGTTCGCCTGCAAATGGAAATGATGCGCCTGTATCAAACACACAAGACGTCGCCAATGTCTGGGTGTTTGCCTATGTTGATTCAGATTCCAATATTCTTTGCATTGTACAAGGCGTTGTTGGTTTCTGTGCAAATGCGCAGTGCAGGGTTCTTGTGGATTTCAGATTTAGCAGTGATGGACCCATATTTTATCCTGCCTGTATTGATGGGTGCAACAATGTGGTGGCAGACCAAATTGCAAACCGCGGCGCAACGTACGTCCGCCACAAATGACACCATTGCCCAAACCCAGCGGGTTATGAAATGGATGCCGGTTATGTTCACGATACTGTTCGCATGGATGCCGGCGGGATTGGTATTGTATTGGACGGTGTCAAACCTGTTTGGTATTGCCCAGATGCAAATCATAAAACGCACATCAAAATAAAAATGCCCCATCGGGGCATTTTTATTTTGAGAGCAATGAAGTGCGCCATCGGCGCACTTTTTTTATTAAACGGTATTTAGTCGCCGCAGATATTTATACAGTGCGTCTGGCGTTTGAATCAGAATATTGTGTACACCACAGACGCGCTTGGTAAAAGAAACACAAGAATAATCATTGTTGCGTATTAAATCAGGGGGCGGTGTTGCGCCAGTTATACATATCAACACCCACCCGTGCGCGCGCAAGATATTCAAATCTCGTGCATTCAAATAGACAGGAACAATTTTATGTCGTTTAACGAATTGATACATAACCATGGATTTTTTTGTACGACTATCAGATAAAATGGGTGCACAATGCTTGAAGTGTTTGCAAACAATGCGTGGCAGTGATTTTGATGTTTTTGTGCAAAAAGCAATTATTATCATAATCGTTATTCCCCCATTGTTTATTCGTGAACAATCCAACCGCGCGCAAATGCCGCCGCGTCCAGTGTTTCCATTGCCTGTCGCCACAGGTCGGCGGCACGATTTTCTGTCCAAATATATTGATGTGGTGCGCGACGACGGTCACCAAATTCTTTCATCACACTCAGTTGTTCTGCGCTCAGTTTTCCCGACAAATATAATTTAGTAATCAATGTTTCCACGTCCAGCAATTCACATACGCGTCGCGTTGCATGCGATGCGCCATGCACAAATCCGTTTTGTACAGATTTAGAATACAGAAACCAAAACCACATTTGTTCTGCGCTGTGAAATTTTTCAGGTGCATATTCGTGTTGCGTATGTTGTTGTGCTGTCATTTGTTTTCTCCCTTCGGTTTCCTTGGTTGTTATAAAACGCGGCACGCCGCGTTTATGTGATTTGATATATAGCCGAATAAATGTGTGTAATGAAACATTACAACCAACGGTTGAACATTGATTCGGTTTTCGGATTCGTTGCTGAATTTTTTCTTATTGCATACGAATCGGAATTTCAACAAAAAAACGCGCACAATATGTACGCGCTCAGATTTCCTTGTTGTGCTATATAGTTTATTTCATTTTTTTTGTTCAATCCCCATATTAAAAATAATCCCGCCACTGGGCGGGATAGTATTACAAGATTGGCGGGAAGCAATCGCCACCAGACGATGGGCAGCAATTAAACCCTTGGTCGCCCATATCAGTATATACTTCGCCTGTGCAGCAACCATTCGCATCTGGATTCGTGCCATCTTCGCATGTGATGATGGTTGTTGCAGTTTCTTCTTCTTTTTTGGCGGACTGGAATGGATTCTGAATCGAACCATCTTCGTTATATTTCAGTCCTAAAACATTTTCGTTATATGTTTTGCTGCCAACGGTGCTGTTATTCTTTTGGAATTGTTCCTGTTGATTTTGATACAGGGCATCTTGCTTTGCATTATTGATTGCCTTGTACTGATTAGATTGGCAATAGAACAACACCGTAGTGTAATCAATACCACGTTCATATAACGTTTGTGTTTGATCTTTTGTCAGATTTAATTTGCCATCTTTGTAATTGCTGCAATATTCCTGTAAATTAAATGAACGTACCTGACCAGTCCACGATTCATCTTCATAACGTGCTTCTCCACTGTGTTGCCATTTTGCGCGTTGATTACGATTTTCTGCATTATCGTATTTTTTTCCCAATGCTTTTTCCACCATCTTTACAGAACATTTTTTGCTGTCGTCATTACCGCATGTCAAAACCAAATCGGTTGGTGGAAATACGGTAATACGCGTACCCGCTGCAATAGAGAATGGCGGAACAGTATTGTTCATCATGTCCACAATGAATTTCTGTGCGACCTGATTCCATGCAGTGATGATTTCATTTTTTGCCAATTCAGATGAACGTACAGTCCCAGATTGAACAACCGTGTTATTGTCCAAATCAATCTGGTTCACAAATTTATCTGTAATTGGTGCAATCAGATTTACCGCCGCTGGTACAACTGCGGTCAACAATGGCATAACCATCTGTTCAATGTAATCGGTGCTGCCGTAACCTGGGACACCAACGCGCCCTTGGGAATCGCCCGAGAAAGGACTGGTTTTGCCTGTATCGTCATTGAAATTAAATTCAACACCGTTTGGTAATATAAATTGATACCATTGAATATCCATACGGCCAACCGTCTTATAAGGCCCTGGAATATCACCCGTCACATACCCCAATAACAATGTACCCGCTGGGATAATAACCGTGCGTCCGTTGTCAGAATAAACATTGCGGTCAACCGTTGCGCGGACTGGCAACCCCTTTTTCCCATTCGTATACAATTCTGGGTCGGCACGAACCTCTGATACAATGGTTGCTGGAATTGGTTTATATTGACGTAATACAAACGTGCGATCAAACGGATCGGACGAGAATATAGAATCAATCCCACTTGTTCCAACACGTACATCGTCTGGTTTTTCTTTCAATGAAATGCCACCACGAAACGCATTATGGATTTCATCTGCCCCAGCATAATCAGGGGTTGGCGCAGCACCTGACATATCAGACGAAATCAATTCTTCGGTGGATAACTGGTATGCGCGATTTGCAACCTTTTTCACAGGATTTGACAACTGAGGCAGGTTTCCGCCACTTGAAATTGTTGTATAACCGATATGTTCTGCATCAGTACCAATTTTTTTACCGTTGTTTTTTATATCGGTAATCAGGCCACTGTCTGGGTTATAAATACCCGTTGGGTTATTACATTTTTTATCAGAAAATGGGTGGAAATAATACGCGCCATGTTCAGGACGAATCCAACCAATTTGATTGCCGGTTGAATCATAACCTGGAAACGCAAATTCAGAACATGCAACGCTGGGCGTCGCTTCGATTTGCGCATCAGCAAAAGGGTCAGATGGCGCAATTGCTTCTATATCTTTTTTTATTTCTGCCTGAACGGGTTTAGTGGATTCAATTTCTGGTTCTGGTTTTGTTTCGACAATTTTTACCGGTTCGGGTTTTGTCACTGGTGCTGGGGCGGTCGCGCCCATCACCAAAACAACCTTGTCTGTCTTTTTCATGGCATCTGGTTGCGATGCACCACGCCAATCAATAAACAGTGATGTTGTTTCCGTGTCCATCGCAGTTGTTGGCACATAATCCAGAAACAGTGTGCATGAAATATTTCCATCAATATAAGCCAGTTGATGACATGCGGTTTTGAATTCAAAACCTGCAATTTCTTTGTGATAGCGTACGGCCATAATTTTAACAGGCGCGGTTGCAGAAACCTTTAACGTTGCCTTTTTCTTATCGCCAACTTTGGTATTTGCCCAATTTATGGATTCATTAGACCAATCAGTAATTCCTGTTTCTGGTGTGATAATCAGGTTGATTGGCGTGTCATCCGCCTGTATATCTTTGGATTTACCGCGCCCACCAATCAGCATGGTCATTAAAATCAGCACAACAACAAACGCCACCCCCAACAGTAACCACTGAACCGACTTTGGCGTAGATTTACGCATTTGTGAAATTTGTTGTTTGATACCACTCATATTATACCGCCATCATTGACATGATTATTGAATACGAACAACGTTGCAACTGGCTCCGCTGAATTTCAGCAACTGGTCGCATAATTTTTGTGCCGTGTCGATGTCTGACATCGGACCAATGCGCAAACGATACAAACGTGCCGTATGCGATGTAGAACCCAAATCGCCAACACCCTGTTCATCAACCGCAAAGAATACCTTGTCCTTGTACGGGGTCAACAATCCAACGCCATCGTCGCCGCTGAATTTCGCCAGCAAGCCCGTCCAGTAATCATCCAATGCCTTGACAGATGTATCAGATTTTAATTCAACCGCAACACCGGATTGATTGCTGGTAATCAATGGAATGTTCGTCTGGGGCAGGTATGAACCCGCGGTCAAACGCTGGGTTGGCATCATTGTAACGCCCGCCGTGCCCGATGACGCAACCGGCATTGTAACATTGGTTGTGGTTGTGCCCGCCGGCATATAATATCCAGACGCCGCAACCGAATTGGTGTTCGAAACATACGTCGGTGAACCTGTGTAATTCAACCCCGCCGCATTGATTGCGTTCTGATCCATCGTGTATGCAATGGTATTCAGCGATTGGCCCGACATCATGGACTGGGCAACATTCGCCTCTGCCAATGCCATGACCGACGCTGTGTCGGCAATCAAGAATGGTTTTTCGCGTTTCTTTATGCAAACGATACGTTGCCCACTGCGCAACACCATGTCGCCAACGGCCTCTACAATCAACAGACGGCCATCTTCGCCATCGGTGCGGAAACTGACGGGGGATTCTCCACCCTCGACCAACAATGATACAACCGGACGTTGGGTCATTGCGATAACCTTGTCCCCAAAGTCAATGTATGTAAATATGCGGTCGCGCCATACGCGTTCTGGTGCAATTACATAATCATCAGGATTTGGAACAAAGATGTCTAAATCAAAGCGAAATTCCGATGGGTCAATTTTCATAGATTTAATCCAACCGTAATCTTCGCCATCAACACCAACTGTGCCAGTTTTTGTCGCGGCCTTTTTGAAAATAGATGCCGCGCCACCCGTTGTGGTGGTCGTTGCGGTTGCGTTTGGCAATGTCGCATTGCCGTCCAAAACAACATCAACCTGCGAATATGTAATCTCGCTGGAATTTGATGGTTCGCTGCGCAGATAGAAAATATATTTGTTGCCCGATTTGCCCGTAACAATCAAATTAGTGTCTGAACCCTGATTACTGGCGGTGGGGCTGATAACCATTGTGCGGTCGCCTTGATTTGCCTCAATCGTGAACAAGCCCTGATTACCAATAACAGCATCCGCAATTTGTTCGCCATTTGGCAATGACACCATCGTCACCATACCATTGCGCAATTTAATTGGCAATACGCTGCCTGATTCCCATGACAGTTGTGCATACCCTGGCTTAATACTGCCTGCGGCCATGTTTGCAGTTGGGTTGTCCCACGCATCTTGTACACCATAATTGATGCCCGTGGCCACACCATGCGCAGACGCACACAATGCCATAACGCAGAAAACAGAAATGTTTAATTTTAACGCTGTTCTAAAACTCATACCCATATCCCTTTCCTTTCTGTGGTGCGGTATTTAATTACCGCTGGCCAGATAGCCCGTATTCAGCGGATCGCCATTACCGGATTCAACAGTGTATTCGGCAACGCGAATCCCCAACGGATTGTCCAGACGATCCGACCATTTTAATGTCGCATTATCGTCTATCTCTAATTTTACTATGATTGTATAATCTTTTTTATCGGTCTGTCCACCACTATCTTCACAGAAATACTTAAAATTTACAGCCCATGTTTTATAGTCCGATGTTCTGGGCTGAACAGCACCGTTTTCAAATTCCACACTGCAACTAAATTCAAAGTCAGGCGTGTTGTTCATCAGTGCCGTCCACATATTGGTTTGGGTGAATGCAGCATACACCGCCGGCGTTGACCATGTGTGCACAACCCCATCTTCGGCATTATTCCATTTGCGCAACATTACGCGCCCATCAGGCACAATTTCATTGCGCGCCTTGATATATTCACGAATAAACGCGCGCGTGTACCATTTGAAATTATCATCGGTCGGTGGCAATTCAGATAACGTGACTTCCAGATTTTCACGCGGCTGGGTCATCAAAAAGAATACCTGGGGCCGATTTAATGGAAACATTTTGTACAGGGTAATGCCCAGCACCCCCAGCACGACAATCGCGCCGGCGAACACAAACGTCATCAATCTGGACAGCAAAATTGGCGGTTCTATGCGGTCTTGCAAGTAAATCCTCTCCCTGTATATGGTCGATTGTAGACAAAAATCGGTATGTGGTGCAAGCGAAAATTACGAAAAATCATATTTTATATGTATGGTTTTTCAGATTTTACTTGCGCCGACGTGATTAAAAACATATAATATTTCAGTTTTTTACACTTGCTTTTTCAAACAGGTGTGCTACTCTGGCGTCGACTGTCGGGGTTCACGTGGTGTAAAAGTCGGGTGTAATTGCGACCAAACAGGGGCATAGTTCAACGGTAGAATATCGGTCTCCAAAACCGCGGATAAGGGTTCGATTCCTTTTGCCCCTGCCAGAAATTCCCCAAAATATGGCTTGTCCATATTTTTAGGAATTTGGGGCTTTGATGGTCAAATTATAGTGGGCGAATTTATGAAAAAAATTATTGATTATATTAAATCTGTTCGCGGTGAATGGTTCAAAATCGTATGGCCATCACGCGATGCTGTTATTCGTGCAACTATTATGATTCTGACGTTTTCGGCATTGGCTGCGTTGTTCTTTTTCTTGGTTGACGGCGCGTTGAATGCTATTGTTGGCTGGATTTTCAAGTAATACAAACGGGCAAGGGGATGCATCATGGAAGAAAAAATGCAATGGTTTGTTGTAAATGTTCATACTGGCTGTGAAGACAAGGTTGCCCGCGGCCTGCGCGAACAGATTGACAAGCGTCGCTTGAACGCGCTGTTTGGCGAGATTTTGGTTCCAACGCGTGAGGTTACGGAAATCAAAGGCGGCAAGCGTGTCAAATCCGAAAAGAAATTTTTCCCAGGATATATCGTTGTTCAGATGGTTTTGAACAATGAAACGTTTTCCTTGGTGAAATTGATGCCCCAGGTTGTTATGTTCTTGGGTGCGAAAAATAAACCAATCGCCGTCAGCGAAGAAGAAGCACGTCGTCTGCAAAAACAGGTCGAAGAAGGGGCGGTTTCTGTCGAAGATGTTGAATACGAGGTTGGCCAAGAAGTGCATGTTATCGATGGGCCATTCAATGGTTTCAATGGCATCGTGGCCGAGGTTGATAATCTGAAACAAAAAATGACCGCGACGATTTTGGTATTTGGTCGTGAAACCAGCGTTGAATTGAACTTTAACGAAGTCGAACGTGTCTAAGGGAATTTGACAGATGATAGTATTTGACCCAGTGACAGGAAAAAGAAAGATTGTTTTCACGCATGAAGACGTCAAGCGTGGTCTGGACAGAATGAGAGAAGACCCGCGGTGCATAGAATTGTTTGAGCATATTGCGCGTGAACGTCGGGAATGGGTTGATGCATTGGTTGCAACGACATTAAAGGCGCGCAACCGTTAAAGAAAAAAGTTTTTGGATTTTTGCGGGCGACCGCTAAAAATTCGGGTGGGAGATGCGCCACATCGTACCGCCGCACTAACCAAAACAAATGGAGTGAACAAATGGCAAAAAAAGAACTGAAAGGGATTGTCAAACTGGTCGTCCCTGCAAAACAAGCGAATCCTGCGCCACCTATTGGGCCAGCGTTGGGTGCTGCTGGTGTAAACATCGCAGAATTCTGCAAACAATTTAACGACAAAACAGCTGACAAAGAACCGGGTATGCCGATTCCTTGCATTATCACTGTTTATACTGACCGCAGTTTCGAATTTATCATGAAATTGCCACCAGTGTCGTACTACATCAAGAAAGCGTTGAAATTGAAATCCGGCTCGAAAAAGCCAGGTCGCGATTTTGTCGGCACTATCTCGAAAGAACAGGTAAAGCAGATTGCAGAAAGCAAAATGCCGGACTTGAATTGCTCTACCATTGAATCCGCTATGAACATCGTTGCGGGTCAATGCCGTTCTATGGGCGTAAAGGTGGAGGAATAAGACATGAAACTGACAAAAAGACAAAAGACATGGGCGAACTTGGACACAGACAAAGTGTATTCTTTGGCTGATGCAATCGAAACCTTGCGTGGTTATACGTCCAAGAAATTCGACGAAAGCTTGGAAATCGCAATCAAATTGGGTATCGATATTACCAAGGCCGATCAGAACATTCGTGGTATGCTGTCCTTGCCAAACGGCACAGGTAAAACAGTCCGCGTTGCAGTTTTCACTGTAAACAGCGCAGACGAAGCAACCAAAGCGGGTGCTGACATCGTTGGTGGCGAAGACCTGATTGAAAAGGTTGCCGGTGGCGAAATCAATTTCGACCGCGTTATCGCGACACCTGATATGATGCCAAAAATGTCAAAGATTGCACGTATCTTGGGGCCAAAGGGTTTGATGCCGAATCCAAAATTGGGTACGGTTACAAACAACGTTGCCGAAGCTGTTAAAACAGCCAAAGCAGGCCAGATTGAATACCGTGCAGAAAAGAAAGGTATCATTCACGCCGGTATCGGTAAAATGTCATTTACCACAGATCAGTTGGTTGAAAATGCGAACGCATTGATTGACCAGTTGAAAAAGGTAAAACCATCTTCTGCCAAAGGCCAGTATATCTTGGGCGCGTCCGTTGCGACAACCCAGGGCCCAGGTCTGAAAGTTGATGTAAAATAAGTTATGTTCTGGTGTGGCACACGCCACCCCAGAACAACAGAGATTTCTGTCCGTGACTGATGGTGTTGGCGACAACTTAATTTCCATCATAGACAAAGAAAAAATTCTTTGGGGCAGGAACCAAGCCCCATCTCAGAGAAATCTGGGTGGAAAGTTTAACAAAGCAGGGATTTTGGGGGTGACCCTGAAATCTGGAAGTAAAGGATAAAATATGAGACGCGAAGAAAAATCAGATTTGATTTCAGCGTTGCAGTCGTCCTTGAAAGATGCAAACGGTGTTTTCGTTGTTGAAAACCACGGCTTGACCGTGAAAGAACTGGAAGGCCTGCGTAATGAATTGCGCCCATTGGTCTCCGTTTTCAAAGTTGTTAAAAACCGTTTGATGAAATTGGCGTTGAAAGACACCAATTTTGAACCTGTGTCCGAAATGATGAAACGTCCAACCGCGGTTGCAGTTGCAACAGACGGTTTGGCGGTTACCAAGGTTTTGGCAAAGTTCGCCGAAGAACATCCAAACCTGACCATCATTGGTGGTAAAATGGACGCAGATGTCTTGGACAAAGACGGCATTGTGCAATTATCCAAACTGCCATCCCTGTTGGAAATCCGTGGCACTATCGCGCGTATCTTGGTCGAACCAGCATCGCGCTTGGCACGTGTTTCAGCAGAGTATGGAAAGAAAAATTAATATCAAAATGGCAACATTTTGATTTAGCTAAACTAAATAGGAGCTAAAAAATGGCAGACATTCAAAAATTAGTTGAAGAATTGTCAAAATTGACCGTTTTGGAAGCAGTTGAACTGTCCAAAGCGTTGGAAGAAACATGGGGCGTTTCCGCCGCCGCTGCTGTTGCAGTAGCCGCTGGCCCAGCCGCCGCAGCAGCCGAAGAAAAGACAGAATTTGATGTCGTCTTGGCAGAAATCGGTGCAAACAAATTGGCCGTTATCAAAGCAGTTAAAGAAATGACTGGTTTGGGCCTGACCGAAGCGAAAGCTTTGGTTGAATCTGCACCAAAGGCAGTCAAAGAAGCCGTTGCAAAAGATGAAGCTGAAAAAATGAAAGCGACATTGGAAGCAGCCGGTGCCAAGGTTGAATTGAAATAATTCACCACCGCCGGATTAAATTCTGGCAAAAAATAAAAAAGTCGCGGTTTTCCGCGCAGCGTTCTGGGCCCACCAGTGGATTTTTCCACGGTGGGCGCACAGGCGTAAAAAGAGTTTGAAATAGTTTCGTTTGCAAAACGCACAAAAAAAAGGATTGATACCCATGGCAGTTATCCAGAAATTTAGAAAATCTTTTGGAAAAAGTTTTTTGCAAACTCCGCTTCCTGATCTGGTTGAAATTCAATATAATTCTTACAAAGATTTCTTGCAGGCCGATGTAGATCCACAAAATCGTAAAAACATGGGACTGCAAAACGTTTTTTCGTCTATGTTCCCTATCAAGGACTATGCCGGCATTGCTGATTTGGAATTTGTTGAATACACACTGGACAAACCGGTTTATAATGTCAAAGAATGCATGCTGCGCAATATGACATATTCCAGCAAGCTGAAATTGAAGCTGAGATTGATTTTGTGGGACATCGCCGAAGACGGTAAAAAAACGTTGCGCGATATCAAAGAACAAGAAATATTTATGGGCGAAGTGCCGTTGATGACCGAACGTGGTAGTTTTATCGCGTCTGGTGTGGAACGTGTCATCGTTTCCCAAATGCATCGTGCCCAAGGTGTTGTTTTCGCAACAACCAAAGAGGCCAAGATTGCAGGCAACCCAATCACATACACCGCACGTATTATTCCAGAACACGGCAGTTGGATTGATTTCGAAGAATCCAAGGGTGTCATCTATGTTCGTATAGACCGCCGCCGCAAAGTTCCTGCAACTGTTCTGTTGCGTTGTTTGCCAGCCGCCGAAGACGAAAAGAAATTCGCCGCTGACCCACGCAAGGCGACAATCCGTGGTATGAGTGATACTGAAATCCTGTCTGCGTTCTATAATCGCATTCCATTGAAATTTGATGGCAAAATGTGGGCGGGCAACGTTGATGCATTCGCAGGTTTGGACAAATATCGTTTGAATTATGATTTAATCAATCCAAAGGACAAAAAGGCATTGGCGTCCAAGGGCGATCGTCTGAACGCAAAGCGTATGGCGAAAATCACATCTACGTCCAAAGAATTTGGTATTTTGCCAGAATCTTTGATTGGTGAATATCTGTTTGACCCAATTATGTCTGGCGACGAAGTCGTATTTCAGGCGGGTACTGAAATCACAGACGAAGTTTTGTCTGATTTGGACAAGATGGGGGTTCAGGAAATCTCGCTGATTGCGATTGACAATACAACAATCACATCGCACATGCGCAATACATTGGTTGCAGACAAAACAACCAACCGCGAAGAAGCGTTGATTGAAATCTATAACATTATCCGTCCGGGCGAACGTCCAACACTGGAAGCAGCAATCAACTTGTTCCTGCGTCAGGGCTTTGACGCGGCATTCTATGATTTGTCTGCGGTTGGTCGTTTCAAGATGAACAAGCGTTTGAAAATTGATTCTGGCAAAAAACCAGAAGATGAACGCCTGTTGACCAAGTCCGATTTCTTGGCGGTTTTGAAAACACTGACAAACATCATCGATCACAAAGATACAGTTGATGATATTGATAACCTGTCTAATCGTCGCGTACGCGCGGTTGGCGAATTGTTGGAACAGAATTTCCGTACCGGTATGGTTCGTATTGAACGTCTGGTTCGTGAAAGTTTGTCATCGCCAAACATCGCGAATATGCAACCACAGGACGTTATCAATGTTAAGCCATTGATGTCGTTGGTGTCTGAATTTTTGGGCACGTCCCAACTGTCCCAATTTATGGATGCGTACAATCCATTGTCTGAATTGGAACACAAACGTCGTATTTCCGCGTTGGGGCCAGGGGGGCTGAACCGTGACCGCGCCGGCATCGACGTCCGCGACGTTCACCCAACACACTATGGCCGTCTGTGCCCAATTCACACCCCCGAAGGTGCGAACATTGGTCTGATTAACCACTTGGCAACATATGCGCGTGTCAATCCATATGGATTTATCGAAACGCCATACTATGTCGTTGAAAACGGTCACGTTACAGACAAGATGGTATATCTGACCGCGGACGAAGAACTGGGTCACAAGATTGCACAGGGTAATACCCCAACAACCAAGAACGGCACATTGGCCGAAGACACCGTTACCGCGCGTGTTGATGGCGAATTTACAATGGTGCCAAAAGAAGAAATCGATTTAATCGACGTTGCCCCACGTCAGGTGGTATCCATCGCAACTGGTTTGATTCCGTTCGTTGAAAACGACGACGCGAACCGTGCGTTGATGGGTTCAAACATGCAGCGTCAGGCCGTTCCATTGTTGCGCGTTCAGGCCCCATTGGTGGGTACTGGTATTGAACGCGAAGTGGCACGCGATTCCCGTACAGGCAAGGTTGCAAAGCACAGCGGTATCGTTGAATCTGTTGATGCAAACCGTATCGTGGTAAAGTGCATGAACAGCCGCAATGTTGTAACAGGTGTTGATATTTACAATCTGGAAAAATTTGAACGCAGCAACAGTGAAACATTGATTCACCAGAAACCATTGGTCAAGGTTGGCGATCGCATTTCTGCGGGCGACATCATTGCCGACGGTTCATCTATGAACTATGGTGAATTGGCACTGGGGCGCAACGTTCTGGTCGCATTCGTGCCATGGCGTGGTTATAACTACGAAGACGCGATTGTGATATCTGAACGTATTTCCCGCGAAGATATCTTTACATCGGTTAAAATCGTTGAAAAAGAATTCAAGGTTCGTGACACCCAGTTGGGCCCAGAAAGTTTCACACGCGACATCCCAAACGTCAGCGAAGAAGCACTGAAAAATCTGGACGAATCCGGTATCATTTATGTCGGTGCACGCGTGAAACAGGGCGACATCTTGGTCGGTCGTGTTTCGCCAAAATCTGAAACGTTGCTGACCCCCGAAGAAGCGTTGTTGCGCAACATCTTTGGTGAAAAGGCACTGAACGTCAAGGATACATCACTGCGCGTTGGCCCGAACGAAGAAGGTACAGTTATCGGTGTGAACGTCTTGACCCGTCATGGGGTAAAGAAAGACGAACGTACCCAGATGATTGAATTGCAAAAGATTGAGAAAATCAACAAAGACCGCGATGAAGAAACATCTATCATTGAAAAGGGCTTTGCAGACCAGATTTTCCAAATCGCCGAAGGTGAAACAATTGATTCAGGCACGGGCAGTTTGAAACCATTCGTTGGCAAGAAATTGACCGCAGAAGTGTTTGAAGGTATCAAACCTGCTGACATCAAGAAATTGGTCGTACATAACAAAGAAGCACAGGCCAAGATTGATGAATTGCGTGAACAGCATATTGCAAAACTGAAAGCGTTGAATGAAAAAGCCGATGCTGAGGTCGCAAAAACCACAGAAAGCAATTCTCTGAACGCTGGTGTCTTGAAAGAAGTCAAAGTATACATTGCGCACAAGATGAAATTGCAGCCGGGTGATAAAATGGCCGGTCGTCACGGGAACAAGGGTATTGTATCCAAGGTTGTTCCAATCGAAGATATGCCATACATGGAAGACGGTACACCAGTTGATATCGTTTTGAACCCGCTGGGTGTGCCATCACGTATGAACATCGGTCAGATTTTGGAAACCCACCTTGGGATGGCGGGCCGCACATTGGGCCAGCAGATTGGCGATGTCTTGGAAGAAGTCAAGGCAAAGCGTGCTGTGACCGATGACCTGCGTACCATCATGGGCAAGGTTTATGGCAAAGAAACCGCTGAAAAGTTGGAAAAGATGACGGACACAGATGTCCGCGCCGAAGCAGCCCTGTTGCGCGACGGTGTGCCAATGGCAACCCCAACATTTGACGGTGCAACGCCCGAAGACATTCGCAGTATGCTGAAATTGGCAAAACTGCCAGAATCTGGTCAGTTCACAATGTACGATGGTATGACAGGCGAAAAATTCGCACGTCCAGTTACCGTTGGTGTTATGTACATGATGAAACTGCATCACTTTGTTGATGAAAAGATTCACGCGCGTTCAATTGGCAATTACTCGTTGGTAACACAACAGCCATTGTCAGGTAAGGCGCACATGGGTGGCCAGCGTTTAGGTGAAATGGAAGTGTGGGCATTGGAAGCACATGGTGCTGCGCACTTGCTGCGCGAAATGCTGACTGTCAAGTCGGACGATATCGTCGGCCGTAACAAGATGTACGAAGCCATCATATCCGGCAGCAATGATATCCAAACCGGCACACCAGAAGCATTCAACGTATTCGTTCGCGAATTGCGTGGTTTGGGTCTGGCGATGACACCAAAGAAAATTGACTAAAAATCGACCGTGGCGGCGGAAACGCCGTCACGGACAAAAGGCATTTTGAACAGCGACTTGAAAGGAGCAAAATTTATGACCAATATGTTGCAGAAGATTTTCGGACAAATTGAAACCAAGGAACAGTTTGACGCCCTGCGCATCACCATCGCGTCACCAGAAGAAATTCTGTCCTGGTCCCATGGCGAGGTAAAAAAACCCGAAACTATCAACTATCATTCTTTGAAACCAGAGGCAGAAGGTTTGTTCTGCCAGCAGATTTTTGGTCCAGTCAAAGATTACGAATGCGCCTGCGGAAAATATAAAAGAATCAAGTTCCGTGGCGTTGTTTGCGAACGTTGCGGCGTCGAAGTTGGTTCTTCGTCCGTTCGTCGTGAACGTATGGGACACATTAAGTTGGCGATGCCTGTTGCGCACACATGGTTCTTGCGCGAAGGGAAAATTGCCACATTGTTGAATAATCTGCCCCAGAAAAAATTGGAACAGGTTATTTCGTACGATGCATACATTGTTATTGAACCAGGTTTGACCAACCTGAAACAGTACGATGTTATCAGCGAAGATGAATATCAAAGCGCGGTCGAAGAATTCGGCGCAGACGCATTCCGCGTCGGCATTGGTGCCGAAGGTGTCCGCAGCATTATCGCCAATCTGGACATGGGTGATGAACGTACACGCCTGCGCGCTGAATTGGCGGAAACAAAATCCGAAGCAAAACGCAAAGGTTTAATCAAACAGTTGAAACTGGTCGAAGCATTCTTGGATTCTAAAACCGATCCTGCATGGATGTTGCCAGATATCATTCCTGTTATTCCACCAGATATGCGTCCATTGGTGACATTGGATGCGGGGCACGTTGCGGCATCTGACCTGAATGATTTGTATCGTCGTGTTATTATTCGTAACAACCGTCTGAAACGTTTTCAGGAAATGCACGCACCAGACATCATTGTCCGCAATGAAAAACGTATGTTACAAGAAGCCGTTGATTCCTTGTTCGATAATGGGCACAAGGCACGTCCAATGGTTTCCCAGAACCGTCGTCCATTGAAATCATTGTCTGATTCTTTGCGCGGTAAATCTGGTCGTTTCCGTATGAACATGTTGGGTAAACGTGTGGACTATTCTGGTCGTTCGGTTATTGTGTCGGGCCCATCACTGAAATTGCATCAGGTTGGTTTGCCCAAGACAATGGCACTGGAATTGTTCAAACCATTCGTTTATGCGCGTCTGTTGGCGGGTGATTATGCAAACACATTGAAAACCGCACGCAAGATGGTTGAAAACGGCGAAGATGTCGTTTGGGAAATCTTGGAAAAGGTTATTTACCAGCACCCAGTTCTGTTGAACCGTGCGCCATCATTGCACCGTTTGTCACTGTTGGCATTTGAACCAGTTTTGATTGAGGGCAAGGCAATTCGTCTGCACCCATTGGTCTGCAAGGGCTTTAACGCTGACTTTGACGGTGACCAGATGTCTGTGCACGTTCCTATTTCATTGGAAGCACAACTGGAAGCGCGCACATTGATGCTGTCGTCTAACAACGTTTTGTCACCTGCAAATGGTGAACCAATGATTGTGCCCGCACAGGACATGGTTTTGGGTGTGTACTATATCTCGTTGATTGATGGCGAACACACAGATAAATCACCACGTTTCGCAAACATGGACGAAGTGAAAATGGCGTTGGAAAATCATTCCATCACATTGCACACACCAATCGTTGCACGTATCAATGGCAAGATTTATAAAACAACAGCGGGCCGTATGATTTTGGGCGAACTGTTGCCGAAATCTGACAAAATGCCATTTGATTTGGTGAACAAGGTTATGCCAGTAAAAGAAATCAAGGCACTGTTGGCAACAACATATGAACGTTGCGGCGACAAGGCGATGATTAAACTGGCCGACGATTTGAAGAACACCGGCTTTGAACAGGCGGCGCGCAGTGGTATTTCCATCGGGTTTGATGATATTATCATTCCAGCAGAAAAGAAAACCATGATTGCCGATGCTGAAAAGGCGGCCGAAGAAATTGAATCACAGTATCAGAACGGTTTGCTGTCTGGCGGCGAACGTCACAACAAACTGATTGACCTGTGGCAGAAAACAACCGATAAACTGGGTGATTTGGCGTACGCCGCACTGAGCAAGACAACGGGCGAAAATTGGAACTCGGTTCTGATGATGGCTCTGTCTGGGGCGCGTGGTTCAAAACGTCAGATTCAGCAGTTGGCAGGTATGCGTGGTATGATGCAGAAACCAGACGGTTCTATTATCGAAGTTCCTATTATTTCGAACTTCAAGGAAGGTCTGACCATGTCTGAATACTTTACGTCCACCCACGGTGCGCGCAAAGGTATGTCGGATACCGCGTTGAAAACCGCTGACGCTGGTTACTTGACCCGTCGTCTGGTCGAATTGGCACAGAATACTGTTATTACTGAACACGATTGCGGTACGACAGAATACATCACGGCAAAACCAGTATATCAGGGTTCAACCCTGTCGGTTGCGCTGGGCGATGTTGTTCTGGGACGTACGGCGGCACACGATATCGTTCACCCAATTACCAAGGAAGTTATCGTTCCTGCGGGCGAATTGATTACCAAGACCGCTGCGAAGCAAATCAATGAATCTGGTCTGCCATCGGTTGATGTGCGCAGTGTTCTGACATGTTGCAGTGATGGTCTGTGTGCAAAATGCTATGGTATGGATTTGTCGCGTAATGCGCTGGTTCATGTCGGCGAAGCGGTCGGCGTTATCGCTGGTCAGTCCATTGGTGAACCTGGTACTCAGTTGACGCTGCGTACCTTCCACATCGGTGGTGTTGCGGCCGGTGGTGCAGAAAGCCACTTTATCGAAGTCCCAGTTGCAGGTACAATCAAACTGACGGGTGTGAACACAATTAAAAACACCGCGGGTCGTGTTGTTGTCCTGTCGCGTAATGGCGAATTGGCGGTTGTTGATGCCAAGGGCGAAACACTGTTCTCGTGCGCATTGCCATACGCCGCTATGTTGATTGTCAACGATGGCGACACGGTTGAAAAGGGCGCAAAGGTTGCCGAATGGGATCCATATTCAAACACAATCATCGCTGAAAAAGACGGTATCGTCAGCTTCAATGACTTGGTCGAAAACGTATCGTACCAAGAAGAGGTTGATTCCATGACTGGTATCGTTTCGCGCAAGGTTATCAACTGGAAAGCCAACACGAAAAAGGCATTGCAACCTGCAATCCGCTTGGTCGATGCAAACGGCAATGTAATTTCGTTGGGCGGTAAAAAGATTGCAGAATACATGCTGCCTATGTATTCGGTGCTGAACGTTTCGAACGGTGCACCGGTTGTGGCGGGCGATATTTTGGCACGTATCCCAGTTCAGGCGAAAAAGACAGGCGATATTACCGGCGGTCTGCCACGTGTTAACGAATTGTTAGAGGTACGCCGTCCTGCAAACCCAGCGTTGCTGGCGGAAATCGATGGTACTATTGAATTGGAAGATGCGAAATCTAAAATCATTATTCGTATTGACCCAGAAAATGGTACTGCGCCTGTTGAATATGCTGTGCCAAAGGGTACAAACTTGCTGGTGCGCAGTGGCGACATTGTGCGCAAGGCCGATAAATTGGTCGATGGCGATCCTGTACCACAAGACATTCTGCGTATCTTGGGCCAGAAAGCGTTGGCGACATTTATGGTTGAACAGATTCAGCAGGTTTACCGCTTGCAGGGTGTGGTCATCAATGACAAACACATTGAAATTCTGATTCGTGAAATGACACGCCGCGTTGAAATCACAAACCCAGGTGACACCGGATTCTTGATGGGTCAGGTTGTAGACCGCGTTGATTTCGAAGAAGAAAACGCCCGCGTTGCCCATGACGGTGGCAAAGTGGCCGAGGCATCTCAGGTCTTGGTTGGTTTGACACGTGCGTCATTGACATCACGTTCATTTATCTCGAACGCATCGTTCCAACAGACAACCAAGGTATTGGTTGACGCTGCTATCAGTGGTGCGACAGATAAACTGGTCGGTATCAACGAAAACTTGATTGTCGGCCGTCTGATTCCAATCGGCACTGGTGCGTACGTACGTCGCGTCCGTGAAATTGCCAAGGAAGAAGAACGCGAAGAACGTTTGGCCCGCGAAGGCAATACCCAGCAACAGTTGTTGGATATCTAAATGGGGAAAACAACAATGGGGCGCATATGCGCCCCGTTGTGACCACTGGCAATGACAGAAATACCTGCAATCTTTTGTGATATTGATGGCGTTGTGAATAAAAAGTTTGCAATCGCCAACTATGACCGCTTTGGTGAACCAAATGAAAATATGATACGCATTCTGGAAACACTGGGGCGCGATTTCACGATTGTGTTTATTACTGGCCGTTGGGCCATGGGTCAGGACAAGGTTCAGCATCATATTGATGCACTGTTGCCAAATATCAAAAAACGTGTTTTCTGCAAACCGCATGATTATGCTGGTACAACTGCGGAATTCAAATTGGCAACGATTGTCGCATTGGAAAAACAAGGATACAAATTCTATATGGGCTTGGACGATCACAGCGCGGTTATTGGTTTGATGCACAACCACGGTATGTTTGTCGCACAGGTAATATCGGATTAAAGTTTTCCTTGCATTTGTACAGGATTTTTATAGAATATCAAACTGTAAATTAAAAAGGATAGTAAAATGGCAACGCCAAAAAGTAAAACAAGTAAAGCACGCACAGCACAACGTCGTTCCCACGATGCTTTGTCAATTATGCCATGCACAGTATGCAAGGCCTGTGGTGAAAAGAAACGTCCGCATCACATTTGTCCTGCATGCGGCGCAAAATAATTTCAACCAAGGAATTATAGAAAGGCAGATTTGGCGCATCGCGTGCCGTTCTGCTTTTTTATTGTAAAAAATATGTCAGACAAGAAAATAATTTCTGTTGATGCAATGGGTGGCGACAAAGGGCCAAAGGCCGTTTTGGGTGGCATGAACCAGTTCTTGTATCAAAATGGCGAAGGCAAAGTGTTCTTTCGTCTGTTTGGAAACGAGGCATTGTTGCGTCGTATGTTGGCAAAGTATCCACGTGTTGCACGCAATTGTGACGTCATTGATGCGCCAAATGTAATTCGTGGCACGGACAAGGTTCGCGATGTTATTCGTCACGCACAGGATACGTCCATGTACATGGCAATCAAAGATGTCCGCGAAGGGAAATCTGCCGCGGTGGTCAGTGCGGGTAACACCGGCATATTTATGTCGCTGTCCAAATTGATGTTGAAAACAACGGCTGGTATTGCGCGTCCTGCAATTACAACAATGCTGCCATCGGGTGGGGGTGATTCCCGCGTAGTGGTGCTGGATTTAGGCGCAAATGTCCAGTGTGATGAAACAATTCTGTTTGACTTTTCTGTATTGGGCACAGTATATGCAGAGGTTATCGGTAAAATGCCACGTCCAAAATTGGGCGTGCTGAATATCGGTGCCGAAGAAACCAAGGGCAACGAAACACTGGTTCATTTGAATCACGTTTTGACCGAACACAAAGATGAACTGCCATATGAATATATCGGCTTTGTAGAGGGGAATGATATCAGCGGCGGCAATGTTCAGGTTGTTGTTACCGACGGATTTACCGGCAACATCGTTTTGAAAACGGTCGAGGGGACAGCCAAGCTGATTAAACGCGTGTTGGTGGATAACCTGAAAAAATCCATTTTGGCAATGATTGGTGCGTTTTTCTTGGTGCATGTGTTCAAACGACTGAAACATAAAATTGACCCACGTTCATATGCGGGCGCGGTTTTCTTGGGGCTGCAAGGGTTCGCGGTCAAAACCCATGGTAACAGTGATGCGCTGGCGTTTGCGAATGCGCTGAAATATGCGACAGATTTAACAAATGCAAATCTGAATGACTTGATTAGCCAGCGGGCCGCGTCGGTTTCAAAAATCCGTGACGAATTCAAGATAGCGGCAGAGCAATAAAAACGCCCCATCGGGGCGTTTTTATTCGCTAATTTTCAAATTCGGGCGCGTGGTGCGTAAATTGCTTAACGATTTTTCTTGGGCGGCGCGGAATGCGTCGGGATTCCATATTTGAAAACTGTTGCCACGACCAACAAATATCGCGCGGTCAGTAATCCCAGCATGCTTTAACAAATCGGCGGGAATAACAATGCGTCCTGTTACATCAAAATTCAATGGTCGCGCATCAGCAAATAACATTGCGGACAAGTCGTCCAATGTGTCGTCAAATACGCCCATTTTATCGGTTGCAGACGCCAGTTGTTCCATACGCGACATGGATAACCCCTCGATACAATTATGGGTAAAAGAACGATATAAAACAACGCCCGCAAATTTTTCATTGGACACCGAAGACCGGAAAGAGGCAGGTACCGAAATACGCCCCTTGGTATCCAAACGATTTTCATAAGATGAGAGAAACAATGACATTTTCAGGTCTTTGTCTGTTAGGTGTATTTCCCCGTTCCCTTTCCGTCTTCGCACTGAATGTAGCACGGGGATTTTTGGTTGTCAATGACAATTTATAATTATTTTATGGGATTTTATGGTTTGAAAAGTAAAATGAAACTTTTTTCAAATAAAATTAAAATAAATGAATTTTCCCCTTGACCTGCGATTCGTTTTTGTTCTAAGATGTTTGTATAGACAAGGAGAAAAGGTTTCAAAAGCCCCAGAAAACCGCCAAAAACCGGATTTCTGGCAAAAACAAAAAACAAATGAAAATTTAGTTGGCAAAAATGTAAATACGTGTGTAAATACATTCCAAGATTAGATTTTCGACAAACCCAAAGCGAAAGGAGGGACCCGCACATGCCAAAAAATATTAAAGAAATCATGATTGCCTTGAACAAAGTTTTAACGACAACCGTTTGGGTGAACGAAGATCGTCAGATTATATCGTTGGCCGACGAATTGAAAATCGGTATTGGCAACGCACCACGCAGTATCGAGGATTTGCCCCGTGCGTCGTTGGTTGGTGCATACGTTTCATTGCAAATTCGCACTGATAATTTCGAAGTTGCCGCCGAAAGCATGGATACAAAAACATTGGCATTACGTGTCAAGGGTATGGTCTTTGCCGAAGCGAAAAAGATTATGGATGCCGCCGACGACATCGAAGAAAAATCTTCGGTTGCACGTGCAGCGTAATATGTGTGCCATGTGGGTCATATAAAAGGCATCAAAACAGTTTCTGGGAATACCAGAAGGAAGGGAGTAGCCACCGTCGAGCAATCGCCGGTGGTTATTTTTATAGTGATAACGTGTCCGTATTCACTGCGATAAAGAGAGCAGAGAGCAATGTGGATACGGTGCAAATTCCCCTCCATCGGGCCCCGCAAAATTGATAAATTTTGTGGGTGATTTTGCGGAGGGAGGCGAATGCGATAGGGCGGGTTACTGGTTAGTGACAAAGTAAATAAATGATTTAATGATATAGTTTTAAGAATATAAAACTTAAAAATGTGTCGCCTGCGTACTGCGTCCTAGAAATACTGTCATTGCGAGCGCAGCGTGGCAATCCAGTAAATAAATCAGTGCGCCGTCGGCGCACCAAATCTATTATCTATTCTCTATTATCTATGCTCTGAAAAAAAACGCGCCGATGGCGCGTTTTTTACACAAACTTTTCTGGAATCAGTCGCAGCATAATTTTCCATGCGCGACGGAATATGCTGGTGTCTGGGTTGTGGTGATATTCACGCGGTTCTTTGTCGTCTGCGCGTGCGCCCGACCATACTGGATTGTTATGTGCGTCCAATGTTACGTGCCACGATGTCTTGGTGTCGTCCAAAATCATCTGGCGCAATTTGGACGCAAATTCGCGGCTTTCAAAAATCGCGACATTTTCAGTGTTGAAATACGCACTGCGTGGGTCCAGATTAAAACTGCCAATCCAAGAAATACGGTCGTCAAATACTATCGTTTTGCTGTGCAGAACCGAAAAACTGGAATGCTTGCGTTCGCGGTCATTGTACTTTGCCCGCAGGTTTTCAGCAGACAGCATAAATTCGTACACATCTGCGCCCGATTGAATCAATTTTTTACGATATTTTTCCCATTTGGCATACACGGTTGGCGCATTTGTTGATGCCAGCGAATTTGTCACAATCGTCATGTGAACACCTGATTTTTCTTCGCGCATCATGTGTTCCAATCCGCCCTGACCAGGGACAAAATATGCCGCTGAAATATATACCGATGTATCTGTTTCGTCCCACAGGTGTTGCAACGCGCGCACAATTTCGCCACGATATTCCTGTTTTTCAGACATTGTCATTTCAACCTTGGACGGTGGGTCGGCCAAGAATTTTCCGTGTCCCCAACTGAAATCGAAATTCTTTTGCTTGTACTTGCGCATTGCCATTTGAATCACAGTGTTATACCTGCGGGCGTCAGCGGCACTGCGTTCCTGAATATCAATAAACTTTTGTTCTAATTTGCGCATTGCCTTTTTAGATTTTGCCTTTGGAAAAACGTCGGCAGGTATTGCCAAATGGTGATTCCAATATTTGTCAAAACTGGCGGTGGCATATCGCGTCATATCGCCCAAAAATAAAACGTCGGTATCTGAAAAGTTTGATGATGTTTCTGGATAGAAATAATTACTGCCCACGTTTCGGCCGCCGGTAATGTATGCGACATTATCCACAATAAACAGTTTATTGTGCATACGTGAATTTAACCGATTAAAATCCATCAAGAATTGTGGGTAATACAATAATTTTGAACGGTTGGCGACAGTGTTAAAAACCTTGACCTCTATATTCGGGTGCTGGTTCAGTAACATCACGTCTACGATATCAGAATCTGTGCCATAGTCGTCAACCAAAATACGAATTTTAACCCCGCGGTCGGCGGCGTTTTTCAGTTCGCCAACCAAAATCTTGGACGAAAAATCGTTGCTGTAAATATATGTTTGCAGGTCAATGGTCTTGGTCGCCATACGCGCAAATGCCGCCCGAACAACAAATGCGGACAAACCGTCGTCAATCAATGTTGCCCCAGATATTTCATCGCCTGCCACCAATTCATCGGCATAGCATTGTGCAATGGGGGTCTGCATCGGGTCATAGTCAAAATCAGCAGTTGTAATTTTAGGCGTATAATTGTCTAAACGTTTATCAGCGGTCGTCGTTGGTACGGTTGTACACCCTAGCATCGGCAGGGTAATTAAAAACATAAAACCTTTCTTGAGTATGGACAATTTTTAACCTCTGGCGTGGATTATAGTACAATAAAAACAAACAAGACAAGAAATTTCATTAAAAGAGATAATAATCTTTGGTATAAAAATATTTGGAATATGTGTGAAAATTAGTTTTTTTGTTTGCGCGGTTGCCCCTATTATGATAAAATCATTGATAATTAGGAAGGATTTTGTCGCTATGAAGAGATTGATTGCTGTATTAAGTGGACTGCTGGTATTGCCCGCATTTGCTGAGGTTGCGCCATCGTATTATTACGAAGACGTAATCGAGTATGCCGACACGGACATTGACGCCGATGACGTTGCAGATGATGCTGTCGCGGACGAAGTTGTTGATGTTTTGCCTGCCACGCCTGTGAAAAATACAGCGGTCAGCCCACGAAACGCCGGTGCGCGCATTGCGTCATCGCGTGGCGTATCAAACAATTCGTCTTCGTCGCGGACAATTTCTGCACGCAATAATAATACGGGGCGTATCGTTGCGGCGCGCACATCGGTTGCGACAACGCGTGCGGCGGCATCGCGCACTGCGCAAACAAAAAATGCGGCCCGTGCAACCGCGGCCGATAACGCGGCCAAGACGGTTTCTGTGCGTCGCAATGTGCCAACCGCTGGCACGGCTGCACGCGCGTCAATTGTTCAAACAGATACTGTAAATACACCACTGTACACGGGGCGTGTTGGTATGCGTGTGAATAGCGCGACAAAACGTGTGCCGACAATTCGTATGACAACGGCATCAACCGCGACATCTACGACCGCGACGGCGTCTGCCACAACAGATACCAGTGCCATTGAAGAATTGGCCGAAATGACCGATTTCTGCAAGGCACAGTATCAAACATGTATGGATAATTTCTGTAACGTTCTGGACGACAATCAGGGCCGTTGCAGTTGCAGTGCCAACTTGAAGAATTATGAAAAGACCGAAACTGCATTGAAACAGGCAACCGAAGACCTGCAAGATGTCGCACAAAAGATTCAGTACATCGGTTTGTCCGCGGACGAGGTGGAAACCCTGTTCACGCAAACTGCGGCGGAACTGGAAATGCAAAAGACCAGTGATAATACCCAGTTGAAAAACGATTTGGACAAGATTAAAAATGCGATTATCAGTGTAAAATCGGGCAGTGCAACATCAACTGATTCTGGTATCAGTTTGGATTTGTCGGGATTGTTGGATTTCTCTATCAGCAGCACTGGATTTGACCTAAGCTCTTTCTTGAACACAACGTCTGGCACGAACAGTATCAGCAACCAACGTGGCGAACAGTTGTACAAAACCGCCAGTGCACGTTGCAAGGCCTCTGTGTTGAACAGTTGCACCGCCAAGGGGGTTGATGCGTCGGTTGTGACAAATGCGTACGATTTGGAAATTGATAAACAGTGTATCGCATATGAACGCAGTTTGACGGATTCCAATGACCAAATGACGGCGACCGTTCGCAACGCCAAGAGTGTTTTGCAAAAGGCGCGTCTGCTGGTTGCACAACAGAAAAATTCGTATGACCTGCGTGGGTGTATCAATGCATTGGATACATGTATGCAAGACGACTTTGTATGCGGTTCTGATTATGAAAATTGTCTGGACCCATCGGGTAAATATATCGTTGACGGCAAAATTGTTGTTGGCAGCACCCCTGGTAAATCTGGCGATAACGCTGGGGCATTGTATGCTGGCTGGACGTATGGCGACGGCAAGAATGCATGGGGCACAAGCGACGCTACGGGCACATTGAGTGATTATGTCGAAAAGACCGTAACAGCAATATCGGCGCAAAAACCATCGACCAGTATGTCAGAATTCTTGCAATACAAGATTGGTTACCACGATGACAAAGATGGCAAGAATTATGGTATGTGCATGTCTGTCTTGAATAAATGTCAGGATGTCACGTACACAGGCAATGGTCAGAATGCAAAGTATAATGCGGTCAACAACGTTATCAAGGAATACCTGCAACGTACGTTGATTCAGATAAAGTCAAAGCAAGATACAGTTTTGGCGAACTATGCGGAAAGTTGCATATCCGATGTCACATCGTGCTTGGCACAGAATAATTATGATGCAGACAAGAATACATGTGGTGGAAAAACGTGCAGCAGTGCTGATATTAACGCTACAACAGATGTTAAACTGAGTGCAGCAAATACATTGGCGACGAATGCATGCTTGCCGACAATCAGGACATGTATGAGTGTTAACGGCATCAAGGGCGATGCACCAGTCAGTGTACTGGATGCAGAACGTTGGATTGCTGCAATCACCAGTAAATAAAAAAAAACGGGGCATCGCCCCGTTTTTTTGTCCCGCATCCAGTACCCGTGTCGCCTGCGGACTGCGTCCCAGAAATACTGTCATTGCGAGCGTAGCGTGGCAATCCAGTAAATAAATCAGTGCGCCGTCGGCGCACCAAATCTATTCTCCATGCTCTAAAAAACGGGGCATCGCCCCGTTTTTACCACAGTTTAATTCTGTTTTCTGGGGCGACGTATAACCGGTCATGTGGGGTAATACCAAATGCGTCGTACCATGCTGTAATATGTGGCAATATGCCATTTACACGATTATTTGCCAACGAATGTTCGTCAATCTTGGTCAGGCGTAATTCTTCGTCACTACGAATATTCTGTGCCCAAGATGTCGCGTATGCGATAAAGAAACGCTGGTCAGCGGTGTACCCGTCGACATCATTTGATGCTAACCCAAAATTTTTATATGCTGTAAATGATACTGTAATACCACCATAGTCCGCCAAATTTTCGCCCAGTGTAAACGTGCCGTTTGCGTGTACGTCGCCCGCAATTACAATCTTGTCAAAATATGCGCGCAATACGTTTGCACGTTCATCAAAACCACGGGCATCATCCGCTGTCCACCAATCAGTCATATTTCCATTTGCATCAAAATGACGACCAGAATCATCAAACCCATGCGTCATTTCATGGCCAATAATACTGCCGATTGCGCCATAGTTAAACGCATCGTCTGCGGCCATATCAAAGAATGGGTATTGCAAAATTCCCGCAGGGAAACAAACCTCGTTCGTTGATGGGTCATAGTATGCGTTGATTTCGTGTGCATTCATATACCACAATGTCGGGTCTTTTTCTGCGCCAATTTTATTCAGCCAAAATTCATCTTCAAATGCAGATACCGCCAACATATTTTCCCACAGCGATGCGTTCGCATCAATGTTCAATTTGGAATAGTCGCGCCATTTATCTGGGTATCCAATTTTTGCGTGAAATGTGCCCAGTTTTTTCAGTGCCTGCGCCTTGGTCGCGTCAGACATCCATTCCAAATTTTCAATACGCATACCCAATGCGCGCTGCAAATTTTTTACCAGCTTTTGCATACGTGCTTTGGCGTCTGCGGGGAAATATTGCTGAACATACAGACGGCCAATTTCTTCGCCCAGTGTGCCGTCCAGTAATGATACCGCGCGTTTCCAGCGTGGCTTAGGTTCTTTCTGGCCCGCCATGGTGCGATTATAAAAATCAAATGAAATTTCATATGTTGCATCGTCCAGCAAGGTATCTGCATCGCACACAATTTGATATTTCAGATATGTTTTTATCAAGTTCAAATCTGTGTCGTTCAAAATAGCGATTGATTCTGCGATTGCTTCTGGTTGGGCAATATTGATTTGTTGTGCCGCTGTTGCGCCACGTGCCGCCAGATATGCGTCCCAATCAAAATTCGGAAAGCGTTCTTTTATTTCTGCAATCGTCATTTTGTGATAGTTTGCATGCGGGTCGCGCAATTTTTCTTTTGGATAAAATGATTTCGCCATGCGCAGTTCCAATTCATATAATTTTTTTGAATCAACTGCGACGCCAAAATTTTTCATCTGCTTGTTTATAAACTCTAAATATTTTTTGCGAATTTGAACAGTTTTTTCATCTGTATCAAAATAATAATCGCGTGCCAGTCCCAAACCGCCTTGGCCAATGTTATACAGGTAATGCGTGCTGTCTGTTTCGTCCAGACCAACACCATCGCCCCAGAATGCCGATGTTGTGCGATGCATACGACCCAAGAATGCCGGTAATTCTGTGGCAGATTTAATTGCATCTATTTCGGCCAACTGTGCGGCAACGGGCGCGGTCTTGTCGGCATTCAGGCGTTCGGTGTTCATTGCGATTTTATACAGTGTACCGATTTTCCCATTATCGTTTTCTGCAATTTCACGCACGCGTTTCAGGTTTGTGTCGCGCAATACCTCAAACACGCCATAGCGCGTATAGTCATCTGGAATAGGGTGCGATTTGCGCCAACCGCCAGTTGCAAAATTATAAAAATCATCGCCTGCGCGAACGGTTGTGTCCATATTTGTCGTTTGTATTCCTGCGTTCATAATAACCTTCCTTTGCTTTGTAAAATGGTGCGCGGCAACGCATGCGACAATAACCGCAACAATCCCAATTATATTTAACATTTTGTTTTTCATTTTTTTTACCTAGTTGCACAAGTTTACCAATAAATCGTCCAGAATTAAAATACCTTTTTTAGTGGCGCAAATTCTGTTGCCTGTGTCTGATATCAATTCGGGATGTGTTCGTACGTATTCTGTGTTTATAATTTTCATCACATCGTCGGTTTTGCAGACCCCACGCATAGTGCGCATACCAGTTATGATTTTTTCTGTTGCGCGTGCATCGGTTGATAGTGGGCGCATTTGAATATCGCCACCGGTCTGTTCATACCACACGTTTTGGATATATGGCCGTCCCGCCGCCCCACGTCCAATACCAATATATGGCGCGCCGTCCCATATGTTTTGATTATGACGACATTCGTCGCCTGCGGTGGCATAGTTTGATACCTCGTAACGTGGAATTGATAAATTTTCGCCAATGATTGTGTACATATCTGCCATGGCATCATTTGATGGCATTTCTAAATTCATATGTCCAAATGGCGTGTTGGGTTCTATGGTCAATTCGTACATTGATACATGATGCAACCCCAGTGTATTTATATCTTTGCACATTTGCATAACACTGTTTGGGGTGTCGCACGGCAATCCGTAAATAAAGTCCGCATTCAGGCGCAGTTCACATTTGTGTGCAGTGTCCAACAGTTCCAATGCGTCGTGTACACTGTGCGTGCGTCCCAAAAATTGTAAGGTTTCATCATTCAATCGTTGAACACCGACAGACAAACGGTTTACACCAAAATTTACAAATTCACACAGTCGTGTTTTGTCCAGTGTCTTTGGGTTTGATTCCAATGTAATTTCAGCGTCAGGCATTAAATCAAAATTTGTGCGCAGTGCATTCATAATCTGGCCAAATATTTTTGTTGGCATCAGCGATGGCGTCCCGCCGCCAAAAAACACGGTCGGCACAGAAATTCGTCCCATGCGTTGTCCCCAAAATTCAATTTCATGCAAAATGCCGTCTGCGAATGCGTCCCAATCGGGGGCACTGCACGCGCGCGAAAAAAATGCACAATAATTGCATTTGGACATGCAAAAGGGGGTATGAATGTAAAGATTATGCGGATTTGTCATATTTTGCATTGTACCGCGCATCACGCAGTGCGCAAGCAATAAATGAAAACTCTTTTTTGTATGCAAAATTTATGATATAATAAGCCCAAGAAAAAGAAATGAAGTCAGGAATTATACCTTTTTTGGGTGGTCTTTTTGTGTCTGTTACGGCGTATGCCGCGACCGAGGGGGCCCCAGCGTACTATCAGCGCACATCTGCGCCCAATGCAAACCAAATTGGTTATACGCAATATCAATCCCAAGGGTACACGAAATATGTCGGCCAATCGGGCAGCAAACAGGTTGTTGGCAGCCGTTCATATTCATACCAAGTGCCACGTCAAACGGCATCACAGCCCAAGTATTCTGGGACAATTACTGCAAATGGGGTTGCCTTGGCGGACGAGCCGGCAACAACGCTGACGGCGAAATATACGCGTCGTTTTGCGGACTTTGAATTTGAAACGGGCGTCAATTCCGTATTGGAATGGGACGACATGGTATTCAATGAAATCGGTGTCGCGGCCCAGCATAATTTCAGTTTGCGCAACTTTGACATGTTTGCGTTTGCAGAATATTCGTATGGCTCAATGTCGCATGGCGGTCTGTCCATGGATTATGACCTGAAACCATATGATGCATCTAAACCGACCGAGGGAATATTTACAGTTTCTGTTGGTGATCAATCAGGGCGCTCAAATCATTTTAGATTTGGTATTGGGGCGCATCATATTTGGGACATTGGCGGGTGGAAATTGTCGCCGTCGTTTGGCTATGAAATTTTCAAGCATAATTTGGAAATGTCCAATCATTATTACCCAAACCCTGGGGTATATTTGCCCCTGATGACGGACAAGGGTGACTATGTATATGGCGATGCCAAGGGAAATTATTATGCGCGCCCACAAAATTTTGATGCACCCGATGATTGGTATCAGGTATGTATGTCCCCCGAAGATTTGAAGGTTGTCAATGCCGCGGCCAGCAATATTGATTTAGGCACATCATTTACAACAATTGACTATGATGCGGCGTGGGGCCCAACCCCGTGGGGTGTTGCATCGGGCGAATGTGTGATTATCGGTGGCGATGGCCCAATTGTGGTATCGGGCACAACGCATATATACAATACAACATGGTCTGGATTTTATGTCGGGCTAGAGGCGGAAAAGCAAATGACCCTGACGGACAAGTTGCGTTTCTATGTCCAGTTGGGTATGCCAAAATATTCGTCCGAGGGGATTTGGCCAAATCGTGACGATTGGCAACAGAACCCCAGTTTCTTGGACGAGGGGTCAAACGGTGCGTATTCATACACCGCCGAAATGGAATACAATATGAAATTGTCCGACCGTGTTCAGTTGGCGTTAAAGGTTGATACAAATTGCTTCCACGTTGGCAAAATTGGTGGCGAATTGTATGTTGCATCTTATTCCCAATTCGTGATTAAAGATGGCCAATACGTTTTGGACGAAAACGGTAACCCGATTCTTGAAACAATTCCGGCGCATACTGAAAAAATCAATGACCAGTTAAAGCGCGCGACATGGCAATCATTTGGGTTGCATCTGGGGATTAAATACGCATTCTGAGGAGTGTTTGTCTGATGAAAAAGGACACTTGTTTTGCATACATTACGTGTGCGGCATTGTTGTGCACTGTCGCTGTGGCGCACGCCGATGTTGCGCCAGCTGCAAACGTTGTTGCGCCCGTGGCTGCACAATCACCAGTTGTGTCTGCGACACCTGTGCCGGCCGTATCTGCCGCCCCTGTTGTTATTGTTGAAACGGTTGCTGCACCTGATGTGCCACCTATTGCCGAACGTGGCGCGTTTGATATGGTGCGATGGGAAAATGTGTTGGATACAATTCGCGCGCGCGCATCAGCAGAAAAAATTTCAAAAAAGACCATAGATGCCACCCTGAAAAATCCAGCGTTTATTCCAAATATTGTAAAGCGTGACCAGAATCAGTCAGAATTCAAATTGACATTAGACGGATACTTGAAACGCACCGTCAACCCAACGCGTATTGCATCAGGGCATAAAATGGCGCAAAAATACCCGACGTTGTTAAATCGCGTGCATACCCGTTACGGTATTCAGCCACATGTGATTTTGGCATTCTGGGGTATGGAATCAAATTATGGTGCGCGTATGGCGGACCACCCCCTGCGCGATGCATTCGTCACATTGATATACGAGGGGCGTCGTCAAACATTTTTTACAAACCAGTTAATCGCACTGATGAAAATTGCCGATAAAAATGGCAATAGTGTCAGCGATTATGGTGGCAGTTGGGCTGGTGCAATGGGGCATTTCCAGTTTATACCAACGACATTGGCGGCATATGGCGTCGATGGTAACGGTGATGGTAAAATTGATATCAGCGGCAGCATCGGCGACGCAATGATGTCTGCGGGCAATTATTTGAACAAATTGGGCTGGAACGAAAACGAACGTATCGTGCGGCGCGTCACATTGCCGGCGGATTTTGATGTGTCATTGTTGGACGGCAAAACGAAAAAGCAGTTATCTGATTGGGCGGCATTGGGTGCAACATTGCCCGATGGGCGCGCATTGCCGGTGACTGATATGATGGCGGGTATGGTTGCAGATACTGTTGCAATCAATGATGCGCGCATGAATGCGGCAATTGCGCCAACCGATCCGAATGCCGTTGATATGGACGTTGCGCCAATGCCGGCAATAACCGCATATTTGACATACCCGAATTTCTATCGTATCAAGAAATGGAATAATTCAAATTGGTATGCAATCGCGATTGCAGAATTGGCAGATGCACTGCACCAGTAAATTCGTTAAAAATAAAAATAATTGCTAATATATACGTTCTTTGATAATCTTCCTGTTATAGATTGATATAAAAGGATGATTATGACTATCAAGGTCCGCGATTACGAAGTTCGTTTGACTCGTAACAAAGAAGAACGCAAACAGGTTCGCCAATTACGCTATGCCGCATTCGTAGAAGAAGAGGGCGCATCCGCCACCGAAGAGCAGCAGGCCCTGCGCGAAGAATATGATTCTTATGACCGTTTTGCAGATTATATGGCGGTATTTCATAATGGTCGCGTTGTCGGTACATATCGCATTATTGACCGTGCGGCCGCTGAAAAAATGGGCAGTTTTTATACGGAAAGCGAATATAATATTTCCAAGATTAAAAAGGTCAACGGTAACATTGCTGAAATGTCTCGTGCATGCGTTGCACGCGAATATCGTGAAAATGCGCTGGTTATGCGTATGTTGTGGGCGGGGTTGTCCGAATACGTTTTCCGACGCAAGGTTTTGGTCTTGTTTGGTGTCGCGTCGTGGGTTGGTAATAAACCGGTAAAATCCGCACAGGCGATATCATATTTGTACTATAACCACCTGTCGCCATCAAATTTGCGTGCAACGGTTCTGACCGAAAAATTGGACGCCAGTATTGACCCTGCAATGACCCAGATGCGTATTTTGCCACGCGCGTTTGTTGATGATGCCGATGCCCGTGCCGAAATGACGCCATTGATAAAGGGCTATCTGCGTTTAGGTGCTACATTTGGCAAGGGGGTGTTTATCGATAAGACATTCAATTCTTATGATGTGTTTGTCATGTTGCAGACCAAGGATATAGACCGCACGTACCAGAAACATTTCTTGGGGCGCGAAGATGCGTTGGACGGATTCGCCGTCAAAGATGGCAAAATGAAAACGCTGGGCAAAATTATGTTGTTGCCGGTTACCGCGCCACTGAAAGTTATCGGTGCATTCGTGGAATTCTTGTTGCGCGAAGATGCGGCGGACGTCGAATTTATCGAAGATAATGATAAAGATAATACCAAGGACGACGAAAATGTCGCGCAGTAAATCACAGCGCATCGCGCACCCGAATATTTTCCAAATTGCACTGGGAACGTTGAAATTTATCGCGTTCTGGATTGGTGTCGTGATTCAGGTGCCGATTGTATTTTTATTGCCACGTGGTCGCGTATCGGTTTGGTACATGCGTGTATTTATGAAAATATTGCTGTTGCTGGCGGGCATTCGCGTACGCACCCATGGCACATTGTCAACGCATCGCCCATTGTTGGTGGTATGTAATCATTTGTCGCTGTTTGAAATTGCAACGTTTCCTGTTGCATTCGGGGGCAGTTTTGTCGCCAAGGCGGATGTGCGCCGGTGGCCATTGGTGGGGTGGATGTCTGAAAAATTCGGCGTTGTATTTGTTGACCGTCGTCCATCACATGCCCTAGAGGCCCTGCGCACCGTCCAAGAACGCGTAAAGCATGTCGATTACCCGATGTTCTTGTTTCCAGAGGGGACAACCACAAACGGCGCATATGTAAAGCCATTCAAAAGCACGTTGTTTAATTTTGTTGAAAATTCTGACGTTGCGGTGCAACCTATGGTGGTAAATTATCGCTTTCGTGATGGTACGCCGATTTCAGATGACGATTTGGCGAACCACTATGCGTATTTTGATAATAAAAAGATTGATATGGGCCCGCGTGCCACGCGCGAACGCAGCGCATTTATGCAGGTGTTTCATATCATGATTATTGGCGGTTTTCGTGTGGAAATCACCGTGATGCCGACATTGGCAACCGCGGGATTAAATCGCAAACAAATCGCAGAACAACTGCAAGAAACAGTTGCGACCAAGTACATGGAATTAAAAGACAAGAAGACAGAAAAATGAAAATTGAAAATTTGTGTGTAAAACGCTTGTACGGCGATGTCGCCGGCGCAACAACCGCGGGCCATAAAATGGCGGTCAAGGCGGGATATATTTACCAGACGTTCCAAGGGGGCTATACGTTGACCCCACTGGGGTGGCGCGTTGTGCGTAATATTGAAAACATCATTCGCGACGAAATGGATGCCGTTGACGGCCAAGAAATCTTGATGCCCGTGGTCAGTGGCGCGGAACTTTGGCGTGAATCTGGCCGGTATGATACGGTTGATGTTTTGGCAAAATTCAAGGGGCGTGGTGGCGCAGAATATGTTTTGAATCCCACACACGAAGAGGTTGTAACGGACTTTGTTAAATCTGTGCTGACCACATATCGCCAGTTGCCATTTATGGTGTACCAGATTCAGACAAAATTCCGTGATGAATTGCGCGTGCGCGCGGGCCTGATTCGTACACGTGAATTTATTATGAAAGACGCGTATTCTTTCCACACATCGCAAGCGGATTTGGAAAAATATTACTATCGCGTTTTAGATGCGTACAAGCGCGTGTTTGCACGTTGTGGTCTGCGTAATGTTGTGGACGTGTTGTCATCAACTGGTGACATGGGGGGCAGTATTGCACACGAATTTCAACTGATAAACGAAATGGGCGAAGATACCATTTATCTGTGCGATTGTGGTTTCCGTGCAAACAAGGAAAAGATAGAAGAAGGCAAAGAGATTTGCCCAAAGTGTGGCGCGCCTATGCACAAGGTTCGTGGTATTGAAATTGGTAATATTTTCCAGTTGGGGACAAAATATTCTGCATCAATGCACCTGACATATACCGCCGACGACGGCATAGAACAAAATCCGATTATGGGGTGCTATGGCATCGGCGTTGGACGCACCATGGCGGCCATTTTGGAAGAGAGTGCGGATGAATACGGCCCGCGTTGGAATATGGCGACCGCACCATTCGCGGTTCAGGTTATTGCATTGACGGACAAAGAAGGCAAAACAAACGCGACCGCCGAAAAAATCTATAATGATTTGCGTGCAGCGGGCATCGAAACCCTGTTGGATACACGTGATGCGCGCGCTGGTGAAAAGTTTGCAGACGCAGACCTGATTGCGGCACCAGTTCGCTTGATTATTTCAACCAAGAATTTGGCCAATGGTGTGGCAGAGGTTAAATATCGTGTCAACGATATGGATACATCGGGTATGCCAACGTCATTTGCGCTGGACACGGTTGTTGCCGACACGCAAAATGCAATAAAGCAATTATCAAAATAAAAAACGCCCCGTTGGGGCGTTTTTTATTCGTGTTTTGCAACGCGTTGTCTAAATTCATTGCTGGGGCGGAACGATGCCACGCGACGTGCGGAAATAACCGCGGCTTCGCCCGTCTTTGGGTTGCGACCCATACGCTGGGCCTTGGTCAGAATCTTGAAACTGCCGAACCCTGCGAACTTTACTTCTTCGCCATTGACCAATGAATCACGGATTTCGTCAAAGACGATGTCCACCATTTTGTACGCATCTGCGGTGGTCAAACCAAACTTCTCGCGCAGGCGTGCTGCAAAATCACTTCGTGTTACTGTTGCCATTTTTAATACCCTTCCCTTGGTTCATTTCTGGGACATTATACAATCGGCGATTACAACTTGCAATATTAAAATCCAAGGAATAAAATAAATCCCGTGTTCCCATAGTTCAACAGGATAGAACAAATTCCTCCTAAGAATTAGATTCAGGTTCGAGTCCTGATGGGAACGCCACGTCAGTAATTTTCTGGGTAATCTATTGCAAACGCGTAAAAAAGTTATAAACTGATTCCCAAAAAGGGAAAACAATAAATGAAAAACAAAGCCGTCAAGATTGGAATTATCGCATCGCTGGCACCGCACTTGTTTTGTTGTGTGTTGCCGATTGTATTATCGGTTGTGTCGCTGTTTGCGCCAGAATTTGCGCATACGTCAATATTGCCCGCGTGGATAGAGCCATGGCTGTTTGTATTTTCGGCATTGATGCTGGGGTTGTCATGGGTGCTGGTGGTGCGCGATTGTCATTGTGATTGCGACCATTGCCATGACGAGGCCGGCGCCTCGCATCACCGCCAGAAAGTCATTCTGGGCGTAATCACGGTACTGTTTATAGTCAGTGTGATATTACACTTGGTCGCCCATAGTTAAAAAAGTCCGCCACCGGCGGATTTTTTTCTGACCGCATATTCTGGACGGTGGGGTAAAAATTTGATATAATCAGACCGACAAAAAACAGAGGGAGGAATCACATGAAAATTGCAATTATTGGTATTGGTACGGTTGGGTCGGCGGTTGCCACCGCGGTTAAAAATACTGGGTTCGTTCACGAAATAGTATTGTTTGACCGTGACGCAATTCGCGCACGTGCCGCCGCCGAAGATTTAGGCCACGCCGCCAGTTTTGGTTTTGACGTTAAAATTTCCGCGGTCAGTAACTATCGCGGCATTCGTGGGTCTGACATTGTGATTATTTCCGCGGGCGCAAACCAGAAACCTGGGGAAACGCGCACTGATTTATTGAATAAAAATGTTGCGGTGATTTCAGATATTATTCCACGCGTTATGGCAAATGTTGACCCAAAGCACGTTCGTATTATCGTTGTAACAAACCCGTTGGACGTGATGGTTATGTTGGCCCAGAAATTGTCCAAGTTGCCGGCGTCCCGCGTAATTGGTACGGGTACTATGTTGGATTCCGCACGCCTGCGCACAATTTTGTCACGTCAACTGTCGGTGTCGACCCAGTCCATCAATGCATACGTATTGGGCGAACACGGCGATTCCAGTATGATAAATTGGACGTCTGCCACGATTGGTGCGGTTGCACTGGACGATTTCTGTCGCCAGATGAAAACGCCATTGCCTGCGACAACGCGTGCAACGATTGAACATCGCGTGCGTAATGCGGCATATGAAATCATTCAGGGCCGCGGTGCAACATGGGACGGTATCGGTGCGGCGGCGGCGGATTTGCTGCGCTGCATTATCAATAACGAACATCGTATTTTGACCGTCAGTTGTGTAAACGGCGTGGGTGCAAATATGGTGGCAATGTCTTTGCCGCGCGTGGTCGGGGCCGACGGCGCGTCCGCCCCAATTATGCCGAAAATGTCGGCGTCGGAATCTGCGGCGTTGCGCAAGTGCGCAAAAATAATTCGCAAGAATTACGATTCGATTGGCAAATAATCACACGCGGACACGTAACCGCGTCCGCGGCTTTTATGGATTCAATCATATTTAATATCATTACCCCCATTGGTATAATTTGCATACAGATGGGGGATTTTTACATGCCAGATAAAATTACATATACGCTGTATTCAAATGGTCTGGGGTTCAGTGCCGACGTGTCAGGACGGCATATCGGTGAAATTACATTCTTTCGCGTTGGCATTGATAAATTTGTTATCGACCATACCGCGGTTGTGCCCGAATATCGCAATGCACAGGTTGGTCGAAATCTGGTACGTCAGGTATGCAATCTGGCGCGACAACAACATCGCAAGATTATACCCTTGTGCCCCTTTGCCCGCGCGATGTTCGGCCGATACGCAGAATTTGACGATGTGCGTCTAATGAATCACAGCCAGTTGTAATTCAGATATTTTGAAAAAATGTCTTGCGCCACCTGCGCGGTCTTTCTATAATCACGGCAGGAAAAGGAGAAAAAATGAAAAAATTATCTATTTTGTCGGCTGTATTGGGCATGGCTGTGTTTGGTGCGGCGTCTGCTGCGGATATTGCTATTTATCATTCGCCAACATGTCCACACTGTCATCACGCCCGTGATTTTATCGAGGGCCAGTTGGTCTATGAATATCCAACACTGTCGGTCAGTGAAATCAATGTTATGGTTCCTGAAAACGTTGAAAAATTCCAAGATGCATTGGCAAAATGTGAATATGATTCTGGTGGCGTACCTGTAATCGTTATCGGCGACAAATGCTTCCAAGGATATGCAGATTTCATGCAACAGGATTTGCGTAACGCTGTCGAAGCAGATATGAGCGATGCTGACAAGGCAACCGCCGCCGAAAACCGCAAGGCATATGAACAAGACGCCGAAGGGTTCAAGGCCGCACATGCTGATCGTGCAAATGCGATTTCTGAATACAGTGAGACTGCGGCATCTGATGAAACCGCGCAAAAAAAAAATGATGTAAAGCACGGCACAACAGCATACTTTTATGGTTTGTTGATTGTACTGGTTGCGGCATTGGGATTTGTTCTGGTTCGCAAGAAGAAATAATCGCGCCGCAAGTAACAGAACCGCTGGGGACATCAAATGTTTGATTTAACAGTACTGGATTACGTCTATGTGGGTGTTTTATTGGCATCCACTGTTTGGGCAACAATTCGTGGTGGGGTTTTCGAAACAATCGCAACCCTGTCATGGGTTGCGGCGGCGGTGTCTGCACGATTTGCATCCCCATTGTTGGATTCACTGTTGCAACGTTGGTTTAACCTGACGGATTCAACGGTTGGGACATTGGTTGCGTCATACTTTATTGTGTTCTTTGCAATTTTGTTGTTGGTTGGTTTCTTTAATCAGAAATTGCGCGACAAAATTCAGGCCAGTATGATAAAGGTTACCGACCATACATTGGGCGTAATATTTGGTATTGTGCGCGGTATATTCGTTATGGGCGTCGTGTATTGGATTATGCTGTGGTATTATTCTGATGCACCGCAAATGCCCCAGTGGATTGCCGATGCGCGCACGCGTCCGGTTATGCAGTTGACGGCGGTAAAATTGGACGAATGGTTCGTCCCAGGAACTGAAAACAAGTTGCTGGCGCGCGATATGGCGGGTTCGCGGGAATCGATTGAAATCTATAATAATTTGATAAATCCGGCGGTGTCAGATTCTGCCAAGAAAGCAAATGACACCACAAAATCAGCAGATGGTGCGGCCCCTGAAACAGGGTACAAATCGTCGGAACGCACCGCACTGGAAAATCAATTATTACAGATTGAAACTGCCGCCCGTGCCGCAGAGGCACGCGATGCCGCCAACCCTGATATTGATGCAGAATAGGGCGCATATCAGAAATTATTCACCGCACGTTCGTGCGGTGTTTTTTTATGAAATCGTTCCCGATGACATGATGCGCCACATATGCAAAAATAGTGGTACATAACCAATGGGGGCGCAGAATGTTTTTCAGATTAAAAATTTGCACAACTGTATTTTTCTTGTATGAAATTATCGCGGTGATATTGTTGCATTTGCCTAATACGTGCGCAACATTGTTTGGCCTGCCGTTTTGTTCAGACGTGGTGTATAAATATTTTATTGTTTGTGCGGCTGTGCCAATGATTGCGTTTTTAATTGCAATGTGGATTCGTGAAATTATTGTGGTGCGCCGCCGCCGACATTCTGTGTTGCGTCGTGCACGTGGTGCGGTGCGCGCAATCACCGAAAATATTCGCGACCATGTTGCAGACCACATCAGTCAATCAGACATGGAAAAAATGATTGCGGCGGCGTTGATGATGGGGGTCAAACGCTATGCGCGCCGGCATGGAAATATTCGCCGTTGGTTGGACGAAATAAACAACCCAAATTATTATGCCGATGCGTCCGACTTTGACGATACGGAATATGATGATGACGAATATGACGATGATGACCGCACTGTATCACGTCGTAATTACCGCCCGCGTCACGACCGATAATAATTATGTACTTGGTGTCTGGTACGCCCCCCCACGTGGGGGCATTTTGTTGTGGAAAAATTTATTTGTCAATATATAATATGTCTAACAAAGAGGACAATAAATTGGCACAGCAGTGTATTTTTTGTGGTAAAAAACCAGAAAACAAAAACAAAGAACACGTTATTCCCCAGTGGCTCAGCAAACTGGTGGGCAGTTACGATCACGTCTGTAATTTTGGCGCGTTGACTGAAAAGCAGATTACTTTTGGTAAACTGACATTTCCGGCATGTACCGCGTGCAATACCAAATTTGGGGATTTAGAGGCCGCCACAAAAATCATATTAGACAAAGTACTGGCGGGCAATGCCATCACTGCCACCGAAATCAACACACTGCTGGATTGGTTTGACAAGATTCGCGTTGGAATGTGGTTGGGACAACTGATGTTGGTGGACGAAAAGCGCGACATTGAACCCCAGTTTCATATTGCTGACCGAATTGGCACAAAAGATCGTATGTTGATTGTTGAACGCCTGCACCAGCCAGAGGCCAGAATCGGATTTGCAGGTACAAATACAGAAACATTTTTAACATGCCCCAGTGCGTTTCAACTGTGTATTGGGGATTACGTGTTCACAAATGCATCAGAAATGGGTTTGGTATCAAACAGTTTGGGTTTTCCGCAGATATCAAAAATCCGCAAGGGGCCCAAAGCAACCTGTGATATTACCCCTGGACGCAACAAAACAAAACACCCCGTGGTTGCATCGTTACAGGCATCGCCATATCGCACATTGATTTATCAACCAGTGTTCAAATGCTTTGCGCCAACAACGCGCACAAAATATTACAATGTGCCATATGTCTTGTCGCATTCATTGGACGCGGGAAACGGCGTTGGTGGCATATTTTACCAGCGCGGTGATAACACGGTAAAATATCTGGGCGCTAACGAAAAAATAAATATTGTTCCGCGCAAATCCCCTGAAAACGTATCGCTGTATAAACTGGTGGAAAAGGTATACGATTTGCAACACACGGTTTTGAACCTGTTTGATTACGCCGGTCGCACAGAGTATTTCAAATCAGTGGCTGATTCATTAAAGAATGAAACAGAACGTTACAAACGCCTGATGCACGAACTGGACAAACATCAACGTTAAATAACCAAACAAAAAACCGCGGGTGACCGCGGTAATTCTGGTGCCAGTTGTCGGACTTGAACCAACGACCCTCTGATTACAAATCAGATGCTCTACCAGCTGAGCTAAACTGGCAACGGGCTTTACTATACATGGTTAAAAAAATAATTTCAAGTGTAAAAATCATAAATCGCTTGATTTTATGCAATAACCGTAAAAAATATACAGCAAAGGGCACGGATTATGATTAAATTACCAGAATTACTTGCACCGGCGGGCACGTTGGACGCATTCAAAACCGCAATTTTGTATGGCGCAGACGCAATTTATGCCGGTCTGCCGGGGTTTTCAATGCGTGCGCGTGCAAAAATTACAGTTGACGAGGTAAAGCAGGGCATAGAACTGGCCCATGCCGCGGGCAAACGGGTTTATTTGGCTTTTAATCTGTTTGCGCACGAACGCGAATATGCGAATATGCCCCGCGTCAGCGAAGTGATAGATTACCTGCGCCCTGATGCATTGATTGTCGCCGACCCCGGGGTTATGATGTGGGTGCGCGAACATCATCCTGATATTCCAATTCATGTGTCGACACAGGCGAATATTTGTTCATCGGCGTCGGTAAAGTTCTGGCAAAAAGCGGGCGCAAAATTGTGCGTTTTGGCGCGCGAAGTCCCATTTAACGAATTTTGTGAAATCCGCGCTGCGTGCCCCGATGTTGGACTGGAAATATTTGTTCATGGCGCAATGTGTATGAGTTATTCGGGGCGTTGCCTGTTGTCAAACTTTATCACGGGGCGTCCATCAAACCGCGGGGCGTGCGCGCAACTGTGCCGATGGAAATACGATGTTATTTTACGCGAAACCCAATCTGGCGTTGAAATGCCCATTGACGAGGATTCGCGTGGCGCATACATTATGAACTCGCGTGATTTGTGTTTGATGCCACGTCTGGCGGAAATTATCGCCGCCCGCCCAGATTCATTAAAGATAGAGGGGCGCAATCGCAGTGAATACTATGTCGCTATGGTGACAAATGCATATCGTTGTGCGCTGGACGCGTATGCGGTGGGGCCTGATAATTTTGACCCTGCGCCATTTATGGATTTGCTGAACAAGTTGGAAACGCGCGGATACACCACGGCGTTTTTTGACGGAAATTTGGGGGCAGACGCGCACGATTACGAAACAACGCGTTCAACATCTGATTGGCATGCGGCGGGTGTGGTAACCGCGGTGGACACGGACAAAATTACACTGGAATTACGCAATGAATTGCGCGCCAATACCGATATTACATTCGTGTTGCCGGGGGTAATCGGTGGCGCAACGGTGCACCTGAATCAAATCATAAATGCAAAAAATGGCGACGCGTTGCCAAAAATGTCGGCGGGCCAGCATAACAGTATTACAATACCGCGCGCGTGGATTTCAGCAGAAAACTGGGAAAAATTTGCGCCGTGCGTTGTCGCATACCAGCATAAATAAATTTTGCAAGAAAAAGATTTCTTTGACTTTATTCCCAAAAAGGGTATATCCTGATAAATGGTCGTGTCGCAAAAACACACTGTTGCCAATAATGGGCGGTGTGGATATGACCTCCGGTCTTGCCAATAATGGGGGCCGCAGAATTTCATCACAACGAAGGAGTTATTTGATGAAAAAAACAATTACGTTGGCGACAGCAGTGGCTGCGCTGACTGCGCCTGCGATGGCTGCAAACATTCCTGGGCCGTATTCTACGGTTCATAACATGGAAAATCCGTTATATTTGCCAGAACAGAATATGTTCTATTCCAAATTATCTAACGGTATTATGTTAAAGGTTGCCGATAATTCATGGGCACACCGCGAAAAAAATCACAGTGGCGGATTTGAATTTCCAATCGTCCGCGTCCAAGAAGAAATGGGCTATGGTATTACAGATCGTTGGGCGGCACACTTTATGTTGCAATACACCCACGATAATGACATTGGTCGTACCGGTCTGTCCGGTGGCCGTTTGGGTACAACATATCGTATCTTGAACCTGTACAAGGGTTTTGTGTGGGACGTGTACGGCGATATCCACTTGGGTGGTGTCGGTGAAATGCGCGGAACATACAATGTAAAGGGCGATTTGCCCACAGGCAAAGTATACGGCGTGTTTGATTACGATAACTATTCCGACGGTATGTGGGGATTCCACGCGGGTACAAAATTTGGTCACGTATGGGACAAATTTACTGCACAGGCATTTGTTGAAATCTTGCACACATTTGCCGATGACAACAATATGATACGTGTTGTCGGTGCTAACAAGGTAAATCGATTGACGTTGGCTAACTTGGATGCGCCAACCCAGATTTCTGCCAAGATTAAGGGGTACACTGATGTCAGTGCCGGTGTCCAAGGGTTCTATGAATTTTCAAACCGTTGGAGCATGGGCGGCTGGTTCAAATTCAACCGTCATTCTGACAAGGGCATTGATAAAATTACCAGCGATATTCCAAACAGTTTGCAATCTTTGAAAGTTGCACTGGAAAAACAGTTGGCTGATATGGAAGACGGTTGGGACGAATACGTTATCGGCGCGTCATTTTCAAACCAGTTGACCGATAATACCCAAGTAACGGTCTATGGCGAATATACATTTGACGACTCGCATCGTAAATCCCAAAACGGGACAGATGTCAAGGCCGAAATGGGCGTTCGTTTGAACTTTACGTTCTAAATATAAAAAATAACAAATATTGGACTGAATCCCGCGTAATGCGGGATTTTTGTTTTGTACTAAATACTTTTATGATGGGGATTTTTGTGATATAATGTACGCAAAGGAAATGGATTTTACATGAAAAAGTATGCTGTTTTTGCCGTGTTAACGGGTGTTTTTACGGGCGTATCATTTGACGCACAGGCCGCGTATCCTGTATATCAGGCGGCGTACCCAACAACATATCAGGCAACCACCGCACAGGGCCAGGTTATCGCATTGCCAAATCAAACATCGGTTACAACCAGTACCAGTTTGCCGGCAAATACGCGTGTGACGGGGGCTTTGCCACGCGTTGGGTCGGCGGCAACAAATGCGGGACGTAAATATTACCAGCCAGCGGACTATGATCGTTTGGCGGACAGTGGCCTGTACATCGGTGTTTCTGCGGGGTATTCTGCATCAATCACGGGCAGTATGTCCGCCGATTACGCCAGCGAGGAAAAATCATACGTTGTCCCCGGTGCGTTCAAGGATGCAAACTTTGCGTCTGATACTGTGATTCCATTACAGGTGTCGGTTGGTGCGGCAATCAACAATGATGTGCGTATTGATTTTTCATTCTTGCGCTATTCAGGGCTCAGTTATCCAGACACGGTTCAATCTGCCGACGGTAACGGTGGCTATATCACGGGCAAGGTCAGTGGTGGCGCAATTACCGCAAACACGACAATGTTGAATGTGTATTATAATATTGATTCTTATACTGGCTATCTGGCGGGGGGCGCGTTGCGTCCGTATATCGGGGCCGGTGTTGGTATTTCGTTGAATACAATCGCCGACTATGTCGTGTATGATGGTACATTCTATGATGTGATGAAACCATCGGCGGCGGGTGCGGGTGACTTGACGGGTATTTCAGATATCTATGCATACCATAACGGCGGCACAACAGAACAGTTGGCGTTTTCTGTCGAGGGTGGTTTGACCACCGAATTGGACGGCGGTATTAAATTGGACTTCTTTGTGCGCTATGCGAATTTGGGCAAGGTTAAAACGTCGGGCAGTATCGTTGTTTCCCAAACAGAATGGTTGGGTGACGGCGCGGGTGGTGAATATCAGGCCCCATATGATGCTGTGTTCCATTATACCAACTGGTACGAAAGTGGTCGCCTGGGCATGGTTGATTTAGGTGTCCGCGCGCGCCTGCAATTTTAGAGCATAGAGCATAGATAATAGAGCATAGATATGACAGCAAATAGCGTAACGGTACAAAAGAGTAGGGATTTCGCTGTTCGTATCTATAAGTTGTGTAAATATTTAACAGGAGAGAAAAACGAAATAATTTTATCTCGTCAGTTGTTGCGGTCGGGAACAAGCGTCGGCGCAAATCTATCAGAGGCCAAATGCGCAATATCGGCAGATGATTTTTTATCCAAAGTTTATATTGCGTACAAGGAATGTTCAGAAACGTTGTATTGGTTAGATTTGTTAAAAAATGTTGGTTTAATTCCAACAGAATGGTATGAGAGTATAAATTCTGACTGTGAAGAGATAATGAAATTATTGACGGCCACCATCAAGACAAAGAAGCAGGTAAAGAAAAAATGAAATATAACTATTATCTATTATCTATTATCTATGCTCTATTATCTGGCGGCCACGCCGCCGCCGCTATTCGTGTCGGCAATGTGTCACGCAATTACGCGGCCGGATATCAACAGGTAAATGCCCAACGGGAACAGATTGCGGCGGCCGCAGCGGCCGCAGCTGCACCAGTTGCCACAACACAATCGGCAGATACAGAAACAAACCTGCCGGTGCGGGTGGCAAATCGTGAATTGGCGCAAAAGTTATCGCGTGGTGAAACAGATTCACGCGTCAGTATTGCAACACTGGATTCTTGCGCAATGGTATATCCAAATGGCGAATTTGCATGGGATTCGCCGACGGTTGGCAATGGCGCGGGTGGCGCATCAACATGCGTTGCGGTCGTTGAATTACGCGGCTATCAAATGGGCTTGGATGGCTCTGATGTTGTTTTGGCGCGCGCAAATTTGGCGGCGGGCGATGCGGTAAAATGCAATATATCTGATTTTCCGGAATTTTCATACACCGCCGACGCGGCACAGGTTACATTCCCCGCGGACCACGAACCAACCCGTGCGGACGTGGTTCAGGTATTGAATGCAGAACAGAAACAAAATGCCGGTCTGCGTATTGCCGCGGGTACGGTAATTGGTGGTCTGGCGGGTAATGCCGCCGGTAAAAACGAAATCGGCAGCGACAGCATATTGGGCGGTGGCAAACATAAAACCACCGGTACGATTATCGGCGCACTCAGCGGCGCAGCACTGATGGCGGGCAATGCCTATTCTGGCAAGGTTGCAGGTGACACAATTCTGTCAACTGGTGTCAACGCCGCCGCGGGCAGTATGATTGGCAACATTGCCGCCAGTGGGGAATCTGTCCTGCGTATTGAGGATTGCAAAATCGACGTGCCCGCATCCACGAAAAAAACAACCACCGCGAACAGCGACGCAAACGCGAGCAAAAAAGTCACAGAACCACAGAGCAAAAATTCCAAATGTCTGTGGGGTGTCATCAGAAAAAGTACGGCACTGTCCGGCAAAAAAGCCTATTATAACACTGGCGACGAAACAACATTGGTGTGTGAATCAGACAACACAGGTTGCAAGCAAGAAACATTGCTGAATATTGAACTGGCGGCGTATCCAAACAAAGACATTGATGCCGCAGCCAAGGAAGGTTTTGAAAAAATCACAGCAGATTCAACAAAACAGTTTTTCCTGACTGAAAAAAATGAAATGAAAAATGGCATAAATCCTGATAACGGCGCAATTTATGCTCAGATTTCCAATGCCACCGTTGCCACCGGCACACAGATGCCTGCGATGATTGCCGACGTCAACGACAAGGCGTTTGGTTACAAACGTTCTGATTGGGCCAAATTGAAAACAGATTTATCAGGGCATACAATCTTGGGCCGCACGTCCAGTGGTGCTGGATATGCATTAGATGGCGAATACAGCATCAACGACTTTTACCCAATGATGGTTGATGCGTCTGACGGCGGTATTATTGATTTTGGCAACAAGGCCAGATTAAAAGGCACATTGATTGGCGCGGGTGCTGGTGGTGCATTGGGTGCATACGCCGGATACCAAGGGGCACAATCTGATATTGAAAACCGTTGGGTCACGGCCGTGCGCGAATACAAGGATTCGTTGCAGAAAATATATTGTGCCACAGGAAAGCGATTCTTGGGCTATTACAACGACCAAATCATAATTCCAACAATGACCAACCGATAAAACAAAACACCCGCCCGCGGGTGTTTTTATATCGTCTTAATACAACAGAAACCGTCCCCGCAGGGGGACGGTTTCAGGGGATACATAATCGTAGAACCCCACAGAAAATATTCTTTATTATATAAACGGTTGCTTCTCAAATCGTCCGTCAATAAAGATTTCTTATGCGTACATGTTATGCCAGATTATTCCAAAGGTCAAGTTTTTTGTTTTTTATGGCGACGGGTTGTAATTTCTGATTATTATGCCTATATTCATAACAAAGGTAAAAAAACAAAGAGGAATGCGCATGTCTTTGATTTTTGGATTTGATTTAGGTATTGCAAGTATCGGTTGGGCCGCCGTTAAAATGTCAGACCCGACGGCATCTGATACAGACGCTGCCGCCCCAGACAATCGTCCTGTGGGTGAAATCTTGGGGGCGGGTGTACGCTGTTTCGATCAGGCACAAAATGCCGCCGATCGTCGTGTGGCGCGTGGCGCACGTCGCAGAATCAGACATCGTGCGCAACGTATGCGTGATATTCGCAAAATTTTACGCCAATATAATCTGATTGATATTCCAGAACCGAAATTCAATGGGCAAAATAATTTCTATCTGAACCGTGATACAGACATCAATATTTGGCAACTGCGTGCGGTAGATGCGTTTACGCGAAAATTGACACCGCGTGAAACGGGGCGCATCTTGTACCATTTGGCCAAGCATCGTGGGTACGATGATATAACATATCCTGTGTTAGCCGGTGCAGTGCCAGAAAAGGCGGACGATGCAGAGGCCAAAGAAGAATTAAAGGCCATTGGTGCAATCAAAGATAATTTTGCAAAACTGCATAACGAAAACCCAGACCAAACAATGTGCCAAATGTTGTATGCTACTGAACACGGTCAGATGCGCAACGGCAGAAAAAGCGTTATCAAAATTACAAAAGATGGCACGCAAAGAACAGAAGAACAATCATCGTATTCAAATTCTATTCCGCGTTCTGAAATCAAGCGCGAGGCAGAAATGATTTTGCACGCGCAATGCGGCTTTGGTAATGATTTCTCAGACGTGTTTAAGGAATGGTGCGTGGTTGCGTTTCATCAACTTAAATTTAATGAATCTAAATCGCCATTGGCTAAATCGATTGAGAAAATGCGTGGCAAATGCCCGTTCACAAACAAACCTGTCGCGCCCAAGGAATCACCAACTGCGCAAATGTTTGTTGCGTTGACCAAGTGCCGCCAAAATGGTTTTACGGTTGCTGAAACCAATGCTATTATTGACGCATTGTATAAAAAGAAAACAGGACTAAAATATGCTGACGTGCGCAAACTGTTAAAATGGGACGATGACAGCCAGTTCAAAACATTGAACTATTCTCGCACATACGACAAAGAAAATAAAAAGTGGATTGAGCCAGACGTCAAGAAAATTGAAAATTCGAAATTTTACGCATTTACGGGTTGGCACAAACTGGCCAAATATACGACTGATGTCGCCACGATGGACAAGATATTTGATATTATCGTAACCCAGAAAACCCCAGAGAATATTGAACGTGCAGTGTCTGGAATATTACCAGAACACGCCGCCGCAATCGCACAAATTACCAGTTCTGAATTTATAAAATTATCTATAACTGCACTGCAAAAAATTATTCCAGAAATGGCTGCTGGTAAAAAATATAACGAAGCGGTCACAGACGGTCTGGGAAAAGATTTTAGGGTGCAAAATGTATCGTACATAGACCGCGACGACGGTGTGTCTGCGGGTTGTCTGCACCAGATAAATTGGAATGCGCTGGGAAATCGTATTACATCACCAGTTGCCAAGCGAACACTTGGGCAATTACGCAAGGTTTATAACGCGATGGTTTATCGATTTGGTGCGCCTGACAGAATCCATTTGGAAATTGGTCGCGAATTAAAGAATTCGCCCGATGATATTGCGCGTATGAACCGCGAACAGGAACGCAATCGTCAGGCAACCGAAGAAGCCCGCAAAGAATATGGCAAAAATTACTTTAAGTACAAGTTGTATATGGAGCAGGGTGGCAAGTGTCCATATTGTGGTGCGACGTTGGTTGCAGGCGATTGGGCTGCATATGAAATAGATCATATTTTACCATATTCTCGTTCCCTTGATAATTCACAGAGCAACAAGGTCTTGGTCTGTCATGAATGTAATCAGCGCAAGGGCAACAAAACGCCATATGAATTTTTGACAACAGAACAATTTCACGATATGGCAGTGCGTGCACGGGCATTGCATAATCCTGCAAAGTTCAAAAAACTGACAAACACCGAATTGCCCCAAAGCAGTGACGAACAAAACGGATTTATCGAACGTAACGCGAACGATAATGCCACGATTGCACGATTTGCCACAGAGTATTTGGAATACGGTATTGATTGGCCAGAATCCGACAATATAAAAAAGCGCGTTTTGGTGCGGACAGGGTCGCTGACGGACTATCTGCGTCACCAGTGGGGCTTGGTCAAAAATCGCGATGAATCAGACAAACATCACGCCCAAGACGCGATTGTAATCGCATGCGCAACACAGGGAATGGTAAAATATCTGTCAACGCTGTCGGCGCGATTTGAAAACAAATACGCACTGATAGAAAAATACGGACAAGCATGGTACAATGTACTGAAAACCTCTGTCCAAGAACCATGGACCGGTTTTCGTACTGCTGTGTTTTCTCTCTTGGATAATATCATTGTATCGCGTCCGCCACGTTGTAATGCCACAGGTGCGGCCCACAAAGAAACGATTTATGCAAATCCAAAGTCATATCGTTCAAAACGTGGCCTGAATAAAAATCGCGACAAAGGGTCGATGAAAATTCGGCATGGTCGTGTCGAACGTGGCGATATGTTCCGTTTTGATATTTGGCGTGATGCGCGTGGCAAGTACGTGTGTGTTCCGATTTTTGTTGCCGACACCAAGGGGAAAGATGATAATAATTTCAAAGTCCCAGACGGCGAATTTATCTGTTCTTTACACAAGGATGATTATGTTCGCCTGACCACCGCAGATGGTGTGTACGAGGGGTATATTACCCAGATGGATCATGGCACAAACTTTATACTGTATCGTCAAGATAACAGCCAAATACAAGTTGTAAAAAAATCTGTCGGTAAATGTACAAACATTGAAAAGTTTGCGATGTCATTACTGGGCACGCCAAAACCGATAAAATTACCAGAACAGCGCACACCAGTTGTAAAATAAAAATAGTGCACTATATAACTGGTAACGGGAAAGGATACAAACAAAGGACATTAAATGTCTTGGCGTATTCTGACCCTGACAAATCCATGTCGGATTTGTGTTCGGCACAAACAATTGCACTGGACTGGTGACGCTGGTGGTGTCCAAGATATTCCATTGGAAGATATCGCGGTTGTCATACTGGAAAACCCCCAGATTCAAATTACATCCACACTGATGTCTGAACTGGCGGAAAATGACGTGGTTGTATTTTCTTGTGATGCATCACACCTGCCAAATGGTGCTTTCTTTCCGTTTCATAATAATTCCAGATATACTGAAATTGCGCATGCACAAATTGCATCGTCATTGCCATTCCGTAAACGCATGTGGCAAGAAATTGTTAAGCAAAAAATTCGAAATCAATCGGCAATCTTAAAGTTGTGTGATAATCCCGCATATAAACGTTTGGAAATTTTGGCTGAAAATGTCGCGTCTGGTGACACTAAAAATATAGAGGGGCTTGCGGCTCGTATCTATTGGTCAGCCCTGTGGGAAAATTTCAACCGCAGCGATGACGCCGATGTACGAAATCATGCATTGAATTACGGCTATGCCATATTACGCGGGTGTGTCGCACGCAGCGCGGTTGGTGCGGGTCTGTTGCCTTTTTATGGCGTACATCATTGTAACAAACTTGATAATTTTTGCATGGTCGACGATATGATTGAACCGTGGCGGCCATTTGTGGATTTTATTGTACTGTCTTTTGATTTTGATGGTTGTGCGCATTTAACCCCAGATGTCAAACAACGGTTGGTGTCGGTATTGTTGCACAGTTGTGCGTTTGGTGGCGTGCGACATTCGGTGCTGAATGCAATGCCGCTGTATGCAGAATCCGTGGCAACATGTTTTTGTAATAAAAACTTGGATGCGTTGAAATTGCCATCTATAAAATCAGCCCCAGAAATAGTAAATACCCAGAACTAATATGTTATACAATCGTCAGGAAAAATTTATGCGTATAATTGTATTCTTTGATTTGCCTGTTGGAACAAAGCGCGAACGGAAATATGCCACGCGTTTCAGAAATGATTTGCTGAACGATGGATATTATATGATGCAGTTTTCGGTTTATTCCAGAATAGTCAAGGGGCTGGCCGGAATGGAAAAGCATTTGCAGCGGTTGCGGCATCTGACGCCACCGTCTGGTTCAATTCGGGTGCTGACCGTTACTGAAAAACAGTTCGCAGATATGTTATTTTTGGTTGGCGCTGCACCAACAGCAGAAAAAATTGGCTCCCAACAATTATTGATGTTTTGATAAAAAACAGAACCGATTCGTTAAAAATAAAACACAAACATGCCCGTTTTTGATATTACAAACACATAAAAACCCGCAAATTTCAGCGGGTTTTTATGTGTCTATTATACCAAAGACGATTTGAGAAGCAACCTATAACC